>Ga0207687_10000002_pt1 | contig 975489 bp, 850 predicted proteins | sample KBSM54metaG_FD_184399 | JGI IMG/M metagenome (GOLD analysis project Ga0207687, IMG submission 184399) | Miscanthus rhizosphere microbial communities from Kellogg Biological Station, Michigan, USA - KBS M5-4 metaG (SPAdes) (version 2) | ecosystem: Host-associated > Plants > Roots > Rhizosphere... | reverse complement strand
CATCGTCGTACGTTTCACCGAACTGGTAGACTTTTTCACGGCCAATCTCCTTTCTTGCGCTCGACGCATTCCTTGCAGCGCAGATTCTGCGACTGCGCGGGAGGTTGGCCTTCTCATCTCATCTGGCACGGCGCGCGTCTCGCCGCCGAACCGCCAGACCCTCAACGTTCGCTGCAACACGACGCCCGCGCAAGCTTCCCATTCGGCGGCGGGGACGCCGCCGAGCCAGCCGGCGGGACGCCAGCGCTCCGTCCTCGCCGCTCGTTCCGAACATTTCTTCACAACCTCTGAGCTGACAGAATGTCCGCCATGCATCGCGCACGCGTTCTCGCCGCCCTCCTTCTAATCGCCGCCTGCGCGAAGCAGCAACCGGTCGTCGTCGGCTCGAAGAACTTCACTGAGTCAGTTCTCCTCGGCGAGATCGTCGCGCAGCGACTTGAGCGCGCGGGCTGCACCGTCGAACGCAAGCTCGATCTCGGCGGTACGCTCGTCTGCGACAAAGCAATCACCGCCGGATCGCTCGATGTCTATCCCGAATACTCCGGCACCGCGCTCACCGCGATCCTTCATCACGAGGCGATGCGTGATCGCGCCTCCGTGATGAAGCGGGTTGCGACGGACTACAGCGCACGCGGACTATCGTGGGGGCCGGCGCTCGGATTCGAGAACACATTCGCCATGATCGTTCGCACCGGCGATGCACAGCGCTTGTCGCTGAAGACCATCTCCGATCTGGCGCGGGTCAGCGCCACGTTCCGACCCGGCTTCGGCTATGAGTTCGTCGAACGCCCCGACGGCTGGAATGGGCTGCTGCAGCACTACGGCCTTCATTTCGCCGAGGCGCCGCGAACGATGGATCTCGGACTGACGTATCGCGCGCTTGCCGCGGGCGAGATCGATCTGATCGCCGGCAACTCCACCGATGGGCTGATCGATGCGCTGCATCTCACCGTCCTGACTGACGATCGTCATTTCTTTCCGCCGTACGACGCCGCGCTGGTCGTCCGCCGCGACCTCGGCACAAAATGTCCGGGCGGTCCAGCGGCGCTGCAATCGCTCGAAGGGCGGCTCGATGCGGCGACGATGCGCCGCCTGAATCTGGCCATCGACCGCGATAAAAAGAGTCCGTCCGAGGTAGCGAGAACATGGCTGAAATGACGTCGCGCGGCCGCAGGTGGACGCTTGCCGCCGCCATCCTCGGCTCCTGCATGGCGTTCATCGACGGGACGGTGGTCAACATCGCCATCCCTGTTCTGCAACGGTCGATCGGCCTCACCGTCAGCGATACCCAGTGGATCGTCGATGCGTACCTGCTGGTGCTCTCGTCGCTCACGCTCGCCGGCGGCGCGCTCGGCGATCACCTCGGCCGCCGCAAAATCTTCGCGATCGGCATCGCCATCTTCGCGGTGGCGTCCGCGATCTGCGGAGCCGCGGGCAATGCGCAGCAACTTATCGCCGCGCGCGCATTTCAAGGACTCGGTGCCGCGCTACTCGTTCCCGGCAGCCTGGCCATCATCACCGCCGCGTTCCCCGCCGGTGAGCGCGGCCGCGCCATCGGCACGTGGTCGTCGCTCACGTCGCTCGCCGTCATCGCCGGGCCGCTCTTCGGCGGCTGGCTGGTGCAGGCGGTGTCGTGGCGCGCCGTCTTCTACATCAATCTTCCGATCGCCGCGATCACGCTGATGATCGTCTGGTTCTCGATGCCGCCCGATTCGACGAAGAAGAACGCCGGACGGATCGACTGGGGCGGCACGTTCCTCGTGACGACCGCACTCGCGGCGCTCACGTACGGAATGATCGAAGCGCCGTCGCGTGGAATGCGAAGCGCTCTCGTCGTCGGCTCGCTGCTCCTCGGCACCATTGCGTTCATCGCCTTCATCGCCATCGAGCGGCGCATCGACGATCCGATCATGCCGCTCACGCTGTTCCGTTCGCGCGCCTTCAGCGGCGCGAACCTGCTCACGCTGCTGCTCTACGGCGCGCTTTCCACGGTCACGTTTCTCCTCCCCTTCAACCTGATCCAGGTGCAGCACTACTCGCCGTCCCAGGCAGGCGCGGCGTTCCTCCCGTTCGTGGCAACGATGTCGATCCTCTCGCGTTGGACCGGAGGGCTCGCCGATCGGTTCGGCGCGCGGCTGCCGCTGATCGTCGGTCCGCTCCTCGCCGCTTGCGGATTCGTGTTGCTGGCGCGCCCATCGATCGGCGGCTCCTACTGGACGACGTTCTTCCCCGCCATCCTGATCCTCGGATTGGGCATGGCCACGACCGTCGCTCCGCTGACGACGACGGTGATGACGTCATTCGGCGATGAGAAGCATGCTGGAGCGGCGTCCGGAATCAACAACACCGTGGCGCGCGCCGCCGGTCTGCTATCGATCGCGCTTTTCGGCGCGCTGTCGATCATGATTTTCGCCCCGGCGCTCGATGCGCGCCTCGCCTCGACAGGCGCATCACCCGCGCTGCGTCAGGCGATGGCGTCACAGAGACTGCGTCTCGCGGAAGCCAAACCTCCCGCGACCCTTGACGCCGCTGCGCGAGCACGCGTCTCCACGGCCGTCGACGAAGCGTTCATCCGCGCGTTCCGAATCAGCATGCTGGCCTCCGCCGCCCTCGCCGCCGCCAGCGCAGCGGGAGCGCTCGTGATCGGCGGGCGATCAAAAAACTGAACGCGGCGGCACTGCGGCCGCCGCGTTCGAGAAATGCCGCAAACGCCTACTGTGCGAACGAGAACGCGCAGGGCGAGGACTGGACGAAATTCAGGTTGTTGTTGCCGGCGTCGAGAGCGTTCTTGAGCGCTTCCTGGTAGCTGCGATCGGGACCGCTCGTCGTCGAACCGTTTGCGCCGAGGGCCGCGTTTGCCTCGGCGAGGATCGCATTGACCGACGCGTAGCCGAACTGATTCGCGCTGTTCGTTCCCGGCGCGTAGATCAGACTCGATCCATTGACGCCGCCCGAGGCCACGTTCAACGTCATCGCCGTCATCTGCACGGAGAGCATGTACGCCATGTTCACCGCGGTGCCGCTGAGCAGCCAGTCGTGAAGCTGTTTGTACACCGTCGGATCGAAATTCGTTCCGGCGGCATTGCGGAGATTGAGAGCTCCGAGCATTGCGAGACCATTCGGGATGTTGTTGAACGTCGCCTGGCCGTTCTTGTTCGACCAGTAGCCGAGCGTCAGTCCGCCGCCGGCGCCGAGGCACAGGTTGCCGAAACGGATCGTCTTGTCGTCGCCGTCGGCGATCGGAGTATCGACATGATTGGTGATGACCATGCCGCCGTCGGCATTGGCTGCCGCGATGAATCTCCAGTTCGTCTCATTCGGCATCACTTCGCCGCTGTGATACGTGGCAACGCCGGCCTGCAGATCGACAGGCGTGAAGCGGACGTAATCGGTCCAGCTGTGATCGAACCAGTTGATCTCCTGATCGGCGATGGCGACCTGCCAGCCGGAGATGAGCGTTTCGCCGCTGTCGTACCGGCCGTTCGCGTTTGCGTCGTAGTACTTGAGGACGTGCAGGTGACCGGGATTCACGACCACGGAGCCCTTGATCTTGAAGTTGTCCGTCTTCGTTGAGCTGTTGGTGAAATCGGAAGTGGTGCTGATCCACACTTTGTATTCGCCGCCGAAATTCGTCGTGTCGTCGTAGCCGACGCTGCCGTCGGATTGCTTCACCACGCTCGCCCACAGGTTGTAGCACTGCACGAAGCCGGCGCCGGCCACCGTCACGATAGCGATCGGATTGTTGCTGCCGTCGCGCGGAGGATTGCCGAGCGGCGCGCCATTCGGTTCGGTGACGCGCATGAAGTACGAACCGGCGGGAAGGCTGGCCGCACCCGGATGCGCCGGACCGCCGTTGACGAAGACATCCAGCTTCGCCGCGAAGATGTTCACGTTGGTGCCGTTGCAGGCGCCATCCGTGGTGAAGATTGCGCCCGGAAGCGGCGGCGCCGCGAAGAGCGGGATTGCCGAAACGGCCAGCGTGAGAGCGAGTACCGCGAACAAACGAATAGACGAGCGATTGGACGACATTGCGTGCTCCTTTTCTTTCGGACCTCGGACGATGTAGTGAGCTCTCTCTGCAAGAGGTGCTCGACGCTTCCTAAAAGAACCGCGGCAAGGATTTGCCGACGACATCAGAGAGGAGGACCGGCGCACGCGTCTTTTCCACGAGGGCCCGATTTTTTTAATGTCGCTCCAAACGTGGCCTGAGTTGCGCAACTGTGCGCGCATGCTCCGGCCACCGCATCGGCGTTCGCGCGCGGCGCTGCAGAAAATCGGCAGCAGAGAAAGCGCGCGAACGATTCTCATCGCGCTCGCGGCGAACGTCATCATCGCCATCGCGAAGCTGATCACCGGCCTCATTTCCGGATCGACCGCGCTGCTCGCGGAATCGGCGCATTCGCTCGCCGACGCGTCGAACGAAGTCCTCCTCGGAATCTCCCTCCATCGTTCGGCGCGTCCCGCGGATGACCTTCATCCGATGGGACACGGACGCGAACGATTCCTCTGGGCGTTCCTGGCCGCCATCGCATCATTCCTGATCGGCGGCTGCTTCTCCGTGGCCATGGCCATCCACCAGTTGACGCGCGGCGAGTTGACCGGAAGCGCCACCGCAGCCTGGATCGTCCTCGGCGTCGCCTTTCTCGGCGACGGCTTCTCGTTCCTCCAGAGCCTCCGTCAGGCGCGCAACGATGCCCGCGAGCGCGGACGCGACGTTTGGTTTCACCTGCTGCGCTCCAGCGATCCCACCGTGCGCGCCGTGGTCGTGGAAGACGGCGCCGCATTGATCGGAATCGTCATCGCTGCCGTGGGACTCCTGCTCAGTCACCAGCTCCGAAGCGGCCGTCCCGATGCCATCGCATCGCTGCTCATCGGCCTCCTCATGGCCGCGACCGCATTTGGGTTAGGACGTCCCCTCGCCGATTTCCTCGTCGGCAAATCGTTGCCGCCAGAGCTTCTCGAAGAAATCCGCTCAGTAATCTCCTCGGACAAATCAGTCGCCGAAACGCTGTCCGTTCAAGCTGTCTACATCGGACCGGAGGAAGTCATCGTCGCCGCCAAAGTCCGTCCGAAGCCGGGAATGACGACCGAGGAGTTGAGCCGCGCGATGGATGACCTCGATCAGGCGCTTCACAAAACGTCGCCATTCGTGGCCGACGTCTACATCGACGTGACGTCGCACCACGGCGATGACGGCGACCGGCATGCCTAGAAAACGGTCCCTCCACAAGCAATGCTCGAAAAACTTTGTTTTGTCCGTCTCGGCAGGAGAGCCGCGGCCTTCAATTCTACGGACGTCCGGCGCGCGCGAGCTGCACGCGGCTCACCTGATGAGAGACGAGCACGCCCTCGCGAACGACGGTGACGTCGGCCACGGCGCCGGTGCGTTCCGCGTCGACGCGGCCTTTCATCGTCATCTTCACGCCGCCAGCCGTAACGGTCTTGCTTTGCTCCTCACCCGGGCGAACGACGACGCTCACCGAACCGTAAATGCGATGGTTCGGCTCGTCGGCCCACGTCGCGCGGCAGGTGTAGGTGTCCGGATGCCGCTCGCGCAACAGCTCGTACGGGCCATACGACGTCGGCGCGATCTCGATGCTCAGATCGACCGGCGCGGACGCCACCGGCAACGAAACCGGCGCCGCGGCCAGGAAGAGCGATGCCGCGGCTGCGATGAGAAGAACGGACAGCAGACGATTCATAACTTCCTCCTTTTTTTCGCGCTTCGCGCGCGTTGTCGGTTATCGGTTGCTTGCGGCTTTGCCGCGTTGTCTTGAAAACGCGAAGCGCCACGACCGGCAACCGACAACGCGCGAAGCGAAGTGATAATACGCCGCATGAAGAACCGCTGGGCGGAGACGCCCGATAACGAAATCGATCAACTCGTCTATCAATCCCGCCTCGTCGGCGCCGAGGAAGCGCTCGTGCTCTGGGGCGGCGGCAACAACAGCGTCAAGTCGCAATCCACCGACCTCCTCGGCAGGCCGATCGACGTGATGTACATCAAGTCGAGCGGCAGCGACATGAAGACCATCGTGCCGAAACAATTTCCCGCGGTCCGCCTTGACTACATCGAGCGGCTGCGCACGCGCAACAACGATATGACGGACGAAGAGATGGTGAGTTACCTCGCCCTCTGCCTCGTCGATCCGTCCAGCGCACGGCCGTCGATCGAGACGCTGCTGCACGCGTTCCTCCCCGCCCGCGCGGTCCTGCACACGCACGCGGACGCGATCCTGGCGCTGACGAATACGCGCGGCCGCGAGGCGACGATTCGCGAGTGTTTCGGCGATTCGGTGATCACTGTTCCCTACCTTCGTCCTGGCTTCCGGCTGAGCCGCGACGTCGCGGATGCGTTCGCGTCGAAACCGGATGCCGAGGGACTCGTGCTCATGAACCACGGACTGATCACTTGGGGAGATACATCGCAGGAGGCGTACGACAAGCACATCGCGCTGGTGACGAATGCGGAAGAGTTTCTGGCGAAATCCGCGACGCGAGAGGTTCCGACAACCGGCAACCGACAACCGACAACGGCGCTAGCCCCTGTCATCCGCGGCGCGCTCGGCGCGAAGCGATCGGTCATCCTCGAATTCGACGACAGCGATGACGTGCTCCGCTTCCTGGCTCGTGAGGATACGAAACGGATCACGCAGATCGGGCCAGCCACTCCCGATCATTTGCTCTACACGAAACGATTCCCGCTCTTTCTCAACGCGAACGACGATGTGTCGAAGGCGTTGAACGAGTACGTCGAACGCTACACAACTCACTACAAAAATTACCCGAGCGAGTTCGCCATGCTCGATCCAAATCCGCGCGTGGTTCTCGTTCCCGGCCTCGGCATGTGGACCGCCGGCAAGGACGCCCGCGCCGCGCGGATCGTGCGCGACATCTATCGCCACACGATGCACATCATCGAAGGAGCCGAGGGCGCCGGCGGGTACGAAACGCTGAACGATGAGGATGCGTTTCACGCCGAGTACTGGCCGCTGGAGCTGTACAAACTGACGCTGCTTCCAAAGGAGAAGGAGCTGGCGGGGAAGGTGGCCATCGTCACCGGCGCTGCCAGCGGCATCGGGCGCGCGTGCGCGGAACGCTTCGCCGAGGAGGGCGCGCACGTCGTCGTCACGGACGTCGATCTGTCGCTCGCCGAGGAGGTAGCGAACGGGATCGTGTCGAAGAATGGATTGCGGCGCGCGATCGCGCTGCGGCTCGATGTGTCGAGCGAAGAGGATATCGAGCGCGCGTACGCGGAGACGATCGACGCGTACGGCGGCGTCGACATCGTGGTCAGCAACGCCGGGATCTCGTCGTTCGGCAGTCTCGATGTTCTTCCCGCGGCCGATTGGGATCGAGCGTTTGCGGTCAACGCGCGCGGACATTTCCTCGTCGCGCGCGCGGCGCTCCGCGTCATGAAGCAGCAAAAGACCGGCGGCTCTATCGTCTTCAACGCATCGAAGAACGTGACCGCGCCGGGCAAGGAGTTCGGCGCATACAGCGTGAGCAAGGCGGCCGAAGCGCAGCTCTGCCGCATCGTGGCGCTCGAGGGCGGCGAGTTCGGCATTCGCGCGAACATGCTGAATCCCGACGCGATCTTCGGCGGCTCGCGCTTCTGGAGCGATGAGATGCGATCGATGCGCGCGACCGCGTACGGGATCTCGTCCGAAAACCTCCCCGATTTTTATCGCAACCGCACGTTGCTCAAGACCGAGGTGACCGCGGACGACGTGGCCGAGGCGGCGCTGTTTCTGGCAGGACCACGATCGGCGAAAACGACGGGCGCGATGCTTCCGGTCGATGGCGGGGTGAAGGAGGCATTTCCGCGCTAGCCCCTCCGCGTCTCCGCGCCTCCGCGTGACTAACGGTCCTTCTTCATCCCCTTACGCGCACGAAGCACCAAGTGGATCGGACATCCCACCAGCCCCAGCCCCTCCCGGAACTGGTTCTCCAGATATCGCCGATACGAAAAGTGCAACGGGTCGTCCATGTTCGAGAAGAGCGCGATCGTGGTCGGCTGCGTTTTGAGTTGCGTCGTGTAGTAGAAACGGCGCGGACGCCCTTTCACCGCGGGCGGCTGGTGCCCGGCGATCGCTTTTTCGAGGATCTGGTTCAGCTCTGACGTCCCGAAACGCTTGCGATAGCCCGCCACGATCTCGTCGATGCGCGGAAAGATCTTCTCCACGCGCCGTCCCGTCTTCGCGGAGATGAACTCGACCGGCGCGTACGGGAGGAACTTCAGCTTGAAGCGGATCTCCTCTTCCACCTTTTTGTAATCGTCCTGCTGGTGCGCCGCGGCATCCCACTTGTTGATCAGCAGCATGGCCGCTTTGCCGGCGTCTTCGGCATAGCCGGCCACCGTGGCGTCCTGCCCGGTCACGCCATCCTCGGCATCGATCAGAACCAGCGCAATCTCGCAACGCTCGATCGCTTTTCGCGCGGAGATGACGGACAGCTTTTCCGCTTCATCGTGCGTCTTCCCTTTGCGGCGAATGCCGGCGGTGTCGATGATCAGGTACTGCTGCCCGTTGCGCTCGATCTGCGTATCGATCGCGTCGCGCGTGGTGCCGGAGATCGGCGAGACGACCGCTCGTTCCTCCGCGGCGAGGCGATTCAGCAACGACGACTTGCCGACATTCGGACGCCCGATGATGGCGATGCGGATCGGACCTTTGTCATCCTCATCGACTTCGGTGATCGAATCTGCCGGAACAATTTCGCCGATGATGTCGAACAGCTCGTCGATCCCTTCGCCGTGCTCGGCCGACAGCGGCAGCATCCGCTCGAATCCCAGCTCGTAGAACTCCGGAATGTTTTCTTCCGCATCGCGCCGGTCGACCTTATTGACCAGCAGCAGCGTCCGATTCGCGGCCGACCGCAACTCCTGCGCGATGTCGCGATCCTCGGTGAGTATGCCGGCGGCTCCGTCGACGACAAAGAGGATGAAGTCGGCGGTCTCCAGCGCGCGATGCGCCTGATCGCGAATCTCGCCCGCGAACGCGGACATCGGCGAGTCGCCGTACTCCAGTCCGCCGGTGTCGGTGAGCTCGTAACGGCGTCCATCATCGAGCGTAATGACGTCGGAGAGCCGATCGCGAGTCATCCCCGGCAGATCGTGCGTGAGCGCGCGGCGCTTGCCGGCGAGGCGATTGAAGAGGGTCGACTTGCCGACGTTCGGCCGTCCGACGATGACAACTTTCTTGAGGTTCGTAGCCATTGAGTTTTCGTGCGGTGCAACGCGCGACAGAAGGGCGGCGGCACGGCGAATGCTACAATGTCACACATGTCATCGAACGCTGACTCCACTTGTCGACTGTGTGGTAGCCGCGTTCCCGACGCCGACCTCAATCGCCAGCTCTGTCCCGTCTGCGACGAATACGCGCAACACATGGCGTTGCAGAGCAATCGCGGCCTCGACCGCGTCGTCGGCGACCTGCAGAACGGACCGGTCTTTCGCGCGGCTCTCCGCAACGGACATTGACTCCGCGCTGCGCGCGTGTTGTCGGTTGTCGGTTGGTTGCGCTTCGCGCGTTGTATCATTCACATCCCCACACGGCGTGATCCTCACGCTCTCTTCCCGTTCTGCGCCACGAATTCAGATGGCGACTTTTGAAGATCTTGATGTGTTCAAGCAAGCGCTCGACCTGATGGTCGCGGTTTATCGGATCACGAGGACGTTTCCCAACGATGAGCGGTTCGGTCTGACGCAACAGTTACGTCGCGCTGTGGTGTCGGTCGTAAGCAATCTCGCCGAGGGGCAGGGACGGCTCACGACTGGTGAATGGCGTCAGTTTCTGAGCCAGTCGCGCGGTTCGCTATTCGAGGTACAGGCGCAGCTCATCGCAGCACATCGACTCGGGTATCTGGATGAGGTTCAGCACAAGCAACTCCGCTCCGGAATCCGCCGTGTTGCCGAACCACTAAAGGGCCTGATCAACTACGTGATAACGCGCAAAGCGCAACCAACCGACAACCGATAACGCGCGCGCAGCGCGAAGCAATCAAAAGGCGAAGCCAAACATCGGGATCCAATGCCAGGCCACCCAGAACAAAAACGCGCCGAACATCGTGTTGGCGAAGTTGAGGGTGCCGTTCGCGATGGGCGAGCCGTGGCGGCGGTTCCAGCTGCCGAGGATTGACTCGAGGTACGAGCCGAGGAAGGCGCAGAGGGTGAGGATGATGATCACGCGCGATTTGTAGATCGCGATGCTGCCGATGAAGCCGGCGCGGAAATGATGCGTCGTCATCGCGGTCCCGGCGATGGCCACGATGCCGCCGGCGATGATGCCGGCCAGCGTTCCTTCGATCGAGATTGCGCCTTCGGTTCCGCGCTCGACGCGGCGGAAGGTCAGCGGCAGAAACGCGCGCTTTCCGATCAGTTGTCCGATCTCGGATGCCGTCGTATCGCACGCCGCCGTCGCCAGCGCGGCGATGCCCATGAATAGCGGCACAAATCCCAATCCGCGCCAGCAGGCGATCGCGCAGATCGCGGCAACGCCGACATTCGCGAATGCGTGCGCGGCGCCGCGGCGCCCGCCCTTCTCCTGCGCCAGCCCCTCGCCTGCTTTGCGTCCGTAGCCGAGTTTTGTCGCCAGCGTACCGAGGATGAAAAAGGTCAGCAGCGCGACATAGAGAGGCGGACCGCCGCCGATGATGATGACGCATCCGAGAATCCAGCCGGCCAGCGCGCCGGAGACGTCGACGCTTCGCAGCGCGAATCCCGCGATTGCCAGAACGGTGTTGACCACGATCCAAACCCACGCGATCGGCGGCGCGTAATCGAGCGACACCATCGGCTTGATCGCCATCGCCGCGAGAATGGCCGCGGCGATGAACGGCACCGTCACGTTGTCGTCGATGCCCAGCGGAAGCGATTCGGCGATCGCGCTGACGACGAGCGCCGCGGCGATGGCAACATCGTGCGGCGCACCGAAGACGCGCGCGATCGCGAACGCGGCAATCCCTCCGAAGAAGATGAACGCCGCGAAGCCGCCCCACGACTTCGCGCGGTTCCACGGCAGGGGCGCCAGCGGCATGCGCTGACCGATCACCGTCGAGAATCCGTCGCCGAATGCCATCAGCACCCACGCCACGGCCGCGATCTCAAGGTGCCAGTTGAAAACGACGATCAGTACGGTGACCGCGAACGGATAGAGAACGATGCCGACGTCCCAGCCGCGTTCATGGCGCGAGACGCGGCGGCCGACGATGCGATGCAGGAGCAGCCAGTTGCCGATGATGCCGGCCACGCCGATGAGCGCGGCCCAGCGCCACGGAATCCGCACCAGCAGCAGCGCCCCGAATCCCATGCCGATGTGCAGGAACTTTCGCAGCCACTCGTTCGTTTCGTGTCGCGCTTCGACCACTGAATCAGCCATCGTTTTCAACAGCTTACAATACGCGCTCCAATGCCGGATCCTTCTCAGAAACCGCCGCTTCTGTCGGTCGTAATCCCCTGCTACAACGAGCGGTCGACGGTCGCCGAGGTGCTGCGCCACGTGCGCGACGTACCGATCGAGAAGGAGATCATTGTCGTCGACGACAAGTCGACCGACGGGTCAGCCGCAGTCGTCGCGGCGCTGGCTGCGCAATGGCCGGAAATCCGCCATATCTTTCAGCCGGTGAACATGGGCAAAGGCGCGGCGATCCGGCGCGGCATCGCCGAAGCGGTCGGCGACATCGTGCTGATCCAGGATGCCGACCTCGAATACGACCCGAACGAATATCCGAAGCTGATCCAGCCGATCGTCGATGGTCACGCCGACGTCGTCTTCGGCTCGCGCTTCGAAGGCTACCCTCGGCGCGTCATGCTCTACTGGCACCGGCTGGGGAACAATCTGCTGACCTTCCTCTCGAACTGCACGACGAACCTCGACCTCACCGACATGGAGACCTGCTACAAGGTCTTCCGCCGCGAGGTCATCCAGTCGATCAATCTGAAATCAAACCGTTTCGGCATCGAACCGGAGATCACCGCGAAGGTTGCGCGCCGCGGCTACCGCATTTTCGAGGTCCCGATTTCCTACTACGGCCGCGATTACTGGGAGGGGAAGAAGATCAACTGGAAGGATGGCTTCAGCGCCATCTGGACGATTTTCCGCTACGGCCTTTTTGATGATCCGTCGAACGAGCCGGCCACGTACAAGACGCTGCGCCGCCGCGGTTCGCTCAAGCGATACAACCAATGGATCTGGCAGCGCATCGCGCCGTACGTCGGCCAGCGCGTGCTGGAAGTTGGCGCCGGTTCGGGAACGATGACGCGCTTTCTCTACGGCCGCGAGCTGATCGTGGCGACGGACAAGGAGACGCCGTACATCGACCGTCTGCGCAATGCGTTTCGCCGCCGCCCGGGCATGCTCGTGGAGCGCCTCGACCTCGATCGCGACGACGCGCTCGACCTGGCCAGCCACAACTTCGACACGGTCCTCTGCATCAATGTTCTCGAGCACACCGCCGACGACGCGGCGGCGCTGCGTCGCGCGTATCAACTTCTCGTTCCCGGCGGACGGATCATCGTCTTCGTCCCTGCCGGAAAAGATCTCTTCGGCACGCTCGACCGCGGCATCGGCCATCAGCGCCGCTACGAAAAAGACGAACTGACCGCGATGCTGCAGACCGCCGGCTTCGAAATCGAAGAAGCGGTCTACCAGAACCGCGTCGCGAAACTCGCCTGGCGGCTGAACTCGAGCGTCTTCAACCGAACCGCGCTGCCGGCCGCGCAGTCAAAGATTTTCGACCGCATGGTCCCGCTGCTCAAAGCGCTGGACGGTGATCGTCCGAAGAGCGGCTTGAGTTTGATCGCCGTGGGAAAAAAACCCGCCCTGTCATCCTGAGCCGGCGAAGCACGGCCGGAGGACCCCCAGCTGAATCCCGGGCGGGCGTCGGCAAGCAGCAGCGACTAGTACGACCGCACCTCACCTACTCCGCGGATCAGCATGTAGACGCCGAGGGCGAGAATCAGCGTCGCAACCGCGCGGCGGAAAATTCGCTCCGGGATGCGGCGGAGAAGGCGAACGCCTCCGATCGTTCCGGCAAGCACGCCCACCGTCGCGATCATCATCAACGGCCACGCCGCGAACATCTTCTGATGCTCGGTCCAGACGTAGACCGGCAGCCGGGCGGCATCGACGACGAGCGCGATCGCCGTGGCCGTGGCGACGAAACTCTCCTTCGGAATGTCGAAGCCGAGAAGCGCGGCGGAACGGATGCCGCCCTGATTGCCGACAAGGCCGCCGAAGAGGCCCGACAACGCGCCCGCACTCCACGCGGTTTTGCGTCCGAACCGCATCCGTTCGGCGATGCCGGTAATTCCGGTGATGCCGGCGAAAAGCAGCAGCGCGGCGAAGACGATCGTCAGCCAGCCGCTGGTCGCCTTCGCGTTCAGCAACGCGCCGATGAGACCACCAGCCGCGCTGAGAATGCCGAAGCGGATCAGCACCGTGCGATCGACATGCCGGCGCAGCGAGACGAACCGCCAGATCGTGCCGATCAGGTGCGGCACTGCGGCGACCGCGACCGCCACCTTCGTCCCGAAATGCAGCGCGAGAAGCGGCGTGAGAATGCTGCCGATGCCGAATCCGGCCACGGCTGCGATTGCGCCGGCAATCACGGCGGCCACTGCGACGACGGCCTCGAAGATCAAGCTCGTAATTATGGGGTCGAATCTTTACCGTAGTGGCATGAAGCGTCTCGTTCTTCTCGCCGCGCTGCTGCTCGCCTGCTCCGACCATCGCCAACACGGTGTGACCATCTCGCGCACAGGCGCCGCGAACGCGCGCGTGCTCGTGACGACGATCGGCGTCGCGATCAAAGAGACGGGGCCGGCCGAAACGGTCAAGCAGTTTGGCGAGGTCTACGCGTTTTCACCGGAGACATTCGCAGTCCGACGTGACGAGCCGACTCAGATTACATTCTGGAACCTGCAGCCAGACGACGAGCACGATTTCATGCTCACCGATCCGAAGAACAAGGTCCTGCTCACCACGAAGCTGGCGCCGCTGTCGAAAACGACCTTCGTCATGACGTTTCACGACGAGGGCGTCTTTCCTTTTTACTGCACGATGCATCAGCCGGCGATGTCTGGCCAGATCATCGTCACGCGATAAGCTTGCGGTATGTCGACCCGCACCGCTCTGATCCTCGCCGGGGGCGCTGGCACGCGTCTCCGTCCGCTCTCCTCGGACGAAAACCCGAAGCAGTTTCTGAAAATCTTCGACGGCGCTTCCCTGCTGCAGAAAACGTACGATCGCGTGGCGCGGCTGATGCCGCCGGAGTCAATCTTCATCTCCACGAACGAGCAATACGCGTCGAAATGCGCGGCACAACTCCCGCGGCTGCCGGAAGTCAACATATTGACCGAACCGGCGAGGCGGAACACGGCCCCCGCCATCGCCCTCTGCTGCTTCGCCATCGAAGCCCTCCTCGGCGACGCGGTCGTGTCGGTGCTGGCCTCGGATCACTACATCGCCGATGAGGATGAGTTCGTGCGCGTGCTCGACCGCGCATACGACTTCGCCGCGGCCAATGACTATCTGGTCGCAATCGGAATCGAACCGACGGAACCGAATACCGGCTACGGCTACCTGCAACTCGGCGATGAAATCCAGCCTGGCGTAAATCGGCTGCGCCGCTTCACGGAAAAGCCATCGCGCGAACACGCCGAAGAGTTCTTGCGCGCCGGCGACTACGCATGGAACGCGGCGATGTTCGTCTGGCGTACAAGCGTTTTCCGACATGCCCTCGAAAACGCCGCGCCGGAGATCGCCTTGCTGGCCGGCCGTATCGTCAGCAGCGGCGACCCGGCGAAACGGATCGAGCACTATGAAGCGATGCCGTCGATCTCCATCGACTACGCGCTCATGGAAAAAGCCCCGCGTGTCGCCGCCATCCGCGGCGACTTCGGCTGGAGCGACGTCGGCACCTTCGAAGCGCTCGAACGTGCGGGGGTACCGGTGAAGGAACTGCTGAAGGCCGCGTCCAGAGACTCTGCGTAACGTCAATCGGGGTCACACCTACCATTTGCTACCGCGATCGAGAAGTGCGAAGGTCTGACCCCAGTCACCAAACGCTTGGTGCGGTGAACGTGCGGCAACGTGGGGCCACACCTTCGATTCAGCGTCAACGGTCCGAAATCCGAAGGTCTGCCCCCCCCAACGTGGACCGAGCCTCTCCGTCGCCCGCCTCAGAACATGGGGTCACACCCTCGTTTCGGCGGGACCAATGCGAAATGCGAAGGTCTGACCCCAGTTCGCCTCGCAATCTCGATTTTCGATTGGTGCGTAGCGTGCGCTACCGCCGTCGCACACTGCGCCGGCACTTGGCCTCGGCGCGCGACTCGATCTGTCGTACGCGCTCGCGTGAGAGGCCGAGAATCTCGCCGATGTCGCGGAGTGTGAGTTCGTCATCCTGCAGAACGCCGTAGCGGAGTCTGAGAATCGTCTTCTCCTCGATCGGCAGCGATTCGACGGCTTTCTGCACCGCGCCTTGCTGCTTGAGTGATTCGAGCAGCGGCATTCGCTCCTGATCGATCTGCGGCGTCATCTCCGCGCCAAGATCGCCAAGCTCGTACCAGAAGCGCCACCACGCTTTCGAGTTCGGGTTCGTGTAGATCAGCAGTTGCGCAAGCTCGCTCTGCGTGATCGCCAGGCTCTCGCAAACCTTGCCCGTGCCCGCGCTGAGCACGGAATCCACCTTCTCACGGGGATGATTGAGGAACTCCGCCAGCTCGTCGATCCGCTTCGGAACGTTATCCGTTACGCCGTGGCGCAGACTGAGGACGAGGCGCTCTTTCGGAGAGAGCTCGGACATGTGCGCCAGCAACTCCTCGCGCCGCCCCTGGACCTGCATCGTGTCCTCGGCCGAAGGAACCGTTGTCTGCTCGATGACGTCGGCCAGCTCCGTGTGCGACTCATCATCGAGCTCCGCGTTCAGCGAAAAGTTGTCGCTGTTTGCGCGCAACAGCGTCTGCACCTCCTTTACGGAAACGCCCAGTTCTGCCGCCAGCTCATCCGCGGTCGGAATCTGCTTGCCGTCCGTCATCGCCGCGGCGATCGCCTTTTCCAGGCGGTACATCAGATTGGCGCGTTTCGGAGGAAGACGGAAGGCGCCGCCCTGCTCCGACAATGCATGCAGGATCGACTGGCGAATCCACCACACCGCGTAGGTAATGAACTTAACGTTCTTGTCCGGATCGAACTTTTTCGCAGCGTGGATCAGCCCGATGTTCCCTTCGTTGATCAGGTCAAGGAACAGCACATGCGAGTTGCGGTACTTCTTCGCATAGGAAACGACGAAACGGAGGTTGGCCTTGACCAGTTCCTCCAGCGCCGCCTTGTCGTTCTCCTGAACGCGTTTCCCCAACTCGCGCTCACGCTCCGGCGTCAACCGCGGCACCTGCGCGATTTCGTGAAGATACTGATTCAGGAGATCGTATGAATCGTCTCGCTCTTCGTATCGGGCCATGTTTTTTGGAGCGAGCATTCTACTGCGGAGAAGCGCGGAAGCGCATCACGTTGGCGGGTAATTTACTCGTGGAAGGTCGTGGGGTCACACCTTCGAATACGAGCAATGAAACGAAGGTCTGACCCCATCGGAAGCAGTCGGAAGCACGATGAACGAAGGTGTGACCCCATCTGAAGCCCGAAGGGCAGGGAACTTTCGATTCGCTGAGCGGAAGCTCGTTCGCCGAAATACTACGAAGCACGAACGCCTGAGCTCCCGACGCCATCGGAAGAGTTCTCGGGCGTAAATGATCCTCTTCGCCGACTAAGCGAATCGCAGCGGCCGAGGAAGGCGGCCAGGAAGAGAACGTGTGCGACTTAGCCCCGAACGACAGGGAGCACTTGGTCAAGGTAACCGAGGAGCGTAGCGTCGGTGGCGAACTCCCGTTCGCATCGTCGGACCAGATCTGAGATGTGACCTTCGCTGCGGAGCCGCAACGAAGCAGCGATCATTCGGAGCGTGACCAGCCCTTCGTTCCAGCCGATCCATGCGACGAGCCGCCGCAGACCGCCGCCACGTACTTCGCGGATCGTTGAGGCGGCCACTCCGGCTGCTCGCGCAACCGCCGAGACGACCTCGTGCATCTTCGGACGTCCGACCGCACGCTGCGCCCTCGGATGGTCCGTCGAGCGCGGCTTCGTCTCAACGACGCGCCGCATCTTCTTCGCCCACGCCTCATCGCCAAGGTAGATTCCGTTGATCAACTTGTCCCAAAGACACTCATCCGAGCCGATTTTCGCAGCCACGAACTCACGGTAATACTCCTGTGCGAGCTGTGTTTCAGGCGCGAACGGCATTAGCGCCGCGTTTGTATCAAGCCAATCGGGTGCGTTCTCAAGTCCAGCCGTAGCTCGATAACTTGACCAGCGATACGCTTCCGGCCGCGGAGCCAACCCGGCGCGTACCGGATTCAGAACAACGTAGCGAAGCACCTCGTTGAAATAGGCCTCCTTGTCGATCAGAAACGCTTTGAAACGGCCGCCGAACAGATGTCCCCAGCGCTTGTATTGGTGATTGAACCATCCGGCGTAGGAGCCGTTGAGCCAATGCATGCCGCGTGAGAGGTTGGGTTCCGGCGTCTGGATGACAAGATGAAAGTGATTCGTCATGAGCACCCATGCGGTGATGCTCCAACCGAAACGCTTCGCCGTCTGGCCGAGAAACTCGAGAAACGCTTTGCGATCCCGATCGGACTTGAAGATGCGACGCTTTTCGTTGCCGCGAGAGGTTACATGGTAGACAGCGCCTGGAAATTCAATACGAAGTGGTCGTGCCATGCCCCGAGGTTCCCTCGGTTCGCAAGGAACACCGAGGGAATCTGCTGCATGTGGAGAAAGCCATCGTAAATCCCCTCGGAATGGAAAATCGCTCTACCCGCCGAAGAGTGCCTCTGGCTGGGCCCATTGAGCACCTGCATCAGTCAGCATCACGAAGGAGCCTCGAAACTGGGGGTCACACCTTCGGAACACCAGGAGCAGGAACGAAGAACGAAGGTGTGACCCCAATTGACCATTGACCGTGACCGCAACAGGAGAGGCGACAGCGGAAGGAACGGCTAGAGGGTTGCTTCAATCACGCGTATGCGACCCTACCTGAACCGCAGCGGCAACTCGGGCATCGTGGAGTATGAGAATCGGCCGGACGTCATCATCGTTCGGTTTCACGACGGCAATCTATATGTCTACACGTCCGAGAGGGTCGGTCGCCATCACGTCGAACAGATGAAACGTCTCGCACTTGCCGGCAAAGGGTTGAGCAGCTACATCAGTCAGCATCGGGACGTGTGGCACGGTTACGTCGAGTACGACCCGAAGATCCATGGAGACCTTGAGTGACCGTGATCCGGAGCCGGAAGTTCCTCGAAAACAGAGGGCACACGTGCAAGTGAAGACGCGGAGGGCCACACCTTCGATTTACGGCGAGGAACGAAGGTGTGACCCCAAACTAGAAATTTACGGCGTAGCAGGTACCCCCAGCGCGGCGTTGAACGACCCCTGCTCGGCGGCTTTGAAGGCGATGCAGGTGTCGATGGATTCGAGGGCTCGGCGGAGAGATCTTTCGCCGGCGCCGGCGGGGTGGGTGGCGAAGAAGGACTGCACCTCGGCCTTCATGGCCGGATCGCAGAATGTTGCGGTCGAACCGGTGATGGCGCCGATGGCGGTGGGGATTTTCTGGTTCAGCATCTCCCAGTGCGACTTCGCGGCGGCCCAGGCGATCTGTTTCGCGTTCGGGTTGAAGAACAGACCGCCCGCCATTCCGGGCAGGTCCTGCGAGCGAATCTGATCGCTGTAGATGTAGTCGACAGCACGCTGGATCAGCTTCGGATCGCGGAAGACCGTGATCAGGTTGCGGTAACGCGCGGCAATCTCGGGCGTCGGTGCGGTCTTCAGGTGATCGAGCACCTGATTGAACAGCGCCTCGTCGCCGTTGATCGCAGCGATGGGAAGGGCGCGATCTGCGATGACGGCATCGACCGATGACGGATCGTTCATGTATTGCTGCGCCACGCGGCGGGCGCCGGCGATGACTTCGGGATCTTCGCCCTCGAAGCCGAGGACGCCGAGGACGTCGGCGCGCATGATGCGCTGCTCGGCGGTTTCGCCGGCCGGCGCTTCCCAGGTCAGCGGTGCGTAGCCGCGCATCGCCTGTCGGACGTAAGCCTGCCACGCGGCGCGATTTTTTTCGTCGACGAGGCGTTGGTCCAGGAAGCCGATGTTGCCGGTAATCGCGGCGAGCAGCGGGCGCTCGACAGGACGCGGCATCGCCTTCAGCAGCGCGAGGTAATCGGCGACGTCTTCGCGCATGCTGCGCACGAGGAGCGATTCATTGCCGTGCAGAGAAATCTGTTCAGCGGGAGGCATCTCGCCGAGGTGCGCGCGCAGCGCGGTGCGCATTGCGGGCGAGTAGTCGGTAACGAAATAGCCGGCACCGTTGCGGCTGAGGAAGATCGGACGTTCGCAGGCCGGCGTCGTAAACGAGTCTGTTGGCTTCGAAATCATCCGGCACGGCGAACCAGCCGCGGCGCCGACTTCATGGCTGCAGATGGGGATGGACCACGACTGCGCGACCGCCGGCATGTTCTTCGGCAGCATCCGCTCCTGCGTGATCGTCACCGTGCGCGTTCCGTCAGCGGCGCACGCTTCCGACGCGTGCAGCAGCGGCGCGCCGGTTTGATCGACGAACGATTTCATCACTACGTCGAACGGCTGCTTTGTCGCCGCCGTCATCGTTCCCCACCAATCCTCGGCCGCGGCGTTGCTGTACGAGAATTTCTTGAGATAGGCGCGAATGCCGTCGCGGAACGCCTCCTCGCCCACCCAGTTTTCCTCCATGCGCAGCACGGCGGCGGTCTTGCCGTAGGCGATGCCATCGAAGAGCGCGTTGATCTCGTTGCGCGTCTCCGCCTTCATGCGGATCGCGCGCGTGGAGCGCGCGCTGTCGACGCCGAGGGAACCGTTCGTGGCGTTGGCCTGATCGAGATCGACGCGCCATTCCGGATGCCACGCCGCCAGCGGCTTCGACGTCATGAATGTCGCGAACCCTTCGTTGAGCCAGATATCGTCCCACCACTTCATCGTGACCAGATCGCCGAACCACTGGTGTGCGATCTCGTGCGCCACGACGCCAGCGACGCCGCGCTTGCGCTCCACCGACGCAGTCTTGTCATCGATGAGAAGCGCGGTCTCGCGGAAGGTGATCGCGCCGGCGTTCTCCATCGCGCCGGCTTCAAAGTCGGGTATGCCGATCAGATCGAGCTTCCCGAACGGATATTTGATCCCGTAATAGCGGTCATAGAACGAAATGCACGCCTCGGCCGCGGAGACGGCGAACTTGCCGAGGTCCTGCATGCCGGGGACGGAGCAGACGCGGATCGGGATGTCGTCGACGCCGCCGCTGACGCACTGAAAGTCGCCGACCAGCATTGCCACGAGATAGGTCGACATCTTCTGCGTGGTGCGGAAGCGGATGGCGTGCTTGCCGGGGCCGGCAGGCGTGTCGGAAGCGATTTCGCCGTTGGAGATGGCCGTGTCGCCGTTGTCGACGACGAGGGTGATGTCGTACGTCGCCTTCATCGCTGGCTCGTCGAAAGACGGGAAGGCGCGCCGGGCATCGGTGGGCTCGAACTGTGTGACCGCGTACTTCCGCTTTGGCGTCTTGCTGAGATAGAGGCCACGAAGCTGGGCGTTTAGCGTGCCGTTGAAGCCTATGCGGATGGAGGCGCGGCCCGGCGGCAATGTCTGCCCGAACTTCAGCGATGCCTGCTCGTTCGGAGCGTCGTAGGTGATGGTCGCGTTCATCATCTTGCTGCCGCTGGCGACGACGACGTCGTGCATCTCCAGATCGGCGCTGTTGAGCGTGATCGTGTCGACCGGCTCCTTGATATCGACGTCGATGGTCTCCTGCCCGCTGAACTTCTCAGTGACGAGATCGGGCGTGATGGAGATGGCGTAGTGATCAGGAATGACGCTTTTCGGCAGGCGAGCTGCGGCAAGGGGAAGGGCGGCGAGAAAGAGAACGGCGGCGGTGAGAAATCGTCTCATGCGGCACAGGATACCGTCAGTGTGCAAGCCCCTGCGGTTACAAGCGCTTCAGCTGGCAAGCGCTTCAGCTGGGGTCACACCTTCGTTTCTCGTTCTCCTTCCGAAGGTGTGGCCCCAAGATCCCGGGACCAACCGGGGTCACACCTTCGCTTCGCTGTCGTTTCGAAGGTGTGCCCCCAACGCTAGCCGAACCGCGTTTCTGGAGTGGGGTCACACCTTCGTTTGTCGCGGCGATCCGAAGGTGCGGCCCCAGCCTCCCCCAGCCTTCCGGCGCTCCGAAGATGTGGCCCCAGCGCTCAGGCATAACTTGCGCAGGGTATAGCCCCGCTGCGATGAGCACATCCGAAGCGACCACTGTGATTCCGATTCAGACTGGCTGGAAACGCGGCGATCCGCGCGATGCGCTCCTTACCCGCGAGTGGCTGGTCACGAACGCCCTCGGCGGCTACGCCTCGGGCACGATCGGCGGCGCAAATACACGGCGCTTTCACGGTTTCCTCATCGCTGCCCTCCCCGCTCCTCTCGCCCGCACGATGATGTTCAACCATCTCGAAGAGGTGCTCGAAGGGGCGGACGGACTCTGCTGGCGTCTCAGCGGCGATGAGCACGGCGGCCGCGAAGTGGCTTTCCCCGAAGAAGGCATTCTCGAGGAGTTCGCGATGGAGAACGGCCGGCCGGTGTGGCGCTTCTCGCGCGACAACATCCGGCTGGAGAAACGCGTCCTCATGCCGCATCTCCAAAACACGGCCTACATCGTCTATCGGCTGATCCAAGGTCCCGCGGGGCTTCGGCTGCGGCTCCGGCCGTCGCTGCATTTCCGGCCGCACGAAGGACTGCTGACCGGAGCGACCCCTGACAAGTGGCAGGTGGCGATTGACGATACCGGCCGCGGGATGGAGTTGAAGGACGGCGGAGACTTTCCGCCGTTGCGCCTCCTCATCTTCGGCGGAGGCGCGCGGATCGAGCAGGATCCGCGGTCGTTCGAGCACGTTCTTTACCGCATCGAGAAGAGCCGCGGTTATGAGCACGAAGGAGCGCTGTGGAGTCCCGGCGTTCTCCACATCGAGCTCACTCCCGGTACAGACTGCGGCATCGTCGCTTCGGTTGAAGAATGGGAGGTCGTGAAAGCGCTTCCGTTTGCCGATGCGTCATCCGCCGAGGATGAGCGCGTGGCGCGCCTGCTGACGATCTCGCGACAGAGCGATCCCTTCGCGGAGCTGCTCGTTCTGGCCGCCGATCAGTTCCTCATCCATCCGCACACGCGCGTGGCAGACGAAGCGCGCGTTCGCGCGTCGGGCGACGAGCCGCGCACCGTCATCGCGGGATACCACTGGTTTACCGACTGGGGCCGCGACACGATGATCAGTCTCGAAGGCCTGACCCTCTGCACGGGACGCTTCCGCGAGGCCGGCAACATCCTGCGCACGTTCGCCTCGTACATCCGCGATGGGCTGATCCCGAATCTTTTCCCCGAGGGGGAGCATGGCGGGCTGTATCACACGGCGGACGCCACGATGTGGTTCTTTCACGCGCTCTGGCGGTACAGGAAGGCGACGAACGATCGCGAGACAGTGCGGATGCTGATCCCGAAACTGCTCGACATCGTCGATCACCACCTGCGCGGAACGCGCTTCAACATCCACGTCGATCCGGCGGACGGCCTGCTGGCGCAGGGTGCCGAGGGGTACCAGCTCACGTGGATGGACGCGAAAGTCGACGGCTGGGTAGTGACCCCTCGGCGCGGTAAGGCGGTGGAGATCAACGCGCTCTGGTACAACGCGCTGCGCATCCTGCAGCAACTCCTGATCGAGGAAAACGACGATGCGAACGCGCGGCTGATGGACGAGCACGCGATGCGCGCACGCAATTCGTTCAACGAGCGCTTCTGGTACGACGAAGGTCAATATCTTTACGATGTCGTCGACGCGAACGACACCGCGCTCCGTCCGAATCAGATCTTCTCCGTCTCGCTCGATTTTCCGGTGCTCGATGAAAGCCGTTGGCGGCGCGTCGTTTCGGTCGTCAGCGACGAGTTGCTGACGCCTGTCGGATTGCGATCGCTGTCGCGCGACAATCCCGACTACAAACCAGCCTACGACGGCGACCTCCGCGCCCGCGACGCCGCCTATCACCAGGGAACCGTGTGGGGCTGGTTGATCGGCCCATTCATCGACGCATGGCTGAAGGTGCATCCGGGCAACGTCGATACCGCGCGCAAGTTTCTCGACGGCTTCCGCGCCGAGCTAGCCGACTCCTGCATCGGGACGATCAGCGAAGTCTTCGACGCAGAGCCGCCATTCCATCCGCGCGGCTGCGCCGCCCAAGCGTGGAGCGTGGCGGAGGTGCTGCGGGCGCTGACGAAGTTGCGAGCAGTGTAGGGATCAGCTGGCGCGGATGAACCTATCACGGCATCCTCAACCACTTTCGCGGAATGCCGTCGCCCAAAAATACCTTTACCTCCCGAACTGACCGAACGGTCATTCGGTGCTGGCGGACGTATTGCAGCCTCACCGCGAGGCAATTTGACGCATGCTGTGGAAACGATTTCCCTTCCTTCTTTTCGCAATCGCAGTCAGCGCGAACGCGCAAACGACTCCGCTCCGGCTCACCCTCGGTGACGCCATCCGCATGGCGCTCGGGACGGGTACTCAGACAGAGCTGGCGCGCTCGAATGAGGAGCTGGCGCGATTTGCGCGTTCCGAGGCGCTGAATGCGCTGCTCCCGCAGGCGGATGCGAAGTTGATGCGCTACAACCAGTCGATCAATCTGGCCACGTTCGGCTTCACGCTGCCGGGCTTTCCGGCGGTGGTCGGGCCGTTCAACGTCACCGACGCGCAGCTCGCCGCGGCGGTGCAGGTTTTCAATCTGGCCGCGGTGAAGCGTTACCAGTCGTTGCAGAGCACGGCCAGGGCGAGCCGCTATCAGAGCGAGCAGGCGGAGAACGACGTCGCTGCCGCGGTAGCGCGCCTCTATCTGATCGTGCAGCGCGCACAGACGCAGATCGCCTCGCGCGAAGCGGACATCTCGCTCTTCACGCGGCTCCTGCAGACGGCGCAGGACGAGTTCAAAGCGGGTACCGGAACGCGGCTCGATGTTGCACAAGCCAATGTCCAGCTCGCACGCGCCCGGCAGGCGCTGCTCGCCGCGCAGAACGACAAGCAGAACGCGACGCTGGCGCTGTTGAATGCGATCGGCGCCGATGAATCGCGCGAGGTCGTGATCGCCGATACACCATCCGTCCCGACCACCGTTCCCGCGATCGATGCTTCGCTGGCCAGCGCGCGCACGCAACGTCCGGAACTGCGCCAGGCGGAAGAGCAGGAACGCGCCGCCCGGCTCACGGTCGACGCCGCCCGCGCCCGTCTGCTGCCGACCGTTTCCTTCGATTTCGAAGGCGACATGAGCGGCAATCACACGGACGATCTTCACTGGACGCGCCGCATCGCCGCGAACCTCGGCGTCCCGCTTTTCCACGCCGACATCAATGCGAACATCGCGCGCGCCAAAGTCCAGTTGCACGACGCGCAGACGCGGCGGACGCAGCTCGAACGCGACGTCGAGCAGGACGTGCGCCGTTCGCTCATGACTCTGCAGAATGCGGAGTCGCGCGTCGGCGTGGCGACGGAAAATGTGCAGGTCGCCGAGGAGGCGCTGACGGTGGCGCGGGATCGGAGATCGGCGGGTTATGGATCGCCGGTTGAAGTCGATCGCGCACAGGATGCGTATCGACAGGCGCACGAAGATCTGATCGCCGCGCAGGCGGATGCCGCGGCAGCGCAGTTCGATTACGAACACGCGACCGGTGCGATCCGCGGCTATTTCGGCAACGCGGAGATCCGATCGACAGGAGCGGCGGGAAGCGTTCCCGTCGCGCCTCCGATGCCGAGTGGGGCCACACCTTCGGTTCCGCAGAACGCTCCGGAAGCGAATCCGCCGCTGATTCCGCCCGGCAGTGCGGTCAACGCGCCGCCGGCGCCGCCAGTCGTTCCCCAACCGCCGCCGCCCGCGCCGCAACCTCCCCCGCCCGGAGACCATCCGTGACCTCGGCTGCCGCAATGTTGAATGCGGCCGGCGGAACGACGACGCGCGAGGAGCGCAAGCCGGTCAACAAGTGGCTCGTCACCGTGTCGATCACCTTCGGCACGCTGATGGGAGCGATCGATGCGTCGATCGTCAACGTGGCGGTGCCGCATCTGACCGGATCGCTCGGCGTCACCATCGAGCAGATCACCTGGGTCACGACCGGCTTCGTCATCGCCACGGTCATGGTCATGCCGCTGACGGGATTTCTGGCGCGCCTTTTCGGTCAGAAGCGCGTCTACATGACGTGCCTCGCGCTGTTCGTGATCGGATCCGCGCTTTGTGGAATGGCGCGCACGCTGCCGATGCTCGTCTTCTGCCGCATCCTGCAGGGACTCGGCGCCGGCGCGCTGCAGCCGACGGAGCAGGCCATCCTGCGTCAGACGTTTCCGCCGAAGGAACAGGGCATGGCCATGGCGCTCTTCGGCATGGCGGTCGTGCTCGGCCCGGCGTTCGGACCGACGCTCGGCGGCTACATCGTCGACAACTATTCGTGGCCCTGGATCTTCTACATCAACGTTCCGATCGGCATCCTGTCGCTGCTGATGGTGTCGCGCTTCGTGCACGAGCCCGAAGACGTGCGCGCGGCGATGCACATGATGGCGGAACGGCAGCGGAAGAACATGGACTGGAGCGGCATCGCGCTGCTCTTCATCGGCCTCGGAACGATGCAGTACGTGCTCGAAGAGGGCAACCGCAACGACTGGTTCCAGTCGGGCGAGATCAAATTGATCACGCTGGTCGCCGTTGTCTCGCTCGTGGCGCTGGTGATCCGCGAGTTGAGCGCGCGCGTGCCGGCGGTCGACTTTTCGCTGTTCCGCGACGTCGTTTTCACCTCGGGCACGCTCATCGGCGCCGTGATGTTCGCCATGCTGATGGCGATCACGTTTCTGCTGCCGCTGTACATGCAGCTGCTGCTCGGATTTTCCGCGACGCAGTCGGGACTCGCGCTCATGCCGCGAAGTCTGTGCATGCTCGTGGTGATGCCGATCGTTGGCCGGCTGTACAACAAAGTCTCTCCGCGCCTGGTCGTGGCGTTCGGCATCGTCCTCTTTTCTTACACCGCCTGGCTGATGGGGCATTACACGCTGGCGACGTCGACGGGAGATGTCGTTCAGGTTCTCATCATCCAGGGCGTCGCGTTCAGCTGCCTCTTCATCCCGCTGACGACGATGGCGCTCAGCACGATCCCGCGACATCGATTGTCCGACGCGACGGGACTCAATTCGCTGCTGCGGCAAACGGGAGGATCGGTCGGCCTGGCGGTGTTTGCCACGATGCTGTCACGCTTCGCTACAAAAGCACGAGGCGACATGCTGCCGCATTTCTCGATCTCATCAGCGGCGATGGCCTCGCGGCTTGCCGGCATCCAGCGGATGCTGCAGGGACGCGGACTCGACCCGTTCGCAGCGCGCGCGGCAGCGGTGCGGATGATCGACGGCCAGCTCCGGCAACAGGCCATGGTCATCTCGTTCGAAAAACTTTTTTACCTTTCAGGAATCCTGTTTCTCTGCGTTCTGCCGCTGGTCTTTTTTCTGAAGATGCCAAAGGACGCGGAGAAAATCGAAGTTCATGTGGAGATGTAAATGACGACGACTGAATCACCTGCCGGCGCGATGCCGGAGATTGCCGAGCACGAGCCGGCCATCGCGCCTTCCAAGGCGAAACGCCTCTACTTCATCCTCGGCGGCGCCATTCTGCTGCTGCTGATCGGCTACGGCATCTTCGCGATGCTCTCTTCCGGCAAGGAAGCGACCGACGACGCTCAGGTCTCGGGCGACATCGTCCCGATCGCCGCTCGCGTGGCCGGGCAGGTCACGAATGTGTACATCACCGAAAATCAGCCGGTGCATGCCGGGCAGGTCATCGCCGATCTCGATCCGTCCGACGCGCAGGTCAAAGTCGGACAGGCCGAGGGCGATCTGCAGATCGCGCAGGCGCAGGCGGCCGACGCCGATGCGCGCACGGCAATCAGCTCGGCCACCGCACGCGGCGCGCTGACCGCGGCCCAGGGAACGCTTCAAAGCTCGCGCGAAAGCGTCGATTCGTCGGCTGCGTCGATCAACGAGGCGCGCGCTGCGGTATCGCGGGCGCGGGCGAATGCGGAGAAGGCGCGGCTTGATTTTCAGCGCGCCGAGGAGCTCGGCGGGAAGGGCGACATCTCGCGTGCGCAGGTCGATGCGGCGCGCGCCGCGCATGAATCCGCGGACGCCGATCTGGCGCAGGCGAATGCGCGGCTGATCAACAGTGAGAATGCGCGGCAGGCCGCGCAGGCGAACGTTCAGGCTGCACAAGGACGTGTGCAGCAGAGCGCGCCCGTGCAGGAGCAGATCACGGCCGCGCAGGCGCAAGCGCGCATCGCGCACGCGCGCGTCACGACCGCCGAGGCGGCGCTGCGGGCAGCGCAGCTCAATCTGTCGTACACGAAGATCGTCGCGCCGCGCGACGGCATCGCGTCCAAGCTCGCCGTCCACGCTGGTTCTTACGTCACCGCCGGCATGCCGATCGTGCAGCTCGTGCCGCGCACGACGTACGTTCTCGCCAATTTCAAGGAGACGCAGATGACCGACATGCGTCCCGGCCAGCGCGCCACGGTGCGCATCGATGCCCTCGGCCGCCACGATTTCGAAGGGAAGGTGGAGAGCCTTTCCGGCGGAACGGGCGCATCGTTCTCGCTGCTGCCGCCCGACAACGCGTCGGGCAATTTCGTGAAAGTCGTCCAGCGCGTCCCGGTGCGGATCTCCTGGAGCGGACCGCCGGCGGATCAGGTGCCGGTGGGGTCGTCAGCCGAGGTGACGGTTTACACGAAGTAGGTTGTTTACGCTGTCATCGCGCTCGGGTGAATGATGTTGAACATCGCGCCCTGCGGATCGGCGCAGACTGCGAAGCGGCCGACGTTCGGGATTTCGTGCGGGCCCATGTAGATCCTGCCGCCGTTCGACTTGATCTTTTCGATTGTCGCGTCGGCGTCGGAAACGCAGATGTACGGTGTCCATGCTGTCGGCGCGCCCTGCATCTCGGGCGTGAGCTGCATCATGCCGCCGATGCCGGTCGAGCCGACGCTGATCTCGGTGTACTCGGGGCTGACCTTCAGATTCCATCCGAAGAGAGTCTTGTAGAACGTGCGCGCGCCTTCGATGTCGGTCGTCATCAATTCATTCCAGCAAAGCGTATTTGCGTCGCCGCGAATCGTCGCGCCGATGCTTTTGCCGGGTTGCCAGAGACAGAGCGATGCGCCCTGCGGATCAGCGATGATCGACATGCGGCCGACGTCCATCACATCGAACGGCGGTGCGATGACGTTTGCGCCGTTTTCCTGCGCCCGCTGCGTGGCCTCGTCGACGTTGGTGACGTTTACGTAGGAGTTCCACGCCGGCGGATGCTGCTTGTTTTCGTAGAGCGCGCCGAGGTCGTGGCCGTCCACCTGCAGCATCGTGTAGACGCTGCCATCCGGGATCGGCATGTCGTTGATCGTCCATCCGAAGACGGATTTGTAAAACGACTTCGCGGCCGCGGCGTCGTTGGTGGCCAGCTCGATCCAGCAGAACATCCCCGGGTCGTATTTTTCGATGACAGGCATGTGCGTTTCTCCTTCTTGAAGGCCGCGATTCTAGTGCGAAGCGAGCTTCAATCCGGTGGCCTTTTCGATCTCGCTCGGATCGTCGAGGAGGATCCAGGTCAGGATCGAAACGGGCAGTGAGCCGTGCGCGATCAAATCATCGTGGAACTGGCCGAGCCGGAAGTCGGCGCCCTTCGCGTCGCGGTAGCGGCCGAGGAGGCGCATGATCTGCCACTTGCCGGTGATGTAGCTGATCTTCTGCGTCGGCGATGACGCGGCGCCTGCCGCCTCCCCTTCCGCCGCTTCTTTATCGAGTCCGCCGCCGTCCATGAAGTACTGGACGCCCTGATCGAACGTCCAGCGTCCGGTGTGAAGATTGACGTCGACGCCGATGCGCGCGGCGCGATAACGCGAAAGCCGCAGCACCTGCGCTGCCCCGGCGGAGTTGGGCGCGTACATCCCTTCGTGCACGAGCATTTCCTCGCCGTAAAGCGCCCACCCTTCGATGAAGACGTTCTCGCCGTGATGACGCCGGATCTCATTGTCGAGATGATTGGCAATCGAGAGCTGCAGGAAATGTCCGGGAATCCCTTCGTGCCCCAGGATCGGCCGCGGATCTTCGATGGCCGCGCGGATGTAGAAGTTCTTGCTCTGCGGGTTGTACGTAGGGATGAAGTAGAAGCCGCCGTTGTCGGCATCGTAGATCCCCGGCGGATTCATAAACCCCCCAGGACTGGTCGGCTTGAACGCCTCGGGGAGCTGCCGGATCTGAAACGCTCCGAGGTACGGCGGCAGCGTGACGAGGTTGTGTGTTTTGAGGAAGTCGATCATCTCCTGTTCGCGGCTTTCGTACGCCGCGAGGAAGGCCTGCTGATCGGGAGGGATGTTCTTTACGCGCGCCGGATTCGGATCGGCGAGCGACGGATCGGGCAGCATCGCTTCGAGCGCGCGGTAGCGTCCCAGCTCCACCTCGCCGAGGTGCGCGACGTCGCGCGAATCCATCGGGAGAAGGAGGATGTGGCGCAGCATGTAGTTGTAGTTCGCCTCCCCCATCGGCTTCCACGCGGTCATCTGCGGCAGCCGTTTTTCCAGCCAGTCGGCGAAGCCGTGAATTGAATCGATCGCTTCCTCACGCGCAGCGTCGAGCGAGGTGCGCTCGTCGGCGGAAAGGTCGCCGGCGATCGTCATCAGACTCGTCGAGAAGAGCGGATCGATGGATCGCGCGGAATCGATGGCGAGTTGCGAATAGAGTCGGACGGGATTCGTCAGGTTCTTCTTTGCCTGATCGATCATGGCCGGCATGGCCTTCAGGCGCGCTGTCGCTGCGAGCGCGCGCGTGCGGGCCGGGGCGTAGTCCTTTTTCAGCAGCGAGAAGATTGCGTTGCTGGCCTCGCCGACATAAACCTGCGGATCGGTCTCCTCCGGCTTCTGCACGCGCTCAGGGAAGTCATCGCGCTCGAGCTGCGATCGAAAGAGCAGCCAGTCGATGACGTCGTCCTTGGCCCACCCGCTGACGTTCGCGGCGCGCACGCGATCGAGCAACGCGCGGACGTGCGCGGCATTGCGCGCGATTGCTGCGGGCGAGAAGTCGTCGAGCTTGTCGTCGGCAGCATGGAATCCCTGATCGCTGGCGCCGACCGGGTACATCTTCTTCTGCCATTCGTAGTAGTCGTGTGCGAGCGCGTGCAACTCGGCAGGCGTGAGCGGTTTCATCGGCGCAGTTTTTTTCTCGGCAGCAAACGAAGTGACGGCAACAGCTAGTGCGACAGCCAGCGCGAAGCGTTTCATGCGCGGGAGTGTAGCGTCCGTGCAGGCAAAATGCTTATCCGCAGATTCCGCAGATGAACGTAGAGAGACAGTGCACGATCTGCGTTTCATCTGCGTAATCTGCGGATAAAACTTCAACGTTTCGCCCAGGCCTCCGACACCGCCCGTCCCTTCTCGTAGTCATCGACCACCAGGATCAGCTGGTGATCGTGATCGCTGTAGAGGACTTCGATGTTGACGCCGGCTTCGGCCATGCGGCGGGTGAGCTTGCCGAGTTGGCCGGGTTCGGATTGATTGAGGCGTTGGACGAGGACGTCGTTAACAGCGAGGACTTTGATGCCGTCGGCTTCGAGCGCGTTGCGGGCGGCGTCGCCATCCTCGAAGAGGAAGTGAGCGACACCGGCGCCATTCACCACCCACGCTCCGCCGCCTTCGATGCTCACGCCGGCGCGGCCGAGGGCATCGCCCATTTCGGCGAGCGCGCCGGGGCGGTTGTCGAGCGCGATGGCGAGGTCTTTCATTCGTAGCGCAGCGCTTCGATCGGATCGAGCTTCGACGCCTTCGCGGCCGGATAGATGCCGAAGATGATGCCGAGGATCGCGCAGAAGCTGAAGGCGAGGACGATGGCCCACATCGGCGTATGCACGGGCGGAAGCTCGAGCCAGCGTTTGAGGATCAGGCGAACGCCCGCCGCGCCGAGGTAGCCGAGGGCGATGCCGACGGCACCGCCGAAGCCGGAGAGCGTCACCGCTTCGATGAGGAACTGGATCAGCACGTCGTAGCGGCGCGCGCCGATCGCTTTGCGGATGCCGATCTCGCGCGTCCGTTCAGTCACCGAGACCAGCATGATGTTCATGATTCCGATGCCGCCGACGAGCAGCGCGATGCCGACGACGGCGCCCATGATGCCTGTGGTCGTGTTCAGCACCGTGGAGATCGTCTTCATCAGCTCTTCCTGCGACGTGATCTGGAAATCGTCGGGCTGCCCTTTTTTCAGATGGTGGCGGACGCGCAGGATGTCGCGAACCTGTTCTTTGGCGAGATCGATGTCTTCGCGGGTGCGCACCTGCAGCGCGATCGGAAGGTGCTGCATGCGGTCAGGGCCGTAGAGCATCTGCGCGGTGGCGAACGGGATGAAGACGACGTCGTCAGGATCGCCGCCGATGGACGAGCCGCGCTTCTCCATCACGCCGATGACGGTGAAGTTATTGTCGTCGAGGCGGATGTCCTTGCCGACCGCGTCGTTCAGTCCGAGCTGCCGGGCGGCTTCGGAGCCGAGGACGGCTACGCGCTTCTTGGCCTCCTCGTCGAGCGTGCCGAAGAAGCGGCCGTGATCGATGAACTGCTTGGCCACTTCGGGATAGCTTTGATTGACACCGAAGAGCGTCGCGTCGTGATGCGTGTCGCCATTCTTCATCGACACGTTCGACTGAAAGATCGGGGTGAAATCGCGCACCGCCGTGGCGCCGCGGCGGATGGCCAACGCATCGTCGTAGGTGAGCGCCGGCAGCGGCAGCAACGGATTGCCGCGCGTGGCGGAGAAGTCGGGGATGACGCGGACGAACGTCGCGCCGACATTTTCGAGCTGGCTGGAGATCTGGTACTGCATTCCCTGCACGAGCGAGACGACGGCGATCACCGCGGCCACGCCGATCATCACGCCGAGGACGGTGAGGATCGAGCGCATCTTGTTGGCGCCGATGGCGCGGAGAGCGATCTTGACGTTTTCGAAGAACATGATGCAGGCGGCTATTGTGGCAGAGCCTTGGGCATCCTGCGCCGCCGGCCGTGCCGGCCTCAGGAAACGATCTTGCCGTCGCGGATGTGGATGACGCGCTGCGCTTCCTGCGCAACGTCGTCTTCGTGCGTGACCATGATGATGGAGTTGCCGCGCGAGGAGAGCTCGCGGAAGAGGTCGAGGATTTCGCGGCCGGTCTGCGAGTCGAGGTTGCCGGTCGGCTCGTCGGCGAGCAGGAGCGACGGCTTGTTGACCAGCGCGCGGGCGATGGCAACGCGCTGGCGCTGGCCGCCGGAGAGCTCGTTCGGCTGATGGTTCATCCGGTCGCCCAGTCCGACCGAGGTCAACGCCTCCTCGGCCATCTGACGCCGTTCGGCGCGGCCGATCTTGGCGTAGACCAGCGGCAGCTCGACGTTCTGCAACGCCGTGGTGCGCGAGAGGAGGTTGAAGGTCTGGAAAACGAATCCGATCTTCTTGTTGCGCACCGCGGCCAGCGCGTCGTCGTCCATCGATTCGACGTTCGTGCCGTCGAGGATGTACTGGCCGGCCGAGGGACGGTCGAGACAGCCAACGATATTCATCAGCGTCGACTTGCCCGAGCCCGAGGGACCCATGATGGCCACGTACTCGCCGTGGTCGATGACCAGGTCGACGCCGCGAAGCGCGAAGATGTCCTGCGGCCCGAGTTGATAGGTGCGCGTCAACTCGCGCATCTCGATGAGGTGGTTTCCGTTCCCGTTTCCGTTCACTTTGACGCCGTCCCGTTTTGAGGAGTCTTTGACTCGTCTTTCGTCACTTCTACGGAATCGCCGTCTTTCAGTTTCTTTAATGTGCGGAATGGGCCGGTTACGACCTGATCGTCTTTCGAAACGCCTGACACGAGCGCCACGTGCGTCGTATCGCTTACGCCCGTCTTCACCTCGGTCATCTTCACTTTGCCGTTTTTGACGACGAAGACGTATTTCGACTTCGGCGCGTTCTCGTCCTCATCCTCCGTGCCGGTCTTCGACTTGGCCAGCGACGGTGGAACGCGCTCGACGACGCTCTGAATCGGAACAGACAACGCGCTGCCGGATGTCGTGGTGATGATCGAAACCTGAGCGGTCATGCCGGGACGGAGGCGGTCGTCGGGATTGTCGAACTGCACCTTCACTTTGAAGTAGCGCATGCCGGCGCCGGTGCCCGCTTTGAGCGAGGCGGAACTGCCGATCTCCGCGACGTGGCCGTCGTACTCTTTGTCGGTAATTGCGTCGACGTGTACCTTCGCCGGCTCGTTCAGGCGGATGCCGGTGATCTCGGTCTCGCCTACATCGGCTTCGACGAGGATCTCCGACAGATCGGCGATGACGGCGATGACGGAGCCGGGATTGTTCATCGTGCCGGGGATGACCACTTCGCCTTCGTGCGCGTTCAGTTGCACCGCGCGGCCATTCATCGGCGAGAGGATGGTGGTGTGATCGAGATCGTTCTGGGCCTGCTGCAACAGCGCCTGGGCCTGGGCCACACCCTGATTTGCCGAGTCGTAGGCAGCGACGGCGTTGTCATGACTCTGCCGGGCCTGATCGAACAGCTCCTGCGCCTGGATCCCCTGCTGTTTGAGGTTTACGGCGCGCTTGTACGCCAGCTCCGTCGTGGCCACGTTCGTCTTCGCGCGCGCCACTTCGATCCGGCTGTTGGAAACCGCGGCAGACGCTCGTGCGTAGGCGGCCTGATACGCGGTTCGCTCGAGATCGACGAGGCGCTGCCCCTTCTTTACGGTGTCGCCTTCGTTGAAATAGAGCTTCTCGATCTTCCCGATGATGTAGGCGCTGATGTTGACCTTGACCTTGGGATTGACTTCACCGGGCGCGGTGACGATCGCCTGAATGTTGCGCAGCTTTACCGGCTCGACATAGACGCTTTCGCCCTTCGATCCGCCGCCGCGAACGCTCGCAAAAATAATGACCGCGACCAGGACGATCGCGCCGACGATGATCAGAGTCTTCTTCATTTACTGGCACGCAGAGACTGCATCGCCGGACCAATCAGCTTGAGCAGCAGAACGACGATCCAGAGGCTGATGATGATCACGGCCGACTTGGCCTTCGACAGGCGCGACACGTAGGAGAAGCCGATGATCAGGAGCGCAAGGAACCAGATCGAGAAAATGTCGATCGAGGAAAGAAGCGCGAAGGCCACCGGATTCGTCTTCATGTCGACGAGAAAGCCGAGGTTGGAACGGACCAGCGTGGCCAGGGTCTGCGCGGGGACCATTCCGCCGCGGGCCACGATGATGATCAGAGTCACCACGCTCTTGATGATGGTCGGTACCGACGAGTAGCACGTCACCGAGAAGGCTTGCTTGTAATCGCCCTCGCCTCCGAAGAGGCGGAAGGCGAGCAGCAGAATGCCGGCGATGATGAGCAGGCCGATCAGACTGAGCACCGGCGACAGGTACGTCATCACCTTCGCAATCGAGGCCGTCATCTTGACCGTGCTCTCGATCCGCTCCTGAGGGATGTTCTTGTTCTGCTCCATCGCCTCGCGCGTGGCGGAGGCGAAGTCGACGCGCGGCGCCATGATGATGCCGGCGGCGAGCGAGATGACCAGGAGAAGCACCAGCGGCACGACCCAGTCCGGACGGCGCGCGATCGACGCGAACGTCGAGTCGGGCGAGAACAGCACGCCGATGATGCGCTGAAACGAATTCGGTGCCGGTTCTGCGCTCGGAGCGGGCGGAGCGAGGGCGCTATCCTGACCAGTCGTCATGGCTCATTTCTCCTCAGGTGCAGTGTCGTGGGAGCTGAAGTTGAGCCAATTGTAACGGTTGAACTGCGAGAAAATCGACGGTTCCTGCACCTTCGGCTCGTCGACGCTGATGTTGCGCGTGTCGAGAAGGTCGCCGACGGCGCGGTGATACGCGGCCACCGCTTTGTTGTAGCCGACCAACGCCTGCAGTTCATTCGCGCGGGCATCGGAAAGCTGCTGCTGAATCTGCAGCACCTGGAAGTTGGTGCTCATGCCGTTTTCGTAGCGCTTTCGCTCGGCGTTGACGTTCTCCTCGGCTGCCTCACGCGCGGTGCGTGTGGCGCTGATCTGCTTGGCCGCCGTATCGATGGCGCGCACCGTTGCGCGGACGTCGACGGCGATGTTCTGCCGCGTCTGCGCCTCGGTGATCTGCGAAGCCTGAAGGTCGAGACGGGCGCGGTTCTTTTCGGCGCGCGCACCGAAGTTGAAGACCGGGACGCCGATCGTGAAGCCGACGTTCCAGCCCGGGAAGTCATTGCGAAATACCTGCTGTACCGCGTCGGTGAAACCGGTGTTGTTGACGCCCGGCGATGGGGTGATGAACGTGCCGGCCGCGCCAGAGACGTTGTATCCGAGGTTCAGATCGAACTGCGGAAGGACCTGATTGCGTGCGTATTGATAGGTGACGCGGCGCGTGGCGGTCGTCAGCGCGTTTTCCTTCACCTCGGGGCGAAGGTCGTACGCGCGGGCCACGGATTCTTCGACGTTCACGGTCATCGGCGTGTAACCGAGGTTGTCGGTGGGGATGATCGGGCGGTCCCAATCCTCGGGCGCAACATTCAGCAGCGCGCGCAACCGGTCTTCGGCAGCGCGAACGTTGGCCACGGCGGTGATGAGGTTTTCTTCGCCGGTGGCGATCTGCACGCGCGGCTGGAGGATGTCGAGCGGCGCCGACGCGCCGACGTCGATGCGGATCTGCGTGATGCGCGACTGGTCGCGAGCGAGGAAGAGCGCTTCCTTGACCACGTCGACGAAGCGGCGAGCGTAGATCAGGTCGTAGTAGGCCTGCTCGACGGCCGAAGTGCTGTCGAGCAGCACGCCGCGGAAGGCCTCGCGGCTGATGCCGAGGTTATTGCGGGCGATGGTGATATTGCGGCGCGTGACGTCGACGCCGAAGTTGCGCGCCAGAGGCTGCGAGAAGATGAAGCCGAGATCCGTCGAGAAGCCGGGGCTGATGGTCGTGCCCGCGCCGCTGCGCGTGAAGCGCTGATTGTTCGTCGAGATCTCGAACGAGCCGCCGGTCGGGATGACGTCGCGCAGGAAGGCGTTCGCATTGGTCGTCCCGCCGCCGCTCGAGCTGAAGGCGTTCAGCGCCGGATTCTGGCTGTTGGTCTTGCTGATCGTCGCCCCTGCGAATGGATCGAAGATGCTGTACGCGCCCATGATCCCCTCGGCGGACATCTGCAGGTCATAGCGCTGGATCTGCACGCCGATGTTCTTTTCGAGCATCGTGTGGATGGCGTCGTCGAGCGACAACCGCATGGCGCGCGCGTTGTTGACGTCCTTGTCGGTATCGGCCGACACGCTTACGGTCGGAGCCTGATCAGCCGGGGGCACGTCGCCCGGGGCACCGGACGGAGTCGTAGTCACGATGACCGGCGCCGGTGTCGGAGTCGTAGTCTTTTTCGTCGTCTGCGCCATGAGCGGCAGCGCGCTCGCGACACAGGCAATGATCAGCAACCGTCGAACAGCGAAATTCATGTAAACCCTCCTGGACACGCCTCTTCTACGCAACACTTTGTGGATTGTTTCGTCCGCGCGACCCTGCCGGATGATGGCAGGGCGGACCCGATTTCGGCGCGCGCATTGTAGCCGCAGCCGGCACGGCCGGCGGCGTTGATTGCACAAGGCTCGCACTTTGAAGTTGCTCGCGCGTACTACGTTTGACGTCGCGAAACGCTGAAGGTTAACTCGCCGCGGCCGCGGCGACCGGCTCGCCTGCAAAGTGGCAGGCGGCGAACTGACCCGGCTTGTGCTCGATGAGCGGCGGCACGACCTCTTTGCAGATGGGGAACTGCGCGATCGGGCAGCGCGTGTGAAAAACGCAGCCGCTCGGCGGATTCAAAGGCGTGGGGATGTCGCCGCTGAGGATGATGCGGCTCTTGTGTCGCGTCGGATCGGGGATCGGCACCGCGGACAGCAGCGCCTTGGTGTACGGATGAAGCGGATCTGCGTACAGCTCGCGTCGGCCGGCCAACTCCATGATCTTGCCGAGGTACATCACCGCCACGCGGCTGGAGATGTGCTCGACCACGGAGAGATCGTGGGCGATGAAGAGATACGTGAGTCCGAGCTGCTCCTGCAGATCCTGCAGCAGATTGACGACCTGCGCCTGCACGGACACGTCGAGCGCGGAAACCGGCTCATCGAGCACGAGGAACTTCGGATTCGTGGCCAGCGCGCGGGCGACGCCGATGCGCTGCCGCTGTCCGCCCGAAAACTCATGCGGATAGCGCTTGCGATAGTCCGGACTGAGTCCGACGGTCTCGAGAAGCTGCGCCACGCGCGCATCGCGATCGGACGACGACAAGCCGCCGTGAATGATTAGCGGCTCGGCGATGATCGTCCCAACCGTCATGCGCGGATTGAGCGACGCGTACGGATCCTGAAAAACGATCTGCATGTGCCGGCGCATGCGCCGCATGTCGCCGCTGTCGAGCGCGAGGATGTCTTGTCCTTCAAACTCGATTGTCCCCGAGGTCGGCTCGATGAGTCGGAGGATGCAGCGGCCGACAGTGGTCTTGCCCGATCCCGACTCGCCGACCAGTCCCAACGTCTCTCCGCGGCTCACACCGAAGCTGATGCCGTCCACCGCCTTGACCTGCGCGACGACGCGCGCCAGCACGCCGCGTTTGACGGGAAAGTACTTGGTCAGATCGCGGACGACGAGAAGCGGCTCACCGATGCCGAGGGGAAGGGTGGGCGTCTGCTGCGATCCGCTTGTTTCGTTCGGATCGTGCGGCGCCTTCGTCACGCCAGTCCGATCGCGCGCAGTCTGATCCGCGGGCATTTGCAGCCCGCCGGTGATCGCGGGAGAGACTTTGTCATCGCCCGGAACGAACGGTTTGTCGGTCATCGGCCCACCCGTCCGGAAGGCGAATGTTGAATGTTCAATGTTGAATGTTCAATGTTGAATGAGCTGCGCCTCGCGGCGTGATCCCCGCGGCATTCAACATTCAACATTGAACATTCAGCATTCAACATTTGCCTCATTTCCCCACCCGCTCCGGATCCGCTTCGTCCCCATGCAGGTAGCACCGCGCGTCGTGTCCCGGTCCGACGATCATCCGCGCAGGCTCGTTACCGAGGCAGATGTCCATCACGTCGGGGCAGCGTGGATTGAACTTGCAGCCGCGCGGCAGGTTGGAAATCGGCGGCACCATCCCTTTGATCGTCGGCAGGCGATGCGGTGCGGAAGGATCGCCGGCGCTGACGCTCGGCAGCGACTTGAGCAACCCGCGCGTGTACGGATGGGCCGGATTGGCGAAGAGATCGCGCACCGGCGACTCTTCGACGACGCGTCCGGTGTACATGACCACGACGCGTTCGCAGAATTCGGCCACGACGCCGAGATCGTGCGTGATGAGGAGAATGGCCAGCCCGAGGCGCTGCTGGAGCGACGCGAGGAGCTCCATGATCTGCGCCTGGATGGTGACGTCGAGCGCCGTCGTCGGCTCGTCGGCGATGAGCAGCTCGGGATCGCAGGAGAGCGCCATGGCGATCATCACGCGCTGCCGCATGCCGCCGGAAAGCTGATGCGGATAGTCGTCGAGCCGCTTGATCGGATCGGGAATCGAGACCAGTTCGAGCATCTCCCCCGCCCGCTTCCACGCCTCTTTCTTCGTGACCTTCTGATGAATCCGCACCGCCTCGGCCACCTGCGCGCCGATTTTGAAGACCGGGTTGAGCGACGTCATCGGCTCCTGAAACACCATGGCGATGTCGTTGCCGCGCACGGTGCGCATCTCGCGCTCGGACATGTCGGCGAGGTTGCGCCCCTTGAACCGCACCTCGCCCGCCGTAATCCTTCCCGGCGGCGCGACAAGCCGCATGATCGACATCGCGGTGACGCTCTTGCCGCATCCCGACTCGCCGACCAGCGCGAGCGCCTCGCCCTTGCGGACGTTGAACGAGACGTTATCAACGGCATGCACGAATCCACCAGCCGTAGGAAACGAGGTGCGCAGGTTCCTGACCTCAAGAATCGCCTCGCGCGGATCGACGTCGGTATCAGCAACGGCCGCCCCAGGTAACCCCAGCGGCTGCATCGGTTGCGGATTGTCGATAGCGGGATGCTCAGTCACGCGATCCGCATCGTAGCAAGAATGGTGTCAGCCGTTCCGAGATAGCCTCGGCACGTCATGAAGTGGACCAGACGTTTCGAGCTGAAGATGCTGTACCGGCCGGAAGTTGAGTGGGAGTGGTGTACAAGAGTCATCAAGTCACCCGAAGAAGTGATCGAACAGAGCGACGGCACGTTCAAGATGTGGGGATTCATCGAAGAAGCGGGAAAATATCTGCGAGTCATCACGTTGGAAGATCGCGAAACAGTCGAAAACGCTTTCCTCGACCGTAGTTACACTCGGAGGCGACGATGAAGTATTTCTACGACGACGAACATGATTCGCTCTTCATCAGTCTCCGCGACGGTGAATACGATGAGTCCGAAGAAATCTATGACGGCTTCGTCATCGATTTTGATAAGTCCGGACGCCCACTGAATATTGACATCTACGCCAAGGCGTCAGAGTTTGTCGACATCCCTCGCCTCACGCGGAGCATGGCGCCAGAAGAACTGCGGGCAGTCGCGACCGGAAAGCGGCGATGACCATCACGTACTCGAAGGACTCGGATGCGTTGGCGATCGACTTTCGAGACGGCGAGTACCGCGAATCCGAGGAGATTTTCGACGGCTTCGTCATCGACTTTGACAAATCCGGCCGGCCGATGGGGATCGAGATCTACCACGACGCATCGAAATTCGTCGACATCGATCGCCTGATGAAGATGCAGGAACGTTAGCACCCCATCACATCACCAGTTCGCCCGTCCGCCCTTCGCGATCGCTCCAAGTCCGAATCGACGACACATTCTGAAATCCGCGCGGCAGTTTCAGTCCGCGTTGGGCACGCTTGCCGATGTACGGTTCCAGGTCGGCGCCCTTCAGGTTCGTGTAGCGCTTGCCGGCGTGGACGACGAGCGTTCCGTCCGTACCGACGACGGCGATGCCGACGACTTTCTCCGGAAAAAGCTCCGTCTTGTGCAGCTTGATCGTCTGCACGCCTTTGCCGCGTGCCAGCAGCGGAAGTTCGGCCGCGTCGAACAGCAACAACTTGCCGCTGGTGGTAGCAGCTGCGACGCGATCGGTCTCGATCGCCGAAACGCGTTGCGGACGCAGCACCGTCGCGCCGTCGTTCACGTTGACCACCGCCTTGCCAGCTTTGCGATCGGTGATCAGATCCTCGAGTTTCGCCACGAATCCGTATCCGTCATCCGTGGCCAGCAGCCACAAATCCTCGGCATCGCCCATCATCACCGCGACGAATGTTGCGCCCGGCGCCGGTGACGTGAACGCCGTCAGCGGCTCGCCGTGGCCTTTCGCGGACGGCAGCTCGTGCGCCGGGAGCGAGTACGTCCGCCCCATCGAGTCGATGAATACCGACAACTGATTGCTGCGCCCGCGCGCCGCGTGCAGGAAGGCATCGCCCGATTTGTACTGCAGCGTCGCCGGATCGAGATCGTGGCCCTTGCCCGATCGTACCCAACCGCGCTCCGACAGCACCACCGTCACCGGCTCGGACGGGATCAGCGCCGCCGCGTCGAGCGCCTTCGCCGCTTCGCGCTCCACGATCGGGGAGCGGCGGCGGTCGCCGAATTCGGCGCCGTCTTTTTCCAGTTCGTCGCGAACCTGCTTGCGCAACCGCGCCTTCGATCCGAGGATTTTCTCAAGGTCCGCGCGCTCGGCCTGGAGCTTGGCCTGTTCGCCGCGGATCTCCACCTCCTGAAGCTTGTTCAGGAAGCGCAGCTTCAGTTCGAGGATCGCCTCGGCCTGAAGATCCGACAGTTTGAAACGCGCCATCAGCACCGGCTTCGGCTCGTCCTCGCGGCGGATGATGCGGATCACCTCGTCGACGTTGAGATACGCGATCAGGTAGCCGTCGAGGATGTGAATGCGCGAGTTGACGTGGTCATAGCGATGCTGCAGCCGGCGCCGCACCGTCTCGATGCGGAACTCCAGCCACTCGCTCAGCAGCTCCTTCAGCGCGTAAAGCCGCGGGCGGCCATCGAGGCCGATCATGTTCATGTTCACGCGATAGGTGCGCTCCAGATCGGTCGTAGCGAAAAGGTGCGCCATCACCTCGTCGAGATCGACGCGGTTCGAGCGCGGCACGAGCACCAGGCGCGTCGGATCCTCGTGATCCGATTCATCGCGCATGTCCTCGATCATCGGCAGCTTCTTCGCGTTCATCTGCTGCGCGATCTGCTGCTGCACCTTGTTGCCGGAGACCATGAACGGCAGCGCCGTGATGACGATGTCGCCGTTTTCGATCTCCCATTTCGCGCGCTGCCGGATCGATCCGTTCCCGGTTTTGTAAATCTCGCGGATCTCCGCCGCCGGCGTCACGATTTCCCCCTCGGTGGGAAAATCGGGACCTTTGATGTGCTTCGTCAGTTGGGCAATCGTGGCGTCGGGATTGTCGAGCAGCTCGATGCACGCAGCGACCACCTCGCGCACGTTGTGCGACGGGATGTCGGTGGCCATCCCGACCGCGATGCCCGACGCGCCGTTGAGCAGCACGTGCGGCAGCCGCGACGGAAGCAGCTTCGGCTCGCGCAGCGTGCCGTCGAAGTTCTGACCCCAATTGACCGTGCCCTGCTCCAGCTCCGACAACAACGATTGCGCGAACTTCGAGAGCTTGGCCTCGGTGTAGCGCATTGCCGCGAACTCTTTCGGATCGTCGGGCGAACCGAAGTTCCCCTGCCCTTCCACCAGCGGATAGCGCATCGAAAATGGTTGCGCCATCAGCACCATCGCGTCGTAGCAGGCCGTGTCGCCGTGCGGATGAAACTTACCGATGACGTCGCCGACCGTACGCGCCGACTTCTTCGGCTTCGCGTTCGGCCCAAGTCCGAGCTCCGACATCGCGTAGACGATTCGGCGCTGGACGGGCTTCAGACCGTCCGCCACATGCGGCAGCGCGCGGTCGAGGATGACGTACATCGAATAGTCGAGGTACGCCTTCCGCGCAAAGTCGGCCACAGCCTGATGCTCGACCTCGGGGATGATGGGCGGCGGGGGGGTGAAGGAAGTCTGATCTTTCGATTTTCGGGTAGCCATGGAATGAGCGCGCGAAGGGTAAACCATCGCGCGCCCGATGGCGACCGCTAGAACTTGCAGCGGCAGTTTGCGCTGGTGGTGCTCGTCGCATTTGTGCAGCAGGCGTACCCCGCACTGCTGCAGGTTACGCTGCAGGAACCGCGCGAATTCGAGGTGGAGCAGGAGGACGAACCGGGACCACCGGAGTCACACGATCCGCCGCCTCCAGATCCTCCAAGGTCGGTATCGAGGTTGAACACGCAGTTGTCAAAATCGTCGCACATGTCCAGCGCAATGATGTGCCGCCCGTTGCCGCTCCGCTGCGCCTCGACGGGACGGATCTCGTGATTGAGGCCGTAACCCGCGAATCGTGCCGCGGTGAACCCGACCGGCGGCCGAGGTGCGCGAGCGTCGCCGATCGTGGTCGCCAGCGTGTAGAACCACTCCTGATCTGCCGCCATGACGACGAGCTCGTCTCCGCGGAACTCGACGCTCGCGCTCTGGCTCGCAGCGCGGAACGACTTGATCGCCGTGTTGGTCCAGAAGCGGAACAGATGGCGATAGGGGCCGCCGTCATCGACGATAACGCCGATCAGGTGCGCATCGACCGTACCGATCGTGACCTTACCGGACAACACGGTGTAGTCGTCCGCCGACGGCAACCGCCCATCGGCGAAAGGTTTCGCGGCATAGGCCGCCATCGAAATAAAGACGAGTACCGAGGCGAGGAATGTCTTACGCATCGTTCCCTCCTGAATTCTGGCGTTCTCCACGAAGATAAAATCAGTACTTAATTCTGTCAAGAGGACAGTGCGGCTCTCCTTTCAGGCGGATAACTATGAATACCATTCTCTACAAATGGGAGAGAGCCGACCGGCACCCGGTTGCAATCGCCCCGGCCCATAGCTGGCGAATCGTAGAAGACCGCTCCTCACCGATACGTATGCCGCTATCCGAGGGAAACTCGGCGGCAGGCAACAGCAATGAGGAGCGGCATTGCAGTACGTTCGATTCGTGAGTTGGCGTGAGCGGCTGCGTGCCGCCGTCGATGCGAGCGGACGTACGCAGAACGCGATCGCCGTGATGGCGGGAGTCACTCCGGAGACATTAAGCCGCGTCCTCAGTGGAGTTCACGCGCAACCGGCATTCGAGACTGTCGTCCGCATCGCGCACGCAGTCGGCGAAAGTGTCGGGACGCTGCTGGACGAACCGGCGTTCTTCCTCGACGGCGAACAGCGAGCCGAGCTTCGCCGCGTCATCGAGTATCTTCAGAGCGCCGTTCGCATGTCGCCGGTAATCGAAGCGCTATCGGTTCCGAATGCCATCGCCCTGCGGACCGCCGAGGTGCCGCATGCGTATCACCTGCGCGGCGCACGTGCTGTTTTTCAGGCCGTCGGCGACTCGATGGTCGACGCCGGAATCCTCGATGGCGATCTCCTCTTCGTTGCGCCGACGCGCGCCGTCCGCGATGCGGCCCGGCACATCGTCATCTGTCGCGTCAGCGGAATCGTCCTGGTCAAGCAGCTTGACCTCCGCGCCGGACGCATCCGCCTGATCAGTTGCAACGCACGCTATACGCCCATCGACGTCGATGAAGAGAACGATTTCCAACTGACAGGAATCGTGATCGGACGTGTTGGCAACATCGCGCCGCCGTGAGCTTCAGGAGGGCATTTTCAGGTGTCTCGGTGCGCCTATTGACTTGACGCCATTGAATACCTAAATTACTCCATAATCAAACAAGGAGGCTGTATGCGTTTACTGGGGAAAGCACTGTTGGTGCTCATTCTTCTTATGCCCGCCTCGGCTGCATTCGCGCAGGTGCTCGGCGACGGTGGAGAGGTCTTTAGCCCCGAAGCCATCAGCGACGGCTGCGGCGACACGATGAGCCCCGACGAATGCATGTTCGGCGGAAACTGGACGACGTCCATTTGTTCGAACGCGGCGTGCCCCGCCTGCGGCTTCGACCAGACGATGACGAAGTCGATCTGCTACCGCCTCTACGGCAACACCGGCTATTGCGCTTGTCAGGGCACCTCAGGAGTAGGCCGCGATAAGAACGGCAACACCTTCCCGCACTGCAACGCCAGCGGATCCTGCGCCGCGCGACCATGACGCCCCCGCAAGGACTTCGGCTCGCCATCGCCGCCGTCTTCGTGCTCACGGCGAGCCTCAATGCGTCCACGATCGCGATCCGTGTGGATCGGCATACCGCGGCTGCCAACGCGCCGGCGACCGGCACTCTCACGGCGCAGAGCGTGAGCGACTCCGCGCATTCCCTCAAATTCGCGCTGCCCATTCCGTCGATCTCTCTCCCCGCGGGCGATTGGTTTCTTACCGCGCACATCGACGGCGACTGGAGCGAGGCGCGGCTGGTGAGCGTTCGGGACGAGCCGCAGGCGGTAACCCTGAACAACTATCCGCTGGCCACATTGAAGGCGCGCGTCACGATGGCGAGCGGCAAGGAGCCGAAAGAACTGCAGGCGTACTTTCAACGGGTCGCGGTGCAGGATTTGGACTCTCCGCCCGAAGGAAACGCGACCTGCACGATTGCCAGAAGCGTCGTCACCTGCCATCTTCCGGCCGGCGACTACGATCTCGCCTTCCGCGTTCCCGGCTACGTTTCGCGCTACCGCTGGAACGCCGTGCTGACTCCTCGAAACACGTTCAATGCCGGCGCGCTTCACTTCACGCCGGGATCGACGCTGAGTGGCCGCGTCGAGGTCCCGCGCGATCGCGAGGCGCGGCTGGAGCGCGTCAACGTCGTCGTCAAGCCCGCCGCGATCGCCGGCGCCAACGACGATCAGCGCCATCGCAACGAGGCGGCGCGCGTGACCACGCATCCGAACGCGCGTGGATCGTTCGCCGTCGATCTTCCGCCCGGCCAGTTCACGATTCAAGCGTCGTACGAAGCATTGATTTCCGAGGAGACGAGCGTCGACGTGTCGGCAGGGCATGAGGCGATGCTCCGCCAGCCGCTGCGGCTCGAACCGCAACGCAGCATTACGGTGCGCTTGCATCCGCCGCTCGATCCGTGGTCGAAGCCGTGGACGATTGCATTCGCCGCCGTCGACCCGGCCGGCTTCCTTCTCAGCGAGCGCAGTCTCAAGACGTCGCCCGACGGTTCCTGCCGCTTCGATAACGTTCTTCCTGGTCCTCACCGCATCACCGTCGTCCGCGCCGCGGAACAGAGCTGGGCCACGCAGATGCTGGACGTTGACAGCGACGCTACGCTCGATCTCAACGTCAATGTCGTCCGTCTTACCGGCACCATCCGCCTCGGCAAGCGTCCGCTGGCGGCGACGGTGATGGTGAGCTCGGACAAGAGCGGCGCCGCGGCATTCTTCCGTTCGAAAGCTGACGGAACGTTTGCGGCGCGGCTGCCGGCGCCGGAGCAGGATACCTGGGACACGATCGAGATCCGCGCCGATCTGCCGGCGGTAAAGCGGACGCTTGAAAACGTCCGCTATCACCTTCGCGACGACGGCAGCGCGGAACTGAATCTCGATCTTCCCTCCCGCACCATCAGCGGTACCGTCGTCGATGAGCTGGGCCGTCCCGCCGCGCCGGCGATGATCGACGTGCATCTCCCCGACGGCGCCCTGCAGCAGATCGACACCACCGACGGCGCGTTCACCGTCACCGGACTCGATCCGGGTCGCCACCGTCTGCGCGCATCGACGCCGGAACGCGAGTCGATCGACCTGCAGGATGTGGTGGTCGGAGACGACAAGGACGCCATGGCGGACATCGTGCTGCCGGTCGTGCCGGTCGGCCATCTGCGCGGCATCGTTCGCGCGCTCGATGGTCCAGTCCTCGGCGCGGCGCTCTACGCCACAAGGCCCGGCGATCCGCGTCCCATCGTCCTCTCCCGCGTCGATCCCGAGGGAAAATTCGATATCCGTTTTCCCGCGGCAACGCAGGAGGCGGTCGTGGCCATCAACGCTCCCGGCTTCGCCTTCCGTCTCGCGCGCACGCCGGTCGGACCGGACGAACAGACGTTCGCCGTCGAACAGAACGGCGGCACGCTGTTGGTCGATGGTCCCGCCAGGCGATCCGGCCGGCGCCCCTACCTGATGCACAACGGAGCGGTACTCTCCGCCGTCGCCGCCGCGTACGTGGCCGGCGCGACATTCAGCGCGAATCTTTCCGACCGCGTCCGTTTCCAGATCGCTTCCGCCGAACCGGGCACCTACAGCCTCTGCTGGCTCATCGACGGATCGTCCGCGCCCGCCGGCACTCCATGCATCACCGGCGTCCTCGCCCCGCACGGGACGCTGACGCTCGCGGACGATTCAGAACAGTCCACGACGCGATAAATGACCGTTTGAAGTACTCAGTTCTGAGCGTCCGCTCCATCGCGCGCTGCGATCAACATCCGCAGAATCGCCGTCTGATGCGTCCTGCGCGCGTGATCGATTGGCGAGCCGTCGGTGAACTTCGCTTTCCAATCGGGATCAGCGCCGTGTTCCAGCAAGGCCTTCACCATCAGGCGATCGCGTTTATCGACTGCTGCTGTCAGCGGCGAGCCGGCCGGCACTGTGTCGTCAGGATCCTCGCCCCGCATACCAAAGTGCGCCATCGGCGACCCCGGCGACTTTCGCGCCGTGATCGAGCAGCAGCAGAGCGATCTCATCTTTCTTATTGCCAACGGCGAAATCGAGCGGCGCCTGATACCCATACTTCTGATTCGGATCGGCCCCGTAGTTGAGGAGCATTCGGACGATCGGCACAGAGTTGGCGGCAACTGCGCTGTATAGCGGCGAATACCGCGACTCGCTGCCGAAATTTACGTTCACCTTTCCCTTGAGGAGCTGTTCGACGCGAGCTGCATCGCCTTCTTCCGCCGCCTCCGCGAGTGCGATCTCCGCTTTTCCGAAAACGTGATCGCACGCTACCTGCCGCCAGCGGCATGTCGCGTCATAGATTGATATCTGATCAGCGGTGGGGAGAGCTGGAGCGAGGTCCGCGAGAAACGCGCAGGCGCTGCGGGCGGCGTTGTAATTCGCACACTGCCGACGCCCTTCGGCGACTGCCTCGGGCCGCTTTCCCTGCACCTCAAGAAGATAACCACGCCACGGCTCAATCTTCGCTGGTGGAGGTTCAACGCAGCGCACAACGGAGGGCAGCGCTTCGACCCACGCGCATCCCTCGTCACTTACGGCACACGCGAGCCGCGCCTCGGCGGCCGCAAGATCGAGGCGGCCGGAGCGAAGGTCATCGTGCATCCGATCGAGAGGCGGCCACCATGTGCGCCGGTCGTTGAGCAGCGGAGACTCCGACGCAAAGACTTCCCATAAGTCAAAGGTGATGGCGCGCTTACTGCCGGGCGTGCGCCAGGTTCCGCGCAGGTCCTGCTTGACGATACGAGCGACGATTGCCGCCCCTTCAGATGCCTCTCTCTTTTCGACGAGATTCAGGCTGGCGCCATGGCGCTTCCCGGTGATCGGGTAAATGTCAGGCAACGGCGCAAAGTACGCACGATGGCCAACCGCATCGGGGTAATACGTTGCACCAACGATTTCTCCGTCAGGCAGCGTGACGATGGAGATATCGACATTTGTTTTCCGGGCGAGCGTTCCGATAAACACCCGACGGACTGCACCGGCCGCATGCAGATTGAGGGTCAGGAAAATGCTGAGCAGGACAACTGAGAGACGTGCGATCGACATCAGCCTGGTCGCTATTATCGGATGTTCAGTGCCTTTCCGGCGCGCCCGCCCTCGTATAATCGCGCGCCCGTATGAAACCGTCGCGCGCGCAACTGGAAGACGTTCTCGCCTCCCTGAAGGATCCGGGACTGCGCTATGCCGACATCCGTTGGACTGCCACGCATGAGCAGCACATTCGGGTACGCAATGGGGAAGTCGAGACGTTGTCGTCCACCATTGATCGCGCCATCGGGGTGCGCGTTCTCGTCGGCGACGGGTGGGGGTTCGCGGCGAATAGCGATACTTCCGAGGAGTCGTTGAGGAAAACGGCGAGGCGGGCGGTGGAGGTGGCGGCGGCGAGCAACATCGCGTCGACGCAGCGCGTTGTGCTGAGCGAAATCGAGCCGCATGTCGCCACGTGGGCGTCGAAATACGAGATCGATCCGTGGTCGATTCCGATCGAGAAGAAGATCGAATATCTAATGGCTTCGACCGATCCGATGCGCGGCGATGACCGCATTCACCAGGTCTCCGGCGAAATGTCCTGCTACCGGCAGGAGAAGATTTTCGCGTCGACCGTCGGCAGCTACATCGAACAGACCACGACCGAGATGGGCGGCGGCGTGGAGGCGGTGGCCATCGACGGCAGCGAGTTTCAGCGGCGGACTTACCCCAATCCGTTCGGCGGCGACTTTCAGGCCGCGGGATGGGAGTTCATCGAGCGGCTCGATCTTCCGCGCAAAGCGCTCGACATCCGCGACGAAGCGCTCGCGCTGCTGACCGCGCCGAAAGCGCCGGCCGGACGCTGCGATCTGATCATCGGCTCCGCGCAGCTCGCACTGCAGGTGCATGAGTCGTGCGGTCATCCGACGGAGCTCGACCGGGCCATGGGCCTGGAGATCTCGCTGGCGGGCGGCTCGTTCCTGCAGCCGCCGATGCTCGGCAACTTCCGCTACGGATCCGAGCACGTCAACATCGTCGGCGACGCCACCATCCCCGGCTCCATCGGATCGTTCGGATTCGACGATGACGGCGTTCCCGCGCAGCGTTTTCACCTCATCGAGAACGGCATGTTCGTCGGCTATCTGACCGGCCGCGACACGGCGCCGGCGATCGGGCGCAAATCAAATGGCACCGTCCGCGCGGAGACCGCCGCACGCATCCCGATCATCCGCATGACGAACATCAACCTCGAGCCGGGCACGACGCCGCTGGCCGACATCATCGCCGACACGAAGCGCGGCATTTTCGTGGAGACGAACAAGTCGTGGTCGATCGACGACCTCCGTCTCAACTTCCAATTCGGCTGCGAAGTCGCCTGGGAAATCGAGAACGGCCGCCTCGGACGCATGCTGAAAAATCCGCTCTACACCGGCAACACGCCCGAGTTCTGGCGTTCGTGCGACGCGGTGGCCGACCGGTCGAGCTGGCAGGTCTGGGGCCTGCCGAACTGCGGCAAAGGCGATCCGATGCAGACGATGCGCGTCGCGCATGGGGCGCCGGCGGCGCGGTTTCGGAATGTGGAGATGGGATGAGAGTCAAAAACGAAATGTTGAATGTTGAATGTTCAATGTTGAATGTTGAATGAAACCGAGAGATCGAACTGAGCGCAGCCCATTCAACATTGAACATTCAACATTGAACATTCAACATTTCGCCTTTCTGACATGCGCTCCGAACACGAATCATTCGCCATCCTCGACGCCGCGCTCACCGCCGCGAAGGACGCCGGTGCATCCGAAGCCGATGCCGTCTTCGAGTCGACCGACCAGAACATCAGCCGGTTCGCGAATTCGAATCTGCACCAGAACATGTCGGAGGTCAGCGCGGAGCTGACTCTGCGCGTGATCGTCGATGATGCGATGGGCGTGGCGTCGACCACCGTTTTCGATGCCGATGAAATCGCGCGCACCGCGGCTCTCGCGCGCGAGGCGGCCAAGCACTCCGACGCGCTGCAGAACTTCAGCGGGCTATATCGCGCAAACGAACCGCTGCCGGAAGTGCGCACGTTCGATGAGGCCACCGCTGCCATCGCGCCGGCGGAGAAAGCGCGCGCGCTGCGAGAGATGTTCGATCGCGGACGAAACATTCAGTTCGCCGGCGCCTACGGAACCGGCGCGTCGTCCATCGCCGTCGCGAACACGCACGGCATCCGCCGCTACTGCACTCTGACCTCCTCCGACGCCACCGTCATCGCCATCGGCGCGAACGGTTCCGGGTACGCCACCGCCCTCGATCGCGCCAACGTCGATGTCGTCGCTCTCGGCGATGAAGCGACGTCGAAAGCGCTCCTCTGCGCCGGTACGCTCGAAGACATCGAGCCCGGCGCGTACGACGTCATCCTCGAACCGCCCGCGACCGCCGAAGTGGTCGACTGGATGAACCTCATCACACTCAGCGGCTCGGCCTACGACGATGGCTCGTCGTTCTTCGTCAACAACATCGGAAAGCAACTCCTCGGTACGAACTTCACCCTCGCCGACGACGCGCTCGATCCCGCCTTCCTCCCCTTTCCGTTCGATCTCGAAGGTCTGCCCAAACGCCGCGTGGCGATGATCGAGCGCGGCGTCATCCGCACGCCTGCCGTCGACAAGACCTACGCCGACCGGCTCGGCTTTCCACCCACTGCCACCTGCTGGAACCTCGGCAGCACCGAGCACGGATCGGCGTTTCACCTGTCGATCGACGGCGGCGACGCCACGCGCGAAGAGCTCATCCGATCCACGAAGCACGGCATCTGGGTCACGCGCTTCAATTACGTCAACGGCCTGCTCGAGCCGAAGACCGCGCTCATGACCGGCACCACGCGCGACGGCACCTTCCTCATCCGGGACGGCGAAGTCGTAGCCCGCCTGCCCAACCTGCGCTGGACGCAGTCGATCGTCGAAGCCTTCTCCCGCATCGAAGGCCTGACCCGCGAGCGCCGCCGCGTGGCCACCTGGTACAACCACTTCGGCGGTACGATCGCGCCGGTCATGAAAATCGCGGGATGGAACTTTACTGGGAAGCAGTCGGCAGTGTGACGAAAGTCAAAAGCGAAATGTTGAATGTTCAATGTTGAATGTTCAATGTTGAATGAGAGCGACCCGCTGGCGATCCGGCGATACCCGAGACTTCAACATTGAACATTGAACATTCAACATTCAACATTTCGCTTCTAAAAACCCTCTGGCACAACCCTCGCTCCGCCGAGGGCGAAACATCGATGAGTCAATACATCCTCCGCCGCTTCCTGCAGATGATCCCGATCGCGTTCGGGATCCTGACGCTCGTCTTTTCGCTCATCCACCTGATCCCGGGCGATCCGGCCGTGCAGATCGCGGGCGAAGGAGCGCGCCCCGAGGATGTCGTGGCGGTGAGGAAGGCGCTGGGGCTGGATCAGCCGTTGTGGACGCAGTACGTCCACTACGTCACGCACGTCCTCCGCGGCGACCTCGGCACATCCTTCCAGACGAACCTCAGCGTCGCCGAACAGATCAAGCAGCGCTATCCCGCCACCATCCAGCTCGCGTTCGGATCGATGCTCGTCGCGCTGCTGGTCGCCTTTCCGCTCGGCATCATCTCCGCGATTTATCGAAACTCCTGGATCGACAACGTGGCGCGCTTCTTCGCGCTGATCGGCGTCTCCATGCCCAGCTTCTGGTTCGGCCCGCTGCTCATCATCGCCTTCGCCATCAATCACGAATGGTTCCCCGTCTCCGGCCGCGAGGAAGGATTGAAGTCGCTCGTCCTGCCGTCGCTGACGATGGGACTGGCGCTCTCCGCGATCCTGACGCGCATGATCCGCGTCTCGCTCGCCGATGAACTGACGCAGCTCTACGTGACCACGGCCGTTGCGAAGGGCGTCACGCGCGCGAAAGCGATCTTCCGCCACGCGCTGAAAAACGCGCTGATCCCCGTCATCACCGTTCTGGCGCTGCAGTTTGGATCGCTCCTCACCGGCGCCATCATCACCGAACAGATTTTTTCCTGGCCCGGCCTCGGACGTCTTCTTCTGACGTCGATCTCCACGCGTGATTACCCGCAGGTGCAGGCGTCGATCCTCGTCATCGCGCTGACCTACATCCTGGTGAACTTTGCCAGTGACCTGCTTTACGGCGTCGTCGATCCCAGGATCAAGCTCGAATGAAGCGCCTTCTGAAAAACTTCGCCTTCACCGCCGGACTGCTGCTGACGGTGACGCTCGTTCTCGTGGCGATTGCCGCGCCGCTGCTGGCGCCATTCGATCCGAATGCGCAGGACACCATCCGCCGGCTCGAACCGCCGTCGCACGGCCACCTCCTCGGTCTCGACGACCTCGGACGCGACGTTCTCTCGCGCATCGTCTGGGGCGCGCGCGTCTCGCTGCGCGTCGGATTCAGCGTCGTCATCCTCGCCTCGCTGATCGGCATCACGCTTGGCGCCATGGCCGGCTACTTCGGCGGCTGGCTCGACACGCTGATCATGCGCATCACCGACATCCTCCTCGCCTTCCCCGGCATCCTCCTCGCCATCGCGCTGGTGGCCGTGCTCGGCCCCAGCCTCAACAACGTCGTGCTGGCGCTGGCGACGATCGGCTGGGTTGGCTACGCGCGCCTCGTGCGCGGCCAGGTGCTGAAAGTGCGCGAGATGGAGTACGTCACCGCGGCCAAAGCGCTCGGTGCCCGCTCCCCGCGCGTGATCATCCTTCACGTCCTGCCGAACGTGATGAACCCCGTGATCGTGATGGCCACCCTCGGCCTTGCCGGCGCGATCCTCTCCGAGGCTGCCCTTTCGTTTCTCGGCCTCGGCGTACAACCGCCGACACCTTCCTGGGGCGCGATGCTCACCTCCGGCCGACGTTACCTCGGCCTGGCCAACCATCTCGCCATCTGGCCCGGCGTCGCGATCATGCTCGCCGTGATGGGCCTCAACTTCCTAGGCGACGGCCTCATCGACGCACTCGATCCGAAGTACCGGAAAGAGATGTAGCGCCCGCCGAACGTAGCGCCGCCGGCTCGGCGGCTGGACCGCCAGCGGCTCGCTGGCGCGTCATCCATCCTCGCCGCCGAGCCGGCGGCGGTCCAGCCGTCGGGCCGACGGCGCTACGGATGAGGCTTCATAAAAACCACCACCGCCCGCGCCGGATCATCACGAAACGTTTGCACCGGCGCGTACCCGTTTGCGCGCAGCGCATCGAGTCGCGCGGGAACATCGAGATCCGTTTCGTACAACGCGATGGCATCCGCACTCACCGCGGACAAATTCTCCGGCGGCGTTCCGACGTCGGACATTCCCATGCGCTCGCCGAGGTACAGCTTTCCGCCGTAGGCCCAGAGCTGGGAGGCCGCGATCGAATGGATCGATGGATTCGAAGCCATCCACTGCGCTGCCATCACCGCCGGCTGCGATTTCCGCGCGAGATAGCGAAGTCCGTGCAGATTCCAAAGCAGCGAGATTGCGACGAGAGCGAAAGCGACTTGGGAGCGCGGGCGTCCCGCCCGCCGTGGACTTCGCCCAGCCGTTGCCAAGTCCGGCGGGCAAGATGCCCGCGCTCCCAGCGATGCAAACCCAATCGCCGCGGCGATGCAGAGAAACGGGATCATCACCTGCAGATAGCGCAGCTCTTTGTGTCTGACCGCGGAAAACGCGATGAGCGGAATGACGACGAACCACATCGGGCGGCTGCGGCGCGCGTACCAGAGCAGCGGAAGCATCGCCGGCGAGCACCAGCGAAGGACGTTCGCGATGTACCACCACGGCGGCTGATACTTCGCGCGCGATGCGAAGTCGGGCTCGACCAGGGTGAGGTGCTCGAATTTGATGAAACTGGAGAACGGCGTGCCCCAGGTGATCCAGTCGTAGATGCCGACGGTAAGGAAGATCGACACAACGCATCCCGCGAAGAAAAACACTGTCATCCTGAGCCGCCGAAGCGCGCGAAGCGGCGAAGGACGGTCGAAGGACCCCCCGCCTGTTAACCCGGGTTGGGCGGCATGTACGAATGAGGCAAGCACCTGGGAGGTCCCTCGACCGTCCTCCCCTGCTTCGCCTCCGCGGCTCAGGATGACAGCCGCCATCGGCGCAATAAACACGATCTCGCTGAAGCGATCCGCGAACGCGACTCCGATCAGCAACCCCGCAACAAACGGCCATCGATCGACGATCAACGCCGCCGCAACCACGCATGCCGCCGCCAGCGTCCGCGGATACACCGTGCTGCCGAAACTCAGCGGGATCCAATGCGCGGCAAACAGCATCGCTGCGACGATTGCGGCGCGTTCGTCGCACCAGCGCGATGCCAGCCGATAGACCAGCCAGATCGTCAACGACGACAGCGCGATGAACGGCAGCGAGGCGAGAAAGATCGTCGTTCGCGTTGAAAGTCCGCGCGAAAGAAAGACCACTGGTGCGACGACAACATCCGGCACGAACAGATTGCGAATATCCCACGGCGTGTACGCCAGCCCGCGCGCTCGGCGGAACGCCTCCGACAGCACTTCGACGTCGTCGCCGGTCAGGAATCCGTAATAGCGATACGCCAGCCAGATCTGCGCGGCGGCCGTCGCGGCGATGATCGCCGCCAGCCACTTACGCATCGCCGATCAGCGCCAGAAACTCGTCTTCCGTCAGGATCGGCACTTCGAGCGACTTCGCTTTTTCGAGCTTCGACCCTGCTGCTTCGCCTGCGACGAGATACGACGTCTTCGCCGACACCGATCCCGAGGCCTTCCCGCCTTCGCGCTCGATCAGCTTGTGAATCTCGTCGCGCGAGAAACGCGCCAGCGTGCCGGTGACGACGAGCGTCTTGCCTGCGAGTCGATCGCCGCGAACGGCGGAGACGTGCCGCGGCGCTACACCGAGCCGCTGCATCTTCTCCATCCGCTCGCGATTGGCCGGCACCGAGAAGTAGAACGTGATCGCCTCCGCCACCTTCGGCCCGATCTCCGCCACCTCCACCAGCTCCTCGGCGGTCGCATTCATCAGCGCTTCGATCGATCCGAAGCGGTCCGCGAGCAGTTTCGCCGCGCGCTCGCCGACCATGCGGATTCCGATCGCGAAGATCACGCGCGACAGCTCCGCCGTCTTCGACTTTTCGATCCCTTCGATCAGCTTGCGCGCCGACAGCTCGCCCTTGCCCGGCAGCTTCGCCACATCCTCCTCGCGCAGTTCGTAGAGCGAGGCGTAGTCAGTGATGAGTCCCGCATCGAGCAGCTGCGAAATCGTTTGATATCCGAGGCCTTCGATGTCCATCGCCTTCCGCGCGCCGAAGTGGAAGAGCGACTCGCGCACGATGGCCGGGCAACCCTGATTGATGCAGCGGATGGCCACCTCGCCTTCGAAACGATGCAGCGGCTCATGGCACGCCGGACATTGCGTCGGCAGCGCGATCGGCTCCGTCCCCTCGGGACGTTTCGCGATCAGGACGTCGACAACTTTCGGGATGATGTCGCCGCCCTTCTCCACGACGATGTGATCGCCGACGCGCACGTCCTTGCGCGCGACTTCATCGAAATTGTGCAGCGACGCGTTGACCACTTTCGTGCCACCGATGTGCACCGGATCGAATTCGGCGACCGGCGTGACCGCGCCCGTCCGCCCCACATACAGATTGATTGCGCGCACAACCGTCTCCGCCGCCTCGGGCGGATATTTGAACGCGATCGCCCAGCGCGGCGCCTTCGACGTCGCGCCCAGCTCCTGCTGCTGCGCGCGCCGGTTGACCTTGATAACGATGCCGTCGATGTCGAAATCGAGATCGTGCCGCTGTTCGCGAATCGTCTCGATGAATGTTTCAACGGCGGTCAGACTCGGGAAAACGCCGCGCTTCGGATTGAGCGGAAAGCCCATCGACGAAAGCAGCTCGTACGCCTGCGACTGCGAGGTGACGCGGATGTCATCGGCAGCGACGAGGTGATAAACGAACGCGCTGAGCCGACGGGCGGCGACGAGTTTCGGATCCTTCTGCCGCAGCGATCCGGCCGCCGCGTTGCGCGGATTGGCAAGCACCGGCTGGCCAGCCTCTTCCAACTGATCGTTGAGGATCTTGAAATCGGCAGCCGAGATGTAGATCTCGCCGCGCACTTCCACGCGCTTCAACTTCGTGTCGATCTTCAGCGGGAGCTTGCGCACCGTGCGGACGTTCACCGTCACGTCATCACCGCGCACGCCGTCACCGCGCGTCGCGGCACGGGAGAGCGCTCCGTTTTCGTAGAGCAGATCGATCGAAACGCCGTCGATCTTCAGCTCCGCTTCGTACTCGACGTCGTCCACGCCGAGGCCTTTCTTCACGCGCGCATCCCACTCGTGAAGCTCTTCGATGGTGTATGCATTCTCGATCGAAAGCATCGGTGGGTCATGGATGACGGTGACGAAGTCGCCGGTCATCGGGGCGCCGCCGACGCGCTGGGTCGGCGAGTTCGGATCGGCGAACTCCGGATGCGCCGCCTCCAACTCCTGCAGCCGTTTCAACTGCTGGTCAAACTCAAAATCGCTGATCTCCGGCGCGGCCTCGGCGTAATACAACCGGTTGTGCCGCTCCAGCTCCGCGCGCAGCTTCTCGATCTCTTTCTTCGGCGTCATTGCGGCCTGGAAAGATACCGCGACCGGTCCACCGTTTTCTCCACGAATCCCATCGACCGCAGACGTCCGTCGATCGTGGCCAGAAACGTTCGCCGTCCCTTGATCAGGTTCAGGTTCAGCGCCACGAAGCGCATGCCGCGAGCGGTGTCGTAATAGACGATCATCCGGTCACCGCCGATCATTTGTTCCGTGCCGCTGATTTCGTTCCATCGCAGCGTCCGCGATCGAAACTGATGCAGCGGCCGGAGGATCAACCTCTCCTCCCCGACCTCGGCCACCGCGCGGCGCGTGCCGAGCCAGACTTTCAAACCGCCAAGCCAGAGCGTGGCGATGTACGCCCAGACCGCGCGCTCGCCGATCCAGCCGTAACGCGCGGTCGGACTTGCGATCAATGCAATCACGATCGCCACGGTTACGCCGGCCGCCACGAGGACGATCGACGCGCCGGCCCGCCGCACCCACGGCCGGAACGCGTAAATCTCAGAATTCTCTGTCATTGCCAGCCATGGCGCGATGCCGTAATCTGATGAAACTACAAAGCTTGAGGCCGGTATGCGTTTCGCATAGTGGCCATCGGTACCATTCAGCATGACGGGAAAAATCGACGGTAGCGGACGAAAGATTCTGGTCATCGACGATGATCTCGCCATCCGCGTTCTGCTCCAGGCGGTGCTCAAGCGGATGAAGTTCGAGGTGGAGTTGGCCGAGGATGGACAGGTCGGGCTGGACAAGCTGAAACAGGACCGCTCGTACGACCTGATTCTCCTCGACCTGATGATGCCGCGCGTCAACGGCTACGAATTCATCGAGCGGGTCGCGCAGGATTACCCCGAGGGGCGGCCGCACATCATCGTCTTCACTGCAGCGGGAAAACGCGGCGTGGAGAAAATCCCCGCCGACGCGGTGTGCAACTCGATCCTCAAACCGTTCGACCTCGAGAAGTTCATCGAGATGATCGGCGAGTGCCTGCACGGACACGACCTTCAACGCGCCTCACCGCCGGCCTGAGCGAGCTTCCATTCGATCTGCCGGATGATGCCGAGAAGGATGGTGGCTTCGCGGCCGTCGAGGTTCGCGCGGGCGGAGATGGCGCGCAGTTCGTCGTACACACGATACGGATTGTCGCCGTGCAGAAAGCCGACTTCGACGAGCAGCGCCTGCACGCGCTCGTGCAACCGCTCGATGCGCGCCGCGGTGGCCAGCTCGCGCTCCGCGGGTGCACGCGAGGTCGTCGAAAGTTCGTAGCAGAAGACGCCGACCGATTGCGCGAGGTTCATCGTCGGAAAGCTCGGATCGGTGGGAATGACGGCGGTGTGCTGACACTGCACGACTTCCTCGCGCGTCAGTCCGCTGTCCTCGCGTCCGAAGACGAGGGCGATGGTCTGCTCGCCGACTGACGAAAACCGCTGCGCGACTTCGACCGGCGTCAGATCGACCGGTGTCGTGCGCTCGCGCGCCGACGTCGTGGCAACGGTGATGTGCGCGTCGGCGATGGCGTGATGCAGCGTCGGCGCAAAATGGGCGCGTTCGACGACGTCGTCCGCGCCGCTCGCCCACCATCCGGCGAGAGGATTCAGATTCGGATGTTTTCCCACGATCCACAGATCGTCGAAGCCGAAGTTCTTCATGACGCGCGCCGCGGCGCCGACGTTCCCTGCTTCGCGCGGTTCGACAAGAACGATTCTCAAAGGCATGCCGCGATGGAGTCTATCGCGCGCGAACGGAGCGCCGGCGGCTCGCCGGCTGGACCGCCGCCGGCTCGGCGGCACGTTATCGCGAGCATTGCCAGCGAGCCGCTGGCGGTCCAGCCGCCGAGCCGGCGGCGCTACGCTCTTCGCAGCGCCGCCAGCATCCGATCCACATCCCCGCGCTCCGTGCGCGGATTGATCATCGTCACGCGTAGCACTCGCTGACCTTTGAGCAGCGTCGACGTGATCCAGGCCTGGCCGGAACGGATCAGACGTTCGCGTAGCGCGGCGTTCGTCTCGTCGTCGCTGCGGTGGCGGAAGCAGAAGATGTTGAACTGCGGGATGTGCATCGCTTCGAAGTCATCGGACGCGGCGACGATGTCGTAGAGGTAGCGCGTCACATCGGTCACGTGCTCCATCGCCTCGACGAACGGACGCGTGCCGAACATCTGCAATGTGAGCCAGAGCTTGATCGCATCGGCGCGTTTGGAGCACTGGATGGTCATCTCGCCGATGTTGTCGCCGGCGCGCTCGGAGTTGAAGAGATACGGCGCATCGGCCTCAAACGCGCGGCGCAGCCACTTGCCGTCGCGCACGAGGAGAACGCCGAGGGAGAGCGGCATCCAGAGCATCTTGTGCGGATCCCAGGCGAGCGAGTCGGCGAGATCGAGACCATCGACGAGCGGGCGAAGTCGATCGCTGAGGACGATCGAGGCGCCGTGCGCGGCGTCGACGTGCAGCCAGGTGTCGTGCTTGTCGCGTAACGCGGCAATGGCGCGGAGGTCGTCGAAGGCGCCGGTGGCCGTTGAACCGGCGGTTGCGACAATCGCCATCGCCTGGTTTTCGCGAAGAGCGGCTTCGAGAGCGTTCAGGTCGAGACGGTGCTGATCGTCGGTGGCAACCTTGACCACATCGTGAATGCCCATGATCGACGCGGCGCGAGCGATGGAGTAGTGCGCGTCCGCCGAGCAGAGGACAACTGGACGCTTGCCCGCCCGTCCGCTGTCGATCCAGCGCGCGCGGGCGGCGAGCAGCGCGGTCAGATTGGCGGCCGAACCACCGGAGACGGCGGTGCCGAGCGATGTGGCGGGATACCCGACGCGATCGGCCAGCCAGCGGACGACCTCCTGCTCGATCACCGTCCCGATCGGGCTCATCTCCCACACCGCCGTCGACTGATTCAGTGTCGAAATCACCAGATCAGCGATCACCGCGCTCGGAAACGGCGGGCAGACCTGATGCCCCATGTACGCCGGATGGTGAAGCTGGATGGCGTTCTCCATCAGCGATCGGATCAGCGGCATCGCCTCAGCGCCGCCGCGATCGTCGATCCGGACGCGCGTTCTCAACTCATCGGACGATTGCCAATCGACCACGCGCCTTCCGGCGATGTTCTCGACGTGATCGAAGAGCGCGTCAACGGTTTCGTGCGCCAGCGCGCGCATGGCGGAGTCAAAGATTTTCACCACAGAGGCACAGAGTACACAGAGACAGTCTCTGTGGTGAAATGCCTTCTCATGCGAATCAAACTCTTCATCCTTTTCGCGTTCATCACCACCATCGCCTCGGCGCAGCAGGTCACCGTCATCAAGACCAGCTCACTCATCGACGGACGATCGGATACGCCGAAACAGAATCAGATCATTGTCGTCCGCGGCAACCGGATCGAGAGCGTCGGCAGTGGGACGACGATTCCGGCGAATGCGTACGTGATCGACCTCACCGGCATGACGGTGATGCCGGGGCTGATCGATTCGCATACGCACATTTTTCTGCAGGGTGAGGATCCGGCCGAGGGCGGGTACGACGCGCAACTGTTGAAGTATCCGATCGCGTATCGCGCGGCGCGGGCAACCGTTTCGGCCAAGCGAGCGCTGGAGCAGGGATTCACATCAATTCGCGACGTCGAGACCGAGGGCGCGGGGTACGGCGACATCGGCATCAAGCAGGCGATCGATGAAGGACGCATTCAGGGGCCGCGCATCTTCGCGGCCACGCGCGCCATCTCCACGACCGGCGGCTACAACCTCGAGGGCTACGCGCCGGAGATCACGGTGCCGAAGGGCGCGCAACTCATCGACGGGCCGGTCGAAGCGCGCAAGGCGGCGCGCGAGCAACTCGATCACGGTGCGGATTGGATCAAGGTCTACATGACGCATCGTTCGTGGCTCGACAAGCAAGGCAATCTCGTCTCGCAGCCGACGCTGACGGTCGAAGAGTTGCGCGCGATCGTCGATGAAGCGCACGGATGGAAGCGCAAAGTCGCTTGCCACGCGTACAACGGTGAGGGGCTGCGCCGTGCGCTCGACGGCGGATGCGATTCGATCGAACACGGCCTCGAGCTCACCGACGAAAACATCGCGCAGATGTTGAAGCAGGGGACGTGGTACGTGCCGACGCTGGCGGTCTACTACGACCACAACTCGCCGCCGGATACGCCCGCCGGCCGCCGCGACGCCAAGCGCGTCTCGCTGCACGAGGCGTCGTTCAGGAAAGCGCTGAAGGCCGGCGTGAAGATCGTCTTCGGCACGGACGTGGGCGGCTTCAGCTGGACCGAGCCGATCGCGCAGGAGTTCGACAGGATGGTGGCCTTCGGCATGACGCCGATGGACGCGATCAAATCCGCCACTTCCCGCGCCGCCGAAATGCTCGACGCCACCGGCGACCTCGGCACGATCGCCCCCGGCGCATACGCCGACATCATCGCCGTGGACGGCGATCCGCTCCGCAACATCAGCCTGCTGCGGGACGTCTCGTTCGTGATGAAGAACGGCGAGCTCGTGAAAGAACGGCGGGTCCGGGCACTCACGAAATGACGCACGGCTGCTCGCCTGACCGTACGTTGTGGCACAGACACTCTTGTCTGTGCTGCTGATGCTCGCAGCGCTGCCTCAAGGTTCAGTTACTTCATTTTGCACAAGCACAGACAAGTGTCTGTGCCACATCACTCCCGCCGCCCGTACCGTTCCAGCGCGATGCGCAGCAGCTCGACTGACGTCCGCAGATCCTCTTCCTTCAGCACGTAAGCGATGCGGATCTCGCTCTTGCCGAGGTCGGAGGCGTAGAAGCCGGCGGCGGGGGCGATCATGACGGTGGCGCCGTCGTGCTCGAATTCGGTCAGGAGCCAGACGGCGAAATCTTCGGCATCGCGCACGGGAAGTCTCGGGACGCAGTAGAACGCGCCCTCCGGTTTGGCCAGCTCGACGCCGGGAATCGTGCGCAGCCCTTCGTAGAGGACGTCGCGGCGGCGCTGATACTCCTCGACGATGCCGCGCGTGTACTCCTCGCCGAGCGACTCGGCGCCGACGGCGATGAACTGCGCCAGGCCGGGCGGCGACAAGCGTCCCTGCGCCATGCGCAGGCAGGCGTCGTACACCTCGCCGTTGCGCGTGACCAGCGCGCCGAGACGGATGCCGCAGGCGCTGTAGCGTTTGGAGAGGCTGTCGACGACGATCACGAAGTCGTCCGCGTTCCGCAGTTCCAGCGCGCTGACCGCTTTGCGCCCGTCGTAGACGAACTCGCGATAGACCTCGTCCGACAGAAGGAAGAGCCCGTGATCGCGGCAGAAATCGGCAAGCATCGCCAGCTCGTCGCGCGTGTAGACGGTGCCGGTGGGATTGTTCGGATTGCAAAGGATCACAAGGCGCGTGCGCGGCGTGAGGGCCTGTTCGAACACACCGCGCGGCGGCAGATGAAATCCGTCGCGCCCGCGGCTCGTGACCGGGACGATGTTCAATCCGGCCATCGTGGCGAATGCGCGGTAGTTGGCGTAGAACGGCTCGAGCACGAGCACGTCGTCGCCTTCATTCGCGCAGGCGAGGAGGGCGAAGAGGATCGCTTCGCTGCCGCCGGTGGTCGCCAGGATGTTGCGCGTTTCGACAGGGATGCCGAGGCGGCGCGTGTAGTAGTGGCGAAGCGATTCGAGGAAGGCGGGCGTGCCGGTGGAGGGCGAGTATTCGAGGACCTTGTCGTCGATCAGCTTGAGACGATCCAGCATGCACGCCGGCGTCTCGATGTCGGGCTGGCCGATGTTGAGGTGATAGACCTTCGTGCCACGCGATTTCGCCAGATCGGCCAGCGGCGCGAGCTTGCGGATCGGCGACGCCGGCATGGCCTGCGCGCGCCGCGAGACCGCGAACGCGCGCACGCTCTCCGTCTCCGTCTCCGTCTCCGTTTCGTGCAGCGCCGTCATTTCTTCCGGCCGGACTCCCCGACCGGCGCCGCCCCGGGGACGAAGTTCGGCTGCCCCTCTTTCCCCTGCGACTGGCGCTCCCGCGATTTGCTCATGGCACCCTTGTCCTCAAGCCGCGAATCCCCTTTATCGCCGCCCTCGGTGTGCTCGCGTCCGCCATCTTTGTAGAAGTTCGGATTGACGTTGATGTTCTTGCTCATGGTGGATTGAGTTGCGAATGATATGCCGTGACGCGGTTGCGCGGTCTCGCGGTGGGGGTTGCCGGGTTGCCATGTTGCCCGGTTGCCGAACGAGACTCCGCCAACGGGCTGCGACCTATTGATGATCGGCGAAGCTCGCGACACAGCCGGCAACCCGGCAACCTGGCAACCCGGCAACCTCCACCGCGAGACCGCGCAACCTCGAAACCGCGTAACCGCGCATGGAATCCCCCCACCGCCCCGTCCGTTTCGCCAGCGCATGAAACGACTTGCCGTGATCCTGCTCGCGTTGTGCTTTGCGTCGGCCGTATTCGCCGACGACGAACCGGAGAAGACGAACGAGAAGCCGGCGCCGCCGCTCGGCGCGCGCGCGGACAAGCTGATCAAAGAGTCCCTTCCGCATTGTTCCGAGCCGGCGACGGAATCGCGCGTGGCGCTGCAGCATGCCCTGCCGGCGAACATGGTCGGCGCCGTCGTCCGCATCGCCAGCAAACGTGATTCGTGTGAAGGTCAGTGGGTCGCCGTCATCTCGAACGAGGGCGGCTTCTTCATGGGGACGCCGTGGTTCCTCAACGATCAGAAGGCGCCCACGCTGGAGCAGAAGCTCAAAGACTTCACCATGGAGTACATGAAGCAGGTCTTCGATCCTGTCATCGACAAGACAAAGACGCGCGAAGGTCTCTACCGCGTGACGCTCTATCAGCCGCTCGAAGGCGGCAAAGTCCCGCTCGAGGGCGAGATCGATCCGGCCGGAACGGTGATGTTCATCGGCCACTTCGTCCCGATGGCGACCGATTACCGCACCTCGCGGATGAAGGCGTTGGAACACTACCTGAGCCTTTCCCCGACCACCGGCGCCGCGAAGCCGGAAGTGACGGTCGTCGAGTTTTCCGACTTTGAATGTCCGTCCTGCCAACACGCGGCGAGCTACATGAAGCCGATCCTGGAGGCGCACGGCGACAAGGTGCGCTACATCCGCTACGACACGCCGCTGATGTCGATCCATCCGTGGGCGCTTCCCGCCGCCATCGCCGGCCGCGCGGTGTGGCGCCAGAAGCCCGACCTGTTCTGGAAGTACAAGGAACAGATCTACGCGAATCAGGACAAGCTCTCCGCCTTCACCATCGACGAGTTCGCCCGCGGCTTCGCCTCGGATCACGAGCTCGACATGAAAAAGTACGACGCCGACGTGCAGTCAGCCGAGATCCGTGCCGACGTCGTCAACGGCGCGGGCAACGCATTCACCAACGACGTCCGCGCCACGCCAACGTACCTGGTCAACGGAACGTTCGTCGACGCAGGGACGGAGGGAAAGGCGCTGGCGGATTACGTGAACGGGCTGCTGAAGAAGTGACAGGCAACCACATCACACGCTTCGCCAGACAAAATCGAGGAAGTGCTTGAGCATCCTGCCGGTCAGGCCCCAAATCTCATGTCGTTCGTAACGATAAAAGTACGCGGGATAGCGCTTGCCGCGAAACGCGACATACCGCACCTCGGGCTGCTCCGGCGTCAGTAGCGCTTCGATCGGAACTTCGAAGACTTCTTCGACTTCACTCGCCTGCAGGACGTAATCGATCCGCTGATCGATCACTCCGACGAACGGCGCGACGAGGAAGCCGCTGTTGGTGACGAGATCGTCGAGACGTCCGATCAGTTCGACCCGCTCAGCAGCAATCCCCACTTCTTCCTGCGCCTCGCGAACCGCAGCCGCTTCGAGCGATTCGTTGGTCTCCACGCCGCCGCCGGGGAAGGCGATCTGTCCACTGTGCGCGGCGAGATTCGCGGATCTTCGCGAGAAGAGCAGGCACCAGCCGCCGTCGGCCGGAATCAGTGGAATGAGCACCGCGGCGCGCTTCAGTTTCGGCGCGTCGATTTCGATGGCGGGACGCGCGGCGAGAATCGCGCGCAGGCGGATCAGCGCCGCGTCGTCAAAGCGCGGCACGCGCGGTCTCCAGCTCCGCGAACGCCTCCGGCGCGATCATCGGAATCCCTTCGATGGCGTGATACAGCCGCAGCGTTCCTCGGACGCGCGGCAGCGGAACCGACGCCGAATCGCCGGGACGCAGATCGCGCGGCAGCTCGACCCAGCGATCATCGATGACGGTCTCGCCGTCGAAGGTCAACATCATCAGCCTGTATCCCGGCTCGCCGTACGTCCTCGTCCGAACGGTGAAATCGCCGCTGTTGCGAACGATGACGCCATCGTCGCGCAACGTCGCGTCGAGTTTGGGGAAGAGCGGAATTGTGCGCGTGATCGGCGTTAGTCGTTCGCGCGACGTATCCTTCAGCGCCGCGAGGTAGCCGCGGACGGCCAGCTCCATCGATGCGTTCTCGCGCAGCCACGCCGCCTGTGCCGCGGCGAGATCAGCGATGTCGCGGACGAAGAAATCGGCGAGCATTTCGATCTCGCGATCGCCGAACGGAATCTTCACCACGCAATCGTCAGGAAACTCGGCGAACTGCGCATAGTCACTGACCGCAACCGGTTTGCCGGCTTCGAATGCGCGGATGAGCGTCCCCGAGGTTTCGCCGGCGCTGGGGTAGCGAAGGTTGACGAGGCGATCGACGGCGGCAAAGTACGCGGCGAATTCTTCGTCGGGAACGTAGCCGGTGAACGTGATCCCGTCGCCGCGAAGGGCGTCGACATCCACATTCGGCGCAGGCTCGCCGACGATGAGCAGGCGCAGGTTTGTGTACCGCGTTCGCGCTTCCGCGAACGCCGCCAGCACGACCTCGGCGCGTTTGGCCGAGGTGAGAAAGCCGAAGAGACCGATCACGCGATCACCAGTAGTGAAGCTGTGCTGCGCGCGAATCTCATCTCGCCGTCCGCGCGCCGAGGGCTGCGGCTCGAACGGATGCGGAACGACATGGATCGGCGTTGTGACTCCAAACGACTGCAGCCGCTCGGCGGCATAGCGGTTATGCACGATCACAGCGAGCGAGCGGTTTGCGACGTCGACCGACGCCGGCATCAGGAAGTTGCCCATTTCACTGTGCAGTCCCGCCGCGCGTCCCCGCGCCCACGCCGCTCCCGCCTCGCCGTGGTTCGCCTCGAGAGCCGCGACGTATCCATCGACGTCGCCGCGCGCGAGCGTCATCTCGACGATGAGGTGATGCAGCACGAGGTCATGCAGGACGACGACGCCGGGCGTTCGCATCGCCTCTTCGTAGATCCAGGCGTGGTGAGGGTTGTTGCCGAGGAAGTAGATGCGGGTGTCGGGGGTCGGGGGTCGGGGGTCGGAGCGAGGCTCGGAGATCGAGATGACCTCACGATGCTTACGAAGCTCAGGGAGAAGCATCGACGCGTAGTGCGCGACACCGGTCCGTGCCGGCGGCAGCGGGGAAAACAGAGCGACCTCCTCTCCGATCCCGGACCCCCGACTCCCGACTCCCGCGTCCATCAATCCGCCGTCTTCCTCGCACCCGCGGCCAAGTAGGCCTCGACGAATCCGTCGAGATCGCCGTCCATGACGCGCTGCACGTCGCCGACTTCGTAACCGGTGCGGAGGTCCTTGATCATCTGGTACGGCTGCATCACGTAGGAGCGGATCTGTGAGCCGAAGGCGATGTCCTTCTTTTCGCCCTCGAGCTTCTCCTGATCTTCCTGCCGCTTCTCCACCTCGAGTTGGTAAAGCTTCGAACGCAGCAGCTTCATGGCCACGTCGCGATTCTTGTGCTGGCTGCGCTCGTTCTGGCAGGTGACGACGATGCCGGTGGGGAGGTGCGTGATGCGCACCGCGGAGTCAGTGACGTTGACGTGCTGGCCGCCCGCGCCGCTGGAGCGATAGGTATCGACGCGCAGGTCCTTGTCGTTGATCTCGATCTCGATCTCTTCGTCGATGTCGGGATAGACGTAGACCGAGGCGAACGACGTGTGCCGGCGCTTGGCAGCGTCGAACGGAGAGATGCGCACGAGGCGGTGCACGCCGTGCTCCGATTTCATGTAGCCGTAGGCGTAGTCGCCGCGCACCATCACCGTCGCGCTCTTCAGTCCCGCTTCTTCGCCGGCCTGGTAGTCGACGATCTCCGTGGCCCACCCTTTGCGCTCGGCGTAGCGGAGGTACATGCGCAGCAGCATCTCGGCCCAATCCTGCGACTCCGTGCCGCCGGCGCCGGGATGGATGGCCAGGATGACGTCGCGCTCATCGTGCTCGCCGGAGAGCTTCATGGTCATCTCGATGGCGGTGATCTCCGCGTCGAGCTGCGTCATCAGCGTCTCGATGTCGTCGTCGACGCTTTCGCCCTCGCGCTGCAACTCCAGCAGCGCGTCGAGGTCACTGTCTTTGCTGGTGATCGCTTCGCCCGAGGCGATGCGCTTTTCTACGCGCGCGCGCTTGCGGCCGACTTCCTGCGCGGTCTCGGGCTTGTCCCAGAAACCAGGCGCGGACATTTCGCGTTCGATCTCATCGAGCGTCTTGCGTGCGGAATCGAGGTCAAAGATAGCTCCGGACCGCTTGCAGGCGGTCTTTGAGGTCGGAGACGCGGGAGAGGGTGTCGTCTTTCATGGCGCGCGTAGGGTAACCCGTTTTATCCGCAGATTACGCAGATGTCCGCCGATAGAAGAGAGCGAAGATCACGAACGCAATCGCAACCCACGCGAACCAGTCGCCGTAGCGCACGTACGGCGTGGTCGAGGTGTGCGGCTGAAAGTCGGCGTAGATGATTCCCTGCTTTCCCATCTCCAGCTGCTGCACGATCTGGCCGGCGGGATCGACGAGGGCGGAGATGCCGGTGGTGCCGGCGCGCAATAGATAACGATCGGTTTCGACGGCGCGCAGACGGGCCTGGTTCAGATGCTGGCGCGGCGCCGAGGTGCCGTCGTACCAGGCGTCGTTGGTGATGGTGACGAGGACGTTCGCACCGTGCACCACCTGCGCGCGCGGGATCTGCGGGAAGACGACCTCGTAACAGATGGCCGGTCCGTAGCGGAAGCGGCCGTCGAGCGGCGTGTCTTTCGTTCCGAACTCAAACTGACCGACGGCGTGGACGAGCGCGTGCGCGAAGAAGAGCATCTGCCGCAACGGGACGTACTCACCGAACGGGACGAGCCGGATCTTGTCGTAGTGGCCGATCGTCTTTCCGCCGCTGACCAGAAAGGCCGCATTCCACATCTTGTTCGGCTGCTTGGGATCCTCGGCCACCGACCCGAGGATGACGTCGACGTTGCGCGTGGCGGAGACCGACTCGATGGCTTGCTTGTAAAAATCGGTCGACGCGTACGACAGCGGCACCGTCGATTCCGGCCAGATCACGACCTGCACGCCCTTCGACGCCGCCTCCTCGGTCATTGCCATCATGCGGCGGAAGATGAGCAGGAGGTTGTCGTTGTCCCACCGCATCTCCTGCGAGATGTTCGGCTGCAACAGCGCGGCGCGCGATATGGGCGTTCCCGTCGGACGGACGAAAACTTTCGCGGCGATGTAGCCGGTCGACCACCAGACGAAGACGATGATGGCGACGCCGGCGATCGCGAAGAGGCGCTCGATTCCTTTCGGCCGTGCGGTAATCAACCAGGCGATCAGCGTCGACGGCAGCAGAATCAGTACGCCAAGCGCGTACGGCCCGGCCACGCGATCGAACTGCACCAGCGGCGCGTAATCGATGATGGATGCGGCGATGAGATTCCACGGAAAGCCGCTCATTAGGTAAGTCCGCGCGTACTCGACCGCGGCCCACGCCAGCGGAATCAGCAGCCATCGCCGAAAGCTAGTCGCCGGCGCGATGCGGTGGAAAAGCACGCCGAACAATCCGCCGTACACGCCGAGGTACGCGCACATGGCGATGAAGATCAGGACGCCGGTGACGTACGGCAGCCCGCCGTAATGCGACATCACACGGATTACCCACGGCACCATCATCAGCCAGGCGATTGTTTGCGAAAACCATCCGATGACAAATGCTCCGCGCCACGTGCGTGCGCGACTCAGCGCGACGAAGAGCAGCAATAGCGCGACGAACATCAGCCAGCCGGCGGCGACGTTCGGGAAGGAGAGCGCGAAGAGGATGCCGGAGATGGCGGCGAATAAAAAGTTTATCCCGAGCGAAGCGAGGGATCTGGAAGGTTCAGGCGATGTCGTCACGGGTTAGAGCGATCGTTTCGGCGCGATGCGCGCCAGGTCCTTCGCTACGCTCAGGATAAACGTGAGATCTCACTTTTTAAACAGCGCGTCGAACGCCTTGCGCGCGTCGTCGGGCGTCTGCGGCTGGCGGGCTTTGTCGGCGGTCAGATCGCGGACGAATTTCGGCTGGAAGAAGGCGCATTCGTTGCGGGCGTGTTTGCCGGAGACGCGCGCGGGGATGCTTTCGCGGCACTCCCACAGCGTGGTCGTATCGAAGGCGCGGCAGTTGCCGCAGGTGTGGAGGTCGGCGCCGCACTTCACGCATGTCTCCTCGGACGTCGGCTGATCGAGCCCGAGCCTCTGCGTGCCGCACGCGTTGCACTTGAAGACCTCGGGGCCGAAGCCGCCGGCGGTGCGTCCGCGCGGCGCGCCTTCGATGCGCTGGTTCTGCGGTTCGTACGGCGTCTGCGGGCGCGGACCGCGGTTGGTATTCGACGAATAGCCACCGCTGTCCTGGTAGCCCTGATGCCTGTATTTCCGATCGCTCAAATGAATCACCTCATGAAAACGTAATAGAGCGCCCCCGCGATGAGGAGGACGGCGATCACGAAGAGGATCATCCGGATCGCCACTTTGGCCAGCTTCAGAATGACCCAGATCACGATGATCGCGATGAGGATCCCGAGGAGCTCGTTCATGGGCATGGCGGGGTGCCGGGCAGTGTAACAGGTCGGTTGGGAGATTGATTGCGGGATGCCTGGTTGCGCGGTCTCGCGGTTGCGAGGTCTCGCGGTGCGCGGTTTTTCATTCGGCGTTTCTTGCCGCGAGACCGCGCGACCCCGAAACCGCGAAACCGCTACAGCACCAGCCGCACCGGCTGTTCGATGTAGCTGCGCAGCGTTCGCAGATACTCCGCGCCGAGGGCGCCGTCGACTACGCGGTGGTCGCAGGACATCGTTACTTTCATGCGGTCGCGGATTACGATTTGGCGATCGATCACCACTGGCTGCGCGCTGGCGGCGCCGATGGCGAGGATGGCAACGTTTGGCGGGTTGATGATGGCGGTGAATTCGTCGATGGCCCAGGCGCCGAGGTTGGAGATGGTGAAGGTCGAGCCCTGGTAATCGTTGGGCGTCAGCTTGCGGTTCTTCGCTTTGTCGGCGAGCGTGCGGACTTCGCTTGAAATGTCAGCGATCGATTTCCCATCCGCATTGCGCACGACGGGCGTGATGAGGCCTTCCGGCGTCGAGACAGCGATGCCGATGTGAATCTCGCCGTGCTGGGTGATCGCTTCGTCGCCCCACGACGCGTTGACGTTCGGATGGTGGCGAAGCGCGAGAGCCGCGGCGCGGACGACGAAGTCGTTGACGCTGGTCTTGATGCCTTCGATCTCGTTGAGCTGCTCGCGAAGCGACAGCAGGTTCGTGACGTCGTACTCCGCGGTCAGATAAAAGTGTGGAATCGGTCCGGTCGACTCGGCGAGGCGCTTGGCGATGGTGCGGCGCATCGCGGTGAGCGGAATCTCTTTCGTTTCCAGCTTCTGCACCGGCGGCAGCGACGGAGCTTTGGCTTTCTGGGGCGCCGCGGCGGCAGGTTTGAAGTTCTTGATGTCGCTGGCGACGATGCGTCCGCCCGGCCCGCTCCCCTGTACCTGTTCGATGCTCACGCCGAGGTCGCGGGCCATTTTGCGGGCGAGCGGCGAGGAGCGTCGGCGACCATTGTCGCCGCCGGTCGCAGGCGTCGCATTCGAAGGCGCAGACGTCCGATCGACGCGCGGCGCTTTCATGTCGATCGCTTCGGCGTACTCGCCGGTCGAATGCTTGACCGAATCCTTCTTGTCGATCGCGCGCCGCGCTGGAGCAGGTTCCGCTGCGACCTCTTTCTTCGGCTGCGCCTTCTCACCCGCGCCGAGAATTGTGGCCAGCACGCCTCCGACTTCGACCATCTTCCCCGCCTCGGCGGCGACGTCGCCGAGCGTTCCATCCTGCTCGGCTTCGAGATCGAGGTTGACCTTGTCGGTCTCGATCTCCAGCACCGGCTCGCCTTTCTTCACGGCGTCGCCGGCCTTTTTGTACCAACGGACGACCTTCCCCTCGGTCATCGCGTCGCCCATCTTGGGCATGATGATTTCAGCCATTGGCTTCTTCCCAATTGATGCTGAGCGCAGCGAAGCATCTGGCTATCGTTCGCGCGAGCCTATCCTCCCGCGCCAGTGCTCGCCAGATCCCTCGCTTTGCCCGGGATAAATTCATGCGTACATCACTTTCTTCACCGCCGCGATCACATGCTGTTCGTGCGGCGTTGCCAGCAGCTCGAGGTTGCGCGCGTACGGCATCGGCACGTCTTCGCCGGTGACGCGTGCGACCGGCGCATCGAGTTCGTCGAACACGTTCTCGGTGATGCTGGCCGCGATCTCCGCGGCGGCGCCGAACGGCTTCCACTGCTCCTGTACGACGACGCAGCGATGGGTCTTACTGACGGACGCATAGGCGGGATCGAGATCGAGCGGACGCAGCGTGCGGAGATCGATGACCTCGCACTCGATGCCTTCTTCGGCGAGCTTCTCCGCGGCGATGAGCGACATCTGCAGCATGCGGCTGTAGGAAACGATGGTGACGTCGCTCCCCTCACGCGCGATGCGCGAGACGCCGAAGGGAACGGTAAAGTCGGCATCGTCCGGCACCTCGCCCTTCATCCCATACAGCGCGGCGCTCTCCAGGAAGATGACGGGATCGCGACCGCGGATCGAGGTCTTGAGCAATCCCTTCGCATCCGCCGGCGTGGCGGGCGCGACGACTTTGATTCCGGGGAAGTGCGCGTAAAACGATTCGAAGGTCTGCGAATGCTGCGCGGAAAGCTGGACACCGGCGCCCTGCGGCCCGCGGATGACCATGGGCACGTCGACCTGCCCGCCGGAGAAGTAGCGAACCTTCGCGGCGTGGTTGAGGATCTGGTCCGCGGCGACGATGGCGAAGTTCATCGTCATCATCTCGACGATCGGCCGCAATCCGAGCATCGCCATCCCGACCGCTGTCCCCGCCATGCCCGCCTCGGCGATCGGCGTATCGATGACGCGTTTCGGCCCGTACTTTTTCAGCATGCCGGCGGTGATGCGGAACGTCCCTTCGTAGACGCCGATGTCTTCGCCCATGATGAGGACGTTGGCGTCGCGGTCCATCTCTTCCATCATCGCGTCGCGGATGGCGTCGCGGTAACTCTTTTCGGACATCGCGTTACTCGTTCTCCCGCACCGGACCGTGCTCCGCCACGACGTCGCGCCAGAGCTCTTCCGAATCCGGCTGCGCGCTCTCTTCCGCGAACTGCACGGCGGCGGCGACTTCCTTCGATGCCCAATCCTCGATTTCTTTCACGTCGTCATCGGTCAGTCCGCAAATCTCGCCGAGGCGGTTGCGAAGGATGCCGATGGGATCGCGATGGCGATGCTGCTCGACTTCATCCTTGCTGCGATACGGCTGCAGGATGTCGGCGGCGCCGTGGCCGGAGAAGCGGTACGTGATCGCCTCGATGCAGTACGGCTTGCCGGTGTCGCGGATCTGGCGGACGACACGATCGGCGACGCCGCGAACGGCGAAGACGTCCTGGCCGTCGACCTTCTCGGTCGGGATGTTGTAGGCGCGCACGCGCTGGGAGAGATCGGTGAGCGCGGAATGGCGTTCCACCGAGGTGCCCATCGCATAGCCGTTGTTCTCGATGATGAAGAGGATCGGGCACATGCCGCCCTTGCCCCACAAGCCGGCCATGTTCATCGCCTCGTGAAACGAGCCGATGTTCATGGCGCCGTCGCCGAAATAGCAGACGGTGAGGTGATCCGTGTCGCGATATCGCTGTGCGTACGCGGCGCCGGTGGCGAGCGTGAGATGGCCGCCGACGATTCCGTAGCCGCCGTAGAAGCCGTGCTCGACGTCGAACAGATGCATCGAGCCGCCCTTGCCCTTCGAGACGCCGGTACCCTTTCCGAACAACTCCGCCATCACGCGCCGCGGCTCGGAGCCGAGGGCGATGGCGTGCGCGTGATCGCGATAGCCGGTGAAGAGAATGTCGCCTTTTTGCAGCGCGGTGACGATGCCGCTGGCCACCGCCTCCTGCCCGCTGTAGACGTGGAGATAGCCGCCGATCTTGCCCTTGCGGAACTCGCGCTCGGTGGCTTCCTCGAAGCGGCGGATGAGGATCATCTGCCGGAGGATGTCGGTCCACTCCGGCGCGCACGCGGCGGCGGGATCGAGCGTCGCAGATGCTTGTTCTTTTGCTTTTGCCATCAGGTTTTCGACGTCATGCGGTGCATGACGCGGGCCGGGATTCTATACGAGGGTTTGGTCCCTCCGGCGTCACGATGTTGAAAGGCGAAATGTTGAATGTGGAAGAAGAGACTTGCGCTAGCGCCGCATCTCGATCCATCGCGCAAGCGATGCCGGGCTCTCACCCGACGGTCTTCCCGCAATCAAGCCCTCGACGGAGATGTCGTCGTCGAGTTGAGGCCAGTGAATGCCTTCGCCGCGGCCGATCAGTCGCCAGCTTGCCCGTTCCTCCGGCGTGCCATGGACGAGGCGCGGATACCAGGCAAGCGGAACGGAGATTGTGCGGCCATCACTCAGGTCCACTGTGAGCGTATCATCCGTCACGGCGACGTTCGTTGCCGCGGGAACGGCGATCTCAGTCAGTGAAGAAGTCATTCCAAGCCTCCAGGAACTCTTCGCGATGGTCCGCGACGATCTGTTCAATACGCCGGATTTCAGCTCGTCCGAAGTCGCCGCTGCTCGCCAGGCGCAGTGGATTCAGCCAAATCTTTGCGATGCGATTCTCACGTTCTACATGTACGTGAGGCGGTTCGCCGCGGTCGCCGGCATAGAAGAAAAAGCGATACGCCGCTTGCTTGAGAACCGTCGGCATCCGTCTCGATTCCAGAGCTCATGGTACCCCTACGCCAGCCCCGCATCGAGGTCCGTTCGCTTCAGGATGAACGCCAGCGCCACGACCGCGAGCGCGATGCCATTTACAACGAGCGCGGTCGTGATCGACCAGCGCTGCGCTACGAATCCGGCCATCAGGTTGCCGAGGGGCATGCCGCCGCGGAAGGCGAGCATGAAGATCGACATCACGCGGCCGCGCATGGCGTCGCCGGTGGAGAGCTGCACGAGCGAGCTGTAGAGCGAGACGACGCCGACGATGCACGCGCCGGCGATGAACGCGATGACGAGACTGGCGGTCAGTTGCCTCGACAGGCCGAATGCCACGAGTGTGGCCGCGAAGACGAGTTGCAGTGCTAGCGCGAGACGCCCTTTCTTCGCCGCATGACTGCTGCCGGCCACGAAGAGCGCGCCGATGACGGAGCCGATGCCGTAGTCCGCTTGGAGCAACGACAATCCCTGCGGTCCGAGGTTGAAGATGCTCTTGGCCACGACCGGCATCATCGTGAAGAGCGGCATGCCGAGGAATGTGCCGGCGAAGGAGAGGAAGGTCAGCAGAAGGAGCGAACGCTTCGAGGCGACGAAAGCGAAGCCTTCCTTCATCTGGGCGATCATCGACGTCGACGTCGCACCGGGCTGCAGCGGCGGCATCTTGATCATCAGCAGCGCGATGATCACGAAGATGAACGAGACTCCGTTGATGCCGAAGCAGGCGGTCGCGCCCCACAATCCGAAGACGACGCCGCCGAGGGCGGGACCGATGACCCGCGCGAGGTTGAACTGCATCGAGTTCATGGCCACCGCGTTGGCCATGTCGTCGCGCTTGACCAGGAGCGGCAACAGCGAGGCGTAAGCCGGTCCGCTGATCGATTGAGCGCTTCCCGTCAGAAACGAGAGGATGAAGATGTGCCAGATCTTGACGGTGTGAAAGTAAATCAACGCCGCGAGGATCAGCGCGAAGCTCCCCTGCAGCACCTGCGAGAGCATCATGATCTTGCGCCGCTCCATGCGGTCGGCGATGACGCCGCCAAAGAGCGAGAAGAGGAGCATCGGACCGGTTGCCAGGAATCCGTCGATGCCCAGCAGCAGCGCCGATCCCGTCATCGTGTAGACGAGCCACCCCTGCGCCAGCGTCTGCATGAACGTGCCGGTGGTCGATGCGAACGCGCCAAACCAGAGCAGGCGGAAGTCGCGATAACGCAGCGCGCTGAACGTGCGCTGGAAGCGTCCGGGCGGAATGGCCGTCCGGGCGTTCGCTTCGACCGTCTCTTCCTGGGGAAGCGAAGAGCTCATCGAGCGATCCGCAACCTCTCGGCGGTTCCGGCGGTGTGCGCGTGGCAGATGGCTACGGCCAGCGCGTCGGAGGCGTCGGTCGACATGACGAGGTTGCCGCACCCGGGCAGGAGCATGCGCACCATCTTCGCGACCTGTTCCTTCTCCGCCGCGCCGTATCCGACGACGGCGCTCTTGACGCTGCGCGGCGAGTATTCGAAGACGTCGAGCTTCGCCGAGCGAGCCGCGAGCAGGATGACGCCGCGCGCATGAGCAAGTTGAATGAGACTCTTCACGTTCGCGCCGCCGAACGGCGCCTCGACCGCCACCGCCTCGGGGGCCAGCCGCCTGATCACCGCGCTCAGTTCCTCGTGAATCCGGCAAAGCCGATCGGCCAGTTCATCGCCGCGCTTCGTGCCGATCGTCCCCTGCTCGATCAGCGCCAGCCGCCCCCTGACCTGTTCGATGACACCAAAACCAGTAGTGACCGAGCCAGGATCGACGCCGAGGATTCGCACGGGAGGGATTGTAACTGTCGCGCGAGTATCGAAGGGGTGACGATTTCACGCGGAGGCGCGGAGATTACGTCAATCGGCTTCGCCAATATTTCGGCCGGCGGCTGGTATGCGCCAGCGCGATCACTTCGACATGCTCGTCGAACTCGCGATATACAAGGAGAAAAGGGAAGTGGCTGAGACGGAGGCGACGGACCGTTTGGTGCGTCCGTAGCCGCTGAACCATCTCGCCAATTTCAGGGTATCTGGCAATCAGATTGATTGCGGCCTGAATCTCAAACCAGAGGCGGTCGCCAAGACCGGCGACTTGGCCCTCGTACCAGCGAATGGAGTCGCGAAACTCAGCCTCGGCCGCAGCGTTGGGCCGAACAGGTTTCGTCATCGGTGGAAGATGTCGCGTTCAATGCGAGCACGTACATCGTTCCAATCCGATGTCGAAAGGGCCCCTGAGTCGACGGCGGCACACCGGCTCTCGATCTCCTCGGCCCACGCAGCCTCGACGTCAGCCGGCATATCGGGCTCCAGACTTTCGAGAAGACGTGCAGCGATCTCCGCCCGCTTCTGCTCCGGAAGACTCAATACCTGATCCAGTAACGCTACAGGTTCACTCATGGTGCTTGAGTTTAACCGAGGCAGGAAGTCTCTGCCTCTCCGCGTCCCCGCGTGAAACCGTCCTCTTTCAATTCCAGAACCGCACTTCGTAAATCTCCCGCCCCTCCTCCCGGAACTTCGCCTCGTAGTTCGTACGCGGCGGATCGTCGGCTGTTGGGATGCGGCGTTCGCTGCGGAAGAACGATTCGATGACCGGCGCGGCGGCTTCGTAGTAATCGCGATGATCGGTGACGTAGATGCCGCTGCCGCCCGGCACGAGCACGCGCTTCATCTCGTTCAGCACTTCGGCGCGGATGATGCGGCGCTTCTGTTCGCGCTTGCGCGGCCACGGGTCGGGAAAATAGATGTGGATCTCGTCGATCGACGCGTCTGGAAGCATGTCGCGCAAAACGAGGAAGGCGTCGTGATTGATGAGGCGGATGTTAGTCAGGCTGCGCTTCGTGACCCGGTCGCGGATGACGCGGTGGTAGTGCAGCGACTTCTCGATGCCGATGAAGTTCACGTCCGGCTGCTCCATCGCCGATCCGATGAGAAAGCGGCCCTTGCCAGATCCGATCTCCAGCACTACGCGGTTCCGATTTCCGAACAGTTCGGCAAGATCGAGCCGGACGAAACCGCTCTGGCGGGGGTCGATGACGAAGGGAGTCTCGTTCACCGGCGCATGATACGAGGCAGCAGATATCGATTTACAGACGGCAATCCGTATTGTAGAATCTCAGGCACAAATGAGAGCCAGCCATCTCGTCATCGGAATCCGCGCCGCCTGCATCACCTACCGATCACCAGCGGCACCGATCGCGGCAGGATCACGCTCTGCGACGTGCTGCCGTTGATCACCTGCGCGTACCAACTGTCCGATTTCTGCGCGCCGGCATGGTCCTGCAGATAGCGAGCGAGTTTGTAGACGTCCTCCTGCGCCATCCGTATGCAGCCATGTGACGCCGCGGATCCCAGCGAATCCTCCGCATCCGTGCCGTGGATGTAATAGTCCGGCTCCTGGAAAAAGATCTTCACGATCTTCATCGGATTCTTCGGATCGCCCGGCCCGGCCGGCTTCTTCCCCTTCGCCCACTTCTCATCGGGCGGATGCCAGGCGGGATTCCAGACGATGTGCTTGACGGTGAACTGCCCCATCGGCGTCGGCTTGGCCTTGGTACCGACGGCGACGGTGTAGCGCCGCATCTCCGTCGCGCCGATGCGCACGACGAGAATCTTCTTCTGCGTCGACACCGCCATCGTCAGCGGACCGGTGACGACGTCCGCGCCGTACGAGGAAACGCAGGTGAGAGCGAAAAGCAGGGTCAGTACAAACGTTCGTGTTTTCATCATTCGCCGCTCGCCACCTTTGCGCCCGCTCCGCGTTCGGCGACGGCGGGGTGCATCGGACCTGTCGATACTCCGTTCAGTTTTCGGAAAAGCGCCCAGTAGACGCTGACCGATCGCTCGAATACCCACAACGGCGCGCAGAGGCAGGCACGCAGCGGGAAGATCGCCGCTGCCCCTCCTCGGCCGCGCAGCGCGAGCACCATCGACGCGCAGGCGATCGCGCCGGCGTAGCCGCCCGCGAGGCGGATGCCGCCGAAGATCGCAAGAAGGATCACCATCGGAAGCAAGGCGAAGAAGAACGCCGTCTTCACCGGCATGGCGAAATCGTCGTCCGCCTGCCGCGGCCGCTCGCGCAGCCAGTCGGCGAACGGTGGCGGGAGACGGCGCACGAAGACGTCGCATGCGGAGAAAACTTCGGCGCCCTGCGACGCTAATCTCCGCACCGCATCCTCGCCGTTCGACCACGCCACGTCGACGCCGCGCAATCCGCGCACGGATGACTTGCGGATTCCGAAGGTGGCGCCGTGGTCGGGAAGCGGCTCGACGCCGCGATGGACAAGCATGCGTCCCGCCTCGATCCCGCTCCACCACGGCAGCGGCTCGAAGTAGTCCTGCGGCTCGACGACTTCATGCAGATCGAGCAGCTCGCAAATGCTGTCGATCGCGGCGGCGTCGTAGCGAACGTTCTCGTCCGCGATGATGACCTTGTCGCAGTTGCTGACGTCGGCCGCGGCGCGCACGGCGTCGATGCCGCCGGAGAAAAGCCGATGCCGCGGCCGCGCGGCGACATGACGCGCCACCCAGCGCAACACGCGGCGATTGGTCTCAAACACAGGCGCCGTCGATCCATCGACGACGACGACTTCGCAATTGGCGACGGAGAGCGTGGAGAGGTAGGAAGCCAGGTCACGGAGATCACCGGACGTTTCCTGATCGCGCTCGATCACGACCAGGTAGGTGCACCGGCGATCCTGCGGATTGCGGTGTCTCATGACACGTTGCAAAAGCGAGGTGTGTGCCATGACGCGGTTGCTGAGTTGCTGGGTTGCTGAGTTGCTTGGTGGTGGTTGCCGGGTTGCCGCCGGAAGGGGAACCGCCTTTAGAACGGAACAGATGATTCACGCTGATTCACGCAGCAACTCAGCAACGTAGCAACTCAGCAACCGGCTGCGCGGGCAACCTGGCAACCCGGCAACCTCCACCGCAATGGCACATCCTTTGCCGTTCCCGGCCATCGTGGTCCGCGAGAAACGCAGCGAATCGACGGTGGAGGTCTGGCCGGGAACGCCCTACCCGCTCGGCGCAACTTACGATGGCGCGGGGACGAACTTTTCTGTCTTTTCCGAGCCGGCCACGCGCGTCGAGCTTTGCTTTTTTGATGACGGCGGCAAACAGACCTGCGTCGATCTGCCGGAGATGACCGGCTTCATCTGGCATGGCTACGCGCCGAACATCGGACCCGGCCAGCGCTACGGATATCGCGTCCATGGACCGTGGGATCCGAGCGCCGGCAATCGTTGCAATCCGTCGAAACTGCTGCTCGATCCGTACGGAAAGGCGGTCGACGGACAGGTGCAGTGGAACGAGGCCGTCTTCGGCCACTTCTTCGACAATCCCGACGCGAAGAACGACGCCGACTCCGCGCCGTTCATGCCGAAGTCGGTGGTCACGAATCCACACTTCGATTGGAGTCAGGATCGTTATCCGCGCACGCCGTGGCACGAGACGATCATTTACGAGGTCCACGTCAAAGGATTCACGGAGCGGCATCCCGAGGTGCCGGGAAATCTGCGCGGGACGTATGCGGGACTCGCGCATCCTGCCGTCATCAAGCATCTGAAGACGCTTGGCATCACCGCGGTCGAGCTCCTCCCCGTCCATCAGTTCATCCACGATTCGCTGCTGCTCCAGCGCGGCCTGCGCAACTACTGGGGCTACAACTCCATCAGCTATCTCGCCGCACACAACGAGTACTCCTCCGGCGGGCAGACGGGTCAGCAGGTGCAGGAGTTCAAGCAGATGGTGAGGACGCTGCACGAGGAAGGGATCGAAGTGATCCTCGACGTCGTCTACAACCACACCGCCGAGGGGAATCACCTCGGGCCGATGCTCTCGATGAAGGGGATCGACAACGCCGCGTACTACCGCCTGATGCCGGACGATCCGCGCTACTACATGGACTACACCGGCACCGGCAACAGCCTGAACATGCGGCATCCGCACGTGCTGCAGCTGATCATGGATTCGCTGCGCTACTGGCACCTGGACATGCACGTCGACGGCTTCCGCTTCGATCTGGCCTCGACGCTCGCCCGCGAGTTGCACGACGTCGATCGCCTCAGCGCGTTCTTCGACATCATCCAGCAGGATCCGGTGCTGTCGCAGGTGAAACTGATCGCCGAGCCGTGGGACGTCGGCGAGGGCGGCTACCAGATCGGAAACTTTCCGCCGCTCTGGTCGGAGTGGAACGGCAAGTACCGCGACTCAGTCCGCGATTACTGGCGCGGCACCGACCAGGCCCTAGGCGAGTTCGCCAATCGTCTGACCGGCAGCTCCGATCTGTACGCGTGGACGGGGCGCCGTCCATACGCGTCGATCAACTTCATCACCGCGCATGACGGCTTCACGCTGCGCGATCTCGTCTCGTACAACGAAAAGCACAACGAGGCGAACGGCGAGAACAACGCGGATGGCGCGAACGACAATCGTTCGTGGAATTGCGGCGCCGAGGGGCCGACGGATGATGAAGGGATCAACGCGCTGCGCGCGCGGCAGCAACGGAACTTTCTGGCCACGCTCGTCCTGTCCGTCGGCGTCCCGATGATCTGCGGCGGTGACGAGATCGGACGCACGCAGCATGGCAACAACAATGCGTACTGCCAGGACAACGAGATCTCGTGGTTCGACTGGGAGCATGTCGACGAAGAGCTCTTCGCCTTCGTCACGCGCATGATCGAGTTCCGCCGGGAGCACGCCGTCTTCCAGCGCCGCCGCTGGTTTTACGGACGTCCGCTGCGCGGCGCGGACGTGAGCGACATCGGCTGGTTCAAACCGGACGGCGAACAGATGACGGACGAGGACTGGCAGAGCGCATTCGCCCGCAGCATCGGCGTCTTCCTCAGTGGCCAGGGCATTCCGACGCCGAACGCGCGCGGCGAGCAGATCGTCGACGACAGTTTCTATCTCCTCTTCAACGCCCACTTCGAGCCGATGCCCTTCCGCCTCCCCACCTGCCCGTGGGGCGATCGCTGGGAAATCGCGATCGACACGAACAAGCCGATCCCTGACCTGCGCGAGCATCGCGAGTTGCACGCGGGGGAGCAGGTGGAGGTCGAGGCGTATTCGATGATGGTGCTGCGCAGGTTGGATTAGGCGCGTCTCAATCTGGGTAAATCTGCGTTCATCCGCGGATAAAGCTTCATCCGCAGATCACGCAGATGGACTCAGATGTTCTGCTAGGCTTCGCGGAAACGCGGCGCCTTCGCGCTGCGTCTAATCAATCGATATGAAACGAAATGTCTTTTTCCAGACCGCGGCGCTGGTCGTCGCAGGCATTCTTATCGCGTTGGTCGCGAATGCATTCGCGTCCCGCGACCGCAAAGTTTCCCTCGTCGGCACGTATCCGAATGCGTTGAAGGTGCCCGCGCGCGAGACGCCGCCGCCGATCGCGACGCCTGTCGCGCCGGCGCCGGTCGTGACGACGACGCAACCGGCAACAACGACGACTGTCGCTCCGGTTACCGCGACCACCGCGACGCAGCCCACCGCCACCGCGGCAATCGAAACGGTCGGCATCAACCCGGCGACGAAGAAACCTCCGCTGACTGCGATGACTACCACCGCTGCCACTTCCCACGCTCCCCCTCCCGCTCCCACGTCCGACTTCAATCCCCATCCCGACAAGCCCTACATCGAGATCGGCTTCGCCGACGTGAAAGCGCTGCACGCGAAGAACGTCCTCTTCCTCGACGCCCGCCGCACCTCGGTCTACGAACAGGGACACATCCCCGGCGCGCGCACGTACTCGGTTTGGGAGTCGGACATCGACGACAAGGTGCGCAAGCTCTTCGACGAGCGCAGCGATCCGAGCGCCCAGGCGCTGCCGATCGTCATCTATTGCAGCGGCGGCGACTGCGAGGATTCGCACATGCTGGCGCAGAAGCTATGGGGCATTCAGTTCAATAACGTCTACGTCTATAAAGACGGCTTCCCCGACTGGCAGGCGCGCGGCGGGCAGGTGCACACGGGAGCGAATCCGTGAAGCGTTTCCTCACCTCACCCTGGCTCACCATCCGCGTCCAACTCGCCCTCGGCGCGATCTTCGTCGTCGCCGCGATCCCGAAGATCGCCGATCCGCCATCGTTCGCGCACATGATCTACAACTACCGCCTCGTGCCGGGATCGCTGATCAATCTCAGCGCTTTGGTGATGCCGTGGGTCGAACTTCTGGCCGGCCTCGCCCTCATCCTCGGCGTCTGGAAAGCAGCCGCGCGGACGGTGATCGGCATCCTGCTGGCGGTCTTCGTCATCGCCATCTCCATCAACCTCGCCCGCGACAACGCCATCGACTGCGGCTGCTTCAACGTCGCCGATCGCGGCAAAACTCACGAACAGCGCATCTTCGACATGAAGGTGGACGTGTTTCGCGATCTCGGGATGCTGCTGATGGTGGGGCAGCTGTGGTGGGCGGGTAAGCGGGACGAGAACGAAGCGCAAATCCCAAGGCAAGTTGTTGCCGATGCTTGAGCGGTTCTCCCGCCGCGTAGCGGCATCGGACGGTAGCCAGGGGTGCGGCGAAGCGCGCACCCCTGGAACTCGAATGCTTTGGAATTCGTGCCGCGTAGCGGCACTGGAAGCCAACGCAGCCCGCGATCGAAGCCAGCGCGATCTCTAACGCCCATCCGCTGCCGCTACGCGGCAGAAATCCGGCGCCGCTCGCTGTCCAGGGGTGCGCGCTTCGCCGCACCCCTGGCTACTCTCCAATGCCGCTCCGCGGCAGAAAGCGGCGTCCGCATCAGCCATCCCACACGCGAAGCGATGCCAAAAAAAGGCGGCTCGATGAGCCGCCTTCGGTTGACGCGATCTGCGCTGAACTACTTGTTGTTGATCTCCGTGCCGTCGCAGGCGCCGAGGTATTTGCCGGTCATGGTGGCGGACATTTCGTGGTCCTGCATCGTCATGTGCATCGATCCTCTGTACGCCTCGCCGCTGTAGGTGACCGAGCCGCTGCCGGTCATGCCCGACTTTTCACATTTCATCTTCCACGACACCGTCGTGCCCTCGACCGTTACGTCGGTATAGGTGCAGCCGCCGCGCTTGTCGCCGGTCTTCGGGATGAGGTTCTCGGCGTTCTCCGCCTGCTCTTTGCTGACGCAGACGGCCATCGTGTGAGGCGGTATTTTCATCGGCGCGCCGGGCATTTCCATCTGGACCGTGCTCTCCCATTTGCCGGCTTTGGCAATCGGTGTACCGGCGACGAGCGGAAGCGCGAGCGCACAGACGATCGCGAAAAGAATCAGATTGCGAAGCTTCATGAGAATCCTCCGTTGGTGTTGGGTTTGGACGGAGGATTATACGTTACAGCTTTCGCACTCCGCGGCTGCGTGTAGTCGGCTCGATGCGCAGCGCGCCAGTGAGCGCGGCGGATTCATTGCCGCTCTTCACCATCACCACGACCGAGCCCGTCGGCGTCGATGCGTCGACCTGGAAGGTGGCGGTGACGTAGTTGCCGGACCATTTGAAATCGGAGATGCGATGGAAGCCGGGATTCGGAACATCGAATGTCGTCATGCCGCTGGTGAAGCCGTCGCCGCCGACGCCGAGCGTGATCGTGCTGCCCGCGTGGAGAGTCGAGGGCATGGCCTGCAGCGAGACGCTGTCGCTGCCGCTGGCCCATGCGCCGATCCACTTCGGATTGAGGCGCACTGATCCCGTGCCGTTGACGATGATGTTGCCGTAGATGCGCCCGGCTTCGACATGCAGCGCGCCGCCGTCGGCGTACTGCGTCGGGAATGACGTGACTTTCGCTGTCTGCCAGAATCCGGAGAGATTCTGCACATTGAACGGACCGTCGAGCGGCTCGGCGTAAATGCGATAGGTCCCGGTTGGAACCCCCTGCAACGAAAAGTTGCCGTCCTTGTCGGACAAGCCGGTCGATACGGGCTCACCCTTGTCATTCACGGCCACGACCTGCGCCGCGAAAATGCCGCCTTCGTCACCGTAAACGCGCCCCTCGAGCGTGGCGCCGGCGGCCGGTTTCACTTTCGCGTAGGCGCCGGAGATGGCGACGCGGTCATCACTGTCGAGCGCGACTGAAGTGCCGTTGCCGATGTACGGGTACATCACCGAGGAAAGCACGGCCGAATGATCGAGGCCGAGGACGTGACCCATTTCGTGATCGACGAGCTGCTGCAGGTTGTAGCCGCCGGAGACGGCCAGTGGATCGATCTGCATGTCCGCTTCGATGATGCGTCCGTCGTCGTCGTACCAGTTGGTGGTCAGGGCGATGAACTTCTGATCCGCGAAAAGATCGTCGGCGATCGAGATCGTGTTCTTCCCGTCCTTGCCCGCCGATGCGTTGTCGACGACGCCGAGCGATTGGAAGCCCAGGTTCGTGTTGGGAATCGCTTCCCAATCCTTTGCGGCATGATCGAGGATCGCTTCCGCCTGCGGCATCGTCTGCGTGACGCGGCGATCGATGGCGTAGCGGATCGGGAACGAGCTGTCCGGCCATGCGACGGGGATCAGCGTGCCCTGGTTGAAGTAGGTCAACCGCGCCGCGCCGAACAAGGGCGTTGCGGCGATCGCGACGACTGCGGCGAGAGGAATGAGCTTCCGGATGGGGGACATGGCTGAGCGGCTGATTTGCAACCGAGGTGCCATTGTAATAAGTATTTCGCGAGGTGGGTAAGTTATTTTGCTGCTGTTGGATACGGATTGGCTGGGTGTCGGCTGTCGGGTATCGGAAAACCCTTCTACACCAACGCAATCAGATCGATTTCGACCAGCCCGCCCTTCGGAAGCTGGGCCACGCCCACCGTCGTCCGCGCCGGCTTGGTGTCGCCAAAGTACGAGGCGTAGATCTCGTTCAGCGTGACGAAGTTGGCGAGGTCGGTCAGATACACGGTCGCCTTCACGACTTTGCTGAAGCTGGTGCCGCCGGCGGCGAGCACGGCCTTGAGATTTTCGAAAACGCGGCGAGCCTGCGCGGCAAAATCTCCCTCGACCAGACTTCCGGTGGCCGGATCGAGCGCGATCTGTCCCGAGGTGTAGATGACGTTGCCGACGCGAATTGCCTGCGAATACGGGCCGATCGCTTTCGGCGCCTGATCAGTTGCGATGATGTCCATGCATGCTCCTTCTCCGGTTGAGGCGTGACAGTATAATCGCCGCACTTTTTCGCGGAGCACACACGACGGATGGCAACGTACCCCGGCAATGCATCGCTCTCCTCAGCCGTGAAAGACCGCGTGCTGTCGACTTTCCAGCAGACGCTGACGCTCTACAAACAAGGGCGCTCGGCCGAGGTGGTGGAAGGCTGCACGCTGATCCTGCGCATGGATCCGATGTTCGATCCGGCGCGGAAGCTGCTCGAGAAAACGCGCAATCCGAACGCGGCGGTCGACGTCGATTCGCTGATGCCGGCATCGGGCGGTGATCCGTTGAGCGAAGCGCGCGCCGCGCTCGCCTCCCGCGATTTCCAGCGCGCCAACGACCTCACCTCGGAAGTTCTCCGCAACGATTTCACCAACGAGGATGCGCGCACGATCAACGACGCTGCGCGCGAAAAGCTGGAAGCTGCACCGTTTGTCGATCAGTTCATTCGCAAGGCGGAGATGTTCGCCACCCAGGGCAATGCCACGGCATCGCGCGCGGAGTTGGAAAAGGCGCGAGCGCTCGACAGCGATCATCCCGACATCCGGCGCGTGGAGTCGATGGCCGCGCCGGCGCCCGAGCCGCCGTCGTTCAGCTTCGGCAGCAGCACGTCGTCGTTCGTCGTCGATGCGCCGCCTCCTGCTTCCGCCGGCCGCGCTGCGGCGCAGGCCACCGACTTCGGATTCACGTTCGAAGAAGAGAAGCCGGTTGAGGAGCCGTCGTTCGGCGGGTTCTCGTTCGATGCACCGACGCCGGCGCCTGCACCTGTCGCGCCGGTGCCGGTTCCGCCGTCCACGTCCGGCTCGTTCTCGTTCGACGCCACGCCGCCGAAGGTCGAGGGGCGCGAATTCGACTTCGCCCCCGCGGCGTCGGAGACCACCGGCGATGATCAGCGCAAGATCCAGCAGTATCTCGCGGACGGCGACCGCGCCGCGAACGCGGGCGATTATCAGCAGGCCATCGATCTCTGGTCGCGCATTTTTCTGATCGACGTCACGAACGACGAGGCGTCGCACCGCATCGAGAATGCGAAAGCGAAACGGCGCGAGGTGGAGAACAAGATCGAGTCGATCCTGGCCGCCGGCGAGCAGGCCTATCACGCCAAAGATCAGGCCACCGCGCGCGCGAAGTTCAACGAGGTGCTGCAACTCGATCCGAACAATTTCACCGCGCGCGAGTTTCTCGATCGCCTGACGAATACGGCAGCTGAGAAGAGCGCGCCGGCATTCGAAACGCCCTTCCCGCCTCCTCCTCCGCCGCAGCGCGGCAGCGACATCTTCGACGACGAGCCGGGGATGAGCGGCTCGTACGATCCGCTCAAGCCGCCGGACTTACCGCCGGTCAAGCCTGCTGCATCGAAGGCGAAAGCGGCGCCCGCGCCGGCTCCCGCGGCCAAGCGCGGATCGATGGGCGTGCTCGCCACGATCGCGATCGTCATCGTCGTCGCGGCGGCGGGCTGGTTTCTCTGGTCGAAGTACATGGCCAAGCCCGCGTACGATCCGACGCAGACGCAGGCGATCTTCGTTCAGGCGAACTCACTGGCCAAACGCAATCGCTTCGATCAGGCCATCGCGCTCCTCGGCGACGTGAAGCCGTCCGATCCGCAGCACGACAAGGCGCTGGAGATGATCGCCGACCTGCAGCACAAGAAGGCGCAGGCGGCGGAGATGGTGAACGGCCGTCCGTCGGCGATCGTGTACGAGGAGAGCCTGGCCGCGGGCCGCACCGCGTTCGATGGGCACGATTACGACGCGGCGAAGACGGCGTTCGATACCGCATCGCGCATCAAGCCGCTGCCGGCAGATGTGGCGGCGATGTACGCGACGGCATCGCAGCAGGTGGCGAAGCTGGACGTGGCCAAGACGCTGTTCCGCGAGCGCAAGTACCAGGATGCGGTCACGAATCTGACGCCGCTGGCACAGGAGGATCCGCAGAATCAGTCGATTCGCCGCCTGCTGCTGGCCGCCCACTTCGACCTCGGCGCCACCGCGCTGCAGGAGGAGCGCCTTCCCGATGCGATGCGCGAGTTCGACGAGGTGCTGAAAGTCGATCCGAACGACGAGCTGGCGAAGCGCAGCCGCCTGCTGGCCGAGCGATACACCGGACAGCCGAAAGACCTTCTGTACAAGATTTACGTAAAATATCTGCCGTTGCGAACGGTGTGATGAATCGGGAGTAGGGAGTCGGGTGTGGGGAGTCGGAGATCGACGTCGTCTATCTCCGACCCCCTACTCCCGACACCCTACCCCCTGCATGGGAGGGTGTGATGCGATTCGATGAAGTCGAGCTGGAGCCGGTGATTTTCGACGTCGATCCCACTCCCCCGCCGTCAACCGCTCCAGCGCGCGTTTCGATCTTGCGGCGCCTGGCTGCTCTGCTCATCGACCTCTCCCTTTTCGCCGCGCTCGGCATGGCGCTCTCGCCGCTGCTTCCGGCGTCGATGAGCACGATCTCCATCGCCTCGCTGGCGGGATTCCTGATCATCGTCGCCTTCTATTACTTCGCCGGAACGCGCGCGCTGTGGGGCAGGACGATCGGCGGCGCAATCTTCGACGTGCGGGCAGCGCAGCGAAGCAGCCCGCGCTAGTTGTCTTTGTAGGGCGCAATCAGCAGCGCGCCAACGCGGCCCTGAAAATCGAAGGTGATGGAGAATTCGACTGGACCTTTCGTGTACGCCAGCTTGAAATCGAGAATCTTGTAGCCCTTCTCCACAAACTGCCGCACGCCTTCGACCGACTGAAACGTACCGAAGATCTGACTCACGTTCGCCGCAATCTTGGCCAGATCCTGCGGCGAGAAGCGGACGCGAAATTCGGGATTGAGCGGCTTGAGCGCGTCGTCGAATCGGCCCGCCACGAAGTTGGCGATCATCTCCCGCCCCGACGCTTCGAGCGCAGGATCGGGCGGCGGCGGAGCGATCGGATTGAAGCGGACGGAGCCGATACGATCGATCGCATCGAACACGACCACGACCGAGACGGGCAACTTTGTAAACCGAGCGTTCAGTTCGACGACGCGAAAGCCGCCCTCCAACTTCTCATGAGCATCCTTGACGAAAAGGAACGTGCCGGCGTTCGCATCGAGATCGCTCTTCACCCTGGCAAGGACGGCCGGCGTCACCATCGGCCGCAAGTCCTCGTTGAAATCCTTCGTGACCGCCTCGAAATGACCCGCCGCAAAGTTGGCCAGAAGTTCCCGCGAGATCGATTCGATCGGCGATTGCAGGCGCGGACGCCCGGCGGCAAAGAGGGCAGTGGAAAAAAGAGTAGCGAGGACGAGGGAGAGGACGAGTTTCACGCCGGCAATGGTAGCAGCCGGCCCGGATCACCCGGGCCGGCTGCTGATGACGTCAGCGAATTACGAGCCGTGCACTCGGTGTGGCGAGCACGGCGAGGTTTACGCCTGCATCTTTCGCCTTCGAGATATCGAAGTCGAACGACTTGTCGCGGTCCGCTTTGGTTCTTACGGCCTCAGCGAATTGGGCGACGGTGTCGAAAGACCTCGCGACGGGGAAGAGGTCGTCCTTCGAAACGTAGTTGCCGCAGATCTCGTTGATCACGTGACGGCCCAGCGCGCGATAGCTCTCGAACTGCGATTCGCTGAAGAACTGATCGGCGGTCGACTCGTGCGGGAACTCCGCGGAGGACGTCGCATAGTTGTACACGTCCTTAGGGAAGTAGTCCTCCGAATAGAGTCCCGGCTTGATGTAGATGAGCGTCCCGTCGATGTTCTTCTTCACGCCATCCGGCGTCGCATCGATGGCGCTGTAGCGAATGCGCGCAGTCGCCACGTAGCGGCCCTCGACGTACTTGCCGTCTGCCGAGCGCGGGAACATGTACATCTTCTCGATGTCGATGGGAACTCCCATATCCGTGCGGATCTTGCGGATGGCGTTGCCGAGGTCCTCGAACGAGTACTTCGGATCGCATCCGCCGTCGCTGACGACGATGTAGCGGCAGCGGCGCAGGACCATCTCGTAGACGCCGAGATTTTCGAAATGGCCGCCGTCGGAGAGATAGACCAGCGGGCACTGATCGTTCGTCGAGCCGGTGAGCTCCCACAGCAGCGGCTCGAGATTGGTGCGGGGATGGCCGCTGTCATACGTATTGCGTCCGGCGAGACCCGGGTTACCGAGCCATGATCCGAGCCGAACGTTGAGGAGCGTGAGCAGGAAGGCCAGCGCGGGCGACGAGTTGTAGCCCTGATTGGGACTGGCTGCTGCTCCGGAGATCGTGACCGCTGTGCCGACGGAAATCCCATCTTCGCCGCCGTACTCCTTCGAGTCGCGGTATCCGACGTAGAAACTTCCGGAGTGAAGAGGCGTGACGGTGAACGACTCAGCCTGGCGCTGCTGCCACGCCAGCTTTTCGCCCGAGGTCAGATTCAAAGCGGTGTTGATCACGTGCATCGGCCCGCGATGCTTCAGCGGCGAGATCGAATCGCTGAAGGTCTGGTCGAGCGTCTCGCGGTTGTAACGGAGACGAGCCGCGGGAGAGTCATCATCTCTTACGCTGCCGAGATTTCCGTTCTGCAGAATGCCATTGAGGTTCCGCACCAGCGCATTGGTGAGCGGCGCGTCGATCGGATCGTCCGGCTTTCTGTCCTCGAGTTGCTGACGCGTCTTCTTGTCGAGCGAGTTCCAGATCTCGAGCGAGACGGCGTCGTTGTGATCGGTCACCTGCTTCACGAACGCCGTCACATTCTTGAAGCATGTAGGCCAGAGCAGTTCCTGCCGGAGCTCGTGCATCTGCAGGTTGTCGTGAGGATCGAAGCCGGTGAACGCGTCGGGGTCGCGGTTGTAGCGCGAAGCGCCGAGATACGCGCGGATCAGGCGGTTCCGATACAACGAATGCATGGAGAACTTGTTGACGCCGATGAAGAACGAGAGACCGATCGAGAAGGCGGCGACGAGGACGATGATGAGGGCCTCTTTGCCGCCCGTGCCACCGATCGTCTGCAGATGTGCAATGCCTCGTGCATCCACTAGCGAGGTTTCAACTTTTTTCGAGCTCTCGCGCTTTACGACGAACGTGGTGCGGTCATTCCCCGGAGGAACGTTGGCAGTGTCCGCTTTACGCAACGTGCCGGCCTTGCGGTCATAATCGACGGCAACGACTGTCTCCGTATTGGCTTGATCCTGGAACTGTGTGGCGAAGGAAACGTTGGTGTCGTTGACTTTGAAACCGTTGAACTGTTCGGCGAGCCAGGTGTGCCCGAGCGAAATCGCGGCCAGCAGAATGCAGGCGAAGATCGGGACGATCAGTCCAGCCGCGGCGTTCATCAGCTTTCCTGACGTTCCGGCATCCTCTTTCTCTTTGCCGTTTGCAGGCGTTTTTGCGCTGAAGCCGAAGAGAGCCGCGGCGAGGCCGGACAGACCGCCCACAGAAGCAAGAATCACCGGCGCGCGATAGAGAAAGAGCGGCCCGAAGACTGTGATCACGCCGAGCAACGCAATGACCGCGGCGAAGAAGAGCAGGTACGCACCGGCCCGGCCCCACCATTCGCGATCGTCATCTTCATTGCGGCGGCTGGAAAGGCCGACGAAGATCGAGGCCTGGACGAAAAAGATCAGAAGTACGAGCGGCACGGCGAAGCAGAGATAGAGATGACCTTGTCCGACCGCATCGGTCAGCGGCCGCAGAAACGCCGGAATCTTCGAGGGATCGTTCACCGGATGCAGCGGATCGGGGAAGAGTTTGATCGCGGCGAGGAAGGTCAGCGCCAGGGCCGTCGCCATACCGACAACAGCGCCGACGACTTCGAACGCTACCTTCCAGGCGAAGTGTTTGCCGCCCTGGCGGCTCAGTCCCGCCTTCCTCGATGCGGCGGAGGTGGTGAGGTAACGGACGTAATACACAACGCAGGGCAGCAACGTCACCAGCAGCACGGAGCCGAGAAGATGAAGACCCGTTGTTGCGCCGACGAGGACGAACGGGGCGATCGGAACGAGCGCCTCACCATCCAGAAGTCCGGAAGTTGCGGCGTGCTGCGCCCAATACGTTGCCAGGAACATCGCCGCGGCCGTCAGCGGCAGGATTGTGAAGACGTTGTAGAGCAGCGCGCGGTGTCCGCGAATCCGCTGGTCGTTTCGTCCCGGCGCGACCGGCCGGGCCAGTCCGACGTACCCGAAGGCGATGGCGAGGAAGAGCTCCATCCAGCAGAGCGGCCGCGTCGGCGATGCCCACTCATAACGCAGCATCAGTGCGAACAGGCGCGGTGCGGCCAGGAGCAGAGCCAGGATCGGCACGAGGATGAGGAGATTGAGCAGCAGATTGCGCACGTAAAGCGCGGCGATGGTCCAGGTGTCGGCCGAGGTGATGCCCAGCCTTGGACTCATGTAGTTGCTGTAGTTGCGAAGATGACGGATCGGCCGCGGCTCGGGATCGATCTTCGACTTCGGCAATTCACCTTTCCGCGCCGCTGCTTTCGTCGCCGGCTTCGAGTCGGCGGCGATTGACAATTGCGGATCCGTCGACGTTGCGTACGGCAGCGTTCCTTCGAACGACGTGTCCGCCCGGACGAGCTCGTCCTGAACGCCGGTCATCCCTTTCGGATTACGGCGCGCCCACGACGAAAGCCAGCTTCCGATGTAACCGCCGCCGGAGACCGTGGAGAGGTAATGGAACTTGTCCAGCAGTTTTCCGGTGGCCAGTCCCTGCAGAACGCCGAGCGCGAACGTAGCGCTGCGGATTCCGCCGCCGGAGATGCAGAGCGCCGTACGGGCGTTTTCATCATTGGCGCCGAGGGTGTGAATCCGGTCGTAGATGGCCGCGAGGCGGATGTCACGAAGCGGCCTGACCGCGCCGTGGAATGCGTCGTCGACGATGCGCCGGTTGATCTCCAGCCGCCGCTCTGCGGAGATGCCGGTCGTATACGTCTTATAACGATTGATGAGATCCCTGCCTGTGTCGGTGAGCGCTTCTGACATCGAGAGTTTCTTCAGTTGCTCAGCGGACAGCGGCAGCGCGGACTTGTCGTCGGCGGGCAGCGTTCCGACAAGATCGTTCAGCGTATCGACGATGCTGCCCGTCGCGGGCAGCCCGCACTCCGTCAGAATCTTGCGCGCCCACGGCTCGTCGACGACGTCCTTCGGACCGTACCTCGATGGCGGAACGTCGATCCGGCCATGCCTCGACACGTACTCCTGCTCAAGCACTTCGTGCACGTCAAGCGGTAACGCAGACATAGGTCCTCCTCGGAAACCGGTTAAACGCTGTTAGTGGTGAGTGCCCGCAATTATAGACGGATGGCGCGGAAAAGTTCCTACGCTTTTTCTTGCAGCGGGCGCAAAAGCGGGCGCGGATCGGCCGCGCTCGCTTTGCCGGCTTCGACCCAGGCGATGCGCGTGATGAGCGATCCGAGGAGGGCGGATGCGGCGGCGGCGCGGCGGGCGCGTTTCGAGGTGATCCCGAGGAGACGGAGGGCCAGAGGGAGCGGTCCGGAGAAGAATCCGCCGATGCGTGTGGTGATGCCGCTGCCGCCGTGGCGCAGCGGCTCGGAGTCGATCGTGCGATCGGATTCGATCTCGATGCCGGTGTAGGTCTCGAACGCGGCGGCGGCGAGGGCGAGCGTGTTCAGTGCCGTCTCGTCGTGGCCGCGCAGCGTGAGCAGTGCGGATGCCGAGGCGAGGGCGGAGGCGCCGAAGTGGATGGGGAGCGTTCGCGCGTGCTTCGACCAGACCGGAATCGCGGTCGCTCCGAGCAGGACGCCCGTGTACGTCGCCATCACCAGTCCGGAGAGCGCGGCCACGAACGCGGCGGCGTCGCCGGTTCGTCTCATGCGCAACAGTTCCGCGATCACCGCGCCGGCGGATGCGGTGCCGAAGACGGTGAGCGTCCACGCGCCGACCGACATCGCCGACTGCGACTTGAAAACGCGCAGCATGTTCAGGAAGCGCTCGGGGCGGCCGAGGTCGAGGATGAGAAGAGGTCCGGAGGCGGCGGCGCCGATGGCGGCGATCCATCGCGCGTCGCGGACGAGCGATTCCGATGCGCCGGTGAGTTGCGCGGTGAGTGCGATGACGCTCGATGCGCCCGCCGCGCCGCCTGCGAAAAAGTAGAGCGGAACTTCCCACGTCCAGACCGGCGGCTTGACGATCGGCAGTGCGTAGTAGCTGGGTGTTTCGGGCGGCATCGGCGAGCCGGACGGACGGATGCCGTTCGCGTCGATGCGGCCGAGCGCGGCTTGCTCGCGCAGGTCGTTAAGCCGCTTCTCCGAGGTGGGGTCAGGCCTTCGCATTTTTGCTTCCAAAGGCAAAGGCAAGCAATGACGCGGCGGCGATTGCCGCAGCCGCAACGCCCGCAGCGCTCCACGATTGTTTCAACAACACCGTCGGCACCTGCGGATTCGGCGGGAGGTTGTAGTTCCTCGGGTCGCCGCGAACGATGAAGAACGCGTGCGTGCCGCCGACGCTCGTCTCCTTCGGATTCCAGATTGACGCGTCGCTCATCCCGTTCGCGTGAAGCTGCGCGATGCGGCGATCGGCGGCGGCTTCGAGATCATCGATCGGGCCGAAGAGAATCGATCCGGTCGGACACGCTTTCGCGCACGCCGGCTCGCCGCCCGCTTTCTGCCGGTCGTAGCAGAACGTGCACTTGAACGCGCGGCCGTCATTCGGGCGGCGATCGATGACGCCGAACGGACAGGAGACGACGCAGTATCCGCATCCGTTGCAGATGTCCGGCTGCACGAAGACGCTGCCGAACTCCGTCCGCACGATCGAGCCGGTGGGACACGCTTCGAGGCATCCGGCGTTGCCGCAGTGCCGGCAAACGTCGGACGAAAACTCCCACGTCATCTGCTCGCCTACATTGCCGCCGCAACCAGCTTTCGGCTCGCGCTCGACGAACTTCACATGACGGTACGTTGAGTGGCCGAGGGCGAGCGTGTTGTCGTAGGAAAGTCCGCTCCAGACGAAGCCATCGTCGGGAACGTCGTTCCACTCCTTGCAGGCCACCTCGCACGCCTTGCAGCCGATGCAAAGCGTAGAGTCGGTTAGGAAGCCAGTGACGGCCATGAAGAAAGGAGCTTAGCGCATTCGAAACGGGTGCTGCCGGGAAGATCTAGAATGCGGACTGGCATCAGTCAGGCACGTGCGAAGACACCCCGTGAGACGACTCGCATCCGCCGTCCTCTTCACCCTCGCGTCAACAAACGCATTGGCCGCAAGTCTCAACTGGAACGGCTCGGTCAGCAACCTCTGGTCGGCAGCCGCGAACTGGACACCGAATGCAGTGCCGCAGAGCGGCGACACCCTCACGTTTGGGTTGTTCGCGAATACGACGAACGACCTGCCGGCCGCCAACGTCTACAGCGCGGTGCGAGTCGGCCGCGGCTCGAGGGTCAGCGGCAATCTCGTCCGCGTCACGGACGAGATTTACGGAACCTTCAGCGCACCCGTTCAGACGATGGGGAATGTGGTCGGAGCGTATGGTCTGGTCTCAACCTACGACTCCACCTTCGACGTCAACGGCTACGACGTCTTCATCGGCGGCGCGACCTTCAACGGCGCAGTAATCGGAACGGGATCGATCCACGCAGGCGTGCCCGACGTGCCGGACGGCCGCCTCTTTTTCAACGCGGACAGCACCTTCAGCGGAACGGTTCTCAACGGCCGCGGGGGTGTGACTGTAGTGAATGCGGACATCCGATCGGCCTCATTCCAGAACGGCGGCGACTTGAGCGGCACCGGCAGAATCGGACCGCTCTCGAGTTTCGGAAGCCTGAATCCCGGAGGAAGTTTCGGAAACGGTGTTGGGATACTGACCACCGGATCTCTCACGTTTGTGCCTTCCGACGTGACTTACAGCGTCGACATCGCGGGCACTGCGCCGGGAAGCGGCTACGATCAGCTCAAAGTCATCGGCAGCGTCGACACTCAACTTGGCAATCTTCAAATCAGGGTGACCGGCGTTACTCCGACGCCGGAACAGACGTTCGTGATCCTCGACAACGACGGCACCGACCCGATCGGCGGCACCTTCAACGGTCTGCCGGAAGGAGAAATCGTCCTCAGCTCCACCGGAACAACGTCGTTCCGCATCAGCTATCACGGCGGCGACGGCAATGACGTCGTGCTGACGGCACTCGCTCCCGCTGCTGCAGTCGGGCTCACCAACTCGCCGAGTTCCTCGGTTACCGGCCAACCGGTGACACTGACGGCGACCGTCGCGTCCACCAGCCCGGCGATGCCGTCAGGCACCGTCTCATTCCTCGACGATCACGGTACGGTCCTGGCCACTGCCACTCTCAACGGCTTCGGACACGCGACGACGACGTTTCCATTCGTACAGACGACCCATGTGTACGCACGGTACGAGGGGGACAGCAACTATGGCAGCAGGACGTCGGATCCCGTCTACCAGCAGGTCAACAAGGCGGCGACGTCGCTGAGTTTGAGCCTCTCGCCGAATCCGGCTGTCGTCACCGAGCAGGTCGTCGCAACATTGCAGCTCTCGATCACGCCGCCGGGCTCCGCGCCGCAGCAGGCGACGCCGTTTGGAACCTACACGCTGCTCGTGGACAACGTGCCGGCGGCAAGCGCCAACGCATCGGGCACGTCGCCGGTCACGATCAATGTTCCGAATCAATCGCTCGGCGACCACACGGTGACCGCCACCTACACCGATCAGACCGCCGGATCGCAGAACCTCGGCTATCAGAACAGCAGCGCCGGTCCACTCACGCTGCACGTGACCGCGGCGACGATGATCGTAGCCTTCAATGTGTCGCCTTCCGAAGGCAATAGCAGCGCGACGATCCTCGTGCCGGTGATCCTTTCGGGCCCGATGTCGCAAAACGTCTCCGTCGACTACGCGACGGCTGACGGGACAGCGAAAGCAGGCAGCGACTACCAAGCCACCACCGGCACCATCACCTTCGCGCCCGGCGAGACCAGCAAGTCGATCCCGATCACGATTCTCGGCGACACAGAGGCGGAGCAGGACGAGCAGTTCACCATCATCTTCAGCAATGCCTCTGGCGCTACGCTCTCCACGCCGCAAGTGACGGTGACGTTGACGAACGACGATCCCTCCTCCTCGGTTCCGCCAAAGAGACGGGCCGTGCGCCACTGACCGGCTATCGCGCCGCGCGATTGCGCGCCGGCTCGACTGTACGGACGAAGGCGCGCGAGGTCAGGCCGAGGTGCTCGTCCGGCGTTGCGATGCGCGCGTAGGCGATGGTGAAGCGATCAGCGGCGTCTGCGAGAAAATCGGTGATGGTCAGGTTCGCGGACGCGTCGATCATTCCGGCCGATGCGCCGTCGAGCGACGTCAGGACAATCGTCGGCGACACCAGCAGCGCGAAACCGGAAGGCGTGGAACGGGCGCGCAGGCGACTCACGTACGGCCGCCACGCGAGCGCGGTGTTCGGGCCGAGCCGTGCCGCGTGGTCGTCGAGCAACGCCTGCCGCAGCTCGCTCGGGCGCGCGTCGGTCGACTGCGCGTGCCACGAAACGAGCGTGCGGTTTCCGTGAATGGCGACGGCGAGGGTGTCGAGAACGAAATCGGCGTTCGCGACATCGACGGTTACGGCCGGATCCGCGTGGCTCGCCAAGATGTTCGCCGCCCGGATGCTCCTCGTGTTCCCTTCCGACCACGCGACGACGAACCGCCCCGCGCCGCCGGCTGCCGCAACCGCGATCGGCGAAAAGGCTTCGTCGATCGAACCGGTCTGCGTGACCGAACCGTTCCGATCGATCACGCTGAAGCGGATGTTGCCCGCAACCCATACGACGATCCAGTCCGCGCCGTCGAACGCCAGCGCGCCTCCGCCTGTGTTGCCCTCGAACGAAATCGGCGCCGACAGCGGATTGCCCGCGTCGTCGACGACGATTCCAATCCGCCTCGCCTGCGTCGAGCTCACGTCATTCCACGTCACCAGCGAACGCCCGCCCGCCGTCGAGATCTGCGGATCGTATTGATCGCGTGAAGACGAGCTGATGGCGCGATCCGGAATCGGGATGCCGCGCGGATCGAGCCCTCCGAAACGGATTTCATAGCGGCCTGTGACCGGATTCGCTTCGCTCCAGACCGCGGCGATTCCGCCATCGGCACGCCGTTCGATCGATGGCTGCTGCTGCACCGGTGCCGCTTCGGAAATCGTGGTTTCGCCGGCGGGCCGCGGCGTCGTCCACTTCGCCGTGACGTCGATGCGCACCTGATCGATGCCGCTGCTCCGGTCGCTCCACGCCAGGAGAAAGGTGTCGTCCGCGACACCGATCGACGGATCGTGAAGCACGTCGTTCTCATCGGAGCACGATGCCTGCGACGCCACGTCGAGCCGTTCGGTGCAGATACGATTCGCGTTGCTCGCCGGTGCGTGCGGATACTCCACCCACGACGCGACGACCGCGCCATTGCGTGCAGCGACGCGCTCAAATGACGTCGCTGCCGCCGTCAGCGGCGTCGGATTCTGAAACGACGTCACCCGCGCTGCCCGCAGTCCATCGGCGTTGCTCCACAGCAGCTCATACTCGCCGTCGACGACTGTCAGCGACGCGCTCCTGGCCGCGCCGACGATCTGAACCGCGCCCGGTTGTCCTTCCGACGAAATCGGAAGCAGATGAAGCTGACCATCGGTCGCAAGGCCCGCGATGAGAAACCCGCCGCCATTCGATGCGACGCTCACCGGCGCGCCAGCCGCGGAGACGTCGAGCAGCTGCATCTGCAGATCCGGCGTTACCAGCGCCGCTCCGTTGTTGTAGCCGTTCCAGCTCACCAGATACTCAGAGCCGTTCCAGGCAACGGACGTTCCGAACGTGTAGTCATTCGTCGCTCTCGCCAGAATGACCGGCGACTGATCGATCGGCGTACCGTCTTCCGCGACGCGCATCATCGCGGCGACCGGCAGCGGCACGGCGCCGCCGTATCGCGATCCAACCTGGCCGAAGACGACCAGATACTCGCTTCCGTTCCAGGCGATCGAAGGCGCAACTCCGTAGCCCAACACGGCGGGAGCCGGTTGCATCGGAACGCCGCGCTCGTCGAACGCGCGGACCACGATCGTGCCCGGCGGATACGCCTGCATCGCCCGCTCTTCCCACGCCACGAGATATCCGTGGCCACTGCTGGCGACGGCGGTGCTGTATCGAAAGTGCGGAGCAACCGATGGAGCAATCCGCGTCACCGAAAGAGGGATTTCTGCAGCGTGACCGGCGGAAGTGAGAAGAAGAGACGCGACCAGGAGCAACCGGGGCAGGGACATGACTCGAATACGGAAAACGGCAGGCCGCCGTCTACGTCATCCGCGGAAGCCAAATTCTGCCGGCTCGCTCCTGCGCACGCTGCACGTCAGCGCTTTCGATTCCATGATGCGCACGTTGGGCTCCTCGGAAATCGCAATGAGGTCGTTGACGACGTCGCCCTTCACGAGCCCGCGTCCGCCCCAGTGATACGGCAGTCCGACCTGATGCACGCGCCTCCCCTGCACGTCGAGCGACGGCATGCGTCCGGTGACGAGAGCGCGCGCTTCGATCTCGCCGCGCGCGGTGGAGACGATGACGCAGTCGCCGTTCTTCACCCCAACCTCGGACGCAAGCTCCGGCGAGATTTCAGCGAAGAGCTCCGGCTGCAACTCGGCCAGATGCGCGAGCGTGCGCGACATCCCGCCGGCAGTGTGGTGCTCGGTGAGGCGATACGTGGTGAGGATGTACGGGAAGCGCGCATCGGGCGACGTCGCGTACGCGTTGTCGGCACGCTCCTTCCGATCGGCGGCCGGATTCGCGAGCTGATTCGGATAGAGGTCATTGCCGAGGTTCGATTCGAGCGGCTCGTAGTGCGCGGGAAGCGGACCGTCTTTCAATCCCGAGGGAACGTAAAGCCAGCCTACGCCGTCGGGATGCATGATGAACGGCGCGTCGCCGGGCAGCGCTTCGTCGCCGCCTTTGTCGGAATCGCCCTTCGCATCCGGCCGCTTCTTTTTCGTAAAGTCCGCGACGTCGTCGCCGGCCCAATCGCCTTTCGCTTCGTCCCACCACACCAGTTTCTTGCGCTCGCTCCACGGCGTTCCGTCGGGTGCGGCGGAAGCGCGGTTGTAGAGGATGCGGCGATCCATCGGCCACGCGTATCCCCAGCCGTGTCCGTACTTGCCATGCGGCGCGCGTCCGTTCGCCTTGTTCTCGCCATCGAAGACGCCGGAGTAGATCCAGCAGCCGCACGATGTGCTGCCGTCGTTTTTCAATTCGCCGAAGTGTTTGATCGGACCGGCATCCGAGCGCCCATGAATCTCGCGCAGCACGGCCTCGGGGTCCGGTTCCTCGATCGCGCCGTGAGTCGGATAGTCCCAGGTCAGCGCGCGAAGTCCCGCGTCGCGCGGTGAATCCGTCGCTTTCTCTTTCAGCAAACGCCCGAGGTGATAGATGAAGTGCAGTTCGCTGCGCGCGTCACCTGGCGGCTCGACCGCCTGCTCGCGCCACTGCAGCAAGCGCTGCGTGTTCGTGAACGTCCCTGCCTTCTCGACGTGTGACGCCGCCGGAAACAGGAACACCTCGGTCTCGATGTCGTCAGTGCGCAACTCGCCACTCGCAATCTCCGGCGAATCGAGCCAGAAGGTCGCCGTCTCGATCTCGACCAGATCGCGCACGACGAGCCACTTCAGTTTCGCCAGCGCCTTCCGCTCCAGCCGCGCGTTCGGCGCGCCGACGGCGGGGTTCTGTCCCATGACGAAGAGCCCTTCCAGTTTTCCATCCGCCATGTCCAGCCAGTAGCCGAAATGCGAATGGTCGCCGGTCAGCCGCGGCAGCCACTGAAATCCGAAGTCGTTCTCCTTCGTCGCCGCATCGCCGTAATACGCCTTGAGCAGCGAGACGATGTACTTGTCGATGTTGAACCACCACCCCTTCGGCGACTTGTGCAGTTCGCACCACTCTGCCAGCGATGAATCGCCCTCGGGGTTGTGCATCGGCATCGGCAGGTAACCGGGAAGGATGTCGTACAGCGTCGGGATGTCGGTCGATCCCTGAATCGACGCGTGCCCGCGCAACGCCATGATGCCGCCGCCGGGACGTCCGATGTTGCCGAGCAGAAGTTGCAGGATCGCCGCGGCGCGAATGATCTGCACGCCGGACGAATGCTGCGTCCAGCCGACGGCGTAACAGATCGCGCCGGTCTTCTCGCGTCCCGAGGCGCTGGTGAAGATGTCGGCGACTTCGAGGAATCGCTCCTTCGCAATCCCGCAAGCCTGCTCCACCATCTCCGGCGTGTAGCGCGCGAAATGGCGCTTCAACACCTGGAAGACGCAGCGCGGATGCTGCAGCGTTTCATCGCGATGCGGCTCGTGCAGTTCCTGCGCTTCGCCGCCGCGATCCTTCCCCTGCCCGCCCCGCGCGCCGTGCATCCCCGGCTGCGCCGTCGGTTTCGCGCCTTCGTACAGCCAGGTCTTCGAGTCGTACCGCTTCTTCTCCGCATCCCAGCCGCTGAACAAACCTCCCAGATCCTCGGTATCGCGAAAGTCCTCGCGCAGAATCGTGGCGGCATTGGTGTACGGCACGACGTAATCGCGAAAGTAACGATCGTTACTGATGGTGTAGTTGATCAGCGCCCCGAGAAAAACGATGTCGCTCCCCGCGCGCAGCGGCAGCCAGTAGTCGGACATCGCCGAGGTGCGATTGAAACGAGGATCGACATGGATGATCTTCGCGCCATTCTTTTCGCGCGCCTCGATCACCCACTGGAATCCGACCGGATGGTTCTCCGCCATCGACGAACCCATGATCAGGATGGCGTCGGAGTTAGCGAGATCCTGCTGCGCCGTCGTCGCGCCGCCGCGTCCGAACGAGGTCCCCAGACCGGGGACCGTAGAGCTGTGTCATATCCGGGCCTGGTTGCTGACGCAAACCATGCCCAGACCTCCCGTGAAAAGTTTTTTGATCAGGTAGTTCTCTTCGTTATCGAGCGTTGCGCCGCCGAGGTGGGCCATGCCGGTAGTGTGCATGACCGGCTTGCCGTCGAGCGTTTCGGTGAAGGTGCGCGACCGCGTCTCCCACATCCGCTCCGCCACCATGCGCATGGCCTGATCGAGGGGCAGCTCGGTCCACGTGCGCGATCGCGGCGCACGATACTTCACTTTCTTCGCGCGGCCGTCGTGGGTGACCAGTTGATACGACGCCGACCCTTTCGGACAGAGATGCCCCCGCGAGATCGGCGACTCCGAGTCCCCTTCGATCGAAACGACCTTCCCCTCGGAATGGTAAACAAGTTGACCACATCCGACGCCGCAGTAGGGACAGATCGACCGCGCCACGTTCGTCCCCTCGTTCTTGGGACGCAGCGCATGCGTGGCGTCGGACATCGCCTCGGCGCCGGTCCCGTCCGCACCAGTCTTCAACTGGCGGATCAGCGGCCACTTCAGGAGAAGCTCGGCAAGCACGGTGCGGAGTGTATGCAAAAAAGATGAAGGCGGAAGAATGAAGGACGACGCCTGTCATCCTGAGCCGCCGAAGGACGGTCGAAGGACCCCCTGATGCTTGCCATGTGAATCGCCGCCCGCCCCGGTTATCAGCCGGGGGTCCTTCGACCGTGCTTCGCCGGCTCAGGATGACAGTGTTGTCAGTTGCACGTTCATCCCTCATCCTTCATCCGCATGCAGACGCGGACCGTTCCCATCCAGCGCAACGGCGCAACCACCACCGACGCCGTCGTCGTCGAGGAGCCGCTGGAGATTCGCGTCGGCGAGAAACCGGTGTCGGTGACGCTGCGGACGCCGGGCGATGACTTCGATCTCGTCGCGGGATTTTTGTTTACCGAGTCGATCCTCAGGTCGCACGACGACGTCGACACCATCCGCCACTGGGGCTCGCCCAACATCGTTCGCGTCTCGCTGCGCGACGGCGCGCGCGTCGATTTGCAGCGGCTGCAACGGCATTTCTATTCGACCTCGTCGTGCGGCGTCTGCGGGAAGGCGTCGATCGATGCGTTGCGGGTGAACGCCGCGCCGCTCGATGAGGGACTGACTGTCGATGCGGAGCTCCTCCTCTCCCTCCCCGATGCGTTGCGCGCGAAGCAGAGCGCGTTCGAGACGACCGGCGCGATTCATGGCGCCGCAGCGTTCGCGCACGATGGCACGCTGCTGCGTGTACGCGAGGACGTCGGCCGGCACAACGCGGTCGACAAGGTGATCGGATCACTGTTCCTCGAAGGAATCAGCGCCGGCATCCTCGTCGTCAGCGGACGAACGTCGTTCGAGATCGTGCAGAAGTGCGTCGTGGCGCGCATCCCGATCCTCGTCGCCGTCGGCGCACCGTCATCGCTGGCCATCGAGCTTGCGCACGAGTTCAACCTCACGCTCCTCGGCTTCGTCCGCGACGGCCGTTGCAACGTTTACGCGGGCGAGCAGCGGCTGCGTTAGCACAAACAAACAGAACGATCGGTCGGCGGAATCAGCCGTTGTTCAACTTCTGACGTCCGCCCGTGCTCGCGCGCTGACCCCCACAAACGTGCTTTTTTCGTGAACGTGATGTGAACTCCGCGTGCGATTTTCCATGAACGGTGTAACCGTTTACATAAAACGTCATCTAAGGAGCGTTGTGAGGGAACCAAATCAAATGCCGATGAACGATCACTCCGCCACGATGATGAAAACCGAACAGCCGGTCGGCATCCACGAGCCGATCCGCGAAATGCTCGAGGGGCTCTCCCTCTGCACTCCAGGTCCCGAATACTTCCGCACCCTCGTCCGCGAACTGGCGCGCACGCTCGACGCCGAGTTTGCCTTCGCCGCGGAACTGGCTGGCGAAGAACCGTTGCGCGCGCGCACCGTTGCGCGTTTCGTCGACAACGCGCACGTCGCGAACATCGAATACGTCCTCGACGGCACTCCGTGCGGCGACGTGGTTCACGATCACTTCTGCTGGATTCCGGCCGGAGTGGCGAAACGCTATCCGCTCGACATCGGCCTGGCCGAGCAGTCGATCGAAAGCTACGCGGCGATCGCCCTGATCGACTCCGAGGGTGCCGCGTTCGGCTGGATCGGGGTGATGAGCCGCCGTCCGATGGCCGATGCGGATCTCATCCGCTCCACGCTCCTCATCGTCGCCGGCCGCACCTCCGCCGAGCTCCAGCGCCAGCAGGCCAATCGCGCGCTCGAACGCGCCCACGCCGATCTCGCTGCGCACGCGGAACGCAGTGAAGAGCTGGAGCGCGTGAACTCCGAACTGCAGCGCGAGATCGCGGAACGCCAGCACTGCGAAAAGCAGATGACGCACGACGCGATGCACGACGGCGTGACCGGACTTCCGAATCGCTCGCTCTTCATGAACCGGCTCGATCACGCCATCGCCATGAATGCGCGCGAACACATCTACGACTTCGCCGTTCTCTTCCTCGATCTCGATCGCTTCAAGCTGGTCAACGACTCACTCGGCCACATCGCCGGCGACGAGCTGCTTCGCGTGGCCGCCGATCGGCTGCGCGGCTGCGTTCGTCCGTCCGATCTCGTGGCGCGCATCGGCGGCGACGAGTTCACCATCCTCATCGAGAACATCTCCGACGCCAGCGAAGCGACCGGCATCGCCGAGCGGATCACCGCGGAGTTGTCGCGTCCCTTCACCGTTTCCGGCGAAGAGGTCTTCACCTCCGCCAGCATCGGCATCGCCGTCAGCGCCACCGGCTATCGCTCCGCCGACGCGGTGCTGCGCGACGCCGATACCGCGATGTATCGCGCCAAGGAGCGCGGCAAGGGACGCTACGAAATCTTTGACCGCCGCATGCACGTCCAGGCGGTGGAGCGGATGCTGATGGAGATGGACCTGCGCCGCGCCGTGGAGCGCGAGGAGTTCCGCATCGTCTACCAGCCGATCGTCTCGCTTCGCTCCGGCGAGGTGACCGGCTTCGAGGCGCTGCTGCGCTGGGACCATCCGCTGCGCGGCACGATCGCGCCGAACGATTTCATTCCGATCGCCGAGGAGAACGGACTGATCGTGCCGATCGGCGTGTGGGTGTTGAAGCGCGTCTGCGCGCAACTGCGGCACTGGCACGCGATCGGCGGCGCGCCACTGACGGCGAGCATTAACGTTTCGCTGCGGCAGACGTTCGATCCGACGCTGATCGACGAGCTCGATCGCGCACTGAGTGCCGCCCGCGTCGAAGGCGCGTCGATCCGCCTGGAGATCACGGAGAGCGCGATGGTGGAGCGCAGCGCGGCGGAGTTTTTCGAACGCGTGCAGCAGCTCGGCATCGAGCTGTGCATCGACGATTTCGGCACCGGCTATTCGTCGCTGGCCTATCTCGTCAATCTCCCCATCGACGCGCTGAAGATCGATCGTTCATTCGTCGCCACGCTCGATTCGAGCGACGAACATTGCGAGCTCGTGAAGACGATCATCGCCCTGGCGCACAACCTCAACATCGAAGTGGTGGCCGAGGGGGTGGAGACGGTTAGCCAGCTTCGGCGTCTCACGGAGCTCGGCTGCGAGTATGCGCAGGGCTATCTGTTTTCGGAAGCGATGTCCGCCGAGGCGGCGGACCGGCTGGTGGAATCGGGGCATATGTTCAATGCTCTCCTTGACGACTGAACGCGCTACGCTGTGCGGAATGCCGGCCGATGACGGGTCACTCATCGAGCGCCTCCGCACCGGCGACGACGTGGCGTTCGAAGAGTTGGTGGAGCATCACGCCGCACCGCTGCTCGCGGTGACGCGCCGCATTCTGCGCGATGAAGAAGAAGCACGCGACGCGGTGCAGGAGACGTTCGTGGCCGCCTTCCGCGGCATCGGCGACTTCCAGTCGGAGAGCCGCGTCTCGACCTGGCTGCATCGCATCGCCGTGAACTGCGCGCTGATGAAGCTGCGCATCCGCGAACGGCGCCGCGAGCAGGACGTCGACGCGCTACTCCCCCATTTCGTGGCCGACGGGCACCAGGATCATTCGTCGGTGAGCTGGCGGGAGACGGCCGAGGACATCCTGCAGCGCGAGCAGTCCTGCGCGCTGGTGCGGCAGTGCATCGATCAATTGCCGGAGCCGTATCGCGTAGTGCTCGTGCTGCGCGACATCGAACAACTCCCCGCCGACGTCGTCGCGGAAAAGCTGCAGATCACGCGGGACAATCTCAAAGTGAAACTTCACCGCGCCCGCCAGGCCCTGCGCACGCTGCTCGACCCGCACATGCGAGGCGCGATGTGAGCAACGTGACCTGCATCGAACTGATCGCCTTTCTCGACGCGTATGTCGATGACGAACTCGACGCCGATACCCGCGCCGACTTCGACCGCCACCTGCTGGTCTGCCCCTCCTGCCGAGCCTATCTGGCCAGCTATCGCGAAACAATCGAGCTTGCACGCGGAGCCGCGGAGAAGGAAGAGGAGTTGGCGCACGACGCGCCGCCGGAATTGATCGAGGCGGTGAAGAAGGTCAGACGGTAACGTTTCACCGACCGGAAACGGTGTAGCAGTGTGGTTCCCCAGCGCCGGAGGCGCACTGGATATTAGCCGGTGGGAAGCGCGAAGCGCGCACCCACCGGAAACGTAGTCGAGATTAAATCCCAGCCCCGGAGGGGCGCTGGAAACTCACCACAAATACTCTTTCTTGAACTCGATGCCATTCTGTTCCAGCAGGCGAACATACTCGTCCTGGAACGAAACCGTCTTGTGGTGCTCCTCCTGATTGGCGATGTACTCCTTCAGCCGGTCGCGGTGTGAAACGCTGACTGTGAACCCGCCGTATCCCTCCTGCCATCCGAAGCGAGGTTCGTGGATCTCGTCATGAACCCATTCCGACGACTGCTGCTTGATGTCACGCAGAACGTCCGCCAGACGATGCGTCGCCTTGAGACCAATCAGCAAGTGCACGTGATCCTCGACGCCACCAACCGTTTCGGGGATGCCCCCGACTTTTCGAACGCATCCGCCGAGGTAGGCGTGCAAACGCGGACGCCAATCTGGTGCGATCAACGGGACCCGATTCTTCGTGCTGAAGGTCAGGTGATAGTGCAGGCTTAGATGTGTAGAAGGCATTCCAGCGCCCCTCCGGGGCTACGGAATTATCATCCACCCCCATATCCGGTGGCTGCGCGCATTCGCGCTTGCCACCGGCTAATCTCCGATGCGCCTCCGGCGCGGGAGATCGCCGGAGGGCCGACGGCGCTACGAGGACTACAAAAACCGCGGGTACTTGCGGGGCATCGCTTCGTGGAGCATCTCGTAGACGCATTCGAAGATCGTCTCGCGGTTCGGCTTGGACCAGTAGTCGCCGTCGGAGCCGTAGGCGGGGCGGTGCTCCTTCGCCGGAATCGTGCGCGGCTCGGAATCGAGCCAGTCGTAGCCGCGGTCGCGCTCGAGGACGTTCTGCATCATGTACGCGGTCGCACCGCCGGGCACGTCTTCGTCGATGAATGCAACGCGATTCGTTTTCTTCAGCGACTCGACGATCACGCCCCGCACGTCGAACGGCAGCAGCGTCTGCACGTCGATCACTTCCGCATCGATTCCGGTCTGGGCGAGCAAATCCGCCGCTTCCATCACGATGCGCAGCGTCGCACCGTAGCTGACCAGCGTCACATCCTTCCCCGCGCGAATGACTTCGGGAACGCCGAGGGGAAGCGTGAAGTCGGCGATGTTCGTCGGCAGCTTCTCCTTCATCCGATAGCCGTTCAGTACTTCCACCACGATGGCCGGGTCGTCGGAGCGGAGCATCGTGTTGTAGAAGCCGGCCGCCTGCGTCATGTTGCGCGGGACGCAGACGCGCATGCCGCGCACGAGATTGACGATCGCCGACATCGGCGATCCGGAATGCCAGATGCCCTCGAGCCGATGGCCGCGCGTGCGGATGATGACTGGGCATTTCTGCCCGCCGCGCGTGCGCCAGCGCGTGGTGGCCAGGTCGTCGGAGAGGATCTGGATCGCGTAGAGGATGTAGTCGAGATACTGGATCTCCGCGATCGGGCGCAGTCCGCGCAGGGCCATGCCGATGGCTTGGCCGACGATGGTGCATTCGCGGATGCCGGTGTCGGAGACGCGATAGAGCCCGTACTTTTCCTGCAGTCCGAGGCAGCCCTGGTTCACGTCGCCGAGCTTGCCGACGTCTTCGCCCATGGCGATCAGGTTCGGATAGCGCTGGAGCGCGGCGTCGAGGCAGGCGTTGATGATCTCGGAGCCGTTCTTTTCCGGCGCGTCGTCCGCGTACTGCGGCTTGACTTCGTCGACGTTCAGCGCCGACTCGACGCCGCTGCCGTACAACTCATCGTCGTAAAGCGCGGCGATGGCGAACTCGCGCTCGCGCCGCCACTCAGCGATTCGGTTCACGGCGTCTTCATGGCCGGCGACCGATTCACGCGCGGCGATCAGCGCGCTGGTCAGCGCCTTCATCGCATCGCGGCGATACGGCGCCTGCATCCGTTGCAGTTCGGACTTGATCGCATCGAGCTCGCTGCGATTCGATCCGAGCGCGGCCAGCTCGTCGACGTACCCGAGCACGGTCTTCACCTCGGCATCGATCGGCGCGCGATACGCGTCCCATGCGCGCCGCTGCGCTTCGCGAACGAGCCGCAGATCTTCTTTCTCCAACCCATCCAGTTCATCCGCGGTGGCGATGCCGTGCCCGATCATCCATTCGCGCATCTTGCGGATGCAGTCGAACTCCGTCTCCCAATCGAGCCGCTCTTTCGATTTGTAGCGCTCGTGCGATCCCGAGGTCGAATGCCCCTGCGGCTGCGTCATCTCGTCGACGTGAATGATCGCGGGCACATGCTCCATCCGCACGATCGACGCCGCGGCGATATACGTCTCGCACAGCGCCGGATAGTCCCAGCCGTGCACGATGTAGATGTCGTAGCCCGACTTCTGCTTCGGATCGCGCTGAAATCCCTTCAGCAGCTCCGAGATGTGGCCCTTCGTCATCTGGAATTCGTTCGGCACCGAGATGCCGTAGTTGTCGTCCCAGATCGAAAGCAGCATCGGCACCTGCAGCACGCCTGCCGCGTTCACCGACTCCCAGAACATCCCCTCGGCGCAACTGGCGTTGCCGATGGTGCCCCACGCGATCTCGTCGCCGTTGCGCGAGAACTGCGTCATCGCTTTCAGCTCTTCGATCTCGCGATACACCTTCGACGCGTACGCGAGACCGACAAGGCGCGGCATCTGCGAGCCGGTCGGCGAAACGTCAGAGGAGGAGTTGTAGCTGTCGGTCTGATTGCGGAAGGAGCCGTCGGCGTTGAGCAGGCGCGAACCGAAGTGGCAGTTCATCGAACGGCCGCCGGACCACGGATCGTGCTCGACGTCGGCGTTGGCGTAGAGCTGCGCGAAGAATTCGTCGAGCGTACCGATGCCGGCGGCGAAGATGAACGTCTGATCGCGGTAGTAGCCGCTGCGCCAGTCGCCCTTGCGGAAGGCGCGGGCCATGGCCAGCTGCGCGACCTCTTTGCCGTCACCGAAGATGCCGAACTTGGCTTTGCCGGTCAGCACTTCCCTGCGCCCGATCAGGCTGGCCTGCCGCGAGCGCCACGCGACGCGGTAGTCGTCGATGATGCTCTCGCGGGTGAACTGCGTGCGGATCGTTTCGGTCTGCTCAGGAGTAGCCATAGACCTGCGAAGTTTATCCTGATGGCCGGGTGATTTTCTCAAGAGTCCCGAGCCTTACCAGCACAGACAAGAGTGTCTGTGCCACATTGATCCTGCCCGACGGCGCAGATGGTCGTTCAAGGAAGGCTTGTGTGGCACAGACACTCTTGTCTGTGCTTTGGCAAGACGCAGTGGCTGATCCTGAAACTACCGCTTGACCAGCAGCCCGTCCACCGGATCGAGCCGCAGCGGCGCATCGGGAAAATCGCCGATCTCGATGCCGCGCCGCGGATCGTGCAGCGGCTTCATGGCGTAGTCGATCCGCACCGGCTTCGTCGCCGTCGCGGCGTAGCGATAGAGATTGCGGTAGCTGCGCTGAAAGCGCTCGTATCGCATGTACGTGCCGATGGCTCCGGCGAGCAGCGGGATGGCGAGAATCGCGACGGCCCACCACCGGCGGTCGAGCGCGAAGATGAAGAGCGTCAGAGTGACGGGGATGAAGTAAAGCCGTCCGACGAACATCAGGTGATGGAGAAGATCGTGCCCTTGATACGTCGCGAACATCGACAGATAGATGACGATCGCGCCGGCAACGAACGCGAGGAACGCCGCGCGTGCGCGCCAGGTTCGCATGGCGACGATGGAGAAGACGAACACGATGTAGCCGATGACGTTCGGCGATCCCCACAACGTTTCGCGCCAGTAGTTCTCGATCAATCCCCTCGCCGTCGGCATCAGCATGCTGATCTGAAATTGATGCGTATCGGCCGCGGAGCCGAATGGAACTACGACGCTGCGCAATCCGAAGTAGAGGATGCCGATGGCGATCGTCGGAATGCCAATCCTGATCGCGTCGCGAACGTTGATTCGATCGATTGCGATGAGAAGCAGAAGCAGTGGCAGAGCCATCACCGCCGTCTCTTTGAAAAAGAAGGCGGCGCCGAAGACGAAGCCCGCTTCCAGAAACCAGCCGCGGGTGATGAGAACGAGTCCCCACGCAATCAGCAGGAGCACCGAGGCGTCGAAGATGTTGGCGAACCAGCCGGCGACGACGATTGCGCCGGCGGAGAAGAGCGTGGCGAAGACGAAAACGAAATCGCGGCGGTCGTCGCGTCCCGCCCATCTTCCCAACGCCCGAAGCATCAGCGCGACGGCGCCGACGATCATCAACATGTTGACGATACGCAGGAACGGCCATGCAACATCCGGCGGCAGCAGGTGGATCATCAACGCAGCGAAGATCGTCGGAATCGGACGCCAGAACGGCAGCGGCGTCTTCAAAATCGTCACCACGAGTTGCACCGCGGTCTGATGCGCGTCACCAAAGACGACGAGCGCGTTCGACTCATCCCAGACGTCAGCGATGAACAGCCGCGCCATCGACGCAATCCAGACTGCGACGATCGCGTACGTCGCCCGGCGCCAACGTAACTCTGCGTCTCTGCGGTTCAACGTCTATCCAACTCGCCAACCGCCGTATCGAGCATCGAACTCACCCTCGAAGCAGACGGACTCTCGCAGTAGATCCGAATGATCGGCTCCGTCCCCGACTTGCGGAAAAGGATCCACGATCCGTCGGAGAAGTTCATCTTCACGCCGTCTTTTTCCTCGCGGTTCGCGAAGTCAGGACCGAACACGCCATCCAGCTCGCCCGCTTTCACGCGATCGATCAACCGCGCGCAGACATCCATCGGACGATTCAGATCGCGGCGGTCGTAGTGCAATGCACCGAACTCCGATTCCATCGCCGCCACGATCTCCGACAACGGCTTCCCGTAATGAGCCACGCACTCGGCCACGAGCAGCCCGGAAAGGATGCCGTCGCGCTCGGGCAGGAAATGTCCGAAGCCGATGCCGCCGCTCTCCTCGCCGCCGATGAGAATGTTGCGCGTGAGCATCAGATCGGCCACGTACTTGAAGCCGATGGCCGTCTCGTGAAAACCGGCGCCGAGCGCGCGGGCAACCTTCTCGACAAGACGCGACGTCGAGAACGTCTTCACGATCTCCCCTTCCATCTTCTTCTCGCGGACGAGATACAACGCGAGCAGCGCGATGATTTTCTGCGGCGAGACGAAGCTCCCCTTCTCGTCGACGATGCCGAGGCGATCGGCGTCGCCGTCGTTGCAGATGGCGAGGTCGTAGTCGCCGTCCATCACCTTCATCGTCGCGCCGAGGTTGTCCGGAATCGGCTCGGGATTCACGCCGCCGAAGGAGGGATTGATCTCGCCGCGGATCGTGGCGACGTCGGTGCCGAGGATCCGCGACGGCAGACCGGAGGAGACGCCGTGAATCGGATCGTGGAGGATGCGGACGTGCGCCATCTTCGGCACGTCGATCTGCGCGCGCAACGCGGCGACGTAATCGTCGAGGAGATCATCCTCCTCGATCGACCCTCCTGCGCGCGGCGACGACTGCCCGAGCGCGCCGGCGATCGATGCATACATCTCCGGCAGCCCCGAGCCGCCGTACCAAGCCTTGAATTTCAATCCGTTGTACTTCGCCGGATTGTGGCTGGCCGTGACCACCACGCCGCCGAGGAGCTTGCGGCGCCACGCGGTGAAGGAGATCGTCTGCGACGGTGTCGGCGACTTCGAAAGTACAACGCGGAATCCGGCATTGCGCAGCGTCTCCGCGACGATCGCGGCGAACTCGCGCGATAGGAATCTGCGATCGAATCCGACGACGAGTGCGTTCCGATCGATCCCCTCGGGCGGCTGCATCGTACGCGCCGCGACGGCGATCGCGTCGCTCACGCGCCGCACGTTGTCGAACGTGAATCCGTCCGCGATGACGGCGCGCCAGCCGTCGGTACCGAATGTGATCGCCTGAGACATGCGCGCGCATTCTGCCATGTCGTACGATCGCCCGATGGACTCCGTCACGCGCGATCTCCTCCGCCATTTCCTGGCCGCACTCGCCTATCGCACGCAGAAAGCGCTTCGCGATGCGCCCGAGTCGTTCGCCGATTTCAGCGCCGGCGAAGGAGTTCGCACGCCCAAGGACTTGCTGCGCCACATGACCAGCGTTCTCGGCTACGCGCGCACGTTCCTCATCGGCGGCTCGTACAAAGCCGACCCGCTGCCGGACATGCAAAGCGAAATCGCCCGCTTCCACGCGATGCTCGAAGACCTCGGCACACGACTCGAATCCGGAGAGACATTCTCCGGCGCGACACCGGAATCGATCCTCCAGGGACCGTTCTCCGACGCAATGACGCACGCCGGACAACTAGCCATGCTGCGCCGGCTCTCCGGCTCGCCCGTCCCACCGGAGAACTTCGTCAAAGCCGACATCCGCCCCGACAACCTCAGCGCGAATCAATCGCCGCCCGTCAGCCCCGGACGCCGCGACGGGAAGTGGAATCCGCGCGAAGAGGCGGACGGGAAGGATTGAGTATGCCGCTCGCGCTAAGCCGCGTTAGCGGCCACGGAGGATAGCCAGGGGTGCGAGCGTTTTTTGCGAGCACCCCTGGAAAAAGAGGAGCCTTGAATCGTGCCGCGTCAGCGGCGCTGGATGGAGTGTGCCGAACTTTCCAGTGCCGCTGAACGCGGCACAAATCTCGTTGGCCCCACAAATCCAGGCGTGCTCGCGATGAAGCCGCTCGCACACCTGGCTATCCTCTCAAGCCGCTATCGCGGCGGGCACTACTGCTGTTTGAAAATCCCGCCGGAAAGAACCGGATGCGGCGCAGTCGAAGTGCTTGGTGCTTTCACGATGGCCACGCCGTTTCCATCGCCGACGATCGTCGTCCCATGACCTCGGACGTCGCTGACCGCCGGAGTTGCCGGCGCGACAACGACCGGAGCGGCAGCCGGCGCCGGCGCAACATTCGTATTCGCCATAAGAATCTGCTCGCGGGCTGCGGGAGCGACAAGCATCGGGTCCGAGCCGGTCTGATCGGGCACCGGACCTTCCGTGATGACGTCCGTCTTGCGCGCGATGCCTTCGTTCGGAACCGTCACCTGCGTGCCGAACAGCCGTCCGTACTCCTCCGCGGTCCCGTGGTACCTCTCGTTGTAGATCGAGATCGTCGCGAAGATCACGGCGATTGACAGCATCGCGATCGCGCAGTTCCTGATCGTCAGGATGCGCCGATGCTGACGGCGGTCGCGGATCGGTACGATGAGCAACGGTTTGCGCGGACGGGACAACATGAGCTTGTCTACTGCGAGCCGCCTGCCAAGGCCTCTTTTCCGTTACCCTACCGCCATGTCCGGTGTGACTTTCAGCGAAGTCTCCAAACGCTACGGCGATGTCTCCGTCATCGAGCATCTCAACCTTGACGTCAATGATGGCGAGCTCATGGTGCTGGTCGGCCCATCGGGCTGCGGCAAGTCGACCGCGCTGCGGATGATCGCGGGCCTCGAGGACGTAACCGCGGGGACGATCTCCATCGGCGGCCGCGTGGTGAACAACCTCGCGCCGAAGGACCGGGACATCGCCATGGTCTTTCAGAGTTACGCGCTCTATCCGCACATGACCGTGCGCGAGAATCTCGAGTTCGGCCTGCGCATGCGCAAGGTCCCTGCGCCCGAACGCGCGAAACGCGTCGCGTCCGCCGCCGAAATCCTCGGCATGTCGCACCTGCTGGAACGGAAGCCGAAGGACCTCTCCGGCGGACAGCGTCAACGCGTCGCCGTCGGCCGCGCCATCGTCCGCCAGCCGGCGGTCTTTCTCTTCGACGAGCCGCTCTCCAACCTCGACGCGAAACTCCGCGTCCAGACCCGCGCCGAAATCACGAAACTCCAGGCCACCCTCGGCACGACCTCGGTCTACGTCACGCACGACCAGGTCGAAGCGATGACGATGGGCCACCGCATCACCGTCATGCGCGACGGCAAAATCCAACAGGTCGGCACGCCGCGCGAAGTCTACGAATTGCCCGCAAACGCCTTCGTCGCCCAGTTCATCGGCACCCCGCCGATGAACCTGATCCCCGCAACCGCCGTGGGTAATGCGCTGCAGATGTCGTCGTTCACGCTGCCGCTGCCGTCAAAGTTCCGCGTATCGGACGGCCAGCGCGTCCTCGCGGGAATCCGTCCCGAACATCTCCATCGTTCCGATAACGGACCGATCACCGCAACTGTCGACGTCGTCGAACCGATCGGACACGAGACCATCGTCTACGCCAGCGCGGGCGACGCACGCCTCGTCGCGATCTTCGAACCGTCGATGACTCCGCGCGCCGGAGAGACGATCACGATGTCGGTCGACGTCGATGCGATGCATCTCTTCGACGCGGAGACACAGGTGAGTCTCCGCGTCTCCGCGTGAAACCGTTCTGCTACTCAGTCAGATACGCGTTGTCGATGAAGATCAGGCCGAACAGCATCCAGCGCGTGTCGCTGGTGGTCGACGTCTGCGCGTTCATCTTCACCCCGCCGCCGAAGTGGATGTGCGTGCCGCTGTCGTCGAGGCGGATGCGCTTCGATTCCGTGCCTGCAGTCAGGCGATCCGAGAATCCCGAGTCGGTATTGCCGCTTTTCTCCCACACGAAACCGTTGCTGCCCGAATCGCCGTGGTTGTCGATCAACAGCGCCGCACGGACCGTCACTTCCGCGGAACGGCCGCCGAACAGCGGCTTGGAGAGACTGAGAATGCGGCTGAGCACCTGGTTGTGATCGAAATCCGCGCAGGCACTGTCTCCGCAAACTTTCTTAAGGGTGTCGCCGAATTTCGCATGGAGCGTCAGTTCGCCGCCCTTCGGATTGCGAATCAGCTTCCTGCTCCGTGCATACGAGTACTTGTTCACGTCGATGTACTGGTCCTTCGGAGCGCTCGAGGCCTGCCATATGAGGTCGCCGGTATAGAGCATTCCGGCGCGCGTATTCGTCGCGTCGAGGAAGAAGTCGTTCCGCCCTTCTTTCAGTTCGCCGACCCATTTGATCTCGTCCTTCTTGACGTGGTCCCATTCGCCGCTGAGCAGCGCGTAGCCGCCGCCGGCGCGCTCGATCGCGGTGAAGCTGCCGAAAGGAACGGTCGTCTGTGTGTCGCCAGTGCCGAGGGTGACGTTGGCTACCGAGATCTGGGGGCGGTGCGGCAGCCAGGTGTCGATGGAGTACGTTCCCGCGGCCGCTGACGGCACGCGGTAGTGGTAGATCTTCCACTGGTCGCTGAAATGGACCTGGTCGTACACGCCCCGCTTCGAACCTTTCCACCAGTCGGTGCGTCCCTCCCGATTCGTGACGGTATTCGTGGCGCCGGAAGGCGTGTGCGGTTCGCCTGCGATCAAGAGACGTCCATCGAACCGATCTCCCATGGCGATGACGCGGCCGCGGATGCCGAGGGCGTCACCGGTGTTGGCGGCGGTAAAGAGATCGACGCGGCGGAAGAGCGGTTCGGCGGCAGGGATGATGAAGTTGGCCTGCCGCGCGTGCGAGTTGCTGGCGGCGAGCACCTGGTACTCGAGGCCGGCGTTCAGCTCGTTGAGCTGCGCGCGCACGTGCTCGGCGAACGTGGCGCGGTACTCCAACGCGGTGTGCGGTAAGTCGTGGAACGGCTTGCATCGCGCGGTGACCTGCTCCGCGGTGATGTTGCCCGACGCCCCTGCGGTCGTGGCCACCTCGCAGTCCGATTGCAGCGTTTCCGCGGCCCAGACGTAGAGGATGTAGCCCTTGCGCTGGTCAGCCAGGAGGCTGTCGACCGTCGACTCGAGATAGACGTAGGCCGGCTCGAGGCCGCGCGCCGGATCGTTCTTGATCTGCTCGAAGGCCCGCCTGGCGTACGCGCGCAGCAACGGCTCCTTGCCTCCGACCTGCGAGCGGACCAGTTGATCGTTGATGACGCCGAGGAGATTCTCCATCCGGTCCTTGAAAATGACCTGGCGCGCGAAGGCGCGCATCCGCTCGCGATCGAGCGAGGTCGGCTGCGTACTTCCCTTCTCCGGATTCCGGAACATCCGCGAGAACTGCTCGTCGTACACGGTGCGGATGTGCGAGACGTTCCTGCCGATCGTCGTTTCCGGCCCGACCTCATCGAGCTTGAGCAGGATGAGCTTGTTCAGGTCATAGATCTCCCTCTGCTGCTCCTGGATCTGTGCGATGCCGGTCTCGATGTTGGCAAGGCTGCCGCGGATCTTCTCCATGTTGTGGAGCATCCGATCCTTGAACTCTTTCTCCTTCTCGTCGGACAGCGCGGCGAAGAGGCCGCAGTACCACGAATCGTCGGACTTGTAGTCGAGGTCCTTGGCTCTGCAGTTGATCTTGTAACCCATGCTGGCCAGTTGGCCAACCGACTTCTCCAGACCAAACTTCAACCCGGCCGCAACCCCATCGTCTTTTTCTTCTTTTTCTGCCGCTTTTTCTTTCGCGAACGCGTGCGTGGGCGCGGCCGAAGCGAGGACAAAACAGACCGCGAGAACGGACACAAAACTTCTCTTCCTGGACATGAGCTCTCTCCTTCTCCGTCGTTGGAATGCAGATTGTGGGGACCGGAACGGGTTCGAATTATCGCTGAGCCGGAGGCCAGGGATCAACGGCTCGCCGGCTGACCGGCAGCTCGCGCGAGGTTCTCCGAGCGCCAGGCCGCGCGTCCAGATCAGGCAATCGCGCTCGAAGGGCGCACGGTGATCAGCGTGAACGGTGGAAGACTACTGTGCGGCGTCGAGAACTAGCTGCCCACCAATCGCCAGCAGTCCCTCGGCGCAGCGACTGCCGGAGCAGAAGCGGTACTTACCTGGTGCGACATTCGGGATTTCGGCGGCACCGTCGGACACTCTTGCACCCTGTGATCGCGCCCAGGCAAATACATCGGATGTCATCAGCAAGTGATCGTTGAAAAGGAAACTGACCGGCGGCCCGCCCGGTTTCCAAACAAGCCTCAGCGTGCCGCCACGGGGTGCCAACTCCACGTTGATCAGATCCTGCTTCGCCGGCACGCTGAAACTTTCCAGCGTTCGTCCAGGTGCTCCGACGATGAGAATGGCTTCCTCGGCGCCGTTTGGAACATCGAACGTAAAACCTCCCTCGAGGTCGGTCGTCGCCTGTTGTTGTTTCCATGTGACCCCTAACAATGGAAAAGCATGGGCCAACGCTCCGACGACGGCTTCTCCGTTCGAGTGCACGATCACTTTGACCGGCCGAACACTCTCGAGTATGAGCTCGACATTGTCGACTGTACCGTTCTCAGGCACGTTGATCTCAACCCGTTTGCTGTAGTCATGGGTTCGGGGATCCTGTGCGTCAAGAGACACCGGGCCGCCGCCGAGGCCTTTGAATCGAAAGGTCCCATCGTTCGCCGTGCTTCGCATCAAGGGACGACCGTCGGAAAACAGCAGGACGCGAGCTCCCGCGGCGGGCTTACCATCGGCATCACGCACCGACCCGGAAAGTTCAGTGGACGGAAGCGCGATGTCCACTTCATCTTTTTCTATCGACACCTCGGTGGTCGCAGCAACTCCTTCCTGTGGCATCTCGACATCGACGATCCATTTGCCGCGCCTGGGAAGGTTGGCAGCAAAATGCCCGTCGCGATCCGTCACCGCCCGTATCTTTTCCCCGCCGCCGCTGCCGCCAAAAAGCAGACGTGCCGAGGGCAACGGCGAATCACCGATCGTAACTTTGCCGGAGACCGAATTAACGTCTACATTGACGTTGTAGTCGGAAATCCCGCTCGTCACGTAGATATCTCGGCTCGCCAAGGTATTTTGTTTAGCGTCTTTGAGATAGACATGGACAGGACCTTCTGCCTGATCCGTTGCGTCGAAGACGCCTTCGGGCGAAGCGATTCCGCCACCTGCGTTTTGAGAACCCGACCCGAACTCGACCTTCCGCCAAAGCTCAACACGCCACCAAGCCCCGCCCGGCCCTACCGGAGGTTGTAGGTGCAGGCGTATTTTCTGCGCGGGCAGTAAATCGATGGATCGCCGCGGCGTCGTCTCCTTCCCCGCATAAAGTTGCATGGGTATGCGTAGAGCTGTATAGCCCTTTGCTTGCGTCTCAAGTACATATCTGCCGGGCGCTATGGGCGCGAGCTGAACGACGCCTTTTTTGTTGAAGACCCCTTCGGCGACAGGGGCAGCAAGGCGCATTGCCGTAGCCGATAGCCCAGCCGCCGCCTCATGCCGCAGGAGTGCGTGAACGGGCACCTGAACTTGCTCTGCGAAGTCGCTACTGAGCCATGCTACGGCCGAGGCGCCTTTCTGCAGTTTGATTGCGCCGAGGTCGACGACACCGTCGAGAGGAACCTTCACGTCCCACCGGTGATACGGCGCGTATCCATCAATACGAATGGCTAAATCCAATAATGCGGCCGGTATGGCGCACTTCCACTGCCCCGTCCTTTCGGTCGCGCAGTCGAACGACGTTCCCCGCGGCACTTCCGGTGGCGCCCTGGGATCGGGCCGCGAGGAGACAACGACCTTTACCGAAACCGGCGTGGACGGCTGCGGATCGGGGAGCTTCACCATGCCTTGCAGCATGCCGGTGCGCCACACCTGAATCGCGTATTGACCGGGGGGATCGGCAGCCGGAAACGCGACACGCTGTGGCAATGCCCATAAGTCCTTCGCCTCCAGGCTGAGATCCCATTCGGAGCCCGTCTGTTCGGAGATCATAAGACCGGCAGGCGGAAGGCTCATCCGCCTGATAATCTTCCTGTTGGTAATAGATTGGAGGACGACCGTGCCGGGCGTGCCGCAGCTCAACCCGCTGTGGCACTTCACCGTTACACGGATCGAGCTGGCATCAACTACGGACGCGAAGAGAAAGCAGAGCGACCCAAAGAGGGTTCTGCGGATCATGAATTCTTGAAAGTCACACCGAGCAGCAAACAATCAATCGACGCAGCATGCATACCCATCCGTGAAGCAATATGCATTCTGACCATCTCTCTCGATACGACAGTTCGTCTCCCCCCAATCGCCAGAAGCGACTGACGCGCACCCCATCGAGGCCACGGTGCCGCCGCCTGTTGCGGCACACGTGTAGCAGCCGCCCGCCCCTCCTCCACCGCCAATACCGAAATCCCTGTTAAGGACGTCATCTTGCGCGGATAGTCCGACGGCGATCAGCAACGCGCCCAGGAATGTAACCGTGCTAAAAGACCTCGGTTTCATAGACACCTCCAGGTTCCGTTTGTATTTCTACAAACCTTAGCGCAATAGACACACGGACGTCAATAAAGGATTGGTATTTCTAACCAGTCGTCCGATTCCGCTAACCGCACATGCGAAGCGTCTGGAACGTCCAGACGCTTCGCTGGGCTCAGCGTGAACTTGAGAACTACTGTCCCGGCACGAATGTCGGGTCCTGCGTCTTCTGATCGATGACGGAGCCGTAGGCGGTGACTTTCCCCTGTCCGTCGATGACGCGAACGCTAATACGAGCGTTGTACGTGTTGCCCAATCCGAGGCTGCTGATGATGGCGAATTGGCGGTATTCGAAGGCGGCTAGCGGGATGCTGACTTTCGGGGCCACCTTGGAATCCGGGAGGATCACCGTTACCTCGACGGTTGCGGGTTTGCCGGTGGTTTCGGCGAGGCCGAGGTTGGTGCGGTAGCGGGGGGAGTCTTCCATCTGCAGGAGTTGCAGGGAGCGTTCGCCGAGGCCGACGGAATCGGCGATCGTCACGGCTTGGAGGAACTGGCCGAGCGTGCCGCCGGGGGTGTCGTTGAAGGTTCGCGCGGTGACGACGAGCGGCGTGGAGACAGCGGTCGTGACGTGCAGCGCGCCGCCGGCGTTGGTGAGGTTGAACGTCGAGTGGACGATGTCGTCGAGCGCTTTGACTTCGCCGGGCTGAATGGTGGTGTCGCGTGAGACGCTGGCCGTCGGATTGCCGGTTGGGTAGAGCGTCATCGTGGCGGTTTGCGGCGCCGTGCTGCTGTTGAAGATGCGGACGTCGCTGCGCCACGACGCGCCGGTGTCGAGACTGGCCACGCCGGGGATGACGAAGCGCGACGCGCCGGTGCCGCCGATCGGGACGCCGGTGACGAGGAGCGGATCGGAACTGCGGCTATCGACCACCGAGGCGTACGCGGTGACTTTGCCGTCGCCGCCGGTGGCGGAGACTTCGATGTGGCCGTTCGTCAGCGTCACTCCCTTGTCAGCGAGGAAGGAGTTGAGCTGCTTCTGTTCGCCGGCGGCGAGGCCGACCGGAATGTCGAGGATCTTGCTGCCGGCGCCGTTGAAGACGCTGACGAGGACGGAGGCTGCTTTGCCCGTCGCTTCGACCAGGCCGAGGTTCGTGTGGAAGTTGTCGGTTTGCGCGATCTGCTGAAGCGTGAGGATCGATGCCGATCCGGGCGCCTTGCTGATGAAGTTCGCCAGCGGGACGGCGGGGATGAATTGGCCGAGCGTTCCGGCCGCCGAGGCGTTGAAGGTGCGGCTGGAGGCGACGGTCGATTTCACGATGCTGAGATCGGGTTTGCCGGCCAGATCGAGCGGCTGCACGGTCAGGACGCCGTTCGATGAGTCGCCCATCGCGCCAGTGCCGAACCAGTTGCGGACGATGTCGTCGAGCGCCGTCGTCGCGCCGGGATCGATGCTGATCGTGGTCTGTTTGACCGCCTGCGACGTTGCGCTGCCCTGATTGAACGTGAGCTGAACTTTCTTCGACAGTGCGGTGATGTTGGCGATGCGGATGTCGCTCTGCCATTGCGAGCCGAGGCCGGCGAGATGGCCTACTGAAGGGATAACGACGGCGGTCGCGGACGGGCCGGTGAGCGTGGCCGGAGTGACCGGCGTGGTGAGACTGATCGACACCGGGATCGAAGTCTTCGGCGCGACGTCGAGCGCGGTCTTGCCGCTTACGCCGTTCGATCCGAAGACGATGATGACGGTGCCGGTCCAGGTGCCGTCCTGCAACGCGCTCGGGTCGGCCGAGATGGTGAAGTTGATCCCCTCGGGCGGCATGATTCCGCTGGTCGGCGTCACCGCGAGCCACGGCTTGTCGACGGTGGCGAAGAACGACGTGGTGACGTTCGGAATCCCGTCGACGTGCAGCGGGAACGTGACCGGCTGCTTGCTGCCGGAAGGAACGGGGATGTTGATGTTGACCGTGCCGAGTGGCGGCACCGACAGGATGACGATCGGCGCGGCGGCGGAGAACGGACTGGCCACCTGGCTGCAACCGGCGATCGAGCGAACGCGATAGTAGAAGGTGGTCGCGTTCTGAACGCTCTTGGTGAAGGACATCGACGTGCCGCCAGTCGTCGTCGATACAGGGGCGGTGAATGCGGCATTCGCCGATTCCTGCACCTCATACAGCGTCGTCCCTTCCGTCGGCGTCCAATCGACCACGTAGGTCTGCCCGGTGGTCGTCGCGCCGACGACGCTGGCGATCGGCGCGATCGGGTTGTTGCAGACGTTGAACGCGGACGGCAGCGTCGTGGCATCCGGGCATCCGGAAGTTCCGAGCGCGCGCACGGTCCAGGTGTAGGCGCCATTGCCGAGCGGCTGCGTCGACGAGGTGGCGGTGGTCGGCGGCAGCGACTGCGTGACGCCGCCGGTGGTGATGGAGAGGACGTAGCCGGTCGCATTCGGCACCGGCGTCCAGATGAAGGTGACAGGCGACGTGACCGTTGTGCCGGTGGCGGGCGACGTCTGCAGCGGCGGCTGCGGGCAGCTGTTCGCCGCCGTGATCGATACGGTTGCGGAGCTGCTGTTGTTGGCCGGCACGGGATCGGTTTCGGAACCGCTGACGGAGCCGGCATCGGTGACCGATCCGGACGGCGCGATCACGCGGTAGTGACCGGTGACCGATGCGAACTGGCCGACGGCGAGCGAGCTGACGACGCAGGGGAACGTCGTGCACGCGCCGTTCGCGGAGAGGAACTGCAGGCCGGACGGCGTCGGATTGGTGATGACGACGTTCGTGGCGGCGCTCGGACCGTTGTTGACGACGAGCAGATTGAAATCGAGGAAGCCGTTCGCGGGCGCTGTGGAAGGACCGCTCGTGGTTACGCTCAGATCGGCGATGCCGACCGAGGAGATCGGCGTGACCGCCGTTGCCGAATTGTTCGACGTGTTCGCCTCGGGGGACGACGTGCTGACGCTTGCGGTATTCGAGATCGACGAGCCGGCGTAATTCGCGGGTACGTTGTACGCGGCGGTGATCACGATCGATTGTCCTGGATTGATCGTGCCGAGCGCGCAGGGGAAGCTGCTGCATCCCCCGCCGCTGACACCTGCCGGAGTGAGGCCGGCGGGAGTTGGATCGGCGACGAAGCTGTTCGCCGCGGCGAGCGCGCCGAAGTTGGTGACGGTGATGGTGTAGGAAACCGCCGTTCCGACGACGGCCGACGCCGGACCGCTCTTGGTGACGCCGAGGTCTGCCTGCGCGGAAATCGCCGTCGAGACGCTCGACGAATTGTTGGACGAATTCGGATCGCTGGCGGAGGAGACGGTGGCGGTGTTGACGATCGGCGACGGACCGGAGTAGTTCGCCGGCACGTTGTACATCGCCGTGATCGTCACCGGCGGTCCGACGGCGAGCGCGCCGATGGTGCACGGGAAGGTGGTGCATCCGCCGCCGCTGACGGAGACCGGCGTCAGGCCGGCGGGCGTCGGATCGCTCACCGTGACGCCGGTGGCGCCGGCCGGTCCGAAGTTCGAGACGGTGATCGTGTAGGTGATGGCCTGGCCGACGTTCGTCGACGACGGTCCGGACTTGGTGATGGCCACATCGGCCGCCGCGCCGACGGAGGTGATCGCCGTCGAATCGTTGTCGGCGATGTTCGGATCGTTCGTCGGCGACGAGACGTGTGCGGTGTTCGTGATCGCACCGCCGGAGTAGTTCGACGGCACGTTGTACGTCGCGGTGATGGTGACCGACTGCCCCGCGTTGAGCGTGGGGAGCGTGCACGGGAAGGATGTGCATCCGCCGCCGGATGCGGATACGAACACCAGTCCCGCGGGCGTGTTGTCGGTGACGGCCGGTGTTGCCGCAGCGGACGGCCCGTTGTTCTGCACGACGATCGAGTAGACGATGTTCTGGCCGGGGTTGACCGGGGCCGGCGAGGTGACCGTCTTCATGATCGACAGGTTGGCCTGCGGACCGACGTTGGTGGTGACGCTGGCGGTGTTGTTCGAGGCGACCGGATCGGAGATGGAGTTGGAGACGGTCGCGCTGTTGGTCACGTTGCCGCTGGCCACCGGCGCGGTCATGGCGATGGTCAGCGTCGGCAGCGAATTGCCGTTGGTGAGCGGACCGGGATTCGTGCAGGTGATGGTGCCGCCGGACGGCGCGCCGCACGACCAGCCGGTTCCTGTTCCGGTGACCGGCCCGCTGAAACCGGCCGGCAGCGTATCAACGACGGTGATGATGCCGCCGGTTGGGTCGGGTCCGAGGCTGGAGACGTCGATCGTGTAGCTGAGAGGAGCGCCGGCGTTGACGGTGGACGGGCCATTCATGGCGATGCTCAGATTCGCCGTGGCCGGCGTGACGGCGGTCAGATCGAACGACGTCGGGTTGTACGCGTAGGTCACCGTGCCGCCGGAGTACGCCGGCACATTCACGGTGGCGAAGGCGCCCGTTCTGCTCGCATACGTAATCACCGGCCAGGTGACGCTGCCGGTGGCCGGAGCGTAACCGTTGATGAAGCTGCCGTTGAAGGTTCCGTCGAGCGTGGCGGTGCCGGTGACGTTGAGCTGATCGAACTGACCGGCGGCCGGACCGGCGATTTTGATCGTGACCGCGCTCGTGGTCGCACCGCTGTTGTAGTTGCCGGTGATGTTGATTGTTCCGATCGTCGTCGATGTTCCGGGCTTCACCTCACCGTAGTTGTCGACGTCGCCGGTGATCGTACCGGTGCCGTCGATGATGCCGCCTTCGACGTCCATCGGGATGGCGACCTGGATGTTGCCCGGCCCGAGCGTGGTCGCGCCGGAATCCTGGAAGTAATCGGACTGGAAGTTCAGCGTGCCGTTGAGCGCCTTCATGTCGCCGCTGTTGCCGAACGACGGACCGAAATCGGTCGTGCCGGTAGCCGTAGATTTCTGCAGCGTTACAAAGTTCTCGATGTCGTTCACGCTGCAGAAACACTCCGCGGCGTGCTTGCCCATGGTGCGCGCGCGATGGGTGATCACGCGGCCGCGTGCGGTGACTACCGGTTTCAGCGCGGCCGCGGCGACCGCCTGCCGGCGGCTCTTCGCGCCTTTGACCGAGTCACCGATGATGAATCCCGTCGTACTGACGATCGGCGAGTCGGTCTGAATGTCGAAGAGACCGTCGTTGAAGATGGTCGAGTTGTTGCGCAGCTCGAGGTAGCCGGAAACGCTCAGCGCGCGGATTGGCTTGCGGCTGCTTCCGGCCGGTACCGTGCCTGTCGCCGTGTAGTTAACAGTGCCTTCGTTGTCGATGACGGCCGTGTCCAGCGTCGTCACTCCGTTCGCGGAGTCGATGGTCAGCGTTGCGCCGGGGTCGACGTAGAACGTGCCGTCGTCGTAGCGCATCGTGCCGCCCGACCAGGTGCCCGTTCCGGCCATGTCGAAGTCGGCGAAGAGCTCGATCGTGCCGGAGTCGAAGGTGAAGTCGGTGGTGAAGGCGTTGGAATCGAGGGTGAGCGTTCCGCCGGTGATCCAGGTGCGGCCGCCGACGGCGAAGAAGGAGCCGTCGTACTCGGCCACGCCGCTGGGGAAACGGAAGTCGCCGGAGCCGAAGAGCGCGCCGTTGATGCCGCTGTTCGCGGCGCTGAAGGCGATCGTGCCGACCGGATTGAAGCCGTCGTTGTCGGCGACGAAGCTGCCCGAATGCGATCCGTTGCCGGCAAAATCGATCGTTCCGCTGCTCACGTATACCGTGGAGTCGTTCGTTGTCGACGGCTGAATGACCGAAACGCCGCTGCCGGAATTCTTCTCCATCAGGCCGTTCGGGAAGATGCCGACCGACGATGGACCGGCGGCGATGATGTCGCCGTCGCCCTGAAAATCGAACGTGCCGTAGGTGTTGAACGCGGCGTTGTTCGTGAGGTGAAGCTCGTTGGCTGTCGCGGGGTAGGCGATGTAGCCGTAGTTGTTGAAGGTCCGGCCGTCGAGGAGCATCGCACCGCTGGCGCCGGACAGCACGCCGCTGCCGGTGCCCGCCAGCTCCGCGCCGCCGCTGCCGGTGATCGTGCCGCCGTCCCAATAGAACGCGTTGCGGATGGAAAGGAAACCGGCACCGGTGAGCGTGCCCGCCGTCAGCGAGAAGACGCCGGGCGAAGTGACGCCGCCGATCGACAGGGTGCCACCGGTGACGGCGAGCGTGCCGTCGCCGGAGACGACGCCGCCGGTCGTCATCGTGTAGCTCCCCGCGGGGAAGTCCAGCGTGCCGCCGGAACTGATGGCGAATGGCGCGTCGCCCGTGCCGCCGCCGGAAAGATCGATCGTCCCGCCCAGCACGCTCACCCCGGCAGATCCAGCCAGCGTGTTGAACTGCGCACTGATCGTGGTCGTCCCCGAGTTGCCGTTGACGGCGCCGCTGCTGTTGATCAGACCAATGCCGTCGATCGTGCCGCCGTCCAGCGACAGCGTGGCCCCGCTCTGCAACGCCAGGGCCGCCAACTCGGTCAGGGTGCCGCCGCTCAGCTGGATCGTTCCGCCGCTCAGGGTGTTGAAGCTGTTGAGGGTGACATGCCCGCCGGTCTGAATGTCGACCATGCCGCTGCTGACCTGGAGGGTCGAGCCGTTCTGCAGCGTCAGGTTGCCGGCGTTTGCGATCGTCAGCGTGCCGCCGTTCACCCTCAGCGTCGCGCCGCTGCCGATGGAACCGCTGCCGGCCAGCGTCAGAGAGCCGCCGGACTGAATTTCGATCACGCAGCCGTTGCAGGCGAGGTTCAAGGCGATGATCGGATTGGGGACGGCGCTGTTGATGATCAGCGTCGTCGGCGCGGCATTCAAATCCTGCGCGACGTCACCAGGGGAGCATCCGGGAAACCCGCCCGCCGGCGTCCAGACGGCGCCGCTCGTGTCGGTCCAATTGCCGATCGGCGGCGGCGCGGAGGAGGTCACGCTGTAGACGGTGGGGATGCAGATCGCGAACGCCGTAGCGGTTCCGAGCAGGGCGATGGCGACAAACGTCACGGCGGATGAGGTGAGGATCGTGCGAAGTTTGAGGCGATCCACAGTCGTCATTGAGACACTCCTTGGGCAGCGGACGAAGGATTATTTTGAGGGCCACGAGATTAGCATGCGCCGGCTGCTTCCGATTCAGGCTTGCTGTCTGGATTTAACTCAACCCTTCACACTGCCGACCATCAGCCCGGCGATGTAGTAGCGCTGCAGCACGAGGAAGAGAAGCAGCACCGGAAGGACCGTCACCACGGACCCCGCCATCATCAGTTCGACATCGAGAACGTGCTCGCCGAGGAGGTTCGCCAGCGCAACGGGAAGCGTGTGGTGCGACTGGTTGGAGAGGATGATCAGCGGCCACATGAAATCGTTCCACGTCGACATGAACATGAACGTGGCCAGCGTGGCCAGGATCGGCCGCGCCAGCGGCATGACCACCGACCAGTAGATGCGGAACTCGCCGGCGCCGTCGATGCGCGCCGCTTCGAGCAATTCCTGCGGCACCGAGAGCATGAATTGCCGTATCAGGAAGATGCCGAACACCGTCACCATCGACGGGATGATCACACCCCAGTACGTGTTGACCAGGTGCAGCGTTTTCATCAGCAGGAACAGGGGCAGCATCCCCACCTGCGGCGGCACGATGATGGCGATGATGAGGAAGCCGAACAGCCGGTCGCGTCCTCCGAACCGCAGCTTCGCGAACGCATAGCCGGCCATCGATCCGAAGAGCACCGACGAGATCGTGACGATGCCCGCCACGATGGTGCTGCTCAGAAGTGCGCGGCCGAGGTTGAGGCGGAGAAAGAGGGCGCGGTATTGCGCGAGCGTGGCGGCGTGCGGGACGAGATGCGGCGGAAAAATCGTCGACTCGCCGTTCGACATGAACGACGCGGAGAGCATCCACAGCAGCGGAAACAGCGTGATCAATCCGCCGGCGATCAGCACGGCATGAAGCACGATCGATTTCCAGCGCCGCGTCATCGCTTTTCCCCCAGCTTCATCTGCAGCAAGGTCGCTGCGCCGATGACGAGGAAGAGGATGAACGCCACTGCCGCCGCATATCCCATCCGCCAGAATTTGAAGCCCTGCTGATACATCATCATGACGATGGTCAGCGTCTTGTTCAGCGGCCCGCCGCCGGTCATGACGTACGGCTCGGCGAAGATCTGCAGCTGTCCGATGGCGACGACGATGCCGACGAACAGGAACGTCGGCCCGAGCATCGGCAGCGTGACGTGCCGGAACTGCCCCCACGCCCCTGCCCCATCCAGCCTGGCCGCCTCATACAACTCCTCGGGGATGTTCTGCAGGCCGGCGATGAAGATGATCATCGTGTAGCCGAACCCTTTCCACACCGAGAGCAGGATGATGGCCGGCATGGCGAAATGCGGATCGCCGAGCCAGTCCGGCTGCGGCAGATGCATCGCGCCGAGGGCGAGATTGATGATGCCGAAGCGCGGGTGGTAGAGGTACTTGAAGACGACGGAGACCGCCACCAGCGTGGTGACGACCGGCGCGAAGTAGACGGTGCGGAAGAGCGCCTTCCATCGCGTCAGCTTCGAGTTGACCAGGATCGCCGCGAAGAGCGACACGGCCACGCACAACGGTCCGCCGACCAGCGCGAAGTACATCGTGTTGACGAACGCGGTCCAGAAGATGGGATTGACGACGAGCTCCCGGTAGTTGCGCAGCGCGACGAAGCGCAGGTTGTGCACATCGCCGAGGGTGTAGAGATCGAAGTCGGTAACGCTGAGCGCAAATCCGGCGATGACGGGCGCAAAGAAAAAAATCGAGAGGATGACGACGGCAGGCGTCAGAAAAAGAAACGCGGCACGTGCTTCGCGGTTTTTCATGGCACAGTCGCTTTTGCAAACGAAAGGCTTGAACCACAGAGACACAGAGGACACCGAGGTTTTGTTTTCTCGGTGATCTCTGTGCCTCTGTGGTTCCGCTTTTCCAGCATCCACCGCCGCTTCTCCAGCAACTCATCCGCCCTCGCATCGAGTTGTCGAAGTGCAACATTCGTCGCGACCGTCCCCCGCGCGGCCGCCTCTCCTCGGTCGTAAATCGCGGTCGCGATCTGCTCCCACTCCGGCACTTTCGGCAGCGGCGCGACGCGCTCGAACTGGATGCGGAACGCCGCGAAGCGCGTGTCGTTCGCCAGCAACGGCGACTGCCACGCGCTGCGCCGGGCGGGAAGATCGCCGCTCAATTCATAGAAGCGCACCTGCTGTTCGGGCTCGGAAAGAAATTCGATCAGCTTGCGCGCCGCCGCTTTGTGTTTCGACGCGCGGAAGACGACCAGGCTTCCGCCGCCGGCCATCGAGATTCCGGTCGGCTCGCTCGCATCGCGCGCCGGCAGCGGCGCCGTGGCCCACTTGTCCTGCATCTCCGCCGGCAGGCGCCGGCGAAACTCGCCGACGTTCCAGGGGCCGGTGATGTACATGGCGAAGTCGCCCTGCGCAAACTGCTGGTAGAGATTCGCGATCTGGCTGTTGCTCACCCGAGGAGCGAAACCGTCGCGGAAAATGCTGACGTAGAAGTTGAAGGCGTCGGCGAATTGCGGCTGTGAGAAGGCCCCGCGCGTCCCGTCCGGCGTCAGCAGCGTAGAGTGCGCTGAAAACGCGAGCACGGTGGTCGGGTCCCATTCGTTCGTCGGGATCAGAATCGCCCACGGGCTTTTTTTCTGATCCCGGATCCGCGTCATCGCCGTCCGCCACTCCGCCCACGTCCGCGGGCCATGAGGAAAGCCGACCGCGGCCAGAATGTCGCTGCGATAGAAGAGGACGCGCGTGTCGACGTACCACGGGATGCCGTACAGCGTCCCGCCGACGACGTTCGTCGCCCAGATGCCGGGAAAATAATCGTTCTGCTTCACCAGCTGCGACGATGCGAGTCCACCGAGATCGTCGAGCGCATGGATAGCGACGAACTCCGGCATCCACGTGTTCCCCATGTGAGCGATGTCCGGCGTCGCTTCGCCGACGTATGCCGTCAGCAGCTTCTCGTGCGCCGCACTCCATGGGATCTGCTGGACGACGACATGAATGTTCGGATTGCGCCGCTCGAACTCTGGAATCAGCTTCTGCACCAGCTCCCCCTCGGAACCGAGAGCCCAGAAGTCGAGGCGTTCGCGTTGGTCGTTCGGACGCGAGGAGCAGGAGGCGACGAGCAGGAGCGCCGCTGTCATCCAGAGCCGCCGGAGCCGCATTGCGCGAAGCGCAACGCGGCGTAGGACGGCGAAGGATCTCAAGATGCGCAAGCTGCGTTGAATCCCAGGGGTTTCAGCCGGAGTTGCGCATCTTGAGATCCTTCGCCGTCCTGCGGCATTTCGCCTGCGGCTGCATGCCTCCGGCGGCTCAGGATGACAAAGGTTCATTTGCTCTCCAGCCAACCACCTGTAAACCCGGCGCGGCGAAGTCCGCGAACGATGTGCGGATTCCGCCTCATCGTCTTCCACACCAACTCGCTCCGATGGTTCTCGATCATCGCCACGATCGGCCCTTCGTCGATGCCGAGGTAGTCGACGTCGAACCAGCCGTTGTCGGGAGAGACGCGGCCGTGCTTGAGCTGCTCGGTCGTACGCAACGTCGGATTGAAGGCGTCGAGGAAACCGTACTGCGCGTAGAGATTCGCTCCGTAGCGCGTCGACATCTCACGCATCGCGGCGATGGAGAGATCGGGCGTGAAGACGATTGACGACGCGGCCGCGGTCGGAGCGATGGTGCCGTCATCGCGGATGTCGTTCTCCGCGACGCCGCGCGCCGTGTACGAGTGGAACTCGCGGCGGCGCCCGTCGATCGTCACCGCCGCATCCATCGGACCGTCGCACGCGGAAAGTCCCCAGATGCGGTCGCCGTAGTCGCGCCAGCTGCCGGGATTGGCGACGGCGTATGCATGCTGCGCCAGCGTGGCGCGGCGCGAATTCTCGAACCAGTCGATGCCGTGCGCCGCAATCACCGGATCCCTGATCCCGCGAAAATCGATCCAGACCTCGGAGTACTGATGCCCGAACAGCGGCGCGAACTGCACGAACTCTTGGCCGTACGACGTTCCCCACTTGTCCGTCGCGTGGTACGCCTGCCACGCTTCAGGCTCGACCGGATGCGTCGGTGATCCGAGCGCGAGGACGACCAGGATCATCGCCTCGTTGTAGCCGCGCCAGTCGTATGTGTGAAATCCATGCTCCGGCGTCCATCCCATGCTCACCGCGTGCGGCCGCACTTCTTCCCACGTCCATTCGACGCGCTCATACAACGTTTCCGCATCTCGCCGGATCTGCTCCTCGGCCGGCGTATTGCGGTCGAAGTACGACTGCGCGAAGAGCGCGCCGGCCACGAGCAGCGCCGTGTCGATCGTCGACAACTCGACGGTCTCGAAGCGCTCGGCCGTCTTCATGTCGAGGAAGTGATAGTAAAAACCGTGATGTCCCGAAACGCCGCGCGGATCGGGCCCCTGCTTCATCGCCAGCAGCGATTGCAGCGTCGCGCGCGTGCGCTCGGCTGCCTCGTCGCGCGTGACGTAACCGCGTTCCGCGCCGATGCCGTACGCGGTCAATCCGAATCCGACCGCGGCGATGCTGGAGAACGACGGCGTGGGCCAACGGTCAGGAACCAGCATCGTGTGCGGATCGGCGAGGTCCCAGAAAAAATGAAAGCTGCGGCGCTCGACGTCATCGAGCAGCGCAGCGTCCGAGGGCGTGGGCGCCACCGCGCGCTGCCGCGTCACCGGCGCATTCGCACAGGCGACGAGCAACAGACAGAGAAGCGCCGTAGCGTTTCGCATTGCGGAAAATCGGGGCGGGCGTGTGCCCGCCCCGAGGAAGATTTAGAAGCTGACTTTCAGGCCGAGTTGCTCGCGCCGGCCGAGGGAGACGACGCAATTCGGAGCTCCGAGCGTCGTACGGTCGTTGTTATCGCCAACGAAGTCATTCAGGCAGCCGTAGTTCGTGAAATTGAACGCGTTGAAGACTTCAGCGATGACGCCGATGGTCGTGCCGCGGACCGCCTGGAAGTCTTTCGTCAGCCGGAAGTCGACGTCACGGAATCCGTTCTTCGGGTATTTGGCTCCGCGCTTGACGCCTGTCTCCAGACGGCCGGCCAGACTGAAGCCCTTGGAGAAGTCGGTAATCGGCTTCGCGCCGCCCGAGCTGAGAGTGATGTTCGTGCTGAAGCGCATGTCCCACGGGATTCCGACGATCCCCGTCGCATTGAAATGATTCGGTTCGGAGCCTTCGACCGGATGCCGTGCGTAATCAGCGGCCGACGGCAGATCGAGGCTGAACAGATCGTTTCCGTTCTGTTCGGTCTTTGCGTGGGTATACGTAAAGCGCGCGCCCCAACGATTCTGAGTCGTATACGGACGATCGAGCGTAAGGCTTTCTCCGTCGTACCAGAAGCTCTTGCCGACCGGATCGTTGATGATGACCGCGTTGTATCCCGGGGCGAACGCGCCGCAACAGGTACCCGATGCGGCCACATATGTGATGCCGCGTTTGGCGCGCACGGCGTTATAGCTGGCCGAGCCGAGCCAATCGCCGAATGCGTGGCGGAAGCCGATGTTGTACTGCGTCGAATACGGCGGCTTCGTGTTGTTGCTGAGCAGATAGATTTCCGGGTGCGCGGCGCCCTGGGCGATCAGGCCCTGAAGGCCGGCCGGGGTTATGTAGGCATCGTTCCACTTGATCGTTCCCGGACGCCCGTCCGGCGAAAATTCGAAGCGGTACACCGGGAACTGCAGCCGGAAGCGCTCGTCGAGAGTGGAATTGAGGAAAAGACGATCGTAGTACTTGCCCCAGCCGCCATAAACGACCGACTTGCCGTCGCCCATAAGGTCATAGGAGAAACCGAGCCGCGGCTGGTACTCGTTCTTGTAAGGCTTGCGCTCGTTGCCGGTGGAGAAGTACTCGTCCGGAATCGAAATCGTGCGTCCGTCGAACTGGAACGTTTTCCCCTTCAGGGCCGTCACGATATTCGCAGGCGTGACGTAATTCTCGTCCAGCATGTGCGACTCATAGTCCCAGCGAAGCCCGAGGTTCAGGGTCAGCTTCGGATTGACGGCCCAGGTGTCCTGGCCATAAATGCCGTACTCGTTATTGCTGGTCTTGAAACGGGGATTTCCGATTCCGTAATCGACTTCGAACGGCTGCGCGAAGCTGAGGCCACTCGACGGATCGTCGATGTACTTGTACAACGGGATGCCGTTCAGGCTCTTGTTGATGTCGTAATGCATGAGATCGAGGTTCCCGCCGATCTGGAAACTGTGCGTTCCATGCATCTCCATCGGCGCGAAATTAAAGTTGTCACGGAACTCCAGGCGCCGCTGGCTGAACTCCTGGAGCGTGCTGTTGCCGCCGGTGCGGATAATCGTGGCGAAGCCGGGCGCGAAATACAGTTTGCCGATGAGGTCCGGATTGCGCGGCTCGGGATTCCAGCCGAATTTCTGCAGGCTGACGGTGGCCTCGTTCAGCGCGTTGCCGAAAATCATCTGATCGCGCAACGTCGCTCCGTAGACCCAGTTCCGGTAATCGGTCGCTGACTCGAAGCTCGTGGTGCCGCCGAAATCGCGCGTCTCGTGTTCACGGCGGTAATTGCCGCTGAAATCGAGCGTCTGGCTCTTCGACGCCTGCCAGCTCATCTTTCCGAATGCAAGAGTCGACTTGAAGGGCTTGCTGAAACTGCCGGTGAAGCTGGAGAACTGGGAGACGTATTTAGGAATCGTGACCGTGACGGAATTCGTCGCCTGCTCGTCGTCGCCCTCATACGCGAAGAAGAACTGAAGATGATCCTTGATGAGCGGACCGCCAAAGCTGATTCCCGGCTGCAGGCGGCGATACGAGGTGTTGCCGGTCAGCGTCGAATACTGGAAGTTCTTCTGCGTCGGCGCGACCCATGCCCTCGGCTGGTAATACGCGAACGCTTGCCCCTTGAAGTCGTTGGTACCCGACTTCGTCACCGCGCTGATGATGGCGCTCGAGGCGTGGTCGTACTGTGCGCTGTAGTTCTGTGTGATGACGCGGAACTCCTGCACCGCGCTCTGCGGGAAGGGATTGCCGTGGCTGGAGTCCTGGCCGACCGAGCCGCCCAGCAGCACGTCGTTCTTCGTGCTCACGCCGTCGATGAAGATGTTGGTCTGCTCCGGATCCTGGGCGTCGCCGGCGAACGTCTTCCGATACGGGTCGTTCGAAAGCCGGATTCCCGGCGCCAAGGCGGCGAAGTTGAGGAAGTTGCGGTCATCCTGCGGCAGATTCTCGATCTGCTGCGTCGTGACGTTCGTGGCCGCCTCGCTCGTCCGCGTCTCGACCGCCTGACTGCCGACGACGGTGATCGTTTCCTTCAACGATGGAGTTGTCGACATGCGGAGGTTCTGCTCCAGCGACTGGCCGACCAGCACCGTCAGCGTCTCGCTTGTCGGCTGGAAACCGGCCGCGGCGACGACGATGTTGTACGTTCCCGGCGCCAGGCCGGCCAGCGTGTAGGCGCCGTCGGTGCCCGAGGTCACCGTCTTCACGAAGCCGTTCGCGGTATTGACCGCGTTGATCTCCGCGTTCGCCACCGCGCTGCCGGCATCATTCGTCACCTTTCCGCGAATGATCGCCGTCGTCGACGTCTGCGCGAAGACAGTGGCCGCGGCAAACAGCAACGCCATTCCAAAAAGCACAAGGGTTCGTTTCATGACACCTCTCCTTTTCCAGGACCACGTTTTCCGCCACGCGCCGCACGATGCGGTTGCGTGATTTCTTTGGGTTGCTTGTTTGGCGCGCCACAGGAGCTGCGCACGATCAGAGTGGTGGCCACGCGGTCGTGGCGCGGCGCGTGCGCGGCCGGATTGGCCACGGCATCGAGCAGCAGCGCGAACGCGCACTTGCCCAGCTCCGCGATGTCGACGCGGATCGTCGTCAGCGGCGGGTTGACATAGCGCGCGATCGGAATGTCGTCGAAGCCGACCACGGTCATGTCGCCAGGGACTCTGATACCGGCGGCGTTGAGCGAGGCCAGAACGCCGACCGCCATCGAGTCGTTCGACGCGAACACCGCAGTCGGCCGCGTTGCCGACTCGGCGATCTTTTTCCCCGCCGCGAATCCAGACTCCTCGGTGAAATCGCCGCTGCACTCGAGTGCTTTGACCGAGGCCGCCGGGGCCACTCCGCGCATGGAATGCCGATAGCCGCGCAGACGCTCGCGCGCGTCGGCGTTGTGCTGCGGCCCGCAGATGAACGCGATACGCGTGTGCCCGAGGTCGTGCAGGTGACGCATCATCGTGCGCGCGCCGCCGTAGTTGTCGATGGTGATCGCGTCGCCGTTCGGCGTCGCGGAGTTGAGCAGGACCACCGGCATGGCTCGCGCGCGCAGCTCGTCGAGCGGTGCGAGCGCGACGTCGGGCGCCATCACCACCAGCCCGTCCACGCGGCCGCGCATCGTGTCGACCATTTCCAGCATCTGCGCCGGATCGCTGTGCGAGCCGGAGACGAGGATGTGATACCCCTCCGCCCTCGCTGCCAGATCGATCCCGCGAATGACCTCGGAGAAAAATTGGCCGTGCACGTCGGGAAGGACGATGCCGATGGTCTGGCTGCGGCGGATGCTCAGCGATCGGGCGGCAACGTTCGGAACGTATCGCAGCGACTTCGCCGCCGCGCGCACGTGCCGCGACGTCTCTTCGCGCACCAGCTCTTTGCCGTTGAGGACGCGGGAGACGGTGGCAACCGATACGCCCGCACGCGCGGCGACGTCGTGAATCGTCGCTGCAGCCGCGGTATTGCGGCGGCGTGCGCTTCGGACATCCGGTCGGCTCGGCATTTGCGTTTCGCGGCCCTCGAATGTAAACGTTTACATTTTGCGGTACGCTACTCACATTCCGTGTGGCTGTCAATGAGGAGATTCGATCGATGACCGACATCCGCTTCCCCGACGGTTTCGTCTGGGGCTCCGCAACCGCCGCGTATCAGATCGAAGGTGCGCCACTCGCCGACGGCGCCGGCCCGAGCATCTGGCACCGCTTCAGCCACACGCCGGGCCGCATGACGAACGGCGATACCGGCGACGTAGCCTGCGATCACTATCACCGCTATGCCGAGGACGTCGCCATCATGCGCACCCTCGGGTTGCAGGCGTATCGCTTCAGCATTTCGTGGAGTCGCATCCTCCCCGAGGGAACGGGACGCGTGAATCAGAAGGGCGTGGATTTCTATCGCCGACTTGTCGACGCACTGCGCGAAGCCGGCATCCTTCCGATGGCCACGCTGTATCACTGGGACCTTCCCGCCGCACTCGACGATCGCGGCGGCTGGCTGAATCGCGACATCGCCGGCTGGTTCGCGGAGTACGCGAACGTCGCCTTCCGCGCGCTCGATGACACGGTCGAATGGTGGGCCACGCTCAACGAGCCGTGGGTCGTCACCGACGGCGGCTACCTGCACGGCGCGCTGGCGCCGGGACATCGCAACGTTTTCGAAGCGCCGCTCGCGTCGCACAATCTCCTGCGCGCCCACGGCAGCGCAGTCGAGGCGTATCGCGCGGTCGGCAAACACGCCATCGGCCTGGTGGTGAACATCGAGCCGAAGTATCCCGATTCGCAGAGCGAAGAAGATCTCGCCGCCACACGCCGCGCCGACGCGTACATGAATCGCCAGTATCTCGATCCCGTTTTCCGCGGCGCGTACCCCGAGGAGATGCCGGATATTTTCGGCGAAGCGTGGCCGCAGTTTCCCGCCGCCGATTTCGATCTGATCAAACAGCCGCTCGATTTCGTCGGCATCAATTACTACCTGCGCGCGGTGACGAAAAACGATCCCGCGCAGGTGATCGAGCGCGCCGCGCGCGTCCGCCAGCCGCAGTCGATCTACACGGAAACGGGATGGGAAGTCCACGCCCCCGCGCTCACCGACGTCCTGCTCTGGTTCCGCGACCGATACGGCCCCACGCCGATCTACGTCACGGAAAACGGCGCGGCGTTCTACGATCCGCCGACCGCGGTCGACGACACGATCAACGATCCGCTACGAATCCACTACCTCCGCGAACACATCCGCGCCGTCGGAAACGCGATCGCACAAGGCGCCGACGTCCGCGGCTACTTCGTCTGGTCGCTCCTCGACAATCTCGAATGGTCCCTCGGCTACACCAAACGCTTCGGCATCGTCCACGTCGACTTCGCCACGCTGAAGCGCACGCTGAAAGAGAGCGCAAAGTTTTACGCCGAGGTGGTAAGGAGCAAGGGCGGGGCGGTGTAACTCCAAAAGATGGCTCACGCGGAGCCGCGGAGAAATCGAATGACTCCCTCCGCATCTCCGCGCCTCCGCGTGAACCGTTCCCTGTAGAGTTCACACGCGCATGATCGTTCACCTCATCGACGGCACCTACGAGCTGTTCCGCCACTTCTACGGCATCCGCCGTTTCCGCAAGGACGATCCGCCGTTCGGCGCGGTCGCCGGCGTCCTCGGCACGGTGGTGCAGATGCTCGAAGGGGGCGCGACGCACATCGGCGTGGCCACCGATCACGTGATCGAGTCGTTCCGCAACGATCTCTGGCCCGGTTACAAAACCGGCGCCGGCATCGATCACGCGCTGTGGGCACAGTTCCATCCGCTGGAGAATGCGCTCGCGGCGATGGGTGTAGCCACGTGGCCGATGATCGATCTCGAAGCCGATGACGCTCTCGCCTCGGCCGCCTTCCTGGCCGCCGCGGACGACAACGTCGAAAAGGTGTGCATCTGGACACCGGACAAAGACCTCGCGCAATGCGTGATCGAACAGCGGGTCGTCCAGGTCGACCGCAAGAGCGGTCACATCCGGGACGACGCCGGCGTCCGCGCAAAATTCGGCGTGGCGCCGCCGTTCATCCCCGACTATCTCGCCCTGGTGGGAGACGCCGCGGATGGATATCCCGGCATTCCGCGTATCGGCGCGAAGACGGCGGCGTCTCTCATCGCCCGGCATGGCGCGATTGAAGACTTCCCCGATCACCTTCTCGGCGACCATCGCCCGCACGCGCTACTGTTCAAGGACCTGGCCACGCTGCGTACGAACGCGCCGCTCTTCGATGACGTCGATGAATTGCGCTGGCGCGGACCAGCGGCGCCATTCGGACCGGTTGCGGAAGCGATCGGGGATCCGCGCCTCGCACAGCGTATCGATCGATTGACTGCGAAAGGATGAACGCCATGCTCGCACACCGAATCACCCCCATCCTCAACGTCTCCAACATCGTCGAGAGCTTCGCCTGGTTCGAGAAGCTCGGATGGAAGAAGGGGTGGGATTGGGGCGATCCGCCGACGTTTGGCGGCGTCTGTTCCGGGCACTGCGAGATCTTCCTTTGTCAGGATGGTCAGGGCGGACGCGGCAAGAGCGACGTCCCCACGACGTTCGGTGTAGCCGACGACGAGAACAAGGGCGTGTGGATGTCGATCTGGGTCGATGACGTCGACGCGATCCATCGCCACTGCATCGAGCAAGGGATCGAGATCACCTGGCCGCCGACCGACGAGCCGTGGGGCGTTCGCGAGATGCACGTGCGGCATCCGGATGGGCATGTGTTCCGGATCAGTCAGGGGCTGGAAGAAGAGGAGTAGATCGTCGTAGCGCCGGCGACTCGCCGGCGCTACGATCGCTACGGCCGTTGCGCGTTCGCTTGCAGGATCGCGGCGGCGATGTTGCTCAGCGAGTGCACCGCCCCTACCCCTCCCCGCGCGATCGCTTCTTTCGGCATGCCGAAGACGGCGCAGGAGGCTTCGTCCTGGGCGATCGTTGCGGCGCCGGCGGCGTGCATTTCGTAGAGGCCGGTCGCGCCGTCGTTGCCCATGCCGGTGAGGATCACGCCGACGGCGTTCGGGCCGGCGGATTGGGCGACGGAGCGAAAGAGGACGTCCACGCTTGGCTTGTGGCGCGAGACGAGTTGTCCGTCGTTGAGATGGACGCGGTACTCGGCGCCGTCGCGGACGACCAGCACGTGACGGTTCCCCGGCGCGATTAGCGCGCGGCCGTCGATGATGCGATCGCCCTCGGCGGCTTCTTTCACTGCCATGCGGCAGGTCTGATTCAGACGCTGCGCAAAGGCGGCGGTGAAGACCTCCGGCATGTGCTGCACGATCACCATCCCCGGCGCATCGGCCGGCATCGCTTCCAGAATCTCGCGCAACGCCTCGGTGCCGCCGGTCGAGGCGCCGATTGCGACGACCTTGCGCGTCGTGCGCATCAGCGGCGGGCGTGCCGGCGGCAGGATGACGTCGGGAGAATGGCGCTTCTCGATCTTCATCCGCCGCGGCGTTCGCGCATGCGCGGCGGCGCGGATCACATCGATGAACATCTCCGTCGATTCGTTCAGAAAGTCGTGCAGCGCGATGCGCGGCTTGGCCACGATCTCCACCGCGCCTTCTTCCAGCGCCCGCAGCGCGATTTCCGTTCCGCGTCCGGCCAGGGCGGAGCAGATGACCACCGGCAGCGGATCGTTGGCCATCAGTTTGCGCAGGAACGTAAGGCCGTCCATGCGCGGCATTTCGATGTCGAGAAGCATGACGTCGGGCCGTGACTCGCGCATCTTCGCCTGCGCGATGATCGGATCTGCCGCCACGCGCACTTCGATTTCGGGCGCGCGGCGGCAGATGGCGATCATCGCCTGGCGCATGACGGCCGAGTCGTCGACGACAAGCAGGCGAATCGGATTTTTCGTCATGCGCTAGCTTCCGGCGCGGCGATAGACGGTCGGTCCGGCATGCTCCATCCCGTACGAGCTCGCGGCGAGGCTCTCGGAGTGGCCGAGGAAAAGATGGCCGGCGGCTGAGAGATGGCGCACCAGCCGCCGGATCACGCGCTCTTTCGATTCGCTGTTGAAGTAGATCAGGACGTTGCGGCAGAAGAGAAGATCGAACGTGCCGCGGACGCCGTAATCGTCGTCATTCAGATTGATGCGCCGGAACTCGATCATCGACTGGATCGCCGGATGCGCGCGCATGCGGCCCTCTTCGCTGCGCACGCCTTTGAGCATGTACGCCTTGCGCAATTTTTCCGGAATGTCGTTGCTGCGCTCGATCGGCCAGACGCCTTCGCGAGCCGCGGCGAGGACGCGTGTGGAAAGATCAGACGCCAGGATTTCCACGTTCCACCCCTCGGTCGACGGAAAGTGCGACGCGAGCACCATCGCCAGCGTGTACGGCTCCTCGCCGGTCGAGCACGCGGCGCTCCAGGCGCGGATCCGCTTCGGAATCTGTCCCGCGTCGCCCATCGCGCGCCACCGCGGCAGCAGCGACTGCTGCAGAAACTCGAACTGCTGCGGCTCGCGAAAGAAGCGCGTCTCGTTCGTGGAGATGCAATCGAGCATCGCCGTCCGCTCCACGCCATCCGACTCGACGTGCTGGTAATACGCGGTGAAATCGCGGCATCCCAGCGCGCGAACGCGTCTCCCCAGCCGGCCGCTGACCAACGCTTTCTTGGCCTCGGAGAGATGAATCCCCGCCTCGCGATAGATGAGCTGCTGCAGCATCCGGAACTCGCGGTCGGACAGCGGACGAATGGTGTCGGCGGTGTGCATGACTACCCTGCCACGACCGCGAGCTGTTCGGTCGCTTCATCGGAGACGACGGTCGCGCCGGCGGCGACGATCTCGTCGGTGGAAAAGACGCGGTCGATGTTGAGCAGCAGGACGAACTTGCCGTTGCTGCTGGCCATGCCGAGGAGGCAATCGACGTGCACGCGAGGTCCGAAGGCGGGAGCCGGCTGGATCTGCTCCGCGGTGAAGTCGACCACCTGGTGTACCGAGTCGGCCATCACGCCCATGATCAGCGTCTCCTCATCGGCGCGAAGCTCGACGATGACGATGCACGTGCGCCGCGTGACCTCGGTGGCGGGCAGTCCGAACTTGATGGCCAGATCGATGACCGGGACGACGGTGCCGCGGAGGTTGTGCACGCCGCGAATCCATCGCGGCGTGCCGGGAACGCGCGTGACCGTTCCGCATTCGATGATGTCGGTGACCTGGAGGATGGTGATGGCGTACTCCTCGCCGGCCAGAAAAAATGTGAGGTATTGATCGTTCGCTTGCATGTCGTCTCCTAGAAATGCGTGTACTCGCCGAATGCGGCCGGGGCTGCGGCTCGTGCAGCGGCGGCCGGAACCTGCGGCGTCGACGGACGGAACGGCGCGACGGTGCCGCGCGCCGGCGCGATGACTTCCCGCTGACCGCCGGTCTTGAAATAGGCGATGGTCTGCTGCAGCGCCTCGGCCTGTGAGGACATCTCCTCCGCCGTCGACGCCAGTTCTTCCGATGCCGAGGCGTTGCGCTGCGTGACCTGATCGACGAGCGTCATGGCGCGATTGATCTGCACGACGCCGCCCGACTGCTCGATCGACGCCGCGGTGACTTCGCGAACGAGATCGGCGGTCTTGCGGATGGTGGGAACGAGCTCGGTGAGCAGGCGTCCCGAACGCTGCGCGACGTCGACGCTGGTCGTGGCCAGTGAGCCGATGTCTTTCGCCGCCAGCTGGCTGCGCTCGGCGAGCTTGCGCACCTCGGTGGCAACGACCGCGAAGCCGCGGCCATGCTCTCCGGCGCGCGCCGCTTCGATCGCGGCGTTGAGCGCGAGAAGGTTCGTCTGGTACGCGATCTCTTCGATGATGGAGATCTTCTCGGCGATCTTCGTCATCGCCTCGACCGACTGCTTGACGGCCTGCGCGCTCTCGTCCGCATCCTTCGTTCCCTTGACGGCCATCTGTTCCATCTGGCCGCTGTTCTCGGCGTTCTGGGTGATGGAAGCGCTCATCTCCTGGAGACTCGACGTCGTCTCTTCAACGGACGATGCCTGCTCACTGGTGCCCTGCGAGAGCGACTGCGCACTTGCGGAGATCTGCGACGAGGCGACGGTGAGCGACGACGCGCCGCTGCGGACTTCGCCGATGATCTCGGTGAGGCGCTCGATCATGTTGGCGAGCGCTGAGCCGAGCATGTCGCGGTCGGATCGCGGCGTGACGCGGACGCGAAGATCGCCCGACGCGATTCCGGTGGCGGCGGCAACCATGTCGTTGTTCGACGCGATCATCTTCTTCATCGCGCCGAGAAGCATTCCGGTCTCGTCGAGGCCTCCTGATTGAATCTGCAGATCGGACTCCCCTTCGGCCAGCTTCTCGGCGACGGCGACGACCTCAAGGATCGGCCGGGTGATGCTGCGAGTCACGGTGACCGTCATCAACAGAACGATGACGATGCCTGCGATGAAGACGGCCCACATGGTGGCCCGTGTGCGCGCAGCGGAATCGACCACCACCTTCTCTTTCAGATTCATGCGCTCGACGTTTTTCGTGGCGAAATCCTCGAGCGCGGTATCCATACGGCGGATGTCGTCCTTGAACGGCGTCATCGCGGCATTCGCTTCCGTGGAAGACCTGATCGTTTTCTGTGAAATCTGCTGCACTACTGATTGGAAGCCGATCGTGTATGTGGAGAGATCCGCGCGGATCGCCCGCACCGTATCTTTGTCAGCGGGCAGCGTACTCGCCTGCTCGAGCGTGTTGAGCTGGACGTCCAGTTCCTCGTGCTCCTTTTTCCACTTCTCCACATAGTCGGACGAATTCTGCTGGTCACCGATATTGAGAAATGTATCTTTCTCATAACGCCGGAGCTGAAGTCCGTTGACCTGTGCGGCCGACGCTTCCTCCATCAATTTCGCATCGTGATGCAGAATGCCGTATGTGGTGTCGACTGCCTGTGAAAGACCCCAGAAGCCGGTCAACCCGGCTACAGCCAGCAGCACGACGCTGATCCCGAAGGCCAGCGCCAATCTCTTACCGATCTTCATATTGCTCAACATGTCTTTCCCCTTTTACGAAAATTAAAGTTTGTAGTGGACGGTCAGATCGAAAACGATGGAGACAGGCTCGCCGTTCTGACGGGCCGGCTCGAATTGCCAGTGTTTGAGTGCCTCGAGCGCGACGAACGACAGCGTCGGCGCGGGAAGGGCGTGAACGATTCGCGGCAGCGTCGGCTGACCGTTCTTATCGATGACGATCTGCACGATGAGATCGCCGGAAATGCCGAATCGTGAGGCGCCCTTCGGAAACTTCGGCAGTACCTGTTTGACGATTCTTGCGGGAGTAACGCGCCCGGAAGGTGAGTCGGGTTCGGTAAACGGATGTCTCTTGAGAAATTCACCAGCCGCGCCGAACGACGACAGGTCGCTCTTCGCCACGGCGGGCGAGATTTCCTGCGCGATGTACCAATACCAGAGCGCTTCGTTGATTTTTCCGAGGCCTGCGTTCGCCAGCGCCTTGTGCGTGAGGGCGGTCGCCAGGGTGGTGTCATCAGCTCCGCCAGCGCCGAGCTGTTCGACCATCGTGGAAAGAGTCTGGTCGGTGGTCTTCAGCGCACCGGCGTAATTGCCTGATCGCAGCGTCGCGGCGCTCTGATTGACCTCATTGCGCCAATTGTCGGCTGCCGATGCAGTACCAAACAATCCCGATAAGAGCAGCGCGAGAACGATGATGCGGTTACTAGACATGGAGATCTCCTGACTCGTCGTTTCCGGCGAGTAATTTGTAATGAATGTGTTGTGGATTACGGTTGCTTTACGAAGGGATGTTCGAAACTCAGGTAGAGAAAGACCGACTTCCCTCCGCCGTGATTGCTAATGGGGAACGCCAGTCCGGGAACGATCTGCAGTTTGCTGGGAAAGTCGTACGACCAGCGGATTCCCGGACTCACAGTCGTCTGTGAATCGTGGCCGCTGCGATCCGAGGTTCGCGACCAGATCGTCTCGACCAGCACATTGAACCGCGGCTTTGCCAGCCAGACGAAGCTGTTGCCGAGAAGGACGTTTCTTGTGTGCGTCTTCGGCGTGATCGTCGCGCCGAGGTTCCAGTGCGCGACAAGCGTCGGCGTCAGGACGGTGCTGGCGGGCAGCATCGCCTGGATGCCGGTGCCGCCGCTGCCGAGACCGCGGCGCTCGTTGCCGGTCGGCAGGAGCAGCGTAAGGCGCGGCGATACAGCGACCTTCGCATCCGCATCGCCGATCCATTGATAGCGATAGTTCAGCGCGACGTCGCCGATTCCGCGCTCCCCATCGAGCTGCGCCATCGCCAGCGTGTAGCTGAGCTGATGCTTGATCGTCGGCGCCGGCCACTCCTGCGTGAACGTGTACAGCCAGTCGCCGCCGCGCGTGGCGCGCGAGAACGTCTGGATATGCTGCACGACGCCGGGATCCTGGTTGTACGCCTCCTCGATGAGGAAGCTGTTGTCCTGGATCTGCGACTCCGGCTCGGCCGGCGTCTGCGCCGCGAGCGGCATGGCCAGCAGCAACGCGGAGAGGATCATCATCGTCCGCTTGCGTTTCCGCGGGCGAACCGGACGGCCGAGGAGGCGACGGAAAAAATTGATCAGGTTGCGCATCAAAAACTCCCAAAGTCCGCGTAGTGTCCGCGGCCGTTGCCGGGGACGTGGATCGCGGGCTGCTTCATCGTGACGGAAACCGGGGCAGACTTCACCGGTAATTGTTCATGGCCGGTGCGGAAAAATTCGACGAGTCCCTGCAGTCCGTCGGCTTGGGCGGCCATTTCTTCTGCCGTTGCCGCGAGTTCTTCGGATGCCGAGGCGTTGCGCTGCGTGACCTGATCGACCTGCGAGAGCGAACGATTGATCTGCGCGACGCCGGTCGCCTGCTCGTTCGACGCCGCGGCCACTTCCTGCACCAAGCCTGCGGTCATGCGGATGGCCGGAACCAGTTCGGCGAGCAACGTGCCGGAGCGGTCCGCGCCGACGACGCTGCTGGATGCGAGCGCGCCGATCTCGCGCGACGACGCCTGGCTGCGCTCGGCCAGCTTGCGCACTTCGGTGGCCACGACCGCGAAGCCGCGGCCGTGCTCCCCGGCGCGCGCCGCTTCGATGGCGGCATTCAGCGCGAGCAGGTTGGTCTGATACGCGATCTCTTCGATGATCGAGACCTTGTCGGCGATCGACTTCATCGCCGCCACCGTCTCGCGCACGGCATCGCCCGTTTCCTCGGCGTCGCGCGCCCCTTTGACCGCCATCGATTCAGTCTGGCGGCTATTCTGCGCGTTCTGGGCGATGGAGGCGTTCATCTGTTCGAGGCTGCTGGTGGTCTCCTGCACGGCGGCGGCCTGCTGGCTGTTCCCGCTGGAAACCGTCTGCGCGGTTGACGATACCTGGCTCGCGGCCGATGAGAGCGCGCCGGCGGCGGAGCGGACCTGGCTGATGACTTCGACCAGGCGCGCGATCATTTTCGAGAAGGCGATACCGAAGCTGTCGGCGTCGGAACGCGGCTGGACGGCGACGCTCAGGTCTCCGCCGGCCATCCGCTCCGCCGTGGCCACCATCGCTTTGAGGTACGCGTACATGGCGTTGATGGAAACGCTCAGCTCTCCGAGCTCGTCGCCCCGGTTGTCGAACTCCAGCTCGTCGCTGACGTCGCCCTTCGCGGCGCGGCGCACCGATTCGGCCATGCGCACGACCGGCCGCGCGATCGATCCGGAGATGGCGAGCGACAGGATGATGCCGAGGATGAGAAGCAGCCCGACGAGGACATACGTCAGCGTGAGCACCGTCTGGTAGCGGCTCTGCGCGGCGGCGAATGCCTGCTCCGCCAGCCGTTCGGTGGCCTGCTCCATCTGCTTGATGATCTCTTCCTGCTGATGGCGGACGGGAAGGTATTCGGATTCGTACTTGCTCTTCGCCAGCTCCGCTTTGCCGTCGCCGATCAGCTGCAGCACTTCGTCTTCGAGCTTGTTCACCGACTGCGAATCCATCTCGGAGGCGCGCTGGATGAGATCGCGCACTTCGCCCGGCGGCGCGAGCTGCTGGATCTTCGTGACGTCTTTCAGAAACTCGTCGTCCGCGTCCTTCTTGCGCTTGAGTTCATTCTTGTCGGTCGGATCGATGAGGTAGCCGCGGATGCCGTCGCTCATCGTCATCATGTCGAAGCGGAGTTTGAGGCCTTGCTGGCGGATGGTGTCAGAGACGCTGACGACGCTTTCGAGCTGGCGGATGCTGGTGGTGAGCAGCTGCAGCACGGCCACGGAAACCGCGGCGCCGAGAAGCACGACGGTGAAGAATCCCGCCATCAGGCGGCGGCGGATGTTGAAGCTCATGAGTGACTCCTTCTGTTCGCAGCGGCGGATTCCGTCGCGCGGCGGATGATTTCCTGGATGTCGAGGATCAGGGCCACGCGCCCGTTTCCGAGGATTGACGAGCCGGCCACTCCCGGAACTTGCTTGAGAAAACGGCCGAGCGGTTTCATCACCACCTGGCTGCTGCCGAAGAGCTGATCGACGACGATGCCCGCGCGTCCGTGCTGGTGTTCGACGACGACGACGTTTTCGCGCGCGGTGTCAGCCGCATCGAAGCCGAAGAGGCTGCGCAGCCGCACGAACGGAAGCGGCTCGCCGCGCAGGTTGACGACGCCTACTTCGGTTTCCGCCTCGGCGGTCATCTCCGTACATTCGACGATCGCGTCGATCGGGATGATGTAAGTCTCCTCGCAGACGCCGACCGCGAATCCGTCGATGACCGCGACCGTCAGCGGCAGGTGGATGTCGATTGTCGTGCCGGCGCCGGGCTGCGAGTCGATGTTCAGCGTGCCGCGCAGCGATTCGACGTTGCGCCGCACGACGTCCATCCCCACTCCCCGTCCGGACAGATCGCTGACCTCGGACGCCGTAGAGAAACCGGGCCGCAGCGTCATGTGCCACAACTCCTGGCGCGAGAGCCGCTCCGGATCGACACCGAGCGCGCGCGTCCGTTCGGCGATGACGGCTTCGTTCAGTCCCGCACCGTCGTCGGAGAGCCGGAACAGGATGCCGCCCGACTGGTGCACCGCGGTGATGCGGATCGTGCCGGCGATGTTCTTGCCCTGCGCGGCGCGATCCTCCGGCAGCTCGAAGCCGTGATCGATGGCGTTGCGGATCATGTGCGTGATCGGATCCTTGAGCTGCTCGATGACGGTGGTGTCGACTTCGACGTCTTCCCCTTCCAGCACCAGCATGGCGCGCTTGCCCTGCGACGCGGCGAGGTCGCGCACGACGCGGTGAAAGTGGCGCAGCGACGGCCCGACCGGCACCAGGCGCACGTTCATGATCGCTTCCTGCAGATCGAAGCTGAGGCGATCGAGCTCGCGGATGGCGTCGAGCATTTTCTCGTCGCGCGTGGTCTCTTCGACGAGCTGCCGCACGTTGCCGCGAACCGTGGCGATCTCGCCGGCCAGATCGAGCATGCGATCGAGCTTGTCGATGCCGACGCGCAAGGTGCGGGCGGAACGCGACGACTTCGTGACCTGCTGCGCGAACGTGCCCGCGGCGATCGTCCCGTCCGCGAGGCGAAGCAGCATCGCGTTCTGCGCCTCGGTGAGCGCGCCGTCGCCGTTGACGGAGCGCACGGCGACGTCGCGAAGGACGTCGACCGCTTCCAGCAGCTGGCTGATGCGCGCCACGTTTGCTTCGATGCGGCCTTCGCGCATGCCATCCAGCAGCTCTTCGATGACGTGTGCGAACCGCGTCAGATCATCGAATTGCAGGCAGGCGGCATTGCCCTTGAGCGTGTGTACGCCGCGGAAGATGTCGTGAAGCAGCTCGTCGTTCTCGGGCGTCTGCTCGAGGCGGAGCAGCGTCTGTTCGATCTGATCGAGGATCTCGTCCGTCTCGCCGACGAATGCGTCGATGAGCTGCCGGCGATCGATTTCATCCAGCCTGAATTCACTCATCGTCAAATCTCCTTGCTGAACGCGCAGCCGTTGCCGGTGTGGAAGAGAAGTTTGCGTCCGCGTACGCCGCCGACCTGTTCGGCGGTGATGGGGATGCCGTGTTTCTGCAGGATCTGCCGCGCCACCTCCGCGTTCTGATCGCCGATCGACTGGCGCGAGGAAGGGCTGCTGCCGAGGATCGACGCGCCGCCGACGACTTTCGCCACCATGCGCACCGTCGCTGCGCCGGCGGAAACCATCTCGCCGATCAGTCGCTCGATAGCGACGTTGCCGTAGCGAAGATCGCCTCCCTTGCCGCGCAGCGGATCGCTGGGCAGCAGGTAATGGTTGATGCCGGCGATGCGCGCGTTGTCATCCCACAGACAGATGGCGATACACGAGCCGAGGATCGTCGAAACGAGAATCGGCTGGCTGGCGGTGTAGACCTGACCCGGATAGAGATACACGGTCCGCAGTTTCTCGGACGCGATCGCCGCCGGATCCGGCATTGGATTGAGTGCGGACATCAGCGCACCGCCACCGCGGTCATTTCGTGAAGGTTTGCGCAGTACAGCGCCGTCGACGCGTGGATCCCGAGAAGTTCGAAGAGCTCGTGATCGACCGGCTGCAATCCCTGTTTGTGCTCGAGCAGGCGGAAGACGAGGATGGCGCCGATGAGGCGCTCGCCGATGCGCAGCGGCACGCACGCGGTGAGCTTGTCTTCGCCGCCGCTGACGTGATCGTTGACGAAGACTTCGCCGCCGAGGAGCCGCTGCCCGATCGGACCGCTGCCCGCTTTGAAGTTTTTCAGGCGCGAAAGGTCGACGCCGAATGATGACGCCAGGCGGAACTCGCTCGCATCCTCATGGAATTCGAAGATCGCCACTTCCTCGGAGCCGATGAGGTTGACCACGATCTCCTGGATCGTCGACAGCACCGTTTCGCGCTCGACGCTGGCGTGGAGCTGATACGAGGCGACGTACAGATTCGAGAGGTTGCTGCTGTGGACTTCGATCTGGTGGTATTGCGCGGCGTACTTTTCGTTCTCGTGCTCGACGTCGTCGAAGCGCGCGCGCAGCCGCTCCAGCTCGAGGTTCGCGGCATCGCATTCATGACGCGCTTTCTCCAGCTGCATGAGCGTTTCCATCCGCTCGTTCTCGAAGACTTCCGCGGCGCGGCGCAGCTCTTCTTTCTGCTGCAGGACGACGCGCGCCTCGATGATCTCCAGCTCCAGCCGGCGCTTGTCGCTCTCCAGCGTCGTGGCCATGGCGCGCAGCTTTTCGTTTTCGCGCAGAAGACCCTGCGTGTATTGCTGCAGCTCCTCGCGAACGACCGTGATGTACGCGCGGTCCTTCCCTTCGGCAGGCTTGATCACTGGCTCACCTCGTCGCCGAGGAAGTTGCGTACTTTGGCCAGCAACTCGATGGCGTTGATCGGCTTGGTGACGTAGTCCGTGCAGCCGTTCGCCCATCCCGCTTCGACGTTGGCGGCCTCGCCGCGCGTCGTGACCATGATGATGGGGATCGCCTTCGTGGCGTCGCTGTCGCGGATCATGCGGCACGCTTCGAAGCCGCCCATCTTCGGCATGATGACGTCGAGGAGGATCAGGTCCGGCACCTGCTCCGTTGCTTTCCGCACGCCTTCTTCGCCATTCGATGCGGTGAGAAGTTCGTACGGACCGTTTCTGAGAATGAATTTCTCCATCATGAGGATCGTGTTCGAGTCATCGACGAGAAGAATCTTTTTTCGGCTCATTGGCCCAGCTCCTGTCTTGTTGCGTGAATTTCGGGAAGGACGCCGCCGGCAACGGCCAGCGGCGCTGAAGGACGCGCGAAATAGAACCCCTGCACCAGATCGATGCCGAGGGATGTGACGGTGTCGAAGTCGGCCAGCGACTCGATGCCTTCCGCGACGACGCGGCCGCCGAGCCGCGAGGCCAGCAGCACGATCGATTCGATGGCGGCGCGCGAGGACGGCTTGCTCGTGCAGTCGGTGATGAAGTAGCGGTCGATCTTGTAGAGGTCGGGCCGCACTTCGATCAGCATGCGGTGGCTGGAGTAGCCGATGCCGATGTCGTCGAGGGCGATGCGCACGCCGAGGGCGCGCACGTCGTTGAGGGCGTGGAAGAAAGCGCGCTCATCCCAGAACTTCTGCTGCTCGACGATTTCCAGGATCAGACGCGAGACCGGCATGTCGTACGCGCTGCAGGTCTCGACGAGGAAGTCGGAAAGGTTCGGATCGCGCTCGAGCGTCGACGCATGGACGTTGACGGAGATGGCAGGCGATCCCGGGACGCCGGCGCCGGCCGCGATGGCGCGCGCGAGACAGGCGCGGTCGACTTCGACTTCCTTCCCTTTGCGCCGGACGTACTCGAAGAGCACGTTCGCCGGCTCGACGTTCGAGTCTTTCGGCCCGCGCGCCAACGCCTCGAGCGCGAAGAGCATCGGCGTCTCGCCAGGCGTCTCGAAGATCGGCTGGAAGAGAATCGTAAGGCCGCCCGGCGCAAGGATGTCGTGAAGCAGGGTGCGGCGCTTCACGATGCCTCTCCCATCAACCGGTGCACGGTCGCGGCGATCTCGGGCAGCGGCGTCGGCTTGGCCAGGAACGCTTCCGCGCCGAGGGCCCGCGCGCTGCGCTGGATCTCGGGAGCGGTGTGCGCGGTCAGGATGATCACCCGCGTGCCGCGCGACTGATGCCGCACGAAGCGCAGGATCTCCAACCCCTCGACCGCGTAGCTCCACGAAAGGCGAAGATCGGCGATGACGATGTTGTAGTGCGAGGTGGCGATCAGCGCTTCCGCTTCTTCCAGCTCGCGCGCGCAATCGACATGAAAGCCTTCGCGCGTAAAGAACTTCTTGAGGGCCGCGAGGACGACCCGCTCGTCTTCAACGAGCAGCATCCTCGACCTGTGGCGATGCTTGATTACGTTCGTCATGGCCACCGGTATCGCAACCGAGGGACCATGAAGCTTTGGCGGGTGCCAATTACCGCAAGCTGATTCGCTACAACGACTTATCGCAAATCGAGCTTTGTAGGCGCCGGAGAGGATTTCGAAATTTCAAACACGGTTTTCGAATCCTTGGGCAGTTGTCGAAGTCACGATTTGTCATCCTGAGCCGCCGGAGGCACGTAGCCGAAGGCGAAGATGCCGCAGGACGGCGAAGGATCTCAAGATGCGCGGCGTTTGCTGAAACCCGGTTTCAGCGCAGTTCGCGCATCTTGAGATCCTTCGGCGCGCTTCGCCAGCCTCAGGATGACAAAACGAGCTTCATTGCTTCGGCAGCTTCGTTGTCCAGATGGCGCGGGTTTAACATCGAGAGCCCTTCTCCCCCGGCGTCTTCTTGCCGGGGGAGAAGGTGCCGAAGGCGGATGAGGGGGCGTTCGCGCGAACGCCCCTCACCCGCACTCCGCTTCGCTCCGTGTCTCCCTCTCCCCGGAAGAACCTCGGGGAGAGGGACTCTCGGCTACTGCTTTCTCAGCGCGATCCGGTGCTTGCGCACCTTGTAGTACAGCGTGTTGCGCGTGATGCCGAGGCGTTTGGCGGCGCGGTCGATCACGCCGTCTTCCTCTTTCAGCACCCGGAGAATGTGGCGCGACTCGACCTCGGTCAGCGTCAGGCGCGTGTCGTCGGCGGCGCTCTCGCTGGTGGGATGTTCGAAGCGCAGATCGGAGCGGCGGATCTCATCGCGGTCGCTGAGGAGTAGCGAGCGCTCCAGCACGTTCTTCAACTCGCGGATGTTGCCCGGCCACGGATACTCCTGCATCGCGCGGACGGCGCTGTCGGCGAATTTGATGTCGCCGCGTCCCAGCTCGTGCGCCACGCGGCCGAGGATGTCGGCGGCCAGCATGGGGATGTCTTCGACGCGCTCGCGAAGCGCAGGCAGGCGCAGCACGATCGTGCTGATACGGAAGTAGAGATCCTCGCGAAACTTGTGAATGCGCACCAGGCCAGCCATGTCGTGATGCGTGGCGGCGATCAGGCGAACGTCGGCGAAGCGATCCTTCACGTCGCCGAGGCGGCGAAATCGTTTGTCTTCAAGGACCTTGAGCAGCTTCGGCTGAACCTGCAGGTCGACGTCGCCGATCTCGTCGAGAAACAGCGTCCCGCGATGCGCGAGATCGAAGAGTCCCTGCTTTGCCGCAATCGCGCCGGTAAACGCGCCCCGCTCGTGGCCGAAGAGTTCGGATTCGAGAAAGTCCTTCGACAGCCCGGCGCAATTGAGATCGACGAACGGCTCCTGCCGCCGCCGTCCGTTGCGGTGCAGCCAGTTCGCGAGAATCCCTTTTCCTGTTCCGGTTTCGCCCTGGATGAGGATCGGACGATCGGTCGCCACCACTTTGCTGATGTCCGCTTCGAGCTGATGGATGGCCGCGCTCGTGCCGTTGAAGGGATCGAGAACATCGCGCGACTCTTTCTTGCGATCAGCCTGATCGACCTGCCGGCTGCGCTGGGTGTCGAGCGTTCGATTGAGAATCACCAGCAGCGTCGGCAACTCGACCGGCTTGGTGAGGAACTGCTCCGCGCCTTCCTTGATCGCGCTGACCGCGAGCTCCACGCTGGCGTGCGCGGTGAGCACGATGACGGCGACGGAGGCGTCGATCGCTTTGAACTGCGGCAGCAGATCGAGCGCGGTGCAGTCGCGCAGCTTGTAGTCGAGGATGATCGCGTCCGGCCGCTCCTTGCGCGCCTGCGTCAGCGCGGAAATCCGACTGTCGGCGTCGGAGACTTCGAAGCCGGCGGTGGTGAGGAAACGGCGAATGGCCATGCGGATGGCCGGCTCGTCGTCCACGATCAGCACCTTGTTGCGGGTCATGTCGCTCATTGTGCGCCGCCCAGCGGAAACAGCACGCGGATGCTTCCCCCACCCTCGGGACGATTCGCCGCCGAGACTTTGCCGGAGTGCTCTTCGACGATGCGCTGCACGATCGACAGGCCGAGGCCCGTGCCACCGTCGCGCTGCGAGAAAAACGGCTCGAAGACGCGGTCGAAATCGCGCGGCGCGAAGCCCGGACCTTCATCCTCCACGCGGTATTCGACCCACTGCCGCCCGGCGTGATCGACGACGCCGCCGTCGATGTGCACGGTCATGCCTGGATCAGAATGCTGGACGGCGTTGTCGATCAGGTTCTCGAACACCTGCCGCAGACGCGACGGATCCATCAGCAGCGTCGGCATCGGCGCAGTCATGGTGTTGCGGATCTCGACCTGCGCGGCGCGCGCGACGGAGCGGCGGCTTTCCACCGCTTCGCTGACCACGTCCTGCACGTTGCCGCGCTCGATCGAAAGCGCGGCGGGCTTGCCGTACTCGAGCAACTCCTGCATCAGGTGCACGAGGCGGTTCACCTCCTGCCGCAGCGTATCGCCGCATTCCTTGTAGCCAGGCTGGCTCATCTCGTCGTGAAATGCGTCGAGCGTCGCGGAGATACCGAAGAGCGGATTCCGCACTTCGTGCGCGACGCCGGCGACGAGCGTGCCCATCGCAGAAAGCGTCTCGCTGCGCCGCAGCGATTCCTGCAGCTCGACGATTCCGGTAATCTCCCACAGCACGAGGATGAAGCGCTCGGCGCCGTCATCGTTCGGAGAAAAACGATTGATGATGATGTCCCACGTCCGGCCGTCGGCATCCTTAGTCTCGGCAGTCGTACCCCGTTTCTCGCCGGCGATGTAGGAGACGAGCTGCGACGCGGTCTGCCATGGTTCGCCGTCGGCGATCGCATCGATCGAGCGCCCGGCGATCTCTTCCTCCGACAATCCGCTCAGCTCCAGCGCGGCGCGATTCACGCGGACGACGGCGCCGCTCCGTTCCATGATCACGATCGGCGTGGTGACGGTGTCGAACGTTTCCTTCCACTCCGCCGCCGAGCGCTCCACCGCGTCCTGCAATCGCTTCTGTTCCACTTCGGCGCGACGACGCTCGGTGACGTCATAGCCGGCACCGACCGCGAACGATTCGCCGTGAATGTCCATTCGGCGGGCGTTGAGCAGATATTGCCGGGTCTGGCCTGCCACGACGACTCGCGCTTCGAGCTCTGCCGCTCCCTGTTCAAAAACGTCTTCCAGCTTCTGGACGATGAGCTGGCGGTCGTCGGGATGAGCGAGATCTCCGACCTTCATGTCCTCGATACGCCGGCCATCGAGTGCGGCCGTCCTCGCCATCGTCTGGTTCCAACGGACGTAACGGCCGCCGCGGTCGAGCACGAAGAAGATGCCGGTCATGGCGTTGATCGCCGTATCGGTGAACTCTTTCTCCGCCCGCAACGCCTCCTCCATCTGCTTGCGCTGGGTGATGTCGCGCACGACGACGATGCTTCGCCTCCGGTCGCCGATCGTGGCCACGTGCAGATTGACCTCGGTCCAGAAGAGGTGCCCATCCTTGTGCTTCGAATGCCATTCGAAAAGCTGCGCTTCGCCGTCTGCCGCTCTGCGGATGAGCATCCGCGCGTTGGCCTCCGTGAACGACAATTCTCCAGCGCTCAGCGGGCCGATGCCGATCGCGCGTAGCTCGTCGACCGAGTAGCCGAACATCGCGCACATCGCGGCATTGGCATCGAGGATGGCGCCGTTTTCGATGCAGTTGATGACGATTCCGTCGTTGACGCTGTTGAAGATCGACCGGAACCGTTCGCCGCTTTCCTGCAGCTGGCTGTAGCGCTCTTCGAGCAGTTGCACCATCGTCGCAATCGACGAATGAACGCTGTCCAGCTCTTTGGGGAAATCGTGCGCGGTCATGACCGGCGTCCCGCTCGCGCCGCTGCTCACGGCCGCGGCGTACTGCTCGATCTCTACGAGAGGCCGCACCACGGCGCTCCAGAGAACGAGGTAGACGGAGAGGATCAGAAGCAGGTTGATGATGATCGTGGTCCGGGCCATCGACATCAGCGAGTCGCGAAGCTGCTGCTGCATGTAGCGCGGCGTTGCGTAGAGCCATACGCTGCCGATGCGTTCGCCGGAAAACGTGATGTTCCGCGCCGCGACGATCAATCCCGCCGAGGCGATGTTGCCGTCCGAGGGAACGAAGCGCCCGTTGCGGTCGCGCGCCCGCGCCTGAATCTTGCCCGCGGCTTCGATGACTACCGCCTCGACCTGCGGCGTCTGGGCCTGACTGTCGAGGATCTTGTCGATCTGTGCGCGATCGATGTTCCACACCGGCAGCGCGAGTGCCGCCGCAAGCTCCTCCGCCTGCCCGCCGGCGCCATGCCGCAGCCGCGCCTCCTCGGCGCGATGACCTGAGACGTAACCGATCACCGCCAGCACGATGAACAAAACGGTTGTCACCGTCACGAGCGTGGCGGCGACAATTGCGGCGACGGATCGTTCCCGGCGAGACATCATTTCCACGTTTGCGGATCGAACCACAGCCGCTTGTCATCAAACGGCGTTTCCGGCCCAAGAAACGGATTGGCGATTTTGAAAATCTTCCGCTCCTTCAGCCGCAACCGCTCGATCTTCTGCCGTTGATACGTGTCGAAAATGCGGTCGTATGTGCCGTCGGCAATCATCATCCGCATCCCCTCCTCCGCACGCGCGGCCAACCGGCGCCCTTCATCCGTCTTCGGAAACCAGAAGTACATCGGCAACGGGTAATAAAGAATGATGCCGTCTTCGATCGTCAATCCCGGCAGCGATTTCTTTCGCTGGCCATACTCGTCGAGCACCTCGGTGGCCGCGCGCAGAAAGACGTCGAAGCGCTTGTTGACCAGCATCTCGAACAGACCGTCGTAACTCGATCCGGTGACGACGCGAAATCCATTCGTTTTGAGGATATCGACGTCGATCCAACCGAGACCGAGCCCGTAGCTGAAACGGCGCAAGTCATCGATGGTGCGAACGCTCGCGAAGCGCTGCCGGTCGTCACGGCGGATCAGAAAGACGCAATAGCCGCCGAGGTTTCTGTCGACCGGGATGCGGATGGGGATGAGGTGCTGCTCGAAATCGGACGTGGTGCTGAGATACATCACCGTCAGCTTGCCGGTGGCGTTCTTCAACTCGTAGGCCTGCCGCCGCTCGGTCATGACGCCGGACGGCACCATGCGATACGGCCCCCACTTCGGCGTCGTCCGCTCCAGCGCGGTCCGCAGAATCTCCCAGTGATACAGGTACCGAACGTCGAGCGACGACTCCGGCGCATGGTAGATGTACGTCATCACCTGCGCGCGCGATGCGGCAGCGGAAAAAACCAGCAGCAGAGCAAGGAGAAACGCCGACCGACGCGTTTCCATCGCGCTATTGGACCACTAAACGGGATTTTCGCTCACGTAAGAAGAAACTTCGCGGTGGAGCATCGGGATCTTGTTCTCGACGATGTCCCAGATGATTTCGAGATCGATTCCGAAATATCCATGAATCAGAACGTCGCGAAGACCAGCCATTTTCTTCCAATCAACCGCAATCTTCTGCGCATGTCATCGGGCACGTTCTTCGCCGCTTCGCCGATAACTTCCAGGTTTCGTACGACAGCATCAATTGTCCTGTCATCGCGGCGAAACTGTTCTATCGACAGACCCGACGTGTAGCGACTGATCTTCTCGCACGCCTCGATGATGTCATCGAGGAACACAGCCGCATCACGCCGCACGGACCGCCTCGCTGAGAATGCGGTCGCGCAACCGCGTCTTGATCGCGCTCTTCAACACGAGATCCACGTTCCGTCCGAGCAATTCCTCAAGAAACTCCTTGAGCTCCATGTAGCGATCGAAGGACTTCTCGGAGAACTCCACCAGAAAATCGACGTCACTCTGCGGCCCGGCGTCCCCGCGCGCGTGCGATCCGAAAAGCGCCAACTCGACGACACCGAGCGCGGATAGACGCTCGCGGTTCGCACTGATCGCGAGGAGGATCTCGTCGCGGCTCATCCGTTAATTCACCGCATCGAGGAAGCGATAGAGCGCGTTCACCGTCTGCGACGCTGCTTCGCGCGCTTCTTCGCATTTCTCCGGCGTATCGCAGAGCGTTTCGAGGAGTTCGCGCGCGGTCTGGGAGTGCAGAACGTCGGCGGTCATATGAACGGAGAAGAAGGAGATGTCGCGCGGCTCGGTGATGCCGTACCAGGCGGCGAGGCCGTCGATCTTCGTTTTGGCGACGGCCGGAATCTGCGATTCGTACGCGTAGAGCGCGGCGAGACCTTCGTGCAGCTTCTCACTGCGGGCGAAATCGCGCATGCAGGCGATGAGCGCCGACGTCGCGGCGTTGGCCGTCGTCGATTTCACATCCGCGCGATCGATGCCGAGGGCGTCGCAGAAGCGGAGCCAGAGCTCTGGATGATTTTCAGGGCCGCGCTCCTCCTCGATCAGATTTTCGAGCAGGTACTGGCGGATGGCGACGTCGTCGGTGTGCGCGTGCATCGCGCTGACGAACGTCGGAAACGCGACGGTGTACGGGTAGTACTGCCTCGAATACTCTTCGAGCTCGGCGCGCGTCAGCTCGCCGGCGTTCCAGCGCTGATAAAACGGATGGTCGAGCATGTGGCGCTGGTTTACTTCAGCATCGAGAAGTTCGATCACACCGGTCACGGGTTCCTCCAACGTTTTTCGCTGCGGGAAGCGTATCATCCGGCGATGCGTACACCCTTATGGATGCGCGGAGTGCTCCTCGCAGGAACGTTGGCCGCGACCGCCTCGGGGCAGATCTTCACCCAATTGCAGCTACCGGACAACACCCAACTTACCGCCCTCGCTGCAGGGCCCGATGGAAACGTCTGGGTAGGAGAGATTCCCTACGCCGCTGCCAATGCCAGAATCGCCAGGATTACCCCTTTCGGCGCAGTCACTCACTTCGAACTGCCTGGCCGCGATTCCTATCCAGTGGGAATTGTCGCGGGCCCGGATGGAAACGTTTGGTTCACGGAAGGCAATAGCGTCGCCAGGATTTCTCCCACGACGGGAACCATCACGGAATTCGCACTGCCCAACGCGAAGAGCTATCCCTCCGGCATCGCGGCCGGTCCCGATGGCAAGCTATGGTTCACCGAATCGGCCGGCAGGATCGGACGGATTACCACAGAAGGCTCGTTGACCGAATTCGAGTTACCGGCCAAGAGCTCGCCGCTGGAGATCACAACCGGCGCCGATGGCAACCTCTGGTTCACGAATGCACGCCGGCCGATCATCGGCAGGATTACATCCGCGGGCGTGATCACCGAGTTTGCGGTCAACACGCCTGCATCCGAAGAGGCCACGATGTCGATTGCCGCGGGACCTGATGGCAACCTCTGGTTCACTGAGACCGAGGGAGTGGTCGGCAGAATCACGACCTCCGGCACGGTCACGGAGTTCCCCGTTCCTTACGAAGTTCCCTTTGGGTCCTACATGTCGGGAATCACCGCCGGGCCTGACGGCAACCTCTGGTTCCCCGTGGTCTACCAAGGCGTCTGCTGTCCAAGCGGATTTCACATCTGCAGAATGACGCCGGCAGGCCGAGTGGATGAATTCACGCCGCCAACCCTGCCGTATTACGGCTATAACAACTCGATCTATGGCAACGTCGCGATCGGCCCGGATCACAACCTCTGGTTCACCGCCGAATCGCTGTATCTCTATCGCCTGGCACTTCCCTTCACTCCGCCGCGGCTGCGGGCAGTGAGACGGTGATCGAAGAAGCGCTCTGCCCTCACACGGTTCGCAAACGCTCGCCGCCCGCATCCTTCTGCCGATACATCGCTTCATCCGCTGCCCGCAGCGCGCCCTCCGCGTCGCCATCAGCAGGGAGGTACGCGTGGCCAACGGCGAATCGGATCGGAGGGCCGTCGCTGCGCTCGAACTTTAGACGCTCGCGCAGGCGCTCCACCCGATCGAGCACCTGCCCGGGATCAGCCGATGGCGCGACGACAACGAACTCGTCGCCCGCATAGCGAATGACGTGATCGTCCGGCCGGAAGCTGGCTTGCAGCACGCGAGCGAAGCGCTTGAGACAATCGTCGCCGGTCTGGTGTCCGTGCCGGTCGTTGATTCCCTTGAAGTCGTTGAGATCGAAAAAGAGGATCGTCGCGCCGGTCGGATGAACGCTTCGCCACACCTCGGGAAGCGCGCGCCGGTTGGCCAGCCCGGTCAATGGATCGCGGTCGACGAGTTGCTGCAGCACTTCCTGCGCAGCGAGGAGGCCGACATTCGATTGCGTCAGCTCGTCCTGAATGGTCCGGTAGAGAATGAGGACGCAGCCGAGCGCAATGACCCATTCCGCGCCGGTATCAAACGATGAGTACGTGGCGAGAAAGATGCCGACGGCTGATTCCGATACGACATGCTGCGGAACGATCCGCGCACCGTGTGCGAGCGTCTCGACGACGGCGAGAATCGTTCGGATCGAGAGTCCCGCGGCGAGCCATCCCGCTCCGCGTACGCGATTGAAAAGGAGCAGCAGTGCACCGCTTCCCAGAATGAGTGCGATGACGGCGGATTGCGCGACACCGAGCTTGTCGATCTTGTCCAGCATCAACGCCGCTACGATCGAATAGAGAATCGCGGCGGAAAGCACCGCGCGGGGCGCGACGACGCTTGGCCGGCGCCGGACGAAGTTCCAGGTACCAGCGACCAGAAGGATCGAGAAGATCGTCTTCGAGAAGGTGTAGCCAAAGACAGTGGCCATGAACGCGATTCGCGAGCTGGGCTGCGCGAACCAGAAGGTGATCGTCACCAGGAGCGCCGCGACGTTCCAGAGCCACGCCTGAATCCAGAGCCGCATTTCGACACGGCGCACCGACCGCGAGAGAACGACGAAAAAAACCGCGATCATCAGCTCCGAGGTGATCTGCGCGGTGGTGCTCCAGCGCCAGAGGAGAAGTTCCATGCCTCAGATCCGGTGCGCCGCGATGACGGCGAGAAGAGCGAGCAGGCCGGGGAAGGCCTGGATCCAGAGGATCGAGCGCTTGGCAGTGAATCCGCCGAAGATCCCGGCCACGATGACGCAGCCGAGGAAGAAGAGCTCGATCGCGTACGTGCCGCTGACCACGCCCCAGAGCAGTCCGGCGGCGAGGAATCCGTTGTACAGCCCTTGATTCGCGGCCAGTCCGGCGGAAGCCTGCGCAATCTCCGGCGTCAGGCGGAAGGTGCGCATTCCGAACGGCTTGGTCCAGAGGAACATCTCCAGCACGAGGAAGCCGAGGTGCAGCACGGCCACGATGACGACAAGTACGTCCGCGATGATGCGCATGAGCGAACGATTGTAGCCGCTCTCAGCGGTTGCCCTTTTCCCACGCGGCAACAGAACCGGGAACAAGGATGAAAAACGGATGAGGAAGCGGATCGACGACCGTCGCAAGCCGTTTGTAGCGCGCCGGGTCGCGATCGCGCAGCTTGCTCATGAGGTGCCACCATTCGTAGCGAAGTTGTCCGCCGGAAACTTCGAGCTGCGCGACGGTATTGACCGGCGGCAACTTCGATCGATCGAAGCTGTATCCGCGTACCTCCGCTTCATCGACTACGTGGTGAAGGTAAGCCCCAATCGCGCCGTCGTGATCGCGAAAGCGTTCGAGCTGCGGATGATTGCGATAGCCGCGCGTCAGGCCGGCGAGTACTTTTTGCGCAAGTAATCCTTCACGCCATAGCGCGACCAGACCCTTGGCGTCGAGATACTGCGGGTGAAGAGACCAGAGGCGCATCGCTCATCGAAAGATGAAGAACACCGCGCCGAGCAGACACAGCCCCGCCCAGAGGAAATTGAGGTTCATCGGCTGGCGCATGTAGAAGACCGCGAACGGCACAAAGACGCTGAGCGTCACGACTTCCTGAATGATCTTGAGCTGTGCCAGCGAGAGCTGATGAAACCCAATCCGGTTGGCCGGCACCTGCAGCAGGTATTCGAACAACGCGATCCCCCAACTGGCGAACGCCGCCACGTACCACGGCCGTGACGACAGATTCCTCAGATGGGCATACCACGCGAAGGTCATGAAGACATTCGACGCGACGAGCAGAGATACGGTGATGAGAATCGTGCGCATCGGTGCGGATGGTATCTGAGAGGCGGCCGACGCACAGAGCTTCGCCAGACCGATGGTCAGACCGGGGGGTGAGAAGCGGAACGGAGGGCGTGTTGCTCGTCAGCCGACCGGGACGCTGATCTTCGCTTCATCGAAGATCCGAACGATGGCGTTCTTCAGCCGCGCAAAGAATGAATCGCCCGAAGGACTACCGCTCGGTTTGGCGTACGCCGGCACTGAAGCCGCCATAAGTACTGCACATGCAAGAACATAGACTCGGATCGTTTTACGCATAAACCCTCCTCGTGCCGGTCAAAGCCGGAGTGATGGAGGGCGCCCTCACAGGTAGAGTGACGTGAGAAGGCCTTTCCTGAGTCTTTTCTTACTGGAGCTGCAAAAATTCTTGATTCGGGTGCGTCGGCAAGCGCTCGAGATACGTGCGAATGTGGCGCACTTCATCAGCGGTGGCGGTACCCGAACTGACCGCTTCACTGAGATACGCCAGCGCTTTCCGCGCACTGCGCGTCATCCCCTCGGAGGCAAACGTTACGGCGACGGAGCGGCACAACGCGGGAACGCGATCGGGCTGGCCGGAAGCGAGAAGACCGGCCGCGAGGTCGAGCGTTGCGAGCGAGGCGTCGTTGCCGAGTTCGAGACGCTTCAATCGATCGAGCGAGAGCTCGAGCTCCGGCAGACCATTCTCGTAATCGCCGCTCTCGACTTTCATCGCTGCCCACGCCCAGAGAGTTCGCGCGCGCTCGGTCGGAATCTCGAGCCGCGTGAAAACCGAGACTGCTTCGGAGTAGTACTCCGCCGCTTTCTCGTACAAGTGCAGATGCGTGTAGCAGGCCGCGGCATTGGAAAGCGCGCCGGCGAGGATCCACATTTCACGCGCGGAACGCGCCGCCGCAATGACTGACTCGAAAATCGGCGCGGCTTCACGATCGCGATCGACGCAGTAGTAACCGAAGCCTTCGACCAATCGTGCAGCGAGATAGCGGCGCTGATCGCCGTAGAGAAGGAACTGCGATGCCGACTCGCGAGCGAGGCGAACGGTATCGTCGAACCGTTCCGTTTCCGCGCAGACCGTCGCCCGCACGTACTGCACGATGGCCAGATCGAACGGCTCGACGTGCTCGTCGGACTCGAACGCTTCCTCCGCCCGGTCCAGCGCTTCTTCCGCCTCCTTGAATCGGCCGAGATACCGAAGCGCGTTCGCGCGTTCCTTGAACGCCGTTCCGGCGTACCAGCCGGAACGCGCCTTCAGCGAGTCGGGCAGCTTGCCCGCGAGGCTCAACGCCGTATCCGCGAGCACGAGGCCGAACTGCGGCTGGCGTTCGTGCATGCCGTTGGCGACTTTGCAGAGCAGGCGGATCGCGGCCAGCGTGTAGAAGCGCGGGTCTTCATCGACGCGTGCTTCGCGGAAGCGGATTGCGGAATCGACGAGCGGCAGGAGCAGTTCGCGGGCGCGGGCATCGGCGTCGGCGATGACGCGCGCCTGATCGAGCAGCGCGGGCGGCGCTTCGCGGCGGGCAGGCATCGACTCCGCCACTTCCCACGGCAGCGGATCGTGAAGTGCGGTGTCGAAGGCTTCGATGACGTCGAGAGCATCGCGGCAATCGCCGCAGGCGGCGACATGCTGCTCCACCGCCTGGCGGTCGTGGATGGCATCGGGGCGTAATGCGTAGGCAGACAGCTCGTCTTCGGTGTAGTGACTCATGATCCTGAACGGGTGATGGAGCTATAGATCTGCCGTGCGCGTTTGCGGCACGACGACAACAGCTGCCATATGTATGCAGGAGACGTGTCAAGCTCCTGCGCAATTGATTCCGCGCTCTCATCGCGGAGGTAATAGCGGCGCAGCGTTTCGCTGCATTTGCCGCCGAGCCGGGCCAGGGTGGCGCCGAGGCTCAGGCGGAGCGCCCAGCGCTCCAGCTTCGCCGCTTCGTCATCGCTCGGCGTCAACTCGTGATGAGGCAGCAGCGGCTCCTCGTGCTGCCGCTTCCGCCAGTAGTGCTTGCAGGCGTTGTTGATCGAGCCGATGAGGAAGGCCTTGACGTCGTACGCCTCCGGCTGGCGTTCCAGGAACGAGGCAAAGATGTCGTGGACGAGCGCTTCGGCATCGCAGGGCGGCACGCGATACCGGAACTGGGCGATGTTCCGCAGCAGCCCCTCGTGCTCGCGATAGACCGCTTCGAGAGGATGTGCCGTCATGAATTCGGACTGATCGTTCGTCACCGTCGCCCACCACAAGTGCGCGCGCTTTGCGGATCTTCCAGAAAAATAAACCACCTGCGGCCACGACGCCGCTCGCCGGCGACGGCTGTACCCGCTCCCCGCGACGCCGACGGAACGCTTCCGTTCGCACGTCCGGAAGCGTTTCTCAGCACCGTTTGCGGCAGGCTTACCTATCACCAATCACCGTCTCCTACTCAGAGGAGTGACGGAAAGGCGGCAGTCCCTACCCTCCTGGCGAAAAAAAATAACAATAGTCACTTTTGAGCGTCTGCGGAAGGAGGCCTCCGGCACCCTACTTCGGCGGTGGAGGCGAGGTACTCGTCGTACTTGTCGAGGGAGGCGGCTCGCTCGTGTTCGTGCTCGGCGGCGGCTGATCGGAGCGAGGGCGGTCGCGCTGCGGCTCCGAGGTTGTCGTCGGCGGCGGCGGCGGAGCGGTGTCAGTCCGGAAGTAGCCACCGGTGAGCGTGGTGTCGCCCGGCTCCGGCGTGATGGGCGGGAGCGGCTCCGTCGTGGTCGTGCTCTCCGGCGTAACCGGCATGCCAGACGTATCGAGCGCGATCGGATTGCCGAATTGGTCGACGGCCGGCGCCGGCGCCGCCTGCGGACTGTGCAGCGGGCACGGCATCGCCGGCTGCGTTCCGGCTTTGAATGCCTCCGTCACCACCACGCGCGGCGGGCATGCGGGGACGGCCAGTCCGCCGCTCGTCTCGTCGATCTGCGCCGTGACGATACCGTCGGGCGATCCGAAATCGACGTTCGGCTGGCCGGTCATCACCGCCTGCATGAAGCGCGTCCAGATCGGCACCGCGCCCGTGCCGCCGGAGAGGCCGGTCGGCGCGTTGTCATCGAAGCCGAGCCACGTCAGCGTCAGCGCTTTCGGCGTGAAGCCGATGAACCACGCGTCGCGCTTGTCGTTCGTCGTTCCCGTTTTCCCCGCGGCGATGAGGCGGAATCCCATCGATCGCGCGCCACCGGCAGTGCCGCGATCGACGACACCCTTCATCACCGTCACGAGCATGTACATGTCGCGCGCGGGGAAAACCTGCACCGGCTTGATCTCGTCGCCGGCGGAAACGAGGCGGTTGCGATCGTCGGTGACGAACTTGATGGCGTGCAGCGGCACGCGCGAGCCGACGCGAGCAATCGTCGAATACGCATCCGCCATCTCGATCGGCGTTAGGTCGGCCGCGCCGAGGAGCATCGACGGATTGCTCGCATCGATGTCCGAGATCACGCCGAGCGTGTGCGCGGTTCGGACGATCGGATCGAGTCCGCACGCCAGTCCGATGCGCACCGACGCCGAGTTCAGCGACTGCTCCAGCGCCTCCGCCACCGTCACGGTCTGGTGGTAGACGTCCTCATAATTGCGCGGCGACCAGTCGGCGGAAAAGCGGCGTTTCAGCACGAAACGCGTGTCGCTGACAAGCGTGGCCGGCGTGATGTTCTGATTGGACAGGCTCGGCTCGAACGCGGTCGCGTAGACGAACGGCTTGACCAGCGATCCGATCTGCCGCTTCGCATTCAGCGCGCGATTGAACTGATTGAGATCGTAGTTCCGTCCGCCGATCAGTGCTCGGATCTCGCCCGTCGGAACATCGACGTGAATCATCGCGCCCTGCAGCGGCTGGCCGGGACGGCGCAGACGGCGGCTCCCCTTCTCCAGCGCGGCAAGCCCCGCCTCCACCGTTCGCGCGGCGGTGTCCTGGGCGTTGAGATCGATCGCGGTGTAGATCTGCAGGCCGCGGCCTTTCACATCCTTGATGCCGTAGTCGCGCGCCATCTCCTGCAGAACGCGATCGACGTAGTACGGAATCGACGCCAGCCCGCTGCGCTGCCGGAACGGCCGCTGCGGCAGCGGCGCCGCCATCGCCTTGTCGTAATCCTCGCGCGTGATCTTTTTCTGATTGAGCATCAGGCCGAGGACGGTGCTCCGCCGCTGCATGGCCAGATCGGGACGGACGAACGGCGAGTAGTTGTTCGGACTGCGGATCATCCCCGCCAGCAGCGCGGCCTCGGGGAGACTGATCTCCGACACCGGCTTGCCGAAAAAGAAACGCGCCGCTTCACCGACGCCGAGTATTGAGATCGAACGATTGCGGCCGAGGTAAATGTCGTTGAGGTAGGCCTCGAGGATCTCGCGCTTCGAATACTTGGCGTCGAGGATCACCGCCATGAACGCTTCCGTCACTTTGCGTTTGTACGTGCGTTCCCCGGTGAGGTAGTAGTTCTTCACGAGCTGCTGCGTAAGCGTCGACCCACCCTCGGTGACGCCGCCCGCGCGCACGTTGCGGAACAGCGCGCGAAACAGCCCGATCGGATCGACGCCCGGGTGATGCCAGAAACGAACGTCCTCCGTCGCGACGACGGCATCCTGCAGCGACTTCGGCACCTGATCGAGCGTGACAGGGCGCCGATTCTCGAGCTGATCGCTGAGGATCGACGTGAGCAGCTCCGGCTCCAGCGCGGCATTGTCGATCGGCGACGCCTGTCGCAGCGCGACCACCGAGGAGATGCTGCCGTTGTGAAACGCAATCCTCACCGGCTGCGATGGATATTGCCCCGTCGGATGCGTGAACGGCCGTGTGTAGACGTCGATCTGCGCGGAGCCGGGAACGTAATCGCCGGCCTGCGCGAGCGCATTGACCTGTCGATATCCGAGCCGGTTGAGCTTCTCGACGAGATCGTCTGGGCCGAGGACCACGCCGCCGTGCAGCGGAGTGAAGTCGGTGAAGATGCGCGTCGGCAGCGAAAGACGGCGGATCTCGAACTTGCCGACCGACTGTTTGTAAACGTAGAGCGCGAGGATCGCGATCAGGACCAGCACGACCACGACGGAGATCGAGATCACCTGAAAGACGGTGCGGCGGCGAGGGAGACGTGCGTTGAAAGTGGCCAATCTAATGCGCCGCAATTGCAAGGTTCCGTCCACCTCGCTTCGTGCCGCGGCGGTACGAATGAAAGATCGAACCGTCGCAGCGCGTGCAGAGGCCGGAGTCGTGAATGTTCTGCGGTTTCAGGCCGCGTTCGATCAGCAGCGCAGTGGTGAGCCCCGGCAGGTCGACGTGCGGCTTCTCTTTGCCGCGATCGACGAACGAATCCGCCTTGTCATACGACTCGCGAAACTGCTCCACGACTTCCTCCCCCACTTCGAAACAGCAGGCGCGGATCGACGGTCCAAGCCACGCCTGCGCCGTCGGACTGACTCCTCCGATCGCATCGATTGCTTCCGCCGCAATCTTCTGCACCGCGCCACGCCAGCCGGAATGGACGTTGGCGATGACGCCGTGTTCCATGTCCGCGATCGTCACCGGCAGACAATCCGCGACTTTGATGCCGAGGGCGGTGCCGCGATCGGACGACCAAAGTCCGTCGCACGAATCGCACTCGCGCCAGGTTGGGGCGTTGTCCGCCCGCACCACATTTCGCCCGTGAACCTGCGTGCAGGTAGCAAGCGCCGCATCGATTCCAAAACGCTGCTTCACGATGCGCATCAGCCGCGCCGCTTCCTCGTGGTTGACGCGGCCATCGAAATCGATGGTCGTGTAGAAAAGCCCAAACCCATCCGGCAGCGACGGCGGCACGACGATGCGGCCGATTTCGGTCTGTTCGATTGCCCACATGCGGGCGCGGATTGTACCGGCGTATCCCCCTTGTCATCCTGAGCCGCCGAAACCCTGGAAGGGTTGAGGACGGTCGAAGGACCCCCAACCTTTCGGCCGGTAGTGAGGGGGTCCTTCGACCGCGCTCTGCCCCTCCGGGGCGTCGCCGGCTCAGGATGACAGCACGTTGTTGTGCCGCGAGCGCGGCGGTCATCGTCAGTCCAAGCATCTGACGAAAGCGCCGATTCCTGATCATCATCGAAGACGCAGGGGCGAACTTCTCGGCACGCTGAGTCGCAGTAATCGCCTTACTGCACCGCGAGCGGCGCGCTCAACTCCGATGTATCAGTCGGAAAATCGTCCTGGAAGATCAAAAACGCCGACTGCCCGGCGATGGTGCTGCCGCGAAGATCGCCGCTGACGTTGAGCGTGAACGGCGCGTCGGCGGTTCCGCTGATCGATTGCTGAAGCTGCGGATTGAGACTCTTCGTTCCCGTCGACGTGCGCTGATAGAGCCGCACCGTGTACAGCCCGTTCTTGCGTCCCTCGGCAGGGATCACGCCGCGCACGGTCGTAACGTCTCTCGCCGGATCGTACGCCGCATCGATCAGCACCGGCGTCGGCGGCATCCGGCTGGTTGGCTCGGTCAGCGTCATGCCATCCAGCCCCCAGTCGATGTCCTGAACGCCGTTCGCGAAGAGGCTTTCGGCCGGCGCGTCGACGTGCACGGCGTGCGGACCGACTCCGACGCCGAAGTCGTGGTTGTACGCGATCGTGGAGAAAATCGTGACCTGGCCGCCGTCGACATACACGCCGCTCGCGCCATTGCCCAGCGGCCGTGAATCGCGCCCCAGTCCGATGCGATTGGACATGATGTAGACAGATGACGCCGCCCATATGGCGATGCCGCTGTAGCGGTTGCCGCTGATCGTGTTGTTGTAGATCTGCGCGTACGACTGAGGCGTCTCGAAGGCGATGCCGCGCATGCCATTCGGCCGCGCCTCGGTGGCGGTCGTGTCCGTCCCGATAAAGCAGCTCTCGATGGTGACCTGATTCTTTAGAAGCGGCTGCGCCACGACGATGCCGTTCGCGGCAAAACGGTTCACGGTCACTCCCCGAATCGTCGCACCGCACGCCGTGCGCACCTCAAGGCCGTTCGCGAAGCCAGCCTTCGCCCCGCTGATCTCGACCGGCCGCGCCACGTCGAGCGATTCCCGCTGCGCCACGCCGCCGTCGATGAAGACATTGCAACCGGTGATGGCCGGCAGCGGTGACGTTGGCTCGATCGTCATCGGACCGGCAAAGTTGATCACGCAGCCGAGGGCTGGGTCGTTGCAGTGCTCGTTGGCTTGCGTAAGCACGTCGCGCAGCGACCCGGCGCCGAAATCATCGGCCGTCGTCACCGTGAAGGAGCGCGGGACATACAGAGTCGTGTGGAAGGAATCGGCGGGATAGATATTCGGCAGCGATGTCTGCATCGTCGCTTTGATGTCGTAGGCGCCCGGTTCCATCGTCGGCGATACGTCGAAGGCGAGGTTCAGCAATTCCGAATTACGGCCGGCGAAGAGTGCGGTGAAACAGGTGACCGTCGTCGACTGTGTCGAGCAATGCCATTGCTCTCCGCTGGCGGTGATGTTCGAGGTCGAGGAAGGCAGTTGAATGGTGACCGTTACGTCGACGGAGTCGCTGCCGGCCGGGGCGACGGAGGCTCTTCCGACCGAGCCGGAAGTCACGACGTGCCCGCCGGGAAGAACGCCCGGCACCGGACCGAAGGAAAAATAAACGTCGACATTGGCCTCCGCCGGCCTGACCGCACGGGCGTGGACCGCCGCAGCGGCCGGGAAGACAAACGCGAGAGCGAGAAGGAGAGAGAGGGAAAGAGTCTTTGGCGTCATAGCGAATAGAAATACGGATTCAATGATCATCACGTCGCCGGGACCCTGTCAAATAGTTATTCTCAGGTGCTCACCGTTGGGTCCAGATACACTCCGCGCATGCCCGAACTTCGGCGCGACATCGGCCTGTGGCGCGGCATCGCCCTGAACATGATCGACATGGTCGGGATCGGTCCGTTCATCACGATCCCGCTGATCCTCAGCGCGATGGGCGGCGGCCGCGGCATGCTGGCCTGGCTCCTGGGCGGACTGCTTGCAATCAGCGACGGCCTGGTCACCGCCGAACTGTCGGCAGAGATTCCGGGCTCGGGCGGCTCGTACGTTTTCCTTCGCCACGCCTACGGCAAAGCGGGACGGCTGATCTCATTTCTCTTCCTCTTCCAGATCCTCGTTTCGGCGCCGCTGTCGATGGCGTCCGGCTGCATCGGCTTCGCCAGCTATCTGAAAGTGGTCATTCCCGCGGCCGGCAACCACGTCGGACTGAGCGCGACGATCGTCTGCCTCGCGACGATGCTGCTGCTCCTCCGGCGCATCGAATCGATCGGCAAGTTTTCGATCCTGCTCTGGATCGGCGTACTGGCGACGCTGGCCATCGTGATCGGCGCCGGCCTGCCGCACCTGAAGATCGACGCATTCGCCTTCTGGCACGCGCCGCGTCTCGACAACAAGCTCGGATACGCGGGACTCGGCGCGGCGCTGATCTACGCGGTCTACGATTACCTCGGCTACTACAACATCTGCTACATCGGCGACGAGGTGCGCGAGCCGCAGCGGACGATTCCGCGCGTGATCGTGATCTCGATCCTCGCCATCGGCGCGATCTACCTGGTGATGAACGCGTGCCTCATCTCCGTGCTGCCGATGAAGCAGGCGATGGTCTCTCCCGCCATCGTGGCCGACTATCTGGCCGTCCTCCTCGGCGCGCGCGCCGCGCAATGGATTTCGATCCTCATCCTCTGGACGGCGTTCGCGTCGATCTTCTCGCTGATGCTCGGCTACTCGCGCATCCTCTACGCCGCCGCGCGCGACGGAAACTTCTTCGGCCTCTTCGCGAAGTTGCATGCCACCGAGGCGTATCCGTACGTTTCGATCCTGTTTCTGGGATGCGTAGCCGCGGCGTTCTGTTCGCTGTCCCTGAAGAACGTGCTGCAGGCGATCCTCTCCATCCGCGCCATCATCCCGTTCATGGCGCAGATCATCGGCGCCGTGTTGCTGCGCCAACGCGAACCAGATCGTCGGCGCCCCTTCCGCATGTGGCTCTACCCCCTCCCCGCGATCATCGCCCTCGGCCTGTGGAGCTACATCGTGATCTCGCCGCAAAAGGGATTGAAGGCGGGCGGGTTGTACGTGATCGCGGCAGGGACGCTGTTCTACGTCGCGCGCGGATGGTTGGAGCGGAGAAGAAGCGCAGAGCCGTCATCGTAGCGCCGGCGGCTCGCCGGCTGGACCGCCAGCGGCTCGCTGGCGGGTCTATGATTCGCGCCGCCGAGCCGGCGGCGGTCCAGCCGGCGAGCCGCCGGCGCTACGAGTCTTCAATCGCTCGTACAAACACGTCGGATCGAATTCGCCGGTCTTATCCACTCCCCCCCTCCGCCACATCTCGGACCAGAGGTGGACGGCGTACGCAGTATCGGGCAGGCCAACCTGAGCGTCCGGCTCGATGAACATCCGCCATTCGTGAAACGGAATCGGACAGAACGTCGACGGCGGCTCGACGAATGATTCCAATCCGTTCGCCGCGACGACTTTCGCGCAAAGCTGCGGTCCCGTCTCGCCCCATTCGAGCGTCGCGGGATCGGACGCGGCGCACACGCGCCACGCCTGCTCCATCGCTGGCGATCCGATCGGCGCGCGGATGACGCACGACGCGACGACCGGCACGTGCTTCGACAACTCGCCGGCGAAGACGTAGTCGCGATCGAAGTCGAACGGGCGGAGGCAGACGACGTCCGTGTCCACCCACCAGCCGCCGCGCTCGAGCAGCAGCTTGTAGCGGAAAAAGTTCGCGAAGCCGGCCAGCGAGCCGTTGCCCGCGTAGCGGAAGATCGACGTCCGCGGCAGGATTTCGGCCGCGTCGCGGAGCGTCACGCCATCCGGAACGTTCGCAACATCGCCGTAGACGTACAGATCGACGTCGTGATCGTGCACGGCGAACGACGACAGCGAGAGGCGCTCCATCGGCGTCAGCTCGTCGCCGACCCAGAGCGACTGAATGGTCATTGCGTCTGGAGTGTACCGAACCAGGTGAAGTCGAGACCGAGCGTGGCCGAGCGCAAGTACGCCGAATACATCCCCGGCTGCGGCGGCGTGAAATCGACGCGATAGGTGCCGTCGGCGAGCGGCTGGGCGGGAACGCGCGACTGCCAGATGCCGTGCGCGAAGATCAGCACGATGCCGTCGTTGATCTGCGGGAGGGGCGCCCCGCCGCGGTCGGCCAGGCGGAAGTGCAGCGAGACCGGCTCCCCGCTTTTCGCCATCGTCTTCCGTTCCGCCAGCTCGATGGCGACGTTCCGACGCAACGGCTCGGGATGCTTCGGATCGGCGGCGACGGCGACGTCGTAGCAATCGACGATGCGCGGCGCGTCGAGGAGGAACGCGACGTCGTAAAGTCCGGCGTGATCGATGCGGCGCGTCGTCTCGTAAACGCCCGGCGCGCGTTCGCGCAGGCTGCGGTCCACCACCAGCACCGCGCGCGCCTCGCGGCCGTAATTGTTGAAGCTCCCCTTCGGCGCGGCCATCCCCTCTTCGTAGTAATAGATGATCTGGTCGGCCGGATTGGCGATGAGCATGGCGTCGTTCGCCGCCGACTGCACCATCCCCGCCGCCGGCGACGGATGCGCCCCCTCGCCGAACGGATTCTGTCCGCCCGGAAAATCAGCGAGCGAGATCGGCGCGCCGGGATGTCCGATCTGCGCCAGTCCGATCATCTGCACGTCGGACATATCGCGCAGCCGGACGTACGCAAGCTGCGGAGTGAACGCGATCTGCTCCGGCTCGCCCGGCATGTCCGCGGTCTGGATGACGCGATTCGACGCGGTGTCTAGCACCAGCACCGCCTTCGTCTTCGCGTTCGCGATGAACGCGTATCGCCCGCCCGGCGCGACGCGTACCTGCACCAGTCCCGGCTTCGACTTCAGCGACGCGATGACGTGCATCGTGTCTCCGCCGATGACGGTGATCGCGCCGTCGCTCGATGTGACATACGCGGCGCCTGCCAGCGGCGACCAGTCGATCGATGACGGCGACTTGCCCGCAGCGAGGTCCTTCACTTTCTTCAACTGGCGGACGTCGATCACCGACACCGTTCCGGCGCCGGTGTTCGTCACCAACGCCCAGCGGCTGTCGGATGAAAGCACGACGTCCTTCGCACCGGCGCCGGTCGGAATCGTCTTGACCAGCGAGAGATCGCGCGTGCGCACGACCGCCACGCCGCCGTTGACGATGGTCCAGACGTACGCTTCGTCCGGCTGCAGCACGAGCCGGTGCGGCGACGCACCGATCGCCACGCTCTTCTCCACCTTCCAGCCGCGCGTGTCGACCGACGCCACCTGCCTCGCCTCGGGCAGCGAGACGAAGAGATGGTTGTCGTCCTGCGTCATCGCCCAATCGTCGGCAGCGCTGGGCAGCGTGACCATCGCCATCAGCTTGCTGCCGCCGTAGCCGAAGAGCGGATCGACGACGCTGATGGTGGCGTCGTCATTCATCGCCAGCACGTAAAACGCGTTCAGATCGATCTCGGCGCGCTCGAGGATGCTGCCGCCGGCGAACGTCTTCACACGGTCGGCGCACTGCGCCGGACGATGTTCGCGGTTCTTCGAGTCCATCCACGCGCCCGGCCGCGCGCCGCTGATCGGCGACTTCGTGGCCGCGTCCTTCACCTCGAAGCGGATGACGACGTCGTCGCCATCCTGCAGCACCGCATCGCCCTTGCGCCCGAGGCGGTCGACCGTCATCGTCACGTCGATGCCGGCGTGCGAGGTGGTGCGGACGATGGGAAGCTTCGGAACGTCGCTGGCCGCGGCGTTGATCGCCGCGGCCAGGATGAGAAACGCGCAGGAGGTTAGGGGTCGGATCCGAGTCATTCAGAAAGGATACGCACGCCGCCGCGTAGCGGCCAGGGAGGATAGCCAGGGGTGCGAGCGCTTTTTGCGAGCACCCCTGGTCAGCGAGATTGATTGAATTTGTGCCGCGTCAGCGGCACTGGAAGAGTTTCCGCTGCCGCTGACGCGGCAGGCATTCGTGCGCGAACGAGTTCCAGGGGTAGTCGCTTCGCTCCTACCCCTGGCTATCCTCTGGCAGCCGCTACGCGGCAAGAGGAACGATGCGCGTGCCAAGCATTGCTCGGCACGCGCTGTCGTCGAATTACTCATGATGATCCATGTCATGCGAACCGCCGCTGGTTGCGCTGCTGGCGCCGGCCGCGGGCGTCGGAGCCGGAGGAACCGGCTGCGGGCCTTCCGGTCCGGCGATGGCGCGGTATTGACCGACGGTGCCGAGGTCGAGCGGGGCCGGCATCGCGGCAGGCATGTTCTGCTGAATCAGCGGGATGTAATTCGTCGCTGTCACCGTGCCCCAGCGCTGCGGTGAGGTGCAGGGCGTGTCGTTGCACTTCAGCGAAGTCACCTTCACCGGCGGAGCGAGCGCGACCCCGTCGAGCATCCACATGCCGCTGCCGGCGTCGATCGGAACGCGCTTCGTCGTACCGCCGCTGACGATCTCCACCTGATCGGCCATCGTGCCGGTGTCCGGATTCACCGTCACGGTTCCGCCGATGACCGGCTTCGTTACGTTCGCCACGCCGACCTGCGGGAAGCGCGTGACCGTCACCGCGTCCTTGCCCGGCTCGCTGACGCGCAGCAGGCCCCACATGCCGGCGAAGAAATCGTCGCCGATGAAGGTGCGGTAGACGTAATCGCCGGGCGTATGCGCGGCGCCGCCGGCGGCGTCGACCACCATGTCGAACGACACGCTCGGGCCGAAGCCGTCGCGCGCGCCGAAGACCTGCGAGGTCTTGTTGTTCGCGATCGCGGTCGAGCCGGTGTTGTACGGCTCCTCCTGGAACGAGTGGCCGTGCAGCATGATCGTCTGCTCGTTGAGACCGGCCGGATGCAGGAAGCGGATGCGGAACGGCGAACCGGCGCCGGCGACGAACACCGGCGTCTGCGGATCGGCCTGAACGAGCGTATTCGACAGCGCGCGGCCGACGCCGAGGGGCGAGAGCGGCGTGCAGGCGTCGAAGTTGTCCTGGAAATTCGCCGCGGCATAGCGGTACTGGAACGGCTCGGCGCGGTAGTTGATCGCGCGCGTCCAGTTCGACGGCACGGCTGCCGGCGGGACGCTGCTGGCGTTCGTGTCGCCGATGGCGATCACGCCCGCCATGCCGGTCGTGTGCTGCGTGCACTCGAATGCAACCGAGCGCAGTTCCGGCGGGACCGTGGCGCGGACGCGCAGGTTCGCCAGGACTACCGGCGGCGCGGGAGGAGTGACGTTGGTCGCCTGCGTGCCCCACGACGGCGGCGGCGGCGGCGCGACGTTGCCGGGCTGCATCTGGAACGGCTGGCCGCCCGGCAGGAACTCGAAGACGCGGTTTGCAGTCGTCTCGTCGAGGAACAGCGTCACACCGTGTTTGCCGTTGATGGTGTCAAAGACGAGCGTGTCGCCGGGGAGAACCTTGAACGTCGAGTTGTTCGTCACCGGAGTCACGACCGGCGCTCCGCCGCCCGGCGGCGTCGTGCTCACCGACCACGTCGGACCGGTGGTGAAGTCGCCGCTGATGGTGACCGTGCGGCCTGCGACGGTGTTGCCCGGCTGATTGATGACGAACGATCCGAGCATGCCACCCTGGTGAATCGTGCACTCGAACGGCACCTCGGTGATCGACGCCGGGATGTCGCTGCGCACCGTGAGCATCATCAGCACCATCGGTGCGCCGTAGCCGGCCGTGCCCCAGCCGCCGGGAATCGATCCGACGTTGATCCACGGAACTCCGTTGGTGAACGACATCAGCGGCTGCGTGAGCAGCGGATCGATGTCGAAGACTTTGCGCACCGAGGCCTCGGTGCAGGCGCTGTCGGACGGGCCGCAAGTGGATGGCGGAAGGAAGGTCAGACCGTGCAGCTCGGAACCGACGGCGACGAGGATCTTGTCGCCCGGCTTGATGGCGTACTTCGATCCGTTCGCCTGCGTCACGCCGTTGAGCGTCCACGCATGCGCGCCGCCGCCCGCGGTCGTGCCGCCGACCTGAATGCCTTCGATCAGCATGTCGTACTTCGGTTTCGTGTAGACGAAGGTGCCCTTCATCTTCGCGCCGTGCACGGTGCATTCGAAGACGGCGGTGGAGCGATCCGGAACGCCGTGCTTGGTCGAGAACGTGGCGATGGTTTGTCCCGGACATGAGTTCGCGTTCGTGCCCCAGTTATTCGGGCCGAAGCGCGCCACGTCCTGCGTGCTGAACGGCATGCTCGGCGGGACGATGTCGAACATCGCCAGCGCCGCGGTTTTGTCGAGGAAGGTGATGCCGTGCGACCGGCCACCGCCGCTGACGGTGATGCCGACGATGTCGCCCGAATGAACGATGTATTTCGAATCGTCGGGCACCGGGAAAGTGAAGGCCGGATGAGGAACGCCGGTGGCCCAGATCGGAACGGTGTTCGTCTTGGTCGGATCGGGCGTTCCGAACTGGCCATTGATGATCATCGTCGGACCGACGGCGGTGCTGCCGTTCATGGTGAGGCCGGCGACGTCGTCCTGAACGAGCGCTACGAATTCACGGAACGACTTGCCGTCCGGAGTCTTCACCGTGGCCGAGGCGTTGCTGTTCGCATCGACGGTCCACGTGGCGCCCTGCGGCTCGACGACGAGACCGCCGAGGAGGCCGAACGGATGCTGCTTGAGCGGATCGGACGGCATCAGATTCACCGCGCCGAACTCCACCGGCTCATGGTTCCCGTTCGCTTGCACGCGGCCCATGTACCAGACGTACTTCGCGGTTCCGTTGGTCGTCCCGTTGTTGGCGGCCGCGGTCTGCACCGGGTTATCGCCGATGTTCATCCCCTCGGATGACGCCGGGTCGTACTGCACGAGCTGCGGATGCAGACCTGCCTGCGCCGAGGTCGAGATCGGGATACCGGCGACGATTTTCAGGATCGTCGGCGAGGCGGGATCGAACGTGACGGTGTAGTTCGCAGCCGGCGCCTGTTGCAGCGTCCAGGCGTTGCCGCCGCTGCCCGCCTTCGTAGCGACCGAGATCGACTGGCTGCCCGGATCGGGAAGCTGGAAGCCCCAGCGGTTCGCGTTGAACGCGGTCATGAACCACACCGAATAGTTGTGCAGATCGTTGAATGCGTTGACCGCCTGCTGGACCTCGGTGGAGGAGCCGGTGACCTGGAATGCGACGCTGTAGAACTTCGGAATGCTGGTCGAACCAACGCCCGAGGTGAGCGTGTTCGTCAGATTGATCGTCACGCAATCGCCCGCGTTCGCGCGGAGCACGAGCGGCTCGAAGTTGTTGTTCGGCGGCGGCTGGCCGTTGACGAGATAGACGATCGCGCTCGGATTGAGCAGCTGCTGCTGGTTGCTGCCGCCGCGTCCGCGCTTGTTGTAGAAGACCGTCATCGGTCCCTGGCCCGCGGGACGCGCAAGGCTGCCGACTTTCACCGCCGTGACGTTGTAGGTCTTCTGCGGCGCATCCGCCCACGTCGTGCAGTTCGGCACGGTGCCTTGTCCGGGCGTGTTTCCCGGAAGCGGCTGCAGGTTCGGCTGCGTCGAGTTGTAGGCACGCATGATTCCCCAGTTGCCGCCATTGAGACCGTTCGTGTCCGAGGCTGGCGCGTAGAAGTAATCCGCGTGATCGGTGGCCGCGCTGCGCGGCACATTGAAGATGTACTCGAAGTGATCGGAGATGCCCATCGTTTGAGCGCCGCGGTATCCGGAGTCTTCGTTCTCCGGCTCGAAAAGCCAGTTCACGCCGTGGAAGGAGAACGTGAGCGGCGACATGTGCGCGCCGACCAGCGCGCGCACCTGCACGTTGTCTCCGGCGTATGCGCGCAGCAGCGGCGTGTAGGGATCGGTTCCCGCCGCGCCGGTGAATGGCCGCGGGAACTGGAACGTCTTGTTCGCATCGGCCGGATTGATCGGCGTCCCCTGCGGCGGCTGGATGTTCACCTGCGAATCGGTGCGGATGATCGAGCGATAGACGTGCGACAGATCAGCCGCATTCGGATCGACGTTGTTCGCCTTCTGGTACGCGGCGCTGAACGGCGCGAGGCGGAACGGCAGCGGCTCCTGGCGATAGTTCACCGAGTACGTGCCGGTGCCGAACGAGCCGGTAACGATGAACGGGAACGGCGCGTTGTTGCCCTTCGGCGGATTCGGATTCAGCGGCGCGGCGATGGCGTGCGTCGGATCCGACCAGCCGGTGTACGCCGCAAGGTTCAGCGGATCGTAGGGCGTCGGATGCGTGATGCTGGTCGCGTCATACGCGAGCTGGCGGTCCTGGAACTCGATGGCGAACTCGCGGTAGCTCTTCGGCGTGTTGGTGGCGGTGCCGACCGGCGCGCTGTCGACGATGAGTGCCTGCCAGCTGGTCGGACCGCCGTCGTAGGGCGGCTGTTTGTCCTTGCCTAGCGGGCGGTCTTTGTTCGATCCGAGGAGCGCGCCGGTCTCGGCGTCGAGCCATTGCGAATCGGTCGGCTCGGTGAGCAGGCCCGCGTAGAGACCGGCCTGCTGGTGCGTCGACGGGCCGAAGTGATCGTGCGTGAAGACGGTGCGCAGTGTCCGGTCGATCGGCAGTTTGCCGGCGCGCTTCACGTCGTCGCGGCGCGCATGTTCCGCGGCGCGCTGCTCGGTGATCGTGCTGAAGACCGGGTCGGCGTACCAGCGCTGGATCGTCGTCTGCGCACCGAGCCAGTCGTGATTGTCCTTGCTCGGACCTTCGCCGAAGTACGGAATCGCTTTCGGCGCCAGCAGGCGCTGAGCGCCGCCGACGGAGAATCCGGCGGGCCCGAGCTGCAGGTTGCTGAAGATGCCGTTGCGCTTGTTGATGCTCGAAATCACCTCGCGCACTTCCTGTGGGCTGAAGGTGCCGTCCTCGTAGTTGTAGCCGTTCGCCGCGCCGTCGGACGACGTCACGTCGAACTTCACCAGGTGGATGTGCTGGCCGATGATGTCGGTCGGCGTGCGCACCTGGAAATCATCGAGCTCGTAATAGTTCGGCACCAGGTTGGTGTGCCAGAACTCGATCACCTGCTCGCTGTTGGCGCGGAAGAAGAACGGCTGCGGCGGGCGCTTGTTGTTGATCGTGTCCACCGCGTCGCCCCACAGCGTGAGAAGGCGCGTCTGCGGGTAGTGCCAGCCCTTCTTGTTGACCACGGCGTCGATCTGAATGGCCGCCGCTTTGTAGCGGACGAGGCACGGCTGATCGCTGCCGGGATCGAGCGGTCCGGTAATCGGCTTGCCCTTGCATTCCGGCCGGTCGAGGACGTGATTGCCCTCGTCATCCACGGCCGGATCGGCAAACGGCGCTCCGGGCGCGGGCGCCAGACCGTTCATCAAAAAGTTCCCGGGCTGCCCGGACGGCGTGTAGGAAGGATGCTTGCGGATGGCGTGCGCCGCCATCGCGATCTTCTCCACCTCGGTGCCTTCCTGCGGCAACTCGACGGCGGTGATGGTGTTGTTGATGCGCGAGAAATCCCAGCGCGTGTGCTGCTCGTAGGGCGACGGATCGAAGAGCGCGATCGAACGCGGCAGACCGCCGTCGAGATAGACCGTCTTGCCGTCCTTGTCCTTCTTCGGATTGCCGGCCGCATCTTCTTCCCACGCGAAATCCATCGGAGGATGCGAGGCTCGCTGTCCGGCCACGCCCGCGATGAAGAACGGGAAGCCGGGATTCATGTTCGCCTTCTGATCGTCCGGATTCACTTCCGTCGCGTATCCGACGGTGACCGGATGTCCGTGCTCGACCGCCGTCACCGGCTGCAGGCGCACGCGCGCCGGAAGCGGCGCCATCGGAATCGTCGGCATCGGCACCAGCGCGACGTTCGGCGTGCCGTGGGCGATTTCGCCATCAGGCAACGCCCGGTTCCATCCGGCCGCTACGCTGCCGTCGGCGTTCATCTTCGTTCCCTCTTCGAACGCATCGTGCACGCGCCACAACGACCACATGCCCTGCGCGAAGTGCGGATAGAAATGGCAGTGGAAGATCGAGTCGCCCACCGTCTTGTTCATGTTGCCGCTGCCGTTGAACACGTGGTCCATCGTGTACGTGGCGCCCGGGCTGATCATCTGGCTGTCGCGGTAGTGGCCGTTCTCATTCTTCGGCGAATGCAGCCACTGCTGCGCGTGCAGATGGTGGATGTGCGTGATGTTTGTGCCCGCATGAACGATCTGCATCTTCAGGTGATCGCTGAGATAGCTGTGGTAGACGTTCGACGGATCGTCGGGGTAGTACGCCTTCGTCGCCTTCGGCCCCACGCCCATCGTGCAGTGCTCGGGATCGGACGGATCGCTGCAGATTTGCGAGTTCGCCGGGAAGTCGACCACCTGCGCCGGATCGCCATTCGTCCACGAGCTGAGGAAGAACTCCTCGAAGCGGCAGGTCGTGCAACCCGCCATCGGGCCGACGCCGAAGCGGTTCGCCAGGATCTCCGCACCGATCCCGCCCATGCCGTAGTTGATGGCGAAGAAGTCGCGCCCCGCCGCCAGCGTGTATTGCAGCGGTCCGCTGAACTCCGGGAAGGCCTGCGTGGTGACGAAGTCGTCGTGATAGTGGATGACGAACTCGCGGATCGGCTGCCGCGAATCGGGATAGACGTATGTGTTCGGCCGCTCTTCGCCCGCACCGATCGGCAGCAGACCGGCGTTCGGACCGGTGATGATCGCGGTCAGATCGCTGTGCACGATGTTGCCCTGCGCGTCGGTCATCTTCAGGACCGGCACACCCTGACGGACGGCGGCGTAGTTGATCAGCGGCTGTCCGCCCGGCGCGCCGGTTTTGGGATCGCTCGCCGTGTGGATGTAGCCGCCCGCCTGCGCGGGCTTACCGTCGGCGTCCATGATGATCACGGTCGTGCCGTTGAACTTCCAGTTCGGGAAGGTCTGACCGTAGAGCGTTGTGGTCCCCTCGGCCGGGGTCACGTTCCCCGAGGTGGCGCGGTACGTCGCCGCCATCAGGTCCTCGCGCGTCACCTGGCTGCGATACCACTCCGTCCCCGCCGGCTGCACCGAAACGGTTCCGAACAATCCCTGCGAAAGCTGGCCGCCGAACGCCCCCGGCTCGCCGGTCGTCGCCGCCGTGCTGTACAGCAGGAACGGTCCCTCGGACGGCGCATAGAGCCGGTACGTGATCTTCTCGCCCGGCGCGACCAGACCGCTGCGCCGCTTGTCGGTGTTCTTCGCGAAAACGTCATTCGCTCCGGCCCATGAGCCGTCGCCGGAGATGCCCGCGATCGGATTCCCCGCGGCATCCTTGGCCCACACGACGTTCAAGCCCGTCACGTGAACGCCGGCAAAACGCGTGGCCGGCTGCGACACGCTCGGATTCGCCATCTGTCCCGTGGCGACGTTGATCGGATCCCAGAAACTCTGCTCGTCGGCAAGGCTGGTCGTCGTCACCGGCAGGTATGCCGGCAACATCGCGTTGCTGTTCGGCTTGTACGGCGTGCTGCCGGTGCTGCCCGGCATCGCATTCGTCGACGTCGGGAAGAGTTTGTGGTTGTAGATGTACGGGCCGTTGAATGCCGGATCGTTTGGATTCTGAGTGTCGCCGTTCAGCAGATTCTGAAACGCGATCTCGAGGCAGTCGCCGGCGTTCACGCGAAGCACGATCGGGCGCGGGCGCTTGGTCGGCCGCACCATCACGAAGCCGGGCGTGAGAACGGGGAACTTGACCGGATCAGTCGAGACGACGTCGCGCCGCAACGCGAAGATCATCCCGCCGGCCTGAAACGCGCCGAGGCGGTTGTTGTAGAACGCCTGGTCGAGCGCGACCACGTCGGCTTTCGTGACGTGCTTGCAGGGATCGGGAGGGATCGCCGTCTGTCCCATCGCAGGCAAAACACCGGCGAGAAGCAGCAGGACGATGAGAGTGGCGGGAACCGAACGACGATGCATGATCCCTCCTTGGCTCGGCGGTGAGCGAAGCGGCAGCGGCGGCGTGGATAACTTGGGACTCAATGAAGAGACGGTCGGACGCACAAATTTGTGAACGACAATTCGCGCTCGTACTCCCGGAGATAATCGGCAGCCATCCTTAGATAATGAAAACGCTCAAGGGCGTACTCACGGCATCGTCGCCGAGAGACCGCTCCGAGTCTGCGGATGGCGTCTGCGTAGTCGTCGTCGCCGCGGCAGATGAAGCCGACATCCGCGCTCACCATCTCCGGACACGCCCCCCGATCGCTGGCGATGACTGGCGTCCCCGACATCAACGCCTCGGCGATCGCCAGCGGACCCGCTTCGTTCAGCCGCGACGGCAGCAGCAGCGCCCGCGCGCCCGCCAGCAACCGCGCTTTCTCTTCCCCCTGAACGTCACCGACATACTCCGCGCCCGATGCGGCGCAGAGCCGCGCAGTTGCCGCGATCGCCTCCATCGTCCTCGCGCTCCCCGCCACGACCAGCGGCACGCCCGTCGCGCTCGCGGCGCGGATGGCGACGTCGAGTCCCTTCTCCGAGGCGCGATCCACCGGCGCCAGAAAAAGAACGTACCGCCCCTCGGCTTCGGAGTAGATGTACTCCGACGGATCGATCCCGTTAATCACATAGCGCCCGTTGACCGCCACCGCCTTCGACGGAAAAATCCAGTTCTCCGGAACGTCCTCGACTCCGCGCGTCCGCGGATCGACGTGACATGTGGCGACGAACGGCCGCTCGCGCTCCATCCAAGCCAGGTCGTGCCGCGGTCCGCGAAGTGCGTAGGTGTGCAGGATGTCGACGTCGTCGATCAACTCATCGACAAACGTGACTCCGCGCGGCGCATCGCTTCTCACGCGGTTCGGTAGAAAGTAGAAGACCTCGCATCCAAGCTCGCCCAACGCCTTCGCCAGCCAGTCGTGAATGCGTTGCGCCGACGCCGACGGCAACGTTTTCGGCGTCAGTCCGGCGCTGACTCGCGAAAGCGGCCAGGCATGCTCGCCGGTCATCAGCACGCGGATCGTCAAGCCGGCCGCCGCAGCGGCATCAGCGGCGAATAACTCGCCGCGCCGCTCATCCGCACGAAGCGGACGATGAATCCCGTCCGCGCCGCCGCGGAACGGTTCGGAAGCGAGCCGTGAATGAGATCGAGATGATGCAGCGACATCTCTCCGGCCCGCAGAGTCACGTCCACCGCCGCCGCATCATCGACGGGTCCGGCGACGGTCTGCCGCTGCTTGAGCAGATTGCGCGCATCGTCCGTCTCCGTGTGCGGCAGCCGTGCGCGATGCGATCCCGCGATCACGCGCATACACCCCGACTCCGCCGTGCTCTCGCCGAGGGCCACCCACGCGGAGAGCGCGTCATCGCCTGCGAACTCGGAGTACGCGCTGTCCTGATGCCACGCGACGTACTCGTCCGTATGCGCGCACTTGCGCAACAACAGCGTCCCCCAGATCGCGATGTCGTCGCCTAGCACCTCGGCAACGGGCCCCACAACTGCCGGATGCGTGGCCAGCGCATGCGCCCACTCCTGCTCGAAGTGCAGCCAGCGAACGTCTTCCCCATGCCGCCCGAGGTGTTCCTCCGCAAAATCGCGAAACGCCGCCACCTCCTCGGCACTGAGCGCCGGCAGCGGAAACAGAAACCCATCGCGCAGGTAGCGTTCGCGGAGAGACATTCGGAACGAAGACGAAAGAATAACGCGAAGCGTGAACCCGTAGCGCCGACGGCTCGTCGGCTGGACCGCCGGCGGCTCGCCGGCGCGAAAACAACAGACGCGCCGCCGAGCCGGCGGCGGTCCAGCCGGCCAGCGGCCGGCGCTACGATGTTGGGTAGGAAAACCTCCCCCTCATGGCTCTCCTACATCGAATGCCAAAATCAATCGGTCTCGCGCTCCTGCTCGTAACCCTTCCCGCTCTCGCGCAGCACGAACATCACGCCGTCGCCGCGGCGGCGCCGGACGTCAGCGCCGTCACGCTGAACATCGCCGACAGCCCCGTCATCGATCAGACCGGCGCCCCGCGAAAGTTCTACTCCGATCTCGTCAAAGACCACGTCGTGGTGATGAACTTCATCTTCACCACCTGCACCACGATCTGCCCAACGATGGGCGCGACTTTCTCCCGCGTGCAGCGCCTCCTCGGCGACCGCAACGTGTCGCTGATCTCCGTCAGCGTCGATCCCGCCACCGACACGCCGCAGCGCCTCGACGCCTGGAGCAAAAAACTCGATGCGCGCCCCGGCTGGACGCTCGTCACTGGCGAGAAAACGGAGATCGATCATCTCCTCAAGTCCCTCGGCGTTTTCACTCCGAGCCGCGAGACGCACACGCCCACAGTGCTGATCGGCAACGCACGCACCGGACGCTGGCAGCGCGCCAGCGGTTTCGCCACCCCTGCTACCATCGTTTCCCTAATCGACAACGTGAGCAAGCCATGAAACGCATCATTCTTTTATTGCTCGTCGCCCTCCCGGCCTTCGCCGCCAAGCCGGCGGAAACGTACTTCGGCGACATCGTCCTCACCGATCAGAACGGCCATCGCGTACGGCTCTATGAAGACGTGATGAAGGACCGAACCATCGTCCTCAATTCGTTCTTCGCCAGCTGCAAGGGAAGCTGCCCGATCATGACGCAGACCTACGTGTCGCTGCAGAAGCGCTTCGCCGATCACGTCGGCAAGGACCTGATGCTGGTCTCGATCACCGTCGATCCGAAGAACGACACGCCGCTGCGCCTGGCCGAGTACGCGCGCAAGGCGAACGCGAAGCCGGGCTGGCTGCTGCTCACCGGAACGCCGGACGAGGTGACGCGCGCGCTGAAGAAAATCGGGCAGGCCAGCGAGACGCCTGAGGCGCACATGAACATCATGATCGTCGGCAACGAGAGGACGGGACTCTGGAAAAAAGCGTTCGCCCTCGCGCCACCCGAGGAGATCGCCAAAGTCGTCGACAGCGTGCTCAATGATCCCGGCGAGACACCGGCCACATTCCCCGGCAAATGAGGGGCAATGGCAGGATTCTGGACGCTCGCGGCCGGAGCGCTGGCGTCCGCGCCGGCTGGCTCGGCGCGCGTCTCGCCGCCGAACCGCCAAACCCTCAACATTCGCTGTTAACACGACCCACGCAAGCCTCCCATTCGGCGGCGGGGACGCCGCCGAGCCAGCCGGCGCGGACGCCAGCGCTCCGGTTGGCGACTCTCGCGCAAACGCTTACGTTAAGGCCATTCGGCAAATGAGGCGCGCGTTCGCGGCAGCGATCATCGTCGTCGCAATTTCGATCAGCGCCGCGCCGAAGCTCTCCGAACAACAGGCGCGCGGCAAACAGATCTACCTGCACGGCGAATCGACCGGAAAACCGATCACCGCGCTGATGGGAGCCGAGGGCGTCGAAGTTCCTGCGACGATCGTCCCGTGCGCGAGCTGCCACGGCGCCGACGCGCGCGGCAAGTCCGAAGGCGGGGTCACACCTTCGAATCTTCGCTGGGACGTCCTCACGAAACCCTACACCGCCCTGGGCCAGCGCAGCCACCCGCCGTACACGCGGGCCACGATCAAGCGCGCCGTGACGATGGGCGTCGACCCGGCCGGCCACAAACTGCAAGCCGCCATGCCCCGCTATCGCATGTCGCTCGCCCAGATGGACGACCTGATCGCCTATCTGCAGGCGCTCCCGCACGACAGCGATCCCGGCCTCTCCGACGACGCGGTGCGCATCGGCGTCGTCACGTCATCACCGGCCGCGCGAACGCCGATCGAGTCGTACATCGCCCGCATCAACACCGCCGGCGGCATCTTCGGCCGGAAAATCGAACTGCGCTTCACGACGTCGCTGACGCAAACGTTCATCGACAGCGAGCACCCATTCGCCATCGCCGCGTCATCACTGATCGGACACGAAGAGGATGCCGAGTCGCTCATCGACCGCAATCAACTCCCCTCGATCGCCGCCATCGCCACCCGGACACCGAAAAGCCGCTACTCATTCCACCTGCTCGCCGGCATCCGCGAACAAGCCGTCGCGCTCGCGCAGTACGCAACGAAACGCGGCGCCGCACAAACCGTCATCGTTTCGCCGGAAGAACAACCGTGGCGCGACATCGCCGCCGACGTGAAGGAAGCGACGAAGTTGCCCAGTTGCCAGCTTGCCGCATGTCTTTCGGCAACCGGGCAACCCGGCAACCCGGCAACCCTCGTCCTCGGACCCGAATCCCTCCAGCGCGAAGTTCTCCGTTCGACGACGGCCCTCATCCTCATCCCCGGCGCCATCGCCGCATCGTTCGACGATCTTCCCCCAATACTCGATCACCGCCTCGCCATCGCCGTCCCCCTCATCCCCTCCGACGCCACCCCCACCGGCATCGCCGAACTCCACGCCCTTGGCACCGACTCCCTCTCCCCCACGATCACCGGTACCTTCGTCTCCATCCAACTCCTGATCGAATCCCTCCGCCGCGCCGGCCGCGACCTCGGCCGCGAAAAACTGATCGACACGATCGAAGGCCTCTACGACCTAGAAAGCGGACTAACGCCGAAGATCACCTTCGGCCCAAACCGGCACACGGGGATTAACGTGGCACACATCCTCGTGTGGAGTGCGAAGGAAAAGACCTTCGTGCCGGAGTGACTGTTCGGAGAGCAGCCAGCGCGCCGTTCGCGTCCGGTGCGACGAGTAGGACAGTGGGTTCTCGCAGAGTATCGTTCTCAAATGGCCAGCGACTACACGGATGCGCAACTTGAACGAGTTTTCATCGAAGTTGAAGGGCACTTGCTGGAACTACACGCACGGTGGAATCTCTTTAGGAAGCTGTATCGAGGCAATGAAAATTCGCAGCCCATCCTTAAGGCGGTTGCGAGCGAGACGTTTTGGCTTCTAGGCCGATTACTGCACCGCGGTTCATTGCTACTATTTCGGCAGCTGACGGACGGACCACGAACGGGTAAGAAAAGAAATGCAAGCCTGGAGGGTGTGTTGGAGGCCGTGGCTGGCGACTCCTACCGAATAACTGAATCCGAACTAATGAAGGAGTTGGACGCGGCGCGGCAGAACACGGCGATTCGGGACCACGCAAACAAGTACATTGCCCACCTCGACTTCGATTTGCTGGCGGGCGTTACGCCAGCCCCCACCAGCATTGAGATCGCTGAGTTCGAGGAGGCGCTTCGTCACATGCGCGAGTTTGCGAACGGCCTGGCCACGAAGTTTTTCGGCGGGCGGGAAAGAAACTTTTCCGACGAAGCCGAGCTGATAACGAAACAGGCCGACTTATTCGTCGACACGCTAAAGAAAGGATTAGCAAAGGAGCGTTAAGGCTCCCGCTTCCCATTTGCCTAGCGAAGGAGATACCCGGCTTCGCCGAGGCGCTTTCTTGGCCCCGTAATTGGGTTCATCTGCGTCCATCTGCGGATAAAAGCCGTATCCGCAGATTACGCAGATGAACGCAGATGTGATTTGGAGCCAGACCTTCGTCCCTCGCATGGCTCCATCCATGCAGTGGGATCAGTGAGGTCCCGAAACCACCATGTCCATCACCCGAGCGACAGCTCTACCGCTTCTGATCCTTGCCCTTGCCGGCGGCGCACAGGCGCGCGTCGTCAAGCACAAAACGACTGTCCCCGCATTCACGGCTGCGGCGACGAATGATGCGGCGAAGACGCCGGCGCTCAGCTCTGCGAGCAGGGCTGGATCGGCGATTCTGCGGGCGCAGATTCTCCTCGATCGGGCGCATTACTCGCCGGGGGAGATCGATGGGCGGTATGGGAGCAATACCCGGCTCGCGGTCACGGCGTTCAATCTGTCCCGAGGAATTGCGGGAGGGTCGAAGGTGATCGCCGGGACGTGGGCGGCGCTGAATAAAGACTCTGCTGCTGTCATCGAGCCGTATGCGATTACGGCGGCCGATGTGGCTGGGCCGTTTGTGAAGATCCCTCCCGAAACGATCGACAAGGCGAAGCTGCCGGCGCTCGGATATGAATCGATCGCCGAGGAGCTGGGGGAGAAGTTTCATGTCAGCCCGACGCTGCTGCAGACTCTCAATCGCGGCGTGGCGTTCGACAAGGTTGGTTCGATCATCCAGGTACCGAACGTCACGCGGCCGCCGCTGCCGAAGACGGCGGGGATGAGCATCCGCGTCAGCAAGCGGCGGACGACGGTGGAAGCGGTCGACGCGAAGGGCGCGGTGCTGGCCAGCTACCCGGCCACCATCGGCAGCGTTCACGATCCGCTGCCGATCGGGAAGTGGAAGATCAACGGCGTGGCGTGGGATCCGAGCTTCAACTACAACCCCGATCTCTTCTGGGACGCCGAGTCGAGCGAGAAGAAGGCGAAGATCCCGGCCGGGCCGAACAATCCCGTCGGCGTCGTCTGGATCGATCTGTCGAAACCGCACTACGGCATCCACGGGACGCCGGAGCCGTCGACGATCGGCAAGACGACGTCGCATGGCTGCATCCGGTTGACGAACTGGGACGCGAGCGAGCTGGCGAAGGTGGTCACGCCCGGAATGCCCGCGGTGCTGGAGCCATGAAGAGAGTGGCCTTCGCCGCCGGCGCGCTGGCCCTCTGCGGACTGGCGTGGATCGCCGCGGGCACGACGCCGAATGAGAGGGAGTCGGGGGTCGGGAGTGGGGGGTTGGAGAGGATCGATTCATCGGCGCTACGACCGCGGGCTGCCGACGTGCTAGCCGCCGCATCATCAACATCACCGATCCCACTCCCCACCCCCAACTCCCCACTCCCTGAATCAGACGCTCCTCGCCCACTCACCATGCCGGTGCTCGGCATCGATCCGGGCAGCATCCACGACACGTTCGACGAGATGCGCGGCGGCGCCACGCGCCGGCACGACGCGCTCGACATCCTCGCTCCTCGGGGCACCCCGATCGTGGCCACCGACGATGGGATGGTGAAGAAGCTCTTCACCAGCGTGCCCGGCGGACTGACCGTCTATCAGTTCGATCCGGATCAGCGCTACTGCTACTACTACGCGCACCTCGAAGCCTACGCGCCGGGCCTGCACGAAGGGCAGATCCTCCACCGCGGCGATCTGGTCGGCTACGTCGGCACGACCGGCAACGCGGCGAAGGACACGCCACATCTGCACTTCGCCGTCATCCGTCTCGATCCGGACAAGCGCTGGTGGACCGGCACGGCGATCAATCCGTATCCGCTGCTGTACAAGCCTCGCTGACGGACATGGGGTGCCCGTCAATGCATCCCATGCATGCGCAGCAGCGCGTGCCACATGGCGTTGCCGCAGAAGACGACGAGAACAACGGCTACGACGACAAGAATCACGATCCATAATTTCCTACTCATACGCGAGTGCCTCCCTAACGGCCAGCCGCGCGGAGCGGCGCGCGGGGTAGAAGCTGCTCAGCGCGGCGAGGATCAGGACGAGCCCCAGCCACGCGGCGGCAGCGATTGGTGACATGTAAAAGTCGAGCGGGGTGCGAATGAACATGCGTCCCGTCGCCGCATCGAGTGCGAAGGTGATCGGAATCGCGGCGATGAGCGCCAGGAACCAGCTGAGGATCGCCATCACCATTCCTTCGAAGAGCACATCGCGGGCGATGGTGCGCCGCGTCGCGCCGATGGCGCTGAGGATGCCGATCTCGCGCGTCCGCTCCACGACGTTCAGCGATAGCGTCGTCGTCAATCCCAATCCCCCGACGAGGACGACCAGCAGCGCCGCGAAGATCAGGGCGGACTTGATGATTACCAGATGGTCGGAGAACGACTTGCGCGAATCGCTGAGCGCCTGAACGCCGCTGACGTTGATGCCGGCGCGGTCGAGCGCCTGCTCGATCGATCGCGACGCTGCCACCTGTGCGGGGATGTCGTGACGGCGGGTGACGATGCGCACGCTGCGCGTCAGATCGCCGGACTGGCCGGTCGCCGCGAGAATCGCGCGCCGCGACGCGTAGACGGTGTGGCCGGGAGCAAGCTCGTGGACCACGCCGACGATGCGCCAGCGCACGATTCGGTTGTTCACGCGTAATTCGAGAATGCCGCGCGAGGTGATGGACTGATTGACGACGCAGACGGCGTCGTCATCCGTCCGCAGCCATCGTCCTTCGAGCAGCGGAAGCGCGAGCAGGTTCGTGTTCGCGTCGGGACCGACGAGCGTGACGCGCAGGTCGCCGAGCGTCGCGCCGGTTTCGATCCAGTACTCGGCGTGCGCGACGTCCGGCACCGTCGCCAGCGCCTGCGCGACGGTTGCAATCGGATACGGACGCGAGAACGCCGCCATGACGTCGAAACGGCGGGCACGGCCGTCGGCGTCGAGGGTTCGCGTCCAGGCGGCGGAGACGTTCAGCGCGGCGATGAATGCCGCTCCTCCTGTCGCCAGCGTTGCGACGGTCAGGATCAATCGTCCGCGCCGATGAAACGTCGTGCGCAGCGACAACATCAACGGACGCGGCAGCCAATCGACCCTTGCAAGCCAGCGGTCGAATGCGCGCGTGCCGAACGGGCGGCGCCCCACATCGTTGCTGAACGCCTCGTGGATGGTGATACGCGAGGCGCGATACACCGGAGCGAGCGCCACGAGCAGCGGAATGAGAATCCCCGCCGCGATTTCCAAAGCAATGATCCACAGCGGCGGCATCGCGTCGGTGATCGTGGCGTTGAGCATGCTCGCGCAGAAACGCGCGTATGCCAGGCCAGCGGAGATGCCGAGCGGGATGCCGAGGGTGAGCGCGGCGACGGCGAGGATCGAGACCTGGCCGAGGTAGAGGGAGGCGACCTGGCCCGTCGATGCTCCGAGCGTTTTCATCACGGCGACCTGGCGCAGCTGCTCGACCAGGAGCGCCTGGATCATGTTCGCCACGAGGATCGCGCTGAGCGCGAACGTCAGCGCGCCGAACGCGCCGAGGAGGAAGAGGAAGGTGTCCATCTGGGCGGCGTGCGGATGGCGGCCGGGGGTGGGGATGTCCATGCGCGTCACGTGGCCGATCGTTGCCGCGACGCCGTTGGCGATTTCGCGGATGCGGTGCTCGTCGCCGGCTGCCAGGATTCGGATTTGATCCGCAGATGTCGCAGAGGAACGCAGAGATGATTGCCAGGTCACGAATCCGGTCGCTGCGTGTTCCATCCAGCCCGGGGCTAGTCCCGCTGCGTGAACGGTTCCGGCGATGCGGATCGGATGCTCGATGTGATCGCTCGTTCGTACGATGACGCGATCGCCGACGTTTGCGCGCGTTACGGAAAGCGACGCGCGCTCGATCAGTACCTCGTCGTCTTTCGGCGGCCAGGCGCCGGAGTCGGGCGTGAAACGGTCCATGCGCACGTCGTTGAAATCGCGCACGACGAAGAGGATCAGCGGGACCCACTGGCCGTTCGCGATCTTTAACCGCGCGTAGATCACCGACCTCGCCTCGGCGTCGCTCACTCCCGGCATGCGGCGAACGGAATCGATGAGCGCGTCGTCGACACGATCCACCGACAGGATCGCGGACGCCGGACGCGTGTCGCTGTACGTCGTCTTCAGCTCGCGCTTCAGGATCGAATACGACGTCAGGATCATGCCGACGCCGAAGGCACCCGCGGTCATCGCGGCGACGGCGAGCGCGGTCCGCAGCGGCGTTCCGGCGATGTCGCGGAAGACTTTCCGCCAGCGCGGCGCGATCACGCCACGCACCCGTCGGCGATCGTAATCGTGCGGCTGACGCACGCCGCCGCCTCGCGATCGTGCGTGACGACGAGCAGCGTCTTGCCGTCCGCGGCGAGCTCGCCGAAGAGCCGGAAGATGGCCACGCTCGTCTCCGAATCGAGATTGCCGGTCGGCTCGTCGGCCAGGATCACCGGCGGATCGTTGGCCAGCGCGCGCGCGATGGCCACGCGCTGTTGCTGCCCGCCGGAGAGCGCGGACGGCAGCTTGTCCGCCTGATCGGCCACGCCGACGCGCTCGAGAAGCTGCACCGCCCGCGCGCGCCGCTGCCTGCGCGGCGTCATGCCGCAGAAGTCCATCGGAAGCATGACGTTCTCGGCGACGGTGAGCGTTGGCAGGAGTTGGAAGAACTGAAAGACGAATCCGATGTTGCGTCCGCGCCACGACGCGATCTGGTTGTGATCGAGATCGGCGATTGATGCCCCGCCGATCGTCAGCGCGCCGGATGATGGCCGATCGATGCCGCCGATCATGTTCAGCAGCGTCGACTTGCCGCTGCCGGACTTGCCGACGATGGCCACGAACTCGCCGGCGGCGATTTCGAGGTTGATGTTGCGCAGCGCGTTGAACGAGCCGGCAGGCGTTTCGTACGTTTTGGAGATGCGCTGCATGGTGATCATGCCGCGCAGGATGGGAGTACCACGCTGAACAATCGTTGAATGGGTTGTTCAGGTTAGGTTCAGAATAAACGCAGTATTGGTTGCCGGGTTGCCAGGTTGCCAGGTTGCCAGGTTGCCAGGTTGCCAGGTTCAGATTTAAACGCAGCCGGATACTCAGACGATAAATGACCGGCAACCCGGCAACTAGGCAACCCGGCAACCCACTGCACATGCGCATTCTCATCGCCGAAGACGAGCCGCACCTGTCGCGCCAACTGACGTCCGCGCTCACCGACGCCGGTTACGCCGTCGACTGCGCGCTGGACGGTGAGCGCGCCGATTTCCTCGGCGCTACCGAGCCGTACGATGCGGTCATCCTCGACCTCGGCCTCCCGAAGATCGACGGGCTGACGGTGCTCCGCCGATGGCGCGAGGCGGGAATCGCAACGCCCGTCCTCGTCCTCACCGCGCGCGATTCGTGGCACGAGAAGGTCCGCGGCATCGACGGCGGCGCGGACGATTACGTGGCCAAGCCATTTCAGATGGAAGAGGTGCTAGCCCGACTGCGCGCGCTGATCCGTCGCGCCAGCGGCCAGGTAACTCTCGAGATTCGAAGCGGCGCGGTCGTCCTCGATCCGCGCAACGCGCGCGTCACGCTCGGCGGCGCGCCGGTGAAACTGACCGGCCACGAGTTCCGCGTGCTCTCCTATCTCATGCACCACCGCGACCGCGTCGTATCGCAGGCCGAGCTGACGGAGCACATCTACGCACAGGATTTCGATCGCGATTCGAATACGGTCGAAGTCTTTATCGCCCGCCTCCGCCGCAAACTCGGCGCTTCCTTCATCGAGACGGTGCGCGGCCTCGGCTACCGAATCGAGAGCGAGCGATGAAGTCGTTCCGCACGCGTCTTCTCATCGGCTCGATCATTTTCGCTGCCGGCCTGCTGGCGGTGTTTCACGCCGCGTCGCTGGCGTTCTTCCGCCGATATCCGTACTCGTTCGTGATGCGCATCGATCACGCGCACATCCTCTTCGTGGCGGTGATCCTCATCATCATCGGCGTGACGCAAATGCGCCGCGGCCTCTCGCCGTTCGACGAATTGCGCGAGCGTCTCGGCGCGGTGCGCGACGGCAGCGAGGAGCGGCTGGAAGGAAAATATCCGTCCGAGGTGCAACCGCTGGTGAATGATCTGAACGCGATGCTCGATCATCGCGACGAAGTCGTTCGCCGCGCCCTCGGCAAAGCGGGCGATCTCGCGCACGGCCTGAAAACGCCGCTCGCCGTGCTCATGCACGAAGCCGATCGCGCCGACGCCGCGGGCCAGCACGACGTCGCAGCCGAGATGCGCGCGCAACTCGACCGCATGCGCCGCCAGCTCGACTACCACCTCGCGCACGCCCGCGCCGCCGCCTCCGGCGCTCCGCTCGGTACACGCAGCTCCGTCGCAGAATCGGCGAATGCGCTCGCCCGAACGCTCCTCCGTCTTCACGCCAATCGCGGGCTGTCGATCGATGTGAATGTCTCGCCCGATCACGCCGTCCGCGTCCAGCGCGAAGACCTTGACGAGATGCTCGGCAACCTCCTCGACAACGCGTGCAAGTGGGCAAAGTCGCGCGTCACGATCACCTCGTCACTCAGCGATTCATCGATGCTCATCACCATCGACGATGACGGCCCCGGTCTCGATCCCGCGCTTCATGACGCGGTCCTGCAACGCGGCGTCCGCGCCGACGAAGCGGCACCCGGATCCGGCTTCGGACTGGCGATCGTGCGCGATCTCGCCGAGTTGTACGGCGGATCGATCGCGCTGGAGCGTGCGGCCACGGGTGGAGTAAGAGCAGCGTTACGACTGCCGGGCAACAGTTCACGCGGAAGCGCGGAGTAAAACCGGGCTCGGCGTTTGCTTCGCTCGCCGGGCCATGAAACAGACGATCTTCGGGATCCTTTTTACTGCAATCACGGCAATGAGCTTTGCCGCTGATCCGCCCGCGAAGCCGTGGACGTCCAGCATCGGCGCGGGGCTCGCCATCACCAGCGGCAACACCGACACGAAGAATTACAACCTCGCCTTCTCCACAAAATACGATCCGAAGACGAAGTACGTGTTCAAGGGCGATGCGCTCTACCTGCGCGGCGACACGAACGGTGAGACGCAAGTCGACAAGGCATCCGCCGATGCGCGCGGCGAGTACTCGCTGTCCGATCGCACCTTCGCGTTCGCCGAGGTTTCGTATCTGCGCGATCCGTTCAAGGGACTGAACTATCTCGTCGCGCCGTTGGCCGGCGGCGGCTATCGCATCATCAAGACCGACACGCGGAACCTCACAGTCGACGCCGCCCTCGGCGCGGAGTTGGAGAGCAATACCGGCTTCGGACGATCGACCAGCGGAGCGGCGAAGGCGGGCGAGAATTTCGACTGGTCGCTGTCGCCGACGAGCAAGTTCACGCAGAAGCTGACCGGAATCTGGAAGACGAACAATTTCGGCGACGCCTTCTACCACTTCGACGCCGGCCTGATGACGACCGTAGCGACTCGTCTCGAACTGAAGCTGGCGTACGTGTACGACTACAAAACGAGACCGCCGTCGGCGGACATCCGAAAGGGCGACAGCGCGCTCTTCGCCGCGCTGCTTTTCAAGTTCTAGAGGTTTCGGCGAATGCGTCCGCGAGATTCTGCGGCAACTCGATCGGCAGGAACCATGAGGCGGGATAGAGGTAATCCTCGTCCTCTTCGTCGATGACGCGCAACATGTTGTGCTTCGCCGCAACCGCGTCGTCGAGGACTTCGTAGATTTTCCGCAGTTCGAGCGAGTGCTCGCTCTCGTCATTGTGGATGCAGACGACGTAACGCTTTGCTTTGTCGGTCATGTCAATCCAGAACGCGCTTGATCTTCATTCTTCGTTTGCCGAGGCCGTGCGCCTCGAACCAATGAAGCTCGGCGTCGGAAATCGTACCATCCGAAAGACGGACGGTTGCCCATCCCTTCATCTTTCGCCAGTTGCCTTTGCCGTACAGACGAACCAATCGATTCAAGATTCGGATTCCGTGTCCCGAGGCGATCGTTTCGATGTTCCGTACCTCGCCAAGAATCTCGAACCTCATTCGCCGAGCCTACCTCGGACCGGCCATCCTATCCCCCGCAACCTGACAGAATCCTGACTTCGCCAAAGTTGATGTTGCACAACACAGGTCCATAATCCTCCGCATAGGAGGAAGTCCATGAAACGAGCAGCTACCGCGATCGCTTTGGTTTCGTTACTCGCTTTGCCGCTGATGGCCTCGGGGCCCGGCGGCGGGATGGGATCGGCGCCGATGCCGAGCATGTCGCAACGCTCTCCGCACGATCAGGCCGTCGACTATTTCAACAACGCCGAGCGCCGCATCGACGGACTGTCGAAGGTTCACGATGAGATGAAGGCGGCCATGGCCACCGATCCGGCGAAAGCGGCGAAGCTGCAGGGCAAGCTGGCCAAGGGGCTGGAGAATGCCGCGGCCGATCTGGAGCGCGCGGTGAAAAACGACCCGCAGCTTTTCCAGGCGTACAGCGAGCTCGGATTCACCTATCGCAAGATGGGCAAGTTCAAGGAGTCGCTCGAGTCGTACGACAAAGCGCTTTCGATCTCGCCCGATTACACGCCCGCGATCGAGTATCGCGCCGAGGCGTACCTCGGATTGAATCGGATCGACGATGCGCGAAAGGCGTACACCGATCTCTTCGCCGGCGATCGTCCGAAAGCGGACGCGCTGCTCATTTCGATGAAGAGCTTCGTCGCCGCGCGCAAGGCCGATGCGGCCGGACTCGACGCCGCGCAGCTCGATGCGTTCGCGAAATGGGTCGACCAGCGCGAGATCATCCATGGCCAGACCGTTGCCCTGACCGCGCAGACGTCCACGTTCCGCTCGTGGTAATTCGCGGTCTCGCGGTCTCGCGGTTTCGCGGTCTCGCGGTGCTGCACGCCGCGACGGCGTTGATCGTCGTCGCGGCATGCGGCGGTAGGTCTCCGGTCGTCGCACCCTCTGAAACCCGCTTCGAATGGCAACTTCCGGCGGGATTTCCCCTTCCGCTGACCGAGCCGGACAACCTGCAAACGCCGGCGAAGTTCGCGCTCGGACGGCGGCTCTTCTACGACCGGCGCCTATCCGCGAACGGGACGCAGTCGTGCGGCGATTGTCACCAGCAGAACCGCGCGTTCAGTGACGGAAAAACGGTCGCGATCGGATCGACCGGGCAGCATCACACGCGCAATGCGATGACGCTGACAAACGCCGGCTACAACGCCAGCTACACCTGGGACGACACGCGCGTCCGCTCGCTGGAAAAACAGGCGCTGGTGCCGATGTTCAACGCGCATCCGATCGAGCTGGGTGTGTTGGGACATGAGCGCGAAATCGTGTCGCGGTTTCGCGATGACGAGTTTCGCGCGGCCTTTCCGGGCGAGCGGAAGCCGGTGTCGATCCGCAACATGGCGAAGGCGCTGGCGGCATTCGAGCGCGCGCTGGTCTCGGGACATTCGCCGTACGACCGGCTCGTCTACGGCGGCGACGAGAACGCGCTGTCGACGTCCGCGTGGCGCGGCATGCGTCTCTTCTTTTCGAAACGCGCGGGTTGTTCGGAGTGCCATCAGGGATTCAACTTCTCAGCGGAGTCGCGCTACGCCGGTCATTCGAAGACGGCTCCGGTGCTGGTCCGCAACGGCGTCACCGAGGGGGCGTTCCGCGTCCCGACGCTGCGGAACATCGAGCTCACCGCGCCGTACATGCACGACGGCAGCATCGCCACGCTGGATGAGGTGATCGAAAAGTACGCCGTGGCGCGCAAGCTGACGCTCGACGCATCCGAACGCGAGGACCTCGCGGAGTTTCTGCGCTCGCTGACGGATCTTGAGTTCGTGAGCGATCCACGATTCGCGGCTCCGTGAGCTGTCAATTTCTTCACACCCTCTTAGGCGCCACAATTCGCGAATCTTGAGATCCTTCGCCGTCCTGCGGCGGCTCAGGATGACAGCGTCGCGCAGAACTCCCGCAGCATCGCTTCCCCTTCCGGCCACGGACCGTGACCCGATGCCGCGTTGATGTGGCCGGCGTCGCCGATGAAGACGAGGCGGCTTCCCCATGCATCGGCGAAGCGGCGCGCGCGGTTGACGCTGACGTATTCGTCGTTCGTGCTCGCGACGACGATGCTCGGAAATGGCAGCCGCGGGAGCGGCATGTACGAGAACGTGCGGCCTTCGATCGGATAGTTCGGCGCTTCGACGTCGCTCGGCGCGACGAGAAACGCGCCGAGGACGCCCTGTCCGCCGCAATCCTCGACCCACTGCGCCACGAGCGCGCATCCGAGACTGTGCGCGGCGAGGACAGGCGGAACGGGCGCGTCGGTGACCGCCATCTCGAGGGTCGCAACCCACTCGGAACGATCGGGATGATCCGGATCGCGCTGCTGCACGCGCTGAAAGTCTGGATGGCGCGCTTCCCAATGCGTCTGCCAATGCTGCGGGCCGGAGTTCCAGAGTCCGGGAATGGTGAGGACAGGTGCGCTCATTCGCGCAGTTTACTTTCAGTCAACCGCGCTGCCGGTAGACTTCGCACCATGCGCTCGCGGCTCGCCATCCTCGTTCTGCTCCTCGCCGCGGCCGCATCCGCCGCGGTCATCGACGATCTCGACGACGTCTCGAAATGGACCGCCGCCCCTTCCGACGGCGTCGCACTGAACCTCGTGCCCGATGGCGGCGCGATGCGGATGGATTTCGATTTTCGCGGGCACGGCGGTTGGGCTGCGGCGCGGCGGAACGTGAATATCGAGCTGCCGGCCAACTATCGGTTCTCGTTTCGGCTGCGCGGCGAGACGCCGCCGAACACACTCGAAATCAAGTTCATCGATCCGTCCGGCGAGAACGTGTGGTGGATGCGCCGCGTCGCGTGGGAGTTTCCGCGCGACTGGGCCGAGGTCGTTGCGGACAAACGGAACATCGAGTTCGCGTGGGGGCCATCGCAGAATCATGTGCCGACGAAGATCGGCGCGATCGAGGTCACGGTTACTGCAGCGGCCGGCGGCAAAGGGAGCGTCTGGCTCGATCGGATCTCGTTCGATGAACTGCCGGTCGATGCGTCGTCGCCGATCGTAAGCGCATCCAGTTCGCAGGAGACGCCTGATCACGCGATGGATGGGCGGACGGACACGGCTTGGCGTTCGGCCGGCGGCGGCGCGCAGTGGCTCAGCGTCGATCTGCGGACCGTGCGCGAGTTCGGCGGGGTCGTAATCCAGTGGAATGTCGCCGCACGCGATTACGACGTCGCGACCTCGATCGACGCGAACGAGTGGACGGTCGTCCGCACCGTCCGAAACGGCAACGGCGGGCGCGACTACCTGCAGACGCCCAACGCCGCCGCGCGATTCGTCCGCATCAACATGAGCGGCGGCGAGAGCTACGCCATCGATGAGATCACCATTGAGCCGCCGCGTTTCGGCGATCGCATCATTAATGTCTATCAGCGCATGGCCCACGACGCAGCGCGCGGCCGCTACCCGCGCGGACTGACCGGCGAGCTCGCCTACTGGACGATCTTCGGCGTCGATCGCGACGAAGGAGCGAAGCCGCTGCTGTCCGAGGATGGCGCGATCGAGACGCCGGCGGGCTTCACGCTCGAGCCGTTCGTGCGCATCGACGGCCGGCTGATGACATGGGCTGACGTGACCACGACGCAATCGCTCGAACAGAATTCGCTGCCGCTGCCGTCGACGACCTGGCACCATCCGAAGTTTGAATTAGAGATTGCTCCGTTCGGCGCCGGAACCGCGAAAGCGCCGATCGGCTACGCGCGCTATCGCCTGCGCAACACAAGCGCGCATGCCGAGCGCGCACGGTTCTACGTCGCCATCCGTCCGCTGCGCGTAACGCCGCCGTGGCACGAACTGAACATCGCCGAGCTGACGGCGCCGATCCGATCGATCGACTGGTCGGGCAGCGAGCTCAAAGTCGACGACATGCGCATCGTTCCGCTGACGAAGCCGGCGTCCGTTGGCGCATCGACGTTCGATGGCGGAGATGCGAGCGAATTGTTCGACGCGTTTCCAACAACCCATTCCGTCACCGATCCCCAACGCCACGCCTCGGCATTGATGCTCTGGAATCTGACGCTCGCGCCCGGCGAAGAAAAGATCATCGATATCGCCATCCCGCTGCACGCGCACGACGCGCAGACGATTCCGCGCGACGTGACAAAACAGCGCGCGGCCGCAATCGCGTACTGGCGAAAAATCGTCGACCACGTCGGCATCGACATCCCCGCCGCGCGCGATCTCATCGACACCGCGCGCGCCAACATCGCCTACAACCTCCTCGGGCGCGACGGTCCGGCCATCCGCGGCGGCGCGCGCAACTATCGCCGCAGCTGGATCCGCGACGGCTCCCTCGCCTCCACCATGCTCCTCCGCTTCGGCCTCGGTGATGACGTCCGCGACTACATCCGCTGGTTCGCGCCGTACCAGTTCGCCGACGGCAAGATCCCCTGCTGCGTCGACGCTCGCGGTGCCGATCCGGTCAATGAACACGACAGCCATGGCGAGTTCATTTACCTCGTCGCCGAGCACGCGCGGCTCACCGGCGATCTTTCGCTCGCACGCGAGATGTGGCCGCATGTCGAGAAAGCCGCGGATTACGTCGATGCCTTGCGCCGCCAGACGACCGGCGAATTCAAGGGGCTTCTTCCGCCGTCGATCAGCCACGAAGGCTATTCCGCGAAACCGATGCACTCGTACTGGGACGATTTCTTCGCCTTGCGCGGACTGAAAGACGCCGCATGGTTGGCCGAGCAACTCGGCAATCGCGACGCGGCGTCGCGGTTAGCGAAAAGCCGCGACGAATTCGCGCGCGACTTCCACGCGTCAATCGTTCGCGAGATCGAAACGCACCACATCGACTACATCCCCGGCTCCGCGGACCTCGGCGATTTCGATCCGACTTCGACGACGATCGGCATCGAACCAGCCGGCGCAACTCTTCCGCACGATGTCCTCGTCCACGAGTTCGACCGCGCATGGAACGAATCACTGGCGCGCATGGACGGCTGCCGCGCGTGGAAGGACTACACGCCGTACGAGCTGCGCCAGGTCGGCACGTTCATCCACCTCGGCTGGCGCGACCGCGCCCAACACCTCCTCACCTTCTTCCTCGACGACCGCCGCCCGCTCGGCTGGAAGCAATGGCCCGAGGTCATCGCGCAGGATTACCGCGCCCCAACCTACCTCGGCGACATCCCCCACCTCTGGGTCGGCTCCGACTTCGTCCGCAGCTTCATCGACATGCTCGCCTACGAACGCGAATCCGACGACGCGCTCGTCCTCGGTGCCGGGATTCCGTCGTCATGGCTTGACCAAGGTGTTCGCATTCGCGGACTGCGCACGATCTACGGCCCCCTCAATTTCTCCGTGAAGCGTAAAGGAAAGCGCATCATCGTCAACATCAGCGGAGTACGCGTGCCGAGGGGCGGGGTCTTGTTGCAGTTGTCGGGCGTCGGCGAACGCATCATCAAGCTCTTACCCGCCAGCGTGGAGTTGACGAGATGACAGTTTCAGCGGAGGACGCGGAGAGCGCCGAAAAAGGCTAGCGCGGGTGTTCAGGCAATTCGGCGATTACCGATCGAAGCACTGGGTTTACCGCTTCGGAATTGTCGAAAACCGATGCGACGTCAGGTTCCAGCACGACAACAACAGAACCTTCCCTGATCCGAGACGCGAACCGATTCGACTTCGACTTTGAGTAGTCGAAGCGATACTCAGAACGCATGCCGTCGGATGTTTTCTTAGGAGAGGCTTTCTTCATAGGTGCTCGCTCGAAAGAAGTTTTTTTTGTGCGCTGCACGTCAAATATCAACCCAAACTTCAGTCGCAATCATTCGTCAGAAAAGAGAGTCGGTGTCGTCAGGTACCAACCGCGAGTTGTATTGCTCTTCAATTAACTCGATTAAAAGTGTCGCATCCGCCATCAGTAGCTCAACCTCAGTCGGACCGACACTGACCTTTGACCCGTCCTTCTTACGGCCGTTTCGATGCACAATGTCGTGACGTACCGAGACGGCCCGCGCTATATCCTTGATAGCGCTGCGGAAATCGATCTGAAGAGTATCTCGATACATGTTTTCGACCTTTGCGACGTTGTGCCAGATCATGTCCAAGAGGTATCGTTTCGCCTCTTCGGGTGCCTTCTCGGCCTCCGAGAGCAGATTGGAGTACGAAACCGTACGATTCTTGAACTCCGGCGTCGTTTCAATGAACCTTCGCAACAAGGCCATGTCCTTCAGTACTGTGTTGATAAACGTGTCTGAAAGGTAAGTCTCGATAGCGGTGATCGTATTTGCGTACAACAGCGGATGTATGGCAGCCAGAGGACGGGAGACCGATTCCGCTAGGAGTTCACGGACTGTCTGAATCGCCACACGGAACGTACTCAGCGCATCCTTGTTAGCGCTAATCGCATCGTAAAATGTTTGGTCGTAGTCTTCATCGCTTTCGACGGGAGCCCAATCAGGCATGTCATCCGTGAGCTGTTCGGCTAGCTCCTCAATAACTTCGTCATCGACCCGTCCCCCGAAGGCATCGAAGAGTACCTCCTGCGGGTCGTACGGGCCGCCCCATATATAGATGTACCCCCCCTCCGCAGACTCATACGGTGTCCGATTCGCTGGATCTTCGTATCGCTGACGGAACCACCGCTCCATTGACTTCAGCTGCTCTTCCCGTGCAAGTTCTTGGATTTCTTTGATGTTCTCGTCTCTCTCGTCTTCCATGCAGGCCTTTGTGATCACATGCACATCACATTGTGTCTTTCGAAACGCTGAGCATACACGTCCGAGGGAAAGTCGGCAGAATGCGATGCCTATCGATGCGCGAAGGATTTTGCCCTCCTCCCCCCTCTAACGCGGTGAATGGCTGAATTCGTGGCGGAACATCCGGATCGCTTTCTTGTCGCTCGCATGGTGCGGGGGGACGAAGCAGCGTTCGGGGAGTTCTTCGAATCGCACTTTGCGCCGCTGTTCCGGTTTGCGATGCCGCGGGTTTCGAATGATGCGCAGGCCGCCGAGGAAGTGGTGCAGGCGGCGCTTTGCCGGGCGGTGCGGAAGCTGGCGTCGTATCGGGGCGAGGCGGCGCTGCTGACGTGGTTGTGCACGTTCTGCCGGCATGAGATCAGCGCGTATTTCGAGAAGGCCAGCCGCGTGCCGCCGATGGTGGATCTGCTCGATGACATCCCCGAGGTGCGGGCGGCGCTGGAGTCGCTGAGTGCTGGAGAACGGCCGGAGGTGGCGCTGCGGCGGAGTGAGACCAGCAGGATCGTGCAGCTCGTGCTCGACCGGCTTCCCGGGCATTACGGCGATGCGCTGGAGTGGAAGTACATCGATGGGCTGTCGGTCGCGGAAATCGCGGCGCGGCTGAACATCGGAGCGAAGGCCGCCGAATCGATGCTGACGCGGGCGCGGGCGGCGTTCCGCGACGCATTCACGGCGGCGTATGGCGGGCGGTGGAGCGAGGCGGAGGTTTGATGATGGACGAAACGAACAGCAACTCTGACGACGCGATCGCTGCGCTGGTCCGGCTGGCCGGGCGGAGACCGCCGGTGCCCGAGGATGCGGCGCGCCGCGTCCGCGAAGCGGTGCACGACGAGTGGATGCAGACGATCAGCCGGCGCCGACGGACGCGATGGATCGGATCGGCGGCTGCAGTTGCCGCGGCGGCGGTGATGATCGTCATCTTGCGAATCACGCCGTCAACGCCGCAGCCGGCGCCGCAACGGATCGTCGTTGCGGGCGGACAGACGAATGGCGCAGTCATCTACGCGAACGACGCCTACGAAGTGGCGAACGGCAGCACCGCGTCGCTGGCGTGGGGCAACGCGATCCTGCGGCTCGACGGCGGAACGCGGGTTCGTATCGCGTCGGCGCGCGAACTGTCGCTCGATCGCGGGGCGGTCTACGTGGACTCGAAGAATGCGGGAGTCCTCATCCGCACGCCGATCGGAATTGTTCGCGACATCGGGACGCAGTTCGAGGTGCGGCTGGCGGCGGATCGGATGCGCGTCCGCGTCCGCGAAGGGCGCGTCGATCTGCAGCATGGCGGCGCAACACATTCGGCGGCGGCAGGCGTTGAACTGGATGCCGATGCGCGCGGCGGCGTGACGGAGCACAGCATCGCGAAGAATGGCGCGGAGTGGGATTGGGTCGTCCGCGCGGCGCCTTCGATTCACCTCGACGGACGCACGCTCGCCGAGGTCGTGACGCTGGTGACACGCGACGAGGGCGTGAAGCCGGTCTGGTCCGACGCGGCGGCGCGCAACGCGGCGTCGATGCGGTTGCACGGCGACGTTCCGCTTACGCCCGAGGAGGCGCTCGACACTGCGCTCGTCGCCTCGGGGCTCACCTCCCGCACCGACGGTGACCGGCTGATCATCGTGAGGAAAAAGTGATGCGCCGCAACCTGATTTTCATCATCGTGCTATGCCTGATTGCGGCGACGGCAGCGGCAGAACTGCGCGGCCGCACGCTCTCCGAAGCGCTGCACATCCTGGAAGGCCGCGGCCTGCGCCTCATCTACAGCACGGACGTCGTGCGGCCGGAGATGATCGTCGGCGCCGAACCGCGAGCTACCGAGCCGCGGCAGATGCTCGACGAGCTGTTACGCGAGCATCACCTGCACGCGACGAAAGGGCCGCGCGGCAGCATCGTGATCGTGCGCGATGCCGAGAAACCCGCGCCGCGCGTAACGCAGCAGACAAAGCCACAGATGCCGGTGACGCTCGAATCGATCGTCGTCACGCCGAGCAAGTTCACGATCTTTACCTCCGAAACGGAAGGACACCAGTTTCTCTCCCGCGAAGAAGTGCGCACCGTGCCGCACCTCGGCGACGACGTGTACCGCGCGTTCGACCGGCTGCCGGGCATCACAGGACTCGACATCAGCGCGCGCTTCAACATTCGCGGCGGGCAGGAAGACGAAACGCAGGTGCTGATGGACGGCGCCGAGATCTACGACCCGTTTCACGTGCGCGATCTCTATCGCGCCTTCAGCACCATCGACGCCGAGGCCATCGGCGCGGTCGACGTGCTCACCGGAGGCTTTCCGCTGCAGTACGGCGGGCGGATGAGCGGCGTGATCGACATGTCCTCGCTCAAGCCGACGGCGCGGCATCACACGGAGCTCGGCATCGGCCTTCTCAACCAGCGAGTCCTCACGAACGGCACTCTTCGCGATGGCAAATCAGAATACCTGCTGTCGTTTCGCCGCGGGTATCTGCACGAGTTGCTGAAGCTGATCGACAACACCAACAAAGGGATCAATCCCAGCTACTACGACCTCCTCGGCAAGGTGGAGACGACGCTGAACGAGCGCACGGTCGTCTCCGCCGACGTCTTCGTTTCCGGCGACGCGCTGACGATCCGCGAGGACGGCGGGCAGGCGCGTGGAAGCTACAGCGACCGCTACGCGTGGGTGAACCTGCGCAACGCGCTCTCGCCGAAGCTGTTCGCGCAAACGGTCGGAACGGTCGGCCGCATCGCCACGCATCGCGCCGGCGATTACGGTTCGTTCGACACGGAAGACCAGGGCGTCGTCAACGATGACCACGCCTTCGATTTTCTCGCGCTGCGGAATGACACGTCGTGGGACGTGTCCGACCGCAACGTGCTCAAGGCCGGCCTGTCGGCGAAGAGACTGCGCGCCCGCTACGACTACGACGGCCATTCGATCATTCGCCTGTCGCTTCTGCACGTGAACGACGGGTTTCAGATGATCGACCGCGATGCCAGCGTGCGCGCGAGCGGCAACGACCTCGCCGCGTACGCCGCCGACCGCATCGCCGTTACGCCTCAATTGGTAGTCGAGGCGGGAGCGCGCGTCGATACGCAGAGCTACGCGCCGGACGGCGCGCACGTGGCTCCGCGGATCAACGCCGCCTACGCGCTCGGCCCGCACGCCACGCTGCGCGCGTCGTGGGGGCGTTTCTATCAGGCGCAGGGGATCAATGAGCTGCAGGTGGAAGACGGCGTCACGACGTTTCTGCGCGCGGAGCGCGCCGATCACAGCGTGCTCGGAGCGGAGTACGACTTCGGCCACGGCTACAGCGCGCGCGCCGAGGTGTATGACAAGCGCTTCACGCAACTGCGGCCGCGGTTCGAGAACATCTTCGACCGCGTCGTCATGTTCCCGGAGTTGCACGGCGACCGGTTGCGCATCGATGCCCTCAGCGGTGAGGCGCGCGGCGGCGAGCTGTTGTTTCGAAAAACGGGCACCTCGCTCAGCGGCTGGATCAGCTACGCGCGCGCCTCGGCGCACGATGTTGTCGAGGGAGCACCCGGGAGCGCGGGAGTCTCGCCCGCCGTCGTACCTCGCGCCTGGGATCAACGCCATACCGCAACGTTCAACCTCGGCTATCGCCTCGGCGCGCGCTGGAACTTCGACATGGCCGGCGTCTATCACAGCGGATGGCCGACGACGCCGGTAAACGGTGTCGTAGTCGACAACGTATTTCACACGGTGCTGGGCAAGTACAACAGCGATCGCCTGCCGGCGTACCGGCGCGTCGACCTGCGTGCCAGCCACACCCTCGACACCTCGCACGGCGGCCTCAGTTTTTTCGTCGAGCTGTTCAACGTCTTCGGAATCCGGAACGTCTCCGGCGTCGACGGCTACTTTTTCAACTTCGATTCACACGGCGACATCGTCGGACACCGGCATCACGAGGTCATCCTCGGCGTTGTGCCGTCGTTCGGGATCACGTATTCGTTTTGAGGTCTGGCCAAGGAGCCACACATGCGCAAGAAATCGATCCTCATCCTTCCGCTTCTGATGATTCCCCTTCTCGGCGCACGGCGTCGCGCGGTGATCCCGCCCGAGGGGCCGACGTTTGATCGCGAGGTCGTGCGCATCCTTCAGCAGAACTGCCAGTCGTGCCATCACGCGGACGACATCGCCCCGTTTTCGCTGATGACGTACGGCGACGCGGTCCTGCACGCCGACGCGATCAAATACATGACGCAGACGCGGCAGATGCCGCCGTGGAAGGCGGCGGCGGGTTGCGGCGATTTCGTCGGCACGCGCGCAATGTCGCAGAGCGACATCGACACGATCGCGCAGTGGGTCGACGGCGGAACGAAGGAGGGGAACGCGTCCGATCTGCCTCCCGCGAAAACGTTCGATGGCGGCTGGCCGGGCGGAAAGCCGGACGTCATCCTTTCGATGCCGAAGGCGTTCACGCCGCCGGCGGCGCAGGACGAATACCGCTGCTTCTCCATCCCTGGCGATGCGACGAAGGACATGCAGGTGACGATGGTCGACTTTCGTCCCGGCGACCGCGGCACGGTGCATCACATCGTTCCGTATCTCGATGCCACGGGCGCCAGCGCGAAGATGGACAAGAACGGCGACGGCTTTCAGTGCTTCGGCGGTCCGGGACTGGACACGGCAACGCCGCTCGGCGCCTGGTCGCCGGGAGCGCGGCCGGTGCCGCTTCCGGAAGGGACGGCCGTGCGCATTCCGAAAGGGGCGCGCGTGGTGATGCAGGTTCACTATCACCCGCACTTCGGCCGCGTGGCGCCGGACCAGACGCAGATCGGGCTATATCTGACGACCGCGGCGGTGAAGAAGCAGATGCACTACGACTTCATCCTCAACGATCAATTCGTCATCCACGCCGGCGATCACGATGCGAAGGTGGACGCATTCGGCGCGGCCGACACGGATATCGACATCGTCTCCGTCTACCCGCACATGCACCTCCTCGGCACGAGTATCAAAGTGGAGGCGCAGCTCGCCGACGGCACGAAAGCCTGCATGATCGACGTCCCGCAATACGACTTCAACTGGCAGGGGCAGTACGTCTACAAGACGCCCCTCCACATCGCGCGCGGGGGGTTCCTGCACATCGAATCGCACTTCGACAATTCGACCGACAACTGGCACAACCCGAGCTCACCGCCGAAAGACGTGCGCTGGGGCGAACAGACGACGGATGAGATGTGCCTGGCGATGATCGGATATACGACAGCGGACGGGAAGTGAGCGGAGCAATCGCGCGGCGTCGCGATAACGCGACGCCGCGCGAGCGGGTTCTAGTGATGCGAGTACGGCGTGGTTAGCGGGGTCACCGTCACTACCGTCATCATGCCGCGGTCCTCGTGGGCGAGGATGTGGCAGTGGATGACGAAGTAGCCGGAGTAGTCGACGAAGCGGCTGCGCATCTTGAAGTAGCCGGGGACGATGATCTGCAGGCCGGTGGTCGGATCATTGATCGGCGTTTTGCCGTCGGCCATGACGGCTCCGAGTCCCGACGGGATTGGGAAGACGTCCCACCAGATGCGCGGCTGCGGCGTCGGTGGCGGCGGATCGCACGGCGTCGTCGGGTTATGCGTGGTCGGATCGATGTGGACCGGCGGCGCGGTGAGGTTGAACGGATCGATGAAGCATTGTGACGCGCTCGTGGCGGCCATCTTGTCCGTCACGTACTTCGCCGTCGTCGTGCCCGGCAGCGTCGCGTTCGGATCGAAGACCTGCGTGACCTGGAACGGGTTGATGTGGATGTGGAACGGGTGGGCGATGCCGAGGGACGAGTTCGAGATCGTCCACTCCTCGACGCTGTTGAGGAGCACGGCCACGCCGGTGTGACCGTCGAACTGCTTGCCGTTGATCGTGTGTTTCGCGAACTTCGTCGGAAGGCCGAAACCGTTCGTAGCGAAGTTGATGTTCTTCGTTCCCTGTACGTCCTTGTTCTCGATGTCCGCGAGGTCCGCGGGGAAGTTCTTGTCGTCGGGAGCGAAGACCGGCATCACCTTCGGCACGTTCGACATCTGCAGCGTGACGAGCGACATCTTGTTGGCCGTGGGGAGATCGGACGGATCGACTTCGTTCTGCACGATGATCGAGGACTGGCAGCTGGTCGCCATCCCCTGGCAACCGGTGGACGGCGCCTGGATCAGGATGTCGGCGCGGTTGCCGGCCGCGAGGAGGAACGGCCGGTCTTTGCTGGCGTCGTAGTTCGCGCGTTTGAACTGAACGCCGTCCTGCGCGAGCTGCCACCAGTGGAATCCCGCCGGCGGAGCGTTGAAGTACGCGCCGGCGCGTCCCGACGTGTTCACGATGCGCCACATCTGGACTTCGCCCGGCTGAATCTTCACGACCGGGTTCATGCGGCCATTCACCGAGAAGTCGGGACCCTTGTCCTGACCGTGCGTCGGGCCGCCCGTCATCAGATTCGGAGTGACGCCGAACTGATTGATGACCAGCACGGGTTGCGTGCGCGTCCAGTTCGTGCCGTACACGGCGTTGATGTCGTCGTCGTACTGCCCTTCGATGATGAAGGCGCCCGACATGCCGTTCGACGCATCGATGGTGGTCGAGCCGTGCTTGTGCGCGTGATACCAGTGCGTGCCCGGCGCCTGCCCCATGATCAGCGGACGATTGTCGTTCGGCGCGTTCTGCCCGAGGATCGTCGGCGTAGACGGATTGAGTTCCGCGGATCCCGCACCGTGCGTACTGTGATCGGCAGTCTGCGGAGCCGCGGCTGCCGACGCGGACGCGACGGGCGGCGCGAGCCGGAAGCAGTACGGGTAGTAGCTGGCGTAGTACTGCGGCCAGAGTCCGGTGTTGAGTTGCGTTTCATCGACCGGCCACAAAGGCTTGCCGTGGCCGGGCTGGCTATCGAACGCCTGCAGCAACCGCTTCTGATCGGCGGTGTAGTCGCCGCCGAGGTCCGACCAGGCGCGCGGATACTCGACGTGCGGGCCGGTCAGAAGCTGCGCTTCGCATCGTTTGTAGAAATCGTCGAATTTTGCGCTGGCCGCGGCCGGCGTCAGCGGCGGCTCGCCCTTGATGCGGAGCGACGATACGACTTCGAGGAACACGTTGTCGCCGGTCGTATTCGGATTCGTGTGCGTGCCGTGGAAGTGGATGTTGGCCGTCGTCGAACCGTGGAAGCAGTTCGGATACGTGTCGCCGCCGTGATCCGGCGTTCCGGGATAGCTGAAGGGCGCCTTCGGATCGAGCGAGGCGTTCTTCGACGGGAACGTCTGATCGCAGTCGCCGGTGTCGCCTTTGTCGATCGAGTCGCCGAACTTGACGGGATCGATGTCGTTGAGCAGCGTCAGCTCGATGACTTCGCCGACGCGCGCGCGCAGCGTCGGTCCGGACATCGGATCGAGATAGACGGCCGGTTTGCCGGCCACCTGCGGCGGCGCGGAGGGAAACGGCGGAACGCCGTCGGGGCTGCGGAAGGCGCGCACCCATTGCGGGAAGCAGGCGATGAACGAGCCGGGATCGCCGGGTTTCACCGTAGCGCCCGTCGAATTGACGAGCGGATAGCGGAACGTCATCCGCTGCTGCTCCGTGGTCAGAACCATCGTGGCGCGAAGTCGGCCGCCGGAAGACTGCAGTACAGGAATGGGGATCAGCGCCTGCTGCGCCGCAAGGCAGGGGATCTGTGTTTGCGTCGGCGTTTTGGGCGCGGGCGACTGCTGGCCGAGCATTGCGATCGGCGTCATCGCCACCGCGGCAACAAGAAGTATCCGTTTCATGAGCTGGCCCCCTCGGTTGGCATGTTCGTGACGCCCTGGACGAAGATCGTCCCGCTCTCCCCCGAGTGCATCGAGCAGAAGTACGGGATCGAAGTTCCCTCCGGCGCGGCTGCGATGTAGTTCTGCCGCGACGACATGCCGGGCAGAATGACGCCGGAGTCGTAGCCGTCGACCGTGATGCGCGTCTGATCGATCGACGTCTCTTCGTTGATCACGATCTGATGCGAGTCGCTGGTCTCGTTGTCCCACGTGACCAGAGCAAACTGCGGTACGCCGAGCGGCTGGCCGACCTCGGCATCGGGAAAGTCCGGTTTGAAATCCGTTTTGCCCCCGGATGAATCGATGATGATTGAAAAGTCAGGCATTTCTCTCTCCTCTCTACCGTACTAGGAGAGTCGAACCGCGCTCTGTTCCCTACCCATCCCCCGCGACAGGTTAAGATTCGCGTCGTGGCTATCCCTCCCGAGGTTCGTGCTGACGCCGAAGCCGCGCTCGCTGAGTTCTGCGCGCAGAGCTCATCGGCCGACGTCGCCGAAACGTCGCGGCTCGAATTCGAGATCGCAGAGAACCACGCCACGCTCATCGAACGCCGGCCGTCCTTCCTCAATCACCTCGAATGGACCTCGGTGCCGAAAGCGAAGTTCCGCTACTCGCCGGCGAAGGGTGTCTGGTCGCTCTACTGGCCCGACACGAATCAGCGCTGGCATCGTCTGTCGAGCGCGAAGACGGTGAAGGACATCCGCGATCTGCTCAAGGCCGTGGCCACGGATACGTCCGGCGTTTTCTGGGTGTAAGAGCTGCGCTTTGCGCGTTTTCGGTTGTCGGTTGTTTGCGCTTCGCGCGTCACCAGTTCGCTCAGCGACAACGCCCGCAGGGCAATCAACCGACAACCGAAAACGCGCAAAGCGCAGCCCTACTTCGACGCCTGCATGAACGAGCACGAATCGATGGTCTGAAGTTCGAGCTGCAGCGAGGCCATGCTCTGGATGATTTCGATGCGGAACGGAATCCGCCGCGCGTCATCCGAGAGCCAGATCTTCATCCCGCCGGGCCACTTCTTGCCGCCCGGCGCATCGACGAGCTCGAAGCCGCTGGCGCCGATCTGCTGGCCGCCGATCGTGAAGGCGCGATGATCGGCGGGACGAACGATGACGGGATACGACTTGCCGTCGGAGTAGATCGAGGTGGCCACCGGGCCGCGGATCGCGCCGGCGTTCTGACGCAGGTAGTAGATCGCGCTGACGACGTCGTGGAACGACCCCGCCGGGATGCGGTCGACCTTGTCCCACTGCTTCTCCGGCGTCTCCTTGTGCATGCGCGCCACGCCCGAGTTGTAATCGAAGAGCGTGCGCTCCTTGCGCGATTTGTCCTTCCACGAATACGCGTGATAGGTCATCAACGTGCGCTGGCCCGAGGCTTCGATCTGCGACTCGTACGCGTAAAAGCCGCTCTTGCCGGCGGGCGCGGTGATGAGGAGCGAACTGTCGATGGCGTTGCGTCCGGCCGCGGGATAGGTGGTCTTCAACTCGCCGACGCCCGAGGTCGGGAACATGATTCCGGCGATCCAGGAGAGGCCGCCGTGCAGCTTCCACGCGTACTTGAAGGACTCGACGTTCGCAGGACCGCGGCAGTTCAGCTCGACCGCGCTTGCCGTCGGAATCGCGCAGGCGAGCGCGAGTGCAAACATCATGTAGCGGATCGGCTGCATGGACTCGTGGATAAACGAAGGCACGTCAGACTTTAGTCCGGTCGTTCTCCGTATGACGTTACATCGCGCTCAGCCGTTCCTCGACTTCGACGATCACGTAGTCGGGTGTGGATGAGCCAGCCGTCACGCCGACCGTCTGCACATTCGAAAACCAGGCCGGATCGAGATCGTCGGCACCCTGCACGAGATACGAAGGCTTGGCCTCGCGGCAGATTTCCCAAAGGTGTTTGGTGTTCGCGCTCTTCTTGCCGCCGATGACGACGATGGCGTCGACGTCGGGATCATGCGCGAGCACGCGCGCGGCGTCCTGGTTCTCTTTGGTCGCGTAGCAGATGGTGTCGCCGCGCTCCACCGACGCCGCGCGCCGCTCGATGGCATTGACGACATCCTCGAACTCCTCGGCGTTCAGCGTGGTCTGATAGAAAACTTTCAGCTTCGGATAGCGCGACCAGTCGATGGCGTCGGCCTGATCGACCTTCGTGACGATGTGATACGAGGCCGGATCGAGATCGTGCGTGTACCCGATCACCTCGCGGTGCTTCGGATCGCCGATGAAGATGAGGTGATAGCCGTCGGCAAGCGCCTTCTTGGCCTCGCGATGGATGTCGTAAACGAACTTGCAGGTCGTATCGAGCACCTGCAGTCCAGCCGCTTTCGCTTCATCGTGAAACGAGGGTGGCACCCCATGCGCGGAAAAGACGATGGTCGGCTCCTGCACGGCCGCGATCTCATCGATCGTCCGCACGCCGAGCTGCTCCATCTCCTCGACGACGCGCTCGTTGTGCACGACCTGGCCGAGGATGGCGCCGCGTCCGCCAGCGGCCGCGAACCGCTTCACCTTCAAATCCGCGATCCGCACCCCGGAACAGAACCCATACTTCGCCGCACGCTTGACGTTCATATCGGAGGAAAGGAACGCGTTGACCGCCTCGGACATTCTGGTCACGCGGAGCCGCGGAGATCAGGGAGGTGACAACGATGAATTGATTGAGAACGCGTAAGACGTTATCTTACCGGCCATGAAGACAACGATGTCATCGAAGGGTCAGATCGTGCTTCCTGCGGCACTGCGCGAGCAGGACCATCTCGAGGCAGGGGATGAATTCTCGGTCGAGCGTCTTGAGCAGGGGCAGTACAGGCTCGTGCGCAGCCGGCCCTTGCCGAATGAGGGCCTTGTCGATTTGCTCCTCGCATGTCCTCAGAAGGATTTCTTCGTTCGCATCGAATCCGAGTCAACCGACGAACTGTGAGATATCTCGTCGATGCGAATGTGCTCAGTGAGCCGACGAAATCAGCGCGGGAAGAAGGTGTCGTCGACTGGCTGAGGTACAACGAGCGAGAGATCGTCGTCGATCCAATCATCCTCGGCGAAGTTCGATTCGGAATCCTCACTCTGCCGCGGGGAAAGAGGCGAACACAGCTCGATGAATGGTTCCATGCCGTCGTTCTTCATGTCGCCTGTCTTCCATGGGAAGCCGCGACAGGACTTCGTTGGGCGCGGCTTTTGGCAACTCTTCGATCCTCAGGCACGGCCATGCCGGTCAGGGACAGCTTGATTGCAGCCACCGCGCTCGTTCACGGCTTGATTGTCGTAACCCGCAATCATTCGGACTTTGAGAATGCGGGAGTCGAGATCCTGAATCCTTTCAGTTCCTGATCTCTCCGCGCCTCCGCGCGAAAACCGTTCCCTTACAATCCCGCCCATGCCGCCGGCCCGCGATCCGCTGTTCACCCCCCGCTTCGCGATGCTGTGGGTGTATGCGTTCGTCACGTTTTTCTCAGCGTTTCAGCTGCTGCCGGCCATTCCGTTTCGCATCCTCGACCTCGGCGGATCGACCGCGGAGGCGGGATGGTTCCTTTCCGTCTACACCTTCGCCAGCGCGTTCTCGGCGCCGGTGATGGGAAGTCTGGCCGACCATTTCGGACGGCGGCGATTCCTGATCACCGCATCGATTCTCTTCGTCGGATTCTCCGCGGCGTACGGCGTGGTGCGGCATCTGCCGCTGTTGTTCGTCATCGGCGCAATCCACGGCGCGGTCTGGTCGGGACTCATGGCCTCGGCGTCGGCGCTGATGAGCGACTACATCCCCGAGTCGCGGCGCACGCAGGGGATGGCGTACTGGGGACTGGCCAGCAGCGGAGCCATCGCCGTCGCGCCTGCCGTCGGCCTGTGGGTCTTTCACTTCGGCTGGACGACGCTCTGCACGGAGTTGACGATCGTGTCAGTGTTGATGGTCTTCGGCGCGCTGCTGGTGCGATCGGACAAAACGGTTGCCACCAAACGGCGCCTCGCCGTCTCCGACGCATGGGACTGGCGCGTCATCACCACCGCCCTCTCGCTCGCTGTCGCCTCGTTCGGATACGGCGGCATGACCAGCTACGCTGCCATCATCGCCATCCAGCGCCACATCTCGCCGCCCGCGATCTACCTGACGACGTACGCGATTTCGCTCGTGCTCTTCCGCGTCTGTTTCTCACACCTCGGCGACCGGATGGGACCGAAGCGAATGCTCTATCCCGGCCTGGTGCTGGTGCCGTTCGCGTTCGGCTGGCTCGGCATCGCCCACACGCGCTGGGAGATGATCGCCTCGGCGGCGCTTTTCGGGATCGGCTTCGGCGCGGTCTACCCCGCGTTCGTGACGATCATCCTCGGCAGCACGGATCCCGCCCGCCGCGCGCGCACGTTCGGCTCGATCGTCTGGGCGTTCGATACCGGCATCGGCCTCGGCTCGTTCGGCATCGGCGCGATCGGGCAGCACTATGGCCTTGGACGCGCCTTTCTGATCGCCGCGGCGCTGAGCTGCCTGTCGATTCCGATCTTCGCCTTCACGTCGCCACGCCTGGGTGGCACTTCACTTGCTGCCGAACCCGAGCATGTCAACACTGCCACCTGAAGACGACGAACGCGTCTCGCGCAAAGTCGTCTACGAGCACTCCGCTACGAGCGGCTCCTCCCACTCCGCCGCCATCACCATCATCGTGATCGTCGTCATCGCGCTCGCGCTGATCGGATACATCCTCATGCACGTGCACCGGTAGGAGTGGCAGGTTGCCTTCCGGCGGCGTAGCCGCCGTGAGAACCGTAGCCCCCAGCTTCAGCTGGACTACCTCGGAAACCTTCTTTCGCCCGCTTAAGCGGGCTCACCATCCGGCGGCGACTTGATGACCCCCAGCAAAAAGCTGGGGGCTACGGTTCTTACGCCGGCTTCGCCGACGATTCGTTCGCGCGTGGCGTAGCGCTGGCGGCCCGCCGGCTGGACCGCCGCCGGCTCGGCGGCGCGTACCGCGAAGGGCCAGCGTTCCGTTTCGCTGCACTGTAAAGTGCGCCTATGAAGCGTTTCGCGATCCTCCTTCTCCTCCTCGCCCCCACCCTTCACGCCGCTGAATTCGATGCTCGCGCCGCGGAGCGGTTTGCGAATCTGGCGTTGGCTTGTGTGCACAAGGAGTATCCGAACAAGATCGCGCACAACCTGAACAGCGATAAGGATGTCGCGCCGCCGCGGACGCTCACGCCGGCGTTTTACGGTTGCTACGACTGGCATTCGTCCGTTCACGGACATTGGCTGCTGGCGCGGCTGGCGCGGACGTTTCCGGATGCGCCGTTTGCGCTGGCGGCGCGCGAAGCGCTGAAACAGAGTCTGACGGCCGCAAATGTCGCGCAGGAGGCCGCATATCTTCGCGGCGATGGACGGGCAAGTTTCGAGCGGCCATACGGGCTTGCGTGGCTGCTCCAACTCGGCGCGGAACTGCGCGAGTGGGACGATCCGCTTGCGCGCGAGCTGTCGACGAATCTGCGTCCACTCGAACTCGCGGCGAATGAACGGCTGGCGACTTGGCTGCCGAAGTTGTCGCATCCCGTCCGCTCCGGCGAGCACAGTCAGACCGCCTTCGCCCTCGGCCTGATCATCGATTCGACGAACGATGCCGCGTTGAAGCAGCTCGCGCGCGATGCTGCCAAACGTTTCTACGCGAACGACAAATCGTGTCCGCTGTCGTACGAACCCTCGGGCGAGGATTTCCTCTCGCCGTGCATCGCCGAAGCGGACGTCATGCGCCGCGTGCTGCCGGCGAAGGAGTACGCGGCGTGGCTCTCCGCCTTCCTGCCGCAATTCAAAACGCTGCATCCCGAGGTTGTGGTCGATCCGAGCGATCCAAAGCTGGCGCATTTGGATGGATTGAATCTCAGCCGCGCATGGATGCTGGAAGGAATCGCGTCAGGGTTGCCGAAGAGCGATCCGCGCGGCGTGTCCCTTCGCAAAATCGCCGCGGCGCATCGCCAATCCGGCCTCGCCTCGGTCACCGGCGAGCACTACGAAGGCGGCCACTGGCTCGGATCGTTCGCCGTGTATCTCACCACGGGGCGAGGACTGGCGAAGTAGGCCGCCGCCGACGCGGCGGCCTCATGATTCACGCCCGGAAACTCTTCGCCTCGCGCATCAGCCGGCGACGCGGAGGATTGATCGCCTCAACCGCGGCGTCCGCAGCTGCAAGCGCGACCGGCTCCTTGCCCGCAATGACGAGATCCGCCCAGCGGTGAAGCAGGTTCCGCATCCCGTTCGACAACTCGCGCGTGATCGGCATGTAGCCCGTGCTGCCGAAGTTTGACGACGCCGTGCGCGCCTTGATGTTCGCCGCGCCGGACGGATTGTCCCAGATCGCCTGATTGCTCAGCGCGATCCCGAATGCGGCCATCGCCGCGGCCGGACAGAGGTTGTACGGCTGCAGGATGTTCGCGTAGATCCAGTTCCACGTCAGCGCCGAATCTGGCGTGTTCGCGTTCAGGTCGTCGTCGAACGGCAGCGTGCGCGCGCCGCAGTAGAAATCGACCATCGAGTCGAGCCTCAGCGGCGGTTTGGGTGGCATGGTTCCGCTCTTGTACGGCGTGAACCGGAAATACTCGAAGCCCGGCGTCGCGGCCTTGATGGAGAACGACGCCAGACCGTTTGCTCCCACCGTCAATGGCGGCGAGATCACCGCCGGATTGCTTTCGCTGGACGGATAACGCACCACCTGCACCAGCGTTCCGGGCGCGGCCGGCTGCCCTTTGTCCGCGACGTAGACCGACACCGTCAGGTTGTCGTTCTCGTTGAGATACATGTTCTTCGTATCGGTCTGCGCGCTGAACTGCGACTCCTTGTACATCGTGACCGGACTGCCGTTCAGCGTTCCGGTGATCGAGAGCAGGCCCGACATCGCCGCCGTATTCGTAATCGGCACGTCGATGATTCCGCCGGTCGCCTGGTAGGCCGCCGACGCGTACTTCGCCGGAGCGATGGTGGCCACCTGCGTTCCGCCTGCGGAGACGGTGAGCGTGCCGAAATCCTGCTTGTCGAGGGCGTAGTCGGTCTCCGGAATTGCGGAGCCGAAATCGAGCGAGAGCAGATTCGGCGAGGTGAGCTCCGCGACGACCGGACCCAGCCCCGTCGGATTCAGTTGCGAGCCCTGGTTCGGAACGAGATAGCGGCCGCCCGGCACGCTGGGAACTTCGTTCTTCATCCAGAGACCGACCGAGCCGGTGACGACGCTGTAGGCGGGATTCGAAAACATCTGCCCCTGCTGATAGAGCGTCTGCAGCGCGTCCATGTCCGCCGGCGTCTGCGGGATGTCGTTGAAGACGCCGTTCTGGAAGTAGAGCGTGCGATAGACGACGAAACGGACCATCAGCCCCTGCACGCCCGGCTTTTCGAAGCTGTCGGCAAACTTCTGCACCAGCTTCGAACCGGTGGTCACGAGCTGCAGCGACGAGGTTGGGAACGTCGTCTGCCACACCACCGCCGCCACTCCGGCGATCTGGATGCGCGGATCATTACCGACGTTCAGATTGCGATTGAAGTTGATCCAGCGCGAGTGCATCCGCTGCGCGCACGGCGCCGAGACCAGCAGCGACCCGGAGCTGCCGATGCTGAACTGGTTGAAAAAGTACTGCGACGTATCGACGATGCGCGGGTCGAGATCGACCAGCCGGCCGGGCATCGACAGCGGCTGTCCGATGACGGCATCGTGACTGGTGATCGTGTCGCCGCCGGTCGAGCCGCCGGTGACCGTCGACGTAAAACTCTGGTACTGGACGAAGTCGCACGCATGTGTCCCGTAGATGTTCCAGTCACCCTCGGCGCTCGCATTGTTGACGACGTACTGCTGATACGTATCGAGATTCACTCCTTGCGGCAGGACGACGTTGACGTTGACCGGATCCCACAGGTCGGTGCTGTTGTTGGTGACGTCGGGATCCCATGACAGATATCCCTGAAAATAGAGGCGCGGAAACGACAGGACGCTCATGCGAAAGCTCTCCTTTCCCTTGCGGGAGTCATTACAGGAGGGCCAGCAGGAAGAAAATCCCTACCTCGGAGCGCTCGGCGCCGGCTTCGCGTCGCGATCGAACCACCACATCATCGCGGACATCAGCATCAGCGCCGAGAAGACCCAGATCGCGCCGATCGTCTTCGTGGCCATGTGCCCGGCCACGGCGTACGCGATCGACGGAGGGAGCGCGCCGGCGATCGACGAGATCGTGATCTGCCACCAGCTCATCGCCGGCGTCGTCCCCGCGATGATCGACATCACCTCGGCGAGAATCGGCACCGGCCGCGTGGCCACGATGCCCACCATTCCCCATCGGTCGAGCAGGCGCGACGCGCGCGCATACTCGGCATCGCTGACGAAGCGGCGGACCGTATCGCGTCCCGCTCGTCCCATCGCGAATCCAGCCAGCGAACAGCCGACCGTGCCGACGACCGAGAGCAGTGAACCGATCCAGACTCCGAACAGCGCACCGTGCGCGATCATGACGAGGCTCGACGGAACCGGCAGCACCACGTCCGCGATCAGCAGCGCGACGCCGATGACGCCCGCCAGCGGACCTGCTGCTTTCAGGGCGGGCATCGGATCGGTGAGCAGCGGAACGCCCATCGCTTCGGCGATGCCGAAGCAGGCCAGGAAGATCCCGGCCAGCCCAAGCGAAATCCAGAGGTAGCGGCGCAGTTACTTGACCTTTCGGAGCGTGGCCGAGTTTACATCGAGCTGATCGATCGGAATCACTTCGACGTTCTTGAATCGCTCCTGCAGCTTCGGCAGGAACTTCTTCGCATCGCCGACGATGACGATGCTGGCGTCGTTGCCGCCGAGGTGCGCAGCGGCGAATTTCTGGACGTCGGCAACGGTCACGTTCTGCACGCCGCTGATGTAGCGATTGATCTCGTCGAGACTCAGCCCGTATAGCGCCAGCGCTCCAATGCGGCCGACGATGCCCGCGTTGGTCTCGAGCTGTCGTCCGAAGCCGCCGATCAGCACGGCCTTGCGCGGCCCCAGCTCGGCATCTTCGACCGGCGTCGTTCCGAGCTTGTTCAACTCGTCCACGACCAGCCCCGCAACTTCGCCGGCCGATTCGTTCTTGGTCTGCACCGTCGCCGTGAACGGACCGACGTCGCGGCGCAGATCGAACGAACTGCCGGCGCCGTAGCTGAGACCGCGTTTGATGCGAATCTCCTCATTCAGCCGCGACGAATAGCCGCCGCCGAGGATCGAGTTCGTCACCAGCGAAAGGTGATACGCGGAATCGGCGCGGCGCAGACCGGGACGTCCGACCACGACCGCTGCCTGCCCCGCGGCCGGCATGTCGACGACGATGACGTGAGGCGACGGGAACTCCTTCGCCGGCGCCGGTTCTACGAGTTTTGAGTCCGCCGCTGGCTTCCATCCGCCGAACAACTCCTGCGCGGTGGCGAACGCCTTCGCCGGAGTGATGTCGCCGCCGAGGACGAGGATGGCGTTATCGGGCCGGTAGTAATTGCGATGGAAGGCGACGATGTCGTCGCGCGTGATCCGTGTGAGCGACTCCGGCGTGCCGCCGAGGTTGTGGCCGTACGCGCCCGATCCGAAGATCACGTGCGACGCGACGAAGCTGGCCAGGCGGCCGGGCTGCTTCATCGCCACGGAGAGCGCGTCGACGTTCTGCTGCCGCAGCCGGTCGATCTCATCCTGCTTGAACGTCGGATGGCGGATGACGTCCGCGAGGAAGCCGAGCGCCTGCGGCAGCTTCGACGACATTACGCTGACGTCCGCGGAGGACGAATCCCATCCCGCGCCGGTGTCGAGCGTCGCGCCGAGGGCTTCGATGCCGCGCGCGATCTGCTCGGCGGATTTTGTGGTCGTGCCCTTCGTCAGCAGCGAGGCCGTCGTATCGGCGAGGCCGGGCAGGTTCGCGGGATCGGCTTCGCCGCCGTTTTTGATCAGCAAGCGCGCGGCGACCAGCGGCACGCCTTTTTTCTCGACGACGATGACGCGCAGCCCGTTCGCGAGCGTTTTCTCCACCGGCTTGGGGATCTGCACCTGCCGCGGCGCGGCGGGCGGCGGCGGAGTGGTTTCAACCTGCGCGAATGCAGGAGTCAAAGCGAGAGTGAGTGCGGCGGCGGAAAGGAGCGTGGTCTTCATTTCGCCTCCGAGGTGTATGTGATGACGACTGCTTTCGCATCGGCCAGATACTTCTTCACCACGCGTTGCACGTCGGCAACGGTAACGGCCTGCAATCGTTCCAGACCTCGATTCACATACGACGCGTCATGGTTCTGCGTGATCGCTTCGCCGAGCGCGCCGGCCTTGCCGTCATTCGTTTCCCGTTCGCGCAATGCGCCCGTGATGATCAGGTTCTTCGCTTTCTCCAGCTCCGCGAGCGTCACCGGCTTCGTCGCCAGCGCGTCGATCTCGTGACGCAGCGCGGCGATGCCATCCTCCGGCTTCTTCCCGCTGGCCATGATCGCGGTCACCTGAAACAGCCCGGTCTCTTCGCGCGTGTCCGCGTTCGCATTCGCCGTTTGCGCGAGCTGCTTCTTGTAGACGAGCGACTGATACAGCCGCGATGAATCGCCGTCCGACAGAATCGTCGATGCGATCTCCAGCGGCTCCGTGTCGCTGCTCTCCGCCGGCGGAATCAGCCACGTCAGCGCCACCGCGGGCAGCGGCACGTTCGCGCCATGCTCGGTGAAGTGCTTCTCTTCCGTCCGCGCCGGCTCTTTCACCGTGACGCGCGGGATCGGCGTCGTCGGCTTCGGTACGCTGCCGAGGTAGCGATCGACCCAGGTGTCGAACTGCTTCGGATCGAGATCGCCGGCCACGATCAGCACCGCGTTGTCAGGACGGTAGTACGTCGAATGGAACGCCTGTACGTCCGCGAGCGTCGAGGCGTCGAGCTCTTCGATCGAGCCGATGCCCGGCCGCTTGTACGGATGCGCCGCGTAGGAATCCTTCGTGATCGCGTAATTGAATCGGCCATACGACGGCGCGAGGATGCGGAAGCGGTACTCCTCCTTCACCACGTCGCGCTCCGACTTGAAGTTCGCCTCATCAACGGTGAGCGATCCCATCCGCTCACCTTCCGCCCACAGCAGCGTCTGGAGGTAATTCGACGGCACCACCTCGTAGTACACGGTCCGATCGGGATGCGTGTACGCGTTGTTCATCCCGCCGACGTCTTCAGTCAGCCGGTCGAGCATCTCCGACTTCATGTGCGCGGTGGCCTTGAACATGATGTGCTCGAACAAATGCGCGAACCCGCTGCGCCCCTCGGGATCATTCTTCGACCCGACGCGATACCAGACGTTGATCGCAACCGTCGGCGTGGCGTGGTCCTCGATCGAGTAGACCTCGAGCCCATTCGCGAGCGTTCGATGTCGATAGTTGATCGGCGGAAAGGATGCGGCTGCCGCGGACGCGGCGGCGAGGAGAATGAGGATCGTGAATCGACGAACGAGCATAAGGGTGAGCACCTCTCTTTGGTCGTAGCGCCGCCGAGCCGGCGGCGGTCCAGCCGGCGGGCCGCCGGCGCTACGATGACACGACTATATCAATGCGCTCTTTCCGCGATTCCCTTACGGATCAGCTCATCGAGCATCGGCTGGAGCTTCCGCTCGATCTCGCGGCTCAGCTCTGACTGACGGTCGCCGAGGCGCGATTGCTCTTCGCCGAGTTTCGCCTGCTCGCGGCCGAGCTCCGCCTGCTGCTGGCCGAGGTCGTCCTGCCGGCGCGACAACTCGCGCTGGCGGCGTTCGAGATCGCGGCGTCGCGACTTGATCGCGGGATCATCGTCATCGTTGAATCCCATCGCCAGCCGCACTGTTTCAAGAGCGACGTGCGCCTGCTCGCGACCAAGTTCGCCCTGACGGCGGCCCAACTCTCCCTGCCGGCGGCCGAGTGCGCCTTGCTTCCGTCCGAGCGCGCCCTGCTCGCGACCGAGGTCGCTCTGCGGACGATAGAGATCGGTGAGCGTCTGAAGCGCCGCAGCGTCGCGCACGACATAGGCGTGACCATCGTGACGGAACCAGAAGAAATGACGGCCGTACGCGTGGCGCAGATCGCTCATGTCGGTATCGCCATCGCCGTTGACGACGTTCATGTCGCCGGCGGAGAGGACGTACTTGTCGCCATCGTCGTTCCACACCTCAGGTGGCGCTGGAGGAGCAGGAGGGATCGGCGGCGCGACGACTTCCATCGCCGCCATCGCCGGCGCGGGAGGAGCGGGAGGTGCGGGCGGCGTCGGCGGCGCAGCCGGCCAATCGAGACCGAAATACGGGAGCGCCTGCACGCTCGGAAGCATGGCCAGAGAAACAGCAGCGACGGCGAGGACGGCAACGACGCGGATCAGCTTCATAACTCCTCCTGGGCGCTTGGACGCCGCCGGGTTCGAGAAGTTAGGTACGGGAGAAGAGCCCGGAGGGTTGCTTTGTCATCCTGAGCCGGCGAAGCACGGTCGAAGGACCCCCTTCCTGCTAACCCGGGAGGGCGGCGGGTCGCCTCTGTCATCCTGAGCCGGCGAAAACCCCGGAGGGGTTGAAGCACGGTCGAAGGACCCCCTTCCTGCTAACCCGGGAGGGCGGCGGCACGTTCACGGGGTCCTTCGACCGTCCTCCGCTTCTTCGGCTTCGCCTACGAAGCTTCGGCGGCTCAGGATGACAGGGGACTACTCGTACCGAAGCGCCTGAATCGGATCGAGCTCCGACGCCCTCGCCGCGGGATAAATCCCCGACACCAGTCCCACCGTGATCGAGACGCCGCACGACAACAGCAGCGATCCGATCGTGATCACGGTCGGCCATCCCGCGTATGCCGCGACCAGCTTCGCCAGGATCACGCCGATGATGATGCCCGAGGTGCCGCCGATCAGGCTGATGGTGAACGACTCGATCACGAACTGCGCTTTGATGTCCTGCTTGCGCGCGCCGATGGCGCGGCGGATGCCGATCTCGCGCGTGCGCTCGAGAACCGAGGCAAGCATGATGTTCATGATGCCGATGCCGCCGACGAGGAGGGAGATGCCGGCGATCGATCCCATCACGATCGAGAAGATCCTCTGCGTTTGCCGGCTCTGCTCCAGCAACGCCTCGGGGACGACGATTTCGTAATCATCCGCACCGCCGTGCAGGCGTTCGAGCAGCGGACGAATCAGCGTGGCGGCGTCGCGCGTGGAGACGCCTTCCTTCAACTCGACCAGCAGCTCGTCGACCGGCGCATCGAGCGGATCGCGATCGAACTTACGCATCGCGGTCGACACCGGAATCCAGATCTCCTGCGCATTCGACGCGACCGGCACGTCTTTCGACGACGCGCTTCCCGGCTCGTCGCCGGCGAAGAGTCCGATCACTTCGAGCCAGACGTCGTTGACCTTGAGATGCTTGCCGATGGCCGGGCCGTAGCCGAACAGACTGCGCCGGACTTCCTGCCCGATGACGCAAACCTGCGCGTACTCCTGCTCGTCCTTCATGTCGAACATGCGCCCCTCGGCGAGCGACACGGTGGCCACGCGCGGATAACGCCACGAAACGCCGAGGACTTTTGCCTTCGTCTTCGCGCCGGGAGCGATGATCTTGTAAGGCTTCACTTCGACGCGCGGCAGCACCATCTCCACGTTCGGCACGGCCTCATTGATCGCCTCACCGTCCCGCAACGAAACGCCGAGCGATTTCTTGCGCAGCTCGGCGCGCTCCTCGGGCTTCACAGTCTTGGCGCGCACGATGACGTTGCGAAGCCCGAGGCGTCCGATCGCTTCGAGCGCCTTCTTCTCGCCGCCCGCGCCGATCGACAACATCGCGATCACCGCGCCGACCCCAAAGATCATCCCAAGCATCGTCAGCGCGGTACGCAATTTGTGCGTGGCAAGATTCTGGAGCGCGGTGGTGAAGGTTTCGGGAGTGGTCATGATGTGGGTTGCTGAGTTGCTGAGTTACTGGGTTGCTGAGTTTGGGTTCCACCTAGCAACCCAGCAACTCAGCAACCTAGCAACTCACCTACGCATCCTTCTCCTCCGTTGGATCCCTCAACGCGATCTCGTCTCCTTTCGCCAGTCCCTTCGTCACCACCACGCGGCCCGCCGACGAAGTGCCGATCTCGATCGCCACCGGCTCGAATTTGTCGCCGTGCTTGCGATAGACGAGTTTCTTTCCCTGCTTTTCGAAGATGGCCTGGCGCGGGATGGAGAAGGCGCCGTCGCGATTTTCGACGTCGAGCACGGCGCGCACGCGGGCGCCGGGCTTCATCAGCGACGGGTCGGTGTGATCGAGCGTGATGGTCGCGCCGAAATACTGCACCGGCACGCGGGGGAAACGCGGGCGCGCCAGTTTGTCGACGGACGAGATCTTGCCGGTGATGATCGAGCCGGGCTTTCCTTCGACAGAGAGCGTGGCTTTCTCGCCAACCGCGAGGCCGGCCGCATCCGCCTCGAGCACGAAGACCTCGGCCTTCATCGATTTCAGATCGGGGATCTCGCCGATCGGACTGCCCGGCCAGACCGTGTCGCCGACGCGGACGATGTCGCCGCGCCAGTCGCGCTGCAGGACCAGGATGCCGTCGTACGGCGCGCGCATCTCCAGCGCGTGCAACCCCTGCTCGGCGTTGCGGATCTTGAGGTCCGCCTTGCGCTGCTCGATGTTGACGAGGTCGCGATCGGCGGCGGAGAGTTTGGCGCGCACGCCAAGAACGCCTTCCGCGTGTTCCTTTTTGCGGCCGGCAAGCGTCTCGTCGATCTGCGATTCGACGCGCTGGTAGCGCGAGAAGATCTCCGCGTCATCGAACTTGAACTGCCGCGCGGCGAGCAGCTCGTCGCTCGCCTGCCGCGCATCGCGGCGAAGATTCGTCCGCGTCGTCGACGCCTCGCTGTCCGTTTTAAACCGCTTGTTGCCGGCGGTGTCGTGATCCTCGCGGCCCGCCTGCAACTGCGTTTCGAAATCAGTCGGATCGAAGCGGACGACCACGTCGTCCTTCTTCAGCAGCGCGCCGTCAGGAACGATCCAGGCGATCTTGAGCTGGCCCGGTGCATCGTGCGGCGCGGAAAGCGGGGTGGCCTTCGTCGACTTCAGGTTGCCATCCGCCGTGACTCGTCGCGCGAAGCGGACAGCTTCGACGCGGAAGGTGGGGACGTCGCTGGCTTCATGGCAACCGGCGAGTAGCGCGATGAGAGCGAACATCATCGTTGTCATCCTGAGGCTGCCGGAGCCGGTGAGCCGAAGGCGAACACGGTGAAGGACGCCGAAGGATCTCCAGTTACGAGGACCCATCTGAAACCCGGTTTCAGCACAATCCGCGCATCTTGAGATCCTTCGCCGTCCTTCGCTGCGTTCGCCTCCGGCTTCGCAGCTTCGGCGGCTCAGGATGACAGGCGCGCGCCTCACGACTTTGCCTGCTCCTTGTCCGCGCTCTTCGGAACGAGCACGCGATCGCTCGCGGAAAGTCCGCTCAGCACCTCGACCGACTTCTCGTTTTCGCGTCCAAGCTTCAGTGGAATCGCAGTGACCGAGAACGCGCCGCGCCGATACGCCACCGGACCGCGATCAGTGACGAACACCGCATTGCGCGGAATCAGCAGCGCGTTCTTCGCGCGGCCCAGTTCCACCGTCCCGTGGAAGCGCATGCCCGGACGCATCTTGGCCGGCTCGGTGCGGTCGAGGACGATGTTCACCTTCAGCACCTTGATCGGATCGCGCGTCCCCTGCTGCTGCGCGACGGTGCGCGACGCTTCCTTGATCGTGCCCGCGAACTCCTCGTCCGGATGCGCGTCGAGATTGAAGAGCACGCGCTGGCCGACGGCGACCTTGCCGGCGTCGGCTTCGTCCACTTCGCCTTTCGCCATCATTCGCGCCAGGTCAGGAATCTCGATCACGCGCTCCATCCGCCAGCAGGTGTCGCCCACCTTCTTCTTGTCGCCGCGCCAGTTCGTCACGTAAACGATCGTGCCGTTGCGCGGCGCGAGGATGGTCATCGCCTTGATCGCGTTCTGCGTGTCGGTGACGATCGCGGCCGCCGTCGTCTGTTTGCTGGTCAACAGCGCGATCTGAGCCGCGGCCGCTTTTTCGAACGACGCGATGCGCTGGCGGATCGATTCTGTCTCCTGCTTGGCCAGTCCGAAATCGAGCTCGACCTGCTTGCGGTCCTTGATGCTGACGATGTCCGCTGGCCCTTCCAGCTTCAACTGCGCCTTGCGCAACCGTCCCTCGGCATCCGCCAGCTTGAGCTTTTCATCTTCGCGACGCAGAGCGAGATCGGCGCGCGCCTTCTCGATCTCCTTACGCGCCTGCTCGCTCTCCGCACTCTTCTCATCAAGCCGCTTCTGCAGCTCCGTCGTGTCGAATCCAAGCACCGGCCGCCCCGCCTTCACGTCGCTCCCCTCGGGGGCAATCATCGAGATCTTGAAGTCCCAAACGTCGTTGACCTGCGGCGGACCGAAGCTCCCCGAGTCGACCGCGGCCAGCGTGCCGGTGACGTCGATGCCGCTGACGAGATCGCCGCGCGTAACGCGAACCCAATCGCCCTGACGATCCGCGGCGAGCTTGTTGCGCGTCCAGCCGGCACCCGCGAGAACGGCGAGGATGGCGATGCCGATGGCGACCAGAGATTTTCTACGCATCCCCTGTCACCGCGTTTTGAACATCAGCCGCTGCAACTTGCCAAAGCACAGACAAGAGTGTCTGTGCCACACAGGTTGTCGCCTGTAGCAGCACCGAGCGATAAGGCAGGATCAATGTGGCACAGACACTCTTGTCTGTGCTGGTGAGACTCGGGACGCCGGAAAAATCACGCATGCCCCAGCGTCTCCCCTTCGTTCAACCCGCTCTTCACCACGCACTCCTGCGCGTTGCACGCGCCGAGGACGACGTCGGTCGCTTTCCCGTTGGCGAGGAAAGCGCGCGGCTTCCTGCCGGAGAAATCGATCGCAGCGCGCGGAACCAGCAGCGCGTTTGGCTGTGACATCGCGTGCACGACGACGCGCGACGAAAGTCCCGGCCGCATGCGCGCGGCGTCGAGGCGATCGAGCGCCACGATCACGCGGAAGGCGCGGCGCAGCGACGTCCGGCTGCTCTCCTGCGCCACCGCGGAGATCGACGCGACGCGTCCCGCGAACACCATATTCGGATAGGCATCGAGGACGATCGTCGCCGGCATCCCCGCGCCGATCCGTCCGTCATCGACGTCCGGCAGATCGCCCTCCACCTGCAGCGACGACATGTCGGGAAACTGCGCCAGCGTCAGTCCGATGAAAACGCTGTCGCCTTCCTGCAGGCGGCGCCCTTCCCATGGATGATCGCGGATGACGACGATGCCGTCGTGCGGCGCGCGCAGGATCAGCTCGTCGATCGCCTTCTCCGCGATACCAAGCTCGCGCTGCGCTTTCTGCAGGCTGAGCAGAAGATTGTCACGATCGGATTTGACCGACGTGCGCTGCGACTTGAGCACGTCGATCGCCTTCGCCAGCTCGACCTCGGCGCGTTTGAATTTGATCTGCCGGTCGTTGTAATCGCGCTGCGATACGAGCTCCCGCGGCACGGCGGCGTCCAGCTTCGTCTTGTCGTAATCGGCCCGCTTCCGCTCCACATCGAGCTGCTTGTCGAGCGTATCGGCCTTCCCCTCCGCGTCTTTCTGCTGCAACTGCTGCTCGGCCTGCGCGACCGCCTGGCGCTTGGCGTCGAGATTGGTAGCGAAGGTGGAGTTGTCCAGTTCGACGACGCGATCGCCCTTCTTCATCTCCGCGCCGTCGGATGCGATCCACTTGATGCTGGTCTGCCACTGCGGCAGCCGCGGCACCGCCAGCTCCTCGCCCCGCGCCGCCCGCAACTCGCCGGTGATGACGACGTCGCTAGCAAACGTCCCCCGCCGCACGCGCAGCGCCTTTGCGTCCGATTCCGAGCGATACCCGGAAAAACATCCGGTCGCGATCACGACCACAGCGCACGAGATCCAGACTCTCACGTTCATGCGATTCGACGTATTGGACGGACAACAGTTACGGAGGTTAGGACCGGAAACGCGCCGAACGACGGCAAATTTCGTACGGCAGTAGCCCGGATTTCATCTGCGGCAATCTGCGTAATCTGCGGATGAAAGCGTTATCCGCAGATTGCGCAGATGAACGCAGACAGCCTCACGCCACTTCGCCTTCGCTCGACGGGATGCTGAACGAGCGTTTGTAGATGTCGATGATCGACATCAGCAGCGAGAAGACGAGGGGGCCGATCACGAGGCCGACGAAGCCGAAGGCTTCCATGCCGCCGAGGACTGAGACCAGCAGCGGAATGGCGGGGAGCTGCATCTTTCCCTTCATCGCCCATGGCCGGACCACGTGCTCGATGATCGGCACAACCACCACGCCCCATATCGTCAGGAAGATCACGCCGAAGTAGCTACGCTCTCCCATCGAGGCGGTGATGTAGAGGTAGAGCGCTGCCGGAATCCACACCGCGGCCGATCCGACGATCGGCAGCAGCGACAGCACCGTGGCCACGGCGCCCCACAGGATCGCGCCCGGAACACCGGCGATAGCTAGGCCGATTCCGATGAAGATCCCCTGCGTCAGCGACGTGATCACCTGTCCGCGGAACGTCGCGTCGATCACGCCTTTGAAATTCTCCGCGAACTGTTGGTTGTAGCGCGTCGGCAGCGGCGATAGCGCCTGCGCCTCGGCCACGATCGTCTCCCCTTCCACGTAGAAGAAAAACGCCGAGAGGAGGATGAGGCCCAGCCCGATCACCACGCCGGCGATGCCGCCGATCACCGCTGCGCCATGCTCCGCGACCCACGCCGGCGCCTTCTGCACCACCGGGATGATCACGTGCGCCGGACTGATCGCGGCGGGGTCGAAGTTCGGCGCCACGCGCTTCAGCCACGGCATGCGCTGCCCGATGTCGAGGCGCTGCATGGCGCGCTCGAAGTCGCCCGACTGCAGGTGCTTCACCACCACGTTCGCTTCCTGCACGAGCAGGATGATGATCAGAACGGACGGCAGGAGAATGACGAACGTGATCAGAAAGAGCATCACCGTCGCGGCGCGGTTGGCGTGGCCGTGCATCCGCTCGCGCACGCGACGGAACACGGGAAAGGTCACCACGACCAGCACCGCGCCGAGCATGATCGGCGCGAGGAACGGCTCCAGGATGACGAAGGTTTCGTAAAGGACGACGAGCGCGATCAGCGCGAAGAAGATGATGCCGGTCAGCCGCCACTCGTGCCGTTCCCGCTCGGTATCGGCGTCGGGCGTGATGATCGACATGCGCTACACCGCGATGATGCCGCGCCGCGCCGCCTCGACGACTGCCTCGGTACGCGTGGCCGCGCCGAGCTTGCCGAGGATGCCGTTGACGTGAAACTTGATCGTGTGATCGGTCACGCCGAGCCGCTGCGCGATCTCTTTGTTCGTCAGGCCGGAGGCTAGGAGACGGAGCACTTCGCGCTCGCGCGCCGTCAGCGGCTCGATCATCTCCACCTCGGCGCGCGGATTCCGCAGCAGCGCGTCGGCGAAGGCATCGTCGATGACGATCTCGGACTCGGCGACCGCGTGCAACGCCGCATGCATGCGGCGCGGTGCGGCCGTGCGGGCGAGGACGCCGCGCGCGCCGGAGGCCAGCGCATCGGCGGCGCCGGCGGCGTCGCACACGAGGACGAGCGCGGGGACGTCGACATCGGGCATGGTGCCGTCGCAGATCATCACGTCGCCGTTCAGGATGCGCAGGCGCGTCGGATCGGCTTCCGTCACATCGAGGTCGTCGAACGCGCCGAGGATCGTGCGCAGGCCGGAGCGGACGAGAGGCGCGCTGCTGACCACGACCACGCGTAACGCGTCGGGAGATTGGCTCGCAAGGGCGTTCGAGGTGAATGCGAAGTGCGCGCGCATGGGGAAACAATACCGCAAACGCGAGGGAAACGCAGTCGGAGCTCCTCACGATTCCGAATAGAAAACTCGCCGCACGCGTGGCGAAAGACATCCTGGACACGCCGAAACGCACGCCGCACCCGCTGAAACACAGGGTGTGCAACCTGAAACACAGGGTGTGCAACCTGAAACACAGCGTGCGCAAAGGCGAAACACACCGTGCGTCTGGCCGCGCACACCCGTGTTTCAGCCGGTGCGCAGTGTGTTTCAGCCGGTGCGCAGTGTGTTTCAGCCGGTGCGCAGTGTGTTTCAGCCGGTGCGCCGTGTGTTTCAGCCGGTATACCGTGTGTTTTCGGCATGCGCGTAGTGTGTTTCAGCCGGTGCACAGTGTGTTTTTGGCATGCGCGTCGTGCGTTTCGGCCTGCGCGCAGTGTGTTTCGGCCTGTACACAGCGTGTTTTCCGCATGCGCGCGTGCGTTTCGGCCCGCCCGCAGTGTGTTTCTGCCGGTACACAGTGTGTTTCAGGGTCGTACAGGTCGCGTTTTGCTCTCGCGCGGGGGTGTCATGGGCGCTAACGCTTCCCTCCTTGCTATCATCCGCCGGCTTTGAACGTACGCGAGACTTCCCTCCCCGGCGTCCTCATCATCGAGCCCAAGGTCTTTGAAGATCCGCGCGGATTCTTCATGGAGACGTATCGCCTCGATGCCTTTCGCGAGGCCGGGATCGCGGACGAATTCGTTCAGGACAACCACTCCCGATCCGCCCGCGGCGTCCTGCGCGGCTTGCACTACCAGGAGCCGAAGGCGCAGGGGAAGCTGGTGCGCTGCACGCGCGGCGCGATCTTCGACGTCGCCGTCGACATCCGCCGCGGCTCGCCGACGTTCAGCAAATGGTTCGGCCTCGAGTTGAGCGACGCGAACAAACGGATGCTCTGGATTCCCCCCGGCTTCGCCCACGGTTTTTGCGCGCTCGACGACGATTCCGACCTCGTCTACAAATGCACGAGTCTTTATGACGCAGCCTGCGACCGCTCCATCCTCTGGAATGACCCCGACATCGGCATCGACTGGCCGATCAAAGAGCCGGCGCTATCAATAAAAGATGCGAACGCACCGCGTTTAGCGCAGGCGACCGCGCTTCCAGCCTACTGAAATGATCACTGTTACGTGATCGACACCACACTGTGTCAACGGAATCGATGGTTGGCTGGTCTCTTGATAATGCTCGGCGGGTCAGGAGATCGTGTGGGACGTGTGAGAAAACAGCGGTACAGCGCAATCGCAGGCGCGTTGCTGCTGTGTTTTGCCGCGCTTCCGGCTGGCGCGCAGAAGGTCGATCGGCCGGACATCATTCGACACCGCCTCGAGCGCGCGCCCATCAACGACTGGACGAAGTACTGCGCATCCCTCTCGATGAACGGCGTTTCCGCGGGCGAGCAGGTGCTCTCCACCGTCACCGTGCCTGGTCTGCATCTGCTCTGGTCGCGCGATCTCGACGGTCCGATCGGCTCGGCGCCTTCGGTCGCGCGCGGCAAGGTCTACATCGGTGATTGGGGAGGAAAAGAGTGGGCGCTCGACGCAGCGAACGGCAACGTCCTCGCCTCCGCCGATCTCGGACAAACCCTCAACGCCAAATGCAACCCGGCCGTCCTCGGCGTCACCTCCTCGCCCGCGATCGTCGACAACATTCTTTATGTGGCCGGCGGCGACGACGCCTTTTACGCTCTCGACGCCAACGACCTGAGCGTGATCTGGCGCCGTTCGCTCGGCGACAACTCCGCCGAAGGCGGCTACTACGGCTGGTGTTCGCCGGCCGTAGCGGACGGAAAGGTACTCCAGGGGATCTCCAGCAATTGCGACGATCCGTTCCCGCGCGGCGCTCTGGTCGCGCTCGATCCCGCCACCGGCGTGGAGCTCAACGCCACGTACTTTGTCCCCGAGGATCGGGTGGGCGGAGGGGTGTGGACGTCGCCGGCGGTCGATAACGCGCAGAAGAAAATCTACGTCACCACCGGTTCCGCGCACTCGTTCGACGACGGCGACTCCTTCTCCATGCTCCGCCTCAACCTCGACACACTCGAAATCGAAGATCGCTGGAAGCTGGTCAACACGTTCGGCGGCTACTGGGATGGCGATTGGGGATCCTCCCCCACCCTTTTCACCGACGCCGGCGGACGCGAGTTGGTCGGAGCCGGGCAGAAGGACGGCGGCTACTACGCGTTCGATCGCAACCACCTCGCCGCCGGTCCGGTCTGGGTCGCGCCGATCGCGATCTTTGGCGAGGTTCCGCAGGCGGGACAGGGCACTCTTTCTACCGCCGCGTTCGATGGCAAGACGCTCTTCATCGGCGGCGGCACTCCGCCGGACACTGACGATTCGACGGTGATGGGCGCGGTGAGCGCGGTCAATCCGGCGGACGGCAAGATCCTCTGGCGGCATAGGTTCGCAGGTCCTGTCGTCGCGCCGGTCTCCTTCGCGAATGGCGTCGTCTACGCCGTCGGCGGGAAGACCGTCGTTGCCCTCGACGCAGCCACCGGCTCCGTCCTCTGGTCCTACGCGATGAAGGCGTGGGGCTTCGGCGGGATCGCCATCGCGCGCGGACGCGTCTACGTCGGGGACCTCTTCGGCACGATCTACGCGTTCGGAGCGCGCGCCGAATAATCTTATTGACCCAAGCGAAGTCATCCCCCACAATCTCGGCGGTCCAAAATCCAATTCATCATGGCTGGCACGATTGCGTCCGTTTAGGCTTCGTGTGCCCCGCGCACTCGGGCCTACCCTTCTCTTCGTCTTCGCAACGGTTCTGCCCGTTTGCGCGGAGACGATTCACGAGCCGTCCACCGGCATCACCATCACCGTCGAAGAGAACGGCCACTACGCGATCATCTCAGCCGATCCGAATTGGGTGTTCACCGGAACGCTCCCCACACACGCCTCTGCTTTAAAGTCCGCGGACGGCCACGACGGCATCGGCGACTATCACGAGATCTCGTTCACGTTCGGTACGTCGCGCGAAGGATCGATCCGCGTTTATCCCGGCCGCGCCGCCGTCCTTTTCACCGATCGCCACACCGCACCTTCCGAGAACGGGGACGGCTTTCCGACGCTCTCCGTCTCGCCCGAAGTTCCCGGCCGGCTGTCGTTCCGCGGAAAGTGGTCGCAGTTTCATTTCGATCTGTCGGGAGCGGAAGGACCGTGGGTCTACTTCGACGACGCCGGCCACTCGTTCCTCCTCTCCCCCGCTTCCGATTTCATGGTGGCGAATCTGAACCTCACCAAAGACAACGAGATCGAGAGCCGCATCAGCCCGCGCATCAAAGATCTCCCGCGCGGCCTTACCCATCGAACCCTGCTCGTCGTCGCCAACGGCATCAACCGCGCCTTCGACGACTGGGGCCGCGCGCTCACCGACCTGAACGGCAAGTCGCGTCCCGCGAACGATTCCGATCCCTCCCTCGCCACGCTCGGCTACTGGACCGACAACGGCGCCGGCTACTACTACGACTATGAGCCGGAACTCGGATACGCCGGCACGCTTCTCGCGGTGAAGGATGATTTCGCCAAGGCCGGCCTCAAGCTCGGATACATGCAGATCGACAGCTGGTGGTATCCGAAGGGCGAAAACGGCGACTGGAATCATCATCCGCCGTGGACTCCCGAGGGCATCACGCGCTACGAGGCGCATCCCGACGTCTTTCCGAAAGGGCTGGGCGGCTTTCAGAAAGAGCTCGGCCTGCCGCTCATCACCCACGCGCGCTGGATCGATGCGAAGAGCCCGTATCGCAAGCAGTACAAGATGTCGAACAACGTCATCGTCGATCCCAACTACTGGATGACGGTGGGCACGAACCTCCGCGACTGGGGCGTCTTCGGCTACGAACAGGACTGGCTCGACGAATGGGCCACCGCCGCCTACAACATGGACGATCAGAACGCGTTCATGGACAACATGGGCCGCATGAGCGACATGTTCGGCCTTTCGATGCAGTACTGCATGGCCACGCCGCGGCACTTCCTGCAGAGCACGAAGTACGCGAACCTGAACACGATCCGCGTGAGCGAGGACGTTTTCACGCGCGACAAATGGGACCAGTTCTTCTACAGCTCGCGCCTCGCCTCGGCCCTCGGCGTCTACCCCTTCACCGACGTCTTCGGCAGCAACGAAAAAATCAGCACGCTGATCGCCACGCTCTCCGCCGGCATCGTCGGCGTCGGCGATCGCCTCGGCCAGCTGAACGCGCAGAATCTCCTCTACGCCGTCCGCCCCGACGGCATCATCGTCAAGCCCGACGTCCCCGCCGTGCCGACCGACGAAAGCATCCTGAACGATGCCCACGACGCCGGCGAGCCGCTCGTGTCGTACACGTACAGCGATCACGGCCCGATGCGCGCGCTGTACGTCTTCGCGCATCCGCGAACCGACGACCGCACCTTCACCTTCACTCCCGAAAAACTCGGCCTCGCTGGCGACGTCTACGTCTACAACTGGCTGGCCGACCGCGGCCGCCGCATCGCCGGCAACGAGCCGTGGACGCAGACCATCCACGGCGATCCGTCGTACCTCGTCATCGTTCCGATCGGCAAGTCCGGCCTCGCATTCATCGGCGACGCTGGCAAGTTCGCGCCGCTCGGAAAAAAACGCGTCAGCGAACTATCGGACGACGGCCTCCTCAACGCCACTCTCGAATTCGCGAAGTCGGAGCAGTCGATCACCGTGCATGGCTGGGCGCCGTCCGCGCCATTGGTCACCGCGATCGAAGGCAACGTCGGAAAAATGCATTTCGACGAGGCGACCGGCCGTTTCCACGTCGAAGTGTTTCCCGCGAAATCGGGAACCGCGCGGATCGCGGCGTCCCTCGAACTGCCGAACGATGACATCACCCTCGGCCGCGGCAACTAAGTCGTGAAATCATGCCTCGGTGCTGAATAAGCGCGAGACCCCCAACCGAATCTTCTTCACCGTTCTCGGCGCCTTCGCCGTCAGCCGAGCCGCGGTCATCCTGCTGCTGATCATCGGCTCGCAGATCACATTCGTCACGAAGGACTACGGCACCATCTGGCGCACCGAGGTCTCGCTGAAGGCGGGACGGGTGTGGCCGGAGATGGCGCGGATGACGATGGTCGGCGACGCCTGGTTCTATCACCAGATCGCGATGACCGGATACGAGCCGCGGACGGCGGACGGCGCGCCGAAAAACACCTGGGCGTTCTTTCCGGTTTACCCGCTGCTGGTTCGCGCATTGGGCGGAGGCGGCGACACGTCCTTCGCCATCGTGGCCGTGCTCACCTCGAATATCGCCTTCCTCGCCGCGCTCTTGGCCGTCGCCGCTGCCGGACGCGCGCTCGGAGCCGCGGATGACGTCGTCGAACGCGCCACGTGGTACCTCGCGCTCTTCCCCACCAGCTACTTCTTTTCGCTGCCGATGACGGAGTCGCTCTTCCTGCTCTTGTCGGCGACTGCGTTCCTCGCCGCCGCGCGCCAGCGATGGTGGGCCGCCGGCCTCCTCGGCGGTTTCGCCGCGGCCACGCGCGTCATCGGCATCTGCCTTCTCCCCGCGCTGCTGCTGATCCCGTGGCAACGGCGCGAACGGATGTCGAAGCAACAGTTGTGGCTCGTCGCCATCCCGATCGGCCTCCTGTCCTTCATCGGATATCTCTACGCACGGACCGGCGATCCGCTCGCCTTCGTACACGCGCAGACGCTCTGGGGACGCACGGCCCGATTCGCGATGGCGTTCCCAAACTCCGGACTCGTTCTCAGCAAACCATGGAACTTCATCGCGCTGAATATCGCCGCCGCGTTGCTGATGATCACAGCGGGGGTCTGGTTCCTCATCCGCCGCCAGTGGTCGTACGCCGCATACACGCTGCTATCAGTCCTCATCCCGCTCAGCTCCGGAAGCGTCCAGTCGCTGGCCCGCTACGCCGCCGTCGACTTCCCTCTGTTCTACTGGTTGGCCGGAACCGCGCGAACGCCGATGCGCGACCGAGCCCTGACCGCGATCTTCGTCGCCCTCCTCGGCTGGCTGCTCGCGCTCTTCACCCTCCGCCTCGACTTCGCCCTCGCCTGATCTTGACACCCCGCGAACGCGCCCGTAGGATGCGCCGTCCTCGGGAATGCCGCCTGCACACAGCAGGTTAGCGAGCGAGTTCCGACCGCGGGGTCGTAGTTCAGTTGGTTAGAACGCCGGCCTGTCACGCCGGAGGTCGCGGGTTCGAGCCCCGTCGGCCCCGCCAATCGAAGTGATTCACCAGCCGCCACTTGGCGGCTTTGTGTTTTTAGCCCGCACTGTCTGCGGTTCGCGACCCAAGAGCAACACCGCTGCGGGCGCAGCATAGGTTCGTTTTAGTGGGAGGTCATGATGTCCAACCCATGTCCCTGCTTTCTCGCCACCATCGATTAGAAGGGCCGGTACGCTCATCCGGCGCGGGCATTTCAGATTGTCCGAGGGCGTCGCCGTCGACCCACAATCGATGCGCTGTTGTGTCTGCGTTCTCCGGCGGCGAGCGTTTCCAGCGGAGAGTTTCTGCGGTCAGCCGAGAGAGTGCTCGGTTGAAAGCTCGGCCTGTCGCAGCACCAGTTGCGTCGCATCCTCGGCGAGATCGGGCGGATAGCCGTACTTTGCAAGCAGCCGCCTTACGTTTCGTCGAAGTCCCGCGCGGACGGACTCGCGTTGTGTCCAGTCGAGTTTCGGCATGCGCCGCACCATCTCCGTGAGCTCGCGCGCCATCAGCCGCAGGCTGTCGCTCTGCATGGCCTCTCGCGCCGATTCATTTTCCGCGAGTGCGTCGTAGAACGCGGTTTCCTCGGGATTGAGGCCGAGCTCTTCACCATGCTTCTGTGCGTCACGCAGACTCTTCGCGAGGTCAATTAACCTCGTGATCATCTCGGCCGCGGAGATTGCCCTGTTCGTGTAACGCAACATCGCATCTTCGAGTGCTTCCCGGAACCTGCGGCTCTGCACGATGTTGGTGCGCTCGGTAATCCGGATCTGGTCATTCAGCAGCTTGCGCAACGTCTCCAATGCAAGGTTTTTCTGTTCGAGTGCCGCAACGCGAGAGAGAAACTCGTCCGAGAGAATGTCGAGACGAGCTTCTGCAAGTCCGGCCGCTGCGAAGAGATCGATGACGTCGCCGGCCGATACCGTACCGCCGATCACTTGCCGGACGGCGAGGTCAATATCGCGGCGCTTGCCTCCGGCGTTACCGGAGTCATCGCGCAATCTCTTCTTGATCATCGCGACGAGGCGCTGGAAGAAGGCGAGGTACCTCACGACGTCCTCCGTCTCAGGCCGAGGGACGGCAAGGGCAAACGCCGAGGCGAGTTCTTTCACCAATGTGCGGAAGGTATTCCACCTGTCCGGCTGCGGCGGTGCGAGGACATGATCGATTGCATCGAGGTAGACGCCGAGGACGTCTTTCGGCTCGGCATCGAGGGCGATTTCGTAGGTCGAATCATGGAAGAAGTCGCGCAGCTTTTCGAAGGCCGTGAGCATCGCAGGGACCGCTTCGTCCTGCACCTTCCGCACGGCTTCGCCAGTGCCGCCGGCGCTCGTGTAGGTTGCGAGTGCGTCGGCGAGTTGGTCGGCAACGCCATACATGTCTACGATCAGACCGCCCGGCTTTTCGCCGAACACCCGGTTGACGCGCGCGATGGCCTGCATGAGGTTGTGACCGGCGAGCGGTCTGTCGAGGTACATCGTGTGCGCGGGCGGACAGTCAAAACCGGTGAGCCACATGTCGCAGACGATTACCAGCCGGAAATCGTCTGCCGGATCCTTGAACCGCTCGGCCAGCCGCTTGCGCTCTGCCTTGCTGCGGATGTGGCCTCGCAGCGGCTCCGGGTCGTCGCTCGTGCCGGTAACGACCACCTTCATCGATCCTCGGTCGTCGTTCTCGTCGTGCCATTCGGTACGCAGAAGGCGAATGGCTTCATAAAGCCGCGCGGCGATGTCGCGGCTCATCGTCACGACCATCGCCTTCCCCTCCATGGCCGCGCGGCGCTTCTCCCAATGGGCCACGATGAATGCGGCCACGCGATCGATTCGCTCGGAAGCGCCGACCAGCGATTCGGTCGCCACGCGAATGCGCTCGGCAGTGGCATCGCCACCATGCGAATCGACGACCGCATCAATCTCCGCGTCCGCGATCCGCGCCGCCTCCTCGTGAATTCGCAGCTTGACGATTCGCGACTCGTAATAAAGCGGCCGTGTCGCTCCGTCCTCGACCGCCTGCCGGATGTCATAGACGTCCGCGTATTCGCCGAAGACATGGATGGTGTTCTTGTCGTCCCGTTCCAGCGGCGTACCGGTGAAGCCAACGAAGGTGGCGTTGGGGAGCGCCTCGCGCATCCAGCGTGCGCCGCCTTCGACGAACCCGTACTGGCTGCGATGCGCCTCGTCCGCCATCACTACCACGTTCTTGCGGACAGAGATCACACCATGAGCCTCGGCGAACTTCTGGATCGTAGTGAACACGACGCCGCCCGCGGCACGATCGAGGAGTTGTTGCAGGTGCTCGCGATTCGTTGCCTGCACTGGATCCTGCCGCAGCAACGCACGTCCCGCGGCGAACGTCTCGAAGAGTTGATCATCCAGATCATTGCGATCAGTGATCATCACGATGGTCGGATTGGCCATGCGCGGCTCGCGAATCAGCGCGCCGGCGAGCATCAGCATGGTGAGCGACTTCCCCGATCCCTGCGTGTGCCAGATCACTCCGCCCCGCCCGTCGCCTTCCGGCTTGAGATGGGCCAGCACACTCGCACGCGCCTTTCGGATTGCCCGGAACTGGTGATAGCCCGCAATCTTCTTGACGATGTCGCCCCGCTCATCCTCCTCGAACGTGACGCAGTTCCGCAGATAGTCGACCAGCGCCCGCGACTCGAACAGGCCGCGGATGAGCGCTTCGAGCGTCGGCGCGCCGCCGCTGTCCTGGAGGGGACGCCACGGCATAAACCGGCTCCGGTCGCTGGTGATCGAGCCGACGCGCGTCAGCAGGCCGTCCGAGACCACACGCAGCAGGTTCGGTACGAACAGCTCCGGCGCGAGCTGCTGATAGCGGTCGAGTTGATCGATGGCGACGCCGAGATCAGCCTCGGTGTCGGCCGGGTCCTTCAGCTCGATCACCACGATGGGCAGGCCGTTCAGGAACAGCGTCAGGTCCGGCCGGATCGCTCTGCTCGACGCTCCGGCGACATTGAGTTGCCGTACTACTAGGAGGTCATTGCCACTTCCGTTGTCGAAATCGACCAGCCGGGCGCGGCCGCCGCGCGTCTCGCCGCTGCTGGCATCGCGATACTCGACCTCCACGCCATCGGTGAGCAACGCGTGGAACCAGCGATTGTTTTGAATGAGGGTGGGATGCGGCGGGCGCGCGAGCGTTCGAACCACGCCTTCGATCGTGCCGTGCGGTAAATGAGGGTTCAGTCGATGCAGCGCGGTGGCGAGACGGCCTTGAAGGATACATTCGCCCGGATCGGCACGCTCGCCCGCATCGTCGATCTCAACCCCATGCTTGATCATCACGCCGACGGCGTCGAAATAGACCGCGGCGACATCCTCCACGAGCTGCTCAGTGGGCGAAGTTATCGTCACGCTTCGCCTTCCTCGCGGCCATTCAGCTCGGTCCGCGGCTCTGCGTTCTCGCCCAGCTCCAGTGCAATCTCCCGGTAGCGGTTGGCATCCAACGCGTACAGGACATCGCTCACATACTCGGGCTGACCGCAGACATCAATCATCGGAAAGGCATTGTCGATCAGCCGGTCGTGCTCGTCCTTCCTCGGCGGAGGCGAAGGCGCGATCGCTGCGATGTGTTCTTCCAGTGCGGCCAGCACATCCATTTGCTCGAAGAGCACGCCAAAAACCTCGATTGCCGCTGCCCGCACGCCATCGAGCTCACGGCGCTGCGGAATGGCCGCGCCGCCGCTGTGATACTGACCATTGCGAACTTCATGAAACCAGACAATCTCGTCTTTCTTCGCGCCAGGATTGATCGACCGTCTTTCGCACTCTTCCAAGAAGAAATCCACTTTTGTGTGAAAGTTCCTGAGACAACCTTCCACGGCAGCCCTAGGGTATTCGCGATCACCTCGCTGGATGGGGTGCAGAGCCACATAAGTCGTAATCGCGACCTCGATCGCGTTGTCGAACCCGATCATGGCGATGCGTCGATCAAGATCTTCGAATTTGCGATAGTGCATCTCCGCATGCATTAGCACTTCGAAAGGGCCATACGCCCACGGCTTGAGCGGTGTGATCGTCATGCCAGTACATTCCCATTGACAGACACGCGCACATCGCCGTATAGCAGGCGAGGGAGCAGATAGTCGCGCATTTCAGCGAGCTTGAGCGACTCACTCGATGCCTCGGCGATGATTCGCATAAATGGTGCTACGACGCCATTAAATGAGGCCAGTACGGGAGTGGTTGGCATGATGAGTGGTGTCGCAGATATCTTTCGACCGCTCAGTTCCGTCTGACCAGTCGATCCTTCTCCCATTGCCTGAAATATTGACTGCTTCAGTATGAGAGCCTGGCCGAAATATGGCCACCCTGGCTGTGCCGCCGGTCGGACGATCGTAACGTGAGAATCAACAACCGCGGGTTCAGGTAATCGCAGTACTTGGGCGACTCTGCCTAGCGTACCTACACCCGTCGAATTGATTAATACGTCCCCGACAGCAAGTTCGCGTCCATCAACCTTCTTCTTTCGAGAGTCGTGTCTCCGTGCCCGTGCGAAGTCAATGGTGAAATTGCGTATGCACTTCTGGTTCAGAAGTAACACGCCACCCTCCTCGGTATATGTTGGCGTGATGCCTCTACTCAGATAGCTGGAACAGCTTTCGATGTTTGATACGTACCAGCCTTCCGGCATGGGACCGACTTCGGAATCGACGAAGTGAGTGGGCAGGGCATCGAAGACGGACTGCGGCATCGAAGGGAAGGAGGTGGCGCCTTCGGCCTTGGCTTTTACCGGTTCGAAGTTTACGAACCACGCCCGGAACATCGCCTGCGCCAACCGCTCCAGCGCCTTCGTCGTCCTCTCATTCTGCTCGATCTTGTCGTCTAGCGCACCAAGGACACCTACGATGCCGCGTTGCATCTCGATTGATGGGACGACGATCGGAAGATCCAACTGTTTCGTAATTCCGAGATACGCGCGTGTCGAGCCACCGCCACCCCAAGCCGCGAGTGTCGCCTGGAATGCCGAAGAATCGAAGTAGTACTTCAAGTACCTCGGATTCAATACTTTGGGTTGAAGAATCCTATAGTAAGTGACTTGCGGGCTCAGAACAAGGAAATCGACCTCTTCAGGAATTGTGTCGACTATAGCCGTTCTTCCGAGCGTTGCCTTGTGCGTCAAAAGCACGTCGCCGAGCTTGGCGAAACCCTTTCGGAGTGATTTAGCCTGCTGCACCCTGATAAACGAGCAGCCGTGAATGTCGACGTGACCATCTCGCAGATCTGCTGCTGTGATAAAGGGGACGCCAGTGCAAACGAAATCCTCCCCTTTCGGGTGAATCTCACCGTGGTTGCCATCCATCGGCCGCTCGATCACTCCACGGTCCACCAATTCCCTAACACTGACTCGTCCGATGGCTTTAGTCATCGCTAACAGCCCGAACTGCTGCTCTAACGACGGTTGTTAACCGCTCTGACTCCACAAAGCACTTCTCCAATTCCGCCAGCAGTCGCGGGTACTTCTCCGCGAAAGGCTCGCCATCATCCTTCAGCACCTCTGTCCCGACGTAACGGCCTGGGGTGAGCACGAACCCATGCTTGCCGATTCCTTCAACCGTTTCGCTCTTGCAGAAACCGGGGACGTCGCTATAGGCCCATGCACCATGCTCCTTCTCGTTCCACCATGCGGGTGCCGCCTCGCCGCGCCACTGGCGGAAGGCGTAGACAATGCGGCCGAGATCGGAGTCGGGATTCGGGTCACCCATCCCGTCGGCGAGCAGAGTCTCGCCGTCGTCGCCACCCGTGAGCACGCGCAGCGTCCGAGTCTGCATCTTGCCGAGCTTGCGCGCGTCGATGAACAGCGTCTCGCCGCGCCGATCACGGCCGCCTTGCTTCAGATTTCTGCCGGTCTTATCGCGGGTCAGGAACCAGAGGCTCGCCGGAATGCCGGTGGTGAGAAAGAGCTGGGCGGGCAGCGCGACGATGCAATCGACCAGGTCGTCCTCGACGATCCTCCGGCGAATCTCACCCTCGCCGCCGGAGCCGGAGGCCAGTGATCCATTGGCCATGACGAAGCCGGCCACGCCGCCGCCATGGCCGTTGGGCGGGGCGAGATGGTGAATGAAGTGCTGGATCCAGGCGTAGTTGGCGTTGCCGGTAGGGGGCGTGCCGTAGCGCCAGCGCACGTCGTTTTCGAGCAGTTTGCCCGACCAGTCTGAGATGTTGAACGGCGGGTTGGCGAGGATGTAATCGGCCTTGAGGTCGGGGTGCTGGTCGCGCAGGAATGAGTCGGCTGGCTGCGACCCGAGGTTGGCCTCGATGCCGCGAATGGCAAGGTTCATGTGCGCAAGGCGCCAGGTGGTGGGGTTCGACTCCTGGCCGAAAATCGAGATGTCGGTTTTCAGTCCGCCGTGAGCCTCTACGAAACTCTCCGACTGAACGAACATGCCCGCCGAGCCGCAGCATGGGTCGTAGACGCGGCCCTCGTAGGGTTCGAGCATCTCGACCAGGAGCCGAACGATGCTGCGCGGAGTGAAGAACTCACCGCCAAGCTTCCCCTCCGCCTGGGCGAACTTCGCCAGGAAGTATTCGTAGACGCGGCCGAGAGTGTCGCGCGCCTTCGACCGCTCGCCCTTGAATCCGATATCCGCGATCAGGTCGATCAAACCCTTCAGCTTTTCGTGTGCAATGCCGCGCCGCGCATAATCGCGTGGGAGCTTGTTCTTGAGGTTTGGGTTGTCGCGCTCGACGGCGAGGATTGCGTCGTCGATCAAGGTGGCAATGTCGGTCCGCGTGGCCTGATTCAACAGATTTTGCCAGCGCGCCTCCGGCGGAACCCAGAAGACGCGTTCCGCCGTGTACTCGTCTCGATTCTCGAGGAGGCCCTCGAGCTGCGGCCCCGTAATCCCTTCCTCCTCCAACTCCACCTTCAATTCTTCGCGGCGCGCCTCGAATGCGTCGGAGATGTACTTCAGGAAGAGCAGACCCAGCACGACGTGCTTGTATTCGGCGGCGTCGATCTGCCCCCGCAATGCGTCCGCTGATTTCCAGAGGATCTCGGCACTCGCGAGATCCGTGCTCGTACCATTGCTTGCCATCACAACTCCTGATTGTTGCTTCGCTCGACGGTGGAAGCATAGATCACTGTCAGATGAGAGCAGCCGGGCACGGCAACCTGAATTCCGAGCATGCTCCAGAGATCGTGATGCGATGCGTCAGCTCGTGACCAATGCTGTCGAGCGATGTGGCAAAACGCCACGCCGGGCTACGAGTGGGCGGGCTCCATCACCAGCAACTGGTGGGCGCCGTGCTACGGGTAGGTCTCAGTACCCTCACGACTCGCCTTCGCCTTCTTCACGCTGAATGCGATCACCGCGACCGGTAGCCCGATCTGGATCACTCGTTTGAAGAGTTTCGGGAAGCCGAAGCCGATGAGGAGGCCGGCGATGGCGCCGCCGGCGACCAGTTGCGGGGCGTGTTCGGAGGCGATGGTTTTGAAGTCGAGCTGCTTGCGGAGGTGGCGGTCCAGCTCATCGATGCGGTCGCCGACGCGGTCGCGGGCGCTCTCGATGGTTTGATCGAGCTGCTGCTTTTCGTCGGCCATCTACTTGCTCCTCGCCTGCGCGATATCGCCTTTGATCGCTTCGATATCGGTCTTGATGCTCTCGATCGATTTGTTCGGCACGAACTGCACGGCCGCGAATTTCTTCTTGCCCATGATGGCCAGGACCGCGGCGGTGGCCAGCAGCACGACGGTCACGATCAGCGCTGACAGCCAGGCCGGAATGCCTAGGCGGACGAGGACCAGGAGGATGGTGACGAAGAGGAAGGCCAGGCCGAAGAGGCCGACGAACAGCGCGCCGGCGAAGAGGCCGATGCCGCCGCCCAGCTTCGCGACGGTGTCCTTGATCTCCAGTTTCAGCAGCGCGATCTCGCCGCGGAAAAGTGTGGTGATGTCTTCGGTCAACTCCTTGACGATCGTGCCAAGGGACCGTTCCGAGTCCGTCTCTGCTGCATTTCGAGCCATATCGCGCTGTGAGGAGCAAAAGAGGTGCCTCGCCGCTACAATCGCCGGCGATGCCATCTGATGTCGTTGAACTGGTGAAGGATTTCCGCTTCGAGGCGGCGCACTTTCTACCCCATGTGCCGGAGGGACACAAGTGCCGGCGGATGCACGGTCACTCGTTTCGCGGCGAAGTGGCGGTGCGCGGCACGATCGATCCGGCCATCGGCTGGCTGATCGATTTCGCCGATCTGAAACGCGCCGTCGATCCGGTCGTCGATCGCCTCGATCACTATCTCCTCAACGAAATCGAAGGGCTGGAGAACCCGACGTCGGAGTTGCTGGCCGTCTGGATCTGGAAGCAGCTCGCGCCGCACGTTCCGCAATTGCATCGGATCACGATTGAGGAGACTTGCAGTTCGCGGTGCCACTACTTCGGGGGTGGGGCGTAGGGGGTCGGGAGTCGGAGAAAAGGCGCAAGCTCGCAGCTCCTACTCCCCACTCCCTACGCCCCACTTCCTATTTTGCGATCCTGATCTTCATCACGCGCTCTTCGTTCCTCGTCAGCGACGGCAGCGAAATCAGGCACGCGCCCTCCTCGGGGACGCTGGTCAGCGATGCGCGCCGTTTCATGATGAAGTCGCCGGCCAGCGCGACCTGCGTGACGCCCGGGGGAAGCCAGATTTTGACCGTAGGATTCTCGATGGCGCGGCCGCCGCGGTTGGTCATCTGGATGCTGAAATCGCGCTTGCCGACCCGATCGACGCTGAAGGCGAAACGTTCCTCGCGCGCGAGGCGGCGCGCATCGGGTGTGAGCGTGCGCACCTGTGCCGCGTCGCCGACGGCGCCATCCGAGATCGGCTGCCCGGCCACCCAGCGGAAGGCGGTGCGCAACATCAATGTGAGCTGGCGGTCCTGCCCGTTCACCGCATCGGGATCGAAACCGATCCAGAGATAGCGCGAGCCGCCCTCCTCCATGTGCATCACCGCCGCGCGTGAGTTGCCATCCCATCGCGCGTCGATGTCCATCTGCGGCGATTCCTTGAGAAAGGTAACCGCCGTCTTTCGCGCACCGATCGCATAGCCGGGATTGAGACGCGCCAGGATCGGCGACACGGATTCGGAGAGCTTGATGCCGCTGTCGGACATGCCGCTGTCCGCTGCCAGGCGAACATTTCCGATCGGCGTTGAAGGGGGCGCGCCGAGGATGGCGACGGAGCCGCCGCGAGCGATGAAGCGCTGGAGCTCGGTCTGCAACTTCGGCGGGATCGCCCAGAGATCGCAGATCACGATCACGCCGTGCAGTTCCTCGATCTGATCGGCGGGAACGAGCGTCGGCTGCATCTCGGACGTCGTCAGCAGGCGCACCCACGCCGCGGTGAGCCGCGAGCGCGGATCGGCGGTAATCATCGTCACTTTTGGCAGCGGCTCGGGCTGGATGACGAGCGACTGCCGCTCGATGAACGACCAGATGGCGAGCGCACCGACGACGATGACGATGGCGAGAATCGGCACATACCAGAGGATGTGCTTCCACTGCACGAGCGCTTCGTGGCGCGCCAGCGATTTGAGGCGCGGCATGCGGCGCCGGTCGACGCCGGCCCAGCCGCGCGCGACGGCCGCGTCCTGAACGACGGCCGCCGTCTCCTGCACGACCTGCGCGGCTTCCTGGACGACGGCGGCAGCGGATTGGACGACGTTGGCCGCGTCCTGCACATGTTTCGATTGCGGCCTCCCTCCCTCCGCCGCTTCCGCTGCCCGATCCGCGGCCACGCCCTGCACGACCGCGGCGGCATCTTTGACCACCGTGGCGGCGTCGTTGACGACGTTCGCCGCATTGCGCACCACGCCGGCGGCTTCCTGCGGCGAGGAGTCGGCGGCGTCATGGGCGACCGCGGTTGCCGATTCGACGACGGCGGCGGCATCTTCGACGACGGCTGCCGCGTCCTGAACTACAGACGCGGCGGCGTCATCGGAGGGTACTGATTTGACGACACGGAATCGGTTGCGGTCGCGACGAGACATTCGTTGGATGAATGCAGTGCTTTGCGCGCGTTGTCGGTCGATTGCCGCTTCGCGTCGTTGTCAACGACCAACTCACAACGCGCTACGCGCAATCAACTGACAACCGACAACACGGCGAAGCTCGATTATTTAGGTGTGTACTCGTTGAAAAACACCTTCACCTTCCCCTCCTGCCGCAGCTCGGAAGCGGTCTTGGGGCGGCGCGCTTCGCGCACTTTGTACGCAAAGTAGGAGGCGACGGCGAGAATCAGCGTCACGACGATCGAGACGAAGATGACGGTAGCGAGAATGTTGACCCAGTCGAATCGCATGGTATTGGTCCCTTTTCCTTAGGCGAATCAGATCCGGCCCTTGCGAGCCAGTTTTCCCCACGACATATCGAGGCCCACCAGCTCCTCGAGCGTCGCAAATAGTTTCGTTACATCGATGATGAGAATGTAGAAGGAGCGGTAAAAGACGGCGTAAATCGCCAGACCTATGTCCTCGCGTTCCATGAGAATGGCGTGAATGGCGATGAGCAAATCGAGGATGGTCAGCAGAATCCACCACATCACGAGCAGCTTGGTCATCCCGTAAATGAGCGCAATCCAGACGAAGAACAGGTTGCTGAAGATGTTCATGGCCGGCCAGACCAGCCCTTCGAAAATCATGTACCAGAGCGAAAGCGGCGTTGTGACGTTGCCGCCCGTGCTGGCCAGCAGGTGTTTCTGCTTGCGCAGCGCCTGCAGAATCCCTCGGCTCCACCGATAGCGCTGCTTGATGATGTCGAGCAGCACCTCGGGTGCCTCGGTATACGCAACGGCTTTCGGCTCGTAATTGATTTTCCAGCCGGCGGCGAGGATCTTCACCGTCATGTCGAAATCTTCGGCGAACGTATCGCTGTCGTATCCGCCGGTCGCTTCAATGGCCGTGCGGCGGAAGATGCCGATCGGCCCGGGGATGACGTTGACCGAGCGCCAGAACGCCTGCGCCTTGCGGACGATATTCAGTCCCTCGATGTATTCGAGCGCCTGGAGCTTGGTCCAGATGTTGTGGCGATTGATGACCTTCACATTGCCGGCTACGGCGCCGACGTGCGGATCGGCAAACGTACGCACGGCGTAACGAAGAGCGTCGGGAGTGAGACGCGAGTCGCTGTCCATACAGACCACGATCGGCGCCTTGGAGCGGCGGATGCCGTAGTTGAGCGTGTCGGCCTTGCCGCTGTTCTCTTTGCGGAAGACAGAGACTTTTACACCGTAATGATTCCCCTCGAACTCGCGCATCCGCTCGAAGGTGCCGTCAGTCGAGCCGTCATCGACGGCGATGATCTCGTAATACGGATAGCGGAGCTCCAGCAGCGAGGAGAGCGACGACTGGATGACTTCCGATTCATTGAAGGCCGGCACGATGATCGAGACGAATGGGTAGACGTCGGGATATTCGTGCTGGGCCAGCTCGCGCTGATGGAGATAGCTGAACCAGATCAGGATGAAATGGCGCAGGATCAACAGCAGCAGGAACGACGCGAGCGTCACCACCAGCGCTGTAATGAAAATGGGGCCGAGCTTCTGCGGATATTTGAACAGGAAGACCGTGGCAATGACGACGATGGCGATGATGGCGATCGAGATCAGGAGCTGCGTGATGGGCCGCAGCGGCTTTTTCATCGTCGGCGTCGGTTCTGACGGCGGTACCGGGACGTTGTTGTCCATTAGTGGGACTCCCCAGTCGGCGGGATGACCGGCGATGCTCCGGCCAGAACGCGGCTGTCGTAGTAATAAGGATTGCGGACGCGGTCGTCGCGCGTAAACAGCTTCTTGACCGCCAGTCCGACGTAGAAATGCCGCTGCCAGTAATTCGTGAATGAGGTCGGCCCGCCAGTGCCGCCGAGGAAATTATCGAAGCGGCCGCTCTTTCCGTAGCCATAATCGGCCAGGAAATCGATGCGGTCGTTGATCGGAATCGTGGCTTTTGCTTCATAAGCACGCAGATCGCTTGACGTCCCCTGCTCGTACGACTTGCCGGCTTTCGCTTCAGCCGTCCAGAAGAAACGGTTCCGAATGTTCGAACCGACCTGCAGGACCGCGGCGAGCGAGTGATAGTCGGTCGGCGACCAGTAGCGGTTCGTGCGGAAGTCGTAGCGCAGATACCGGCCCTCACCCTTAACCGCTACAAACGGCGCTTTGAGGATGCGGAAGGCGAGCTCGCCGTGCGCGCCGGTCCGCTTGTTGTTGTCGGAGATGAAGCCTTCCGACGCGTCGGCGAGCCACGACCAGTGGCCGCCGGTGTTGTAGTCGTAATGTCCGCGGAAATCATTGATCGAAATCGGATCGCCGAAGCTCGACGTCGGAGTCACCGGAATCGTCAGCGACTGCAGGGTGAAGACGTCGTAGACGAGGTCATAGTGATTGAAATCAAATGCGGCGCGGCTCTGGATCGACGGGAGGAATTCGACTCCAACCCCGCCGAACGGACGCGTGCCGAGCCCGCGGTCGTAGAAGTTGACGCCGAGACGGCCGCGGAAGAGCGTGCGGTCGCTGTAGCGATAATCGGCGCCGCCGCTAATGGCATTCGCGAAGACATCCTGATCGAGATAGGAGAACTCGTGACGGCCGACGGAGAGATCCCACGCCGTGCGCGTGGAGGTCCACTTCTGCGCGCCGAGGTCGATGCGGCGCATGGTGAAGTCGTTGGAATCGTGCGAGTACGAATACGTCCCGTTGACGCTCGAGGCCGGACGGAGATGGCGCACAAGATCGAGCTCGGTGCGCGCAGGCGCGTAGCCGGGATCGAGACCGATGGCCTGCTGCTGCTGGAGCGCCGAGGTATCGTTCCAGCCGAACCAGCGATAGATCTGACCGAGATTGAAATAGGCCCGCGACGCGACGTCCGGATAGAGATCTGCGCGCGGATTTTTTGCCGGATCGGTCAGCAGCGCGAACTCGGCGATTGCCGGCTTGTAGGACTCTTCATAAGAGAGCACCTGCGCGCGTTCCAAGCGCAGATCGGCGCGGTCGGGATGGTCCGCCAGCACCGCCGAGTATTCGCGTTCGGCCTGCGGATAGCGCTGGTCCCAATTGAGAACGCGCGCGTAGGCGATGCGGGCATTCGTGTCGTCAGGCCGCAGGTGCAGATAGCGGTCGTAGAGCCTTTCGGCGGAGCGATAGGAACCCATCCCCGTGTAGGCCTTGGCCAGGCTGAGAATCTCGTCGGGGTTAGACGACGACGCCATCGAGCCGCTCGCTTCCAGCGCGCGCATCCGCTCGTCGAGCTTCGCCACTTCTTCTTTGCGCTTTTCGCGCGCCTGCTGTTCGAGTGCGTCGATCGCTTCGACGCGCCCGGTCTGATGTTCGTGGATGAACTTGATCGTACTGAGCGCCTCGGAATAATGGCCGGTCTCGTATTGCAGCCGGGCCATTTCGCCGCGAAGCGCGAGGTTATACGGCTCGGCCTCGATCATCTTCGCCATTCGATCGAGTTGCAACTCGGGTGACGCGGCGAGTTGGCCGGACAACTGTTTGGCCATTACGGCCTCGGCGTGCGATTGCGTGTAGGTGTTGAGCAGCGCAATGGCCTCGTCGCGATTGCCGCTCCATGCCAGCGCATTGGCCAAAGCGACGGCGTTGTCTTCTGTCGGATTCTTGTCGTACGCGGCTCGCAGGCGATCGACCGCTGGTTTCGTGGCGCCCATCCAGGAAAGAAGGCGTCCGTATTCGGATTCCAGATCGGGCGTCGATTCTTCCTTCAAGAGCGCTAAATAGACGTGCTCGGCATCGTCGAGGTGATTCGACCAGGCGAGCGCACGCGCATAACGAAGCCGTGCATCGCGATCGAGCGACGCCTGCGGCAAGCGCTCATACAGATCGGCCGCCGTTCCGTAGCTGCCCGCCTCGAAATAGGCATCAGCGACTGCCAGACGATCCTGATCGGTCGAGCCCGCTTTTTTCGCCAGCGCGTCGGCTTCCGCGACTTTCTGCTGCTGGTAGGTATGGAGGCCGGCATTGGCGTCGTCGCGCAGCTTGATCGCGTCGGCATCATTGGGATCCATCGCCAGGAGCCGTTCGGAAACTTTCGATGCCCTGTAGAAATTGTGAGCGTCGATGTAAAGGCGGCCCAATTCGACCTGCTGGTCGCGGGTGGCGGTACCGGCGGTCAGCGCGGCTTCAAGGGTTTTGGTGCGGGTGTACGGATCATTGCTGTTTGTTTGTGCGTGTGCTCCAGACACCATCGCGCTGAGAAGCACTGCGACGGCGAGAGCTACTTTGACAGGCCTCATGGGCGACCCTTCCGGTATGAGAACGACAATTTTTCAAGGACTGCGGAGGAACTGCCGGGTTACTGCCTCTCCGCTGCGCCCCGGCTGCAAGGTCGATTCCAGCTTCAGTGCATTGGCGGCGGCGGAGGAGCGGTGCTGGTGGTCGTCGTTGTCGTGATGGTCTTTGTGGTGATTGTGGTCGTGGAGCTCGACATCGGCGCCGTCGTTGCCTTTGCAGCGATCTTCGAGTCGTCGTCGCAGCCTGCGTAATCGCTGCGCAGAACGACGGCGAGATGGTCGCCTACCGGCCGCTCCACTCCGTCCGACGGCCGATTGACGATGCGCGAGGAAACCCACATCGCCGTCGAACCGCCGCCGTCGAGATTCACCGCGGCGCAGGCGTGAAGCTCCGTGGCCATGAAGTCGGCGAGCTGAGGCAGAGTCAATCCCGGCACGCCGGTACGCCGGCCATCGGCGACGACGAAGAACATGGTCTTGCGATCTTTCGTGATGCCGACCGCCGTCCGCGGATGCGGCGAGCGGGTGAAGGCATCGCTGCCCGGAAGCTTCGCCAGCGGCTCACACTTGACGATAAGCGCCGGCCAGCCGGACACCGCGGTCTCTACCCAATCCTCAGGCGGATCCATGACCTCCGCCTGCCGCTGGATGACGGCACGGTTGTCGCCGACGGCCACCACCGCCTCGCGGCTGGTGTCTTTCGTCCCTTCCCACTGCCCGCACGGTCCGACGATGAGACCGATGGGTTGGAACTTCGCGTCGAAGTAATCGCCGTTGATGGCGGCGATCGCCTTGTTCTTTTTCGCGAAGTCGCTGACTTTCATCCCCCTTTCCGAGGGACGGGTGGCGATGACCTTGATGGCGTCGTTTGTCAGATCGATGCGCGTGACATGGATGTCGCGGTTGTCTTCGCGGAACTCCTGGTAGTCGACTCCGGGAGCGACGTTCTGCCAGTCACCGGCGAGAAGCGTCGAGGCAAAAAGGAAAAGGGCTACGCTGAGTTTGAGAGCGATCGAGCGAGTCATGCGCAGCGGCCACTTCAAGCGCTGTGCCGCATGCTGGCACTGGCGATGCAGCCGAGCCGTTCAAACTGATGGCATCCGATGCTCGTTACACCCGCGATAAACGTGTGAATCCCGATGGCAGCGGCAGCTTCACCCGCGATCCGCGGGAGATTCCGAAGCCGACGCGCTCGCAGTCATTCATCGAATACGGTCTGTTCGCCGTCTTCGGCATCCTCATCGTCCTGGCCGGAATCGCGATCTACGCGAACTACGATCCGAAGCACCGCATCGTGCCGAATACGATCGACGCCGGCCTGAAACGCGATCGCCTGAACATCGTTCTGATCGGCATCGGCGGCGATTCCCATCCCGGCGGCGGCAAGGATCTCGCGGACTCGATCATGCTTCTGAGCCTCAAGCCGTCGACGAAGCAGGCGGCGATCGTTTCCGTTCCGCGCGATCTCTGGGTTCACATCGGCGGGTACGGAACGCATCGAATCAATTACGCACACGAGATTGGCAACGAGAGCGGCTACCCGGGTCAGGGGCCCGGCCTTCTTTGCGACACGGTGTCGAACGTTTTCGCCCAGCCGGTGAACGCGTACGTCCGCATCGATTTCTCGGCCTTCGAGAAAATCGTCGACGACCTCGGCGGCATCGACGTCTACTGCCAGCGCGGCTTCTACGACTACCTGTTCCGCGACGGTTTCGCCGAGGGCTGGCATCACCTCGATGGCAAACGAGCCCTGGCCTACGCGCGCTACCGCTACGTCATCGGCCCCGAGGGCGACAACTTCGCGCGCGAGCTACGGCAGCAGCAGGTGATCAACGCAGTGCGCGACAAGATGCAGCACGTAAGTCCGCAGGCGGCGATGCACCTGATCCAGATCGCGACGACTCTTTCGAAAAATACGAAGACGAACCTGACCACCCCGCAGTTGGTGACGCTCTACCGCACGTTCCATGACATCAAACCGCAGCAGGTGCGGCATGTATCGCTCAAGCCGCTGACGGAGATTTTCGAAGTAACCCGCCTCGCTGAACCCGGGCAAGCGGTGCGCCCGCGCACAGGCGACTTTCGCGAGTTCCAGAGCGTGGAGTCGACGATCTTCTCGAGCCAGAACCAGATCGTAGCGCCGGATCAGATCCAGTTCGCGGCGACACCGCCGGCACCTCCGCGCGCGGAGTGATTTCACCGCAGAGACGCAGAGGACACAGAGCCGGCACCGAGCGGATTACGGCGCGTCAGGCTGCTTGACGACGTTCAAGCCGTCGAGTATCTCGGTGAGATCGTGCTCGCATGCGGCAAATGACGGCGTGGGCGTGAACGACATGAAGAAGACGTAGCCCTGCTTGCCGACGTAGTAGTAGCCATACGTTGTGACCTTCGCGGCGTCGATCAGGCCTTCGGCACGCACGGCGAGAACTTCGGTGTCGTTGACCGTCTTGCGCTGCTCGCTGATGATTTTCGCGTCCGCCATGCCGGCCGTTGCCGTCTGGGTAGCGATCTCGCGAAGCCGGAACGGCGGCAGTTCCTCGCGGCCCGCGGCGACGGCGATGCTCGTCGGCAGCGCGCGGTGCTTGAGACAGAGCTCCGACGCCTCCGGACACGATTTGTCGCCCGTCCACTTAGCCGGATTGAACACGACGAAGAATGTCTTCGCCTTCGGACTGACGAAGATGGTCAGCGACTTTTCCGGCTCGGCAGCGAACGCAGGGATCGCGAGGAGGAGAAGGATGATGACGATTCGGCGCATGGCGTAATTTTACGAGTGAAAATCTCTTCGGAATAACATCAGCGGCTGCGATGCTAAGACGGCACGCATCGAATGAAAATCCATCTCGTCTCGCTCGAGGACGGCATCACCGCCACCGGGTTCCGGAAGTTTGCGGCGTATGCCGAGAAGATCAATCCCGATACGCGCACGTTCTACGTCGGGACGCAGCGGTACCGGTCGATGTGGAAGTCGTTCGTGCGGAAGGTCGGAGAGGGGCGGGCGTTCGGGTCGCGGGAAGTCGACGAGATCGCGCACGAGCTGGCCGCGGCCGACGTCGTTGCCTTCTCGTCAATGACGGGGTATGCCGATCTGACGAAGGAACTTGCCACGCGGGTGCGCGAGCTGAATCCGAAGGCGTATTCGATGTGGGGCGGGATCCATCCGATCATTTATCCCGAGGATGCGATCAAGGCGGATGTGGACGCGATCTGCACCGGCGAGGGAGAGCTCGCCTTCGCCGAGTGGCTGCATCATTTCGAGAACGGCAGCGACTTTTCGAAGACCAGCAGCTTCTGGTTCAAGGATCGGACATCGGGCGAGATCAAGCGCAATCCGTTCCGCCCGCTGATGTCGTCGGCGGAGCTGGCCTCGCTCCCCTACCCGAAGTACGGCGGCGCGGAAGGGATTTACGAACCGGAGAAAGGCTTCCGGCAGGTCACGCGCGGCGACTATCTGGCCAACAACGGCCTCGCCTATCCCGCGGTCTGGTCGATCGGCTGTCCGCTGCACTGCACGTACTGCGGCAACACCGTCTTCATCGCGAACGACGCGAACTACCGCAAGATCCGGCACAGCGGCGTCGACTACATCATCGGTGAGGTGCAGGCGGCGCTGAAGGTCCATCCATATCTGAAGACGGTGCTCTTTTACGACGACAGTTTCATGGCCATCTCGTTGCGCGAGCTGACCGATTTCGCCACGCGCTGGCGCGAGCAGGTGGGCATCGAGTTCTGCATCTACGGCGTCATCCCGACGTACGTTCAGCGCGACAAGGTGGAGATCCTGACGTGGGCGGGGATGAACCGCGTGCGGATGGGAATCCAGAGCGGCAGCGAACGGATCCTCAAGTTCTACAAACGCCCGACGCCGACCGCGCGAGTCGAACAGGCCGCGGCGGTACTGGCCGAATTCGCCGACTATCAGATCAATCCGTCGTACGACATCATCGTCGACAATCCGGTTGAGACGCGGCAGGACGTGATCGACACGCTCGAACTGATCTACCGGATGAAGAAGCCGTTCACGCTGAACATTTTTTCTCTTCGCGTGATCCCGAATACGTCGCTCGAGCAGCAGATGATCGCCGAGGGCTTCGACGTCGAGCAGATCAACGAGAACTACACGGCGCTGCGGCCGACGTGGGCGAACGTGCTGCTGTACGTGCTGATGGTCTGGACGCCGCCGCGCAAACTGTTCGACCGATGGCTGACGAACGTCCGCGCGTACAACGAGCCGCAGAAGTCGCATCCCATCCTCATCCTTCTGGCGCGCGTGCCGTGGCTGATCCAGCAAGGCTTGCGGCACCTGAAGCACGGCGAGTTTTCGGTGATCACCGGCTATCCCGGCTACGTCCTCTGGCGCATCGGTGCGCTGAAGATGCTGAAGAAGATCTTCGGCCGCAAGCTGGTGCTGTCGGAAGAGAAGTGGGCGGGACGCATCGCGCCTGACGCGGCAGCGTGACTGTCATCCTGAGCCGCCGGAGGACGGTCGAAGGACCCCCGAAGTGCTTGGCTCGCGAAACCGCCGACCGGCCCTGGTTAGCAGGGAGGGGGTCATCCCCTGCCCCGCGATTTGCATTTCGCGACAAGCTGTTATGCTACGTTGCACCGCACGCAAATTCGGGGGAGCCCCAATGTCCAACGCATTCGTGGTGCTGATGGTCGAAGACGACCACGCAACGCTGTCGCTTCTCGCAACGATCGCGAAACGTGAAGGTTTCGAAGCGTTGCTGGCGGACGATGGGGAAAAGGCGATGTCGATTCTGAGTACGCGAACGGTGGATGCGATGGTGCTGGACCTGCTCCTGCCGCGCACGAACGGCTTCGACATCCTGCGCCACTGCAAGTGCACGATTCCGCGGCTGCTCGATCGGACCATCGTCATCACTGCTGCATCGGAGCAGACATACCGAGGATGCGAGGAGTTGCGCCTGGTGCGCCGCTTCTATCGGAAGCCTCTCGATTTCGTCGATCTGACTTCCGCGCTTCACGCCTGCCGCGCCACCAAAGCCCATGATGGCGAGGCCGTGACGACAGCGCCCACCCCCCGCGTCCCCATCACGAACGGGCGTCAGCGCGGTCCGTAAGCGACTTCATACGAGCTGATCGGAAGGTTGTCGTCAGGCGCAAATCGGAGGCTTATATGGGGAAGGCCCGGCAAGGACAGCGTTGTTCATCTGATAACATGCAAGACCTCATGGTCGGCAACCGAATTCGCGTAGCACGGCAGTCCCGCAATCTGTCGCTCACGGAACTTGCCGGCCGCGCGGAAATCAGCGCCGCCACCCTCTCCCGCATCGAACGCGACAAGCAGAATCTCGACCTCGGCCTCTTCCTCACCCTGACCCGCATCCTCAAACTGGCGCCGCACGAAGTCCTCGGCGACGTCGATGACGAAGAAGGAGTCGATCCGGTCGTCCGTGCCATCAGCGGCATGCAGACCGGCGAACGCGCGCAGCTCTGGCGCTCGCTTGCCGCGGAACGCAGGACCCACCGAAGCCGCAAAGCCGACGGCCGTGCGGTAGCGAACGAAGTCGAAGAGTTGCTCGCACAGGTCGACTTCATCCGCGGCGAGATCGAGTCGGTTCAGAAGCGCCTGCGTAAGCGGTAGCCGCGTTTACGCGGTCTCGCAGTTGCGCGGTCTCGCGGTGTTGGTTGCCGGGTTCCCCAGTTGCCAGGTTGCCGCAGCTGACCGGCTCTGATATCGAGGGCAACTCAGCAACCGGGCAACCTGGCAACCCAACACCGCGAGACCGCGCAACTTCGAAACCGCGCAACCGCTACTTCAACTGACCGATGTCGATCAACATCAGCACCGCGCCCTCGATCTTGTGGTCGGCGGTTTTGTAGGGACGGATGCGCAGCAGGTAGCGGTGGCCTTTGCGGTCGGTGACCTGCATCTCGCGAACTTCCAGCGTTTCGATAACGGCGGCGATCATCGTGTCGAGCTCTTTGACGTCGAGCGTGAGTTTGAGATCGCCGATGGCGCGGCCGGCATCGGAGGGGATCAGATTCAGCGTCCGCTGCGCGCTGGGATTGAAGCGGCGGATGCGCAGGCCGCTGTCGAGCATCACGATGGGCAGATCCACCGAGGCCAGCAGGTTGATCAGATCGTTGTTCGCTTCGGCCAGCTCGTCGTTGCGATGCTCGAGCTCTTCGTTGAGCGTGATCAACTCCTCGTTGCTTGACTGCAGCTCTTCCTTCGCAGTCTCCAGCTCCTCGTTCGTCGACTGCAGCTCCTCGTTGCTCGACTGGATCTCCTCGTTCGCCGAGCGGAGCTCCTCGTTCATCGCCTCCTGCTCCTCGATGATCGACTGCAGGTAGTCGCGCGTCGCTTCGAGATCGCGTTTCAGGCGGATGGATTGCTTCGTCTCGGCCGCGGGCGTTGCCTTCCTGCGCGAAGTCTTTGCCGCCGGCTCGCGCTGCGCCTGTTCGAACAGGATGATGAAATAGCGGCCGGCCGGACCGACGAACGGGATGACCTCGATGTTCACAAGTTCCGTTCTGCCATCAGCGGTGACGGTGATCCCTTCACAGCGTGTCGAAGAATCTTTCTTGCGCGCCGCATGGATGGCGGTGCGCAGTTCCGCGAGCAGACCTTCGCGGGCCATCTTCAGCAGATTGAAACTGGCCGTTCCGGGGGCGGGCTCCAGAAACGCGCTGGTGCGGCCGCGGAACTGGAGGATCTCCATCTCCTCGTCGATCACCACGCCCGCGGGCGAGAACCGGGACAGCAGCACGCGGTCTGCTTCGCGGAAAACGTTCGGAACCGTCGCTGCTTCCTCATCGAGCCCGCGTAACCGCTCCTTGTGAAGGGCGCCGGGCGGAAGAACCGCGCGGGTCAGGTCGAGCGGCAGCCGGCCGATCGCCCCCTTGCGTTGATAGATTTTGTTGCGCCGGTCGACGATGGTGAAGAGATCGGCGTAGTTGCCGATCGTCTCGGAGCTGCCGAGCAGCAGAAAGCCATCGGGCTGGAGCGAGTAGTGAAAGATCGACATCACGCGCCGCTGCAGGACCGCGCCGAGGTAGATCAGAACGTTGCGGCAACTGATCAGATCGACTCGCGAGAACGGCGGATCCTTGGTCAGGTTCTGCCGCGCGAAAATGCAGCAGTCGCGGATGCTCTTGCTGACGCGATACCCGCCATCGACGCGCGTAAAAAAACGCCGCAGCCGCTCCGCGGACACCTCGGCAGAGATGCTCTCGGTATAAAGCCCGCTGCGCGCGCGTTCGATCGAGGAATCGCTGACGTCGGTGCCGAAAACCTGCACCGGACACTCGATCTGCAGTCCCGCCAGCGTTTCCTGAAAAATGATGGCTAGCGAATACACCTCTTCGCCGGTTGCGCAGCCCGGCACCCAGATACGCACCGGCTTGTCACCGCGGCCGCGCACGAGCGCCGGGAAGATCTCGTTCTGCAGCGCGGTGAAAACTTCCGGATCGCGGAAGAACGACGTAACCCGAATCAGGATGTCGCTGTAGAGATGCTCCACCTCTTCGGCTTTTTCGCTGAGGATTTTGAGGTAGTCGCCGAGGGTATCGACCTTGTGCAACGCCATGCGGCGGCGGATGCGGCGCTCGATGGTGGCCGGCTTGTAATGAGTGAAGTCGACGTCGTGCGCGCTGCGCAGAAGAGTGAAGACCTTTCCGAGATCCTGTTCGCTGAAATGATCGCGGCTTGCATCGCGCGAGACATACGGATGTCCGGCAATGCTGACGATCTCGCGCGCGATCTCGGCAGGCGGAAGGACAAAGTCGACGGCCCCGGCGGCGATGGCGCTGCGCGGCATCCCATCGAAACGCGCCGTCTCGTCCTGCGCGAACGTAATCCCTCCCTCGGCTTTGACCGCTTTCGAGCCGAGCGTTCCGTCCGACGCCGTTCCGGAAAGGATGACGCTGATGGCGCGGCTCCCCAGATCCGCGGCCAGCGACCGAAGCAGCGCATCGATCGGCATGATGGCCCGATCGCCACGCGGTTCCACACGCAGCACGCCGTCTACGCAGGTCACCGCGCCGTCCGGCGGAGCGATGTAGACGGTGTCCGGCTCGATGCGGGTGGTGTCCGCCGCGAGTTGCACCGGCATGTTCGTCACGCGCTGGAGAATCTGGGGCAACTCGCTGATGTGGCTGACGTCAGAGTGCTGCAGATAGATGACGGCCAGCCCCGAATCGGCGGGTACGTGCCGCAGCAGCTCCAGAAACGGCTCGAGTCCGCCGGCCGAGGCACCGACGCCGACGACGGGAAAGTGAGGAGTACCGTGGCCAACCCGTTTTCGTGGCGAACGCGGCTTGCGTTTCGTGGTGGCCATGAAAGTGCTGATTGTACCGTTGGGCGCAGAAGGACGACCGTGCCGACGTCATCCGCCGTTTCCTGGCCCCAGGGCGATAGTACGGTCCCGCTTCCTCCTCCCCGCGCGTCGGAAGTAGAATGACCGACATAAAAATGTCCGCTGATGGAGATTCCCTGCTGGCCAGGGCCGAGGCAGCGATCGAAAACGCCCAACAGGTGCTGTCCGAAACGCGACGCGTCATCGACACGGCCCGCCTCCAACGGCTCAACCGCGAACTGCTGTCGAAGATCCGCCGCATCCGCCGGTTGACCTCCTCCCCGCGCGTCCTGGCTCGCATCGCCCGGCTGCATTGAGGATTCGCAGCTAATCGCGAAACGAGGCCACGACGTCGATGGCGCGGTCGATGTCAGCGCTGTTGTTGGCCAATCCGATCGAGGCGCGAACGGCGCCGACCGCGGTGTTGGTGCATTCAGCGAAACGTTCGGGCGTGAATGTGTCGCCAAGAGCGCTCAGGCACTCGGCGATACGCATCGGATCGAGGGCGAAGGCCGCTTCGGACGCGCCGGGATTGCAGAAACAGCCGCCGCGCAGCGAGACATTGGCGCGTCGCGCTCTTGCTTCGACAAGCGTGTACGGAATCGGCGCTCCATCGCGATCGCAGATGTTGAACGCGACCGCGCCGCCGCGGGCAGTCATATCGCGCGGACCGTAGATGCGGACGAGCGGCGTTCCGTTGGCGTGGCGAAGGGTGCGCAATCCGTCCAGAAGATCGCGCGTCAGTCCGGCTACGTGCGCGGTGATTCGCGCCATCCCGGCTTCGTCCAGCAGATCGAATCCAGCGTTGAGTGCGGCGATGCCGAGGAAGTTCGGCGTCCCATCTTCGAAGCCTTCATTGCGAGGCCGAAGATGATGTTGGTCCGCAGCCACCGAGGCGTAGAGCACCGTGCCTCCGGCAAACCACGGGCGCTGCAACCGCGCGAGCGCGTCGCGCCGCGCGATCAGCGCGCCGATGCCGGTGGGATAGCCGAAAAGTTTGTAGAACGAGAGCGCGACGAAATCGGCCGGACAGCGGCGAAGGCTGAACGCATGGCTGGGAACGAACGCGGCGACGTCGAGCAGCACGTCGAAGCCGAGAGCGCGCGCGGTGGTAACCAGTTCGAGCGGATGCTGAACGCCGGAGAAATTCGACTGCGCAGGAAACGCGACCAACCCACCGCCACGCAACGACTCCTCGGCGAGCAGCATGTCGGGATCGAGCAGCCGCAGTTCATCATCGAGCGGCATCGTTCGAATGCGTGCTCCGGCGCGCCGCGCGTACTCGCGGATGCCGTTCACGGAGTTGTGGTTGTCCGCGGCGAGAAAACAGCCGCTCTCCGCGTCGAACGGATACGCCTCGGCCACGAGTTTGATGGCGGCGCTGGTGTTGGCGGTGAAACAGATGTCGTGCGTGCTCTCGTCGACATCGAAGAACCGCAGCACCATCTGCCGCGCGGATTCGATGACGTCGGTGCTCGCACGCGAGGGCGCGGAGTCGGAGTGCGGATTGCCGAAGATGCCGTCCCGCAGCAATGCGTGATGCGCGCGAAGCTGCGAGTCGCCATACAACGCGCTACCGGCGTAATCGAGATACGCGTGATGCTGCGCGTCAAGCCGGCTGAACTCGCGATCGCGCAGTTCGTCAAAGAACGTCCGCGTCTCGACGACAGCCGCGCTCAACATCCCCGTCTCCGAACCGCCGCGGCGTTGGCATGAGTCGCCGGAAGTTTGTCGACGATGCGCGGAACACCGCCGAAGTAGCGGCTGACGATGCTGGCGCGATCGTACGCAGCGCGTGCGGCCGGCGGCGCGTCCGCGGTGATTGTCGGATTCATCACCTCGTCGATCCAGCCCTTGACACCGCCGCGAAGGATGTAGACGTTTCGGTCTGTCACCGCAGCGCTGACGAGCACGATCGTCTCGTCCGGCTTGAACTTCGCCGACGCGAGCGAGTCGAACCGCTCCGCACGCGGGAGGTGAAACTCCTCGAACTCCGCCTCGGAACGCGTATCGATGATGCGCAGGTTCGGCTTGCGGTCGCGAATCCATTCCGCCAGCTCCACCGGCGCGACCGTCTGAAGCGTAGCGCCGGCGGCCCGCCGGCTGGACCGCCAGCGGCTCGCTGGCGCGGATACTCGCCGCCGAGCCGGCGGCGGTCCAGCCGACGAGCCGTCGGCGCTACGTTCGGGCGCTTCTCCGACGAACAGCGCCAGCACACCGAGAATCGCAGCCGCAAACGCGAGTCCGCGCCGAATCACGCGCGTTTCTCCAACCGTTCCGCGAATTGGAACGCGATCAACGCCATCGCCACGATAGCAAAGACGACGACGCCATAGTTCACGTGCAGAAGATCGGGAAGGATCAGCGATCCGCGCGCTGTGCTTTCGTAGAAATGATTCAGCGGCGCGAATGCGAGGCCGGTGGCCAGGACGCCGCTGAACATCCCCACCATCACCATCGCACCGTCGCCGCGTCCCGTAGCCGCGGCGACGCAGGACGTTCCAGGGCAGAGTCCCGCAATCACGAAGCCGGCGCCGAACAGCACTCCGCCCGCGAGTTGCGGAAGGAGAAACGTCTCCGGCACGTACACCTGCGAAAGATCGAGAACGCCGAGGCGTGACAGCCAGAACGCGCCGAGCATCGCCGTGACGATCGCGCTGAACATCACTTTGAACACCGTGAAATCGGTGAAGTAGAACTGGCCGGCGAGTTTCGGCGCGCTTCCCAATCCGGCGCGCTCCAGCGTCCAGCCGAACGCGATCCCGATGGCGACGGCGGCGAGGAGCGCGTTCATCGCCACGCCTTCCGCACCACCGGCGCGAACACGTACGCGCCGGCGAACGCCGCGATCATGAAGAGCCAGCTTCCGGCGCTGAGCAGCGCGCCGCCGGTGAGGGCGAGTCCGCTCGTGCAGCCGCGCGCGAGCACCGCGCCGATTCCCATCACCGCGCCGCCGCCGAATGCATACGCCAATCGCGATCCGCGTTCGACGCGCGGTCCGCGTTCGATGGCGGCGCGCAATCGGCCGGCGGCGAGCGCGGAGAGAAATCCGCCGAGCACCACGCCGCCGATTTCGAAGAGCAGCCATTCGCTCCACGGACCGCCGCCGCCGAGGTAGCGCGCGAAGTATGGATTGGCCGCGGCACGCGCGGGCGACGCCGCCGCCACCAGTCCCGCCGCGCTGCTGGCGAACGCGCCCGAGGCGCCGAGCCCGCGGCCGGCGATCACGAACGCGGCGAGCAGCACCAGCCCGAGGCACGTGCCGGCCACGTACGGGTCGGCGTATGGACGCGGCGTCTTCACTTGCCAGCTTTCTCCGATGGGTTATCGACCGGGTAGTCCGTGTGCCGCGACCAATCCTCGAACGATCCGTCGTACAGCAGCACCGGATGCCCGAGCGTGCGCGCGGCGAAGAGCATCGCCGTCGTCTGCTGGCCGATGTGGCAATAGCCGATGACGGTGTCGTTCGGTTTGACGCCGGCCTTCGCGAACAGCGCCGCCAGCGCAGCGTCAGACTTTACTAACAGCCGGTCGTCCGTAATCGACGTGAACGGAATGCTCAGCGCGCCGCGGATATGTCCTGTCCGATGCTGCTGCCCATGTCCGCCGCCGGTCTGAACGCCGTCGTAAAACGCGGCATCGCGTCCGTCGACGACGGCGACTCCCCTCGTACCGATCCGCGCCTTCACCGCCTCCGCATCAACGATGATCGGACGGATCTTCAGCGGCGACAACGTTCCGGATTTTGCAGTCGGAATCTCCTTCGTCACCGTTCCGCCGGCGCGAACCCACGCATCCTGTCCGCCATCGAGCAGCGACGAACGGTCGCCGAGTCCGGCGTAGTCGAGCGTGAAGATCACCCGCGTCGACGGCGACACCCAATCCTTGCCGTAGTAAACGACGACGCGAGATTTGTCCGAGATCCCGAGCGCCTCCAGCCGATGCCGCAGATCGTCCGCCGGCGGCATCTCCAGCATCAATCCCTTCCCGCTGTGATCGGAAATCGAGATGTCGGCCAACGACACAAACCGCGCCCCCGGAATGTGCGCCGCCTCGTACTCGGCCTTGTCGCCGACGTGCAGCAGGACGAGATCGGGATCCGCCAGATGCGCCTTCAGCCAATCCGCATCGACGACGAGCTTCTGCCGCGGGCTGGCGAACACCGTCGACGCCACCACCAACGCGAGAATCAACAACAGCTTCGTTTTCATCAAGGTCTCCTTCGACGATGAGGATGAACCTTGACGAGCCGCGCGTCAGCCGCTTTGCAGCGAAGTGGTTCAGGAGCGGGGCGAACTGGTTGGGAGCTCAGTACTCCACGAACTGCTCGTCCGGATAGCAATACAGCCAGCGCTCGCCCGGTTCGGCGGAGGCGATTACGGGGTGACCGCTCGATCGCGCGTGTTTGCTGGCGTGCTGGTTTGGCGAACTGTCGCAACAACGGGTGCCGCCGCACTCCTGGCAGGTGCGCAGGTGGACCCAGCGCGCGCCGATTTTGACGCACTCCTCGCATTCGCGGCGTTGTGCAGTACGGACGTTCGAGATCGATGTGATGTGAGAGCAGCCTGCGTCGACCATTCACAGACGATACACGAATGACCTGCATGACGTGAGAGGATTGCCCCATGCCTGCATTGATCATCGTCGATATCGAAGTGCTCGATCCCGTCCCTTACGAGGACTACAAGCGCCTCGCCTCGGCCGCCATCGCCGCGCACGGCGGGCGCTATCTCGTTCGCGGCGGAAACAGCGAAGTGCTCGATGGCGAATGGCAGCCGCGCCGCCTCGTGGTGCTGGAATTCGACTCCGTCGAAAAGGCGAAGGCGTGGCGCAATTCGCCGGAGTACGCCTCGGCGAAGAAAGTACGCGACACCTGCGCGAAGGCGAATATGGTCGTCGTCGAAGGCGTGTAACGAAGGATGATGAATCGCGGAATCGTCTGCGTTCTCCTGCTGCTCCTTGCCGCATGTACATCGATCGCTCGCCATCCTGCCGCCGCACCGGAGACGTTCGTGCTCGACTACGACACCGTTGTTGATCGTCACCTGCAGAAGCACATCGAATCGATCGATGCACGGCTTCGCTCTAAGTATGGGATGACACCCGAGCAGACCGCGGTGGGCGTGCTCGATCTCGAGCGTCCGCGTGTGGCGATGATCCATCCCGACCGCATCGAATACGCGGCGAGCGTGGCCAAAGTCGGAATCCTGCTCGCGTACTTTCAACTACATCCCGACGCGGCCACACAAATGGACGCGGCGACGGAGCACGAGCTCGGGCTGATGATCAAAGCATCCAGCAACGAGATGGCGGCGAAGTATTCGCGCGCCATGGGGCTTCGCGAGATCCAGCAGGTGCTCAACGCGCAGGGGTTCTACGACGCGGCGCACGGCGGCGGCATCTGGGTGGGAAAGCACTACGGTCCGAACAGCGAGCGGATCGGCGATCCGGTGGCGAACCACTCGCATGGCGCCACGGTGCGCCAGCTGCTTCGTTTCTACTGGCTGCTGTCGCGCGACCAACTCGTCTCGCCCGCTGCCTCGCAGAAAATGCGGGCGATCTTTCTCTCGCCCGACATCCCGCACGACGACCACAAGTTCGTGAAGGCGCTCGCCGGCCGCGGGCTGACGATCCTCCGGAAATGGGGCAGCTATGAGGACTGGCTGCACGACTCCGCAATCATCGAAGGACCAAACCGCCGCTACGTCCTCGTCGCCCTGACACACCATCCGCGCGGAGACGACTATCTCGAAGACCTCGCGCGCGAGGTCGACGACGTGATGACGATCCGCAGATTACGCAGATGAAAACGCAGATACGCAACACGACGGCGTTACGTGTCATGCGAGAGCTCAATCACATCGACGGCACCGGAGCCGGTGATCCGGGCGATGAACGGCGGCGGCGTGGTCGCAATGATCCTCAACATTCGCTGGACCGCCGCGACGATCGACTCCGCCATTTCGATCCCGCTCATGTTGCCTCCCGTGAAGACGAACGCTCGAACTTTCGCCGCCACCAGTGCTTCGCGTTCGATTGGTCGTTTCCGAATGAGTTTGTCTTTGGTAAGGACGATCCACCCCTCGCGTCCTGCACGCGTTAGCCATTCTTCGTCCGGCGTGTCCTGAGCAAAGACGGAATCGTGCGTTATCGCAGCGACACCCGCAGTCAGTAAGGCGGCGGCGAGTTGCCGGCCAAGCGAGCGATCAACGAAGAACGTCAGTTCAGGCGGCTTCGTACCGGAGGGCTTCTTCGATTTCTTCCGACGTGCGATCGTAATCCTCGGTTAGCGCGACGACCGAATCTCCAGCTTTCCAGCGCTCGTGGATCACGGCGGTTGGAATCCCGGTACCGGCAATCACCGGCCGGCCGAATGCGATGCGAGGATCGATGACCACGAGCCGCGGCGATTTCTCCACGTCCGAACGCGTGAGAGGGAAAAGGCGGAGCGCGCCTGTCGGCCCTTTCTCGACACGCTGCAGCACACCCGCAAGTAACGCGTGGATACCGAGCTGTCCGCCGCGAGAGACGTTGACTACGTCGTCCGCCGACTCGACGAAGATGCTGCGCGCGAATGTCGACAGGTCAAGGTTCGCCAGCGGATGACGCACCTCGGGCCGTACCTTGCGCAGCGTCAGGAGATCGCGCCGCAACTGCTGGAGCGGCAGCTTGTGTTTTCGGCGGAGTCCACCGAGGACGAACGCCTCCACCAGGTTGTAGAACGAAAGCTGACCGCGAGAATCCTCCGGCAATTCGATGACGCGTGGGATTCCAGCCCGCTCCCCAACCCACCCGCGCAACGTGCTGAGCGGAACGCCTGCGTAACGCGCAGCTTCGACCAGCGGGTATGCCGGGATTTCGCGCGGATCGCGGTTGCCGTAGATGCGTTTGCCAGTTCGAGTCATCGCGTTGTAAGGATGCAATCCCTTTGCACAGAAACGTGTGCAAAGAGTGCAACTTTAGCATGGCCGCGATGCTACGAATCGGACTTGCGTAGCCCGTTCACTTCGCCCGCTCACCCCTTTTTCCAACCATCCGCGGTGCGCCGAAGACGATCCCCGTCTCGATCGGGACCGCTCTCCCGTTGACGCGGTACGGTTTGAAGCGCCAGGTGCGGAGGGCGGCGATGATCGCTTGGGATTGCTCGGGGAAGGCGCTGAGGAGATGGACGTGCTTTACGTTTCCTTTTGCGTCGATGAACAGGCGGACGGGGATCGTGTTGAAGCGGTGCGTGGAGAGGATCGGATCCGTTTTCTCGATCACGTTTTCGCCGCTGGCGTAATCGTTCATGCAAGCGGGAGCGGCAGAGGCGAGCGAGATCGCGCTCAGGCTGCGCTCGCCGGCGTCGAGCGCTTCCTTGTCGACGCCGGTGAAGGTGAAGGTCAGCGCGTGGCAGCGTGTGTCCGTAGAGAAGATGCGCCACTGCAGCCGCGTGCGCGGTGAGGAGTACGACAGACGGTGGAACCTGCGGCCGGCGATCGTCACCTCCGCCGGACCGCTGTCGATTTCGTAGCGCGAGGGGAGATCGTGGCGGATGACGGCGATGACATCCTTCGCATCCGCGGCCTCCTGCGGATCGAAAAAGAGATCCTGCGCGGTGATCAGAACATGTGCTTTGAGGCGCTGATGATCGGCATCAGCCAGCGCGAACTGCGTGAGCACGTAGACGCCGCTGTCCGAGGGCGGAGGTCCCGCCGGCTGCTCCTTCCAGCCGGCGGGGATTGGATACGACAAACCGAAATACGCATTGCGGTAGCGGCCCGCCGAAACCGTCCCCTCCTCGGGGACCGGTGTCGACGAGTCGCTCACGGCGGGCGTCGCTCCTTTGACCAGGATCACGTTCTTCGGAAGTACGGTCACCGCCGAAAACCACAGCATCAACAGGAGCGGCATCGGCTTCTCCTTACAACGACCGCAGGAAATTCAGAACGTCCTGCTTGTCACTCGTGGACAGCAGGTTGAAATTGGCGATCACCGTATTTGCCTCGGAACCGGTGGACGAGTGGTTGGAGATCGCGCTCAGCAGGTCGTTCGTTCGTCCATCGTGCAGGAACCAGATCCGCTGGCCGAGTCCCCAGAGCGGCGCGGTGCGGAATTGATCGCCGCCGGCGTTTCCCTGCTGGACGTTGTCGGCGAGCGTGGTGCCCATGTGATGAATCTGCAGATCGCTCCACAACCGCACCTCAGCGTGATCGAGGCTCGACGTGATCCGCGACGCGCCCGTGGTGAAGTGGGTGACATGGCAGGCGCCGCATCCGACGTCGTTGAACACGGCCTCACCGTTGATGACTGAGATCAGTTGCATCCCGGAGCCGCTGAACTGCGCGGGCGGCGCGAGCAGGCGCATGAACATCGCGAACTGCACCGCATCGCTGAGCGTAGCGATCGATCCGGTGTTGAAGTTCGTGTGGTCCTCGGGTGTCGCATTGATTCTGCACTGCGACGGCAGTCCGGCGGCGCGATCCTCTTCCGGCGTCGGACGCTCCTGCGTGAACAGCTCGTTGTCCACGCCCATCTCCACGTTGTAGGCCTCGCCGGCGAAGATCTCCAGCGACTTGTTCTGCGCCTTCCAGCCGAAGCGGCTGATCGTGCCGTCGTTTCCGTTGCGATTGAACGTGCCGGAGATACCGTACGGATTGCCGCCGAGGTGACTGAGAAGGTCCGACTCGTCGATGTTCTCGATCAGACCGCCGCCGAATACCGGCGTGGGGATGCGGAAGATGATGTTGTTGTGTGAGATCGCCGAGGCGAAGTTCGGCTGCGCGATCACCGACGATGTGCAGGTACTCGAATCGGTGCGGCCGGCGATGGTGTAGAGCGGCTCGACGCCGCCGTTCGGCGCGCTGGTGATGGGATTGCCGGAAGTATCGGTGAAAAAGACGAAGCGCGCCTCCTTCACCGCCGTGCTCGACGAGATGAACGACGGCACGGTATTCGTCGCGCCGTCCGCGGTGGCATCGGCCACCTCCGGATTCACCGAGGGACTGGTGCCGCCGATCGCAGGCTGGGCATGGCAGCGCGCGCAGCTCCGCGAGTTGTAGCGCGGACCCAGGCCGAATCCCGGCTCGCCCGAGATCGTGCCGGAGACGGAGTCGATCGTCTGGAACCGCGTCTTGCCATCGTTGAAGAACGCCAGGATCGTAGCCGGCATATCGGAAGAGACGGAGGCGAGCGGGCCGCCCGCTCCCGCCGCGCCGCCGCGGACGCCGGGATCGGTTTGGGGAAACATGGGAACAGCGAACAAGAGGAGACCGAGGGACACGACTGCTAACGTGCGGAACTTCACACACACCTCCTGGACAGTTGGACGAAACGTCATACAGCCACAGCGAAAAGGTCGACGATGAATCGATTCAACGAGTGGGACGGCGTTCACTCCGCGTGCCCGAGGAGCACGTTTGTAACGCGGTTTGTGACGAACACCCGGGATCGCGGGCTGAACTGACGGAAGTACGTGACGACGCATTTCGCGCCGCGGCGGGAAGTCACGATCGGCATCAGAAAGTTCGCTTGCCTTTCCACAATGACGTACTCAATATCGGCAAGTGACGATCTCCCGCGGAAGATTTTTCCAGCTCGTGCGCCTCGCCGTTTCCATCGCCGCCGCCTGGACGTTCCTCGGGCTCTTCATCGCCAGCCAGCATCACGCGGTTTCGGTTACGCGCGCGCAGCCGGAAGAGACCTCGGAGCTGATGATCGAGACGACGGTGGCGATGATCGGCTGGGCGCTGCTCACGCCGGTCATTCTCTGGATCGCCGAACGGCTGCCGATCGATCGCCCCCACGCGGTGCGGAACACGGCGGGGATGCTGGCCATTGGTGTCGTCTTCGCCGCGATGCATGGCGCCGCCGACGCCGCCGTCCCCTCGGTGTTCGAAGCGAAACGCGTCGATCGCCAGCGTTTCCTCGACGTGCAGGCGGCCGGCTTTCACACGGACCTGCTCTTCTTCTTCACCATCCCGGCGGCGGTGAACTACCGCCGCATCCGCCGCAAGACGGATGAACAGCATCGCCGCGACGCGCAGGCCGAGGCCAATCTGGCGAACGCGCGGCTGCTGCGATTGCGCAGCGATCTGCAGCCTCACTTTCTCTTCAACACGCTGAACGACGTCGCGGCGCTCGCTCCGATCGATGGCGCCGCGGCGGCGGAGGCGATTTCGCAACTCGCCGATCTGCTCGAACGCAGCGCGGAAGCGGAACGGGCCTCTGTTCCGATCGCCGAAGAGCTCGACTTCATTCGGCGATATCTCGATCTGCAGAAACTTCGCTTCGGTCCGCGGCTGCAGGCGCGCATCGACGTCGATGATCCGGAGCTGCTGGCGATGTCGATTCCTCCGCTGCTCCTGCAACCGCTCGTGGAAAACTCGATCGTGCACGGCATCCGCAAGCTGCCGGACGGCGGAATGGTGACCGTTCGCGCGTCGCGAGCGGGCGACGAAGTGCGATTCGAAGTGCGCGACAGCGGGCCGGGATGCGATCCGCTGACGCCGTTCGCGCGCGGACACGTCGGCGTCACGAACACGGTGGCGCGGCTCGACTATCTCTTCGGCGATGCGCAGTGGCTTCGCTACCGGCGCGAAGCGAACGAGTTCATCGCCGAACTGCGGATTCCGGTGCAGCAGACATGAGCACGATCGCGCTTCCCGCCACGTTTCAACTACGCCGCCTTCGTGCGTTGCTCCTGATCATCGCCGGCAACCTCGGCATCTGGACGCTGGTCGCGCTCTTCGCGGCGAGCGAGTTCTATCGCCGCACGATCGTGCTCGGGGGACCCCAGCCGTTCGACCAGTCGTTCGACTTCCAGCTCTGCACGGCGCTGCTCTGGGCCACCTTCACGCCGCTCGTGGTGTACCTCGCGCAACGCGTTCCGCTGCAGGCGCCGCACCGCATCCGCAACGGCGCGATCGTCGTCGCACTCATCCCGCTGCTGGCCGTGTTTCGCGCCGCGTTCGGCGGAATGGTGAGCGATCTCGCCGAATATCACGTCATCTCCGCACGCATGGTCACGATGTCGATCGGCGTGCGCACCCATCGCGATGTGGCCTTCCTCGTGGCCATCTTCTTCATCAGCAACTACGTCGATGCGCAGCGCGAGGCGGCGGCGCAGGAACGGCAGCGCGCACGCGCGCAGACGCTGCTGGCGCGGACGGAGATCGACGCGTTGCGCACGCGTTTCCAGCCGCAGTTCGCCGTCCGCATGCTGCGGCACATCGGCAAAGTCATGCGCGACGAGCCGAAAGCCGCGGATGCGCTGATCGTGACGCTGAGCGGCATCCTGCGCCGAAGCATGGGACGCGCCGGCGATGAGCAGATCCGGCTGGCCGACGAGCTGGAACATCTCGATCGCTGCCTTGATCTCTGCCGCGCCGGCGGCCGCTTCTCCGTCGCCGCGCGCTACGTGGCCGGCGAGGACGTGCTGTCCTGCCGCGTACCGGCGCTCAGTCTTCAGCCCATGATCGAAACGGCCGTTCTCGATCTCACGTCCGGCTCCGGCGGATCGGTCGACGTCCGCTGCACCCGCGACGAAAACGATGCCGTCATCGAGATCTGCTCGACCTCAGGCGGGAACAGGACGACGAACAGCGTGCGCATCCCCTGCGAGGCGCGCGCATGATCCGCACGCTGATCGTCGACGACGAGCCGCTGGCGCGAAGCCGCATCCGCGCCATGCTCGCGCCGCACGCCGACATCGACGTCGTCGCCGAATGCAGCAGCGCCGGCGAGACCGCGTCGCTGCTGCGGACCGAAGCGGCCGCGCTGCTCCTGCTGGACATCGAGATGCCGGGCGTGAACGGATTCGACATGCTCAGGACGATGGCGATCGAGAGCCGCCCGGCGATCGTCTTCGTCACCGCGCACGAACAGTTCGCGCTCGACGCCTTCGAAGCGAATGCCGTCGACTACCTGGTCAAGCCGGTCTCGCAGGAACGCCTCGACCGCGCGCTCTGGCGCGTACGCCGCTTCATCGAAGGAAAAGGCGTTGCCCATCCGACAGCGAGCGCCACCCGCCGGCGCGAACGCTTCGCCGTCCGCGTGCGCAACGAGGTGGTTTTCATCAAGGTGTCGTCGATCGACTGGATCGCCGCCGCCGGCAACTACGTCCGCCTCCACTCCGGAACGGCGTCGTATCTCCTGCGCGAGCCGCTGCAGAACGTGGCCGCCGAGCTCGACCCCGCCGTCTTCCTGCGCGTCCACCGCAGCGCGATCGTGAATATCGAACGCGTGCGCAAACTCGTCCCCGCCCCCGACGGCTCCCTCTCGATCATCCTGCACAACACCACCGCCATCCCACTCGGCGCGACCTATCGCGCGGCATTGGAGGAGGCGCTGGGGGAGAAGTTCTGATCCACCTTTTCGCTTACGCGCGCGAACGCGGCTGCGTGAACAGCGCTTCGAAATCCTTGCGGCGGCTGCGGCTTAGTTTGATCCGGCGGCCGTCGGCGAGGAGGAGGGCGCAATCGCCGCGGAAGAGGGGGTGGATCTCGCGGACGCGGTCGACGTTCACGATTGCCGAGCGGTGGACGCGGAAGAAGTGGCGCGGGTCGAGCTGCTTTTCGATCTCGTCCATCGTCTGGCGCAGCAGGTGCGCGGCCGTGCCGGCGTGCAGCGTGACGTAGTAATCGGCCGCTTCGATCCAATCGATCTGCGCGGCATCGACGACGATTGTTTTCTCGCGCGCGGGGATGAGGAAGCGCGTTCGCGCGACGCTCCGCTCCTTCAACAGATCGGCGATGCGGTCGTCGATCTCGCCGCGATTCTTCGCCCTCGCGCGCTCCTTCGCCCGCGCCAGCGCCTCGGCGAATCGCGCGTCGTCGAACGGCTTGAGCAGGTAGTCAAGCGCGTGCACTTCGAACGCGCGCAGGGCGTAGCGATCGTACGCGGTGACGAAGATGACCGCCGGAACGGTGTCGGCACCGACGGCGTCGAGCACCGCGAAGCCGTCGACTTCGGGCATCTGGATGTCGAGAAAGAGAAGATCTGGCCGGGTGCGCGCGATCAGCGCGGCGGCCTCGCTGCCGCTCCCCTCCCCGACCACCCGCACTTCCGCGTCCTCCGCCAGCAGCACGCGAATGGAATCGCGCGCGAGCGGCTCGTCGTCGACGATGAGGACGCGGAGAGGGTCGCTCATCTGCGAGGCACCCGCAGAGCACAGACAGGAGTGTCTGTGCCACATGGAAGCGGCCTGTGTGGCACAGACACTCTTGTCTGTGCTCTTGCAAGCGAACGAATCACACCGAACTCCACGGAATCGAAACGCTGGCCATTACTCCACCGTTCGCGGGTAAGAGATCGAAGCGTCCGTCATCGCCATACAGATGCCGCAGCCGCGCAACCGTGTTGCGCACGCCGATTCCGCTGCCATCCCGCTCGCGCAAGACGCCGCTGTTGAACACTTCGATGTGCAGATGCCCGTCGTTGCGGAAGGCGCGCACGTTCACGGCGCCCGGCGACGCGCTCAATTCGATTCCATGACGGATGGCGTTCTCCGCCAACGGCTGCAACAGCAGCGTCGGCACCGCTCCCCTCCCCGCCTCGGCGGACGCTTCGATGGTGAACGACATCCGATCCGGAAACCGCGCGCGCTGAATTTCGAGATAGCGCCGAAGCACGGCCAGCTCGTCGTCGAGCGCGACCTGCTGATCGCCCGCGTGATCGAGCGTGTAGCGCAGAAGATCGCTCAATCCTGCCAGCATGGTGATCGCTTCATCATTCCGCTTGACGCGTACAAGACTGCTGATCGCGTTCAGCGTGTTGAAGAGAAAGTGCGGCTGGATCTGCAGCTCCAGCGCGTGAAAGCGCGCATCGGCCAGCGATGTCTCGAGCTGCGCGGCCTGCAGCGCGCGCTCGCGATAGCGTTCGTAGAAGTCGAACGCCAGCGCGCCGCCGAGGACCATGCAGTAGAGCACGAGTTCCAGAGGCAGGCGGTAAAAGAGGATGTTCGGAATGTTGAGCTGCGATGGCTCGGCCGTCATCCGATCGAACGGCCTGACGAGCAGCATCAATCCGAGCCAGTAAAAGCCGTGCACGACCGCGATGACACAGGCGGCGAGAAGGTGCACGAGAACAGCGAAGCGGCGCCGCGGCGCGACCGGAAAACGCCGCGACAGCCAGATGATGGCGACGGTTGCCGCGAGCCACGCCTCCCACACCGCGACGTAATAAAGAATGAGGCGCGGCACGGAATGACCGTGCGTGATCATGCTGATCCAGACCTGAAAACCGGAGATCGCGCCGAAGACGGTCCAGAAGAGCGCGGCGAATCGCCAGGCCATACGGCGCGGAGTCATGCCCGTCAGTCTGCCTGACGTTTCGGCGAAGTGTTCGGCGAATGCAGTGAATGGTGATTAGGGAGCGGCGAAATGGCTGCCAACGTAGCGCCGACGGCTCGTCGGCTGGACCGCCAGCGGCTCGCTGGCGCGTCTCAAAATCCATTGCCGCCGAGCCGGCGGCGGTCCAGCCAGCGGGCCGCTGGCGCTACGATGGGCGGATGAAGAAAGCCGCACTCCTCATTCTTCTGCTGTCGATGCCGCTCTTCGCCGCGGATGAATTCACGTTATATGACTTGCTCCCGCCGGAGAGTCATCAGTTTGCGATCACGTACGACGTGACGCAGGACCGGGAAGGAGCAGAGCTGTTTTTCAATCCGATTCGCGTCGGATCGATCGCTACGAAAGAGCGGGTGATCGCGCGAGCGAATGGGAAGGATCTGCAGTTCGACGTGGTCAGCGGCAAGGAGGCGAAGACCAGCGGACTTGTATCCGCGAAGACGGCGGATGATGCGCAGTTCATCCGCGTGCATCTGCCGACCGCCGTTCCGAAGGGCGGCGAGACGCGCATCCGCATCCTGAAGACGTACACCGATACGGCGTCGTACTACCTCAGGGACGGCAACCTCGTTTTCGAGCGGCCGCTCGGCATTCGGCGCAACGTGATCCTGCTGCCGAAGTCGTGGGAGGTGATCGAGTGCGCCTCGCCGGCGATCATCTCCACCGACGCCGACGGACGCGTCCGCGTCAGTTTTCTCAACGATCGCGACGATCAGTTGCCGGTGAAGATCGTCGCTCGGAGGTTGCCATGAAACGGTATGCGCTGCTGTTCGTGCTTGGTCTCCTGCCCGCCGTGATTTCTGGCCAGGAAGCATTTCATCGCGCGGAGCAGGATCGCGAGATCAGCTATTGGCTACTCGATCCGGCGTCGCATCAGTTTCGCATCTCGCACGACTTCACCGTGACGCGCGTGGGGCAGAAGTCGGTGCACAGCTTCGTGCGTAAAGGGAGCGTAGTCGCGCCGGACGCGAAGATGATCGATCTCGATACCGGAGCGGACCTCGTCACGCACAACGTCTCCGGCAAGGACGTGAACGCCCTCGGCTACTACCCGAACAAAGTCGAGCCGGATTCGGTGGCGGTTCAGGGCGATCTTGCGCATGCGATCGAAGAAGGACAATCGGCGCGCATCCGGGTGCAGGAGACGTACACCGATCCCGTTGGATATGTGCTCGAGAAGGATGAACTGGTGTGGAAGCGGACGCTCGGGCGGCCGTTCGACGACGTAACGCTGCCGGCGGGTTGGATGCTGACGTCGGTGAATACGCCGGCCATCATTTCGCTCGATGCCGAGGGACGGGTGAAGTTGCGGTTTACGAATACGCGAAATGATGAGTTGTCGGTGGTGATCCGGGCGAAGCGTAGAGCGGGCGTCTCGCCTGCATCCGGCGGGCGTCCTCGCCCGACGGGGGGTCCTTTGTCATTGCCAATCTTGTAATCTGAATTCCGAAACCACCGCCGGGCGAGGACGCCCGGCGGCAGCAGGCGGGACGCCCGCACTACGCTTTCTTCTTCAGCGTCACGATGCTGAGGCGGCGCCCCTTTTCCGAGTCGTCGATCAGCGTGGCCAGGCGGCGGGCGCGCGTCTCTTCCCTCTTCGCGCTCGTCACCCAGTAGATGGCCACGCGGCGATATCCGGGCGGCTGCGCGTTGAAAAACGTCCACGCTTTCCTGTTCGCGCGGAACTTCTTATCCGCCGCTGCATCGAGCGTGCGTACTGCGTTTTCGTAGGAGTAGATCGCGGACTTCTCCTCGCGGCGCTGCTCGAAGGCGCGCAGTCCGGGCGGCTGCATCAAGCCGCGCTTCGTCAGCGCGGCCACGCGGGCGATGTTGATCGCGCTCCAGGTGCTGCTCTTCTTTCGCGGCGTGAAGCGGATGCTGTAGCTGACGTCGTCGATGCGCCGCCGCACGCCGTCGATCCAGCCGAAGCAGAGAGCCTGATCGACCGATTCCGGCCAGGTGATCGACGGCTTGCCCGAATCCTTTTTATAGAAACCAACCAGCAGCTCGGATGCCGAGGAGTGATTCTTCGCCAGCCAGTTGCGGAAGTCGGCGGGCGTGGCGAAGAAGTGCGGTTTCATCGCGCCGAGAATACCAACGCGTCATCGGGAGTGCTGGCCGGCCACGTGCTTCTGAAGGAACGCCACCATCGCCGCGGTGATCCCTTCCACCGAGCGGCTCTCCTCTTCCGACGGAACGTCGAACGTGACGACGACGTCTTCACCATCAAGATAGCCGGCGTGAAAAACGACTTGCGCCTTCGTGCGGAACGCGACGTGGAGCAGCGCATCGGCGACGACGACCGGTCCGCGATCGGTCGGCACTTCGAACGTAGAGCGCGTGGTGATGACGTCGCGGTCGAACATCGCGCCGACGACGCCGTTTTCGCGAAGGACTTTGCGGACCTGCAGCAGGAACGCCGGCGTCGGATCGATGAGCCGCACCGGCGCGCCGGTGCCGAGGACCAGCATCGTTGCGGGCGAGATGACGTTCATCTCGGCGCCGGTGTCGGTGAGAAGCCAGAGGATGAACGTCGAGAGCATCGCGTGCGGCGCCACCATCAGCACGCCGCGGCCGGACGCCAGCGCATTCGTCACGTGCTCCCAGCCGACCGTCTGCACGACGGGGTCGAAGCGGACGCCGTTGCGCGTCAGGATTTCCAGCAGGTGATAGGTGACCACCTCCCGCGGCGTCTCCACGCGCATCGAAAAACGCTGGCGGACGATGCTGCTGATGATCCGCAGCAGCGGCGTGGCCATCCGCGCGATGGTCATGGCGGCGCGAAAGCGCATCCGCTGCGGCAGGAGCCGCATCAGTGTGGAAACCGTATAGCCGCCTGCGCGCCGGATTCGCGACGCGAGCTGCCAGTTCATCGTTCGGGATTCTCGATCGGGAGCATCGCTGAAGAAGCGGGATGATAACGGCTTCGCCGTGTTGTCGGTTGTCGGTTTTTCAGTTGTCCGATGACCGACGGTCACGTTCATACTGCCGATCCGACAACCGACAACGAAAAATATTTTTCCACCCGCTGTCGATTTCGCCGCGTCCCGTTCGACTACATGGCAAGGAGAACAAAACAATGGAATACCTGCTGCTGATTTATGAGGGGGAGAAGCGCTGGCAAGGGATGAGTGAGGCGCAGATCGGCGCCGAGGTCGGCGAGTACAACGCGTTCGGCACCGAGTTCGCCGGGAAGATCAAAGGCGGCAACGCGCTGCAGCCGACCGGCACCGCCACGAGCGTGCGCGTGCGCGACGGCAAACGCCTCACGACCGACGGGCCGTTCGCGGAGACGAAGGAGCAGCTCGGCGGCTATTACCTCGTCGACGCGCCCGACCTCGATGCCGCGATCGAGATGGCGGCAAAGATCCCCGGCGCGCGCTACGGCACGATCGAAGTACGGCCGATCATGACCTTCTCGTAACTATCATTGGCGGCTTGACCGCGATCGAGGAGATCTTCCGCTCGGAGTGGGGCCGCCTCCTATCCGCCCTCATCCACCTCCTCGGCGATTTCGATGTCGCCGAGGAGGCGTTGCAGGAAGCGTTCGCCGTGGCGGTGACGGAGTGGGCCGGCGACGTTCCGCGCAATCCGCGCGCATGGCTGTATGGCACCGCGCGGCACAAGGCGATCGATCGGTTGCGGCGGCAGGCGCGCTTCGCATCGAAGCAATCCGAGCTGGCGGCGATGACGCCGTCGTCGACGACGATCGAGATCGAGGAGGAAGCCGCGGTGCCCGACGAACGTCTGCGCCTGATCTTCACCTGCTGCCATCCGGCGTTGGCTGAAGACGCGCAGGTCGCGCTGACGCTGCGCACGCTCTGCGGCCTGACCACCGAGGAGATCGCGCGCGCGTTCCTCGTGCCGGTGGCGACTATGGCGCAACGCCTGGTGCGCGCGAAATCGAAGATTCGCGGCGCCGCGATTCCGTACCGCGTTCCGCCATCGTCCGAGCTGCGCGAGCGGCTGTCCGCGGTCATGGCCGTCGTCTACCTCGTCTTCAACGAAGGCTACGCCTCCGCGAGCGGCACCTCTCTCGTCCGCCACGATCTCTGCGCAGAAGCGATCCGCTTGGGACGCACGCTGCGGCTGCTGATGCCCGATCCGGAGCTCGACGCGCTCCTCGCCCTGATGCTCCTCCACGATTCACGCCGCAACGCGCGCATGCGCGAAGGCGATCTCGTCCTGCTCGCCGATCAGGATCGCTCGCTCTGGGATCGCGACGAAATCAACGAAGGCCGCGCGTTGCTGCAATCATCGCTGCGCCGTTCAACGCCGGGAACGTACGCGCTCGAAGCGGCAATCGCCGCGATTCACGCGGATGCTGCCGATGCCTCGGCCACCGACTGGCGTCAAATCGTGATCCTCTACGATCGACTCTACGCACTGCATCCAACGCCGATCGTCGCGCTCAATCAGGCAGTGGCTGTATCGATGGCCGATGGCCCCGCCGCTGCGTTGCCGCTCGTCGACGCACTTTCCGAACCGCTCGCTGGCTACCCCCTCTGGCACGCCGCGCGCGCCGACATGCTTCGCCGTTTGAATCGCAGCGATGAAGCGCTCGCAAGTTACCGGCGCGCGTACGAGTTGACGGCAAACGACGCGGAGCGGCGGTTTCTGACGCGAAGGATTGAGGAGTTAACGAGTCGCCTCCGGCGACATAAAAGCTGAGGGCTCGCACCAGGGAACCGGAGGAAAGATTCAAAGTCCGAACAGAAAGACGATCGTAGACTCTTGCCTCCCCCGTCCCATCCCGCTACTCTGACGGAACTCCCTATCAAACGATCGAGCCGAGGAGGATTCCATGGATACCAAGTGGACTCGCAGGCGGTTTCTCGAGACTGTTGGACGCGTCGGCGGCGCGGCGGCGGTTTATGAATCGATGGTGGCGCTGGGGATCGTGCGCGTGCCGGATTCCGCGTATGCCGGGCCGCCGCAGATGCCTGAGGGGTCGGGCAGCGGACAGACGGTCGTCATCCTCGGCGCGGGCATCGCGGGACTTACGGCGGCGTATGAGCTGAACAAGCGCAATGCCGGCTACAACATCATCATCCTCGAGGCGCAGCATCGCGCCGGCGGGCGCAGCTACACGGTGCGCTACGGCGACAAAATCGTCGAGAAGCACGGCAAGGAGACGTGGGAGCAGACGTGTCACTTTGACAAGAATCAGTACCTGAACGCCGGCCCCGGACGCCTCCCCTATCACCACACCGTCGCCCTCGGATACTGCCGCGAGCTGAAGGTTGCGGTCGAGCCGTACGTGATGAACACGCGCGCGAATCTCTATCAGAATCCCGACGGCTTCAACGGCGAGGTCCGGCCGCACCGCCGCGTGCTGAACGATACGCGCGGATGGATTTCCGAACTGCTGACGAAGGCGATCGACAAAGGCTCGCTCGATGACGAGCTCACCCCGAAGCAGAAGGCGCAGATGCTCGATCTGCTCAACACGTTTGGTCCGCTGAAGGACAAGAAGTACGTCGGCTCGCAGCGTTCGGGCTACACGGTGCAGCCGGGCGTCGTCACGCCGGGCGACATCGAGCATCCCATTCCGCGCATCGAAATCCTCGGCTCGGAGTTCTGGCTCGACCGGATGTATCAACCCGAGGATTACGAATGGCAGCCGACACTCTTCCAGCCGGTCGGCGGCATGGACATGCTGGCGCGCGGCTTCCTCCCGCACGTCGAGCAGTTCATCAAGTACAACCGCGAGGTGACCTCGGTGCGCAACACGGACGACGGCAAGAAGGTGACGATCCGTCATCGCGCCGCCGGCGATTCAGGCGCCGAGGAGACGATCGAAGCGGATTGGTGCATCAGCACGATTCCGGTGTGGATTCTTCACGACCTGGACAACAACTTCACCACACCGTTCCGCAACGCGCTGAAGGCGGCGAAACGCGGCAAGACCTGCAAGGTGGGATGGCAGGCCGACCGCCGTTTCTGGGAGCTCGACAACGAGATCTACGGCGGCATCTCGTACATCAATCACAACATCACGCAGATGTGGTACCCGTCGAACGGCTATCTGTTCGAGGAGAAAGGCGTGCTGACCGGCGCCTACAACTACACGAAACGCGCGGAGTTCCTCGGCAATCAGAAGCTGCCGGAGCGGTTGAAGATCGCCGCCGCCGGCGCGCGCCATCTGCACGGCGACGCGTTCACGAAAGCGGTTCCGATCGACCTCGGACTTTCGATCGCGTGGCATCACGTGCCGTATCAACTCGGCGGCTGGGCGGATTGGGACGGCGTCGCGCCGGTTCATTACGAGACACTGCTCGAGCCGGACGGTCGCGTGATGATCTCCGGCGACCAGGTGTCGTACCTCCCCGGCTGGCAGGAAGGAGCGATGCTTTCCGCGCACTTCGTTCTGCGCCGCATCAGCCGCCAGCCGCGCGCGATGCTGCGGAAGGCGGCAACGGTGAAGCACGCGCCCGATACACATGCGTTGACGCAGGGTTCGGGGAGGACGAGAGACTAAGGCAACGGCATTTTGAGGATACCTGGGTACCTATTTGTCATCCTGAGGCTGCCGGAGCCGGGAGTCGCGAAGCGACGGACCGGCGGAGGACGCCGAAGGATCTCAAGCTACGCAAGCTGCGTTGAATGCCATGGGCTCCGGCTGGAACCGCGAATCTTGAGATCCTTCGCCGTCCTGCGCCGCTTCCGCGCTTCGCGCTCCACGGCTCCGGGAGCCTCAGGATGACAGGCCCCTCCGCTTCCGCGATTTCCTCACCACCTCCGTTCAGAGGTCAACAATCCAATCGCTGATCGCTTCTCCGAGTTGCGGCTCCAATCCGCTGAAACCGTGATCGGCGTCGCGCATCACGATGATCTCGGCGCGTTCGCCGACGTATTGCGCGAGGGTTGCGACACAGCGTGGGACGTCGTCGAAGCAGTATTCGTCCCGGTCGCCGTAGATGTAGAGCGACGGTTTGCGGATGGCGCGGATGTGGCGGAAGAGCGGACGGCGGGAGAGCTTCGTTCCCGACATGACTTCGAAGAAGGGGAAGACGTTGTAGTCGCCGTCGGGATTGGCGACGTCGTAAAGCGCGCGCCAGCTCAGCATCGTCTGTCCTTCGATGCGCGGCGCGAATTCGTCGCCGCCTTTCGCCTTCAGCATCGACTTTGATTTCGCCAGCAGCGCGTTGAATCGGCGCTTGCCGAGTTGCGCGTAAAGCAGACCCGTATCGTCGCCGCCGGCGAGGAGCACGTAACGTCTGGCGCGATTGCGCGGCTTGTAATGATCGTAGACGGCGATCTTGTTCGCGCCAGTGGAGTGGCCGGCGAGCGTGATGTCGCGATAGCCGCGGCGCCACAACTCACGGATGGCGCCGTCGATGTCGGCGACGCAATCGCGGATCCGTTCGAATGCGGATCCGCCGAGGTCGTCGCCGGCGCGGCGGACGATGACCGAGCCGCGGTTGTTGAAGGGGAAGAAGGCGATGCCTTTCTCCATGAAGAGTTCGCCGAGCAGGTTCGTGCGGCGCGATTCGAATACCGATGCTCCGCCGCCGCCGTGAAGCCAGACGATGGCGCGCTTCGAGGTGCGCCGCGGCTCGTAGAGCAAGCCCGCGAGCGTCACGCCGTCGGCCGCTTCGAACCTTACGAGGCCGCAGGCTGGCTCGGCACGATCTGCCGCAGATCGGCGTCCCATCGCCACATCCTTTCGCGCGTCAGGTGCGCGCCGCCGAGCCAGAAGTTGGCGTTGTTGATCTCGATGAAGTCGACCGTTCCGTCGATCACGTTCCGGCCGGCGGGCGTGATGGAGAAGAGCGCCTTCGGCGGATTCGCCTTCTCCTCGCCGATGATGGTGATGACCGGCACGGCCACGCTGGCGAGGTGTTTCAAATGACGGAGGAACTCGCCATCGCCGAATCCGAAGCGCGGCGGATTCCGATCGAACTGCGTGAAGAGCGAGACGAAATCGGAGAGACCCGCGTCGATCCCTTCCACCGCGCGGCGCTCCACTTCACCGAGTCCGTTGCGCGTCGACGGGAACCGCGATGCGTGCAGCCGCAGCCCATCCCGCAGAAACGGGAAGTCCGCAACCTCGGCGCCAAGGAAACGATTGAGCGACGTCGGATCGTCGGACGTGTACGCGCGCCACGCGAGCGAGGCGGCGGTGCTCATCGCGGGCAAAACGGCCGCGCGCGATTGAAAGAGGTTGAACAGCTCCTCCTCCGATTGCGTCCCCAGCGGCTGCGGACACCAGATCAGCGTGATGCGGCGGCATTTCGACAGCCGCGTCAGCAGATACAGCAGATGCACGAGGCAGAAAAGATCGTGCTCGAACCAGAGGACGACTTCCTCTTCCTCGCGCGCCTTGTCGAGATTGAGCTCCTGCTCGAGCAATTCGTTGCGGACGCGCAGCAGGCTCTCCCCGTGATGCTCCGAGAGAAAAAGCGCCCGCTCCTCCACCCACTCATGCAGCGGCAAATTCGGCCGCACCGGCCCGCCGACCAGCGACTCGCGAAATGGCACATGCCGCCCCGGAACGCCCGCCCGCCGCGCCAGCGACGCCGCGACGTCGCCGTTATGGAAGTGAATCATGGGCGCGGATCATAGCGGATGAAAAGCGATCCGCAGATGGACACAGATCAAGATCCTACGGCTTCCACCGCACGCGCACCTGAGTCACGCAGGCATACCCTTCCGTAGCTTCGATTCATTTCCTGCGCGGCCGCTGCTTCGCACGAACCCATTGTCCGACCATGCGCTGGTGATCTGCGAGTGGCTTTCGCGGCCCAGGTTTCGGTTTCGCATTCGCGCGCGCATGGCCATTCAGACGGGCCGCGGCGCGGCGCGGCGCCGCAGTATTTGTTGTTATGAGATTTGCCAGCACCGGGGCGTTCTGGTCGCGGGCGGTGAGCGGACCGGCGAGACCAAACTGCGCACAGAGCGTGGCGATGACGGAGGTGTGGTCGAAGGGATACGTCGACGATGAAGGCGGGCGCAGGATCGTGCCCTGTGCGATCGATGCGGCCACGAAGATCGCCGGCACACGCGGTCCGAAAAAGTCGTACACGTTTCCGTTTGTCACGGTGCTATCGAACGGCGAGAGCGCGGCAGGCGGCGCCTGATGGTCGTAGACGCCACCATGTTCGTCATAGAGCACGATGAGCAGCGTTGAATTCGCGACCTTGTCGTTGGTCAGGAACAGCGTCGTGAAGATATCGACGAGGAGCTGTTCTCCATTTTGCACGTCGATCGGATTTCCGGTGAGGCCAGCATCCTCATAGTTGTCATTGCCCGGATGGTTGGAGTTGGCGATCGTCCCGTCGTTCGAGTAGTTCCCCCAGTAGCGTGGCTCGATGATCGCGAACGCCGGGAGGGTGTCGTTGGCAACATCCGTGGCCAGCGTCGTTCCATAGGGCGGTTCATAGTCGCTGTCGTCGTAGCTGGAGACGCAGTCGGAGCCCGCGCTCCAGGCGTCGTTCACATACGAGTTGAGTGCCGAAAGAGGAACGTCGTGAAAATATACCTTCCAGTTGGTTGGATCGGGCGAGGTCGCGCCGGACTTGTTGTCGAGCAGTTGCAGGACCGTGGTGTCCGTGACCGAGCCGAGAACAGTTCCATACCCGCTGCCTTCCAGGACGTAATCGCTGTCGTTGATGGCCGCGGCACCACTGAACGTACCCGGCGCGCCGCAGAGCGAGAACATGCGGTTCGGAAACGTCTGCACGGGACCGCAGCCGAACCATTGATCCGAGACTGCGCAACTGCTGCCGAGCACCGCGGAAATGAGCATCTGCGGCATCGCGCCGCTCTGATCGAAGTAGCACATGATGTCGCCGACATCTTCATGACGCGTAAATAAGTGAACGTCGTGGTAGTTCTGCGCGAACCCGCCCATATTCGGCGACGCCTCGCCGTTGTAGATCTGCTGGTTCATGTCGGACTGCGATTCGCCGGGATCGGGGTTGGGCGTGATGTTGAGATCGTTGCCGGACGGCGGGGTGTTTGTGACACTCACCGAGTAGTGCCCGAAACCGTCGGAGAAGGAATTGCTCGAATCAAGCGGAAGGCCGTTGAAGCTGTCGGACGGCGGATACAGCGTGCCGAGAACGTTGTCGAACGAGCGGTTCTCGAACATCAGCACCACGATGTGCTCGATTCCCGGTAGTGGGGCGTTGGGCGCGATTGTCTGTGACATGGAATTCCCTCCTTATTGCCTAGAGGGTAACGACCAGCCCATTTTCCTAAGGTCTCCACCGCATGCCCGCCCATCCCAGCGTTTTGCGGGTCATGCGAACTCGGGCGATGCCGGCGGTGAGTTGCAGCGCCGGCGTTTTCACCAACGGCATCGCGGGGATCGATGTACTGGTCTCGACGCCGACGACATCGATGTTGCGTCCGAGGTGATGGCGTTGCCAGAAGGCGGTGATGCCGTCGAATCCGAGAGAGAGGCGTTCGCCGCGGTAGTTCGTTGCCGTGAACGAGCCGCACTCGAAGGCGGGGTCGAGGATGCGGTTGAGCAGGAGGGAGTCGGGCTCGATCGAAGAGGGCGTGCCGCCGAGGGTGAGGTGGCGGCCGGCGGAGACATTCGCGCCGAGGGTGAGGCCGGCGAATCGGACGGCGGCGCGGGCGGTGGCGTGGAGGTGGTTGGCGGAGTCGGCTGCGATGTCGATTCGTTCGGCGGCGAGGCGGCGCTGGTGCGTGGTGAAGTGGGCGTCGGCGAAGGCGCGGTTGCGGTGTTCGGCGAAGAGGGCGCCGCCGCTGATGGAGAAGCGGGAAAGTGGAAAGACCGCGTCGCGCGTGGCGCGGAGTTCGAGGCCGTGCGTTTCGTGGGTGTCGAAGGCGTGGACGCCGATGTCGATCGGAAGGCCGCGCCAGACGGAGGCGATGGCGACGCCGCGCGGCATTTCGCGGGTCCCGATCGCGCCGAGGAGGAGCGTGTCGAGGCGGCCGACGACGTCTCCGAGGCGGAGGCCAAATTCGGTGGTGCTGCCGAACGCGGTGTACTGGCCGCCGAAGGTCGTCGACCACTCCTGGCGACCGATGCCGTAGGGGCGCGGACTTACCGGCTCGTCGTGCAGTGCGATCGGCGTGGCGGGCGGCGGCGGGAGAGCGGGAACCAGGGAGCGATCGAAGGCGAGCGTTTGTGGCGGTGCGGGAGTCGTATCGGCGAGACGGCGGACGACGAATCCGGCGGGATCGAGCGACATGAAGTAGAGCAAGCCGTCGGGCGACGGCGCGGGCGAAAGCGCCATGCCGGCGCTGCGCGTGATGAACGACGGCGCGGTGCCATCGATGCGTGCGATGTCGATGAAGCCGCGGCCGGCGACGGCGGCGAAGAGCGCGCCGTTTGGTCCCCACTCCGGAGAGAAGGCGCCGGTGATCGGCAGCGGCGCAACCCTCCCGGAAGCACAGACAAGAGTGTCTGTGCCACACGGCTTGCCGTCGATGACGACGTGCCACTCCCCGTTCGTGTGCTCGGCCCAGGCGATGCGGCCGTCGGCGGACGCGCGCGGATGCGAGTAGACGACGTCGAGCGACGGCGGCGTGCGCTCGGTGATTGCACCCGAGCGGAGGTCGATCGTCACGATCTGCGATGTGCCGTAGCGGCTGCGGACGGCGACGGCGTGCGTGGCCCCAATCGAATCTGCATCCGGATCGGCGTCTTTGACATCAGCGAGATGCGTGAGGCGTTCAACGCGACCGGAAGCTGGTGTCCAGCGGAAGAGATCGTTGTGCAGGAAGCCGTCGCGGTCCGGCTGCTTGTGCGTGTAGATGATGGCCGTGCCGTCGCGCGTCCAGCGGGGATTTTCGATGCCGCCTCCGTCGGGCGATTTGAACGAATGCAGCGGCTTGCGCGGCAGCGGTTTCGTGCGGACAGGCGCGACGTCCTGCGGATCGCGGCGCAGCATTTCGCCGATGCGCTTCTCGTACTTCGCCTCAGCATCATTGATATCAGTGGAGAAGACGACGAGCTTCGCTTCGCCTTTGTCGTCGCGCAGCACCATGGCCAGCTTCGTTCCATCGGGCGACACCGCCGGATCGCCGCTGCCGCGCGTCGTCTCCTGCCACAACTCCCCTTCTCGCCAGCCGCCGGCGCGGGCGACGGTCATCGCTTTTTCCGACAGCTCGGCGGAAAAGCGGCCGTAGAGCCGTTGCGGCGTATCGCCGAAAACGCCGGCGAAGGCGGCGTCGAAGCTGCGGCGCTGGCGCGCGGTCATGCGGGCCCAGAGGTGTTGCAGCGAATCAGGTCCGTTCTTCTGAACGAGCCATTCGAGGAAGGCGGAGCCGGCAAGGTAGGCCATCGACATGCCGAGGAACCGGCGGTCGGAATTGAGTTGAGCGTAGGTGGGAAGTTGACCGTTCATCGCCCACGTGCGCAGCACCGCGGCACGCATCGCGCCCGACGGACGGCCGCTGCCGGTGATGCGGCCTTCGATCAGCGTGGCGTAGCCCTCCAGCACCCAGCGCGGCGCGTGCAGCGTGATCGGATTGAGCGGGAGGAGATGCGCCATCGCGCGATCGAGCGGATTGCGCGACGGGCGAAGGAGATGGACGAGGTGCGCCGTCTCGTGAACGGTGAGCAGATCGATCCAGTTCGAGTACTCGCCGATCTCCGTCACCGGCTCGGGCGGCTCGGCGTAAAGAACGATGCGCGGCGTATCGAGGAGAGCGATGGTGATGCCGTTCGGATCGGCGATCGGATTCTCGACCACGACGTCCGTGACCGTCTCCGGCGCGAAGCCGACTTCCGCGACGACTGCGGTGCGCACCGACTCCAGCCGCGCCGCCGCACGCGTGGCCCATCCTTCGTAGGCGATCGGATAGTGCACGCGAAAATGCGGCGTTGCGATCGTTCGCCAATCGTCGTGCGGCGCCTGCGCGGAAAGAGTCGCGGAAAAGAATAAGGATGCGAAGGCGAGACGGCCGATCATGCAAAAACGCGCCCTGGTTGTCATCGGCGCGCGGCCGCCATCCCCGCCAGCCTCCCGCTTGCCCATGCCCATTGAAAATTGAATCCGCCGATGCGTCCGTCGACGTCGAGGATCTCGCCGCAAAGGTAGAGGTTCGGGCACACTCGCGATTCCATCGTGCTCACATTCACCTCGCTTAACGGCACGCCTCCGGCGGTGACCTCGGCGTATTCGAATCCGCGGTCGCGAACGACGGGAAGGGTGAAGTCGACGAGATCGCGAACGACTCGGCGCCGATCATCTTTTGACATGTGCCCCAGCGTCGTCTCCGGCGCCAATCGGGCGATCAGCCGATCGGGAAGACGGAGAACGCTGCCGATCGTCGCGCGCGGATTGCGTTTGGTGGCGCCGATCAGCGCCGCATCGAGCGATTCGAACGTTTCTCCCGGCAGGAAGTTCGCCGACAGCGTCGCCGGCTGATGCGCGATCCAGTGACGGCTGATGTCGAGGACGACTGGGCCGCTGAGGCCGAAGTGGGTGAAAAGCATCGATCCGTGATGTCGCTGCACGACGCGGCCGGTGGGCGACTTCACCGACAGCTCGGCGTTGACGGAAATCCCGCTGATCTCGGTGATCCAGTGGCCTTTCTCCACGACCAGCGGGACGAGCGCGGGGAACGTCGGCGTGATCGTGTGGCCGAGGAGGCGGGCGAGTTCGTAGCCGGAACCGTCGCTGCCGGTTTTGGGAACGGAACGTCCGCCGGCGGCGATGATGACGCGATCGGCGTGCAGTTCGTTGTTGATGACGAAGCCAGGCTCGATCGAAGTAACGCGCATGCCGGTGATGATCTCCACACCATCCGCCGCGCGAAGCAGTGCATCGACAACGTCGCGCGCGCGATTGCTGACCGGGAAAAGCTTTCCCGTCTCTTCGCGCTTCAGCGGAACGCCGAGTTCCTCGAAGAACGCGATCGTCGCGGCGACGTCGAACGTGCGGAGCACCTTTGCAATCGCGTTGCGGCTGCCGTTGAAGTCCTCGGCGCGCACGACCTCATTCGTCACGTTGCATCGTCCGCCGCCGGAGATGAGGATCTTCGCGCCGATTCTCTTCGCGCCATCGATGGCGACGACGCGCGCGCCAGCGCGCGCCGCGGCAATGGCAGCCATGAGACCGGCGGCGCCGGCTCCGATGACGGCGACGTCGTAGTGGTTAGAGAGTGGCAAGGAGATGCAGCACCTGGCTTGCCCGCGCGATCGCCTCGCTCGCGATTTCATCCGACGAGCCAAGCTCGTCGTCGTAATCGGCGCGGTTCCGCAGAAACCTTAGACGTGCCAGGTGGGCTGCAATCGCACCGCCTGCCTCGCCGCGCAAGGCAAAGAATGTCGCCACTTCGCCATGCTCTGCCGCGCTTTGACGGACGACGCCTCCGTGCCGCTGGCGGGATTGCTGACGCGCGGTGGCAAACGCAGCGTAGTAGGCGCGGCTTGTCGCGGATCGAGAGCTTGCCTCGCGGCCACCAGGCAGTTCAGCCGATGCAAGCGCTTGGGCCAGGGTGAGATACGCGCGCCAGTCGAAGTTCATCTGTAAAAAAATCCGAAGTTCACTTCGAGTTCCGGATCTTTCCGATCATGGATCCATTGCCGTTCGAACGCGAAGAGATCGTCCACCGACGCGTTGCCGCGATCGAATTCCACAAACAGATCTCGATCGCCCGACTCATGATCGAACGCCAGCACCAGATGCAGCGGATGTCCCGGAAACGCCTCCCCCAACCGCTCCGCGGCGCGCAACAACTTCGCGCGCAGAGACGGATTTCGCGACACGAACGAGGATGCCTCGGGCGAAATCGACGCGAAGACGTCGCCGAGGTCGGGGCGGCGGCGCGGAAGCGCAGCGCGGGACGCAGAGACTTTTTTCGGCATCGCAACATGATTGTACCGGCGAACCCGCTACCATTCGCGGCCATGCTTCGCAGAACGATCGCTCTCTTCGTCTCGCTATTCATCATCCCGGCGGCTCTCTTCGCGCAGAAGCCGCTCGATGCCGCGCAGATCCAGCTCGCGCTCAAAAAACTTACCGTCGTCGGCAGCGCGCTTTACGTTGCCGCGCATCCCGACGATGAGAACACCGCGCTCATCGCCTGGCTCGGCAACGAGCGGCTGTATCGCACGGCGTATCTCTCGATGACGCGCGGCGACGGCGGGCAGAACCTCCTCGGCGACGAAAAGGGCGAGCTGCTCGGCGTCATCCGCACGCAGGAGCTCCTGGCCGCGCGCCGCACCGATGGCAGCGAACAGTTCTTCACCCGCGCGCTCGACTTCGGCTTTTCCAAAGGTCCGCAGGAGACGCTGGCCATCTGGAACCACGACCTCATCCTCGCCGACGTGGTCTGGAACATACGCCGCTATCAGCCGGACGTCGTCATCACGCGCTTCCCCACCACGGGCGAAGGAGGCCACGGCCATCACACCGCGTCCGCGATTCTCGCGGTTGAAGCGTTCACCGCCGCCGCTGATCCGGCGAAGTTTCCCGAGCAGTTGAAGTACGTGCATCTCTGGCAGCCGAAGCGCCTCTTCTGGAACCGATTCACGTTTCAGCCGGTCAAGCCGGACGATCCCTCCGTCGCGAAATCGCTCCGCCTCGACATCGGCGCATTCAATCCGCTCCTCGGCCGCTCGTACACCGAGATCGCTGCCGAGAGCCGCAGCATGCACAAAAGCCAGGGTTTCGGTGCGGCCGAACGGCGCGGCAGCTTTCTGAACTACTTCGACCAGCTCGCCGGCGATCCTGCCAAATCCGACATCTTCGAAGGCATCGACACGACGTGGTCGCGCTATCCCGGCGGCGAGGCGATCGGCAAGGTACTGCAGGAAGCGTCGGATTCGTTCGATCCGAAGAATCCCGCCAAGACCATTCCGCTCCTCCTGCAGGCCTACGATCTTCTCGACCGGCTTCGCGCCGGCGGCGCGTGGGCGAATACGCCGTGGGCCGATGTGAAGACGCGCGATCTGCAGAACGCCATCCGCGCCTGCGCCGGACTCTCCATCGACGTCGCTGCCGGCGATTCCTCCGTCACCGCCGGCAGCTCGATTCCGGTCAGCGTCACCGTGATCAACCGTTCCGACTATCCGTTCACGCTTTCGATGGTGGCGTCGCGCTACGCCGATCCGAGCAAGGGCGTGAACGCGGCGCTGGCCAACAACGTGCCGGTGAAGACCGACCTCTCCATCAAGCTGCCAGCCGACTTTCCCATCTCGCAGCCGTACTGGCTGCAGAACCCGCCGAACAAGGGCTCCTACGTCGTCAACGATCAGCAACTCATCGGCATCCCCGAGAACCCTCCCGCCATTCCTATCGTCGTAACGCTGACCGATAACGCCATGCACACGATCATCTTCGAAGTGCCCGCCGTCTACCGCTGGACTGATGCGGTGCAGGGCGAACGCGTGCGCAGCGTCGACGTCGTCCCCGCGGTTACCGCGAACCTCGGCGCGCCGGTGTACGTTTTTCCTGACGCGCAGGCGAAGCCGGTCACCGTCTCGCTGCGGAACGTCAGCGCCGCGGGTCCGGTCACCGTCCGGCTTCGCGTTCCCGAGGGGTGGTCTTCGAATCCGGCGTCAACGTCGGTAACGTTCGTCAAAAAAGGGGAAGAAGCGAAAGCGACGTTTCAGGTCAAACCGCCCGCCGCCGAATCGACCGCATTGCTGCACGCGGAAGTGGAGACGGCGGATGGAAAAAAGATCGACCTCGGCGTCACGAACATCGATTACCCGCACATCCCCGCGCAGCGCGTCTTCAGCGATGCCGCAGCGAAACTTGTTCGTGCCGACATCAAAAAGCGCGGAACTCGCGTCGGCTACATCATGGGCGCCGGTGATGAAGTGCCAACCGCGCTCCGCCAGATCGGTTACGACGTCACGTTATTGACCGACGACGATCTCGATCGCGGCGATTTCGCCAAATACGACGCCATCGTCACCGGCGTACGCGCCTACAACGCCCGCCCGCGCATGCGCCTCGCGCATCCGAAGCTGATGGAGTACGTGAAAAACGGCGGCACGCTCGTCGTCCAGTACAACAGCACCAACCCGCAGCCGCTGCTGGTCGACGTGCCGGGCCCGTATCCGTTCAAAGTGAGCACCGATCGCGTGACCGTCGAAGAGGCGCCGGTGCGCTTCGTCCATTCCGACTCCCCGCTGCTCAACGTTCCGAACAAGATCACGCAGGCCGATTTCCAGGGGTGGGTGCAGGAACGCGGCCTCAACTTCGTCAAGGATTGGGACCCGCAATACCAGACCGTGCTCGCCTCGAACGATCCCGGCGAGCCGGAAAAAGAAGGCGGCGAACTCTACGCGCACTACGGCAAAGGGACATTCGTCTACACCAGCTACGCCTGGTTCCGCCAGCTTCCCGCCGGCGTTCCGGGCGTATACAAGATGTTTGCGAATCTCGTTTCCGCGAAATGAATGAGCGGGGGTCGGGTGTCGGGAGTGGGGAGTTGGAGCCAAAGGCGACCTGCGGAGCTCCCACCCCCCACACCCCACCCCCCACACCCCGCGAACCCAACTGGCGCCTGATCTACGCCGCCGTCCTCACAGAGCTCACCCTCCTCATCATCATCTTCTACGCCTTCACGAAAGCATTCGCATGAGACCGATCGACTGGATCGTTCTCATCGGCACGCTCGTGGCCATCGTCGCCTACGGCACGTGGAAAGGGCGGCACAAGAAGGACCTCGACGGGTACCTCCTCGCCGGCCGCCAGCTGAAATGGCCGACCATCGCGCTCTCCATCATGGCCACGCAGGCCAGCGCGATCACGTTCCTGTCGACGCCAGGCCAGGCCTACGCCGACGGCATGCGCTTCGTGCAGTTCTACCTCGGACTGCCGATCGCGATGGTGATCCTCTCCATCACCGCGGTGCCGATTTACCACCGCCTGCAGGTCTTCACCGCCTACGAATATCTCGAGACCCGCTTCGGCGTCGGCACGCGCACGCTCACGTCGCTGCTCTTCCTCATCCAGCGCGGCCTCTCCACCGGCATCACGCTCTACGCGCCGGCCCTCATCGTCTCGGTCATCCTCGGCTGGAACATTCACGTCACCAACATCGTGGTCGGACTGCTGGTGGTGATCTACACCGCGTCCGGCGGCACGCGGGCGGTGAGCCGCACGCAGGTCCACCAACTCCTGATCGCCCTCGGCGGCATGGCAGTGGCGCTGGTCATCGCCATCCACTCGCTGCCGCATGACGTGACGCTCGTCGAAGCGTTTCGCGTGGCTGGAAGGATGGGACGCCTCAACGCAATCGATTTCAAATTCGATCCGAAGACGCAATACAACTTCTGGTCAGGCCTCATCGGTGGCGCGTTCCTCGCGCTGTCGTACTTCGGTACGGACCAATCGCAGGTTCAGCGCTACCTGACCGGCGCCTCGGTTGCCGAAAGCCGCCTCGGCCTGCTCATCAACGGCATGGTCAAAGTGCCGATGCAGTTCTTCATCCTCTTCGTCGGAGCGATGGTCTTCGTCTTCTACCAGTTCATTGCCCCGCCGCTTTTTTTCAACACCGTCCAGCGCGCGAAGGTGGCCACGAGCCGGTACGCCGGCGAATACGCGCAACTCGAGGCGCGACACAAATCGCAGTTCGTCGAAAAGCGCGCCGACGTGCAGAAGCTGCTGACCGCGATGCGGGCGCATGACGACGCGGCAACCACCGCCGCCACCACCGCGCTGCGCGACGTGCAGCAACGCGAGACCGCGACCCGCGCCGCCGCCGCATCGCTCATCGGCCGCACGCAGCCGGGCGCCGACAACAGCGACACGAACTACATCTTCCTGACCTTCGTGATCGACTTTCTCCCCGCCGGCGTGGTCGGCCTGGTGCTGGCGGCGATCTTCTGCGCCGCGATGTCGGCAACTTCGTCCGGCCTCAACTCGCTCGCTTCGACCACCGTCGTCGACATCTTCCGACGCCTCGGCAAACCGCACGCGACCGACGCGGAATGCGTCCGCCTCTCGAAGCTGGCGACGATCGCCTGGGGTCTCTTCGCCATCGCTTTCGCCGAATTCGCGAACCGCCTCGGCTCGTTGATCGAGGCCGTCAACAAGCTCGGCTCGCTCTTCTACGGCACCATCCTGGCGATCTTCCTCCTCGCCTTCTACACGAAGAAAGTCAGCGGCCACGCCGCCTTCTTCGGAGCGTTGATCGGAGAAGCCGCCGTAGTCTGGTGCGCCGTCGCCACCGACCTGGCGTGGCTCTGGTGGAACGTGATCGGCTGCGTAGTGGGAGTGGTCGCCGCGCTGATCGTGCAGAGGTTCGTGCCGGAGCAGGATCCTCTGCGTACATCTGCGTCATCTGCGGATAAAGCATTTATCCGCAGATGAACGCAGATTGAGCGCAGACCTACTTCTTCCAATCGTTGATCGAGCTCTGAATCTCGCCCGCGAACTCTTTGTCGTTCGGGCCCGTCAGTTTCAGCGCCGATTCGGCGCTGGCGATCGCGCCGGCTTTGTCGCCGTTCTTCGCCTGGATGCGCGCCTTGAGGTAGAGATTGTTCGCCGTCTGCTTCACCTTCAGCGACTGATCGAGCCACTTCGTCGCCTGATCCGTGTTGCCGGCATCGAACGCGAACGATGCGGCCCGATACGGCGTTTGAAAGTCGGTGGCAGCGGCGCCCGCAACCGCGGCGCTGGCGTCGGCGATCACCTTCGCCGTCGTATTCGTCCCGACCGTGAACGGCACCGAGAGATTCTCCCAGCGGATGGCGACCACCGCGTTGTCATTCGTGACCTGCGGGAACTCGATGGTCATCAGCTCGTGGAAGGGCGACTTCTCCGGCTTCGCCGTCACGCGCAGCGCGTCGTCGGCCTGCTTGTAGTTGAACGAGCCCCACTGCTTCGCCGTCTTGTTGAAGATGATCGTCCACGAGTCCTTGCCCGGGATCGTGTGCAGCGAGTACGTTCCCTTCGGCAGCAGCTGGCCGTTGATGGTGACGTCATCGCTGAACGAGATCTGCGTGGCCTCGTTCGCGCCGGTGCGCCAGACCTGGTCGTACGGAACGAGTCCGCCCCAGATGGCGCGGCCTTTCACCGCCGGACGGCTGTAGTCGACGGTGATGTCAGTCAGGCCGACGGTGACCGTGCTGACCATGTGCTGCGAAACGCGCGGCAGCTTGAGGGCCGGTGGCGGCGTCTGCGCCGCCAGCGGCAGCGACCCAACGAGAAAAAGACAAATCGCAATGAACTTGCGCATTGAAGCTCCTTTCGGTTTCAAACCGGGCGAGATCGTAGCAAAAGCGGGGCGGCGCTCGCGGTAAACTCGCGCGAAACGAGTTTTCGGTTGTCGGTTTTCGGTTGTCGGAGTTAAGACTCGCGGCCCGAAAACGGACAACCGACAACTCAAATACCGAACTACCCACCCAAGGAGATCCCATGGTTGCCATCCGCTTCACCGGAAATTACGAAGACCTTTCGACCGACCGCGGTTATCAGTTCAAGTTTTTCTGCGAGAAGTGCAACAACGGCTACATGTCGAGCTTCAAGACCTCGACGATGGGCGTCCTCGGATCGGCCGCGCGCGTTGCCGGCAGCCTCTTCGGCGGCGTCTTCGGCAGCGTGGCCGACAGCACGTACGAAGTGCAGCGCGCCGTCGGCGGTCCCGCCCACGACAGCGCTCTGAAAGAAGCCGTCAACGAGATCGCTCCGATCTTCAAGCAGTGCACGCGCTGCGGTAACTGGGTCTGCGAGCCGATCTGCTGGAACAAGAAAGCCGGCCTCTGCGAGACCTGCGCTCCCGATCTAGACGAAGAGATGGCCGCCGCGCAGGCTGAAGCCGCGCGCGAACAGATCCAGACCAAAGCGCGCGAAGTGGATTGGACGAAGTCACGCAAAGTCGACCAGGTCTCCGGCGCCGTCTGCGGATCGTGCGGCGCCAAATCGCAGGGCGGAAAATTCTGCCCCGAGTGCGGCACCGCCTACAACGCGAAAAAGAAGTGCGCGGGTTGCGGTCACGAAGCCGAGGGCAGCCCGAAGTTCTGTCCCGAATGCGGGGGGAAGTACTAGGAAATCTCCTCCTGTCATCCTGAGCCTGGCGGAGCCCGCAGGGCGGAGCGCGGCGAAGGATCTCAAAATGCGCGGTTCCAGCCGGAGCCCGTAATCTTGAGATCCTTCGCTGTCCTTCGGCAAGCTCAGGATGACAGAAGCCGCGCTGTCATCCTGAGCCTGGCGGAGCCCGCAGGGCGGAGCGCGGCGAGGGATCTCAAAATGCGCGGTTTCAGCGGGAGTCCGTAATCTTGAGGTCCTTCGCTGTCCTTCGGCAAGCTCAGGATGACAGAAGCCGCGCTGTCATCGTGAGCCGGCGAAGCGCCGCAGGCGCGTAGCGCGGTCGAACGACCCCCTCACTACGTGCCAGAAGGTTGGGGGGCCTTCGACCGTCCTCAGCCCCTCCGGGGCATCGGCGGCTCAGGATGACAGTCTTCGCCGCCCGATCGCGATCTGCTGCTCGAGAAAATCGCGGAACGAGATCCCCGCTTCGTGCAACTGCTGCGGGACGAGAGAACTGGTCGTCAATCCGGGCAGCGTATTCAGCTCGAGAAAGTAGACGCCCTCGTCCCCCGCGATCAGATCGCTGCGCGAGTAGCCTTCGCAGCCGAGGGCGATGTGCGCTGCGAGCGCGATCGACTGCGCTTCGTCGCGCATCGCGTCCGGGATTTTCGCGGGACAAATTTCGCGCGTTCCTTTGCCGAGATACTTGCCTTCGTAATCGAACCTCGCGCCGGGATCGGTCTCGATTTCGATCACAGGCAACGCGACCCGACCGTTCTCGCCTTCGATGACGCCGACAGTCAGCTCGCGTCCGGAGATGAACTGCTCGACGATGTACGGGATGCTGTCGATTTTCGGGATCTCGCTCCCCCGCTCGACGAAAAACAGACCGCGCGATGAGCCGCCGGCGAGCGGCTTGAGCACGAGTTTTTCGTGACGTTCCAGCATTTCCGAGATCGTGCTATCGATCGCAGTCACGTCCTGCACCACGCGTGACTCCGCGATGCGCACGCGGTCCTTCACCATCTCCTTCGCCCGTCCCTTATCGAACGCCGCCGCGCTCGCGGCTGAGCCGGAGCCGGTGAAGGGAACGCCGCGCGACTCCAGCAGCCGCTGCACCGTTCCGTCCTCCCCTTCGCCGCCGTGGAGCGCGAGGAGAAAGACGGGATCGTCGACCGGCAGCGTATCGAGCGCCATCTCCAGATCGGGCCAGATCGCCGGCCGCGACGGCTGGAAATCGTTCGTGAAGGGATTCGGATGTGCGAGCAGCTCCTCGCGATTCACGTCGTACACCGCGCCGTTCGGCGCCCAGAACCAAGCGAGCGGCGCGCCGAGCGTGCGCACCACGTTCTGCGCCGAGGCAACGGACACATGCCGCTCGTCGCTGCGCCCGCCAAAGAGAACAATCACAGTCATAGCGCGCCATTTTGCAATCGCGCTGCCGCGATCGTAGCGCCGTCGGCTCGACGGCTGGGCCGCCAGCGGCTCGCTGGCGTTTCTCGGTACGCGCCGCCGAGCCGGCGGCGGTCCAGCCGGCGGGCCGCCGGCGCTACTGTGCGAGTTAATCCCCTGTCCCCACCGGATTCACGACCGTGATCCGCCCATCCACCTTCGGCGTCAGCGGCTGCGGCATCGCTTTCAGCGCGTCGATAAGCAGCTCGCGGATCGGGCGCGTGTAATCGATCTTGATCCGCTCCGCGGGAATCGACTTCATCATCGATTCGAGTCCTTCTCCGGTCACGAGAAAATCGATCGTCGCCACGCGATAGGTCGCGTCCGGATCGAGCGGCTTGCCATCGGCCAGCGTGACGGAAAGCAGCCGGTTGCGTTGCGCGGCCGGCTTGTCGGCGTCACGCGTTTCATCGAACGTGTAGTGCAGCCCGCTCGTCTGCAGGATTCCGCGGCCGCCGCCGATCGAGGTGATCTCCAGCATGCGTTTCACCTGCGCGCCGGTCATCGTCACGATGGCCGGGAAATTGTCGAACGGCGAGACGTCGAACATATGCGCGTAGAGGATCGTCCCCGCCGGCAGATCGGTGCGGATGCCGCCGGAGTTGAGAAACGCGATGTCCGCCTTCATGTACGCGCGCATCGCGTCCGTGAGCAGATCGCCGAGCGGCGACTCGCGGTAGTAGGCGCGCCTGAAACGCTCCGTCGTGCGGATGCCGAGGTCCTCGTTTTTTTTCACCGTGACCTGTGCGAGGTACGGCTTGAAAATCTCCGCCACCTTCGGCGACTCGGCGACCGGCTTGCCTTCCAGCTTTTTCGCCACCAGCGTCGCACCGGCCGGCGCCTTCTTCGGATCGCACGTCTCGGTCTTCTCGTAAACCTGCGCGCAGACCATCGTCAACGGCGCCATCTCCGTCTTCGTCACCTTGTGCTGCGCGGGATCGATCGTCATGTCGAGAATGGCGATCTCGCGTCCGAAGGGCGACGGCTGCAGCGTGGCCACGCCGTTGATGTAGTGGCGGATGTTCGAGTGCGTGTGGCCGGCGAAGTACGCGTCGATCGTTCCTTTCGGCAGCGCCGCGAGATAGCGCATCGCCTCCTGGTCCGTTTCGCAGGCCGACGAATCCTCGGGATTCACGTCGATGTTCTTGCAGCGCCCGCCCATGTGCGCGATGACGACGATCGCCGATGCGCCGGCTTTGCGCAGTTCCTTCGCCGCGCTGATCGTCGCCGCGACCGGATCGCCGAAGTTGAGCGCCGCCACGTTCGATGACGTAGTGACCGCGGGCGTGTCGGGCGTGGAAAGTCCGATGATGCCGACTTTCACGCCGTTTGCTTCGATGATCGTGTAGCGCTTGGCCCACGACGGCGTTTTGCCCGTCGCCTTCTCCGTCAGATTCGCGGAGAGGAACGGGAACTTGGCCGTCTTCGCATTCTTCTTCAGAGCTCCGAGCGGGTCTTCGCCGGCAGTGCGCGCGACGGAATCGGGGCCGGCCGGGCCGTAGTCGAACTCGTGATTGCCGACGGCTGCAGCGTCGTAGCCGAGGGCGTTGTACCCTTTCACCACCGGTTCGCCTTCGAAGAAGTTCGACTCCAGCGTCCCCTGAAAAAGATCGCCCGAGTCGACGACGATGACCCGTCCATGATCAGCGCGCAGCACATCGAGATACCCCGCGATCAGCGGCAGTCCGCCGTACGCGGGCGCCGTCTTCGACGCGGGATGGCTGTCGTACGACCCGTGCAGATCGGTCGTTCCGACGACGAAAACGTGCACGGGCTGCGGATCGGCGGCGTATGCGGTGATTGCGGCGAGGAAGAGAACGAGAGGGAGAAGCCGTTTCATGGCGCGGAAGTATAGGGGTGCCTGTCATCGAAGCTCGGCGCGTGACCAATCTGTCATCTTGAGGCTGGCGAAGCGCGCCGAGGATCTCAAGATTCGCGAGTCCGGCTGAAACCCGTGGGATTCAACACAGGTCGCGCAACTTGAGATCCTTCGCGCTTCGCGGCTCAGGATGACAAACAACAAACGCATGCTCTACCAAACCCTCGCCACCGCCGTCGCGGTCATCCACTTCGCGTTCATCATCTTCGTCATCGCGGGCGGATTTCTCGTGCTGCGATGGCCGGCGGTGAAGTGGATTCATCTGCCGGCGGCGATCTGGGGAGCGCTCATCGAGATCGGCGGCTGGATCTGTCCGCTCACCATCCTCGAGAATGTGCTTCTGCGCAAGGCGGGCGCGGCTGGGTATGATGACGGCTTCATCGCGCATCACATCTTCCGCGTGATTTACCCGAACGGCCTCACCCGCGGGATGGAATTCGCCATCGCCGTGTTCGTCATCGCGATCAACGTCGCGGTCTATAGGAAAGTGTTTTACTGAATGGATTCTTACGCCATCCCGCAACACCCGGTCTCGACGACCGACAAGCCTTTTTCATCCCTCGGCCTGAGCGCTCCGATCCTCGGCATCATCGAAAAGATCGGCTTTCAGAATCCGACTCCCATCCAGGCCGAGGTCATCCCGCTCGCGCTCGAAGGCAAAGACATCATCGGCCTGGCGCAGACCGGCTCCGGCAAGACGGCCGCGTTCTCGCTGCCGCTGGCCGAGCGGCTGACGCACGGACGCGGCGTACGCGGCCTCATCCTCTCGCCAACGCGCGAGATCGCCCTGCAGACGAAAGCGTTCCTCGACGTCTTCGGCGTCAATCACGATCTCAAAACCGCATGCGTGATCGGCGGCGTGAAGATGCAACCGCAGACCGACGCGCTCCGCGGCGAGCCGGACATCATCGTGGCCACTCCGGGACGATTGCTCGATCACGTCCGCCAGCGTCACGTGAAGCTCGACGCGATCGAGGAGCTCGTCCTCGACGAAGCGGACCACATGCTCGACCTCGGATTTCTCCCGCAGATGCGCGAGATCCTGCGCCTGCTGCCGCGCAACCGCCGCACGATGATGTTCTCCGCAACGATGCCCGACTCGATCGAGATGATCGCCAAGGAGTTCATGCGCGATCCGGTGCGCATCGACATCACGCCCGAGGGCGGCGCGGCGGTCGGCATCACGCACCGGCTGTACCTGGTCAAGGAAGAAGACAAGCGCAACTGCCTGATCACGCTACTCACCGAGGAGTTGGGAAGCACGCTCGTGTTCGTGCGGCGGAAGATCGACGCCGAATGGCTGTACCACATCCTGCAGCGCCGCGGACATCCGGTCTCGCGCATTCACGCCGACCGGTCGCAGGGACGCCGCGTCGAAGCGCTGGCCGGATTTCGCCAGGGCCAGCACCGCATCCTCGTGGCCACCGACATCGCAGGCCGAGGGATCGACGTGCCGGGCATCGAGCACGTGATCAATTTCGACATTCCGGAGAACGTGGACGACTACGTCCACCGCGCCGGCCGCACCGCGCGCGGAGCCGCGCTGGGGATCGTGTCGACGATCGCCTCGTGGGTCGACCTGCCGATGGTCCGCCAGATCGAAGAAGTCCTCGGCGAAAAGATCCCGCGCTGCACAGTGCCGGGCATCGAGCCATGGGTGGAGACGGAGAAGGTGGCCGCGAAGCAGCGTACGCGCGTGTAATTGACTGTGTGGCACAGACACTCTTGTCTGTGCTGCCGGGAGGCTTGCGCTTCGCTCGCAAGCTGCCTGATGTCAAAAGCACAGACAAGAGTGTCTGTGCCACATCAACTCGCGCGTGCCCGAGCCTTCCGCGCGTACATCAGCCGATCGGCTTCGCGGATTGCGTCCTCCAGTTGATCCGCGTTCGGAAAGGCGGCGGCGCCCCAGGAGACGGTGAACGTCGTGCCGCGCGGAGTGGTGATGCCGTCGTCGAGCGAGGCGAATCGCTCCGTCACCAGCTCGATCCTCGATTGCGGCATGACGACGAGGAACTCGTCGCCGCCCCAGCGGAAGAGCATGTCATCGGCGCGGATGCGTTTGCGGATCGCATTCGCGGCGCTGCGGATTGCTTCATCGCCCGCATCGTGCCCTTCGGCGTCGTTGATTCGCTTGAGCCGGTCGACGTCCGCCATCACCGCGACGCCGCACATCTCGCGCGGCAGTGCGTGAAAGGCGTGACGCGACAGCGCGGCGGTGAGCGGATCGGTATTCGCTTTGATGGCCAGCTGGTCGCGCGCCACCTGCAACGCCTCCACCGCATCCGTCAGCTCGCGGTGCGCGGCCTCGGCGGCGATGAGCAGCATTCCGTAGCCGAGGAGCACCGCGGCGAGGAGATCGGCGAGCGATGAGGAGTCGAGATACGGAATCGCGATCCCGCGCCGTTGCAGCGCGTAGAGCGGCACGTAGGCGAAGTAGAGGATGGCCAGCAGCGCCAGCGGAATCCGCATCATGTGCCACGCCACGGTGTGCCGCGTGATGCGGCCGAGCGTGAGATAGCAGGCCACGATGACGACGGTCACGATCGAAGATTCGACGATGAAAAGCGCGCCGAAATCAGGCGCTGCGATGACGATCAGAATTGCCAGCGCAACAGCCAGCGGCGTCGATCGGCCGAGGAGCTTCAGCGGAAGCGGATCATCGACGAGATCGCGGCAACCGGCGAAAAGCAGGACGAGAAACAGCCATTGCGCGAGCAGGTACGCCAGCCACCATGGCCACGGGCTCGATGTCGCGATGTAGATGCGCACCGCCATGATGGCCACGAACAGCGCGCCCCACGCCCATCCCCACCGCTTCACGTACCGCCAGCCGAAGGTTCTCGCGATCTGGCCGAGGACCAGCGCAAGCAGGAGCGTACCGATCGCCTGGAATGTGACGGCGACCGGGGAAAAGTCGACGGCCATTAGTTTGAAAGGCAATGTTGAACGGTGAACGGAGAATGTTCAATGTTGAATGAGCGGGACCGCGGTGATCGGGATCGAAGTCCATCGTGAGTTACTGCGGCGAGATGATCGTCACTTGCTGCGTCTCGTTGTTGGTGATGCTCAGCATTCCCCAGATCGGCGGCGGCGGCAGGAAGTACAGGGCGCCGACAACCGTCACCGTCGTTGGGGTGCCGTTGGACGCGGTCAGGAGCGGCGTCAGGTCCGCCGCGGCAAACCACATCGAAGTGCCGGGGATATTCGAGACGGTCAGGACCTGCTGCTGGATGATGGTCGCCGAATTGACGACGGCGATGAATTGCGGGAAGTCGCCGAGCGACCAGAGCCGGAGCGTGACGCGGTAGCGGGCGTCGGTGGGAACGTTCAGAAAGCGAAGCTGCCCTCGGAAATCGCCCTCGCGAACGACCGGCACCTCGGTGCCCGCGGTGAGCGCCTGCCGCGAGGTATCGCGGATGCGCGAGGCGAAGTCGAGCGAGCCGGTCGTGCCGCGCATCGCATAGAGCACGTGGCCCCACGGATTGCCGTTGTTGATCAACTGCTTCATGCCGATGTTCAACGACCGCGGGCAATCGGCGCACGGCAGCGGATCGCGGAAGAAGGCGGGCGATCCGCTCGCGTAGATGAAGTTCTCGGTCAGCCACTGCGAACCGAGCGCGCCCGGTCCCTGAAACGAAACGGGGAAGAGGATTGGCTCGAAGACGGCTGGATCGGCGGAGGCGGGATCGTAGTAGATCAGCGCCGCTTTCGACGTGATCGTTCCTGACTGTGAGTTCACGGTGACGTCGACGACGCCGGGAGCATGCGGCGGTGCGTCGGCGAAGAGAAGTCCGTCGACGTTCGAGTTCGCCGGAACGGTCACGCCGCCGATGGTCAACGTCGCGCCGGCGAGGAAGAACGGATTGGTGAGTCCGATCTGGCCGCCGGTCGCCGGCACCGCGTACGGGAAGAGGTTCAGCGTCTCGGCATCGCGCACGATGAGCGTCGTGCGCGCCAGCTCCGTCGACGACGACCCTACATCGGCGACGAGGATGACCGTGTAGCCGCCCGGAGGCACAAGACCGAGGTGAAACGTCCGGGTGTACGGCCCCTGCGACTGCGCGCAGAGAACGCCCGGCGGATGCGTCGCGTCGAGGTGCAGCGTGATCGTCGTTGAGGTGACGACCACGCTCTTGACGGCCGGCAGACACGCATCCGGCCAGGCGCCGGTGATGATCGCGTCAACCGACCGCGTGGCTGTCGGATTGGGTGGATCGAAACGAATCGTTTCCGCGGAGACGAACGCAGCGAACAGCAGGAGGGACGAGCAGAGAATGGGGACTCGGAATCGGGAGAGCATCAGACGTTAGATTCTACTGCGACGAGACGATTGTCACCTGCTGGGTGTCGTCGTTCGTCACGGTGATCAATCCCCACACTCGCGCAAAGGAGTAGGGATCCCGGTAGAAGGCGATGTAAGCGCTGGTGCCGCTCGGGAGGTGCTGGAAATACGAGGTCAGGTCAATGCTCCCGCAGGAGAGTCCGGTGCCGGGCACGGGCACGAATCGAAGAACCTGATAAGGCGCGAGCCCCCCTATGGTCGCGGGCGTATCCGTAAGCGCCCAGGCGCGCAGCATCACCCGCGCGTGGCGGTCGACCGGCACCGACAGAAAAACCAGGCGATCGCGGAAGTCGCGGTCGCGCACCACGGGCAGTTCGGTGCCGTTCTGATCGGGATGCGAAACGTCGCGGATGCGCGATTCGGTCATGAGCAACGGCGCCGTGCCGCGCAACGCATAGAGCGCGAGACCGGCGGGATTCTGATCGTTGCGCAGCGCCGCCGCGCCCGTGAGCAGCTCGGTGCAGGAAAGACAGGGAAGTGCGTCGCGGAATCTCACCGGCCCGTTGTCGCCCGCGCCGATGTAGTTCTCCGTCGTCCAGTGCGAACCGAAAACGCCTGGGCCTTCGAAGGACGCCGGGAAAAGAATCAGCTCGAAGAGGGCAGGATCGGGCGGCGCCTTGCGATCGAAATACGTCAGTGCCGCGACGGCGGTGCGGTACGTCGACGCGCTGGCGACGGTAACGTCGACCGTTCCAGCGGCGTGAGGCGGGGCGAGATAGACGCTGCCCGCACTCTGCTCGCCAACCAACGTCGCCGGCTGCCCGTCGACGGTCACGACCACGCGGCCCGTCGTATCCCTCGCGCGCACGACGATGAATTCGCCGCCGGTGGTCGGTACCGCATGGGGCGGCGCCGTCAATGAATCGTCGCGAACGATGAGCTTCGCGCGCGCCTCCGCAAACGAACCGTAGCTTGTGTCGACGATCTCCACGACCTCGTAGACGCCGGGAGGAAGAACGCCCAGGTGGAAGGTCGACGTCAAGAAATAAATGTCGCCGCCACAACCGCCGTGCGGCGGCACGACCTCGTTGAGGCGAAGCGTGATGACTGTACCGTCGATCGTTACGCCTCCCTGAACTGGTAGACATCCGTAAGCGGTCGTGGAGACGATCGCGTCGACCGAGGTGTGAGCCGTGGCTGCGGGAGGATCGAAGCGAATGGCGTCAGCGGACGCAACCGACGCGAAGGCAATGAGAAAGAGAGCGAGGATCAGCCGGGGGCGCATTCAGTCGTTGGATTCGATCCTGTAGTTGGGTGCTTCCTTCGTGATCACCACATCGTGCGCGTGCGACTCGCGCAGCCCGGCGGCGGTGATGCGGACGAACTGGGCTTTCGTTCTTAAATCCTCGATCGTGCGCGAGCCGGTCAGCCCCATGCCCGAGCGCAGACCGCCGACGAGCTGCGGGATCATCGCGCTCAGCGAACCTTTATATGGAACCTTCCCCTCGATCCCCTCGGGCACGAGCTTCGACACCTCGTCGGCGTCTTCCTGGAAGTAGCGGTCCTTCGAGCCGGCCTGCATCGCGCCGATCGAGCCCATGCCGCGATACGCCTTGAACGTGCGGCCCTGGTACAGGATCGTCTCGCCCGGCGCCTCGTCGGTGCCGGCGAAGAGCGAGCCGATCATCACGCAATGCGCGCCCGCGGCGATGGCCTTGGTGATGTCGCCGGAGAACTTGATGCCGCCGTCGCTGATGATCGGGATGCCGAACTTCTCCGCGGCGCGCGCGCACTCCATCACCGCGCTGATCTGCGGGACGCCGGCGCCGGCCACGACGCGCGTCGTGCAGATCGACCCGGGTCCGATGCCGACCTTGATCGCGTCGACGCCGAGGGAAATGAGATCGCTCGCGCCTTCGTAGGTTGCGACGTTGCCGGCGATGAGCGGGGTGTCGGGGAAGAGCTTCTTGAACTGGCGGATCACTTCCATCACGCCATTCGAATGCGCGTGCGCGGAGTCGATGACGACGACGTCCACTTTCGCGTCGATCAGCGCGCGGGCGCGGTCGAGCCCTTCCTTGCCGACGCCGATCGCGGCGCCGACGCGCAGCCGGCCGAGCGAATCCTTCGCCGCGTTCGGGTAGCGCAGCTTTTTCTGAATGTCTTTGACCGTGATCAGGCCCTTGAGATCGCCATGCGTATCGACGACGAGCAGTTTTTCGATGCGATGTTGATGGAGAACTTCGCGCGCCTGCTCCAGCGTGGTACCGACCGGAGCGGTGATCAGGTTTTCCTTCGTCATCCGCTCGGCAATCGGCAGATCGAAACGTGTTTCGAAACGGAGATCGCGATTGGTGAGAATGCCGACCAGCTTGCCGTTCGCATCGGTCACCGGCACGCCGGAAATCTTGTACTTGGCCATCACCTCGAGCGCCTCGGTGATGGTCTGCCACGGCCGCATGGTGACGGGGTCGACGATCATCCCCGCCTCCGACCGTTTCACCTTGTCCACTTCCTCGGCCTGCGCATCGATCGGCATGTTCTTGTGCACGATGCCGAGTCCGCCCTGCTGGGCCATGGCGATCGCGAGACGCGCCTCGGTGACGGTGTCCATCGCCGACGAGATGATGGGGATGTTCAGGCGGATGTCGCGCGTGAGCTGCGTGCCGACTTCGACGAAATTGGGATGGATGTCGGACTTGGCTGGCCGGAGCAGAACGTCATCGAACGTGAGGCCGACTTCGATCGCTTCGGCGAATCGTTCGGACGGCAACGGATCGCGCCGCTCGATCTCGTGAAGGTCGATGCGACCGATCACCGGCATGTCTTTGAGTACACGTTCGTCGCTCATGGTGGCCCCTTTTGAGGAGTATAGAACAGCGGTTGAGTGCACCGTAATTGCATGCCGCAGCGCGATGCTCATGCGGTTCAACATCGAACAACGTCACCTGACGGACGCCGGCGGCAAGCCGATATCGAGCAATGCCTCGCCCGTTTCGTTTCACACGTTCGATGCGGAGTCAGCGTCCGATGCAGTGCGCCTTTTCGCCGGCCAGCACAGCGGCGAGGTCATCGGCGACATCCTCAAGTTTCCCGGCTACCAGGCGATCGCCACCGTGCGCAACTCGGATGGCGTCTACACGCTGCAGGTGACACCGGCAAGCCAACGCCTGGCGCCGATCTAGTTGTCATCCTGAGGCTGGCGAAGCGCGCCGAAGGATCTCCAGTGGCAGCGGTTTGGCTGGAACCCGGGTTCCAACGCAGTTTGGGCCACGAGATCCTTCGCCGTACTCCGCCGCTTCGCGGCTTCGTCAGCCTCAGGATGACAAGCGGCTGCTACCCCTTCCCCACCGTAGCCACCAGCTTCCGCACCTCAGGATCGTCCGGCCGCATCTTCTGCAGCTTCGCCGCGAGCACGCGCGCCTCATCCATTCGCTGCAGATCGATCAGCACGATCGCCTCGTTGAAGAGCGGCTGCCATTGATCGGGAGCCATCGCCGCGGATCGCTGGAACTCGGCGAGCGCTTTCTCCGGCTGGTTCGACTGTTTGTAGCAGATGCCGAGGTCCATGCGGACGGCTGCGTCGTCGCGGATGGCGAGCGCGCGCTGGAGATACTCCGCCGCCTGCGGGAACTTCGCGGCCTGCATGTACATATCGCCAAGTTGCACGAGCGAATCGACGTCATTCGGATTCTTCGCCACCGCTTCCTTGAGCGACGCCAGTTGCTGCATCACCGCGCCCATCGGATTGCCCGCGGGCGCGGACGCTGCCGGCTCCATCGCTGGTGTGTCGGCCACAGGCGCACCAGCCAGTTTCGACTGCGCGATCTTCGGACCGATGACAAAACTGCCGAGCGTGAGGCCGAGGAGAAAACCGCAGACGGTGAAGATGATGGTGTCGCGTTTCATAGTTGCGCGCGCATCGTAAACGACAACGCGCGAAGCGCAACCAACCGACAACGCGGCGTCAGCCGCGCGTAATGATCTCTTTGAGCATCGAATCCTGCAGCTGGTATACCGCGTACACGCCGACGTGGTAGCCGTTGAAGACGAACGAGAACGCGTAGATCTTGCCGCTCGCGCCGCGCACATATCCCGAAAGTCCCACCACGCCGACGATGTATCCCGTCTTCGCGTAGACCTGCCGCGCGAAGGGCGCATTGCGCAGACGGTGGCCGAACTTCGCGTCGGGATCGCCGGAGTACGGCAGCGAGCTGACGAAATCCTCGCGGTAGGGACTCTTCCACATGTACCGCAGCAGATGGATGAACGCGTTCGCCGAGGCGCGGTTGTCGCGCGACATGCCCGAGCCGTCGGCTTGATGAAACTCGTTCGACGGCACATCGAGCTTTCCGGTCAGCCATTCCGTCACCGTCGCCGTCCCCGCGCTCCACGTGCCGGCCTGCTTCTTCTCCGCGCCGATGATCTTTACCAACTCCTCGGCGTAATGGTTCTGGCTCTTCTTGTTGATGACGTAGACCACCACATTCAACGGCGTCGTGTGCTGCGACACCGCCTTCCAGTCCGGCCGCTCGTCGCGCGGCGTGACGATGATCTGTCCCTGCACGTTGATGCCGTTGCGGACGAACGTCTCGTGCGTAACCGAGGCGAAGTACTGCACCGGATTCTCGATCGTGACGAACACCTCGGTCACGCCCGTCCGCGCCGGCGTGCCGCCGCGGACCATGATCGTGTTGGTGTTGCGGTAGCGCGTGATGAAGGGAAGTCCGCGCCCGGTGATGCACGACGATTGCAACTCGAGGTACGACGTCGGCGGCTCGAACTGGACCACACATGCTTTGCCCGGACGCGACGGCGCCACCCGCACCTGCACGCAGTTTTCCTGCATCGAAAACGCCGACACCGGCGCCTCGTACCAGTTCACCAGCTGATCGACCGGCCAGGTCGGATGGATGTACTCCGTGTCCATGTAGCCGTATTCGAAAATGAGATTGCCGCGGATCGTCTTCACGCCGGCGCGCTTGAGATCCGTGGCCCATTCATCGATGACCGCGGTGGCATGGCCATCGTGAAATCGCCCGCCGATGGTCGGATCGCCGCGGCCGACCACTTTCACGTCGCCGGTCAGCGTGCCCGCGGCATCGGTCGTCCCGCGCATGAAGACGGTGGTGGTGAGCTGGAAATCGGGATGAAGAAGGTCGATGGCCGCGGCGGTGGTGAATAGCTTCATGTTCGACGCCGGCGCGAGCGGCATGTTCGGATTGCGCTCGGCGATGACGGCGCCGCTGTCGACGTCGACCACTTCCAGGCTGGCGTTGGAGCTTCGCGCGACCGTGCCGTTCATCAGAGAGCTGATGCGCTCGGCCAGCGTCGTGCCGGACGCCGCGTCGGCAGGCGCCGCGGGCGCTGCCCTGCGCGAGCGCGACTTCGAGCGCCGCCGCTTCTTCGCGGCATCCGCCATCGGAGCCAGCAGAATCAAAATGAGCGCTACCGCGATCAGCCGCGTGGATCGAACCGTCATCGAATGCGAGGAACCTTTCCTTTTCTTCGGGCGTTGCCCGCGTTGTCGGTTGTCAGTTATCGGTTGATTGCACGCCGCGCGCCGTTCATTCTTCCGACAACGCGGCGCTAGCCGCAACCAACCGACAACCGACAACGCGAAGCGCCAAGTTACAGTCTCTGATACGGCTCCGGCAGCGCGAGCCGGATTCGATCGCGCAACACGGCCGGGCAACGGCGTCGAATCTCATCACGAATCTCGCTTCGAGAGTAGCGCCGGCTGAAGTGCGTCAGCACGATCGTTTCGTTTTCGAAACGCTCCGCGAACGCCGCGATGTCGTCGAAATGGATGTGCCGGTACTTCGCCGCCCGCTCCTCATGCCCGTCGATGATGAACGAGCACTCGATCATCAGCACCTCGGCTTTGTAGAGTTCCTCGTTTTGTTCAAGGATCCCGCGATCGGTATCGCCGGTGTAAAAGAGCATCGACCGCCGGAACTCCTCCGTCACGCTCACGCCGTTCTTTCGCAGCTCGGTGATCTCGCGCTCCTCGCGTCCGGCGAATTCATCGCGCAGCCGGTGCCGCAGCTCGATCACCTCATACGCATTCGCAGCAACGCGATGCGTGGCGCGATGCACGCGCACTTCATGCGTCCTCCCCAACCTCACGACGTCACCGGCCGCGAGTCCGATCACTTCCACCTCGGCGAACGACGCGCCGGTAATCCGCTCGTAAATCGCCAGAATCTCGCGCATCCCTTCGGCCGCATCCGCCGGCACGTACACGCGACCGCCCGTCATCCGATGCAACTGCCGCTGCCCCGCATAGAACGGAATCCCCACCGCGTGATCGAGATGCGCGTGCGTGACAAAAATCTGCGGGATTGCGATGAGCTGATCCGGACAGCGCCCAATATCGAACGCGGCGTTGAGCTCCCGAACGCGAAACCACGTCTCGTGCCCTGCGCGAGACTGGCCCTCGATCGTGAGGTGCGGCGTGTTGATCGTTACGACATCCATCGAATGTGAAGAGTAGACGGTTTCACGCGGAGACGCGGAGAACGCCGAGAAAAGAAAATCTCCCTCCGCGTCCCCCGCGACTCCGCGTGAAACTGGTATCCCTTTACAATCCGCGCCCCATGTCCATCGAAGTAATCACCGACCCCGAAAAACTCGAGGCGTTGTCGCCAGCCTGGTTCGACCTCTGCAAAACCCCCTTCCAAACCCCGATGTGGCTCCTCCCCTGGTGGCGCAACTTCGGGTCGAATGATTTGTCGGTGATCGTCTCCCGCAGCGGCGATGAAATCGACGCGCTCGCGCCGCTCTACATCCTTCGCGACGACGATTCCGACGAGTCGCTCGGCATGTTCCTCGGCACCGGCATCAGCGACTACCTCGACGTCCTCGGCGACGCGTCACTGGTCATCGGCGAAATGGCGAAGCTCGATTGCCAGCTCTGGGACCTGCAGCAACTCCGGCCGTCATCGTCGATGCTGAACGTCGCCCTGCCTCAGGGGTTCTCCGACAACATCGAAGAGCAGCAGGCCTGCCCCGTCCTCTCCTTCGACGGGCGACCATTCGAGAACCTCGGATCAACGCATTTCCAAAAAAAGGTCCGCTACTATCGCCGCGCGCTGGAAAAGAGCGGAACGATCACCATCGAGACGCCAACCGCCGAAACACTCGACGATCTCCTCACCGCGCTCTTCGACCTCCACGCCGCCCGCTGGAAGCGCCGCGACCTCCCCGGCCTTCTCGCCGATGACGCCACCCAGCAGTTCCATCGCGAGGCCGCCCGGCGCATGCTCAACGCCGGAATGCTGCGCATGTACGCCACCCGCCGCGACGATCGCATCATCGCCGTCTTCTACGGCTTCGCGATGAACGGCATCGTCTACTACTACCTCAGCGGCTACGATCCCGACCTGGAGAAGCTCAGCATCGGCACGCTCCTCGTCGCCCACGCCGTCGAACAAGCCGTCCATGACGGTGCCACGACCTTCGATTTCCTCCGCGGCGCCGAGGAGTACAAGTACGCGTGGGGGGCAACGGATCGGATGAATCGCCGCCGGCAGCTTTTCAAAGCCTGATTCCTCCGTTCCCTGCGGAATGACAAATCCCTCATTTCGTTTAGGATTCCGCGTCACCGTGATGGGGAGTCGCCAAGCGGTAAGGCAGCGGCCTTTGGAGCCGCCATTCGGAGGTTCGAATCCTCCCTCCCCAGCCAGCGGGCACGGCCCGCAGCGTTGGTTGGCCTAGCCTCCGCTACCAGTTCGTGACATCCCACTCAGCCCAGCCAGTCCTCCTGTCGCACCTTCGCTGAAACGTTTCCCTTTTGTCCGTCACTACGGAAAGGGTCCCGTTTCAGAAGGAGGGAACATCTCATGCGATTTGGAATCTGCGCGTCCACCATCGATCCGCCGCCGTCCGTCAACGCCTGGAACGTTCTCCGCTCGATCGGGGTGTCCGATGTACGTCTATCGATCGACTTGACGCGGCTCTTTCCGGCCGAGGGAGTGGCGCATTGGGGAAGCGTCGATTCGTGGGTCGATCCGCTCCGCGCCGCGGGTTTCAACATCTACATGAATCCCGGCGGCTGTCCGCGATGGGCTTCGGACGGGTTCCCTGCTTATGAAGGACTCATCGTCGGCAATCCGGACGGCACGCTCGGCGGGACCTGCTTGTGGAACGATCCGCTCCATGGCGATCCGATGCAGATTCACTTCTTCGATCCGAATCCGGAGACGAATCCCGAATTCGCGGCGCTCGATGCCGCGCAGCCTCCTCGCCCGTACCTGATCAATCCGCCGAAGATGAGCGCAGACTTCATCTACGACGCCGGGTTTGCGATTGCTTCGAAGTACAAGAACGTCGCTGCGGCATTCAGCATCGGAAACGAGTACGGCGGCACCATGTTCTATCCGCCCATGCGCCACGATTCGATCGCCGGCGACGGCACACTCGGCGACGTCATTCGCGAGCGCGTTTTTCCGGAGATGGTCCATCCCTTCACCGAGGGCGTGCGCGACGCGTTCCCCTGGGCGGTCATGGTCGGATGCGAGGCGGACAGCGACATCATTCTCGACCGTTGTTGCGAAGTGGACGGAGAGAAGCGCGTTTACGACGTCCTCTCGTTTCATCCATACGGCGATCTCACCGGGATGAGCTACGCCACGATGGACGCGTTCATGGAAGTGGTGCGGAAACACCGCAAGGGGCGGCAGGCCCAGATCGGCGAGATCGGCGGCGATCCTGCCACGCTGCTGTCGTGGGCGCGGCCGACCATCAACAAGTTCGCCGGCGAAATCTCCGGCGTCTACTTCGGCGATGCGCGAACGTTCTTTGCGCCCGGCACGTGGCCGGCGGCTCCGGTGATCTCGACGGTCGGCGTCGGGTTCCGGAATCTATTCGCCGAGGTGAATGCGAGACGCCGCGCGGTCCGGCTGCCGATCGCTGTCTAGCTTCAGCACCTCGGACGACGCGAGGAGCACCGCGCCGGCGCCGTAGTTCAGGTTGAACGACGGGTCGTCGGATGACGTGCGATCGCACGCGGGGCCGACGCCGGGCGGCTGGATGCTGGTGATCGTTCCGTCGCGCGCTACTTGCTGCATGAGAACCGCGAACGCGCGCATGACGATGGGTTGGTAGACATCGCGATCGAGAAAGCCGTCGTCAATTCCGCGGGCGAGGAAGAACGTGAGGAGTGCGGTGGCCGAGGTTTCGGCAGTCGGGCAGAGGTCGGGCCGCGCCAGGAACGAGCCCCAACCGCCGTCGGGAGTGCGGCGGGCGACGAGCGATCCAGCGGATGCGCGCAGCATCGTGCGCAACTCGTCGCGGCCGACGACCTGATCGTATCGTCCGCCGGTGTACGGCGCGTCGAGAGACTCCGCGGCGCGGGTCAGCGCAATCAACGCCCAGCCGTTGCCGCGGCCCCAGAACCAATCGGTCAGTCCGATCGCGTCCGGCTGGTGCTCAAAGAGGCTGTTCGTCTCATCCCAAAGAAGAGGTCCGCGCCGCGATGGCGACGATGGGACGGCGGAGGATTCCGGACGATGGTCGTACGCATACGCCTCGATCCATTCATACGCGAGATTTTTCGCAAGCTCGTTCGCCGGAAGACCGTTCTGCGCCGAGCCGTACAGCGCAAGCCACGGCACGAGCATGTACAGATCGTCCTGCCAGAAACGCGCGCCGTAGCCGCCTTCGATCCACCACGGATCGCGCGGCGCCGCGGTGGCCGGCGTATCGCGAATGGCGTGCTCGGCGAAGCGCATCGGACCCGCTGCCATTCCGAGGAGCGCCGCGCGGCGCGGATCGCTCGGGGGCAGGACGCGATAGAGATCCATCGTTGCCTGCATGAACGCGGTGCCGTCGCCGAAGAAGACCGTGTCGATCGCGTCGTCACTATTGAGAATGATCGACGCCGCGCGTTCGATGAATCGATCGCCGGAGCCCGGCATGCGCTGGTTCAACTGTTCGCCGAACAGAACGAGCCCATCGAGATAGACGGCGTTCTCCCAATGCAGCCGCGGCTCGGTGGAAAGCTCGACGCGATCCGCCGCCGTCGAGGCGATCGCGATGATCGACTCCGGCGACAGCCCAACCGGAGGCTGCACAGCGCGCCGCCTCGGCGCAGCGATGGTGGGAGTGGAAAGGGCAAAGCAGAGAACAAGAAACCAGGGATACCGAGACACGAAGCCCAAAACCGCCCCGCTGGAAAACGGATTTCCACGCGGCTCACGCGTCGGGCTACGCAGATATCGAGCTCCGCGGCTGAAACCGCGCACTCCTATACTTCGCCCCCGTGTCGCTGCTGCTCTATCTCATCGTTGCGTGCGTGACGCTGTTCGCCTTCAATCGATGGATCACAGCGGTCTCGCGCGGCGCGGCGATGGTCATCCTGCTCCTTCCGTTTCTTTTCACCGGCAAGGCGCTCGTAACGAACCGCGTCTACGGCGGATACGACATCCTCTTTCTCAGCGCGCCGTTCAGCGATTACACGCAGGAGTACGGGTTCACCACCGCGCACAACGGGCTGCTGCTCGATCACGTCCTGCAGATGGAGCCGTGGCAACGGCAGGTGCGCGAATCGTTCGCGCATCACCGCTGGCCGCTGTGGAATCCGGCCATGGATTCGGGCGAAGTGCTCGCGGCCGGGATGCAGGCGGCGCCGCTCAATCCGGTGAATCTCATCGCGATGCTGTTGCCGCTCGATCTGGCCACGACCTTCACCGCGTCGATGATTTTCTTTCTGGCCGCGCTCTTCACCTTCGCGTTCGCGCGCGAGATCGAATGCAGCGAAGGCGCGTCGCTGATCGCCGCGTGCGCATTCACGCTCTGCGGCGGGATGGCGTTCTTCGGAACGTGGCCGCATGGACGAAGTTGGGCCGCGCTGCCGTTCGTGCTGCTCGCTGTCCGACGCGTCGTCCGAAATCGAGACGCCGCAGCGTTTTCGCTGCTGACGATCGCCCTCGTCCTGCTGATCGTCTTCGGCCATCCCGAGACGATGATGCACGTCGTCGTCATCGGCGCGCTGTACGGAATCTTCGAGTTGATGCCGCTGTGGCGCCAATCGATCCGTCCGATGGCGATGGCGTTCGCCGCCGGAGTGCTCGCGCTGCTGCTCACCGCAATCTCGCTGATGCCGTTTCTGGCGGCGCTGCCGTACTCGTTCGACTACCGCGTGCGCCAGACGCCGCCTCCGCCCGCGCCGCGGCAGGAGATCGTGAAGGCGATGCGCGCGACGTTCCTGCCGTACTACGGCGGCGCGTCGTGGCACACACCAACACCTGAATGGGATTTCGCCTTGGCCCGCGTCGGCAGCGTCGCGTTGGCGCTTGCCGCGATCGCGGCGTTCACCCTCTGGCGCCGTCGCGAAGTCCGGTTCTTCGCGATTCTCGCAATCATCGCGCTGCTGGCCAGCTGGAAAGCGCCGCCCATCGATCCGTTCCTCCGCCTCCTTCCCCTTTTCAAAATCGCCTTCAACGACCGCCTCGGCTTCGCCGCCGCGCTCTCGCTGTCGATCCTGGCAGCGATGGCATTCGACGCGACCGCGAAACCCAATCGCCTGATCGTGATCGCCGTCGCCACCGGATTGGCAATCGCCACCGCCTGGCTCTGGAAGATGCAGGTCTCAATCGGTGTCGATCCAAAACTGCTGATGGCCGGGGCGGCCGCGGAACTCATCGGCATCGCGCTCCTGCTGGCGGCGCTCAACACATCGTCGCCACGTATCGCAGTCGCGCTGGTCGTCGCCGCCATCGCCGCGCAGCGTCTCGTCGAAGACGGCAACATCCATCCCACGCTCCCGCGCCGCATGTTCTATCCATCCGTTCCGCTCATCGCCGCCGTGCCGCGCGATCCGCTCTACCGCTTCACGGCGATCGGCAACATGGTCATCCCGAACGTGGCCACGATGTACGGACTCGAAGACGTGCGCGGCTACTCGGCCATGACGTTTTACCCGTACGTGGAGACGATGCCGCTGTGGTCCGCGCAGAAGCGCACCTACCACGACATCGCCGACCTCTCCCTCCCCTTCCTCTCCTTCCTCGGCGTGCGCCACGCCATCACGCCGCGCACGATGGATCCGCCCCCCGGCTGGCGCGTCGTGGCCGACGATCGCAGCTCGCGCTTGATTGAAAACTCCCGCGCGCTACCGCGCGTCTTCGTCCCCCGCCACATCCGCTTCTCCGATAGCGACGACACGACGCTGAAGGAGATGGCCGTCGCAACCGATTTCGGCGAACAGGCGTGGGTGCTCGGCGCGCCGCGGATGATCGAGAACGGCGAAGCAACGCTCAACATCCGCCGCTTCGGCGCGCGTTACGACATCGACGCCGACGCGCGGTCCACAACTCGGATCGTGATCGCCGAGGCTGGGTGGCCGGGGTGGCGCGCGTCCGTGGATGGGGAGCGAGTGAGCATCGAGCAGGCGAATCGCGCGTTCCTCTGCGTTGCTGTCTCAAAGGGACGGCATCGGGTGCGCGTCGAGTACTTGCCGGATGCGTTCGTTGCTGGCCGGGCGATCTCGATCTCTGCGTTTCTCCTTACTCTTGGACTCTTGGGAAAGAGATACGGTTCACGCGGAGACGCGGAGACGCGGAGGGGGTGACGAGTTCCTCGCAAATTCAGTAGACAAGAAACTCCGACCTCAGAAGAATGCGACGGAATGAGAAAGCTCAAGATCATGGAACACATGTCGCTGGACGGCGTCGTCCAGAACTCCGGCGAAGACGGCTTCCCCTACGGCGACTGGACCGCGCCTTACCGGAGCCCTGCTGGCCGGGATGCTGTCATCGCCGCGCAGGGCACGAGCTTCGATTTGCTGCTTGGCCGCCGCACCTACGATCTCTGGTCGGGCTACTGGCCGAAAGCGTCGAACAGTCCGATCGCGGACGGCATCAATGCGGCAAAAAAATATGTCGTTACCCACCGTCCGGAGAGTCTTGAATGGGGACCGTTCGAGGGCGTGGGGCCGGACATCGTCGAAGGCGTTCGCCGCATCAAGTCGCAGGACGGCCCGGACCTGATCCTCTGGGGCAGCTCCACGCTGACATCGACGCTGCTCGAACATGGGCTCGCGGACGAAGTCCTGCTGGCCATTTATCCGGTCCTGTTAGGCATGGGGAAGCGCTTCTTCGCCGAGGGAACGCCCCCATGCACGTTCGAGTTCGTCAGCTCGCAAGCAATGCCGACCGGCATCATCTTCAATAGTTACAAGGTGGCCGGGCCTTTGAAAATCGGATAAAGGGACGATTTGTCATCCTGAGGCTGCCGAAGGCGCTGAGCCGAAGGCGAAGACGCCGGAGGACGACGAAGGATCTCAAGATTCGCGGTTCCAGCGGGAGCCGCGAATCTTGAGATCCTTCGACCCCCTCCGCCGTTCCGTCGCTTCGCAACTCCCGGCTCCGGCAGCCTCAGGATGACAGTTCCGAGGTCAGCGCTTCAGAACATCCCTCGTGCTTCCTGCGACGACGACCCCATCCACGGTGACCGTCACCTCCGGTTTCTGATCGGCGGGCACGCCAAGGATCGTGAAGACGTAGGTACCGGTCTGATTCGTGTCGACGGGGCCGGTGATCCTGCCGGTTTCCCCGCCCAGCGTTGCTTTGATGATTGATGCGTAGCCGGGTCCGAGGAAGTTGCCGAATTTGTCGCGCGGGGTGACGGAGATGAGGACTGTGCGCGGGTCGGGACGCGTAGTCTTCACTTCGGTCTTGCTTGGGTCGGCCTTCACTTTCACGAACGATTCGATCCGTTCCACGCGGTGGATGTGGCCGGTGCGCGCGTCGTCCCAATCGAGGACGGCTTCGAATCCGTAGGTGCCGGCGATCGACGTGTCGTCGAAGTTGGCGGCGTAGACGCCTTTGCCCTGGTCTTTCAGATCGAGCGTGGCGACGTCTTTCGGTTCGAGGCGCTTGAGCAGTTCGCGATTCATCGACGCGACCTTGCGGTCGTATGGCGTCAACTTGTCGCCGGACGGCGTGGTCGTAACGCCCGTCGATTTATCCGCGACGCGGTTCTCGTGGAGGATCGTGCCGATGCTCGCGTCGGCGCGCTGCACGCGTACGCGGATCGCGCCGGCGGGCAGGCCGGTGAGCTGCTTGCCGTCCCAATCGACGACGGCGCGCACTGTCAGTTTGTCGCCCGTGGCGGCGCGGCCGGGTTCGACGGAGAGCGTGTAGTCGAGATGCCGCTCGCGGAACATCGCGTTCAGGACGTACGGAATCGGCTCAGCCGATTTGTTGATGCCGCGCTTCACGCGAACCGTCCATTTGCCGCGATCGCCGCTGCCGAGGTTGAAGGTCGGGATGGAGGATTGCGGTGTTTTCTTTGATGACGTTGGCGTTGCCAGCGAGCCATCGGGACGGAACACTTCGAGATCGAGCGCCTCGCGGGTCGGCGGCGCCCACTGCACCGTGAACATCACTCGTTGCGCGGAGGCATCGACGATTACCGGCTGCGGCGCGCTCGGTCCGGATCCGGTCATCGTGTCGTGATGGACGAGCGCCATTGAGGCCGTGTTGCCTTTGAGAATTGCGATCAGGGTGTTCGCGAGATCGTCGAATAGCGTCGAGGCATTCGTACTGATGTAGGAGACGCCTGAGGTCTCGAACGAGATGTTCCGCAGCAGGTTCTCGTCGACGGCCGCCGGCATGCCGAAGCCGATGGTCTGGATGGGGATGAAACGCTTGCGCAGCTCCTGCGGCAAGCCGCCGACCGGCGGAAGGCCGAGAAACCCGCTGCCGGTCACCGTGATCAGCGGCGCCGTATTCTGCATGCCGTCCGTGACGACGATGAGCGAGAGATCGTGCGCGGGATCGAGCTTCCATTGGTTCATCGCTTCGTTGATCCCGCCGCCGATGGATGTCGAGCCGCCCGGCGTCAGCGTGTTGATGTTGTTGCTGACGGCGTTCCAGGCGTTGGCCGCGCCGCGCTGGACGAACACGTTGGCGGGTGGATCAGCGCCGGCGAGCGTCTGCGCGGCCGGCGCGCCGTCGAAGAAGACGTTCGCCAGGCGGTCGTGCGACCACTCGGCGCCGGTTCCGGTCGGCTGGTCCATCTGCTCCCATTGCGCTACGAACGTCGTCATGGCCGACTTCAGAATGGAGGCCTTCGACGGACCGGCCACCGCGCCGGGCGGCAGGTCGTTCATGCTGCCCGATTTGTCGAGCACGAGCACGACGTCGAACGGATGCCGTCCCTGATTGATCGCATCGAGCGCGGGCGCGACTCCGTCGTCACCGGGGATCAGACTGGCGGGCGTATCGCCGGTGTGTTTCGAAACCGCCGAGCATTCCACCATCGGCGACGCCACGATGTACGTCGAGACGCGATACGCGGTCACGTCCTGCGCGCCGGCGAAGCGCATCAACACATTCTTTTCCTGCGCGCCGACCGCGTGGCAGAAGTCGGCGCCGAAGTTCGACAGCGGCTTGTAGATGATCCTGACGTCGTTGCCGCCGGCGGCCTCGTACGTCGCCGAGTCGCCGCCGACCGGCTTCGTGTCGCCGAGGTTGAACGTGATGTTGCCGTTGACCACGAGCTGCGAGCCGGCCGGCGGCGCGCTGAGCGTCAGCGTCACGCGTACCTCGCCGGTCTCCTGCTGGTTGTTGAATCGCAGCGGGATGTTGAGCGTGAACGCCTCGCTTGCCGCGGCGGGCAGTGATTGGAAAACGATAACCGCGCAGAAGATCGACACCAGGGCGACCGTCATTCGTTTCATATGTCCTCGCTTGCCGTGCGGAAGATAGTAGGCGTCTTTCTCGCCGCGCGCGAATCCGCGATAGTCTTCGCCGATGCCGGAACAGATTGCGGTCCGAGGACTGCGCAAGCAGTTTCCCAACGTGCTGGCCGTCGATGGGATCGATCTCAGCGTCGCCTCGGGCGAAGTCTTCGGACTCCTCGGGCCGAACGGCGCGGGGAAGACGACGACGCTGGAGATGATCGAAGGGCTGACCCGTCCCGACGCGGGCGAAATCACGATTTCCGGTCTGACGTGGGAGCGCAACGCGCAGGAAATCCGCGCGCGGATCGGCGTGCAGCTGCAGGCCACGAGCCTTTACAACAAGATCACGCCGCGCGAGGCGCTCAATCTTTTCGGCGGCTATTACCCGAAACGCCGCGGCACCGAGGAGCTGCTTGATCTTGTCCAGCTCCGCGACAAGGCGGACGCGTATCACGTCACGCTCTCCGGCGGCCAGGCGCAGCGGCTGGCGCTCGCGCTGGCGCTGGTCAACGATCCGGAAGTGGTGTTTCTCGATGAGCCAACGGCGGGACTCGATCCGCAGGGACGCCGTTCATTGTGGGAAGTGGTGCGGACGATGAAAGCCGAGGGGCGGACGATCGTCCTGACCACGCATTACATGGATGAAGCCGAGGCGTTGTGCGATCGGCTGGCCATTCTCGACAAGGGCAAGATCCTCAACTCCGGGACGCCCGCGGAGCTCATCGCCAGCCTCGGTATCCCTAGCGTGGTCGAGCTGACGTTCGACGGCACCGCTCCCGATCCCGCCGACTTCGCCACACGCCTCGGCACGCCGATCGAAGCGCGCGGCGACATCTGGGAGATTCCGACGCGCGACCCGAAGACGCTGCTGCCGCGGCTTCTCACCGCGATCGAAAGCATTCACCTCGATTACAACCAGGTGCACGTGCGCCGGGCCACGCTCGAGGATGTTTTCCTCCAGCTCACCGGCCGCAGCCTGCGCGATTGAACGGAGACGATGCCGATGAATCTGCCCAATCCGTTCACGCTCCTCTGGCTCCAGTTCCGCAGCGAATGGCGGCTCTACGTTCGCGACCGCGGCGCGATGTTCTGGACATTTCTCTTCCCGCTGCTGATGCTCTTCGGCTTCGGCGTGATCTTCCGCTCGGGCGGAGCGCCCGCACTAACGCTGGTGCGCGTCGCGCCGCCGCACGAGACGGCGCGCGATGTTGCGTTCGTCAAGGCGCTGGAGGGCTCGCATCTCAAGGTCCTCACGCTCACGCCAGCCGAGGCCGAGCAGAGGTGGGCGAAAGGCGAGACGACCGTGCAGCTCGAAAGCGCGGGCGACGGATATCGGATGCGCTTGAACAGCTACCTTCTGGCGCAGGGACAGGTCGTAGCGCAGGCGGCCAGCCAGGCGTTCCTGATCGCGCAGGCGCGGCTGCGCGGCATGCCGGAACCTGAGCGGATCCCGGTCACCATCGAGAGCCCGGGCCACGTCCGCTCCGACAATTACGCCGCGTTCCTCGTCCCGGGACTCATCGGCCTGAACCTCCTCAGCATGGGGCTCTTCGCCGTCGGGATGGTGACGGTTGCGTATCGCGAGAAGGGAAAGTTTCGCCGCCTGGCCGTGACGCCGCTTCCGAAATGGGTCTTCCTCCTCGGCCAGATCCTCCAGCGCGTGACGGTGGTGGTGGTGCAGACGATCCTGCTGCTCCTCGCCGCGCGATTCGGATTCCACATCGCCAACCAGGGTTCGTATCTGATCTTCGCCGCGCTTGTGATCTTCGGGACGGCGACGTTCCTGGCGATGGGATTCGCGCTGTCGAGCTTCGCATCGACGGTCGAGACGTACGGCGCGATCTCGAACCTCGCCTTCTTCCCGATGATGCTGCTCAGCGGCGTCTACTTCCGCATCGACAACGCGCCGCAATGGCTGCAGAAGGCAATCTTCATCCTGCCGCTCGCGCCGTACCTGCGCATGCTGCGCGCCGTCTACAACGACGGCGCGACGCTGGCCGGACATGGAACGGGAATCGTCATTCTCGCGGTGTGGGCGGTGGCCTGCTTCATCCTCGCGGTGAAGCGCTTCAAGTGGGTGTAGCCGTAGCGCCGGCGGCCCGCCGGCGAGACGCCAGCGCTCCGATAGTCAATCCGCCACCCGCGCGAACCGATTCGCCACAACTCCCTATCCGGGCAACGACTTCTCTCGTATGCAGTTCGCATGAAGACTCTTCGCGCGGTATTGCTCGTACTCCTCGTCGCCGCATCCGCCGTCGGCCAGATGTTTCGCGGCGACGCTACTCATTCCGCTGCTTATCCGCTCGATTCGCCGGCGCACGAAGGACGAAACCTCGTCGGGTTGCAGTGGAGGTTCGCGACCGAGGGGGATGCGATCTCGTCGCCCGTCGTTGTGGGGGATCGGGTGTACGCCGGCAACGGCGATGGACATCTGTACGCGCTCGACCGCCTGACTGGAGATCGGATCTGGACGTTCGATGCGCACAGCGCGATTCACTCATCGCCAGCGGCGGAGAATGGGCTCGTCTTCTTCGCCACGCGCGACGGAGCACTCGTGGCGGTGAACGCGGCGAATGGAACGCCGCGTTGGCGCGTGGCGACCGGAGCAGACAAGCCGCTGCCGTGGGGGCATGAGACAGGCGACTACTACATCGCGTCGCCGGTGCTTGCCGGGAACGGCATGGTCGTCTTTGGATGCGGCGACGGAACTGTCCGCGCGCTCGACGAACGGACCGGGAAATCGATCTGGCGCACCGACCTCGGCGAGCGGATTCGATCGACTCCGGCGATTTCGAACGGGATGCTCTTCGTCGGCACCGTTCAGGGGCGGCTTCACGCGCTGACGCTCAAAGACGGCGCGCGGCGGTGGACGTTCGAAACCGAGGGGACGAAGCTCGATTCGGCGAAATTCGGGTATGACCGGAGGAGCATCCAGTCGTCGCCGGCAGTCGCGAACGGAATCGTGTACTTCGGTGCTCGCGACGGTTGGGTTTACGCGGTCGGCGCTGACGACGGGAAGCTGCGCTGGACCTACGACCACCACATCTCCTGGATCATCACCTCGCCGGCGGTGGCGGATGGCGTGGTCTATGACGCCAGTTCCGATGCCGCGTTCGTGCAGGCGCTGAATGCGGCGGATGGGACGGAGCGCTGGCGCACGAAGACCGGCGCTCCGCTCTGGTCGTCGCCGGCGATCTGCGGCGGCGTTCTCTACATCGGCGATCACAACGGATTTCTGCGCGCACTAGACCGGACGACGGGCCAGGAGCTCTGGTTCTTCCGCAGCGCAAGCGACATCCTCAGCTCGCCGGTAGTGTCGAACGATCTGGTCATCTTCGCTTCGAGCGACGGCAGCATCTACGCGCTCCACGTCGGCCGCGACGTCGCGGTGCGGCGCGCGTACTTTCCGAGCGAAGGAGAGGAGCAGCTCGTCGACAAGATGCTGACCAATCGCAAGTACGAGAAGCTCGATGCCGCCGAAACCGCGGCGTTCCTTCGCGAACGCACGCCCAGCGTCATCGTGTTCAACAGCGATCCGCCGGCGGAGATCATCCCCCTGCTTCGCCCGTATCTCGATGCAGGCGGCAAAGTGGTGTGGACCGGAATCCCTCCCTCGCTCTGGCCGCCCGATGCGAAGAACGGGAAACGGACGGGACTCGATCAGGTCGATTACGAAGCGCCAGGACGGATGTTCGGCGTCGATCACGCCCGCGCGATGTTCGACAAACGCGGCGTGCGGGCGACGCCCGTCGGACAACGGTGGGGGCTGACCGGCTACTGGCGCGGCGCGTGGGGCGTCGCTCCGTCAGCGGTGACCGAGGTGCTGGGGCTGGACGAATGGGGACTGGCGGCGGCGTGGGTGAAGAGCTACGGCGGAGCGCCGGGGACGGGGCTGGTGCGCGTGCCCGGCGACGATCCGGTCAAGCTCTATTTCGCGGCGGAGTATCGCCCGGCAGCGCGGCCATGAGCGTCGTGAGCGCCGCCCGTCGTGCGCGCGATCCGCGCACGACGGCGCCGCCATTCAGAACGATCTCGAAATCGCCGTGCGTCAACGGCCGGATCTCCTGCACGGCGGCGCTGCGCACGATTGCGGATCGATGCACGCGAATGAATCCGGCGCCGTCGATCAGCTTCTCGATTTCGCCGATTTTTTCGCGCGCCGTGTAGCTGCGCGACACGGTGTGCACGAGCACGTAGTTGTCTTCCGCCTGAATCCAGCGGACGTCGTCGAAGGGAACGAGGATGATCTTCCCGCGGTCGCGAATGGTGATCGCGGAGGGTCGCGCAGGCGTCTCCCGCGGCGGCGCAATGCGGTGACCGATGGCGACGATTGCGGCGTAGGCGAGCATCGCGGGCACGGAGTAGAAGGCCAGTCCGACGGCGAGGTTCCGCGCGAAGGGCAGGAAGCCGCGGCCGAGGAGCGGCAGGCGAATGACGATGTTCGACAGGAGGACGAAGGCGGCGGCGAACGCCACGTGAATGGCGACGTTGCGGCGCGATGATGCCGGCCAACGCTCGACAGACTTGAGAATCCACGGCGTGGCCAATGCCCACAGCGGAATGATGGCGACGTCGGTGAGCGATTCGGGGATAAAGCGATCCATCTTTCCGATTGCAATCAGCCGCACCGCAACGAGTGCCACGGCGGCGATCGCGATCACAAGCCAGGTCATCGCGATCAGAATCGGACGAGGAAGGCGCGCAATAGCGGGAGCGATCGTCCGCACGCCGAAATGATAGACGTTCGCTAAACTCCGCCGGTGATCGAGCAACTGACGTTACCAGTCAGCGACGACGACATCCGCGATCTGGCGATGCTGCTCCTCAACGCTACGCAGTCCGGCGCCTCGATCGGGTTCCTCGACTCGCTGACGTTGGAAGCCGCACAAGAATGGTGGCGCGAGAGCATCGCCAAAGCGGGCGATCGCGCCATCGTTCTCGTCGCCCGCGATGCGGACGGAATCATCGGCACCGTGCAGCTTCGTCCGGCGCCGATGCCGAATCAACGGCATCGCGCGGACATCGCCAAGCTCCTCGTCCATCGCCGCGCACGCGGTCAGGGCCTCGGCAAAATGCTGATGCAGGAGATCGAGCGCCGCGCACGGGCCGCCGGCTTCACGCTGCTCGTTCTCGACACGAAGCGCGGCGACGCCGCCGAATCGCTGTATCGCAGCGCGGACTGGATAGAAGTCGGGGTCATCCCCGGATACGCGCTCAATCCGGATGGCACGATGTGTGACACGGTAGTCTTCTACAAAACGCTGAGCGACTAACAGGAGGCGTAATCGCATGACGATGAATCCCGTAGTTCACTTTGAAATGCCCGCCGAAGACCGCACGCGCATGGCGAAGTTCTACACCGACGTCTTCGGCTGGAAGGCGCAAATGCTGGGACCCGAGATGAACGATTACGTCGTCGTGGCCACGACCGAGTCGGACGAAAACGGTCCGAAGAAACCGGGCGCCATCAACGGCGGTTTCTTTCCGAAGAAACCCGATTGGCCGGCGCAGTATCCGTCCGTGGTGATCTCGGTCGACGACATCAACCACTCGATGAAGTCCGTCTCCGACGCCGGCGGCAAGATCCTCGGCGACCCGATGGACATCCCCGGAGTCGGCCGCTACGTCTCGTTCATCGATACGGAAGGCAACCGCGTCGGCATGCTGCAGCCGCTGCCACGCGGAGGTGCGCAGCCGAAGTAGATCCGCAGATGACGCAGATTTACTCAGATAAAAGCGTATTGAATCGCCGTCTATCTGCGTAATCTGCGAACCGTGACTGCCCTGATCATCACCATCGTCCTGGCGACGTTCCTCCTCGCGAACGTTGCCGCGTTCCGCGTTCTCGTGCGCGTCCATCCGCGGCGGCGGGCGATCGTGATCGCGCTGATCGTGATCGGGAACGCGATGTGGCTGTTCTTTCCGTTGCTGAATGCGCGGACGGATTTTTCGCGGTTTGTGCGCGCTACGCTCGGTCCGCCGTGGTTTACGTGGAGCTGCTTCGCGATTCTCTATTCGGCATTCGCACTGATGATCGCGATTCCATGGCTACCGGTACGGAAGCGCATGACGTTCGCTTTGTTTGCGCGATGGCCGTCGAGGATCTTTCTCTGGTCGACGCTGTTCGCGCTCGTAATCGGCGTCTGGAATGCGCTTGTTCCGCTACGCATCGAACACGTTCCAATTGCGGTCGACGGATTCACGCGCGACAGATTTCGCATCGCGCTGATCTCCGATCTGCACACAGGGCTCTATTCGCGCACGTCGCGTCTGGAGACGATCTTCGCAACCGCCGCGGCGCAGAAGCCGGACGTCATCCTTCTGGCTGGCGACAACGTCGACGACGATCCGATCTTCATCACCAAGCTGCTCGCCTCGACGCGCGTTCTCGATCCGCAGATGCCGCTGATCGCGGTTCTCGGCAATCACGAGATGTATGGGCAGCCGTTGGAAGTCATCGAGCGGCTGCGCGGCAGCCGGATCCACCTTCTCGTCAACGAAGGGACGCCGATCAACGGCGTCTGGATCGCCGGCATCTCCGACTTTGCGGCGCGGACTCCGAAGCTCGCGCCGGATGTCGACGCCGCATTGCGTGGACGGAACGGCGCGTTTCCGATCCTGCTTGCGCATCAGCCGAAAGCATTTCCCGAGGCGTGGAAGCGCGGCCTGCCGGTCACGTTGTGCGGCCATTCGCACGGCGGACAATTCGCGTTTCGGCCGCTGGGTTGGTCTCTGGCGGGAGTCTTCCTTCCCTACCACATGGGCCATTACCAGCAGGGCAACTCGCAGCTCTACGTCAACACCGGCACCGGCTACTGGCTTTTTCCGTGGCGATTCGGAATCGGGATTTCGCCGGAGATCACGGTGATCGAGTTGATCCGCAGATGACACAGATTTACTCAGATGGCAATTCAATCTGCGTTCATCTGCGACATCTGCGGATTAGTTTTTTGACTGTTATCTCGCGGCGGCCACCAACCGCCGCTGCGCATCGGCGGCCAGCGACGCGCGCACTTCTTCGTCGCCGATGTGCGGTTCGTTCTGCGGGTGCGCGAGGTAGTAGCCCTGGAGGAGATCGACGCCGAGGTCGCGGCACCATTCGTATTCCTCGACGGTTTCGAGGCCCTCGGCGAGCGTCTTTGCGCCAATTTTCCCGGAGAGATCGACCAGCATTTTTACGAGGTCCTGTTTGATCGGCTCGTCGGCGAGCGTCGAGACCAGGCCCTTCGTGATCTTCAGGTAGTCCGGCGCAAGCGCGGCGATCGCTTCGAGCGAGGCGTAGCCGGAGCCGGCGTCGTCGATGGCGACTTCGATCCCTTTGTCGCGGAACTCGTCGAGGAGGCGGCGGAAGACCGCGTAGTCTTCGATCGCGGCGCGCTCGGTCAGCTCGAACACGAAATGCCCGCGATGCTCGGAGAAGAACGACACCATCTCGTGGATGCGGAACTCCGACTCCTCGAACATCTCCGCTTCGAGATTGAGCAGGAACTTGCGGCCGGTGAGGTCGAACGATTTCAGGCGCTTGAGCGCGTTCTCCAGCGCCACCGTCTCCAACGCCCAGGCCAGTTTCGCGTCGCGGGCGAAGCCGAAGAGCATGTCGGAATTGCGGAACGACGAATTCGCCGCGCCGCGCGTCAGCACCTCGTAGCCGAAGACTTTCCCTTCCTGCGCCCAGACGATCGGCTGAAACAGCGTAGTGATGCGCTTGCGGCGGATGATGTCGCGCAACTCGCGCGTCAGCTGTTTTTTCCGCTGCTGCTCCGCGTCGCGCACGGCGTCGCCCGCAGTCTGCATCCCCTGATACACCTGCCGCTCGAGCCGGATCTGCGGACGATAGTCGATGCGCGCCGCGCCGACGAAGAATCCGATCTGTCCCTGCTGCATGTTCGGAAACCGCTGACGCATCGCCTCGATCAATTTCTCGCGCACGTCGTTGGCGACGAGATCGAACGCCGTCTCCTGCCGCAGATCGGTGCCGCGCGATTCGAAGAAGATGTAGAAGCTCGATCCGCCCACAAGGTTGGCCGCCACGAGCACCTTCGGAAATCTCGCCCGCGCCTCGGTCACTACCGCTTCGCCGGCGCAGCGCAGGAACTCGTCGAAGAAGGCCCAGCCGTACTCCGCCTCGATCGCCTCGAACTGCTCGATGTCGACGTAGACGATGCCGATCTCACTCTGCTCGATCAGCATTTCCTTGAGCCTGCTCAGCACCATCGGAACGGTGGGAAGTCCGCTGGCGCGATCGAAGAGCATGCTCTCCGATGACTTCGCCGAATCCGCGGCCGCCTGCGGCTCCCGATGCTTGCGCTGGAGCAGCGCGCCGATGCGCTTGACCACTTCATCGCGGTTGAACGGCTTGACGAGGTAGTCGTCCGCTCCGAGTTGCAGGCCCGTCAGCCGATCCTTCACATCCCCTCGGCCAGTCACGAGCACGACGGCGATGTGCGAGGTCCGCTGCACGGCCTTCAGCGCCTGGCAAACTTCCCAGCCGCTCCGCTTCGGCATCATGACGTCGAGCAGGACGAGATCCGGCAGCCGGGCCTGGGCGATGGCCAGCGCTTCCTCGCCGTCGCGCGCCGTCAAAACCTCGCAATCGAGCGGCCGCACAAAGAGCGTCAGCAGGCGCTGCACGTCCTCATCATCATCGGCAATCAGCAGAACCGGCCGCTCAGACATCGTTGGGCAATGATATTGCGTGAATCGTGCCCCTGGGAGCGCGGGCGTCCCGCCCGCCGTATTCTCGGATGGCGGGCGGGACGCCCGCGCTCCCAGGTGTGCTAAGTTCCACCGCCGCAGTTGATTGGAGAATCATGATCAAATTCGGGACCTCGGGTTGGCGCGGCATCATCGGAGAGGACTTCACCTTCGACAACGTCCGGATCGCCAGCCAGGGCATCGCCAACTACCTCAAGAAAGCGAATCAGAAGGGACGCGGCGTCGTCATCGCGTATGACACTCGCTTCCTATCCGAGAAGTTCGCCTCCGAGGCGGCGCGAATTCTCGCCTTCAACGACATTCAGGCGTATCTCTGCACGCGCGACGTGCCCACGCCGGTGGCGTCGTTCGAAACGGTGCGGCGCAAGGCGATGGGGGCGATCAACTTCACCGCCTCGCACAATCCGCCTGAGTACAACGGCCTGAAGTTTTCCACTGCCAACGGCGCGCCGGCACTTCCGGAGATCACGAAGCAGATCGAGGAAGAGATCAACAAAGTCGCCGCCACCGGCCAGCGCATCGACGTTTATGAGAAAGCGGAGCTGATCGAGGAGATCGATCCGAAGGACCGCTACCTCGACGGACTGAAACAGAAGGTGGATGTCGACGCCATCCGCAAGAGCGGCCTGCGCATTGCCATCGATTCGCTCTACGGCACCTCGCGCGACTACCTCGACTACTTCCTCCTCGAGTCGGGCGTCGAGGTGAAGATCATCCACAACTATCGCGACCCGTACTTCGGCGGCTTTTCGCCCGAATGCAACGAGAAGAACCTCGGCGAGTTGCGCAAGGTCGTCACGGACGAGGGCTTCGACCTCGGACTGGCCACCGACGGCGACGCCGACCGCTTCGGCATCATCGACGACCGCAACCGCTTCGTCTCGCCGAACGTGATCCTCTCGTTGCTGGCGATCTATCTGAAGCGCGAGCGCAAGATCCCCGGCGGGCTGGCGCGTTCCGTCGCCACGACGCATCTCATCGACGCCATCGCCCGCAAGCTTGACGTCGAGCTGCACGAGACGCCGGTCGGCTTCAAGTACATCGGCGAGCTGATTCTCGACGACAAGATCGCCATGGGCGGCGAGGAGAGCGCCGGCATGTCGATGTACCGCCATCTCCCCGAAAAGGACGGCATCCTGGCCTGCCTGCTGGTCGCGGAGATGGTCGCGCACACCGGCAAGAAGCTGAATCAGCTCATCGAGGAGATGTACCAGGAGTTCGGCTACTTCTACTCGAAACGCATCGACATGAAGCTGACGCCGCAGCTCAAAGATTCGCTGGCCGCCAAACTGGCCGATCCGCCGAAGTCGATCGACGCGTTCAATGTGCGTTCGGTCAATAAGACTGATGGCGTGAAGCTGATCTTCGACGACAACACGTGGCTGCTGTTCCGGTTGTCGGGCACTGAGCCGGTCGCGCGTATTTATGCCGAGGCGTGCAGTCCGAAGGACTTGAAGCATGTGCTGGATGCGGGGAAGAAGTGGGCATTGTCTTGACACCAGTTCATCCTGAGCGAAGCGAAGGATCTGGTCAGTGCTTGCCGCGGTTACTAGTCGCCAGATCCTTCGCTTCGCTCAGGATTAACTGAGAGATGAAATACCCCTTTCAAAAGCACTTCCTCGTCTGCATCGGCGGCCGCTGCGGCAATCCCGATCGCGGCATCGAGCGCGGGGAGTTCATTCATGCGGAGTTGAAGGGGCACAACAAGAAGATGGGGCGCAAGCCGCTGGTGCGCGTCTGCACGGTGTCGTGCCTCGACCTCTGCGATCACGGGCCGAACATGATCGTCGACGGCGATGTCTACTCGCATCTCACGCGCGAGCTGGCGCGCGAGGTCTACGCCGGCGTCATGGGCGACGGTCCGCGGCGCGATGATCTGCAGCTCGCCGAGGACGAGTTCCTGTCTGGCGGCAGCGCGGCGGTGAAGAAGTAGCGATGCGCCGGGCGCTTGCCGCGATCGCGTTGCTGCTGGCCGCCTGCGCAGCCGAGACGCCGAAGAAATCGTTCATCCTCGCCACGACGACCAGCGTGCAGGGATCGGGCATCCTGCCGCTGCTGCAGGTCGAGTTCAAGCGTGACACGGGTATCGAGATCCATCCGATCGTGGCCGGATCGGGGCGGGCGCTGGAGCTGGCAGCGCAAGGCAACGCGGATGTGACCATCACGCACGATCCCGGCGCGGAGAAACGATTCGCCGCCGCGCACACGCCGAAGCTCTACCGGCAGTTCATGTGGAACGACTTCATCATCGTCGGGCCGGCGAAGGATCCGGCGGACGTCGCGCACGCGCGCAGCGCCGCCGACGCGTTCCGGCGCATCGATCAGAAACACTATCCCTTCACCTCGCGCAACGATCAGTCGGGGACGCACACGAAGGAGCGCGCGATCTGGAAGGCCGCGCTGATCGTGCCCGAGCACAACCCCGCGTACTTGAAGATGGGCCAGCCGATGCCGGCGCTTCTCCGTTCATCGAGCGAGCTGCAGGCGTACACGCTCAGCGATCGCGCCACGTTCGATCAGCTCGCGCCGTCGCTGCAACTGCGGCTGCTGTTCGAAGGCGATCCGTTTCTGCGCAACACCTACTCGGTGATGCAGATCTCGAATGATGCGAGTGGCGCGAAGTTCGTCGAGTGGCTGCTGCACGGGCGAGGACGATCGTTGCTGGAGAACTACACGATCAAGGGTCATCGCGCATTTCACATGATGTGATCACGCGGAGGCGCGGAGACGCGGAGGGGCTCCCGGGTTTTCTCCGCGTCTTCGCGGCTCCGCGTGAAAAGCCTTTACGGCGCGATCTGCACCGCCGTCAGCACCGCCGGCGAATCCTGCACGAACGCCACCTTCCCATCCGCCCGGCTCGCATCAGGATTCACGATGCGCGACGGCGTCGAGGTGATGATCGACTCCAGCTCCTGGGGCGTCAGGTTCGGCCGCTCCGACAATAACCGCGCCGCGATGCCGGCGATGATCGGCGCCGCGAACGATGTCCCCGAGCGAAGGTTCGGCTTCGTGCCGCGGTAATGATCCGTCGCCGTGATCGACGCGCTGAAGATCCCCTGCGACGGCGCCAGGATTTCCAGCCCGCCGTGGCAGGCGCCCGGCCACCAGCTGTTGTCCGAAGTCATGCCGCCGACCGTGATCAGTCCGTCGATTTCTTTGCCGAGGGTGGCGGGGAAACGATCGACGACCTGCGCGCGGCCGCAGCCGTTGTCGACATTGTTGCCCGCGACGACGAAGAGAAAGTGCTTGCCGTTCGCATCGGGACGCCCGAAGGCATCCACGCCGCCGATCATCTCGCGGATCTTGTGCTCGACCGCCGCGAACGTCACCGGCGCATCGTCGCGATTCGCGTTCAGCTTCTCCAGCACCCAGCCGCTGATGTTCACCACCGCGGTGTGAAACTGCGGAGTCGACGGATCCCAGGCGTGGCGGATGATGTCGTTCAGCCCTTCGAGATACGTGCGCGTCGTCGCCAGCGCCGACTCGTTCATCACGCGGATGCTGACGATGAGCGCTTCGGGTGCGACGCCGACGTTGTGTCCCGCCACCAGCGAGGCCACGCTCGTTCCGTGCGAGGCGCCGACCAGCTCATTCGTATTCGAAAAGCACGGCATCAGCGCCTTGTTCGGGCTGGCGCAGGTCGACGCGCCGACGCTGACCGACTGCGTCGCGTCGAATCCGGCGATGACGCGGCTGCCGGCGGGCGACGCGAACTCCGTGTGCGCGGCCATCACGCCGGTGTCCATCACGTAGACCACCGCGCCGCCGCCGAGGGCGTGGCGGCGGTACTGGCCGTCGAGGAGACCGTCGCGCTGATCGATCCGGTCGAGGTGCCAGAGGAGATCGGCGGCCATCGGATCGCCGCAACCGGAGAGCATCGCGGCGTTGTGCGTCAGATCGATCGCCACTTCCGACTCGTGGCAGCGGGTCGACACGAGTTCCTGCGCTCCAGCCGCCATCGGATAGACGGCGAGCGCAAACAGAACAGCGGCGAACGTTCTTCGCAGCGGGATCACCTGAATTTTTCGGACGTCTTGGACGACGCGAAATAAGATTCAGGCAAAGCGTGAAAAATGGCAAGTGAAAAAACTGTCAGGCGTTGGCTCGCCGCCGCCTTCTTCGCACTTGCGTTTTTTTGCCGCGTTCTGAACGCGCCGTACGTTTTCGAAGGCGGCAAGCCGCGTATCGCGCCGGTGGACGAGCTGTACCACTGGAAGCGGATGGCGTATTCGGCCGCGCACTTTCCGCACGTGCTGGAGTTCGATCGCGATCGCGGCGTGGCGGGCGCGTTCTGCCCCTGGCCGCCGCTTTACGATGTGGCGGCGGGAGGAGTCGCAAGGCTGCTCGGCGCAAGCACCAGCACAGACAAGAGTGTCTGTGCCACACAAGACAAGCCATGTGGCACAGACACTCTTGTCTGTGCAGCCTCGGACGAAGTGCTCGCGCGGGTCGTCTGGTTCCCTCCAATCCTCTTCGCCCTCTTCACCGCGATCACCGTCTTCATTCTCGCCAGACGGAGCGCGATCGTCGCCACGATCACCGGCATCGCGCTGGCGACGTCGCCCTTCCTCGTCACGACGTCGTGGATCGGCAGCATCGATCACCACTATCTCGAGCCGATCCTGACCTTCGCCATTCTCGGCGCAACCTGCCTCGCGATCGAGGCGCGAAGCCGAGGGGAGATGATCCGCGCCGCCGTGCTGCTCGGCATCGCCATTACCGCCGCGATGTTCGTCCAGACCGCGCTCCTCATCGCCGCCGCGCTGGCATTCGCCGTTCTCTTCTTCGCGACGGATGGAATCGCAGGATCAATCGCCTTCTCCATCGCGGCGATCGCCGTCGCGATCTACCGCCTCACCCGCGCACCCGGCTTCCCCGACAATCAATGGTTTCTCGGCTGGACGCACGCGACTCTCTTCGCAGCAGCCGCCGTCGCTTGCGCGCTCGTGGCGTGGAGAAGTAGCACACGACAGCGCGTCATCGCTCTGCTCACCGGCGCACTCATCGTCATCGCCATCCCCACAGTCCGCGCCTCGATCTTCACCGGCTCCCACTTCCTCGGCGGCGACCGTTGGCTGCGAACGATCCAGGAGTTCCAACCCCTCTGGCGCGCCCGCGGCGACGACCTCCTCTCCGACGCCGTCGGCCTCTCCGGCGGCGCAATCCTGGTCTGGTTCCTGGCAATCAAGTCGCGCAATAAAACCGTCGCCATCTTCGCCATCGCCTACTTCGTCCTCACCATCACCAGCCGCCGCTTCTGGATCGTCGCCATCCCACTCCTCGCTCTCGCCGGCGCGATGTACATTCCGTTGATCAACCGCAAACGCCTCGCGCTCCTTGCCGCGCTGGCCGTCGTTCTCCCTCCCCCGCTCCAACTTGCCGGCTGGCTGATGACGCCGATGACCGTCCCAGCCAACCAGCAGCAGTGGATCGAAGCCAGCTGCTTTATCAGCACGCTGCCGCCGGGACGCGTCCTCGGACCGTGGTCGCTCGGCCACGTCATCGACGTCGAAGGCAAACATCCCGTCATCGTCGACAACTTCGGCACGATGCCCGACGCGCTGACCTTCGAGCGCGCGCAGCAAGCGCTCCTCGCACCCGACGAAGCGACGCTGGCCCGCTACTGCGCCGCCGCCAATGTCCGCTACCTCGTCCTCGAAACCCCTCGCTTCGGCATTGCCTCTGCCAACGCCATCCTCGGCACACAACGAGCAGCGGAATCGACGTGGTGGTGGCGCGTGTGGCGGGCGGAGAAGACGCGGATGTTTCGGCTGATCTGGAGGGGGCCGGAGCTGCGCATTTACGAACTGTCATCCTGAGCCGCCGGAGGACGGTCGAAGGACCCCGTGATTGAATCCAGCGCGGCCGGAGAAAAGCACGTAGGGGGTCCTTCGACCGTCCTTCGGCGGCTCAGGATGACAGCGTGACGATGTTCGAAGAATTCACAGCCGAGGCGATGAAGCCGCCCATCCTGGAGCGATGGTTCGCACCGTCGATCTCCCCCTCCTTCCTCCGCGCGCGCTGGATCTGGCTTCGCTGCCTCGGCGCGATCTTCTTCTCCGCCTTCTACTCCCTCTACTTTCAGATCCATGGACTGATCGGACCGCGCGGCATTCTCCCGGCCGGCGAATACCTCAGCGCGGTTCATCGCGCGTTCGGCATCAAAGGCTACTGGTTCGCACCGACGCTGCTCTGGTTCAACAGCAGCGACGCAATGCTCAGCGCCATCGTCTGGATCGGCTTCGCTGCCTCGGTCGCCATCATCGTCAATGTCTGGCCGAGGATGGCGATCGCGGTTGCCGGGATCTGCTTTCTCTCGTTCATCGGCGCCGCGCAGGATTTCGCCAGCTATCAGTCGGACGGCATGCTGCTCGAAGCGGCGCTGCTCTCGATCTTTCTCGCGCCGCGCGGAATCCGGCCGAGGATGGGAGTCGATCGGCCGCCGTCGCGGGCGGCCGCGTTCATGCTGCAGTGGGAGTGGTTCCGCATCTACTTCGAGTCGGGGCTGGTCAAGCTCCTCAGCGGCGAGGAGCAGTGGCGCAACCTGACCGCGATGGACAAGTACTACGAAAACGGTCCGCTGCCGTCGTGGATCGGCTGGTACGTGCAGCAGTGGCCGCATTCGTTCCACGCGTTTTCGGCCGGGCTGACGCTCTTCGCCGAGCTGATCGTGGTCTGGCTCCTCTTCGCACCGCGAAAGAATTCGCTCTGCCGGCTGATCGCATTCATCATCGTCACGCCGCTGCAGATCGGCATCATCCTCACCGCGAACTACGCCTTCCTCAACTACCTCGTGCTCCTTCTCGGCATCCTTCTGCTCGATGATTCGATCCTGCGCGGACCGGTTGCGGTGCCGAAGCCGCGGAAGCCGTCGATCCCCGCGGCGGTCGTGCTGACGACGATCTTCATCACCTCGATCTTCAGTTTCTTCATGCCGTCGTTTCCGACTGTCACGCTCCTCGATCCGTTCCGCGTCGCCAACCGCTACGGCCTTTTCGCGGTGATGACGCGCAACCGCTACGAGATCGAGTTTCAGGGGACGCGCGACGGGACGGCGTGGACCGCGTATCCCTTCCGCTACAAGCCGCAGGACGTGCGCAAGGCGCCCGGACTCTACGCGCCGTACCAGCCGCGCTTCGAATGGAACCTATGGTTCGCCTCGCTCGGATCGGTGCAGGAGAATCCGTGGGTGCTGAACACGGAAGCGCGGCTGCTGGAAAATTCGCCGCCGGTGCTCCGCCTCTTCGCGGCGAATCCATTCGACGCCAAGCCGCCGATAGCCGTGCGCGCCGTCGCCTATCAATACTGGTTTACGACGCGCGAAGAACGCGCCCGCACCGGCGCCTGGTGGCGCCGCGAATTCCTCGGCGCCTACGCGCCGGCAGCAAGCCGCGACGCGTCGGGCACCATCCGCTTCAACGAATAAGTCGTGCCGCTCGATCCGAAATAGCGCCAAGCACGCATTCTCGTGTCCGGCTGGCACGCGAGTAGCTATTGCTGAGCCACATGGGAAACTTACTTTGGCTCATCATCGTGATCCTCGTCATTCTCTGGCTCGGTGGTTTTGCGATGCACGTTGGCGGCGGACTGATTCACCTGCTGCTTGTGATCGCGGTGATCGTGCTGATCATCCAGCTCATCACCGGCAGACGCGCCTTGTGATCAGCGCGTCCGCTTAAACGCGGCGACGAGCCGCACCACGCGATCGGGATCGACGGGCGCTTCGACGCGTCCGTCGATTTTGATCGAGGTGCCGACGATTGCACCGTCGGCATCGGCGAACGTGCCCGCGTTCGATTCGGTAAGTCCGCTGCCGATGAGGATCGGCGCGTCGAGCGCTTGTCGCAGCCGCGCGAAGCTCTCGCGATCCGGCTCTGCGCCCGTCTCGGTTCCGCTGACGATGACGGCGTCCGCGAATCCGCGATGCCGCAGATCCTTCGCCGCCTGAATCTCATCGACCGCAACCATCGGCACAGCGTGCTTGACCATGTGATCGGCGAAGATCAATACCTCGGGGGCAAGCGCCGCCCGCTTCCGCAACGTCTCCGCCGCGCGCCCTTCGATGATCCCCTGATCGGTCAGCATTGCCCCCGTGTGCACGTTGACGCGGATGAACGCCGCCCCGGTCGCCGCTGCGATGGCAATCGCTGACGATGCATCGTTGCGCAACACATTCACCCCGAACGGCAACGCGATCTCTCTCATCACCTCGGCGATGACGCGCGTCAACGACGCCACCGTCTCCGCCGGAACCGCGTCCTTAAAAAACGGCCGGTCGCCGAAATTCTCGAACGCAATGGCGTCGCATCCACCGTCGCGCAACGCGCGCGCATCGCGAAGCGCCGCGTCGATGATCGACTGCATCGATCCGCCGTACATCGGCGCTCCAGGCAGCGCAGCAACGTGCACCATCCCGAAGATGGCGTTGCGGCCAAAGCGTTCTGCGAAACCGTTGCGGCTAAGCATCGAGCGATAGGGTACTCGTTCTCGTTCGTCGCGCCGTCCTCTCATCGATTGGCGCGTATTTGTCTGCCGCGGAGCGGCATCAGACGATAGCCAGGGCGTGCGGCGAAGCGCGCACCCCTGGTTACCGATTGGCGCGATTCTGCCGCGTCAGCGGCAGTGGATGGGCGTTCACTTTGCGCGGGCAGCGTTAGCTTCCAGTGCCGCTACGCGGCACAAATTCAGGACGCGCTCTCTTCCAGGCGTGCGCGCTTCGCCGCACGCCTGGCTATCCTCTGATGCCGCTACGCGGTAAAGCGTGCCGCAGGCGGGATGAGGCCGTAGCCAGGCTGCGTCTTGCGGCGGTGCCAGATCACAGTGGTTTACTATCCCCCGCGCATGTCCGATCTCAAGTTGTTCAACACCCTCACGCGGGAGAAAGAGACGTTCGAGCCGCTCGTTCCGGGCGAGGTGCGCATGTACTCGTGCGGGCCGACGGTCTACAACCACCTCCACATCGGCAACATGCGCACGTTCCTGTGGGGCGACGTCCTGCGCCGCTACCTCGAGTGGCGCGGCCTGCGCGTGAAGCAGGTCATGAACGTCACCGACGTCGAAGACAAGATCATCCGCAACGCTGCCGCCGCCGGACAGGACCTGCAGACCTACACCGCGCCGTACATCGAGTCGTTTCACGCCTCCCTGGCGAAGCTGCGCGTGCGCAAGGCCGACGCCTATCCGCGCGCCACCGAGTACATCCCGCAGATGGTGGCGCTCGTCCAGCAGCTGAGCGATCGCGGCCACACCTACGTCGCCGACGGCTCCACGTACTTCAAAGTCGGCACGATGCCCGATTACGGCAAGCTCTCGCGCGTCGAGATCGACACCACCAGCGAATACAGCCGCATCGAGTCGGACGAATACGAGAAAGAGTCGGCGCGCGACTTCGTCCTCTGGAAAGCGAAGAAGGGGGACGAGCCGGCCTGGCAGACGCCGATCGGCGAAGGACGTCCCGGCTGGCACCTCGAGTGCTCCGCGATGTCGATGGACCTCCTCGGCGAAACGTTCGACATCCATACCGGCGCGGTCGATCTGATTTTTCCGCACCACGAGAACGAGATCGCGCAGAGCGAAGGGGCGACGGGCAAGCCGTTCGTCCGCTACTGGATTCACGGCGAGCACCTCAACATCGATCAGCAGAAGATGTCGAAGTCGCTCGGCAACATCTACACCGTGCCGGAGATCGAGGCGATGGGCTACGACCTCCTCGCGCTCCGCTACGCGCTGCTGTCGGTGCCGTATCGCACGAAACTGAACTTCACCACGCAGTCGCTCGACGACGCGAAGAACGCGCTCGCGCGCATCGAATCGTTCCTGATCCGCATCGGCGAAGTGTCGCGCTCGGCCGCGCACGATGCGAAGCATTCCGACGGCGCGGCGGATCAACTCATCGGCAAGTTCCTCACCGACTTCGAAACGGCGATGGACGACGACCTCAACACCGCCGGCGCCCTCGGCGCGCTCTTCACGCTCATCAAAGAAGGCAACATCGCCCTCGACGACGGCCGCATCCTCGCGGGGGATGCCGAGGGGATCAGAACAGCGCTGATGAAAATCGATCCGGTGCTGGATATTTTTCCGAAGCGCGAAACGAACCTCGACGCCGAGATCGAATCGCTGATCGAGGCACGCAACGCCGCGAGGAAAGCGCGCAACTTCGCGGAGAGCGATCGGCTGCGCGACGAGCTGGTTTCGCGCGGCATCGTGCTCGAAGACACGCCGGGCGGCACGCGCTGGCGGCGGGCCTGATCTCGATTAGAATCGCCGGCATCTCTATGGCTGAATGGGCCAAACGCCGCAGCGAAGTGATCACGGCGCTCCTGACGCTGGCCGTATTGATTCTCGTCTGGTGGATCGCCGGTCACTGGATTTACAGACGCTTCATCGCCGCCGGGTACATCGGCGCGATGGTCGGCATCGGAGAGATCGTGGCACGGTATCGCGACGCTCCGGACCGGGCCCTTCGCACCATATCGGCCGGTCTCTACATCGCCATCAATGCGATCGCCTCGGTTGTGGCGATGTACGCGGTGTGGACGTTCAACCTCGCTCTCGCTGCCACCGGGCCGCGCACGATGATCCAGCAGATCTTCCTGGCGGGCTTCGGAGCGATGGCGCTCTTCCGGACCTCGGTGTTCACCGTCCGCGTCGCCGATCACGACATCGGGATCGGTCCGGTCGCATTCCTCCAGGTGATTCTCGGCGCTACTGACCGCGCCGTCGATCGCATCCGCGCCGATGCCCGCGCCGCCGCCATCAGCACATCAATGGCCGGCGTTTCGTTCGCACGAGCGCAGGCGGCGCTCCCTGCGTTCTGCCTCGCGCTGATGCAGAACGTTCCGGCAGATGAACAGAACGCGGTGGGCACGGCCACGAAGGCGCTCATCGGATCGGACGAGCTCGACGATGAAACGAAGACGCGCAACCTCGGGCTCGCACTTATGAATGTCGTCGGAGATAAGGTGCTGCATACGGCGGTCATGCACCTCGCTGAGACTATCCAGAAGACGGAGAAGATCACGCTCACGGTGCCGTCGTCGCTGCCAGCCGGGAGGATCGCGAACGCGACCGCCTCCTGCGAAGGACGCGAGAACCTCAAGATGCCGGCCAGAAAGGTGGCTTGGTCGTCAGACAAACCGGCCATCGCCACGATCAGCGCGAACGGTCAAATTACGGCGGTGGCGCCGGGAGATACGGTCATTCGCGCCACGTCGGACGGCGTCGAAGAGAACGCTCCGCTCACTGTGACTTGAGAAGGGAAAGAACGCTCTCCCAGTTGTCGCCAAGCCGCGCGTACTGCGTCGAGCCCTGGCCTTCGACCGTGACCGCGCCGAGCTTTTGCAGCGTCTGCAGCGCGGCGGCAAAGTCGAAGAAATCGACGTCGGCGAGTTTCGCCAACTGCGCCACGTCACTTCCGCTCGGAGCTTTCTGAAGCGCGTCGATAATCTTCCCCGCGGTCTGCGGATTCACATTGCCGCTGCCCGAGCTTCGGGACGACGAAGATGAAGAAGATGAGTTGGATGAGCCCTTGATCGACTCGAGGAAAACGCTGAAGCTGTCTGAGGCCATGATTTCCGTTCCGCAAGTAACACTAGCACAGCATCGGCGCCGCGAATTCCGCCCGGCCAAAGGTACACTCCGAGCCTCATGATCGGCTATCTCGAAGGTTCCCTCAAACAACTCGACGCGACGCGCGCGCTCGTCGTCGCGGGAGGGGTCGGATACGAGGTGCACATCTCGCTGCAGACGTACTACAAGCTAGAAGGGCAGCGCGACATTGCGCTCACGATTTACACGCACGTTCGCGAAGACGCGCTTTCCCTTTATGGCTTCGCCACGGGCGAAGAGAAGTTCGCGTTCGAGAAGCTGATCTCCATCTCAGGGATCGGGCCGACGCTGGCGCAGAAGATTCTGTCCGGCATCGAGCCGACGGTTCTGGCCGAGGCGGTGGCGAGGGGCGATGTGAGGAAGTTGTCGTCGATTCCGGGGGTCGGGAAAAAGACTGCCGATCGCATCGTCCTCGAATTGCGCGACAAGCTGCTCATCCCCGAATCGGCGCGCCAGGAGACAGTGGCATCCACGCGCACCTCCGTCGACGACGACGTTCACTCCGCGCTCATCAACCTCGGCTACCGGCCGAAGGATGCGGAATCGGCGCTCGATCTGGCGCGAAAAGAGCTCGGCAACGACGCCGAGCTCTCGGCACTTCTCAAAGCCGCGCTGCGGCAACTCACGCGGTCGTAACGACCGGCGTCCGCTTGCGAAGGATGTTGTCGAGACTCCAGATGCCGCCGCCGTGCGCGGCGATGAAAAGGAAGACGAAGCAGTAGAGCACCGCCAGCTCGCCCTTGTTCTCCAGCGGCCAGAACCCGCCGTGCGATGCGTGACCCATGAAGTACGCCACCGCCATCTCGCCGCTGGCAATGAAGGCAGCGATGCCGGTGAAGAGACCGATCACGATCAGCAGTCCACCGACTAACTCGATGCCTCCTGCCACTTTCATCAGCGGCGGCAATGGACCAGCCATCCCGGGCGGCATCGGCGGATATCCGAAGAGTTTCTGCGTTCCGTGCAGGGCGAACATCAGTCCCGCGACGATGCGCAGGAGCGCGAACGTGTGGGCTGAAAAACGCCCGATAACCTCAGCCATACTGCACCTCCGGCGCGAATGCGTTCACGTCGCGCGCCAACCGGGCGCGACGATTGCTCCGCACCATCGCGGAGGAGTTCCCATGCGCATCCGCGGAGTCATCACAATCATCGCCATCGTCACGCTTTGGGTCGCGTGCAGCCGAGGGCCGAAGGAGGATCGGGCAGCGACCGATACCGTCCAGCCGACGACAACCAGCACGACCGGTACGACGGCGACCGAGACGGGCGGCGGACCACCGGTAACGAACACCGCGACGACCTCGACGTCGACGAGCACGACATCCACCTCCACGTCAGCGACAACGGGATCAACCGGAACCTACTGACCGGCGCGACTCTTGAAGTACGACAGAGAAGTCAGGAGGAACCATCGATGAAACAAACCTTCACTCTCATCGCCTCACTCACACTCAGCGTGGCGCTCGTTGGTTGCAGCACGACCCGAACGGCGGATACGACGGTCACGAGCACGACCAACACCAGCATGGCCAGCTCGAGCTCGACCACGGATGTGGTGACCACCCCGGTGGCGACGAATTACGGCGGCACGGCCGCTACCACCGGCACGACGGCCACGTACGGGACAGGCGAGTCGAATTTCAACACCGGCGTGCAAAGCGCGACGACGAATCCGACGCCGAATTACGGCATCCCATCGACCGACATCAATTCCGCCGCGACGACCGATACGACGGCGAACGTCGGTATGGCCAGCAGTTCGTCGCCGGCGACATCAACGACAGCGACTGACAGCGGCACGACCAGCAGCGCTGGTCGTCATCATCGTCATCGCGCCATGCACAAGGAGTAACGACTTCCGGCGGAGCGTTTCGTACGAACACGCTCCGCCTTTCCTATGTCGACGATCAACGGCAAACGCATCCTTCCGCTCCTCGGCGCGCTTTTTCTTTTCGCCGCTTCAGCCTCGGCCGTCGATACCACCAGCCTCGGGCTTCTCAATCACGCCTGGCCCGACGTTGCGTCGCGACGCGTGGACGAGATCGGGCGCGGCGTCGGCGTCGTCTTCAGTCCCGATCTCTCCGTCCCCGAAAACTGCAAGTTCTATCAATCGCTCGGCTTCGCCTGCTTTCAGGGTGCGGACTGGGAGAAGGTCCTCGACGACGTTCACCGCTACAACGTCCTCTATCCCGAGCGGCGAATCTTCACGCTGATCCTCGAAACGCACGGCACGAACGGCAACGGTCTGAAGCTGCAGACGAGCTACGACCCCGACGCCGACCGTTCCTACATTTCCGCCGGCGCGCTGCAGCAGCGGCTGGAACCGGAAGGGATCTACTACGCGATCATCAGCGCCTGCAACTCGGGGCGGCTGCTGCGGCCGGCCATCTACAACCAGCTCGATCCGAACAATGGCGACAAGCTCTTCCTCCCGGCCACGAAAGGGATCGTCAACGCCTCGCCCGATTTCGTCGCCGCCCGAAGCGCGGTCATGCTGATCACGCCGCAGTCGAGCCACATCGAGACGACGCTCGTCGGCCAGCTCGCTGAGCTCTCCCCCGCCGCCCGCCGCGCCATCACCGCGTCCGCCAAAACGCTCGGCATCACGCCGCCGAAGGAGTTCGCCGTCTCCGACATGATGACCGCCATGTTGATCCGCGACGCGCAGCTCCAACTCACCGCCGGCAGCTATGTCGACGAGCTCTCCCGCGCCGCGGCGCCGGTCGATCGCAGCGAGCAGCTCTTCCGCAAATTCGTGCGCTACCTGAACGCCGTCGCCGCGAAGCAGTACCCGCCTGCCGCGAAAAAGGCGTCCGTGGCGCACAAAACGCCGAAGAAGAAATCCGCATCCGGCAAGTGAACGAGTTCGCGTCCGCTGGAGCACTTTGTGCACATCAGCGACCGGTACCGTGACACGAAAGGAGTGGATTGGAAAATGAGAAAAATGAAAACGAAACTGTGGCTTCTCGTACTTGCCGGCGCGCTCATCGTGATGGCGTTTGCCTGTAAGAAAGAGGACAACAACAACGCCTACACCGACACCTCGACAACCACCACCAGCGCCACCGACACCTCGGCGACGACGTCGACGGTCGATACGAGCGGCACTGAAACGTCGGGCACGACGAGCACCACGAGCACCGGCTCCAGCGGCGGCACCGTCAGCTCGCTCGACCCCGCGGACAAGGACTTCGTGATGAAGGCCGCGCAGGGCGGGATGGCCGAGGTCATGCTCGGTCAGATGGCGTCAACGAAGGCGACCAGTCCGGACGTGAAGAACTTCGGCAACCGCATGGTCAGCGACCACGGGAAAGCGAACGACGAGCTCAAACAGCTCGCGCAGAACAAAGGCATGGCCCTTCCCGCGGACGTCGACAAGGAGAGCAAGGAGATGTCGGACAAGCTCTCTAAATTGAGCGGCAAGGACTTCGACAAGGCCTACATCAGCGGGATGGTCGACGACCACGAGAAGGACGTGAAGGAGTTCGAGAAGGCGTCGAAAGACGCGAAGGACCCCGACCTGAAGGCGTGGGCGGCGAAGACGCTGCCAACGCTGCAGGATCACCTGAAGATGGCGAAGGATACGAAAGCGAAAGTGAAGTAACCTCGGATTGCGACGTTGCGAAACGCGCCGGCGAACGCCGGCGCGTTTTGTTTTGCGTGCTGCTAATTCGTGGCGTGGAACTTCACCATGCGCCATTGGTAGTAGCCGGAGAGATCCTTCGATCCGAAGTGGCCGTACGGCGCCGCGGAGAAAACAACCTCGCCGTTCTGGCCGGGGATGCGGCAGGTGGACTGGCCGTAGACGATCGTGCCGTAGCCGATGACTTCATCGACCTGCGACCAGATCGAGTAGACGAATGAGCCTTCGTAGTGCGACGTCGAGTTCATATCCACCAGGATCGATGAAACGTCGTATGGACCGAAGCCGCCGATGAGATAGCCCGGATAGAACCCGTTTACGTCGCTGCACGTCGGGCTCGTCGGTCCGCTGAAGTAGCAAGCGGTCAGTCCGCGGTTCGCCCCGGAGATGCCGACGAATGCATCGACCGAGCTGGTGAGTGACGCGCCGAGGTTGTAGGTACCGCCGGCCGCGGAATCGTAGGCGCTGCCGCCCTTGATCGCCTTGCGCGCCAGCGTCACGCCCATCGAATGGCAGACGATGTCGACTTTCGTCGCGCCCGTGTAGGCCTTCACCGCCTGGATGAACGCGCGCAGCCGCGTCATGTTCGCCTTGGAGTGGTATTGCAGCGATGCCTGCGACGGATCCGCCGGCCCCCACGTCGTCGCGTACAACTCGGCGGACGTATAACCTTGCGATTTGAAATAGCTGATGGAGCTCGTCCAGCCGGTGTACGGTGAGACCGTTCCGAGCGCGCTGTCGGAATTGCCGTGGATGAAGATGACCGGATTGTTCACCACCGCCTGGCCGGGCGTGATGCGTCCGCCGTACGCGCCGCCCGCAACGTCGGAGCGCTGAAAGTTGTAACTGCTGTAGCCGTTCGCGGCGAGCCAGTTGCGGAAGTCGGTGGAGAGTCCGTAGGCGGGATCGGACGGACCTTGGGCGTGAAGGGAGAACGTGGCGAGGGCCGTAGCGAAAGCCAGGAGCAGAAGACGAGCGCGCATGGAGCAATCCTCCTCAATTGTTTGAGTCGGCCATTTGCTGACCGACCGGTCGGTTTGTAGAAGGATGCAGTTTAGCAGGATTGCCATCCTGATCTCACGTCAACGCGATCAGGAGTTGCTCGTCTGTTATTTGAAAGGAGCAACCACGATGAAACGACTCATCTCCGCATCGATTATCGCCGCCAGTCTGATGACCGCGGCCTGCACCACCACCGTTGTCGCCCGTCCGCCTCGGCCGGGTCTCGTGCTCGTGGAAGGACGGTGGGTCGCGCCGCCGCGCGCGGGTGCCGTGTGGATCGCGCCGCACTGGGAGCGCCGCGCGTTTCATCGCGTCTGGATCGCCGGCTACTGGCGTTACTGACTACGTCTTCACCACCATGACTTCGTCGAATCCTTCTTCGATCGACGGCGGCACCAGCTTCTTGCGCGTGGCGAAGATGGCGACGTCCGGAACGCGCGCCGCGCCCTCGCGCAGGCGGTTGCGAACCAGCGCGGTCTTCACCTCGGCGTCGAAATAGCAGGCGATGATCCGCGCGCCGTATCTGCCCCCGAGGGCGATGAGCGGCGCGCGGACGGCGGCGGAGGGGTTCGTGTTGTCGACCACGACGGACTTGCCGGCGGCCAGCGCGGTCTCGATCTCCATCATCTGCCGCGCATCGCTCCGGCGCGTTTTCGGCATGAGGTCCTTGCTGACGTGAATGTGCGTATTTGCGAAGTGCTCGCGGTAGTAGGTCGACTTGCCCGCTGCGGGAAGGCCGATGAAAACGATGAGCTCTTGCATTATTCGAGCGGCATTTCACCACAGAGACGCAGAGCACACGGAGATGTCTCTGCGTCCTCTGCGCCTCCGCGGTGAAAGCTTTTACCCATGTCCCGCTACATTAAGAAATTCAAATCGACCACAGCCCTCGGCCCGACGGAGGAGCGCGGATTCGCGCTCTGGGTCGGCTACGACATCGAAGGCGTGGATCACGATCTTGCAGGATTCGTGAACGTGGATGGTTGGAGTCAGGACCAATTGGCCGAGTACGGCGTCACGACGTTCACGCGTGTGCCGGCGGAAGACGCGTCGTTGCGCAGGAAGCTGGGGATTTAGTTCACAGCGGCCCGAGTATCCGCAGATAGCAATCATCCTGTCCAACGAACTCCACCGCACCACGCTGTTCCCATGAACGGAGGCGTTCGATCACGCGCGGATGATTAAGGTGGACCGCGTCACCGAACATGTGCATCAGCAGCGCCCGCGGGACGGCGTTGCTGCCGCGGCTGCGCAGACGTTCCAGTCCGACCTGCAGCGCGTCGAGGCGGAACTCAACGTCCTCATCGAGCAGTGCGCCTTCCGCCGGCTCCTCGGACTGCGGATTCATCTCCAGAAACGTCTCGAACGGGAGCGGCTTGAACTCCTTCACGCCGCGGCTGCGCAGGTCTTCTTCCGGCAGATCGTCGGCGAGAACGAGGCCCGGGATCTCGGTCCCGACGCCGTCGATCTCCCATCCGATCCACCGTTGCCGGCCCAGCAGCGTGATTCGCTGGATGTAGCGCGCCATCTCTTCAGTCCGACAGAAGTTTAACGTTCCGGCCCGAAAAGTGATGCTACGCTCTTCGGCCTCCGCACCCTATGTTCGAGACCGTCGCGCCAGAGACGTTCAGACCGCGCAGCCGCCGCGTTTTCTACGAGACGCTGCCGATCTCGCTGGGCGTGCATCTCGTCGCAATCGGCGTTGCGTTCGCGAGCATGATCTGGAACGTCGTGCTGCCGACGCAGTCCCCGAAGGTGATCGTGGCGTACAGCCTGACGCAGGTGCCCGATCCACCGCCGCCTCCTCCCCCGCCGCCGAAACCGGAAAAAGCGAAACCGTTCGTGACATCGCCGAAGCCGGCGCCTCCGCCGCCCGCCGCTTCGACGCAGATCGTGGCGCCGACGATCATCCCCGATGCGATCCCCGAGGTCGTGCCGCCGCAGCCGGTAGCACCGGCGCCACCTCCTGCGCCCGCGCCGGCAGCCTCTCCCGCGGTTGCCGATGCGGCCGGCGCCGCGAACGGAATGACCGGCGGACAGCCCGGCGGCACCGACCACACCCTCGGCACACCTGGCGGCATCACCTTCGGCGAGGACGGCCGCGTCTACGTCGACCGCAGCGTCAAGCTCCCGCTGAAAGAAGTCGACCACGAGTTTCCGCATTACCCCGATGAGGCGAAAAAGAAGCACCTCGAGGGAACCTGCGTCGTCCGCTACACCGTCGGCAAGAATGGCCGCATCATCGACATCGCCATCCTCAACCACGCCGTCGATCCGATGTTCGACGAGGAGACGCTGAACACCGTCCGCAGCTGGCGCTACCGCCCGATGATGATGAACGGCAAGCCGGTCGAGGTTGTGCACGAGGTGGAAGTGAATTATCAGTACGTGGTGAGGTGAGTGGGTTGCTCGGTTGCTGAGTTGCTGGGTTACTGAGTGATGGGTTGCCGAGTTGCCTGGTTGCCCGGTTGCCGCTTCACCTCTCGATCCAGCTTCCCCTAAAAACTCACCATGAAGCGGGTTCGGCAACCTGGCAACGTGGCAACTTGGCAACCCGGCAACCAAATCCGCCGAACTACTCAGCAACCCAGCAACCCAGCAACTCAGCAACCCCCTCCCGGCACCCCGATTGCTCAACGGCATATCGCGGTATGCCCACGTACGACGAGAGGTTTCCTTACACAAACGAATTGGCGATGCCGGTCATCGGGCTGGAGGCGGAGTTCAAGGTTTTCGTCGATGAACAGGAGCGGACGCCGGAAGAGGTGTGGCGGACGCCGGCGGCGTTCATCGACCGGCAGCTGGTAAAGCGGACGAACAAGTCGCTGCAACTTCCCACCGGCGGCGCGCTCTATTTCGACGGCGGCGTGATCGAAGTGGTGACGCCGGTGATCGAGATCGCGCCGCAATGCACGGCACGCGTCGTGCGCAGCCTGTGGGAACAGATCGGCTTCGTGCGCGATCAGCTCGACAAGTGGGAGACGCAGAACGGAAAGCACGTCCGGCTGCAGGCGTTCAGCCTTCACGTCAACATCTCCTTCGAGCTCAATCGCGAGGAGCGAAGCCGCGACCGGACCGTTCAGAAGCTAGCCATGCTGCTCATCCATCTCCTGCCGGTACCGATCATCGTAGCCGGCGCGAACCGGCGGTCGACCGGCATCGGCGTTCGTCCGCGGCGCGAACGGATCGAGCTGACGATGGACTTCACCCCCGATCCCGGGCTGATGGCGGCGATGGTGGCGCTCATCGTCGGCATCGTGCGCGAGGTGATCACCTGGGATTCGTATCGCGTGGACGTGCTGGCCGAGCACGGCATTCCGGCGCTGACCGGCGTGAAGCCCGGCAAGCATCCGACGCGCAACGGCTGGATCCTGCGTGACTTTCATTTCCCGCGGAATCCGTTCACGGGTGACATCGACGCTCAGTCGTGGCAGACATCGGACGGCGCCAGGCTGTCGCTGCGCGAGATCGCGTACGACACGGTGATGGTCTTCCGCGATGCCATCCGCCGCGTTTCCGATCCGTTCAGCTATCGCCTGCTGCTGTCGGTCATGCGCGGCGACACGCCGTCGCTGCTCGATCTGGATGATCGTCCCGCCGCGTACGACGACGTGGGGCGATCGACGCGCTGGGGATCGGTGCTGCCGGAGCTGGAGAATTTCGCCGCGCTGATGCACGACGACGACAACGCCACGTCCACGCCTCGCCGCCGTCGAATGGATATCGACGAGAAGCTTGCCCCGCCCTGGTCCGGCGAGCTGGCCGAACGGCGCGGTCGTATGCGCCGTTCGAGCGAACGGCGCCAATCGCCGCCGCTGTCGCCCTCATCGCGATTGACGCGCTCCGCGTACGAGAAAGTCTTCCTCAAGCTCGGCGACGGACGCCAGCTTCGCATCGGCGACGAACTCCTCACGCCGGTGAAAGTGAAAGGGTGGTACCACTCCGTCTTCCGCGACCGCAAAGGCGACGAGCGCCTGCTGTCGATCGATCAGCTGCTGAAGTACATGGGGTCGTGGGAGTAGCTGGCACACTTTGAGCTATTGCACAGACTGCCCCGACCTGATTCGGGAAACGCTGGCGAATTGGAAGCGCGCCGATAATCCCAAACGGGGTCGGCGCGCTTCGTGTTTTCTGGGTCGAGGAGAAACACCCCTCATCCGCCTTCGGCACCTTCTCCCCTCGCGGAGGGGAGAAGGCCCTCGATTTTGATTCGCTGCGTTTCCCTCGAGGTCCCTCGCCCCACGAAGTTCGGCGCGCTTCGTGTTAGCTGGGTCGAGGAGAAACACCCCTCATCCGCCTTCGGCACCTTCTCCCCTCGCGGAGGGGAGAAGGCCCTCGATTTTGATTCGCTGCGTTTCCCTCGAGGTCCCTCGCCCCACGAAGTTCGGCGCGCTTCGTGTTTTCTGGGTCGAGGAGAGAAACACCCCTCATCCGCCTTCGGCACCTTCTCCCCTCGCGGAGGGGAGAAGGCCCTCGATTTTGATTCGCTGCGTTTCCCTTGAGGTCCCTCGCCCCACGAAGTGGGGAGAGGGTGGCCGAAGGCCGGGTGAGGGGTCGCGCTCGCGACCGCGCTAAACCGTAACCGCCTCCGCCCCCACGCCCGCGGCGCTGCGCAGCGTTTCGGCTTTGTCGGTTGCTTCCCAGGTGAACTCCGGCTCCGTCCGGCCGAAGTGGCCGTACGCGGCGGTCTTCTTGAAGATCGGGCGGCGGAGTTTGAGCGAGTCGATGATGCCGCGCGGCGTCATCTGGAAGTTCTCGCGCACCAGCTCCACGATCCGCTCCTGCGCGATCTTCTCCGTGCCGAACGTGTCGACGTACACCGACACCGGATCGGCAACACCGATCGCGTACGCCAGCTGCACTTCGACTTCATCGGCCAGTCCCGATGCCACGATGTTCTTGGCGATGTAGCGGGCCATGTAGCAGGCCGAACGATCGACCTTTGTGGGGTCTTTGCCCGAGAACGCGCCGCCGCCGTGACGGCCGCGGCCACCGTACGTATCGACGATGATCTTGCGTCCGGTCAGGCCGGTATCGCCCTGCGGTCCGCCGGTCACGAAGCGGCCGGTCGGATTGATGTGGAACTTCGTATTCGAGTCAAGCAGTTCCGCCGGAACGACCGGCTTGATGATCTTCTCGATGATCGCGTCGCTCAAATCGCCGTGGCTCACGCTCGGCGAATGCTGCGTCGAAATGACGATCGCCGCAGCGCGCACCGGGCGCTTTCCCTCGTACTCGATCGTCACCTGCGACTTGCCGTCCGGACGGAGGAAGTCGAGGTCGTTCGCCCTGCGCACTTCCGCGAGGCGGCGGGCCAGCTTGTGCGCGAGCATGATCGGCAGCGGCATCAGTTCCGGCGTTTCGCGGCAGGCGAAGCCGAACATCAGGCCCTGATCGCCCGCGCCGCCGGTATCGACGCCCTGCGCGATGTCGGGAGACTGCGGATCGATCGACGAGATAACCGCGCACGTTTCGCTGTCGAAGCCGTACTTGGCGCGCGTGTAGCCGATCTCCTTGATGGTGCTGCGCACGATCGACGGAAAGTCGACGTAGGTGCGGGTGGTGATCTCGCCGGAGATCATGGCCAGGCCGGTCGTCACGAGCGTTTCGCACGCCACGCGTCCGGTCGGATCCTCGGCGATGACCGCATCGAGAATGGCATCCGAGATCTGGTCCGCAATCTTGTCCGGGTGCCCCTCGGTGACAGACTCCGAGGTGAAGAGAGTTCTATGTATAGACATCGTTAAAAGCTCCTGATTGGAATCGGGCAATCCTAACATGGCGGCCTGTGTGGCACAGACACTCTTGTCTGTGCTGTCGAGGTTGGGAACAGCTTGAAAAATTCACCCGAGCCTCCCAAAGCACAGACAGGAGTGTCTGTGCCACACGAATCGGCAAGCGCCGTGCAAACTCATCCGCAGAATGCTGAAGACACGCAACATCGGGGCGTACCGCGATCTGCTCGTGCTGTTTACAAAATATGGGCGCAAAGACTTCCGCCTGTCACTCAATCCTGAGGATATGCTCGTCGCCGACGAGTCATCGTCCGAGATGGAGCCGGACGTCGCCCGCCGCGCCGAGGCGTTCGCGAACGCGCTCAAGGCGATGGGGCCGACGTACGTGAAATTCGGGCAGGTGCTGTCGACCCGTCCCGACATCGTGCCGCCCGAATACATCGCCGCGCTGGAGTCGCTGCAGGACGACGTCGAGCCGTTTTCGTTTGCCGACGTCGAGCGGATCGTCGAAGAAGAGCTGAAGGTCCGCATCTCGAAAGCGTTCGAATCATTCGAGTCGACGCCGCTGGCCGCCGCATCCCTCGGCCAGGTGCATCGCGCGGTGCTGCGCGACGGGCGCGAGGTCGTGGTCAAAGTGCAGCGTCCGAACGTTCGCGAACAGGTGCAGCACGATCTGGAAGTCTTCACCGACATCGCCGCCACCATCGAGCAGCACAGCGACATCGGCCGGAAGATGAATCTCACCGGCGCGATCGAACAGGCGCGCATCACGCTGATGAACGAGTTGAATTACCTGCAGGAGGCGCGCAACACCGAGATCCTGCGCCGCAATCTCGCCGAGTTCCCGCAGATCTACATTCCCAACGTCATCCACGACATGACCACCGCGCACGTGCTGACCACCGAGCACGTGAGCGGGCGCAAGGTGTCGAAGCTGACGCCGCTGCAGATCATCGATCACGATTACGCCGATCTGGCGTCGACGCTGACCCGCGCATATCTCAAGCAGATCTGCGTCGACGGAATCTGGCACTCCGATCCGCATCCCGGCAACGTCTTCGTTCGCGATCTCGAGGATAACAAGGCCGAAGTCGTCCTGCTCGACTTCGGCATGGTGAGCCGGATCAGCCGCGAGTTCCAGGACGAGATCATCAAGATGCTGCTGGCCATCTCGTCCAATCGCGGCGCCGAGGTCGCCGATGCGTGCGTGCGCGTGTCGGAAGTGATGGAGCGCTTCGACGCCACGCGCTTCGTGCACGAGATCTCCACGATCGTGGCCACGTTTCACGACGTCGACGTGCGGCAGATCAACATCGGCCAACTGATCTTCAACGTCATCTCCATCGCCAACAACAACGACCTGAAGGCGCCGGCGGAGCTGGCCATGCTGGCCAAGACCATGCTGCATCTCGACGGCGTGACGCGGCGGCTCGATCCGCAGTACGACCCGCACGTCGTCATCCGCGATTACGCGGAACGGCTGATGAGCCAGAAGCTGGCGCAGAAGTTCGCGCCGCGCAATTTCTACGCGGCCCTGCTCGACCTGAACCAGCTCGTGCTCGACCTGCCGCACCGCGCGCGCGAGATCATCGACCAGACCGCCGCCGGCCGGCTGTCGTTCGGAGTCAAGGTGATGCAGGCCGAAGAGTTCCTGGCCGGCATCCACAAGGTGGCGAACCGGATCACCGTCGGCCTCATCATCGCCGCGCTGCTGCTCTCGTCGACGATGATGATGCGCATCCCCAGCGGCTTCACCGTGTTCGGCTATCCCGGCCTGGCGATGTTCGGATATCTCCTCGCCGCCGCCGCCGGCTTCTATCTCGTCATCTCCACGCTGATTCGCGATCGGAAGGATGAGGAAAAGGCGAAGTTGAAGGGGAAGTGATGCGCTTCGCGCGTTAGGTTTGTGACCGCGCGGTCCGGAATCTAGACCAGATCAGCAACAGGATCGCGCCGATCACCGCGCCCGCTGTATCCGGCACGAGATCCCGCAGCCGGCAGTGACCCTTGCCGGTGAATCCCTCCGCGAGTTCGACATAGATGCCGAACGCCCACACCGCGCCCAACGAAACCAGATATTGAATCCGTGCCGGGTAGCGTCGTGCCTGGACGCTCGTCATCAGGAAAAAGATCGTGAACAGCACGACGTGCCCGTAGTTCTTCAGTGAGAACAGCGCCAGCGGCACGTTCAGCGCGCAGTCGCAAGGTTTCGGATCGAAGTGAAACGCGACGCGCGCCGGAAAGAAGAGAGCGCCGAGCACGATGAACGCGAAATACGCCCACCGCACTCCTCGGAACGCCATCACGCCAAGGACAATGAAGACGGCGATCGTCAGATACCACATGTCTCAGTTTCGCTTCGCGCGTTGTCGGTTGTCGGTGATCGGTTGTTCGCTTTTGACAACGCGCGCGAAGCGCGAATTTAAAACCCTTCGAGCAGATTCGTCACCAGCGACTCCGCGAAGCGCACCGCGATCTCGTTGATGGCGCGCGTCTCCTGATCGAACGCATCGGTCGAGTCGGTGTTGACCTGGTAGTTCTCCGTGAAACGGTACTGGTCGTTCTTCCAGAGAATCTTGTCGTCCGCGCGATGATCGAGCAGCTCGATCTTCGCGGTGATCGAGATCTGGTACTGCGTGGCGCGTCCCTGCTGGTTGAACGCGACCGGGAAGATGCCGAAGGAGTCGATGGACCCGCGCAGGATGACGTCGGCGGCCGGCGCGGTATTGACCAGCTTCAAACGCCCGCGCGAAACGAACTCGCTCGCCACCGCCTGCGTCACGCGCTGCTCGAGCTCGACGCGCGTCGTGCGGTTGACGAACGCCGGCACCTCGATCGTATGCACCGTCGGCGCAAGCAGGTTGTTTGCGCTGCCGACGAGCCCATAACCGCAGGAGGCGAGCATCGGCACGAGAAGAAGGACGAGACGTTTCATCGGCGGCAAAGGTAACACGTAGAAAGCGTGGGGCGGGACGTCTTCACTACGCCGGATTGACCGATCACGACGCACCACCCTGCGCTTCCGTTCTGATCAACTCCAGTTCCGCCACCGCTTCGAAGTCTTTTGTCCGTCCGGCGGCGCGTTTGGAAATGATCAGCGCATCGAGACTGATACAGCGATAGGTCGAGCCAAACAGCGGGACGTCTTCGGAGACTTCGTGAACGGCGGCATAGTTGCCAACGCCCGTAAGCTCTCCGAGAAGATCGAGAGGACCGGCAATGGTCGTAAGCGTGAAGTTCAATCCGCGGCGAAGTGTCTCAGCGTCGAACGTAAAAGGAAGCCCTGGCGGTGCGCCACGCAGGTACGGCTGCAGCGGCAGTAACGCGGTCACGAGTTTTTGCAGGTTTGCCGGAGATCGCTCGTAGACGACGTCGAGATCGGACGTCAGTCGCGCAGAGCCGTGAACCGTCGCGGCGACGCCACCGATGATCACAAACGACACGCCGGAGGACGCAAGAGCGTTCAGGAGAAGCTGGAAGTTGTTCATCGACGCCCGCGACGCATTGCGCGACCGCCTCTTCGCAGCTCTTCAGCGAAGGCCTGCAGCTGCTCGAGTGCGCGTAACCGCTCTTCCGGCGTCCGTCGGAGGTTCTCACGGATCAGCGTGACGTCGATGCCTGCTTTGTAGGCTTCGATTACGGGATCCGTTGTCACCTCGGTGGCGTCCATGGTTGAGAATCTTACCCGCGGTTGCGGCGCGCCACTACCCCTTCACTACAATGTTCACCAGCTTCCCGGGAACATAAACCTCTTTCACGACCTCTTTCCCCGAGATCCACTGCTGAACCTTCTGATTGCCTCGGATCGCAGCGAGGACCACATCCTTCTCCGGTGGATTCGGCACTTCCACCTGCCCGCGCAGCTTGCCGTTAACCTGAACAACGATTGTGACGACGTCCTCCACCATCAACGCCGGATCAGCTTTCGGCCAGCTCGACGTCAGGATAAATCCGTCGTGACCAAACATCGCCCACAGCTCCTCGGTGACATGCGGAGCGAATGGATGCAGAAGCTTGAGCAGCGTCGTGTACGACTCGCGTGCATCGGCTCCCGTTGAAAGCGCGTCACCGATCGCGTTCGACAGCTCCATCAGCCCCGAGATCGCCGTGTTGAACTCGAAACGATCGAATCGCCGCGTCACCGCATCGATCGTCTGATGCGTCTTGCGCGTCAACGCCGCGGATTCCGATCCGCCGGACATCGCCAGGATCTGCTCGCCCATGTGCCAGACGCGATTCAGAAAGCGAGAGGCTCCGACGACGCCTTCATCCGACCACGCCGCTTCCTTCTCCGGCGGCGCGATGAAGAGCGTGTAGACGCGTTCCGTGTCGGCGCCATAGCGGTCGATCAGCTCGTCCGGCGGCACGACGTTGAAGCGCGACTTCGACATCTTGCCGATCTCGCCAACGACCGGCGCGCCGGTCGGCTTGTGGACGCCGTTCTCGACCTCCGATGGCGACACCCAGTTGCCGCTCGCGGTGCGGAAGCCTTCCTTCGTGATCATCCCCTGATTGAACAGCCGCGTGAACGGCTCCTCATGATCGAGAAGCCCCATGTCGTGCAGCGTGCGGCAGATGAAGCGCGCGTAGAGCAGGTGCAGGATGGCGTGCTCGATGCCGCCGATGTACTGATCGACGGGCAGCCAGCGATTGGCCAGCGCCGAGTCGAAGATCTTCGTTCCGTCGTGCGCGGAGATGAAGCGCGCGTAGTACCACGACGAATCGACGAACGTGTCCATCGTGTCGGTCTCGCGCCTGGCCGCGCCGCCGCAGACCGGACAGGTCGTATTGACGAAGCGCTCGTCCTTCGCCAGAGGATTCCCCTCGCGGCCGGTGAACGGCACATCGAGCGGCAGTTCCACCGGCAACCGCTCCTCGGGGACGGGAACGATGCCGTCGCGATCGCAATAGATCATCGGGATCGGCGTCCCCCAGTAGCGCTGCCGCGAGATGAGCCAGTCGCGCAGCCGGTAGCGGACCATCTTCTTACCGATGCCGAGGCGTTCGATCTCTTCGATGATGCGATCGATCGCTTTCGGTGTTGGCAATCCGCTGATGACGCCGGAGTCAACCGCGACCGCCGAGTCGTCCTTGACCGAATACGATTCCTCGGCGCTCGGGACTTCGCCATTCGCCGGCTTCACCACGACGCGGATCGGCAGCGCGTACTGCCGCGCGAATTCGAAATCGCGCTGATCGTGTCCCGGCACCGCCATGATCGCGCCGGTGCCGTACTGCATCAGCACGAAGTTGCCGAGCCAGATCGGAATCTGCTCGTTCGTGAACGGATTCGTTGCCGTCTTCCCGGTGAAGCGCCCTTCCTTCCCCGCCTCTTGCCGTTCCAGGTTCGACTGATTGCGAACGCCGGCGATCCACGTCTCGATCTCCGCGCGATCGGGATTGTCCGCAATCAGCGTGGCAACCTCGGGATGCTCCGGCGCGAGCACCATGAACGTCGCGCCGTAGATCGTGTCCGGCCGCGTGGTGAAGATGCGGATCGATTTGCCCAGCGAGGGAACGCTGAACTCGACGTCCGCGCCGACGGATCGACCGATCCAGTTGCGCTGCATCAGCTTCACTTTTTCCGGCCAATGCTCGAGCGTGTCGAGCCCTTCGTCGAGACGATCAGCGTAGTCAGTGATCTTCAGAAACCACTGCTCGAGATCGCGCTGCACGACGACGGTGTTGCATCGTTCGCAACGCCCATCGATGACCTGCTCGTTGGCGAGAACGGTCTGATCGGATGGACACCAGTTCACCGGCGCCTTGGCGCGATACGCCAGTCCGCGGCGATACAACTGCAGAAACAGCCACTGGTTCCAGCGGTAGTACTCCGGCTCGCACGAGGCCAGCTCTTTCGACCAGTCGTAGAGGATTCCCCAGCGCAGGAACTGCTTTTTCTCCCGCTCGATGTTCGACAGCGTCCACTGCCGCGGATGGATGCCGCGCTTGATGGCGGCATTCTCGGCAGGCAGTCCGAAGGCATCCCATCCCATCGGATTGAGCGCCGCCCGCCCGAGCATCCGAAAATATCGATACAGCGCGTCGCCGAGGATGTAGTTCCGGCCGTGGCCGACATGGAGGTCGCCCGACGGGTAGGGGAACATGTTCAGCATGTAGAACTTGTCGCCCGCCGCGCTCACATCGACCTCGGCCACCTTCGCATCCGCCCACGCGCGCTGCCACTTCTCTTCGATCAGTTTGGGTTCGTAAGGCATAGGCGGCGGAGTATAGCGACGCTTCACCACAGAGACACAGAGGACACAGAGACCTCTGTGAACTCTGTGCCTCTGTGGTGAAAGCCTTTCTACGGCCAGACGAACGTAACCGGCCCGTCGTTCTCCAACGACACGATCATGAATTCGCGAAACCGCCCCGTCTTCACCTCGATCCCTGTCGCCGCCAGCTCGCGAACGAATAGCTCGAACATCGCCTTCGCCCGCTCCGGCTCCTCCGCGTTGTCGAAGCTCGGACGCCGTCCGCGCGCGATCGACCCCGCCAGCGTGAACTGCGAAACCGCGAGAATCGCGCCGCCGGCTTCGGTCACGTCGCGGTTCATCTTGCCCGCGTCGTCCGCGAAGATACGCAGCTCGCGGATCTTCTTCGCGGCGTCGCGCATCACCTGCTCCGCGTCGCCCTTCTCTACCCCCGCGAGAATCAGCAGGCCGGTTCCGATCTCCGACACCAGCTCATTGCCGACGGCGACCGACGCGCACCGCACCCGGTGAATGACGCATTTCACGGCGGCGGATTCTAACCGTAGTAGAAAAACGCACCGCATCGCGCCGCTCGCATAAAATGCGCGGACCGCGCACCAGCGATCAACAGGAGAATCCAATGGCAGGAACCGTAAACAAAGTCATCCTCGTCGGACGCCTCGGCAAAGATCCCGAGCTCCGCTCCATCCCCAGCGGCACCAGCGTGGCGAAGTTTTCCCTCGCCACCGACGAGCGCTTCACCGATAAGAGCGGCGAGAAGCAGGAACGCACCGAATGGCACAACGTCGTGGCGTGGGGCAAGCTGGCCGAAATCTGCGGCCAGTACCTGCGCAAGGGAAAGCTCGTTTACATCGAAGGCTCGATTCGCACCGATAGCTGGGACGACAAGGAAACCGGCGTGAAGAAGTACCGCACCGAGATCATCGCCAACACGATGCAGATGCTCGACAAGAAGGGCGACGACGAAGGCGGCTACGGCGGCGGAGGCGGCGGCTATCGCAAGCCGGCCAGCGCCGGCGCCCCGGCGGGTCCCGCGATCGACGACGACGACGAAGTGCCGTTCTAGTCGGCCGTAGCGCCGGCGGCTCGCCGGCTGGACCGCCGACGGCTCGTCGGCGAGGGCAATCGAAAACCGCCAGCGAGCCGCTGGCGGTCCAGCCGCCGGGCCGGCGGCGCTACAAGTTCACACACCATGTACCCCGGCGAACGATTCAACAGCGTCACCCACATCGTCGGCAGCGTGCTCGCCGTCATCGGCTCCGCATTCGCGATCGCTGCGGTGATCCGCCGCGATGCCACCACCATCACCGCCGTCGCCATCTACGGCGCGATGCTGATCGTTCTCTATCTCAGCTCCACGCTCTACCACTCGTTGCGCGGCAAGGCGAAGACCGTCTTCCACGTCTTCGATCATTGCGCGATCTACCTGCTCATCGCCGGCACCTACACGCCCATCACGCTGATCACGTTGCGCGGCCCGTGGGGATGGTGGCTGTTCGGAATCGTCTGGACGCTCGCCATCGCCGGCGTGATGAAAGATATTCTGCTGCGCGGCCGCTATCGCGCCATTTCGGTCGTGCTCTACGTGCTGATGGGATGGCTCGTCATCGTCGCCATCAAGCCGCTGCGGCTGGCGATGCCGCCGAACGGCATCGCCTGGATCGCCGCGGGCGGCGCGATCTACACCGCGGGCATCGTCTTCTTTGCGCTGTCGAAACGCGTCGCGCACATGCACGGCATCTGGCACCTCTGCGTGATCGGCGGAAGCGCCTGCCACTACGTCGCGGTCATGCGGTACGTGGCGGCGTAGCGCTGCCAAGGTAGCGCTCGCGCAGGATGCGAACGTGGTGTCGCTCGTGGCCGAGCATGATGTAGGCGAGCGCGCGGACGCTGATCGGATTGTCGCTCGCCGTTCCGACGCGGCTCCACGCCTCGGCCGGCAACGCGCGGAACATCATCACGTTTGCTTTCCGCAGCGCTCCGAGCTCCTCGGCGAGATCCGCGATCGGACGATCGTCTGACGCAGCAGTCGCAACGTACGGATCCTGCTCAAATCCCGGCAGCGGCGTGGTGTCGCCGCGGCCTATGCACAGCGCGCGATACGCGAAGATTCGTTCACCATCGATCACGTGTCCGACGAGTTGCTTCACGCTCCACTTGTCCGGCTCATAGCGATACGACGCCTGCTGCTCGGAGAGACCGCCGAGGAGCGTGGCCGTCTCGTGCGACTGCGCGTCGAGCGCTGCCACGACGTCATCCTCCATCGCAAGGTCGATGTAGCGCCCGTAGTAGCTGTTGTATTCGCCGGCCTGGGGACGTCCTGCATTTTTCATCCGCGCATCATCGCGTAGACTCGCGCCCAATGAAAGAGCTGGAGATCGGTCCGCTGAATGGCGATGCCGAGGCACGCGCGTGCGCGGAGATGATGGCGTCGAGCGATCCGTGGATCTTCTTCGGCCGCACGTTCGAACAATGTCTGGCCCGAGTCACGAATCCTGCCGGCGAGGTGTGGGTAGCGCGCGAAGACGGCATCGCGCGCGGCTTCATCATCCTCCTGCTTCAAGGCGCATTCGTCGGCTACATCCAGGTCGTCTGCGTCGCCGCAGACGCGCGAAGCAGCGGCATCGGATCGAAACTCGTAGCCTTCGCCGAGGAACGGATCTTCCGCCAGTTCCCGAACGTCTTCCTCTGCGTTTCGTCGATCAATCCGCGCGCGCGGCAACTCTACGAACGCCTCGGCTATCGATTAGTGGGCGAGCTGGATGACTATCTCGTCCGCGGCCATTCGGAATTCCTGATGCGCAAGTCCGTCGGGCCGCTCGAAGAGTTCCTGAAACGTTGAGATCGCGGCCTACGCGAAGTGCGCTGCGTTCGCGGCGATGAATTGCGCCTTGTCCGCCGGCACGTCGTCGAACGCAAAGATCGCGTCCGAGGTGCAGGCCGGGATGCACGCGCCGCAGTCGATGCATTCCGAGGGATCGACATACATCTGCGTCACCTCGCCGAACGACGCCTCATCCATGCGCGGATGAATGCAGTCGACCGGACAAGCGTCCGCACACAGCGCGTCTTTGATGCAGTTATCAGTGATGACGAAGGCCATTGATGATCTCCCGATCGTTGGATTTTTCGTCTGCGATCGTAGCGGGCGAGGCCACCGCGAGGTGTGGACCAGGTCACCGATCGGCATGACGGAGATCACTGATCGAAGTCAGCCGGAAGCAGCCGTTGCATCTACGGTGCACGGCTGCTCCCTTCGCCGACTGTGGTCGCGTCGCGTGCCTGTTGTCACCTCCTGCTGTGGCCGGCAACACATATGTCCTGCCTCCTCGGTGTATCATCCGCACATCCCAATCAAGCCTCATACATTACTTCCGTGACACGCAAGTAAACGTCACGGTGCCTGTCGTGGGTGCGGCCTCGAAACCGGATTTCCATATTTCAATTACCGTCTCCCGCGCCGGTCCGCGGGCGGCGGACACAGGCAAGGGGCCCCACATGAGAAACGTCCGCAATGCGCCACCGTCCAGCTACAGCTTCGCCTTCACGTTCATCGCCGTCCTGATCCTCACTGCCAGCGCGCTGTTCGGCGCTCCTCACCCGAGGATTACGGTCCAGAAAGTCGCCGAACCGGTCAGGAACGAGTACCTGATCATGCTCAACGTGCCATCTGCTGACGTACCCAAAGTCGCAACGGAACTGACGAAGCGTTACGGTGGAGAAGTCCTGGCCGTCTGGCAACACGCGGTCAAGGGCTTCTGGCTGAAAGCAAAGCCGGAAATCGTGCGGCACATGGTCCAGGATCGCCGGATCGAATCGTGCGAAGAAAACGCGGTCGGGCACGAATCCGGGGTATCCCAGCCCACAGAAGGATCAGCCCTTCATCCGACACCGGCCGGTGCATATTCGGATTTCGGCGATCACCACTACTTGTGGCACCTCGATCGAATCAGCCATCGTCGGAAACCAATTGCGTCAGCCGACTACAACTACAAATACGGCAGCGACGGAACTGGCGTCGACATTTACGTCATCGACGAGGGCGTGTTGCCATGGCATCAAGAGTTCTATCCCGAGAATGCTACGACGATGGCCGCCGATGCCGCCGCGCTCAACCCCACGTTGGAAGACAATCTTTTCCGCGCCCTCACTTCCCGCGTCGTCAGTTTCCCCGGCGCTAACATTATGGCCAAACGGCTTCCCGGCATCGAGCGCCTCGACGACGCCGGCAACCCATTCCTCGGCGGCGTCGACGAATTCACTCCCGACGTGAGGCCGGCATCTCGCAACGCCATTGCGCCGCTCCTCTGCAACAGCCTGGATCCCTATGGGTTGGCCAATGCCGGCCCGCTGACGCACGGCACGGCCTGCGCCTCCGCCGCCGCCGGCCGCAATGTGGGCGTCGCCAAAGGGGCGACCATCATTCCGGTGCGGATCTTCAATTGCGAGCAACCGACCACCCATGGGAGTGTCGGCGCGATGATCAGCGGCCTCGATTGGACGGCCACAAGCGTCCACGATCGTGGCCGGCCGGCCGTCGTGAGCATGAGCATTTTCTTCTTCCTCGACCCAACTAAAACGGCAAGTCGCCTGGATCAGGTTATCCTCGGCAAGCCGCTGGAGGCCCTCAACAGCGCCATCACTACGCTGACGAATATGGGCGTTCCTGTCGTCGTCTCCGCGAACAATCAGCGCGGAAACGCTTGCGACACCGCCCCTGCCACTCTGAGCATTCGCGCCGGTGGCCATGTCATCTCCGCCGGTGGTTTGTCAAAAAACGCCGACACCGCGTGGGTGAATCCGAATTCACTGGACCAAACCGACCGAGGATCGAATTCCGGCCGCTGCGTCGACATCTGGGCACCTGCTGAAGACATCCCTCTGGCAACCTCCAGCAGCGGTTCCGCCTATCGAACCAGCGCCGCCTCGGGCACTTCGTTTTCAGCGCCCATCGTCGCCGGCATCGTCGCCCGCCTGATGTCCGAGAATCCCACGCTCTACGCCACCCCAGCCACAACCGTTCGGAAGATCTACGAACTGCTGACGTCCTCCGCCACACGGATCACAGAATCGGACGCTGATTTCCTGCACGACTTCGGTGATTCCGAATCTCCTAAGCTAATCGCGTACATCGGCGCTCTCCAGATCACGACCCAGCCTTCATCGGTGACCTTCGGCAACGACGCCAATGAAACCCACGACCTTTCGGTCTCCGTCTACGGCGCCGGGGCGTCCACGACGTATCAATGGTATGAGGGAGAGCCGGGCGATATTTCGACGCCGCGAGGGGTAGCGACGTCGTCGAACACGATGACCCTGACCACCGCGGATGTGCCTCCCGGGGCAAGCAAGAGTTACTGGGTCAGAGTCCAACAACCGTGCGATGCGATGCAGACGTGTACCGCCGACAGCGTCGCCGCGATGGCAACGCATGACTGCTCGATCGACGTGCGGGTCGACGCGGAGTTCCTGACCGGCATCCGGCACACCACGGCCGCGGACACGGACGTCGAGCCGGTAACGCCGCCGGAATCTGTCGAGATCGTCGCCCGCGCCGCCGGCCCAGTTTCTTATCACTACGAAGTGACAACAGGCAACGGTCAGACCTTTGCCAGCGGCGAGACCCGCGAGACAACTGCCGAGGAGAACGACGATCCGGACGCAGGTGCCCAGTGGATCGTCCGCAGGCTGGTCCCAGGCAACCTTGCGGAGACCTACACGGTGACATTCACCAGGACCAGTGACGGTTGCCGCGGATCGAAAACCGTCACCGTCTCCGTATGCGATCAACCGAAGATCAGAGCGCTTTCCCCGGTTGTCTGGCAGTTGGATGCCGCTGGCCATTTCCCCGCGATGCTCAACGAGGCGCTTACTACCGGCAGTAACCAGGCAACGTTTCAGTGGTTTCGCGGCACGTATGCCTCATTCGTCCCAGTCTACAACGCCGCCGACCCGCAGAGGCTGGCGCGCGACGTGCGGCCGGGATTCTTTCCGCTCGAAGACGGCGATTACTGGGCCCGCGTCGATGGCCGCTGTGGGTCGGCGGTGAGCAATCCGATTCACGTTATCTCTTGCGTGCCGTATAGCGGTTTCGTGAGCACTAACACCCCCGCCCTCCCGGTGGCGAAAGACAGGCCACTGGTTATCGCTGCAAAGCTCATTTCGCCGACTGTTCGACGCGCCTTCGACGGCGCGTACTACCAGTGGTCCAATCCTCCTGGCGCTCCATTCAGTTCGGGCGCTGATAAGCGCAGCATCATCGCGATTCCCACCGCGCCTTCCACCGCGTATCACCTGGAAGTATCGAATTCGAACTCTGCGACGCCGGATTGCCACATATCCAAAGACATAACCATCGCAACCCAGGATTGCCATCTCATCGCTCTCAACGGCCAGCCCCATAGTCAGACCGCAGGTGCGAACGGCGCGACGCTGACCGTCATGTTGGATGCAGACGTACAAGACGCTACCTACCAGTGGTTCGAAGATCCCAGCTTGTGGACCTGGGAGACGGGGAACTCGTATCAGCCAATAGCCCTCGGCACGCAGTCCACGTTTACAGGTCAGGCGGACCATCGCTACTTCGTGAGAGTGACGGCCAATTGCCCCAACGGCGGTCCAAGGATCGTCGAGGACAGCGACTTCGCTTCGGTTACGCACTCGACGCCTCGCCATCGGGCGGTCGGTCCGGCGGTCAAAAAGCAAGGGAAAGGCGAGACGTACCTCGTCCTCGCGACGATGAACGCCACGACCGTTCTATCGGTTCCTGCCGAGGTGCCGGGCGCGACGTATGAGTGGCGCTCAGGCGATCAATACGACGACCAGAGCGCTCCGCTCGCTACGGGAACGACCTACCAGGTCACGGGAGCGGGCTTGTATTGGGTCCGCACCATTCCGCAGACCGGTGACTCCACCGACAGCGCCGTCATCAGGCTGGTTTGGAACCCGCCGGTGCCGGTGACCGTCTCTCCCGGCACGGTGATCGGAACCAACTCGACTCTACATCTGACCGCCGAGTATCCAAATGGAACAACCTACGAATGGCGGCAGGCTGTGGTGACTGACGAGGCGACCTTCGTCGAGGACCTCACGACGCCTGTCCTCAACAGCGCGAACAGCCCCGAATTGATACGGACGGGCCTTGTCGGCCATGCGACGTTCTGGGTTCGCGTCCTGGCCGGCGGTGCGGAGTACCGCAGCGATCCGATTCTTATCGTGGTCGATTGCGGGCTACCTCCCACCGTCGTCCCCCTGATCAACCCGCCCGGCCGCTACGTCACTCTTGGACAGCAGGCCACGCTTTTCGCCGCCGGCACCGGTATAGACCTGACGTATCAGTGGTTCCGCGGGTCCCTGGGGGACACCTCGCATCAGATCTCGTCCTCGTCGTCATACAACGGCTCCTTCGGCACCGACGAGACGTACTGGGTGCGCGTCACCGACGGCTGCGGCCAGACGGCGGATGCGGACATCAGGATCTACGGGTGCAAGCCCATCATTACCGGTCTCACCATGCAGCCGGAGAACGGCGTCATCGGTCCGAACGAGCACGCGGAGATCACCGTGACTGCCACCCCGGCCCAATCGGGACAGGATCTCGTCTACCAGTGGTATGCCGGCAATATCGTGTTTCCCATCGACCTTGCCACCAACCCCACCGCGAAGAGCCGCACATTCGTGCCCGACCATCCGGGAACGTACCTCGCCAGCGTAACGGCGATCTGCGGCGATGGTGGGCCGGTCGGTGTCGTCTCCGGGTACGCCAACGTCACGTCGTGCGTGCCGCCCACTGTCGATCCGCTCCTCTCGCGCGAAGTCGATCGCGCTCTCCCTCAGGCGTTGTCGGTCAACGCCACGGGCGTCGCGCTGACGTATCAGTGGTACGTCGGGTTGACTGGTGATCTCTCCCATCCGATCGCCGGCGGCACCACCGCGACCATCTACCCCCAACCGAACGACACCACCGACTATTGGGTGCGCGTTACGGACCAGGGCGTCGCCGCCTGCTCCACCGACAGCACCGTGTCTCACCGCACCGTCTGCGCGCCGCCCGCGATCAACACGCAGCCGGTCGGCAGCAGCGTCTTCAGCGGCGCGAGTGTCACCCTTACCGTCGCGGCAACTGCGACGAGCCAGGCTCCCCTTCACTACACGTGGATCGAGGTCGACGCGGACGGAAACCTGGTTCCCGTCGCAGGCAACGATTCACCGTCCTTCACCACGCCGCCGATCACTGCGACGAGGACGTGGTTCGTTCGCGTCTTCTCCGGCACTCTGCTCACCGCCTATACCGACAGCGCCCGCGCCGCCGTTCAGCTTTGCTCCATGCCCGCGGTGCAGTGGGCGACGCGGGCCACGCCGGTCGGCGTTGGCACTCCCTTCACGCTGCAGATCTATGCCCCTCCGGCCGGATCGACGATGTACTGGTACCGCGGCGTGAGCGGCGACGTTGCTCACTCGACGCTGATCAGCGGACCGCTCGACGTCACGTACACGCAGGTCATCGCCGACCCACCGTCGACTTCCTACTGGGTTCGCGTGCAGAAGGACTCCTGCTATTCGGACTCACCGACGCTCACGCTCAACGTCTGCGTGCCGGCGATCACGCAGCATCCGGCGGGCGGAACGATCCTTGCCGGCGGGTCGGTCGCTCTGTCGGTCGTCGCAAACACGTCACCCCTCACCTACCAGTGGTACGAGGGCTCGTCCGGCGACACCAGCGAGCTCATTGCCGGCGCAACAGCCGCCACCTACACGGCATCGCCCACCGCCGATACCTCCTACTGGGTTCGCGTCACAGGCTCCTGCGGCGTGGCCACGGACAGCAACGCGGCGCTGGTCTCCGTCTGCTATCCCCCCGCCATCGTTTCCACGTCCCCCGTCAGCCAGTGGGCCGTCCTCGGCGGCGGCAGCACGACCGTCTCGGTCAATGCTACGGGCACCAATCTCACTTATCAGTGGTACTTCGGCAACTCCGGCAACACCGCGTCGCCGATCGTGGCGACCACTTCGTCGATCGCGGTGACACCGCAGGACACGACCAGTTATTGGGTACGCGTGAGCGGCAGTTGCGGCACGCCCAAAGACAGCGTGACGATGACGGTGAACGTCTGCGGTGCAACCGTCATTACGGCGCAGCCGCTGGGAACCACGGTCAACAGCGGCAGTACGGCCACGATGTCCGTCGCCGCCAGCGGGGGCACGAGCGCGCCGTTGACCTATCAATGGTACCGCGGCGTCAGCGGCGATACCTCGAATCCGGTCGGAAACGGATTGACTACCTTCACCACGCCCGCTCTTTCTGCGAATACGAGCTATTGGGTGCGCGTGTCGTGCGGCATCTGCACGCCGGCAAACAGCCAGACCGCCACCGTGACGGTCTGCAACACCGCGCCGCTTCCGGCGCCGGCCGATCAGTTCATCGCCATCGGCCAGACGGCCACGCTCAGCACTCCGCCCGCCACCGGAAACGTCTATCAGTGGTACATCGGCGCGAGCGGCAACACGTCCCAACTCGCGCCGGGAACGTCCAATCAGTCGTCTTATGCAGCATCGCCGTCGGTGACGACGCAATACTGGGTACAGATTCAGAACGGCGGATGCACGTTCAGAACGCTATCGGCCACAGTGAACGTCTGCGTTCCGACGATTACTCAACAGCCGGCCAGCATCATGATCAACCCCGGCGCGTCGACCACGTTATCGGTCGCCGCCAATACCACCGGACTGACGTATCAGTGGTATGTCGGCAACAGCGGGACGACCACTTCCCCGATCTCCGGCGCCACGAGCTCCACCGTGAGCGTCTCGCCGTCGACGGCTACGAATTACTGGGTACGCGTAACAGGCAGCTGCACGCAGAGCGTCAACAGCGCGACGGCGAGCGTCACGATCTGTGCCCCGCCGGCCATCAACGGCAACTCTCCGACGCAGTCGATCATTCGCAACAACAGCACGAGCTGCTTTGTGACGGCTACGGGCACGAACCTCACGTATCAGTGGTATGTGGGCACCTCCGGCACCACGACGACACCGATCTCCGGCGCCACGGCGTCGTCCGTTTCGGTGACCCCGCAGAACACGACCAGCTACTGGGCGCGCGTGACCGGCAGTTGCGGCACGGCCGACAGCGCCACCATGGTGGTGAACGTCTGCGCCTCCCCCGCCATCACCGCGCAGCCGCAGGGAAGCGTCATCTTCAGCGGCGGCACGGCCACGATGTCCGTCACCGCAACCGAGGGGACGACGACGCCTGTGACGTATCAGTGGTATCGGGGGGCGAGCGGCGACACGTCGGCTCCCGTGGGAACGAACTCCACCAGTTTCACCACGCCCGCGCTGACCGCACAAACGAATTACTGGGTGCGCGTCTCCTGCGGTGTCTGCAATCCCGCCGACAGCCAGGCGGCAACGATCTCCATCTGCTATTACCCGCAGTCGCTCCCCTCGCCCGGCGATTTCTACAACACCTCTGGCCAGACGGTCCGGCTCTATACGTCCAATGCCGCCGGAAACACCTATCAGTGGTACACCGGAGCGACCGGCGACACGTCGCATCCTTATGGTTCCACTCTTTACTACGCTGATGTCGCTCCGGCGACGACGACACAATACTGGGCACAGGTCCAGAACGGCGGCTGCATCTCGCGTACTGCCGCTTCCAATGTCTATGTCTGTGTCCCGACGTTCACGCAACAACCGGCCAGCGTCACCATCACCGCCGGCTCCTCCACCACATTGAGCGCCTCGGCCAACACCGCGGGCGTGACGTATCAGTGGTATGTCGGCGCCAGCGGCAACACCGCGTCGCCGATCGCCGGAGCGACCGGCCCGAGCGTTACCGTGACGCCCGGCTCGGACACGAGCTACTGGGTGCGCGCCACCGGCAGCTGCGCACGCACGACCGATTCCGCCGCTGCGACAGTCACTCTCTGCTCGCCTCCGGTGATCACCGCGCAGCCGATGGGATCGACAGTTCAGGGCGGCGGCGCGATCGGCTCGATGTGGGTGTCTGCGACCGGCTCCAACCTCACGTACCAGTGGTACGGCGGCAACTCCGGCGACATGTCGAACCCGATCAATGGCGCGACCGCGTCCAATTCCTCGATGTGGCTCCAGACCACGCAGAAGGTGTGGGTGCGCATCACCGGCACGTGCGGCGCCGTCAACAGCAACTCCACCTATGTCAGCGTCTATCCGGGCATCTCCCAACAGCCGCCGTCGAGCCTTGTCGTCGGCTATGACACCACCGGGACGATCTCGTTCTCGGCCTCCGGCACGTATCTAAGCTACGTCTGGAAAAACGAGATGACCGGCGCGGTGATCGCAACGACGACCACACCGACGCTCATCACGCCGTCGATTACCGGGACCACGTACATTTACTGTCAGGTATATAGCGGCAACGCCATGGTCAACGCGAACGAGACTGCTGTGACGGTCTGCTACAACCAACCCAACGTGACGCTCGTCAACGCGCCCAACGGCGCATGCAGAATGCTCTACACGACTACGAACACGGCCGATGACTATCAGTGGTATCAGGGCGCGCGCGGCGACACGTCGCATCTGCTCGGCAGCGGGAGCAGTGCGATGACGGTCTGCCCGACGAGTTCCACGCAGTATTGGGTGCGGGCCATCGTTTGGTCGTCGCCCGGAGTCGTCTCCTGCTACACCGACAGCAACGCCGTCACTACGCCATAACCGACCGAATACGCAACGCGGCGAGGAGACTCGCCGCGTTGCCTCGCCGGAAGAGAGATGCGCGATCACGCGCCGGCTCGCGCGTGCCGCGGCAGGATCGCGAGCCTGACGCCACGTGACGAGTTGGCCAATACGTTGCCGTCGAAGTCCAGGTAGACCGGATGTCCGTCTGCTGTTCGAAGTGCAATCTCGCGTGAATATTTGTCACGGCTGATGATCTCGAACGCCGCCACGCGTTGCAGCGGCGGGAGCAGAACGCTTTCCCACAGCAGCCTGCTCTTCGCGTCCAGCACGAGCACAGTGGCGAGCGGTTTGTGGATGCCGAGGATCGCGCCTGCATCGTCGTCTGTTCCGGACGCAATGATCCGGAAGTTATGGCGCGACGTTGGCCGGTCGATGGCGATGCGTTGAAGCCGTCCGTGAAGACTGTACGTCGACAGATGGCTCCCGGCCGCGTCATACGTCGACACATGCGATTCGTGAGCGTCGTTCCAGATGCCGGTAATCTGGAGCGTCGGATCGTGACGCAGCAGGTGACCGACGAGGAAGAAATCGAGCGTGCCGGTTTCATTGGACGACCAGACGTTGACGCCGCCGCGATCAAACACCTGGATCGACGTATCCGTGGCGACGATTACCTCGTGATTGCCGTCGGCTCCGAGGTCCGCGACCTCCACGCGCGAGACATGGCCGATGGCGCGGGACCACAGGCGCGCTCCATCGGATGCGAACGCGCTTACGGTCGCGCCTTCGTGTATTGCGTGCGCGACGTCACCCGGCGGAGAAGGCGGCGGTGGTCCCACGCAACTGGAGAGCGGCATGTTCTTCGAGTCGCCGTCGGTGCTGATCTGCGTCGCCGCAGCAATCGTGAGGTCGCGATGCTGCCGAATCCAGGTCCGCACATAACGTTCGACGAATGTCCGCAGCGTGTCGACGGTGACCGCGCCGCGCGTGAAGGCCGCCTTGCAGCTCAATCCCTCGATCACGGCTTTTGTGAAAACGCCATTGCCATCGTCATCGTAGGCATACCCGCCGGCGGCGGCCGCATAGAAAACAACTTGTCCATGCACGTGTCCCATCCGGCTGACGAGCGGCGCTGCCGTGGCGGCGGAAACGCCGGCGCGCGCGCCTTCGCCGGCGCGCTCGCGGCAGGCGTCGATGAAAAAGAGCGATCGCCGGGCGCCCGACGCGGCCGCGATGTCGAAGAGCTTCGGCGTTGGCAACGCGGTCTCCGGATACTGAAACAGCGACGTCGATCCGAGGATGTACGGCACGCCGTCGCGATGGACGAAACCGTGCGTCGCGATCGAGACGATCAGCAGCCCGTTCCTGCTCGCGAGCGCCGCCTGTCGCTGCAGGAGCACCAGGATGTCGCTCGGACTCGCCTTCTCGACTCTGGCGCCCGCCTGCTCCAGCGCTTCGAGCCGTCTCTTCGACTCCTCCTTCTGCGGCCGTCCGGAGAGGGCGATGATCACTCGTGACGGCGACACGAGCGCGATGCGGCGATCGAGCGCGAACATGTATGCGAGATCGACGGCATCGTCAGCGGCAAAGGGCACTTCGAGAATGTCGTCGTCGCGCGTGAATTTGCGAACACCGACGAAGAGCGCCGCCGATTGCTGCGGATCGAATGAGTAGGGCTGCGGCGCCTCGACGTGCTGCAGCAGCCGAACGCCGCGAGTCATGCCCGGGACGGGCGGGCGCGGCACGATGACGAACACGATCGCCGCGACGATGAGGAGAGCGAGCAGTACGCGCACTTTCATGCGGCGCTGCTGCTCAAGGGATGGATTCGCGCGCTGCGGATGCGCGTGCCCGACAGGAAGAACCCGCCACAACGGTCCAACGCCTCGCAGCCATTGCATTCCGGCAGGTAGACGTTCTTCCAGTCAGAGATCGACTTGCGCGCCAGCGGCCAGAGACGGCGGTCGAGCACGCACAACTGATGGTTGTAGATCGATACGTTCATCCCGGCGTTGGCCAGGATCGCCGCGGCGTCGCCAAGCTCCTGCTGATAGTTAGCCGGATCGATCCAGAGCGCGCTCAGGTTCCTGTGTACCAGGCCGGTCATCTCCAGACCCATCAGGGCGATCTGCGACGCGAACGGAAAATTACGGGCGATGAACGTGGCCAGTTGCGGCAGGCGGGGGATCGACAGCGCGTGCAGAACGACGCGAATCTCGACGCGAACGCCATAGCGGTCGAGGTTGTGCAGTCCGATGACCGTTTCCTCGAATGCGCCGGCCGCCTGGACGATGTGATCGTGATCGACGTCGACGTCCGAATAGAGCGGGATGCCGAGCATCAGATCGGGATGGTTGATCGCACCGAGCTTCGCGGCGAACTTCCGATAGAAGAACAGCCGTCCGTTCGTCAGCACGTGAAGCGCCGTTTGCGGGAGCCGTTCGCCGCATCGCGCGATCAGTTGCAGAAAACCGTCGCGCAGCAGAGTCGGTTCCCCGCCGGTAATCCCGAGCTCCGCGGTGCGCGGATCGATCAGATCGATGAGCCGAAGATGCTCGGCCAGGCGATACGAATCATCGATCGCCTTCGGCGGCTGCGAGCACATCAGGCAAAGGCTGTTGCACTGCTCCGTGACCAGGATGAAGTTGTGACGCGATGCCCGGCGGTAGAGCACGCGCACGAATCCACTCGGATCGACTGCTACCACGTCCCCGTCGTCGAGATAATCGAGTTGACGCAGTCCGCGAACGGCCGGCGCTCCTGATGCAACCGGCGAATCGCCGAACGCAAGAACGCCGAGGTAGCCGGCGGCATCGGCGGGCGTATCGTCATCGGCGAGCAGGAACGAATCGGAACGGCCTTCAGCGAGCGGGGCGCGCGCAACGCGTCCGATGAGCGGGCGATCGATCCCTTCCACCCGAACCTTCTCATGCAGTTTCACGCAACCTCCTCCGATTGCACGGCGTCGTTTCTTATCCACGAACCGAAGATGCGGCGGATCTCCGGATCGCGCTCGTGCAACGACAGCAAGTGCCTGAAGATGAAGAAATTCTTCTCGTGAAAATCGCTGGTCGGGATGTGAGGCACGATGTCGCCCGTGGTCGCGTAGTGATGCACTGGATCGCTGCCGCACCACGGCAGAAACGCGCAGTCGGCACAGGCGGGAATCGATTCCGCAACGGACGCGGCGACGAGCCTGCGCAGCGTCTCGCCGCCGAAAATCTCGCCGTACGAATCGCGATGGACGTTGCCGAGGCGAAAGCGCGTGTCGCCCATCTCGGCCAGCATGCGCGATTCGTCGGAGGCGTAGACGTCGCCGTCGTAGTTGTAGACCACCGCCCCGATTCCTGCGCCGGCGGGACTCTGCAAGTCAACGTAACCGGTTGCGAACGGCGTGAACATTCGCGTCAGGAGCAACTGCGCGTAGGTCTCGGCGAGATACGTTCCGTTCGCGTTCACTTCGAGAATGCAGTCGAGCGCGCGTACGTAGAAGTCGAGAAACTCGCGCATCGAATAGCCGGTTGTGCGGGCGCTGCGAAGAGCGAAGCCGTACGGGCTGAGCGGACGAAGAAAGATCGAGCGGAAGCCCAGGCGCACGTACTCGGACACGATCGCCTCGGGAGTTTGCAGCGACGCACGCGTCGTCGTCATGAGCGCGGCCACGCGGTCATGACCGAGTGCCTCGCGCGCCCGCCGGATCCCGTCGGCCGCCTTCGCGTGGCTGTCGTTTCCAGGCCGCGGACGGTTGGCGTTATGCAGCGCTTCAGGGCCGTCGATCGATGTCGAAAGAAAGACGCCGCGGACGCGAAAGAAGTCGAGCATGCCGTCGTCAAGCATCGCCAGATTGCTAGTTACGACCACTTCGATTTCGCGTCCCTGCTCGTCCGCGCGGCCCTGCGCTTCCTCCACGATCTGGCGGACGCGATCGAAGTGGAGCAGCGGCTCGCCGCCCTGGATCTCGATCTTCAGCCGCGGCGCCGGCGAGCGAAAGGCCAGATCGAGCGCGCGCAGCGCCGTCTCCTCGCTCATGTCGTAGCGCGCCCGATCCGCGCTCACGCGCGACACCTGGCAGTAATGACACGAGTGCTCGCACCGCAACGAGACGACGAAAATATGCAGGCTGGTGAAGCCGTCGAGAAACGATTTCTTCGAACGGATCTTCGTGGCCAGCAGTTCGAACGGCGCGATGCTGCCGCTGTCGTAAAGAAAGTGCTTCCCCTTCAGATCGAGAAACGTGCCGCTGCCGCCGGGGAGCTCGTGCATCACGAAACGCCGCAGGTCGTCATTGGCGAGGAAGTGATGTTCGCCCGCTTCGTTCACAACGATCGCCCGATCATCGTCGAATCGCGTAAACCGAAACGGCAGCAGACCGTACCCGTTCATCCGGCGATTCCTCGAGGATCGGCGTGCTCGTCGCTTTCGACGCCGCGGCGGTCCAGCAGGTCTGCCTCGCAGAATGCCTGCGCAACGAGGAGCTCACGGATGGCGCGCGTCTCGTCCGCGATCACCGCGCGCAGGTGCGAGTCGAGCAACGCATTCGAAAACGCACCTGCCAGATCGCGCAGCGAATCCTTCTCATCACGCGCCGCGAACTCGACGCCGATCCGCCCATCAGCAATGGCGCGGGGTGTGACGAAGCAACGCGAAGTGAACAGATGACACGTCCGCAGCACGACGTCGAGCGAATAGATGGAGAGATCGATGGTGATCGTCATTGCTTTCGCTCCACGATCACGCCGTCGAACGCCGCCGCCTCGGTGGCGCTGCTCTGTGTCGTCCCGGCGCTGAGAACGATACGCACTGCGCTCACGCGGGTGCTCTCCGTCTCGACGTATTCGGGGTTCCAGTTCACGCCGTCGGCGCTCGTTTCCCAAACCACGACCGCGGCGACGTTGCTCGTGCGCACGCGCAGGAATCGATGCAGCGAAGGGTCGTACGCCATCTTTCTGCCCGCGACGCGGCCGCCGGTATGACTCTCGATCGCGAGCCGTCCGCCTTCGATCCGGAAGCCCCACCAGTTCCCCGCGTCGATGGCGGCGGCGAAGATGGTGCTCGCGCCGGCGGCGGCGCGGCGAAGCTGCACCGCAATGCTGCAGGCGTTCAGATCGAACGCCGGAATCGATACGTAGCCGTTGAAATGCGCGCCCGCTTTGTGTGCGGCCGGCGTGATGCTGAGCAGACCGCGGCCCTGATCGACCTTCACATTTGCGTCGTACGTTTCCGGTGCGGTGGCCAGGACGCCCACGCGCCACCGCTCGCCAATGTTCTCACTGCTGTCGAACTCCTCTTTCAGGATCGGCGGCGCCGTGAGGCGCTTCGGCGGCCTGACGGTTGTGCGCGGCGCCGCGGACCGCGGAAGATCGGGCTCAGAAACGGGCGGCGGCACGGGTTCCGGCGACGGCACCGGTTGCGGCTGCGGTACCGGCGATGGCGATGATGAAGAAAAGTGCGAGGCATGAGATGCATGCGATGCGTGCGATGCGTGAGACGCGTGCGAGCCGTGCCCGACCCAGCGCACCGTCAACGCGTTCGCCACGCGCTTCAGCACATACCGTCCCCTGAATTTCCGCACGGTGGCCTCGGGTGTCAGCACCGGCGACACCGGCACCCGCGCCTGCGTGATGCCCGCCGGCGACGACTGCGCCGCGAGGCCGATCAGGCCCGCGCTCAGCGCCACGCGTCCGGTGATGCGCCGCAGCGGGAGAACGTCGAGCAGATTCCAGAGAACGTCTTTCCATTTCGCGTCGGACATATCGCTCCTTCAATGTGCCTGTTTGCGGCGCGCCGCGCGTTCGGCCGCCGCGAGGTCGCGCGCCATGGCGGTGCGAACCGCGATCAGCGCAGGCGTGCCCGAGTTTTCCGTAGCGCGTTCCCACGACACGAGGGCGCTCTCCGCCGCGAGCCGTTGCCGCAGACGTTCCTTCACGCCGTCCGCTCGTTGCGCTTTCTCCGCGGCGGCCATCGCAGCGCTGCGAAGTTCACCCTCGATCGGTTCCAGCAGCGCCGGCCGTACGCCCATCGACCGCGCCGTGACGATCGCGTCCGCGGCGCCACTCCAATCGCCGCGGCCAGCCTTCTCGCTTGCGGCGGGGAGGCAGACGGATGCCGCGACGACCGCGGTTTCCGGCCGGTTCCGCGCGCCGCCGCTCAGGAGCGCGAGCGCGTTCGTTGCGTCCGACCATCGACGCGTCTTCGCCGCCTCGCGCGCCGTCTCGAGAATGCGTTCGTCCACGGCCTTGGCAGCAGCCGCGTATTGCGGAAGCGCGGGAGGAATCTGCGCCAGCGCGGCGCGCGCGGCATCGATGTCTACCGCCTGGCGGATACGAGCGACGTTCAGATCGGCCCACATCGATGGCGAGGCATCACCGTGCAACACCCGCAACTCCGACTCTGCATCCGCCACTTCTCCCTCGGCGATGAGCTGCCGCGCGTGCGCCGCGCGCGGCAGCGCCGCGGCCGCGAAGACAATCGCCACCACGAACGCCGAGGCGGCAACGATCAGGAGCGCTCGCGTGTGAATGCGCGCCGCCGTCCAGTCTCGGGCGGCGCAGTAGATCGCCACGAGACCGGCGCCGCACGCCACCAGACTGAGAAGCGTCGGAATGCTCCTGAAGAACGCATCGCGCGCGAGCGATGCGATCGCGATCGCGGCGGCCAGCGCGAGCAATCCCCATGTCAGCGCCCGCAGCCGTGCGCCGCGGCGATCGAAGGCGCTCTGCACCGGCGGATCGGGATCGAGCAGACGCCGGCCATTGAAGGTGACGGAGTCGGCGACGCTGCCGAGACGGTAGTGCACGACGCGCGTCGGAATGCGAACGATGCGCAGCCGTTCGCGGACAACTTTCTCCTCCGCTGTAACCTCGGCGCGCAGAATCGCGAGCCACTCATCAGGAATGCTCCCCGCGTCCTCGCGCGAGAGCGCATGCGGCCGGTCAACGTCGTTGAGCAGTTCCGCATCGCGCGCCAACATCTCATTCGCCAGCCGCGCTCCCCACCCGAACTGCCGCGCCGTGTTCTCGGGATGGCTCTTCGAGACAACGCGCTGCCACGACTCAACCTCCATCCACCGCTGCAGCCGTCCCTCGCCCGCGCAGGTGGAGCAGACCGCGATCCCGCGCCGGCAGTGCGTGCAGTCGATCTCGCCTTTCCCTCGGCACGCCGTGCAGTTGAGAAGCCGGTACGCGCCGTTCGACGCGTAGCCGTATGCCTTCCGCTGACCATTGCATGCGCCGCAACGCGTCTTGCCGCCGCCGCACGCCGCGCAGCGAAGCTTCTTCTCACCCGCGCACGTGTTGCAGATGGCAATGTGATCGCTGCGCCGGCGGAGGGACGCGGAATCGGTGCTCCAGGCGTCGACGTCGCCAATGTCCACTGCCGCCGCGGTAACGCGTGCTCTCGACGCGGCCGGCACCGATTTCCAGACCACGCGGCGGCCATAGATCTCCGCGTCGAGCAACCCCGCATACCCGTGCTCGATCTGCACGTCCTCGATGAGCGCCGCGGGATCCCGCGGCGCCGCCGACTGGAGCGACGCCCACCGCACGAACGCATCGCGCACCGCATCGTCATCACTCGCGGGTGTGGGAGTCATCCGCAGAAATAGACACGGCTTCCGAAAAAAAGTGGTCCGAACCGAAGCGACACCCGAATCGCCGCGCAAGGTGTCTGTTAAAGGGAGATGGGTTTCGACCAGCGTGAATGGGTGAACGACATCGTCACGGGCGCCATCGCAGGAGCGTTGACCGGTTTGGTCGGCGCGCTGTTCGTCCCCGAGCCGTCGTTCATCGACGCCATGAGCGCGGGCGGAGTGCTCGGACTCGTACCGGGTATTCTCGTGCTGCCACTCAAATGGCTTCTGAACCGCAGGCCCAAACCGCCGTCTCGGTCGGAACGGAAGGACAAATCATGAAACCAAATGCAGCAATCTCTACTGGAATCAGCGTCGCGGGGGCAGTGGTCATCGCCACAGGGCTGCTCACGATTACGCTCGGCGTGATCGGGTTCGTCAGCGACACGCCGTTCGTTGAGTACTACGAATACATCTTTCCGCGATTTCGAGGCAGTGCTTCCCCTGTCCGCATCCCGGTGCTTGGCTACGCGGCGTTCACCATCTACATCGGAATGGCCGCGACAATCGCCGTGCTAATGCGCCACCGCATTGCGGCCTGGCAACGGCGCCACTCTCAGTGAGCGCAGCGCCGCTCGCTCAAGATCAGAATGTCCGCTTCGCGTACTGGACCGAGGGATCCTGCGTCTTGTTGTCGGTCTGCGATCCATAGATGATCGCTTTGCCGGAGATCATGGAGAAGGTGATCGTGTCGCTGGCATCCAGCGCGACGCCGACGTAGCTGTTCGCACTCACCTGCTCGAAAAACGTCGGCCCGTAGGTCTTGTTCACGGTATTGCGCACCGCTCCGCTCTTACTCCGCACGGTGATCAGGAATGACGCTCCGCTCTCCAGGGAGCGCACGCCGAGGTTGAGGCGCGCTGCGGCCGGATCAGCGGGGGCAATGATCACGCCGTTGTCTCCTGCCTGCAGCGCGGCATCGGGACCGAGCGGCTCGATGAAGAAGCCCGCGCTGCCGTTGACGCCTGCATCGCTGAAGATGCGCGCAGACATGACAGGCACCGGGTCGCCAGGCGTAGTCAGGATGTCGATCGACCCGAGCCCGCTCGCGATGCCCATGGCCGGGAGGAGGTCCGGATAATCGATGGTCTGGCCGCCATTCAGGGTGTAGGAAAGCGAGGGATCACTTGCTTTGCCGGAAGCCGACTGGGTATGAAAAACGAACTTGCCCGAGATGGCGCTGGTTCGAGGGTTGTAAATCTGAACGCGGGTCCGGAAATACGCGCCGCTTCCGGGGGTCGATCCGGCGACAGCGAGGACCGCGGCAACGGAGAAGCCGCTGGTCGGACCTGCAAGCGTAAGGACATAACTGGCCGGACTCACCTGATAGTTGCTGATGTTTGCGACCAGCACCGTGTACGTGCCCGTCAGCGACGCGCGCGCATCGACTTGTGCCGAATTCTGGGAACTGTAAGAAGTGTAGTCGTATGCGACCAGCGATCCGTCCGGAGCCTTCAGGCGAATCCACGGGTAAAATCCAGGATCCGGCCCGCTCACCGGCACTTTGCCGAGGCTGATGACAATGCTGTCGTTGGCGACCGCCTGAACCGTCCACGCATCCAGATCGCCCAAACCGAGAACTCCCGAATGAGCTCCATTAGTCAGAGGGCCGCCCTCGTCGCCGGCAGAAATCGTATAAGGACCGGACGTTTTCGCCAGTGTGAGGGTATAAGTCGCTGGCGCCACCTGATTTGGGCTGATATTCGCAATCAGCACCGTGTACGTTCCGGTCAATGGCGCTCGTGCGTCGACCTGTGCCGAGTTCTGGGAGCTGTACGAGGTGTAGTCGTACGCCAGCAATGATCCGTCCGGCGACTTTAAACGAATCCATGGAAAAAAGATCGGATCCGAGCCGCTTGGCACCTTGCCGACACTCACGGTGATGCCGTCGTTTTTCGTGGCGGTGAACGTCCAGGTGTCCAATCCTCCAACCTGAAGCACCGCGACGTGATTGCCTCCGTTGCTGAGCGCGCTCTGCGCCAGCGCTGATGGCGGAAATACGAGACCTGCACAAATTAATGACGACACAAACACAAGACTTACTCGACGCATTCGCGAACCTCCTGAAATTCACTACAGAGACGCTGCCGCTCACTTGCGGACGATCGTGGTTCCCTCGGGCTCACAGACCTGGCGCTCGTTCAGCTCCATCCGATTGCCGTCGTAATGCAGATTCGCTACGTTCCAGATGCGGAAGCTGCAGTCGGTTGGCGGGGTGAACGTCCGGACATGACAACCGCGCGTGTAGACCTGTACCGTCGCGTTGGCGTCCGCGATCGTGCCGGCGCCCTGGAAGACGTGGATGAAATAGCGATAGTCGCCGACGGCCGCGTTGCGGACGGTAAGGGTCTCGTAGGCGCCGGGATAGAGCTCGTCGACGTCGAGGTGCGCGAACGTGCTGCCGTTCGGCAGGACGCCGGTCTTGTTATGAAAATAGACGGTAGTGGCCGAAGGAAACGACGAAGCATCGGACTTCCAGAAGTGGGTATCGAGGTCGCGCGGCTCATTGCGCCAGCCGAGAACGAAGCGGACCATCTCGTCGCCGGTGAGATCGGGAGAGAGCGGGAAGGCGACTTTGGTAATCATCCCGGCGCGGACGTCGAATTCGCGCTGCGACTCGCAGAACCCTGGCGCCTGCGCGGAGAACTGATGCCTGCCGGGAGGAAGATCGAGCGTGATCACGCGCTGCGCTTCCTGACTGAGTGCGTGTGCGCCGTCTTTCAACGTCGCCGCCACCGGCTCTGCGGCGCGCATGGCGTTGAAGGTCGAGATCACGACGCGGCCGAACGTCGGCGCGAGATCGATCGGCGCCTGGACGCTCTGCAGCGGGGGCGCCTGGAAACGCGCCGTGCCGGGCCGGTAGCCGGCGATCCGCGCCGTGAATCGGCCGGGTCCGCTGTTGATCCGTCCGATCTGCGCGACGAAGGCGTTCCCGATCTTCCGGATCGACGCGCTCCTCGTGCGGCCCGTGCTGTCGTCCGTAACCACGACCGTCTGTGCGCTGAGATCGGAGTCGAATGCCGTGTCGCGCAGCGCGAGGTTGAGGTACGCAGGAGGAGTCAGAAACCACGGAATCGCCAGCGTGCCGAGGCCCGCCACGATCATCCCGGAGAGAAGTCCGAGCGCTCTCCCTTCGCTGCGTAGCGCGCTCATCGCCGCTCCTGTCTCAGGTGCGCGGCGACGGCATCGCGGACGAGCAGGCGATGCGTCCACTGCAGGTCGACGACTGCCAGCACCGTGACGGCGAAGCCGAAAAAGAAAAGGAAGAAAAGGAGAAGTGTGGCGCGGCTCTGTGCCCGGTCGTTCATGTCATCTCGCTTCCAGCACGTTGTCGCAGACGGCACAGCGCGCATCCTGTTTCACGTTGGCGTAGCAGGTGGTGCATTGCACGAGGACGTCTGCCCGCGGCTCGGCCACCGTGACGATCCGCGACTGGTCGGGAATTTGTGCGACGTTGTCCGGCGCAGGCGGTTCGGCGATCGGCATGGGCGGACCCAGCTTCGGGTCGTAATTGCAGTTGGGGCACGGAAATGCGTCCTCATACCCTCGCCAGCTGAAGCATTGCGGGCAATCGATCTGCTCGTCCTGACGCATCGGCAACGCGCATTTCCAGCAAAACGCGAGGTCGTCCGGCACGCGCGGCTCATTGCAATTCGGACAGGCCACGTGCTTCGCGATGCTTTTCTTGCAGGAGTTGCAATAGATGGCGCGCGTGTCCACCGGCTTCGCGCAGTTCGGGCACGGGCGATCGCCGAAATTCTTTTCGATCGGGATTACAGTCGCGCCGCTGCGTGCCGGCAGGCCCTGCTCCTTCACCACCTTGTCGATTTTCGCGATGTCGAGGGCCGGGATGTCGTACCAGTGCACTTCGTTATGAACGACGCCGTCCTCCGCCATCCGTGAAAACTTGCCGGCGGACTTGCAGTGCGGCGCGAGTGCGTCTTCATACTCCTTGTAAGTCAGCGTCGCGTTGAGCTCTTTGCCGCCGGTAAGCGCCTTGAAGCGATCGAGGAACTGATTCTGCTCGTTCGTGTCGCCGATGATCTGGCTCAGACGTACGCGCGCCTGATCCAGCACCGTATATTCGGGCGAATAGCGCGTCATCGTCAGGTCAGGAGTGCCGCTGTTATCGAGATTCCGCGGCGGATAGACCTTCTGGATATAGAAGTCGAGCAGCAGACGATAGACGTGGAGCTTTTTCTGCTCGCGGAGAGTCTGGATCGTCTTCTCGATTTTCTGCAGCAGATAGCGGCGATGCGTGGTGTGCTCACTGCGGCGGTCGCGATAGAGGAAATCGACGGCGTGCGCCTCGCCGCCGAGGTTCACGTCTTCGACGATGAAATCGTTCGTGCGCTGGTAGCTGAAGCGGAAGCTGAGGTGATCGCCTTCCGGCGGCAACGGATGCACGGTCAGGAGCCCCAGCAGGCGCGCCAGAACGAAGGCCTGGAGCGAGTCACTGTATTGGCGCGCCTCCGTCGCTTCCTTCGGAATGAGATCGGCGAACTGGAAGCGGTTCTTATCGGTATGCAACTCCTCCTTCTCGGCGAAGGCGTTGTAGGCGGCGCGCAGGCCGAGCGGCGCGGTGACGGAGCTGGGATAGAAGGCCGGGATGCCGGCGAGCTCGTGGTAGAAGACGATCGTCCCGCGATGCTGCTCGCCGATGTTCTGGTAGCTCGGCGAGGTGTCGCCGGGCGAGCGCGCGCTTTCCACGAGCCTCTTGAACTCGCCCACGCGCTGGACGTTCCCGGAGTCCTCGAATCCGATGAGACACGGCCGCTGGTCCGTGCTCACGGGCGGAAGGCCGGTGTGCTCGAGGCCGTGCTCGCTCGGCGCGGCCCAGACCTTTGCCAGACCGTACGCCTGGCGGACCATGTCGGTGCGCTGGCGGACGTCGAAACGGTTTCCGTCGAAGAGCATCGTCAGCGCGTCGGGCTGCTTCGGCTTGCGCACGATGAAGTCGCGGCATTTCGTCAGGATCAGCTCTTCGACCGTCTCCGACGGCGTGCGCTGAATCTTCTCCAGCGCCGCGGTGACGCCGTCGACTTCGAAGACGTCGCTGAGGATCTGTGCGCCGAGCGCTTTCAGCGTCTCCGCCTCGGCGGCCGGCTCGCCGATCCACGTTCGATACCACTCCTCGACATCGCCGTCGCGGAAGAGCGAGAGCGTCAACTCCGATTTTTCGGGTTTGGAAAAATAGACGTTCTTTTTCTGCAGATGCTCCCTGACGCGGGCGAACCCGACCAGCAGTTCGTAATACCGGCCGAGGAGTCCCTCCCCGCCCTGGTGGTCGGCACCGAGAAAACGATCGAGCTCGTCGCATATCTGGCGTCCGCGCTTGGCGATCTGTTTGCCGACCCGGGCGTGGAAATGGTTGTAGAACGCGCCGCGGTCCTCATCGCCGTCGTCGCCGACGATCTTCTCGTAGTCGCGCTTGAGGTCGGGCGAGCGAAAGAGAACCTGTCCCTCGTGCCGGCCGACGTCGAGCTGCATCTGATCGAGAGCGTAGGCGTAATACTGCACCCGGTCGCGCCATTGCGGGATGCGCTCATCGAAATAGTGCATGTAGCGGAAGTTCTCATTGCGCAGCAGCGCCTTGAGCTCCCTGAGCAGCGACAGTGTGTAGGTGATGCCGTACTGCGGATTGTCGGAGAGCTCGGACGCCTTCGCCTCGATGCCGGCTTTGACGCGGTCGAGATACAGGCGCATGTTCGTTTCGAGATGGCGGATCCCCATCCCCCACTCGTCCGGATTCTCGGAATCCTCTTTGGTAAAGAACTGATCAAGCTCGGAGCGGCGCTGGCTCAGGAGGGCGGCTTTCTGTCCGTTCGGCGTGGCCTGCAGTTCGACGCGCAGCGTCTGCGCCTTCTGCCAGAGGAAATTCTCGAACGTGCGGCCGCCGCCGGCGTCGTAGACCATCAGCGCGTTTTCGATGTCGACGTGGTCGATCGTGCCGCCGCCGTCGCGCCGCTCGTAGCCTCCCTGTGCAAACTGCACCCGCTCGTCGATGAGGAACTTCGTAAAGAGATGCTCCAGCGGATCGTCGACGACGCTCTTCTGCCAGTAGTCGAGGATCTGCGAGGCGAGGCGGCTGGCGCACGCGGCCTGAACGCGCTCCGTCGGAAACGAGATGGAGGCCAGGCCGAACGAGCCGAAACGGCAGGGGTACGTATCGCCCACGATCGCTTTGTGGTTGTCGTCGGCGTTGCGCCGCAGCGCGTCGTTCAGGACGTTGTGCGTATAGACGTTCAGATTGAACTGCTCGAGGTTGACGCGCGTGGCGCGTTTCATTCCGGCGAATGCGCCGATGGAGTAGTCCTGATACAGCGTCTCCGCCACCATGCGGTACGCGTCGTACTCCTTCCCGCCGGAGCCGATCGATAAGCCGGCCTCATTGCGGCCGTCGATCAAATACGTGCTGCTGAAGGGCGGCGGACCCATTCGCTCCGCCTGGTGGAGGTTCCAGTCGGCCATGAAGGTGTGGCCGAACGTGTAGTGATTGAGCTCCATCAACGCCGCGTAACCGTTGGCGCGTACACGCTCGGCGCCGGCGTAGCCGCTGAAGAATCCCGGCAGAAGAAGAATGCCGATGCGTTCGGCGTCGGGAAAATAGCGCCGCACGAGAAACCCCATGTCGAGGAACGTTCCGCTGCCGGTACCGCCGGCGAGCGAGGAGACGATGACGACGCGGGTGTTCTTCGCGTTGAAGCTGAAACCGGCGCGGTCGGCTTCGGCGAGAATCGCGGCGTCGCTCAATTCGCGGCGGCATTGTTCGAGACGGCCGGTGATCTTCTGATGATTGGAAGCGTCGAAGAAGCCGAGGCGGCTGGCGGTGCGGACCTGGCCGGCGCCTTCGTGCAGGTCGCCGAGTTGCGAGATCTTGCTGCCGGCTGGAAACCAGCGCTGGATATTCGGAAAGTTGGCGAGGTGCGTGACGTACTTGCCCGTGCCTCCCGCGACCGTGAGGTCGATCCGTTCCGTGTTCGTGAATTTGATCTCGGAGTACAGCGGGTCGTCCGCACTGCGAAGATCGTACTGTTCCGCGGCAGTCTGGTTCTTGTCCGTGTCGACATGCATGAAGCGGAGGAACGGCAGGCGCTCGAGCGAGCCATAGCCCTCCACGATCTTGCGGCGGAGTCGTAGAAGCACTTCTTTGCCCGTGCCTCCCAGTCCGATGATCAGGGTCGGACCGACCGGCTTGTCATGGACGAGTTTGACGGGCAGGCTTGCTTGCAGGATCGGATCGAGACTCATCGCATTTCCCCTTATGCCGGTACGCGGCGAAGCAACAGGACGGCGCCGGAAATCAGCCACCACATGGCCAGAAAGACGGCCGCCCACGGCAGCCACGCCCAATAGAACCCGACGTCGAGCACGACGTAGAACGACACGAAAAGCCAGGTGAGGGTGTAAAGAAAAAAGAGGTTCCAGAAGATCGTCTTGCAGAATTCGTCGCGGTAATAACGAAGAAAGAAGGGATAGACCGCTTTGTAGAGAACGACCCAGATCATGACTACGGCGAGGAAGATGGCCGCACCGCGCAGGAGCGTGTTGTCGGACTGCTGTTCGAGCGCGGTGACTTCCGGCCGGGCCATGAGAGGCAGAGCCAGCAGCATTGTGAAAAACGCCAGGATCTTGTTTCGACGATTCATTGAGTACGTCCTTTCAATCGTTCAGCGGCCGATCTTCGGCGGGCCTGTGGAGCTTCGTGGCAACGGCGGCGGAGGTGGCGGCGCGGCTCGCGCAGCGGGCGTCGCCTTTGACGGTTTCTTCAGACTGCCGCCGCCCTCCGCCTTGATCGTTAGGCGCCGGCTCGGACCACCGATCGATTTCACGTCCCACGTTTCGCCGTCGCCGGACGGCACGACGGTGAATGCGGGATTTCCGATCGTCGGAATGAAGTCGTAGCCGTTAACGAGACCGCGGGAAAGCCGGCCGAGGAGATTCCGCTCGTCCATGACGTTGTGAGTGCCGAGACGGCGCAGTGCCACGAGCGACGCGGGAGCGTTGGCGACGGTGATCCGGAACGTCTGCTTGCGCGACGCCATGAACGCCGCCGCGCCCGCAACGATGGCGAGGATCGACAGAATCAATAGCAGGATTGCCGTACGGCTCGAGCCGGTGCGCAGTGCGAAGCTCACCGGAACGACGCTCGGCTGAATTCCGTGCAGTACGGTGACGTCCTGAAATGCGAAGACGGACGTGGCGTGGTCGATCCCGAAGATGCCCGCCATCCGCTGCTGCCTGAGGCGCACCTTCACGTCCGCGAGCGACATACGCACGTTTCCGGTGTAGCGCACGGTGGCACCGCTCCACGCGAGTCGGAGCCACTCGCCGACGCCGCTTGGTGTGAATGACACAGGCTGATTCGAGCCGAGTTGCGCGTGCACTCGCCTGCTCCCGTTCGGCGGAATCTCCTCGGCGATCTCGCCGCTCGCGGAATCGAAGAGATCCGGCGCAAGCGGCTGCGCGCCGAGGTCCCGCTGCGCCCACGGCTCCGCCGTGAACGGAGAGGCGATCGCCAATTCATAGTGACCGGCAGTGACCGCGTGTTGGGTCAGGTGACTCTGAATTTCGCCGTCGAGATCGAGCTGGACGCTTTGTCCTTCCCTGAACATTCCCTTGTCGCGGTCGGCCAGTACGAGCTGGAGATCGGCGTGCAATGTCAGCGGCTCGATGGAGAGGTTCTTGAGCTTGAGGTGTTCGTGGCCGGGGAAAAGATCGCGGAACTTGCGGTCATAGTGAGCCAGTGTTTCCGGCGGTATCTCTTCTGAAGAGACGAGGATTCCGTAGACCGCGAGGGCGGATGACTGTCCGTTTTCTTCAAACGTGTGCTTGAAGAGATGCACGGAGCGCAGATCGTCGGATCGAGCCAGCGTCTCGAAGAACTGCTGTACGCCGGCGTCAGGCTCCCCCGCTCTTTCTTCGACGATATTGTCGGTAATGAGCCAGACGATCCCGGTGAAATCGCGAGTAAACGCATTGAGCGTTTCCGTCAGATACGTGTTGTTGCCGGGATGCGGCGGAAAGTTCCGCAGCGCGGCGTCCGTACGGAAATCGCGGAGCGGTACGACGGGATGCACTTCATGGATATCCGCCGGCGTGAACGCTCCATTGGAGGTGAATGTCCACATACCGGCCGTGTTTCCGCCGATTGCCGCCTGGCCGCGCACGAAATCGTCGAGCCATTGCGCGAAGCCGGGCGCCTGATAAAAGAAGTGGACGCCGAGTTGATCGCGGCTGTGACGGTCGGGAGAACCGGGCGGACGGTATCCGGGATACATGCTGCCGGAGTTGTCGTAGAGAATCCGGACTGGAAGCGGCGAGTCGGGCGTGATCGGCGCGGCGTCGGCGGCGGCGGCGATGCACAAGGCGGCGATGGTCAGGAGCGTCTTCATCGCGTTGCTCCTTTCGCCGCCAGTTCCCGCACCTCAACGACGCCGTCCTTGTTGCCCGCGGCGATGAATGAGTCGAAGGAAGCGAGAGCGGTGATCGGCGAGGCGCCGTTGTCGGCGAGGCGCCAGATTTCGTGCTGTGGCAGCGCAGCCAGGTCGTAGATGAGAACGCGGCCGTCCTCCTGCATGGCGACGGCGACGGCGCAGTCCTGAACGATCACCGGCGAACCGCGCCACGGCCGCTCATGCGGCGCGAAGGAGTCGCGCACCATCGAGCGCGAGAAGAGAATGCCGCCGCTGTCGATGCACACGCTGTTGCGGTCCCACTCTTCGCCGTGCTGCGTGAGGGCGAAGAGTTGCGTGTCGTCGCCGAGCAGTTCTTCGATGCCGCCGGTCGTTGCATCGATACGGTAGAGGCGGCGCTCGTCGCCGAACGTGCCGAAGAGCGTGTCGCCGAGGAGTGCGATGGGATGGTCGCCGATCGACTGCAGCGAAACGGGAAACTCCGCCATCGCATCGCCGGCAACGTGCAACTGCACGCGGCCGTCGTCTTCGGAGAGGAAAACCGCGCGCGATGCCGCGGCGTCGGCCGCGATCCAGCTCACGCGCCTCGCCCCGTGCAGCAACCGCGCGTGCTGCTGCTCGATCACGTGCACCTCGAACCAGCCGGCCGAGGCGAGCGTCACGAAAAGCCGCTCCCCTGCCGCGGTCAGCGCATGAACCGGAACTCCGTTCACCGCCATCTGCCACAGCGGCCGGACACGCGGCGTCTCGAGACTCATCGCCGTCAGCGCGTACGCGGTGATCTGGCCGCGCGTGGCGAGGTAGAGCACACCATTCTCGATGCACGGTTCCGCGGTGATCGGACCTTGCGCCTGAAAGCGGCAGACGCTCCTGGCCCGTTTCGGGTCCGCGATCTCCACAACGCCGTTGAGCGAGACGGCGACGATGTGGCCGTCGTACCCGAGGATGCTGCGGCACTCATCGCCGAGGCGGAGACGCACGCCGGTCGCGCTGGTCATGCAGCCAGGCGCGATCGAGGCATCGTTCACGCCGGTCCGGCGGGAGCCGCCTTTGTATCCGAGCCAGTTCGCCGCGGATGGCGGCAACGCGGCCCCGCAACCGCGGCAGAAGTTCGAGAAGGCGCGGTTCCGCGTGCTGCAGCGGCCGCACCGCTTCACGAATCGGCCGCAGCGGCAGCGCCTCGCCCCGGCGGGGACGTCGAACGTGCAGTTCGGCTCGGAATAGGGACAGCTGACGATGCTCTCCATCACCGCATCCGATTGACGATCACTTCAGGCTGCCGGATCACCAGTTGCCCTCCCTCGATGAAGCCATTGCGGACCACGCCGGTAATGACACCATCGGCGAAGCGAGGGTCGTTGCTTGTGGAGCGGCCGACGTGGCGCGTGCTGTCGAAGAGCGTCTCGCCGGGTGTGACTTCGATCGGCTCGACCGCGGCGACACGCAGCATGTTGCGCACGAGACTCAACCCCTCGGTCATCGCAGCGTCGCGCTTCTCGATCTGCGCCTGCTGGCAGCGCTGCAGGTACAGGTCGGCGAACGGCAGGAAGGTGTCCGTCACCCAGCTTCTGATGCGGAAGTCGAGCACCTTCGAGAGGTCGGAATTGATCAGGGTCGCCAATTCGCGCGTGCGGCGGATCTCTGCCGCATGGCTGGCCAGCGGCGCGATGCTGCCGCTGAGAATGCGCGGAATGAGCTCGATGCGCTGCAGCAGCGACCGGTGCTCGCGGCATGGAACGATCACCGCGTCGAACGTGCCTTTGAGATCGCCCGGGACGACGTTCGCCAGCTGATCGAGCAGTTGCGTCCAGCCGCGATCCTGAAGTGCCTCATCGAGCGCGGCGCGCAGCTCATCGTTCTTGCGCACCTGCTTCCACGATTCGCTGAGGACCTCATGTTCAAGTGCGATCGGATCGCCGGGCGGCGCAGGCTCTGTCTCCGGAGGAGCCGGACTCTGCTCGATCGAGCGGGCCAGCGCCACGAGCTCGTCGCGCACATCGTCGATCCGCTCCGCCAGCGGGGTGAGGCTGGCAGTGGTGAGAAGGTCCGCGGAGCGAAACTTTTCATCGAGCAGCCGCGCAATCGCATCGGCTACCGGCTCACGGCGCCGCTCGCGCCGGGAGCGGATAAGGACGCAGGCTCCCAGCGCGAGGGGCGTTGCGCAGAGTGCAGCGGCGTTGATCAACAGCGGAATGTCGAGAGTCATGGCGTCACCTCCAGTTGTTCGGTGAAACGGGCGTGCGCGATGACGACGTCGCGCGGCATGCGCGCCTCGAGCGTCCCGTGCAGCCGGGAGCCTCCGCGGCTGCGGCGAAGGTGGACCGAGAGACGGACTTCATCGCGGCTGTGCAGTTCCAGCGGCATCGCGCAGAGCGTTGCGTCGCCCCACAGCATTTGGATGAGAAACGACTTGCCGGCGCCGTCGCCGGCCAGCCGGAAATCGGCGTCGACGCGGCAGGCCTCGCCCGGCGCGGGGAGTTGCGCGTGCGAGAGAAGCTCGACCGGCTTGCCGTGAAACGTGTTGACGCGCAGGCCGCTGTTCGATCCCGCCGTGAACTGCGTCTGCGCCGCGAGCGCCACGTTCCGCGCTGGGTCGTCGAGCATCGGCGTCTTGACCGCCTGCACGCCGAAGAGCGCGCGCATCGGTGCGAGCGTGAAAATCTCGCCGGCGAAGATCACCGGCAGGTTCTGGCCGGCGAGATCGGCAAGCACGTCACGGAATCGATCGGTCAGCTGGTTCGCGTCGATCCACTTCGCGTCGAGCGCGCTCGACAGCGCCGCGTGCGTGAACTGCGGCGGAAGCGATTCGGGCGAGCCGGTGAGAAGCGCGATCAGCGACCGGCCGAACGCCGCCGACGGATTCGTCTGCAAGGCCTCGGCGATGCGTCCCAGCCAGTGGGTCCAGCCAACTCCCGTCAGCGCGACCGACGGCGTCGTGCGCAGGTGCGGATGTTGAGGGTCGCCTTCGACGTCGACGCGGTGAACGTGCAGCTCGCTCTCCGAGGTCTCGACGACGATGCAAGCGCACGGCGCCTGCGAGATGAGCGCCATCGCCGCCGCGGTCTCGCGGCGAAGGAATGTGAGCCGGCAAACGCCGCGGCGGCGAAACACCTTCTGCAGCACCAGCCGCGCGCGGCGTCCGGTCTGCGCGGGAAGGACGACGAACACATCGATGCCGGACAGCGCGAGTTGCCGCTCGGCGACGAACGCGAACAACGGATCGAGCAGCGCATCGAGCAGCGCAAAACCGGCCCGCGGCAGTTCGGCGGCGGCGGCGCGATCGGCGAGCGCGGCGGGAGATGACAGCACCGTCAGCGGCGCGGCAAGTTGCAGCACCTCGGCCGATGTCTGCGGATCCCACGGCCGCCGCAATCCGATGCGCCGCGCTCGTTGAAAGAAGGTTCGCGCGCTCGCCTTCGCCAGCGTTTCGAGCGCGTCCTCCCAGATGAAATCCGCGTCCTCCACGACGCGCGGCTCGAAGAAAATCGCCGGCGAAACGTGGCGCGCCGCTACCTGCTGCACTTCCTGGCTGCACGGCACCAGCTCGCCGTCCGCGGTCACCAGCAGAGCCGACTGGATCACGCCACCGCAATCGATGATCAGTTGCGGCCTCATCCCGTCCAGCTTTCAGCCTCGTGCAGGCGGGCGGGCTCGATCGTCACCGGACTGCCGTTCGCGAAAACGCGCAGCGTGCGATTCGCGCCGATTGCGAAGGTGACGTCGCAGCCCGATTCTCCGGCGGTCACAATCGAGATCTGGCCGATCAGGCTGACGTGCGGATTGCCGACGATCGCGTTCGACGTCCCGGTGTTCTGGTAGAACTTGAGATTGAGGTTGCCGCTCGGCGGCACCATTTCGGGCGGATACGGTTTCGTGCGCTCGATCGGATACCGCGCGCCGCGTTCGATGACCTCGTCGAATTCCGGCTCAACCGGATTCGTGAACGTCTCCACGCCGTAGCTGTGCGGGAGTCGCCTTCCGTCGCTGAGCAAGAGGATGCGCGCGTCGCGCGTGATGAGGCGGTCGCGCATCGAACCGTACAGCGCCGCGCCCTTCGCCACGCAGACCTTCAGATGCTGCTCTTCCAGCAGATCGCAGCCGTCGCCGAGGCCGGGGAACATCGCCCGAACGCACGTGCGGATCTGCGGGAGGAGACTTTGTCTTCCCGTGTGCAGGATGTAGTCGACGTCGCGCGCGTCGATTTCGGCGAGTGCAAGCGAAGAGCGGATCAGCTCTTCACATCGGGCCAGCACCGGTTGGAGCAGGCTGTCGATGGCATCGGCGCCGAGCGGTTGAATCCTGATGCCCTTGGGAGCCTGCTCGACTTTCCCACCGTTGATGCGGACGAGAAGGTCCGGACGGACGTCGATCGCGGTCTGCTTCGACTGCGCGATTCTGATCTTTACTTCCTCGGCCAGATCCTTCCATTGCGCGCGGACGCGCAGCAGATCGCGCAGAACGTCCGCGCTCCACCCTTCGACTTCGCCGCGCCGCTCGAAGTCGCTGAAGTTGCTCGCCACCAGCGTCGTATCGAGGTCGAACTTCGGCAGTTCCTGCTTGCAGCGTCGCAACAGCTCCTTCATCACCACGATGTCGATGTGGTCGCCGCCGATGTCGTTGTCACCGAGGTTCGCCAGGATGCGCAGGCCCATCCCGCCGCCGGGAACCTGCGTCACGCTGGCCACGGCCACGTCGAGAGTTCCGCCGCCGTAGTCGAAAACCAGCAGCTTCAGGCCCTGCTCGCGGGCGATAGCGTCGCTGATCGCGGCCGAGCTCCGCGTCCGGCGAAGGAAATCGAGATAGTAGAGAACCGCGGCAGAAGGCTCGTCGAGGATGATTCCCGCGCTGACGCTGGCGCCGACCTCTTCGCTCTGCCGCGCCTCCACGCGCTGCGCCCTCTCCTCCTCGGTGTCCAGGCCGGCGGCGGCGCATGCTTCCAGCACGTCGCGGATCTGCAGGTCGTGAAAGTTCGCCGGGACGGTGATGATCGCCTTGCGCACGTTGTAGTGCGCGCCGTTTCCCGACTCCGCATGCAGCCGCTCCTCCGCCAGCTGCACAAGCTTGCGGATGATGAGCGATGCGAGTTCCGCCGCAGAGTACGCGCGGTCGAAGAAGGTGCGATCGCGCTCGTAACCCATGACGCGCTTGATCGAGCGCACGGTGCGGTCGGGCGCGGTGTCCGCTTCGTTTCTCGCGGCAGCGCCGATCTTGTACGTTTCCGGATCGTCGAAAACGAGCACGCTCGGGATGAGGTCCTTGCCCGAGGCCTCGTCCTGCACCAGCGCGATGCCGCTCTTTTCCCGGCTGCTGCGTATCGCCACCACGGAGTTCGTCGTGCCGAAGTCGATGCCGATGTAGTCGGCGTACTCCTTCGGCCGCACCACCGTCAGCTCGACCGCGAGCGCCACCGGCTCCTGCCCCTGCGGACGAATCGTCACCGTCCCTCGGTGCTTGCCGTCGGCAAGATCGCGCGGCGCACAGATGACCTTGATGTCGACGAAGCGCGCGAACGTCGTCGGGGAAACCGATCGTCTCGTCGCCGAATCGGCACACAGCAGCGTGAATCGCGAGGCACGGGCAGTGACGCTGATCCACGGCTGATCGCTTTCGATGGACGTGATTTCGACGTCCGTCGTGCCGAGGTTCTCCAGGCGTATCGACGTCGTGTAGTTGCGCTTCGTGAGCGCATCCGAAACACGGATCGCCGGCGGTTTCAACTCGAGCCGGTAGCGGAACGTCTGCGCAGTGGCCGGGACGAGCAGCACGTCGGGATGGTTCGCGAGCTCGATGCGGACGAGCGCGTCGCGCGTTGCGCTCTCATCGAGCACCGTCTGCCACACCACCGGGATCGACAGCGTCTCGCCGCATTTGACGATGCGCTCCGCGTAGTCGCCCGGCACGCGAAGTTGCGGCGCCCCCTCGGCGCGAACGCTCCTGATGCGCAGCGGCACGCTGCCGTCGTTCGTCAGTTGCAGCGGGCGCTCGACCGCTTTCCCTTCTTCGATCTGTTCGAAATCGAGCGCCGTCGTCAGCAGCCGCGGCATCGGTCCCGAACGAACGTCGAGCGTCAGCGTCCGTTGCCGGCTGGAGTCGCCGTCTACGATGCAGACGTACTCCACGACGCGTTGAAATCCCGGCGGCAGCCGCTGCGCGTCGACGCTGACGCGCACGCGCACTTCGGCATCGCCTGCGATGTCGAACGACGTACCCGGCTCGAAGAGCAGGCCGGGAACGGAAGCGCCGTCGCGCGGCTCAATCGAGACGCGCATCGCGCGCGCCCCTTCATTGCGAAACCGCAGATCCTTCGCCGGCGCGATCGTCGAAATCAGCACGGCGTTCACAGGATCGACTTCGAGCGACAGCAGCTGCTTTCCGCAGCCGCTGCAATACGCGTCTTCGGCGGACGGCTCCCACTGATGGCAATAACGGCACTCGCGGCGGCTCATGACATTCCTCGCGCGATGACAAAAAGAAGAGTGAGAACAAGCAGCGCGAAGAGCACCGCGATGGCTGCGGGCGGCAGCGCGGAACGCCGCGGTGGATCGACGTCAAACTGCACCGGAACGTTGACCATCGCCGGATCGCCGCCCTCGATGCGCAGCGTCAGCGTCAGCGCATGCGCGCCCGGAATCAGGTTCTTCGGCGCGACGCGGACCGGCAGCATCGCGGTGCCTGGCTTTCCGCCGCGCGCGGCGGGAACGGCTGGAACTTCCCGGACCGACAGCGCGCCGGGCACGGCTTCGATCGACGTTCGCGCGACGACGCGCCCCCAGTTCTCCAGTCCCGCGGATACGGTCATCGACTGGTTGGCGCGCAGACGAATTCGATCGGGCGGCGTAACGCGCACGCACGGCGTCGCGGCAAGCACGCAGGCGGCGAACTGAAGTTCCATCGCCTGCAGTTCCGGACGCGGATCATTCGTACGGATGCGCAGTACTCCTTCGTGCACGCCGAGATTGCGAGGGCGAAGCTCGACGGCGAACGGCGCCGCGCGCTGGAAGAAGGCGCCCTCGTTCGGCCCGGGGCGGCTTTGTCCGTCGACCTTGAACGTCAGCCAGTCGGGAAGATCGGCAAACGTCACGACGAGCGGGATCGACGTCGCATTCGCAACTGAGAGCGTGTACGGCCGATCGCCGGCGCCGAAATCGAATCGGCTCGCGACGGGCGAACCGTTGAAATCGAAGCGGGCGATCGGATGCGTGCGCCGCGCCGTCATCTGCACGCGCAGCTCTTCCATGCGATCGCCGATCTGAAACTGGACAGCGCCGCGAAACTCGCGCTCCGCGTCGTGCGGAAGGATCAGCTCCAGCGTGGCGCTCTCGCCGCTCGCCAGCGACGCCGTGTCGCCGTCGCGTTCGAGCCACGTCGCCATCAGCCACGCCGGCGGCGCCGCGATACGCACGTCCGCACGCTCCGCGCCTCGATTGCAGACGCGAACGAGACGGCGCTCTTCGCCGGGCGAGGAGACGCTGCCGAGGTCCACTACGCATCCATCGCCGCGCGAATGGATCGCATCGCCGATGAAGACGAGCGGCTGCAACGGCAGCGGCTCCAGCCACGTGCGCGAGGGCGCGCTCAGAGCGCCGAGGAAGTGGCGCTGCAGCGCGAAAATCGAGTCGCGGGAGAGAGTCATCGCGCCGCCGTCGCCACTCCGCTCCGCTGCTGCGCGCGCGCCACGATGTACAGCGCGCCGGTACCGACCGCCTGCGGGAAGCGCCCCTTCGAATCTTCCAGAAGCGCCTCGATGCTGTACGTTCCCTCGGGCGCTTTCTTCGGCAGCGTCAGTTCGACCGTCGAGTCGACGATCCCGCCGCCCTTCTGCACGATGAATTCATTCGGGCCGGCGCCGAAGATGTAGTCGTCGCCGTACTTCAGCCCGCGGAACAACCGGATCGTCAGCGCCTCGTTGGGATCGGGGCCGAGCACGAGGTAGCGGACGCAGAGCTTCGCGCGCTGCCCGGGCTTCGCGTTCGGCGGATCGAACGCAACGGTCTCCACACGCGCCACGTAGCCTTGCGAGCCGTCGTAGCCGGCCGTGCGGACGGCGAGATCGCGTCCGGCAAACATGCGGTCCTGATGCGCGCCGACCGCGAGGCCGATCGCCGCACCGACCGACGCGCCGGCGATCATTCGCGCGAGGACCTCATCGGGCTGTTTTCCGGTGAGCACTCCGCTCAGCCCGCCCGCCAGACCTCCGATAACGCCGCCGATAATCGCGTTCCTCTTCGGGCGGCTCTGCGTCGCCAGCCACTCCTTGACGTTCTTCGGCTTCTCGCCCGTTTTCGTCGCGGGCGCCGTTGCGCAGGCGGTGAACATGAGGGTGCAGATGAGGACAGATGCGATTCGTTGTTTCATGCTCGAGCTCCTCAGAGGTCTTTCCCCGGCGGCGACGAGGGTTTCCGGATGGTGTTGTTCGTAGGTCCGACCTGTGTGTCTTTGAAGGCGTTCCTGCGGCCTTCCTTCGCGCGCTCCAGCAGCGCTTTGGCGCGCGCGACGATCGCTTCCGGCGCGGCCGCGTCCTTTGCGATGCCGCCGGCGAAGCGCTCCGCCTCCGGCCACCGTTCGGCGTGAAGGTCTTCCTCGATGGCGGCCAGGCGGGACGCCCATTGCGCGGCTTCCGCTTTGGCAGCTTCCACGGCCACGCGCTTTTCGACGACGCGCGTGCGGAGTTGCGCGATCTGATCGCGCTCGTCATGAAACGCGGCCGGATCGCGCTGCGCCATTTCCGCGTCGCGATCGAGTTCTACGATGGCGTCGTCGAAGCGGAGGAGGCCGAGCTCCTGCTCCGCGAGAATCAGTCCGTTGCGGATCGAGTCACGAAGCGATTCGATCTCGCGGCGCCGCTTTGCCTCGAGGTCCTCGGCCGGCGCGGTCGTGATCGGTGGGGTGAACGATGGCGGCTGTTTCGGAGGCTCGGCCGTGCCGGTGTCTCGTTTCGGCGCAGGCGCGTCGAGTGTGACTACGCGCGGCGGCACCGCGGAAGCAATTTCGACATGAGTCGCGGCCACGGGCTTCTGTGCCGGAGGTGCAAGCGGAACCGGGTGTGAGCGCGGATACATCAGGATTACCGCACCGCCCGCGACCAGCATCCCCGTCGCGATGGCGATCGGTATTGCGAGTCTCCGAGTTTCCGGTTCAGGCGCAGGAGTGACCGGCATCCGCTCCGTCGGGATGTCCTCCTCCTTCACGGTCACCACATCGGCGATGACTTGCGGTGCCGAGATGAAGAAGCCGGCGGCGCCTTCGTGCAGCGCGTCGCGGAACGCGGCCGCAGCGGGAAAGCGCTCCTCGCGCTCGTAGCGAAGCGCGATCGCGATCGCGTCGCAGACGCCCGCGGGAAGTTCAGGCGCCAGCGTGCGCAGACCCACGGGCCCCGCTGCGCGCGCATGAATGTGCGCGAAGTAATCCAGCGAGCCAAACGCCGGCTGGCCGGCCAGCATCCGATACAGCACGAGCGCGGCGCTGTAGATGTCGCTGCGATGATCGACCGGCTTCCCTTCCAGCTGCTCCGGCGACATGTACGGCGGGCTGCCGAGAAGCTGGTGCGAAGTGGTGATGCGCGTCGACTCGGTGAGCAACGCGATCCCGAAGTCCGCCAGCTTCAGATGACCGCCGCGGAGGAGGAAGTTCGACGGTTTTACGTCGCGGTGGACGATTTTCTCGTCGTGCACATAGGCGAGTGCGTTGAGCGCCTGCGTGAACAACGGCAGCGCGGCCTCGAGCGTCAGACGGCTGCCCGGCTGCCGATCGATAAATTCGGCGAGCGTTTCACCGTCCACGTACTCCATGGCGATGAAGAGCTCCCCCTGCTCCTCGATCAGGTCGTAGACCGTGACGATGTGCTCGTCCTTCAGTCTCCCCTGCGCCTGCGCCTCGCGATGAAGCCGGTCGCGCAGCGCCGCATCGCCGGCGTCCTTCGGCAGCAGCGTCTTGATGACCGCGTCGCGCGCAAGCTTCTCGTGACGGCCCTTGTAGACCAGTCCCATGCCACGATCAGCCAGGACTCTCTCGATCCGGTACGACCCGATACGCTCTCTCACGGCGATGACGTGAGAGACACGATCCTTACGATCCGGTTTTTTTCCGGCTGGACGGCGGCGCGCAATCGGCGGCGCCGACGGAGAAACCGGACCAGCGGTCGCGAAACACTTCGAGGCGATGGCCGCCGGAATCGACGGCGGTGACGCGGACGTCCGTCCAGTAGCGGCCGGGCAGAGGACAGAGTGGATCGTGCGCGCTGCGAAATCCGCCGCGGCCCAGCGCAGGATCGCGGTTCATCGCCACGGAGCGGCTGCCGCCGTTCGGAGCGGCCAGCGTGACGTCGAGCGACAGCGCGTACTCGCGCAGTTCCTCGATCGGCTGCCCGCGTCCGTCCAGCACGCGGTACGCGAGCGGAACGGCATCACAGCGGCGCAGCGTCTCCGTCTCGGCGGGATGCAGCAGAACGCCCCGCGGGAAAAACTGCTGCGACAGAACGCGCACGCGGGCGTCGGGACGCGATTTCCGGATCGTCCACTCGCCCGCCGCCGGCCGCGGCACCACCAGCGTCGCCAGCACATCGCCGACAGGCATCGACATGATGCCGCCCACGCCGGCGCGAATCGCACGCGCGCTGCCGGGCGGGAAAATCTCCACTGCCGCGTCTCGCGACGCGCGAAAGATGTCGAAGACGATGATGTCCAGATACGGCGGCACGACCAGCGTCTCGATTTTCGGATTCGTTTTTGCCGGCGCGCTTTCCGCGGTGCGCGTTCCGGCGATCCGCGCCAGGACGCCGTGCGCCGCCGGAAGGAATTCATCCGGCGCACTCCCGGCCCGCGTCACGCGCGCAAGCGCCGACCACATCGCCGCCTTGCGCGAATCGAGAAGGAGCACGTCGATGGAGATGCCGGCGGCGGCCAGCTTCGTCGTCATGAACGTGCGCAGACTGGCCTGATACGCCACCGCGCTCACACCGCGCACGTACGGTACGCCGTCGGTCAGCAGCACGATGGCGCGGCGCCTCTCCCCATCCGCCGGCAGACTGCGGAACAGTTTCTCGGCCTCGGCGAACGCATCGAGCACGTTCGTATCGCCGAGGTCTTCGTAGTGCAGCGCCGCCAGCGAGCGCCGGAGGCGCGACGGATCACCGCGGACCGAGGTAAACGGCACGTCGATACGCGCCGCGGAACCGAAGCTGATCACGGCGATTCGATGGTCGACGCGATTCGCCTCGGCATTGCGGACGAGAAGATCGAGCGTCATGCGGAGCAAGACATCCTGGTTGCGCGACCGGTGGGCCATACTCGTAGAGCGGTCGATGAGCAGCGCGAGATCGAGACCCGGCGCGGCCGACGCAGCGGTGCTCAGCAGGAGCAGAAGCGCGACGCTGCTAACGCTCCATCTGACGCTGCACATCCGCGATCTCCACCGCGATGTCTCCCACCGCGGCCTCGCTCTTCGCCACCTCGGCGCGTTCCGCCGCCAGCTCCCTTTCTCCCGCCGCGATCTGCTCCTTCAGCTGACGCACATGCGCGTCCGCTTCGCTCAGCTTGTCGGCCACACGCGTCACCTCCTGCGCGAACTGCGCATTGAGCAGTCCGAGGCTGCAGAGCGCGGATCCGAGCCGCGTCGTCGGCGCCACGTCATGCGAGAACGTACTGTTGTCGCCCCACGTACTTCGCGACGCGCGGATGCATTCGGCGGCGATGCGATGCGCCTCGACGAAGGAGTGGATGTCAGTGTTGTACGTGGTGAGCTCCGAGTTCAGGGTGTCCACGCGCACCGTTGCATCGCGCAGACTGTTTTTGTGTTGATCGAGCCGTTGCGTCAGCGATGTGCGCTCCTGTTCGAGCACGGTGAGTTGCTCCTGCAACCGCCGGCTTTTGCAACCGCCGGCGATGAGGACGATGAAGAGCGCGGCGAAACGGAGAGGCGCGCGCATCACGGCTCCACGTGCTTCCACCGCCCCTGCGGATCGCCGTTGAGGATGAAAGCGGCCCAGTACGCCGGATCGCCGTAACGCGCCTTGACCGCCAGTTGCGCCTGACGCAAGGCATCGGCGACAGAGGCGCCGCCGGCAAGTCCGCGGTAAAACTCCTCCATTAATCCCGCCGACGCGGCGTCGTCGATGTTCCACAGCGTCGAGATCACGCCGGGCGTGCCCGCGTAGAGCAACGCGCGCGTAAGTCCCACCAGCTCGTCGCCTCCGCTGCGCGCGCCCACGGCCGACTGGCAGGCGGAGAGAACCACGAGATTCACGCCGGTCAGGTCGACGGACGAGAGGATGTCCTGCACGGTGAGATCGCCGTCGTACGCGCCGCCGGATGCCAGCGCGATGCGGCTGAAGAGCGGATTCGCGGCATCGTAAATGCCATGCGCCGCGAGGTGGACGACGTCGGTCGTTCCCTGCAGCTGGTAGAGCAGCGCCTCGCGCGCGTCCGCGCCGAGGTGCGGCGTCGTGTGGAGCAGACGAGCGACGGCGGCCGCTTCCTTCGCCGCACCGGGAAGTCTGCCGGAGGGCGTGGCAGGATCGCCGAGCACGAGCGCGCTTCCCTCGACCGCCGACTCCTTCGCGCGCAGGAATCGCAGCGCGCTCGCACTCGGCGCATACGTCAGCGTGAAATCTTCGAGGAGGTAGCGCCCTGTGGCGCGATCGCGCAGTGCCGCGAACGGAACGTAGTGCAGCAGGCCGTGCGGAATGAACGTCAGCTTCGATCCGCGGATCCAGGCGCGAATCGGCGCGATGAGCTGCTCGAACGCTTCGTCAGACGTCGCGGCATCGTCGCACGCTCCCGGCAGCCGCGCACCGCGCGTGGCCGGAGGTGAACGAAGCGACTGCGCCCAGCAGACGATGCGCTGCAGCCTTGCGCCATCGATCGGCAGCCGCGCGTAATGCGCGTTGCCGCGATCGATGACCCAGGCATGAACGGCGTTCGGCGAGACGAAGTAGCTGATCAGCGTCATGTCCGGCGCGAGCTCGCTCTGCACCTCTTCGAGGCTCAGCGGCGCGATGTTGGTGAGAGATGCGTATTCGGGATTCGAGACCTTCACCCGCGTGAGCAGCGTCTCGTAGTGCTCGCGGGCGCGCGAAAGTTCGCCGCGCGCCTTGCTGGGCTGATGCTCGCGCATGGCGATGTCGGTGCGGAGAACCTCCGTCTCCCGCACCAGACGCGGATCTGCGCCGCGCTCGGTGTTCAGGCGATGGTTGCCGACCATGCGCAAGAATGCGCGGGCGCGCGCTCGCTCCGACTGGCCGAACGCCTCGCGCCAATTGCCCTCATGCACGAGGGTTTCGATGAGCAGATCGAAGTACCAGCGGCGGTTGCTGCCAAGGTACCCCGCCAGCATCTCTTCGACCTTCACGTCGTCGACGGTGACCTCGATCGTGCTCGCCGCTTTGGTGAAGTACTGAATGCTCTTCTCAGGCTGTCCGTCGACCAGATACGTCGCGCCGATCACGCCATACAGACCGGCGCGAATGTCATTGTTCGGATTGGCGTCCAGTCCCCGCAACCAGGCCGCGCGCGCTCCTTCGTAATCGGCGCGGTTCATAAGGCGTTTCCCTTCGATCATCAGTGCCAGCGATCGGAAGTACGGAGCGGCGCCGGAGAGCTGCGCGTCGAGCGATTCAGGAAGGCCAAGCTGCGCTCGCAACATGCTCACCAGGACTGTGATCAGGTCACGCCAGAGCGGCTCTTTTGCCTCCGGCAACGCGAGCAATGCGTTCACGGACCTTTCGATGTCGCCGGGCGAGCCCTTCCCCGTCATCATCCCCTGCGCGGCACTGACGGCGTCCACCATCACGGCGGCGAGCTTGAATCCGCTCTTGCGAGCCAATGCGCGTGCGTTCGTGAGCGCATCAGCAACTCCGTCCTGCATACCGACCTGCATGTCGACCTCGGCGAGAAGAATCCAGGTGGGCGCTTCGAGGAACGGCTCGTTCAGCGTTTGATAGATCTCGATGGAACGTTCCAGATGCCGCGCCGAGGTGCCGTAGGTGCCCTGAAACATGTGCAGCGATCCAAGGTCGGATTCGACCGAGGCCTCGAGGAACAAATCGGCATTCGTTTTCGCGACCGTCAGAAGCTGGTCGTAGAGCGCGAGCGCCTCCTGATAGCGGCCGGCCTTCTGCAGCAGACCGGCGCGTTTCTGAAGAATGTCGGTTTCGCGCTGCGGCTGTTTCGTTTCCCGCACGATAGCCAGCGCGCGATCGTTCCATCCAAGCGCTTCCTCAATGCGGCCGCTCGACAGGTCGAGATCGGCCAGCCGGTCCAGAATCCACAGCTCTTGAATGGGAGCGCCAGCGGACATCATGCGGGTCGCCGGCCCGCCGGCGAGAGCGCGCAGGTAGCTGGCGCGCGCGTCGTCGAGACGCCACTGCCGCTGTCGGAGATCGCCGATATGCATCGCGATCTGCGCGTCGAACATGCCGCCGAACAGCGCGTCGTCGTCGTTCGCCTGCGTTAGTTGTTTCTCCGCCTTGTCCAGGTCACCGGTTTCGAGAAGCGCGGCACCATACGAATCGTGCGCGAGAACGCCGGCCATTCTGAGGAAGAGCGGCTTGACGAGGTCCGGATACGCCGCCATCGGTGCGAGCATGTCGGCGGAGGCCCCAAAGACAGGACCGAGAACTTTCAACGTGGCGAGCGAAAACCGCGACCGGGGATCGGCGGCGCGCTGCAGGAGAGCCAATCCGCGCTCGTGAATCGAGATCGCCGTCTCCATTTGTCCCTGCTGCCGCGCCGTCTCTGCTAACGCGAAAAGGCTCAACCATGCACAGAACGGATCGTCGGCGGCGATGAACTTCTCCGCTGCTTCTTCGATCTCCGTCCGTGCCGAGGCCATGTCCCCCATCGAGCAATCGGTGATGCCCAGCAGCAGCCACGCTGACGCTTCGCCAGGCGCATCCGATCTTTCCTCAAATGTGTGACATGCCTTTACAAGCTCATCGCGCGCCTCGCCGTAGCATTGGGCCAACAGGAGGCCGCGCACATGTGCGAGCGGATCGTCCTGCGCGAACGCGGCTGACGGAAGCAGCAACATCACCACGCTGACCGCGCGCAGAAATCTCATCGTTCACTCCTCGGCGGAACGGATTCAAAAAACACCCGATCGATCGTCCAGTTCGGCGGAGTCGGCATCGGCTCATTCGCCGCTCGTGTGCCTGCGATCGTCTGCGCGAGCAGTTTTTCCAGCCCGTTCTTCTTCGTCGCGCGCCGCGGACTGCGCACACCCTTCCACTCGAGTCCGGAGAGACTCGGCAACGGCTCGTCGGTACAGAGCAGGACATAGGTATCGACGCCGTACGGCTCGCTCACGACGAACGGCCGCGTAGTAGTCAGGGCAATCTCCTCCGGCGCCTCGGTGAATGCGCGGCTCGGCGTCGGCGTCACGGGCAGGAGGTTCTCCACCGTGCCGATCTCGGGAGGAGGAAACAGCAGAACGCTGCTTCCGTCGCTGGCGATGACGAACACGTACACGTACTGCGCGAAGAACGGCTCACCGGCGAATGCGCCGCGTTCGCGCAGAACCAGGCTGTATCGCGCGTTTCCGGCGAGCCTTCCGTCATCGACCAGCGCGCCGTTGGAGATGCGCCGCACGGCAATGCGGTAGTGCGACGGCGACGCCGCGGGAGAGCGCAGGTCCTGCCACGACTGGACGGTTCGCAACCGCACGATCGCATCGCGCAACGCGGTGCTTCGCGCCGCATTCATCCACGCCGTGCGCAATGGCAGGAGACTTCGTGCGCGGTCGGCCGCCGCAACGAACGGGCGAATGCATGCGTACTCGATGCGGCCCTGCTTCAATCGGCCGGCGACGACATAGTCCGCCGTCTCCGGACTTGACGCGACCGCAACGCCGCTGATGCCGTCGAGCGCCTGGCTGACGTGCGCCGGCACCGGCATCTGCACGAACAGCGACGCATCCGCCGGCACGTGTGCGAGCGACGCGCCGCGGCCGATGCGGCGGCCATTCGCGACTAGTTCCCAGCCACCGTCGCACCAGCGGAGAAGGTGCGTCGGCGTCGTCTCGGTCGGATCGTCGATCCACCGAATGCCGCGATGCGCGGCCTCATCGCGAATCAAACGGACAACGGCGGCGACATCGCCGGATGCTCGCGGAATCCACACGCGCAATGGCGGACTGGGAGGTGCCGCCCACGTTACGATCTCGAGCAACGCACCCGGCTGAAGGCGAATCGCGCCGTGCGTCATACGGGCCGACGCGTGTGCCACGCCGAGGAGCGACGTCACCTCCAGCCGCACGTCGTCACGGCCGGCGAGCCGGAGCTCGCTGCCGGCGGTGACGCCGTTCGCCCATCCGCCCTGGAGCAGATAGTCGTTCGCGCCGTTCGCGCGCTCCACCGCGATCATCGCGTGATGATCGCGGCGGTCCGTGCGCATGCCGAGGAGCGGCGCGCCGCGCGCTTCGGCGCTGCCCGCGATCAGCGGCTCCTGCGCCGGACGCTCTGCGTGAAGACGCGCCTCCGCCCGCAGGAACGTTTCGCTGGCCGGCTCGCCTGCGTCGGCATCGCGCATCGCCCGCGCCAGCGCCCAGGTGAACGCGCCGCGGATTTTGCCGCTCTCATCGAGCGTCTCGAACGCAAGGTCGAAGTCCTGCGCCGCGGAGAGGATCAGCGCTCCCCTTCCCTCCGGCGACGGAGCATCGAACGGATCGGCGACGTCGCGCAGGTCGGGACTCACTCCGCGAACGTGCAGTCCTCCGTCGAGTCCACGCGCGCCCGATCCGCTGTGGCACGTGTCCAGCACGATGGTGAGCCGCCCGCCGCGATCGAGGATGGCATTGAAGACCGCGAGCAGCTCTTTGTCGCGAATGTCGGGCGCGCCGCGCCGCGAATCGGCCGGCAGGATCGACTCGTCGAGCCGGTCGGCCTCGCGCGAACGGGAGTTGCGCACCTGCGAGCCGTGCCCTGAGAAGTAGAAGAAGACGACGTCGCCCGCACGCGTCGCCGCGACGAGGCGCCGTTCCAGTTCCCGCAGGATCGCGCCGCGCGTCGCGGCCTGGTCGGTCAGGATGCCGATGTCGGCGGCGTTGAATCCGTACAGCGTGACGAGCAGATCGCGCATGATCTGTACGTCGTTCAGCGCCCCGTCGAGATTCGGGACGTCGCGGTCGGGAACGTTCCGGCCGGGAATCGCCGGCAAGCGGGACGCGGAGTAGTCGTTGATGCCGATCAGCAGCGCGTGACGGCTCGCCGCCCGCGCATCGAACGCGCCCCCGAGGACGATTGCGGCGATGGCGAACCACGCACGTGCGGACATCGCCGTGTAGGGACACGAAACGGCGGCGCCCGTTGTTGCCGACTTTTTTCGCCGGCCCGTGTCCATCTCCTCATCACCAAAAAGGAGGAGATATGAGTGCTTCGATTGTTCCTGTAGAGAGTTACTGCCGTGACTGCGGCTCGGTCATCCAAGCGCGTGCAGAGATCTGTCCGAAGTGCGGCGTGCGGCAGCGCATGATGCCCACCGCCGGCCGGAACCGTTCCAGCGCCGGCATCCTGGCGCTTTTCCTGGGCGGCGTCGGTGCCCACAAGTTCTACCTCGGCCAGACGGGCGCCGGAATCGTCTACCTGCTGTTCTGCTGGACGTTCATCCCCGCCTTCATCGGATTCATCGAAGGGATCGTCTATCTCTCGACCTCCGATGCGGCGTTCAACGCAAAGTACAACGTCGCGATCTGAAACAAAGAGCGCCGCGTTTCCGCGGCGCTCTTAGTTTGCTCATTCTCTTGTGAGAGGACAGAGCGCCAGGTCGTACGGCGATTTCCCTCGGGGACTGAGATTCAGCTGCTCCAACAGATTGGACCAGAGCGCCTGCCGCGGATGCAGCATCGCCCAGTCGGCCTGCGGATCGGTCGCCGAGGCCGCGCTCGTGGCAAACGGCACGAGACGGTCCGCACGCGCCGGAGGCGCTTTGAGCAGGTCATAGTAGATCTGGAAATGCTGTCCCGGCGCCGGCATCGGCGCAACAGCATCGGGCGCCGGCGCTTCGAACGGCGGCAGATTCATGACCGCCATCTCAACGACGCCGTCCTGTGGATGCAGTTTCATGGAACGGTGCTTCGCACTGTCATTGAAGTTCTGGTCGACGATCTCGACGAAATCGCCCGGCACGTGAATCTCCGCGGCGACCCAGTTCGCCACCGCCTGCGCATACGGCGCCTCAGGACCGTCGCCGGATGGCTTGCGGAAATGGACCGGCCGGGCTTTGCCGTCGACCTTGACCAGCGAGTACGTAAAGAACTTTCCGCTGCGCAGCTTCAGACGCGCCACGATCATGCAACCGGGAGGAGCCTCGCTGCTCGTTACCGCCGCCTTTAAGCCCTGCGACGCAGGAGCAACCTCGCTCAGCGCCGCGACCCAGGTGATGTCCTCGCGCTCCTCCGGCGTCGTCGGCACCATCTGCAATGCGCCGTTTTCCGTATGCGCACGCACGTTGCGCCGAATGTTCAGCGGCTCTTCCGGACCGTTCAACGTCAGATCGGAGCTGGACAGAAGCCACGCACCTCCGCCGAGGACGGCTCCATTGAGAGCGGTCACAGCCTGCGGCGCGGTCTTGTTCGCATAAAGAAACTGTGCGATCGATGCGTGATCTTCGGTGGTGCACGTTCCTTCGCAACTCGCTGCGCGCGCCACGACGACCGGCATGTGATGCGCAAGCGACGTTCCGTCCGATAAGGCATATTCATGCGGCGTATTGACCAGAAGTACCGTGATTTCCGTGCCGTCCGCGCTCGGACGGAGCGCGATCAGCCCGGTAAAGAAAATTCGTAAGATGAATCCACTCATTGTGATCTCCTCATTAATGGTCGGCCGAAGCCGGAAAGGGAGAGGAGGCGCAGCCGTTCATCTGAAATGCGGACCACGCCCATGCGGCGCGGTGCGCTCTTGATGGATGCGCGATCATCTCCTGTTGCGCCAACTGCAGTGCCTGTGCGGCATCGCGGCCGTTTCGATAGTGCTGATGAAACGAAACGAGCAGATCCTCGGTCGTACGGTTGTCGTTCACATTCCAGAGCGTACCGACCACGCCGGGCACACCCGCGGCCACGAACGGCCTCACGAGAGGAGCGAGACCTTCCGGACCGACAGGCGTACCACCCGCGCTGCTGCAGGCGGAAAGAACGGCCAGACGGGTTTTCGTCAATTGCATTTGCTTCAACAGATGCTCTGCGTCGATGACACCCGCGTCATCTCCTGCCGGCGCCAACAGGAAAAACGACCGGGAAGGGACCTCGGGATTTGCCACTCCGTGAGCGGCGAGATGGATGATCGTGTTGCCGGGAGCGAGCCGCAAAAACATGGGAACGGTGGCCTGTCCATCCATCAGCGGCGGCGCGACCGTTGCCGCACCTGCATAGACGGTTCGGATCCGCCCCGCTTCAGCGCGCGCTGCGTCCAGCCGCGCCAGTTTGTGAGCGATGTCGAGATGCCGGTTGAACGCCGGATCGGCAAAGAGGAGCACGGACTGTCCCGCCGTCCGCGACAACTGCCGGTCGCGCGCCGCTGAATACAAGAAGAGCGTCGCGCTCGCGTCCACGGAGACGGCATGGTCCTGAATCAGATACCGGCCGCCATTCCTCAAGGCGGCGAACGGCAGACCGTGCATCGAGCGGTCAGGGATAATGACCAACTTCGCGCCGCGCGGAACGAGCTTCAGCGGCTCGCGAAGCAGTTCCTGAAATGGCGCTCCGAGCGCCGCATCGAATTTCGCGTCACTGCGCATCCCCGCGAACCGCTGGAGGTCGTGGGTCCATTGCCTGATCGCGCTCTCGCCGACGGCGAGCATCCGGTGATCGGAAAACCCCCTGCCGATAATCCAGACGTACGTCCGGTCATCGAGCACGCTGTATTCGAGGAGAAACGCGCCGGCCGGCATCATTTCCGTGACTGCATCGAGCTGCAGCGGCTCGCCGTCCTGAATCCGATCGCGAAATTCGGCGGGAAGGTCGGTGCGCTGCAGCACCAGGTGCAATGGCTCGTAGCCGCGGGCCTTCTCCGCATATTCGAACGCTTCCACGGCAGCGCCGTCCTCCATGCGCTGGCGGATGAGACGGCGATAGGCTTCCTGCGAACGGGAAAAATACGCCGACCAGAGACGCTCCGCCTGGCTCGGCCGCTCGCTCTTATGATCGAGCGCTGCTTTTTCCTCGTCGCGCAGCGTCGCGATGGCGCGTTGCAGATCGTCCGCCGCGGCCCGCTGATTCCCGTTCAGACGATAGAGCTCGGCGCGCTGCAGGCGAAGCGACGCTGTCAGCGTCTGATAATACGTGGCCGACGCAAGCTGAATCGCTTCTGACAGCTTCTCAATGGCTTTCGGCCGGTCGGTGTTCGCCAGCTTCTGCGCGTCCGTTTCCGCAAGCCGGGCCCTGAATCCGATCGGAATGTACAGATTGCCGTCGCGCACTTTCCCCAACAGCGACGCCGACGCGGCAAGATCCGCCTCCGCGGCGCCGTAGTCCTTGAGGATCGCGTAGATTCCGGCGCGCGTCCGGACGGCGATGCCGAGGTTATGGCGAAGATTCTCTACGGCGACCGGCGTGGCGGCGCGGGACAGTTCGTCCTGAAGCATGCGTACGGCAAGATTCTGATAATGCAGTGCGACCGATGGATATCCCAGCTCCACCGCCGCCAGTGCGTTTTCACCCAGATACGTATGACGGTATTGCGCCTCGACGAGATTGGGCCAGTACCGCTGCGCAAGAAGCGCCGCCCGCCACGTCAGCGTTTCATCCCCGATCAGCCGGAAAAGGCCGACGATGATGTTCTGGACGCTGCCCGCATACTCCATGTCTTTCGCCGCCGTAAACGCGGCCTGAGCGGCTGAATACTCAGCCAGAGCGTCGATGTCATAACCGCGCGTCATCATCAGATATCCGCGGCCACCATGAACGCGCCCTGCGAGATCGCCATAGTGATGTTCGTTTGCGTCGCGCTCCACGTCGCGGAGCACCGCAAGCGCATCGTCATAATGCCCGCCCTGCGTCAGGGCCGTTACTCTGCCCAGCATCGCTCCGAGCCGCAGAGGACTGCGCGCAGCGGTCAGGGCACTTCCCGCCTGCTGGAACGCATCTCCCGCCGGTACCATCGTGGACTCCAGCTTTCGTCCGCTGCTGAACGCGCCGTGGGCCGCGGCTAATCGGGCCAGTTCCTGAGGATCGCGGCACAAACGGATTCGATCGACGATGTCGGCCAGATAGCGGTCGCGCGTAATCTCGGCAAATGCGGAGGCGATCATTTCCGCGAGCTGCAGCTGCGCCGCGCTTTCCGCTGCGTGGTTCCCCGCGAACGCCGCCGCCCATGCCGGCAGGATCTCGTCTTCGACGTAACGCCGGGCGGCGGTGCAGTACGGCGCGACCAGCAGCCGCACTGCATTACGGTCGCCGGTCCGGGCCGCGAGCGGCAGCCGCTCCTTGTTCAGCTTCCACCGTACGGCCTCTTCACGGCTGCGTTTTGCCAGAAGTTTTTCATAATGACGGGCTGCTTCTTTCGCCCACTGTGAGGAATCCTCCTTACGCAGCGCGTCCCAGGAATCGATCGCGTCCGCGGAGAATCCAAGCTCCTCCTGCGCCAATGCGCGGTTGAAACGGGCCGCGGTCAATGCCGGTGCCTTCCTGCACGCGCGGTCCGCAGCATCCAGCGAACGGACAAAGTCCGATGGATGATCGCTGCGCTGTGCCCGCACGTAATACGCGCCGGCCAGATCGCTGAGCAGGCGGCCATCCGCTGCCGGCGTGGCGAGCTTCTCCAGTTTTTCCACCGCCGCATCCGTACATTGCGGAACCGAGGAAATGAGGAGGACAGCATCGGCAGCCGTGTTCATGGCGTCATCGCATTCATTGACGCTTAAGGACACCAGATCCCGCGGAAGGTTGGGCTTTCCGCAGTCGGCGCTCTCGACCACGTGCTCGGGCAGAAGAACCCTCGCGCAGGGCCGCCATTCTTCCTGCCCGCTGAAGCGCGGCTCCGCCGTCCGCACCGCGGCTGTCTCACGGGGATGGCAGCGCAGGGAGAGCAGGCACAAAGCGATGGCAAGGCCGGACTTGCGCCCGGCGTGGGAGCGAAGACTCATCAGGACCCTCTCGTGAGCAGACGGAATGTTTACCGAATAATGGACCGGGAAGATGATATAGGAAAGGAAATGCCTGAGGACCGCGACGCCGCCTTCGAGGCGCTATTCAACTATTACCCGGCGGTCGTCTCCCTGTTACGCAAACTCGACTTCGATCTCGAAGACGCGCGCGATCTCGCTCAACAGGTGTTTCTTCGTGTCTATCAGCACATGGACGCGTATCGCGGCGAGGCGAAATGGAGTTACCTGGAGCAGGTGACGCGGCGTCTCGCATACAACGCCATACGCGACCGTCACGCCGCAAAACGGGAAGGAATCCGCGTTGCCGCCGAGGAGATCGTCGAGCTGGCCGATGAGCGCACCCCGGCCGCCGACGCAACGCTGGAGAGCGAGGAAACCAGCCGGCGCCTCTGGCGAGCCGTCAGTCAGCTCTCGCCGGATGACCAGACCGCCCTCCGCTGGCAGATGGCCGGTCTCTCCTACGATGCCATCGCCGGAAAGCTCGGCATCACCGTCTCCGCGCTGAAGTCCCGGCTCAACGTCGCCCGAAAGCGATTGCGCGTTCTCCTCGGTGACGAGCATGATGGATTGGATGGCCGCGAATGATCAGTAAGCAGGATTGGGACGCCGTATACCGCCGCCAACTCGCCGATGGCCGCAAGCGCCTCGGCCCGCCGCCCACGTTCGACGAAGTCGAAGCGCTCTCTCGCGGACAACTGCCCGACGACGAGGCCGAACGCATCCGCGAACTGCTGTCGTACTACCCCGACCTCCTGCGCGTGCTGACGGAACCGTTCCCCGACGCGGACGACGGCGTCCTGACCTCCGATGAGCTGAAGACGGACCTCGCCCGCATTCGCGAACGTGTCCGCACCGCCTCTCCGGAGCCGATCGTCTTTCCGCGTAACGAACCCCGCCGCGCGTTTGCCCTTGCGGCAGGCGTCATCATCGTCATCGCGCTCGGCGGCCTGTTCGCGTGGCGGTTGGCGTCGCACCCACGCGCGGTGGTTGCGCAGGTTCTCTATCCCGAACGCGGCCGCGGCATCTCCGCGCGCGGCGTTCCCTCCGAGACGCCGGCGCGGCTATCGAAAGACACCGATTACCTTCTGCAGCCCGTCTTCGACTCACCCCGGCAATACCGCGAGTATCGCCTCGAGCTCCTCGACCTCGGCACCACTCCACCACGCCGCGTCTGGCTTCGCGACAACGTGGCGCAAACGCAGGACGGCACCTACCCCACCCGCCTCTCCACCCGCGAGCTCGACCCCGGCCTCTACCGACTCGTTCTTTACGGCATCGACGGAACCAGCGACTATCTCACCGACTACACGATCCGCGTGACAGCGAAGTAGCCCACCCTCGTTATGACGCCTCTTCCTCGCCATTCGCTGCACTAAGACTCAGTTCGAAACGTGGCGGATTCAGTAGTTGGCTTTGTCGCTGCCGCAGAGAGCACCGCCGCGACGAGTAATTCGGTTGGTAGCGCATACGGGATTCGAACCCGTGTTACCGCCGTGAGAGGGCGGCGTCCTGGACCCCTAGACGAATGCGCCGGGATGGTGGGGACCGGGAAGATAGCGTGCGGCTGCCCCTCGGTCAAGGGCGGTCAACGAAGGACGCGAAGCGGACATTCCGACGGCCGCTCCCCATCGTAGGCGTAGCGGGCGCGGAGCAAGCGCGATTGCGTTCGCGATCAGCACACACACGCTCGTCGCCGAAAATCTGGTTCGCTATAGTTTGAGGATGCCTAACCAAGAGCTCCCGACGATGGAACGGAAGGACCCTTTCAACGCCAGGGTACTCTCCGTCACCGCGCTTCTGGTTTCCATCGCAAGCCTGGCGATCAGCATCTGGACAACACAACGCCGGCATGCAGAGTGGCTGGCGACTGCCGCCGCTCAAGTCGTCGTTAACGTTGATCCGGTGATCTGGAAGGTGTTCGCGAACCAGCAGTCAGCAGAGACGTTCGCACCCGGCTACATCGACGTGAACGCAGCACAGCTTGCACCCCGGGATTCTGCTCCGCAGGATGAACAGTACGGTCTATTTGTACGCCTGGTTGCGAAGGACAGAGTCAGCGGGAAGATGGACCCTCTCGATGCAGCGAGCACCGTCACGGATTTGCAGGACCTGTTGCTCAAGTCCCACCGGGATCCGTCTCACTTTGTGATCAGAAAGCATCTCCGGTTCCGCTTTCAGTTCAAGAATGTCGGTGCCACGCCAGCGTCTCAGTTTCGAGCCGACATCCAAGCTGGCACAGACAGCGAGTGGTTGCCTGTAATTCAGGGAGTGCCTACCGACCTGGTCGCCGGTCAGTCGATCAGCACATTCGCGGACGTGCTTCTGCCGATCGAGCGGCAGGTGCCGGAATACGTACTTCTGCGTGCAACGGTCGATTTTGTAGACATCGAAGGTCACCGCACTCGTCAAACCTATCCGTTTTATTTCGCAAAGCGACACGGAATGATCGCTGCCGGGGTGCCTCCTGGCCCGTAGCCGCGCAGGCGCATGGCGTCGGTACGCTGGAGCTCTAGAAACGCCTACCGTGCCTGCCAGCCGGCAACCGGCCAACGACTCCGATTTCGGGCAACAAACCAGAGACTCAGCCCCTCCCAGCCAGATCTTTCCATTGCGGGCGAAACGCGTAGATGGCTCAGCGCGTTGGGATCCCCTCATCCGCCCGCAGACCCCTTATCGATCATCGTCATCCAACGTGAACCCGGTCACACCAATCGGAACCGTCCCCTCTTTCGGCGTCCCGCGAATCCGGCTCGCCGCGATCTTTTCTTCGCCGTCGGGCGCGACCTTCGTCACGCGCGTGTTCATCTGCGCGCGGGCGCTGGCGAGGTAGACCTTGATTCCTTTCTCCGTGTAGATGCGCTCGATCTCGGACTCGTCGGCGTCGATGACGATGTAGTCGTCGATGCGGCTGGAGTAGATCGCGAACCTGCCGTTCGCCTGCTTGTCGATGCGCCAGGCCATAGGTCGTAGCTTAATCCCGCAGCGCGTAACGAAGGCCCAGCCGGATCGTGCGCGGCGTGCCGAGGGTGAGGACGGGCGTGGCGCTCACTTCGACGCGGCGATTCGTGGCGTTTTCGATGGCCATGGTGACGTCGAGGCGCGCGGCCATCGGATACGAGGCGAAAAGATCCGCCACCGCGTAGCTGCGAAGAGGGAACTGGTTGAGGTCATCGTCGAACTGCATCGACGACCAGCGCGCCTGCATCCCCAAGCTGCCGTGCGCCGGCGTGAATGCAAGCTGGAACGTCGCGGTGTTGCGCGGCACCTGCGGGAGGCGTTTGCCGGTCAGATCGCCGCCGGTGACGACGGCATCGCAGAAGAGATAGCCGGCGGAGAGTTTCCAGCGGTTGCTCAGCCGCTGTTCGGCATCGAGCTCCGCGCCGCGCGAACGGCTGCTGCCGAGGTTGCGGCGCTGGCGCGTGATGAGCGCGGGCGTGGTGGAGAGGGTGACGTTGGCGATCGTGTCGTCGGTGGTCATCGAAAACATCGTCAGCCGCACCGGCCCGCTGCGGGCGCCGAGCTCGATCGCGGAGAGATGCTCGGCGCCGAGCGATTCGTTCGCCAGCGTCTGCACGTTGCCGACGCGGAAGTTTCGATACAGCTCGTTGAGCGTCGGCGCGCGGAACGATTGGTACGCGGCGGCGGTGAGCGTGAGCCGATCGGAGGCGCGTACGAGCAGCGTCAGGCGCGGACTCCAGGCGTCGTCGCTGCGATTCGCGAGCGGGGCGCCGTTCCGCTCCGCGCCGTAGTTGCGCCAGGAGTCGAAGCGGATTCCGGCGCTGAGCGTGACCCGCGGCGAGAGCGTGGCCACGTCCTCGGCGTACGCGGCGGCGTTGCGCTGCCGGCCGGAAACATCGGAGGGGGTGACTTTGCCGTTGACGGCGTACTGCAACTCGTCGCTGGCGCCTCTGACTTGCCTTGCATCCGCGCCGGCGACGATGACGTTGGGTCCGATCGTTTCGAACCATTGCACCGATCCGCCGCGGCCCGACGACGGCACGCGCTGGTCGACGGTGAGCCGTTCGCTCCTGCGGTCGGCGGCGACGGCGGAGAAGGTCTGGTGGTAATCCTGATCGCTGCCGTAGCCGCGCAGCAGCAGCGAGCCGGCGCTCGTGCGTACGTCCGTTCCCGCGGCAAGCTGGCGGATGGCGGTGTCGTTGATCTGCAGCGGCGTCCCGTTGTTGCGCGACTCGGAATAGCGCGAGAGCCGCAGAAACGATCCGGCGTAACGCAGCGTGCCGTCGAGCGTCGTGTGGCGCGCGTCCGCGTCGACGTCGACCGTTCCGCGCTGCGACGGCTGCACCAGAATGTAGCCGTTCGTGCTCAGGAAATCAGCGTCGATGCTGCCGCTCCAGCCGCCGCGCTTCATTGCCGCGAAGAACGACGCGGTTCCCGTCCCCTCGTTTCCCGCACTCGTCTCAAACACAACGTCGTCATTGCCGCGGCGGATGAACTGCACGACACCGCCCATCGCACCACTGCCGTAGAGATCGGAGGCGCCGCCGCGTACGACCTCGATGCGCTCGATCGCTACGCGTGGAACGCGACCCCAGTAGATCCAGCCGCCGAACGGATCGTTGAGCGGGATGCCGTCGTCGAGCACGAGCGCGCGCGATGCGCCGCTGGCGCCGATGCCGCGCAGCGAAACGCCCTGCGACGTCGGATTCGCGCTGCGGCTTCCCGAGCGGCGAAAGAGCGTGAAGCCGGGCACCTGGCGCAACGCGTCGTCGGTCGTCGCCGCCGCGGTGGTCTTCATCGACTCGGCTGTGATCACCACCACGCTGGCCGGCGTATCGCTCAGCCGCGTCTGTGTCTGCGTGGCCGTGACGACGATGGTGTCGGATGACCTCGGCAGCGTTTGAGGATCGTCAACAAGAACGGCACAAAGCGCGAGGAGAGCGAGCATCACCAGCGGGTTACGATAACGTATGAACGCTCTCAATCTCGCCTGCGCCACCGCACTCTTGATGACCGCCTCGCTCGCGATCACCGCCGCCGAACCTGCTGCCAAACACGGCCTCGATCTGGCCGGTATGGACACGTCCGTGAAGCCTGGCGACGACTTTTACGAATACGCGAACGGCACGTGGGAAAAGAACACGCCCATTCCGCCGGACCGCGCCGCCTTCGGCGTCTTCACCATCCTCGAAGAAAAAGCGAACGAGCGGACGTCGAAGCTGATCCAGGATGCGGACAAGTCGAAAGCCGCCGCCGGTTCCGAGGAGCGGATGATTGGCGATTACTACGCCGCGTTCATGGACGAGAAGGCGATCGAAGCGCGCGGCCTGAAGTCGGTCCAGCCGGAGCTCGACAAAATCAACGCGATCAACAGCAAGGCATCGCTGGCGCGCGTCCTCGGCAGCCAGTTGCGCGCCGACGTCGATGCGCTGAACAACACGAATTTCCACACCGATCGGCTCTTCGGCCTCTGGGTCTCACCCGATTTCGACAATCCGTCGCGCAACGTGGCCTATCTCCTCCAGGGCGGACTCGCTCTCCCCGATCGCGAGAATTACCTTCGCAAGGATCCGAAAGACGTCGAGCTGCAGACGAAGTATCGCGAGCACATTGCTGCGGTCCTGAATCTCGCGCACATCTCCAACGCCACGGAACGCGCGACGCATATCTACGATCTCGAGCACAGGATCGCTGAGGCGCACGTGAGCCGGACCGATTCCGAGGATGTGCACAAGGCGAACAATCCGTGGAAGCTGCGCGAGTTTGCGGCGAAGGCTCCGGGGCTCGATTGGAACGCATACTTCAAAGCTGCCGACCTCGATAACCAGCCGATGATCATGGTCTGGCAGCCGTCCGCGGTCACCGGCATCGCGGCGCTCGCCGGCAGCGAGCCGCTCGACATCTGGAAGGATTACCTCACCTTCCACGCACTCGATCGCGCCTCGGGGCTTCTACCGAAAGCGTTCGCCGATGAGGCGTTCAAGTTCTACGGCACGACGCTCTCCGGCGCGCCGCAACAGCGCGCCCGCTGGAAGCGCGGCGTGGCCGCGACGGGCTTCGCACTCGGCGATGCCGTCGGCAAGCTGTACGTGAAGCACTACTTCCCGCCCGAGGCGAAGAAGGCGGCGCAGACGATGGTGAAGAACATCGTGGCCGCGTTCGGACGCCGCATCGACAAACTCGACTGGATGTCGCCCGCCACGAAGACAAAAGCGAAAGCGAAACTGAGCACGCTCTATGTCGGCATCGGCTATCCGGAGCATTGGCGCTCCTACACTGGACTCAAAATCACGCGCGACGACGCCCTCGGCAATCGCGATCGCTCCTCGCTCTTCGACTACCACGCGTCGCTGGCCAAGCTCGGCAAGCCGGTGGACAAGACGGAATGGTGGCTGACTCCGCAGACGGTGAACGCGCTGAACGTGCCGCTGCAAAACGCGCTCAATTTTCCCGCCGCCATCCTCAATCCGCCGTTCTTCGATGCGAAGGCCGACGCGGTCCTGAACTACGGCGGCATCGGAACCGTCATCGGTCACGAGATCAGCCACAGCTTCGACGATCAGGGCAGCCAGTTCGACGCCGCGGGCCGTCTGCGCAACTGGTGGACGAAGGAAGACTTCGCGCACTTCACCGAAGCGGCCGATCGTCTTGCATCGGAATTCGACAAGTACGAGCCGCTGCCGGGCATGCACATCAACGGCAAGCTGACGCTGAGCGAGAACATCGCCGACGTGGCGGGCGTCTCGGCGTCGTACGACGGCTACCGCCGCGCGTACGGCGACAAACCGGCGCCGTCCGCCGACGGCTTCACCGGCGACCAGCGCTTCTTCCTCGCCTTCGCCCAGGTCTGGCGCTCGAAGCTGCGCCCGGAGGCGCTGCGCAATTCGCTGCTGACCAACGGCCACGCCCCCGGCCAATACCGCGCCGACACCGCCCGCAACATCGACGAGTGGTACACCGCGTTCGATGTGAAACCAGGCGACAAGTTGTATCTCGCGCCGAAGGAGAGGGTTAGGGCGTGGTGAGCCGGCACGGCCGGCAGCGTTGATTGCCCAAGGCTCCAGGACGATTGCGGCTGACGATTTCCTGTCGCTGGAGACAGGCATACTCGATCGCACATGCCCGTCCTCCTGCCGCCGCGGCGTCCCGTTCGGCCGGTAGTGCGGGCGTCCTCGCCCGACGGTGGGTTCCGCGACAATTTCAAATTGCGATTTGAATCCCCGAAACCACCGCTGGGCGGGGACGCCCAGCGGTAGCAGGCGAGACGCCCGCACTACGAATGCGAGTCTTCGTTCGGGCGTAGCGGGAGTTTTGCCGACACGGCGAACGCGATGACGAGGAATGCGGCGCCGTAGAGCAGCGCGCGGCGGTTTCCGGCGGTCGTGGCCTCGCGGCGCAGCTGCACCATCTCGCGCCGCGATTCCGGTTCGACGCGCGCGAAGACTTCGGCGCCGCCGAATGCGAGCGATGACGACTCGGCGCGCAGCATGTTCGCGATCGGCGCTTTCGATTGCGCCGGAATGCGCGGGCTGCGCGCCACATCCGCTTCGAGGGTGGTCAGGATGGTCGACAGCAGGATCGCCCCGATGATCGCGGCGCCAAGCGACGAGCCGATCTGGCGGAAGGTGTTCGTCAGCCCCGACGCCTCCCCCGCTTCGCGCACCGGCACGGCGGAGAGCGTGAGGTTGTTGATCTGCGAGAGGACCAGGCCGAGACCGGCGCCGTAGAGGGCCAGGCCGGGGATGAGCATGGCCAGCGACATGCCGGTCGCCAGCACGAAGCGCAGGACGAGAATGGCGATGATGTTGATCACGATGCCGCTCTGGATCAGCCGCTTGTGCGGAATGCGCTTCGTCATCGTCGCGGCCAGCGGCGAGACGATGAGGAGCGCCAGCGACATCGGAAGCAGCGTCAGTCCGGTGTGGAAGGCGTCGAGTTGTTTGACCGCCTGAAGAAACACCGGCATCGAGAAGACCACGCCGTTCTGCGCCAGCATCAGGAGGCCGGTGATCGTCGCTCCGGAGACGAAGGCGGCGTTTTTGAAGATGCGCATCGAGACGATCGGCGTTTCGCCGCGCTGCTCGAGGCGATACTCCCAGATCCCGAACACGATGAGGATTGCGAAGCCGATCGCCCAGGCCATCGGCGTGATCGAGAGCGGGCCGGGCTGCCAGATCGGGAACGGCTTCTGCGCGCGGATCCAGCCGTACGTCGTCGATTCGATGATGCCGAAGACGACGAAGAAGAGACCGACCGCCGACAGCGCGACGCCGGGCCAGTCGATGCTCTTGCCGCGCCGCTCGCCGCTGTCTTCGATGATGACCGAGCCGGCCAGCAGGATGGCCACGACCACGACGTTGATGCGAAAGCCCCAGCGCCAGGAAAAATGCGTGGTCAGGAATCCGCCGAGGATCGGGCCGATGGCGGATGCCGCCGCGGCCACGCCGCCCCAGATGCCGAAGGCGAGCGCGCGGTCGTGGCCGCGATACTTCGTGATCAGCAGCGACGCGGTGGCCGGCATCATCATCGCCGCGCCGATCCCTTCGATGATCGATTCGCCGGCGATGAGCGTCGGGATGTTGCGGCTGATCGAGGCGATGAACGAGCCGGCGGCGAAGATCGCCGCCCCGGTGTTGAACATCCGCTTGCGTCCGAAGAGATCGCCCAGCCGTCCGCCGGTGACGGTCAGCGCCGCCAGCGTCAGCGAGTAGGCCGAGATCACCCACTGAAGACTTTGCAGCGTCGTATGCAGCTCGCGGATCAGCGTGGCCAGCGAGACGTTCAGCAGCGTGGTGTCGATGATGACGATGGCCAGCGCCAGCGAAAGCACGAGCAGCTGCCCCCACTTGCGGAGAAAACTCTCATGCTCGATCGGCTGCGAACTCATGAATGCGGAGCGGAGTTCAAGATGACTGCCAGCGTAGTGCGGGCGTCCCCGCCTGCCGCCGCCGGGGCGTCCCGCCCGGCGGTGGTTTCTGAAATCAATCGCCAGATGGGAATCTCGCGCAGAAACCACCGCCGGGCGAGGACGCCCGGCGGCAGCAGGCGAGACGCCCGCGCTACGCTATGGCAATTCGACGCTCGCCGTCTCCCCCGCGTTGATCACCACCGGAACGCTCATCTGCACTTTTCCATCGCTGCCGACTGTGGCGACGATGTAGTTGCCCGGCGGGATCGACTCGTACGGACCGTTCGCTCCCGGGTGGAGCTCGCCTAGCGCGCGCTGGGTGCCGCCGCCGGGGTGATCGAGGCGGACGGATTGCGTCGTGCGGGCGCGGATCAGCAGAGTGCCGCCGCGCACCAGCGCGAGGTTCACGTCCGCGGGCGTGGTGAACGATTGCGCTTTGAAGATGTAGCCGCTGGCGAAGCCGCCGGCCTGGTAGGTGCCGGGTTTCAGCCAGGCTTTGAACGTGCCGGTGTCGACTTTCTCGGCTTGCCCCATGAACGCCTTCGACGACGGATCGGTGATCGTTACATTGCCGTCGATGGGCGCGCCGCTTGTGGCGTCGAGAAGGTGAATCGTGACCGCGCCGGCCGGCTCCATGCGCACTTCCACGTCCGGCGCCGCGCCGTTCGTAACGACGACCTGCTGTTTGACCGTGGCGTACTGCTCGCGGTTCACGGAGAGGTCGTACGACGAATCGCCGAGCGCTTCGATCACGAAGCGGCCGTCCGAATCGGTCAGCGCCTGTCCCGATCCCGCGACGCGCGATACCGCGTTGACGCGCGCATTGGCCAGGCCCGCGCCGCTCGTCGCGTCGACGACGCGGCCTCGCAGCGTGGCACCGTGAATGTCGATGTCGAACGTCCCGCTGCCAGCCACCGTGTATTTCGTCTGGTACGCGACGCCGGCGCCGCTGACGCGGACGTTGTAATCGCCGGGCGCCAATCCCGAGGCGGTGTACGTGCCGTCGGGCGCAATCATCGAGCCCGTAGCGGCGCCGGGCGACGCCGGGCGGACCGGGACGAACGCGATGCTGCCGCCCGCCACCGCGGTGCCGCCTTTCGTGACGTGGCCGCTGACGGTGATCCCTTCATCGAAGTTCAGCTCCACCGGCGGCGCGACGCCGTTTTCGATGGTGATCGTCTTCGTCGGCGCCATGCGGCGGTTGCTGGCCGAGGTGAGAAATGCATCGAGGCGTACGCGGCCGTCGGGCAGGCCGGTCAGGGAGAAGTTTCCGCTGGCGTCGACATACGTTTGGTTGCGCGACGTCCCGCCCGAGGCCGTGACGATCACCTGCGTCAACTGCTCCGGAGGAAGGCCGGTGACGCGTCCGGTGATCGTGGCGCCGGCGTCCATCGTCAGCGTCAGCGCACGGCTTTGCGGCAGGTCGACGTTGTCCGCCTCGGCGCTGACCAATCCTTCCTTCCGCGCCACCACTTTGTACTTGCCGTCGACCAGCCCCTGAATGAGGAACGAGCCATCGCTGTCGGTCGTCGCGGTCGTGTTGCCCATGCCCTGTTGGCCGGGAGTATTCGCGGTGACAAAAACCGAGGCCATGCCGGCGCCGGTACGATCGACGACGCGTCCGCGCAGTTCGCGGCCGTGGTCGAGCTCCGCATCGAGATGCACGTCCTTGCCCGCGGTGACGGTGATCGGCTTGTGCAGAACGATGTAGCCGCTCTTCTGAAACTCAATCGTGCGATCGCCCTCGGCCACGCCATCGAGCGAGTAGAAGCCGTCGGCGTCGGTGGTCGCATTGCCGAAGGCCGGCGATCGCTGAAAACCCTGCCGCACCTGCACGCCGGCGACCGGCGCACCGCTGGACGTGACGCGGCCCGAGACGGTCGTTCCGCGATCGAGCTGGATGTCGATGTTGCTGACGGTCTTGCCATCCTCCGCGTTGATGTCGCTGCGCGATCCCGGCACGTAGCCGGTGGCCCGCACGAGAATCTCGATCGCGCCGGGTGTCACGTTCTCGAGCGCGTAATGGCCGTCGTCGGCGTGAATCGGCGATCCGGCATTCGCGAAATCGTTCGGACGCGGGTTGCCGCGCCGCGGGAGAAGAACGGTGAAGTCAGTGACCGGCTGCTGCGTGGCGCGATCGGTGATGCGGCCTTCGATGCGCGCGCCCTGCGGCATGGTGATGGTGACGTCGCGCGCCGGCGCGTTTACGGTGACCGGCGCCGAGGTGAGGTTTCCGTCGACGGTATGCGCGGTCAGGACCGACGATCCCGATGCGACTCCGGCGATGGTGAACGAGCCGTCAGCTGCCGAGGTGGCGGTCCGCTGCATGACCGCGGTCGGCGCGTCGACGATGGCGCCGACGACGGGCGTGCCATCCGCGTGCACGACGCGTCCGCTGATCTCGACGCCGCGATCGACCGTGATGACGATCTGCGGCGCGCGCGCGGTCAACGGCTGGTTTGGCGACCGCACGGGCGCGATGTCATCGCCGACCACCATCAGATCGTGCCGCCCCTCGGTCGTACGCACCGAGACGATGCCGTCGGCGCCGGTGCGATGACAGTCGGGTTTCGACGGATCGGCGCAGGCAATCATCACCGCGCGCTGCCTGCCACCTTCAGTGCTGCGCGTGACGTTGACCTGCGCGTTTGGCACAGGCTGCCGCTGTTTGTCGATCACCTTCACCTGCGCGACGAAACCCTTGGCGAGCGTGATGACGAGGTCGTTGCGCGTTTCGCCCGGCTGCCAGATTCGCGGCGCCGAACTGCCGTTGACGTAGTCGCGCTTCGCCGCGGTGACCGGAATGGCGGACGGCGCGGGAACGATGCGCACCGCGAATTCGCCCGCCGCATTCGTCAGCGAGGTCCGGCCGCGAGCGCCGGCGTTTCCGAGCGCGGTCACCATGGCCGCGCCGACCGGTTTTTTCTCTTCGTCGATGACGCGCCCTTTTGCCTGCGCAAACTGCTGCGCCACGAACGAGCGCGTCTTCGTCGCCGGCAACGTCACGCTGGCCGATTCGATCGCGAACGCGGGATGCATGCCGCCGATCTGGTAGGCGCGCGGGAGCAGCGGCGCGAAGCTGAAGTTTCCTTTGGCGTCGGTCACGGCGGTCATCGATACATCGTCGCCGCCGTTCAACGTCATACGCGCGCCACCGACAGCAACGCCGCGCTTTGTGTCGCGCAGCGTGCCGGTGAAGCTGCCGCCGGGAGCGAGACGGATCTCGACGCTTGCTGCTTTCGAACGCGCCGCCATCCCGACGTCGTTGCCGCGCGCGGCGGTGATCGATTGCCAGCTCTCCGGCGCATGCGCGATGGCAAACGTGCCGTCGTCGCCCGACTCCGCCAGCGGCCAGCCGTTGATCGAAACGATCGCGTGCGGCACCGGGCCGGCGGCATTCACGACGCGGCCGCGAACGGCGACACCCGGCGTCAGTTTCACGTCCAGCGCGCTGCCGGCATCGCGGCGCATCACCGCGTAATCGGGATGGACGACGACGACGGCGTTGGCGGCGGCAATCGGCACGTCACCCGATGCGTTCGTGCGCCACGCGTCGGCGCCGGAGAGGACGATCGCGTTCGCCACCGCCTTGCCGCCGGCGGTTATGTGCAGCGTGTGCGCCGGGGAAGAGGCGAGCGCGATTGCGCCGAGGTCCTCGCCGTCGACGGTGGGCGTGGTGACGCGATGGCGGCCGGGAGATTCGACAGCGACGTCGACCGCGGTGGCGCCCTTCACATCGAGCGAAAACGCGCCGGTGTCAGACGACTGCGCCGTCGCCAGCGGCTCGCGATCGATTTTCCCCGCGAGCAGCCGCGCGCGCATGGCCGCTGAATTTTCGGCGGCGTAGGCGCGGATCGTGGCGCCGGCGATCGGCTTTCCGTCGGGATCGATGACCGTGCCGGTGATCGCGGCAAATGCATTCGATACGGCGGCGAAGGCGAGAGCGAAAAGGATGGCTGGCTTGCGCATGTCGATTCGGACGATTGATCAGGAAAGACGTTTCTCGATCGCAAAATGCTGATGTGCGGCAGCGAGCGCGGCCGGCGTCTTGCCGTCGTCGCCCGCAACGCGCGGGTCGGCGCCGTTCGCAAGAAGAAGATCGACGATCGCTTCATCGCCATGCTGCGCGGCGGTGTGCAGCGCGGTGTAACCGAGCTGCTGCCGCGCGTTGGCGTCGGCGCCGCGCGCGAGGAGGAGTTGCATCGTCCCGGCATCGCGTTGTGCCGCCGCCGCGTGAACGGGAGCGACGAGCAGCGCGTTGCGCGCGGACGCCCCGACGTCCGCACCGCGCTCGATCAGCGCCCGCGCCAGCCGCGGATGCCCGAAGAAGATCGCCAGCCCGAGCGGCGGGAAACCGTCGTCTGAATACGTTTCGAGCAGTGCGGCATCGGCGTCCAGCATCTGCAGTGCGGTCGTTTCATCACCAAGCGCGCACGCTTCGCAGAAGGTGAGACGCGCACCGCCGATGAAGAGCTGCGCCAGTTCCGGGTGTCCGTTGTAGACCGCGAAGAGAACCGGCGAGATGCCGTTCAGCCGGGCATCGAGGAGCGATTCATCGGCATCGAGCAGCGACGCGACGGCAGCCGCGTCGTTGGTGCGAATGGCTTCGAAGAGTTCTTTCATGGCTCTACTCAATGAAGAGATTTCCGGCTGTTTGCGGCGTTCGACAGTATCCCACTCCACCAATTGCAGAGTTTGGCGGCTTCGAGCCTGATCGCGGCGACAATTTTCCGGCACGAAGCTTGAGAAGGAAAGATGTGATGGAAAAGCGGCTCTGCGACATCTGTGGACATTCACGCGCGGCCCACGTCGACGGCGTTCATTGCGCGCTCTGCCGCTGCAGCTCCGAGCGGACGGCGGCGGTGCAGCAATCGCTCGTGTTCCGCAACGCGCTGCCGATCCGGACCGCCGGAATCGGGCGAAAAAGGTAAGCGAATTCGAAGGATTACTTCGGCACCGGCCGTCGTTGCAAACTTTCATGAGCGAAAAGGCCACGAAACCTTCGAAGACCGTCAGCGTGTCCGAACGCAATCTGCAAAGCGCCGCTCTGCGGCTGCTGCCGAAGCACAACAAGCTCGTCTCGCCCGAGGTGGAGTACCTCCGCCGCGTGCTGGGCGAGCGCGCCACGCAGCAGCAGATCGACGAGAAAGTGCTGCTGGTCCGCAAGCTCCCCTGGTCGGAAATCGTCCACGATTGAACGACACCGAACTCCCCTCCGAAGAGTCGCCACGCTCCGATTCAGCGTGCGATACCCCATCTCCAGCTGAAGAAGCGCCGCCGAGGCCGGAAATCCGCGCCGCCTTCGAGCCAACCTGCTGCGGCTCGGGCTGCGCGGACTGCCCGTTCTGAATGCTTCGCTTCGCGCGTTGTCGGTTGTCGGTTGATTGCGCTCGCGCGTTGGCAAGCACAGTACGACGTGCGGTAGCAAAGTCACCGCTTTTGAGATTGAGACCGCGATATCCGATGCACTCCCAAAGCGGCGGCTTTGCCACTCCAACCCAACGCGCGAAGCGCAATCAACCGACAACCGACAACGCGCGCTAGCGAAGCTTCATCGCGTCCGCGTACAACCCATGAAAGTGATGCACTCCGTTTTCCCGCGATGGGGAGTAGCGGCCGGTGTCGTAGGTCGTTGAGCGCAGGCCGCGTTGGACGGCTTCGCAGATGTCGATGTCTTCGAGCTGGATCTCGTCGCTGAAGGCGATCGTTTCGTCGATACGCTGCTGGACGCCGGGCGCATCCGGATCGGCAAAGTACCAGTCGAAGAGCGTCAGCGTGCGCGTGGGGCCGAGCGGCACGATCAGGTTCGTGGAGAAGTTGTCGGGATAGACGTTCAGCATCAGGTTCGGCCAGATCCAGAAGTAGTCGATGTCGTCCGCCGGATCGTTGACGCGGATCCGCTCCGGGCGCTTCAGCGGCGCATGCTGGATCGAATAGTTCGTCCGCGTCTCGGTGCGGTAGCTCGGGTAATCGAGCTCGCGGAACAGGCCGGGATGAACGATCGGGATGTGGTATCCCTCGAGGTAGTTGTCGACGTAGACCTTCCAGTTGCAGTCGAGCGTCCACTCCTTGCGCGCCGCCAATCGATAGCCGTCGTAATTGCGCGGCGCAAGCCGTCCGACCAGATCGCCCAGGAACTCCGGCAGCGCCTTCGCCTCGGCGTCGAGATTGACGAAAACCAGCTCGTTCCATATCTCGACGCGAAATCGCGGCAGCGAAAAATCTCCGCGATCGAAACATTCGACGCCGCTCATCTCCGGCGTCTGCAGCAGCCGGCCGTCGAGTCCATACGTCCAGCCGTGATAGCCGCACTGGAGGACGGGACGCTTCCCCTCCCCTTTCGCGACCGGACCGGCACGATGCCTGCACACATTCGACAGCGCTCGCAACTCGCCATCATTTCCTCGAACGATCAGCAGCGGTTCATCGGCAAGCGTGGTCGTGAAAAACTGGCCAGCATCGCGCACCTGATCCGCGCGTCCGGCGAGCTGCCACGACCGTCCGAACACGTTGCGGTTCTCATCGTCGAAAACGGCCGGATCGAAGTAATAGCGCGACGGGAGCGTGCGCGCGAATGCGAGGCGCGAGTCGAATTGATAGTTCGTCATTTCTTTCGAACGAGAAGGTACAACGGGATGGTCAGCACGAGAACGCCGAGGGCGTAGAGCGAGTTGCGCGTGTCGCTGATGACCGCGCCGATGAGGAAGGCTACCGACGCCAGCAACGCCAGGCCGGTCGTGAACGGATGCCCGATGGCGCGGAACGGGCGCGGTGCGTCGGGCGCGTTGCGGCGCATGGCGAAGAGCGACGTGAACGACAGCGTGTACATGGCCACGAAGAAAAACGCCAGGATGGCGATGATCTGCTCGAATTTGCCGGAGACGACGAAGAGCGCGGCCAGAAAACTGCTGATGAGCAGCGCCACGTCCGGTGTCCCCCCTTTATTCACCGCAGCGGCGCCGCGCCAGAACAGCCCGTCGCGGCTCATGGCGAAGAGGACGCGCGGTGCCATCAGCACGTTCGAATTCACCGCGCTGATCAGCGAGACGATCATGATCACGCGCAGGATCGGATCGCCGTACGCGCCGAAGAGATGCTGCGCCACCACGCCCGCCGCCATCTTCGATCCGGCGATGCTACCCAGCGGCACGACTCGCAGGAACGCGACGTTGACGAGGAGGTAAATCGCCATCACCGCCAGCACGCCGCCGAACATGGCGCGCGGGATGTTGCGGCCGGAGTCTTTCACCTCTTCCGAAAAGTAGATGACCGCCGTCCAGCCGTCGTAGGTGTAGATGACGGCCTGCAGCGCGAGGATGAAGGCGATGACGATCGAGCCCTCGCGCTCGGCGTCGATCGCAGCAGCCGTCGGATGGCGCACGCCGAGGTAGAAGCAGGCGGCGATGAGGAAGAGGAAGGCCAGCGCTTTCAGAAGGCTCGTCGCGTCCTGCGTCCAGCCGCCCCAGCGAACGCCGAACCACTGGATGACGGTGAGGATGGCGATGACCGCGAGCGCGACCGGCTCGATGCCGCGAAACTGCGGGAAGAGAACGAGCGAGTATTCGCCGACGACGATCGAGACGGCGGCTGTCGTGCCGCACGTCGAAATCCAATCGCTCCAGCCGACGACGAGGCCGGCGTAGTCGCCGAGCGCGCGGCGGACGAAGACGTACTGTCCGCCGGACTGCGGCACGAGCGTTCCCAGTTCGGCGAGCGCGTTCGCGCCGAGGAGCGCGTAGAGCCCGCCGATAATCCAGACCGCGATGAACGGACCGAAGGTAGGGAGCAGTCCGGCGATCTCGCCCGGCGTGCGCAGAATCCCCGCACCGATCATGTTCCCCACCGTCACGGCGAGGCCGAACGTCACGCCGAGGACGGTGAGAAGTTTTGTGCGAGGCGGCAAGGGGGGAAAGTGTAGCGTGGGTTGCTGAGTTGCTGAGTTGCTGAGTACGTGGTTGCCGAGTTGCCAGGTTGCCGGGTTGCCGCTTCGAACTTGCGCGTTCAGCGGGCTACAAGACTGGTCTGGGGAACCGGGCAACCGGGCAACCCGGCAACCCAGACCGCAGCAACTCAGCAACCTAGCAACTCAGCAACCCCGTCAGTCGCCTTCCTTCACCGATACCGGACCGTTGTGCGTGGTCAGCGTGACCATCCGGGCGCCGGAGCCGAGGTCGATGCGGCGGGGCCAGCGGGGGCCGTAGTCATCGTCGTCATCGCCGCTTTCGGCGTAGGCCTTCTTCGCAAGGCGGCAGGCAGCGCCGCGGCAGCTGACAGGGGAATTGCCGTCGGTCTCGACGTGCACGCCGGAGCGATAGTCGGATGGGACCTTGAGCGACAGCGGACCGTTTTCGGTTGACGCATCGAGGTTGCCTGAGGTCCAGGACGAGCCGTCGAGCTTCACCGAGATCGGACCGTTCGTGGCGCGGAGTTTCACGTTGCCCGAATTGCCGGCGAAGGAGATCGGGCCGTTCTGCGTATGAATGTCGAGCGTTCCGTTCGAAGCCTTCACCGCGATCGGTCCGTTCAGCGCATTCGCGGTGACCGACGCATCGACCCCGTCGATGGAGATCGGTCCGTTCGTGGCGTCGACATCGATCGACGCGCTGCGCGGCACCGAGACGAGGAAGTAGACGATGGCGCGCGAGTCGTCGTCGACGCGGTCGGAGCTCACTTCGTTGCCGCGGACGTTGACGCGGATGTCGTTCGCGTTGCCGAGCGCCGATGCCTTGCAGGCTTTGACGCCGAAAGTGGAGGCGGTCGTGCCGACGACACGGATCGAGCCGTTGCGGTCGCTGCGAACTTTGAGCGAGCGCAGGCTGCTGACGGGCACGTTCTCTTCGATCACCGGAACACTGCTGCCGTTGTAGCGGACATGCAGCGCGCTGCAATCGTGCACATCCTCCCAGTCATCGATCGAAACCGAGAGTCCGTGATTCGAATACTGGCGATTTTCGTGGGACGTAACAGCAGCCAGGGGAATGGTCAGGGCAAGCAGGGCAGTCACGAGCGAAAGGCGACGCATGGTGTTCCTCCGTTTCGAGAGCTTGGACGCCGGGATAGCGAGGAAGTTAGCAGGTGATCATTTTCGGCGGCGCGGCTGCGTTTAGAATCGCGGCCTCGTGTCCGGTTTTCTGAAACGCGCGGCGCGGCGGTTGCCGGGGCTTCGCGATCTGCATCGCTACATCGTCACGCTTGAATCGGAGCGCGATCAGCTGCGCGCCGATCTGGCGCATTGGAAGACGTGGATGTCGCCGGGCCACTTTTACTCGCCGATTCCGTCGATCGAGGAGATTCGTTCGCGCGAGGCGGAGTTGTTCGGAAGTCCGCCGCCGTCGTTGCCGGCGATCAATCTGCGCGCCGACCAGCAGGTAGCGTTGGTGAAGGAGCTGGCGAAGTTCTATCCCGAGCTGCCGTTCCCGCGCGAGCAGTCGCCGGACACCCGCTACTGGTTTGAAAACTGGGCCTACTCCTACGCCGACGCGATTTTCCTCTACTCGATGCTCCGCCACCTGCAACCGCGGCGCGTCATCGAAGTCGGTTCAGGCTTCTCCTCGGCGGCGATGCTCGATACCGCCGATCGCTGGCTGCCGCAAACCTCGTTCACGTTCATCGATCCGGACACATCCACGCTCGATGCGTTGCTCCGTCCCTCCGACCGCGAACGCGTCAGCGTCGTAAAAAAACGCCTGCAGGACGTTCCGCTGGAAACGTTCGACGCATTAGCCGCGAACGACGTCCTCTTCATCGATTCGACGCACGTCTCCAAAACCGGCAGCGACGTGAACCGCATCCTCTTCGACATCCTCCCCCGCCTCGCCACGGGCGTTCACATCCACTTTCACGATGTCTTCTATCCGTTCGAATATCCGAAGGAGTGGGTATACGAAGGCCGCGCCTGGAACGAGGACTACATCCTTCGCGCGTTTCTCGAATTCAACGACGCGTTCGACATCGTCCTCTTCGGCACGTGGCTGGCGAAGTTTCACCGCGACCTGCTCGCGGAACTGATGCCGCTGACGCTGGAGAATCCCGGCGGAAGTTTGTGGCTGAGAAAGAGAACGTAGCGCCAGCGGCTCGCTGGCAGTGCGTAAAACAGAACCGCCGCCGAGCCGGCGGCGGTCCAGCCGGCCAGCGGCCGGCGCTACGAGGTTCGCCCAGCACTACTGCGTAATCACCAACTCCACTCTTCGATTCTGCTGCCGCCCCGCGGCGGTTTTGTTCGTCGCGATCGGCGCTTCTTCGCCTTTGCCGGCGGCGACGATGTGATCGGACGGGATGCCGGCGCTGACGAGGTACTCGCGCACGGCGTTCGCGCGCTTGTCCGACAGCGTCTGATTCGTTGCAGCCGCACCAACGCTGTCCGTGTGTCCTTCGACCGCGATCTTCAGCGACGGATCGGTGTGAAGCTGCTCAGCGATCTTCGACAGCGTCGATTTCGCGCCCGGCTTCAGCGCGGTCTTGCCGGTGTCGAAGAGGATGCCGCCGTTGAGCGTGACGATGAGGCCGCGCTGCTCGCTCCGAGTCGTCGCGATGCGCGCCAGCTCGTTCTGAATGCGCAGACGCCGCGCTTCCGCATCGCGTTCGGCGAGCTCACGGCGCGTTTCCTCCAGCTCCGTGCGCGCTGCCGATGCCGAGGCTTGCGCCTGTTGCGCGGCGGCGTTCGCGGCCTGCGCCTGCTGCGTGGCCGTTTCCGCCTGGAGCCGCAATGCGGCGGCTTCCGCGTCCATCTGCTGGCGTCGCGCAGTCGCCGCGGCGATCGCTTCCTGCTCCTGCTTGTCGCGTTGCGCGCGCGCTGCCGCCTCGGCTTCCAGCGATTGCCGCAACGTATCGAGCTGCTGCTGGCGCGCGAGGATGTCGGCCTGCCGCTGCGCGAGAACGTCCGCGCTCACGCTGCCGGCCTGCTGCGCCGCGGTCACATCGTTACGAAGCCGCGCGATCTCCGCCTGCATCGCTTCGGCATTCGAGCGTTCGCGCTCCTGAATCGTTTGCAGCGCGAGCCTCTGATCCTCGATCTGTCGCCGCATCGCATCGACGTCCGAGGGTGAGGCGTTCGTGATGGAGGTTGCGTACTTGCCGTACGCCTCTTCGAGTTGCCGCTCCGCCGCAACGCGCGCCTGCCGGTCGGCCTCGACACGCGCTTCCTCGGCGCGGCGATTCTCATCGATCTGCTGCCGCAGCCGATCGAGCTCCGCCGACTGCGCCTGGCGATTGGCCTGCTCCGCGGCGAGCTGTTGCTGCAGCGCGATTGCCTGGCGCTGCGCTTCCTCGCGTTGCGCGCGCTCCGCAGCCGCCTGCCGCTCGCTGGCCGCCTGCGCGAGGCGGGTGCGATCGAGCTGGATGCCGGGCAACGCCTTGTTCGACTGCGCGTATCGCGCGAGGTAGAACGCGCGGCGTCCGATCATCTCGGCGCGATAGGCAAGATCGTCGGCGGCATCGCTCTGCGCCGACGCTTTCGAGACGCGTTTCGCGCTGTCGATGTAGCTCTCGGCGATCTTGAGATCGTTATCGTCGACGTTCGTCAGCGCGCCGGCCACTTTGGCCTGATCGATCGCGTACTGCGCCGCGTCGATGCGATCTTTCGTCGTCGTGCCGCGGTTGATGGCGATCATCGGCGACTCTTCCGGAAGCAGGCTGACGTTCGACGTTCCGCCGAACCGCTGGATGTCGCCCTGCAAGCCGTGAATGGCCGCGTTCGTGCTGAGCCAGCGCGACTTCGCGGCCGCTGCCTGCGCCGCCACCGTCGCTTCGATGGCGCGCATGTGCGCCTCATTGCGCACCGAATCCTTCTTCGAATTCCAATTGTCCTGAGCGAACCGGAAGCGGTACGCCGCGTCGTCGTACAACGTTTTCGCGAATACTCCCGCCCCCGCCATATCGGCCGCGGCGAGCGCTTGTTGGGCCCGATCGAGATCGGTCGTCTGCGCCGCAAGCGACACCGCGACCAACATACCGAGCACTGCCATTCTGAGAATGCGCATTGGTCCTCCTTTGCTGGCGGAGTGAGTGCAAGGAGGATGCGCAATGTGGCACAGACACTCTTGTCTGTGCGGCTGGGAGGCTCGCGCGTGACTCGCAAGTTGCGCGATTTCAAAAGCACAGACAAGAGTGTCTGTGCCACACGTTACCCGCCTAAATACGCCTTCTTGATGCGGTCGCTCGACAGCAGCGCTTTCGTTTCGTCGGTCAGCACGATGCGGCCGGTTTCCATCACGTAGCCGCGATGCGCGGTGACGAGGGCCATGTGCGCGTTCTGTTCGACGAGGAGGATCGTCGTTCCCTCGGCATTGATTTCCTTGATGACTCGGAAGATCGTCTGCACCATCTGCGGCGCGAGGCCCAGGCTGGGCTCATCGAGGAGCAGAACCTGCGGCTTCGACATCAGCGCGCGGGAGATGGCCAGCATCTGCTGCTCGCCGCCGGAAAGCGTTCCTGCACTCTGCTTGATGCGTTCTTTGAGCACCGGAAAGAGCGTGAAGATCCGCTCGTACTCCGATTGCTGGATCTTGTCTTTGCGCAGATACGCGCCGAGCTCCAGGTTGTCGTTCACGGTGAGGTTGGCGAAGATCCCGCGGCCCTCGGGGACGTGCGAGACGCCCATCGCGGTGATCACGTGCGGCTTGATGCCGGTGATGACGCGGCCGTCGTAATGCACGTCGCCGGTTTTCGGCTTGAGGAGGCCGGAGATCGTGCGCAGCGTCGTCGTTTTTCCGGCGCCGTTCGCACCGATGAGGGTGACGATCTCGCCTTTTCGCACTTCCAGATCGATTCCGCGCAGCGCCGGGATGTTGCCGTACGCGACTTCCAGGTTGCTGACGCTGAGCAGCGCGTTCATAGCCCCGCCGCCTCCGCAGGCTCGCCGAGGTAGGCCTCGACCACAACCGGATTCGCGCGGATTTCCTCCGGCGTGCCTTGCGCAATCGTTTTGCCGAAGCTGAGGACGATGATCCGTTCGCAGATCCCCATCACCAGTTCCATGTTGTGCTCGATGAGGAGGATGGCGATGTCGAAGCGGTCGCGGATGTCGTGAATCGTCTCCATGAGATCGCGCGTTTCGCGGTCGTTTAGTCCCGCGGCCGGCTCGTCGAGCAGGAGAAGTTTCGGCCGCGCGGCGAGTGCGCGCGCGATCTCGAGCCGGCGCTGATCGCCGTACGGAAGGTTCTTCGCGTAGTAATCGGCGCGCGATTCGAGTCCGAAAATCTTCAGCAGATCGAACGCTTCCTTCTCCGCAATCTCCTCGGCATCGTGAAAGCGGTTCGTGTGCAGCACCGCCGAGGTGCCGGAGTATTTGTAATGGATATGGCCGCCGATCTTGACGTTGTCGAGCACCGACAGCTCTTTGAACAGCCGGATGTTCTGGAACGTGCGCGCCACGCCGAGGGCGGTGATCTGGTACGGCTTGAACTCGTGCGTGGAAACGCCGCCGACGTGGATCTCGCCCTCGGTCGGTTTGTAAACGCCGGTCAGCATGTTGAAGACGGTCGTTTTTCCGGCGCCGTTCGGGCCGATCAATCCGACCAGCTCGTGCGGCTGAATGGTCAGATTGAAATGCGACACCGCGGTCAGACCGCCGAAGCGAATCGTTACGTCGCGCGCGTCGAGCAGAGCGTTCCCGTTGGCCATTATTCGATCGGAGCAGAGCCTTCGTCAGGTTTGTTGGCAACTGAATCTTTGCGGCGGCGCAGCACCTGCCATAACTCGCGGCGTCCGAGCAGTCCCTGCGGACGGGTGAGCATCAGCACGATGAGCATGATCGAGTAGATGACCATGCGAGGATCGCGGCCGCCCGGCATGTAGTCCTTCACCGACCGCAGCCCCTCGGGCAGGAACGTGAGGATGATCGCCGCGACGACGGAGCCGCTGATCGATCCGAGTCCGCCGAGGACGACCATGGCTACGACTTCGAACGACTTCACGAACATGAACATCTGCGGATTGAGATACATCATGTAGTGCGCGTACAACCCGCCGGCCACGCCGGCGAAAAACGAGCCGATCACGAACGCCTTGACCTTGTAACGCGTCGTATCGACGCCCATCGCCTCGGCGGCGATCTGGTCTTCGCGCACGGCCAGGAACGCGCGGCCGACCGACGACTGCACGAGCCGCCACGAGACCACGATCGTCAGTCCGCACACGAGGAAAACCCAGAAGAAGTTGCTCCAGTGCGGAATGCCGCTGAAGCCGCGCGCGGCGCCGATCTTGTCGATGTTGAGGATGAAGACGCGGATGATCTCGCCGAAGCCGAGTGTGACGATGGCCAGATAGTCGCCGCGCAGCCGCAACGAGGGCAATCCGACCAGATACCCGGCGAACGCCGCCAGCAATCCGCCGCACAGCACGGCGATGACGAGGTAGACGTTCTGCATCAGCCACTGCTGCGTCCCCTCGGGCATTTTCTCCAGCCGCGGAGCGAAGTGGTAGAAGGTCAGATAGGCGGAAAAGTACGCGCCGACCGCCATGAAGCCGGCGTGGCCGAGCGAAAACTGCCCGGCGTGTCCGTTGATGATGTTCAGCGAAACCGCCAGCGTGATGTTGATCCCCATGATCACGAGGATGCGGTTGTAGTACGCGATGCCGGCGATCGGGATCGCTTCGAGGCCGTAGGCGAGCCCGATCAGCACCGCAACGAAGAGTGCGAGCCAGAGAACGTCGCGGAGCCACCAGGGGAACGACTTCATGCTCGCCCCCCGAAGGCGAATGTTGAATGTTCAATGTTCAATGTTGAATGTTGAATGAACGGCGGCCGCGCGCAGCCACAGTTAACATTCAACATTGAACATTCAACATTCAACATTTGGCTTCTCAAACCTTCTCCGCCTGGTACTTCCCGAATAGCCCCGACGGACGGAAGAGCAGGATGCCGATGAGGATGATGAAGGCGATGGCGTCGCGGTAGTTCGAGAACTGGCTGCCGCCGACGAACGATTCGATGATGCCGATGATCAGCCCTCCGACGACGGCGCCGGGCACGTTGCCGATGCCGCCGAGGACCGCGGCGATGAAGGCCTTCAGCCCGGGCATGATCCCCATCAGCGGATCGATCTTCGGATACGAGAGGCCATAGAGGATGCCGGCCACCGCGGCGAGAACGGAGCCGATGATGAACGTCATCGAGATGACGCGATCGGTCGGAATCCCCATCAGCGATGCGGTCTCGAAGTTGAACGAGACGGCGCGCATAGCCCGGCCGAATTTCGTGCCGTAGATAATGTACTGCAGCAATCCCATGAAGATGACCGCGACCACCAGCACGATGATCTGGTAATTCGTGGTGGTCACGCCGCCGAAGCTGATCAGGTGCTTCTCGACGAGCGTGGGGAAGAATTTCGGATCGGCGCCGAAGACGAACTGGCCGCCGTACTCGAGCAGAAATGAGACGCCGATCGCCGTGATCAGCGACGCGATGCGCGGCGCGTTGCGCAGCGGACGGTACGCGATGCGTTCATTCAGGAAGCCAAACAAGCCGCAGACGATCATCGCCAGCAGCATCACCATCCCGGCATAGCCCCAGCCGAGAGCGCCCTGGTGTGACTGCAGGTGCCGCTGGGCGTATCCGCCGGCGTAGAAGCCGACGAACGATCCGAGCATGAAGACGTCGCCGTGGGCGAAGTTGATCAGCTTCAGGATGCCGTAAACCATCGTGTAGCCGAGGGCGATCAGCGCGTAAATCGCGCCGACGGCAATCCCGTTCAGCAGATTCTGGAGGATCTCCTGCATTCAAAGGCCCTTACGCAAAAAAAGGTCCGGCGAACGCTAACCGCCGGACCCCTTCCTGTAAAGACAAAGTTTCGTGTCAGCCCGTGGTCGTGGTCGACGTCGCCTTCGGCGCCGCCGCCGGAGGGGCAGTGGTCGTCGCAGGCACCGGAGTCGAACCGTTGTTCATCTCCACGCCGCCGCCCTTGGCCGGATCGATCGTCGCCTTAAGCGTGAGCTGGCCGTTCTTGATCTCTTCGATGACGAGTTTCTTGCCGGTGGCATTGCGGTTCGCATCGATGTTGATCGTACCGGTGACGCCGACCAGTCCCTTGGTCTGGCCGATTGCATCGCGGATCGACGGGCCATCGAGCTTCGCGGCGCGCTTCATCGCGTCGGCGAGCGTCTTCATGGCGTCGTAGCCGAGAGCGGCCAGCGCGTCAGGGATCTGTCCGTAACGCTCCTTGTACTTCTGCACGAAGCTGCTGACGACCGGCGAGGGATCGGCGTAGAAGTAGTGGTTCGTGTAGAACGAGCCTTCGAGCGCCTTGCCGCCGATCTCGATCAGCTTCGGCGATTCCCAGCCGTCGCCGCCGAGGAGCGGAGCGGTGATGCCGAGGTCGCGCGCCTGGATGGCGATCTGGCCGATGTCGGTGTAGTAGCCCGGAACGTAAAGCAGCGACGGATTCGTGCCCTTGATCGCGGTGAGCTGCGAGCGGAAATCGCTGTCGCCGTTGGCGTAGCTCTGCGTGCCGGCGATCTTGCCGCCGAGGGCAGTGAACTTGGCCGTGAAGACCTTGGCCAGCCCCTGCGAGTAGTCGCTCTTGACGTCGGTGAGCATCGCCACGACCTTCGGCTTGTTGTTCGCCGTGCACCACTGGTCGGCGAAGACGGCCTGGTATTCGCCTTGGTAGCTGTCGGTGAAGCAGATGCGAAAGATGTAGTCGCCCTTGCGGGTGACTTCGTCGTTGGTCGACGACGGCGTGATCATCGGCACCTTGTTCGACTGGCAGATCGGCGCCGCGGCGATCGATGCGGACGACGCGACCTCGCCGAGGATGGCGATGACGTTGTTCTGCGAGATCAGCTTGGTGACGGCATTCGCCGCTTCTTCCTGCTTGGACTGATCGTCCTCGGACAACACTTTGATCTTGCGTCCGTTGATGCCGCCGGCGGCGTTGACTTCATCCGCGGCCATCATGATGCCGTTGTGGGTCGACTGACCGAACGTGGCCTGCGGCCCGGTCATCGATCCGTACTCGCCGACGAGGATGTCCCCGCCGCCCGCTCCGCCAGTAGTGGTGCCGCCACCTTCCTTCGGCGGACAGCCGAGAAGTCCGAACGACAACACCGCGAGCGAGATGAAAATGATTAGGTTCTTGCGCATAGCTCTCCTCTTCAAAGAGTTGCGGATTGTACATGAGCGCGGGAGCCGCTCAATCCACGGTGACGAAACCTTCCGTCCAGTGGTTCTTACCCAATTCGTACTCGTCGATGAGAAAGTCCTCGGGAGTGTCGATGAACCCGGGCTGGCTTCCGACGCGAACGATGGCCGCCTCGGCATCGGCCCGCGATTCATAGACGCCGATCAGCTTGTTGCTGTCGGAGGCGTCGGGGAACTCCCGCATGTGCCAGAGGATGAAGACGGATTTCATCGCGAACTCCAAAGTCGGCGCGTCACCGCTCGCCGCGTTCCAGCGACGCAACGTACTTCTCGGCCGCATCCAGCTCCTCTTCCGAGAAGACCACGATGCCCTGACTGCGGAGCAACGCCGCGGTGATCCCTTCGCCCGCGACCGCCGTCTTGCTGAACGTGCCGTCGTAGATGAACGAGCTTCCGCACGAGGGGCTGCCCGCTTTCAGGATCGCGATCCGCGCGTCGTTCGCACTGGCCTCGTCCGCTGCGGCGCGCGCGCCGGTTTCGAATGCGTCGGTGACGTCCTTCCCTTCACGAGTGACAACCCGTCGTGATCCGTCATTGACGATTTCGGCCGGCGGACGAGGCGTACCGAGGCCGCCCATCATCTCCGGACAGACCGAAACCGCCCTTCCCTCGGCGATCCAGCGCCGGAGGACGGCGTGGTCGCACTTCTTGTCGCGCGCGTCATGCCGCACGGGCGCGCCGAGCAGGCAGGAGCTGACGAGGATCTTGATCACCGGCGAATGGTAAACCGTCGCACGATCAGCCAGAGGATGACGATGATCGCCCACCAAACGAAGAGCGTGGCCAAGACACCGACGGCGTTCGGAGCGTGGATGCCGAGGGATGCCAGTTTCGACCTGACCGCGAAACCGGGCAGAAAGACGAGACGTGGCGTGGCACCGAAGAGCAGCAGGACGCTGATAACGACCGCGGCGCCGATCGGCGCAATCACGAAGAGCGCGACCACCGTCAGGAGACGGCGAGACTCAGCCATGGCGAACGACTCTATCGCAGGGAATCGAGCGACTGGCGAATCGCTGCCTCGGCGCACGCGATGGTGTCGTCGAGCGTGAACCGGAAAACGAATCGGTAGTAGTGCCAGCTGCTGCCGCTGAGGTAGTAGCGGATGTTCGCGGAGGCGATCTTCCGCCGCTGCTCGGCCGCGCGCGGCGCGTAAGCGTCGATGAGCTTGCCCACGGCGATCCAGCGCTGCTTCGCTTCACCGGCCCGCATGTGGTCGGAGAGCTCGCTGTGCAGCGACGCCTTCATCAGGTTCCGTTTCTCCTCGAAGCTGCGGTAGAGCGCCGCCGGCATGGCCAGGAGCTCGTCGATCGTGCGCGGGTGCGGCGGAAGGGCCAGCGTGCGCGTCAGCTCCGCCGCGAGGGCGGCGAGGAACTCGTCGCGGGTGGCGAAGTAGCGGAACATCGTCCGCTCGGAAATCCCCGACGCCTTGGCCACGGCACGCATGGTCAGCTCGCCGACCGTCGCCTCTTCCAGCGTGCGCAACCCCGCCTGCAGGATCAGGCGCTGAGTCATGTCGGTGCGCAGATCGGCCAGCGCTGTCATGCGATCTGCCCTCTTGACATACAGTCTGCCATGGCGGCATAGTATATGTCATGCAGTGACATTCCACAAGGAGGCCTCATGAGTAAACAACCTTTAATCGTTCGGAACGGAGAGGCTGAGACCCTCTCGGTGATGGGCACGCAGGTGCGGCTCCTCTGCGAGGCGGACAGGACGGACAACAAGTGGTCGCTGATGGATTGCGTGATGCCGAAAGACGCCGGCCCTCCCCCGCACACGCATCCGTGGGACGAGGCCTACTTCGTCCTCTCCGGCCAGGTGCGCTTCACGCTCGACGGCTGCGAGGTTCTCGCCGGAACCGGCGACTTCCTCTACGCCCCCGCCAACACCCCCCACGGCTTCCAGGGCGCGTCGGACGAACCAGCCCACGTCCTCTTTTTCGACGCCCCCGCCGCCGCGGAAGGCTTCTTCCGCGAGGTCGAGCGCGAGGTAAAGGAGATGCCGCAGGACTTGCCGAAGGTCCCGCAGATCGGCGAACGCCACCACATCCACTTCCTCCCGCCCCAGTAGCGTCGTCCGCGGCGATTATCGGGGTCAGACTTTCGCAAAATCGAAGGCCTGACCCCGCGATTGGTCGTCTACTTCGTTGCGTAGTCGGCGGCGTTGAGAAAATGAAGCGACACGTATTTCGCGGTCGCCCACCACCCAGCTGTCGTGCGGTGCGGCCGGGATGTAGAAAAGCTGGCCCGGCTTCAACTCATAGACGGTTCCGTCGTCGAAGGCCGCCGTTGCCGTTCCCGAAAGCACCAAGCCGACGTGCTCCACCGAACAGCGCGCCTGGCCAACTCCCGGTCCGACGTGATCGCTCCACTTCCACCCCGGCTCGTAAGTCGCGCGGCCGATCGTGGTTCCACCTAAATGCACGATCTCAAACTTCCCCTTCTCAAAGCGACGAATTTCATCAGGCGCTTCGAAACGCTTCAGGATGACGGACACGTCGTTCATTCTTGGTTCCTCGGTGCGTAGACTACACGTCCACACGAATCACGCGGCCCTATACTGCTGAAACGAGTCGATGCTGATCGCGCTCATCGTAATCGCTTGGATCGTTCTTGCCGCGCTCGCCCTGCGCGGCGCGCGATGGGCCTACGCCGTCTTCATCATTCTGGCGTTCGTCTGGATTCCGGCCCGGACGGGATTCCACTTTCACCGCCCCAACTGCAACCTGCAGCTCAGCATCGACTTCGCCCTTTTCGCAGCGACCAAGTACAAGCACATCGTTCTCTTCGGGGTGTTCTACCTGATGACGCGCGTCCAACTCGGCCGCACACGCTACGCAATGCCGATCGCCGCAGCGGCAACGATCGCTGTCGGCATGCTGATCGAGCTCGAGGAAACCGCGACGAGGACCGGCTACTGCAATCTCCGCGACCTCGTCCCCGACACCATCGGCGCGTTCATCGGAGAAGTGGTTTGGCGTATCTGGCGAGGGCGAGGAACGCGGCCTACAGATGCCGCAGGAACTCTTCCGGAGTGATCCTGATGTCCTCGAGCACGGCGATCACGTCGCGAGCTCACTCTCGATCACGCGAGGCGGGATCGATTAACTGTTCTCCCAACCGAATTCATGCCATACCCGATTGCTTACGTGGGGGAGAGCCTCACCGCAAAATCTGAGTGTCCACGTAAGATAGACGTGCCGTCTGTTTTGGAGCGCTGAATCGAGAATTTCGGCGGCTGTGCCATCCGCCGAGAAAACTTCTACAGACGCTGAATTCTGCCCCCTTACAAATTCACCCACACGCTTTTCGTCTGCGTGTATTTCTCCAGGGCGTCGCGGCCCTGATCCCGGCCGAAGCCGGATTCTTTGAAGCCGCCGAAGGGTAAGGCCGGGTCGTAGAGGTTGTAGGTGTTGATCCAGACGGTGCCGGCTTTGATGGATTTGGCGATGCGGTGGGCTTTGGAGATGTCGCGGGTCCAGACGGCGGCGGCCAGGCCGTAGACGGTGGCGTTGGCTTTGGCGACGGCATCCTCGGCGTCCTTGAAGCGGATCGTGGCAAGGACGGGGCCGAAGATTTCTTCTTTGGCGATGCGGTGGTCGACTTCGACGTCGTCGAAGATCGTCGGCTTGACGAAGTAGCCTTTGCCGGTGCCGATGTCGGCGCGCTCGCCGCCGGCGACGAGTTTGGCGCCGTCACTCTTGCCAGCTTCGATGTAGGAGAGCACCGTCTCCATCTGCTCCTTCGACACGATTGCGCCGAGGCGGGTTTTCGGGTGGAGCGGGTCGGCGGCGACCATCTTGTTGGCGCGTTCGGTCACCTTCGCCATCAACTCGTCGTGCGCGGATTCTTCGACCAGGAGCCGCGAGCCGGCGGCGCAGACTTCCCCTTTTCCGTAGAAGATCGCGTTCAGCGCGCCGCGAGCGGCGGCTTCAAGATCGGAATCGGCGAAGACGACGTTCGGCGATTTGCCGCCGAGCTCCAGCGACACTTTCTTCAGCGTCTTCGCCGCGCGCGCCATCAATCCCCTTCCCACCTCGGCCGATCCGGTGAAGGCGATGGCGTCGACGCCGGGATGATCGACGAGCGCATTGCCGACGACGGAGCCGCGTCCCGGGATCACGTTCAGCACGCCCGCCGGCAGTCCGCACTCCTTCGCGTACTCGGCGAACTTCAGCAGCGACAACGATGTGTTCGAGGCCGGCTTGATGACGACCGTGTTGCCGCACGCCAGCGCCGGCGCGATTTTCCACACCGCGAGCATCAGCGGGAAGTTCCATGGGGTGATGGCCGCGACGACGCCGACCGGCTCGCGCAGCGTGTAGGTGAAGGCGTTGTCGGCGATGGGGATCGTCTCGCCGGTCACCTTCCCGCTCCAGCCGGCGAAGTAGTAGAGGCACTCGGCGGCGGCAGGCGTATCGACGAATTGCGATTCGAAGATCGGCTTGCCGTTGTCGATCGTCTCGATGTGGCCGATATCGGCGGCCTTCGCGCTGAGCATGTCGGCGATGCGCCAGAGGATTTTGGCGCGGTCGCGCGGCTTCATCTTCTGCCAGTCGCTGCCCGGCTCCATCTGCGCGCGGGCGGATTTGACCGCTGCGTCGACATCATCGACGCCCGCCGAGGCAACGTCGGCGATCTTCTCCTCGGTGGCGGGATTGGTGGTGGCGAAGGTCTCGCCGGAACGGGCGTCGGTGAATTCACCGTTGATGAAGAGCTGGTGCTGGATGTCAGGCATGGGAGGGGGATGCTAACAAATCAAAGGCGTTCACCGCAGAGACGCAGAGAGCACAGAGGCATTCTCTGCGTCCTCTGCGTCTCTACGGTCAAGCCGTTGCCGCTTCCACGTAGGGCGTGATGTCGAAGTTGCGTTCGTACATCTCGTGGATCTGGTCCATCTCCGCATCCGTCAGCGGCGCGTGGTCGGAGGTGGCGGCGAACTCGTGGATCTGCGCTTCGTTGTAGATGTTCGGGAGCGCGGAGAGGATCGACGGGTGCGCGTAGAGCCACAGCAGCGCGAATTGGCCGAGGGTGACGTTGCGCTGTTTGCGGAGCGGTTCGAGGCGTTCGACTTTCTGCAGACCTTCCACCATCCAGGAGCGCGGGCGATGCGAGCGGTGGTCGGTCTCGTCGAACTTCGTATCGAGCGTGTACTGCCCTTCGAGCATCCCCGAGGAGTGTGTGACGCGGATGAGGAACTGCGGCTCTGGATTCGACTTCCAGGCGCGGAAGTTCGGATCGAAGGCGGTCGACGTCGCGCACACCTTCTTCCCCGTCTCCCCTTTCATCGCCTCGGCCACACCGCCGTACGACGGGCCCTTTTCGGCAGCGAGGATGAATTCGCGTCCCGGATCCTGCTCAAGGACGTTGTAGATCATCTGCGTCACCGGCGCGTGGCGGACGGCGTTCGCGTAGATGCCTTCGTCGCGCCAGCCGATCGCAGGTCCGAGGGACGGGCCGTAGGAGAGAATCTTCCCTTCGCTCTTCAGCGACTCCAGCGTTTCCCAATGCTCGTCTTCCATCAGCGTCACGACGCGCGGGTTGTGCGGCTGGTAGATGGCGACGTGATCGACGGCGAGGCGCTTGAGCGACTGCTCGATGGCGAAGCGGATGAACTTCGGGGACATGTCCTGCGGCAGCTCGCGCTGGCCGCGGGGACGTTCGGGATTGTTGTAGAAGTCGTAGCCGAACTTCGTGCCGATGATGAGATCGGGATGCTCCTTCAGCAGCGGCGCGAGCATCGTCTCGCCGCGGCCGTTGCCGTATGCGTCGGCGGTGTCGACGTAGTTGATGCCGGCGTCGAGGGCGATGCTGATCAGGCGCCGCGCTTCCTCATCCGAATAGACGCCCCACCAGCCGGTGGTCAGTGTCCAAGTGCCAAAGCCAAGCTCGGAGAGTTGGAGATTCGTGCCGTGGAGGTTGCGATAGCGCATGGTGTGGGTTGCTGAGTTGCTGGGTTACTGAGTTGCTGGGTGTCGGTTGCCGGGTTGCCTACTTAGCAACCCAGCAACCTAGCAACTCAGCAACCTATTTTCCTGCGAATTGCGGCTTCCGCTTCTGGTTGTACGCGCTGAGGCCTTCCTTCGCGTCTTCGCTCTGGAAAAGCTGCTGCTGCAGCTCGCGCTCGATGGCAAGCGCCGATTCGAATGGAACTTCCCAGCCGCTCTGCACGGAGCGCTTGATGCGGCCGACGGCGCGGGAGGCCTTGTTCGGAGGGCAGAAGCTCCAGGCGTACTCCATGACGCGGTCCCACCATTTCTTGCCGTCCTCTTCGGCCGGCCAGAGATAGTTGATGACGCCGAGGCGAAGCGCTTCTTCGAAGTCGAAGAGACCGCCTTCGACCATCAGCTCGATCGACTTCGTCTTGCCGACGAGGCGCGACAAACGCTGCGTGCCGCCGGTGCCGGGAAGAACGCCGAGGGTCACTTCGGGGAGGCCGACCTTGCCCGCGCCCTGGAGCGCGATGCGGATATCGGCAGCCATGGCGATCTCCAGTCCGCCGCCGACGGTGTGGCCGTTGAGCGCGGCGATGACCAGCTTCGGCGTCTGCTCGAGGCGGTTGAGCGTCTCGTTCGCGTGCAGGCAGAAGTAGTACTTGAACTGCGGAGTGACCTCCGAAAGCATCTTGATGTTCGCGCCGGCGGAAAAGAACTTGTCGCCGGAGCCGCGGAGCACGATGACGTAGACGTCGTCATCCATACGCGCATTGAGGATGCACGTGTCGAGCTCCTTGTTCATTTCATAGGTGTAGGTGTTTGCCGGGGGGTCGTTCAGCTCGAGGATTGCGACGCCTTTTTCCACCCGGTAGTCGATGAGATTTCCAGCCATTCTGTCTCCTGTTCGGTAAATGCGGCGCGCATTGTACGTGATGGGTGTGGGGGGTGGGAGATCGGTTGTCGGTTGGCGTGGAGAACGGTAAAGCTCCCACTCCCTACTCCCCACACCCCACTCCCCGTTTTCGAGCGGTTCGGCCCGGTAGTGGCACCTTAGTTGCTCAACAGCAGAGCGTCAGCCACCTCGGCTGTCGAACCTGGAGGAGAAGAAAAAATGAACATCATCGGATGGCTTCTATTCGGTCTCGTGGTTGGTGCGATCGCCAAGTTCCTCATGCCGGGACGCGACCCGGGCGGCTGGATCGTGACGATTCTTCTCGGCATCGCCGGCTCCTTCGTGGGCGGCTTCCTCGCCTCGATGCTCGGCCACAACGAACAATCCGCGGGATGGATCGGCTCGATCATCGGCGCCGTCGTCCTGCTCTTCATCTACCGCCTCATCGTCGGCAGACGCGCAGTCGTCTAGGCCGGGCCGGCACGGCCGACGGCGCTGATTGCCCAAGGCTCCGCCACCGTTTGCTTTGAGAATTTTCAGGCAGGCGGCGTCGTAGATCGACGCCGTCTGCGTTCGTTCAAAAGACTTCGCCGATCCAGAACTCCGTGCGGAACTTGCCGTAGGTGTTGCGTAGGTCGGTACGCTTGGCAAAATCGAAGTGCAGCTCGAGCCCGAGCAGGTCGAACGCGACGCCGTAACCGAACGACGCCACGCCGTTCACCAGCCGGTGATTCTTCCAGAAGGTGTACGGCTGGCCGGGGAAGTTCGCCCCGCCGATGTCGAAGAAGAGATTGGCGCGGATGCCGGTGAAGGCGACGACCGGCGTAGCCAGTACGTCGATCAACGGGAAACGCAGCTCGACGTTCGCGTACGCGGCGCGCGTGCCGATGATGGAGCGGAAGTCGTAGCCGCGCACCGTGTTCAGCCCGCCGAAGTAATAGAAATTGGGGAAGTCGCCGCGCGAGTAGCCGGCGAAGAGACGCGTGGCCAGCAGCGCGCGGGACGAGATCGGCAGGTACTGGCGCGCATCGAGCGTGTAGTCGTTCGTCAGCACCGAACCGCCGTTGCCGTTGCTCCCCTTGTGCACGTTCGGCGCGAAAAGGGTGCCGATGTCGTAGCGATGGCCGGAGATCGGGCCGAACTCTTTGAACGTCGTCGTGTCGCCGCTGAAGTTTGCTGACACGAGCGGGAAGTTGTCGCGGCGATTGAAAAAGAAGAGATTGCCATCCTGATCGAGCAGCGGGTAGTTCACGTCACGCGCCTCGTATCCGATGCCGGCATCGATGCGGTGATAGCGATCGAAGGGATGGCTGAGGATGCCGATGGCGCCCGTCTCGCGATAGAGCTGGTGCCGGTCGAGCGTGAAATCCTGCTCCGAGGAAAATGTGGAGTAGAAAGAGCGGCTGTCGAAGACGCGGAAGCCCCAGTTCGTCCGGTTGTGCAGATCGAGATAGAGGAAATCGAAGTTTGAGAACGACGACACGGAGTCGAGCGAGGCGATGAAGCGGCGGTCGCCCAGCATGTCGCTCATGTAGATCACCGAACGCGAGACGAGAAGGTTCTCGGAGGTGACGCCGGCGTTGACTTCGACGTCGTCGATGAAGAGCTTGAAGCCGCTCGGCTTCTCGATCTTTTCCGGATCGATGGTCACCTCGACCGGCGGCTGAAACAGAGAGCGCGCCGAGGCCTGCAGCGGCGCCGACGGCAGCGTGGTCTTTTCGGCGGCGTGCAGCGGCTTGTCGGTCGTCGTCGAATAGAGGCGCCAGTGGCGTTTGTAATACGACGCAAAAACCATCCGCTCGCGGTTGTTCGAGCCGGTGAAGACGACCGGCGTGAAGCAGCCGCCGACGACGTCGGTGTATTGCAGCACGTCGCCGTTGTCGAGATTGAGTGAGTAGATGTTGTACGCAGCGAACTTGGTCAGATCGACGGGAGGCGTCGCCTCGCCCGGCTTCGCTCTCATTTCCGCGTTCTGCAGGATCTGTGCGGCCTGCTCGATGTTGCGGCCGGTCTGCTTGTCCGAGGCGTAGAAGATGCGCTTGCCGTCGGGAGAGAACCAGGCGTCGATGTCGTTCCAGTCGCCGGTGGTGAGCTGGTAGCGCTCCGTGTAGTTGGCGAGATTCAATTTGAAAAGCTTCGCGTAACCGTTGACCACCGACGAATAGACCAGCCACTTGCCGTCCGGCGAGAACACCGGGGCGCCGTCGAAGAACTTGTCGCTGGTCACATTCGTGATCGAGCCGCTGGCGAGATCGTAAATGTAGATGTCGGGGACGTTTCCCTTGAACGCGGCAAACGCGATCGATTTGCCGTCCGGCGAATACGTCGGCGACAGCTGTTGCTCGAAATCCATCTTCACCGAGCGCTCCAGCGCGCCGGTGAGGGCATTGATCAGAAGCAGATTGCGGCCGCGCTCTTTCTTCACAAAGATGGCGATCTGGTCGCCATTCGGCGCGAACGCGATGTCGCGTCCCATGACCGGCCCGACGGTAAGAGACTGGGCAATCGCGTACTCGTACTTCGACGTATAGCCGTTCGTCAGATTGCGCAGCATGTGCCGCTCGGGAATGTTGTAGAGGATGAGATCGACTTCCTCTTTGTACGTAGCGTATGACGCAAGCAGGTCGCCCGAGGGCGACGGCACCGGAGAAATGTCTTCACTGCTGACATAGTCGGCGATCTTGAACGGATCGCCGTACTCCTGCGGCTCCCCTTTGGCTACAAGGGCCGGTAGATACTGCTTACGAAGCCAGGTACGAAACTGCGAGTCGAATTCATCCGGCTTCACGTCGAACGCGCGCTTGAGCGCTTTATCGACCGAATTTCCGAGCGTATTGCGATACTCGTAAATGAAATCGCGCAGCCCTTCCCAGCCGTACTTCTGCTGGATGTACGCGAAAACCGCGTGGCCGAAGCGATATGCGAAATAGCCGCCGCCCTGCGCATGCGAAATCGCCGGTACCTGGTCGTTGACGACGGCATCGCGCAGGACCATGCGGTCCTTCGAGTCCTCGTCGTTGCCCATGTACGACGCCAGACCTTCCATCAGCCAGGTGGGCGGGTTCGACGTCACCTCTTTGCCGAGCTTCCCCTGAAACAGGATCTCGTACTCGAAGACGTGCGTGAGCTCGTGCGTGATGAGCTGGAGCAGTTTCTCGTCGGTGGTATCGATCGGGATGACCATCCGATTGCGCGTCGGTTCAGCGAACGCACCAACCCCCTCGGGGATGAAATTCAGATCGACGTTCGTCTGCTCGAACGCGGAATGCGTAGCATAATAAATGATGGGGATTTTCTTGGAGACCTGAAAATTGAACTTGCGCGATAGGTCGTCGTACGCGCTCTCGGCCATGTCGACGACTTTCTCCAGCGCCGGCTTTTCTTCATCGTAAAAATAGATGTCGAAATGCGTGGCGTGGTAGATGTTCCAATGGAACTTGTCGTAGACGATCTTGTTCTGCCCGAACGGAAACGCGCTCGGCGCGATGAGAATGGAGACGAAGAACAACAGAGCGATGGTGCGCTTCAAGTGAGCCTCCATGACCGTGGATCTACTCCGTAAACACGTATCTTGTGGCGGACGTCTCCTGGGGGACGAAAAGGCCGACGAGTTGCGTCTCCATGGCGCGGAGGTTCTCGAATAATCCGAGGATCTCGTCGTAGTTGCGCTGGTCGAATTCCTTGAAGTCGCGGAAATTGTCCTCGATCACTTTCTCGCCGGTGTCGGCATTGAAGACGGCGATGTCGATGTCGAAAACGAAACCCGTCGTCTCGACGAGCACCTGGCGGTAATACGTTCTTCCATCCGCCGGCGAGACATACTCCTCGGTCTTGTAGCCCGACTTATCGTTGACATCGAAATCGACGATGCCGGAGACGATGAAATCTGCGCCGGTCGCCGCGCCGAGGCTTCTCCAGTAATCGCGATTCGACTCGAGCGCTTTCATGTCGGTGCCCGGCAGACGGGTCTGCGGCACATCGACGAGACGCAGCTTCGTGCTCTTGGTGAGCTGCTTTTTCAAATAGCGCTGAAACTCCGCCTGCACGTCGACCTTTGACGCGCGATCGTTCTTCTTTTCACGATTGGCGATGACGAACGGCGCGATGGCGATCTTCTCCTCGCCGGTGATCTGCAGCTTCGGTTTGAGCGGCAGCTTGAGCTTGACCTCGGTGACTCCGGCGATCGTGGCGAGCGGAAAAAGCGAGATCAGGACGACGGCAGCAGCGCGTTTCACAGAACACCTCCGGGGAGATTCGGCGTAGGCGGCGGCGTGGGCGGCGGAGTCGGAGGCGCGGGCTGCGGACGATCGCTCGGCTGCGCGCCGGGCGGCGTTGCGCTGGTGACCGGCGGCACGTCTCCTCCTGTCGGCCGATCGGGCTGTCCGGAGTTGGTGATGGTCGTCGACGAAGCGCCTGCAGAGATTCCGGGGAGCGGCACAGCCGCCGTTTTCGCCGTGGTCTGCTGCCGTTTCCGATTACGCGAGAGGAACTCCACAAAGCGGCTGTAGTTCTTCTGGATGTAGGGATTGGTGCGATCGAGCTTCAGCGCTTCGAGATACTCCTTGCGCGCTTTCTCGAAGTCGCCGTTCGCTTCGTACGCGACGGCGAGGTTGTTGTGGGCCTGCGCGTCGCCGGGATTGATCTGGATGGCGCGCTCAAAGCGGAACATCGCTTCGCGCCAGAGGTTCATGCGCGCCATCTGCACGCCGAAGTTGTCCTGCGCCGCGGGCCGCGAGAGATCGGAGTTGTGCGAACAGGCGAGCGCCAGCGACAGCGCGGCGACCAGAATCCCGAGACGAATCATCCCTTTCATCGTCGATCTCCCTCCGCGGACTTTACCGAACAGGCCGTCGAGATTACCATTGTCGACGGCGGCGTCCCACACGCATCGCTCCCTCCCGCGGCACCAACACGCACATGCCCGAAATCCCGCTCCGCGATCGTCTGATCGCGTATGCCCTGCTGCCGCTCTCGCCGTCCCGCATCCGTCTTCTCATCCAAACGTTCGACCCGCTGTCGAAGCTCTGCAACGCATCTCCTGCCATGTTGCGGCAACTGCTAAGTATCGATGGAGCAGATGCCGCCCAACCGTGGCGGAATGATGAACTTCGCAAGCAGGTCGATGCGCTGCGCGACTGCGCCGTTACGCTCGCCGACGACGATTACCCGCCGCTGCTGCGGCAACTCGTCGATCCGCCGCTGGCGCTTTTCTACCGCGGCAATCTGGCGCTGGCGCAGAAACCTTCGATCGCGATGGTCGGCTCGCGCCGCGCGTCGCCGTACGCGCTCAACGCGGCGTCACTGCTCGCACGCGAGCTGGTTTCCGTCGGTTTCGCCATTGTCTCCGGCATGGCCCTCGGCGTCGACGCTGCGGCGCATCAGGCCACGCTCGATGCTTCGGGCGAGACGATCGCCATCCTCGGCACAGGCATCGACATCGTCTATCCGCGCTCGAACCGGCGGCTCTTCTGCGCCATCGAAGAGCGCGGTCTGATCCTCACCGAGTTCCCGCCCGGCACGCCGCCCTTCCGCTACAACTTCCCGATCCGCAACCGCATCATCAGCGGCATCAGCCAGGGCACGGTGATCGTGGAGGCGAACGGCCGAAGCGGATCGCTGATCACGGCGCGTACCGCCGCGGAACAGAATCGCGAAGTCTTCGCCGTCCCCGGATCGATCTTCTCTCCCGGCACCGAGGGGACGCATCGGCTGATTCAGTGCGGCGTGAAGCTCGTTCACGATACGAACGACATCCTCGACGAGCTGCCCGGCGATCTGCGCATTGCTACCGCGGCTCCCGCCCAACCACCGTCGCCGTTGCGCGAAGTCCTCGAAGCATTCCGCCGCGACGAAGGAACGCACATCGACACCGCCGCCGAAGCGCTCGGCCGCTCCGTCGCCGGACTTTCCGAGCCCGTCTTGCAGCTCGAACTGGGTGGCTGGATCAAGGCGCTTCCCGGAGGCTGCTATGTGCGTGTCCGCTAGGAACACCGAGGTAGAATTCCGGCATGAGCAATCCAGAGACAGACTTCACCGAATACGATTCGGGCCCGGAAGACGAGACAGGGGAAATCGACGAAGAGCTCGATGCGGTCATCGAGGCGGCGGCAGCATCACTGGACCGCGGCGAAGGGATTCCGCTCGACGTGATTCTGAAACGCTGGAAGGAAGAGGCCCTCTCGAAATCGAAGTAAATCCGGAGGCGGAGCGGCAACTCGAAGATGCGCACGAATGGTGGGAGATCAACCGCACCGCCGCTCCAAACGCAATTCGCGACGACTTTCACGAGATGACGCGAATTCTTGCCCGCGCGCCGGAAATCGGCCGCCGCGCAACCGGCGTCAGGACTCCAAACGTCCGAAAAATCTTTCTACGCCGCGTAGGATTTCTCATTTACTACCGCGTCATCGGCTCCCCTCCGCGACTGCAGATCATGGCCTTCTGGCACGCGCGCCGGGGCAGCGGTCCGCCGATATGAATCGCAGGGTAGGAGAATGGGCGTCTCGCGGCTCACCTATACATTGACGGAGGATTGCGATGGTCCCGATCACTGCGGAACAACTCGATTCACTGGCGCCGAAGGCGAAGGCGTTTTATCGCGATGCGTTTCTCGGCGGCGCGGACGTGCTGGCGAAATACGGCATCAACGATACGGCGCTGCGGCTGGCGCACTTCATGGCGCAGGTGCTTCATGAAAGCGGCGCGCTGACCATCACCGAGGAGAGCCTGTTCTATACGCACGCCGAACGCATTCGCGATGTGTGGCCGACGCGGTTCAAGACCGTCGCCGACGCCGAGCCGTACACGAAGAATCCGGAGAAGCTCGCGAACTTCGTCTACGGCAATCGCAAGGACATCGGCAACGATCAGCCGGGCGACGGGTTCCGTTTCATCGGCAGAGGGTTGATTCAGATCACCGGCCGCGATTCGTACTTCCGCTTCGGGCAGAAGCTCGGGGCCGACCTCATCGCCGATCCGAAGCTCGCCTTCAGCCAGCAGTGGTGCCTGCCGCTCGCGGCCGAAGAGTGGACGGAAAAGGGCTGCAACGCCCTTGCTGATGCCGACGACGTCAAAGGCGTCACGAAGAAGATCAACGGTGGAACCATCGGTCTCTCGGAGCGGATCGCGTGGCTGGCGAAGACGAAGGCGGTCTGGCTGCCGGCGATCCCCGCGGAGTCCGGCGCGGATCCTCAGCCGCAGGTGTAGCTGCTAGACCTACTTCAGCTCAGCGTCGCCTACTTCTTCCGCTTGCGCCAGGAGCGCGCTGATGTCGAATGGCTTCTCGACGAATCGGACCACGGGCGGGCAGACTTTCTCCAGCGCATTCGGACCAAAAGCAGTCATGACGATGACGTGGCTGAGTAGTTCCGGGCGATGCTCCGACAAGTACTTCACCACGGCGAATCCGTCGATGCGCGGCATCATCAGATCGAGCGTGATGACGTTGTACGGATGCTCGAGCACCTTCTCGATCGCCTCGGCGCCATCGCGGGCCGTATCGACTATGAAACCGTGCCTGACGAGGATGCGCGTCACCAGAACGCGGATGCCCGCGTCGTCATCGACGACGAGCGCGCGGCGCTCGTGATGCGCCTCTGCGGCTGAGCTGCTCACGTCACGGGAGGTAGCAACCCCGAAGCCAATTGCACAATTGGAAGTGCAAGGCGACCGTCATTTCGCCGCCGGAAACGCCTCCTCGGCCAGATCGATGAGCGCCTTAAGATCGAACGGCTTTCCAAGAACGCCCACTACCTGTTCCGCCGGCACCTTGTTGGCCAGTCCCGGCACGGCAGCGGTCATGACGATGATGCGCGGACGGTTGCCGTCCAGAGTCTGGAGATAGGCGAGCACACCGAAGCCGTCGGTGCGCGGCATCATCAGATCGAGAACCACGAGGTCAAACCGGCGCGCCTTGAGGCATTCGATTGCCGACTCGCCGTCGACGGCGCTCTCAACCTTGTCGTCTCGCCTTGCGAACACGCGTGTGACGAGCGTGCGGATGGCGATGTCGTCGTCGACTACCAGGACGTTCATCAGCTCTGCCTCAGCGCGGCGATGGCGCGGGCCAGTTCCACCGGTTCCACCGGCTTCTGAATGTACTTTTGAAATCCGGAAGAGAGAATTCGCGTGCGGTCCTCCGGCCGGCCGTACGCGGTCAGCGCCATCGCCGGAATGTGCCGGCCGAGCTCCGGCTCGATCTCACGCAAGCGACGCATCAGCGCGTAACCGTCCTCGCCCGGCATGGCGATGTCGCTGACGACGACGTCCGCGGCAAATGTACGCAACGTCTTCACGGCCTCTCCGACCGAGGTCACCGCGTGCGCGTCTGCGCCCAACTGACTGAGCACGAGCGCGACGAGCTTGCCTGCATCGTCATCATCGTCGACGACGAGAATCCTCAGTCCGTCGAGCTTCGGCACGTCCGGTTTCGATCGCAGCTCTTCCAGCTCCGAGGGCTGCACGCGGACGGCGAGGAGCGGAAGCGTGATGGTGAACGTGCTCCCCTTGCCGATTCCCTCGCTGGCCACGGCCACTGTTCCGCCGTGCAGCGTCACGAGATGCCGCACGATCGCCAAGCCGAGGCCGAGGCCTGCCTGCTGGCGCACCGTGGTGTTGTCGAACTGGCGGAAACGCTCGAAAACGTGGGGGAGAAATTCGGGATCAATGCCCTGGCCGGTGTCGGTGACGCGCAGGATCGCTTTGCTTTCCGAACAGCGCAGATCGACGCTGACCCGTCCGCCCTCGGGCGTGAACTTGATGGCGTTCGAGAGCAGGTTCCAGATCACCTGATGCAGACGAGTCTCATCGCCGTAGACGCTGAGCGGCCGTTCCTCGACATCTGCCTGGAGCGTGATGCGCCGCTCCTCGGCGCGCGTGTGAAACATCTCCACGACCGCTTCGACGACGGGACGCAACTCGACAGGCGCGAGATCGACGCGAAGTTTGCCGGCGATGATGCGCGAGACGTCGAGTAGATCCTCGACGAGCCGCGCCTGCACGCGCGTGCTGCTCTCGATCATCGCGATCGCGGCGTCGACGTCGCGCTGTTCGACGCCGTCGATCTTGAGCATCTGCACCCAGCCGAGGATGCCGGTCATCGGCGTGCGCAACTCGTGGGCGAGCGTGGCCAGGAAGTCGTCCTTGGCGCGATTGGCGTCCTGCGCTTCGCGGTAAAGACGCGCGTTCTGCACCGCGACGGACGCCATCTGCGCGAGTTGCGTGAGGACCGTTTCGTCGTCCGCGGTGAAGGCGGCATTCGGCTTTTCCGCGAGCATGAGCAGGCCGGCGGCGCGCCCCTCGCGTTCGAGAAGCGGCGCGGCGAGGAGGGTGCGCACGTCGTCGAAGATGCCGTCGCCGAGTTTCGCCAGCTGTTCCGGCGTCAGGCGGATAGATCCGTCGATCTCCGCTGCGATTTCATCGAATGCCTGCTCCGCACGCGCGTCGATGCTGTCGCGCGAGCGATCCGCGCCGCTCGATATCGCCACGATCGTGCGCGTCTTCGTGCTCTCCTTCACCTTCAGCCAGATCAACGCGAAGCGCGAGTGGATCACCTTCGCTGCCTGATCGGTGATCATCTGCAACACGTCGTCGAGCGACAGCGCCGACGCGATCGCCAGCGACGCCTCGGCCAGTCCTGACAATCGCAACGCCGAGGCGCGCTCCTTCTCCAGCAATTGTTGCTGTTTCTCCAGCAGGTCGCGGATCTCGTACTGGCGAAAACGGCTGCGCAGCGAGGTGCGCACGGAGCTGAGCAGCGTCTTGACGTGAATGGGACGGTCGACCAGCATCACATGCGCGCGCGGACCGAGCGCTTCGAACGAACGCGCGGCGCGGTCCATCTCCGGCTGCGCGACGAAAATCATCAGCGGGATTTCGGCCCACGGCGGCTGCGCATCGAAGGTCGCGGCAAGCCGTCGCATCGCTCGCGGCGTCAACGCTTCAGCCGTGACGATGGCCAGCCCGGCGCCCGCTTCGATCTCGCGGCAGAGCTCTTCCGCATCGCGCACGGCCTCAGACTCAAAGCCGGCGCGCGCAAGAATCTGCACCGTCGTCTCCGCATCCCGCCCCGTCGGTGCCAGGAGCAGGATGCGCAGCGGCCGATTGCCAATCTCCGTTTTTTCTTCGATCAGTGCGGTCATTTGTCTTCGACGATGGGGATGCCCGAAAGAATGCCGCGGAAGTGCGTCAGAGGCGGACCGACGTTGAGGCCTCCGCTGCCCATGCTGAATTCACGAATCGCCTTCTCGTGATCGCCACTCCGTTTCTTCATCACGGAGATGGCTTTGTGCAGCTCGCCCTCGGCTTCGTAATAGCGCAGGAGGATCACGCAGTCGGCGAGGTAGCTGACGTCGACGGACGAAATCATGTTCGAGCCGATCAATCCGTGCTGCGCCATCACCAGGATCGTGGCCACGCCGCGGTCGCCGAGGTACGTGAGCAACTCGTGCAGGTGCAGCGTGAGAAAACGCTCCTCGGGCATGGCGTTGAGATAGCCGTTCAGGCTGTCGATGACGAGCGTTCGCGCGCCGTGCTTCTCGACCGCTTCGCGTACGAGATTGGCGAACTCGCCCGGCGCCAACTCGGCCGGATCGACCTGCTGCGCGGTGATCAACTCATTCTTCAGCGGTTCGGCCAGATCCAAACCGATCGCCGAAGAACGCTTGAGCAGACTTCTGCGGCTCTCATCGAAGATGAAGAGCGCCGACCGCTCGCCGCGTCTTGCTGCGGCGACCGCGTATTGCGTCGCCAGCGTCGACTTGCCCACGCCGGCCGGTCCCATGATCAAGGTGCTCGATCCGAGTTCCAGGCCGCCGCCGAGGAGTGCGTCGATTTCAGCGATGCCGCTTGCAAGGTGTCCATCGGCACCGTCGCCGCGATCTTTCGCCGCGACGAGTCGCGGATACAGCTCGATGCCGCCGCGGCGAATGGTGAAGTCGTGATAGCCGCCGCGGAAGTCGACGCCGCGCAGTTTGATGATCTCCAGCCGGCGCCGCGGCGCACCGTACAACGGCGCGCGCCGCTCGAGCACGATCACGCCATGCGGCACGCTGTGCAGCTGCAGGTCGTTCCCCTCGGACGTTCGATCGTCGAGAAAGAGCGAGGTCGCGCCGCGATTGGTGAAGTACTGCTTCAGCGCGAGGATCTGCTTTCGATACCGGAGATTGCTCTGCGACAGAAGCCGGATCTCGGACAACGAATCGAGGACGACGCGCTGCGGATTGACGCGCTCGACTTCCTCCAGGATGCGCGAGACCGTCTGTCCGAGCTCGATCTCCGAGGGATGAAAAATCGTCGTGTCTTCTTCTTCGCTCAGCGTCTCTTCGCGGACGAGATGCTCGTGAATCTGGACGCCGTCCAACGACCAGCCGTGCGAGCGCGCCACCGCATGCAGCTCGCGCCGCGTTTCGGAGAGCGTGATGTAGAGCGCCTTCTCGCCTCGCTTCGCGCCTTCGAGAAGAAACTGCAGCGAAAGCGTCGTCTTGCCCGCGCCCGGATCTCCTTGAATGAGATAAACGTGATCTTTGGGAAATCCGCCGCCGAGGATCGCGTCCAAACCCGCGATCCCCGTGCCTGCAACCGGTTCGTTCGAAGCCTCCATCAGTCTCCTCCAGGCAAAATCGCTTGGCCGGAGACATTGCAATCGCTGAACCCGTTTCGGGGCAGCGCTTACTGCCCCGAAATCAATAGGTTAGCGCGTACAGCAGAGTGAACCGTCAGTGCCGCACAGCCCGGTGTTTTGACGGCGGCACCTCTCCCACTGTGACCGTGACGGAGCCGCTGCTGTTACCGGCGAGATTCCTCGCCGTGAGCCGGTAAATCGTCGTCGCATGCGGCGAGACTTTTACCGATCCGACTGCGGCCACCGATCCGATTCCCTGATCGATCGTCACCGAGTCGGCGCCGATAACGTTCCAGGAAAGCGTCGACGAACCTCCGGCAACGATGTTCACCGGTGTCGCTGCAAAGGTGACGGTCGGCAACTGGATGACGGTGACCGTTACTTGTGCAGTCGACGTTCCGCCGGGACCGGCTGCGGTCAGCGTAAACGTCGTGGTCTCTGGCGGCGTAATGCTCGCGGAGCCGCTCACCGGACGCGCGCCGAGGCCGTTGTCGATCGAAACCGACGTCGCGTTCGTCACCGACCATGTCAGCGTCGATGACTGGCCGGCGGTGATGAACGTCGGCGATGCGCTGAAGGAGATGCTCGGTCCGCTGCTCACGGTCACGGTGGCCTGACTGCTCAAGACTCCGCCGGGACCGGTCGCGGTCAGCGTGTAAGTCGTCGTGGACAGCGGATGCACGTTGGTCGAACCGGAGAGCGGCTGCGCGCCAACGCCGTTGTCGATCGTTACCGACGTCGCGTTAGTCGTGTTCCAGACCAGCGTCGAATTCTGCCCGCTGGTGATCGTGCTCGGCGTCGCGGAGAACGAGATTGTCGGCGCGGGCTGCGTGACGGTGACCGTCGCGGTCTTCGTGATGATGCCTCCCGGACCGCTCGCTGTCAGCGTGTAGGTCGTCGTCGACGATGGACTGACGCTCGTCGTTCCCGATGCCGGCTTGCTTCCTACGCCGTTGTCGATGGAGATCGACGTCGCATTCGTCGTCGACCAGGTGAGCGTCGACGATTGTCCGGCCAGAATCGTGGTGGGCGATGCGGAGAAGGTCGCCGTCGGCGCCGGCTGCGTCACCGTGACGGTCGCTGTCTTTGTCGTAACGCCGCCCGGACCGGTCGCGGTGAGCGTGTAGGTCGTCGTCGAAGCCGGACTAACGCCGATCGAGCCGTTGACCGCCTGACTTCCCACACCGTTGTCGATCGAGACCGACGACGCGTTCGTCGTCGTCCACGTAAGCGTTGATGACGAACCGCTGTTAATCGTCGTTGGTGATGCGGAGAACGTTGCCGAGGGCGCGGGCTGACCGACCGTCACAGTGGTCTGCTTTGACGGCGGCGTTGAATTCGCGGTCGTGAACGCGCTGAGGGTGTAGGTCGTGGTGGCGGCCGGACTGACGCTCGTCGATCCATTCGCCGGCTTCGAGCCGACGCCATTGTCGATGCTGACGCTGGTCACCGAACCGCCGCCGGTCGTCCACGAGAGCGTCGAAGATGCTCCCGACGAGATGGTGCTCGGAGTGGCGGTGAAGGATGGGATGCAGCCGCCTCCGATATCAAACTTGAGCGAGAAGTCGCCGTAGTCGCGCTGCGTCCACGTCCCGCTGACGTTCTCCTCGAGCACGAGCGAAATGTCGTAGCAACCGGTGGGCGGTATGGTGAATGGAACAGGCGTATTGCCGCCGTTCACAGGCGAGATCGATTGACCCGCGGCCAGCGACGGCGTGATGTCGTAGGTCGCGACGATGTATCCGGCCGCCGGATACGGTGTCGGCGTCCACCAGAGCGCAAAACGAAGCGGCCCGGATGCACTCGCGTTCGGATTGGTCACGTTGTCGGCCTTGAGGATGGCCTGTCCGCCGCCGATCGAGTAGCCGAAGCTGCCGCTGAAGAAGATGCCCGCCGCCGCGGGACTAACGGACTTCGACGTCGCAATGAATCCGCGCGATGCCGCTTTCGGGTGAAGCGTTACCGCAAGTGAAGGAAACGCGAGAAGGGTGGATAGACCTAGGACCAACGCCAGAACGCCGCGACGTGCGTAGCACATGCTCTCTCTCCTGTTCTGCACCTTGCCGGGTGTGGAGGCAACGATCGTTGCCTTTCACAACAGGACGGACAGCCGCCGCGGTTTCTCACGATTCGTTACAATCCGCGTCCCTTATGGCTCCGAAGTTCTACATCACCACCGCGATCCACTACGTCAACGACGATCCGCACATCGGGCACATGTACGAGAACGTCGTGGCCGACGTGATCGCGCGGCATCGGCGGCGGATGGGCGACGACGTCTGGTTCCTTACCGGCGCCGACGAACATGGACAAAAGATCGAACGGGCCGCGGCGAAGGAAGGGATTCTGCCCATCGAGCTGGCCGACCGCGTCGTGGCCAAACATCACGAGATGTGGCGCAAGCTCGACATCAGCCACGACGATTTCATCCGCACGACGGAGGCGCGCCATCGCGTCGGCGTGCTGGAACTGATTCGCCGCATCCAGGAGCGGATGCCGGACGACATCTACCTCGGCGAGCACTCCGGCTGGTACTGCCAGAGCGAAGAGACGTTCGTTCCGGAAAATCAAGTGCGCGACGGCAAGGACGAAAGCGGCCATCCCGTCGAGAAGACGGCGGAGCGCAATTTCTTTTTCAAGCTGTCGCGGTACACCGAGCCGCTTCTCGAGCACTACCGCAAGAACCCGAGCTTCATCTATCCGCCGACGCGGATGAACGAGATCATGTCGTTCGTCGAGCAGGGGCTGAAGGACCTTTCGATCTCGCGCACCGCGATCACCTGGGGCATCCCGTTCCCCGGCCACCCCGATCACGTCATCTATGTCTGGCTCGATGCGCTGACGAATTACATCTCCGCCCTCGGCTTCGGCAGCGCGGAGCACGCGCGCTTCGATCACGACTGGCCTGCCGACATTCACCTCGTCGGCAAGGACATCGTCCGCTTCCACGCCGTCTACTGGCCGGCGTTCCTGCTGGCAGCCGGACTGCCTCTGCCGAAGCAGATCGTCGGACACGGCTGGTGGCTTCGCGACAATCAGAAGATCTCGAAATCGCTCGGCAACGTGGTGCGCCCGTACAACATCATCGACGAGTTCGGCGCCGATTCGCTGCGCTACTTCCTCCTGCGCGAGATGGTCTTCGGCCAGGACCAGAACTATTCGGACGAAGCGTTTCTCGGCCGTTATAACGCGGACCTTGCCAACGACCTCGGCAACACGCTTTCGCGCTCGATCAAGATGACCGACACGTACTTCGGCGGCAAAACGCCGCCGGTGTCGTGTCCCGCGAACGAGCTTCTGCGCGCGACGGAGCAGCTCGTGCCGGAGTATCTGAAGTCGATGGAGGAGCTGGCGTTCCAGCGCGCCCTCGATGCCGCGTGGAAGCTGCTCGTTGCCGTGAACGGCTACATCGTCAATCGCGAGCCGTGGAAGAAGTTCAAGGAAACAGGCGCCGACGAATCGCTCTCGCGCGTCCTATGGAACACGCTCGAAGCGCAGCGGATCGTGTGGGTGATGATGGCGCCGTTCATGCCGTCGACCACGCGCGAGGCATTGACCCGCCTCGGCGCCGATCCCGATCTCATCGGCGCCGACGCGCTGCGCTGGGGCGGCCTGCCGACCGGAGCAGCCGTCCGCGTGACCGACCCAATCTTTCCGCGGATCGACATCGCCGCCTACATCGGAGGAAGCATGGAAGAGAAGACCGAAACGCCTGCACCGCCAGTTGCGGACGCCGGACCTCCGATCGAAACGACGCAAGCCGCGCCGCCGGACATGGCGAAGATCAGCATCGACCAGTTCATGGAAGTCGATCTGCGCGTGGCAGAAGTCCGCGCCGCCGAACGCGTCCCGAAATCAAAAAAGCTGATGAAGCTGACCGTTTTCACCGGCGACGAAGAGCGCACCATCGTCGCCGGCATCGCGACAAAGTACACACCCGAAGAGCTAGTGGGACGCAAGATCGTGATCGTGGCGAACCTGCAGCCAGCGAAACTGATGGGCGTCGAATCGAACGGCATGGTCCTCGCCGCCTCCCTCGACGGCGAACCGTCGCTGCTCAGCGTCGACCCAAGCGTACCGGCGGGGACGAAGGTTAAGTAATTGTCTCGATTCTGAACACCACTCCAAAAAACGAACGCCTGCGCACACTCCGCCGGAGCGGTGCTTCCCCTGCTGATTCAATGACTTAGCTAGTTGCCATCCCATGGCAGCGCCCTTGGACTACGTCCGTGCAGAGTCCGAGAGCGAAAAGGGGTAGCAACTATGAGTCTTGCTGAAATTGCAGTTCCTCGCCCGTCCTATGTTCAGCCGCAGACTGAGCTGCCGGTCGTGTTGGTCGTCGAGGACGAGCGCAAGTTGCGCTGGGCCTTGATCGAACAGTTCGAGGAGATCGGCCTCGAAGTCCTCACCGCGAAGAGCGGCTACGAAGCCATTCGCATCGCCGGAGAGAAGCGTCCGGGTCTGATCCTGCTCGATGGCCTTCTGCCGGAGATGCACGGATTCGAGATCGCGCGGTTCATCCGCCGCATCGACGCCGAGTACCGTCCTCACATCGCCATCATGACGGCGATCTACAAACACCTGCGCTATCAGAACGAAGCGCGGCTGAAGTACGGCATCGATGACTATCTCATCAAGCCTGTGCTTCCGCAGGCACTGCGCGATCTGGTGCAGCGTGCACAGGTGGGTGCTTAGATGAGCGGCGCCCGCGGCCGCGTCCTGATCGTCGACGACGAGCCCGACCTTCTCGAAGGGATGCGCATGCTGCTCGACATCGAAGGGATCGACGTGGTCATCCACGGCTCGATGATCACGCTGCCGTTGATCCTGCGCGACGCGGATCCGGACGTCGTACTGCTCGACATCAGCATGCCGGCGCTCAGCGGCAGCTTCGCCTTGCGGAACGGCCTGCGAAAACTCCTTCGCACCGACGGCGCGCTCGTGCTTTTTTCGGGACGTTCGCCGCGCGAGCTGGAGGCAGCCGCCGAGGAGCTCGGGGCGGATGGGTTCATCACCAAGGCGCAGGAGCCGATGGAAATCGTCAGGCGCATTCAAACGTGGATCGATCGCCGCCGGCTGATGCGCGCGACCGGAAGAAATGAGGAATGCAATGTCAGTACTCGCACCGCATCTGCTGCTGTTCTCTGATACGCGCGCCGCGAAAACGACTTCCCTGCTCCGCGCCGCCGACTACAAAGTCAGCAGCGTCGAGCTGGCCGCTGCGGATCAGCTCGCGGGCAGGCCGGACGTCGACGCGATCGTCGTCCAGTTGTCGGCACTGGCGGCGGTCGCCGTCGTCCGAAGGATCGAGTCGTGCCGCCGCGACGTGAAGATCGTTGTCGTCACCTCCGAATGCGAGGCCGTCCGCCGCGCCCTTCCCTCGGTGCGTGTCGCCGTAATCCAGCCCGACGAAGCCGGCGGCGATCTGATCTCGACGATCGACCTGATGCTGATGGCGCATCAGATGCGGCGCACCGGATAACGCCTTTTTCGCTCATCCCGCAATGTTGCGTGGAAATGCCGTCGCCCCTGGACCACTACTACCCAGAGTCCAGAGCGGAAAGAGGAGCAACCATGAGCATTGCCGAGATTGCGGTTCCTGCGCTGCCGTACCACCCGATTGATGGCGTCGCGCTGCCGACGGTGTTGATCGTCGAAGACGAGCGTAAGCTGCGCTGGTCGCTGTGCGAGCAATTCGGATCGATGGGCATCGATGCTCTCACCGCCAGCGGCGGGTTCGAGGCCATTCGCATCGCCGGAGAGATGCGTCCCGATCTGATCCTGCTCGACGGCCTTCTCCCGGAGATGCACGGATTCGAGATCGCGCGATTCATCCGCAGCATGGACGCCGGTTACCGGCCTCACATCGCAATCATGACAGCGATCTACAAACACACGCGGTATCAGAACGAGGCCAGGCTGAAGTACGGAATCGATGATTACCTCATCAAACCCTTGCTCACGGAATCACTCGCTGCTCTCGTGCGGAGCACGATGAGGCGCAGCGGATAAAAAAATGCCCGTTGCTCGGCCGTCGCAACGGGCTGGCGCGCTAGAGTGCGCCCACTGGGTCGCTGCAGTTTTCGGATCAGCGACGGCGTGCAACTTACAGCCGCGGCGGCGCTGCGTCTCTATGTTTTTGGAAGCCTCAGCCGCTACATCCCGATCGGATGCCACACCGTCTTCATCTCCTGGAAGTCGAAGATGGCGTACGGCGACTGCGATCGAGTGGCATCGTCCCATCCGATCTTGCCGGCGTTGAAATGGACGACGCGCTTCACATTTTCGGCAGCCGTTTTCTGCACCGCAGGAATCGCACCCTCGGCCACTCCCGTCGTGTCGATAGCGTTGATGTCCATGTGCGACGCCATCCACGGGACCAGCTCGTTCTTCAGACCGGAGATGAGGTTGACCACGCCGGCCGGAACATCGCTCGTTTCGAAAATCTCGCCGAGGGTGATCGCTGCGAGCGGCTTCGATTCGGACGTAATGGCGATGACGGTATTGCCGCCGACGATGGCAGGCGCGATGCGGCTGACCAACCCGAGCAGCGACGGTTCCTCAGGCGCGACAACGCCGACGACGCCGGTCGGCTCAGGGACCGTGAAGTTGTAATACGGACCGGCCACGGGATTGACCGACCCGAAGACCTGCGGGTATTTGTCGCTCCAGCCGGCGTAGTAGACCCAGCGATCGGTCAGCGCAGCGACTTCGCGCCGGGCGTCGGCAGCCGAGGAGCCCTGGCGGCGGAGTTCGTCAACGAGTTCCGCGGCGCGCGCTTCACAAACCTCGGCGATGCGATAGAGGATCTGGCCGCGGTTGAAGGCCGTCTTCCCGCTCCACCCCGAAAACGCTTTACGTGCTGCCTGCACCGAATTGCGCAGGTCTTTTCTCGATCCGCGGCAGGCGTTGGCGAGCAACTCTCCCCCCTTGCCTTTGACGGCATAGAAGCGGCCGGATTCCGTTCGCGGAAACTCGCCGTTGATGTAGAGCTTGTAGGTTTTGCGGATATTCAGTCTAGCCACGCGTTCTCCCGAGGTTGCCAGGTTGCCGGGTTGCCAGGTTGCCGCTCATGAAGTTGGCAACCGGGGCAACCTGGCAACCCGGCAACCTTTCACGACAGCACCACATACGGCGCCAGTCCGTGCAATCCGCCTTCGCGGCCGAAGCCGGATTCCTTGTAGCCGCCGAAGGGGGATGCCGGATCGAATTTGTTGTAGGTGTTCGCCCAGATCACGCCGGCGCGAAGTTTCTGCGCCATCTTGAGAATGCGCGATCCTTTTTCCGTCCAGACGCCGGCCGACAATCCATACGGCGTGTTGTTGGCCTTCTCGATCGCTTCTTCCGGCGTGCGGAAGGTCAGGACGGACAACACCGGTCCGAAAATCTCTTCCTGTGCGATGCGGCTCGACGCGGCGACGCCGGTGAAAAATGTCGGAGCGAACCAGAAGCCGCGGTCGGGCATCTTGCAGGACGACTGGAAAATCTCGGCGCCTTCGTCGACGCCGCTCTCCACCAGCTCCTGAATCTTTTCCAGCTGCGCGCGCGAGTTGATCGCGCCGACGTCCGTGTTCTTGTCGAGCGGATTGCCGACGCGCAGCGTTCCGATGCGCTCGCGCAGCTTGCGCACGACCGGCTCGAGAATCGATTCCTGCAGGAAAAGACGGGAGCCGGCGCAACAGACGTGTCCCTGATTGAAGTAAATGCCGTTGATGATGCCTTCGACGGCCTGATCGATCGGAGCGTCTTCGAAGACGATGTTCGGCGCTTTGCCGCCCAGCTCGAGCGTCAGTTTCTTGTGCGTACCGGCCAGCGAGCGCTGAATCCGCTTGCCGACCTCGGTCGAGCCAGTGAAGGCAATCTTGTCGACGTCGTCATGATTGACCAGCGCCGCACCGGTCGCGCCTGCGCCGGTGATGATGTTCACCACGCCCGGCGGAAGATCGGCTTCCTGAATGATCTCCGCGAGCATCAGCGACGTGATCGATGTCGTTTCGGCCGGTTTCAACACGACCGTGTTTCCCGCGGCCAGCGCCGGTGCCAGTTTCCAGGCGGCCATGAGCAGCGGGAAGTTCCACGGGATGATTTGACCTGCCACTCCCACCGGCGACACATTGCGGTTGGGGAAGGCGTATTCGAGCTTGTCCGCCCATCCCGCGTAGTAGAAGAAATGGGCGGCGGCGAGCGGGATGTCGACGTCACGCGATTCTTTGATCGGCTTGCCGCCGTTCATCGTCTCGGCGACGGCAAGTCCGCGCGATTTTTCCTGAATCAGTCTGGCGATGCGGTAGATGTACTTGGCGCGTTCCGACGCGGGCAATTTCCGCCACGTCTTTTCATACGCGCGGCGCGCCTCGCGAACCGCGCGATCGACATCCTCGGCATCCGCCTCCGCCATCTCCGACAGCGTTTCTTCCGTGGCCGGATTGATCGTTTCGAACCAGCGCTTCGAATGCGGCTCGACGAACTTGCCGCCGATGAAGAGGTTGTAGCGCGACTGGATTTTGACGTGATCGGTCGCTTCAAGCGACGGCGAATAATGCCATTCCGCCAGCGCGCTCGAAGCCGCGCCCGGGGTCAGTCGATCTCTTGTTTCAAGTTGTGTGGTCATCGTGATCTTTCACCGCAGAGGCGCAGAGCGCAGAGCATTTAATCCAGCGTGAAGTAGTCTCCCGACTGATACGCGCCTGTTTTTTCCTTGCGCAGTTGCATCAGCACGTCATTGAGGAGCGACGACGCTCCGAATCGGAAAAGATCCGGCGTCATGTACTCCGGCCCCATCGTCTCGTACAACAGAACGAGATACGCCAGCGCCAGCTTGGCGTTAGCGATGCCGCCGGCCGGCTTCATCCCGATCTTCTTGCCGGTGACATGCTCGAAGTCGCGGATCGCTTCGAGCATCACCAGCGTGACCGGCAGCGTGGCGTTGACGGTCACCTTCCCGGTCGACGTTTTGATGAAATCGGCGCCGGCAAACATGGCGATGAGCGATGCCTTGCGCACCTGGTCGTAATTGGCCAGCTCGCCCGTCTCGAGGATCACTTTCAGATGCGCCGGTCCGCACGCTTCCTTCACCTCGGCGATCTCATCGAAGACTTTCTGGTAATTGCCGGAGAGAAACGCGCCGCGGTCGATGACCATGTCGATCTCGTCGGCGCCGGCGGCGACGGCTTGCCGCGTCTCGGAGACTTTGACGTCGATGTACGTCTGCCCGCTCGGAAAGCCGGTGGCGACGGAGGCGATGTGAATGCCGGTTCCGGCGACAGCCTGCTTCACGAACGGAATCATGGCCGGATAGACGCAGACCGCGGCGACGTGCGGAATGTCGCGGTCGGAAGGATCGGGACGGATCGCTTTCTGGCAGAGCGCCCACACCTTCCCCTGCGTGTCTTTTCCCTCGAGGGTGGTGAGATCCATCATGCTGATGATCAGCTTGAGGCCCCACACCTTCGACTCTTTTTTCAGCGACCGTTTCGCCAGCGATGCCGCACGCTCCTCGGCGGCGATGGCATCGACGCCATGCGCCATCTCCAGCGCGTCAGCGATGCTGCGGCGAAAGGCAGCCGGCGGGAAGGCCGGCGGTTGCGTGATCAGGGATTCGCTCATGAAGTGCCAAAAATAGCACGAGGACGGCCGCCAGGCCGTCCTCGCTGAGAGTGATTCGATTTGCGGTCAGCGCGCCGCGCGGCGGCGGTTCAGAGTCTCCAGCACCTGCTTCCACTGACCGTTGCTGAAGCTCCAGAGATCGGAGAGGTAGAAGCCGCTGTAGCCGCCGAACATCACCAGCTCGTTGCGGATCGGATCCCACGCCATCCCGCCGTTCTCGCGCGCCGGCGGAACGACAGCCGTGTTGATCTTCGTCCACGCCGTGCCGTCCCAATCCCAGGTGTCGTTCGCGTAAACCTGAACCTGGTTGTTGTTCGCGTCGACGTCGACGCGGATTCCGCCGAAGAGAAGCACGTGATTCGTGTTCGGGTTGACCGCCACCTGCGCGCCGTAGCGCATGCCGGGCGTCGACGCCGGAGTGATCTGCGTCCAGCCGGTTCCGTCAAACGACCACATATCGTCGAAGCGCAGCAGTTTTCCGTTCGGATCGAGGCGGCCCAGTCCTCCGTAGATCACGGTCTTCTTCAGGATCGGGTCGTACCACATGGCCGTATGCGTGCGCGACGGCGCCGGATTCTTCTTCACCTGCGTCCACGCCGTTCCGTCGAACGTCCAGGTCTGGTCGAGATACGTACCGTCGTAGCCGCCGAAGAAGACAGTCTTCTTCAGGGTCTGGTCGTACACCATGCTGCTGAAACGATGTCCCGGCGGGGCGGTCTTCGTCGCGTCGAACTGCGTCCAGTTGATGCCGTCGAACTCCCACGTCGCGCTGGTGGAGCAGAGCATGACCAGCTTGGAGCGATCGGTGTCGTATGCGGCGAGCGGGTTCTGACAATCGCTCGGCTGGCTCGACTGGATCTGCGGACGGAACATCCCGTTCTGATACGTCCAGAAGTCGAAGAACGACGAGGCATCGTTCAATCCACCGTAGAGATAGACCACCTTGTGCACCGGGTCGGTAGTGAACGTGAAGAGCGAACGCGGCACGGGATAGTTGACGTCGCCGATCGTCACCCACGCTTTGTCAGCGTACGTGAACGTGGCGGCGAGGAGCACGCCCGCGGCGGGCGCGCCTCCGAAGAGAACGGCATTGCCGCGATCGGGATCGAACGTCAGCGCGGAGCCGATGTAGTCGCCCGCGAACGAGGTGAGATCGATCTTCGTCCAGTTCGTTCCATCCCACTCATACGTTTCCTCGGTCCCCACCGAGCTGGCGCAGACGCCGCCGGTGTAGAGGACCGTGTTGTTCGAGCTCTGCCACGTCAGCGCGCCTTCGTTGGCGCAAGTCGGAAGCACGGTAGGCGTGAGCTGGGTCCACTTCGCGCCGGCCGGATCCCACGCGTACATGATCGTGGCGAACTTGCTGTCATAACCGAGCATGATCGTTTGCTTGCGCACCGGGTCATACGCGAGCATCGGCTTGTTCAGAGCCGGACCGTCGGTAAGGATCTGCTTCCAGTTCGTGCCGTCGAACTCCCAAGTGTCTTTCAGCGCCGCCTCGCTCAGCGTTCGCCCGTTATTGATGTAGGTCTGCTGTATGCCGCCAAAGAGAACGATGCGGTCGCGCGCGGAGTCGTACGCGGCGCCGGCCCTCTCGCGGAGCGACGGCGCGGTGGCCGTGGTGATCTGCGTCCAGTCGTTGCCGTCGAACGTCCATGTGTCATTCAGATTGAGCTTGCCCTGACGGCCGCCGAAGATGACGACGCGATTTCTCGCGGAGTCGAAGACCATCGCCTCGGCTGCGCGCGCCGAGGGGCTGTGCAGAGGGAAGACCTCGATCCAGCGGCTGCCGGTCCATTCCCACGTGTCGCCGAGCTCGTAGGCTTGCTTGGTGCCGGAGTCGGTAAGAGTAAGGCCGCCGAAGAGCACCGCGCGATGGATGGCGGGATCGAACACCATCTCCGTTTCGTAGCGGGCCGAGGGTGTGACCGCGAAGACGCTGGCCGCGGTGAGAAGAAAGAGGATGCAGAAAACAAAACTGCGCTTCAGCGAGTGATCGCTCATCGGTATGCGTTTGCCCCTGAAAGGTCTGAGACGACGAAATTTGCTCCCGTTTCGAACCGGTCGCCCCGAACACAAATTTCTCCTCTATGACGGGTCAGGAGACAAAAGGAAACGGCCGGCAGGACGCCGGCCGTGAAGCGGCTACGGACGCGGATCGACGCCGTAGTGTTCTGCAATCGTGACGAGTTGCTGCTCGGCGTCACCCTGTCCGAGCTTTGTGCGGATGCTCTCGATCTCCGCGAGGTCGGAGCCCTCGAGGGCGAATCCGTGCGAGGTGAGCGCCTCCTGCGGATTCTCCACCAGCCGCTGCCTGAACTCCGGGTGTTCGATGGCGCGCCGAACGACAGCGCCAATCATCTCGTTTCGCATTGGGTTTCCTCCGGGTGCTGAATGAGCAAACGCTGCGCCCGCCGGGAGAGGTCGCGCGGTCTCGCGGTTGCCGGGTTGCCGGGTTGCCGGGTTGCCGGGTTGCCGACAAACAATCGATTCCGCGTCCCGCTTTTGGCAACCTGGCAACCGGGCAACTTGGCAACCCGCATACCGCGAGACCCCGCAACCGCGAGACCGCGAGACCGCGAGAAATCAGATTCGAATTCTCACCGTCGCCAACGTCTCATCCGGATGGATCTTCTTCGGCGCGCCGACGTTGTTTTTCGCGTGCTCGATGGTCAGATCGACGTCGTGCGCGAAGCCGATGCGGACGCCGGCGTCGATCTTCGTCCAGTTCCACCAGATGCTCGGCGCGGGATAGAGAGTGCCGATCCCTTTGAATCCGTAATGCAGCTCGCTCCAGCGGACAGCCGGCTGGATGCTTTGCACGGGACCCGCCGATACGTCGAATTTGTATCCGAGCTCGGCCTCCGCTCCGCTCCGGTGCATGCCGGCGATCGACTGGCTGGTGAACTGGACCGTCGACGTTGCGCCGCCCCACTCCGTGTAGATGCGCGCGCCGGTCTCCTCTTTCTTTTTGCCGCGAATCGGCAGCCCGCGATCGAGCGGCCCTTCGAGCAGATCGAGATCGACGCCGTAGAACGTTCCCGTCAGCGGCGCGTTTTCGTCGTCGCGAAGATTGCGGCGGTAGTGGAAGGCGACCGCGTCGAAGCCGGCCGTCTGCGCGTCGTTCTGCCAGCGGTAACCGATGCCTTGTCCGAACGACATGTTCTTCGTATCGAGCGCCAGATCCTCGACGCGCGTGTCGTAGAGGATCGGGAAACCCGACTTCAGCTTCGGATCGGGATTCGGCGTCAGCAACTCCTTGATGCCGTTGTCGCCCGCGAGCGCGTTCGGATCGCGGAAGTACAGCGGATTTCCGCTGGTCCCGGTCAGTCGCCAGTAGAGATTGCGTCCGATCGAACCGCCCGTCATCACGCCGACGTCCTCGAATCGGTTGAACGACGTCGCCACGAGGCCGTAGCTTTCGAGCAGCCGGATCGGCTGGCGTTCCATCTTCACGAACTTGCCCAGCTGCACGAAGACCGAGGTCTTCTCCGGGCGCGCCAGGAACTCCGGGCGCGGGCCGATCTGGATCCACAGCTCGTCGAAGTCGACCTTCTTGTCCGCGCTGGTCGGATTGCGGCGGTATTTGTCCTGCCCGTGCAGTTGCGTGTGCGCCAGGAACCAGTTGCTGTATCCGAGGTCGAGCTTGATCTGCGCGACGCTCAGTTCCGCGTGCGAGCCGGCGTCCACCGTCTCTTCGAAACCGACCGTTTGGCCGACCGGCAGAAAGCTGGGAGGAAACGGGAACTTGAGCGCGAACTTCTCCTCTTTGCTGTCGCGATAGTTCGCGCGAAGCTCGATGCGCGACTTGAACGTCCAATCGCTGGCGGGCGTCTGGGCGAAAAGAGAAATCGGGGTGAACAGAGCAATTGCCGCGGCGATTCGTCGCATGTCGTCTCCAGTTACGTCGTGGGAAACCGTTTGGACGTAGGGTCAGTAGATTAGTTGATTAGTGGATCAGGACGAAGCTCCAGAGGCTTGAAGAAATCGCCGAAGCGAACGGCTGTCATCCAGAGCCGCCGGAGGCACGAGGCCGCGAAGCGGCAGAGATGCCGCAGGACGGCGAAGGAACTCAAGATGCGCAACTTGCGCTGAAACCGAGGGGTTCAGCCGGGGCCGCGCATCTTGAGTTCCTTCGCCGTCCTGCGCCCCTTCGCCTTCGGCTCAGGGCTTCGGCGGCTCTGGATGACAAATCGAGCCCCACTAATCCGCTATCGGAAGCACATCCGGCACGCGTCATATCCCGCGTTGGTCGCGTCGGTGGCGCTCATGAAAACGACGCGCGTCTCGTCGGCGAAACGTTTCGCGGCGGCGCAACTGGCGCGGTGGAAGCGCTTCGTTTTCCCCGAGGCGGCGGCGACGAGGATCTCCGCGTTCGAGGCGATCGCTTCGATGTTGTGCGTGATCTCATCGGCGGCCGAGGCGATGTCGTCGATCACCAGTTCGGTGACTGCTTCGTCGACGATGCTCGCCACGTCGATCGTCTGCAGCGCTGACGGCGCGGCAACGTGCGCCTGATCGAGCTGGTGGACGATCAGCTCCGCGACGTCGATGCGCAGCGGGACGAGTTGCAGCGTCGGGATGTCCTCTTCGACGAAGACGTACTTCGCTTCTTTCCACGTCGACAGCTCGGCGATTTCCTGTTCCGCTTTCTGGCGCATCGCATCGTGGAGCTGGTTCTCGGTCAGCGCGCCGAGGATGACCAGGATGCGGCCGAGGGCGAGCTGCGTCTCCCGCTGGATTTCCAGCGCCTTCTGCCGCTGCTCCTCGGAAATCAATCCGATGGCGATGAGCCGCTGCGCCAGGAAACGCGCGGGATCGTTCGATGAGCAGGAGATGATTTTGCCCTTGTCGATGAACAGCTCTTTCTCGCGCGCGCCGCTGGCGAGGACCAGGCGGCCGGTGCGCGATTGCGAGGCGTGCTTGACCAGCAACTCCGCCGGCGTGGCGTTGCCGATCGATTTCCACTTGCGCTGCGGCGGCATCGTCGTGGAGACGATCTCCGACTCGGCGGCCGTTGGCGGCGGAGCAACCGCATGCGCCACCCGTTCATGAATGGCCCGCAACTCCTCCTCGGCGCGCTTCCGCCGCTCCAGCTCCTTGCGCAGCGCGTCGGTCATGATCTTCAGCTCGTCCATCGTCTGCTCGCCGTTCACGCGCAGTTCATCGATGGCCGAGCGAAGCGCTTCTTCGGTCTGCCTGCGCTTGTGTAATTCGGCGCGAAGAGAATCGGAATCCGTTTGTGATTCGACGCGAGCCTCGGGCGCGCGGATGACTTCGACGAATCCCTTGATCTCACCGTTGATCCGGACCGGCGTGAGACTGGTGCGCACCCAGAGATGCCGGCCGTCCTTCGTCACGCGCCAGTCTTCGAGATCGATCCGGCCCGACTCGCGCGCTTCCTGCAACTGCGCGGTCGATTTGCCACCCCAATGCTCGTGATCGCGATACAGCATCCGGCGCGGCCGCCCGACGACTTCTTCGCGTGCGTAGCCGAGAATCTGTTCCGCGCCCGCGTTCCATCCGGCGATCAGACCTTTGTCGTCGGTGCGGATGATGGCGATGTCGCTGAGCTGATCGACGACTGCCAGCAGGACGTTCTCGCTGCCGGAAACGGACGAACGCACCTGCCCCTGCGCGTTGCGCGCGCGTGAGTCGACGACGTAGACGAGGAACGGCGCGCCGTCGTCGCCACCGGCGATCGAACAGAGGACTTCGACCTCGCGGTACTTTCCCTTCTTCTCGATGATCCGCTTGTCGATGCGGTAGCCGGCGGCGTCGCCGGTGAGCATGCGCCGCATCAGCGTCGCCTCGCGCTTTGCGTCGTCGGGATGGGTGAGATCGTTGAACGTCAGCCGCGTGAGCTGTTCGCGCGTGTAGCCGGCGAGCTGTCGAAAGCGTTCGTTGTACTGCAGCCACGCGCCGTCCATCGAAACGAGGGCGATGCCGACCGGCGCGTGCTCGAACGCATCGCGCACTCGCGCTTCCCGCTGCGCACCGATGGCCGGATGCGCACCAGGCTTGCGCACGAGCGAGATCATCTGATCGACCGTCGGCAGCTTGACCATAAATTGTGGAGAAGCTGAACTTTAACATGCGCGCTGACGCGCGCGTTGTCGGTTGTCGGTTGAGTGCGCTTCGCGCGTTGTCAAACGGACAACCGACAACACGGCGCTAGCGCCGGAGTTTCAACGTTCCCGCGCGCAGCACATCCTGTCTTCGTTCGCGGCGATCGATGAACATCTCTTCGAACGCAACCTGCAGGATGGCCGCGACCGGGATGGCCATCAGCGCGCCGACGATGCCGAGGAGCGATGCTCCGATCATGAAGGCGATGAAGGCGGAGAGCGGCGAGATCGAGACCTTGCGCGACATCACCCGCGGCGCGATGACGAAGTTCTCCACCTTCTGCATCACGATCGCCACGATGAGCACCGACCAGAACTGCCAGCGCGAATGCAGAATCGCGATCGCCAGCGCCGGCGTGAAGCCGACGATCGGACCGATCACCGGCACCATCTCACCGAGCGTGGCGAAGAGCGCGAGCGGCAGCGCGTATGGGATGCGCAGCAGCACCATCGCCACGAACATCGTCACGCCCATGATGCCGGAGAGGATCAGCTGCGCCGACAGCCAGGAGCTCATCCGCCGCGCCATGCGGTTCATCATCTGCCGCCGCTCGCCACGCACGTTTTCGGGATACAGCAGCAGCACCATGTTCCGCAGCCGGTGCGCGTCGATCAGCATGTAGACGACCATGAACAGCACCGCCACGAACGAGCCGATGACCGTCGCCGCGCCGCGCACGTAGCCGAAGATGTGCGCGCGCGGCACGGTGACGCCGTTGCGCAGAAACTCGCGCGCCGCTCCGACCGGAACGTAGTGCTGCAGCGGCGTCAGAAGGTTTTGCTCGATCAGCGCCGGAAGCTGCGCGCTGAGCGCGTGCGTCTCGTCGATCAGGCGCGGAACCATCAGTACCAGCAGCAGAATCACGGCCAGAAGGAACGGGAGGTAGACGATCATCACCGCGACCCCCTGGTGGATGTTGCGGCGGAAGCGGTAACGGCCCAGGACACGCACGCGATGGACGGCGGGCGAGATTCCGGCCGCGAGGACGGCGGCGATGAAGATGAGGATCAGTACCTCGCGCACTGCCCAAAACAGCAGCAGCATCAGGCCGAAGGCGACGATGATCGCCGCCTTTTGCGCGAACAGGTAGAGATCGCGCTCGCCGCCCTGTTCCCGAGGATAGAAGGGCACGCGGTCTCCTATCCGAGGTATTGGCGGATCGCCGCTTCGATCTGCGTGCGCGGGACCGCGCCGACGACGCGTCCTTTTTCAACGCCGTCTTTGAACAGCACCAGCAGCGGAATGCTCATGGCGCGATACGCCTGCGCGGTGCGCGGGTTGCGATCGACGTCCAGCTTGGCGAAACGAACATCCGACCGCGACGCCGCCAGCTCCTCGATCACCGGCGCGATCATCCGGCACGGCCCGCACCATCCCGCCCAGAAGTCGACCACGAACGCGCCGCTGCGGATCGTCTCCGCGAAATTGGCGTCGGTGACGTCGATCGGATGGCCGTCGCTCTGACCACTCGTCAGCGGCGTTTTGCACTTGCCGCAGACGGCCTTCTTCCCGTCTGCCGGAAGCCGATTGGCCTGACCACAGCTCGGACAGCGAACGATGTCGTTCATGGGGAGCGCTATTGCGAAATGCAGGCCGCCGCGCCTCGTAGCGCCGGCGGCTCGCCGGCTGGACCGCCGCCGGCCCGGCGGCGCTACGTCGCTACTCCGGCAGCGATGGCGGCGGCGATCCGCGATGGAACGCGACATCTGCCGCATGCTGCGACGCCTGCACCGGCAGTCCGTTCTTCCAATCGATGTACGCCTGCGCCGCTTCGCGCAAACAGATCCCGCACTCCTCGGCATGATTCGTCTGAAAGCAGGTCAGCAGGCTCACGTGCCCTTCCGACTCGTGGCATTGGCAGTAGCAATACATCTTCGAAAGCCGATCGGTGATCTGCGCGGCCTCGGCGTAAATCGTCGCGGCGGCAGGATCGTGGAGCTGCGCGGCCGTGAGCACCGGCGCGTTGCGGTCCGGCACAGGTTGCGCCGCGTGCGACATCTGCATCGCCGGCATCGGAGACGGCACCGCATCGACAACGGGCGCCGGCGTTTCATGCTTGCGGCAGGCGGCCGCGAGAAAAACCAGAATGACGAGCGATCGCTTCATAGCCTCCTCGGAACGGCGCCGCGCCGTGGTGTAATCCTTCGCCGTGATCCGCGCCGCGACACGAGCCGATCTTCCCCGCATCGCCGAGCTGTTCGCGAACGCGAACGAGGCGCCGTACGACCTCGCCGCCGTCGCGGAGGAGAAATGTTTCGGCCGAGGAGTGAACGGCGATCCGGACGTGCGTGTGTACGGCGATTTCGCCGGCGTTTCCGTCACCTGCGGCAAATCGCTGCGCATCCTCGCGGTCGATCGAGCGCAGCGGCGGCGCGGAATCGGCAGCGACCTCCTTCGCGATGCCGAATCGCGCGGCGCAAGGATTGTTGCCGCCGAGGCGGGGAACTACTTCACGCCGGGCATCGTGACGAGCGATACGACGACGATCGCCTTCTTCACGAAACGCGGCTACCGCCAGACCGCGAATACGTACAACCTGGTGGCGGGAGTTGGGAGTTGGGAGTGGGAAGTGGGAGTGAATCGCGTCTCATCGAATTCGCGCGACCGCGTTCTCGCTTTTATCGAAAAAGAATTCGGCCGCATCTGGCGATTCGAGGCATCGAACGCTGGCGACAACCTTCTCTACGTCGAAGTCGACGGCGACATCGCCGGCTTCGCCGCGCACGACGCGAACAACCGCGGCCTCGGCTTCTTCGGCCCCACCGGCGTCGCGAAAACGCATCGCGGACACGGCCTCGGCGGACGACTTCTCCAAGCCTCCCTCGCCGATCTCCGCCGCCTCGGCTACGAGCGCGCAATCATCCCCTGGACCGACGCGATCGATTTCTACCGCAAAGCATGCGGCGCCACCGTCGCGCACGAATTCGTGACTCTAGCGAGGCTGTGACCGATCTGTCGTCGCGAGACTATAGAGATGACGCGGATTTACGCTCGAGAGCCCTTCTCCCCCGGCGTCTTCTTGCCGGGGGAGAAGTGCCGAAGGCGGATGAGGGGGCCGTTCGCGCGAAGTGCCCCTCACCCGCACTTCGTGTCTCCCTCTCCCCGCAAAAAGACGCGGGGAGAGGGACTCTCGGTTCTGCGGCTTCGCGAGGCGCACGAATCGACAACCGACAACGCGCGAAGCGCCTGATATAGACTCCGCGCCGTGAAAAAAGAGGCGCAGAAAACGTCGAAACGGCGGCATCGTTTCCTGCCGCTGGCCATCGGAACGGGCGGCAGCGTGGCGCTGGCCGGCATCGCGTTCTGGTTTTTCAAAAAGCAGGCGGAGCAGGTCGTGGCGGGGCGCGCCGACCGGTACGACGACATCATCATGGACGTCGTCCACCGCATCGACAATCCGCCGATGCATGCGGCGATGGACGCGGTGACGCAGCTCGGATCGCATCTCGCCATCGGCACCGCGGCGGGCGTCACCGCGCTGGCGATGTGGCGGCAGGGACGGCACGAGGATGCCTGGACCGTCGTCGTCTCCACCGGCGGGGCAATGGCCATCAACACGCTGCTAAAGAATATTTTCCAGCGCCAGCGCCCGATCGAGCGTGCGCGCCGCATCACCCTGCCGAACTCGCACAGTTTTCCCAGCGGCCACTCGCTGCTGTCGGCGGCCACGTATCCGATCGTCGCGCATCATTTCGTGCAACACCGATCGGTGGCCACGCAGGCGGTCGTGCACACGCTGGCATCGCTCACCATCCTCAGCGTCGGCTTCTCGCGCGTCTACTTCGGCGTCCACTTCCCGTCCGACGTCTTCGGCGGATTCGCGGCCGGCTTCGGCTGGCTGGGGCTGACGTCGCTGTCGCACACATTGCTGGCAGCGGATGGCGAAGGATGAACTGGTCCGTCTCGCGGTCTCGCGGTTGCGGAGTCTCGTGGTGAAGACAATACTCTGAGGCTGGCGCGGGAACGGAACATCGACCCCCGCCGCGAGACCGCGCAACCGCGAGACCTCGCAACCCATTCAAACGGTATCCCGAAATCACCACGCGTCCCTCATCGTTAGGAACCCCGCTATGTCATCCGTCACACAAACCTACGGCGCCAACACGGCATTCATCGAAGAGCTTTACGAGCGCTACCGCGCCAATCCGAATTCGGTGAGCACGAGCTGGCAGGAGTTCTTTCACGATTACGAGCCGCGCTTCGAAGAAGAGTTCGAAGAGGAAGCGGAAGAGCAACGCGTCGCAGTCGGCCAGACGCAAGCAGTCGCCGCTGGGCAACCCGGCAACCTGGCAACCCGGCAACCCGCCACTCAGCAACCCAGCAACCCAGCAACTCAGCAACCCGCGCCTGCGCCAGCACCGCGCCCAACTCCCGTCCCCAGCGACCACACTATCGTCCCGCTCCGCGGTGCGGCCGGCAAGATCGCTCAGAACATGGAGACCTCGCTGACCATCCCGACCGCGACGTCGATCCGCAACATCCCGGTCAAAGTCCTCGAAGAGAACCGGCGCGTCGTCAACAACCACCTCACGCTGACCGGGCAGCCAAAAGCCTCGTTCACGCACATCATCGCCTGGGCCATCGTCGGCGCGGTCAAGCAGTTCCCGCGCATGAACGCCGCCTTCGCGATGCAGGACACCACGCCGACGCGCATCGACCGCGAAGACGTCAACCTCGGCATCGCCATCGACGTGGAGCGCAAGGACGGCTCGCGCTCGCTGCTCGTCCCGAACGTCAAGCACGCGCAGACGATGGATTTCGCGCAGTTCCTCAAGGCCTACAACGAAGTCGTGCGCAAAGCGCGCAACTCCACGCTCGAAATCTCCGACTTCGAAGGCACGACCATCTCGCTGACCAACCCCGGCACCATCGGCACGATCGCATCCGTTCCGCGGCTGATGCAATCGCAGGGAACGATCATCGCCACCGGCCAGATCGACTATCCCGCCGAGTACTCCGCCGCCGACCCGTCCGTTCTCGCCGACCTCGGCATCTCGAAAGTAATGACGATGACGTCGACCTACGACCATCGCATCATCCAGGGCGCGGAGTCCGGCGCGTTCCTGGCCCGCATTCACGAGCTCCTCCTCGGCGCAGACGGTTTCTACGAGACCATCTATCGCGACCTGCGCATCCCGTACGAGCCGGCGGTGTGGGGCCGCGACCGCCATCGCCTGAATGGCAGTGAAGACGAAAAGGTTGCGCGCGAGGCGGCGGTGCTGCAGATGATCAACGCCTATCGCGTGCGCGGCCATCTGCTCGCCGATCTCGATCCGCTCGAGTACGAAGTCAAGCGTCATCCCGAGCTCGATCCCGCGTTCTACGGCCTCACCATCTGGGATCTCGACCGCGAATTCGTCTGCGGCGGCCTGTGCGGAAAACTCACAGCCAAGCTGCGCGACATCCTCGACACCCTGCGCGAAACGTACTGCGGCAAGATCGGGCCGGAGTACATGCACATCAGCGAGACGGTGCAGAAGAAGTGGCTGCAGGATCGGATGGAGCCGTCGCGCAATCATCAGCCGCTCGACCTGGCCACGAAGCGCCGCATCCTGATGAAGCTGAATGATGCCGAGGCTTTCGAGAAGTTCCTGCACACGAAGTACGTCGGGCACAAACGCTTCTCGCTCGAGGGTGCCGAGTCGACGATTCCCATCCTCGACTACATCTTCAACGAAGCGACGCAGGACGGCGTCACCGAGGCCGTGATCGGCATGGCGCATCGCGGACGGCTCAATGTGCTCGCCAACATCCTCGGCAAGTCGTACGAAAAAATCTTTCACGAATTCGAAGGCGACGTCGACCCGAACACCACCCAGGGTTCCGGCGACGTGAAGTACCACCTCGGCGCGGACGGCATCCATCAGACGCCTGACGGCTCGCACATGAAGCTGACGCTGGCGTCGAATCCGAGCCATCTCGAAGCGGTCGATCCGATCGTGGAAGGGATGGTGCGCGCGAAGCAGAAGCTGATCAGCGACAGCAAACGCGCCTGGGTTCTGCCGGTGCTCATTCACGGCGACGCCGCGTTCGCAGGTCAGGGCGTCGTCGCGGAGACGCTGAACTTCTCGCAACTCCCCGGCTATCGCACCGGCGGCACGATCCATCTCGTCATCAACAATCAGATCGGTTTCACGACCGGGCCCGAGTCTGCGCGATCAACGATGTACGCAACCGACGTCGCCAAGATGGTGCAGGCGCCGATCTTCCACGTGAATGGTGATGATCCCGAAGCCTGCATCCGCGCAGCGAAACTCGCATACGACTTCCGCCAGCAGTTTCACAAAGACGTCGTCATCGACATGCTCTGCTACCGCCGCCACGGCCACAACGAAGGCGACGAGCCGTCGCTGACGCAGCCGAAGATGTACAAGTCGATCAAGGAGCATCGCTCGGTGCGCAAGGTCTACACCGAGACGCTGCTGCGCAAAGGCGACATCGATCCGAAGGAAGCGGAGTCGTGGCTCGATCAGTTCCAGGGCAAGCTGCAGGAGGCGTTCGACCGCACGCGCGAAGACGACGGTCCGCCGCATGCGAACGAGCGCGGCGCGCTCTGGACCGACGAGGAGATCACCGGCTTTCAGAATCACCCTTCCCCCGACACCTCGGTGCCGCGCAACGAGCTGGACGTCGTGAGCCAGGCGCTGACTACAGTTCCGGAGAACGTCGCGCTGCATCCGAAGCTCAAACCGATCATCGCCAAACGGAAAGCGATGGCCGAGGGACGCGACGCGATCGATTGGGCCTTCGCGGAGTTGCTGGCGTTCGGAACGCTGATGACCGACGGCTATCGCGTGCGGCTGTCCGGCCAGGACTCGGGACGCGGCACGTTCTCATCGCGCCACGCCATCCTCTTCGATTACGTGACCGGCAAAGGCTACGTGCCGTTGAACACGCTCAGCGCAGAGCCCGCGAAGGAATCGCCGAAGATCGCCGAAAACGCGCTCGGCGAACAGACGGCCGAGGAGCCGCAGGCGAGCGTCGACTTCGCCGTCTACGACTCGCTCCTCAGCGAGTACGGCGTGCTCGGATTCGAATACGGCTACTCGGTCGCCGATCCCGGCGCGCTCGTGTTGTGGGAAGCGCAGTTCGGCGACTTCGTGAACGGCGCGCAGATCGTCATCGATCAATTCATCTCATCAGCGGAAGAGAAGTGGGGCCAGCACAGCGGCCTCGTTCTTCTCCTCCCGCACGGTTACGAAGGGCAGGGACCGGAACATTCGTCCGCGCGCCTGGAACGCTTCCTCACGCTGTGCGCCGAGGGGAACATGCAGGTCGTTTATCCAACGACGCCCGCGCAGCACTTTCACGCGCTGCGCCGCCAGATGAAAAACGATCCGCGCAAGCCGCTCATCGTGATGACGCCGAAGTCGCTGCTGCGCCATCCGCAAGCAACGTCGCCGATCGACTCGCTCACGAACGGCCGCTTCGCACCGGTGTTGATCGATGCGGCCTCCGATCCCGCTTCCGCGAAACGCGTCGTCCTCACCAGCGGCAAGGTTTATTACGACCTCCGCGCCGCCCGCGAGAAATCGACCGCGAACATCCCGCTGATCCGCCTCGAACAGTTCTACCCGTTCCCGCAGGCGATGCTCGCCGAAGCGATCGCGCAATATCCGAACGCGACCGAAATCGTGTGGGTGCAGGACGAGCCCCGCAACATGGGCGCGTGGCCCTTCCTCCACGAACGCCTCGCCGCGCTCACCAGCAATCGCACGCTCCGCTACGTCGGCCGTCCGGTCAGCGCATCGCCGGCGACGGGATCGCATCATCGCCACGAGGAGCAGCAGCAGGCGCTGGTTGCGGCGGCGATCGCCCTTGAAATCGTGCCGCGTTAGCGGCGTTTGAGGATAGCCAGGGGTGCGAAGACGCGAAGCGCGAGCGCCCCTGGAAAGCGGGCCTAAAAGGATTGTGCCGCGTCAGCGGCACCGGACGCGCCGCACTTCCTGTGCCGCTGGCGCGGCACGAAATCAAACACCGCACGTTTTCCAGGGGTGCGCGCTTCGCCGCACCCCTGGCTATTCTCCCTTGCCGCTCCGCGGCATTACAGGTCATAGCAAAACGCCCTATCCCAGCGCCGCCTCGATCCGCTCTTCCAACTGGTGGATCGCGGATTCCAGTTCGGGCAGCAGTTCCTCAGCCGTATCGAAATCGCCGACCTTCCCCGCTCGCTCGAGCTGCACGCTTACCGCGATCGCGTGAGGGACGTCGAAGTTGCTGATGGCGCCTTTCAGCGTGTGTGCGGTTTGGAAGAGGGCTTCGCCGTCGCGGACGGCGACGGCGTCGTGAAGCGCGGCGAGGAGGCGCGGCGTCTGCGTGGCGAAGGCGTCGCGGACGCGGGCGAGGAGTCGCACATTGCCGCCGACGGCGTCGAGGATTGCGTCGGCGGGACCGGGCGGAATGATCGGCGGCAGCGCCGTCGTGCCGGTCACGTCGCGGATGATTGCGCCGAGGGTCGACTGCGTCGCCGGCTTGGCGAGCACCGCGTCGAATCCCGCAACGGCGCAGCGATCGCGATCTTCGCGCGCGGTGTGCGCGGTGACGGCGACGATCGGCGTGCGGTTCCCGCGTTCCACACTGCGGAATCGCCGCACCACTTCCAGCCCGTCCAGTCCCGGCATCTGCACGTCGAGCAGCACGACGTCGAAGGTTCGCTTGGACAAAATATCGAGCGCTTCGACGCCGCTTTCCGCCGTCGTCACGACGTGCCCAAGCCGCCGCACGGCCTCGGCGGCGAACTCCTGATTGATGACGTTGTCGTCGACGACGAGCACGCGCAGCGGACGGGCGATCTCCGGGCGGCGTTCCAGCGTGTACGTCACCGTCCGATCGCTGACGCCGAGGGCGATGCCGATCGAATCGATCAACTCGCGCTCGCCGACCGGACGCGTGACGAGCACGCCGCCGTGGTACGCGGGCGCGAGCGGCGACGTGATGCGCACCACCGGCACCGGAGGAATCCACGGCGTCGCGGCGAGGATGTTCGCGTCGGCGACGACGCAGCCGTACGCGGCGCGGATCGACGGCTGCAGCGCGCGGTCGAGCGTCGCGTACGACTCCGGCACCATGCCGTGCGCGCGCAGCGTTTCGGCGAGGATGGCGCGCACCGTCGCATTCGGCTCGATCAGCAGCACGCGCGTTCCGGCCAGCGCCGCCTCCCACTCCGGCGCCGGCGCGGTGCCCAGCGGCTCGCACGGCATCGGTAGCATGAAACGGAACGTGCTCCCCTTTCCCGGCTCGCTGTCGAACGTGATGACGCCGCCCATCGCGTCCAGGAGGCGCGAGACGATCGCCAGTCCGAGTCCCGAGCCGCCGTAGCGGCGCGAGTGCGATGAGTCGGCCTGCGCGAATGGATCGAAAATCAGATGCCGCCGCGACGGATCGATGCCGATGCCGGTATCGCGCACTTCAAATCCGATCGTGACGCGATCGACCGACATCACCTCGCACGAGACGCGCACGACGACGTCGCCTCGGTTCGTGAACTTGAGCGCGTTGCCGACGAGGTTGACGACGATTTGCCGGATCCGCAGCGGGTCTCCCCAAAGCCGATCGGGCACCTCGGGGGAAACCGCGAAGGCGAGCGTGAGCCCTTTCTCCGCGGCGGTGATACCGAGCGTTTTCAGCGTGTCGGTGACGAGTTGCCGGATCGAGAAATAGACCGGCTCCAGCTCCAGGCGGCGCGCTTCGATCTTGGAAAAATCGAGAATGTCACCGATCGTCGCCAGCAGCGTTTCGGCGGAGCGGCGGGCCATGTCGAGCTGCCGCGCGCGCTCGGCCGAGGTCTCCGTGTCGATGGCCAGCTGCAGCATTCCGATGATGCCGTGCAGCGGCGTGCGCATCTCGTGCGACATGTTCGCCAGAAACTCGCTCTTGGCAGCACTCGCTTCTTCCGCGCGCCGACGCGCCGCCGCAAGCTCCGCCGATTGCGCCTCGAGCTTGTGCACGAGTTCACGCGATTTGCGGATGGCGTTTGCGAGGTATCCGCGCCGCAGCTCGGCGCCGCGCGACGTGAATGCGACGTACAGTCCGCCTCCGAAAACGAACGCGATCTTCGCCAGCGCAATCGCATCCGGCACGGAGCGTCCGTCGATGCTGACGACCCACAGCAGCATCGAGGCGTAGCAGAACGTGCCGAACATGACGAAGCCGAGGGCGCGGCGAAATCGCGTCTGGGCCTGATCGGCGACGCGCAGAAAAAGGATGAAGAAGAGCCAGCTCCGCTCCGCGCCGGAGTAGTAGATGGCCAGCGTCCAGATCGGGATGTCGAGGATGAGAAAGAGAAGGCTGAGATCAGCCTTCATGCGCTCGTGCAGAAGCGCGAGCAGCGGCCACGACACCGCGCAGTAGATGCCGAGGACCAGCGTGATGTGCAGCCAGTCGGCATTCGTCGCGGTGTGCAGCAGGAAGCGGTTGTTGAGATAGACGCCGAGCGAGAGGAGAGCAGAGCCGAGCAATCGAAAGAGCGGGATCTCGACGACGGCGACTTCGCGGGCGCGAACGCGCTTCTGCCGCTCGCCGTCCTCCACGCGGACTACGAAATCGCCGTTCACCGCGACGACTGTACGCGTTCCCGGCGCTGGAGGATGGCGCGGACGCGCGGAAGAAGGTTGTCTTTGCGGATCGGCTTGCGCAGAAAACCGGCGGCGCCGAGCTCGAGACTGCGCGCCTCGACTTCCGCTCCGGCCACGCCGGTGATGAAGATGGCCGGCGTATCCATCCCCTTTTTCATCATGATCTCGAAGAGCTGCAGACCGTTCAGCGTCGGCACGTTGACGTCGAGAACGATGAGGTCGAACTCGCGTCGGCCAAGCTCCAGCAGCGCGTCGCCGCCATCCGCGGTGACGACTACTTCGTAGCCGGCGTCGGCCAGAAACCCTTCCACGATCGCGGAGGAGACGGCGTCGTCTTCGACGAGCAGGATGAGCACCGGACCGTCGAGCGCTTTGTGGAACGCATCGCGCGGCGCGGGAGCTTTTTCCAATGCGGCGAGGATGTCATCGCGCAGCCGCTCGGTCTCGGCGCTGGGCTGCCGCTGAAACTGCCGCTCGAGGATGTCGGCGCATTCCTGGTAACGGCGCAGCGCAGAGTCGGGCCGCCCCTGCTCGAGTTGCAGGCGCATCAGCGCGCGATGCACGACTTCCTGCGTCGGATCGAGCGCGAGCAGACGGCTGGCGGTGTCGGTGGCGTTCTCCCACCAACCGGCGTTGATCTGCGCGGCCAGGAGCTTGCCGAGAACGGCCAGCGCGGCGTTCCAGTAGTAGAGGCGGCGCTCGGCGATCCAGTCGTCGAATCCGGCGATGTCGCTCTCGAAGTTGTCGAGCAGATTTCCGCGATAGATTTCGGCGGCGGCGCGGACCGCATTCAGCGATCCATTCGCGGCGAGCAGATCGAAACGCGCGACGTCCACCTCGACCGTTCGCGGATTGAATCGGAGCGTATCGCCGGATCCGATCAGCACGTCCGGCGCCGCGAAGCGAAGCGCGTAGCGGACGTCGCGGCCGAGGGCGCCGGCGCTTTCGCCGCCGAAGAGCGCCGCGAAATCGCGCAGCGGCGCGGGCGCATCGAGATGCATAGCCATCCACGCAAGCGTGGCGTGCATCCGCCTGCTGCCGAGCGCAAGCGTATTGCCGCGATGATCGGTAGCCGAGAATTCGCCGAAGAGACGAACCTTGAACGAGGACATTGATTCCGGACCGGCTACGAGGGTAACACAGGGCGAGTTTATTAAGGAAGGACGGAGTGCGGTTGCGCGGTCTCGAAGTTGCGCGGTCTCGCGGGGGGGTTGCCGGGTTGCCAAGTTGCCAGGTTGCCGCTCTGCTGATTTGAGCAAACCTGCTGACGAGTTCCCTTTGGTGCGGGCGAGTAGTCAGGGGCGACGATCGGCAACCTGGCAACCGGGCAACCCGGCAACCACCCCCGCGAGACCCCGCAACCGCGGACCGCGCAACCGCACATGGAACACTCATTGCTCAACACCGTCCGGAGGTTGACGTATGAAGAGAGCATTGGCATCACTCGTACTTTCCGCTGCACTCGTTTCCGCCATCGGTTGTTCGAACTGGAACCGGGCCACTCCGTCGTCGATGGACAACACCGCCATCGAGACCGAGATCCGCAAGAACCTCGCGGGCGACCACATCACTGGTCTGCACATCGACGTTCATGACGGCATGGTTACGCTGACGGGCCATGGCAGCGCGGCCGACCGTCAGAAGGCGTACGACGACGCCGCCAAGGTCAACGGCGTCAAGAGCGTCACGAACAACATCACGGTGGATTGATCGAACGTGGCGCCGGCAACCGCCGGCGTCACTTCACCTCGAACGCGCCTTTCGGCACTTCAGCCAGGATCTTCAGATCGTCGATTCGCACGGTCTGATTTTTCCCGCGCACTTCGCGCCGCGTCGAGATCAACACTCCGCCCACGCGCTTGAAATCGTGGAAGAAGACTTCCACCGGATGCTCGTCCGCGGGCGATCCCGCCAGTTTCATGTCCCACTCTTCGACGAGGCCGGAGTCGCGATTGATCCAGGCCCAATAGATGTCGGTCGGAACGTTCGGGCCCTGATCGAAGATCACTTTGACCACGTCCCACTTCCGTCCGCACGCATCCGTCCGCTCGCCCATCGACGTGCGATACACACCCGGATCGAGCATCTTCAGCGGCATCAGCAGCCAGTACGTGTCGTTGATGAAGCGGCGATATCCGAGGGTGAGAAGGTTTTGCAGCGCGGCGGGATCGGTGACCGCGACGCCGTTCTGCCACGCCTTCCCCACCTTCGTAATCACGTTTTCGACGACGACGAACGGCACACCGTTCGGATCCTTCCCGCTGACGCGATAGTCGCCGGTGAGCCGATCCCACTGCTGCGGAAACACGGCCGCGGGCTGCCCGTTGCGATCGAGAACGAAGGTGAACGAGATGAAGCGCGCCTTGTCCCAGGACGGCCCGCCTTGAATGTCGATCACGCGCCGCGCCAGCGCATCGGCGGCCGGATCGGGAGGCGGCGGCGGAGCGACGGGCGTTCCCGGCGGCTGCGCCACCGTGATCTGCGCCGGCGCCTGCGCGGCAGCGGAAAGAGGAAGGAGAAGGAGCAGCGAAGCTGCGAGCGAACGGAGGGTCGTCATGGTCAGCGACCGAAAAGCACTTCGGTTCGCACGCCATTCCTGCCGGCGTATCGAGAGTCCCTCTCCCCGCGCTTTTTGCGGGGAGAGGGAGACACGCAGCGAAGCGGAGTGCGGGTGAGGGGCGATACCTGAAACCACAGCCCGCGCAAGCTCAGCCCCCGCTTTCTGCAATCTTTCCCTTGCCTCCCACGTTGTCGCGCGCCGATGTCCCAGCGAATCGTCATTACAGGCGTTGGCGCTCTCAGCCCTAACGGCGTCGGACGCGAAAACTACTTTGACGCGTTGAAAGCAGGCCGTTCCGGCATTCGCACCATCACCCAGTTCGATGCATCGGCGCTCCCATCCCGCGTGGCCGGAGAGGTCGATTTCGATCCGTCGCTTTGGGTCGACGTGAAAAACATGAAGCACGTCTCGCGCGTCGTTCCGATGGTCATCGCCGCGACCGACGAAGCGCTGAAAGACGCGAAGCTCGATCCGACGGCCGTCGATCTCGAGACCCGTCGCAACATCGGCGTCATGCTCGGCTCCGGCGGCGGCGCAATCGAATTCAGCGAGCGGATGTACGAGCTGTGGTTCGACGATCACGAGAAGCAGGCCTCGATCTACTCCATCCCCTCCGGCACGATCGGCACGATCGCCTCCGAGATTTCGATGGCGTACGACTTCCACGGCTTCTCGCACCTCATCTCGACCGGCTGCACCTCTTCCACCGACGCCCTCGGATACGCCTATCGCAACCTGAAGCTCGGCGTCTGCGACTACATCGTCTGCGGCGGCGCCGACTCCACCATCACCGAAGCGGTCATGACCGGCTTCTGCATCATGCGCATCATTTCGAACACGCATAACGACGCGCCGGAAAAAGCGTCGCGCCCGTTCTCGCGCGACCGCGACGGCTTCGTGCTCGCCGAGGGCGCGTGGATGTTCGTGATGGAGCGCGAGGAGACGGCACGGGCGCGCGGCGCGCAGATTTACGCCGAGGTGGCGGGATACGGATCAACGTGCGACGCGTATCACCGCGTGCGGCTCGACGAATCAGGCGAAGAGCCGGCGCGGGCCATGACGCTGGCGATGAAGGATGCGGGCCTCGATCCGTCGTCCGTCGGATACCTCAACTACCACGGCACGTCGACCGATCTGAACGACCGCATCGAGACGCGCGCGGTGAAGCTGGCCTTCGGCGATCACGCCAAAAGTCTTCCCGGCTCTGCGACGAAATCGATGATCGGCCACCCGCAAGGCGCATGCGGCGCCGCCGGCGTCGCCGCGACGCTGATGGCGTTCCGCGACGGCATCCTGCCGCCGACGATCAATCTCGATACTCCCGATCCCGACTGCGATCTCGACTACATCACCGACCTCGGCCGCCGCGCGCGCATCGACGCCGCCGTCTGCAACACGATCGCATTCGGCTCGAAGAATTCGGCGCTGGTGTTGAAGAGAGTGGATTAGTTGATCCTGGGAACGCGGGCGTCTCGCCCGCAATCTCGTACGATTTGTGCGAAACGGCGGGCGGGACGCCCGCGTTCCCAGCTAATCTACTCACCTCATGCGTACGCTCATCGTTCGATTTTTCGCCGCTGAGGATGACGCGCCGATCGAAGGGGGCGCGTCGTTGCTCGCCGGGCGCTGGCGGACGGCGGTTGCTGCGAAACAGAAACCGCCTCATGCCGCACCCGAGGTGCGTTTCGAAGTCGAGGATGCGACGGTCGTCAACGAAGCGCTCGTCAGCGGCTTCCGACGTTTTCAGCGATTCGTGCCGTGGCCAAAGTCGGATGTGCTTCAGGTGCGGCTCGAAAAATCGACGGAGCTGATCGTCGCTGCGAATCACGATGCACAACGTTTCGTGAAGGTCAGCGCGACCGGCGGACAGGCCACTACCGATTTTCTGCAAAGCCTGAGCACGAACTTTCACGTCCTCCCCGCCGGCCGTTCGCTCAACTGCGTTCAACTCCTTCCCGGGCCGTACCGCATCGACGTCTTCGACGCGACGAAGACGCCGATCGCGCAACTCGACGTCGATCTCGTCGCGTGGCGCACGACGTTCATCGAGGTGCCATGAAGCGCGTCGTCACACCCGAACTGCTCGACGAACACGATGCGCCGCGCGAGGAGATGGAGCGCTCGCTGCGCGATCTGCGGCGATTCAACCGCTGGGCTGGCGGAACGCGAACGTATCTCCGGCTCCTCCGCCGCTTCGCGCCGAACGCGAAGATCGTCGTCGACCTCGGCGCCGGAACCGCGGATCTTCTCGACGCGCTGCCGAACGATGTGCTCACGATCGGCGTCGATCTCAACATCAAACATCTCGCATACGAGCGGCATCGCTCGCGTGCGCTGCGCGTGGTCGCCGACGCCGCGCAACTTCCCTTTCGCGATGGCTCCGTCGACGTCGTGACGTCGTCTCACTTTTTCCACCACTTCGAGCCGGACGAGAACGCGGCAATTCTTCGCGGCGCGCTGCGGATCGCGCGGATCGGCGCGATGGCCAGCGATACCCGCCGCCACCGGCTGCCGTTCCTCTTCGTCAAACTCCTCGGTACGCTCCATCTCGTCGGCTCGATCACCGCGTACGACGCGCCAGCGTCGGTCGCACGCGGATACACCGCGGATGAAGCGCGGGCGGTGGGAGAAATGACGGACGCGCGAATCGTTGACGTCGTGACAATGATGCCGTTTCGTTTCGGGCTGCTGCTGTGGAAGTGATCGTTCGTAGCGCCGGCCGCTGGCCGGCTGGACCGCCAGCGGCTCGCTGGCGCGTTTCCTTGCCGCCGAGCCGGCGGCGGTCCAGCCGGCGAGCCGCCGGCGCTACGTTTGAGGCGCATCAATGAACGCAGACGTCGCGATCGTCGGCGCCGGACCCGGCGGCTCGACGCTGGCCGCGCTGCTCGCGCGCCGCGGCCACTCCGTCTTCCTCATCGATCGCGATGCCTTTCCTCGGGACAAACTGTGCGGCGAGTTTCTGTCGTACGACGCGCTGCCGATCATCGACGCGCTGAACGTCGATCTCGCCGGCGCGCCGGAGATCGCGAGCTGCCGCATCGTCGGACGCCATCGCACGTACGCATTCGATTTTCCCCATCCCGCGCGCGGCGTCTCGCGCATGTTTCTCGACGACGCGCTCCATCGCTGCGCGATTGCCAACGGGGCGCAGGCGATCACCGCGACGGCCACCGCGGTCGCCCGCGATTGCGTCACATTCGACGGCGGCGAAGTGCGCGCAAGCGTCGTCGCCGGCGCGTGGGGACGATGGGGACGATTCGATCAGCAACTCGGACGCGCCTTTGTCCGCGACCGCTCGCACCGCAACTTCGGATTCAAACGCCACTACCGCGGCGACGGCGCGAAAGGCGTCATCGAGCTTTATTCTTTCGCCCATGGCTACCTCGGCGTGAACGACGTCGAAGACGGCATCACGAACATCTGCGGTCTCGTGCATGCCAGCCGCCTGCAGGGGCACAAAGGGCGCTGGGATGCGTTCGTCGAAACGATCCGCGCCGAGGAGCGGCCGCTGGAGACGATGTACGCGAGGTACGCGCCGGCGCAGGACGGCTTCCTCTCCTCCGAGCCGGTCATTTTCCGCGCCCGCTCCGCCGTCGAAGAAGGCATCTTCATGATCGGCGACGCATCAGGCGTCATCGACCCGCTCACCGGCAACGGAATGGCGATGGCGATGCAGTCGGCCGTGCTCGCGGCATCGTTCATCGAGTCCGCGCTCACCCATCGCGAACATGCCGAGAACGGCTATCGAAATCGTCACGCCGAGCTCTTCGGACCACGCATCGCCTGGAGCCGACGCGCCGCGTTCCTTCTCTCGCGCCCCGAGCTGCTCGACGCCGCGCTGCGCATTCATCCGCGAAACGCCGGCGGATTTTTTCTGCGCAAGACGAGAGCGGATCGGGATGAGATCGCGCGAATGGTTGAACTGTCATCCTGAGGCTGCCGGAGCCGGGAGTCGCGAAGCGACGGAACGGCGGAGGACGCCGAAGGATCTCAAGATTCGCCGCTCCGGCTGGAACCGCGAATCTTGAGATCCTTCGCCGTCCTCCGGCGTCTTCGCCTTGGGCTCCGCGCCTCCGGCAGCCTCAGGATGACAGGTCAGTTCCGGCTCGGATCCCCATCGTGCCGATACGGCGCGAGGAACTGCAGGCTCTCGATGCGATGCTGCAGCTCGTCGCCGACTTCCTCGGCGCGCGTCACGATGTCGTCGACTTCGAGCAGTCGCTGCCGCTCGGCGGAATCGAGACTCAGCGACATGATCAGCGCGTTCGTCAGCGCTTCCAGTCCCACCGTCTCGATCTCCGGCACCGCTCCCTGCGCGGGCAGGTAGTGCAGATATTGGCGCGACAGCTCGGCGAGCCAGGTGCGCTGCGCGTAGGCGGCGGTGGCGTCGCGCTCCACCGGCGGCTGCGCGATCACGCGCGCGGTGCGGTACGGCTCGCGCGACACTTCATCGATGATGCGGAAACGCATCTCGCCGGAGACGACGATGTTGTAGCGGCCATCGTCGAGCACCATCGTCTGCTCGATGAGCCCCATCGTTCCGCATTCGTAGATTGGCGGCGCGCCGAAATAGTCGGCCTCGAATCCGGGCCGCAGCAACACGATCCCGAAGCGCTGGTCGCGCGCCATCACGTCCGCGATGAGTTGCCGGTAGCGCGGCTCGAAAACGTGCAGCGGGATGCGCGTCTGCGGAAAGAACACGAGGTCGGGCAGCGGAAACAGCGGCAGAAGAAACTCATCGTCAGGAACGGCCGTCATCGCGCCGGCTTCTTCTTTCCGACGATCTCGAATTTCTTCATCGCGCCCGGCGTGGCGCCCCAATAGCTCTCGACGCTGTAGTGACCGGGCGCGAGCTTCTGCGGCATGGTGAACGTGGCCACCTTGCTGCCGTTCATCTCCTTCTCTTCGACCGCGATCTTCTTGCCGTGCGCGTCCTTCCAGATCACGCCGAGGCGGAGTCCGGCCGGCGAATCGTGAAGGCGAAGCGTCAGATAGAGCGGCTGTCCCTCCTCGACGGACGAGCTCTCGGCGGCAACGCTGAAGTCCGGTCCGAGTTGCGTGCCGAGGAGCTCTTGATCGATGAGAGTTGGGCCGGTAGGGAGTTTGTCGACGCGGGTTTTCTTCGATTCATCCTCGGGGATGACATTCGTATGCACGCGCGGCTTCGGAGTTTCGCGTGCAGGCTGACAAGCGGCAGCGAGCGCGCAGAGAAGAACGACGGCAACCTTGCGCATCGGCGCGAATTCTAACGGCTTTCAACCACAGAGACACAGAGGTCACCGAGAACTCTGAGCTCTCTGTGTCTCTGTGGTGAAAAAATCACGATTTGAACAGCGTGTCGTGCGGCGCCGAGCGCTCGTTCTCCGGCCGCCCCGCCGTGTAGTAGTAGAGCGATACCGACTTGCGCGACATCCCCTCGGGCGCCGTCAGCGGATGCGGATGGCCGTGAAACGACGTGTCGGTCGTGGAGAAAATCACCGTGCGGTTGAAGAGCGGCAGGATCTTTTCCCGGCAGGCGCTCATGTCGCGTTCCCACAGCTCGAGATGCCCGCCGTATTCATCGCGCCAATCGCGATTCAGATAGATCAGCATGTTCAGCCGCCGATCGAGCTTCAGCTTCGGATGGACGTTGAAATCGGCGTGGATTTTCAGGAACCCGCCGGGCTCGATCTGATGCAGGCCGCCGCCGCCGAAGTACGGATCGGGAATCAGTCCCTCGATGCCGGTCAGCGCCTCCAGCCAGAGCAGCATCTCGAACGAATTCATGTCGTTGAGGAAGTCGCGCACTGTCTTCGAGATGGTGCTTGTCTCGTGGTAGTAGCCGAGCTTCCGTTCCAGCGGCGTATCGAACTCGCGCCATTTCATCTGCTCGCGCGACGGAAACTCGCGCAGCACCGCATCGAGCGCGTCATCGTCGAAGAGGCCGTCGATCGCGATGTGCGGAAACGGCTCGGCCGCGGCGTACTGCGCGCGAAGGAGTTGCGGATCGTAATGAAGGTTCATCGGTGCCAGCTCACATCCGGCTTGTGCACGAAATCGATCGCGATCTCGGGCGAGTACGTCGTCCATCCGGCCGGCGAATCGTACCGGATGCGGAGCGCGATGCCGGGCATGCCGGGCAACTTCAGCGCATCACGGCGCGGGATCTCGAACGCCTGCACGCCGTTCGCGATCACCGCGCTGTAGCGGCCGTCGGAGTAGGGCCCGAGGTCCCAGTAAAGCGCGGGGTTGCGGAAGTGGAAGGCGGCGGAGAGCGGCGCGTCGGTGCGGATCGAGCCGCAGAATTGTTTCGTGATGTCGCCGATGCGCGGCGTGATGTCGACGATCTGGTGCCCCTCATGCTCGAAGACTCGCTTCCCGCCCGCGCCGCCGCTGCAGAGGAAAATGTCGTCGTAGAACCAACTGCCGGCGGGGCGTCCGAAGTGGACCGACTTCAGCCACTGCACCTCGCCCATCGCAGCAGGCGGCGTGAGTGGATTGCGCAACAGCGTGTCGGGCGTCAGATCGTAGAAATAGACGCGCGCTTCTTCCGACATCCGCCGCCGCAGCGGAAACTCGTGGCCCCACTCTTTTCGATTCGCGGCGATGGTCAGCAGCGGCACGAGGATCAGCAACGCGTTCGCGATGCGATCGTCGCGGCGCGTCGCCGCGGCAGCGAACGCGATCGACCACGCCAGCCAAGGCACGAGCACGTATCGCTGCTTGACCTCTTTCGCCAACGGCAGCAGCGGTGCGCCAGCAACGAGGATTGCCGCGATCAGCAGCAAGAGCGAGCGGCGGTTGCGGATGCCGAAGGCGATGGTGAGCGTCATCAGCACGACGACCAGTAATCCGATCGCCAGCCCCGCGCCCGCCGCGCCCTGCATGATCCGCAGCGGCAGCAACGCGATCAGTCGTGGCCACTCCGCCGCGTCGATCTGCCAGCCGTACGCGCCGAGAAACGTGCCGATGACCGCGTGACGCCAGAGGAAATAGGCGATCAGCGCGATGCCGTGGCCGATGACGTAACGAATCCGCGTGCGCACATCGCGAAGCGGGAGCGCGATGAGAAGTAGCGGCAGCGGAATCGCCACCTCCTTCGCGAACATCGCCAGGAAGTAGCAGAGGACGGAGACCGCATCGAAGACGATGCTCGATCGTTGCAGCGCCGCCGCGTACGCGATTACCGCAAGCGCGCAGAAGGCGATGGCGAGAAAGTAATGCACGGTCGAGAGTTGCGTCACGACCGAACAGACCGGCGCGCCGGCGGCGAAAATCGCGGCGGCGGCGAGGGAACGTTTCCAGTCGAGAAACTGCCGGACGGCGGCGTAGACGAGCAGCATCGTCACGCACGTGATGGCGAGCTGCATCACGTAAAAGTGGCCGGGCTCGAAGCCGAACAGCCTGCGCATCGCGTGGAACGCCACCATCAGCAGCGGCGTGAAAAGCTGCTGCGGCCAGACGCGTGCGTTAGTGAAAACGTCGAGCAACGAATAGTCGAAGGAGAGCCGCAAAAGGTTCGCGTCGTCGTACGTCAGCCAGAGGCCGAGGACGCGGCGATAGAGAAGGAGGGTGAGGAGGACGAGCGCGGCGCAGGCGAGAACGTCGGCGATCCGCCGCTTGCGCACGGCGACGTTCACGCGCGCGTCCGGGCGAAAACGCAGTCGCGGCACATGAAGTCGTCCGGCGCCTCTTCGATGCCGTACACCCACTTCCGCATCGTCGCCAGCCCCGGCCCCTCCAGCACCTCGGCCACGGTGTTCCGCGTGAGATCGCCGACGACGTACTTCTCGTCGTAATCCTCGCAACAGAGCACGCACTGGCCGCGCGGGGTGATGTGCAGATGCTGCAGCGGCCGCGATCCGACGTTGTCGCAACCGGCCAGCTGGCGTTTCGGAGCGTCCGGCTTCAGTCCGACGTCGAGCCAGCCGGCGCGATCCATGACTACATGGCGTTCGACGAAGAAGCGGCTATCCGCAAAGCGTTCGCGGATCGATGCGAAATCGGCGTCGTGAACCGCGTCGCCGGTGCCGAGGACGACGATCTTCATCATCTTCGCCAGCGGACGCGATTTCACGTAGTCGAGATTGCGAAGGACGACCGCGAGGTGATCTTCGCCGCGGTCGCGGATGTAGCGCTCGCGATCGAGCGTGGAGAGATTGATGCAGATGTACTCCAGACCGCCGCCGTCGATCAGAGCATCGACCTTGGCCGCCGTCAGACCCGATCCGTTGCTCAGCACCGCCACCGGCAGCTTCGCCGCGAAGAGCGTGCGGCAGAAATCGACGAAGCGGCGATCGAGCGTCGGCTCGTTGTAGCTCTGCAGGAAAACGCTCTCCAGCGTCTCGCGGTAGGCAGTCAACTGGTTGACGATCCGCTCGAAGAGTGCGAGCGGCATGTCGTAGTCTTCGCGCGGCGCGATGGAAACGGGGCAGAAGTAGCACTTCTGATTGCACGCCGTCATCGTCTCCAACGAGACGATTTTCAGCCGATGCAGCTTCGAGACGTCGCCGCGAACGAGCCAGCCGTCCGCTTCGAGCTGTTCGTCAATCTCGCCGCCGTCGATCACGCGCCGCAGCGCGTTGAACTCCGGCTCGCCAGCGCAGAGCGCCCGATCGGTGATCGGGTTGTAAATCCGCTCCGCGTCGATGTGCAGAAACGGACTGACGCGGAGCTCCGTGGCGATGGCGGAAGACATGTCGATCGAGAGTGTACGGCGAGGGTCGTCGCGGCGTCTAAACGCCAACTACCGCGCCGTCATTCTCACTGTCATCCTGAGCCGCCGAAGCGACGTAGCCGAAGGCGAAGTCGCGCAGGACGGTCGAAGGACCCCCCACCTGCTAACCCGGTTTCGGGCGGCGGTTTTTCGCGACGCAAGCACTGAGGGGGTCCTTCGACCGTCCTACGCTGCTCCGGCTTCGCCTCCGCAGCTCCGGCGGCTCAGGATGACAGGGGAAACGCAGATTAAGATGTGCGGCCCATGTCGCCCGCCATCCTCTTCCCGCGCTTCGATCATCCGGCCATCGAGGAGCGCTATGCGTCGTGGCAGAGCCAGACGCTGCTGAAGGCGGGCGGGGACATCGAGTTCGCGCTGTATGACGCCGAGGAGCCGGCGTCGTTTGCGGCGGCGGGGTTGGAGAGCGATCACGTACTCGTCGTTACCGATCCGCTGCTGCTGCCTCCTGCGAAGCTGGTGACGCGGCTGCGCGAACTGCTCGTGCACACGAGCAGCGTCGTTGCGGCGCTGCCGGTGAGTAACGAGGCGGAGAATCCGGCGCAACGCCGCGCGGCGGCGGCGCCGTATCTCACGTTGCGTGAGTTGCAGCAGGTGACGGCGGAGATGCAAGTTCGCGGTGCGGATGCCGAGGTGGTGAAGTGGGATGGATCGGATCCGGCGGTGTATCTCTGCCGCACCACGTGGCTGGAGACGATCGACGATCCGCCGCGCCACGCGCTGGCGGGACGCGACGTCGTCATCTCCCCTGCCGACTACGTCCATCGCTGGAGCTCGCTGCGCGGACAGACGCGCACCGATCTGCTGGCGCGGATTTCCCCCGATGCGAAGTCCATCCTCGAGTTCGGCTGCGGCGAAGCGCCCCTCGGCGCGGCGCTCAAGCAGCGGCAGAAGTGCCGCGTCGTCGGGATCGAGATCGATCCGCGCGCCGCGGCGGTGGCGCGGAAGCGGATCGACGACGTCTACTGCGGCGATGCGCGCGAGATCGTATCGATCCTCAAAGAACAGTTCGACTGGATCATCGGCGGCGACATCGTCGAGCACCTCGACGAGCCGTGGTCGTTCCTGGCCGACCTGCGCAAGGTGTGCGCGCCCGGCGGGCATCTGCTGCTCAGCATTCCGAACGTCGCCAACGCGTCGGTGGTGAGCGATCTGATTCGCGGCCGGTTCGATTACGTCTACATGGGCCTCACCTGCGTCGGCCACCTGCGCTTTTTCACCAAGCGGACATTGGAAGAGATGCTGTCGATCTCCGGCTGGACGGTCGTCGACATCTCGCCGCAGGAAACCGTCGTCACGCGCGGCCGCGAAGAGTTGCTGGCCGCGCTGGCCGCCGCGCGCATCCCGCATTCGAAGGAAGACCTGATCCCGGCCGGGTACTACGTGGTCGCGCGGAACGCATGAACATCGCCTACCTGATGGAAGACACCGCACTCTCCGGCGGCATCCGCGTGCAGCTTGCGCAGGCGGACGCGCTGATCGCCCGCGGGCATCGCGTGCGCATCGTGACGAAGGGATTGCCGCTTACGTGGCGTCCGTCGCGCGCGGAGTGGGTCTACGTCGACGACTTCATTACCTACGATGCGCGCGACGACGATTTCGTCATCGCCACGTTCTGGACGACGCTTTCGGCCGCGTACGCCATCGCTCCGGAGAAAGCGCTCCATCTTTGCCAGGGTTACGAAGGCGCGTTCACCGCCTACCAGCCGATCCGCGCCGAGATCGATGCCGCCTACCGGCTGCCGATCCCGAAGCTGGTCGTAACGCGCTCGCTGATCGCGATCTGCAAGCAGTTCACGGACGACGTCACCTACATCGGTCAGATCGTCGACGACGATTTCTTCCGCACGCGGATCCCGCCCGAGAATCAACCGATGCGCGTGCTGCTGTGCGGCGAGTCGCAGGTCGATCTGAAAGGGATCACCGAGGGCTACGGCGCGGCGGCGCATGCGCGATGGTTCCATCAGAAGTTCGATCTGATCCGCGTCTCGCCGTGGGCGCCGTCGCGCGGCGAACCGCTCGACACCGTCCAGGAGTTTCACGTCGCGCTGAACACGCGGGAGATGACGCGGCTGATGCATTCGTGCGATGTGCTCATCGCGCCGAACCATCGCGAGGAAGGGTTCGGATTGCCGGCCGCCGAGGCGATGGCGTCGGGGATTCCGGTGGTGATGACGTCGATCCCGTCGTACCTCTCGTTCGATGACGAGCACGACTACGCGCTGTTCGCGCCGCAGGAGAATGCGGTCGAGCTTGGGGAGAAGTTGATCGAATTGCTGAGCGATGCCGATCTGCGGCAGCGTCTCCGCGAGCGCGAGCGGGAAGTTGCGGAGCAATGGCGGGCGCATCGGGTGGCGGAGACGATGGAGACCGCCCTCGCAGCGCGGATTTCACTGTCATCCTGAGCCGCCGAAGGCGCGTAGCCGCAGGCGGAGCGCCGGAGGACGGTCGAAGGACCCCCTCCCTGCTAACCCGCAAGGGCGGCGGTATTTTCACGAGGCAAGCACTTGGGGGGTCCTTCGACCGTCCTCCGGCGCTCCGCCTGCGGCTACGCGCCTTCGGCGGCTCAGGATGACAGTGCGCACCGATTTCGCATTTGTGGATCATGCGTTCCCAAGCTTCTTGTGAAAAGTTTCTCAAACCCATAACATCGCGGCCCGTTTATGGCGAACCTTCCCTACGACGCCTCCGGCTCGATCATCCAGCGCAAACGCGGCGCGCCTCCCGGCGAGGGCGCCGAAAAGGGGCTCATCACGCTGCCCGGCGAATCCGAGCGCGAGATCGAAGACCTCGCCGGCGGCACGTACCTGACGACGACCGTCGACACGATGGTGAACTGGGCGCGCGGCAACTCGCTCTGGCCGCTTCCGTTCGGCACTGCCTGCTGCGCCATCGAGTTCATGTCGATGGTCTCGTCGCACTACGACATCGCGCGCTTCGGCGCCGAGGTCGTGCGCTTCTCGCCGAGGCAGGCAGATCTGATGATCGTGGCGGGCACGATCGTCGACAAGATGGCCCCCGTCCTCAAGAAAATTTACGAGCAGATGCCCGAGCCGCGCTACGTGATCGCCATGGGCGCCTGCGCCACCTCCGGCGGCTTCTACCGCGCCTATCACGTCGTACAGGGCATCGACGAAATCATCCCCGTCGACATGTGGGTCCCCGGCTGCCCGCCGACGCCGGACGGGTTGATGTACTCGATCCTGAAGCTGAAGGAAAAGATTCTGCGGGGGGAACGATGATGGCGGTTTGGTTGCCGAGTTGCCCGGTTGCCGGGTTGCCATCGCGCGGCTTGGAAACAATCTGGGAAATCGGCAACCGGGCAACCCGGCAACCCGGCAACCTACAGTCATGAGCACCCTCACCAAATTTTCCGCCATCCCCTACACCGGTCCGGCGCCGACCAATCGCGAGCCGTACGTTCCGGTCGGCGTTGCCGTGGCTGATGCACGCGGCGAGATGATCGCCAACGCATTGCAGCATCCCGGGATGACGCAGGAGACCGGGCAGGACATGGCGTCGTTCATCGTCGGCAGGGATTCGATCGTCGATGTTTTGCGGACGTTGAAAGAGAGCGACGAGCTTGCCTTCACCATGCCGCTGGATCTCTTCGCGGTCGACTATCCGCGCCGCGGGGAAGGACGTTTCGACGTCATCTACCAGCTCTACTCGCTGAAGAACAACGAGCGCATCCGGCTCAAGGTCCGCGTCGGCGAAGATGAATCGATTCCGACCGGAACCGGCATTTTCAAAGGCTTGAACTGGTACGAGCGCGAGGTGTGGGACATGTATGGTGTCGTCTTCGACGGCCATCCGAACCTGCGCCGCATCCTCACGCATGAAGCATTTCAGGGCCACGCGCTGCGGAAAGACTACGATCCGGCCCAGCGCTGGCTGCTGACAGAGAAGGACGTCGCGAAGATCACGCCGAAGATCGATCCCCGTTTCGAAAATGTCGACACCGACTACGAACGCGTCACGCTCAACCTCGGACCCTCGCACCCCGCCACGCACGGCACTCTACGCATCGTGGTAACTCTTGACGGCGAGACGATTATCGGCGCCGATCAGGAGATCGGATACCTGCACCGCTGCTTCGAGAAAATGTCGGAGACACACACCTACCAGCAGGTGATCCCGTACACCGATCGTCTCAACTACTGCTCGGCGATCATCAACAACGTCGGCTACTGCATGGCCGTGGAAAAGCTCCTCGGCATCGAAGTTCCGGCCCGCGCGCAGCACATCCGTTTGATGCTGTCGGAGTTCATGCGCATCGCCGATCACCTCGTCTGCATCGGCACGAACCTCGTCGACATGGGCGCACTGACAAACTTCTGGTACCTCTTCCAGCCGCGCGAAGAGATCTACGGCCTGATCGAAGCATGCTGCGGCGCGCGTCTGCTGCCGAGTTACACGCGCATCGGCGGACTGGCGGTCGACGTTCCGCCGGACTTCCTCGAAAAATCGCAGCGACTCGTCGACATGATGCCGAAGTTCATCAACGACGTGGAGAAGCTCGTCGACCGCAACAAGATCTTCCTCGACCGCGTCGTCGGCGTCGCGCCGATCAGCGCCGAGGATGCGATCAACTACGGTTTCACCGGCCCGTGCCTGCGCGCGTGCGGCGTTCCCTTCGACATCCGCAAAGCGAGTCCGTATCTCGGATACGAGACCTACGATTTCGACGTGCCGATCGCCGAGGGCGGCGACACCTACGCGCGCTATCTGGTGCGCATGGAAGAGATGCGGCAGTCGCTGCGCATCCTGCAGCAGGCCATCGAACGCGGCCTCCCCGAGGGTCCGGTCATCGTCGACAATCCGTACGTCGCGCTGCCGCCGAAATCGAAGGTGTACAACGAGATGGAGTCGCTCATCTACCACTTCAAGCTGATCATGCACGGCATCCAGCCGCCGGTCGGCGAGACGTACTTCCAGGTCGAAGGCGGCAACGGGGAGCTCGGCTTCTACATCGTCTCGGACGGCACGAAGAACCCGTACCGCGTGCGCTGCCGGCCGCCCTGCTTCCAGATCTACTCCGCGTTCCCGGACATGATCATGGGCCAGACGATCCCCGATGCGGTCGCCGCGCTCGGATCGCTCAACATCATCGCCGGAGAGTTGGACCACTAACCGATGAACGTGACACGAGTCAGACCAGGTGTGGTCAAGGTCGAGCGCACGCCGCTCACGGTGCTCGACCGCCTCTATCTCCCGCAGGTCGTGGCCGGGATGATGGTGACGATCGGCCACCTGCTGCACAATCTTTTCAACCTCAAAAAGCTGCCGACGATCTCGTATCCCGAGGTCAAGCGCGTCTACTCGGAGCGCTTCCGCGGACGTCACATCCTGACCTCGCGCGAAGACGGAACGACGCGCTGCGTGGCCTGCTACATGTGCTCGACCGCCTGTCCCGCCGAATGCATCACGATCGAGGCCGGCGAGGACGAGCGGACGCGCGAGAAGTTTCCGGTGCGCTACGACATCGACCTGCTGCGGTGCATCTTCTGCGGCTATTGCGTCGATGCATGTCCCGAAGATGCGATCTACATGACCCGCGATTACGAGATGGCCATCGATACGCGCGCGCGCTCGGTCGTCGGCCTGCGCGATCTCGTCGTCCCGCCGAATTTCCCTGTCGGTCCGATGGGGTGGCGCCCGTACTACGGTTCGATGGACAAGCGCGGCACGGCGGGCGGCACCGGAGTCGGCCAGCAACTTCGCAGCGCGCCGTTCGAGGATGATGCGCCGCCGAATCCTGATGTGTTTCGGGGAGACGCCAGTTCATCCTGAGGAGCGCAGCGTCGCTGCGCTTCTCAGGATAAAGTGCGAAAAATCCCATGAAACCCCTCGAGACGACGGTCGAAGAAGTCCTGCGCAAGGCCATCCAATCCGAGATCGAGACGCGCGTCTACTATCAGAAGATGGCCGAGCGCGCCGGCAGCGCTGACGTCCGCAAACGGATGCTGCAGCTCGCCGACGCAGAGCTCGTGCACCGCGCCAAGATGGAGAGGAAGTATCGCGAAGAGCTGGGCCAGGCGCCTCCCGATCCGCTACCCGCCACGGTCGACCTGCCGCCCGACCTCGTCAATCTCGATCTCGGCCGTGCGTTGAAGCATGCGTTGGAACGCGAGCGCGATTCGGAAAGCTACTTCCGCTTCATGGCCGAGCGCGTTCCCGACACGAAGCTCGGCGCGCTGTTCATGGAGTTGGCGGAGATCGAGTGGAAGCACAAATCCGATCTGCAGGCGGAGTACGATGCTGCCGCACCTCCGGATAGTTTCCTCAACGATCTATAAATAACTGCTACTCTGCGGAGATGCGCTCCTTTTGCCTTCTTGCACTCCTGTTTCCGGCATCGCTCTTCGCCGCGGGACATGACCTGTCGACGTCTGCCTGGCAGGACCTGCCGGTTGCGACGGGCAACGCCAGCGGGTTCACCGCGGCGTGGGTTGCGAAAACGGAGTCGGGGTATCGCTTGTTCACCGGACGGATCGGCCGCGACGGTGAGCCCCTCGATGGTGCCGGTGTGGTCATCGGACAAGGACTGCCGCAGTCGGTGGCAATCGCGCACAGCCCTACCGGAACGCTGATTGCCTGGACCGTTAACGGCACGATTTTCACGGAACTCGTATCGCCGTCGGGCGTGCCGCTCAAGACGATCCCGCTCGCGACCGTCAACGAGTTTCCCCGGGACGTCGCGGTAGCCTGGAACGGCAGCCGTTACTTCGTGATGTGGTCGAACGGCTTCCACCTCGCCGGTGCGTTTGTCGCCTCTGACGGAACGACGACGCTGCCGCGGCCATTTTTCGGCTCGGCGAAAGAACTCTTCGTTCCCGATATTGCCTGGACCGGAAGGGACTTCCTCGTCGTGTTCGGAGAAGCGCCGAACCTCGCGCTTTGCAGTCCGCTGTGCGGACCAGCCTATCCGGAAGCGCTGCGTGTCATGCGCGTTTCGGCGGACGGCGATGCCATCGACAGCGCACCGCTCGTAATCCCGGGAACGCATGAGCGCGTGCACGTGGCTTCGAGCGGTACGGAATCGCTCCTTGTACTCGACAGCTTCACCGCTGTTTCCACCATGATCGTGCGCGAGGAAAACGGAACGCTGTCGCTCGACTCGGAGCTCCCGTTGTTCCAATGGTTCTCGCCTGTATCGAGTGGCGTCGTCTGGGACGGAGCCACGTACACGGTCGGCTGGCGCTACTCGACCACCTCGGAAGGACCAAGCTGGCTTGGCGCGACCCGCGTCGCGCGCTCTGGATTGCCGTCGGGCGCATCGTCCTTCACGGTCACAGGGCTGCCGCAGATGAATGATGAGCAGTCGTGGGCACGGCCACCATCCATCGCGGTCAATGACCTTGGTGAGATCGCGTTCGTAGCGTCCGAGATTGCTTTTTCCAACTCCGCACCTCGGGTCCGACTCTACCTCGGCGCTGAGCTTGCGCCGATGCCCGCTCCTCCTCCGGCGCCGCGAAATGCCGTCAGCTATTTCGGTGGCAGGACCGCACGGATCGATTGGCAGAGCGACGAGGCAACGGGATTCGTGATCTTGTGGTCGTTCGACTTCGGAACGACGTGGAGCTGGTACATCACGTTGCCGGGCAATGTCCGCAGCGTGACGGCAGGCGCAAGTGTGGGCAACCTTTTCAGCGTGAGCGCCGTCGGCCCAGGAGGCGTATCTGTCGCCTCGATCACCAGCATCGGCAGCATGCAGCGTCGTCGCGCGGCAACTCCCTAAAAAGAACAGGCGGTTGGAAGCGACACGCTTCCAACCGCCTGCTTGCTCTCTCTCATACAACACGCTTCCGGAGGAGGCCGCGTAGTCGTATGTCCCAGTGCGGTGCAGTTTAGGGACGCGGCATCAGCGGGGCGTCGGCGCGATGTGAAAAGAAAATCGGACGCAGCCGCGGTGAGCGCCGGATCGTGAATGGCGGCGCAATCGAACGTGATTGATGCGTCAATTGCTCAGACAGGAGCGCACGGCGCGGCGCAGGCGGGCCGGCAGCACCGGTTTCGACAGCGTCTCGTGCACGGCCGGGAAAAGCGTGCGGATCTCGCGGATGTCGAGGCCGGTGACGACGATGATGCAGCGCAGGGTGTTCGGCTTGTGCCGGCGCAACGACTCCATCACTTCGATGCCGCTCATCTTCGGCAGGACGATGTCGAGCAGCACGACGTCGTAGTCGCGGGCGGTGAGTTGGGTAAGCGCCTGTTGCCCGTCGCCAGCGATGTCGACGTCCATATCAATGCCTTCGAGCAGTTCCGCGAGCAACGCCCGCGTGACCGCATCATCTTCGACGACCAGGGCTTTGTGGCGGACTTGGATCATGGGCTTGTCATGAACGCGGCGGCGGCTTCGATGGCGTGGGCGAGGTTCTGGCGCTCGGTCGTTCCCGACTTCGCGCGCGGCTTGAGCGAGTGATCGCCGTCAGGAATCCATTCGATGCGGATCTTCGGCGAGAGGCGGTAGCCGGCCACGTCGTCGCGCGTTCCGAACGGATCGCGCTCGCCCTGCAGGACGAGCATCGGCGTGACGAGATTTTCCAGATGTGCAGTACGGACTTTGGCCGGCTGTCCCGGCGGATGGAACGGATAGCCGAAGCAGACCACGCCGCGCACGTGCAACTCGTCCGCGACAAGCGTGGCCATCCGGCCGCCCATCGATTTGCCGCCGATGAAGAGGCGTTCTCCGCCGCCGAGTTGCTTCGCGACGTCGCGCCATGCGTTCAGAAGGACCGGCTCGCGATCGGGCGCGCCGCGTTTGCCGCCGGTACGCCGCGCCGCCATGTACGGGAACTCGAAGCGCACGACGCGGATGCCGCGCTGCCCTAGTTCCCGCGCGACGGTGGTCATGAACGGCGTGTCCATGGCTCCGCCGGCTCCGTGGGCGAAAACGTATACCTGCTCGGCGGCGTCTGGACCGTCGGTTAGGAACATCGGGCGAAGCTTACAATCTCCCGATGCGTCTGCGCCAATTTTTTACAGCCCTCCTTCTCGCCGTAACCGTCGCGGCCGCCGCGAAGACGGTCGCTCCGCCGACGATTCCGCATCCGATCGCGATGTACCTGCAGGGACTTTCCAACGACGGCAAGCAGGCCGTGACCTTTCGCGCATCCGCCGTCGGCACGCATTTTTTTCTCGAAGAGCCGGCCGGCGTGACGGTGTACGTCTACGACGAGACCGTCGGATATAAGAAGGAAGCGTTTCTGAAAGGGTCGACGCTGGCGAAGGCGATGAAGAAGTACAAATAGTGCGCTTCGCGCTCCGTAGCGCCGGCGGCTCGCCGGCTGGACCGCCGCCGGCTCGGCGGCAAGTAGCGCGTGACCTGCCAGCGAGCCGCTGGCGGTCCAGCCGACGAGCCGTCGGCGCTACGGAGTCAATCCGCGGTCGCTGCGACACAGCGTTTCGACGCGGCCATCCTCTCCCACTACCAGCGTGTCTTCGATGCGGACGCCGAGGTTGCGGTCAGGGAAGTAGAGGCCGGGCTCGATGGTGACGATGTCGCCGATCTCGATCTGGTCGAGGTTCGTGGCGGCGAGGCCGAAGAACGGTTTCTCGTGGACGTCGAGTCCTACGCCGTGGCCGAGGGAGTGGACGTAGCCTTCGAGCGTGGCGGGATTCGAGCGGGCCGTTGCATAGCCGCGCTGTTCGAAGAAATCGCAGATGAGCGTTTGATAGGACGACGCCGGCGTTCCGGCGCGCATCTCGCGGCGCGCGAGCTCGAATGCTTCGAATACGTCGGCGTGGATGCGATGGAGCTCCTCGGGAATCTCTCCGACGCAGAATGTGCGGGTCAGGTCGAAGAAGTACCCGGTCTCGCGGTCGGCGGGAAAGATGTCGAGGACGATCGGAACCGAGGGGCGGACGATGGCGTTGGCGTCGCCGCGGGAGTGCGGGATGCCGGCGTCGCGGCCTTGGGAGAGGATCGTGTCGTGATCTTCGAGCATACCGAGGCGCGAGATTTCGCGGGAGACGAGCTGCTTCAGATCGCCGAGCATGAGCGGCCGGCCATCGTGAACGAGATGATCGCCGTCGATCGTCGCGGCGCGCAGCAACTCGCGCACGCGGTCGACCACCTGCTCGGTGCGTTCGCCGACAGAGCGGATTGCATCGATCTCCCACGGCTCTTTTCGTTTGCGGGCGAGCTGGACGAGATCGTCGCTGCCGCGCCAGACGCGCCACCCCTTAGTCTCCAATCCTTCGGCGATGCCGAGATAGAGGGGAAACGGGAGGTTGCCGACGATGGCGACGGAGGATGCGGCGCCGAGCTCGCGCAGAACGACGTCGAAGAACTCGGCGTATGCGGCGACGGCGTTCGGCGCCGATTTGAAGATGCGGTCGTAACCGAAATCGTGAATGAGCCGCGTAGCCAGGCCGGTGGCGGCCGCCTCATCGCGCTCCATCGGATACGAGATCAGGATCGGATCGTGGCCGGCCAGCTTGACCGCGTAGCCGCGCGTGACTTTCGCGCCGCGCGTGATCCAGCGAAACGACGGATGCATCGCCTCGTGCATCGGCACGATGAGCGCGTCAAGTGCGCGCTCGCGCATCAATCGGTCAAGATCTATCAGCATCTTCGCTTCGCGCGTTGTCGGTTGGTGTGGCACAGACACTCTTGTCTGTGCCGGGGAGGCTCGCACCGCTCGTTGTCAGGCCACAGTTGACCAAGAGTCGCAAGCACAGACAAGAGTGTCTGTGCCACACAACCAACCGACAACCGACAACGCAAAAAAAGGCCGGCGTGAAGCCGGCCTTTTTTTGCAGACGCGTTCGCGTCACAGGTTCTTGTCGATGAAGCTCTGCAGCATCGGCTTCGGCATCGCGCCGATGGCGCGGTCGACCAGCTGGCCGTTCTTGAAAATCATCAGGGTCGGGATCGACGTCACGCCGAATTTCTGCGGGACCATCTGATTCTCATCGACGTTCATCTTGGTGATGACCGCCTTCCCTTCATACGACGGCGCGAGCTCTTCCACGATCGGTCCGATGATGCGGCACGGTCCGCACCACGGCGCCCAGAAGTCGACGAACACCGGCTGTGCGCCGTTGACGAGCTGCTCGAAATCCTGGTCGGTAATCTCTCTGACTGCCTGCGAAGTTGTCATTTAATCGATCTCCTGAATCGGATGTTCTAAGCCCCTGATTTGGCCCCTTATTCCAAATCGGAATTTCGATCAGCGGGCTCCGCTTACGCTGTCTGCTCGATGCGCGGAACGGCTCGCAGGCTTCACGTTTTCGTCGTTCTGGTGGCTTTACTGCTGGCCGCCCAGCCGCTGCTGCACAACCATCCGCTCGACTCCGGCGCCAGCAGTTCCTCCGCATCCTCCTGCGCCGTCTGCGCCACCGGCGGCGTACAACTCCCGTCGACCACGCCCTCGGTCGCCGCACCGCTGGCCGTCCTCTACACTCTGGCGACGGCTGCGCTGCCGGAAGTTGCCGCCGTCGCCTCATTCGCGCGCAGCTCGCGCGCCCCTCCCGCTTTCTAGGCCTGCGCCTTCGCTTCACTCGCACGCCGGAACAAGGAGGACTCGATGCTTCGTCATCGCGCCATTTCTCTCGTGATGCTCTTCGCGGCCGCGCCGCTTTTCGCGCAGCAGCCGCCCCCGAATATCGAAGACCGCGTCAAACAACTCGAACAGCGCCTCGATACCCTGAATCAACAGATGACGGCGATCCGTCAGGAGCTCGATGCGCTCAAATCAGGCTCGCCCGCAACCACTCCGGCGGCGCCGGCCGATGCCGAGGATTTGACGAAAGTCGAAGTTGCTCAGGCGCCTTCGGCCGCGGCGGCCGGTACGCCGCCGCCGGCTGCGACGTCGATCGGCGACGTCACCACCGTCAACAATCCCGCCGATCCCGGCGCATCGAAAGTCTTCAATCCCGACACCTCCGTCATCGGCAACTTCCTCGGCAAAGTGGGGCAGGCCAATCCGTACGAGTTCGGGGCGGACGATATCCGTCGCCCAATGAATCTCGATGAGGCCGAGATCGCATTCGAAGCATTTGTCGATCCGTATGCGAAGGGGAAATTCTTCTTCTCGATCACGAAGGAAGGGATCGACGTCGAAGAAGGGTACGCGCAGTTCGTTTCGCTGCCGTTCGACCTCACCGCGAAGGCCGGCAAGTTCAAGGCGCTCTTCGGCAAGGACAACACGTGGCACGCGCACGTGCGGCCGTGGGTCGATCAGCCGCTGGTCATCCACAACTTCTTCGGCGACGAAGGCTTCAACGACGACGGCATCTCGGTCAGCAAGCCGATCGCCAATCCCTGGAACACGTACATCGAAGCGACCGGCGAAGTGTTCGAAGGCGGCGTGGCGAATGTCTTCGAACGCCGCGGACTGAACGACCTCGTTTACAACGCGCATCTCAAAGGCTTCCGCGACATCAGCGAGAACAACAACATCGAAGTCGGCACGAGCTACGCGCGCGGAACGCTGAACGACGTGCACAACCAGTTCGCCGGAATCGACGTGACGTACCGCTGGAAGCCGCCGCAACGCGGCCTGTACAACTCGTTCATCGGCCGTTTCGAAGGAATCGAAAATCGCCGCGGCGACGCCGGCCGCACGCTGCGCGGTTTCTATGCCTCGGCGGACTATCAACTCAGCCGCCGCCTCTTCACCGGAGTCCGTCTCGATTCCGCGGACCGCTTCGCGGGCGGCCTGACCCCGCACGACCACGGCATCTCCGCGACGCTGACGTTCTGGCCGTCCGAGTTCAGCCAGCTTCGCGGCCAGTTGCGCCGCATGCGCTACGGCGACGTCGGCAAGTCGGTCACCGAGCTGCTGCTTCAACTGCAATTCGCAATCGGCGCGCATGGCGCGCACTCGTTTTAAGACGGGCACGGCCCGCAGCGTAGGTTGCCCAAGGCTCCGCCGCCATTACGTACTCAGACAGATTTAGGAGAACCAAATGAAACGCATCATCCTGTTGCTCGCATCCCTCGCACTGGCCGCGAACACTTTCGCCGCCGACAAACTGAAAGTCGTCACCGCGACCGAAGACCTGGCCTCGCTCACGCGCGAAGTCGGCGGCGACCGCGTCGACGTCACCTCCATCGGCAAGGGCTATCAGGACCCGCACTTCATCGAGCCGAAGCCGAGTTTTCTGCTGCTGCTGAAAAACGCGGATCTGCTCGAAGTCATCGGGCTGGAACTGGAAATCGGCTGGCTGCCGCCGCTGCTCGATCAGAGCCGCAACAACAACATTCGCCCCGGCTCCGCCGGCTACCTCGACGTCTCGCAGGGGGTCGAGATTCTCGACCGTCCGACGGCCGGCGTAAATCGGTCGATGGGAGACGTTCATCCCGGCGGCAATCCGCACTACTGGCTCGATCCGGCCAACGCGGTCCGCATTGCCATCCAGATCCGCAACCGGCTGGTGCAACTGCGGCCGGCCGACACCGCCTATTTCGATCAGCGGCTCAACGCGTTCAAGCTCCGCATCAACGACGCGAACAAGCGGTGGCTGGCGGCGTTGGCGCCGTTCAGGGGCGCGAAGATCATCACGTATCACCAGTCGTGGCCCAACTTCGCGAGACACTTCGGACTGAACGTGGTCAATACCGTCGAGCCGAAGCCCGGCATCCCGCCATCTCCGTCGCATACGCTGGAGCTCATGCAGCTCATCAAGCGCGAAGGGATCAAGGCGATCGTCATGGAGCCGTACTTCGACAGCAAGACGCCGCAATCGATTGCCGAACAAACCGGCGCGAAGGTGGTCGTGCTTTACCCTTCCGTCGGCGGCAAGGCCGGCCTCGATGACTATTTCAAAACGTTCGACTACGACGTTAACGAATTGGTAAAGGCGCTCAAGTAATGGAGATGCTTCAGTTTCTGATTCTGCCGTTCCTCGCCGGTCTCGTCCTGACCGGCATTCACGCATACCTCGGCGTTCACGTCGTGGAGCGCGGCGTCATCTTCGTCGACCTCTCGCTTGCGCAGATCGCGGCGCTCGGCACGACGGTCGCGCTGCTGGCGGGCTTCGACGTCCACAGCACGACGAGCTACTTCTGGTCCCTCGGCTTCACGATCGTCGGCGCGGCAATCTTCGCGCTGACGAAAGTGAAGCGCGAGACGCGCATCCCGCAGGAAGCGATCATCGGCATCGTCTACGCGGTCTCCGCCGCCGCGGCGATCCTCGTGATGAGCAAGGCGCCGCAGGAAACCGAGCACCTCAAGGACATGCTGGTCGGAAACATCCTGGCGGTGAACGCGGCAACGGTCATCAAGACGGCGGTTCTCTACTCGCTGGTCGGCCTCTTCCACTTCATCTTCCGGAAAAAGTTCCTGGCCATCTCCGTCGGCGCCCACACCGGCACGAACAGTGGCGAAGTCCCCAACCTGAAGTTCTGGGATTTTCTGTTCTACACGTCGTTCGGATTCGTGGTGACGTCGTCCGTGGCCATCGCCGGCGTGCTGCTGGTCTTCTCGTACCTGATCGTCCCCTCGGTCGCGGCGATGCTCTTCGCCACGTCGATCGGCAAACGCCTCGCCATCGGCTGGAGCATGGGCGCGCTCGTCACGCTGCTCGGCGTCCTGCTCTCCTTCAAGCTCGATCTGCCCACCGGCGCGACGATCGTCTGCACCTTCGGCATCGCCCTGTCGCTGATGGCCATCGCGAGGGTGATCGTGAAGCCGAAACTGACGTAGGTCTTATCTGCGTTCCATCTGCGAAATCTGCGGATAGAGCTTTTATCCGCAGATTACGCAGATAACGCAGACTGGCATGGCGCTCGCTCTTGTGCTCGGTAATGTCCGACGCAACGCCCTACCGCCGGGAGCGACGATCCTTTCCCCGGCCGCCCCTCTGGCTCAATCTACTGCTCCTGGCCATCGCGGCGGCGACGTTTGCCTATGCGAAGCACCAGCGTGACGTGATCGAGGACAAGTCTGCGATCCTCTTCCGCCGCAACGCCAACTCCCCCGCGGAGCTGAACCGCATCCGCGACGACCTCTCGCAGATGGACCTCACGCAGGCCCAGCTCAATCGCGAGCTCGACGGCCGCATGCAGTACCTCCAATCGCTGCAGAGCGAGCAGTTCTACATCTCGATCGATACGCAGCGAAAGAAGATGCAGTTCCGCTTCGGCCGCTCCGTCGTCCGTGAATGCGACGTGCAGATCGGCGAAGCGAAAACGATCAAGGCTCCGTCCGGCAAGAAGACCTGGACGTTTCTCCCGCTCAAGGGCGGGTTCAGCGTGACCGGGAAAGAAGAAGGCTACGACTGGGCCGTTCCGGAATGGGTCTACGCCCTGCGCGGACAACAACCGCCGATGGACCGCGCCGTCGTGCCGAACGGCCTTGGGCACTACGTGATCTTTCTTCCCAACAGCTACGTCATTCACTCACCGCCGCCGCCCGATAGTCCGCTGCAGGGGCCGAAGCCGGGATCGTTCATGGTCCCCGAGGCCGACCTCGCAGCGATCTGGCCGCGCATTACGATGCAAACGAGGGTCTACATTTTCTGATGAAACGCTGGATCGGATTTCTCGGGTCGTGGGCATTGCTGGTGCTCGCATTCGGACTGGCCGCATTAGCCATCGCCGGCGAGACGATCAACATTCGCGAGGAGCGGCGCCTCGATCGCGTCGCCGCGATCGACAAGATGATCGCCGAACGCAGCGGCGGCAAAGCGGAGGCGCTGCGCGGTACCGCCGCGCAGAAAACGGCCAGCGTCAACGCGCTGCAGGCCAAGCTCCAGGACGTCGCCAAGCAGACCGACGACGTTCCCGACAGCGGCCAGACCATCCTCGTCTCGACCGCCGAGAACAAGCTCTATCTCCGCCGCGGCGGCCAGACCATTTTCGAAGCGGTCTGCTCGACCGGCAAGGGAACGACCCTGGCGGTCGACGGAAAGACGGTCGTTTTCGATACACCGATCGGCAAGCTGCACGTGATTTCCAAAGAAGAAAACCCGCAGTGGGTTCCGCCCGACTGGCATTACGTGGAAGAGGCGCGCAAGAACGGCATGCGCGTCGTCCGCCTCAATCCCGGCCAGTCGATCGATTCGCGCACCGGCCAGCCAACGTCGGCGAGCAAGCCGGATGACGGGGTCTGGTCATGGTTCCGCGGCAGCACCAACACCGTTGCGAATCCGACGCTGAAGGTGCGCGGCGATACAGTCGTCGAAGTCGGCGCAGACGGTTCCGAGCGCGAGCTCGAACCGGGCAAGACCATCGTGGCCGGCGACGCCATCGTCGTCCCGCCGGTCAACACGAAGCAGCGCCACTACGACAAGGTTCTCGGCAAGTACCGCCTGGAGATGGGCAACGGCTACGGCATCCACGGCACCGACGAACCGGACAAACTCGGCCAGTCCGTCTCCCACGGCTGCGTGCGCCTCGGCGACGCCGACATCGAAAAGCTCTACCAGATCGCCAACGTCGGCGACACGGTGATCATCTATTGATGCGGGACTCACACGCCGCCGAGCCGGCGGCGGTCCAGCCGGCGAGCCGCCGGCGCTACGAATCACAGGCGATCATCGACTGAGCGCTGCGCGGTGCTTCACCTTGGCCGGCGTGACGGTCACCGTCACGAGTTGGTCGTGCACGATCGCGCCGCTGGTGAAGCGGACGGTCATCGTGTACGTGCCCGGCGCGGCGGAGTCGGTGACGGTGATCGTCGAGGTCGAGCCCGGCGTCACCGTCGAGGGCGACGGGACTGCGCTGCCGGCGAAGCCCATGAGCACGTTGACCGAGGCGCTGCCGGTGAAGCCGTTGATCGGAACGAGTTGAAAGTTCGCAGAAGCGCTGCCGCCCTGCACGATTTGCATCGTGGTCGGACCGGAGATGGTGAAATCGCTGACGATCGGCGTTCCGCCGGAGCTGGATGAGCCGCTGATCACGTTCCAGATGGCGGGATCTTCCTGTCCGGCGGCCCAGTGCGCGACGCCGCCGATGCCGGGATGCTTCTGCTTGAGCATGTCGACCTTCGACGCGTAACCCTTCGCATCCTGGAAGTAGACGGTGTGACCCGCGTATCCGAAGAATGGCTCGCCGCTCGTCGCGTCGTACTGGATCGCGGCGTTGTTCGTCAGCGCCGTCTGCTTCGCATTCGCATACGTCGCCGTCGTCGCGGCGCCCGAGGACGGCCAGTCATAGCCGTACCACGGGAGTCCCATCATGATCTTGCTGCCGGCCATCGTCGATTCGGCGTAGGCAGCAACCTGATCGAGCCAGTTCAGCGGAGTGATCGCGCCTGGAGCGCTGGTCGACCAGTGGTAGTCGTAGGCCATGATCTTGACCGAGTCGGCAGCGGCGCCGATGGCCGGCCAGTCCTCCGCTCCCGGTCCGTTCCAGTTCTGTGAGTCGCTCGTCTTGGCGTAAACGGTGACGGAGAGCTTCTTGTTCGCGGCGTGAAGTTTCGCGGCGAGGCTGCTCACGAACGCGCTGAAGTTCGCACGCGAGGTGGTCGGAACGCGTTCGTAATCGATGTCGATGCCATCGAATGCATTCGAGATGACCAGCGTGGCGATGGCGCTGGCGTGCGCTTCACGCGTGACGGAGCTGGCCAGCATGTTCGTGACGGCGTCAGCGCTGAAGGAGCCGCTGACCACGTTCTGAATCGTCGGGATCAGCGCGCCGCCCATGGACGAGCGCCACGTCGGATTCTCCGCGTTCCAGTTCTTCGCGATCGAGGCGTCGGCGTTCCACGAATACCAGACCGGATTCGATTCGGTGATCGAGCCGGCGTTGGACTGGATCGACGTCAGCGCAGTCGCATCCCACGGCGGAATCCAGACCGACGTTTTGTACGCGGCGAACGACGGCGCGGCGAGAGCGATGAGGACGGCGGCAATGCTGGCGATTCGCTTGGCGATTCGATTGCGCAATGGGCGCTCCTTTGTACGATCGCGGTCGCAAAGGAACGCCTTCCGCCATGGAAGGTGAGGGCACGCAACAGCCGGCCCTCGCTCACGTTCGGTAGCTCAGCCATCTGAGATCAGATCTGGAACTTTGCGCCCTCCCGTCGCCGGGAGTTTGCCTTTGTCGAGTGATCGCGAATTTAACGGATCTCAAAATAACTCGAAGCGCCAATTTCTTCCAGCTCATGCATTGCGCTGCGCGCGTTGTCGGTTGGCGGTTGGCGGTTGTGTGGCACAGACACTCTTGTCTGTGCTGGTGCTCGCACCGCCTTGCCCTAGGTCACAGCCAACCAAGACTCGCAAGCACAGACAAGAGTGTCTGTGCCACATGGCCGCATAATCGCGGCATGCACCCCTGGCGCGAGCGGCTCGCTCGCTGGTTTACGCCGATGGCGAAGCGAATGCCGCTCTCGCCGAACGCGATCACGATCGTCGCGCTATTGCTCAACGTCGTGGCCGGCATTTGCCTCGCGTACGGCGCGCGGCGGCCGTGGCTGTTTCTGCTCGCGATCGTCATCATCGCCGTCAGCGGTCTCGCGGATGCGCTCGACGGCATCGTGGCGCGGGTGCAGAACAAGAGCTCCCGCTTCGGCGACTTTCTCGATCATTGCGCTGACCGCGCGGGCGACACGCTTCTGGCCGCCTGCTGGCTGGCCAGCAACGGCGTGCGGCAGGAACTGGCCATGACCGGGATCATCATGACCATGCTCAACGGCTACATCGGGACGCAGATCGAAGCGACGTACGGCGTGCGCAGCTACGACGTTGTCGGACGCGGAGAGTTCGTCCTCTCCATCATCATCCTGCCCATCGTCTCGTACATCCTGTTCACCAACGGCTGGCAGGACGCCCGTTTCGCGACGCTGACGACGGCGGAGTGGCTGGCCACGGTGCTGCTCGTTTTCGCGGTCTTCGGCGTGGTGCAGCGCGTCCGCGTCGCTGCCCGGCTGGAGCGTTCGTGATCGAGCGGACGCCGATCACAAACGACCCGGTCATCCTCGCGCCGAATCGCGAGGCGCGGCCGAACGTGTACGAAGGCGCGGCCTGTCCGTTCTGTCCCGGCGCCGAGGAGCAGACGCCGCCCGAGATTGCGCGGGATGGGGAGCCGTGGCGCATCCGCGTCTTTCCGAATCGCTATCCGCCGACGGAGCATGCCGAGGTGATTGTCGAGAGTGCGAGTCATGACGCTGCGTTCGATCAGCTGCCGGCCGATCAGGCGCATCGCGCGGTGCAGATGTATTTCGAGCGCTACCATGCGATGTCGGCGAAAACGAAGTACGTCTGCATTTTCAAGAACCACGGACGGATGGCCGGCGCTTCGATTCCGCATCTCCATTCGCAGCTCGTTGGAACGCCATTCGTTCCGCTCCGTCCATCGCGCGAAGGCGATACGTTCGCGCGCGCGGCCCGTTGTCCGCTATGCGATCCGGACCAGCCGCTGATCGCGAAGACGGAGCACTATCGCTGGATCGCACCGCGCGGTGCGACGCTCGCCTGGCAGCAATGGATCGTGCCGAAATCGCATGAGCACGATCTCGGTGAACCGTTCGAGCTGGCCTCGCTGCTCCAGACCTCGGTGCGCGCGATGCGAACGGTCAGCGATTCCTTCAACTGGGCGTTCGTCGCGTTTCCGCACGAGCCGCGCGGTCACTGGTACGTCGAGCTCTTTCCGCGGACGGCGATGATCGCCGGCTTCGAGCTCGGCAGCGGAACCTTCGTGAACACAGCCAGCGGTGATATTGCGCACTTTTTCGCGAGTTTTATGCGGTGATACCATACGCGCCTCATGAAAATAACCGCTGCGATTCTGCTGGCTCTCGTCGCTACGACGTCGTTCGCCGACCAACCGTCGCGCGAGCAGGTGACGCAGCCGCTCTACGTCCTTCGCTCCGGCCTTTTCTCATCCCCGAATTTCGAAGGGATCTTTGCGTACGACCTCGCCACGAAGAACTTCAGACCGCTCGTTGGTTTCCAGTACCTCCAGACCGTCCCGGGAGCGGCTCGACTGGCTGCCACCTCGGACCAGCTCGTCCTTCAGGCGGCCGACTACTACGAATTCGACGTTGCCTCGGGACGGCTTCTGCGGCGCTACGAAAGCAGCGATGCCGCGGCCGATCGCTGGGCGTTTTACGGCGCAATCGTCACCGAGGAGCAGGCGAAGGTGCTGGGGATTCCGGCGGGGACGTACGGCTTCCCGTCGTGCACGTTCTACGTTGCCGCTGATCCTGTTCCGGCGACATGCGCTCCGCACCTGTTCCCGGGCCATGCGGCGCCGTCGTATCCGGCTTCGGTCCTGCTACGGCGTTCGCTCGATCCCGCCGATCTGTCGCTGACTCCTGTAAAAATCCTCAATCCAGGAACGATCAACGCGGCGATTGCGCTTGACGGCCCGCATCAGAAGTTCTGGCTCTGGACCGAGAACCCCGGGCCGCAATGGGCCGTCCTCCCAATCGCAACCAACGTGATTGGCGATCGAGCTCCGGTCACCGTCACGCTCCCTGCTGACTTCGTTTTTTCGCTGGCCTACCACGATCCGACGCGATCGCTTTTTGAGCACTTCCAAGTCAGCAGCAGTGCCCAGGTCTTCCAGCAGCGCTCGACGACCGACCTCGTCGCGGCGCCGACGGTCATCGAGACGAGAGACATTTCCAATTTCAGGGAGCCTCGTACTGACGCCTCTGCTGCTGTTTCCGATCCGCTTCCCGACCGATACGTTCAGGTCATTCCGGCCATCGGGGAAACGCCCGGCGCCAACGGCACCTTCTGGCACAGCGATCTCTGGCTGTACAACCCTGCTGCGGACGCGATTGACGTAACCCTCCGCCGCGTTGTGAAACCGCAGCAGGTCACAACGCGGCACCTTACCGCTCACTCCTCGCTCGCCATTCGCGACGTCCTCAAGACACTCGGCGGCGGACCTTCCGGCGACGGTGTGACGACGGACGCTCTCGTCATCGATGCTCCCTATCGCTGGGGCGCGCAGCTCGCCGCGTACAGCCGCACGTACACGTCCGGCTCCGACGGCGGGACGTACGGCCAATCCGTTCCCGCGGTTCCGTCGGCGATCGGCTACTCGAATCACGTCCGCGATTTCCGCGCGCCGACCGACACGGAAGGCTTCCCGTCAACGATCGTCCTCGACAAACGCAACGTGGCCCGCTTCCGCCACAACGTCGGCGTGGTCAACGACACTGACGCCGCGTTCGACGTCCGTTTCTACGATGGCTTTCACAAGTTCAGCATCCCCATCGCCGCGCACAGCGTCGGGAACGTCAATCTCGAAGCGCTCTTCACCGATTCAAACGCGATCCTCTTCGCCGCCGATCGCCCGGCGCCGGTCTGGCTGTCGATGATCGACAACATTTCCGGCGACGCCACGTTCGTTCCCTTCACCAATTTCTCGATCGCGGGCGATGCCGGCAGCGAGGTGGTCATCCCCGCCGCCGGAACGGTTCACGGCGCGGGCGGTACGTCGTGGCGGACCGACTTGTACGGCTCGTTTCCGACAGTCGTCAGCGGCGAAACGCTCGATCATCCGTTCGCTCATCTCGACGCCGCCACCGGCTGCAGCGCGGACACGCATCTCAACGGCGACGGTCCGTACATCTACCGCGACGTGGCACATCAGTTCGGCGCGTGCGATCCCGGCGGCGGCGTGACGGGCGCGCTGCGCATGCGCGGCAACAGTTGGATGCAGGGTTTCTCGCGCACCTACACCACGCGCGCCGACGGCGGCACGCTCGGCGACATGCTGCCGTTTTATCCGCCGCACGGCTGGCCGCTCCAGCATTTCAGCGGCATCGAGGTCGGCTCGCGTTTCCGCATCAACGTCGGCCTGTACAACGGCTCCGGCGCGACGACGACCAAACGCTTGTTCCTCTACGACGCCAACGGCGCGCTCGTCGCGCAGCGCGACCTCGACCTCGGGGCACACGCATCGCTGCAGGCGCCGCTCGCATCGTTGATGAATGTCGCCAACCTTCCCGCCGGCATCTACGGACTCTCCATCATCCCGAACGGCGACGGACACTCGTGGGCGTACGTCTCGCTGGTCGACAACATCAGCGGCGATCCGACGAACTTCTGGTGATCAGCGCCGCGGCCAGTAGTCGTAGTTCAGACGCCGCGGCGGCGGTCTGAGTCCGCCGAGGAGAACGATCAGCGCCATGCCGGCGATGAAGCCGCCGATGTGCGCGAAGTAGGCGACGCCGCCCGCATTCTGGAGATTGCCGCCCATCGACGCAGCGCCGAAGAAAAGCTGCACCACGATCCAGAAGCCGAGCAGGAAGACCGCCGGGATCTCGCGCACGGTGATGAAGATGAAGATCGGGATGAGCGTGGTCACGCGCTGCTTCGGATAAAGCACGATGTACGCGCCGAGCACGCCGGCGATCGCCCCCGAGGCACCGATCGAGGGCACGCGCGAGGCGGGATTCATCACCGCGTGCGCGAGCGTGGCGATCAGTCCGCAGCCGAGATAGAAGAAGAGGTACTTGGCGTGGCCGAGGCGGTCCTCCACGTTGTCGCCGAACACCCAGAGGTAGAGCATGTTCCCGCCGAGGTGCAGCCATCCGCCGTGCAGAAACATGGAAACGAACATCGTGATGATGTTCGCCAGCAGCGCGCCCGGCACGTACCAGAACCGCGCCGGCACGAACGCGACATTGAACAGCACCGGCTCGAGCTGCGGCCCGAGCGAGAACTCCCAGAAAAACATCAGCACGTTGACAACGATGAGGATGATGTTGACCACCGGCGTCGTCCGGCTGGGATTGTGATCGGCGAGCGGAAGCAAGCGAGGATTCTACTGCGCGCTTCGCGCGCGTTGTCGGTTGTCGGTTGGATTCGCTCGCGCGTGCCTGGGAGCGCGGGCGTCTCGCCCGCCGTACTTGGCAAAATCGTGCGCAACAGCGGGCGGGACGCCCGCGCTCCCAGGAAACAACGCGCGTGGCGCAATCAACCGATAACCGACAACGCGCTCAACGAGCGAAGTACTTGTCCAGATGCTCGTACGCCTGCCGCACGCCCTCGCTCTGGGTTTTCAATTCCGCGAACGCGCCTCGGTAGATGCCGCCGACGCGCGTCACGTTGCGTTCGCGCAGGGCGTAGAGCACTTCGCGCAGCGCTTCCGCTTCGGCGGGCGCGAGGTCGTTGCGGCCGATTTCGCGTTCGAGCAGCGACTGCGCGACGCGAAGGTGCTCGGCGCTGTCGTCGCGCTGCGGCGCGGGAGCGGGCTGCGATGCGGCGGGAATCCACGCCGACGGCGCCCGCCCTTCGATCGTATTCGGCGACGACATGTCCATCCCGCCCGGCAGCTCCTTCAGTTGCGGGCTGAACTTGCCCATCATGAAGAAGAGCTCCTTCTCGTTCGAGAAGTTGCCGACCAGGCGCGCGTTCTTCGCCATCTCCAGGTGTTCGGATTCCTGCAGCATGATGAAGGCCTTGGCGCGCTCTTCGAGCGTGATGCGCTTGGCGTGGACGCGCCACGCCGTGAGCGTGCCCTGAATGAAGCAGGCCTGCCCGGCGCGGATGCTCACCGCTTCCACGGTGACGTTCTCTTCGATGCGGATCGAGCCGTTCGTCGACTCGATGTCGGAGTACGTCCCGGAGTTCTGGATGACGAGATTGCCGGGCGTCTTGATCGAAAGCTGCCCGTTCTGATTGACTCTGATCTCCGTCCCTCGGGGAATGATCATCGTCGGGAAATTTGCCTGGTCCGCGGCACTGGCGTTGCTGCTCATCACACCCCCCTGCGCCCGAGAAACGCCGTTGGAAGAGGATCGAAGTTCTTGTAATCCTTGCTGGTGCGCGACTTCATCAGCAAAGCCGCTTCATTGTTCCATTGGTAGTTGAGGATGTAAATCCGCGGGTCGATGGGGATGTACGTGCCGGGCTGTTCGAGATCGCTGCGCACTTCGTAGTGCAGATGCGAGTTCGTGCTCCACCCTGTAGACCCGACCGTTGCGATGATCTCGCCCTGCTTGATCTTCTGCCCCGCGGCGACTTTCACCGTATCGCAGTGGCCGTAGATGGTGATGAACCGATCGGAGTGATTGATGACCACGACGTTGCCGAAGCGCCACCACGACACGTTGTCGCGCAACGGATAGCGTCCAGCGAAGCTGACCACGCCGTCGCCCGTGGCGTAGATCGGCGTGCCGGTGGGCGCGGAGAGATCGAGTCCCTTGTGGAAGTCCGAGGCGCGCGTGAACGGCGAGATGCGCATGCCGAACGGCGAGGTGAGGACGAACTGATCGGCCGGCAGCGGGAGAATCGACGGCGTGTGACGGACGAGATCGGAGTTGGCGATCTCGTAGCGCGCGAGAAGGTCGAGCTGATCCTGCAAACGCTTCATCGCATTGCGCAGCACGGCCTCGCGATGATGGGCATCTTCGACGTGCAGATCGTTCGCGTTCGTTGCATGAATCGGCAGCGAGAAACCGCCCACGCCGAGGTTGCGGTCGAGGCCGTAGACGGTGATCAGCTTCTCCACGCGGATGCGCTGCTCCTCGAGGCTCTTCTCCAGCGACGTCATCTGCACGACGTTTTCCTGCAGACGCCCGCGCTGGATGTCGCGCTCATCGCGCATCGACTTGAGGTAGTTGTCCTTGTAGACGCGGCGGATGACCGTGGGAGCCGCCGCCATCGAGCCGAGGAGCGCGGTGAGGACGAAAGAAAGCGCAACGAGTCCGATCACCACCCGGCGACGGTCAAAGAAGACGTACCGCACGCGGCGACGAATGTCGCTCGGAACGATCTGGATCTCGATCATGGCGCAACCCCGCGGGACTTCGCAGGGTCGGTCAATATAACACAAGGAAATGCAGCGGAGGTTGGGCAGAGTACTCTGTGCCGGCGTAAGATCGGCAGACGATTCGTGATTGACTGGAGACTCACATGCGCCAGGTTGTGATCTATCCCGGGGAGGCCGGCTATTGGGTCGCTGAATGCCCGAGCCTCCCCGGATGTGTGTCGCAGGGGAAGACGCGCGAAGAAGCAGTCGTCAACGCTCGCGACGCGATTCATCAATACATCGCCGCTCTCGAGGAGGACAGCCTCTCCGTCCCTCCTGATCCTTTCGAGACGATGGTGATCGCGGTTTGACCAAACTGCCGCGCGTGTCTGGCCGTGCGGTCGTACCCGATCATCGCGAGCTCGATCGAGGAACGTGCGCTCCATCATCCGACAGTCGGGATTAACGATCGAAGAGTTCGTCGAACTGTTGCGATGAATCGCTGCGGGAACGCGTTCCCCTGCGCCCCTCCTTCGATTAGCATTCCCCCGCCTTCCGAACGCCAAATCACGAGAGAGGTCAAATCGATGGCCAAGCGCCTCACCTGCATCCTCGCGGTCTTCCTTTCGCTTGCAGTTTTCGTCAGCGCGCAGCCGGCGCAGAAATCGGGTACGCCCGAGAAACCCGACACGAAAGAGAAAGACTCAAAGTACGGCGAGAAAACCTTCGCCGGGCTCTCCCTTCGCGAGATCGGCCCCGCCCTCACCTCCGGCCGCATCATCGATCTTGCCGTCGATCCGAAAGATGGGCGGGTCTGGTACATCGCCACGGCCGGCGGCGGCGTGTGGAAGACGACGAATGCGGGGATCAGCTTCGCGCCGATCTTCGACGATCAGAAATCGTTTTCCATCGGCTGCGTCACGGTCGATCCGCATGACTCGCTCGTGGTCTGGGTCGGATCCGGCGAGAACAACAGCCAGCGATCCGTGTCGATGGGGGACGGCATCTACAAGTCGGTCGACGGCGGGAAGAGCTGGAAGAACGTCGGGCTGGAGAAGTCGGAGCACATCTCCAAAATCGTCGTCGACCCGCGCGACTCCAACGTCGTCTACGCCGCCGCGCAGGGGCCGCTGTGGGCGCCGGGCGGCGATCGCGGACTTTACAAAACGACCGACGGCGGCAAGAACTGGAAGGCTGTGCTGACCATCAGCGAGAACACGGGCGTCACCGACGTCATCCTCGATCCCACCAATCCCGACATCCTCTACGCCTCGGCGTACCAGCGCCGCCGCCACGTCTTCACGCTCATCGACGGCGGCCCCGAGTCCGGCATCCACAAGTCGACCGACGGCGGCAAGACATGGACGAAGCTGAAGGACGGTTTGCCGAAGGAAGACATGGGCCGCATCGGCCTGGCCATGGCGCCGCACAATCCGAAGGTCATCTACGCCACGATCGAATCGACGCGCAAGGCCGGCGGCTTTTTCGTTTCGAAGGATGGCGGGTCTTCGTTCAAAAAGGTCAACGACTACTCCGCGCCGGGCGCGCAGTATTACGGCGAGATCTTCGTCGATCCGAATGACGACGACCGCATCTACTCCGCCGACGTCTGGGTGCGCGTCTCCGACGATGGCGGCAAGACGTGGCGCAAGCTCGAGGAAAAGTGGAAGCATCCCGACAACCACGTGGTCTGGATCGATCCGGCCAACAGCGATCACCTGCTCATCGGCTGCGACGGCGGCCTCTATGAATCATTCGACCGCGCCGAATCGTGGAACTTCAAGGCCAATCTGCCGGTGACGCAGTTCTATCGCGTGAGCGCCGACGACGCGCTCCCCTTCTACAGCGTCTATGGCGGCACGCAGGACAACTTCTCCCTCGGTGGGCCGGCGCGCACGACCGATGCGAAGGGGATCGTCAACGCCGACTGGTACGTGACGCAGGGCGGCGACGGCTTCCGCTCCGTTCCCGATCCGAAAGACTCGAACACCATCTATGCCGAGTCGCAGAACGGCGGGCTGGTGCGCTTCGACAAACGGACCGGAGAGGCGCTCGACATCCAGCCGCAGCCGGCCGGCACGATGGAGCCGCTGCGCCTGAATTGGGATTCGCCGATCATCGTCAGTCCGCACAACAGCAACCGCATCTACTTCGCCGCGCAGTATCTCTTCCGCAGCGACGACCGCGGCAACGAGTGGAAGGCGATCAGCCCCGATCTCACCCGCCACATCGACCGCAACACGCTGCCGGTGATGGGACGCGTGTGGGGTGTCGACGCCGTGGCGAAGGGATCGTCGACGTCGTGGTACGGCAACATCGTGTCGCTGGCCGAGTCGCCGCTGCAGGAGGGGCTGATCTACGTCGGCACCGACGACGGTCTGATTCAGGTCACGGAAGACGGCGGCGCGCACTGGCAGAAAATCGATCACATCGCCGGCGTGCCGGACATGACATACGTGTCGCGGCTCGAAGCATCGCAGCATGACGCGAACGTCGTCTACGCCGCGTTCGACAATCACAAGACGGGCGACTTCAAACCGTACGTGCTGAAGAGCAGCGATCGCGGCAAGACCTGGACGTCGCTCGCCGGCGATCTCCCCGCGCGCGGCAGCGCCTACGCACTCGTCGAAGATCGCGTCGATCCGAAACTTCTCTTCCTCGGCACGGAGTACGGACTGTACGTTTCGCAGAACGGCGGATCGTCGTGGATTCCGCTGAAGGGTAGCTTCCCGACCGTGGCCGTGCGCGATCTCTGGTTCCAGAAGCGGCACGACGATCTCGTCATCGCCACCTTCGGCCGCGGATTCTGGGTGCTCGACGACGTGAGTCCGCTGCGCACGATGTCCCCGGCGGTCGCCGCGAACGAAGCGACGCTCTTCCCCACGCGCGATGCGGAGCTGTACGTCGAACGCGCGCAGCTCGGATTGCCCGGCAAGTCGTTTCAGGGACAGTCGTACTACACCGCGGCCAATCCGCCCTTCGGCGCCGTCTTCACGTACTACCTCAAAGATGAATTGAAGAGCCGCCGCAAGCAGCGCCAGGCCGCGGAGTCGAAGATCGATCAGGACAAGAGCAACGAGCCGGGGCACGCGCAGCCGCCCTATCCGACGCTGGACCAGTTGCGCGCCGAGGAGCGCGAGATCGAGCCGTCGATCGTGATGATCGTGTCGGATGAGGAAGGCAACGTCATCCGCCGCGTGAGCGGATCGCCGAAGGCAGGCTTCCATCGCGTGGCGTGGGATCTCCGTTATCCGCCGCCGTCGCCGATCGAGTTGAAAGAGCCGGAGGCGGACGTCTTTCAGCCGCCGCCCGGCGGACCGCTCGTGGCGCCCGGCAAGTACACCGTGCGTATCGCCAAGCGCATCGACGGCGTCGAGACGCAGCTCGGCTCGCCGCAGACGTTCAACGTCGTCCCGCTCTACCTCTCGATCATGCAGGAGAGCGACCGCGCGGCCGTTCTCGATTTCCAGAAGAAGGCGGCCAGCCTGCAGCGGACAGTGATGGGCGCGTCGCGCGTCACGGCGGAAGCGCTCACGCGCATTCAGTACATCCGCCGCGCGCTTGACGAGATCGCCGGCCCCGATCCGAAACTCGTGGCCGAGGTGAATCGCATCGATACGGCGCTGCGCGACATCAACGATCAACTCAACGGCGATCCGATCCTTCGCCGCAGCAACGAGCCGAGCCTCCCGTCGCTGCTCGATCGCGTCAACACCGCCGTCAACGGCCTCACCACGACGTTCCCGCCGACCGCCACGCATCGCGAGTCGCTGGCCATCGCGCAGCAGCAGGTCGGACCGCTGCTCGATCGCCTGCACAAGCTGATCGAAGTCGATCTGGCGAACGTCGAGAAACAGATGAACGAACGCGGCGCGCCGTGGACGCCGGGCAGGATTCCGCAGTTGCCACGGTGACATTCAAATGAAACGAACCTTTCTAATCTTCCTCGTCACAGCAACCGCAACGTTCGGCGCACACGCTGCTCCCTCGGATTCGGCGCGGCATGCGAAGAATGTGGAGATCATCAGAGACGACTGGGGGATCGCCCACGTCTACGGCAAGACGGACGCTGACGCCGTTTTCGGGATGATCTACGCGCAGGCGGAAGACGACTTCAATCGCATCGAGAGGAACTACCTGCTGTCGATGGGGCGGCTTGCTGAAGCCGAGGGAGAGAGCGAGATCTATCGCGACCTGCGGATGAAGCTTTTCATCGATCCGCAGGACATGAAAAAAAAGTACGCGCAGAGTCCCGCGTGGCTGAAAGCGCTGATGGACGCGTGGGCGGGTGGCTTGAACTTCTACCTCGCAAAACATCCCGAGGTGAAACCGAAAGTGATCACGCATTTCGAGCCATGGATGGCGATCACGTTCAGCGAGGGAAGCATCGGCGGAGACATCGAGCAGATCAACCTCAAAGAGCTGCAAGCCTTTTACGACAACAATCCGGCCACTCCGATCGCCGCGGACCTCGGCGTCTGGCGCGAGCCCACCGGATCGAACGGCGTCGCCATCGCGCCGTCGAACAGTGCGTCGCACCACGCGTTGCTGCTGATCAATCCGCACACGTCGTTCTTCTTCCGCTCCGAGCTGCAGATGGTGAGCGAAGAAGGCCTCGATGCGTACGGCGCCGCCACCTGGGGGCAGTTCTTCCTCTATCAGGGATTCAATGAACACGCCGGCTGGATGCATACGTCGAGCGGCGTGGACAACATCGACGAGTATGCCGAGACCGTGACGAAGATGGGCCGCACGCTCGTCTACAAGTACGGCGACACTCACAAGGCTGTGACGGCGGGCATGATCACGATCCCCTACAAAGCCAGCAGCGGGATGGCCACCAAAACGTTCACCGTCTATCGCACGCAACACGGTCCGATCGTCCGCGAGACGAACGGAAAATGGATCAGCGTGCGATTGATGCAGGATCCGATGCACGCCCTCATCCAGTCGTACATCCGCACCAAGGCAACGGACTACAAGTCGTTCCGGAAATCGATGGCGCTGCACACCGACTCGTCGAACAACACCATCTTCGCCGACAGCAGCGGCAACATCGCGTACTTCCACTCCAACTTCATCCCGCGGCGCGACACGCGCTTCGACTGGACGAAGCCGGTGGACGGCAGCGATCCGGCGACGGAGTGGCACGGCGTCCTGACGATCGACGAGTCGCCGAATCTGCTGAATCCGCCCAACGGCTGGCTGTACAACAGCAACAACTGGCCGTGGTCGGCCGCCGGTCCGTACAGTCCAAAGCGGTCAGACTATCCGGTGTACGTCGAGCGAGGGATCGAAGAAACGCCGCGCGGTTATCACGCGCTGAAGGTGCTTCCGGGAAAGAAGGATTTCACCATCGACTCGCTCATCGCAGCGGCATTCGACAGCGACCTGCCGGCCTTTGACACGCTGCTGCCGCCGATGCTGAAGGCGTACGACGAACTGCCGGCAACGGATCCGCTCAAATCGAAACTGTCGGGACCGATTGACGTCCTACGCACTTGGGATCACCGCTGGTCTGTCTCTTCGATCCCAACCTCGGTGGCCATTTTCTGGGCCGAGGAGCTGGGCAGACGAGTCGCCGCCGAGGCGCGCACGGCAGGCGTGCCGGCTGACGATTACTCCGCGACGAAGGCGACATCCGCCGAGAGGCTCCAGGCACTTGCCGCCGCGTGCGACAAGCTCACCGCGGATTTCGGGAGCTGGAAAACGCCGTGGGGCGAGATCAATCGCTTCCAGCGAATCACCGATGACATCGATCCGCATTTCGACGACGCGGCGCCGAGCATCCCGGTCGGCTTCACGTCGTCGCGCTGGGGATCGCTCGCCTCGTTCGGCGCCCGCCCCTATCCCGGAACGAAGAAGTGGTACGGCACGAGCGGCAACAGCTTCGTCGCCGTCGTCGAATTCGGCAAACGCGTACGCGCGCGCGCCATCACCGCCGGCGGCGAGAGCGGAAACCCGTCATCGCCGCACTTCAACGACGAAGCGGGACGTTATGCGACAGGCAATCTTCGCGAGGTCTATTTCTACCGCGACCAGCTCAAGGGCCACATCGAGCGGCGGTACCACCCCGGGCAGTAAATCGTCAGGCCTCGGGCGGGAGAACCTTGGGAGCCAGCCGCTTCTTGATCACGATCGGAATCGTGATCAGCGCGAGGAGCAGGAGGCAGACGATGGCCAGGCGCTTCAGCGCGTCGCCCTGCGTCATCGTTCCGTTGACGAGCGAGTCGGCGCAGTAGGTGAAGACGATGTGCGACGGGATGACGCCGATGAGCGTGGCCCAAAAGTAGTCGCGGAAACGCATGCGGGCGATGCCGGCGGCGTAGTTCCAGACCGCGAACGGCGGGCCGGGAATCAGGCGGACGATCAGCATGCTCGTGAAACCGGCGCTCTCGACCTGGCGGCGAACGGCGCGGCCGGCGCCGCCGAATTTTTCCAGCAGGCCTTCGCCGAGGAAGCCGCCGACGAAATAGGAGGCGACGGCGCCGAGCATGCCGCCGGTGATCGCGTAGACGGCGCCGAGTTTCCATCCCCAGATCACGCCCGCCGCGATGACGAAGACGCTGGCCGGGATGGCGAAGACGCAGCCAGCCGCGTAGAGCGCGATGAGGACGAGCGGTCCGTACCAGAGTCCGCGCAGCCAGGTGATGAGATCGCGCAGATGTTCTTTGGTCAGGTAGGTGCGCGCCGGCGAGAAGTAGAGCGCGACGACGCCGCCGGCCAGAATGGCCAGGACCGCCAGCTTCATCGCGCCGCGGCGATTCATCGAGGGCGGACCGCCACCACGTTGCTCGAGTAATTCGTCGCTGCCAGGCCGGTCGTCTTCAGGACGGTGTCGAGCGCCACCTTGCACGGCACGTCGTGAAAGAGGAACGTGCCGCTACCCGTCACGCCGGGATCGATGACGAGATTTTTGATCGCGCACTGTTTCTGAATCGATTTCAGAACGACGTGCACGTCAGCGTCTTTGACGTCGAGCGTCACGCCGCGCGGTTTCGCGGCGAACGTCGCGGAGCAGACGAGCAGCAGTGATGTTGCGAGAAGGGCCGGTCTCACGCGTCGGCACAACGAGCGGGCGCTCGTCAGGCATTCCGCGGCTCCGGTACTATTCGCGGCGAGAGATCGGAGGCAAAAATGGCAACCAATATGTTCCTGAAGTTCGAGAATCCCGTGATCAAAGGATCGAGCAGCGCGCCGGGCCATGCAGATGAGATTGAAATTCTCTCCTGGAGTCATGGCTTCATGCAGCCGATCAGTCCGACGCGGTCAAGCGCCGGAGGCGGCACGGTCGAACCGGCGAGCCATCAGAATCTGACGCTCACGAAGTATCTCGATCACGCCACCGACGACCTGCTCAAGTTGTGCTGGGCGGGCAAGCAGATCGGGAAGGCGACTCTGCGCTGCTACCGCTCGGACGGCCCGACCGACGACAAGCAGATCGAGTATCTGCGCGTCGAAATGGAGCACGTGATCATCTCGAACTTCAGCATCTCCGGCGGTGCGGGCGACGTCCCGGTCGAGAATGTCTCGCTCGACTACGGGACGGTCCGCTACACCTACATGGACCAGCGCCACGGCGACTCCTCGGTGATGCTCAACCTGGAAACGCGGACGGTGACGTAGCGGGTGGATTGTCATCCTGAGACGGCGAAGCGCGCCGAAGGATCTCAAGATGCGCGGTTCCGGCTGGAACCCTGGGGATTCAATGCAGGATGGGAAGCCTGAGATCCTTCGCCGGCGGCTCAGGATGACACTACGGCGCTGAGGTCAGCGTTTCCGTGGCGCGGATCGACGTCGTGAGCGACGGCGCGTCGGGGCCTTTTGGATGCGTGACGCCGGAGAGCGTCGTGGTGGTGACGCGGGTCCAGCGTGCGGGGATGTCGATCGTGACTTCGAGCGTGGAGGTCACCGCCGCGTCGGCGGGTGCATCGAAGACGAGCGCGCCGATGCGGTCGACGGAGCGGATGAAGGAGAACTCGATCGTGGCGACGCGGTGGCCGTTGCTCTGGTCGATCGAACGCAGCGTGGCGCGGCCGGGGATCGTCTTCACCGCGTGGCCGAGTGAGTCGTAGCAATCGGCGAGTTGCGCGACGGGAACGTTCCACGACGCGCCGGCGGCGAGCGGGAACGTGGCGATGCAGAGATTGTTCGCCTCGACGCGCAGCGAGCGTTGCACGAGCTCCGTCAGGCCGACCTTCTCCTCTTCGAGCAGCGGCTTGCCGTCGCCCGAGGCGACGTCGATGGTTTTGCCTTTGATGGCAAACAGCAGCGTGCGGCCGTTCATCGGCGTGAACTCGCTCCCCTTCTCATCTCCGTGCAGCACGCGGCCGTAAACGCGCTTCGAGCGCGTGCCCGCGGCGTCGCGCGACGTGGTTGTATCGACATACTCCTCGCGATCCATCTGCGAGATGCGCTTAGTCGACAGCTCCTTGCCGTCGACGCCGCGCACCGTGCTCGTGCCGCTGATCTCCAGCTCGGCCGAGCCGTGGACGGAGGTTCCCGCGGGCGGATTGATGACCGGATTGATGCGAACCGTGTCGACGGCGAATGCGGATGTGGCCAGCAGCATCGCGGCTGCCAAAGCACAGACAAGAGTGTCTATGCCACATTGGTTCTGCTTCTGCTGAACAGACACTTTTGATTTTTGCAGTGGCTTGTGTGGCACAGACACTCTTGTCTGTGCCTTTCCGGCCATCACGCCAAGCTCTCCACGATCATGGCGATACCCTGTCCGCCGCCGATGCATGCCGAGGCGAGGCCGTACTTTTTCTGGCGGCGGCGCAGTTCGTAGAGCAGCGTCAGCACCAGGCGCGTTCCCGACGCTGCGAGCGGATGGCCGAGGGCGATGGCGCCGCCGTTGACGTTCAGCTTTTCCATGTCCAGGCCGAGCTCTTTCGCCACCGCCAGGATCTGGCCGGCGAACGCTTCGTTGATCTCGATCAGGTCGATGTCGTCGAGCGACATCCCCGCTTTTTTCAGCGCGATCTTCGTCGACGGAACGGGGCCGATGCCCATGATGTCGGGATCGCAGCCGGCGATGCCCCAGGAAACGATGCGGCCGATCGGTTTCCTGTTCTTCGCGTTGTCGGCCGACGTGACGACGACCATCGCCGCACCGTCGACGATGCCGCTGGCGTTGCCGGCGGTGACGAAACCGTCCTTCGCAAACGCCGGCTTCAGTTTGGCCAGCCCTTCCATCGTCGTGTCGGGACGCGGATGATCGTCGGCGGTGATCGTCTCCCCTTTTCGCCCGACCGGCACGGCCACGATCTCATCCTTCAACCTCCCCGCGCTGATCGCCTCGGCCGCGCACTTCTGACTGCGCATGGCGAACTTGTCCTGCTCTTCGCGCGAGATGTCGTACTTGCGCGCGAGGTTGTCCGAGGTCTGCGCCATGTACAGGCCGCTGTAGCTGTCGAGGAGCGCAACCATCAGCGAGTCTTCCAGCGCGCCCTGGCCGAGCTTCAATCCTTTGCGCGCGCCGCGGATCACGTGCGGTGCCTGCGACATGTTCTCCATGCCGCCGGCGAGCACGGTCGTCGCTTCGTCGAGGTGAATCTGTTCGGCGGCGCTGATGATCGATTGAATGCCGGAGCCGCAGAGACGGTTGAGCGTGAGGGCCGGCACTTCCTTCGGAACGCCTGCTTTAAGACCGACGTGACGCGCGCCGTAAATCGCGTCGCCGGACGTCTGCAGCGCGTTGCCGACGATGACGTGGTTCACTTCTTCAGGTGCCACGCCGCTGCGCGAAAGCGCTTCCTTCGCGGCAACGACGGCGAGATCGATGGCGCTGATGTCACTGAACGAGCCGTTGTATTCGGCCATCGGCGTACGCGCGCCGTCGAGGATGACGATGTCTTTCATTGGTATTTTTCCTTTTGAATCAACCACAGAGACACAGAGATCACTGAGAAAAAATCAAAACCCCTTCGGCAGCTTCATGCCGAGGTTCTTCACGAGGAAGGCCATCTCATCGGTCGTCTCTTCGATGACCTTCGCGGTCGGCTTGCCGCCGCCGTGGCCGGCCCGCGTTTCGATGCGGATCAGCACCGGCGCCTGGCCGGCCTGCGCTTCCTGAATGGCCGCGGCGAATTTGAAGCTGTGTCCCGGCACGACGCGGTCGTCGGTGTCGGCGGTGGTGATCATCGTGGCCGGATACTTTGTGCCCGACTTGATGTTGTGGTACGGCGAGTACGCGTAGAGCGCCTTGAACTCCTCGGGATTTTCGGATGAGCCGTAGTCGTCAACCCAGTAGCGTCCCGCGGTGAACTGATTGAAGCGGAGCATGTCCATGACGCCGACCGCGGGAAGCGTAGCGCCGAAGAGATCGGGACGCTGCGTTTCGACCGCGCCGATCAGCAGGCCGCCGTTGCTGCCCCCCTGCACGGCGAGCTTCGCCGGCTTGGTGTAGTTGTTCTTGATCAGGTATTCGGCCGCGGCGATGAAATCGTCGAAGACGTTCTGCTTGTGCAGCTTCGTCCCCGCCTCGTGCCACGCCTCGCCGTACTCGCCGCCGCCGCGCAGATTCGCCACCGCGTACACGCCGCCCATGTTCATCCAGGTGAGGCGCGAGATGGAGAAGCCGGGCGTCATGGAGATGTCGAAACCGCCGTAGCCGTAGAGCAGCGTCGGATTGTTTCCGTCGAGCTTGAGGCCTTTCCTGTACGAGATGAACATCGGCACCTTCGTGCCGTCCTTCGACGTGTAGAAGACCTGCTTCACCTCGTAGTCGGCAGGATTCATCGCCACTTTGGCGCGAAAGGCGAGCTGCTTTTCGCCCGTGGCGATGTCGTAGCGGTAGATGCTCGGCGGCGTGGCGAAGCTGGAGAACGCGTAGAAAGTTTCGTTGTCGTCGGAGCGCCCACCGAATCCGCCGGCGCTGCCGATGCCGTCCAGCTCGACGTTGCGAACGAGCTTGCCGGTGGTGTCAAACAGCTTGATCTCGCTGTGCGCATCGCGCAGGTAGTTGGCGACGAAACGATGCCCCGCATACCCCACTCCCTGCAGCTTCGCATCCCCCTCGGGGAGGATCTCTTTCCAGTTCGCCGCGTCGGGATTGCGCAGGTCGATGGCGATGAGGCGCCCCTTCGGCGCTTTCAGATCGGTGCGGAAGTAGAGGACCGGACCGTCATTGCCGACGAACGAGTAGTCGTTCTCGATCTTGTCGACGACCGCCACAGGCATGGCGTAGGGATCCTGCAGGTCTTTGACGTGGACCTGATTGCGCGACGCCGTCCCCGAGGTGGTGGTGATGATGAGATAGCGGCCGTCTTCGCTGACGTCGCCGTCATGGTTCCACTCCGGATGATCGGCAGTCGCATACACGACCGGATCGTCCGACTGTGGCGTGCCGAGGCGGTGGTAGTAAACCTTCTGATTGCGATTCAGGCTCTGATACGCCTTCCCCGCCTCGACGGCCGGAAAGCGCGAGTAGAAAAATCCCTTGTCGTCGTTTGTCCAGGCGATGCCGGAGAACTTGACCCATTTGATCTCGTCGGGAAGCTGCTGTCCGTTCGCCACCTCGACCACCCGGATGACCTGCCAGTCGCTCCCGGCCTCGGCGGTCGCATACGCAGCGTACTTCGCGTCGTCGGTGATGGAGACTCCGCCGAGTGCGACCGTGCCGTCCTTCGACCAGCTGTTCGGATCGAGCAGAACGCGCGGCGTGTCGCCCCACTTGTCGACCGTGTAGAGCACCGACTGGTTCTGCAGTCCGTTGTTCTTCGAGAAGAAGTAATGGCCGCCGCGCTTGTAGGGCGTGGAGTACTTTTCATAGTTCCAGAGCGTGGTGAGCTGCTTGCGGATCGGCTCGCGCTCGGGGATGCCGGCGAGATAGTCGAAGGTGACCTTGTTCTCGGCGGTCACCCAGTCGGCAACCTCCTTCGAGGTACGGACGTCGGTCTCGAGCCAGCGATACGGATCAGCGACCTTGGTGCCGTGGTAGTCGTCGACCTGCTCGACCTTTTTCGTCTTCGGATACTCGATCGGCGCGCCGATGGCGGCGGCGGTGATGAGGAACGCGGTCGTGACGGCCGCGAGGGTGCGGAGATGCATGGGTTACTCCTCCTGGTGATTGCGTTTCAGGACGTTGGCGGCGCGATTATAGGCGTCCGACGACGTGGTAACAGCAGGGCGATGCCGGCAAGTTCCACGACTACGATCCAGACGCTTCCTTCGATTCCGAACAGCCCGCCGGTGAGCCAAGGCGAGCCGCGGCCGACCGTGCGCAGAACGCTCTCGCTCGATTCGTAGCCGCTGACGTTGTAGCCGAGGATCGGGCCGGAGAGCAGATTCCAACCGAGATGGATTCCGATCGGAAACCAGAGCCGCTCGTAGCGCGCGTAGGCGAGCGCGAGGAGGATGCCGGCGAAGAAGAGGTTCGCCATCGCCAGCAGCGAGAAGGCGTTGTTGCCGGCGTGAAGCGCAGCGAATACGAGCGATGACAGAAGCACCGCGGCAAAACGATGTTGTCGCCAGATTTTCTGGAACGGGTAGCCGCGGAAGAGCAGCTCTTCGTGAAAGACCGCGGGGAGATAAACAGCAGCCAGCTCGATCCACGGAAATCCGTTGCCCGCGACATGGCGCAACCGCGTGGTAAGCATCACCAGCCCATCCGCGGCACCGATCAGCAGGACGGCGGCACCGCACCCGAACAGAAACTCGCGCGTGGCGAAGTGCGGCGGAGCGAAGATGCCGAGGTCCCAGATGTCGCGCTCGATGATGGCGATTGTGGCGAACGTGGCGACAGAAACGCCGAGCAGCGCGATCCACTGATTGAAGTGCGCGCCGATCGCAGCGGACACATATCCGGCGCCGAGGAACGTGGCGAGGTAGAGCGCCACGAAGAGGCTGAGCGCAGCGATGATCTGGGCGAAGCCGGGCTCTTTCCTGGTCTCGATGAGCTGCCTCCCAAAAAACTGTCATCCTGAGCCGCCGCAGGACGGTCGAAGGAACCCCCAACCTGCGAACCAGGGTAGGGCGGCGGTAAATCAGGGGGTCCTTCGACCGTCCTCCGGCGGCTCAGGATGACAGATACGAAAAACGGCGGCCCGAGGGCCGCCGCTTTCAGATTCGAATCGTTCGTTTCTACTGTGCTGCTTCGACGATGATGCCGATGTTCTTCGCGCCGCTGGCGCGGGCCATGTCCAGGAACTTGATCGTGGCGTCGTAGTCGACGTCGGGCGAGCCCTGGAAGAAGACCATCTTCGACTGGTTGCCGTGCATGATGTCGCGGATGCGGACCGGGAAGTCGGTCGCCGGCACTTCATCCTTGTTGATGAAAATGTGGTTGTCCGGCATCAGGCGCAGGATGATCTGATCGTTGACCGCGGACGGAGGGAGGCCCGCGGGCGCTTTCGGCGGAACGCGCACGAGATAGCCCATCTGCACCACCGGCGTGATGACCATGAAGATGATGAGGAGCACCAGCACGACGTCGACGAGCGGCGTCACGTTGATGTCCGATTTGATTTTGCCGCTGCCACCTACCTGCATGTCTGGCCTACCCCTGTCCCGGCGCTTTCTTCGGTTGTGCGATCAGTCCGACGTTGTTGAAGCCGACCTCGCGGCAGGCTTTCAGCGCGTCGAGCACGGCGCCGTATTTCACGAGTTTGTCGCCCTTGACCGCGATCTCACGGTCCGGGGTGCGCTCATGGATCTTTTCCAGCTCGCTCTGCACCTGCTCCTTCAACACCGGCAGCGATCCGAGGTACACGGTGCCGTCGGCCTTGACCGAGATCTGGAGCTGCTTGTCCGTGTCGGGCGTCTTCTCCGGATCTTCCGTCACCGGAAGATTGACCGGCACGCCTTTCTGCAGCATGGGCGTGACGACCATGAAGATGATGAGCAGCACGAGGCAGACGTCCACCAGAGGCGTGACGTTGATGTCGGAGTTCAGGCCCGCAGACGCGAGCTTCCCGACCGAGCTATGCCACCGATGAGTTGCCATGGGTGCCGGCTTCCTTCAGAAGGTAGATCGACATCTCCGAGCCGGAGTTCGACATCTCGACCGTGAAGCGGTCGACGCGGTTCTGGAAGTAGTTGTACGCCCAGACCGCCGGAATGGCGACGAAGAGACCGAAAGCGGTGGTGAGAAGTGCTTCGGCGATACCGGCCGACACGGAGGCGATACCGCCGCCCGAGGTGGCCATCTTGCCGAAGGCGTGCATGATGCCGATGACGGTGCCGAAGAGGCCGACGAACGGGGCCGTGGCGCCGATGGTGGCCAGAACGCCGAGGTTCTCTTTCAGCTCGGCGACCGTGATCATGGCCGTGCGGTCCATGCCCTGGCGCGCCGCTTCGACCGCCACTTCGGGATCGGTATAGCGCTTGTCGCGGCGGGCCGCTTCAAACTCGAGCAAACCTGCCGAGATGACTTTGGCCAGATGCGACTGCTTGTACTTCTTGGTGATGTCGATGGCCTGCTGGTAATCGCCCTTGGTCAGGACGTTCGACAGCGCACCGAGCAGCTTGAGCGACTGATTCTTCGCCTGCGTAAAGGTGATGAGGCGCTCGATCATGACCCAGATCGAGTAGATCGACATGATGATCATCACGATCACGATGCCCTTTGCCGCGGTCGACATAGAAACCCACAACGCTCCGAGACTCATATCCATGATGCAGTTCCCTCCAATGACGTCAGGGCAGGCCGGACGTTTTTAGTTCAGTTTGAAATTGACCGTGAGGTTGAAGATGACGTCCACCGGCTGCCCGTTGAGAGTACCCGGTTTGAATTTCCAGCGTTTGACCGCATCGACGGCGGCCTGATCGAGGCCGAACGGCAGCGGTTTGAGAACATGAATGTCGGTCACGTCGCCAGCCTTGCTGATCGTGCACTCGACGATGACGATGCCGGAGATGCGCGCCTTGCGGGCCACTTCCGGATACTGCGGCTCGACGCGGTTGATGACCGTCGGCGCCTTGACGTCGCCGCCGACGCGCAACGGAGCGTCCGGCTTCGGCGGAGGAGGCGCTTCCGTGATCACGCCGCCGACGACACCGCCGACGACACCACCGGCCACGCCGCCTTCGACGCCACCTTCAACACCGCCTTCGACGCCGGCGCTGGTGGCCTGCGTGGCCACCGGCTGCACTTTTTCAGGCACCGTGGTCGGAGCCATTTCCTGAATGTTCTTCGGCACTTCCACCGGCTTGACCACCTGCGTCGCCGTGGCTGCTTTGGGCGGCGGAGGCGGAGGAGGCGGCGGGGGCGGAGCGGCAGCGACGGAGTACTGCGCCACCTGGGCCGGCGAGTTCGTGGGGAACTCGACGTTCCAGATTGCGCCGACGACGACCGCCACGACCACGACCACATGAATGGCCACGGAGACCGGCAGCGTCATGATCCGCTGGATGCCGACTTTCTGTTTCCTGGATTCGACGACGGTAGTTTCGAACATTGTCTTTGCCTGTATGTCTGAGACGCGTTTGCGCTAGCTCTTCTTCGCGGCTTTCCTCGCATTGAGGATCTGGATGGTCTTGTTGCGGATGGCGTCGGCCTGCGCGACGTCGGCCTGCGCTTTCACAGGATCGGTCAGCGCATCGACCAGTGCCTGCTGCCGCCACAGCAGATTGAGATACGCCATCGCCTCGGCGTAATCCGGCTTCATGTCGATGGCGTGCTGGAGAGCGTCCTTGCCCTGATTGATGATGTCCATCTTCTGGGCGACGTCGGCGGGAGGATTCTTCGACACCTTCTCGTAGCAGACCACCCCGAAGATGTAGAAGGCCTCGGGGTTCTTGGCGTCGAGGAGCGTGATCTTCTTGTACCAGTTGAGCGACTCGTTGAAGTCGCCCTGCTTGGCGTAGAGCGTGGCGATCGACTTGACCGCTTCCAGATCGGCCGGATGCGCGACCAGGTAGTTGCGGAAGTAGTCGATGGCCTGCGAGGTCCGGTTCGCGTTGAGATACATGTTGATCAGCGCGTCGCGGGCGATGCGGTCGTCGGGCCGCTTCTTCAGATAGTTGTTCAGCTCGAGGATCGCGCGATCCGCATGCTGTTCGTTGTTCGGCGATTTGTCGTCCGGAACGTACAGTCCGATCTCGGAGTAGCCGACGAGACGATCGAGGTCCGGAAAGCTCGGATCGATCTGCCGCGCCTTCTGGTAGTGCGGAAGAGCGCCCGCGTAGTCTTCCTTCTGATAGGCCTCGTTCGCGGCTTTGATCTCCATCCGCGCCTGGATCTTGGTACAGCCGAGCGAGGAAAGGGCGAGAGTCAGTGCCGCAATGAGGCACAACACCTTTTTCATGAAATGTCTAACTCCAAGCGTAGTGGTGCGTCGCGGATCGGAAACTGAAGCGGTTGTGAGGCTGTCCGGGCGGTTGGCCGGCCCCCCTCCGAGACAATGGCGTGCGACTATACCGATCGACTTTTGCAGCGTCAAGGCGTTCGTAACACCTGATACCGAAAGTTTTAGTTGCTTTCATCTGCTGTTATTTTTTGCACCTCGCGAGACCCTTTGACACGCGAGAACGTGATAAGGAAACCGGGAGTCGGGGAATCGGGAGTTGGGGGGTCGGAGCAACGAAAGAACGAGCGCTCCGACACCCCACCCCCGACTCCCGACCCCCAAAAATCAATAACTCGGCTTGAACTCTCCGGTAAGCGTGCTGATCGTCTCCCACAGCTCGGGAAACAGCGGCTCGCGCGTCCCCTGTTCGAGTTGCGCGGCCGGCACGTTCTTCAGCGACATGACCTTCGATCCGATGACGCGGAAGGCCAGACGCATGTGCGAGTAGCGCCAGTTGAGAAACGCTTCGTCGTAGTCGAGCATCGCCTGCACGAGGCGGAACATCTCTCCATGTTGCCGCGGCGCGCGCTCGATCTCGATCACCGTCAGCGAGCGGCGCCCGAGGAGCGATTCGAAAATCGGCCAGAGGCGTTTGCCGACTTCGAGGAGCTTCGCGAATCCCGGCGATTCCTGTCCGCTGCCGCGCCCGAGGGAGCTGGTGCGGATGACGTGGTAATCAGCCGGCGCCATCGTCTCCAGGATCACGATCTGCTGGCGCAATAGATTAATGATGCGCGCGGATCGATCGAGCAGATCGGAAGCGAGAGAGACGTCGTCCGCCCCCATCGCCGCGGCGGCGCGCCCGATCTCGTAGTCGACGTGATGCAGCCACAACTCGGCCGCCTGATGCGTGGTCTGAAACAGCCGTTCCTCAGGATTCGCCAGCAGCTCGATCGGCTTCTGCAGCTCGAGCAGCTCCGGCACCCGGACGTACCGCTCGTAATCGCTGTCGCCGCGCCCTTCGAGGACGGGGCCTGTGTGTGTGCCCAATTTGTGTGCTCCTGATTGGCGGACTGGCGGTATTTGAGTTGTCGGTTGTCGGTTGATTGCGCCGCGGGCGCGTTGTCAGGGTTCGAAACGCGCGAAGCGCAGCGAACCGACAACCGACAACGCACGCGCAAGCGTGCGGTTTACACCAGTTCCAGAATATGTCCCAGTTTTTTCTTCTTCGCCTCGAGGTATTTGCGGGTGTCGCTCGATGGGGCGATCTCCAGCGGTACGCGCTCCACGATCTCGAGGCCGAAGCCTTCGATGGCTACGTACTTGGCGGGATTGTTCGTCATCAGGCGGATCTTGCGCACGCCGAGGTCGCGCAGGATCTGGGAGCCGGTACCGTAGTCGCGGATGTCGGGGGGGAAGCCGAGCTTCTCGTTCGCCTCGATCGTGTCGTGCCCCTGCTCCTGCAGCTCGTACGCTTTCAGCTTGTTGAGCAGGCCGATGCCGCGGCCTTCCTGCAATAGATAGAGGATGACGCCCTTCCCCTCCTTCGCGATCAGCTCGAACGCGCGGTCGAGCTGGTCGCCGCAATCGCAGCGGGCGGAGTGGAAGACATCGCCGGTCAGGCAGGACGAGTGGACGCGCACGAGGACTTCATCCTCTTCACCGACCTCTCCCATCACCAGCGCGACATGCTCCTCGCCCGTGATGTCGCTCTTGTACAGATGAACGCGGAAGTCGCCGAACGGCGTCGGCATGCGCGGAGAGGCCATCGAGTGCACGTGCTTCTCGTGCTGCATGCGGTGATTGATGATGTCGGCCACCGAGATGATCTTCAGGCCGTGCTGGATGGCGAACTCGCGCAGGTCGGGCATGCGCGCCATCGTGCCGTCTTCGTTCATGATTTCGCAGATCACCGCGGCCGGCGTCATCCCCGCGATCATCGCCAGATCCACCGAGGCCTCGGTCTGACCGGCTCGTTTGAGAACGCCGCCCTTTTTCGCCTTCAGCGGAAAGACGTGGCCGGGACGAAGCAGGTCGGCCGGCTTCGTGCGCGGATCGATTGCCACCTGAACCGTCTCGGAGCGATCGCGCGCTGAGATTCCGGTGGTGACGCGGCCGCGCGCCTCGATCGATACAGTGAATGCCGTGCCGTAGTTGGAGGTGTTGTTCTCCACCATCAGCGGCAGATCGAGCTCCTGGCAACGCTCTTCCGTCAGCGCCAGGCAGATCAGGCCGCGGCCGTAGCGGGCCATGAAGTTGATCGCCTCCGGCGTCACCTTCTCGGCAGCGATGCAAAGATCGCCCTCGTTCTCGCGATCCTCGTCATCGACGATGATCACCAGCTCGCCCTGGCGGTACAGCTCAGCGGCTTCGTCGATCGTGGCAAAGGGCATGGGTGTGATTGTAGGAGATTGGTTGCTAAGTTGCTGGGTGGTGGTTGCCGGGTTGCCAAGTTGCCTGGTTGCCAAAAGCCCCTACTCAGCAACTCAGCAACCTAGCAACTTAGCAACCTTCTCATCCAGCAACCTCTTATCCGCCAACCTTAAACGCCTGCTCCACCGTGTACGACTGCTTCGACACGGTGTCGACGATTTTCATCTTCAGCGTGTAGTCGCCCGGCTTGAGCGCCGGCTTCACCTCGGCCAGCGGAATCGCGCTGATGATGGCGAAGTGGCCGGGGCCCGGCGTGCCGGTGAGCGGCAGCGGCGCGGCATCGGTCAGCGGCGCGCTGATCGTCTTCTTGTCCGGACCGCCGGTGAGGTCGAGCTTGTACTGGAGCTTCGGCATGTTCGTGGCCGCATCGATGCCCGGGTTGTTGATCTCAACGAAGTAGTTCAGCTCGTCGCTGTTCTTGAAGGTCAGGTTCCCCTTCGGCACGACCTTGATCTTGCCGAATGCGAACGGCGCCTTCGCCGGCTCGGCGGTACCGAGCTCGTAGACGTTGTCCGACAGAATCAGGCGAGACGTTCCGACCGTGTCCTTCGACGGACCGGCCACTTCGATCGGGCCGGAGGCGACCAGCACCGGCTGGCCCGCTTTGGCCAGACCGACGATTGCCGTGTACTTGCCGGGCTGCAACGACAGCGACTTGTCGACGTAAAAGTCGGTGCGCGACGCGCTCAGCTTGGCGGGCTCTTCGAATGCCGTGACGCGCGCGCCGTTCGCATCTTCGACCGCGCCGAAGATCGTGTCGGCGGCGTCCGCGGCGACTCCGGCCGAAGAGGGGACGTAGATCGCCACCGGAACGAAGGGATCGCCGGCCGGCGACACGAATTCCGCGTACGTCAATGCGGCGCCCTTGTTCGATGCCTTGCCGGCCTTCGCGTCGGCCAGCGCTGCCTCGAGGGCAGGCGTCTTCACGCCGGCGACCGGAGCGGCAGCCGCTGCCGGCTGCGCAGCGGCGGGCGGAGCGCCGGCCTGGAACGTCGGCGGCTTGGTCAGCCCGGGCTGCGTGATGATGTTGGCAATCATCCGGTCCGTGTTCGCGGACGAGGGACCGACGAACGGTGTCTGCAGTTTGAAGTCGCCGGTGCGGTACTGATCGTGAAACTTCACTTCGAGCCGCGGGAGGGAGAAGAGCCGCTGCGCGACGTCCCCTTCGTACAGCCACACCTGATCGGCCGAACCGGAGGAGTCGCCGAAGCTGCCCACTTCCGCATTGCGCATGCCGCTGCGCGTGTTCGACTCCCCCGTGCCCGGCGTCGTGGTCCGAACGATCGGAGACGTGGGAGGACCGTACACGATCAGCATCCGGCCGGGATCGGTCATCGATCCCTTCGTGCGGCCGGTGCCGAACTGCTTATCGGCGGTCGCCACGCGGCTCTCGAACTCTTCGCGGAACTCGTTGCGCGGCGTGGCCGGCGTCGGATCGCGGCGCGCCCAGAAGAGCGCGATGAACGCGTCGGCGTCGGCGTCGTTCTGGATGTTCTTCCAGGCCGCTTTCTCTTCCGCCGTCATGATGAACTGCGCCGGCCCTTTGCCGAAGTCGGCTTTGGCTGGCGAGAGCGCGGCAGCCGCGCTCACAGCGGCCGCAATGGTGAGGGTTGCGGCAATCAGCAAGTTGCGAATTTTCATCAGTTTCTCCGTTGATTCAGTCGCCGGATCGAAACATCTGACGACCAGACCTATTCCATTCGGACCGGACGCTATTCGCCGTCGAATTTCTCCATCTCGTCGTAGAGCTTGTCCATCTCGGCGTCGATCTCTTCCTGCTTGATGATCCCCTTGCTGACCAGCAGCGCAGCGATGCCGTGGAGCAGGATGCTGTTCTCCACGATCATCTGCTCGAACTGTTCGTCGTCATCGCCACCATTCTCTTCGCGATCGATGTCGTCCATGTGAGAGCCCCTCCTTCCTCTGATGTATCACAAACTGCGCGGCTTTGCCGTGCGTTGTCGGTTGTCGGTTGGTTCCGGCTTCGCCGTGTTGCCGGGAGATGACGTCAACACGCGAAGCGCAATTACAATCCGCCGCCATGAAACGAATCGCCGTGCTCGCTCTTCTTTCTCTCGCGATGCTCGCCTGCGCCAAACGCGAAACCGATGCAGGCGCCAACGCGCGAAGCGAAACCAACCGACAACCGACAACGCCGCAGGCAATGAAGGTAGGCCTCCTCACTCCCGGCTCCGTCAACGATGGCGGCTGGAACGCGATCGCCTACGAAGGTTTGCAGCAAATCCACAAGCAGCTCGGCGCAGAGGTCTCGAATCAGGAGACGAAGACACCTGCGGAGATCGACGAAGGCTTCCGCTCCTACGGCGCCAAAGGATTCGATCTCGCCTTCGGCCACGGCTTCGAGTTTCAGGACGCCGCCATCAAAGCCGGCAAGCAGTATCCGAAGACGATCTTCATCACCACCTCCGGCAGCTCCATCGCGCCGAACGTCTCCCCGATGGTCTTCCAGCTCGAACAAGCCACCTACCTCCTCGGCGTGATCGCCGCGCGAGAGTCGAAGACGGGAAAAGCGGGGCTGGTGGGCGGGATCAATCTGCCGTCGATCGCCTCGACGTTTCTCGCCTTCAAAGCCGGCGCGCAGTCGGTCAATCCGAAGTTCGAGGTGAAGGAAATCTACACCGGCAACTTCGACGACGTCGGCGCCGCCAAGCTGGCCACGCTCTCGCTGATCAACGCCGGCTGCGATTTCATCTTCCACCAGTCGAATGAAGCCGGCCGCGGCGTTTTCCAGGCCTGCCAGGAGCGCAAAGTGCGCTGCTTCGGCTCGAACAAGAACCAGAACGGCATGGCCCCCGACGTCATCGTCGCCTCCGCAGTCCTCGACGTCCCCGGCGCCTTCGTCTACATGGCCAGACTCGTCCACGACCACAAATTCACGCCGCAGGTCTACTGGCTCGGTATGCGCGAAAACATCGTCTCGCTGGTCTGGAACGATGCGCTGAAATCAACCCTCTCCCCGCAGACGATCTCGGAGGTGGCAAAGATCGAAGCCGACATCCGCAGCGGCAAATTCGAGGTACCGCGCGGCAAGTTCTAACGTCGTAGCGCCGGCGGCTCGCCGGCTGGACCGCCGCCGGCTCGGCGGCGCGTCCTTCAACCGCAAAACTTCAGCGGGCCGCTGGCGGTCCAGCCGCCGAGCCGGCGGCGCTACGACCACTACACTTACGCCGCATGCGCCTATCGCACATCACGAAAAATTTCGGCGCAAACAAAGCCGTCGACGATGTATCGCTCCACTTCGAACCCGGCGAGATCGTCGGCCTCGTCGGCGAGAACGGCGCCGGAAAAACGACGCTGATGTCGATCGCCGCCGGCGAGCTCGCGCCGGATGACGGCACCATCGACGACCCGGTGACCACAGGCGTCGTTCATCAGCACTTCCTCCTCGTCAACGAATTCACCATCGCCGAGAACCTCGCGCTCGCTATGTGCGGCCACGATCCCGAACAGATCATTCGCGACTCCGGCATCGAGCTGCGCGGCGCCGGCCGGCGCGTCGCCGATCTCTCCGTCGGCGAGAAGGCCAAACTCGAACTGATCAAAGCGATCGCCCGTCATCCGCGCTTCCTCATCCTCGACGAGCCGACCTCCGTCCTCACGCCAACCGAAGCGCGCGAACTGTTCGACGTCATGCGCCGCCTCGCCGCCGCCGGCACCACCGTCGTCTTCATCAGCCACAAAATCCCCGAGGTGCTGGAAGTGGCGACAAGGATCGTGGTGATGCGAAGAGGGAAGATCGTCGCCGACGGCGGCGCGATGACCGCGGAGCAACTCGCCGAAACGATGGTGGAGCGCAGATCCCCGCCAACGGAGCGCCGGCGGCCCGCCGGCTGGACCGCCGGCGGCTCGCCGGCGTTACAACTCAACGGCCTCGAAGTGCGCCGGAACGAGATCGTCGCCGTCATCGGCGTCGCCGGCAACGGCCAATCCGAACTCGCCGCCAACCTGCGCGACTCGCTGCGCGGCCACGTCGCGCACATCCCCGAGGATCGCGCGCGCGACGGACTGATCGCCGAGATGACCATCGCCGAGAACATCGCGCTCGCCGAAACCACCTGGCGCCCGCGCGCCGCTGCAAAACGCGCCGCCGAACTGATCGAACGCTTCGACATCCGCGCGCAGTCGCCGCTGCAACGCGCCGGCGCGCTCTCCGGCGGCAATCAGCAGAAAGTGATCCTGGCCCGCGAGCTCGAGCGGCACCCGGCCATCATCGTCGCCGCCGAGCCGACGCGCGGGCTCGACATCGAAGCGACGCGCTTCATTCACGACGAGCTCCGCGCCGCCGCCGCCCGCGGCGCCGCGATCCTCCTCATCACCTCCGACCTCGACGAAGCCTTCGCCCTCGGCGACGCGATTCACGTGATTTATCGCGGACGCCTGAGCACACGATTGACGCCGAGTGAGGCGGCTGAACAGGCGCCTGCGCTGATGGCGGGGGTCGGGAGTGGGGTGTGGGGAGTCGGAGCGCGCCAATGAGATTCCGCCGCGGGCTCCTACACCCCACACCCCACACCACCCTACTCCCCGCGATCGCCGCCGCGCTCGCCGTCGCCCTTCTCGCGCTCTCCGGCCTCGCCTTCGGCCACTCGCCCCGCGATCTGCTATCCATCCTCATCAGCGGCTCCGTCGGATCGAGTTTCGCGCTGCAGGGAACGCTGCTCAAATCGATTCCGCTGCTGCTGACCGGCCTCTCCGTCGCCATCGCCTTCCGCGCCGGGGTCTGGAACATCGGCGGCGAGGGGCAGTTCCTCGTCGGCGCGCTCGGCGCATTTCTCGGCGCCCGCTACGGCGTCCTCGCGGCGCTCGCCGCATCGCTCATCGCCGGCGCGCTCTGGGCCTCGATCGCCACCGCCATGCGCCTCTGGCGAAACGCGCCCGAGGTGCTGACGACGATTCTGCTCAACTTCATCGCCATCCACCTCCTCGGCTACGCGGTCAACGGTCCGCTGCAGGAAGCGAGCGCGAAGTACCCGCAGAGCGATGCGATTCCTCCCGCGTCGATGCTGCCGACGATCGGCGCGAGCGAGCTGCATGCGGGGATCATCCTGGCCGTACTCGCCGCGGTTGCGTCCTGGTTCCTGATCTATCGGACGAAAGAAGGCCTCCGTCTTCGCGCCAGCGGATTCAATCGCAACGCCGCGAAATGGGCAGGGATCAACGTCGATGCCCAACTCGTGCGGGCGATGGCCATCTCCGGATCGATGGCCGGCCTCGCCGGCGGCATCGAACTGCTCGGCGTCACGCACCGCCTCTTCGAACGCTTCGCTGCCGGCTACGGTTACGCCGGAATCGCCGTCGCGCTCCTCGCGCAACTCCATCCACTCGGCACGCTGGCCTCGGCCTTCTTTTTCGGCGCGCTAACGACGGGCGCGGGAGAACTGCAGCGAAGCGCCGGGATCTCGTCGATGGTCGCGACATTCGGCCAGGCGATCGTGATTCTGATCATGATCGTGGCGACGCGGCGAAGGCCTGGGACCGCGGGCGTCCCGCCCGCACGTTTCCCTGTTCCATCTCGCGAAAACGGCGGGCGGGACGCCCGCGCTCCCAGGAAATCATGACCAACCAACTCCTCGCCGCCATCCCGCTCGCCATCGTCGCCTCAACGCCGCTTCTCCTCGCCGTCCTCGGCGAACTGGTCGTCGAACGCGCGGGAATGATCAACCTCGGCATCGAAGGAATGATGCTCACCGCCGCGATGACCGCCGTCATCACCGCACAACTGACGCACAGCATCGCCCTCGGCGTTCTCGGCGGCATCGCCGGCGCGGCGATCGTCGGCGCGCTCTTCGGCCTTTTCGCGCTGCGCTTCTACGCCGACCAGATCGTCACCGGCACCGCGATCGTGCTGCTCGCGCAGGGACTGACGGGATTCATCTACCGCGAGCTGGCGATGTCCGATCAGCCGATTCCGCGCTTCACGTTCGACGCGATCGTTCCCGTGGCCTGGATCGCCATCCCGATCGCGCTCGCGTTTTTCCTCTGGCGCACGCGATTCGGACTTCGCCTCCGCGCCTGCGGCGAGCTTCCCGCCGCCGTCACCGCAAACGGCGCCTCGGTGGCGCTGCATCGCTGGACCGCGCTGGCGATCGAGAGCGTCCTGACCGGCATCGCCGGCGCGTATTTATCGCTCGCGCTCTCCAGCGGCTTCGCCGAAAACATGGTTGCCGGCCGCGGTTTCATCGCCCTCTCCATCGTCATCTTCGGACGCTGGAAATTCAAAGGCGCGCTCCTCGGCACCGCCGTCTTCGGCATCGCCGCCGCCGCGCAATACGCGCTGCAAGCCAGCGGACGAGGCGTGCCGTTTCACCTGCTGCTCGCGGTGCCGTACGTCGTCACGCTATTGATCCTCTGCGGAATTGCGGGACGCGTTCGGGCACCGGAGAGTTTGGGGAAGGCTTAGAAAAGCAAATGTTCAATGTTGAATGTTGAATGTTCAATGTTGAATGAAGACGACAAGGGCGGCGCGCAGCCCATTCAACATTCAACATTCAACATTGAACATTCAACATTCGCCTTCCTATCCTCGCCCCCAGCTCCCTACCGAATCCCACACGCTCGCCACGCCGGCGCGCTGCGTCCCGCCGCGACGCTGCGGAATCGACGACAGCACCGACGCGATCGCCGGCACGACCTCTGGCGTCGTACGAACCAATGACTCGGCGTGGTCCTCGAGAAATCGCGTCGACACGCGGCCATCGCGAAATGCGGGATGCGTTACCACGCGGCGCAGCCAGGAAATGTTCGTGCGAGTGCCGAGGACGATGTAATCGCGGAGGGCGCGATCGAGGCGGTCGATCGCGGCGCCGCGCGACTCCGCGTGGCAGATCAGCTTGGCCAGCATCGGATCGAAGTTGACGCCGATCTCCGTCCCCTGCGTCACGCCCGCATCGACGCGAACGCCCGGTCCGGACGGCTCGCGATAGAACGCGATCCGGCCGCTCTGCGGCAGGAAGCGATCGTCCGGATCCTCGGCATAAATCCGCACCTCGATGGCGTGACCTCGCTGGCGAAGATCGTCCTGCGTCCACGGCATCGGCGCACCGGAAGCAACCGCGAGTTGCGCGCGTACCAGATCGACGCCCGCCACCGCCTCGGTGATCGGATGTTCGACCTGCAGGCGCGTATTCATCTCCAGAAAATAGAAATCGTTCTCCGGCGTGACGATGAACTCCACGGTCCCCGCGCTTCGATAGTCGACGCCGCGCGCCGCCGCCACCGCCGCCGCGGCCATCCGCTGCCGCAGCTCGTCGCCGTAACGAGGCGCAGGCGTCTCCTCGATCACCTTCTGATGCCGGCGCTGGATCGAGCAATCGCGCTCGAAGAGATGGACGACGTTCCCGTTCCCGTCGCCGAAGATCTGAAACTCGACGTGCCGCGGTTCTTCGATGTAGCGCTCCAGAAGGAGCCGGTCATCACCGAACGATTTCTTCGCCTCGCGTTGCGCCGATTCGATCGCGCTCCGTAACTCGCCGGCGGCACGCACGATCTTCATCCCCTTGCCGCCCCCGCCCGCGCTCGCCTTCACCAGCACCGGAAACCCGATGCGCTCCGCCTCGGTAGTCAATGTGTTGACGTTCTGATCGTCACCGTCATAACCAGGCACGACCGGCACGCCGAGCCGCTGCATGAGATGCCGCGACTCCGCCTTCGACCCCATCGCCGCGATCGAAGCGGCTTTCGGTCCGACGAAGATGATGCCTGCGTCATCGCACGCCGCCGCCAGTTCGGCGCGCTCGGAAAGAAAGCCATAGCCCGGATGGATCGCATCCGCGCCGCACGCCCGGGCGGCGTCGATCACGCGCGCGACATTGAGATACGTCTCCCGCGCATCGCCCGCGCCGAGGGGAACAGCGTCGTCGAAATAGCGGCGAACGTAGCGGATGTCGTCCGCCTCGGAGAATCCAAGCACCGATTCGATCGCCGCCTCGGAGCAGGCCCGCGCGATACGCACGGCGATCTCGCCGCGGTTGGGAACGAGGAGTTTGTGGATCATGAGCCGCACCGGAGCGCCGGCGTCCCCGCCGGCTGGCCCGCCGGCGTCTCGCCGCCGAACCGCCAGACACCCAACATTCGCTGATGACAAGACCGCTGCGCAAGCCTCGCATTCGGCGGCGGGGACGCCGCCGGGCCAGCCGGCGAGACGCCAGCGCTCCAACTCATTTCGCCCACGGCGCCTTTTCCTTTTTCAGAAACGCCGCCATCCCGGCCTGCCCCTCGGACGAAACTCTCCGCGCGGCGATCGCTTCGATCGTGTACGGGATCGCGTCGATCAGCTCATGCGACGCCACGTGCGCGATCAGCTTCTTGCACTCGCGGACCGCTTCCGGTCCTGACGACTTCAGCGCGGCGATCGTCTCCCCGACCGCGGCGTCGAGGTCGTCCGCGATGCGGTGCGCGAGTCCGATGCGCTGCGCGCGCTCGGCGTCGAACCGTTCGCCGGTGAGAAAGAGCGCCCGCGCGTGCGTCTCGCCGATTTTCGCGATCACGTATGGCGAGATCACCGCCGGCAGAATCCCCAGCTTGACCTCGGACAATCCGAACTTCGCATCGCGTGCGGCGATGACGACGTCGCAGACCGCGACCAGCCCGACGCCGCCGCCGATCGCCGCGCCCTGCATCCGTCCGACGACCGGCAGCGGACACTCATTGATCAGCGCGTACATGCGAGCCAGTTGCGACGAGTCGCGGACGTTCTCCTCGCGCGTGTAGCTCACCATGCGCGACATCCAGTTCAGATCCGCGCCCGCGCAGAAGTTCGATCCGGTGCCGCGAAGGACGACGACGCGCGCCATCCGCTCGCCGATGTTGCCGAACAGATCGATCGCCTCGGCGATCAGCTCTTCGTTAAATGCGTTGTGAACGTCGGGACGGTTCAGCGTGACCGTAAGCACGCCATCCGCTTCCTCGACGAGAAGGGTTTTGTAATCCATGCGGCGCGGATTGTATTCGGGAGCGGCGATCGTAGCGCCGACGGCTCGTCGGCTGGACCGCCGGCGGCTCGCCGGCGCGTGATGAAACGAGAATCGCCGCCGAGCCGGCGGCGGTCCAGCCGGCCAGCGGCCGGCGCTACGGTCAATGCCGCGCGGAGCGCTTGCGCGGCGTCGAGACGTATGCGTAGCTCGGCGTCAGCGTGTACGCGCCGGTGGCGCCCACCGTGCCGTTCGCCTCCACGCGGACGTAGAACGCAACATTCGGCGTCGGCGAGATCAGCGTATTGATGAACGAGTCGAGTTTCGCCGTGCTGTTCGCGGAGACGTTGACCGTCACCGTCGTCGAGAGTGCGCTCGTCAGCGTCACCTTCAGCGGCGTATCGGTCGCCGTCACGCTCACCGACAGCGGCGCCAGCGAATTCGACGTGAACGTGTAGTAATCGACGTCGGCGGCGCTGCAGATCTTCGCGGAAATCGTCTGTCCGTTCGCCACATTGCCGAACGCCGTCGCCTGCGTATCGTTCGGCTCGTAGTTGTCGGTGCAGGGCGGCGCGACCACGCCGCCGTTCGACACCACCACGTAATCCTGTGACGACGAGCGCGAATCGCCGATCGCGCCATGCACGATCACGTGATACGTGCCCGGAAGCGCGTTCGCGATCTCCACTTCCTCCGTCGTGTCCGTGTGATTGACGCCGCGTGTGGCCGGCGCGCTCGGCGTCGCCGCATTGAGCACGTACGGCAGAACCGTCGCTCCGGTCGGATCGACGACGCGCACGTCGAGATCGTTGACCAGCGTCTTGTCGGCCAGAGGATCGGGATCGTCATTCGAAGGCGTCAGCAGCACCTCCGGATCGAACCATCCCAGCACCACGCGGAACTTCTGCGCCGCGGCCAGCGTGATCGGAATGTCCACTTCCTGACCGTTCCCGATTGTGCCGGTGTGGATGCGCGCGCCGGTGCCGTTGTCATCGCGGATGAAATCGACCGAGGCTTTGGCATCGGCCAGGCCGAAACCGAACGTGTAGTCAGGACCAGCCACGCCGAGGTCGTCGGCGCCGGCGATGATGAGCGTTTTGAGCATCGAAGCATTCGGAGTCTTGCCGAATGTCTTGCGATATTGCTGCGAGAGCAGGCCGGCGATCCCCGTCACGACCGGCGTCGACATCGACGTGCCTTGATTGGATGCGTAGCTGTTGTTCGGCATGGTCGAGAACTGATTCGTCCCTTTCGCCACGACGTCCGGCTTGACGCGGCCGTCTGTCGTGGGACCGCGGGAGCTGAATGACGCGATCGTGATGCCGTCGCTCAGCGTCGCGCCCACCGTGACCGAATTCTTCGTGCTGGCCAGCAGGCCGACCGTCGTGCTCGCGCCGTGCGTCGGGTGCTTTTCCGTCTCGCAATAGGTGACGCCGGCCGAACAATTGAATGGTGATGTCGTCGGGCAGTCCTTGCCGGTACCGTTCTTCGAATAGCAGTACGTATGCGGGTAATCGCCCGTGACGTCGTTCCGATCTTCGATGTGCTTGTGCGGCGACCAGTCCCCGAGCGAGGGATTTCCCGAGTCGGCGTCGTTGCCCGCCGCGTGGACGATGAGAGGCTCGCCAGACGTGCGCATCACCGCGTCGTACGGTTCGGATTCCAGACCGCTGTACGCGCCGTATCCGTCTTCATTGCCGAACCACACCCACGTCGTCGCGGTGATCTGCTGCCAGCTCAGGCCGTAATCCCACGAATTGTTGTCGGCTACGCTGCCGATCTGCACGAGTCTGGCCTTGGAGCCGCCGACGTCGAAAAGATCCTCGGCCGCCGCATCGAATACATGCAGCGTCGCCGTCGGCGCCATCCCTTTCGCCGCGGGATTCACGCCGGCCGCCACCATCGTGCCCGAGGTGTGCGTGGCGTGGTCGTTGACCTGACTGCCCGATCCGAAGTGACTGATGACGCGCCCGCCGAACTCCACGTGCGCAACATCCGGTTTCCCTTCCGGCTCAAAGCTCGACAGCACAATGCCGTCGCCAGTCAGGTTGTACGGAGCGCTGTAGAGCGGCGTGACCTTCGAGACCTGCGCCGCCACCGCGTTGGAGCTCTTCGGATGTAACGGCGGACCATACACGCCGAACACCCGCTCGTCCTGCGCCAGAGTCAACGTCGCTCCGGACGGGATACGGACCGTCAGCCGCTGCGGTGTTGCCATTGCGATCGGAAGCGACGTCTCGATCGTGCCGCCGACCGCTTCGATGGCAGCCTGCGCCTGTTCGAAGGTCACTTCTTTCTGAAAGAGGACCCGCAACCGCGCGAACGCTTTCCCCTTCGCTGCCTCGGCATACGCAGCGCGAGCGATCTTGTGCGACGCGTCGTACGCGCGCATCGAGCGGATTCGCAGATCGTGGGGAAGCGCGACGCCGTCGGCCACGCGCACCATGTAGCGATGATTGGCCAGCGGCTGCTGCACGTCGATCCCCTGCGCTGCGAGCTCCGCGCTGGCGGCGGCATCGAGCGGTTCCGTGCTCTCCAGGATGTAATGCCGCGCGGGCCTGGTGTCGCGATCCGGCGGCAGCGCCTGCGCGACCATCGGCAACAGCAACAGCACGAGAGCAGGAACGAGGTGGCGGCGCGTGCGCGTGATCATTGGGGGTCTATGGTCTCCGTTACGTTAATGGACGGCGGAACGTCACGCGCGGCGCGCTGAATTGCTATCGATCAGGGCGTAACGGACTGTTGACAATAAAAAGTGGTGCCCGAGGTCGGACTCGAACCGACATGAGGGTTAACCTCGGCAGATTTTGAGTCTGCTGCGTCTGCCATTTCGCCACTCGGGCAACCTGTCACAAAGAACCAGTTTGTCATCCTGAGCCGCCGAAGGACGGCGAAGGATCTCAAGATGCGTAACCTGCGCTGAAACCCGGTTTCAGCAGATACCGCGCATCTTGAGATCCTTCGGCGCGCTTCGCCAGCCTCAGGATGACAAAGCGTCCGCGCTCACACTTTTCTCACTCCACCGCCTCGCCGCCCCGTGCAACTCCTCATCCGTCAACACCCGATTCGTCGACTTCGCGAGCTGGAAAATCTCCTTGGCCAGCCCTTCGTCCTGCGGATACCCGTTCGCATCGAGCCAGTAGATCACGTTCGAGAGTCCGCACATCGGACCCACTTCGATGATCTGCTGGAGACCGAACATACCTGCCGGAACTCCCGAGTAAACGCGGTCAGCGAGCCACTCGCTTCCCTTTTTCTTCGCTTTGATGATGGCGGCGGCATGAACGCCCGTCCCCGTGCGGAACGCATCGCGCCCGAAAACGGGATACTGATCCGGCAGCGCAATGTGCACCGCTTCGGAGACAAAGCGTACGTACTCCGGCAGTTTCGTCAGATCGTTGTCGATCCATTCCATCAGCTTCAGATTGACCATCAGCAGATCGATCGGCGTGTTCCCGACTCGCTCCCCGATGCCGGCCGCCGATCCGTGGATCCGATCCGCGCCCGCCTCGATTGCAGCGATGGAGTTGATCACTCCGAGCCCGCGGTCGCTGTGCCCATGCCAGTCGATCTTCACCTCGGGATTGACGCGATCGACGACGCCGCGCACGAAGCGGATCAGATTGCGCACGCCCCACGGCGTAGCGTGACCGACCGTGTCGCAGACGCAGACGCGCTTCGCTCCCGCCTCGATGGCCGCCGTGTACAGCTTCTCCACATCCTCCGGCTTGGCGCGCGTGGTGTCCTCGGTGACATACATGACCGGCAGTCCCTCGCCGACGGCAAACCGCACCGCCTTCGACGACTGCTCGATGATCCAATCGAGCTCCCACTCCTCCGCGAACTGCCGGATCGGCGACGAGCCGATGAACGTGCACGCCTCGATCGGAATCCCCACCCGTTGCGAGATCTCCGCGATCGGCCGGATGTCGTTCTCATGCGTCCGCGCCGCACAATTCGCCGCGACGCTCAGCTTCGCATCCACGATCTCCCGCGCCAGCCGCTCCACCGACTTCTGCACATGCGGCCCCGCCCCCGGCAGCCCGATGTCGGACGTATCGACGCCAATCTCATCCTGAAAGTGCAGGATCCGAATCTTCTCGTCGATCGAGGGATCCGTCACCGAAGGCGACTGCAACCCATCCCGCAGCGTCTCATCATCAAACTGAATCTTCTTCGCCGACGGCCGCGCCGCCCGTTCGGAGCCAAGGTTCCAGTCATAGATGAGGTCGTGAAGAGTGTCGGTGGTCATCGAGGACGAATACTAGCAAGGGTTCGTTTGCAACCGAGTTTTAGCTAGTTGTACCGATTGTTCGTTACAAGTGGCTACAACTACCCGCGCGGCGCAACTAATTCGACGGCGGGAGCGCAGGCGTCTCATCTGCGTACATCTGCGTAATCTGCGGATAGGGCTTTGATTCGCGGATTACGCAGATGTCCCGCAGATGAAAGCGGATACCGGCTTGGATGTTGCTCTTCCCATGCTCGTGGTCGCTTTCGAAAAAGCGCCTCCTGAGGCGCGCGTCGTGCTGCCCGTTCCCATTCGCGAGTTGGGACTGCGGCTGGAGGAATCGCCGGTCGGCGAGTACGTTCGCCGTCTGTACGACGAGCTCGAGGCCGCCGGCCTCCACCACTACCGTCCGCTCTGCTATCTCTCCGACGAGTGGGGTTGCCCCTCCGAGGAACCGGTCATCGGCATACCGTTCTACCTTGGCGATCCGCGCGTGCGGCACATCGAGGACGCCATCAACGACATCGAGAACGAGCGCGAGATCATGATGTATCTGCGCCACGAGGCCGGCCACGCCTTCAACTACGCGTACGACTTCTATCGCCGCGACGACTGGCACGAGCTGTTCGGATCCTTCCGCCGTCCGTACCGGGACGACTATCCCTTCATCCCCTTCTCCCGCGATTACGTGCGGCACATTGCCGGCTGGTACGCGCAGAAGCATCCCGATGAGGACTTCGCCGAGACCTTCGCCGTCTGGCTCGATCCCGATTCGCACTGGCGCAGCCGTTACGCGAACTGGGGCGCGATGCGAAAGCTGCTCTACGTAGACCGGATCGCGCGCGAGGTCGGCGATCTGCCTCCGACGCATCCGACCGGCGAGATCGACGTCACCGTCGACGAGATGGAGCAGACCGTCGAGGAGTTCTACCGCGACGTTCATTTCGACGAGTCGAACATGATCGCGGGCCTCGCGCTCGATACCGACCTCTCCGACATCTTCGTCGACCCATCCCGCCGCCGCGACGGCATCGACTACCGCCCCGCCTCGGAACTGCTGGCCGAGCATCGCCGCAACATCGTCGACAAAGTCAACGAATGGACCGGCGTCCGCCGCACGCTCGTCCGCGCGCTCGTCACCGCCGCCGCGGAGCGCATCCGCGACCTCGGCCTGCTCTCGCAACGCGACCGCAGCCGTTCCGAGATGGTCGAATTCACCGTCTACATCACCGCGCTGTCGATGACCTTTCTCACCGGAAAGCGTCCGCTGCGCCACAGGAAGGTTCCATGAAAATCGCTGTGCTCCTCGGGCAGTTCGAAGATTACGAAGAACAGCCCGGCGCCGACCTCGAGGCCGCAAAACCGAAACGCAAACGCCGCAAGAAGAAGACCGACGTCGAAGCGATCACCGAATCGCTGCGCGAGCTGGGACACGAACCGTTCACCTTCCCGATCGACGGCCGCCCGCAGACGCTCGCCCGCCTGGCGCGCTCGGATGCCGATCTCTTTTTCAATCTGATCGAGTCGTACAACGGCGACGACACGATGGAGATGCACTTCGCCGCCTACCTCGACCTGATCGGCAAGCGCTACACCGGCGCCGGCCCGCAGGGTTCATACCTGGCCATGGACAAAAGCATCGCCAAGACGATCATCCGCGACCACGGTCTCTTCACTCCTTACTCCATGGTCATGGACAAGGGACGCGTGGGCCACGCGCAGGACATCCGCTTCCCGGTCATCGTCAAGCCGGCCACCGAGGATGCCTCGAAAGGGATCGACGCCGCCGCCGTGGTGTCGTCGATCAAGGATCTCTTCGAGCGGATCTCCTACATCCACGACGAGTTCGACGCTCCCGCGCTGATCGAGGAGTACATCGAGGGCCGCGAGATCTACGCCGCCGTCCTCGGCAACGAGCCCCCCGAGGCCTTGCCGCTGATCGAGCTGGACCTGTCGAAACTGCCGAAGGGAACACCGAGAATCGCCAGCTACGACGTCAAATTCGACGAAAGCACCGAGGCCTATAAGAAGACGAAGTCCGCGCCCGTGAGCGATCTGGATGACGAGCTGACCGAAGAGATCCAGCGCGTAGCCATCACCGCGTTCCGCGCTCTCCACCTCCGCGACTACGCCCGCATCGACCTCCGCCTCGGCACGAACAACCGCGTCTACCTCATCGAAGCCAACCCCAACCCTTGGCTCTCCCCCATCGCCGAATTCGCGATGGCGGCGAAGGAGAGCGGAAGGTCCTACACGCAGATGATCGACGTGATCGTAAAGGCGGCGATGGCACGGCGGAGGTAGCCGCAAACGTTCGATCGATCGGGACGATTTCGATACCATGCTGCCAACGCGGAGGTTGCCGCATGATCAAGGGAAGATCGTATGAGTGACACGTTCCGATTCACAGCGATGATCTATCGCGAAAACGGCGGCTACGTTTCTCTTTGCCCCGAGCTTGACGTCGCCAGCCAGGGCAGCTCCGTCGAAGATGCCTCGGCCAACCTTCGCGAGGCAGTCGAGTTGTTTCTGGAGACTGCCGATCCATCCGAGGTTTTGTCTCGTGAGCTGTTCGAAGTCCGTGGCGGTTAGTTGAAGCGGAAGCCCCATCTCAATCGCTGGCGCGGCGATCCTCCTCGGGAGCGGGCAGCGGGTCGCCTCGCTCGGCGGCTTCGTGCACTTCTGAATACATGTGCGTGAGCTCGAGGCCGAAGAAGAAAATCTGCGCGGACCAGTAGGCCCAGACCAGGAGAATCACGATCGAGCCGGCCGCGCCGTACCGGGAGCCGACGGCGGCCTTGCCGAGGTAGAGGCCGAGAAAGAACTTGCCGAGGACGAAGAGGGTAGCGGTAATGATCGCGCCGGGCACGACATCGCCCCAGGGGACGCGCTTCTTCGGGAGGTACCGGAAGATCGCCGCGAAGAGAACCGCAATGACGATCGCGGACACGGAGAGCTGCATCACGTGCCACAACGCTTCCCCCCCTTTGAGGCGCGATGCAGCGAAGCGGCCGGTGGTCGCGATTGCGGCATCCGCCAGCGCGGAGAGGAAGAGCAGGACGGTGACGCCGAGAACCAACGCGATCGACGTCAGCCGATGCGTGATGATCGCGATGAAACCGACAGGCGTGGCCGGCTCGACATGCCAGATCGCGCGAAGGGCATCGCGGATCTGCCGGTACATCCCGCTCACCCCGAAGAAGAGTCCGGAGAGTCCGATCAGCGAAGCGAGCCAGCCCGCGTTCGGAATCGCGGCAGCCTTGAGGATGTCCGCAACAGCGGCGGCGGCGGTGCTGCCGAAGAAGCTGGCGATGAGATGAGAAATGCGCCGCTCCGCGACATGGCGGCCGAGGACCGTCGCGACGACGTTGATCGTAACGAGCAGCGCCGGGCCGATCGTGAACACGAGAAAGAACGCCACCGCTGCGCCGAAGCGCGATGGATTGTGCCGCGAGAACGATTTGTACGTCCTGCGGAAGATGGAGAAGACGTTCACGCTGCAAGGCTCTCACGATCGGGCGTTCCTCGGCTCGGCTAGGGGGCGGTCCTCGCTGGAACGCTGGCGTCTCGCCGGCTGGCCCGGCGGCGTCTCGCCGCCGAATGGGATGCTTGCGCAGGTGTTGTGTTACCAGCAAATTTGAGCGTTTGGCGGTTCGGCGGCGAAACGCCGCCGGGCCAGCCGGCGAGGACGCCAGCACTCCTTTTCGCTTAAGTCACGCGGGCTTCGCCAGGAGGGCTGCACGCGGGCCAGGACATCGGGCAGACGAAACGGCTTGCTGAGGAAGTCATTGGCTCCCGCTTCCAACGCGGATGGCCGGCGGCCTTGCCGTCGTTCGGCCCACCGATCGACACGGTGATCCGGCGGAAGTAGTTCCGCGTTATCCGATGACCGACTTCACATCGCCGGGACGGCGGAGCATCTTGTCGACTTCGAAGGCGTGCGTCTCTTCCTGGTAGATCATCTGGCGCGCGTACTCCTCAAGCCAGACCGCCTTCCCTTCCACCAGCGCGAGCAGTTCCTTGTAGAGCTGCAGTCCATTCCGTTCGTTGTCGAGCGCTTCGCGGAGGATGTCGCCGATGTCGTGTTTGTGAGTCTCGAGCAGCGGACCGATGCCGAGGGAAGGATGGTCGCCGAGGGAGGTGACCATCTCGCCAGCCTGCTGGGCGTGAGCCATCGACTCGATCGCCTGCTGCCGGAGCCACGAAACGATGGGGATGCGGTTGTAGCCGAACACCATGAGCGAGTAGTGCGTATAGCGAACCGCCCCCGCCAGCTCCGCCTCCAGGATCCTGTTCAGCAATGCCACGACGTCGCCCTTCGGCAGTGATGCGTCCATCTCGACCTCCGCGTTGCAGGCGGGATCGTATCTGCAAACGCGGCGCGCCGGGTTCCCGCCGTCACGCGCTTGCCGGCTCAGAGCCGACAGCACGGAACGCCGGCGTCCCGCCGGCTGGCCAAGGCAGCGTCCCGCTGCCAGCGCCAAAACATCCGCTGATAACTCGCGCACCGAAAGGCGTCCCGTTCCACCTTTTAAAGAAGCTGTCCTGTCATCCAAAGATGGCGTTGGACCTTTAAAAGAAGGTGTTTCGACATCTAAAAATGTCAGTTCACCTTTTAAAGAAGGTGTTTTGTCATCTAAAGATGGCGTTGGACCTTAAAAAGAAGGTCTTTTGACATCTAAAGATGTCGGTTCACCTTTTAAAGAAGGTGTTTTGTCATCTAAAGATGGCGTCAGACCTTAAAAAGAAGGTGTTTTGACATCTAAAGATGGCGTCAGACCTTAAAAAGAAGGTGTTTTGACATCTAAAGATGTCGATTCCCTTTCGCAAAAGGCGTTCGACCTTTCCGAAAAAGGCTCCTGACGGAATCGCGAACTAGTCCTGGCCTTGTCATCCAGACATTCGCCCTTTCGAGCGCAGGCCTCCGTCTCTCTACCGCGGACCAAGCATGTCCGCTACACTCGCCCGCACGTAACTCCGTCCGAGTTCCTCGAAAAGTGGAGCAGCCCCGCGGCCGCCGAGCGGTCGAATGCGCAATCGTTCGTCATCGACCTCTGCGCCGTCCTGAATGTCGACCCACCGCACGCCGCCACCTCGGACGCCGACCGCGACGCCTACGTCTTCGAAAAACCGGTCACAGTCGCGCACGAAGGCCGCCAGCATCCATCGGATTCATCGATCTCTTCAAGCGCGGACACTTCATCCTCGAAGCGAAGCAGGGTTCCGAGGAAAACTCATCGCGCCTCGGCACCGCCAAGCGAGACACACCCGCGTGGCACGTCGCCATGGAGAACGCCCTTCAGGTCACCGCGCGTCGCTCCGTAAACGAGAACTCCCGGAATTTCGGCCACTTCCCCGATCCACCGATCGTCCTCTTCTCGCTCAGTTTCGACAGTGAACTCGTTCATGGCTCGATTGTAAACCAGCCTGCCGACAAACGGCGATCGCCCCGCACTGTCATAACCGCCGATGAGACGAGCGTTTAAACCTCGCGGAAAGGGATGCCGGAATCGGTCACGTCAACGCCCTCATAGCCACGCGAGCGAAGCAAGAGTTCAACGGATTTCCGCGATTGTTGCACCAACTGAGAAGAGCCTACGATTACGGTCTCGACAGGCAGTTTCCTTGGATCACCCACGCCGGTAAAAAAGTCGACGTAGGGCCGAATCATCCCTCGCCGCGGCTCAAAGTGAACGTGTGCAGGATCTTCCAGCCAATGGACAGCTCTCCATTCTTTCTCCTCCGCAAAGCCGGAATGTTTGAAGAAGCACATTTCACGAACAAGCTTCAAAAACAGCTCACCACATACACCCTTTGAGCACTCCAACCTTTGTTTAGTATCGAGCTGGCTAACGTGTGCGACCGCGTCTAAGGCATGATCAATCACTTCTTTAACCTTCGCGGCTTGCTCATTGCGGTCGTAAATGACTCTCCCGACATCTCGCCTAGGGCTGCCCGTCTCGTAAAACAACCTTACAGAATTAAAGCCGACGCAGAAGCGCCCCGATCCATTTCCGTACCCGCGCCACTGGCTGAGCAAATCTGGCTCGGCGCAGAAACAGACCAGGTAGAACTCAATTTCGCCGCCAGTTTTTTCAAGGGTTTTCAAGACAACCTCGAGCACAGTCTTCGCCTCGCCGCTTGCAGAGACAAGACGTTCGGCCAATACGTCTTGCACAACGGCCTCACCATACCGAATCTCCGAAGCATCGTTCAGGTACGCGAAGTTCGACGCGCGAAGGACGCCAGAATCGAGTATTCCGAAGAGACCCGCCGCCGAGGTGTAGTGATATACAGAGCTGGGAAGAAAATCATCTGAACGCCCCGAAATGCGGCGGTAGGCGTGACGAAGGTTGTCGACGATGGTCTTAACAGGTTCTGAGGTCATATTCGATTGGTCCGCGGTGCGACTGCTTCATGGAGAACCACCAGTCAAAAGGCGAGTTGTAGCTAGACGATTCTTCAGACGAAGCTGTAAGAATCATACTCCGGCGGTGCAAGAGGCGCGGACGATCGCTACGCGAAGCGTGGAAGCCTTGTCACCGTAGCGCCCTAAGCTTCGCTGCGGTGAACAGCGTGAAAAGACTCTGCGGCTCGACGTCCAGCGCCTTCGCGATGCGGACGATGTTCACGAGTGCTACGTTGCGCTCAGCGCGCTCGATCTGGCCAATGTAGTTGCGATCGAGGCCGGCCAGTTCCGCGAGCCGTTCCTGCGAGAGGTTCCGCTCCGTTCGGATCTCGCGGAGGCGTTCGCCGAACAACTTCAGGATCTCGTCGCGCATTCGTAACGCATTTGGACTTGCGCGCGACGAACTCTCCACCTACTATAAGTATCTCTTCCGTTCCGATGACAAGTAAAGGAGTCTGCGATGACCACCTCCCCTACCCGAATCCGCGACCTTTTCCTCAATCCTCGTCCCTCTTACTCCCCTGCCGAAGCGGCGGAGGTGGTGGGGATGTCGGTCAAGGAGATTTGGGGAGCGAACGCGGTTGGGGAGTTGGAGGCGGACGAGCGCGGGGACATCGCGTGGGACGAGTTGGTGTCGTTCGCGATGGATTTCTGGGATCAGGCGGAGGTCGAGGCGGCGCTTGGCGGCGATCTGGCGGAGGTGCTGCCGGAGTTGCTGCGGCTCGATGATCTTAACGTTCGCATTCCGCGGATGGAGATCGCGGCGCTGGAGCGGATCGCGGTCCGTGACGGGCGATCGGTCGATGCGGTGCTGGCGCGCGAGCTGCGCGATCTTGTTTCGGCGGAGTCTTCGTGGTTGCGTCGCGAGATTCCGGGGTTTGCCGCGGCACTCAACTGGCCGTAGGAACGGTTCACCCGGCGGAGAGGCGGAGGGAAGCGGGCTGGACCTGCATTTGCTTGCCACGCAACGCAGGAGGAATCCCCCATGCGAATCGCCCTCGCGTCCCTGCTGTGTGCACTTGCGCTTCCGGTCGTTGCCCAGGAGATGGAACAGGTACTTTTGCCGGTCGCTCCTTCCCTCGTCATGTGTGCGTACAACTCGCGGTATGACACGCACCTCGTCGTTTACAACCAGAACTTGCGGAAGGTGAAGGCGGACTGCGCGGGGGATGGGTGCGGGGAGATCGGCGCCGCCCAGGGACGCGAGATGGCGGGCAATGCCGCCTCCATTCCGCTCCCCACCTTCCTCTACATGCCGAAGGCGGACGCGAACGGCGTGCGCATGTCGCTCATCGTGGAAAGCGGCGATCGCGACAATGTGGAAGACCGTTCGTTTACCGAGCTGCCGATCGTGCGCGCATCCGATTTCGTAGACCACAAAATGAGCTTCGTCGGCGTGCGCATGGATCCCGGCTTCCGGCAGACGGTGCGCATCTTCGGGCTGGACGGCACCACCTACGGAACGGTCCAGGTGCGCGCGTACGACCTGGTCACCGAGGAGCTGGTGTATGACGAGACGATGTGGCTGTGGCCGATGAGCGACGAGCGCAACGAGCAGGGCCAGGCGCTGCGGCCGTCGTTCAGCATGGAGTGCGATCTGTCGTCCGATATCCCGGCCAACGGCCATCACATCCGTCTCGAGATCGAGCCGATCAGCGAGGGGCTGAAGTTCTGGGCGTTCGTCTCGGTGACGAACAACAAGACGCAGCACTTCTACACGATCGTGCCGCGGTAGGGCGGTCTCGCGGTCTCGAAGTTACGCGGTCTCGCGGCGGCGAGCATCGGCATTTGCTCGCCGCGAGACCGCGCGACCCCGACCTACGGCACGCCGCGTTAGCGGCTTCCGACGATAGCCAGGGGTGCGGCAAAGCGCGCACCCCTGGGAAGAGGAGGCGTCAGAGGATTGTGCCGCGTCAGCGGCACCGGACGCGCGGCAGCTCCTGTGCCGCTGACGCGGCACAAAGCCTCTTTTCCAGGGGTGCGCGCTTCGCCGCACCCCTGGCTATCGTCCATTGCCGCTACGCGGCGTGTCGTCACGAACGCCGCACTCTCGCTCGCGCGGTACGCGGGGCGGGAGCGCTCGCGGCGCGGGCAGCATCGCGCGGCGAGCCGCCCCATTGGCGGCTCCAGGCGCGGCGCAGCTGGACGTCGGATCCGAATCCGGCCACGGCGGCGGCGCGCGTGACGGTGGCGCCGTATTCGAGCGACTGCCGCGCGCGCTCCAGCCGGATCAATCGCAGGTAGTGCAGCGGCGAGATGCCGGCGTTGTCGATGAACAGCCGCAACAGATGACGCTCGGCGGCGTTGCCGATCTGCGCCAGCGCCGCCATATCCCAATCGCGCTCCGGCTCGGACACGATGGCGTCCTGTACGCGGTGCACGGTCGGATGAAGATGCCGGCGGTGCATGTGAAACGGCGACAACTCTGTGTCGCGCGGAGAACGCCGCAGGTAGACCACCATGTCCTCCGCCACCTCGGCCGCCAACCCTTCCCCGCACTCCTCGGCGATGAGATGCAGCGCGACGTCGATGCCGGCCGTGATTCCGGCGCTCGACGCGACCGGGCCGTCGACGACGAAGACGCGATTTTCGACAACCTCCGCCTGCGGCGCGAGCCCGCGTAGCATCTGCAGGAGCTCGTGATGCGTGGTGCAGCGGCGCGCGCCGAGGAGGCCGGCGCGCGCGGCGAGGAGCGTGCCGGAGCAGATCGTCACCAGGCGATGCGGCGTATCCGCGTCGAGAAACGCATCGCGCAGGCGGTCGCGCAGCCAGCGCGCGGTCGATGCGATCTCCGGCGTGACGTCGACGACGTGCGCGGTTGGCTGCCCGACCACGACGATCCACGTCGGCGCGTCGAGCTTCTCGGGCAAGGCAATGAGGTTGCCGAGCGAAAGTCCGACCGACGTCTCCAGCGTCGCCGACGGCGCGGCGAAGGCAAGCCGAAAGCGCGGAGGCAGTCCGCGAAGCTCGCGATGCTGATTGGCGAGACGAAACGCTTCCGCGGGGCCGGCGATGTCGAGCAGCAGCGAGTGCGGCACGATGACGAAGAGAACGTCGATGAGCTGGGCGCGCGTGTTCATGCGTCACGAGATTTACCACAGAGACACAGAGGACACGGAGACGTCTCTGTGAGTCTCTGTGATCTCTGCGCCTCCGCGGTGGCTTTGTCCGAAAGTGATTGAAAGATGTCGGGCTGCGCGGCGACACGAGAGCGAACCGTTCGTATCTTCAATTCATGAACTCCCACAACAAACTCGATGGACACGTTCTCGCCGTCTCGCTCCCCATCGTCATGGCCGCGGCGCTGGCGTGGTGGCATGTGTCCTCACCCGCCGCACAAGCGGTCCGGACGCCGTCGCGAATCGACAGCATGGTCGACGCGAGCGTCGTCCCCGGCGACGATTTCTTCGCCTACGCGAACGGCGCATGGCTGAAGACCGCTGCGATTCCATCCGACAAACAGCGATGGGGAGCGCGCGACGAGCTGGAGGCGCAGGCCCGCCGCCGCATCGCGGAACTGCTCGACAACGCCGCGGCCGCACCGGCCGGCTCGGCGGCGCACAAGGTGGCGGATTTTCGCGCCGCGTATCTGAACGAGGCTGCCATCGAGGCAAAGGGGCTCGCGCCGCTCAAGCCTCTGATGAACGACATCGCAAAACTGTCGGACAAGACGGACCTCGCGCGCCTCCTCGGCCGCGGAATGCGCGCCGACGTCGATCCGCTCGGCTTCGGCATCTACGACTCGTCCAGCGTGCTCGGGCTCGCGGCCGGGCAGAGCATCCACGGCGAGAAGACGAACGCCGCGTTCCTCGTGCAGGGAGGACTCGGCCTGGATCGCGAGGACTACGCCGACGCCGCGAAGGTGACTCTTCGCGAGCGGTATCGCGAACACATCGCGAAGATGCTCACGCTGGCCGGCTTCGATCGCGCGGACGAGCGCGCGAGCGCGGTGCTCGCGCTGGAGACGGCGATCGCGCAGAGCCACGCGACGGCCGAGGCGTCGGGAAACGATCGCAATGCGGACAACGTGTGGACGAGAGCGGACTTCGCGAAACGCGCTCTGGGGATGGACTGGGCCGTCTTCTTCGCTGGCGCGGGGCTGGCCAGGCAGGGAGAGCTTGTGGTCTGGCAGCCGACCGCGGCGACCGGGCTCGCGGCGATCGTCGCATCGCAGCCGCTGGAGAGTTGGAAGGACTATCTGCGCTTCCACACCATCCACGATTTCGCCGACGTGCTGCCGCACGCATTCGCCGAGGAGGCGACGATGGGGCCGCAACTGTCGCGTGCCGATCGCGCGCTCGCCGCGACGCAATCGGCGATGAGCGACGCCATCGGACGGATGTACGTGAAACGCTACTTCTCCGCGCAGCAGAAGGCGCGCCTGGAGCGAATCTCCGACAACGTCCGCGCCGCGCTCATCAAACGCGTCGAAGGCGCCACGTTTCTGTCGCCGGAGAGCAAAGCGACCGCGCTGGTGAAGCTGAAGACGCTGTACGTCGGACTCGGATATCCCGATCGCTGGGAGGACTACTCCTCGCTGACGATCGATCCGAACGATCCGGCCGGCAATCTGCAGCGCGTCGCCGCCCGCGCGTATCGCAACACCGTCGCCCGTCTCGGCCAACCCGTCGACCTGAAGTTCTGGGCGATGCCGCCGCAACGGGTCGGCGCGCTGCTCGTCTTCCAGCAGAACTCCTACGTGATGTCAGCCGCGCTGCTGGAGCCGCCGAAATACGATCACGCGTCGTCAGACGCCGCCGCGTACGGCTCCGTCGGTGCGCTGATCGGCCATGACATGACGCACTACATCGACGTCCTCGGCGCGGACTACGACACGGAGTACCGGATGCGCCGCTGGTGGACCGCCGACGATTTGCAGCGCTTCGAGGCGCTGGCGCAACCGCTCGTCGATCAGTTCTCCGCGTACCAGCCGTTCCCCGGCGTAGCCATCAACGGCAAGCTGACGCTCACCGAGAACATCGCCGATCTGCGCGGCCTCATCGCCGCGTTCGACGCCTATCGCAAAACGCTCGGCGATCGCGCGAAAGACGCGCAGTACGTGCGAGCACAGGACCGCGAATTCTTCGTCGCCTACGCGCAAACGCAGCGGCGAAAGATCAGCGAAGCGGGCCTGCGGAAACAAGCGGCGACGAGCGATCACGCGCCGGAGGAGTACCGCGCCGACACGGTCCGCAATCTCGATGCGTGGTACGACGCGTTCGACGTTCGCCCCGGCCAGCGCCTGTACCTCGAACCGTCGGCGCGCGTGCGGGTCTGGTAATGCGAGTCACCGTCTGCGAGCTCCCGCACGAGCCTTCCACGCTGGCCGCTGCATGGTCGAAACTCTGCGAGCACACGCAGCGCGAACGATCCGAGCTGGTACTGTTGCCGGAGTTCGCGATGGTCGATCCGGTGTGGCAGGACGAAATTTTCGGCGCTGCTCGATGGGCTGCCACGCAGTCGCTCAGCGAACGCTGGCAGGATCGCCTCGGCGAACTGCACGCCGCACATGTCGTCAGCACCCGCCCCGTCACCATCGACGGCCGCCCGTTCAATCAGGGCTTCCTCCGGACCGCCGCCGGCCTGACGCCGTTGCGCCGGAAGTACTACCTGCCCGACGAACCAGGCAACTGGGAGTCGCGCTGGTTCGACCGCGGCGACTCCGATTTTCCCAACTACCAAGCCGGCGCATGCTCCTTCGCCCTCAACATCTGCAGCGAACTGTGGGCACTGGAAACCTACGCCGCCTACGCCGCGCGTGGCGTGCAGGTCATCCTCTCCCCCCGCGCCACCGAGGCCGCGACGACGGCCAAATGGCTGTCCCTCGGCGTGGTAGCCGCCGCGCGCTCCGGCGCCTTCAGCGTCTCCTCGAACCGCGTCGATCCGACCGGGGCGTGCGGCGGGGTGGGATGGATCATCGATCCGTCGGGGATCATCCTCGCGCAGACGAGCGCCGAGGCTCCATTCGCGACGGTGGATATCGACCTCTCCGCCGCGGCACGAGATGATTACCCGCGATATGTCTTCAGCCGGCAACGGCAGCCCGCAGGGATGGGGGTCTGGTAGGTCCACCAGCCAGGAAGTCCTCCTGTGCGATCATCGTTGCTGTCCGCCAGAGGAGACGCGATGGAAGGCATCCAGTTCGTTACCGACGATAAGGGTAAGAAAGTAGCCGTACAGATCGATCTGAAACGCTACGGCAAGTTGTGGGAAGACATCCACGATCAGCTTGTGGCAGATTCGCGGGCACACGAAAAAAGCGTCTCGTTTGACGTTGTGAAACACCGCCTCGAACGACGTAAGCGCCAAGCTCGTGCCTGAGTATCGCCTCCTCATCAAGCCGTCCGCGGCGAAGGAGCTCGATAAGCTGCCTGTCAGCGTTGCCACGCGAATCGTGGCGAAGATCGATTCGTTGGCCCAGATACCGCGGCACACGGCGTCAAGAAACTGGAGGGAGAGCCAACGCGCTGGCGGATTCGTGTTGGCGACTGGCGCGTCATCTTCGCGATCGATGCCGGCCAACGTATGGTGGATATCATCCATCACCGCAGCAAAGCGTACGAATGAGTGGGTAGGAGTACCCGTTGCTGTGCGCTTACGCGCCCTCAAAGCCGATTCGCAACTGAGCGGCGATCGCGGCGAGCCGCTTATCGCGAGTCCAGAGTTGTGCGCCGTCAGTCAACGTCACCGAAGCGAGCAGGTGGACGTCGATATAGCCGATGCCCTTCCCCATCAGATGGTGACGTTCGATGAAGTGGAGTGTTTCAGCGTCACTTGCGATCACGCTCGACGGCAGCATTGACAGGAGGCCAAGAATCTCTCGCCGCCGCGCGATCTCTCCGCAAGCAACCTCGCCAACGATCAACGGATGAATCAAGACATCTTCGGCTTCCAGAGCTTCGGCAAGAAACGCGACCGGTCTGTGGAGATGGTCAATCCACACCGAGGTGTCGACGAGGATCAAGACGGACGGCGTCTCCTCGGCGCTTTCGCTTTGGGATCGCTTCCGCCCAGCTTGGCGAGGCGCCGGGCGCCTTCCCGAGCGATCAGAGCGCGAAGGCCGTCGTGGATCAGCGCTGTACGCTCCTGCGTCCCGGTCATTCGCTGGGCTTCGGCGATCAAGTCATCATCAAGGTTAATCGTCGTGCGCATTTTCAGCACCTCGTGCGATGTACGTTTCGCACATCACATGATGCATCAAACGACGCTATCGTCCCTGAAAATTCGCGGCTCTCTTCTCCAGAAACGCGCGCATGCCTTCCTTGGTGTCGTCGCTGGCGCAGAGGAGGCCGAAGAGGGTGGCTTCGAGGAACTGGCCTTCTTCGAAGGGCATCTCGAGGCCGTTGTTGACGGCTTCGATGGCGGCTCGGATGGCCAGCGGTCCGCGCGAGGCGATTTTTTTCGCCATCTCTTCGCAGGTGGTCATCAGCTGATCGGCGGGGACGACGCGGTTGACGAGGCCGATCTTTTCGGCGTCGGCGGCGTTGATGCGGTCGCCGGTGCAGATCAGTTCGAGGGCTTTGCCCTTCCCTACCAGACGGGCCATGCGTTGCGTGCCGCCGTAGCCGGGGATGATGCCGAGCGTCACTTCGGGCAAACCGATCTGGGCTTTCTCCGACGCGATTCGGATGTGGCAGGCCAACGCCAATTCGCAGCCGCCGCCGAGGGCGAAGCCGTTGATCGCGGCGATCACGATCTTGGGGAAGCGTTCGATGAAGGAGAGGATGAACTGGCCGCGTTCAGACGTCTCCTTGCCGGTGATGGGAGTCTTCTGCGCGAGCTCGTTGATGTCGGCGCCGGCGACGAATGCTTTTTCGCCGCCGCCGGTGAGGATGACGGCTTTGACGTTTGCGTCATCCCTTCCCTCGGCGAAAACTTTGTAGAGCTCTTCGACGGTCTGCGCGTTCAGCGCATTGAGGACTTTGGGACGGTCGATGGTGACGTAGAGGATGCCGTCGCGGATTTCTGATTTGACGTTTTCCATGGGGAGTTCCTTTATCCGCAGATTACGCAGATGGGACGCAGATTTACCTGGCTTTATCAAAAGGAACTGGCGTGCCGCTCGCGTAGTCGTAAAAACCACTGCCCGTTTTGTTGCGTCCAAGCCGGCCGGCGAGGACCATTTTTCGGAGGAGCGGCGGGGCGGCGAATCGCTTTTCCTGGTACTCGGCGAACATCACCTCGGTGATGAAATACGTGGTGTCGAGACCGACGAAATCGAGGAGGGTGAACGGTCCCATCGGGTAGCCGCAGCCGAGCATCATCGCTTTGTCGATGTCCTCGATTGAGCCGACGCCTTCTTCGTACGCGCGAATGGCATCGAGGATGTACGGGACGAGCAGGCGGTTGACGATGAAGCCGGAGTTGTCGCGCGCGGCCACGGCTTCCTTGCCGAGGGATTTGGCGAAGGCGAAGGCGCGATCGAACGATTCGTCGCTGGTGAGAATCGTGCGCACGACTTCGACAAGCTTCATCAGCGGGACCGGATTGAAGAAATGCAGGCCGACGAACTGCTTCGGCCGCGCGGTAGCCATCGACAGCTCGGTGATCGTGAGCGACGAGGTGTTGGAGGCGAAGAGTGCGTCCTTCTTCACGATTTTATCGAGCGCGGCGTAGGTCTCTTTCTTCAGCTCCGCATTTTCGATGATCGCTTCGATGACGATGTCGCAGTCGGCGAGGTCGTCGAGGTTCGTCGTCCCCTTCAGACGCGACATGCAAGCGTCCTTGTCGGCGGCCTGCAGCTTGCCTTTCTCCACGAACTTGCCGAGGGACTTGTCGATGCCGGCGAGACCTTTGTCGAGAAACTTCTGCTCCACTTCGCGCACGACGGTTTCGTAGCCCGCCTGCGCGGCAATCTGAGCGATCCCCGAGCCCATGAGGCCGCAGCCGAGGACGCCCACTTTTTTGATGTCAGACATGTGTACTTCTCCTTTTTGGCGCGCGCATTCTAGTTGAACCACAGAGACACAGAGAACACGGAGGGATTTCTCGGTGTCCTCTGCGCCTCTGTGGTGAAATCGATCTCGCAATGGCCAAACTGAGACCTCAAGTCGTTCTCCTTGGCCTTACCTCCCTGCTGAACGACACCGCCAGCGAGATGATCTATCCGCTGCTGCCGGTCTTCCTCACCTCGGTTCTCGGCGCGACGCCGGTAACGATCGGCGTCATCGAAGGGGCGGCGGACGGGCTGGCGTCGATCCTCAAATACTTCGCGGGATCGATCTCGGACAAGCTGCCGCGCCGCAAGCCGTTCGTAGTGATCGGATACGGATTAGCGGCGGCGTCGCGCGCGCTGATCTCGATCGCCGGACGCTGGCCGACGGTGCTGACGGCGCGGCTGATCGACCGGACGGGAAAGGGAATCCGCTCCGCGCCGCGCGACGCGATCATCGCCGACGTCACGCCCGCCGCCGACCGGGGCCGGGCCTTCGGTTTTCAGCGCGCACTCGACCACACCGGCGCGGTGGCCGGTCCGCTCCTGGCGCTGCTGTTTCTGAACGTGATCCACGTCTCGATGCGGACGCTGTTCATGATCGCGGTGATCCCCGGCGCGATTGCGGTGATCATGCTCATTCTTTTTCTTCGCGAAGAGCCGCACACGCCGAAACTCAGCAACCTAGCAACTCAGCAACTCAGCAACCCACTCCCCCGCAACTTCTGGCTGGCCATCACCGCGGTCGCGCTCTTCTCGCTGGCCAATTCGAGCGATGCGTTTCTGATTCTGCAGGCGCATGCGGCGGGGGTGTCGACGCTGATGCTGCCGGCGTTGTGGGCAGCGCATCACGTGATCAAGTCGCTCTTCTCAACGCGGGCGGGCGCGCTATCGGATCGCATCGACCGGCGGCTGCTGCTGATCGGCGGGTGGACGTCGTACGCGATCATCTACGCGGTGTTCCCCTTCGCGCATTCGCTGACGTTCTTCGTCGTGCTGTTCGTGCTGTACGCGATCCCGTTCACGCTGTCGGAGGGAGCGGAGCGGGCGTGGATCAGCGATCTCGTTCCCGCCGACGCGCGCGGTCGCAGCTTCGGGATCTACTACCTCGCGAATGGATTGTGCGTGCTCGCGGGAACGGTGCTGTTCGGCGAGATCTACCAGCACGTCGGTGCGCACTCGGCGTTCTTTACGGGAGCGGGGCTGGCGGTTCTGGCGGCGGGAGCGGTGCTGGTGGTGCCGCGGAGACGTTCATCCGCAGATTACGCAGATCAAAACAGATAGAAGCAATCTGTGTTCATCTGCGTCATCTGCGGATAACGCTTTACGTCCACTCCTCCCGCCCGGTCCTTCCTTTCCCCGGCGTCCGGCCTTGCTTGCGGCGCTCGGAATCGGGGATGAAGACTTCGCGATGCGGGCGGGTCTGCTCGAGTTTCTCCACAAAGCGGATCGCTTCATCGATCACGTCGTCGAAAGTCGCGGCGGGTGGGATGGCGTTCTGGCGCAGGCGGGCGATATGTCCGCGGAACGCTTCCGCTTTGCGATGCGCTTCGGCGACGCGGGCGGCGGTGGCGGCGTCTTTCTGCCCGAGGGCGTCCATGTGGCGCTGCAGCTCGGGGACGCGCTCGATGTGGCTGCAATAGAGAATGATGTCGCTGCCGGCCATGAGCGCGCGCTCGGCGAGCGATTCGTAGGAGCCGAGGTCGGAAACGGCGTGCATCTCCATATCGTCGGAGACGGCGAGGCCGTTGAAGCCGATCGCGTCGAGAAGATCGCGGGTCAGGCGGCGGCTCAGCGTGGCGGGCGTATCGGGATCGTCGATCTGCGGATACGTGCCGTGGCCGATCATGATGGCGCCGGCTTCATTGCCCAGCTTCGCGAACGGAACGAGATCGCGCGCCAGGAGCTGCTCGCGTGAAAGGTCCATCACTGTTGCGCCGTAGTGCGGATCGCCGGATCCGAGGCCGATGCCGGGGAAGTGCTTGAGGCAGGCGGCAGTGCCGGTCTCGTGCAGGCCGCGGATGAAGGCGCCGGCCAGATTAACGACGGAATCGGGATCGCTGCCGAAGGTGCGGCGCTCGAGACCTTTGGGCGGAGCGTCGCCGCGGATGTCGACGACCGGCGCGAGATCGATCTCGATATCGAAGTAGCGCAGCGCCATGCCGATGACGCGTCCGCTCCACTGCGACATCTCCGCGGGATCGGCCCCTTCTTCGAACGCCTGTACGCTGGGAAGTCCGGGGATGAGATGGCGCAGGCGGTCGACGCGGCCACCCTCTTCGTCGATCATGAAAATCGTATCGGGAGCGAGCGACTTGATTTCCGCGGTGAGCTCGCGAAACTCGTCGGCTTCCCCGACGTTGCGTCCGAAGAGGACGACGGCGTAAGGCGTGTTCTCGCGCAGGATGCGGCGCTCGAGATCCGTCAGCGATTTGCCGGTGATGCCGATGCCGAGCAGGTCAGTAGCCATTGTTCGGATCGTAGCATTGCGCGCTGCGCGCGCGTTGTCGGTTTTCGGTTGGTTGCGCGTGACGAGAGATAGAGAAGCCGGACGACGGCCACAGCCGACGCTTCGCGCGTTGTCGCCGCGTTAGCGGCAATGGAGGATAGCCAGGGGTTGAGCGAAGCGATACCCCTGGACCTTGCACGCGTTGCGAGTTGTGCCGCGTCAGCGGCACTGGAGAGATTTTTCCATTGCCGCTGACGCGGCAAAATTCAAGCGTGCTCGTTTTCCAGGGGTGCGCGCTTCGCCGCACCCCTGGCTATCCTCCGCTGCCGCTAACGCGGCGAGAGGCATCACCATCCGCAGCCAACTCATGGACAACGCGCGAAGCGCAATCAACCGACAACCGACAACGGGCGTGCAGCGCGCAGCTTCACAATTTCGACTTCAATCTCGCCATCTCATTCAGTGCTTCGATCGGCGTCATCGACTCGACGTCGAGGGCGCGCAGGGCGTTAATGACGTCGAGCTCGCGCGGATCGCCGCCGAAAAGGCCGAGCTGGCGGACGGGGGGGAAGCCGGTGCGGCGCTGCGTTTCGGCGACGACGTCGCGCTCCTTGCGTTCGAGCGTGATCAGGATTTCGCGGGCGCGATCGATGATCGTGCGCGGGATGCCGGCGAGTTTGGCCACCTGGATGCCGTAGCTTTTGTCCGCCGCGCCCTCGACCACTTTGCGCAGGAAGATGATCTGCTCGTTCCACTCCTTCACCGCCACGCTGTAGTTGGCCACGCGCGGCTTCGTCTTCGCCAGGTCGGTGACCTCGTGGTAGTGCGTGGCGAAGAGGGTGATGCCGCCGCGCGACGGATTGTCGTGCAGGTATTCGATGATGGCCCAGGCCAGCGAGAGGCCGTCGAAGGTGGCGGTGCCGCGGCCGACTTCGTCGAGGATGATCAGCGAGCGGCCGGTGGCGTTGTTGAGGATGTTCGCGGTCTCGTGCATCTCCACCATGAACGTCGACTCGCCGCGCGCGAGCTGATCGGACGCACCGACGCGGGTGAAGATGCGATCGAAGATACCGAGCCGCGCTTTGGCGGCCGGAACGAAGCTGCCGATCTGATTGAGCAGAACGATCAGCGCGACCTGGCGCAGGTAGGTCGACTTACCGCCCATGTTCGGGCCGGTGATGATCTGGATTCCGTTGCGGTCGCGATCGACGTCGGTGTGATTGGGGATGAAGCGATCGGAGGCGATGACTTCGATGACCGGATGCCTTCCGTCTTCAATACAAATCTCGGCGACCTCGGACAACGACGCCCGCACATAACGATGCCGTACCGCGATGGTGGCGAGCGATGAAAGCGCATCGACCTGACCGACGGCGCGCGCCGTCGCCAGAATCGCGCCGCTCATCTTCGCAACGCCGTCCAACAAATCCTCATAAAGCCGCGTCTCGATGATGATCGCCTTCCCCTCGGCGCCGACGATCTTTTCTTCCAACACTTTCAAATCAGGAGTGATGAACCGCTCCGCATTGACCAGCGTCTGCTTGCGGATGTAGTCGTCCGGCACTTTGGCCAGGTTCGATTTCGAGACCTCGATGTAGTAGCCGAAGACGGAGTTGAAGCGGACTTTGAGCGAGCCGATGCCGGTGCGCTCGCGCTCGCGCGTTTCGATTTCGATGAGGATCGTTTTCGAATCGTGAGCGATGGCGCGCAGCTCGTCGAGCTCGCGGTCGACGCCCGGCTTGATCGCGCCACCGTCGCGGAGGTTGAGCGGCGGATTGTCGGCCAGCGTTGCGGCGATGCGGTCGACGACCGGCTGCACCGGATCGAGCGAATCGCGCAGGCGCTTGAGCAACGGACCGTTGAGAGCGGACATCGACGCGCGCAGGTCGTCGACCATCAGCAGCGAATCGGCCAGCGTGAGGCACTCGCGCGGCGTGGCGCTGCGCAGCGTGACGCGCGAGGCGAGCCGTTCGAGATCGGCGATCTTCGAAAGGCGTTGAGTCATCACTTCGAGGATGGCGCGCGATCGCGTCAGTTCGTCGACGGCATCGTGACGGTCGAAGATGGCGTCGCGCGATTTCAGCGGACGCGTAATCCACGTGCGCAGCGTGCGCGCGCCCATGGCCGAGCGCGTGGCGTTGACCACGCTCCAGAGCGATGCGCGCGGGCGGGTGGCGTCGCGCGAATCGAGGATTTCCAGATTGCCAAGCGTGGCGGCATCGAGTTGAAGAAAGTCCGCTTCGTTGTCGACGCGCAGCGAGAGAACGTGATCGAGCGGACGCTTGTGACTCGCGCTCGCGTATCGCAACGCCGCGCCGGCCGCACCGATGCGCGCGTCCTCCCCTTCCAATCCAAATCCACGCAGCGACTGCGTGCCGAAATGCTTGCAGAGATAGTCGTGCGCGCCGGCGATTTCGAAGAGCGACGGCTCGACGGGACTGGACGGAATCTCGAGATGAAACCCGGCCTCGCGCGGAAAGATCGCCTCGCGCGGCGCGAAGCGGGCGATGTCGTCGGCAAGGCGCGGATCGTCAGCGCTGACGTACGTCGTGACGAAAAAGTCGCCGGTGGAAACGTCGAGGTAGGCGGCGCCGATTACGCTGGCCGCGAACAGCGCCACGAGATAACAACTCTCCCTTTCGACGATGAAACTCTCCGTCGCCGTTCCCGGCGTGACGATCCTCACGATCTCGCGCTTGACCAGCCCCTTGGCCGTGGCCGGATCTTCGGTCTGGTCGCAGATAGCGACGCTGAGTCCCTGGCGCACCAGCTTTGCGATGTAGCCGTCGGCGGAGTGATACGGCACGCCGCACATCGGCGACTCGTTCTCCTGCCCCTTGTTGCGCGACGTGAGGACGAGATCGAGCAGCGGCGCGGCCTTCTGCGCATCTTCAAAAAACATCTCGTAGAAGTCGCCCATCCGGAAGAAGAGGATGGCGTCCGGCGCCTGGCGCTTGATCTCGAAGTACTGCTCGAGCATCGGGGTGAGCTTCATGGGGGCCGGATTATGACTTGTTCACGCGGAGGCGCGGAGAGGTGGAGGAAAGACGAATGTTGAATGTTCAATGTTGAATGTTCAATGTTGAATGGTGAATGAGAAGAGACCGAGGCCCGCAAGGCGCAGCTCATTCAACATTGAACATTCAACATTCACCATTCCGGTTTCCGAATGGCAAGCAGATGCCCGTCGATCGCATCGAGCTCGACGACGATCGCGTCGCGTAATCCCGTGTGCGGCACGCGATCGCACAGCACGATCCAGCGATTCCCCTCTCCTGCTACGTGAACCGCTTCGTATCCTGGCCGATGAAGGATGGCCAGCGCGCGGACGGCGGCATCGTTGCTCAGGATGCGGCCGGGACGGCGCGAGGGATCTTCGCGATTGCGCATCGCGAAAAAGAGCGCGGCGCAGATCAGAATCCACACCGGGTAGAGCAGCCAGTAGCGTCGCCGCATCGCGGTTATCATAGCGGGCCGATGACGCGCGCCGAGATCGAAGAGAAACTCATCGCCATCGTTCGAAAGGAGAAGGACGTCCCGGACGACAAGGTGTCGCTGGAGACGCCGCTGGCGGACGCCGGAATCGACTCGCTCGACGCGCTGACCATCCTCTTCGCCATCGAGGAGGAGTTTCATATCTCGATTCCGGATGACCGCGCGCGTTCGATGAAGACCTTCGGCGACATGGTCGACAGCATCGAGGCTCTTCTCCAGTCGTAGCAGCCCGGACCATTGCTGGTCTCAGATTTGCTACTCTCGCGGCGAACACCGAGGAGGCTTCTTGATCGTCGAAAAAAAGCACACCGAGAACTTCACGATTCTTTATGTGGAAGGTCTCATCAAGCTCGGCGAGAGCGCCGAGTTCTTCTCCGCCGCGCTGGAGAACGTGCTGAAGAATGAAAGCACCAACGTGATCGTCGATTTCACAAAAATCGACTACATCGACTCCACCGGCATCGGCGAGCTGGTCGGCTACCTCGGCAAGTTCACAACGCAGAACCGGAAGCTGATTCTGGTCAACCCCTCGGAGCGGATTCTGAAGCTGCTCAAGCTGGCCAAGCTGGACGCGGTTTTCAAAATCTACAGCTCGGAGGATGAGGCGATCGCCGCCGAGAGCGGCGGCGCGACGAAAACTGCGTAGCTGCGCTTCGCGTTGTCGGTTTTCGGTTGATTGCGCCGCGGGCGCGTTGTCGACACATTCGCAACTCCACAACCGACATCGCGCACGCTGAGTAGCCGGAAAGCTCCGCCGTTCCCCTTACACTGGCGGCGTGCAAATCCTCACCCGCGTCTATCGCGGCGATCAGGTCGAGTCGTTTCATACCGGTTCGATCGTCGTGGTCGACTCCCTCGGGCGGCTGCTCGCGTATGCGGGCGAACCGGGATTGCGCAGTTGTCTCCGCTCGGCGGCCAAGCCGTTTCAGGCCATTCCGCTGCTCGAATACGGCGGGATCGACGAGTACGATCTGTCGGGCGAAGAGATCGCGTTGACGTGCGGATCGCATGGCGGCGAACCGCTCCATGTCGCCACCGCGGCAGCGCTGCTGCGCAAAGGCGAGTTCGACGAGTCGGACCTCCTCTGCGGCGCGCACGTGCCGTACGACGAGAAGGCGGCGGCGGAGTTGCGCGCGTCGGGCGAAGAGCCGTCGCCGCTGCACAACAACTGTTCCGGCAAGCACGCCGGCATGCTGCTGGCCACGCAGGTGATGGACATCCCCTCGGCCGATTACATCGACTCCGATCATCCGCTGCAGGAGACGATGCGCTCCACGCTGGCCGATTTCGCCGATCTCGATCCGGAAGAGATTCCGATCGCCGTCGACGGCTGCGGCGTCCCCGCGTTCTTCCTTTCGCTGCAGCGCACCGCGTTCGCGTATGCGAGGCTGATGGCCAGCAGCGAATCGGGAACGGCGGGCGCGCTGGAACGCTACGCCGGGAGCGCCGCGCAGATCGTGCAGTCGATGACGTCGTTTCCGCGCTACGTCGCGGGCGCGTGGAGCATGACCGCCCCGCTGATGGAAGCGTTCGGCGGCGAGCTGCTGGCGAAAGAAGGAGCGGAAGGCTTCTACGCGATGGCGTTGGCGCCGTCGCTGGTGGGGGCGTTGACCGGACGGCTGCGCGTCGCGGATGATGTCGCCGTCGGCATCGCGCTCAAGATCCATGACGGCTCGATGACGCGCGGGCGCAATCCGGTGATCCTGAAAACCCTCGAAGTCCTCGGCGCCGACATTTCCTCGGCTCCGGAGTTGCAGCCCTTTCGGCGGCCACAGGTCACGAACGTAGTCGGAAAAGTCGTCGGCGAAGTTCGCGCCGAGGTCGAACTGGAGGTTTTATGAAAGCAGAACGCAGAACGCAGAAAGCAGAAATGCTCCGCCAATCGATGCACGTGCGACATTCGCGATCATTTCTGCTTTCTGCTTTCTGCCTTCTGCTTTTGGTTTCCTCCTGCCGCACCGTCGGCGTTTCGAAAACCACCGGCGGCTTTGCCGAGATCGCGCCGACAGTCGCGGCGGAGATGATTCTCGACAGCCAGCAGATCGTCGTCATCGACATCCGTCCGTCGTCCGCGTATCGCGGCCCCGAGGGACATATCGCCGGGGCGATCAACGCGCCGTTCGAAACGATCGAGATGCGGCTTCCGGAGCTGCTGCCGTATCAGAATCAGACCGTGCTCGTGTACGGCGAAACGTCGGAGGACGGCGCCGTCGCGGCGCAGCTGCTCACCGTGGCCGGCTTCCGCAACGTCGTACACGTCAACGGCGGCATCAAGGAATGGATTGAACGCGGCTACCGCACTGTTAACGCGCAGTGATTCTCAATTCGGCCTGTAGGAAATCGACTATGAAACGAGTATTTCTGGCCAGCATCCTGGCCCTCTTCCCTCTCTGTGCCATGGCGCAGCGGGCATCACTCAACGCGCAGCTCACCGACTTCGCGTCGCGATCGCTGGCGAAATGTCCTGAGCAGAAAATCAGCGTGGCTCCCGTCGGGCAGATCGGCCCGAAGGGATTCACCATCTACAACCTGACGCAGGAGTCGTCGGACCAGAGCTGCCAGCGCAAAACGTACCTGCTGCACTCGCCGATCTCCGGACAGATCCTGATCGGAACGATCTTCACGCTCGAGCAGGACGCGCGGCCGGTGACGATGCGCATCGCCGAAGTGGCCGGAAACGCGCTCAAGGAACCGGTCGTGGCCACGGTCGCCCCGTTCCCGATGCCCGACGGCATCCGCTCGGTCTCGATCGCCACGCAGAAGACCACCGGCTTCACCTACCACGGCTACCTCGACGCCTCGAACAACTATCTGATCGTCGGCACGCGCGGCAATCTGAACGTCGATCCGGGCAAGACGTTGATCGAAGCGATCGGTCTCACCGGCGCGACGCGGCGCGGCAATCCGAAGTCGAAAGTGCAGATCATCGAGCTCTCCGACTTCGAGTGCCCCACCTGCGCGAAGGCGCACAAGAAGGTGGAGCCGATCATCGCGAAGAATCTGGACAAGGTCGACTACTACCGCCTCGATCTTCCGCTCTTCGAACATCACGAGTGGGCTCTCGCCGCGGCCCTTGGCGCGCGCGCTCTGTCGAAGGTGGCGCCGTCAAAGTACTGGAACTACGTGAACTTCGTGTTCGAGAACCAGGAGACGATCGGCAAGCAGTCGTTCGACAAGGTCCTGCAGAATTTCGCCGAGGACAACGACGTGAACTGGAAAGCGCTGGAGAAAATCTACAAGTCGCCGGCGGAGAAGAAGGCGCTGATCGAACAAGTCAGCCGCGCCTTCGACAACGGCGTGCTGTCGACCCCGACGTACATCATCAACGGTCAGGTGCTGGGTTTCGGTCCCGAGGGCACGTTCACGATCAACGCGATCAAGAGCGCGCTGGGCGTGAAGTAGTTCTCCAAGTTCATCCTGAGACGCCGAAGGCCGGCGAAGGATCTGGCAACTCGAAACGCAGGCGTATCCAGTCGCCAGATCCTTCGTCGCTGCGCTCCTCAGGATGAACTGGGAACGAGCGAGAAACTAAAACCCGATCGACACCTTCGCCGCGTAGCTCCTCACCTCGGCTTGCGTCGCTTCGACGACCAGCTTCGGCACGAGCAGCGAGAGGCGGACGCCGACGGTGTAGCGATTCAGGCTGCTCTTGTCGCTCAGCGTGAACGGGGTCGGCGCGTGAACGCCGGCGCGCACCGCGCCACGGGCGTCGATGCGCATGCGGCCTATGGCGGCGTACGGCGTGATTGGACCGAAGCCTTTGCTGAGGAACACCTCGGCGCCGTACGTCTTCTCGCGAAAGTCCTCGACGCCGGTGAGCGTCGAATACGACAGCCGCAGCGCCAGCTCCGGTTTCACCAGACCGCCGCGAAGCAGAGGCGTATCGAGCGCGCCGCCCCACGTCTTGATGCCGCTGTCGGAGATCTTCGCGTATGTTCCGGAGATCGTGCCGAAGCCGAACCCCTTCGACGCGACGAGCCGCGGCACGCCGATGTAGCCGTGCGTGCTGAAGCTGTTGTTCTGCGGGACGGCGGCGCGCCAGTACCCGGCGTTCTCGTCGATCTTCACCACGGTCGCGGCGACTCCGACGTCGAATCCGAGGAGGCCGCTGGCGCGGGCGGGCTGCACGGGCGTCGCAAAAATCGCCTGCCCCACCACGCGCGCAAACTCGCTGAAGTTCTGCTGCGTGACGAGAGCGGGATCGAACTTGATGTCCTGCGCCGCGAGTGGCAGCGCGGCGAACGCAATCAGAAGAGCTGCGAGATGTAGTCGTTGCTCAGTAAAAAACCGGAAGGGGTGAAGGCGACGCGATTTCCCACCCGCCGCAGCCACCCGTCGCTCAAGCCTCGTTGCATCCATTCGATACCCTCCGCGCCGCAAAGCCGCACGACGTCGTCATAGTTTATGCCCTCGGCCTGGCGCAGCCCGAGGAAGATCGTCTCGCGCCGCACTTCGCCTTCGCCCAACTCCTCGGCGAACACCGGCTCGCGCTGGCCGGCGATGTACGCATGGATGTCGCGCGTATTGGCGAAGCGGCGATCGCCGATGAACGAATGCGCGCCGATGCCGAATCCGAGGTACTGCTCGCGCCGCCAGTAACGAAGATTGTGCCGGCACTCCTCGCCGGGACGCGCGAAGTTGCTGATCTCATACTGCGCGAAACCGGCGTCGGCAAAGCGCTCGATCGCAATCGTGTACAGATTGGCGACGAGATCGTCGTCAGGCAGAGTGACGCGTTCATCTTCAACCTGCCGCGCCAGCGCCGTCCCCTCTTCGAGGTCGAGCATGTAGAGCGAAACGTGCCCTGCGCCGGTGGTGATCGCGGTCTCCAGCGTTTCCTCGAATGACTCCGCCGTCTGCCGCGGCAATCCGAGAATGAGATCGAGACTGGTGCGAATCCCAGACGCCGCTGCGATACGAATCGCCTCCAGCGCCTGCGCCGGCCCATGCACCCGCCCGAGCGGCCGCAACTCGTCGTCATGAAACGACTGCACGCCGATGCTGATCCGATTCACGCCGAGCGACCGCCAGAACGCGACCGCATCCTCCGACACATCCTCCGGATTCGCCTCAATCGAAAACTCCGCGCCGTCCTCAATCGCAAACCGCTCGCGAAGTTTCGCGACGATGCGGCTGAGGTTCTCGCGCGAAGTCCGCGACGGCGTACCGCCACCGAAGAAGATGCTGTCGACCCGTTCGCGGTCCGATCGCGCCTCAATCTCGGCGATCAATGCGTCGGTGTACTGATCCTGCAAACGGATATCCGTCGACACCGCAAATGGACAGTACGTGCAGTGAACGCGGCAGAAGGGGAGATGGATGTAGAGGCCGAGCATGGAGGGACTGCGCGTTGAACGAATGATAGGCGACGGCGATTCATTTCAATCGCCGCCTGTAGTTCGCCGCGCTAGCGGCTTCGGAGGATAGCCAGGGGTGCGGCGAAGCGCGCACCCCTGGAAACCAGAGGACGAAGGCATGTGCCGCGTCAGCGGTACCGGATCGAGTCTCCATTACTCCAGTGCCGCTAACGCGGCACGAATCCTCATCACTCACCTTTCCAGGGGTGCGCGCTTCGCCGCACCCCTGGCTATCCTCTGCAGCCGCTAACGCGGCTCCACTAAGCCGTCCGCGGCTCATGCAGTCCTCTCCCCCTCGCTATAATCGCCGCCGATGTCCGAGGAAACGCAGACACCGCCTCCCCGCCGCGCGCGGCTGCTCTGGACGCTGCTCGGGGCGATGGTCATCGTGGGGCTGGTGCCGCTAGTTGTCTCGCACTACTTCCTCATCCGCATCAATCGCGATTCGCTGGAGACGCTGGAGAAGAAGTATCTGACGCGATCGGCGGTCGGGATCGCCACCGACATCCAGAACCTGCTGACGAACAACACGCAGCAGTTGACGAAGATCGCCGGGAGTGTACGGGCGATGAAGAAGGCGCTGCCGGCGGGGACCGATCCGTTCGACTACAGCGCGCGCACCGGCGTCATCGCCGACTACATCACCCCGGACGGCGACCTCCTCGGACTGCGCATTCTCGACCGGAACGGGAAAGGGGCGGAGGCCAAGCCGGCAGAGCTGGATGCATCGGTGAAGCAGGAGCTCGATCTCGCGCTGCAGGCCGCGCTGAAGGGGCAGGTTTACACCGGCACGTTTCAATTTGTCACCGCGGCGAATCAGCCCGCGGTCGTCATCGCCGTACCGGTCGCGGATGAGGGCGCGACGATCGGAGTCGTCGAGGCGATCGTCAGCCTGCGGCGCATCAGCGAGCGCATTCGCGACGAAGGGAAGGGCGACGTCACCGCCTTTCTCGTCGACCGCAACGGCAAGGTGCTCCTTCACAGCGAGCCGGCGGTCGAAGTGCAGCATCCCGACTTTTCGTATCTGAAGATCGTGCAGGAGTTCTCGAAAACGCCGGTGCGTCTCACGGTTTCCTATGACGACAGCCGAGGAGGCGAGCAGAAGATGATGCTGGGGACGGTGGCGCCGGTGGGGCGTCCGGACTGGGGCATCGTCGTGCAGAAACCGGAGAAGACCGCATACGCGTCGGTGTCGAAGATGGTGCGGGCCACGATCACGTGGATCTCCATCGCCCTCGCCGTCGCCATTCTCGCGGCGATCGTCTTCGCCTCCGGCATCGCCGGCCCGGTGCGTGCGCTGGCCGAACGGACGCGCGAAATCGCCAACGGCAATTACCACCAGCGCATCGAATTGAAGACGCACAACGAGATCGGCGAGCTGGCCGAGAACTTCAACTCGATGTCGGGCGCGATCGAGACGGCGGTCGAGCAGCTCAAGAAAGCGGCGCACGAGAATCACCTGCTCTTCATCAACTCCGTGCGCATGCTCGCGGCGGCGATCGACGCCAAGGATCCCTACACGCGCGGCCACTCGGAACGGGTGGCGCGCTACTCCATCGCCATCGGCAAGAACGTCGGGCTGAACGAGCAGGAGATGCGGAACCTGCGCATCAGCGCCCTGCTGCACGATGTCGGAAAGATCGGTATCGACGACCGCATCCTGCGCAAACCGGGCGCGCTCAGCGACGACGAGTTCGAAGTGATGAAAGGGCATCCCGCCAAAGGCGCGGCCATCATGAGCGGCGTGGCGCAGCTCATCGACATCATCCCGGGCATGAAGTACCACCACGAAAAGTGGAGCGGAGGCGGCTATCCCGACAGTCTGACCGGCGAAGAGATCCCGATGCAGGCGCGCATCGTGGCCATCGCCGATACGTTCGACGCCATGACGACGAACCGGCCGTATCAGAAGGCGATGGAGTTGAATTACGTGGTTGAGAAGATCAAGAGTTTCGCCGGAACGCGCTTCGATCCGCGCGTCGTCGATGCCTTCGCCAACGCGGTGAAGCGCGGCGACATCGTCATCGAAGAGCAAGTGCGGGGCGCCGCCTAGGTGCGATTCCGCGACATCCTGGCCGATCTGCTGCAATCGACGCCCGGCGCGATCGGCGCGGCGTTTCTCGATTCGGAAGGGGAAAGCGTGGAGGTCGTCTCCGCGCGTCCGTTCGATACCGACGATCACGAGTTGCGCGTCATCGGCGCCTACGCCGGCATCTTCCTCTCCCACCTCCGCCGCATCGCCAGCGCGACCGACAGCGGCGCCGCGGCCCGTTTCAAGATCGATTTCGCCGCCAGCCGTATCTTCTGCTGCGATCTGAAAGACGGTTACTACATCGCCGCCGCCGTCGATGCCGCCGCGGTCGAAGGCGTGGTGTGGAAGCGGCTCGAACGCTGCCGCGAGGCGCTGCTGGCGGAAATGTAGTGGCGGCGAGCTTGCACAACATCCGATCGATGTACCGCGCACTTCTCACCATCACCGTTTCGGCCGCGCTGATCGCCGGCTGCGGCGGAAACGCGAAATCGTCGGCGTCGCAACCGAAGCCGAAGGCGGAGATGCGCACGATCGACTCCTCGGATCTGCGTCCGACGACCATCGATCCGCCGCCCATGCTGACCGAGGAAGCGCCGCCGGTGAAGACGGTCACCGGCCTGGCCCAAGCCGACGCTCCCCCGCCTCCAACGCCGCAGGATGAAGCGTTGCGCGCGTCGCTTCCCTTCGCTCCCGCCATTGCCATGGACCCAATCGATGGCAGCAAGATCTCGATCCGCGCCTCGATCCCGACCACTGAGTACAAGAACAAGCTCTATTACTTCGCCACCGAGGACCATAAGCGCGCGTTCCTGGCGAACCCCGAGCAATACACGAAGGGGCTGTTCTCGCATTTGTAAGTTCTCTGCGCTTCTGCGGTTAAACGCCTTTGAACTTTCTGCTACCCTCGGCCCGTTTCCCGCCGAGTGTGGCCCCGTAGCTCAGGTGGATAGAGCAGCGGTTTCCTAAACCGTTTGTCGGGCGTTCGAGTCGCCCCGGGGCCACCAGCGCGGGTACGCGGTTGCGGGGTCTCGCGGCGGCGGCACTTCCGGCCGCGCAGAAACTCACCTCAGCGCGCAAAACTTTCCCTTCAAACACCGCGAAAACCGCGCAACTCCGAGACCGCAAAACCTCCATTTTTGGCGTCGATCTCGCACTAGTTATTCGCAGTTCGAAGTCGATTTTTCTCAGGGAGGGTGCGATTGAATCCAACTGCGAAATTGCTCAGCCGAGGTCTCCTCGCAGTGAGTTTGCTCCTCGGGGTTTCGGTGTCCGCGCAGCAGCCGCAGCAGACCGACAGGCAGTGTCATTGGTGGCAGTTCCGCTGTGAAGACAAACAGATCGAAGGGTTGCCGGCCGACGCGCCGCGCACGGGGACGGTGATCACGATCGACACCGCCACGAACCGCCTCTACCTCTTCAAAGACGGCAGACTCGTTGACAAATCGCTCGCAGCTACCGGCAGCGAGAAGGTGCTGAAAAACGGCAGCAAGGTCTGGTTTTTTCAAACGCCGCAGGGACATCTGAAGGTGCTGCGGAAGATCGTCGATCCGGTGTGGACGAAGCCTGACTGGGCGTTCGTCGAAGCCGGCGAGCCGGTCCCGCCGCTGAATTCACCGCTGCGCAAAGTGAAAGATCACCTCGGCAAGTACGCGCTCGACCTCGGCGACGGAATCATGATCCACGGCACCGACGAGTACGACTCGATCGGCCGCAAAGCGTCGCACGGCTGCATCCGGCTTCCCGAGGACATGCTTGAGACGCTCTACAAAACGGTGCCTGTCGGAACGGACGTGTACATCTTCCAGAGCAAGGTGCCGCCGCAGACTGCCGCGAAGGGAGAGCGGCACAGCGATCTGGATTTCTAGGGTTGCCAGGTTGCCAGGTTGCCGGGTTGCCGCGTTGCCGCTGCTGGGTCGCTTCGTTGCTAAGTTTCTGAGTTGTTGGCAGTGAGTAGCCGGGAACTTGGCAACCGGGCAACCGGGCAACCGGGCAACCCCGCAACCTACTTCTTCATTCGCGCATACAGCGTCGATGGACTGATCTTCAGTTGCCGCGCGGCTTTCCGCACGTTGCCGCCGGCGGCGGTGACGGATGCGGTCACGTAATCGGCGATGACGTCGTCGAGGGCGCGGATCTCCCAGTCGGCGGTGGGAAGTCCGCCGCCGGTTTTCACGATCGACTTCGGATCGGATTCCAGCAGCAGGTCCTCGCTGACGATCTCCTTGCCGGCCATCGTCAGCATGGCGCGTTCGAGCACGTTGCGGAGCTCGCGCACATTGCCGGGCCAGGGATAGCTTTGCAGCTTCTTCAGCGCGCGCGGACTTACCGTTGGCGCGGGACGGCCCAGCTCCTTCGACAGCGGACGGAGGATCACGTCGACGAGCAGCGGGATGTCTTCGACACGCTCGCGCAGCGGCGGCATGCGGACGCGGACGACGTTCAGCCGGTAGTACAGATCGCCGCGAAAGCGGCCGGCGGCGACTTCCGCGCCGAGGTCGCGGTTCGTGGCGGCGACGAGCCGAAAGTTCGTGGTGAGATCGCGAATGCCGCCCACACGCCGGAAACGCTTGTCCTCGATCGCCTTCAGCAAGCGCGCCTGCACGGTCACGTCCATCTCGCCGATCTCATCGAGAAACAGCGTCCCGTCCGCGGCGATCTCGAAGAGGCCCTGCTTCGTGTTCATCGCGTTCGTGAACGCGCCGCGCTCGTGTCCGAAGAGCTCCGACTCCAGCAGTTCCTTGGAAAGGCCGGCGCAATTGAGATCGACGAACGGCGCCCGCGCGCGCGGCGAGCGATTGTGGATCAGTCGCGCGTAAACGCCTTTGCCCGTTCCGGAATCGCCTTCGATCAGCACCGGCGACGGCGCGCGAGCGATCTGCGCAAGGAGCTGGTTCAGATTCTGGACAGCAGGGGAAAGTCCGGGAAGGCGCTCCTGATCGCTGGCATCGCTGCGGCGGAGCGCGATCAACTCCCGGCGCGTGGCAACGATGCGGGAGACCTGCTCCAGCGTCAGCGCCAACATGCTGTAGTCGAACGGTTTCTGCAGGAACGTTTCCGCGCCGAGCTTCATCGATTCGACGACGCTGTCGACCGTCCCCACGCCCGACATCATGATCACCGACACAGCCTCGGAGTACATCTTTAAGTCGTGCAGCACGTCGACGCCGTTGCCGTCCGGAAGGTTCATGTCCAGCAGAACGACGTCCGGCGAGAACTCGGCGAAGACGGTGCGGGCGGCGCGGGCAGTCATCGCCGTCTTGACTTCCCACTCCTCGGCGAGCAGCGCCTCCAGACCGGCGACGACATTCGAATCGTCGTCAACGATGAGCAGCCTTTGCCGCATGGAAGCCTCGGGCATGTCCAAAAATCATACGCGCGTACGGTTCCAAAACGGGCGGAAAAGTGTCTGACGCAGCTAAGTTGCTGATTCCAAAAGGAGTCTTGCGTGGTACCGCCCTTGGACTAAGGACCTGCCATGAACATCCTGCACGCAATCACGCTGGCCGCTCTTCTTCACCACGCACCCGCCGCTCCCGTGGTGACCTGCCACACCGGAACGGTGTCGTATCGATTCACGGGAACGCCCGGCGCGACGTTCACCTACGGCGGGACGCAGTACTCGGTGCCGCAGAGCGGCTCGATCGAGCTGCTCAGCGAAGGCGGCGACAAGGTCTACCTCGCTGCGAGCGGCCGGACGCTGCCGCTCGACGTCTGGCCGATCGACGCATTCGGAACGCGCACCGTGCCGCTGCAGACGACGCAGAGCACACCGTCCAGCAGTGACAGCGCGCCAATCGCCACGATCAACAACTGACATCCATTCAGACGATTCAAAAAAAGGAGAATCCAATGACTCAGATCAAGCACTTCGTAATCGAAACAACGCAGGACCTTCGCGGCGGACGGCAGTCGTGGCGCGTGCTGGGAATGCTGTGGTCCGTATCGCTGATGATCGCATTCGTTACCGCGGTCGTGGTGCAGCACTGAGACGACGACCATGCGCGATCTTCGACGCATCACACTCATCGCCCGCGGCATCAAGGCGCGTTCGCGCGGCTGGGACGCATCCCGCACCGCGGAACACCGGCTGATCTTCGTGGAATCGTTCTCCATCCTTCGCGGCGCGCTCGATCACGCCTCGCACGATGTGGACCGGCTCATCATCGACGGCACGGGCAGCGGCAGCGAGTTTCTGGACCTGCTGACCACGCTGCCGCAAGCATTCATCGGCGACGTGCTCTTCGTCCGCGACGCGGAAGCCTCATATCTCAGCACTGTCGGACGCGGCGACGGACGTCTGCTGTACGCGCTGACGCAAGGCGACGTGCAGTTTTACCTGGAGACGCATCGTCTGATTGCGAAGGCGGCCATAGCGGCATGACCGCGGCCGCCGTGCTACCTTAACGGCAGTGCAACTCTGGACGTCGTTTCAGCATACGGGGTGGGTGGGGAAAGCCGTCCTGGGAGTGCTGCTGCTTTTCTCCATCGGCTCGTGGGCGATCATGTTCGTGATCGCGGTCCGGTTCAACCGTTCGTCCGCGGCATCGCGGCGATTCATGTTCGCCTTCCGCCGCGCCAAGAAGCTGGCGGACGTGAACGCGATCACGGCGCAGGCAGCGCACTCGTCGCTGGTCGGCTTGTTCAAAGCGGGTTACGCGGAGATCGAAGCGCAGATCGCGCACGCGAATACGTCGACGATCCGATCGCTCGATAGCGTGGAGCGCTCGCTTCTGCGCGCGGCGCGCATCGAGGCTGCCCGCCTCTCGCGCTATCTCCCGTTCCTCGCCACAACCGCGGCAGCATCGCCGTTCATCGGTCTTTTCGGAACGGTGTGGGGAATCATGGACGCCTTCGCCACCATCGGCGCGACCGCATCCACCTCCATCACCTCGGTCGCTCCCGGCATCAGCGAGGCGCTGATCAACACCGCCGCCGGCCTCTTCGCCGCCATCCCCGCCCTGCTCGCCTACAACCATTTCGTCCAGCGCCTCCGTCAGGCCCGCGGCGAGATGGAAGATTTCACGCTGGAGTTTTTGAATTTGACGGAGAGGAACTTTATGTAGGTTGCCGATTTTGGGTTGCTGAGTTGCTAGGTTGCTAAGTTGCTGAGTAAGGAGTCCAACCTTGCAATCGAACACCAAGCAACTCAGCAACCCAGCAACTTAGCAACCAAGCAATCGGCAACTTGGCAACCCGGCAACCGTCAAACACACATGTCCTTCCGATTCGATCACGGCGACGACTATGGCGACATGGCGGAGATCAACGTCACGCCGCTGGTCGACGTCATGCTCGTGCTGCTGATCATCTTCATGGTCACGGCGCCGATGCTGACGCAGGGACTGACCGTTGCATTGCCGGCTGCGGAAGGGAAGAGCTTCGAAGTGGCGTCGAACAATCCGGCCAGGATTCAGGTGACGTCGAGCGGCGCCGTTTATCTCGACGGCATCGCCGCCGGTTCCGACAATCTCGATCAGAGCCTCGGACCGATGCTGCGCGCGCGCCGCGTGAAGCGGGCGCTGCTCGAGGCGGACAAGGCCGTGCCGTACGGACGCGTGGTGGCGGTGCTCGACATCATGAATCGTGCAGGCGTCGAACAGCTCGGGATGGTCACGCAGCCGAAGGAGAGGGATGCAAGACCGCGTCGGTGAGCTGCTCGCGGAACGCGCCCGCCTCGGCGGCGGCACCGCGGCCGGCATCGCCGTCTCCATGCTTCTCCACGCATCCCTCGCTGCCGGCATCATCTACGCCGCCATGCACGCCGCCGCGCCGCAGGAAGTGTCGACGCTGAGCATCAAGTTTGCGCCGATGCCTCAGAAGGTCATCGCGAAATCGATTACGCCTGCCTCTCCTCCAGCCGTGGCGAAAAAAGTCTCCATCCCCGAGCCGGTCGCCGAAGCGCCGAAGCCGGTAGTGAAGAGTGAGCCGAAGACCGTGCCGTTTTCGCCGTTCGGCAAGTCGACGAAAAAAGGGTCGGAGACGCCTCCCGCGCCGCATCCGCAGCCGGCCGTCCCGCAAGTCGCCGCGAAACCGGGCGTGGTCGGCGGCGTCGACATCCCCATCGGCTCCGCCGGCGTCACCGGCATCGAAGGCGATTTCCCGTACACCATCTACATCGACCGCATGAAGACGCTGATCGGTCAGCGCTGGCTGCGTCCGCAGGTGAGCGGCGGCATTGTTGCAACGGTTTCCTTCGCCATCGATCGCGACGGCACCATTCGCGACGCAAAAAACGAAATCAGCAGCGGGAACGGAACGTTCGATCGTGCGGCGCTCCGTGCCGTTCTCGAAGCGTCACCGCTTCCTCCCCTTCCATTCGGCTACAACGGCACCTACCTCGGCGTACACCTCACATTCCGATGAAACGAACGAACGTACTACTCGCTCTTCTCTTCACCGCCACGACGCTGCCGCTTTGTGCGCAGACGCAGATTCAGACCACGATCGATCCGAACAAAGCGATTCAGATCGCGCGCATCGCCGTGCCGCGTCCCGATACGACGCTGCCACTCGAAGCGATCAACGCGCCGTTCTTCGCGCCGCTCACGCGCGACCTCGCCTACTCCGGCGTCTTCGCCATCGCCCCGATTCCGCCGAACATCCCCGCCGGAACCGACCTCGCGAAAGCGGCCAATGCGCAGTTCGTTCTGGCGCTGAAGATCGATCAGCAGGGCGACGATTTCACCGTCGACGCGCGCATGCTCGACTCCACCGGTGCCACGCAGTTCGGCAAACGCTATCGCGGAGCCGCAACCGCATTGCCGCGCATCGCCCACATGCTGGGGAACGATCTGGTGCGCAGCGTCAACGGCAAACCGGGCATCTTCCTCTCCATGATCGGGTTCGCCTCGAACCGCACCGGCCACTCCGAGATCTGGCTCATGGATTGGGACGGCGTGAATCAGCGCCAGATCACGCGGCACAAAGCGCTGTCGATTCTCCCGAGCTGGTCCGCCGACAACGATCGTATGGTCTATACGTCCTTCACTGCCGGCACGAGCGACATGTACATCATCAGCCGGCGCGGCGGCGCCCGCACGCGCGTCTTCTCCAACCTCAATCTCAACACCTCGGCCACGTTCTCGCCGATCAACAACGACATCGCATTCGTCGGTTCCACCAACGGCAATCCCGACATCTATCTGATCAAAGACGACGGCACGAACCTGCGCCGGCTCACACACGACTCATCGATCGAATCGACGCCGGAGTGGAGTCCGAACGGGCGGCAGATTTCCTTCACCTCCGGCCGCAGCGGATCGCCGCAGATCTACACCATGGACGCGGAAGGCTCGAACGTGCAGCGCATCTCGTTCGAGGGCGAATGGAACGACGACGCGACGTGGTCGCCGGACGGATCGCAGATCGCCTACACATCGCGTGTCAACGGACGCTTCCAGATCCGCGTCGCCGATCTCGCAAACCATCAGAGCCGCATCCTGGCGGGCGAAGGCTCGAACGAGCAGCCGACCTGGTCGCCGGACGGACAATGGATCGCCTTCCAATCCAACCGCACCGGCAAATGGCAGATCTATCGGATGCGCGTCGACGGCACCGACCTGCTGCAGCTGACGTTCGATGGAGAAAACAAGGATCCCGATTGGTCGAAGAAAGGGGATTGAGACAGTGGACTCGTTGTCATCCCGAGCCGGCGAAGCGCGGTAAAGGATCTCAAGATGCGCAACTCTCGCTGAAACCGCTGGGATTCAACGCAGCTTGGGAACCTTGAGATCCTTCGCCGCGCTTCGCCGGCTCAGGATGACACCTCACTCATCCACGACTGCACTAATCGACGAATCCACTGAGCTATCATCCGTAAAGGGGAAAATCAAAATGAGTAAGTCATTCAAAGCGTTCTTCGTCACACTGGCCCTCCTCGCGCTCGTGGTCGCGCCTGCATGCCACAAGAAGACGCCGCCGAAGGTCGCGCCGCCCGTGACGATGACGACCAGCACGGTGCCCGACATCCCGCTCACCGTCACCACCGCCACGGCGCAGACGGTTCCGACCGAGACAGATTTCGTCAATCCGAAGACCGACACCGTCGCCGAGGAGCCGCTTCCGAACGACATTGGAGAGCTGAATCGCGTGGTGCAGGCGCGCGGCTACATCCAGGACGCGTTCTTCGAATACAACGACTCCTCGCTTTCCTCCGACGCGCAGACAGCTCTGACGTCGTCCGCCAACTGGCTGAAGAAAAATGCGCAGTACAACCTGCTCATCGAAGGTCATTGCGATGAGCGCGGCACCGAGCAGTACAACCTCGCCTTGGGCGATCGCCGTGCGAACCAGGCCAAGGAGTATCTCGTCACGCTCGGTGTCGATGCCGCCCGCATCCGCACCGTCAGCTACGGCGAAGAGCGTCCCTTCGATCCCGGCCACGATGAATCGGCGTGGGCCAAGAACCGCCGCGATCACCTCGTCCTCGTAGGAAAATGAAAATGAAATCCCTCATCGGCCGTACGGTCCGCGGAGCAGTGCTCGCCGCCGCGGCGCTGTCCACCGTGGCGTGCGTGAGCACCTCGGACGTCGAAAAGCTGCAAAGCCAGATTTCCGATCTTCAGGAGCAGCTGGCGCAGGTCAAGCGCACGTCATCGAGCAAAGAGGAAGTGAACAACGTCAATCGCACCATCGCCGAGCAGACCCAGACGCTGCTGAAATCGAATGCGACGCTCGTGGCCAAGGTCGATCAGATCGAAGACAAGATTCAGAACGCGCAGGGAGCGACAGAGCAGACAAACTATCGCCTCGACCGCATGACCCAGCAGCTCACCCAGACGCAGCACGACGTCGATGAATTGAAAGCCGCTGCTGCCCGCGCCGCCGCGGCGCCTCCCCTCGCGTCTGCACCGCCAACGTCGGGCAGTGAAATGACCGTGCAGCCGCCTGCCGCGGCGACCGAAGACCCGATGCAGACGTATCAAGCGGCGTATCGCGACTTCCAGCAGGGGCACTACGATCTGGCCGTGGCCGGCTTCCGCGACTTCGCCGCAAAGAACCCGAATTCGGAGCTTTCCGGTAACGCGGCGTACTGGATCGGGGAGAGCCTTTATTCGCAGAAGAAATATCGCGAGGCGATTCAGCAGTTTGACAGCGTCGTTACCAAGTACCCGAGGTCGGACAAGGTCGCGGCGGCACTGCTGAAGAAGGGGTATTCGTACATCGCCCTCAACGAAAAGTCGCAAGGCATCGTGCAGCTTCAGTACGTCGTTCACGAACATCCCACCACACCTGAGGCAGCGCTGGCGCGGCAGAAACTGAAGTCGCTCGGCGTCGATTCGAAGTAGAATACGCGGCCCGTTACTCAGGTAACGGCCGCAGATAACTTACGTAGGAGCAACATCAATGGCGAACACCCGCTCGGCCGAAAAACAGCAGCGACAGGCCGAAAAAGCAAATGCGCGCAACCGCGCCGGAAAATCGCGTCTCCGTTCGGCGCTCAAAAAGACTCGTGCGGCTGTCGACAGCGGGGACGCCAGCGTCCTCTCCACCGGCTTCTCCGAGATCGACAAAGCCGCCAAGCGCGGCATCATCAAAGGCAACACCGCCGACCGCTACAAATCGCGGCTGGCGGCCGCCTCGAAGCGCGCAACGGCGAAGTAAGCAACCGCGAATCGAAGCCAAACGGCGCACCTCGGTGCGCCGTTTTCTTTTATCCTGCACCGATGCCGAAGCAGCGCTACGACCCTCATCCCGGCATCGCCATGGTCCGCAACTGGATCGATACGCTGAAGGAAAAAACCGGACGCGATCTCGAGGAATGGACCGCCCTGATCAAGGCGAAAGGTCCGAAGGACACGAAGTCCCGCCGCGATTGGCTGAAGACGGAGCACAAGCTCGGCACGAACTCCGCCGCGTGGCTCGTCGATCACGCGGAAGGGAAAGACGATCTCGAGGAAGGCGATGCGACGGTCTACGTCGCCCGCGCCGGCGAATACGTCGACGCGATGTTCTCCGGATCGAAGGCCGCCCTCCGCCCGCTGTACGACCGGCTCTACGACCTGGCGCGCTCCATCGGCGACGACATCAAAATCTCTCCGGGCAAGACGATCGTCTCCATCTACCGCAACCACGTCATCGCGCAGATCAAGCCGTCCACGAAAACGCGCATCGACTTCGGCCTCGCGCTGAAGGACACGCCGGCAACAGGACGCCTCATCGACACCGGCGGCTTCGCGAAGAAGGACCGCATTACGCACCGCATCGAGATCACGTCGCTCGATGACATCGACGCGTTCGTCGAAAAGTGGCTGCGCCGCGCATACGCTCTCGATTAACTTCGCGCTGCGCGCGCGTTGTCGGTTGTCGGTTCATTGCGCTTCGCGCGTTGTCACACCCTCTCCGACAACGCGCCCACGGCGCAATCAACCGACAACCGACAACGCGCGAAGCGAATCAATTGGAAAAACAACAGGACGCTGCCCTCATACCCGGATGAGAGGAGTTTCATCCATGGGTATCGAGCTTGTCTCCGGCCTTTGCCTCAGGAACAGCGCACCAAACGATCCCCTCGATACGATTCTCTGGGACGCGCAGGAGTCGCGAGACGCGCTGACGATCAGCGTCAAATACGGCGGCGCCAGTCTCGACAAACTCGCCAGCGCGCCGATTCCGTGGGGATGCACCGATCCGATTCCGATGGTGGCGAGCAAGCCCAATCCGCACATCGCCGTAGTCGGGACCGTGAGGGCATCGTGGCTCGGGAGCGCGTCGTATGTCGTGACGTTCTCCGGCGGGATGATCCGGCCGAACCTCGTCAACATCACCAGCAGCGACCAGAACGGCGTTCCCGCTGAAGGCGCCCCAATCATCGTCGCCGCGTATCTCGACAGTCTTTACCACGGCGCATCACGGCGCACCACGATTCAGTAAACCAAACGCCATATGAACGCCGCCATTCAACAATTGTGGCATTATGGGGGCGGAAATCCCCCCATGAATGCCAGGCACCTGTTCGAGGACAACCTCGACGTAATCGAGCGTTCGATCGCTCAGGTGTGCCGCCATCTGCGCCTGCATGGTGCCGACGCCGAGGATTTCGCCTCGTGCGCGAGGCTGGCGCTGCTCGCCGACGACTGCGCGATCCTGAGCAAGTTCGAGGGACGTTCCTCGCTGTTCAACTACGTCGCCATCGTCGTGCGCCGTCTCTTCTTCAGTCAGAAGCGGTCAGAAGGGCGCTGGCATCCGTCGGCCGAGGCAATGCGGCATGGCGAGGCAGCGATGACCCTCGATCGTCTGCTCAATTACGAACGGCGCCCGCTGGCCGAGGCGCTCGCGGTGACGAAGGTGCGCCACCCGGATGCCGACGTCCGAAAGCTCGAAGCGATTGCCGCGGCGCTTCCCGATCGAGCACCGCGGCTGCGGCTCGTTCCTGTTCTCGAAGGTGATGAAGACCGCTTCGCCGGCGCCGCGGCCGCAGACGACCGGGTGATGGCGGCGGATCTCGACAAGCGCTCGGACCGCACCGGCCGCGCGGTACAGGAGGCATTCGCCGCCATGACCGCGCAGGACCGCGTCGTCCTCCGCCTGCGATTTGCGAAAGGGATGTCGATCGCCGACATCGCGCGTGCCCTCGGCGTCGAGCAACGGCCGCTCTATCGCCGCGTCGAAGCGCTCCTGACCGATCTGCGCAAAGCGCTCGTACGAGCGGGGATCGACGGCTCGGACGCGGCCGATCTGATCGCCGCCGCCGGCGACCGCCTTAATTTCGGTCCGGCATTCGGGAAAACATCCGATTCGCAGCCGTCCGATCAAGTGGAGAGCACATGACCGGAACCTCACAGCATTTCGATCCCGAGACCCTGGCCGCCTTCGCGGAAGGTCGGCTCAACGCGGCGAATCGGGACGCCGTGATCGCGCACATCGACGGCTGCGACGACTGCATGAGCGACGTGGCGCTGGCGATGCCCGCGGCCGGCGCGGAGGCGGAGAGAAAGCGATTCGGCAGACCGACCTGGCTCCTCGCCGTCGCCGCGGCCATCGTGCTGGCCGTCGCGCTGCCAGCGGTATGGCACCTCGCCCGGCGCGGCTCGCCGACGGACGAATTGGTGGCGCTTGCGCCGCGATCGGCGCGCATCGTCGAGCCGCGCCTGACCGGCGGCTTCCCGTGGGCCGGCTATCACGGTCCCGTGCGCGCATCCGGCGGCTCGACTGACGCGGAACGCCTCCGGCTAGGCGGCGCTGCCGGAGAGCTGATCGAAAAAGCGGAACGCGATCACAGCGCGGACGCACAGCACGCAGCGGGCGTGGCCATGGTCCTCGTGGACAAGCCGGACGAAGCGATCGCGAAACTCGAAACCGCTGCCCGCACGTCGCACGACGCGAAAACATGGAGCGATCTGGCTGCCGCCCGCTACGTCGCCGCGGTCCAGTTCCGCCGCCCGTCTCTCTATCCCGAGGCGCTCGCCGCATCTGACGACGCACTGCGCATCGACGCCCGCCTCCCCGAGGCGCTCTTCAACCGCGCCCTGATCCTGGAAAACATGGGGCTCGTCTCCGAAGCGCGCAAAGCCTGGCAACGCTACCTCGACGTCGATCCCGGCTCGCAGTGGGCCAACGAAGCGCGCTCGCATCTCGCGGAGCTTCCAGCGACAACCGGCGCCTCGCGGTGGGAACGCGATCAGCCGCTGCTGGAAGCCGCAGCCGCCGCGGGCGACGCGCGCCAGACGCTGGCGCTCGTCGACACCTACCGCGAGCGTTCGCGTCGTCTCGCCGAGGTCGAGTACCTCGGCCGCTGGGCCGAAGCGGCGCAACACGGCAGTGACGCCGAGGCGGCGAAATGGCTGACGATTTCGCGCTCCATCGGCAACGCGCTCGCGCAGCTTTCCGGAGAATCGCTTCTTCGCGATGCGGTCGCGGTCATCGACAATGCTGACGCGCCAACGCGAAGAAAAATCGCCGAGGCGCATGTGATTTATCGCCGCGGGCGGATGGCATACAGCCGCGATCAAGCCGAAGCCGGCGAACGGGATCTGCGCCAGGCCGCCACGCTCTTCGAATCCGCGGCCGATCCAATGTCTCTAATGGCACGCCATTATGCGGCCGGTGCGCGGCTGGCGCGAAACGACATCGCTGTCGCTCGCGCGGAGCTTGAGCGCCTCCTTGCCGATGCGAACACCCACGCGTTGTATCTCGCCCTGGGGGGCCATGTACGCTGGGAACTTGCGCGTGCCTGTAAAGCAGAAGAGGACTGGCCGAGCGAGGTCGCAGCACTCACCGCCGCTGTGGACCTTTTCCATCGCGGAGGCGAACGAGGCAGCGAAGCGTTTGTCGAATTCATGCTCGCTTCTGCACAGAATTTTCTGGGCCGTCCCGATGAAGCATGGAACGCGCAGATCCTCGTACTAACCAACGAGGCGCTGCCCGATCTTGTCGAAACTGCACTCGGCGGTGCCATCCGCGCCGAAATCAACGCTGGAAAACCCGCCGCCGCGCTCGCGTTGCTGCGTGTCGCGCGCTCGATGCAGCGTTCCGATGGGACGCCGCTGAGAACGATCGAGACGCTTGTTCAGAAGGCGATGCTGGAGGCTGTGACCGGCGATAAGGACGCCGCAGCGCGGAGCACCCAGGAAGCGGCCGAAATCGCGGAGCATCTTTCCGACGCTGGCGTGAAGGCGCGTCAGGTGGCTGACATCGACGTCGCTCGCGGCGCGCAACTTCTGTCTGCTGACTCGCGCGGCGCCCAAACGGCATTGACCCGAGCCATCGATTTCTATCGCGCGCATGAGCACATTACCAGCCTTCCCGAGCCACTGCTCCTTCGCGCACGGTGCGCGCTGCGGGCGGGACAGCACGAGACCGCCGCGCGTGATCTGGAAGATGGAGTGCGGCTCATGGAGCGCCATCCATTGTCCGTCGAAGGGTTGGTTTTCGGCACCGGCGTTCTCGACGCAGGAAATGCGCTGTTTGCCGAAGCGATTCGCTTGAGTCTCGACCGCGGAGATACCGCTTCGGCATTTGCTTATGCCGAGCGCTCGCACGGCCAGGCCATCACGATCGTGGAACTGCAACGGCGGCTCGCAAGAAGTAACGCCGTGTTGCTGGAGATCGCCGCGCTGCCGGAGGAAGTCGTGACATTCGCAGTTTCGCGCAATGACGTGCAGACCGCACGCCGCCGGCTCCCTTTCACGGAGCTCGCCTTGTTGGCGGGGCGAAATGACGCCGGCGCCGCGACAACTCTTTACGACATTCTCATCAGGCCGCTGGATCATGTGATTGCACGCGCGGGAGCTCTGATTATCGTTCCCGATCCGAGACTGACAAGCGTCCCGTTCGCAGCACTGTTCGATTCCGCCACGCGTCGTTATCTGGTCGAAAAGGTGAGCGTTGCGACCACTCCGAGCGCCGCGTCGATTCATGAAGCCGTTGGCGGCGTCGGACGCTCGTCCGTCGCGGAGATCGCGTTGCCCCACGGGTCGGCTGCAGGCTCGGCCGAGTTGCCTGAGGCGGAGAAGGAGATCGAGGACGTCGCCGGCACATACCCGAGCGTCACATCCATCCGCGCAGAACGCGCGACGTGGGCTGCATTTCGTGCCGCGGCAGCTTCGGCCGACATCATCCACATCGCCGGACACACCGAACAGCAACCGGGCGCCGGCGAGCAGGCGCTCATGTTTGCCGGCGAGCACGGTATCGCCGTGGAGCGCGTTTCCTGGAAGACGATCGTCTCCGCCGCCCCATTCCGTGCGCAGGTCATTGTTCTCGCCGCATGCGAGACTCTCCATGCTCCGGCTTCTGCACAAGCCCGATCCCTTAGCCTCGGTGCCGCGTTCGCCGCGAGTGGAGCGGACGTTATCGGCACGTTGAGACCTATCCCGGATCGAGACGCGCGCGGCCTGTTTCGATCCATACACCAATACCTGGCTAATGGCGCCAGCGCGGCCGGTGCTCTTCGGTCGGCACAACTTGATGCGATTCGTGATCAGACCGAGGACGGTGTGAAGCGCGCGTGGCGCGACATTGCTGTCATCACGACACACATTCCGCAATAGGAGGTCCTATGGGCACGCTGACCGTTCACTTTCGCGGTATCTGCACACACTTCTGGAATAATGCCATTCCTGGAATTCCGCATCGCGTAGTCCTCCCCGACGCCGCTCCACTCAGAGCGGGCCTCGTGAGCTTCGCGGAGTCCAGCGATCCAACGCAATCGTTCTCATACTTTCTCCTGCCGCACCTCCCGCTGGTCACAATGGACGGACAGTCGTTCGATCAGAGCGGCATCGTAGATGACGGTGTGCTTATGAAGGGCAATCATCTGAGAATCGTGAATGCGATCGACACCGGGCTGTCCTACGATCCGTCGTTTTCGGACCTCGTTCCTCAACTTACGACCTTTCTTTCCGACTACTCTCCGTCAGCGGATGTGGTCACCGGCGCCCGGGCGTCCGCGTACTTCGACATATTCAGCGGCAAAATTTCCGCGTTCAAGGACGGGGAAGACGTTCGCGTTCAGGCGGACATCGAAACGGATGGCCCACCTGCACTCCGGATGACGTCAATGACCGCCAGTGATACATCTGTTTCGACCGTCGAGTTCAAGCTGCAACTGGGCGATAAACCGACGTTGCCTACTCTCCGAATAGGAAATGTGTCACCCTTCTGCCTGGATGGCTGCGACTACGATTTCCTGCTGCATTACCTCACCGACGTGACCGGCATCCCGCGAGTCCTCACACGGCGCGGTCCAGGCATGCCGGACGGTGCCGGCTCCGGGCCAGATCCCGTAGAGTCTTTGAAGAAGCTCATCAAATGGGGTTTCCCAGTCTCGCTGATAATCGAAGAGTTGCTATTGCTGGAGCTCTTCGAAACTTCCGCCTCATGCTCGGACTCGAGGTATCCATGAACGGGAGATTCGTGGGAAGGACCGTAGGCCAAATGGCGCTATGCCCGCCAGGGAAGAACTGAAAAGCCAGGCGAGCCTAGGGACGCGTATGGTGCGCGATCACGCCGGGTATTGAGGGATCTCAGCAAGGAGAAGCAATGACCATTTATGCGCTAACGATCGATTTCCGGGGTGTTTGCACGCACTTTCATCACAACTTTGTGCCAGGCGTTCCCCACCGCGTCGTTCTGCCAAATGCAAGTGCGTTTATGGTCGGCCTGTTGGGCGTACCCACAGACCAGAATCCGATAGCACCCGCTTGGCAAACCTACGCGCTCCTGCCGCACGTCCCCTCTTTGTCGGTCGATGGCGAAGCGACTCCACCCCTTGCATCGCTTCACGCACTCTTCGCCGACAACGGTTACCTCATAACGCCCTGCCAATTGCAGATCCTCAACGCAATTGACGATGGGGTTTCTTATCCTCCCTTCACTACCCCGGCACCCGGCGACCCATCCGATCCAACCACGTCGTTCCTGATGACTGTCCCTCAACTCACGACGTTCGTGTCCACGTACACTCCTTCCGAGGACGTCATTCGTCAAGGGCGCGCTTCAGCGTACTTCGACATATTTGCCGGCAGGATCGACGCCTTCGCGGATGGATCGGAAATCCGTGTGCGAGCGACTATCCTAACGGACGGTCCACCGCAGTTGGGCATAACGCCATTAACACCGGGCGATCAACCCGCTTCCGGCGTCATCGTTACGCTGGCACCACCAACGGGCACACCACCAGACAGTCCGATTCCGATCACAATGCGATTCGGCAACATAGGCGCGTGCAAAGACGGCATCAGCAACTACGACTTTCTCCTTCACTATCTGACTGATGTTGCGGGTATCCCGCGTAATCTGACAGCCTCGCTTCCAGGCATGAATGAACCTGACCCATGCCCGCAAGAGGGCGCGTTAGAGATTTTGAAGGAGCTATTCGAGCACGAGTTTCCGCGGAAGTTTCCAGCCAGTCTTAACGATGCTTTCTCGGAGACCTCCGCCTCCTGCTCCGACTCGCGTTATCCCTGATCCCTACACCGACACGCGCTCGAAGCCCTTCTCGTGCGACTGATCGTCCATCACGCCGACGGAGATCTGCGAGCGGCCGGGTTGGAGGACGACGTTCACGCGGAAGGTCAGCTCCTTGTCGCCGGCGTCGTTCACGAAGGTGGCCGGCCAGCGGACCTCTTTCGTCTGACGATTCACACTCGACGCGTGGCCGACGGAATCGCCAGTCGAGATGAAGACGGTGAACGAACCGGCCACGGCGTCGCCCTCGGGCACGAGCTTCAGCTTGCGGATGGGGATCTTCACGTCGACCGTCACCAGACGCTTCACACCGTCGACCACGGGCTGCGTGGCGTTGAGCGAAATGCCCAGCGCGTTCTCCGTCGGCTTCACTAGGTGGTACGCGATGACGCGGCTCTCCATCTCGTCGGCCGGCGTTCCCGCGCCGGCGCTGCCGCGCGTAACGCGAACCGAGTAGCCGTTCTTCGTTTTCACCGTCACGTCGTGTTTGCCGCCGATCGGCGCCTTCGGAATCACGCCGATCGTGTAGAACGAGTCGAGATCCGAGGCGATGCGATCCAGCGCGTCGGAGGCCGAGCGCCCCACGAAGGCAATGCCGCCCGTTTCGTCGGCCAGCAGGTGATAGCCGGCGAATCGTCCCGCCGTATCGGTGAACGCCGCGATGCGATCGCCTGACGACTGCATGTCGATGCGGCCGCCGGCGTCGTCGGAAATGTCCGAAGCGATGGCGTAGAACGCCACGCCGCGGCGCCAGGCGCGCATCCCGAACGTGTTGAACAGCGGCGTCAGATCGTAGGACGACGATTCGCCCATCGGCGAGCTGGCCTGCGCCCCTTTCTGCAGGTCGACCCCCATGGAACCGCTCTGGGCGTTGCTTCGGAGATTCTCAACGTATTGAAAAACGCCGGCGCCAGGCGTGCGCGGAAGTCCGCCGCCAACGACGATCAGCACATTGCGCGACCTCGGCGTGAAAAGACTGACGGCCGAGGAGATCACCGACAGCGAGCCTTCCGCGTCGCGATAGCCGGCCGCGGCGTACGCGCGCGCCGCGTCCATCAGCGCGTCGAAGGTGTAGAACGTGTGATTGTTCTCGCCCATCTGCTGGATCTGGCTGGCCATCTCGTGAATCTTTTTCTCAGCGGCGGCTTGGGCATTCATCAGCGGCGGCGCCGCGACTTCGGAGGAAACCAGCCGCAACGCGTTGTCGATCTCGTTCAGATCGGACGTCCATCCCGTCACTGGCCGCAGCGACTGTCCGCCGGCGAGGATGGCCACCATGTCTCCGGGCCGCAGCGTGCGCGCCAGAAACGCGTGCAGCGCCTCGGTGGCCTGCTTCCGTGCCGAGCCGGAGAGCGTCGCTGGATCGAAGAGCACCGCGATCCGCCGCATCTCGCCCGCGTACGCGCCGCCCACACCGCGCTCGGAGAACTTCGAGACGGTGATCGGCGTCCTGCCCATCGACACCTCGAAATCATCCTTCGTCAGCGACGTCACGTGATTGCCGCGCGCGTCGGTGACCACCAGCGACAGCATCGCCGAGGGCGGCTCCCTGCGCGGTGCTTCCTGCGCGAATACGATTGGAACGATCGAAAGCGCGACAACGCAAGCGGCGAAACGTTTCATGACGCCTCCTCAGGCTGCGAAAGGAGTCCCGAGTCTACGCCTCTTCGCGCGGACGCGGCTTCAGCCACGGCTCGAATGCCGCCATGATGTCGGCCTCGGCGGTCACCGGGCGGCGTGTCGCGCGATCCACCCACACGTGCGATGACGTACCGGTCGCGCGCAGCCGCTCGCCCGACGCATCGCGCAGCTCGTACGCGAATCGCATCATCCTGCTGGCCGCCTCGGCTACCGACGTCCGGATCACCACCTCATCGTCGTAGCGATACGGCGCACGATAGCGGCAGACGATCTCCGTCACGACGAGAATCAGGCCGCGCTCTTCGATCTCGCGATACGGAAAGCCCGCCTCGCGGCAGAGATCCGTGCGCCCGATCTCGAACCAGACCACGTAATTGGCGTGGTGGGCGATCGCCATCTGGTCCGTTTCCTTGTATCGGACCCTGGTGCGGCTTTCGGTCGTGCGCATGGGGCGCGCGATTCTAACTCCCGGCAGACCTTTTGCTGAGGAGCTGAACCGTGGGACGCAAAAAGACCATCACCCAGGTTCCCGACGCTGCAAGTTCGCTCCTCATCGGCGGAGCGATCCTGCTCGCGCTCGACGTCGGCCGCCGCCTTTTCCGGCGCGCGCAACTCTTCGAGCCGGAGCGCAATCCGGTCAAGAGCTGGAAGCCCGAGGACTACGGCATTCCGCCGGATCGCGCCGAGGAGCTGTGGTTCGAAACGGATGACGGCGAGATTCTGTACGGGTGGTATTGCCGCTCCGAAAACCCGATCGCCTCGGCACTTTACTGCCACGGCAACACCGGCAATCTGTCCAATACAGCGCACGTCATGCCCTATTTGCTGGACGCCGGCATCAACGTGCTGCTCTTCGATTACCGGGGCTTCGGACGCAGCACCGGTTCCCCGTCGCTGTCCGGCATCATCGATGACGGCGTCACCGCGGCGAGACTGCACGAACAATTGCGGCCGAAGGATCTCCCCTCGATTCTGTACGGCTACTCCCTCGGCGGCGCAATCGCCGCGCAGGTGATCGGCCGCCATCCGTTCGACGGACTGATTCTCCAGTCGACGTTCACCAACCTTCCCGATATCGCACGGGTCACGTTTCCGCGCGTGCCGCTCCATCTGGTCAGCGGCCGTCTCTTCGATACGCTCCAAGTGGTGCGCAACCTCACCGTCCCCGCGCTCATCATCCATGGCGCCAGCGATGAAGTCTGCCCTTCCTGGATGGCGACGCAGCTTCACGACTCCTGCGGAGCGAGCTCGAAGAAGCTGGTCATCGTCGAGGGTGGCCTGCACAAAGACCTTTTCGAACGTCCCGACGCGCACAACCTCGTGGACGAGATCAACCGCTTCGCAGCCGGCCTGCAATGCACGCCGCATGTGGTCCAGGAGCAGCCGCCGCTGGCCGACCTGCTGCTCGATCGCGCGCTGCGATACATCCGCCGCCACCTGCGCAGGCTGGTGCAGCAGCCGCTGTGATAGGTTCGCCTCCGCGCCAGCGCATTCCGCCTCGCGCGAATTCTGCATTTGAAGGACGCCATGCTCGCCGTCGTCAAATCGGCCCCCGTCGATGGTCGTGAGGGCACATCCATCCGCGATTGTCCTGTTCCGAAACCGGGTCCGGATGAAGTGCTGATCCGCGTCGCTGCCGCTGCCGTCTGCGGCACAGACAAGCACATCTACCACTGGGATCCGTCGATCCGCGACAAGGTCGCCCCGCCGCGGATTTACGGCCACGAATTCTGCGGCTTCGTCGAGGAGCTCGGCGAACGCGCGCAACGCTCGTACGAAGGACATCTCGAGATCGGCGACTACGTCTCCGCCGAGATGCATGTCGTCTGCGGCGAATGTCCACGCTGCCGCACCGGCAACGGCCATATCTGCGATCGCACGCGCATCTACGGTCTGCACGAGGACGGCGCGTTCGCTGAATTCGTGAAGGTTCCCTCGGCCAATGTGGTCAAGCTCGGCTCGTACGTTCCGCTGCGGGTCGGCGCGTTTCTCGACGCGCTCGGCAACGCGGTTCACGCAACGTCAATCTGCGATCTCGCCGGAAAGTCCGTCGCCATCACCGGCTTCGGACCGATCGGCGCGATGGCGGCGGCGATCGCGGAACACAGCGGCGCGAGCACCGTCGTCGTCACCGACGTCAGCGATCACGCGCTGGAAACCGCGCGACGCTGGGCCGCCGGCCACAATTTCGCCAACCTCCACGCGTTCAACGTCCGCACGATGAGTCCCGAGGATGTGAAAGCGGCGGTGGACGGCGTGACGGACGGCGAAGGCGTCGACGTCGTCCTCGAAATGTCCGGCGCGCCGCCAGCGATCAATCTCGCACTCGACATCGTGCGCATGGGCGGCCTGCTCTCGCTCCTCGGCCTGCCTGCAGGCCATTCGGTCACGATCAACGACTACACGCGCAACGTCATTTTCAAGGGCGTCACGATGCAGGGCATCATCGGTCGCCGCATGTACGGCACCTGGCAGCGCATGCTGGCGCTGCTGAAGTCCGGCCTGAACGTCGAATGGATCGTGCAGGCCGCGTTCGATTCGCTTAACGAGTTTCACGAAGGTGTTGCACGTTTCGACCGGCACGAAGCGCTGAAAGTGGTTTTCTTTCCCGAAGGAGAGCAAGCGGCAAACGCGCGACTGAAGCGATGAAACGAATCGCCATCCTCACCGGCGGCGGCGACGTGCCGGGACTCAATGCCGCGATCAAAGCGTTCGTCGGACGGCTGCTCGATCACGACGGTTACGAAATTCTCGGACTACGCCGTGGCTGGGCGGCGCTGATGAACATCATCCCCGAGGCTGGCGCCGACAACTCCGCCTGGATTACGCCCCTCGGCCGCATCAACACCCGCTCCATCGACCGCTTCGGCGGCACGATGCTGCACACCTCGCGCATCAATCCGTCCATCAGCAAACTCGAGCACATCCCCGAACACCTGCTATCGATGAAAGGCGAACCCGATGAACGCGGCCGCTACGATCTGACTGCCGCAACGCTCCGCGTGATCGATTTTCTCAAGCTCGACGGCCTCGTCGCCCTCGGCGGCGACGGCACGCTGACGTTCGCGCGCCGCCTGCACCGCGAAGGCGTTCCGCTCGTCACGATTCCGAAGACGATGGACAACGATGTCTTCGGCACCGACTACTGCCTCGGCTTCTCGACCGCGGTAACGAGGTCCGTGATGTTCATCAACGACCTCCGCACCGGCGCCGGCTCGCACGAACGTTTCCTTGTCGTCGAGCTCTTCGGACGCTACTCCGGCGAGACGTGCCTGCTCGCCTCGTACCTCGCCGGCGTCGACCGCGCGGTCATCGCCGAGGTACCGTTCGATTGCGAGAAGCTGTACCACCTGCTCGATGCCGATCGCAGCGACAATCCGAGCAACTACGCGGTCGTCGCGGTGTCAGAAGGCGCGCGCATCATCGGCGGCGGCACGATCGAAAGCGGCGAAGCCGACGCGTACGGCAACCGCAAGCTTGGCGGCATCGGCGGCATCGTCAGCGACTACCTCGAGAAACGCAGCCGCGACAAAGTCATCTACCAGCGCCTCGCCTACCTCATGCGCTCCGGCGCCCCCGATTCACTCGACCAACTCGTCGCAAACAATTACGGCAGCCTTGCCGCCGACCTGATGCGCCGCGGCGAGACGGGAAAGATGGTCGCCGTCGTCGACGGACGCTACACCGCCGTCCCGATTGAAGTCGGCAGCAGCGGCCGCAAGCGCGTCGACGTCGACCGCTTCTACGACGTCAGCAACTACCGCCCGAAAGTCGCGGATGTGATGGGGATGCCGATGTTCCTGCACTGAGCGGCGATTACGCGTCGGCGGGAAGGATGCGAAAGTTCTTTCTTGGCGCCGCCCGAATGGCGCGGAAATGCCGTTCATCGAGCGTCAGGACATCGAACGAATCATAGCGAGCAGCGAGGACCGCGATCGAGGCGTCCGCAAGGCCGATTCGAAGAGATCGATATTTTGTGATGATCCGGCGAGCCTCTTCGACATCCTCCTCGTCGAACGTCGCGAGTTCATAAGCCTTCCGTCCGACCTCGGCGAGAAAGAGCGTTTCCGCTTCGACACCGCCGAACTTCTGGATCAGGAAGTCAGCCTCCGCGAGCACGAACGGCGAGATGATCCGCGGCGGCGCCGCCGTGAGCAGCGCTTCCGCACACTCCTCATGCCAGTTCTGATCGGAAAAGAGTGCAGCCAGAATGCCGCTCGTGTCGACGAGGATCACCGGCCGAAACTCTCGAGCAGTGCATCTACGTTCTCGGCGATCGTCGGATCGCCCAGGCCCCTCTCCATGAGCGGGATACGCGGAGCGGGAACAACGGCGTCCTGCGTCGCCGCGCTGATCGCGTCGCGAATCACCTCGGCCTCGGCTTTACCCGTACGGCGCGCGGTCTTCTCGATCCGCTTCTTCAGCTCATCGGGCAGGTAAATCGTCGTCTTTCTCATACCATACGTATACCATACGTTACCGCCGTCTCACAACAACCATGGTCACATCATCTTCCGGCGGCCCGCTGATTCCGCGCCAGGACGTCACCTCCGCGATGATCTTCGCCGCGAGCGCGTTCGCGGAGTTGTTGCCCTGCGTGGCGACGGTGGCGAGCAGGCGGCCGTCGCCCCAGATGTCGGCGGACTTGTTTGCGGTCTCCGTCACACCGTCGGTGTAGAGGACCAGCGTGTCGCCGGCGGCGAATGGGCGCGTTACTTCCTCGTAGCGCGCGTCGCGGAAGCGGCCGAGGACGACGCCGGAAGCGACGATTTCCTCTGTCGTTTCGCTGTGACGGAGGATCGGCGGCGGGTGGCCTGCGGATGCAACGGTCAGCATGTCCGCGGCGGGATCAATGTGGACGTACGCGGCGGTGATGAACTGGCGTTCGAGGCGGCCGCAGAAGAGCGCGTTCAGCGCGGCGAGGATGCGCGCGGGTGATGAGGCGTTTTCGCTTTGCGTGGCCAGCGCGATTTTCAGCATCGACGCGACGAGGGCGGCGGGAACGCCGTGGCCTGAGACGTCGGCGATGAAGATGCCGAGGCGGCCGTGATCGAGCTCGAGGAAATCGTAGAAATCGCCGGCGACGTCGGAGGCGGGCGTGTAGATCGCGGCGACGTCGAGGCCCGGCAGTTCGGGATTTTTCCGCGGCAGCGCCGCCAGTTGGATCGCACGCGCGGTGGCCAGCTCGCTATCGACCGCGACGAGCCGCTGCTGCGCATTCGTCGCTTCGCGCATCGTCGTGATGGCGATGGTCAGCATCAGAAAGAGAAAGCCTGTCGGCTCGCGGGTGAAGCCGTACGGATCGCTGACGACGCGGAAGTGTTCGTTCAACACGAACGCGGTGAAGACGAGCGCGCCGACGCGCACCAACCGCCAGTTGCGCGCGTCGGGCCCGGCGGAGAGAAGATCCAGCGCCAGTACGGCAATGAGAACGATGACCAGCGTATCGATGACCGGCTTCAGCGCGAATGGCGAATGAATCGCCAGCTCGTACGGAATCGCAACCGCCGCGCAAACGACGAGAGCCGCGATGATGATGCGATGTACGAGGCGGCGACGGCTGCCGCTGAACGTCTCGAACAGCAACGCCGCCGGAATCGGCACGAGGTATTCGAACGCGGAACGGATGTAATCGAGAGCGCGCGGATGGCCGTACAGCGACGTGAACGATGCGGTGTTGACCGCCAGGCGCGTTCCGTAGGCAATCGCGAAAAGGCCGGTGTAGACGAACGAGCGGCGCGCGTTGCGAGTGCTGAGGGCGGCCAGGAGCAGCAGCGCGGCTCCCATCGTAATCAGCACGACGGCGATCGCGCCCGCGATCATGTCGCCGCGAAAGGTCGCGATCACGTCCGCGGCTGTGTGATGCATCGCGCGATGATGCCATGACGCTGCGTGATGTAATCGCGCGATGGCTGATTTCCGCCGAACGCTCGAGCGCGCATTTCGGCGCCGCATCGTAGTCCGGGACACCGCGGACGCCGTCGTCGCCACCGGCACGAGCGCGCAGGCGGACGAGGACGCGTACGGCGCACAGCTCGCCACGTCGTCGGCGGCCGGCACGATCGCGCTGATGCTCGCCGGCATCGCGGCGTTTCTGAATCTCTACGCAACGCAACCGCTGCTGCCGATGCTGGCCAAAATCTTCGACGCGTCGAAGGCCGCCGTCGGCATGACGGTCAGCGCGGCGACGATCGGCGTGGCGCTCTCCGCGCCGTTCTGCGGACTGATCGCCGAGCGCGTCGGACGCAAGCGCGTGATCGTCACCGCCACATTGCTGCTCACGATTCCGACGATGCTTGCGTCGACTGCCACTTCGCTTCCCATGCTGATCTTCTGGCGCTTTCTGCAAGGGCTGGTGATGCCCGGGATCTTCGGCGTGGCCATCGCGTACATCGCCGAGGAGTGGCCGCCGGTGCAGGTGGGGCGCGCGATGTCGCTCTACGTCAGCTCCACGGTCCTCGGCGGCTTCCTCGGGCGCATCCTTCCCGGTTACGCGGCCACGCACCGCATCGTCGCGTCGATCGCACCGAGCTGGCGTATCGGATTCCTGCTCATCGCGGCCTGCGATCTGCTCTTCGGATTGCTGATCGCGTACTGGCTTCCGCGCGATCGCAAGTCCGCCGCCGCGCCGGCGCGAACCGACGGCGGCATGCTCCGGCACCTGCGCAATCCGCGGCTCGTGGCCACGTACGCGGTCGGCTTCAACGTTCTCTTTTCGCTCGTCGCGGTGTTCACCTACATCACCTTCCATCTCGCCGCCGCGCCGTACCTTCTGACGCCGGCGCAACTCAGCTCACTCTTCGTCGTCTACCTGGTGGGACTGATCGTGACGCCGCTCGCGGGCATCGGCCTCGGGCGCGCCGGCTCGCGGCCGGTGCTGATCGTCGCTGTGATCGCGTCGATGATCGGCGTCTCGATGACGCTGCTCCATTCGCTACCGCTGATCCTCCTCGGACTCGTCCTCTGTTCCTCCGGCGTCTTCGTCTGCCAGTCAGCGGCGACGAGCTACATCCAGACTGCCGCGCCCGCAGGCGGCCGCTCCTCGGCGGCGGGACTGTACGTGGCCTGCTACTACGCCGGCGGCAGCGTCAGCGGCGTCCTGCCAGGTTTCTTCTGGCGTTTCGGCGGCTGGACGGCATGCGTCGCACTCGTGCTCGCCGTACAACTGACCACGATCGCGGTTGCCGCGATGGGATGGCGCGAATGATCGATGTCTGCTTCGTCAACGTGAACGTTCCGAACGACGTCATCGACGGACTTACGACTCTGCTCGATTCCGCAGAGTTGGCGCGCGCGAACCGCTATCGATTCGATGACGACCGCCGCCGCTCCATCGTCGCGCGCGCGGCCACGCGGCGTCTCCTCGGCCGCTATCTCGATCGCGATCCGCAATCGCTCGTCTTCATCGAAGAAGAACATGGCAAACCCGCGCTGCGCGATCGCGAGATCGAATTCAACGCCAGCCATTCCGGCGATCTCGTCGCGCTCGCATTCGCGCGGGACACACCGGTCGGCGTCGACGTCGAGGGCCGCCGGCAGCTCCACGACACGCTCGCCCTCGCCCGCCGCTATTTTTCCGGCGAGGAGGTTGCCATGGTCGAGAAAGCCGGCGACCCCGCGGATGCCTTCTTCGCAATCTGGACGGCGAAAGAGGCGATCGTCAAGGCGAGCGGCAAGGGAATCGGAACCGGCGATCTGCACGGATTCACTGTTCCCTTTCGCGATCCGCGACTTCGGCCCGTCGTCGACGGCTGGTGCGTTGCCGCGATCGATGCGCCGCTGGACGGCTACTACGCCGCGGTGGCCTGCCGGGACAGCGAGCGGCGCATCAATTCGTGCCGTCTCGAAGCTGCCGGTTTGCTTTAGACTTCGCAAACAGTGGCGGTCCCGGAAAAAGAACGGCGGAAGTACCAGCGAGTGACGCTCGTCCGCCCGCTCGTGGCGCGGGTCGGAGCGGCGCGCGTTTTCGTCATCGAGGCGTCGCTGAGCGGCGTCCTCGTCGCGCATCAGGGAAACATCCCCGCCGAGGGCTCCACCTGCGTTGTGATGTTCGAGTGGGACGGCATTCCGGTCGCGCTGGAGTGCGAGATCACGCGCAACACGCTCCAGAAAATGGCGCGCAACGCGAACGAGAAGAGCGTCTATCACGCGGGTATGGAGATCATCCGCGCCTCGCAGGAAGCGATGAAGACGCTGCGCGACCTGATCGCGGCGCACGTGGCGCGCGCGCTCGATGAACAGAAGGCGAACGCGCGCGGCATTCCGGCTGTGGCGGCGCAGACGTTCCAGACCGGCAAGGGAACGCAGTTTCTCCGCTTCGAACTGCTCAACGGCAAATGGCGGCGCACGGAGACGACGCGTCCCGATCAGCCGATGAGCGGCTTCACGATTTCGGCCGACGAGCCGGCGGACCACATCACACTGCTCTGCGACACGTACGCGAACGCCGACGCAGAGAGCCGCAAGCTGATCAAGGTGATGGCGGAACTAAGCATCAGCAAAGCCGAGGGGATTCCGACGAGAAGGTATAGCCCGTAACCTTGTCATCCTGAGCCGCCGAAGACGGCGAAGGATCTCAAGATGCGTATCTCCGGCTGAAACCCTCGTGATTCAACGCAGCTTGGGAACCTTGAGATCCTTCGCCGCGCTTCGCCGGCTCAGGATGACAGTGTTCCCGCCATCTCATCCACCACCGGCCACGTCGCGGCGCGCCACTCCTCCCCCATCAGCAATCCGGCCGAGGCGAGATAGATGGCGACGTCGCGCGGCGGGAAGGTGTCGTTTGATTTCACGGCATCGCGCACCTGATCGACGGACGGCGCGGCGTAGTCGTCCACTTCGATCGAGCCGTTCACGTGCGGGATTTTCCAGCTGTCGAGAAACGCGGCCAGCAGCGCGTTCTGCTCGTGCGTGTGGTAGTGCATCAGCGCGGCGTCGAGCGCCTGTTCGAACTCCGGCGCGGTAGCGCGCGAGGCGAAGAGATCGGCCTTCTTCTCGATCGGCATCTTGCGGATCGATTCTTCGCGGAAGTGCAACGCCTTGGCGATCTGCGCGATGGCGATCAGCTTTGCGGTGTCGTCGCCGAAACGCCAGAACGCCACGAGAATGCGGCGGCGGCGATCAGGATCGGCGAGCTCTTTGAGGATTCTGCGTGCGGTCCACATGGGAACGGGATCGTACAACACGCATCACGGGCGCAGTGCCTTCACCTCGTCCGCCGTCAGCGCGCGTGTTTGCCCCGAGGGAAGATCGCCGATGCGAATCGATCCGATGGCGGTGCGGACGAGCGTGACGACCTCGGCATCCAGCGCTTCGACCATCCGCCGCACCTGGCGGTTGCGGCCCTCGGTGATGGTGATCTCGAAGACGTCGCCGCTCACGCGCGTTACGCGCGCGGGCCGCGTCGGGCCGTCGCGAAGCTCGATGCCGTTGCGAAGAAGATCGAGGTCTGCGTCGGCAAGCGGACGGCTGGCGGTGACGAGGTACGTCTTCGGCACGTGGTACTCGGGATTCGTCAGCCGTTCGGCAAACTGCGTGTCGTTCGTCAAAATGAGCAGCCCGCTGGTGTCGAGATCGAGCCGGCCGACCGGAAAGAGATAGCGCTCGCGGTCTGGCAGCAGATCGTAAATCGTCGGACGCTGCTGCGGATCGCGATACGTCGTGATGTAGCCGGCCGGCTTGTGCAGCAGCAGATACGTCCGCTCCTCCCGCCGCAGCGGCTTGCCGTCGAATGCGACCTTGTCGCGCTCCAGATCGATCCACGCATCAGGATCGCGCACGACGCGCCCGTTGACGCTCACGCGTCCGCCACCGATCCAGCTGCGGGCCTCGGTGCGCGACCCGAGGCCGGCCTTGGAGAGGACGCGTTCGAGGGTCTTGAGCGGACGGTTGCCGGGCGGCGGTTTGGGGACGGAACGGTTCATGTCGTCAATGAATCTACATTCAACAACATTTACAATCACAATCAATCAGTGAAGCGGTCCTTCATCATCATCGTGCTTTTGATCGCGGCGGTAAGCGCCGACGCGGATGAATACCGCGCCTATTGGGTCGACACCTTCCGCACGCCGTTCGCAACGAAGGCGGACGTCGAACGGATTGTCGATGCAGCCATCGAGAGCAACGCGAACGCGCTGTTCGTGCAAGTGCGACGCCGCGGTGATGCCTGGTATCTCGACGCCGCCGAGCCGCTGGCGGAGGCGATGGATGGCACGTTCGATCCGCTGCGCGCGCTGCTCAATGCGGCACATGCGCGAGGGATCGAGGTACACGCGTTCGTCATCGTCGGTGCCGTGTTCCACGGCGATCCAAAATCCACTCCGCTTCCGCGCGATACACATCACGTTTTCTTGCAGCATTTCTGGGATGCGAAGGCGATGCGTCCATATCGCGGCGCGCGGCAGTGGGGGACGCGAACGAGCAAAGGGCGCTACCAGTTCGGGCCCGACTGGTACGTTGACCTCGGCCATCCCGCCGCGGCCGCGTACACGGCGGACGTGCTGCTCCATCTCGTGCGCGCCTACGACATCGACGGCATCCATCTCGATCGCATCCGCTATCCGGAGTCGTCGCGCGGCGACGTCGGCTACAACGAAACGAGTGTGGCGCGTTTTCGCGAGCGCTACGGACGCCTTCCGCGCGCGAAGGATCCGCAGTGGAACGACTGGCGCCGCGAACAGGTGACGAACTTCGTCCGCCGTCTCTCCCTCGGCGCGAAAGCGATCCGGCCGTCGATCACGATCTCGGCCGCGCTCATCGCCTGGGGCGCGGGTCCGGGAAGCAGCGGCGGTTTCACGAACACGGACTCGTATCGCGTCGCGTTTCAGGATTGGGAGTCGTGGCTGCGCGAAGGGATCATCGATCTGGCCAGCCCAATGCTCTACAAACGCGAACACGCTCCGGCCGAGCGGAAGCAGTTCGATGACTGGCTGCAATTCACCATCACGACCGCGCACGCAAACCGCCGCGCCGCGGTGCCGGGCATCGGCGCGTATCTGAACTCGATCGAGGGAACGCTGCGCCAGGCGCGACGCACGCGCGAGGCGAATGCCGACGGCATCCTCTTTTTCGCCATGGGCGATACGAAGCCGTGGTCGATCCTGGCGAACAGCACGAACAACGCGGTGACGAAGAATCCCTACGCGCTGCCGGTGCCGGGCGTCTTCACGCCGAAGCGGCCGAACGAGGAGTTCTTCGCCGCGCTGCGCACGAGCACCGCGACCGACGGCCGCACCGCATTCGAACGGCTCGCGCAACCGCTGTTCGCCGCGACATCGCCGCCGCCGCGCAGACAGGAAGAGACGACCGGCGCGGTGATGGGATCGATCGACGGCGACGGAATCTCGGTCACCATCGAGTCGATGGCGACGCATGCGATTCGCACGACGCGTACCGACGGCAACGGATTTTTCGGGATGCTGGGACTTGCGCCCGGGGAGTATCGCGCGACGGTTGGCGGTCGATCCTCGACGGTAAGTGTGAGCGCGGGAACAGTCACGACTTGCAGCCGCAAGTAGCGCCGGCGCTACCACACGTTAAAATCCGTCGCGATGTCTGAACTCGATCCTGCCGTCGAGCGCGAGCTCGACTCCCTCGGCATCCCGTACGAGGTCTTCCCCTGCAATCCTGAGTGGGCGGATACGGACGTGTTCTGCGCGAACTACGACATCCCGCGCGAGAACGCGGCGAATACGATTCTGGTTGCGGCGAAGACGGAGCCGCGGCAGTACATCGCCTGCCTCGTCACCGCGACGATGAAGCTCGACGTCAATCACAAGATCAGCAAGTTGATCGGCATCAAGCGGCTGTCGTTTGCGTCCGCCGAGGAGACGAAGGAGTTGACTGGGCAACTGATCGGAGGCGTCACGGTCTTCGGATTGCCGGACTCGATCCCGCTCTACATCGACGAACGGGTGATGGAGCGCGAATACATCATCGTCGGCGGCGGCAATCGCTCCACGAAGATCAAGCTCGCACCCGAACATCTGCGCGCGATGCCGCGGGCGACGGTTGCCGAAATCGCGGTGCCGCGGCAGTAGTCCTCCAATCCAAACGCGTCTGACAGGCGTAAGCTCCTGCAAACAAGGAGGAGAGACTCATGAAAACTCGCATGCTTGCAGTGGCTGTTTGTCTGATCACCGTGGCCGCGTTCGGCCAGAGCAATCCCAAACTGAAAGAGCTGCAGTCGTTCGTCGGCACATGGCAGTGCACCGGGATGACCTTCGCGTCGCCGATGGGGCCGGAGCACGCAACGAAGGGCACCGTCAACGGCTCGTGGATCCTGAACGGCTCCTGGGTCGAGGTTCATTACACGGAGATGAAGACGGCCAAAAATCCGCATCCGTACGCGGTGCGCATGCTGCTCAGCTACGACGAGCAGCCGAAGGCGTTCGTCTCGGGCGCGGTCGACAACACCACCGGCTATTCGACCGAGCAGTCGCCCGGCTGGCAGGACGGGAAGATGACCTTCAGCGGCGCACAACACGGCGGCGGCGCGACGATGAACGTACGTGACGTCTTCACCAAGGTCGGCAAGAACGAGATGCGCCACGAGTCCGAGATCGAAATGGACGGTAAGTGGGTGAAGCTCGACCAGGAAAGCTGCAAGCGTTGATCTGATTCCGAGGGCGGACTTCACGGTCCGCCCTCTTGACGCAACGCTACTACAAATGTAGTATGTGGCGTCATGACGAAGGAACGCATCGCCCTCACGAAGTTCGAGACCGAGGTCATGAGCGTGCTCTGGCGGCTCGGAGAGGCGAGCGTGCGCGAGGTGCAGGACGCCATCGACCGCGCCGACCGCCCCGCCTACACCACCGTGCAGACGATCGTGCAGCGCCTGGAGCAGAAAGGCGCCGTTCGCCGCACTCGCAAAGCCGGCAACGCGCTGTACTTCGAGCCCGCCATCACGCGCAAGTCCGTTTACCGGCGTCTCGTCGACGAGCTGATCGATCTCATCGGCGGCTCGCAGCCGCTGGTCGCGCATCTCGTCGAGACGGGCAAGCTGTCGCTCGACGATCTGAAAGCGGTCGAAAAAGCGGCGAAGAGGAGCGGCAAATGATCGCGCACTTGCTCGAATCGACGCTGATCCTTGCGCTCGCCATCCTCATCGCGCACGTTCCTCGGCTGGCAGCGCGGACGCGTTACGCGATCGTTTTCGCGGCGCTGATGAAGTTCGCCATCCCCTCAGCGATCGTGCCGCGCCTGCTGAAGCTCTTCGGTATCGAGCTGATGCGGATGCCGAAGGGAACGATCCTGATCAGCGCCCTCGGGCCACTCACTGGCGCAAACGTGCCGACGACGGCGCCGGTGTGGCCAACGATCATCACCACGGTCTGGCTCGCGATCGCTGTCGCGTTCCTGGTGCGTGCATTCATCCGCGGCCGCGCCGGCGTGCGGCTGGCGCTCGCCGATGCGTCCGATGCAACCGAGCGCGATCTCACGGTTCTGACGCGCGCCTGCAAACGCGCGGGCCTCACGCGCGCGGTGCGCCTCGTGCGCTCGCCATCGATCTCCACTCCGGCAACCGCCGGCGTCCTACGGCCGATCATCGTCGTGCCCTCCGATAACCAACTTGCCGATGCGGAGCTGGAGACGATCCTCACGCACGAATGCGCGCACATCGCGCGCCGCGACAACCTCCGCGGCATCCTCGAATCGATCGCCGGCTGCGCTCTCTGGTTTCATCCGCTGGTCTGGATTGCGCGCCGCGTGCTCGACGCCGCCCGCGAAGAAGCGTGCGACGCGATCGTCCTCGCTTCCGGCGACGCCAGCATTTACGTGACCGCCCTCGGCAAGATCTGCGGTGCTGCCATCGCGCCGCGAACAGCCGGGATCTCCTGCATCGTCAGCAACACGATCCACGAAAGGATGAACGCCATCATGCATTTCGGAACTCGCCGTCTTCTCCCCCACCGCGCCGTCACCGCAACCATCATCGCGCTCATCGCGGCCGGCACCATTGGCGCCGGCGTTGCGCGCGCGCTGCCCACCGAAGAGTCGGCGTCAGCGAACTACAAGGTCAACGTCACCGTGAGCCGTCTCGAATCGCCGGACGTTTTCCTCTTCGACGTCGCCGTTCACGATGCGAAAACTCACTTCATCGTGGCAACCGCACGTCTTCGCGCCAAGCCCGAACATTGGGCCACGGCGACGACAACGTCGGAGCATGAAACGAGCATCCGCATGATCGGCCATAACGACGGGAGCGCCGAAGTCGAAGTCGTCGTCGATCATGAAGCGCCCATCGTGACGAAGGCGATCGCGAAGCAGAAAGACAGCGGGACCAAGGGCAACAACATCTCGATCGATCTCAAAGACGCCGACATCCACGACCTGATGCGCACCTTCGCGAAACTGACGAACACGGACATCGTGGTGGACGAAGACGTAACGGGCAAAACGTCAATCCAACTCGTCGACGTGCCGTGGACCGAGGCGCTCGAAATCATCCTGCGCACCAACAACCTGCGGCAGGAGCAGGTCGGCAACACGATTCACATCCATCGAAAGTGAGCGCCGCCGCCAACTGCTAGAATCGGGCGCATGGCCCTCGCACCGCGGCAGACGCGGTTCCTCATCGTCTTCGCGCTGCTGCTCATCGCTTTCTACGCAATCATCACCATCGAAGCGGTCGACACGCACGTCGTGCTGCCGTTTACGGCGGCGCTGGCGCGCGTTTCGGGCGGAGTTCTGAATCTTCTCCACGAGCACGTGCACGTCGACGGCACCGTGATCGCCGGATCGCGCTTCGCCGTCGACATCCGCGGCGGATGCAACGGACTCGAGGCGGTGGTCTTCGTCAGTGCGGCGATGCTCGCGTTTCACGCGCCGCTGCGGAAACGGTTCGCCGGCGCGCTGGCCGCCGCGGTGATCCTGGAATCGCTGAACATCATCCGCATCGTCTCGCTCTACCTCCTCGGCGTTTACCATCGCAACGTGTTCGAGATGTTCCACCTCGCCGTGTGGCAGACGCTGATGTTCGGAGCGGCGGTATTTCTTTTCCTGATCTGGACGTCGAGAGTGGCGCCCCGCGATGCTGCTTCGAGCGCTTAGATTTCTGGCCGGTCTGGCGCTGGGCGTCTGGATCTGGTGGGCGGCCGTTCCGGCGTACAACCACTTGCTCGCGCCGGCATCACAAATCCTTCTGCACGCTGACCGACGCCTCGCCGCGGCGGTGCTCTTGCCGCAGGAGCGCAACGTGTTCGTCACGTCGTCGACGCCGCTCCCGACGGCGACGATGCCCGCCGATCAGCTCACGTACAACATCATCCTGCTGCTGGCGCTTTTCGCATCAAACGATCGCCCGTGGCGCTTCGCGAACGTGCGCGGGCTGGCCATCGCGCTCGTGATCCTCTTCGCATCGCACTGCGTGAGCATGGTCATCGCCATCGAATCGACGTATGCCGTGCGGCAGGGCGCGTGGAGCGAACAGCATTACGGCGATGCGGCCGCGAACTTCTGGCTGATGGCGGAACTGGTCTTCCGCATCGTCGGCATGTTCGGCGTCGTCTTCGCCTCGTGGTGGGCGCTCAGTCACTCGAAGAGCGTGTCGACGTAGGCTGACGGATCGAAGGGGATCAGATCTTCCGCGCTCTCGCCGACGCCGACGAACTTCACCGGGATGTCGAACTGCCGCATGATCGAGAGGATCACGCCGCCTTTGGCCGTGCCGTCGAGCTTCGTCACGATCATCCCTGTGACCTGCGCCGCGTCGAGAAATGCCGCGGCCTGACTGACGCCGTTCTGTCCCGTGGTGCCGTCGATGATCAGCAACGTTTCGTGCGGCGCGCCGGGAAGCTCTTTCTCGATGACGCGGCGCACTTTCGAGAGCTCCTGCATCAGGTGCGATTTGTTGTGCAGGCGGCCGGCGGTGTCGATGAGAACGACGTCGGTGCCGCGCGCCTTCGCGGCGGTGACCGTGTCGTGCGCAACCGCCCCGGGATCGGAGCCAGCCTTGTGCTTGACCATGTCGATGCCGATACGGTCAGCCCACATCTGCAGCTGTTCGATCGCGGCGGCGCGGAAGGTGTCCGCGGCGCCCAACAGTACCGATTTCCCTTCGCTCCGAAAGCGCGACGCCAGTTTGGCGATCGTGGTGGTCTTCCCAGTCCCGTTGACGCCAACGACCAGAATCACGAACGGCTTGGCGCGGGCGGTGTCGATCGGCGACATCTGCCGCTGCGGAATCAGCGCCCGCGTCTCCTCGCGCAGCACTTCGGTGAAGCGATCCATCTTGGTGATGCGCTCGGCGCGGATGCGCTGCTCGATGCGATCGACGAGCGACGTGGTCAGCTCCGCGCCGACGTCCGCGCCGAGCAGCCCTTCTTCGAGACCGTCGATCGCAGAGCGGTCGATCGGAAGGTCGGGAGTCATCGACTCCTTCACCTTCTCGATGATCTCGGTGTGGGTCATGAAGAGCCCACGTTTCAGCTTGTCGAAGAGAGACTTTTTCGGTTGCTCGGCCATGGCGGACGCGCATTCTACGCACAGACAGGAGTGTCTGCGCCACACAAACGAAAGCGTTTGTGCCAGCCAACCTGCGCGTTACCCGTGGTCCTACTTGTGCGTGGCGCGGCGGCGTTCCGGAACGTCGGCGTAGTCGACGTTCAGGATGACGTACGAGAACGTCGCGCCGGCGATGTAGTAGCCGTCATCGGACGCCGCGATCGACAGGCGGTTCCAATTGCCCATGCTGTCGCTTTCCTCTTCACGGAAAGCCAGCGCGTAGACGCCCCGCGTGAGCTTCGGGCCGGCGACGTTGCCGAGGGAAAGCGTCAGAGGTGAGATTTCGGGCTCCAGCGGAGGCGGAGCAGCGGTTTCGGTCTGATTGGTCGGCCGCTGACGGCGCACCATCAGCGCCACACCGGTGGTCGAAGGCACCTGAACGACGAAGCTGAGCGGGCCGCTGATCGCGTCATTGTCAGGGCGTCCGGCGACGGAGAAAAAGCGGAAGCGCACCGGATCGGACTGGCGAGACGAGTTTGGGAACAGCGCGTCGACGGCGAGGCCGCCGGGCGCGTTCTTGTGCGAGGCGGCACGTTTGGCGCCGACCATCGCGACGCGCGCGCCGCTGCTGATGAAGTGCGGATCGGGACTGAGGATCGAATTGGCGCTGGCCAGAGGAACGGAGTAGCCGGTTGCCGGCAGCGACGGCGCGTAGCCGACGTCCATCAGCGGAAGAAGGCCGGAAGGCCCGGCGGCGAAGAGATTCCGCTCGCCGACGGCGACGACGGCAAGACCCATGGCAGCGGCGGAGCTGATACGAAGAAATTCGCGGCGGGGGATACCGTTGGACACAACTTTCGCTTTCATACGGCTCTCCATATGGGATTCAATCAGGATCTACGCGCTTCCTAAAATGACGCCTGGGTAGTTGCGGGGACTGGACTTGGCGATACTAGCACGGCAAGCCCGACGGGGGAACCTATTAGCGGCAAGGCGGACCTGCAACGGCCGGTCCATCGATGGCCGTGGCCGCGCCTCCGTTGGCGCCGGCGACGGCATTTGCGTCCGCGGCAGGCAGTCCGGCCAGGCGCATCGCAGCATGCGGCGTGGCGGCGATTCGGATGATCGTGCCCGGCGCGCCGCTGAATCGATTCGCGGAGATGCCGGCGCAGACGCTGGCGCTGCCGGCGGCGGAGACGTCGAGCAGTGGCCGGTCTGAGGTCTGCGCCACGACGGTGTTGCGCTGCATCGTGATCTGCGCCTTCCCGCCCTGCCGCGACGTCAACGTCACCACGCCGTGGCCGAAATGCTGGATCGACGAATCGAGGAGATCGATCGCCAGCGAGCTGCTCTCCGACGCCGAGGCGTCGATCGCCGCGCCGAGGTTGTCGTGGAGATCGCCGTTGCGCAGCTGGACGTCGGCGCTGCCGTTCCCGAAGGTGCGAATCTCGATCAGATGCGGCGCGACGTCGGGCCTGCCGGTTGCGGAAAAAATGCAGCGTTCGATCGCGATCTTTCCGCTGTTGAAACGCTGCTCGATCAGCATCTCGCTTCCGGCGTTATCGGCGAACGAGGAGCGGCTGAAGGTGATCGTGCCGGATGCTTCCTGGAGCAGAACGCCGCTTTCGAAAGTCTCATCGCCGGCGCGATGCACATCGAGGCCGCCGAACGTGACATTGCGGATGTTGTTCGCGTTGATGCCGATCGCGCTGCCGCCGTCGATGACGATGTTGTCGAACGCCGAGTCGTTGACGTGGCGCAGATACAGCGCGGCACGGCAGACGGCGGTGGAATTGACGTCGAAGTTGCCGGCGCAGCGCGCGCCACGGATGGGCGTGTTCACGCCGCTGTCGGTGAGGGTGAGACCGGCCATCCGCACGTTGCCCGTCTGCGCGATGCGGATGCCGTTGCCGCGCGCGTGCGCGATTGCGCCGCCCGTTCCGATCTTCCCGTCGATGCCGGTGATGGCGACGTGCCCGTGAACGCGATCGAGAATGATGCCTTCGTCGAGCGTTCCCGGAGCGACTCCTTCCGCGGAGACCGACTGGAACGAAAGCTCGACGCCGGAATCGCGCACGTCGAGCGCGGCGGCGTTGGCCGTGCTGAGGTTCGAGGAGCCGGCGATGGCGAGATTGGCGACGCTGTTGACGACGAGCCCACGCCGCCGCCCGCGTACTTCGATCGAGTCTTCAAAACGAACGACGCCCGGACGCGGCATGGCGGCGATGACAACGGCATCGTCGAACGCATCGCGAACGCGCACCTTCGACCCGCGCTTGAACGTGACGGCTCCCGACTTCCGATTCTGAATCCGGACGGCGGTGGTGAAGTCGCCGGAGATCGGGAAATGGTCGATGACGACGTCGCCGTAGCCGCCGTCCAAACCGATTCCGCTGCCGCCTTGCGTTGCTTCGATCGCTCCGCCGGCAATGTCGACTTTCCCCTGCTGCTCCTGCAGATAGACGGCGAAGCCGGCGTGCGACGATTTGACGTAGACGTCGCGCAGGATCAGCGTCCCGATCGCGCCGCTACCTGCGATTCCGCTCCAGCCGTCGCCGAAGAGAGTGCAGCCGGCGACGATGTTGTCGCCGGTGACGGAGATGGTCCCGTGAATGGCAGGTCCGGGACCTTTCATCGCAGGAACGCCGGTGATCCCGGGATTGACGTGCAGATCGGACTGCAACGCGTCGAGTCCATACGCGGAGCCGATGAGCATCTGACTTTTGCGAAGTACGACGCTCTCGTTGTACGGCGCGTCGGATTCGGCGACATACACGATCGTTCCGCTGTTGACGCCCTGCGCGATCGTGGCGAACGGCCGCTCGCGGCTGCCGTCGCCGCCGGCGGGCGCGCGGTTGTCGACGAAAACGACGGACCCGCCGGCGGTGCCGGCGATCGTCAGGAAAATGAAGGCGAGCGTGGAACGGATCATCGCGGCCGGGCGGATCCCTGCTCGCGGCCGGCGATCGTCTGCTTGACCATCGCTTCGTCAACCGTGATGACGCGCGCGCCGGCGTCGGCGGGATCGAACTCAAGACCGCCGATGACGCGCCGGAAGGTTTCGCGCAGTGCGCGTGCGCCGAGTCGCTTCTGGCGCGCGGCATCCCAGGCGATGGCGATCAGCGCGCCGCGCGTGATCTGCAGATCGATCCCGAAGCGTTCGAAGTAGGCGCGCGAGGTGCGGAAAATCGAGCGCTCCGGCTCGACGAAGATGCGCGCCAGGTCGGACTCGGCGAGATCGTTGAGCACGACGATCGATTCGAATCGCGAGACGAACTGCGGGGTCATGCCGTAGCGGAACAGGTCGTCGTACTTCAGGTAGTCCCGCAGATGAAAGGGCAGCTCTTCGCGCACCTCGCCGGAGGCGGAGACGACGACGATCGGCTTCATCGGCGCCACGTCCTGCCCGATCGTGGCGCGCCGGAAAACGGCCTCGTACAACTCCTCGAACGCGCCGCCGACGATGAAGAGGATGTTCGACGAGTTGATGGCGAAGCTCATCCCGTTCGCTTCGAACTCGACGTTCTCGTTCTCCATCAGCGTGAGCAGCGCTTCCTGCGCCACGATGCCGCGCACGTTGGGATCGCCGCTGACCTGCGCGCGAATCTTGTCCACCTCGTCGATGAAGACGATTCCGTGCTCGACGGAGCGCAGCAGATCGGCCATCGGCGCGTCGGGACCGAGGATGGTGCGGGCATTCGCGAAAAGCCGCCCCAGAACTGCGCGTCCATACCCCTGATGCTCCTCGGCCAGCACGTTGGCATTGATGCGGATGACGTTCGCGGAGTGGCTCAGGTCCGCGCGGCTGGCCAGAAACTGCTCGACTGCGCGCATCAGCGTGGTCTTTCCCGACCCCGAGTTGCCGATCATGAGCATGTTGGGAGCCGGATGCCCGACGAGGTGCTTGACGACCGCCACCGACAGCTCGCGGATGGCTTCATCCTGCCCGACCACAGTCTTGCTCAGCGCATCAAACACTTCGCGCGGACGGAGGGGAAACGCGTTCATCGATGAGGCATTGTTGCGAATCGGAAGGCGGGTGTCTATGGGAAGGACAAGTCAGAGGGCAAGAACGAGCCGCAAACCGTCGTCGAGCCGCTGCAACGACGAGGAATCCAGACGTCCGATACGCGTCATCAGCAACGACTTGGAGATTGTCAGGAGCTGGGAGACGTTGACCACTGACTTCCTGGTCAGCCCTGCAGTCTTTCGGGCAAGGGCAAAGTTTCCCGGCGCGTCGGTCAGACTGAGGTTCGAAGTGACGGCAGCGATGATGATGGTCTGGATGCGGCTCTCATTGAAATCGTTGGACTGCACGATCACGACAGGCCGTCGGTAGTCAGGCGACGAACCGTGCGGCGCCGGAAGCGAAGCCCACCAGACGTCGCCTCTCCTCACCACTCCTCCGGCGGAAGCGAAAGTGACTGCATCATCGCCAAGGCCGGATCCAGCTCGCTTTCCTGATTTGCATAGATTTCATCCAGCTTCTGGCGGACGTTCCGCGATCTGTGCCGCTCGGTGTATTCGGCAATCGCGCGCGCATAAAGCTGGCTGCGTGAGACAGCGAGTTCCTGAGCAAGACCATCGGCCTGCTCGAAGAGATCATCGGGAATCGAGATGGCGGTCTTCATGCGCGGAGTATAACCGTAGCTATACTCCCGTTGATTCTTACTCGCAGTCGTCGCCCACCTTCTCACGATGTATAACTGCGAGGTATGCGATCGCGATCAATGATTCGGAAACAGGTTTGCATCGAATCGCGCCACGATCAGATGCTGAAACGGCGAGCCAACCAACGCGGCGTCACAGAGGCGGAGCTCATTCGTGAGGCTTTCGATAATGTCGAGGCCGGACCAAGCTCTCGCCGGCGGGACATCGATGCGACCGCGTTGAAAAAGGCTCTCGCATGTCATGCGCTCCCTTTCTGCTTCGCCTCGCGGAAAGTCTCGGGACCGCGGGTGGACGAGAGAGTCGCTCTATGAAGATCGGACCGGTCGATGGGCGAAGTCCTGATCGACACGAACATTCCGGTCTACGTATGTTAGAAAGTGTTCACCGCAGATCATTGAAGGAGAGCCTGCCCTGATGTCCGACGATCCCTTTCGCCACGAGCTGTTTACTCCTCTGATCGGGAGCACGTTCCGCATTCAGTTCACGGACGGCGTCATCGATCTGCGGCTGGAAGAAGTGACGCCGCTTCCGCCGCCGCGGTACATCACCGCGAGCGGTGAAGTGCCGGTGCCGGACACCGTCCACGCGCGCAGGAATCCGTTCACGGTCTCGTTTCGCGGACCTCGCAACGTTCAGCTTCCGCAGCGGGTGTATCGCATGACGCAGGAAGCGTTCGCGGAGCCGATCGACATTTTCATCGTTCCAGTCAGCGTCGATGCCGAGGGATATCGGTATCAGGCGGTGTTCAACTAGCCGAACGCCAGCGCATCAGATAGTAGACGCCGTGCTCGTCGACGTGCTCGAAGCCGAGGCGCTTGTACAGGCTCATGGCGGGGTTGAAGCGCTCGACGTGAATCGTGACCGGCTTTCCCGCGGCTGCAGCGCGATCCATCACCTGATGCAGCAGCTGCGATCCGATGCCCGTCCCTCGGCACTCGGGCAGTAGCGCGATGTCGACGACGCGGATCTGATCTTCCCATTCGTCGATCCAGAAGCGTCCCACCGGTTCGCCATCGCGCTCGATGACGTTGCGCTCGCACGTCGGATAGTGGATTCCGTAGTGCTCGAACTGTGCGGCGAACTGTTGATCGAGGAAGACTTTCTTCTGCGCCTCGTCGAAGGGAAAGCGCGTCATCTCTTCGGCGCGGACTGACTCGTAGAGTCGACGCATGAATCCGTAGTCGGCGTCGGTGGCGGGACGAAGGGTGATTGAGGCCGTGGAAGTCACCTGAAGATGTAAAAAAAAGTCCGGTCGGAAGCAGCGGCTCCCGACCGGACCATGAGTTCCTTAGTTCACCGTGTTGGGCGCGGTGTTGGTAAGCGTAACCGTTCCCTGCGTCGTGATCTTGCCGGCCGTGCCGGTGTTGGTGTTGGCGATTTCGGCATTCACAGTTGCGGCGCCCGAGAAGTTGAAGAGCGATGCCACCTGCGTCCCCGATGCGCCGACTGCCGTCTCGTAAACGATCATTCCGGTACCGCCGCCGCACATCGTGTCGCATGCGTCGGGTGAGGCCGGAACCGTGTTGCCATGAATCTCAGCGTTGACGTTGGAGCCTGAGGTTCCAGTGCCCTGCGCGTCGGACGAAACGTAGATCGCATACAACGGGAAGCCGCTCGTGTCCTGCGGATCAACGTTGTTGCCGGTGATCTTGACGTCGAGGCGAGTCTGCCCGTGGTTCGCGCCCGGACGTCCGAGCTCTTCGACGTCAATCCCTCGGCCGAACGGAATCTGGCGGATGGTGTTGTTGACGATGGTTACGGTCGCCGCCTGCTGGCCCTGCAGGAAGAAGCGCAGGCCGTCGCCGAATGCCGAGCCCGAATCCGCGACGCCGCCGTTGCCGATGCTGTTTCCGGAGACGAACGCCTTGAACGTGCCGCCGGCGCTATCAGCACCGTTCGCGAAATTCACTGCCGTGCTCTGGCTGCCGACAATGCCGGTGTTGTTGACGAAGCGGAAGTAGGCGCTGCCGTTGCCGGCGGTGCCGCCACCACCTTCGAAGCTGGCCCCGACGTTGTTGTTGGTGATCGTGCAGCCGGTCACCGTGACCGTTCCGGTCGACGGCGCGCCAACGCCGTTGCCGAGGATGGCGTTGTCGTTCTGCTGGAGCTGGAGTCCCTTGGCGAAGTTGTTGGAGAAGGTCACGCCGGTGAAGGTGGCCGTGTTGACCGCGGAAGCATTCTTCAACGACACCAGGAACCCGTCGTCGTTGACGCTGTTGCTGTACGTGCCGTTTGAGACCGTCAGCGACGTCATCACGGCCGTGGACGTGTTGGAAGCATCGAGCCACACGTTGTTCAGGAACGATCCGGTCACCGTGTCGCTGCTGAAGGACACGGCGCCGGTGGTATCGGTCAGATGCACGCCGTTATCCACGAGCGTCGTGCCGTTGGTAAGCACCTGAGAACCGGTCAGCGCGAAGTTGTTCACGCTGACGCCGCGGATGCCTTCGTGCGCGCCGTTCTTGACGATCATCGACGAGAGGCTGACTCCTGCACCCGTGACGCTGGTCAGGCTGATGGCATTGCCGGTCGTCTTCTGAATCGTGCCGCCGGAACCGTTCGAGGCGCCGGAGCCGTCGCCGGTCACCGTCAACGAACCGTTGTAATTCGAGATCGAAATCGCGCTGCTCGGTCCAGCCGCCGAGGTGCCGGCGGTGATCGACGTGAAGGTCATCGTTCCGCTGCTGCCGATACCGGCAATCGTGACTGCGATGCCGGTGGTGGTGGTCACGTTCCGCGCGCTCACGTTGATGCCCGTCACGTTCGTGCCGGCGATCGCGCTTGATACGCCGGTGTTCATGTCGATGCCGGCGACGGTGACACTGTTCGCCAGGGCGAGCGTATCGCTGAGGGTAGGCGTATTGGCCGGGCTGCCGGCAACAACCAGGACGCCGGAGCCGACGTTGAGCGTCGCGCCGGCGCCGATGAGCTGCTGGCTGTTCAGCATTGCGTAGGCGCCGGTGGTCGGACCGGATCCCTTCGAGACGTAGATGTAGTCGCCGGCGGAGGTGCCGGCGGCAGCGACGCCAGTCAGCGTCGTGAACGGCGTGTTCGAGCGGCCGTCATTCGTACCGGCGACAGTGGCGTTGTCGACGTACCACACGCGGCCGGTGAAGTTGATCGTAGCGGTGCGCGTCACGGTGATGCCGTTCGACGTGCCGGTGTAGGTGAACGAGTCCGGCGCGGTGTTGCCGACGTTCGGCGTGTAGAGGAAGGTGCCGTTCGAATTGAAGACCGTCAGCACGCCGTTGGACGGCGGAACCGTGACCGCGTAGACGATCGGCGCATCGGAGGCATCGCCATTCGAGACGGCGACTGAGATGACGGTCGGCGTGGCGGGAGCCGGCAGGCCGCCGTCGAGCTGCGTGTTGCCGACGTCGACGTACGACTTCGTGGTGAGCTTCGGCGCGATGGTCAGCGTGTACGTGCTGCCGACGCCGAAGCAGCCGTTGGAATCGGTGACCTTGACGGTGATGGAGAAGATGCCGGTCTGCGCCGGCGTGCCGGTAAGTGCGCCGCCGGTCGACAGCGAGACGCCCGACGGCAGTGAGCCGCTGTTGAGCGTGAAGACTGCCGGGGTGTGCGTTCCGACGCCGCTCTGCGTGAAAGTGAAGCTGCCGCTCAGCGGCGTGCCGAAGGTGCCGGTCGTGGAGCTCGGATTGGTGACGGTGATGGTCTGGCAGGAAATGGTGAGCGTGTAGGTCGGACCGGTGCCGCTGCAGCCGTTTGCGTCCGTCACCTTGACGGTGATCGGGAACGTTCCCGGCGCCTGCGGCGTGCCGGAGAGAACGCCGCCGGCGGAAAGCGTCAGGCCGGCCGGCAGCGTGCCACTGGCCACGGAGAAGGTAGCGCTGCCGATCGCGCCGCTCTGGGTGAAGGTCGCGCTGAATGCCGCGTCGACGGTGCCGCTGTTGTTGGCCGGATTGTTGACGGTGATGGTCTGGCAGTTGATGGTCAGCGTGTACGTCGCGCCCGTACCCGTGCAGCCGTTCGAGTCGGTGACGGTGACCACGATCGGGAAGGTGCCGCTCTGCGTCGGCGTACCGGAGAGGACGCCCGCGGCGGAAAGCGTCAAGCCTGCCGGCAACGTGCTGGACGTGGTGAAGGTTGCCGTGCCCGACGCGCCGCTCTGCGTGAACGTCACGTTGAACGGCGAGCCGACCGTGCCGCTGTTCGCCGCCGGACTTGTGACGGTGATGGTCGGGCAGCTGATGACCAGCGTGTAGGTCGGGCCGGTGCCGGTGCAGCCGTTCGCATCGGTCACCTTGACGGTGATCAGGAAGGAACCGGTCTGGGTCGGCGTGCCGGAGAGGACGCCCGCGGTTGATAGCGTCAGGCCGGCGGGCAGCGTGCCGCTGGCGAGCGAGAAGGTCGCGCTACCGATCGCACCGCTTTGCGCGAAGGTCTGGCTGAACGCTGTCCCGGTCGTTCCGGTCGAAACGGCGGGATTGGTGACGCTGATCGTCTGGCAGGCGATGGTCAGCGTGTAGGTCGCGCCGTTGCCCGTGCAGCCGTTGGAATCGGTCGCCGTGACCGTGATCGGGAAGGAACCGGTCTGTGTCGGCGTACCGGAGAGGACGCCCGCGCTGGAAAGCGTGAGGCCCGCGGGAAGCGCCGAAGCGGTCGAGAACGTGGTCGCGCCGATGCCGCCGCTCTGCGTGAAGGTCTGGCTGAACGCCGTGCCGACCGTTCCGCTGTTCACGGCAGGATTGGTGACGGTGATGGTCTGGCAGGCGATGACCAGCGTGTACGTCGGACCGGTGCCGCTGCAGCCGTTGGAGTCGGTCGCCTTGACGGTGATCGGGAACGATCCCGTCTGCGTCGGCGTGCCGGAGAGGACGCCGGCGGCGGACAACGTGAGGCCTGCCGGCAGCGTGCCGGTGGCGAGGGAGAAGTTCGTCGTCCCGATGCCGCCGCTCTGCGTGAAGGTCTGGCTGAACGCCGTGCCGGCCGTACCGCTCGATACCGCGGGATTGGTGACGGTGATGGTCTGACAGTTGATCGTCAGAGTGTAGGTCGGGCCGGTTCCGGTGCAGCCGTTCGAGTCGGTGGCCGTGACGGTGATCGGGTAGCTCCCGGTCTGCGTCGGCGTTCCTGAAAGTACGCCGCTCGATGCCAGCGTCAGGCCGGCGGGCAGCGTGCCGCCGCCGAGCGAGAAGGTGGTCGTCCCTACTCCGCCGCTCTGCGTGAAGGTCTGGCTGAACGCGACACCTGCCGTTCCCGTGTTGACTGCCGGGTTGGTAACGGTGATCGTCGGACAGGTGATCTGCAGCGGATACGTCGGCCCGACGCCGGTGCAGCCTTGGGAGTCGGTGACCATGACGGTGATCGGGTAGCTGCCGGTGACGGTCGGCGTGCCGGAGAGGACGCCGTTCGATGCGAGCGAAAGACCAGATGGCAGCGTGCCGGTGGCGATCGAGAACGTCGCCGTGCCGATGGCGCCGGTCTGGGTGAAAGTCTGGCTGAACGGCGATCCGGCCGGACCGCTCGAGACGACCGGGTTGATGACGGTGATGACATTGCAGCAGACCGGAAGCGCGGGCTCGCCAGCCGGAAGGGACGGAGCCACCGGCGAGCAGGCGCCGGTGGTGATGGTCGGGAAGACGCCGGCGGCGGGACCAACGGTCGGGAAGGTCGTGCCCGACGTCGTCACCGTTCCGCACGCGGTCAGTGCGATGGTCCCCTGTCCGGAGACACCGGAGGCGCCAGTGCCGACGGGGCGGACATCGCCGTTGCCGAGAACCCAGCTGACGTTGCCGGAGTAGGAGCGGACATTGATATGACCGCCGGCGGCGCTGGCTTTCAGCTGCGAGTAGTCGCCGACCGCTTCGATGAAGGCGCGGTCGAGGTTGACCGTGCTCGCGCTGGAGACTTCGATCGTTCCGCCTTTGTGTGAGTCGACGTTGCGCCCGGCCATGAAGGTCCTGCCGCTTCCGCTGACGGTTCCGCGCAGCGAAATGACGCGGATCGTTCCGGCGGTGACGTTCGGATCGCCGCTGCCGGGATTGCTCGTTACGGCATAGAGCGAGCTTAGGCCCGGATCAGGGCCGGTGATGGTGACGTTGTCCGCGGCGAAGAGATCGACGCGCTTGGCGGCGGCGCCGACTTTGGTCGCATCCGCGCGCAAGTGGCCGAGATGGCTTCCGGCAGATGAGATGCCGAGGTCGCTGCCGTCGATGACGATTTCCTTGCCGGAGCGGATCGCGACGCGTGTGGCGGCGTCGCCATTGACAATCGATGCGACCAAGCCGCGAATGATGACGCCGCAGCCTTCGGCGGTGACCGGTCCCGCGGCGTCGGTCGCGCCTTGCGAAACGATGGTGGCCGTGGAATTGACGGTGACGGAGGGATCGAGGACGGAAGTCGACTGCAGGCGGATCTCGCCGCCGCGTTGTCCCGCCACGCCGCCCGCCAGGATGTCGCCGGTCTGCGCGGTTGCGAGCAGCGTCGACGAAGGACCCGCGGCGACGAGGCCGGAGGCGGTCAGGTTTCCGCCGGAGGTGACGAGGATCTTGCCGGCATCCGCGCCTTTGCTGGCGGAGTTGATGACCGTGCCTGCTTCCAGCGTCGTGGCTCCGCCGCTGTTGATAGTGATCGCGCCGCCGGAGCCGGTCGCCGAAAGTAATGCGGCGCTGGAGATCACGGCGCCGGACGAGCTTCCCGCCGGTCCGTGAAGGATGATGTTGCCGCCGGCGTTGACGGTGATGCTGCCGCCCGATCCGCTTCCGATGCGGTTCTCAGCGTAGAGCGCGCTGCCGGCGTTCATGATGACGCTGCCGGTAACGTCGAACCTCATGGCGCAGCCGGAGAGGTTGCCCGGACCGTCATCGTTACAGTTGATCGAACCGTTGATGATGAGGTCTCCGTTCACCGTGAACGTGCCGTTGACGACATGGTCCTGGTCGTCGACGGAGCCATCGAGTGAACTGAAATTCGTGGTTCCGTTGACGGTCACGTTCGCCGCGAATGCGGGAAGCGCAAACGCAAACAACGCGACGAGGAAACCGGGCAGTACTACGCGGCCAAATCGACCCATGACGACACCCCTCCTGAAGTTCAGAGCCACCCGCCTTGCGGCGTAGCGGCGTTTGAGGACCCGATGTGCGAACGGATATACGACCTGTTTGGAACGGACGGAAAGAAAGATAACGAATGCGGGCAGGGTTGTCGACCATAATTCCCGAAGGAATGCCCAACTCTGTGTAAACAAAAAAAGCCGCACGCGCCAGGCGTGCGGCTTTTCCGTGGACCGAACGGTCGATTCTTACGTGCGGGGCGGGAAAACGCCCTGCAGGGCAATGCAGAAATTGAGCGTGAGGTACGGCTGCATGTTGTTGTGGGGCTGATCGCCGCCGGCGGGGGCGATCGAATTGGGGCTCATCGTGATGATCGGCGGGGCAGGGCTGCCGGGCACGAACGGAGTGGAACCGGTCACGCGCGAGATCGAATTCGCAGCGGGAGTGGTCCGATTGCCGACCGCCGCATTGGCCATGACGGTGTGGGAGTGTGACGGTATCTCGGATTCGAGCAGCGACACGGTCTCGGAGCCGCCGGTCTCGCCGAGGTCGTGCAGCGAGAGGCCGGGGCCCTGGCCGGGATGCATGGGCGCGCGGCCCTGCAGATCAGGAAGGGCGAAGTTCGACTTGCCGTCGCCGCCGTAGGTCGTGCCGAGCAACGAGAAGAGGGCCGTGTTCTGCGAAAGCGGAAGAATCTGGCCGTCGCAGAAGGCCCATCCTTTCGGAGCAAAGTTGAATGGGAAGATGCGGATTTCAGCTACGAATGGATCCATGGTTATCTCTCCTCCCTAGGTCTGGCTCGGGAAGATCCCGAACAGAGAAATGATGAAGTCGACGCAGAGATACGGCTGGAAGTTGTTGTGCGGCTGGCTGCCGCCGGTACTGCCGCCGGTTCCCGCTGCCATGGCCGCATTGGGCGCCGCCGACTGGTAAAACGAGACGGTCAGCGACTGCGCGTAGACGTCGTTGAGCGGCGACGGCGCCGTAGCGGCGCTCGAGGTCCCGAGCAATGGATGACTGTGCCCAGGAATCTGCGAGACGGTCAACGTGACCTCCTCGACGCCGCCGGTCTCGGCGAGTATGAAGCCGTTGCCGAAGTGCAGCGGAATGCGGCCGCGCAGGTCGGGCAGCGCGAACGTGCTCTGTCCGTCGCCACCGTAGGTCGTGCCGATGAGATTGAAGAGCGTTTCGTATTCGGAAATCGGTAGCAACTGCCCCTCGCAGAACATCCATCCCGCGGGAGCGAAGTTGCCGGCGAACATGCGAATTTCTCCAACGTAAGGTTGTGCCATTTCTTCGTCCTCCTTTCTAGGTCTGACTCGGGAAGATGCCCTGCAGCGCGATGCTGAAGTTGAGCACCAGGAACGGCTGCATGTTCAGGTGGGCCTGACTGCCGCCTACGGTTGCAAGCGATGCGGGGTTTAATGCGACGAGATTGTTGTCGGGACCCAGATAGGGCTGCTCGGCAGCCACGCCCGAAAAGCCACCGACCGGCACGGGGCCCGTGCCCGTCGCGCTCGTAGCATTCAGGGTATGGGTGTGCGTCGGGATCTCGGAAATCGACAGGGTATGCGCCTGCTCACCGCCTCGCTCGCCGAGCGTGTGTCCGCTGCCCATGTGAATGGGCGCCCTCGACCGCAGGTCAGGCAGGGCGAAGTTGACGCGGCCATCTCCGCCGTACGTGGTGCCGAGCAGCGAAAAGAGCGCCTGATTCTGATTGATGGGGAGCAACTGCCCATCGCAGAGTGCCCAACCTTTGGGCGGGAAGCCGAAACTCATGATCCTGATCTCGCTTAGAAATGGTTCTGCCATTGTTCCTCCGCTTGTAATCCAGGTTGCAAACGACGATTGATTGGACGGACCGGGTATGGACGCGAGCCTGCCGGGAAACCGGCTGGCTTTCTCTCTTCCAAACGAAACGTAATTGTCTTTTTCTTGGACTGGGGACCGAGGGGGGAATCTTCGCTTTTTCTGATGCTGGAGTCCAGAGATCTTTTCAATAGCCACGGACGTCAGGCCCGGAAGCGGTAATCCGCTTCCGGGCCATCAGGACATCCGGGATCAATTCACTGTGGTCACAGGCGTGGCGGTCAGCGTGAGCGTTCCACCATTGACGAAGCTGCAGGTCTTGCCGGCGGTGCCGGTGTTCTGCGTGGCGATCTCGCTGCTCACCGAAGCGCCGGCTCCGCTGAAATTGAACAGCGTGCCGACGTGGGTTCCCGTCGCACCGCTCACCGTCTCGTAGTCGATCATGCCGGTGCTGGCGCTGCACTGCGTGTCGCAGCCGGGGCCCACCGGAACCGTGTTGCCGTGAATCTCCGCCTTGACGTTGGAGCCGGAAGTTCCGGTTCCCTGCGCGTCGGCAGCGACGTAGATCGCGTACAGCGGGAAGCCGGTGGAGTCCATCGGATTGACGGTGTTGCCGGAGAGCTTGACGTTCAGCTGCGTCTGCCCGAACCCACCTCCCGGGCGTCCCAACTCAGACACTTCAATTCCTCGGCCGATCGGACAGTTCAGCACCGAGTTGTTGACCACCGTGACGATCGCGGCCTGCTGTCCCTGCAGGAAGATGCGCATGCCGTTGCCCTTGCCTGACGCAACCTGCGACGCGCTGCCGAGGAAGTTGCCGGAGATGAAGGCCTTGTACGTTCCGCCGCCGCTGTCCGAACCGTTGGCGAACACCAGGCAATGGCTGCTGCCGGTGCCCGGCGTCGTGATCGGAATGCCGACGATCGGATTGGCAGCCGTCCCGTTGTTGACGAAGCGGTAGTACGTGCTGCCGCTGGCACCCGCGGCGCCGGTACCGCCGTCGAGCTCCGCGGCAACGTTGTTGCCGACGAAGGTGCAACCAGTGATGGTGATGGAACCGTTGGGGATGCCACCGCCCCACGCCGGCAGCGGAGCAGTCGTGCTGTCACCGAGGATGGAGTTGTCGTTCTGCCCCATCTGCAGGCCCTTCGAGAAGTTGTTGTTGAACGTCACACCGCTGAAGAATGCGGCTCCGACCTTCGAGGTGTTCTTCGCGTCGATCAGGAACCCGCCGTTTGCGGCGCTGTTGCTGTACGAGCCGCCGGTAACGGTCAGGGTGGTGATGGCTGCGGTCGACGCGGCACTGGCGTGGAGCTCGACGTTGAATGCGTTCGCGCCGGTGGTGCCGGTGACCGTGTCGCTGACAAACGAAACTGCGTTGGTGGTGTCCGTCAGGATGACCGCGGCCGTCTGGCCGTCGTTGACCCCGCCGGCGTTGCCGGTGATCGAGCAACTCGTGAGCGAGAAGCCGTTGACGCCGGTGCCGTTGATCGCGCCCGCCGAGCTGTTCTGGATGTTCATGAACGAAAGCGACAGGTCCTTCGTGCCGGTGATGATCGAGATCGAAGCGCCTGTGGTCTTCTGAATCGTGCCGCCCGTGCCCGCGCCGCTGTTGCCGGTCACCGTCAACCCTGCGGCCGTGCCGGTGTTGTTGAGGATGATCGCGTTCGCCGGACCGCTGGCGGCCGTTCCTGCCGTGATGCTGCGGAAGGTCAGACCGGCGGCGCCGATGGTCGTGGTCGCAACGTTGAGCGCGGTGCCGGTCGTGGTCGTCAATGTATTAACGATCGAGGTGTTGTTCTGCGTGGCAGTGATGACGCCACCGCCCGTCGCGGTGAAGGCGTTGTTCGTGGTGGTGGACAACGACAGGCCGCCGGTGAAGGCGACCGTTGCGCCGTTGGTGGTGATCGAAACGCCGCCGCCCGTGCTGCTGACGGCGCCGGAGAAGGTATCCGAGCCTCCGGTGACGCCCGACATGTTGATCGGGCCTCCCGCCACGGCCGATGCGATCGTGCCGGCGTAGCTCACGGACGGACTGCCGCCGCTCATCAGGACTGCCGTACCGCTGTTGCCGGAGATCGCGCCGCCGTTGATGGTGAGCGAACCGGTGACCGTGGTCAGCTTGATGCCGTTCACGCCACCCGTGGAGTTGAGCGTCTGAATCGTCGACGCGCCGAGAGCCACGCCGTTCAGGTCGAGAGCCACGCCGCCCGCGTCGATGCTGCTGCTGCCGCCGGTGGCGGTGATGGTCAATGTGCCGCCGCCCGACATGATCAGACCGTTGCCGGTATGGCCGGTGCCGTTGGCCGAGAGGACGAGGTTGTTGAAGGTGAAGTTGCCGCCGGTGTTCGTGCCGCCGATCGACAGGAGCGTGTTGGCGTAGCTGTTGTTGTTCGCAGTCAGATTGAGGTGATTGACCACCAACGTACCGGTCATGCTGTTGATCACCGAGCGGATACCGGTCGGGTTGCCGACGTTGCCGCCGAGAGTCGTGCCGTTGAAGGTGATCGTGCCCGTCGAGTACGTGCCTGCCGTGGAGTTGATGTCGAGCAGGATGCCGCCGGCGGCAATCGGTGCCATCGTTCCGCTGTAGGTGATGTTGGCGGTGGTGTTCGTGGCCGTTCCGCCGATCTTGAATGCCGGCGAGGCGTTCGAAATCGCGTAACCGGCACCGAACGAAATGCTGCCGCCGGTCTCGTTGAAGATCGTGACGGCGGCTCCGCTGCCGGCCAGCGTGCTCGTGTTCGCTACCGCGTCGCTGAAGTTGTACGCGCCCGAGCTGGCGCTGATGCTGATGCCGGTGCTCGTTGCGCTGGTGGTGACGTTGCCGCTGAAGGTGATGCTGCCGGTGTGGCCGCCGGAGATGGTCACCGCGGTGGCGCCATTGGCCTGATTGATCGCGCCGCCCCAGCTGACGGTGCCGGCGCTGGCGCCGGACGCGTTGAATGTCGCGCCGGTCGCGCCGGTGAGTGTGCCGGCGGTAGCGCCCCACGTTCCGGTGACGGCAGCGAGGTTGACGCCGTTCGTGCCGCCGCTGGACGTGACGTTGGCGAAGGTGCCGCTGACCGCGCCGGTGGTGAGGTTGAGCGCCGTGACGCCTGAGACGTTGACCGTGCTGCCGGCCGCGACGGCCAGCGTGCCGAACGTCGTGCCGCTGATCGCGGTGGTCGAACCGGTGAAGGTGAGCGTCTGCGCGTTCGCGCCGAGGGTGATGGTTGAGGTGCCGAGCGTCGAGAGCGACAGGCCGGTGGTACCGCCGCTGATCGTGCCGCTGCTGATGGTGACGTTGCCGTTGCCGAGCGACGCAAGCGCGACGCCGGTGGTGGCGCCCGTGGTGTTGACGCTGGTGAAGTTCACGCCGGATGCGCCGACGGTGACACCGTTGATGTTGATGCCGGTAGTGGCAAGACCGGTGGTGACGTTCGTCGTGCCGGTTACGTTCAGCGTGCCGCCGCCCGTCGCGTTGAGGGCGGTGCCGGTGGACGTGGTGATGTTGAGCGTGCCGCTGAAGTTGATCGTCGTTCCGGTGTTCGTGGTCAGCGTGACTCCGGGATTCGTCGTCGTGCCCAGAGTCTGCGTACCCGTGAAGGCGATGGTGCCCGAGGCGTTGTTGTTGACCAGGATGCCGGTGCCGTTGTCGGTGATCGATGCGCCGATGGTGATGAGGCCTGCCGCGGCGGGACGATTCTGAATCGACACGGAACGCTTGCCGGCGTTGGCGGTGATGCTGTTCGTCGCATTGAGCGTGATGGTGGCCGTGCCGCCGCTGACGTCGAGACCCGTGCCGTTTGCACCGCTGAAGATCGTATTCGTCACGGTAATGGCGCCGGTCATGGTGGTGAAGCGCATCCCGGCCAGCGTGCTGGTCTGAATGGTCAGCGTGTCGCCGGTGAAGCCGGCGTGCGTGGTGCCGGTGATGCCGTCGCGCGTGGCGCCGGTGATGGTCAGACCCTTGACCGTATTGCCGTCGGCCAGGGTGACGACGTCGGTGCCGGCGGCGGCGTTCGTGATCTGCGGCTGGGTGCCGGCGGCCTTGAGGACGACCGTATTGACGACGAGCGCCACGCCTTCACCGATGAGCTGCTGGTTGTTCTTCAGCGTGATGCCGGCGGTCTGGCCGGTGGTCAGGCCGTCGCCGTTGTAGACATAGATGATGTCGCCGGCCGCGGAGGCCGCCTGCGCTGCGGCGAGGGTGTTGAACGGATTCTGCGACTGGCCGTTGCCGGCCGCGCCGTTGTTCTTCACGTACCACACGCGGCTGGCCAGGGTCAGGTTGACCGTGGCCGCGGCCGAGGTGACGCCGTTGCTGACGACCGTGTAAGTGAATGAGTCGCTGGTGATGGCTCCGGCGTGAACGCCCGGCGTGTAGATGAAGGTGCCGTCCGCGGCGAGGGTGACGCTGCCGCCGCTTGTGGTGGCGAACGTTCCGGGCGTCGCGGTGACGCCGCCGCTCGGAAGGTCGTTGGCGAGGATGTTGGCGATCGAGCCGACGAACGGCGTGGCCGGGCTGACCGTCGTTCCGCCGGTGATGACGAACTGCGTGTTGTCGACGATGTTGCTGGCCGCGGCGTAGGAGTCGCCGACCGCGACCGGTGCGATAGAGATCGAGAACGCCTGCGATCCGGTGCAGAGATTGACCGTATCGGTGGCCGTGATGGTGAAGTTGAACAAGCCCGTTGCGGTCGGCGTACCGCTGATCGCGCCGCCGCTGGAGAGCGAGAGGCCCGTGGGCAGAGCACCAACGGTGACGGCGTAGGTGAACGGTCCGGCGCTGCCGGAGGCGACAACGCTCTGCCCCGTATAGGCGGTGTTGAAGATGCCGGCCGGGAACGAGCCGCCGCCGGTGCGGGCCACGGTGATCGTCGGGCAGGTCACGGTCAGCGTGTAGGTCGCGCCGGTGCCGCTGCAGCCGTTCGAGTCGGTGGCCGTGACGGTGATCGGGAACGAGCCGACCGCGTTGGTCGTGCCGGCCAGATGGCCGGTGGTGGTGTTGAGGGTGATGCCGGTCGGCAGCGCGCCCGTCTCGCTCCACGTCGCCGTGCCGAGGATGCCGGTGGCGGTGAAGGCCTGATCGAACGCGGTGCCTGCCTGGACGGTGTTGACGCCCGGGTTGGTGACGCTGATGGTCTGGCAGTTGATCGTCAGCGTGTACGACGAGGTTCCGAAGCATCCGTTGGCGTCCGTAGCCTTGACCGTGATCGGGAACGAGCCGGTCGTCGAGGTCGTGCCGAAGAGAGCGCCGGTCGAGGTATTGAGCGAGATGCCGGGCGGCAGCGAGCCGGTCTCCGACCAGACGATCGTGCCGTTGCCGCCGCTCTGGGTGAACGTCTGGCTGAAGGGCGTGCCCGCCGTGCCGGTGTTGACGCCAGGGTTCGTGACGGTAATGACGTTGCAGGCGATGACCAGCGGGTAGTTGACGCCGGTGCCGGTGCAGCCGTTCGAGTCGGTCGCCGTAACGGTGATCGGGAAGCTGCCCGACTGCGTCGGCGTGCCGTCGAGGACGCCGGTCGCGGCGTGCAGCGTGAGGCCGGTGGGTAGCGTGCTGGCCGTCGTGTACGTGGCCGTGCCGAGGATGCCGGACGAGGTGAAGGTCTCGCTAAAGGCGGCGCCCACCGTGCCGGAGGTGTTGACCGGGTTGGTCACGCTGATGGTGTTGCACACGATGTTGAGCGGATAGACCGGGCCGGTGCCGGTGCAGCCGTTCGCGTCGGTGACTGTGACGGTGATCGGGAAGGCGCCGTGCTGCGTGGTGGTGCCGGAGAGGACGCCGGAGGTCGAAAGCGTGAAGCCGGTCGGGAGCGTCGATGCGGTCGTAAAGACAGCCGGCGTGTGCGTGCCGACGCCGCTCTGCGTGAAGTTCTGGCTGAACGCCGTTCCGGCCGTACCGGTGGTCGTGACCGGATTGGTCACGGTGATGGTCTGGCAACCGATGATCAGCGTGTACGTCGCGCTGATACCCATGCAGCCGTTGGCGTCAGTCACCTTGACGGTGATCGGGAACGAGCCCGGCTGGCCCGGCGTACCGGAGAGAACACCGGCGCTGGAGAGCGTCAGGCCCGACGGCAGCGTGCCCGTGTTGATGGTGAAGACCGCCGGCGTGTGCGTGCCGACGCCAACCTGGGTGAAGGTCTGGCTGAACGCCGCGTCGACCGTGCCTGTGGTGACGCCCGGGGGCGTCACAGTAATGGTTTGGCAGTTGATGGTGAGCGTGTACGTCGCGCCGGTGCCGGTGCAGCCGTTCGTGTCGGTCGCGGTGACCGTGATCGGGAAGCTGCCCGGAATCGTCGGCGTGCCGGAGAGGACGCCGGTGGCGGAGTTGAGGGTGATGCCGGCCGGCAACGTGCCGGTCTCGCTCCAGGTCACGGTGCCGAGGATGCCGGTCGCGGTGAAGGTCTGGCTGAAGGCCGCGTCGACCGTTCCGGTGTTGACGCCCGGATTGGTCACGGTGATGGTCTGGCAGTTGATGGTCAGCGGGTACGCCGTGCCGGAGCCGGTGCAACCGTTCGAATCCGTTGCGGTGACGGTGATCGGGAACGAGCCGACCTGCGAGGTGGTGCCGGAGAGGACGCCGGTCGAGGTGTTGAGCGTGATGCCGCTCGGCAGCGTGCCGGTCTTGGACCACGTAATCGTTCCGATGCCGCCGCTCTGTGTGAACGTCTGGCTGAACAGAACGCCGGCGGTACCGGTCGAGACGCCCGGGTTCGTGACGGTGATGACCGGGCAGGTGAGACATAACGTGTACGGCGGGTTGGTCGCGGTGCAGCCGTTCGAATCGGTGACGGTCACGATGATCGGGAAACAGCCGCCCTGCGTCGGTGTGCCGTGCAGGGTTCCGTCGGTGTCAAGGGTCAGACCGGTCGGAAGGGTGGAAGCCGTGGTGAAGGTGGCCGTGCCGATGGCGCCGGTCTGGGTGAAGTTGATGGAGATCGGCGTTCCGGCCGGGCTGCTCGTAGTAGCCGGGTTGCTGACCGTGATCGTCTGGCAGGCGATGATCAGCGTGTAGGTGGAGCCGGTGCCGGTGCAGCCGTTCGAGTCGGTGACGGTGACGACGATCGGGAAGGTTCCCGGCTGGGTCGGCGTGCCGTCGATGACGCCGGTCGACGCATGCAGCGTGAGGCCGGTGGGCAGCGTGCTGGCCGTCGAGTAGGTGGGGGTGCCGAGGATGCCGACCGAGCCGAAGGTCTCGCTGAACGGCGCGGCCACCGTGCCGGCGGTGTTGGCCGGATTGGTGACGCTGATCGCGTTGCACGCGATGTTGAGCGGATAGCTCGCACCAGTGCCGGTGCAGCCGTTGGCGTCCGTGACCGTAACGGTGATCGGGAAGGAGCCGTGCTGGGTGGTGGTGCCGGAGAGGACGCCGGCGCTCGAAAGGGTGAAGCCGGTGGGGAGCGTCGAAGCGGTCGTAAAGACAGCCGGCGTGTGCGTGCCGACGCCGCTCTGTGTAAACGTCTGGCTGAACGCCGTTCCGGCCGTACCGGTGGTCGTGGCCGGATTGGTCACGGTGATCGTCTGGCAGGCGATGACCAGCGTGTACGTCGCGCTGATGCCGGTGCAGCCGTTCGCGTCAGTCACCTTGACGGTGATCGGGAACGATCCCGGCTGACCCGGCGTACCGGAGAGAACGCCGGCGCTGGAGAGCGTCAGGCCCGACGGCAGCGTGCCCGTGTTGACGCTGAAGACGGCCGGCGTATGCGTGCCGACGCCAGTCTGGGTGAAGGTCTGGCTGAACGGCGCGTCGACCGTGCCGGTGGTGACACCCGGATTCGTCACGGTGATCGTCTGGCAGTTGATGGTGAGCGTGTACGTCGCGCCGGTGCCGGTGCAGCCGTTCGTGTCGGTCGCGGTGACCGTGATCGGGAAGCTGCCCGGAATCGTCGGCGTGCCGGAGAGGACGCCCGTGCCCGAGTTGAGGGTGATGCCGGCCGGCAGCGCGCCGGTCTCGCTCCAGGTGACCGTGCCGAGGATGCCGGTGACGGTGAAGGTCTGGCTGAAGGCCGCGTCGACGGTGCCGGTGTTGACGCCCGGATTGGTGACGCTGATGGTCTGGCAGTTGATGGTCAGGTTGTAGGTCGAGCCGGTGCCGGGGCAGCCGTTCGAATCCGTCGCAGTGACCGTGATCGGGAACGACCCCGTCGTGCTGGTCGTGCCGGAGAGGACGCCGGTCGAGGTGTTGAGCGAGATGCCGCTCGGCAGCGCGCCCGTCTCGGACCAGGTAATGGTCCCCTGTCCGCCGCTCTGGGTGAACGTCTGGCTGAACAGAACGCCGGCCGTGCCGGTCGAGACGCCCGGATTGGTGACGGTAATGACCGGGCAGGTGAGCGTCAGCGTGTACGGCGGGTTGGTCCCGGTGCAGCCGTTGCTGTCGGTAACGGTGACCGCGATCGGGAACGGACCGCTTCCGGTCGGCGTGCCGTGCAGCGTGCCGTCCGGATCGAGCGTCAGGCCCGTCGGCAGCGTTGATGCGGTGGTGAAGGTGGCCGTACCGATGGCGCCGGTCTGGGTGAAGTTGATCGACAGCGGCGTACCGGCCGGGCTGCTGGTGGTGGCCGGGTTGCTGACCGTGATCACCTGGCAGCCGATGATCAGGGTGTACGTGGCGCCGGTGCCGGTGCAGCCGTTCGCATCGGTCGCGGTGACGACGATCGGGAAGGTTCCCGTCTGCGTCGGCGTGCCGGCGAGCGTGCCGTTGGTATTGAGCGTGATCCCGGCCGGCAGCGTGGAGGCGGTGGTGAAGCTCACCGTGCCGATGGTGTTGCCGGCGGTGAAGGTGACGGTGAACGGCGCGCTGACCGTGCCGGTGTTCGTGGCAGGGTTGGTGACGGTGATGGTCTGGCAGCCGATGACGAGCGTGTACGTCGCGCCGTCACCTGAGCAGCCGTTGCCGTCGACCGCGTGCACCACGATCGGGAACGAGCCAGTCTGGGTCGGCGTGCCGGCGAGGACGCCGCCGGTCGACAGCGTCAGGCCTGCCGGCAGGGTGCTGGCGGTCGTAAACGTGACCGTGCCGACGGTGTTGCCGGCGGTGAAGTTCTGGCTGAAGGCCGCGTTGACCGTGCCGGTGGTCGTGGCCGGATTGTTCACGGTGATGACCTGGCAGCCGATGGTCAGCGTGTACGTCGCGCCGACGCCGAAGCAGCCGTTCGCGTCGGTGGCCTTGACGGTGATCGGGAACGAACCGGTCTGCGTCGGCGTGCCGGAGAGGACTCCGCCGGACGAGAGCGAAAGACCCGCCGGCAGCACGCCGCTGTTGAGCGAGAACGTTACCGTTCCGATCGTATTGCCCGCGGTGAAGGTCTGTCCGAAGACGGTGTTGACCGTGCCCGTGTTCGTGGCCGGGTTCGTGACGGTGATGACCTGGCAGGCGATGACGAGGCTGTACGTCGCGCCGCTGCCGCTGCAGCCGTTCGCGTCGGTCGCGGTTACTACGATCGAGAACGGACCGCTCTGCGTCGGCGTGCCGGAGAGGACGCCGCCGGTGGAGAGGCTGAGGCCCGTCGGCAGCGTGCTGGCAGTCGTGTAGGTCACGGCGCCGATCGTGTTGCTCGAGGTGAAGTTCTGGCTGAAGGCGACGTTGACTGTGCCGCTCGTCGTGGCCGGGTTGGTGACCGTAATGACCTGGCAGCCGATGACGAGGTTGTACGTCGTGCTCGTGCCGGTGCAGCCGTTCGCGTCGGTCGCCGTGACGACGATCGGGAACGTCCCCGACTGCGTCGGTGTGCCGGAGAGCGTTCCGTTCGGGGCGAGCGTGATGCCGGTCGGCAGCGTCGAAGCGGTGGTGAAGGTCACCGTGCCGATGGCGTTCGTGGCGGTGAAGCTCTGGCTGAAGGCGATATTGACGGTGCCGGTCGTCGTGGCCGGTTTATTGACCGTGATGACCTGGCAGCCGATGGTCAGGTTGTACGTGGGGCCGTTGCCCGAGCAGCCGTTCGCGTCGACGACGTGCCCGATGACCGGGAAGGTGCCGGTCTGCGTCGGCGTGCCGGAAAGGACGCCCGCGCTCGAAAGCGTCAAGCCCGCCGGCAGCGTCGAAGCGGTCGAGAAGGTCACCGTGCCGATGGTGTTGCCGGCGGTGAAGGCCTGGCTGAACGCGACGTTGACCGTGCCGGTGTTGGTGGCCGGATTGGTGACCGTAATGACCTGGCAGCCGATGGTCAGGCTGTACGTTGCGCCGCTGCCGAAGCAGCCGTTCGCGTCGGTCGCCTTGACCACGATCGGGAAGGTGCCGGTCTGCGTGGGCGTGCCGGAGAGGACGCCCGCGCTGGAAAGCGTCAGGCCCGCCGGAAGCGGCGAAGCGGTCGAGAAGGTCACCGTGCCGATGGTGTTGCCCGCGGTGAAGGTCTGGCTGAACGCGATGTTCACCGTGCCGGTGTTCGTGGCCGGATTGGTAACGGTGATGGTCTGGCAATTGATGACCAGGTTGTAGATCTGACCGACGCCGACGCAGCCCTGACCGTCGGTGACTCTGACCGTGATCGGGAACAAACCGGCCTGCGTCGGAATGCCGGACAGAACGCCGGTCGAGGCGTTGAGAACGAGGCCGGTCGGCAGTTGGCCGCTGTTGAGCGCGAACGTGGCGCCGCTGATGGCGCCGCTCTGCGTGAATGTCTGGCTGAAGGGCGTGTTGACCGTGCCGGTGGTGACGACCGGATTCGTGACCGTGATCGTGTGGCAGGCGATGACCAGGTTGTACGTCGGTCCGATCCCGACGCAGCCACTGGCGTCAGTGGCCTTGACCGTGATCGGGAACGAGCCGCTCTGCGTCGGCGTGCCGGAGAGGACGCCCGCGGTGGAGAGCGTCAGACCGGTCGGCAGAACGCCGGAGTTGAGCGCGAAGACAACCGGAGCCGCGCCGCCCGCCTGCGTAAATGTCTGGCTGAACGGTGTGCCGGCCGTGCCGGTCGTCACGACCGGATTGGTGACGGTCAGACCGCCGCATACGACGGACAGCGTGAAGTTCTGCGATGACTGATGCGGCTTGTTCTTTTCCGCGGTGAAGACGATCGAGTACGTTCCAACACTGCCCGGTCCGGGCGTTCCCGACAATGTTCCCGTTCCGTCCCCGTTATCCGTGAACGTCACTCCCGGCGGAAGGTTCCCCTCCTCGGTCAGTGCCGGAGTCGGTTTGCCGGTCACCGTAACTTTGAAGGTGTTCGGCTGCCCGGCAACAAACGTGACGTTGTCGGCGCTGGTGAATGCGTAGGGATGCGATCCGGGAAGCTCGATCGTGACGGTGGCGATGTTCGATAGCAGCGGTGTGCCGGTGTCGACGTAATGGAACTGGTCCTGCTGCGCGAGCGAACCGTCGTGCGTGTAGGTGAATCCGCCGTTCGGCGCCAGCAGAAGCGTTCCGTGCTGCGGCGTGTCGAGCGCCGTTGCGGTGATCGGCTGCTGGTTCGGGTTGTCGTTGTTCAGAACGCCGAGCGTGGCGACGGTGAGCGTGCCGCCCAGATTTCCGAGGGCGTAGGTATCGTCGTGCGCGGTTGGCGCGGCGGGATTGGTGTGGATCTGAAAATTGAAAAAGAGGTCGTGCAGTCCCGCGTACGCGGACGAGCTGATGAAGCGCCACGCCGGCGAAGAGGCGGTGCCGTTCGACAGCGGAACGTTGCCGGCCCAATCGTCGCCGTTGCCGTTGAGAACGATGTTGCGCGGCGGCGTCGGCGTGACCGCGCGATCGCGGCCCGCGTGCGGCATGACGATGTCGCCACCGCCCCACGACCACGGCGTGAGTTGTACGTCCGAAAGAAGACCGGAGCTTGAGGTGAAGACGAACCGCGGCGTCCCCACGTTGTCCATCGTGATGATGTCAGCGCCGAGGTGCGATTCGATGAGGAGGTCGCCGATGCTGCTGACGCCGACGTTCCATCCGCCGTCCACAGCGACGGGAGCGCTGAGAAGATTCAGTCCCGGATTCGCGCACGTTTGCCGCGTGACCGCCGTGACCGTGCCGGAACTTCCGGTGACGGTGCCGGATGTCGTCAGCACGATGTCGATGCCGCTTACGATGCCGCCCGGTGTAGTGACCGAACAGCCTGTGCTCCGGCTGTTGTCGCTGTCGATCAGCGCTTTCACGTCGAAGGTTCCGGCGGAAGCGGTGATCGGAAGGGCAAGGGAGAAAGCGAGAGAGAAGAAACGGATCGCGTTGCGATACGAGCTCATCGTAAGTAATCCTTAGAATTGTGAAATCGAGGAACGTTTTCCCGGCAGTCAGGCAGCACAGAGTCTGCGCCTGGCGAGCAGGGGGATGAAATGGACGAGCGGAATGATAGCAGTTAAGTAACGGGTGCAAGCATTTTTATTCAGTGCAGCAAGCGGATGACGATGGAAACCGCCCGCTCTCTGCTTTCACGCATTTTGCTAGGACTTGCTGACACCGAGTAAGATCGGCGCTCTCGAACGGCTGAGTTGTTGTAATGCCCGACATTCCGCACCCGCTTCATCTGGTCGGAGGGACCGAGGACGATTCGTCGTCTGCCGAACGTGAGTTGCAGCGTCTGCGCGCGGAAATCGAAGCGCGCAACCGGCAGGAAACGGCGGTCGCGGAGCTCGGCCAGGCGGCTCTCACCGGCGTCGAGCCTCTGATCCTCCTCGGGCAAGCGTGCGCGCTGCTGGAGTCGACGCTGGAGATCGATCACGCGCGCGCGCTGGAGGTCGTCTCAGGACGCGTTTCAGTCCTCGCCTCCATCGGATCGAACGCGACCTTCATCCATTGCGCGCAGGACAACGAAGAGGACGAGTCGATCGCGATGTATGTCGCGCTCGCCGGCGCGCCGGTAGTCCTCGGCGACATCGAGAACGAGACGCGATTCAAGTCTTCGCACCTCCGCAATTTTCACGGCGTGCGCGCCGCTGCCGGCGTGGCGATTCCAACCGCGTCGGGCATCTTCGGAGTTCTCCTCGCCTACTCCAGCCGTCCGCGTACGTTCGCCGACTACGAGATTGCGTTTCTGAAATCGACCGCCAGTCTTCTCGGCGAGGCGATCGAGCGCTCGTACGCCGAGGAGGCGCTGCGCAAGTCAGAATCGCGCCTCAAGCAGCTCATCGTCGAACTGGAAAAGCGCGAGCAACGCTTCCGCGCGCTCGTGGAGAAAAGCTGGAGCGGCGTGGCGCTGCTCGATCCCGATCTCGCCTTCTCCTATAGCGGCGCGTCGACCGAGCGTCTCCTCGGATACGCCGAAGACGATCTCGCCGGCACGAGCTTCCTCGCATACATCCACCCGCGCGAGCGCGAAACGATGCGCGAGCTCTTCGTCGCCCTCGCTACCGGCGCCGCGCACGAGTCGCAGGCCGAACTGCGCTTCCGCCATCGCAACGGCATGTGGATCTGGCTGGAGGTCTTCGCCCAGAACATGCTGCTTGAGCCGAGCGTCGGCGCGATCGTGCTGAATTACCGCGACGTCACGCAACGCAAAGCGACAGAAAAGCAGCTCGAATATCAGGCCTACTACGACGCGCTGACCGGCCTCCCCAACCGCCTCCTCTTTCGCGACCGCGTCGTCAACGCCATCGCGCAGGCACAACGCAATCGCCGCGGCGTGGCGGTCATGTATCTCGATCTCGATCACTTCAAACTCGTCAACGACAGCCTCGGCCACTCCCTCGGCGACGCGCTGCTGTCAGAAGTGGCGGCGCGCCTTCAGAGCTGCGTGCGCGCCTCGGACACGATCTCCCGGCTCGGCGGCGACGAGTTCACGATCCTGCTCATCGATACGTCGAGCAGCGAGGCGATCGCCGGCGTGGCGCGGAAGATCCTGCAGTCCCTCGCCCACCCGTTGCGCGTCGGAGGCCACGAGCTGTTCGTGACCGCGTCAATCGGCATCAGCGTCTTTCCCGGCGACGGCGACGAGGTGGAGACACTGCTCAAATCAGCCGACAGCGCGATGTACCGCGCCAAGGAGCTGGGCCGCAATCAGGCGCAGATGTTCACCACGAGCATGAACGAGCGCTACGGCCGCCGGCTCGCGCTCGAACAAAGTCTCCATCACGCGCTGGAGCGCGACGAGCTGCTGGTGCACTACCAGCCGATCTTCGACCGCAACCGCAAGAAGGTCGCGTCGCTCGAAGCACTGGTGCGCTGGAACCATCCAACGCGCGGTCTGGTCCAGCCGGCAGATTTCATCGGACTGGCGGAAGAGACAGGACTCATCGTCCCGATCGGCGAGTGGATGTTGCGCAGCGTCTGCCGCGATCTCCGCGCCTGGCGCGCGGCCGGCCTGCCGCCGGTCCGCATCGGCGTGAACATCGCCGCGCCGCAGTTCCAGCAGCTCAGTTTCGCGCTGGTCGTCGGCAGCATCCTGCGCGAATACGCGTGCGATCCAGGCATGCTGGAGCTGGAGATCACGGAGACGGTGGCGGTGCAGAACATCGAGATCACGATGAATGCGATGCGTGATCTGAAAGAGCTCGGCATCCGCATCGCCATCGACGATTTCGGCACCGGCCAATCGTCGCTCGTCTATCTGAAACGCTTTCCGATCGACACGGTGAAGATCGACCGCGCCTTCGTGCGTGACGTAACCACCGACGAATCGGCGGCCGCGATCGTCTCGTACGTAATCAACCTCGCGCACACCCTGCGGCTCGATGTCGTGGCCGAGGGCGTGGAGACGGAGGAGCAGTGGTCGTTCCTCAAGCTCAATGCGTGCGACCACATGCAGGGCTTCCTCTTCAGCCACCCGCTGCCGGCGAGCGAGGCGGAAGCGTTCATGCGGGCAGAGCTGGCGAGGTACAACTCGCGCGAGACGGCGCGGCCTGCGTAGGTTGGGCGGGTTGCCAGGTTGCCGAGTTGCCAGGTTGCCGGAGAGACACGGCGATGCTCGCTACGATTGCGTTCGAAGCGAGTCGTGAGCGGCAACTGGGCAACCCGGCAACCAAACTCCGAACACCGCGAGACCTCGAAACTGCGAGACCTCGAAACCGCTATTCTTCCCGCTCATGCGCAAACTCACCGTCGCCGTCCTTCTTCTCATCGCATCGTTCGCACATGGCCAGCAGCAGCAGCGCGACGACGCGATGCTCGATGATCTCGATCGCGTTCGCACGTTCAACGCCGTCGCCATCTCGCCGGATGGGAAACATGTCGCCTGGTCGGTGCAGGGAATCGGCGTCACCACCGCCACGACGGCGGGCATGGACGTGCATCTCCTCCCCGGCGACGGAGACGATCACTACGTTGCGTGGTCGCCCGACTCGAAGGAGCTGGCAACCGTCAGCGACGGCGGCAAGAATCAGCAACAGATCTTCGTAACTCATGTCGGCGGCACGCCCGTGCGCGTGACGAACGTGCACGGCTATCTCGCCGAGCCGCAGTGGTCGCCGGACGGCAAATCGATCGCCTTCCTCTTCATCGAAAACGCCAAACGCGCCGCGGGACCGCTCGTGGCGATGTCGCGCGCGGTCGGTCCGATCGAGGAGCACATCGACGAGCAGCGCGTGGCGATCGTCGACGTGGCCACGAAAAAAGTTCGCATCGTCACACCGGCGGACATGTACGTCTATCACTTCGACTGGTCGCCGGACGGCAAGCAGCTCGTGACGGAAGCCGCACCGGGATCGGGCGACAACAATTACTGGATCGCGAAGCTGCACGTCGTCGATGTGGGCGCTGCGACGATGCGTCCGATCTACACGCCGCAATTACAACTCGCCGAGCCGCGCTGGTCGCCGGACGGCAAATCGGTCGCGTTCATCGAAGGCTTGATGAGCGACGAAGGCTCGACCGGCGGCGACCTGTTCGTGATTCCCGCGAACGGCGGCGCGGCGCGCAACGTTACGCCTGATCTCAAAGCGTCCGTGACGTCGTTCGCGTGGACGGGCGCAGATCGCATCACCTTCGGCGAGAACGTCGCCGGCGAGTCGGCCATCGTCCGTCTGGACACGACGAACGGCTCGATGGAAACGCTCTGGCACGGCGAAGAAGTCGTGACCAGTCACGACGTCATCGGCGCCTCGCTGGCGAACGACGGCATTACCTCCGCCGTCATTCGCAGCACCTTCCGAACAGCGCCCGACGTCTGGGCCGGCCGCATCGGCGACTGGAAGCGAATCTCGACCACCAACTCCTCGGCGCGGCCGACGTGGGGCGAAGCGCGATCGATCCGATGGAAGAGCGACAGCTTCGACGTCCAGGGCTGGCTGCTCGCGCCCGCGCAGATGGAGTCCGGCCGCAAGTACCCGCTCATCGTCTGGATTCACGGCGGTCCCGCCTCGGCGTCGCTGGCGCGCTGGCCGGAAAATCGCGCCGCGCTTCTCTCCCGCCGCGGCTACTACGTTTTCTTTCCCAATCCGCGCGGCAGCTACGGCCAGGGCGAGGCGTTCACGCGCGCCAACGTGAAGGACTTCGGCTACGGCGATCTGCGCGACGTGATGAGCGGCATCGACGCCGCCGCGTCATCGAATCCCATCGATACTTCCCGCCTCGGCATCTGGGGCTGGAGCTACGGCGGCTACATGACGATGTGGACGGTGACGCAGACGGCGCGCTTCAAGGCGGCCGTGGCCGGCGCGGGCATCGCCAACTGGCAGAGCTACTACGGCGAGAACGACATCGACGCCTGGATGATCCCCTACTTCGGCGCCTCTGTTTACGACGATCCAGCCGTCTACGCCCGCAGCGCGCCGATCACGTTCATCAAAAACGTGAAAACGCCGACGCTGGTCGTCGTCGGCGAGCGCGACGGCGAATGTCCCGCCCCGCAGTCCTTCGAGTTCTGGCACGCGCTCAAAACCCTCGGCGTCGAAACGCAACTCGTCGTCTACCCCGACGAAGGCCACCGCATCGCGAAGAAGGAACACCAGCGCGACATCGCCCGGAGGCTCGTCGGCTGGTTCGACAGCCATTTGCGATAATCGGCCGCGATGACGGCGCCGCTCCACGAAAGTCACCACACGTACGCCGAGTACCTCGCGCTCGAAGCGTCGAGCAACGTCAAGCACGAGTTTCTCGGTGGCCAGATTTACGCCAGGGCTGGCGGAATGCCGGAGCACGCCGCGCTCGCGGCCTCGGTCATCGGCCTGCTCTTCCCGCAGCTCCGCGATCGCGGATGCCGCGCGTACGACGCTGACCTCCGCATTCGCACGCGTTCCGGCCTCGCAACCTATCCCGACGTGACTGTGATCTACGGGCCGACGGAGCGCGACGAGGTCGATCCGCAAGCGGTCACGAATCCCGCGCTCATCATCGAAGTCCTGAGCCGCAGCACCGAGGAGTACGACGCGGGCGATAAGTTCGAGCACTACAAGACGCTGCCGTCGCTGCGGCAGTACGTTCTCGTATCGCACCGCGAGCGGTCGCTGGAAATCTGGACACTCGGGGATGAGTGGCGGAGAGATGTTGTTCGCGAAGATCAAATCGCAGAACTCGCAGTCGGTGCGCGTCTCGATGTCCGCGAACTCTACGAATCCGCCGGCGAGCCGCGATGACGAACGCCCGCACGAACCCCTACCCGTTCCTCTTCCTCGGCGGAGGCGCACTCGCGGTGTTTGCGGCGATCGTCATGCGGATGCACGCCTTCGCGGCGCATCCTGACGTTCTGGCGTGGGCGTTCACATGCGATCTGACGATTTCCGTGCCGCTGCTTTGGTGGTTCTTCGCCGTCAGGACAGGCCGCGCCGGCGCGGTGACGCTGATCCCGATCTTTCTTGCCGGCGTCGCGGTTGCGGCACGCATCATTCCGTCCGCGCAGCATGCGTTCGTCGATCAGCTTCGTTTCATCGCCGCGCCGCTCGATCTCGTCACGATCGCGCTCGTTGCCCGGCGCGTTGCGCGTATCCGGCGTATCGATGCAGGCAGCGATCCGGTCGATCGCATCGAGCGCGCGTGCGCGGAGCTTTTCGGCGGCGGACGTGCGGCGCGCGTCGTCGCGTTCGAGATCGCCACCATCTATTACGCGTTCTCCGGCTGGCGCAAACCGGCGCCGCACGGATTCACCGTGCATCAGCGCAGCGGCTGGAGCACGATCGTCGGTGTTTTCGTTTTTCTGATCGCCATCGAATCGGTCTGCGCGCATCTGCTCGTGCAGCTCTGGAGCGTGAAAGCAGCGTGGATCGTCACCGCGCTCGACGTCTACGGCGTCCTCTGGCTCCTCGGCGATTACCACGCACTGCGTTTGCGGCCGACGCGAATCGAGGGCGACGCGCTCGTCCTCAGCTACGGCCTTCGCTGGCGCGCGTCGATTCCGCTCGACGCAATCGCCTCGGTTGAAACCGTGCGCGGCGAAGCGGAGTGGAAACGCAAAGGCATTCTGAAGATCGCCATTCTCGACGAGCCGCGCCTTCTGATCCGCTTCAAGACGCCGCAGACCGCGCACGGCCTCGCCGGATTGATTCGAACGATCGAGGCCGTCGCGATTCTCGCGGACGATGACGAAGGTTTCGCGGACGCTATGCGCGCATCGTGTCCGGCCGCCACGTCTTGATCTGCTTCTTGATCTCTTCGCGGCCTTTCACCTTGCCGTCGAGAATCGAGCGCGTCAGACCGGCAACCTCGGCGTCGTCGCCGCAGAAACGGAGCACGATCAGATCGCCCGTCAATGCACAGCTCGCCGCCGCGGCGCAATCGGCGGAACGGTGATCCGCACTTCCGCGGACGGCAGGCCGCAGACCATCGGATACGGCAACTGCACGTCGGTCGAGTTCTCGATCGCGTGAACCTGATAGCGGTAGGCCACGCCCGGACGAACGAAGTTGTCGACAAATGACCTCGCCGTATCGGGCAGCCGGGCAATGATCGAGAACGCGCCATTGCCTTCGGCACGCATCACGTCGAGGTAGCCGAAGGAAGGATTCGCCGCCTGCAACTGCAGCACGACTTTCGATCCGGAAATCGACGCAGTCATCGCGGGCGCCGGCGCGCGGCCGTAATCGCGCGCCGAAAAACAGGACCCTGTTCCGGCCGGAACGAGTTGCATGCCGAGGCGGCTCCGGCCGAAGGAGAGATCGACGGCAGGCGCGCCGAAGCAGTTTCCGGAACGCGCCCAGACGCGGATTCGATTCGGCGCCGCGGAGCCCCAGCGGATCGGATCGACGTAGAAGAACTTCTGCGAGCGTCCCGGCGGCACCGCAAACTCGACCAGCGTGAAGTCCGCCGTCGCGCAAACGTTCGCGACCGGACAGGCAACGTCGCGCGTCTCCATGAACGCATTGCAACTCGCGGCGCGGCTGTCTTCGTAAATCGCTTCGACGGCCAGCGTGACGATGCCGTTCGTATCGCTGTGATTGTCGATATCGACGTAGCCGTCGCCGAAGATCGTGTAGTCGTCGAGCTGGCGGCCGAGGCTATCGACTGGCGCGGCCGGCAACGTCGTATCGAGCAACAGGTCGTACTTGCCGCACGCCGGCGTCCCGCCCAACCCGCCCGTTCCGCCCGTCGCACCGGCGGCGACGATCAGGCAATTGAGAGGCTGGTGCTCGGTGCCGAGCGAGCCGATGCCGGCGACGTAGAGCGACGGGAGCGTCTTGTCGGTCACCGTCATCGGCGCGGTCGCCGCTTCCACTTGGGCCAGCGTCAGCGTCGATGGATTCGACGCGCGCGCTTCGAGCCGCACAATGTGTGAACCAACAATGATCGGCGCGTCGAGGTGATCCCAGAGTGCGACGCCGCCACCGGATGGAATGACGATGTGGAACGGAGTCAGCGGAGTGTCGTCGACGACGTAGCGGACATCGAAGGCATCGCCGGCAGATCCTTCCACGTAACCCTGAAAGTAGAGCCGCGCCGCTTCCGTCAGTTTCAGATCGAGCAACGGGCCTGCGATAGTCCAGTCGCTGCCGATCGTTCGGCTATGCGCATCGATCAGCGATTCGGCCGGAAAACGCGACGATGGAAATCCCTGCGCGGTGATGAAGAGAAGCCGGAGACTGATGCGGCCCTCGCCGATCACCCGCCCTTCGATGGCCAGGCGATGCCGCCCGGGCGCGACGTGCGGAACGACGATGTTGATGTCGTCGCCTTCCGGGAAACCGGCATCGGCGCGGAAGCGGAATGTCGCGCCGACCGGCACGTCGTCGAGCACCCAGCGATACTCGACGCCAATTCCGGGCGTGGTCTGATCGGTCAGCTGCAGAAATGCGCGCGCAACGATGCTGGCGTCGAAAACAGGCGCGAGGTTCACCCGCTGCATCTGCGCGCAACTTTCAAAAACGCGTTTCCAACCTTCCGCGGTGACGACCTCGGTGTCCGGAATCAGCCGCCGCGTGCGGATCACTTCAAAGTACGGAAACTGCCCTTCCTGCTGGTACTGATCGGGACAGAACTCGCAGCAGGCATTTCCGGCATTCGCAAACGCGGGGACGAGAAGCACTGCAAGAAACAGCAGGACGATCCGAGGGAACATGAGAATCAGAAAACGTATTTGGCGGTCGCGTGCACCTGTTGCAGTTTCGCGCTGAGCGCGGCGCCCGGCTGGACGCGGAAATGTTGATTGATCTTCAGCCGCACTTCGCCGCGGTTGGATGTGTCGGCCAGTACCTGCGGAAGTTCGACGATGGTCACGCTGAGCGGGATCTCGCCCTGATGCTCCTCCACGATTTCGCGAATGCGGCGCACCGTCTCTTCCGACATCCTCGGATACGGAACTTCCAGCGCGATCTCTTTCACTTTTTTGTCCCGGATGCCTTCCAGCGGAACGATCTCCAGCGCGTTGAGCTCGGGCGTGATCGGCGCTTCGTGGAACGACGCGGCGTGGGATGCAAAGGTTGATTCCGGCTCTTCGGCGACGCTCGCCACAGCTTCGTTGAACGCCTCGGAGATATCGTCCGGCTCTTCGACCAAGGGCGCCGGAGTCGGAGCGAACAGGCCGAGGTTCGCGCTTCGATCGCCGTACTTTTCAGCCTCGATTTCCTTCGGATCGCGATCATCGTCGACATCGTCTTCGCTGACGTCATAGCCCGAAACGTGTGCATAGTCGTCGTCGGCGCGCTGGGCATTCTGTTCCGCCGACTGCAGCGCGGCGCTGCGGCCGGCCTGCATTCCGCCGGTATCTTTCACCGCAGCGGTGAGCAGGACTGCGATGCCGTTTTCAAGCCACCGCGCGTACTTGGCGTAGAGATCGGAGAAGACCACCACCTCGACCGAGCCGTGCTGATCGTCGAGGATGAACTTCGCCATCTGCTTCCCTTCGTTCGGCCCCTTCTTGATCTTCGACTTCTTGATCTGCGAGACGATGCCGCCGATGTTCACCACTTCGTCAACATATTGATGAAGTGTGTCGGTCGTGGCATTGGCGAAGAGTTTCAACTCGTCGTTGTATTTGTTCAGCGGATGGCCGGTGATGTAGAAACCGAGAGTCTCTTTCTCGAAGCGCAGCTTCTCGTCGTCGGGCCATTCGGGAGCGGCGTACTTTGCAGCCTGCAACGCCGTCGGCGCCGCGCTCGGCGTCAACATGCCGAAGAGCGAGTTCTGCCCGCGTTCCTTTTCTTCGCGCGCGCGCTGCGCGGAGTCGGCGGTGTTCTCCAGCGAATCGAAGAGCGCCTTGCGCGACGATCCGAGGAAATCGAACGATCCCGATTTGATCAACGCCTCGATCACCTTCTTGTTGCAGGCCCGCAGGTCGACCGCTTCGCAGAAGTCGAGGAGCGAAGTGAACCTCCCCTTCTTCTGCCGCGCCTCGAGGATCGATTCGATGGCGCTCTGCCCCACTCCTTTCACCGCGCCGAGTCCGAAACGGATGTTCGGACCGACCACCGTGAATGCGTAGTTCGACTCGTTGATATCCGGCGGCAGGATGCGGATTCCCATCTGCGACGCCTCGTTGATGAACTTCACCACGAAGTCGGTGCGGTCCATTTCCGAGGTCATCAGCGCGGCCATGAAGTGCCGCGGGTAGTGCACTTTCAACCACGCCGTCTGATACGCAACGAGCGCGTAGGCGACGGAGTGCGACTTGTTGAATCCATAGCGCGCGAACGGCTCGATGTAGTCGAAGATCTCGTTCGCTTTCTTCTTGTCGTAGCCGTTCGCCACCGCGCCCGCCACGAACTTGTCGCGTTCGGCGGCCATGACCGCGGCATCCTTTTTCCCCATCGCCTTGCGCAGCAGGTCGGCCTGCCCGAGCGAGTAGCCGGCCACGCGCTGCGCGATCTGCATGACCTGCTCCTGGTAGACGATGACACCGTACGTTTCCTCGAGCAGTTCCTTCATCAGCGGCACGAGGTAGCGCGGCTTCTGCGTGCCGGTCTTGACCTTGACGTAGACGTCGACCATACCCGCGTCGAGCGCGCCGGGGCGATACAGCGCGTTGAGCGCGGCGAGATCCTCGAACTGCGTCGGCCGCGATTTGCGCAGCAGGTCGACCATCCCGCCCGATTCAAACTGGAACACGCCTTTCGTCCGCCCTTCCTGGAACAGCCGAAACACCTCGGGATCATCGAGCGGCAGGGTCTCGATATCGATTGTGACGCTCTCGACCGCCTTCGCCGACTTGATCGCATCGTCGATCACCGTCAGCGTGCGCAGGCCGAGGAAGTCCATCTTGAGAAGGCCCATCTTCTCGACGATGCGCCAGTCGTACTGCGTCACGATTTCATCGCGGTTCGTGCGGTAGAGCGGCACGTAGTTCGTGACCGGCTCCGGCGTGATGACGACACCCGCCGCATGCATGCCGGCGTGGCGCGAAAGCCCTTCCAGGCGCGAGCCGATCTCGATGATGCGCTCGACCTCGTGGTCGTTCTTCATCGCCTCGATCAGCGCCGGCGACTCTTTCGCCGCCATCGGCAGCGTTACGTCCGGCCCGGCCGGAATCGTCTTCGCCACCTTGTCGACCAGTCCGTACGGCAACCCGAGAACGCGGCCGACGTCGCGCACGACCGACTTCGCCGCCATCGTTCCGAACGTGATGATCTGCGCGACCTTGTCCGCGCCGTACTTACGCCGGACGTACTCGATCACCTCGCCGCGGCGGTTCATGCAGAAGTCGATGTCGATATCGGGCATCGAGATGCGCTCGGGATTGAGGAAGCGCTCGAAGAGCAGGTCGTAGTCGAGCGGATCGACGTCGGTGATGCCCATCGAATACGCGACCAGCGATCCCGCGCCCGATCCGCGGCCGGGACCGACCGGGATGCCGTGGTCCTTCGCGTACTTGATGAAATCCCAGACCACGAGGAAGTAGCCGGGAAAGCCCATCGTCTTGATGATGTCGATCTCGGTCTGCAGCCGGTCGTAATACTCCTGCGGCTCGTGCTTTTTCTTCTTCGCGGCGAAGAGCGGCGCGGCTGCCTTGAGCCGGCGCTCGAGCCCCGCGCGCGCGATCTCGGCAAAGTACCCCGCCAGATCCTTCCCCGCGGGCACGGGGAAGTTCGGCAGGTGGTAACCCTCGACGTTGAGCGAGACGTTGCATCGCTCGGCGATCTTCACCGTGTTGTCGAGCGCTTCGCCGTACCCGCTGAAAATGCGCCGCATCTCGTCGGGACTCTTGACGTAGAAGTCGTCGCTGTAAAACTTCATCCGCTTCTCGTCGCCGAGGGTCTTGCCGGTGCCGATGCAGAGCAGGACCTCGTGCGCGAAGGCGTCGTCCTTCGAGAGGTAGTGCGAGTCGTTGGTGGCGACGAGACGCAGTCCGGTCTCCTCGCCGAGGCGCGCCATCATCGGCACGATCTTCTGCTGGTCGGGGATGCCGTGGTCCTGAATCTCGAGGAAGAAGTTGTCCGCGCCGAGGATGTCTTTGTATTGCAGCGCGGCCTCTTTGGCCTTGGTGAGATTGCCGCCGGCGAGCGATTGCGAGACTTCGCCTTTCAGACATGACGAGAGGACGATCAGCCCTTCGCGATGCTCCCGCAGCAGCTCCTTGTCGATCCTCGGCTTGTAATAGAACCCCTCGGTGTATCCAGCCGAGACGAGCTTGACGAGATTCTTGTACCCCTCGTCATTCGAAGCGAGAACGATGAGGTGATTGTTCGCGCCGGCATCGGCCTGCCCGTCCTCGACGCCAGCCTTGTCGAAGCGTGAGCCGTAGGCGACATACATCTCGCAGCCGATGATCGGCTTCACCTTCTCCTTCTTCATGGCGTTGTAAAACTCGACCGCGCCGAACATGTTGCCGTGATCGGTGATCGCGCAGGCGGGCATGCCCAGCTTGGCCACACGCTTCGCCAGCTCTTCGGGCCGGCTGGCACCGTCGAGGAGGGAGAATTCGGTGTGGAGGTGGAGGTGAGCGAACGACATCAGGGCGCCGGCACGAGTTTAGCGGTCCCGCCGCCGCAATTGGCAACGGGACTTGTGCACTTCCTCGGGAACCGGGATCTTTCTACTGCTCGTAGATCGAGCGATGCCTACTGCGGCATCGCCGTTCCGAAGTAGTACTGCTCGAAGAACGGCTTGTAGTCCTTCTTCGTCATGAAGCTCAGCAAGCCGGCCACGTCCTTCGTCGTACCCGCTTTCCAGGCGAATGACTTCTGATACGACTTCATGAAGGTGAGGAACGTCGTGTCACCCAGTTCTTTGTGCAGCGTGTAGAGCAGGTACGGTCCCTTTTCATAGAGCAACGCGAACCGTTCCCGGAACGAGTTCGATCCGTCGCCTTCGATCCGATTCGCGTACGGAATCGGAGCGACGTTCGCGCCTATCTTCGCGCCGCTCCTCCAGTGCGAAACGAGCTTGTTGTAGACAGCATCGCCCTTCGGCATCAGCGCCTTGAGTGCCACCGCGGCCGAATACTCGGCGAACGATTCCGAGAGCCACGTCTCCTCGCTGGAAGACTCGCGGACGACGTAGCCCCAGTACTGGTGCGCGATCTCGTGCGCGAAACGCTCGTTGATGCCCTCGGAGAAGTCCTGGTCTTCCTCCGTCTGCGTCGGGTTGAACGCCTCGCTCGTGATGAACATCGTGGCCGGAGGCGCCTGGCCGTAGCCGTACGTGTTCATCTGAATGATGTTGAACTCGCTCCACGGAAATGGCCCGAGGAAGAACTCGTAATATTCGATGATCCCGAATGCCAGGTTGGTCAACTGCTTCGACGCGCGATCGTTGGGCAAGCCGTAGGTCGCGACACGGACCGTGCGTTCGCCGCGCTTTTCCTCATACACGTGATACTTCCCGGCCTGAACCATCGTGAAGGCGACTGGCTTGTCGAGGATTGTCTCCACGACGTTGTAGTCGCCGTCTTCGCGGCGCGCCAGCGTCTTTCCCGGCGTGAAGGGGATGAACGGTTTCTTGACTTTCACGAACGAATGGACCGTGTAGGCCATCCCGCGGAGCTGCCGCGGCAGCGGGAACCACGGTTCGCCGAGGCCGAGTTGCCACGCGTTGTCGCCACCTTCGCGAACGAGGAAGTCGCCGTCGATCGTGAACTTCAGCTTGATCGTCGGAGAGGTCAGAGAGGAGACGTCGACCACGAGATCAGACCGCTGATGATCGAACGGCAGCGGGTGCCCCTGCTCGTCAGCGACGGCGCGGACGTTGAACGTGCGCGCGGGAGAGTTCTCCTTCACGATCTCTTCGTCGGCCATTGAAAAGCGCAGAACGTTCTCGCCGGCGACCGGTCGCACGACCGTTTCGAGCACTTCCGCCTTCGCATTGTCGCCGTCCGCGGTCAGATTCAGATCGACGGCTGTCAGAGCAAACGGCGGCTTGGCGGCGGTCCAGTGATCACGTCCGACCGGCTGATCGGACATCGTGTTGAGATAGAGCCGCTGCTGGATTCGTTTGTCGCCGGTGAAACTCGCCAACGGAGCGACGGCGTAAAGGCTCTCGTCGCGATCCTCGGTGTCGTCGTAGTCGTACAGGATGTTGTCCCGGCCGCCGCTGAACTGCGCGATGACGCGTCTTGCGGAAGGAAAAGAGAACTTCTGCACTGCGAGCGCATGCGGAGCCGCAGCGCCGCGCATCCGATCGAACAACGTTGTGTGCTGCGCGAATGCTTCGCTGAGAGCCGCGCCACCGCTGCCGATGACTTCGGGCATCGTCACGCCGCCGCCGAGGATCAGAACGTCGACGAAGTCGCCGCTGAGGGTTGCGTGAGTCGCGTCGGCAGTCATCTTCAGGTGCGAAACCGCCTTCACGTTGTGATCGACCACCGGCAGCTCCGTCGCTTCGGCCGTGACGTAATCGAATGTCCCGCTGCCTTTGAAGTAGACGCCGATCGGCTCGTTGCCGGCCATGACGCGCGCGATCGAGCCGGAGCCGAAATGGACCGTCATGTGGCCGGCAGTCCACGTGGCGCCGGTGACGTTTGCCGCATCAGACGCGAGCTTGAGATTCTTCGTGGCGGCCACAAAGTCCATCGGCGCGGCGGCGAACAGCGAGACGGGCAGACAGAGAACGAGCGCGGTGAAGAGAAACCGTAGTTTTCGCATGGAGGGGCGGAATTGTAGTCTAGGAATCGAAGGCCACGCCGCCGATGGGGCGTGAGGAACGGTCCATGCGCGTGTCGAGCAACTCGCGGAGATTCGTCGTCTCGATGAACATGTGCCGGTGCCGGATGCAGTGGACGGCGATGGCGAAGAAGAGCACTGACGCGACGGCGAAGTACACGAGAGCCGCGGGTGACGCGGACGGAAGCGGCGCGAGTTTCGTGGAGACGAAAAGCTCCTGCGCCAGGATCAGGCAATAGAGCGGGAACGGGAAAAAGACGAGCGCGGAAAGTACGCGGCTGGCCTGCACGGAAAAATACGGTCGCAGCGCAAGGAACGTGAGCGAGACGAAGCAGCCCAGCATCATCACCGCCGCGAAATGCAACTGTGCGAGCTCGCCGTACGCGGAGCCGTTGTGCGCCAGCATCAGCATCCGCGTCTGCAACAAGAGCGTCCACGCCAGCGAGACGACGGCCGCCGCGGTCGAGAGCAGCGCGAAGAGCGCGCCGAATACGTTCCGCGCCGCCAGCAGCGCCGCCATCCGCACGAGAATCGAGGAGGTCGCGACGCCCGCAATCAACGCCACGATGATCGCCCACGACGCCGCGTTTTTCGCCGACACGATCGCGCCATGCATCGCCACGAACGCCAGCGGTCCGCCCTCGGCCTGCGACATCAATCCCGCCGCCGCGCAAAGCGCGATGAAAAGGCAGAAACCGGTGCCGGCATAGAAGAAGACTTTCGGCATGACGGACTAGGGTAGCAGGTTAGTCGGCCGGCGGAGAGCTGTCATCCTGAGGCGGCGAGCGCGCCGAAGGATCTCAAGATGCGCAAGCTGTGATGAAACCTCGGGTTCCAGCCGGGTTCCGGATCTTGAGATCCTTCGGCGCGCTTCGCCAGCCTCAGGATGACAACTGAGCCGCACCGAAAAACTACTCCTGCGCGGTCCTCATTGAAATGATGTGATCGAGACGGATGTCAACCGGGCCAGCGCCGGCTACGAACTTCACGAATTCGGCGCCGTCGGCGGTGTAGACGTCGGCGATCGTTCCCGTCTCCCGCTGCGTCACGCCATCGAGATCGAACTCCAACTCGACCTGCTGTTTGTGCATCGCCGCCGCCTCGAGCTCATCGTGGTAATCGCACGAGACAGGCTCATATCGTTCTTCGGTCATGCGGTCCCTCCGGCTTCCGCATTGCGCAAAGAGCGTTCCAGAGCACCGCGAACGTCATCGCCGAATGCGACGAAGAGGACGCGATCGATGGCGTAACTGTCCGCGAGCACGCGCCGCGTCTCGCCGACCGCAATTTCCGCAGCGGCATCGATCGGATAGCCGTAGATGCCGCAGCTGATGGCCGGAAAGGCGATCGTCCGCACGCCGTTCTCGATCGCCACTTCGAGACTGCGGCGGTAGCACGATGCCAGGAGCTCCGGCTCGCGATTCGTGCCGCCGCGCCAGACCGGGCCGACGGTGTGGATGACGAACTTCGCCGGCAGCCGGAAGCCGGGCGTGATCTTCGCGTCGCCGGTATCGCAGCCGCCGAGGAGGCGGCAGGCGGCGAGAAGCTCCGGACCGGCAGCGCGATGAATTGCGCCGTCGACGCCGCCGCCGCCGAGGAGCGAGGAGTTGGCGGCATTGACGATCGCATCGACGACAAGCTTCGTGATGTCGCCGGAGACGACTTCGAACTGCGTCACTTCTTCCGGCCCATCTTCACAACGATGTCGAACTCGCTCTTCGTCACCGGCTGGATCGACAGGCGCGAGCCCTTCTTCGTCACCACCATCTCTTCCAGGCCGGGCGTTGACTTCAACGTCTCCAGCGGCACGATGTGCGGGAACGTCTCCACGAAGCCGATGTCGACCATGTACCAGATCGGATTGTCGGCGGTGGACTTCTCGTCGAAGTACTTGTGCCCCTTCTTCGTCGCGAATTTGTCCGGATACGCCTCGCGGCTGATCTCCGCCACGCCGGTGACGCCGGAGGGATCGGCATTCGACGCATAGAAAAGGACGCGGTCGCCGCGCTTCATCTCATCGCGGATGAAGTTGCGCGCCTGGTAGTTCCGCACGCCTTCCCAACTCGTGGTTCCGTCCTGCTGTAGCTTCTCGATCGTGTACGCGGAAGGCTCGCATTTCATCAGCCAGTACTTCATGGCGCGGGATTGTAAAGCGTGGATTAGGAAGCCGCGCCGGAAGGTTCTGTCCGAGGCATGCTCGCTCGCAAACTCATCCTTTCCGCCGCCGCCTGTCTTGTCGCCGCCGCTGTGTTCGCCGAAGAACCTGAGTGCGCGAACAACTACAAATCGGATGGCAGCTCGGCCGAGACTTCGGTCCTGACCACGCTCGCCCCGAACGTTGTGATCGAGCGCCTTCCGCGCAAACTGGCCGCGGCCGGCGCGTCGATGCAATCGTCGGAGCCCGACAAGGGGACGTTGACCGCCGCCGGCCTGACCGTGAAAGCCGCAGCGTCGGACAAGGTCACGCGCGTGACGTTCCACTCCTCACCCGCTGCCGACAAGGCGACGCTCTGCCGTTACGCCGCGCTGGTCGGCAATCCGCCGCCCCCGCCGAAGCCGGAAGTGCCGCAGGATCCGGCGCTGATCGCGAAGATGAAGGACGATCTGATCAAGAAACACGAGATCATTCGCATCGATAACAGCCACGGCCTCAACCACGCCTCCTTCCGCGGCCTGGAGGATTTCCTGGAGTTCAAAATCTCCGGCATCACGGAAACCGCTCCCGGCAAGCGGCAGTACGAGGTATCCATGCTGCTCCCGCGCGATGCGTGCGGCGTGGTCATCGAAGACATCGCCGATTCTTCGGTCGGCCTCCTCGGCAACGACGCCGGCTACCGCAGGAAGCCGGTGCACATCGATGCCACGCTCCTCTACACGATCAAAGACGGCACGCTGGTCCTGGACGACGCGACGATCGTGAACATCGCAAGCATCAAGTAAGCACCAGCCGTGCGCGTTCTCCTGACGCTTCAATACCTCGGCACGCGCTACGCCGGCTGGCAGTCGCAGACGAACGCGCTCGCCATTCAGGACGTGGTGGAGAAAGCGCTGGCGACGATGTTCGGCGCCGCAATCCGCATCGAAGGCGCCGGCCGCACGGACGCCGGCGTGCACGCTCGCGCGCAACGCGCCCATGCCGACGTCCCGTTCGCGATCGAACCACGCGGATTTCGTCAGGGGCTGAACAACCTGCTGCCGCACGACATCCGTATCGCCGCAGTCGAGACGGTCGCCGACGATTTCCATTGCCGCTTCGCCGCGAAATCGAAGAGCTACATTTACCGCGTCTGGAACGACGAGATCGCGGACGTGTTCGCCGACCAGACCCACGCGCACGTCGCGCAGCCGCTCGACGCCGATCTGATGCGCGAGACGGCGCAGGCGCTGCTGGGCAAACACGACTTCGCACCGTTCACGGTCGCCGGTCCGGAGGTCAGCTCGACGGAGAGGACGATCACCTCGATCGACGTGATTCGCGAGGGAAACGCGATCCGGATCCCCGTCACCGCGGACGGCTTTCTCCGCTACATGGTCCGCCGCATCGCCGGCTCGCTGATCGAAATCGGCCGGGGCAAAATCGCGGCGGACGCGATCTGGACCGAGGCCCGCTGGACGGCGCCGGCAAAGGGGCTGACGTTGTGGGACGTGCGTTACTAGCGCTTCGCGCGTTGTCGGTTGTCGCTGATCGGTTGTCGCTGCGCCTTACGACAACGCGCGGAACGCAACCAACCGACAACGCGCGCGAAGCGCGAAGTCTGCGATAACATCCCCCGCCTCAGATGATCGACCTGCGCAAACTTGCTGAACCGGGCTCGATCGAGGAAACGCTGCTCGATCGCGTCGACTTCAAGCGGCTGCCGCGGCACGTCGCCGTGATCATGGATGGCAACGGCCGCTGGGCCAAGGGACGCAACCTTCCTCGCGTCGAAGGACACCGCGCCGGCATCGCCTCGGTGCGCGAGATCGTCGAGACCGCGGCCCGCCTCGAGTTGCGCGTCATGACGCTCTACGCGTTCTCGGTCGAGAACTGGAAGCGCCCTCGGTATGAAGTGGCCACGCTGATGATGCTGCTCAAGGAGTACCTGCGCAAAGAGCTGGCCACGCTGATGGAGAACAACATCCGCTTCTCCGCAATCGGACGCGTCGAAGGGCTCGATCCCTCGGTGCAGCGTGAGCTGAAGTACGCCGAGAACGAGACGGCGAAGAACAACGGCCTACTGTTTCAGATCGCGCTGAACTACGGCGGCCGCGCCGAGATCGTCGACACCGTCAATCGCATCATGGCCGTCCTGCGCGAACGCGAGATGAGCGATGCCCAGATCGACGAGCAGTTCTTTTCCGATCATCTCTACACCGCCAACATCGACGATCCCGATCTCCTCATCCGCACCAGCGGCGAGCTTCGCGTCTCGAACTTTCTGCTCTGGCAGATCGCGTATGCCGAGATCCACGTCACCAAAGTTCTCTGGCCCGATTTTCGCCGCCGCCACCTCTTCGAAGCGATCATCGATTTCCAAACGCGCGAGCGCCGCTACGGCGGAGTCGATGAATCCGACGCGCAGATGTTCATCGAGGCCGACAATCAGCAATCGTAGACCTGGGAACGTGGGTGTCTCACCCGCCGTGCTTGGCAGGATCGTTCATCGACGAGCGGGCGAGACGCCCGCGCTCCCAGGAAATCCATGAAGCGTGAGCTGACCGCACTCGTCGCTGCCCCGCTGGCCATCTGGATCGTCGGCTGGGCGCATCCGTACGTCTTCGACGCAGCGATCTCGCTCTGCGCCGCGCTCGCCCTCTACGAGTTCCTCGACCTCGGCAGACAGAAGGGCTACGACATCCCAATGCCGCTCTGCATCGTGGTGATGCTCTTCATCAACGCCGCCTTCATCCTTGAGCCGATCTCGGTGGAGATGGGCGTCTTCATCGCGCTGCTGGTGATCCCCGGCTCATACGTTTTCTCGAACGGGAAACTGGAAGAAGCGCTGCCGTCGAGCGCCATCGCGGTGCTGGCAACGCTGTACGTCGGCATGCTCGGCGGTTCGCTGATCCGTCTGCACAACGATTTCGCCGACGGCGCGAAGCTCGTGTTCTTCCTCCTGCTCGTGGTCTGGCTCGGCGACAGCGGCGCCTACTACTTCGGCCGCACGTTCGGGAAACACAAGCTCTCGCCACGCATCAGTCCGAAGAAGACGGTCGAAGGATTGATGGGCGGCATCTTCGCCTCGGTCGTGACGGCGGTCATCATCCACTTCACTTTCTTCCGCAACTTCCCGCTCATGCACGCGATCATCGCCGGCGTCATTCTCTCGATCGCCGGAGTGATCGGCGATCTGGCCGAGTCGATGTGGAAGCGCTCGGCCGCGGTGAAAGACTCCGGCACGCTCCTCCCCGGCCACGGCGGCTTCCTCGACCGCTTCGATTCGATTTTCTACACGACGCCGATTCTGTACGTGTACTGGTTTCTGATCCTTCACCAGTTCAAGAGCTTCAACATCATGTCAGCATGAAAAGCAGAAATCAGAAGGCAGAAATCAGAAGTGGGCGTCGTTCTGACTTCCGCTTTTTTCTTTCTGCTTCTGCTTTCTGCTTTCTGCATTCTGATTTCTAAATGCGCAACATCTCCATCCTCGGCTCCACCGGTTCCGTCGGACGATCGACGCTCGACGTCGTCGATGCGTTTCCCGACGCGTTGCGCGTGGTCGGACTCGCTGCGGGAGGCAATCTCGATCTGCTCGCGCAACAGATCGAGCGATACGGGCCGGAGATCGTGTCGGTCCGCAATCCGGACGACGTTGCGGCGCTGCGATCGCGGATCAAACCCAACGTCGAAATCGTCTGCGGCGCGGAGGGAGCATCGGCCGTCGCCTCGCTGCCGACTGCCGATGCCGTCATCGCTGCCATTGTTGGAGCGGCCGGCATCCCTCCGGTCTACGCCGCGCTCAAGGCGGGCAAACGCGTCGGCATCGCCAACAAGGAAGTCCTCGTCGCTGCCGGCGATGTGATGACGCGGGCCGCTGCCGAAAACGGCGGCGAAATTCTCCCCGTCGATTCCGAGCACAATGCCGTCCATCAAGCTCTCCGCTGCGGCGGTCACGCCGAGGTGCAGAGGATCGTGCTGACGGCCTCGGGCGGACCGTTTCTGCGGCGCGACGTCGACACCTTTACAACCATCACCATCGCCGACGCCCTCGCGCATCCCACCTGGAAGATGGGCAACAAGATCTCCATCGATTCAGCCACGATGATGAACAAAGGACTCGAGGTGATCGAGGCGCATCACCTGTTTTCGATGCCTGCCGATGACATCGACATCCTCATCCACCCGCAGTCGATCGTGCATTCGATGGTCGAATACGTCGACGGCTCGTTCATCGCGCAGCTGTCGACAACCGACATGAAGTTCCCGATCCAGTACGCGCTGCTGTATCCCGATCGCGTCGCCGCGCCGTTTGCGCGTCTCGACCTGGCGAAGATCCGCACGCTCGATTTCACCACCGTCGATCCGCAGCGTTTCCCGGCCGTGGCGCTGGCCTACGCTGCCTGTCGCGCGGGAGGTTCCATGCCCGCAGTTCTGAACGCCGCAAACGAGATCGCCGTCGAGCGTTTTCTGGCTGGGGAACTTCCGTTCACAGGAATCGTAGAAGTGGTGTCGCGCGTGCTCGACCGGCACGCCGGCCGCGTCGCCGCGATCCACTCCGTCGACGACGCGCTGGCGTGGGACCGCTGGGCGCGGGAAGAAGCCAAAGGAATTGATGTTGCAGTACGCCAGTAATCATCGAATCCAATGCAAAACATCGCCACCAATCTGCTAGGCATCGTCATCGTCCTCGGCTTTCTCGTCTTCGCCCACGAGTCGGGACACTTCTTCGTCGCCAAGCTCTTCCGCGTTCGCGTCCTCGTCTTCTCGCTCGGCTTCGGCAAACGCCTCTTCGGCTTCCGCAAAGGCGCGACCGATTACCGCGTCTCCCTCGTCCCCCTCGGCGGCTACGTGCGGATGGCCGGCGATACGCCTGAAGAAAATCAGGTCGGATTGCCCGACGAGTTCCTCTCCAAGCCAAAGTGGCAGCGCTTCCTGATCCTCGTGGCCGGTCCGCTGATGAACATCGTGATCGCCATCGCCTTCATCGCCATCATCAGCATGATCGGGACGGAGTCGATGATCATTCGCCCGATCATCGGCGAGGTCACTCCGAACAAACCGGCCGCGCGCGCGGGGCTCCTGCCCGGCGATCGGATCGTGGCCATCGACGGCGAGAAGATCAATGATTTCGACGACATGCGCCTCGCCATCGGCATGCACGGCGGAACGCCCCTTCGCGTCGACTACCTCCGCAACGGCCAGCTTCGCTCGACGACGCTGACGCCGGAGCGCGAAAACAGCGAATTCGGCCCGGTCGGCCGCGCCGGAATCCGCCCGTTCCTCGACACGACGATCGGCCGCATCACGCCAGGATCGCCGGCCGCCATCGCAGGCCTGCACACCGGCGACCGCATCGTTGCCATAAACGGAAAGCCGGTTTCACAGCTCTCCGATCTCGACGCGCAGTTCGACGCCGCGAAAGGAGCGGCGATTCCGCTCGACGTCGCCCGCGGCGCGGCGCGCTTCCACACGATCCTGCCGGCGGCAAAGATCGATCCTGCCGATCCGTATCGCGGCTTCATCCCGCCGACCGAGATCCACAAACTCTCGCTGATCCCGGCCATCAAAGACAGCGTCGAACAGAACTGGAAGATGCTGCGCTACGCCTTCATCACCCTCGGCCGACTTTTCCGCGCGGAAGGAAGCGTGAAGGAACTGAGCGGCCCGATCTCGATCGCCCGAATCTCCGGCGAGATGGTCCGCCGCGGCCCGATGCCGCTCGCCGCGCTGATGGCGATGATCTCGCTGCAGCTCGGCATCATGAACCTGCTTCCCATCCCCGTCCTCGACGGCGGCCACATCATGATCATCCTTGTCGAAGGAGTGGCCCGCCGCGAACTCTCGCTCCGCGTCAAAGAACGAATCCAGCAGGTCGGCTTCGCCGTCCTCGCAGCACTGATGATCGTCGTCCTCTACAACGACGTCATTTCAAACGTCCTGCTGATGCGGAAGGGTTGATGTTGCGCGCTTCGAGATTGGTGATCTCGGCGATGTAGTCGAAATCGCGGTCCGCATGTAGAAGCTCGATCCGGTTCAGAATCGCACTTGCTGCGATTAAGCAATCGTTTGAGGATCGAATGGTGATCCCACGTACGCGAAGGCTCCGGTAGATCTCGGCCGCATATTCAAATCGATTCAGCGGCAGCGGCACGTCGACAAGATGCGTGTTGACCAGCATCTCTTGTTTATCGTGAAAGTCTTCCCGAGTCCCCTGAAGCACTTCCTGGATGATCGTTCCGCAGACTGCGATCTGATCGTGCCGGACGACGTCGGCGAGGCGGAATCGCCGCCGGTCCATCAACCAGACGCTCGTGTCGACGAGGATCACGACTTCTTCGCGCGGGGCGCTCGCACGACGCGCGCCGATCTTCGCAACTGTTTCCGATCGGCCTCAGTCAGCGGTGGATTAGGACCGTACTCCTCGATGTAACCCGGGAACCAGCTCATGTGGTCAAACCGGTCGATGCCGTCGCGCAGAATCTCCATGCGAGCCACTTCGCGCAGCGCGGTATTGATCGCTCCCGACGGCGTTTTCTCGCCGGTCGCCATCCGCGCCCGCTCCAGCGCCTCTTCATCGATCATCACGCTGATGCGTTTCATGGGTACGAAGTGTACGTTACGTGCGAACGATGAACAATCGCAGCAAGTCGAGCGCGGACTGCGTGGTGATGCGTTTGAAGAGGGTGCGTTCGATTGGCCAGAACAGCTTCCAGTGCTTGTGCGATGCCGCTCCGGCAACGGCGATGTGCACGGTGCCGACCGGCTTCGTTTCCGTTCCGCCGCCCGGGCCCGCGATGCCGGTGACGCCGATTCCGTACGTCGTTTCGAATCGTTCGCGCGCGCCGCGGGCGAGTGCAATCGCGACCTGCTCCGACACTTCGCCGTGCTCGGCGATGATCGCCGGATCGACGCCGGCCAGATCGGTTTTCGCCGCGGCGGTGTAGCAGACCGCGCCGCCCATGAAGTACGCGGAGCTGCCGGGAACGTCGGTGATGCGCGACGCGAGCAGACCGCCCGTGCATGATTCCGCGGTGGCCACCGTCTCGCCGCGTTGCGTGAGGATGCGGCCGACGACTGCTTCGAGCGTGTCGTCGTCCGCACCGAAAATCTTGTCGCCGAACAGTTCGCGCAGTTCGCCCTCGCGCGCGGCGATGACTGCGAGCGCGTCAGACTCCGCGCCGTCCGCGGCGAGATGCAACTCGGTCTGCCCGCTCGTGGCCAGGATCGTCAGCGGCTCGGGATGCGAGGTGTAGTACGGCTTGAGCCGCTCCTCCACGCCCGACTCGGTCATGCCGGCGATCTTCAGCACGCGGCGGAATCGCGACTGCCCGCCGGTGATCGACGCAAGCCATGGCGTCAGATACGTCGCAACCATCCACTCCAGTTCGTGCGGCACGCCGGGAAAAACCCAGACGTGTTTGCCATCCTGCTCGATGTGAAATCCCGGCGCGGTGCCGCGCTCGTTCGTCAGCGTCGTCTGTCCGATGAAAACGTTCGCCTGCCGTTTGTTCACCTCCGGCATCAACCAGCCACGCGCGGCGAACCGTTTCTCCAACCGGTCGACGATCCCCGCGTCGACCTCCATCGTCAGCCCCAACGCCTCGGCGAGCGCCTCGCGCGTCATGTCGTCCTCGGTCGGACCGAGCCCGCCCGACGTGACGAGGATGTTCGCGTGCGCGAGCGAGTAGCGGATTTCGTCGACCAGCTCGCCGCGCGTATCGCCGACGACACTCTTGCGAATGACCCCGACCCCGAACGACTCGAACGCCGCGGTAACTTTGAGAGAGTTGGTATCGACGCGCGTCGGCCCGAGCATCTCGGAGCCGATGGCGATAATGGTTGCTGAGTTGCTGGGTTGCTGAGTTGAGTTACTTGGTTGCCAGGTTGCCAGGTTGCCCGGTTGCCGATCTGATTCTTTGACCATCGCCGCGCAGCCTACTCAGTAACCGAGCAACCCGGCAACCCGGCAACCCGGTAACCCGGTAACCCGGCAACCCGGCAACCCGGCAACCAAAACTACGCAACCACCTCTTCCTTCTCTTTCGCCAGCGTTTCCCACTTGCCGTAAAGCAGATCGATCATCGCTTTGAGATCGGCGTTCTGCGACTGTATTTTTCTGCTGCGCTCCCCATCGCGAAAGACCTCCTCGGAACAGAGCAGGAGATCGTTGCGCTCGCGCTCGCGTTCCGCCGAGGCGATGCGCGCTTCGAGATCGGCAATCTCTTCGTCGATTTTTTTCAGACGCTTCTCGCGCTTCTTCTGCTCGGAACGATCGACTTTCGGCTGCAGCGGCTTTGGAGATTCGTCATCGAGTTTCGGTTGTGGAAGCACCGGCGAAGCCTTACGAGGAACAGCGACTCCCGTCTTCAGACGCTCCGCGTAATCGCTGTAGTTGCCGTCGAAGACGTCGGCGGTTCCGTCCTCCACCAGGATCACGTGCTCGACCACGCGATCGATGAAGTAGCGATCGTGCGAGACGACGATCAGCGCGCCGGTAAAGCGCTCCAGCGCCTCTTCCAGCGCTTCGCGCGTGTAGACGTCGAGATGGTTTGTCGGCTCGTCGAGCAGCATCACGTTGCCGCCGCGATAGATGATCTTCGCCAGCGCCAGGCGCCCCTTCTCGCCTCCGGAGAGCTCGCGCGTCTTTTTGAAAACGTCGTCGTCGAAGAACGAAAACTGCGCGAGATAGCTGCGCACCTGCTCCTCGGTCTGCGAGTGATCGAGGTTCCAGACCTCGTCGATCACATTGCCGGCCGGATTGAGATCGCCGAGGGTCTGATCGTAGTAGCCGACCTGCACGTTGTGGCCGTAGGTGATCGCACCGTCCAGCGGCTGCAGGCGTCCGGCGAAGGTCTTCAGCAGCGTCGATTTTCCCGAACCGTTCGGGCCGATGATCGCGTAACGCTCGCCGCGCCGGATCGTCATGGTCAGATCGTTGACGATCGCCTTCTCACCATAGCCGACCGTGACGTGATCCGCCGTCAGCGCCACGGCACCGGAGCGCGGGCCGGCTTCGAGTTTGAAGTTGGCGAGCGTTTCGTCCGTCTCCGGCCGCTCCACTTCATCGAGCTTGGCCAGCATCTTCCGGCGCGACTTCGCCTGCTTCGTCTTCTGGCCGGCAAGATTGCGGCGGATGAAATCCTTCGTTTTCTCGATGAGCTCCTGCTGCTGCTCGTAGTCGGCGGCCATCTTTTCCATCCGCTCGTTGCGCAGTTCGAGGAAGCGCTCGTAGTTGCCGGGATACTCGATCAGCTTCCCGTGCGCGAGCTCGACGATCTTCTCGACCGTGCGATTGAGAAACGTCCGGTCATGCGAGACGAGCAGATAGCTGCCCTTGAACGACTGCAGAAACTCTTCGAGGAACTCGATGCCGGCGAGATCGAGATGATTCGTCGGCTCGTCGAGCAGCAGCAGATCGACGTCGGTGAGCAGGACGCGCGCGAGCATGGCCCGGTTCTGCTGGCCGCCACTGAACGCCGCGATCGGCCGCTCCCACTCGCTCTTCGCGAACCCGACTCCGGTCAGCACACGCTCCACTTCAGCGTGCAACGTGTAGCCGTTCGCGTGCTCGTAGTCGTGTTGCAACGACGCGTACTTTTCGAGCAGCTTCTCGTGCTCGGCGGCGGTCTTCGTCGCGTCGGCGAGGTCGTGCTCGATCGCGCGCATCCTGCGGTCGATGGCCAGCACGTCCGCGAACGCCGTCTCGACATAATCGAAGAGCGACATCCCTGGTTCCGCATCGAGATGCTGGCCGACGTGGCCGATGGTCAGCCCCGAGGCGCGAAGGATCTGGCCGTGATCGGGGTCTTCCTGTTTCAGCAGCAACCGGAAAAGCGTCGTCTTGCCGGCGCCATTGCGGCCGACGAGACCGACCTTCTCGCCCGGATTGTGCTGCCACGTCGCCCCCTTCACGATGTCATGCGGGCCGTACGATTTCTCGATGTTATCGAAGCGGTAGAGCATTGCCGAGCGATTAACGCATCGGCGTTCGCGCGCCTTCCAGCCTGGGAGCGCGGGCGTCTCGCCCGCCGTTCTTGGCAGGATCGTGCTTAACGGCGGGCGGGACGCCCGCGTTCCCAGGAAGAGTTAACGCGCGCCTTCCACGACGTAGAGGTCCGAGGTCGCGGTCCCATAGTTGTACGCAAACTTCAACGTCCCACTCCTCCGCAACGGCATCCGCCGCATGATCCTCTCTGCGCCCTCTGCGCCTCTGCGGTTGCCTTCCTGACGACAACGCGATCGCTGATCACGGAATCGCCGCCTCTCCGCACTCGTTTGGCCCGCCGTGCTCGCTGAAAAAGCGCTTCGCAGGTTTGTCGCTCCGCGCACGCTCTCGCGCGGGGACGCCTACTACACGGAAGGGCGCGTGCGGCGGATCGAGCAGATCGGGCCGGGGCTGATTCATGCCGAGGTTCAGGGCAGCCGGTTGTACTCGGTCGAGCTGATGATCGAGGGAAATCACCTCAGCACCGAGTGCGAGTGCCCGTGGTTTCAGGACAACTTCGAAGAGTGCAAGCACATCTGGGCCGTCATCCGCGCCGCCAGCGCGCGGCGCATGCTGCCCGAGCGGCCGCTCTTTCTTGACGACGACGATTCTGATTTCGAGGAACCGTATCCCGAAGCCCGCCCCAATCCGGTCAGCGCCTACTACCCGCGGGCGGTTCCGCATCGGGAAAAGCCGCCGCCGTGGCAGAGCTTTCTGAACGCGCTCGAGCCTCCGCCGCCGCCGATTCCTGAGTCCGCGTCGCGCAGCGTCCCCGAGGAGATCGTCTACGCGATGCAGTCGTTCGGCCGCACGCAGAATCTGCTGCTCGAAATCATCGGCCGCGCGCACAAGAAGAACGGCGAATGGGGAAAGTGGAAGCCGCTTTCGCTGCGCCTCGACCAGTTGCACCTCCTCCCCCCGTTCGACCGCGACACGATCGCGCTCCTCAACGTCCGCTCGTGGTCGCACATCGTGGAGAAAACGGTGACCATCTCGTCCGCGATGGCAGCGTGGTGGATCGAGCGGCTGGCGCGTGCCGGAGCGCTGGGCGTATTCGACGGCTCCGACGATCCGCAACGGATCGCATGGGATGACGGTCCGCCGTGGACGCTGCATGTTGCCATCGTCAACGACGCCGCGGAATCGAAGTACCGCGTCGTGGCCACCATCGATCGCGATGGCGAGACGCTGCCGCTGGAGAACGTCGAGGGGACGCTTCCGGGCATCCTCGTCGCGAACGGACGCGCCAGCCGTTTCGACGACGGAGGCCGCGGCTCGTGGCTCGATGCATTGCGCGCGAATGAGTCGGTCGAAATCCCGCACGCGGATGCGGATCGTTTCCGCCAGGCGCTGCTTCGCGCGCCGATTGCGAACATCGAGCTTCCCGAGGAGCTGGGATGGACGATCGTCGATACGCGTCCGCATCCGGTGCTGTCACTTCAGAACCAGGCGTGGACCTCGGAGCTCAGCGGCCAGCTCGATTTCATCTACGACGACTGGCGCGTCTCCAGCCGTTCCGAGGAGATGCAATCGACGATCGGCCGAAAATTGATCCGCCGCAGCCGTGCCTTCGAAGACGCCTTTCGCAATCGGCTCGGAGCGTTGGGAGTCATTTCAACGTGGGACGGCTACCGCGTCCGCCAGTCGCAGGTTGAAGACGTCGCGCGGAAACTGAGCGCCGAGGGATGGACGGTCGAGATCGACTCCGCGAAGGTGCGCGTCGCGGACGATTTCGACGTCGAGATTTCCAGCGGGATCGACTGGTTCGATCTGAACGTCAGCGCGAGCTTCGACAACATGCAGGTCGCGCTTCCGGAACTGCTCGCGGCGGCGGATGGCAATCGCTCGCTGCTGCGGCTGTCGGACGGATCGTTCGGCATCATGCCGTCGACATGGATGGATTCGCTCGCGCCGGCGCTGGAGCTTGGAAAACGCGAAGGAAACGCGGTCCGCTTCCGCCCATCGCAGGCGCTGCTCATCGACGCGCTGCTGAAATCGAATACGCGCAATGTCGACACCGCGTTCGCCGATCTTCGGCAGCGCGTCGCTGACGCATCGCCCGAACCGAAGATGGAGCCGCCGACGCTCACCACCGAGCTGCGCCCGTACCAGCGCGCCGGGCTCGGATGGCTCGAATTCCTTCGCACCACAGGGCTCGGAGGCTGCCTCGCGGACGACATGGGTCTCGGCAAAACGGTGCAGGCGCTTGCGCTGCTCGAAGGTTTGCGCGCGAGCGGAAACCACGGACCGTCGCTCGTCGTCGCGCCGAAATCGCTGCTGTTCAACTGGGCCGCCGAGGCGAGGCGATTCGCGCCGCAGCTGCGCGTGATGGAGCATCATGGAACGGAGCGCGGAAAGAACGTCTTCTCCGACGCGGATGTGGTGCTGACGACCTACGCGACGATGCGCCTCGACGTCGCGCGCCTGGCGGAGATCGAGTTCGAGTACGTGATCCTCGACGAATCGCAGGCGATCAAAAACGCGACGAGCCAGGTGGCGAAAGCGAGCCGGCTGCTGCGCGGACGCAATCGCCTGGCGCTCAGCGGCACGCCGATCGAAAACCACCTCGGCGAGCTGTGGAGCCTCTTCGAATTTCTCAATCCAGGTCTCCTCGGATCGTCGCGATCGTTTGCCCGGACGTTCGGATCGAAAACGACGCCGCCCGAACGCCGCGAAGCGCTCGCCCGAGGATTGCGTCCGCTTCTGCTTCGCCGGACGAAAGAACAGGTCGCGCCCGAGCTGCCGGAGCGCATCGAGCAGACGCTCTACTGCGAGCTGGAAGGGAAGCAGCGGAAGCAATACGAGGAGTTGCGCGATCACTACCGCGCCGCGCTCCTCGGCCGCATCCGCAAAGGCGGCATCGACAAAGCGCGCATGCACATCCTCGAAGCGCTTCTGCGCCTGCGCCAAGCCGCGTGTCATCCCGCGCTGATCGACTTCAACACCGACGCGCAGTCCGCGAAGATCGAGCTACTGATGGAGGAGCTCCGCGACGTGCTCGCCTCCGGCCATCGCGCGCTCGTTTTCTCGCAGTTCACGTCATTCCTCAGCATCGTGCGCAACTCGCTGGACAAAGAGCGCATCCCCTACCTTTACCTCGACGGAAAAACGACGAATCGCCAGGCGCTCGTGGAAAACTTCCAGCAGCCCGAGGGCGGCCCTCCCCTTTTCCTGATCAGCCTCAAAGCCGGTGGTCTCGGACTGAACCTCACCAACGCCGACTACATCTTCCTGCTCGACCCATGGTGGAACCCGGCGGTGGAAGCGCAGGCGATCGATCGCGCGCACCGCATCGGACGCCAGAAACCGGTCGTCGCCTATCGCCTAATCGCCCGCGATACCGTCGAAGAAAAGATCCTCGAGCTGCAGGCGAAGAAGCGCGAGCTGGCGGAATCGATCATCTCCGAAGACAACAGCGTTCTACGCCGGCTGGAGTTGGAGGACCTGGAGCTCTTGCTCGCGTAGGCAACTATCCGGAAACTCCGGATCGTTCGATCTGATGGGCAGCAAGTACGCGACCGGAACGCTGGCGTCCTCGCCGGCTGGCTCGGCGCGCGTCTCGCCGCCGAACCGGCAAACCCTCAAATTTTGCTGGTAATCACACGCCCCCCATTCGGCTGCGAGGACGCAGCCGGGCCAGCCGGCGAGGACGCCAGCGTTCCGGCCGCGCGAGCGTCAGAGGCACCGAAACAGCGGAAAAGCGCCGGTCAGGTCGCAGTAACCGGCGCGGAGGTGCTGATGCCGAGGTCGCGGATGAGGCCATCGCGCAGGTCGTAGACCCAGCCGTGCACCGACAGCGCATCGCCCCTCGCCCACGCGTCGCGCACGACCGTCGTCTGGCTGACGTTGAGCACCTGCTCCATCACGTTCAGTTCGCAGAGACGTTTCTGGCGCTCGGCGTCGGTCGGCAACGCGTCGATCTCGAGTTGATGCTTGCGGCGTACATCCTGGACGTGGCAAAGCCAGTTGTCGGCCAGCCCGATCTTGTCGCCGCGCAGCGAGGCCAGGACTCCGCCGCAGCCGTAGTGACCGCAGACGATGATGTGCTTGACGTGCAGGACGTCGATGGCGAACTGAATCGTCGAGAGGCAGTTCAAATCGGTGTGCACGACGACGTTGGCCACGTTGCGGTGGACGAACATCTCGCCCGGGAGCAAGCCGACGATCTGGTTCGCCGGCACGCGGCTGTCGGAGCAGCCGATCCAGAGGTATTCAGGCGCCTGCTGGCGGGAGAGGCGCGTGAAAAACTCCGGATCCTGGCGCGTCATCTCCGCCGACCAGGCGCGGTTGTTTGCAAACAGATGATCGAGAGCAGACATAGGCGCGCTTTGTATCACGCGCCTTTCGGACCTGTTTACTTCGGCACGAGCGCGACGATGCGCACCGGTCCTCCGGAACCGGCGGCGATCTTCATCGGCAGCGCCATCAGCCACGCGCCGCGTTCCGGCACGCGATCGAGATGGGCGACGTTCTCCAGGCCTGGAACGTTCGCGCCGAGGGCGACGCGGTGGACGATGAAATCGGTGGAAGGGCCGTAGTCGATGCTGGCCGTGTCGACGCCGATCGCGGCCACGTGCCGATCGGTGACCAGCAGCCGCGCGGAATCTTCGCCGAACGACGGGAAGTGCAGCTTGTCCGTCGCGCCGGGTGTGTCGTCGCCGAAGTACGACTTGCGATCGGGCCACCGTTTGCCCCAGCCGGTGCGCAGCAACACGATCGTACCGGAGGAAATCGCGCCGTTGCGGCCTTCCCAGGCGCGGACGTCATCCGCGGTCAGGCGATAGTCGGCATTCGCGGCGGCTTTGTCCGCGACGTCGATCACAACGACCGGCGCGATGAGCTGTTCGAGCGGGATGTTGTCCGCGGTGAGACCTTTCGCGGAGAAGTGGATCGGAGCGTCGAGATGCGTCCCGCCATGCTCCGGCGTGCAGATGCTGTACGACGAGTAAAAATACCCGCCCGGCGTCGGTCCGTACGCGAGCTCCTTGTGCTCGAACGCGGTGGGCGACGTCGGCCAGTACAGCGTGTGCTCATCGAACGGCCAGGAGAGATCGACCAGTTGGGCGTTGCGCGTATCGACGAGCGGCCGCGAGGTGGCGCACGCGGAGAGGGCGATCAGCGCGAAAAGAGAAAGCGTTCGACGCATGCTTACCGCCAGACCGACAGGATCATCCCCGCCGCCACGAAGGAGACCCAGTTGTACGCGGAGTTGATGAACCAGAGCGGCTTCTTCGTCATCGAGAAAATCGCCGTGGAGAAGCTCGACGGCGCCGTGAAGCCGACCCACACCAGCGTTCCGACGAAGACGCCGCGGGCCAGCGTGTGCGGCGGAAAGTGATTGACGATGATCGCTTCGATGTACGCGGTGAGAAGGCCGCAGAGGAACGCCATCAGCAACAGGCCTCCCATCGCGCCGGAGCCTTCCTTCATCTTCTCCTCGGGAATCCCCATCAGGCGGATCCACGGCTTCTTGAACAGGACCGAGTACCAAAGACCGCCGAGGATGAAGATGACGACGCCGCTGACGAGGACCGCCAGGTAGTTCACATGAGGAAAGGCCATGAGCTCCTCCTTCTCGATTTTCGGGACCGCCGCAAACGATACGCCGATGACCACGCCGAGGCTAGAGCTATAGCTCAGACCTATACTTCGCGCCATGCGCCGCATCGCCTTCCTGCTCGTCCTCTCGCTCGCCGCCGCTTCCGTCGCATCCGCCGCCGGATGGAAGAAGGCGTATTTCGGTGCAACGAAGCCCGGCACGTGGGCTCGCTACGTCGATCACAGCTCCGATCCGGCCAACGTCGATATGACCGTGACCATGACGCGGCTCGGCGACGATGAAGGCCGCGCACGCATCGAAATGAAGATGGATTCAAACGGGAAGTATCCGCTCGTACTCAATCGCTACACGATGAAGAGCGGCTTCGACCTCGATCACGACCTTCTCGACTACGGTCCGTCGATCGTGGCCAGCGAAGGAGGCGATGCCGATTCGCAGACGGCGCTCGATGCGGCCACGGTGAAGCTCATCGCCGACAACATGCCAGCGTACGGTTCGTCCGTCGTCTTCAAAGGCAGCGAGGTTATCGACGGGAAAAAGACCGATCGCTACAGCTATTCGATCAACCGCCCCGGCCCGTCCGTCGAAGCCGGCGATTACTGGCTCAGCGACGCCGTTCCGTTCGGCGTCGTGCGCAACACGTTCACGCTGAAAGAGAAGGACAAGACGACCAGCTTCGAGCGCAAGCTCGTCGCGTCCGGCGCGGGAGCGGCAACGCAGCCCTCGTCTGCCGCGAAAGCCGAGCCTGCGCCGAAGCACGAGTTCACGCTGAAAGAGGCCTACGACGAAGGCCTGATCCGCATCGACGCCGAAGTCGCCCCCTCGGCCAAGAACGGCGAGAAGGTTCATCTCCACATCACGGCGAAGGAGGACGCGCCGTTACCGCTCACCGTCACGATCCCGAAGGGAATGACGTCGCTGCACGTCGAAACCCCGATCGACGACTTCATCATCGACATGCCGACGGCGCAGACGATCACGCTGACCGCCGAGAAAGGCGCCGAGCTCGAAGTCAAACAGGCCGGCGAACAGCGGATCATCAAAGGGAAGTTTCAGATCACGACCTACGAAGGCGCGCCGCTCTGGACCGGCTCCGCCACGGTCGGCTATGTGAAATGAGCTCCTCTCTCGGATAAAATCCGCCGCTCGCATGCTTCGCTCCGTCATCGCCGCCACCGGGAGCTACATCCCGCCGGTCCGGGTCCCGAACTCGGAATTCCTGAATCACGACTTCCGCGCCGCGGACGGCAAGCCGCTGGCAAAAACAAATGCCGAGATCGTGAAGCAGTTCGAGGCGATCACGGGAATCCAGGAGCGCCGCTACGTCGAAAACGGCACGGTCACCTCGGACATCGCCTACGCCGCAGGCAGCGAGGCGCTGAGCTCGGGCGGCATCGACGGCGAGACGCTCGATCTGATCATCGTCGCGCACAACTTCGGCGACGTGCAGCGCTCCGGCGGCCATCCCGATCTCGTTCCGTCGCTCGCGGCGCGGGTCAAAGCGAAGCTGCGCATCAGCAATCCACGCGCGGCGGCGTTCGATCTCGTCTTCGGCTGCCCCGGCTGGATTCAGGGCGTGATTACGGCCGACGCCATGATCCGCGCCGGCGACATTCGCCGCGCGCTGATCATCGGATCCGACACGCTCTCGCGCATCTCTGATCCGCACGACCGCGACAGCATGATCTATTCGGACGGCGCCGGCGCCACGGTGATCGAAGCGCGCGACACCGACGCCGGCATCCTCGCGCACGCGACGCGCTCCGACACGCTCGACCACTCCACGATGCTGACCATGGGCCGGTCGTACAAAGACGAGGTCTTCCTCGAGGCGCTATTCCTGAAGATGGAAGGCCGCAAGCTTTACAAGTACGCGCTGCAGACCGTGGCCGGCTCGATGCAGGAATGTCTCGACAAAGCCGGCGTCCCGCTGCGCGACGTTTCGAAAATCCTCATCCACCAGGCCAACGGCAAGATGGACGAAGCGATCATCAACGCGCTCTACGACGCCGAAAAGCTGACCCCGCCGCACGACGTCATGCCGATGACCATCTCCTGGCTCGGCAACAGCTCCGTCGCTACCGTCCCCACGCTTTACGACCTGATCGCCAAAAAACAGCTGAACGGCTACGCCTTCCACCCCGGCGAAATCGTCCTCTTCGCGTCGGTAGGTGCGGGCATGCACATCAACGCCTTCGTGTACCGGATGCCGTAAACAATCGGCGTACATCTGCGTAATCTGCGGATAACCTCCATATCATCCGCTCACCCATCGTCCCTCATCGAAAAGGAGAAGCCTGCATGCGCCGAGTGCTGTTCGGAATCGGAGTCCTCTTCCTCGCTGTCAACGGGTTCGCGCAGAGCGCGGACGACATCATCGCCAGGTACATCAAGACGATCGGCGGTATGGACCGCATCGCCGCGGTCAGCTCGCTTAAGCGCACCGGCAAGTTCACCGGCGGCGGCGGGTTCGAGGCGCAGGTGCTCGAGGAGAACGCGCGGCCGAACCTCGTGCGGCAGGAGTTCTCGCTGCAAGGGATGACCGCCGTCAACGCGTACGACGGCACGACCGGCTGGAAGATCGATCCGTTCGAAGGGAAGAAGGATCCCGAGTCGCTCAGCGAGGAAGAGCTGAAGTCGATCATCGAGGACTCCGATCTCGACGGCCCGCTCGTGAACTACGCGAAGAAGGGCAACAAGGTCGAGTCGCTCGGCACGGAGACGGTGGAAGGTTCCGAGGCGTACAAGATCAAGGTGACGACCCCGAGCGGCGACGCGCGGACGTACTTCATCGACAGCACTTCTTACGTCCCGATCAAGATCGAGACGCGCCGCATAATCCGCGGCGCCGAGCGCGTCTACGAGACGATCCTTGGCGACTACAAAGAGGTCAACGGCTGGTACCTGCCGTTCTCCGTCGAGAACGGCGTGAAGGGCAATCCGAACCGGCAGAAGACGACGTACTCCAAGATAGAAGCCAATGTGCCGATGACGAGCGCGCTGTTCGTTCGCCCGGGAAGCGGAGCGACGGTCGCCGTCGCAACGGCATCAACCGCCGCGCCGCAGATCGCCGCCTCAACTCCCACCCCCAACACCCCACCCCCCACTCCCCAAACACCAATCACCGTCGACTCCGAAACCATCTCCGGCCTCGGCGCCCGCAACATCGGCTCGGCAGCAATGTCCGGACGCATCGCCGCGATCGATGCCGTGCAGGAAGGCAACCGCATCACGCTGTACGTAGGTGCAGCCAGCGGCGGCGTCTGGAAGTCGGTCAACGGCGGCACGACGTTCAAGCCGGTCTTCGACAAACAGCCGGTGCAATCGATCGGCGCCATCGCCATCGATCCGAAGAATCCGAAGACCGTCTGGGTCGGCACCGGCGAGTCGTGGACGCGCAACTCCGTCTCGTACGGCGACGGCGTCTACAAATCGACGGACGGCGGCGACAACTGGACCAACGTCGGGCTGCCGAATTCCGAGCGCGTGACGAAGATCGCCATCGATCCGAGCGACACCAACAACGTCTACGTCTGCGTTCCCGGAAAACTGTGGAGCGACAGCGACGACCGCGGCGTCTACAAAACGTCCGACGGCGGCAAGACGTGGACGAAAGTGCTCAAGGGCGGCAACGCATCGACCGGCTGTTCGATGCTGACGATGGACCGCGCCAATCCGAAGACGCTCTACGCCGGCATGTGGGACTTCCGCCGCAAGGGGTGGACCTTCCGTTCGGGGGGCGACGGTCCCGACGCGCCGAGCGGCAGCGGACTTTTCAAATCGACCGACGGCGGTGCGACGTGGCAGTCGCTCGATGACAAGTCCGCGGCCGGTCTCCCGTCGAAGCCGTGGGGACGCGTCGCCGTCACCGCCGCGCCGTCGAATCCCAACATCATCTACGCGCTCATCGAAGCGGTCCCGCCGAAGAACGGCCTCTATCGCTCCGAAGACGGCGGCAAGACCTGGCAGGCTCGCGACCGGAGCCAGATGATGATCTGGCGTCCGTTCTACTTCGCCAATCTCATCGTCGATCCGAAAGATCCGAACAAGATCTACAAGCCGGGCGGCGGTCTCATCGCATCGAACGACGGCGGCAAGAGCTTCAGCGGCATCGGCGGTGGCGGCCACGGCGACTGGCACGACGTCTGGGTCAATCCGAACAACACCGACCACCTCATCGCCGGCGACGACGGCGGACTTTGGTATTCGTACGACGGCGGCAATCGCTGGTGGAAGGCCGACAACCTGCCGGTCTCGCAGTTCTACCACGTGAGCGTCGACATGGATCAGCCGTACCACGTCTACGGCGGCCTGCAGGACAACAGCTCGTGGGTCGGCGACTCGCAGTATCCAGGCGGCATCACCAGCAGCCGCTGGGAAAACTTCTACGGCGGCGACGGCTTCTGGATGTTCGCCGATCCGAGCGATCCCGATTACATCTACGCCGAGGCGCAGGGTGGGGAAATTGGGAGAGTGAATCGCAAGACGCATGAGACGCGTCCGATCAAGCCGCTGCCGAATTACAAGGAAGGGAAGCTCCGCTTCAACTGGAACACGCCCATCCACGTCTCCAACACCGGCACCCTCTACCTCGGGTCGCAGTTCTTGTTCAGATCAAAAGATCACGGCCAGACCTGGGAGCGCATCTCGCCCGATCTGACTACGAACGATCCAAACAAACAGAAGCAGGAGCAATCCGGCGGCGTCACCGTCGACAACTCCTCGGCGGAAATGCACACCACGATTTTCGCCATCGCCGAGTCGCCGAAGAATAGCAACGTGATCTGGGTCGGCACCGATGATGGAAACGTTCAGGTCACCCGCGACGGCGGCAAGACCTGGACGAACGTCGTCGCCAACATCACCGGCCTGCCGAAGAACGCATGGGTATCGAGCGTCGAGCCTGGACATTTCGACGACGGCACCGCGTACGCCACGTTCGACCTGCACAGCTTCGGCGACATGAAGCCGTACGCTTACAAGACTTCCGATTTCGGCAGGACATGGACCTCGGTGATCCCGTCCGATGCGCCGGTCCACGGCTACGCGCACGTCATCAAGGAAGATCTCGTCAATCGCGACCTTCTCTTCATGGGCACCGAGCAGGGTCTCTGGGTCTCGCTCGACGGCGGCAAGCAGTGGGCGCAGTACAAAGGCGGCGACCTGCCGAATGTGGCCGTGCACGACATCGCCATCCATCCGCGCGACAACGATCTGATCATCGCCACGCACGGCCGCGGCATCTGGATCGTCGACAACATCACGCCGCTGCGCGCGCTGACCCCGGACGTTCTGCAGAAGGATGTGGTGTTCATGCAGACCGCGCCCGTCGTACAGCGCATCCCCGCGCAGGGCGGCTGGGCCAACGGCGACGCCGCGTTCGAAGGCGCGAACCCGCCCGACGGCGCCGTCATCACCTACTACCAGCGCACGCGCCATATCTTCGGCGACCTGTCGATCGACGTGACCGACGCGAACGGCAAGAAGATCGGCACGATCCCCAGCAGCAAACGCCGTGGCCTCAATCGCGTGACGTGGGCGATGCGTCTTCCCGCGCCGAAAGTCCCCACCGCGGCGACCGCTGCATTCTCCGCATCGCAGGGTCCGCGCGTCCTCCCCGGCACGTACACCGTGACGATGAAGAAGGACAAGAACGTCTACACGACGCCGGTCGAAGTCATCGCCGACCCGCGCTCGAAACACACCGCCGCCGATCGCCAGGCGCAATGGGATCTCGCCAACAAGCTCTACGCGCAGCTCGGCGAGATGAGCTTCGCCGTCGAGCGTATCAACGGCGTGCGCACCGCGCTGGATGATCGCGCGTCGAAACTCCCCGCAACCGACGCGCTCACGAAACGCCTGCGCACGGCTTCGAATGACGTCGACACCCTCCGCCGCAAAATCGTAGCGACGAAGGAAGGCGGCATGATCACCGGCGAAGAACGCCTCCGCGAAAACCTGACAGACCTCTACGGCAACGTGCTGTTCTACGAAGGCCGTCCGTCGCAAACCGAAGTCGAGCGCACGGACGCGCTAAGCCGCGAACTCGCCGACGTCGTCCACGACTTCGACGCCTGGACCGCGAAGGAGTTGCCGTCCATCAACGCGGCGCTGACGAAGAAGAAACTCGATCCCATCACCCCGCTGACGAAGTCCGCATGGGATGCCGCGAACGGCGGCGCCTCCGGCGCGCCGGCATCAACCGAAAAGTTCAACCTCTTCGAACGCGACTAATGTTTTTACGCAGGGTCGCCGCTAAGGCGGCGGCCCTGTCATCCTGAGCCGCCGAAGGACGGTCGAAGGCCCCCCCGACCATCCCGCAAAAGTGAGGGGTCGTTCGACCGTGCTACGCGCCTCCGGCGCTCCCGCCGGCTCACGATGACAGTGAATTTCTTCACAACCTCTGAGCCGCCCGAAGTCTCCGGAGGAGACGAAGGACGGTCGAAGGACCCTCCGACTGATAACCCTGTGTTTTCGCGCTGGCCATAGGCCGAAACAGACGGTGTCCACGCCGAAACACAGCCTGCACCATCTGAAACACACCCGCGCACCGCGCCTACACAACGTGTTCAGACGAAAACACAACGTGCATCGGCCCGAAACACGGCGTGCACCACCTGAAACACACCCGCGCACCGGCCGAAACACACTGTGTTCAGGCGAAAACACAGCGTGCGTCGGCCGAAACACGGCGTGCACCATTTGAAACACACCCGCGCACCGGCTGAAACACACCGTGTTCAGGGTGAAACACAGTGTGCATCGGGCGAAACACCAGTGTGTACCGGCTGAAACTCACCGCGTCCCGGTCGAAACACACTGCGTGCCGGACCGAAACCCAGTGTGTACCGCCTGAAACACACTGCGTCCAGGGTGAATCCCAGCGCGTACCCGTCCGAAACCAGAACGCACACGACTCGAAACAGAGCGTGCACTGTCCAAAAGGCAAGCACTACGGAGTGCTCGCAGTGCTCCGCTCCGCCGCCGCACCACCAGACCCAAATACAATCGCGCCATGCTCAACCGACGCGATTTCGCCCGTCTCTCCGTCGTCGCCGCCGCAACGCCGCTCCTCACTGGCGCCGCGCCGTCAAAACCGGCAACGATCAAACCGAAGCGCCTGAGCCCCGGCGATACCGTCGGCCTCGTCCTACCCGCCACCGCCGCCTTCGAAGCGGATGAAATCCAGTTCGCCAAAGAACAGATGGAAGCGATCGGATTCAAAGTCGTCATCGGCGCGCACGCCTTCGACAAATGGGGCTACTTCGCCGGCCGCGACAAAGACCGCGCCGCCGACATCAACCACATGTTCGCCGACGACACCGTCAACGGAGTGGTCTGCTACACCGGCGGCTGGGGATCGCCAAGAGTCCTCCCCTACCTCGACTACGACCTCATCGTCCGCAAACCGAAAGTTCTCCTCGGCTTCAGCGACATCACCGCGCTTCTGAACGCCGTCCACAAAAAGACCGGCCTGATCACCTTCCACGGCCCAGTAGGCGGCTCGACCTTCGAACCGTTCACGTTAGAGAACTTCCGCCGCGTAGTGATGACCGCCGAACCCGCCGGCGTCCTGCCGACACCATCAAAAAAACCCAACGAACTAATCGACCGCACCAACCGAATCCTGAAAATCACCCCCGGCAAAGCCACCGGCCCCTTGATCGGCGGCAACCTGACAATGATCGCCTCCCTGATGGGCACCCCTTACCAACCCGACACGTCAGGCGCGATCGTCTTCCTCGAAGACGTCCACGAAGAGCCCTACCGCATCGACCGCATGCTCACCACGCTGGCCCTCGGCGGCATGTTCGACCACGCCGCCGGCATCATCTTCGGCCGCTGCAGCGACTGCGGAGTAAAAGGTCCCAGCTTCAGTCTCGAAGAAATCCTCCGCGACCGGTTTGGCGGGCTATCGGTACCGGTTATCTCGGGGCTGTCGTTCGGTCACATCGAACAGAAGCTGGTCCTCCCGATCGGCGCGAGGGCGACGTTGGATGCGGATGCGGGGGTAGTGCGGGTGGAGGAGGGGGCGGTGGGGTAGTGGGGTATCGACTGCAGCGTGCGGCGGTGCCGCCGTATCACTTAGCCCGATGTTTCTCACAAAACCGAACCAAACGCTCTCCGGCTTGCTGAAGAGTCTTTTCGCGCTTCGCGAAGTTAATTCTAAAACGGTCTCGTCCTTTTTCAGGGGTTTTATAAAATGCAGTATAGGGCACTACTGCGACGCCCCCTTCAATAAGGAGACTCTCAGCGAATGCTTCAGAATCGGTAAAATCCAAACCTTCACAACTCGGAAAAAAGTAGTACGCTCCTTGCGGCATGTCGTACTTAAGACCTGCAGCGTCAAGAAAGTCGGCCAGCAAGGCTCGGCGCCTCTCGTATGATACTAGGAGATCGGCGTAGTAAGTATCTGGTAAAGAAAGCGCTTCGACAGCGGCAACCTGTAGAGGGGTTGGAACTGCTGCGGTGAGAAAGTCGTGTATCCGCTGCAGCGCGGAAGTCACTCTGTCCGGCGCCACAACCCAGCCAATCCGCCAGCCGGTTACGGCGTACACTTTCGAAGCACCGCTGATGGTTACTGTGCGGCTTTGCATGCCCGGCAGAGTCGCAAGTCGAATGTGTTTGCGTCCATCCCAAACTAAGTCCTCATAAATCTCATCGACAGCAGCAAGAGTGTCGTATCGCTGACAGAATTCGCTTACCAGTTCTAATTCTTTTTGAGAGTAGACACGACCGGTTGGATTATTGGGGCCGTTAAGAATGATGACGCGAGTCCTGTCATTGAACGCTGCTTCAAGTGCATCCCGCGTGATCAACCAGTTCGGGGCTTCCGCTTGCATGTACCGCACCGTGGCACCAGCAATCATGGCCTGGGGCGGATAGTTCTCGTATGTCGGTTCCTGTATCACGACCTCGTCACCAAGCCCGGCGGTAGCAAGAATCGTTGCCGCCATCGCTTCTGTCGCCCCACACGTGATCGAGACATGCCTGTCAGCATCTACCCAAGGCATTCCATGTCGATCGCGGTATCGTTGCGCTAAAGCAGCTCTGAGCGAGGGCAGTCCACGCATGTCGGCATATTGGTTGGAGCCGTGCAAGATAGCTTGGCTCGCCGCCTGCCTCACACTCTCCTCAGGCTCGTTCTCGGGAAAGCCCTGCGACAGGTTCAAGGCGCCGTGTTGGATTGCCTTGATGGTACACGCACGAGTAACGCATCGGTCGAATAGATCAACTCGTGGTAGGTTGCCATTCCATTCACTCATCGGAGCCCTCTTTCGGTCGAAAAGTACATTACCGTGGCGGATTGCCTGAAGCGAGTAAACGCGACAGTGCTTCGTCCGACCACTCCTGACCACCGCGGTCGATCTGTCCGCCGACGCGACCCTCACGGAGAACCATTATTTTGTCGCAGTAATCAAGCAGTTCCTGTGCGCGGTGGGACACGAGAAGAGCCGCCAATCCTACCGTCTTCACGTCGTTGAGCACCAAGGCGAACAGCGTCTCAGCAGAACCCCGACTTAATGACGCCGTCGGCTCGTCCATCAGCAAGAGGCGGCCTCCGGACCTTAGCGAAAGGAGCACCGACAAAGCCTGCTGCTGTCCACCGGAGAGAAATCGGACCTGCTCGTCCAGTTTCGACTCCAGCCCTATATTAGTACTCGATAGCAGGTCGGAACACCGGCGTCTAAGGCTAGAGCGATAAGCGGGTCCGAAATCGATCGCGTGCCCGCGGGCCGCCATGACGAAATTCTCGTAAACCGTCATCGTAGGTCCGAGGCCAGAGATCGGTTGTTGCGATACCATCGATACCTCCGGCACGCGGAATCGTCGGCCATCTTTCGAAACGACGCCACCGTCGACCCACACGCTGCCTGCCTGCGGAGTCAGCGTTCCGCGAATGATATTTAATAGCGTCGTCTTTCCCGCCGCATTCTTGCCGGCGATGCCAGTAACCTGCCCATACATGAACTCTGCAGTAAGCTCTTGGAAAACGGGCACTAGTCCACGTGTCGAGTCACGGAACCCGAAGTTCACGTTCGTAAGCGATACCGCAGCCAAAGCGTGCGGCTCAGACGGCACGGTTTCCGATCTGACGACCAATTTCACCATGTTGAGTCCTCAGCCTGTCGAGCCCAATGAAGGCGATCGCGAGCACGGCGGTAGAGATCTTTAGATCGGCCGGTGTAAAACCGGCTCGAAGCGCAAGAGCAAGAACGAGCTGATAGACGAACATCCCTATGACCGGTGAGAGCATCAACGAGACGATTGCTTGTGGGCGAAGGACAGTCTCGCCCATGACGACAGCGGCGAGGCACGTGACAACGATGCCCGTTCCCATCGATACGTCGGCGAAACCTTGATACAAAGCAACAATGACGCCTCCAGCAGCGACGAGTGCATTGGCGAAGGCGAGTCCGATGAGGTAATACGGCTGCCGTGGATGGCCCCGCAACTCCATCGCTGTCTCAGAATCGCCTGTAGCGCGGAGCCTGATGCCCAGTCGAGTGCTAAGTAGCCAGATGGTGAGCAACAGCGCTGCACAGCAAATCGCAGCAGTCGCCATGATCGGCGCGGCTCCACTTCCGCGCGCTACTAGTGTCATAAACGTCTGAACATTCAAGAGGGACAGATTCGATGTCGACATCACCCGCAGGGAGATTGAGTAGAGAGCTAGCGTAACGAGAATGCCGCTGAGTAGCTTCGAGACACCGAGTTTTGTGTGCAGCACCGCTGTCGCTGTTCCGGAAAGCGCGCCGGCACCCGCGCCGAGCGCGATCGCCGACACGGCGTTGTGACCAGATCGCACCATCACCGCGGCGATCGCCGCCCCCACAACGAACGCACCGTCGGGGGTGAGATCTGGGAATCCGATGATCCTGAACGTGAACGCGACGGCGATCGCTATGACGCCGTACAGGAACGCCAACTGAAGGACCGTGCTCATTGTATAAAACGTCACTGTTTGAGGACCTTGGCACCTTTCAAGACCTCAGTAGGAAATTGTACGCCCTGCTTTTTCGCCGCTTCGAGATTGACGACAACGCGATCCGCAGTTCCAAACGCCACGGGAATTTTCGCCGGAGACTCGCCATTGAGAATGCGCGTTGCGATCTCACCCGTCGCCCGACCGAGTTGGTAATAGTCGATCCCAATCGTCGCGGCCGCCCCTAGATCCACACTCCCTTCATCACCCACAAAGAGCGGGATCTTGTTCGAGTCGCAAACTCCCGCGACTGCGGGAAGAGCCGACAACACGGTATTATCTGCCGGCATGTAAAATAAGTCACAACGGCCGACGAGCGATCGTGCCGCCGCCAGAACCTCCGAGGTAGTCGCAACCGACGCTTCGATCTTCTTGAAACCCGCCCTCTGAATCGCAGGGTCGATCAGAGCCATTGACGACACGCTGTTTGATTCGCCCGGATTTCGAATGACCCCCACGGTCTTCGCGGCGGGCAAGAGCTTCCGAATAAGCTCAAACTGGCGCCGGTAAGGCCCAATGTCGCTCGATCCTGTGACATTGCCGCCCGGGGCTGCAAGTGACTTCACTAAACCCGCTGCCACCGGGTCAGTAATTGCTCCAAAAACGATAGGTACGGTTGTGTTGACGCGCGCAGCTGCCTGGGCAGAAGGCGTCGCGAGAGCTAGAATCAGGCGTGGATTTGCGCTGATTTGCTGACGTGCGATCTGCGTGGCCACAGACGCATCCGCGCCTGCGATTTTACGGTCATATCTGACTTCGACACCGTGAACCTTCCCCCACGAATCCACCGTCTCCTTGAAACCCTCAAAAACCAAAGCAAGGTTTGGGTGCTCAACGTACTGGTTCACCGCGATCAGGATTGAACCCCGATCCGGAAGCTCGAGGGAGGACGGCTTAGACTCCTTCCGAGCACAACTGAACATTGTGACGAGCGAGAGCGCTAGGTACGTCAGCAGCCGGCGGGTTAACATTTTGTCTTGCTCCTCAAGTGGTCTTTCTTCCAGCGATTTTTTGGAAGACCCACGTATAATACCTCTGACCACCTCTCGGCGTAACATGTCTCACTGGGAAAGCGACCGGATCAACCGGCTCATACCCTAAGGTTCCCAGCAATCGCGTCAGCCATTCGCGGCGGCACGGATGCATCACGACGCTCGTTTCCAGCATATGACCACCGGTTTTCACGTTTAGCCGACAATATTCACCAGCCCAGTCAAATTCATACTGAATCGACCGCTCCATGCCGCCCACGATGGGTTTCCGCTCGACGCTCGGCGCACCATTCGAAAACTCACCGCCGGTGAACACGAGGTACCCCTTCTCGTGGAGCCGCTGGTCAAACAAATACAAAGCAAGTTCTTTTTGTATGGGCCCGATAAACGAATCGAACGAGTTTCCCTGGCAGGCAATTACATCAAATTTCTTTGGTGCCGCTCGGATGAAGTCTTTTGCTCGCGGATCGACTCCGAGCAACGCACCGATAGCGTCACAACGAAATACGTTGAAGCGCGGTGTGTGGCCCGCTTTTGGACTCCATCCGACCGGATCTCCTAGATGGTCGCGCGCCTTAGCGATCATGGGCTCCGAGACGTCGAGCCCCCAGTAGGAGAAATCGTGTTTCTTAAGCTCGTTTACTCCGAGCGCCGTACCACAGCCCACGTCGAGGAAACTCAAGTTCATCTCGCTGCCGCGTCTATATCTGACAGCTTGCGCCAATGCGCTGTAATAGGTCTGTACATCGCTTGGGTCGTATATTCCATCGATCCAGTCACTCGTCTGATCGAACATTTCACCGCAAGCCTTCACTACGCTTTCTGTTTTCAGCACCTTCGCCACTTGGCATAGGCAATCGCTATCGTGCTCAGGCTGCCCCGACACCGCGCGGAGTTCTTCTATCTGGGCTGCTAGAGCGTGAGGTGAAGTCGTCGCAGCATAATCGGCGGAGCAATACGCCGTGACCCAGCTGGCGAGTGTCAGACACTTTTGAGGATCCCACGAACGAAACCCACCAAATAGCCCATTAGCTCCTGGAAACCCAATGAGGGCCTTCTCACCATCGGTCGTGACAAACTCGATTGGGACCTCTGAATGCCTGATCGTCACGCCGGCACCATAATACAGAAGAGAGAGCGCCTCATGACACCGCGCGGCGTCTTTCAAATTCGAGTAGCGAACGATATTTGTGGTTTTGCTGGGATGGAGCCTATTCCGGTACACAATGCGGCAAAGCTCGATGAAGTATTCGCGAACGATCTTGTTGGCACTGGGTGCGCTCGGGTGCTCACCCCTGATAGTCGAAACGGTTGTGACGTCATTTCGCGCTGACTCGAGCATCTCTCGGCCAACGGCGTACAACTCGTCTCTGGTATCACAATTCCTTACTCTCCTCGCCCAGTAGGGCAACATTTTCCCGAGGATGACATCGAAGAACCTTGTTATGAACGGCCCGACGGGATGAGTCATCAAATCAATGGCAAGGTAAAACCATTCGCGTCGTTCGTGGAGCCGCGTTAACACAGACTTCGACTGATCGGATTTATCCGATTCCTCGTGGGACATCACTCAAATCTCCCAAAGGTAGTAGTCTTAGATAGATTTGCTGTTTGGTGTCGGTCCGAATTGCGTTTTGGTGCTCACGTCGAAGGTGATTGCTCCGTCAGGCCGTATAACCCCAACGGTGGCTATCATGAGACCCTTGTAATCGACCGCTTTGGGCTGAAAAATCGCCCTTTCGCTCGGGATCCATCGATTCGCTGCCATTACCTCGCGCCACGCCAGCTCAGTGGCCTCGGTGATCGCGACTGTCCATTTGATGTGGTTCTGGTCAAGTATGTTGCACGCTGCCCGGAGTTGCTGAGGCTTCAGCGTGTGCATCGAATCGAACGAAATCTTCACGACGACCCCCAAACGCTTGCAGATCTGAAGCAGAGGGTCGTCCTTCTTTAGTATCCAGTGGCCATTCGTCTCGAGATAGAGACTCGTCGTTAACATCCGCAGACGCGATAGGAGAACCGAGAGTGCCGGGTGCAGTGTGGGTTCGCCTCCGCGAACCGCTATCACGGGCGCGGAGTCGGCCAGACGGGGCGCGAGTGTTGCCAACGCCCCTTCGAGTGAGATTAGCGACAAGAAATCATCGGCCAAGGCAGAGGATCGACGAGCTAGTATCGTGGGCGCATAGCACCCCGGACAGGATCGATCACAAAGCATCGTGGTCTCGACGATGAGATCAGGATGGAACTGCGGGGGCAAGATTGATGGCTCCGTTTGCGCGGATGCTGTCACGAGTTCGACTCCGTCTTCATGTTACCTATCGAGTTTTCACGGCCAGATCTTCCCCGGGATTGGATTGTAACAACCCCTTCGCTTCTGCCCGCTTCGCACCAGCCTCTAGCTTAGAGTGTCATTTCACCACTTTTCCCTACCCTTAGCGAGATAAGTTTTTCGGAGAGCGCCTCGGATTAGAAGGAGGGCACAGGTGAATGCCTCGTGCGCGACTCAAAGAAATATTCATGACGAGCGACTCCTCACCCCAGCCAACCTACCCTCCAACTCTGTCCACCTTTCGTACAACCGGTCCACCTCCGCTTGCGCGGCGGTCACTTCGGCGAGGCGTTGTTGGAGGAGGGCGGCGTCGGTGGCGATGGTGGGGTCGTGGGCGGCGGTAGTGGCGGCGGCTAAGCGTTCCTCGGCGGCGTGGATGGCGGCTTCGATGTCGTCGTATTCGCGTTGGTCTTTGTAGGAGAGGCGCTTTGCGCGCGGTTTTGCGATGGGCGTTTCACGCGGAGCTGCGGTGACGCGGGGACGGTTGTCCTGCCATTGGGTGTAGTCGGCGAAGTATTCGGATCCGCCGCGGCCGTCCAGGGCGAGGATCTGTGTCGAGACGCGGTCGATTAGGTAGCGGTCGTGGGTTACCAGGACTAGCGCGCCGGGGAAGTCGAGCAACGAATCTTCGAGGACTTCGAGCGTGGAGATGTCGAGGTCGTTGGTCGGTTCGTCGAGGACCAGGAGATCCGCGGGCTGGAGCATGAGGCGCGCGAGGACGATTCGCGCTTTTTCGCCGCCGGAGAGTTTGGAAACGCTCGTCTCCAACTGTTCGGGGCGGAAGAGGAATCTCCTGGCCCACGATGCGACGTGGAGGGGACGGTCGCGGTAGACGACTTGATCTCCCTCAGGGGCGAGGGCGCGCTTGAGGGTCAGCGTAGGATCGAGGCTTTCGCGGTTTTGTTCGAAGTAGACGATGCGGAGCCAATCCGCTTTCTCGATCGTGCCGGCGTCCGGTTGCAGCTCGCCGGTGATGAGGCGGAGGAGCGTGGTTTTGCCGGAACCGTTCGGGCCGAGGATGCCGAGGCGGGTGCCGGGGGTGAGGAGGATGTCGAGGTCGTCGATGAGGGGGCGGTCGCCCATCTGTTTGCGCAGGCCGCGCGCGAGCCAGAGGCGTTTCGTTTTTCGTTCCGATGCGGTGAAGTCGATTTTCGCGGTGCCGCCGGAGAGACGCGATTTTGCTTCGCTTTGTTCGTCGATGAGGCGTTCCGCGTTCTGGATGCGCGACTTCGCTTTCGTCGTCCGCGCTTTCGGGCCGCGACGAAGCCATTCCACTTCGCGGCGGACGAGATTGGCCAGCGTCTCCTGATACGCGGCTTCGTTGCGCAGGAGCTCGTCACGGCGTTCGAGGAAGGTGGAGTAGTTGCCGTTCACCTGGAGCAGGCCGTCGGCATAAACACGATTCAGTTCCAGCATCCGTTTCGCGATGTTCTCGAGGAAGTAGCGGTCGTGGCTGACGACGACGAATGCTTTCGGTTCGGATTTCAATAAACCTTCGAGCCAGAGGATGGCGTCGACGTCGAGGTGGTTGGTCGGCTCGTCGAGCAGCAGGACGTCGGGTTCACGGGCCAGCTCGCGCGCGATGGCCAGACGTTTGCGCCAGCCGCCGCTGAGCGTGGCGGTGTCCTGCGTGCGGTCCATGAAGCCGGACTTGCCAAGGGCGATGGCGATGCGCGATTGCTTGTCGTAGTCGTCGAGGAGGTGATCGTTCTCGAGCGCTTCGAGGAGGACTTCCTCGATCGTTTTGCCGTGTGCGAAGACGGGGTCCTGCGGGACGTAGCCGATGCGGACGCCTTTGCGGACGGCGCGGTTTCCGGAGTCGGGCTCCTCTTCGCCGGCGATGATCTTGAGCAGCGTCGATTTGCCGGAGCCGTTGGGGCCGACGAGGCCGACGTGGTCGCCTTCGAAGAGGGAGAAGGAGAGGTCGTTGAAGAGCGGGCGGGAGGTGTAGGACTTGGTGAGGCGTTCGGCGGTGAGCAGGACGGGCGGCATTCGGCGGCGGTTATAGCAGAAGGAGCGCGGACGTCACGGCGGGCGGGACGCCCGCGCTCCCAGGGACTATTTGTCGTTGTGCAGCTCTACGAACTCGTAGACGAAGTTGCCTGTGCCCGCGGCGTCGGAAAATTCGTTGATGACGACGCCTTTGGCGCAGCCGGCGCCGGCGCCGGTGCCGGGGGTGGCGGTCGTGGTTGCGCCGATGTTCCAGTTGGAGGTGATGTTCGCGGCCGTGCAGGGATCGATGCGTTTCAGCGACTCGTTCGCGCTGGAGAGCGTCGAGATCGTCGGGCCGTCGATGGTCGTGCCGCTGCCGTTTTTCAGCGTGTAGTTTTCGCTGCCGTTGATCTGCGGGAACGCACCGGCCGTCGTCAAGTAAACGACGTTCGATGCGAGCGTGACGCCCCAGAACGTCTGGAACGCGGCCTTGGTGGCGTCACGGGCGATGATGACGTAGCCGTTTGCGGGGATCACCGTGCCGGCGGGGATCGTGTAGACGACGGTGGCGTTGGCTTGCGTCACGGTCCAACCGGAGATGTCGGTGCCGGTCGGATTGTTGACGGTGACGTTAACGGTCGCCGACGTACCGACGTTGAGTGCGGCGTCGTACGCCTTCGCCACAAGCGCGTGCGAACCGTTGGCGACCGCGGTCGAATCCCAACTGTACGCGTAGGGCGACGTCGTATCAGTCGATTTCAGTGCGCCGTCGACGTAGAACTCGACCTTCGTCACGCCGACGTTGTCGGATGCGGTGGCGTTGATCGAAACGGTTCCGACGACGGTCGCGCCGTTCGTTGGCGAAGTGATCGAAACCGTCGGCGCGGTCGTGTCGCCGCCACCACCGCCGGAGCCATTCGCCAGCCAGGCGACGCCGTTGGCGACGAGGAGGCCGTTGTCGTAGCTCGGATCGTTGTAGCCGAGGAACGTGGAGTGGCCGCAGGAGTTCGTGGCGTCCTCGGTCACCGACGAGTCGGCGATCGCGGCAACACGGCCGCTGCCGTAGGTTGACGTCGCGTAGGTCACGCCGGATGACGTGTCATGCGTGACCGTTGTCTTCCAGACGTGGCCTTTCGCGGCGCCGCTGAGCGTCATCGACGAGGAGCCGAACAGGCCGAGGCCGCGGCTGGATGATGGGACGCCGTACGCGCCGGTCCAGATGATCGGCGAGCTCGTGTCCGTGGTGAAGTTGCCGTCGGGATGATTGTCGAACCAGCCGAAGGTGCTGTCGCTGGAGTTGTCGTTGTAGGTGATGCCGAAGATGCTCGGGCTGCCCATCAGCGCGTTGAAAACGCCGGCGGCGTCGATGCCGTCGCTGTTGCGATCGGCGCCGGCGTGGTCGGAGATCATGAACAGTCCGCCGCCGTTGAAGACGAAGTTGCGGATGGCGGTGATCTCGGTCGACGTCAGCGCGATGTTCGGCTCGGGCATGACGAAGACGTTGTAGTGGCTGAGGTCCTGGGCGTTGGTGCCGTCGCCGTAGCTGATGCGCGCGCCGACGGGGAGCGACTCCACGTGGAAGCCTTTCTTCACCAGGTCGACGCCCATCGCGGAGTGCCCGCCGTTCCAGTACGTCTCGGCGGTGGACGAGGTGATGCCCGCCTGATCGGGCGTGGGATAGCGTTGCGCGGTGCCGCACGAATCTTCATCGAGCGTCCAGTCGGCGTTGCCGGCGGTCTGCGCGTGCGCGGCGTCGAAGAGGATCGATTTCTGTTGCCCGAAGGACGTTGTTGCGACGAGGAGCACGAGGATCACCAGGAGCGGGAGCAGGCGTTGCTTCATCATTCCTCCATTTGGGTTCCAGTGGTCTTGATGTTGACCACAGAACCATTCGTTGACCCGGGAAGTGTGCAGTTGTTGACCAGAAGAAGGCGTGGCTTGTGGGGAGATTGTTCGTGAAGTGCAGGGAGAGTGCCGGTCCGCAGTTGGCGCAGATGACACGCAGATATGATTCGCCGCATGCTCGAAAAAACTCTCGACAACGGCATCCTCACCATCCGCATGGCGCATGGAAAAGCGAGTGCGCTCGATCTGGAACTTTGCGTGGCGTTGCAGGGCGCATTCGAAGAGGCGGCGGCGGATGATGGCGTCGGCGCGGTGGTCCTCACCGGGAGCGGATCGATCTTCTCCGCGGGCGTCGATCTGCCGCGGTTGATCGATTCGGGCGGCGACTACGTGCAGCAGTTCGTCGAGGCTCTCGATGCAGCGCTGCGCGGCGTCTTTCTCTTTCCCAAGCCGGTCGTCGCGGCGGTGAACGGACACGCCATCGCCGGCGGCGCAATCCTCACATTCGCAAGCGATTACCGCCTCATGACGGGCGGCCGGATCGGCGTTCCGGAGCTGCTGGTCGGCGTCCCGTTTCCGGCGCTCGCGCTGGCCATCGTGCGCTTCGCGATCCCTCGCCGCCACCTGCAGCCGATGATCTATTTCGGCCGGACGATCGAGGCCGCAGCTGCACAGGAAATGGGCATCATCGATGAGACTCCGCCCGCCGCCGATCTCCTCGGACGCGCGCAATCGATCGCGCAAACGCTGGCCGCGATTCCGCGCGATGCGTTCCGTCTGACCAAGCGCCAGCTTCGCGAGCCGTACCTCCGCGACGCGTCACACATCGCGGTCGCGTCGACCGAGGAGATCGATGCGATCTGGGCGGCGCCGGAGACGCACGAGCACATTCGGGAGTATCTGGCGAAGACGATCGGGAAGAAGTAGCGCGCTGTCATCCTGAGCCGCCGAAGGACGGTCGAAGGACCCCCTCCCTCCGGCAGGTAGTGACGGGGTCGTTCGACCGTGCTACGCGCCTTCGGCGCTTCGCCGGCTCACGATGACAGTCAATTTCTTCACACCCTCTGAGCCACCGCGCGCTCACTCTAAAAACACGTCACGTCCCTTGCATAGCATCGGCTCCCCGCCAACGCACAAAGAGGAGAAATTGGATGAGACTTTTCCGGTCACTGCTCCCGGTATGCCTGTTCCTCGTCGCCCTCCCGCTCGCAGCGCAGAACCTCGAAATCCACTACATCGACGTCGGATGGGGTGGCTCGGTGTTCATCAAAGGTCCCACCGGAGTCACCGTCCTGCTCGAAGGCGGCGATACCGGGAAGGGCACGGCCTACGTCGTTCCGTATCTGAAATCGATCGGCGTGCAGCCGGCCAATGGTCTCGACTACATCATCGGCGGCCATCAGCATTGCGATCACACCGGCGGACTCGATGAGGTCATCAATGCCGGCTACAACGTTCACATCAAGCAGTACAACAACGGATCGTCATACGCGTCGTCGTGCGTCGATCAATGGAATGCCGCGGCGGCGACGACGACCGCGGGCGCGCCGATCGCCATGCCGGTCGGCACCGTCATCGCCCTCGGCAATGGCGCGACGATCACCTGCATCGCGCGCAACGGCTCGATCATCGGCGGCGGTTCGGTGCCGGTGACCGACGAGAACGACCGCTCGATCGCGCTGCTGATCAAGTACGGCGGCTTCGATTACATCTGGGCCAGCGACATGGGCGGCGGCACGGACAGCTGCACCGGACGTTCGACCTCGCAGCTCGACATGGAGACGCCGGTGATCCAGGCCATTTCGCCCGGCGGCGCGCATCCATTGATCAGCGCCGGCGGAATCGATCTTCTGCACGTCAATCATCACGGCAGCGAGAGCAGCACGAATCCGACGTACTTCAACCTGGCCAAGCCGGCCGTGGCGATCATCGGCGTCGGCGATGGCGAGTCGACCGGCTGGGATCTTCCCCGCATCGACGTCGTCGATCACGTGCTCCTCGGTGCGTCGTCGTCCTGCGTCACCGCCCCGCCCGCGTACGTGCTGCAGACCGAGGAGGGGAATCCGGGGTCGACGTTGATGAGCCATTCGGGATATTGCGTCGGCAATATCAAGATCACGACCGACGGCATCAGCATCTTCACCGTCTCCGCGGACGGCGCGGTGCATCAGGGACCGAACGAGCTGGCGGCATCGGGACTGCCGAGGAGCTTCACCATCGATGACGTTGGCGGCGGTGGCGACATCACGCCGCCGGTCACGTCGATCACCGCGCCGCTCAACGGCGCAACCGTCAGCGGCACGACGAGTGTCACGGCCTCGGCATCGGACAACGTCGGCGTGACGAAGGTCGAGTTCTATCTCGACGGCGCATTGAAATCGACCGACACGACCTCGCCGTACTCCTGGAGCTGGGACACGACGACGGCGACGAACGGATCGCATTCACTGACGTCGAAGGCATACGACGCGGCGCTGAATGTCGGTACGTCGACGACGGTCACCGTCACGGTCAGTAACGGTGTGCCGGTCAACATCGGCGGCTGGACGCTGACGCAGGCCAACGCTACGCTCACCTACACGATCCCGACCGGCACGACGATTCCGTCGAAGGGTTACGTGATCATCGCCCGCAACGCGACGAAGACGGCGTTCCAGTCGTTCTGGGGCGTGACGCTCGCCGCGAATGTGGTGTTCATCAATTCCGCCGACACGATGCCGCAGATCAACGGCAGCGAGACCTACACGCTGAAAAACGCCTCGGGCGTGACGATCGAAGGAACGACAGTGGCGATGGACACGTCCGGCGGCTCCGACTTCCAGCGCGCGACCTGCGGCGCGATCGGCACACTGAGCAGCTGGACGAAGCTGGCCTCGACGTCCGGCAGCCCCGGCACGGGCGGCCTTGCGACCTGCAACCGCGGCCCGTTCATCAACGAATTCTCCGACGCGCTGGGAACGGGCAACTACGTGTACGAGTTCATCGAGCTGTTCAACGATAAGTGAGGCATTGAGGAGATGAAGCGGATCTAACATCGAGAGCCCTTCTCCCCCGGCGTCTTCTTGCCGGGGGAGAAGGTGCCGAAGGCGGATGAGGGGGATTTTCGCGCGAATTTCCCCTCACCCGCACTTCGTGTCTCCCTCTCCCCGCAAAAAGACGCGGGGAGAGGGACTCTCAGTTGCGCCGGCGGCGTTTTTTGTGTACCTTTCCGCCTCCCCACACGGGCGCATCCTCCGCGCTCTCACACCCGTTGCACCAATCAAATGATGATTACGATTCTTCTGCTGCTGGCGCTGCATGCGCCGGAGGACACGTTGCTGAAAGCTCGCTACATCGCGGTCGAGGGAACCAATCCCGAATACGGACAAGGCGCCATCGAGCGCAACGAACTGCTTCACCATCCGCTGCCTCATCTTCAGTGGCTGATCCTCGCCGACGTCTCTGCTGACGAACTGCAGGTCAGGCTGAATGACGCCGTCGATCCGAAGCATGGCTCGTTCGTCGTCGAATGCGCGACCGCCGAGGAGGAGGAAGCAGTGCGATCGGGAAAACTGACTATGCAGCGATAGCCACGACTCCGCCGCGATAGCGGCTTGGACGATAGCCAGGGGTGCGGCGAAGCGCGCACCCCTGGAGAGTCGATGGCGGATGAGTTGTGCCGCGTCAGCGGCACTGGGACGTGCGCGCGAATGAAAGTTCCCGCGAGGTTCCGATGCCGCTGACGCGGCACGAAGCTCGGCCACATCGCTTTCCAGGGGTGCGCGCTTCGCCGCACCCCTGGCTATCGTCTGATGCCGCTAACGCGGCACTAAATCGCCGCCTACAATGCGCTTGCATGCGCCACACCCTCGCAAGCATCGCGTTCATCCTCACCACCACCATCGCCGCCGCGCAGACGTACGACGTCTACGCCATCCGCTACGCGACCATCCCCGACTTTCCCGTCGCCGGATTGATCAAGGGCGCGGACGAGTCGCGGAAGATCGACATCGCCATGATGGTGTGGCTGGTACGCGGCGGCGGGCACACGATCGTCGTCGACTCCGGCTTCTACCGGCCGCAGTTCTTCAAGAGCTGGAAGGTCGCGGACTTCGTTCGCCCTGACGAAGCGGTCGCGCGCGCCGGCGTGAAGCCGGAGGAGGTCACAGACGTCATTCTCACGCACGCGCATTGGGATCACGCCGACGGCGCCGATCTTTTCCCGAAAGCGCAGGTGTGGATTCAGAAGGAGGAGTACCGCTACTACACCGCGGATGCGTGGCAGCCGGACGGGAAACACGGTGGCATCGAGCCGGAAGACATGGCCTATCTCCTCCGCGCGAACACGGAAGGGCGGCTGCATCTGGTCGACGGCGACCGCGAGATCCTTCCGGGCATTCGCGTCTTCATCGGCGGACGGCACACCTTTGCGTCGCAGTACGTGAGCGTGACGGCGAAGCCGGGGCCGGTGGTGCTCGCGTCGGACAACATGTACCTCTACGAGAATCTCGACAAGCACGTGCCGATCGCGCAGACGTTCGACGCCGCATCGAACCTCGCCGCGCAGGACAGGATGAAGACGCTGGTCAAGGATCCGCGCTTCATCATCCCTGGCCACGATCCCGCCGTCCTGACGCGCTTCCCGAAAGTCGCCGACGGAGTCGTGCGCATCGAATGAAGCCGACCAAAGAGGACCTCGCCGCGGCCTTCGGCAAGACGCTGCCGGACGTCATCGCGCCCGATCTCGATGTCGTCTTCTGCGGTATCAATCCCGGTCTCTACACCGCCGCGGTGCAGCAGCATTTCGGACGTCCGGGCAACCGCTTCTGGCCGACGATTCACAAGGCCGGCTTTACGCCGCGCCTGTTTCATCCCTCCGAACAGCGTGAGCTTCTCAAGCACGGCTGTGGCATCACGAACGTCGTCGCGCGCGCCACGACTGCGGCGGCGGAGCTGACGTCAGCCGAACTGGTCGAAGGCGCGGGCGTGCTAGACGAAAAAATCCGCCGCTACCATCCGCGCGTCCTCGCAATCGTCGGCATCGGCGCGTATCGAACGGGATTCAATCGTCCGCGCGCGAAGACCGGATTGCAGGAGGAGACGATCGGCTCCACGCGCATCTGGATTCTGCCGAATCCGAGTGGCTTGAATGCGAACTATCGGCCTTCGGAGTTGGTCGATTTGTTTCGGGAGCTGCGCGAGTGGGTTAAGAAATAATCACCGCAGAGACGCAGAGGACACGGAGTTTCACTTCAGAGCGAAGGCGACCACGGCATCTCCCCTCTTCGTGTGCAGCTTGCCGTGTCCTCCGGCGGCGATGACCACGAACTGTTTGCCGCCCGCGCGATAGGTCATCGGCGAGGCTTGCGCGCTGGCGGGCAGCGTGGCGTGCCAGAGCTCCTTGCCGTTTTGTATATCGAACGCTCGGAAGACTTCGTCCATCGCCGCGGCGATGAAGACCACGCCGCCTGACGTGATCGAGCCGCCGAGGTTTGGGGAGCCGAGGGGAGCACCGGGAATCCGCGACACGCTACCGAACGGCGTCTCCCAACGCACCGCGCCCTTATCGACGTCGATCGCCGTCAGCGCGCCCCAGGGCGGCGGCGTGCAGGGAACGCCTTTCGGCGACAGGATGATCGTGCGGTACATCGCGAACGGCGTGCCGCTCATGCGGTTGTATTCGCCGAAGATGCGCTCGCCCTTGCTACGCGCGCGGTCGGCGTCGTAGGCGGCGCGCGGAATCAGGCGCACCATCGCCGCGAGGCGGTTCGTGCTGGCCACGAGGATGTGGCGCGCCGGGTCGTACGACATCCCGCCCCAGTTCATGCCGCCGACGTTGCCCGGAACCTGCAGCGTTCCGCGGATGCTCGGCGGCGTGAACATGCCGTCGTGGCGCAGCGACGCGATGATCGATTTGCACGCCGCGCGATCGGCGTCATCGATGCCGAAGACGTCGTCCGCTTTCAACTGCGACGGCACGATCGGCGGCGGCATCGTCGGGAACGGCTGCGTCGGCCACGCCTGCTCCCCTTCCACGTCGCTGGCCGGCACCGGCCGCTCTTCGATCGGAAAGAGCGGCTCGCCGGTGGCGCGATTGAAAAAGAAGAGATGTCCCATCTTCGTGCCGACGGCGACCGCCTTGACGCCGCGCACTTCCACCAGCACCGGCTGCGTGGCCACGTCGTAATCCCACAGATCGTGATGCACGACCTGGAAGTGCCAGACGACCGCGCCGGTGTCAGCGCGGATCGCCACGATGCTGTTGGCGAATTCGTTTTTGCCGATGCGAAGGCCGCCGTAGTAATCGGGGCTCGGGCTGCTGGTGGGAACGAAGACCATTCCCGACTCCGGATCGGCGGTGATCGGCGCCCACGCGTTTGCCGCGCCGCTGTGCTGCTCGTGCGCGATCGGATCGAACGACCAGCGCAGCGTGCCGGTGCGCGCGTCGTACGCGCGGACGACGCCGCGCTCCAGCTCCGCCGCGCCGTTGTCGCCGATCGACGAGCCGATGACGACGAGGTCGCCGATGACAGCGGGCGGCGACGTGATCTGGTAGTCGCCAAAGCGAGGATGGTCGATTCCGTCCGTTAAGTCGACGGTGCCGCGGACGCCGAACTCTTTGGCCAGCGCGCCGGTTGCAGCATCGAGCGCGATCAGCCGCGCGTCGATCGTGCCTTCGAAGATCCTCTTCCCCTTCGCCCAATACGCCACGCCGCGCGACGTCACCTCGGAGTAATCCGCCTTGCGATCGACCAGCGGCTCGTAGATCCACTTCGGCTGCCCGGTCACCGCATCGAGCGCGATGACTTTGTTGAATCCGGTGCTGAGATACATCGTGCCGTCGACGACGATCGGCGTGACTTCGAACGTCGACTTCTGCTCGGAATCGCTGGCGAAGCACGTCTCGCCGGTGTGGTACGTCCACGCCACTTCCAGTTTCGAAACATTCGTGCGATCGATCTCCGTCAGCGCCGAATAGCGCGTCCCGCCGCCGTTTGCGTACGCGGGCCAGTCGACGTTCGGCGTCGTCGAACTGCAGGCGGTGGCGAGGAGAAGCGGGGCGATGAAGAGCGTTCGCATCGGCATATGATCCGCCATCGAAGGAGCGATTGCCTTATGACGAACCGCGAATTTTTTCTGAGCCGTTGGGAGCCGGAGCAGCCGGCATTTCTTCGCGTGCTGCGCGCGCTGCCCGCGGACAAGCTGGATTACAAGCCTCACGACCGTTCGACGAGCGCCGGCGACCTGGCCTGGCAGTTGTCCGAGGAGCTGCGCGTCCTCGGCGGCGTCACGGAGAGTGGCGACATCAACTGGGAGTCGGTCTCCCGTCCTGCGACGCTCGACGAAATCGTTGCCGCATACGAAGCGAATGCCGATCGCGTACGCACGCTCGTCAGCACGATGGACGAGGCGCGATGGGATGGCCCCGGACGTTTCCTCTTCGGAGGTCACGAAGCATGGAAGGCCAGCGTCAGCAGCATTTTCTGGGGCTTCCTCCTCGACGCCATCCACCACCGCGGCCAGCTCAGCGCCTACATCCGTCCGATGGGCGGCAAAGTGCCGTCGATCTACGGACCGTCCGCTGACGATACGGGCGGGATGTGAGTTTGCATCGCCGCCAGCATGCCGCAGGCGGCGTGGCGGGCGGCGCCGCCGGAGTAGCGGCGGACGATCGGGATGCCGAGGGTGCGGAGCTCATCGCGAAATGCCGATAGCTCCGCATCCGTCGCGCGGCGATAACCATCGGGGCGCGCGTCGTTGACGTCGATCAGATTCAAACGCAGCGGCACGCCTTCGAAGAGCGTGCGCAACGCGGAGACTTCGTCGGCGGCGGTGTTGATGCCGCCGAGGACGACCCAGGCAATTGTGGCGCGTCCGCCGGCGGATTGCTGATACGTGCGCACGGCATCCGCGAGCTGGTGCACCGGCCACGCGGATGCGGACGGCAGCAGCGCGCGGCGTCGCTCGTCGATGGCCGAGGTGAGCGAGACGATGAGGCGGTACGGCTGGCGTTCGCGCGCAAAGCGAAGGATCTGCGGCACGAGACCGACCGTGGAAATCGTGATGTTCTTCGCGGCGATGCGTCCGCCGCACGGATGCGCGAAGATCGCCGCGGCCTGCAGCACCGCCGCGTAATTGTGCAGCGGTTCGCCCTGACCCTGGAACAACGCTCCGGTGACGACGCCCGGCGCCTCATCGCGAACCGCAATCCATTGCGCCACGATCTCCCACGGCTCGAGATTGCGAATCAATCCGAGGCGGCCGGTGGCGCAGAAGGAACATCCCATCGCACAGCCGGCCTGGCTGGAGATGCACACAGTGAATTTCCCCGCTGCCTCCAGCGGAATCCGCACGGCCTCGGCGAGCGCGCCATCGTGCAGGCGGAAGAGATATTTGACGAACCCGTCGCTCGGATCGGTAGCGCGTTCGATGATTTCGAGCGGAGCGCGTGTCGTCAATCGCTCGACCGCTTCCTCAACCGCGCGCGGCACCGGCCGCGAAGTGGGAAACCGGTCGCGGCCCGCCATCACATGCGCCATCACCCGCCGCGCCTCGGCATCGCGAATGTCGACGCCATTGGCGCGCATATGGGATGCAAGGTCGGGCGGGAGAAAACCGAAGAGATGCATCACAAGTGTTCACCGCCGGAACGCCGGCGTCCCGCCGGCTGGCTCGGCGGCGTCCTCGCCGCCGAATGGCAACCTTGCGCCGGCGTCGCCTTACCAGCAAATGTTGAGGGTTCGGTGGTTCGGCGGCGAGACGCCGCCGGGCCAGCCGGCGAGGACGCCAGCGCTCCGTTATCGCTCATTGAGCAGCAGCGCGATTTCCTGCGCGCGCATGTCGGCGCCCGGCGCGACGCGATACTCCCCTTCGTGCTCTTCGATCAGCTTGAGACGATCGAGATCCTGCCGGCTGATGCCGCACGCTTTCGCGAACGCCAGCCACTCCGGCGGCGCCACCGATTCCACTTCATCCTCGGCCAGCATCGGCTCGCCCGCGCAGTTGAAATGCTCGCATCCGAACTGTTCCGCGCATTCCGGACACGGCGGCGGATCGTTGAAATCGGCAAGCTCGCTCTCCGTCAGCACGCGCATCACCCCGCCGCGTTTTTCGCGAACGTAAGTAAGGCCGCTCTCGCTGCTGGAGAGGAGATCGAAACGTTGATCAGACATGTGATGAATCCTATCGCACGTCGTGCGCATCGTAGCGCCAGCGGCTCGCTGGCTGGACCGCCGCCGGCTCGGCGGCGTTTCTCGTTTCGCGCCAGCGGGCCGCTGGCGGTCCAGCCGGCGAGCCGCCGGCGCTACGAGCGCTACATCCAGAAATCGCGCGGATACAACCGAACCAAACTACCCCCGAACGTCTGCAAATACCGCTCGTACGCGTCGAGCTGCTTGTCCGGGCCGATGACAAAGTACGTCGCGTCGGCGGCCGGCTTCCATGACGCGCCGTCGTAGCCCGGCAGCGCGGCAGAGAGGACGCGGTCTTTGCGGTCGAAAAGGAGATTGCCGAGGTTCGGGTCGTTGCGCAGAGTGAGGATCGATTGGCGGAACTTGCGCACCTCGTCGGGCGTCTGCCCGTCCGCGAGATCGGCGGCCATCGATTCGGCGCGCGACTCGTAGGCGCCGGCTCCGCGCAGCTCACCGAACGCCTGCGCGATCGTGTAATCGGCGAGCGACGGATCGCGCGGAGCGCCGCGCAGTTCACCGATGACGAAGCGGATCGTCTGCGGCAGTTCCGGCGTGCGCTCGGCGTAGTAGCCAGTCCGTCCGCCGCTGATCGAGCCGCGCAGTCCGTTGCTGTAGGCGAGCCCGGCGCCGATCGTCTTGAGGAAGATGCCATGCGCGCCGGCGCCGGCGAAGAGTCGCGAGGCGAGGAAGTCGAGCTGCTTCTCCCGATCATTGAAATCCGCGTACGACGCGCCGGGAGTGGATGTGAAGACCACGCCGCCGTTCATGTTCGGCGCGAGCAGGCCGACGAACGCCGGCGGATCGGTGATCGCGCCGCGCTGCCGCAGCCGCGCTTCCACCAGATTCTGTCCTTTGATCATCACGCGCGATACCGGCGACGGATCGAGTGCGTTGATCAGCCCCGCGATCGGCGCTTCGAGCGCCTTCTGCGTCGGCGTCGATGCGGCCATGAACATCCGCGCGTTCCCCGCATGCAGGATGCGTTTGCGCACCGCGTCGAGTTTTGCCAGCGCGTCGGCCGGCGGCATGGCCAGATCGTCACGCATGTCGGTGACGAGCTGCGCCCAATCGGTCGCGAGGCTGGTATCGGGAATCTCGACGAGCGTCAGATCGAGATCGCGCAGAGCATCCGACGCGATCGCTTTGGCGCCCGGTGAAAGCTGCGCGTAGGACGTTGCGTACGTCTGCAACGAGTCCGGCGCCGTCCCTTTGCCCGAAGTCGCCGCGGCGATGAATGCCTTCAGATCGGCGCGAGAAGCCTTCGCGGATGCCAGCGACGTCAGATACGCATTGATCGCATCGCGATCGCCCACCGGCGCTTCCTTCAACATCCAGCGCAGCCGCAGCGCATTGTGCGAACGCGTGAGAAACGAATTCGTCGCCAGGAGCAGCGCGCTGTCCTGCCGCCGCCACGCCTCCGCCGGGTTCTGCACCCACTGCTCCTCGGCGCCCTGCATCGTGTTGCGCAACTGGCTGAGCGACTGATCGACCGCATCGCGGATGCGCGCCAGATTCTCCACGCGCCAGTCGGGATGCTCGAGCACGAGCCGCATCCATTCGATGGCCCGCTTCGATTCGGCCAGATCGTTGCCCGCTCCTCGGACGACAAGCTCCGCGCGCGTCGTGCGCGGATTCGTGCTGTAGCTGGCGTTGAGCGAAAGGATCTCGTTGCGCAGCCGCTCCGTCATCTCGTCGAACGACACCGGCTTGCCGTTCTCGATCACGCCGACGCGCGTCAGCAGGTTCGGCAGCAGCGCGAGGTAGCGATAGTCGTCCGGCGGCAGCGTGTCGAGACGCAGCGCGATGCCGGTCGTGGCGCTGGTGAGGTTCTCGAACGTCGACGCCACCATCGGCACGTCCTGCGCGAGCTTCGTCGTGGCGAACTTCAGCCCTTCGTCGATCGTCATCGGCGGCGCGTCGATGAACTTCGGCGTCTTGACCGCCTTCGCCGCGGTGTCGATGCGCGCGGTCTCGGCGTCGTAGTCGGTGCGATACCGCTTGATCGCTTCCTGCGGATCGGTCACCCCGTACTGATTCGCCAGCCGCAGCGCCTCGGCATTCGCACGCGCGGCGCGCTCGGAGTCGTTGCGCGCGATCATCTCCGGGCTCGGCTTCGCACCGACCGCATACGGCTCGACGCCCGTGATCTGCCACTTCGCCAACGCGTCGCGCCAGAAGTTTTTCTTCGACGCGATGAGCTGATTCACATGGGCAAGCTGCGGCTTCAGCGTCAGCGACTTCTTGAACGTGCCGGTGTTTTCCAGCGTCAACAGCTGATCCATCCACTGCGATCCGGTGTTGCGAAAGCCGAAGAGCGGCGGCGAGTTGACGAACTTGGAGAGGTCGCGATGCAGTTCCACGACGCGGCCCGCCACGCGCTTGTTGAATTCGTCGAGTTCCGGCGATCCATCCGGCAGACTGGCGATGCGCGCGATTTCATCCGTGACGATCTTCCGAACCTCGGCCAGTTTTTCCGCGGTTAGATTCGTGGCCGCCACGTCACCGAAGTAAATCGAGACCGGATGTCCCTGCTCCGATTGGACGCGGTTGTTCACCGTCTTCGCACCGATATCGATCACGCGCGTCTTGCTGTCGATGAATTTCTTGTACAAATTCGACGTGGCGTCGCTGGCGATGTTGTCGAAGAAAAGATTCAGCAGCAGCTCGTCGTCCGCATTCATCACCATCCGCGTGGCGGGCCACGTCAGCATCACGGGACTCGGTTGCTGCGGATTGCGATTCGGATATTCGGTAAATGCGATCGTGCCCGCCGGCGACGCGGCCGGCTGCGGCTGATCCTCCATCCGCTTCGGCTTCCGCACGGCCGCGCTCTTCTCCAAACGATTGAGAATTGCGCCGATTCGAGTCAGCGCGTCGCCGATGGGAACGTCCGGCGGCAAGGCCACGATCGTTCCCATGTTGCCGAGGAAGTAGTTCGCATCGTGGAAGGCGCGGATGTCCTCGGGCTTCATCGTGCGGATGCCCGACGGCTCGCCGCCCGCGTTGTACGACAGCGGATGGCTCTTGCCGTAAACGAGCTGGCCGGACGTGCGGAAAATCTGGCGGAACGGGCTCGACGAGGAGCTCGTCATCTCGTTATAAACGGATCCCTTCTCCTCCAGCCGCAGCGTGTGATCGGGATTCTCTGTCACACCGAAGTTGCGCACCTCGCGGCGAATCTCTTCATCCGTGTAGTCGGGATTCAGCAGCGCATTGAGCTGCGCATCGAGCAGTTTGAAGAAGACCGCGGGGCCAGCCGAGGTGTTGAAGACGTAGTTCGTGCGCCACTGTCCCGTGTATGCGCTCGACTGCGAGAGCCACATCGTGTCGAGCCCCGCGAACGCGCGCCCGGTCGTCCCCTTCCCCACCAGCAGATGCTCCTGCGTATGCGGCTCACCCTGATCCGAAACCGGAAACGAGTTCACCCACGTATGCCCCTGCGGGACGGACTCAATCTGCAAAAGATCGAGCGTGAACCCGCTCCTGCGATGAACGAACCGCGCCCCGACCGGTTTGTCCGCATCGTTCAGATAGACCGACGCGACGGTGAACCCGTCGATAACCTGATCCTTCGTGAGTTTGCCAAGATCGACAGGCGGGGCGGCGAGAGCAGGCATAGCGATGGCGAGTGCGAGGATAGCGAACGTTGCGCGCATGAGCGGGACATTGTAATTGCCGCGCCGGGACGGCGAGGAGGCAGCGCTCCAATTCGCGAGCACTTGTTTCTACGCGCGAAGCACGCCTCCGGAGGAGGCTCGTACGGTAGCCGGTGGTCCGAGCGAAGCGAGCGACCACCGGAAAGGGGATGGAGGTCCGAACCCGACCTCGGCAGGGGTCGCGTACCATTCTCGCCATGCCTTCGACACACACCAGCCTTCACATTCACATCGTGTTCAGCACGAAAGCCCGCGTACCGTTGATCGATCCGGCATGGCGATCCGACCTCCTCGCGTACATGGGCGGATGCCTGAAACGTCTCGACGCGTTCCCGCAGGAGATCGGAGGCGTCGCGGATCACGTGCATCTTCTCATCGGTATCAAGCCGGTGCACGCGATCGCCGATCTCGTCAAGGAAACGAAGCGCGTTTCGACGGAGTGGGTCCGCGACTCAAGACGAATTCACGGATTCGCATGGCAGGAAGGGTACGGCGCATTTTCTGTAAGCAAGTCGGCGGTTCCCTCCGTTCGCGAATACATCCAGCAGCAGGAAAAGCATCACCAGAAACGGACGTTTCAGGAGGAGTACCGCGAGTTTCTGGAGAAGCACGGGATCGAATATGACGAACGGTATCTCTGGTGAGGCGACGCGAGCATCGTACGTGACCCCTGCCGGGGTCCGGTCTTAACCTCGTTCCCCGTTCCGGTGGTCGCTCGCTTCGCTCGGACCACCGGCTACCCTACGTGCCTCCTCCGGAGGCGGTGGCCAGGTAAGGCCGCGCGAGCAGGCCGGCGGGACGCCGGCGTTCCGGTTCGCGAGCATCTGGATATCGCGCAACGCGCGAAGCGCAATCAACCGACAACGCGCGCGAAGCGCGCACCAATCTACAATGTCGCGCCATGAAGAAGCTTGCGTTTTTGCTCCTGCTTGCCCTTGCACTTCCCGCCGCCGCGCAGATCGATCCGGGGATGTTTGGGGAGATGCGCTGGCGGATGATCGGGCCGTTTCGCGGCGGGCGGACCGTGGCCGCGGTCGGCGTGGTGAAGCAACCGAATGTTTTTTACATCGGCGTGAACAACGGTGGCGTGTGGAAGAGCACCGACTACGGCCGCATCTGGACGCCGATCTTCGATGAACAGCCGTCAGGATCGATCGGCGCGATCGGCATTTCGCAGTCCGATCCGAACATCATCTACGTCGGCAGCGGCGAAGGTCTGCAGCGCCCCGATCTCGCCACCGGCGACGGCATCTACAAATCGACCGATGCCGGACACACCTGGACGCATCTCGGCCTTCGCGACGCGCAGCAGATCCCGACTGTCATCGTCGATCCGAACGATCCGAATCGCCTGTTCGTCGCGGCGCTCGGGCATCCGTACGGTCCGAACGAGGAGCGCGGAATCTTCCGATCGACCGATGGCGGCAAAACGTTTCAGAAGGTGCTCTACAAGAACGACCTGACCGGCGGCATCGACGTCATCTTCGATCCTTCGAATTCGCAGGTCGTCTACGCCGCGCTTTGGCAGGCGCAGCAGGGTCCTTGGGAGAACGCGTACTTTGCCGGGCCGGCCAGCGGACTTTTCAAATCGACCGACGGCGGGACGACGTGGAACGAGTTGAAAAGCGGCTTGCCGTCGTCAGACGTCATCGGCCGCATCGGTATCGAGGTATCTCAATCCGATCCGAAACGGCTCTACGCCATCTGCGGAACGGACGCGAAATCGGGCGGCCTCTATCGCTCCGACGACGGCGGCGCGACGTGGACCCGCGCGAACAAAGACGAGCGGATCTGGGGACGCGCCGGCGATTTCAACGAAGTGCGCGCCGATCCGAAGAATCCCGACGTCGTTTATGTGGCGAACGTCGTGACGTGGAAGTCGGTCGACGGCGGCAAGACCTTCAACTCGTTCCGCGGGGCGCCGGGCGGCGACGACTATCACCGCATCTGGATCAATCCGAACGATACGAAGACGATCCTCATCGCCTCCGATCAGGGCGCCATCGTCACGGTCAACGGCGGCGAATCGTGGAGCTCCTGGTACAACCAGCCGACCGCGCAGCTGTATCACGTGAACGCCGACAATGCTTTTCCGTATCACGTCTGCGGCGGCCAGCAGGAGAGCGGATCGGCGTGCGTGGCAAGCCGCGGAGACGACGGCGCGATCACGTTCCGCGAGTGGCATCCGGTCGGCGTTGAGGAGTACGGCTACGCGGTTCCCGATCCGCTCGATCCCGACATCATCTTCGGCGGAAAGATCAGCCGCACCGATCGCCGCACGGGCGAAACGAAGGACATCACGCCCAAGCCGCTGCGCAAAGGCAACTACCGCACCCTGCGCACGGCGCCGGTCGCTTTCTCGCTGGCCGATCCGCACGCGCTGTTCTTCGCCTCGAACACGGTGTGGAAAACAACGAACGGCGGCGAGAGCTGGACGGAGATCAGCCCCGACCTGACGCGCAAGACGTGGACGCTGCCCGAGAGCGCGCGCGGCTACGTGAATACGCCGATGACGAAGGTGACGCAGCGCGGAGTGGTCTACGCGCTGGCGCCGTCGCCGCTCGACATCAACACGCTTTGGGCCGGCACCGACGACGGTCTGATTCACGTCACGCGCGACGGCGGAAAAACCTGGAACGATGTGACGCCGCCCGAGGTGAAGCCGTGGGCGAAGGTGTCGGTGCTCGAGGCGTCGCACTTCGACGCGAACGAGGCGTACGCGGCGATCAATACGATCCGCATCGACGAACTGCATCCGCACATCTACCGCACGCGCGACGGCGGCAAGTCGTGGCAGCACGTCGTCAGCGGCATCGCCGACGGCGCGACGATCAACGCCGTCCGCGAAGATGCGAAACACCGCGGACTGCTCTTCGCCGGAAGCGAAACGCAGGTGTGGTTCTCGAACGACGACGGCGATTCGTGGCAGTCGCTGCGCCAGAACATGCCGGCGTCCTCCATCCGCGACATCGCCGTTCACGATGACGACGTGATCGCCGCAACGCACGGCCGCGGATTCTGGATCCTCGACGACATCGAGCCGCTGCGCCAGATTCGCGGCAAGGTCTCCGAGGCGATGCTGTTCAAGCCGCAGACAGCGCGGCGGATTCGCTGGAACAAGAACACCGATACGCCGTTGCCGCCCGACGAGCCGATGGGACAGAACCCGCCCGACGGTGCGGTCATTGATTACTACCTGCCGTCCGCCGCTGGCACGGTGACCTTGGAGATTCGCGATGCGTCCGGCGCCGTCATCCGCCGCTACGCCAGCACCGATCCGGTCACTGCTCCGAAGGACGAGGGCAACATTCCGTGGTGGTGGATTCGTCCGATGAAATCGCTGTCGGCATCCGCCGGCATGCATCGCTTCACGTGGGACATGCACTACCCGCCGGCGCCCGGCTCGCGCAACGCCTATCCGATCGCGGCCACGCCGCATGACACGGCGCCCGCGCCGACGTCGCCCTGGGTTCTGCCGGGAACGTACACCGTCGCGCTGATGGTGAACGGCAAGACATACACGCAGGCGCTGACGGTGGCGATGGACCCGCGCGTCAAAACGCCGGCGTCCGAGCTTCAACAGCAGTTCACATTATCGAAAGAGATGTACGACGACATCGCGCAACTCGAATCGATCAGCGAACGCCTTCGCGGCTTCCGCGCGCAACTCCGCGCCGCGACCGCGAGCGCGGACATCAGCGCATTGCGCAAACAGGCATCGGAGCTCGCCGGCGCATCCGCCGAAGACGACGATGAAGGTCCGCCCGCCGCTGCACCCGATCATGAAACGCTATCCAGCCTCACGCAATCGCTGCGTGCCGTCCTCCGCCTGCTCCAGGAATCCGACGACGCGCCGACCACCCAACTCGCCGCCGCCGTCGAAGACCGCCGCCACGCCGTCGCCGAACTCCTCGGCCGCGCGACGACATTCGAGACCGCGGTAAAGGCGGCGAAGCTGCCGCCGGCAGCGAAAGGATCAAGCGCGATCAAACCGCAGCCGTAGCGTCATATCTGTGTCCATCTGCGTCATCTGCGGAAAGTTTTATCCGCAGATTCACGCAGATGGACCGCAGATGAATGAGTGGCGTGTACTCTCCCTCCATGCGGCCGCAGCGCACCGAGGCGATCATTCTGCATACGTTTCCTGCGCGAGAGCGGGACAAGCTGGTGGTGTTTCTTACGCCGGAGCATGGGAAGGTGAAGGGGTACGCGTACGGCGCGCGGTCGATGCGGACGCGGTTTGGGGCGTCGCTGGAGCCGCTGGCAAAGGTGCGAATCGGATATACGGAACGGGAGTCGGAAGAGATCGTTCGCATCGAGTCCGTCGATCTGATTCGATCGCTCTTTCCGGCGCAGCAGAATCTCGCGGCGAGCGTGGCGGCGTCGTATCTGGCGGAGACGGTCGACACATTCGCGCAGTCCGGCGATCCGGCGGAGTTGATTTACCGCCTGCTCGATCGGACCACCGAGGCGTTGCTGGCGGGCGCGGCGCCGCTGCGCGTCGTGGCGTATGCCGAGGTTTGGATACTGAGATTGGCGGGTGTGCTGCCGTCGCTGAGGAATTGCAATGCGTGCGATGGGCCGCTGGGACGGCCGCTACGATTCGATTCGGGCGCGCATGGATTTGTCTGCGCGAACTGCGGCGCGGCTCATGCGCAAGTGATCGCGAACGATGTCGCCGACGTGTTGGAGGCGATCATGCGGATGCCGGTAGGCGAGTTTGCGACGAGCGAGATCGCCTCGGACGTGTTGATCGAGGTGCGGTCGCTGGCGGCTTTCTTCAGACGCAACTTTCTTGGACATGAGTTGAAAGCGTACGAAATTGTGGCCGGCGTGATTGGCGGATAAGCGCAAGAACTGCGGGCGGGACGCCCGCGTTCCCAGGCTAGACCCGCACGCCGCCCCCCCCTTCCGCCAGCAACGCGCGCCCGTGGTAGTGAAACTCGTTGTGGACGTCGAGCAGCAGTTGCCTCCGCTCGATCCGTTCCTCCTCGGCGCGCGTGTAGACCGTCGCTTCGAGCAAGGCGGTGCCGTCGTCGCGCGCATCGACCGAGGGCAGATGCGTGACGATCAGCGCGCGGACGATTTGCGGCGACTGCATGCGCATCAACGCCGCGTCATACTCCTCGGCGGTCGCAATCAGGCGCGTCATTCGCCACGAGGTCGCGCCGACGATGTCGCTGATGACGAGCCAGTATTCGAAGATCGCCTCGGGATTGCGATCGACGTCGAAGAATTCGTAGATGGGACGATCGCGCTCGACGTACGGCGTGCTCTCGTCGTCAATCACGTCGTAACGGATCTCGCCTCGCACGCGAAGACCTTGCGCACATTCGACGAGCGCCGCCGCCTGCATGGCCATGTGCGCCTTCGGCGGCAGCGGTCCGCTGCCGGTTGCGAACGCCTCGCGAAAACGCTCGTTCGCGAGTGTGTGCGCGCGGGCGATGCGCTCGCGCACGCGCTGGACCGCATCGAGCGTCAGCGTGGTCACTTCACCTGCTGCGTGCGTGCGCGGAACTGCTCGGGCTTTTCGAAGCCGGTCAGGCGAAGCTGCTGCTGTTCGTGCCCCGAGGAGTCGATGAAGACCACCGTGGGGACGCCAACGATCGCATAGCGCTTTGTCAGCTCCTTCACCAGCGGATCATCGCCGTTGGTCAGATCGGCCTTGATGCGCGTGAAGCGGTCGAGATCCTTCGCTACCGCGGCATCGCTGAACGTCTTCTCGTCGAGCTCCTTACACGGGATGCACCACGTGGCGAAGAAATCGATGATCACCGGCTTGCCGGTTGCGTTCACCGCGGCCGCGTCGTATTTCGTCCACTGAACTTCGACGCCTTTGCGCGGCGGGATGGCAAAGGCGACTCCGCCAATGAGCAGGATGAACGCGCACGCGAGCCGCATCACGCGCCCGCGCGGTCCTCGGCTCGCGAAGAGGAAGATGGCGCCGATGAGCAGGCTGGCCGCGACGCCGAGACGGAACGGCGTTTCGCCGATGACGGCGCGCAGGAAGTAGAAGGCCATGGCGATCAGGACGAAGCCCATCGCTTTCTTGACCTGCACCATCCACTCGCCCGGTTTCGGGAAAACGTTGAGCGCGATGAGATACGGAAAGCCGAGGCCGAAGGCGAGCGTGGCGAACATGGCCATGCCGATCGTCGGCTTCGCGATGGCGGCGACGAGTGTGAAGAGCGCGACGACGACCGGTCCTACGCACGGCGCCGCGACGATGCCGACGAAGAGTCCCATCGTCAGCGCGCCTGCAACACCCGCGCGGCCGGCGGAGCGGTTGGTTATGAACTGCGGAACGCGGAACTCCCACACGCCGAACATCGACGAGGCGAGGATCAGCATCAGGATCGCGAAGCCGATCAGCACGGCCGGCGACTGCAGCCACGAGCCGAACATCTTCCCGCTCAGCGCTGCGAAGACGCCGAGGGCCGAGTAGGTGATGACGATGCCGATGACGTAGGCGAGCGACAGCGCGAAGCGCCGCGAACGGCGCCCGTCGCTCTGCATGGCGAAGAAGCCGACGGTGATCGGGATCATCGGGAAGACGCACGGCGTGAGGTTCAGGGCAAGGCCGCCGACGAAAAGGATGAGCAGCGTCAGCGGAAGTCCGTGCTCCGCATAGGCGGCGGAGAGACGGTCATTGCCAGCAGGCGCGGCGCCTTTCGGCGCGGCGGAAAGTGGGGTGAAGGAGGATGACGTCGCCGGCGGCGCTGCACTCGGCGCGATTGCTTTCGCGTCGATCGTTACCTCGGCGTCGCGCGGCGGAAGGCAGACGTTGTCGTTGCAGGCCTGGTAGTGCAGCTTGCCGTGAATCGCGTCGCCGCTTTTCAGTTTCGCGGTGAACGGGATCTGAACCGTCCCTTCGAAGACGGCGAGCTTCTGATCGCCGCTGAACGTGAACGAGCGAACGGTGTGCGGCGGAAATTCGGCGGTGACGAGATCGGCGTCATCGAACGAAAGCTTCGTCGGGATGACGAAGTCGTCGAGCGGCTTGTTGGAGTTGATGTGCCATCCGCTCTGAATCGTGGCGGTGACGATGCCGCGGATGTCGTTGCCTGTCCGCTGCGAGATCGAGCCGGTGAGTTTGACGAGATCCTGTCCGGGGATGGCGTTGGAGGCGGCGCCGCCGAAGGAGAGCTGGGCGAAAGCGGAGGTTGCAAAGAGCGCGATTACGCCGAGGACGCGTACGAGAGCGGTTCTCATCTACTGCTTTCGCGGTCCGCCGACCTGGCGTTCGAGCTGCGCGATCATGTTGTCGATGTTCTGCTTGTACGCCGAGTTCGGGTACTTGGTCGAAAACGCCTTGTACTCCTGCAGTGCCTGGGTGATGTTTCCGGTCTGCAGGTAGATGTCGCCGATCAGAAGGCGCGAGCGTTCGTACGCGTCGCCTTTGTTCTGCAGCGATCCGAAGGTGCCGATGGTCTTCTTCGCCTCGTCGTATTTTTTCTGCAGGATCTGCGACAGCGCGAGCTCGAAATAGGCGTCATCGCGAACGCCGACCGGGACGCCTGGTTCGGAGATGAGCTTCTTCAGCCGCGCTTCGCTCTGTCCGTATGCGGCGCGCGACTCGAACTCCTTCGCCAGCGCCAGGCGCTTCGGATAATCCTTCGCGATCGACGACTCGTCGCCGGCGCGCTTCATGAAGTCTTTGTACTTGACCTCGATGTCGCCCATCGACTTCGCGAAATCGGGCGGGGCCGCGTAGCCTTTGATGATGCCGGCGATCATGAGATCGCTGTTCAGCACAATGAATGTCGGCAGCGAGTTGACGCCGTAATCGCGCGCGAACTTCGTACCGTCTTTCCCATCCTCGGTGTTGAGACGGAGGAGGACCATCTTGTCGGTTGCGTTCTGAAATGCCTGGGACGGGATCACTTCCTGCTCGAACCGATGGCACCAGCCGCACCAATCGGCGAAAAGATCGACGAAGATGAGCTGATTCTTTTCCTTCGCTTTTTTCTGCGCCGAGGCTGTGTCTTTAAGCCAGGGCGACGCGACGGCTTGCTGGACGAACAGCAGAGCGGCCGCGGCGAGCAGGGCAGTACGTTTCACGTGAATCCTCCCGTTCGCCGGTCGCAAACGGCACCGGGAAAGTCGCTATTCCGAAGGCGCGGTGCCGACCGGTGACATTTCCTTTTCGCGGGCATGCGTCCGCGCCGCATCGACGAACGCGCCGAAAATCTTCTTCGCCGACTCTTCATCCGGCATGTCCTCGGGATGCCACTGAACGCCGACGTAGAAAGGATGCGACGGATCTTCGAGCGCTTCGACGATGCCGTCCGGCGCTTTCGCGGTAACGAGCAAGCCATTCGCCACGCGGCCGATGGCCTGATGATGCGACGAATTGACGTTCAGCTCCTGCGCCCCGACGATGCGCCCGAGCTTCGTCGAAGAGTCGATGTGGACGTCGTGACGATGACGGTCGCTGGGCTCGCTGGCGTGGTCGATGTCCGTATCGATGGCCGAGGCGATGTCCTGAATCAGCGTCCCGCCGGCGGCGACGTTCATCACCTGCACGCCGAGGCAGATGCCGAGCGTGGGGATGCGGCGTTCGCGCGCCAGCCTGGCAAGTCCGAGGTCGTTCTTCTGCCGCCGCGGATCCATCGTCTCGGAGGTCGAATGCTTCTCTTCGCCATATTCGGCAGGATCGCAGTCATCGCCACCGGCGAGGAGGATGCCGTCGAGCCCGTCGATGACGTCGGCCGCGTTTTCGGCCTGCGGCGGAATGAGCACCGGCACCGCACCGGCGCGTTTCAACGATTCAACATAGGTGGTGTAGACAAAAGCCCGGTCCCGTTCGCCTTGCTTCTGCAGAACATCCGAGCCGATGCCGATGAGAGGCTTGTGCATACGCGTGATTATGCGGGATTCGTGCGAGGGTTGCCGGGTTGCCGGGTTGCCGGGACAATGAGTCATCTTTCGCAAACCTGCAATCACTTAGTCGCGATCCGGCAACCTGGCAACCCGGCAACCCGGCAACCAGACCATCGCAACTCAGCAACCCAATCCTCACTTCTCCTTCAGCACCGTCCCGATCTTCCGCAGCGTCATCGACGGCACGAACGTCTTCTTCGAATAGATCGCGACCAGCCGCGCCGTGGTGAACTTCGTCGCCTTCGCGCTCTTGCCGCCGCCTTCCTTCCAGGCGCTGTCCCACAGCATGGCCAGGTAGCGGCTGCCGGTGGTGACGAGCTTGATCGTGTCCGCTCCGAAGGCGTCCCATAGCGCTTGAGACGTAGGCTTCGGTTTCAGGCCTTTCTTCTGCGCCTTGCGGTACTCCGCGATGATCTGCGCCGGCGTGATGGTGTTGAATGTCGCCCGCATCAGATCGACCGCCGCTTCGCGCGCGGCGCGGCCGCCTTTGATCAGCGGCATCGGCTTGCCTTTCCCCTTCTTGATGGCCGCCTTCATCCCTTCCTTCACCTCGGCGGCGTGGAAGTCGATCATCGTGTCTTCATACGACGAGTGCACGCCGTGCGCGAGCGGCACCATCACCTCCACCATCTCGCCCGTCTTCGGATCCTTCTGCTTCTGCTTCTCCGCATCGGCGGGATCGCCGTCAAACATGTAGGAGATGTGCAGCGGCTGACAGGCATCGCCGACGTAATGCGAAAGGATTCCGGCGGCGCAGACAAACTCCGCAATCTTTCCAGCCTCGGCGAATTCGACCATCGCCTCGTAGAACTGCTGGATGCGGAACGGCAGCAGCCCTTCGTTCTCATCCGGATCGACCTTGGCAACTTCGGCGTAGTACGCGAGCCAGCGATCGGGATTGATGTTCGTCTTGTCCTCGCAGATCTCGAGCAGCGTGCCGTCCTTCGACGGATGGTCCATGTCGGCGAAGTGATTCCAGCGCTCCGGATTGCCGCGCGAAAACGGCCGCCCCTGTCCCGGCTTCCAGACCAGATCGGGGACGTCGGCGAGCTGCACGAAGTCGTTTTTGCTCAATCCCGTCACCGTCGACTTCTCGATCTCCTCCGGTTTGAAGCTGATGTTCTCCAGGTTCGCGTTCATCAGCGCGTGCAGCGCCGGCGTCTGGATCGCGTCGATGGCCATCGCGGCGATGGCGTAGTGGCCGACCGCTCCCCAGTACGGCAACTGGCCGATGTTCCAGTCGCGGATGACGTCGACGTCGAGCAGATTGCAGATCGTGCTGAGGCAGGTGGCCAGCGCGTGCGGCGCGGTTTTCGATTTCCCCTCGCTGACGAATTCGTGGCCGCCCCACTGCACGGCGATCGGCCGCAGTTCGGCGGGATAGCCATCCGACGGATCTGTCTCCATCATCCAGACCGTGCCGGAGTCGCCGTGATGCGTGGCGAACGGCTCGTCGCGTCGCGGTCCGATCAGAAAATCGGAGACGTACTCGAAACCGCCGAGCGACTTGTAGCGATAGAAGAGCGCGCGGATGGCGCCCTTCATCTGCTTCGACGCCGCCCCGTACGCGCGCACCGGACAGCCGATCAGCCGCAGCGAGATGTTGTTGATGCTGAGGTCCGCGATCTCGTCCATCGCTCCGATGCCGTAGACCTGCGCCGTCCATTTCGGCTTCTCCTCCACCTCGATCAGGCCGACGTCGAGATTCACCCAGACGTTCTTCCCCGGCCAGCTTTCGTAGACCTCCTGGAACGGCAGCCGCGTCAACTGCTTCTTCGATGAATGTCCGACGACCGTCTTCACATCGTTGAGCAGCGTCGAAAGCTCATCGCCTTCCTCTCCGCAGACGTGGCGATTGGTGAGCGCGTAGACCAGGTGACCGTCCGTGACGAGACAGCCGATCGAGCCGACATGCTCCTCTCCCTGCACGTCGGCGATGATCGGGTAGCCGCCGCCGATCAGATTGGGCGGATAAACCCAATCGGTCGCATCCACGTGCGTCCGCTCCTGCAGCGGCGACTCCACCACGCATACCGGCACTGCGCGGCCGTCGGGCATGTAGAGCGTGTCCGGGACAATCTCGTCGTGCGCGATGCCGGTTTGCCGATTGCCGAAGTCGTGGGAGGGGATCCACTCCTTCACGAAAACCAGAATGCATGGCCATGAATACGGCCGGACCTCGGAGTTGTCGAGCCGCCGCGGCGTCTTCACTTTGAACTTGTGATCACTCCCCTCCTTCCGCGTTTGCGCGGTTGGCCACGGATCGTCTTTGCGGATCAAGTAACGCCCGATGGCCGTAGCCACGACGTTGCGCTTGTGCATCAAGTGCACGTGGTAGAAGTCGCGCGCTTCCAGAAGGTCTTTGAGCGAGAGAAGGTTGAAATCCTTGTCGATGGTTAGCGGGTCCATGGCGACCTCCTGCGTTGAAGACGCTTCCGGCTACCGGACCGTGATAAACACGCGATCCCGCTCTCCGCGATCGTTCGTGGCGACGATGGTGTGCTGCCCGGCGCGCAGCGGCCATTCGCGCGGCGCCGGCTTTCCGTCGATGAACCACTTCGCGTCGTGCGTGGCGCGCAGATGCAGCGACTGGAACTCGCGATGCAGCGTCGGATCGACGAGGTACGTCGCGTCGTTCGGAGGGCTGGTGATGCGGAAGCGGGTGTCGCGCGCGGACGTCGCGCGCGGCGCTGATGCGGTGCGGCGTTCATGCGCCGACGCCCATTCGCGATACTCCGCCGGCCACGTCACGCCGTTCGCGTGATGCCACGCGCAGAACTCGACCGCGCCATCGCGCGGAAGCCATTCGCTCTCGATCGACGGGCACGACGTCGACGGCCGCAGCCCCGACAACGCGCAGATCGGCTGCTGTTCGAGATCGTCCGGGCGATCGACGATCGGCGTCTCATCGTTCCCGTTCATACGCCGCATCGCCGCCAGCATCACCGAGTGGAAAATCGGACCGGCGCCGGTGACGCCGCTGGAGTTCCGCAGTGGGCTGCGATCGAAGTTGCCGACCCACACGCCGACCGTGACGGCGCGCGTGTAGCCGATCGTCCAGTTGTCGTGATACGCCTGCGACGTGCCGGTCTTCACCGCGACCGGGAAGGGAAATTCGAGGTTGCCGCCGCGGCCGAAGGCGAACTCGCGCGCGACCGGATCGCTGAGGATGTCGGTGATCCAGAAGGCGGTGCGCTGCGAGACGACTGGGAGCGCGGGCGTCCCGCCCGCTGTGTCGCGCGAATTTGAATCGGAGAACGGCGGGCGGGACGCCCGCGCTCCCAGGCGAACCATCCGCGGCGTTACGCCCACCCCTCCCCGCGCAAACGCCGCGTACGCGGTCACGAGCTGTTCCAGCGTGACTTCCGCGTCGCCGAGGGTGAGACCGAGACCGTAGTAGTCGGCGGTGCGGGTCAGGTCATGAAAGCCCGCTCCTCGGAGCAACCGCAGCAGCGACGGCGAACCGATCTTCGACAGCAGCGCTACCGCCGGCACGTTTTCCGATCCCGCTAGCGCGAGTCGCGCGCGCAATGGACCGCGATATCCGCCGTCGTAGTTTCGCGGCGTGTACGCCACGCCCTCCTCGGCTGTCGGAAATTGCGACGGCACATCCGCGAGTACCGTCGCCGGCGTGAATCCTCGCTCGAATGCGAGCGCGTACGTGAACGGCTTCAGCGTCGAACCGGGCTGGCGAAGAGTGGTGACGCCATCGATCGCGCCGCCGAAGTCCGCGGTCGCGAGGTCTCGCGGTTGCGCGGGGTCGGAACCGCGAGACTGCGAGACCGCGAGACCGCGAGACCCTCCGAAGTAGTCGCCCGAACCTTCCCACGCCAGCCATTCGCCCGTACGGTTGTCGAGCACTGCCACGGCGACGCTGTGCGCGCCATGGCGCAGCAGGTTGGCGCGCTCCGCGGTGATGATCCCGCGGACGCTCGCCTGCAGATTCGCATCGAGAGTGGTTTCGACTCGCCGCGGAGAATTTGCGCCGAGGAGCGCGCGAACGCGTTCGACGAAGTGCGGCGCGAGCATCGGCTGGACGCCGCGGCCGAGCGACAGCCGCTCCGCGCGTGCTTCGCGATATGCGGCGGCGTCGATGAGATGCAACGCATGCATCCGATTGAGCACGACGCGTTGCCGCGCCAGCGCGCGGCGCGGCGTCGACGGCCGCTGCGGCAGCGACGCCAGCCACGCCGACTGCGCGATCGTCAGCTCCTCCGGCGCGCATCCGAAATAGCGCCGGCTAGCGCGCGCAATCCCGATGGTCTGCTCGCCGTAGGGCGCGAGGTTCACGTACAGCGCGAGGATCTGCCGCTTCGTGTAGCGATGCTCGATCCGCAGCGCGATTACCGCCTCGCGCACTTTCGCGCCGATCGTTCGGGGCGGATTGCCGAGCAGCATCTTCGCCACCTGCTGCGAAATCGTCGATCCTCCCTCGGCCGCGCGCAGGCGGATGACGTCGTGGACGACCGCACGTGCGATGGCGATCGGATCGATCCCGAAATGGTGCTCGAAGCGCCGATCCTCGGCCGCAATCGTCGCATTCGCGATCGGCGCCGGAACGTCATCGAGCCATTCGTTGCGCGTTCCGCCTGCGGATAGCGGCTCGTACAGCACGATGCCGTTGCGATCGACGATCGTCGGAGTCGTGTCGGGCGTGATCGGAGGGATGGGACCGAGACGCAGCCACAGCACAAGCGCGATCAAACCGCCGGCGAGGCCGCCGGCGGTCCAGCCGGCGGGCCGCCGGCGCTCCGTCGTCATCACGGCTTGACCTCGACGACCTCGCTTGCCGTTCTGCCGAAGACCTCCGGCTCGTACATCTCTTCGGCGGACATCGGCGCGGTGATGAACGTTCCCGCCGTGGTGGCGCGCACCATGTACGTGAACTCGTGCATCCCCTCGCCGAGACGCGTGGCGAAAAGGTTCACGCGGTCGTCGTGACGCTCGACGTGATCGAAGCCGCCGTGTTTCCACCACGACATCCAGTCATCGCCCTGCGTGTCGTTCTTCGCCTGCGCCTCGGCGAGATCGGTCGCCGTCGTGGCAAACCACGACTCGACCGGCTCCGTCCCCGCCGGAATCGGATCGGTCACGGCGACGAAGCGCCGCTCCTTCGTATTGCGAATGCGCAGCGTCACTTTGATCAGATCGCCGGCCTTGAACGTTTTCTGCGAGTACCTCCGCTCGACGTTGAAGCCTTGATTCAGCGCGTCGTGCAGAACTCCCGCGGGCGTGTAGCGGAGCCGCATCAGGTAGAACAGCGTGCCGGTTCCCTGACGCTCGAACGTAACCGGAACGTCGGCGCCCACCTTCGTCTGCAGTTGCATCATCGAAACGTCGTGGCTCTTCGCCTGCGTGCTGCGGCCCTTGAACGCATCGTTCGCGAGCGAATCGTTACCGAGCTTCACCACCGCGGTGAAGTCGGGCGTCTCGCTCTCGTACTTGCGGTAGTAATCGACGAGTGACTCCATCGCCCAGACGTTTTCCTGCGTGTTGCCCCAGCGGCCGCCGCGGCGCTGCTGCATCAGCCAGCGCACCATCTGTTTGACCATCATCTCGCTCTCGCCGTGACGCGTGAGCGTGCCGAGGGCGATGGCGGTGGAGCGAACGTTCGAGTTCCAGTAATAGAGAAGGTAGGGATCGGCCAGTTCCTCGACGTGCGCGCTGCCGCCCTCGGGAAGGATTGCGTTGGTGATACGGCGCGCCAGATCGTCGACGCGCGCGCCCTTCTCGCCCTTCGCCAGCATCGCGTCGAGCAGATACGAGATGCCGAACACCGGCATACGGTCGACGTACGCGTAGAGCCGCGTGAGATGGCTGTCCTCATTGCGGCCGCTCTCGACGAGCACCTTCACCGCGAAGGCCTGCCACGCCGTGTACGCGGGCCACCACCCTTCGTTCGTCGGACGCTTCTCTTTCAGCTTCGCGTCGAGATAGTCGTACGCGCGCTTCTTGACGTCCTTGTCGACGTCGTACTTCAGCGCGTCGGCGCGCTGCATGATGTGCAGCACGTTCGCGGTGAGGTACGGCGACTCCGTGTAGCACTCGCCGGCCCAGAAGGCGAAACCGCCGTCGCCGCACTGGAACTTGTACAGCTCGTAAATGGTCTTCTGCGCTGTTCCCCGCGCCTTCTTCGCATCGATGCCGGGAAGCGCGAACGCGTCGCCGAGGTCGGACGCGAGCATCAGCGCCATCGCCGCCGATGAACGCTGCTCCGCGCAGCCGTACGGATAATCGATGAGATACGACGCGCCTTCCGCGAGGCCGACCATCGCCGTCGACGCAAGCTCGACGTGCAGCCCGCCGGCCGAGGGGACGACGTCCTTCGGAACGGAGAGCGTCTCCTGCGCGTTCGGCTTCGCTTCGCCGTACGCGGCGACGGTCTCCGTCGGCGCCAGAATGCGCACCGGCAGCGCGTCTTCGAACGCGTCCGACTCGCCATTGAGCGACACCGTCATCTGAAGCCGCGCGTTGCCGACTGCTTTCGCGGTGGCGTTGAAGCGAACTTCGGCCGAGCCCTCCGCGGCAACGTCGATCGTCTGCGACACCGGCTGCGCGAATTCGACCACCGGCGGATCGAGCGACTTGATCGTCACCGTCGCCTTGCCCGGCTGTTTGAGTTGCGAGTGAACGACGGCGCCGAAGTACGCCTTGTCGCCGACCGCGAGGAAGCGCGGCCAGGTCGGCGTGAGCAGCACCGGCTTGTTGATGCGGATCTCGTTCTGCGCCCAGCCGAATCGCGACGCCTTGTCGCCCGCGACCGCCATGATGCGATACGTCGTCAGCGATTCCGGCAGCGTGATGTCGGTCTTCGCGTGGCCCTTGCCGTCGGTGATGACCGATCCGACCCAGAACGCGAGCACGCGGAAATCTTTGCGGATCACGCCCGGACCCGCGTCGCGCCCGCCGCCGCCGCCCGCGGTCTCGCCCTTCGGCGTCAACACCCGGCGGCTGACGATCTTCTGGCGCGAGTCTTCGTTGACGACCTGCAGCGCTTTCTCCAGGTAGATCGACTGCAGTACGTCAGGCGTGTCGTATCCGGTCAGCGACAGCACGCCGTAATCGACCGCCCACAACGTGACCTCGGACTGCGACGGCTTGCCCGTGGCATCGCGCACGTCGACTTCGATGCGCGCCTTCGATGCCGGACGATACTCATCGCGATTCGCTTTCACCGCGACCTTCAGCCGCTTGCTCGCGTCTTCGACGTTGATCGCCGCGTAGCCGAGGCGGAAGGCCGGCTTGCCCGGATCGCTCTCGTCCTCGGCGCCTTCTTTCGTGCGCCCCTTCAGCAGCAGCACGGAAACGTAGAGATTGGGGATGTCCTTGTCGGTGATTGGAACGCTGACCGTGGTCTGCGTCGACGTCAGCTCGAACGTCTTCCAGGTCCGCACGCCTTCGCGCTCGGTGGTGAGCAGCGCCGTTGCGTGCTCCCACGGCGACTTGACCATGATCCGCGCCGTCTCGCCGGGCTTGTACGTCTTCTTTTCCGGCACGAGATCGATGCGATTGTGGTCGTAGCGTTCCCACGCTGTGTATCCGCTGCCGACGGCGTAGAACCACGTGCGCGTCGTCGTCGAATGCCCCTCGGCATCCTTCGCCGTGGCGATGATCAGATACTCGCCGCCCTCGGTGAGAGGGATGTGCAGCGGCACCGGCGCGGCCTGCGTGGTCACATCGAAATGTCCGGCCTCCAGCTCCTTCCGCTCCGAGGTCCAGTTGTAGAAACCGTGGCCGCTCGATTCGCGGACGGAGTTCCATTGAATGCGGTGGAGATCAATCCCGACTTTGACGTCCGCGGTTGGCGTTCCGTTCAGCGCGACCGCGACGATGGCGGTGTCAACGCCTTTCGCCGCGTCGGCAAAGTACGGCGGCGTCTTCACGCCGACGTACCACGGCGCGGGATCGACGCGGAACGACGTGCGTCCCGCCAACTCCTGCCGCGAAATGTCGGTTACGTTGCCTTCGAGTTTGTAGCTCCACGGCCAGCCGGCCGCGACGTCGGTTTCAAGATTGAGCTTCAACTCGCCTTTCGCATCGAGTTTCTGACTCTTCGTATTGATGGTTTCGTTCTCGCGGCGATGCTCGCTGTCTTCGCCGAGGAACTCCCACTGTCCGTCCTGGAACTTCTCGCGGATCACGCGCGGCACGTCGTAGATCGGCTCTTTCGAATACGTCCACTTCACCGGCCGCGACGCCATCGCCGCACCGAAGAGGTACTTGCCGGTGATCACGCCGTTCAGTTTCGTTCCGGCGACCGAGGTCGGCGCTTTCAGTGTCACGTCGACGCGGAACTCCGGCCGGCGATACGCGGCGACGAGGAAGCTGCCAGCGATCATCAGTCGCTGCGACGCGCTCTTCGCGTTGATGCTGTAATCGCCGAGGACCGAATCGCCCGGCACGGTCCACACCCACTCCGCGCTGCTCCAGTCGTTGAGCGTTACGGTCCGTTTGTCCACTTCCTTCGCGTGCGAATCCGTGACGACGATGTCGACCTTCGTGCCCGGCGGCAGAAGCTGCATGCCGTGCGGCGTATCGCTGCGGACAACGATCTTCGAGTGCACTTCCTCGCCCGGCTTATAGACGCCGCGATCGGTAAAGATCGTGCCGCGGAGCAGCGGCCGCGATTCATCCAGATTGAAATTGAGGCCGAAGTCCCAAGGGCCGATGCCTTCGTTCCAGTCGCTCGTGGCGTACGCGATGTCACCGTCCTTCTCCGCGGTGACGATGAAGTGCAGTTCGCCGAGCGCCTGCCAGGAACCCTCGACCTCTTCCTCGCCGTTCGCATCCTTCTTCGTGCGGTCGACGCGCAGGTCGGTATTCGGCGCGATGGCGATGCCGTTCGCGTCGGTCGTGCCGGTCCAGAAGACTTTGTTGTCCATCGTCCGGATGGAAACCTTCGCGCCGGGCACCACCGCGGCGTTGTCGAGCCGCGAGACGAGGACGAGCGTGTTCTGCGGCGAGTCCTTCACCGAGATGCCGAGGTTCGTGACCTGCACGATCGTCCCGGCGACGTCCTCGGAATAGCGCTTCGACTTTGCGATCGCATCGCCCGGTTTGATGACAGCCCAGACGATTCCGTTGCCGATCGATGAAAGCGCGGATTTGAGATTGAGTCCGTACGACTGCAGTGTGTCCGCCTGCGGCGCGAGCTTGCGTTGCACTCCCGGCGTCGACGGCGTGGTGTGGAAGTCGTTCTTCTTCAGATCGACGATCGACGGCACGAGTTGCTCGGGCGTCAACGGCGTCAGCCACTGCGTCACGTTCTGGAAGTTGCGCGCGTAGAACGGCAGCACCGGCCCGCCGCTCGATTCCCACACGCCGTGCCCGTCGCCGAAGCTGATGTAGGCGGCCTTGTGCCAGTACTCGACCACCGCCATCCACGCGTAACCGAGCGGCTGCGCGCCCGCGGTGGTGAGCGAAGGATCGATACGAATCGCATAGTTGTGCGCGGGACGCAGCGAGTATCCGAGCTCGTCGAGACTGAATTCGCGGACGTCGGACGACGCGTCTTCGTCGCGCTTCTTGTCCGTCGGTTTGAGCGGCACTTCGTGCGCGGGATCGGTGACGTCGACGACGCCGACGGCGCTCTTCACGCTCTCCCACGGCACGCCGGCCGTCGTGCGGAAGCGGATGGGGTTGTAGTAATCAGGATTGCACTCGGCGAGGCAATCGATCTTCTCGATGAAGAACGTCGGATTCAGTTCGAGCGTGAATGTCTGCGTCTTCCCGGTGGACACATTCGTCGTCCGTTTCGCCAGCGTGTCGTCGAGGAAGATCTGCAGATGCGTGTCGGGCGGAACGCCCGGCTTCGTCTCGACGACGACCAGCTCCGGCGCCGGCTTGTACCGCTTCTTGTCCCAATCCATGGCAAAGAACGAGAGCACCGGCTGCCCGTCGCTCGCCGCCGCGGCCTGCGCCTTTGCCACCTTCGCATCGAACGCCGCCACCTGCTGCGGCTCGAGCTTCTGCAGCCGCTCGCGTCCCGGAAGCTCCGGCACTTTGAATTCATGCGCGGCTGTGCGCAGCTTGAGATGCGGCCCGAGCGTCTCTGCATCGACCGGCTGATTGAACCAGAGCGCGATGACGATGCCGCCGTCGAACTTGTCGTCCTTGCGATACCAATCGGTCCGCAGCAGTTGGATCGTCGGCGTGATGAAGGAAAACTTGTACGCCTTCCCCAGCGTCTTCCCGCTCACGGCCTTCGCCTCGGCATCCACTGTGACGTCGTACTTCGTCGCGAACGGCAGCGGCGTCTTCGGATCGGGCGTGAAGATCAGCGTCGTCGTCCCCGACCAGCGGAACGTCCCCTTGATCTCCGGCGCGACATGAAACCAAGGCACGGTCAGTACCTTCGGAATCTTGCCGACGACCACCATCGGCTCGCTGAACACGAAGCGAATCTCGTTCGCCTCAGCGAGGTTGGCCACTTCTCCAACCGGCCCGGCCTTGACGATCGTGAGTTTGTCGGCCGCATGCGCGGAAACCGCGCACACAAAAAGAAGGATCCCAAGTCCAGTTCGCTTCATGCGGCGGAGGGTAGCATGGGCGAAAAACCGCGTTTGTGATGGGACGTGCATGGTCATCTCTCCAGCCGTAAGTAAGCGTCCACGATATGGCGTGACGATCGTTCGGACGAGGAGAATCCGCGGCAGGAATGTGGCGGGATCGTGGCGGACGCTTCCACGTCACGCGCGAGACGTGCGCGTCAGGAGGCCTTCCGCGATCGCTGCAACGCCTGATGCAAATCCCAGTCAGCCTGCAGCCGCATCCAGAATTGCGGAGAGGTCTTGAGAAGCTGCGCCAGACGCAGCGCGGTATCAGCGCTGATGCCGCGCTTACCAAGAATGATCTCGTTCAGACGGTTCAACGACACGCCGAGACGGCGAGCGGCATCAGCCTGGCCGATACCCACCGGTTTCAGGAACTCCTCCAGCAGGATCTCGCCCGGCGGGATCGCCGGCCCGAGCCAGCTCGGGTCTCTAGTGATAATCCTCGACGCGGACTTCGTAGGCATGTTGCTGCTCCCATCGGAACGTTACGCGGTATTGATCGTTGATTCGAATGCTGTATCTGCCGAGCTGATCGCCCTTCAATCGCTCTAACCGATTCCCCGACGGGATCGTCAGATCTTCCAGGCGCGCAGCAACGTCGATCGCTTTGAGCTTCCGCTGCGCGCTTCGCCACAACTCGCGAGGGATTCGTCTGGCTTCGCGAGTGTTGCGTTCGCGGAAAAGGTCGGCGGTCGTCTCATCGGCGAAAGACTGAATCACGTCCGGCGTCCATACTACACGACCAGCGTGTAGTACGAACGCCTACTTCCGCTCCGCGGTCCAGTTCGAGAGGAACGTCAGCGGCGTGCGGAAGTTGTCGTCGACCGGGCGATCGACGATGAAGCGCTGGCCGTCGCGCGTTACATCGTAGGAAGCGCCCGGGAGATGGAAGAGTAGTTTCGGCGTGCTGGTCTCGCTGGTCATGTCGACGCTCATCACGTCGCCGCCGACCGCGACGTAGAACAGTTCGTGTCCGTCGCCGCGCCAGCGCGGCATCGCGCCGCCCGCGGATGACAATTGCCTGCGGCCCGCATGCGATGGAAATCGTTCGACGTACACCTCATTGCGTCCGGATTCATTGCTGGCGTAGGCGATGAACGCGTTATCGGGTGACAACGCCGCCATCGTTTCCGCGAACGGCGTGGCGAGGTACGGCTTCCCTTCGCCGCCCGCGGCGGGGTACAGCCAGATGTCGTACGCAACGCCGAGAGAGCGCTCGCCGACGATCGTCGTGCCGTCGCGCGTCCAATCGTCCGGCACGATTTGCTCCTCCTTCGAGGACGTCAGGCGCCGCACGAGCGATGGATTGCCGACATCGGCCACATGCAGGCTCCCCATGCCGAGGCGCATCGACGAGAAGGCCATCTTCGATCCGTCAGGCGACCAAGCCGGCCCGTAATCACCAGCGGGATCGAGCGTCATGCGCGTGGCGACGTTCCTCACGGTATCGAACATCCAGATGTCGTCCGGACGGCCGTCGGCGTCGTCCTGCTCGATGATCACGTGTTGCTGGTCGGGAGAAAGACGGACGCTGGTGCCGACGCGGCGAGGAGCACCGACATTGCCCAGCGGCTGCCCGGCGCGATCGAGCCAGGTGACCTGCGAATCGGGGCTTCCGGACCGGTAGACGAGCCGCCCATTCGCTGCCGCGCTGAACTCGAAGTGATGGTTGCCGTCGTTTACGACGACGTCGTCCGCAATCACGCGCGGCTCGCCGGTGAGCGCGAGCTGTCTCGTATCGAACGGCTGCGCCAGAAGCGAACCTGCCCTGACGAAGATCAGGTATCCCGGTTCGGCGTAGACGGCATTCGTCACTGCCTGGATCAGGTCGCGGCTGCTGCCATCGCGCAGCGTCCCCACTTTCAGATGATGCGCTTCCGTCGTGGGTGCGTCGCCGAGGAAGATGAAGTGCTCGCCATCCGGCAGAAAAAAAGGCCAGCGATGCGCTTCTTCGCTCGGCGCAAGCCGCGTCAATTGGCGCGGCGTTCCGCCATTCGCATCGACGCGATACAACGGACCGTCGTATCGGTTGCAGAGAATGATCACCCCATCGCGGTTCCACGACGCGCCCCACGATGTCGGCGCATCGCAGATGATTTGCGGCGGTCCGCCGGCGACGGCGATGCGCTTCAGTTTCCCATCGGCGAAGAAGCCGACCGACTTGCCGTCGGGCGACCAGAATGGCTCGGCGGCGCCCTGCGTGGATGGCAGAGCGCGCGGTTCGGCGCGGTCGAGCTGCCGGATCCAGAGCGACGGCGGCGATTTCGCGGACCCCGGTCCGATGCTGTTGGCGAGAAAGACGATGGAGTTGCCGTCGGGCGAGAGCACAGCCTGGCCGAACTCATCGAACGATCCATGCGGCAGCGTAATCGACAACGTCATCGCCGGGCCGGCGGCCGGCTTTCGCATCAGCATCGCCGCCGTGACTGCCGATGCGATCACCACCGCCGCGCCGAGAACGGCCAACGCCGCGCGGCGCCGGCCCTTCCTTCGCGTCGCGTCGCTGCCGCGTTGCTCGACGCTGCTGGAGCCGGCGATCCATTCCAGTTCCGAGGCGACGTCCGAGGCGCTCTGCCAGCGCTGATCGGGATCCTTCGCCAGGCATTTGGCGACGACGTGCTCGAATGCCGCGGGCGTGAGCGGCTGCAGATCGCGGATCGGCTTCGGCTCGCCTCCCACGATCGCGGCGATGAGGCTCGTCTTCGTTTTGCCGTCGAACGCGCGGCGCCCGGTGGCCATCTCGTACAGCACCGCGCCCAGCGCGAAAATATCCGTCCGCGTATCGGCCTCGGTTCCCTCCAGCTGCTCCGGCGCCATGTACTGGAACGTGCCGAGGATGGTGCCTTCCTGCGTGAGCGACTTCTGCTGCGTCACGCCGTCGGGGGAAATCTCGATCGTGCCGCCCTTCGCTAAGCCGAAATCGAGCAGCTTCGCGCCCGACTTCGTGATCATGACGTTGCCCGGCTTCAGATCGCGATGCACGACGCCGGCGCGATGCGCGCGATCGAGCGCCGTGGCGATCTCGCGGCCGTAGCGAAGCACGTCGCGCATCGGCAGCGGCCCGCGCGCGAGACGATCGGCCAATGTGTCGCCGTCGAGCAGCTCCATGACCAGGTACTCCACGCCGCCTTCGTTGCCGACGTCGTAGAGCGTGCAAATGTTCGGATGGGTGAGCTGCGAGATTGTCTTCGCCTCGCGCTCGAAGCGAAGCTTGAGCTGCGCGTTATCCGCAAACGCAGGCGGCAGGACTTTGATGGCCACGCTGCGGTCGAGCCGCGAGTCGCGCGCCTTGTACACCTCCCCCATTCCGCCCGCGCCAATCGGCGCGACGATTTCGTAGGGGCCGAGACGGCTGCCGGTGGTGACGGGCATGTTTCTAACTTTATCCTGAGGAGCGCAGCGACGAAGGATCTGGCGATCTTCTCAGCGGGTTAGCAACCGCCAGATCCTTCGATCGCTGCGCTCCTCAGGATGAAGTTAGAATCACAGCAGCCCCGCCTCCAGCGCCTTCAGCACCGCGCGCGTCCGATCGCGCACGCCGAATTTCGAGAGGATGCTCGAGACCTGATTCTTGATCGTTCCTTCCGCTGTGCCGAGGGCGTGGGCAATCTCTTTGTTGCTGTAGCCGCCCGACATGAGGCGGACCACTTCCAGCTCGCGCGCGGTCAGCTCCTCCATCGGCATCGCGTCGGAGGCGATCGTTCCGGCGGCGCGAAGAAGGCGCTGCGTGATGGCCGGCTGAAACACCGTGCCGCCCGCGGCGATGGCGCGGATCGCGGACATGAGCTGTTGATACGAAATGTCCTTGAGCAGAAAGCCGCGCGCGCCGCTCCGGATGGCGTCGAGGACGACGGCGGTGTCGTCGAACGTCGTCAGCACGAGCGTCGGCGGCGGCGCATCCGCCGCGGACAATTCGCGCAGCACATCGAGCCCGCTCTTCTTCGGCATGCGCACGTCGAGGAGCAGAACGTCGACGTTCTCATCGCGCAGGCGCTCAATCGTCTCCGCGCCGTCCTCCGCTTCGCCGGCGATGGCGATCTCCGCATCCATCTCCAGCAGCGTGCGGATTCCCTGGCGGATGAGGAGTTGATCGTCGGCAATGAAGACGCGGATCACGTTCCGCTCCGCGCCGGCAGCAACGCAGTCAGCGCGAAGCCGCGGCCGGCGTCGCTCTCGATCGTCAGTGCGCCGCCGGCGCGCTCGATCCGTTCGCGCATGCCGCGCAATCCGAAGCCGTCGCGGATCGTGGTTCGTCCGCGGCCGTCGTCTCGCGCATGAACTTCGAAGGCGTCCGTCGTGCGGCGCACGGTGATCCAGAGATTCTCCGCGCCCGAATGCCGCGCCGCGTTCGTCACCACCTCCTGCACGCAGCGAAGAATGACCAGCCCCTGCTCCGGATCGTCGACGCGGAGCGCATCGTCGATTTCGAGCTGCACGCGCGGACGCGGTAAGTCCGCGACGAGCGTGCGCAGGGCGCGGGTGAGGTCAAGACAATCGTCCGCGTTTTTCTCGGCGACGATGGCGCGCACGTCCGCGAGCAGCGTCCGCGCCAGCGATTGCGCTTTCTCGACATCGCCATGCGCCGCGCCTTCCGTGCGCACAAGCGCTGCTTCGAGGTTGAGCGTCAGCGCGGTGAGGTGATGGCCGAGCGCGTCGTGCAGCTCGCGCGCGATGCGAAGGCGTTCGGTGAGCCGGCCGCCGTCGGCGACGAGATCCTGCATCGCGCGCAGCTGCGCGGTCGTACGCATCTCGCGATCGAGAAGTTCGAACGCGAAGAACGCGAGGATCTGAAATCCGAGGTACGGCGGCGTGAGCAGGAAGGCCGAGCGGCCGTTCCAGTGGATGGCAACCGCTCCGGCCAGCAGCAGCGTTTGCGCTGCGATCCACAGCAACCCGCGCTTTCGGTCGAGCAGCGACGGCAGGCGCATGGCGATCATCACCAGCAGCGCGCCTTCGAATCCGTCGCACAACAGCAGCACCATCACCACGACGCAGAGCGCTTCCATCGCCAGAAGCGACAGCCGCGGATGTCTGAGATCGGCCACGAACAGCGCGGCGAAGAGGACGTACGCGATGATCCAGCGCAGCATCAGGCCCGGCGTCGTCGCGCCCTGGATCACCACCGGCAGACCGACCATCAGCCACGCGGTGAGCCCGGCGATGCCGAGGATGCGCGTTTGCGGCATGAGGGCAGAATGACACAGCGGCCGCGGCGCGTGAATAGGCCGGAAGTCACATGCCGCGCCATGCCCCGAGCGGCACATGCGCGAGTCCGCCCTCGCAACTACGTTGTGCGGCGGAGGTTTCATCATGCGAATGGTTCTACTGATTGCGGTGCTCGTCGCGATTTCCGTTCCGGCGTTTGCGGACGACGATTTCCTGAAAGCGGTCGGTTCTAACGATGCCGCAACCGTGCACTCGATGCTGGCGCGCGATCCCGCGCTCGCCAATGCGCACAGCGCGAAAGGCACGAGCGCCGTCACCGCCGCGCTCTTCATCAATCAAGGAGAAGGATTCCTCGATCCTGCGAAGAACGAGATCCTTCAAGCGATCCTCGCCCTCAAACCTCAACTCGACGTCTTCGAGACCGCCGCCCTCGGCACACCCGCGCAACTCGAGGCGATGCTTCCCGATCCCGCATCGCTCGCCCGCCGCAACGCATTCGGCTGGACGCTGCTCCACATGTCCGCGTTCGGCGGAAACGCCGCGACGACGGAGTGGCTTGTGAAAAAGGGCGCGGACATCAACGCGCGCGCCGGATCGAAGTTCCGCAACACGCCGCTGCAGACCGCGATCCTCTCCGGCCAGTACACAACCGCGAAGATCCTCCTCGAGCACGGCGCCGACGCACTCGTCCGCCAGTCGAAAGGCTTCGCTTCGATGCACGAGGCTGCCCTCATCGGACGCGCGGACATCGTCCAACTCCTCCTCGACCACGGCGCCGAAATCAACTCCGTCGCCGACAACGGCGAAACGCCGCTCTCCGAAGCGCTGCGCGGCAAACACGAAGAGCTTGCGGCATGACTGAAGACGAAAGGCGCCGTGCTGACGGCGCAGCCGGATGACGAGTCGCTGAAGAAGTAGAAAGGATGTTTAGTGGAGAGCCCCTCTCCCCGCGCTTTTCGCGGGGAGAGGGAGACACGAAGTGCGGGTGAGGGGCGGTGCCTGAACCCTCGCGCCTGCGCAAGCTCCGCCCCCTCATCCGCCTTCGGCACCTTCTCCCCCGCTGAAAAGCGCGGGGGAGAAGGACTCTCGATGGTAGATCCGCTTCAAAAGAGGGAGTGGGCAGTCGGAGACAAACTCGGCGCCCAGGCGCGTCATCAGCAAGCTTCCACTCCCCACTCCCGACCTTTGCACGAGACGCAAGTCGTCTCCCGATCCGTCACCTCTCCGACACGAACCGCCGATCCTCTCCGCGTATAACGAATGCGGGTCCGCGCAACAGGGAGGTGTCCATGCAATCCGTCGATGCCGGGATTCTGGCTCATGCAGTCGTGGTCGTCGAGACGCCGCCTCGCGAACCGCTGCCGGACGGAACCTGCGTCGGCCCGTATCGCATCCGGTCGCTGATCGCATCCGGCGGCATGGGCGACGTCTACCGCGCACACGATGAACGCCTCGGCCGCGACGTCGCGCTGAAGGTTCTGCCCACCGGACTTACCGACGACCGCGAACGCCTCGAACGCTTCGCACAGGAAGCGAAATCGGCCTCCGCCCTCAATCATCCGCACATCGTCGTCATCTACGAGATCGGCCAAGCGCGCCCGTCGTTCGTCGTCGAGTCGATGGGACAAAGACAGCGGCCGGACGAAGTCCACTTCATCGCCATGGAGCTGGTGGAAGGCGAAACGCTGCGTGAGTTTCTCCTCGCGCAGCCGCCGCTGGCGCGCCGTCTCGAAGTCCTCGCGCAGACCGCCGAGGGCCTCGGCAAGGCGCATGCGGCCGGCATCGTCCATCGCGATCTGAAGCCGGACAACGTGATGGTGTCGATCGAGGGGTACGCGAAGGTCGTCGACTTCGGCCTGGCCAAACTCGTCGAGCCGGCGAACGGCTGGAACCCGCTCGGCGCCGATTCGCCGACGATGAAGGCGATCACCGTGCAGGGCGAGTTGATCGGCACCGCCGGCTACATGTCGCCCGAACAGATCCTCGGCAAAGTCATCGATCAGCGGTCGGACATCTTCTCGTTCGGCTGCATCATTTACGAGACGGTCACCGGGCGCCGTCCCTTCGACGGCGAGTCGTTCGTCGACACGCTGCACGAAGTGCTGCACGCCACGCCTGCCCCGATCGAACATCCCGAACTGCAACGAATCGTCGGCAAGTGCCTGGTCAAGGATCGCGAGTATCGCTATCAATCGATCCGCGACGTCGCGCTCGACTTGCGCGCGGCCGGCGAACAACGCGTGGCCGAGGCACAGATTGAAAGGCCGCGGAAAAAGTCCATTGCCGCTGCGATCGCGATCGTCGCCGTCGCAGCGCTGATCGCGTGGCAGATCGCATTACGGATTCGTCCGGCCAGCGCACCGATCGCGCGTTCCGTTCTGCAACGGATCACGACCTCCGGTCACATCGGCCATCTCGCCGTTTCGCCCGACGGCCGCTTCGCCGCGTACACAATCGCCGACGACGAAAAAGGGGAAGGCGTCTGGCTGCAGCAGATCGCTACCGGCAGCCGCGTCAACGTCGTTCCGCACGCGCCGAAAGTCTTCTACGCCGGCCTGGCGTTTTCCGCCGACGGCAATCACCTGATCGCCACGCGTTACGACGGCACGATTTACGGCGCGGTGATGGAGGTCCCGATCCTCGGCGGCACGCTGTCGAAATTGATCGGCGATGCCGACACCGTCGCCACGCCGTCGCCTGACGGAACCCAGCTCGCCGTCACGCGCGACGTGCTCGAGAAAGGCGAGAGCCGGCTCCTCGTCGCATCGCGCGACGGATCGCATGAGCGCGTGCTGGCCACGCTGTCGATGCCCGAAGGCGCGACGTCGCCGGCGTGGTCGCCGGATGGGAAGAAGATCGCGGTCGCGCACGGACAGAACATCTTCGCGATCGATGCAGCAACCGGCGCGCGCAGAACGATCCCCGTCGCCGGCGCGCACGGCACGATTCACAACGTTGCCTGGAACGGCAACGACGCGCTCGTGATCAGCGCCGTCGACGAGCGCTCGGCGGGACGTTTCCAACTGCAACGCGTCGATGCCGCCAATGGCGCGACGACAAGCCTGACCGATGATTACGACGACTACACCGAGCCGCGCATTGCCGGTGACGCGGTCGCTGCCATCCAGACGAAATATCAATCGACACTCTGGTCCGCGACACCCGGAGCGCCCGCCACACAGTTGACGCGCGGTCTCGGCAGCTCCGACGGCCTCTACGGCCTCACTTCGGCGCGCGACCACCGCATCATCTATTCGTCGTCCGCAGGCGGAACGGTCGACCTCTGGACCGCGAACGCCGACGGCTCCGACGCGCGCCAGCTCACGAATGACGAACGCCTCGAATCGCATCCGGTCATCACAACCGACGGCGCGACGATCGTCTATGCCAGCCGTTTCCGCGGCACGTCGTCGATCTGGCGGATGAACATCGACGGCTCGCAGCCGAAACAGATCGCCACCGCGCCAGCAATTTACGATTTCGCGCTCTCGCCCGACGGCAAGCGCGTCGTGTACGCCTCGGGCAACGACACCTCAACCCGTTCGTCGCTGATGTCCGTCTCGATCGACGGCGGCGTAGCATCGACGATCGCCATCACCGGCCCGCTGCTGAAGTGGCTCAACGTCACCCCCGACGGAAAGACCATCGTCTTCTCCGCGCTCGACGACAAGGCGGTGAAAATCTTCAAAGTCGCGATCACCGGCGGCCCGGTCACGAAGCTCTTCAACACGCAGGGACATGACGCCTCGATATCGCCGGACGGAAAACGGATCGCCTTCGCCGCCGGCATGGAAGACACCGGCGCGAAGCTCACCGTCCTCACGATCGACGGCACGGCGGTTCCGGTCCCAGCCATCACCGGCCACACCTTCCGCTGGACGCCGGACGGAAACGCCATCACCTACATCAAACGCGACGGCAAGCAGGAAAACGTCGTCATCCAACCGCTCTCCGGCGGCACGCCAACCCCGCTGACGAACTTCACCGACGGTGCAATCTCCAGCTACGAATGGTCCCCCGACGGCCAGCGAATCGTCCTCACGCACTACCTGCAGATGTGCGATGTGGTCCTGCTCAGCGCGAAGCGGTGAGCTTTCCGTCGCGCGCGAAGGCGCGATTACGCATCGGTGATGCTCACGCCGGATACCACAACGCGATGCTTCCTGCTGCATCGCCGCGCGGGGATCGATAGACCTTTGCGATGAACGGCGGCTTGCGCGCCTCAACGAATGCCTCGATTCGCGGCAACATCTTTACGAAGTTGTGGGCAAGCTCAGGAAACGGCGCGTGCCCGATCATGACCAACAGCGCCACCCGATGCCGAACGACCGCGGCAAGTTCGTTCGGCGTATAACGGATTCGCTGATTGTGCGTAATCGCGATCCGATCATTCCTGCCGCAGTACTCGAGCCATTGCTCGTCGGAACCATTCGGCGGAAACAGATCGTCATGCCGTTCGACGATCAACCCCGCGGCGACAAGGATTGCCGGAAACTTCTTGCCGAGGTCGCGGTCGGTGAAAAACACGCGTCTCACGCGGCACGTTCGTAGAGAACTGCTTCCTCGATCTCAGCCGCGGTCAGCCCATAGTCTTCGGCCAGTTCGACCACGCTCTCACCCGCGTCGAGGCGTTCGGTGATCGCATTCGTCGACACTCCCGTGCGCCGGACTACGGGGCGGCCAAAGGCGATCGTCGGATCGATTGCAATCGGCTTATCCGACGAAGACTCGCCGGAAATGAATGGATAGAGGCGGATCGGAAACTGTCGCTGATCCCACTCGACACGTTTCAGATGTTCTTCGAGGAGGCGTCGCATCGCCAGTTGGCCGGACGCACTCAGGTTGAGAAGCTCGCCGTACTTGTCGAGGAAAACCTTCCCCGCATGAGCGCACAGATCCTTGTGCAGCAGGAGCCGCTCGATACGCAGGCTCGATTCCGCATAACGGATCGCGGCGCGCACCTCTTTGATTGCCACGCCGTGGTCGACTCGCAACGAGCGCAACACGTGCGCCTCGATCAGGTTGTAGAACGAAAGCTGCGTCGGATCGGCGTTCGCGGCGTGAATCAGCGGCTGGAAATGTGCCGTCCTGCTGGCGGTGGGATAGTCCCGGCCGATCGTCCATGAGCGCAGGGTCGCCGCCGGCAGTTTGAGATAACGCGCCGCTTCAGCGAGCGTGTAAGCGGGTTGATCGCGTAGTTCGATGTTGTGAGCACCCATATTCGTCCGGTCATCTGGACGGCAATCTGATCAGCGAATGATAGCAGTGGCTCGTGTGGCACAGACACGCTTGTCTGTGCTTTCGCGAAGTGCAGCGGCTGGGAGCTTCACCAGAACAGACAGGAGTGTCTGTGCCAACGCTACCGCAGCCCTGCCGCCATTCGATCGGCGAGCGCGGCGATCGCCTGGCTGGTGCCGGAGGCCACATTCGCGCTGTCGAGCGATGGGATGTCGATCGCGATCCGTTCGTGATGCGTCACGTCTGGTTGTCCGGCGACGCGCACGATCCAGCGCGCGTCGAGCACGACCTTCGCGTCCGGGCCCGCGGCGAGCTCCTCGAAGACGACGTCGATTCCGCGCACGATGCCGGACGGACGCGACGCGCCGGGGAGGATCACCATTCCTTCCGGCATGCGGTCGGCGAGATCGAACGCCAGCGTGTGCAGGACGAGCGGCTGGAGTGAAGCGGACCATTGCTCCGCGCTGCGCACTTGCAATTGCTGATTGGCAAGGCGCACCACGATCTCGCGGCGATCGAGCCCCGGTGGAAGTTCAACGCCGTCGATTGCGACGGGAAGTCCGCGGGTCACAACCGGCGACGCGGACGGCGGCAAACGATCGAGCGAGTAGAACTTGCTCTGCGACTTGCTGAAGAACGAACAGCCGGCGAGGAGGAGCGATAGAACGATCGCGAGTCTTTTCATTTCCCTTTGCCTCTCCCCTTCAGCAGCGCGTCGGGATTCTCCTCGAGGTACGACGCCATTCCGCGCACCGCTTCCGCTGCGCGCGTCAGCTCTTTGATGAGCGTGCCGAGGTCGTAGTTCTGGCGCGGCTGGCTTCCCATCAACTCCTCGGCGCGTTTTGCCGCGGCCTCGGCCGACGCAGCCGTGTTGCGCAGGCTGTCGACGATCGGACCGACCTTCTGACTCGCGGCCTCGGCATTCGCCGCCGTGTTGCGCAGGCTCTTCTCGATCGGTCCGACGTTCTCGCGCGTCGTCGCCGTGATCTTCTCGACGTCGGCCAGCGACCGGTTCAGCCGCTTCAGACTGTCGTCGAGCGTCGGATCGTGGACGAGCGAATCGAGACGTTGCGCGGTGTTCCGAAGATGTCCGGCGATCTCCTCGATCGGCAGATTGCGAATCCGTCCGGCGATGTCGCCGACCGCCGCCATCGCGCCTTCCAACCCGCTGCCGCCGGATGCGGCGGGGATGATCGGAGGCTCGGTGGTCGTGATCAGACGTCCTGTTCCCGGCGCCGCCACCGTATCGAGCGCGACGCCGCTCGCTCCCGGAAGCACGAGGCTCGTCATCAGCGTGGCGCGCATCCCTTTCTGAATCAGTTTCCCGAGCGCGTCGTTCATCGTCGCGCGAAGCTCTTCCTTCGTCGTCGATTGCGACACGCCGATCTCGAGTTTGCGCGGATCGATCTCGATCGTCACCGGCGTCTCCAGCGACGCGGTCTGCGGCACGTAGCGCAGACGCACCTCGCGGACGTGGCCGACTTCGATGCCTTTCATCTGCACCGAGGTTCCCGCGGTCAGGCCGTGGACTGGTCCGGGGAAGTACGTCACGTACGTGAGCTGCGGACCGTCGGCCGCCGCCATCGCCATCCCTTCGGAGTCGTAGAGATCGAAGTGCGTGCCGGGCGCGGCCTCGTCGCCGGCCAGCACTTCCGGCGTGTAGAACGCCACCGGCGCGTTGAGCAGCGACGCGATCGACGCGCCGCCGGTGGAAATGCCGCCGCCGCCGAGGGAGATGTTCAATCCGCCCGCGCGCCAGAAGCGAGTGCTCTGGCGCACCTCGTGCGCGAAGCGTTTGACGATGAACGCGTGCACGTTGGTGATGCCGCGCTTTTCGTCGTACTCCGCGCCGAGGATCTGGCCGACGCGCAAACCCTGGAACGTGATCGGCGAGCCGACCGCGATCGATCCGAGTCCATGCGCTTCGAGCACCACCGTCTTCCCATCCTCGGGGGCCGAAAGAATGGGCGCGTACTCCTGGCCGGCGAATTCGCTGGTCTGCTCGCCCTCGCCCGGCGCGATGCCTACGTATGTTCCGGACAGCAATCCGCCCAGTCCGCCGCCTTCCAGCGCCGGCTCGACGACCCAGAACTTCGTCCCCTTGTTCAGCGCGTGATTCATCGAGGCGTCGAGCGTGATACGGACGACCACCTGCCGCAGGTTTTCGTCGATGGTGATCTTCTGAATCGTGCCGACTTTCGCGCCGCGGAATCGCACCGGACTGTAGCGATCGAGTCCGCGCGCGTCGGCGAAACGGACGGTGATGTCGCCGCCGCCAAAGAACCCATATCGCACGACCAGCCAGCCGGCGAAGAAGATCGCCAGCGCCGGAATGATCCAGAGCCACGGCGACCATTTCGCCAGATGAACCTTCGCCCGCGGCGCATCGACGCCGTCCGCCTGATCTATTGGATTGTGCGAATTCGGATTGTGCGAATTCTCGTTCACGGCAACTCTCCCGCCGTCTTCCACATCATCCGCGGCTCGAACAGCCGCACCGCCAGCATGACCAGCGCGACCACGGCAAAGAGGGGAGTGGCGCCGGGCCCGGTCTCGATGTTGTCGATCCCTTTGAAGTTGACGATCGGCGCGGCGAGCGCGGCGATGAAGGGGATGATCATCGGCCACCGCACCAGGCGATGCAGCACGCGATACATGCGCGTCCGCCGCACCAGCCCCTTCGTGTTCGGGAAACGCACGCGGCCCAGCAGCCACGTCATCCCGATCAGTTCCACGACCGGGATGGCCACGCCGGCCACGAGCACCACCACTCCGTACTGCCAGTAGCCGCGGTCCGCCAGCAACTGGACGGTGCCGAAGACGGTGTGTTCCAGAAACGCGGTGAGGTTCTGGTTGACCATGATCGATCCCGCATACGCCGGAAAACAGAGCGGGACCGCCGCTGCGACCGCCGCCACCGCCGGCACCCATCGCGGCGCAATCGTGTGATCGAGCGTCTCCCCGCACCTCGGGCACGGATCGCCGGGCTGCCGGTTCGTCATCGTCATTTCACAAACGTCGCAGGAGACGATGTTGTAGCCGCGCGGCGCGTGCCGGTCCGGCATGATGGCCTGCCACACGGCGCGCCGGTCGAGCAGGCGGTCGGCAACGATGGAGAGGATGGCGACGAAGAGATACGTCCACCCGCCGATCCCGATTTCGACCGTCGCGGAGATCGACGCGCGGAAGTACGCGATGAGGCCGGCGATCACGACCACGTCAGTCAGACTCCACAGCCGCAACTCTTCGCTCCACCGGAACAACTGGCCGCAATTCGGAATGCGCCATCCGAATCGGACCGCACTGAAGACGAGCACCTGCAGCAGCGCGCGAACGAAGGGGAAAAGGAACGCGAAAAAGAGGAAGCCGAACGCGAACGGAAACCACACTTCGCTGTAAATCACCCCCACGCTCGAAACCAGCCTGCTCTCGCCGAAGACGAGCTGCTTGATCGTCGACGCCATCAGCGGCAGAAACACCGCCGGAGGCAACAGCACGAGGATGGTCAGCGACAAGGCCAGACTCACCGACGCATCCGCCCCGGTCCGATGCTCCAGCGTCCGGTCGCAGCGATGACACTCCACCGTCCCCCGCCCCGGCAGTTCCGGAACGACCTGCGTACTCCCGCAATCCGCGCAAGTGATGGTTACTGCAGCCACAGCGAGGTGAGCGGTGCAAGGAGAGTTCCTGCCGCTTGATCGGAGAGGGACGGATTCACGCGGAGGCGCGGAGACGCGGAGATTTTGATTCTCCTCCGCGCCTCCGCGGCTCCGCGTGAAACGGTGACCTCGAAAATCTTCGCGCGTCTGCAGCCCGATGGGCGCGAGATCCCTGCCTTCGCCGGCTGAACCGACTGCTCACGACGGGATCGGTCCATTCCCCGGCAGCAATCGATCGCGATCGTACGGAAGTTTTTCTTTCGGCGGCAGCACAGCGCCGAACTCGCGATGCCACCGCTCGCGCGTCTCGTCGTCGGCGTAGTAGCGGAGAAAGATCTCGCTGTCCTCCTCGCTGCCGGCACCGTTCGGACTGATGTGCCACGTCCCGCCGCCACCGCCGAAGGAAATGATGGTCTCCTCCAGCAGCGCGGAGTCGACGAGATAGCGATACAACTCGGCGTCGCTGAGATGATTGGTTTGCTCGACGACGATTCCGATCCCGTACATCCCTTCGACGATCTCCATCAACTTCGCACGAAGCACCGCCGCGTCCTCCGGCGGCGCCGCCGGAATGTCCATCCCGCGCGCCCGAAGAACCTCCAGCGGGACATCGCCCGCCTCCTCGCCATCAAAAAACCGATCGATCCGCTCCAGCTCCGCGATCACGTCGTTCTCGTCATCATCCATCAATGCCACGGCACACCTCCTACCCCGAGGCTCCCTCGGTTTACCCGAGGAGTCAATTTCTTCTACCAATGGTGGAGGTCAGCTCCTCCGAACACGGTACCCAAGGCGCTCCAGCTCCGCGGCGACGCGCGCGACGTGATCGCCCTGGATCTCGATCTCGCCATCTCCCGCCGTCCCGCCCGCCCCGCACCGTTTCTTCAACCCCGCCGCCAGCCCCGACAGCGACGCCGCCGTCAACTGAAACCCACTCGCGATCGTCACGCTCTTCCCAGCCCGCCGCTTGCGATCGATGACGACGCGAATGGTCTGCTTCGCCGGCTCCTGATCCACCCGCGTATCAATCACCGCCTCGTCCCGCAGCCGCTTCGCTGCCTCAGGATCGCTGGTCCACACAAGTCGCGATTTCATACGCCGCAAGGATAGTTCCTCCCTCCGCGTCTCCGCGGCTCCGCGTGACCGAAACCCCTACCGATTCAGCGGAACGAGAATCAGCGCCAGATCCCACGCGAGATGGGCGATCAGCGACGGCACCACGCTGCGCGTCAGGCTGCGCAACGCGGACCAATAGAGACCGCAGAGGAACGCGATCCCGGCGAGCAACGGCGAGCCGAGGGGGAGATGGGCGATCGCGTAGCCTGCCGCGGCGAGGACGATGATCGCCAAACGGCTCGCCGGCAGCCGCTGCGCAATCCACTCCTGAAAGGCTCCGCGCCACATGAGCTCCTCGGCGACGATCACCGGGACCGCGAACAACAGGATGGCGACCGTCCGGCGGCCCGTCAGAAACGTCGCGTAGAGATTGCGAGTCTCCAGCGCCAGCGCCGGAACCCTTCCGGCAACGAGCGGGAAGAGGCCGTAGGTCGCCGCGAGCATGATCGCTGCGCCGACGAGACCGATGAGCATCGTGGAAGGGGCGGGACGGAAGAGCTCGCGGATGTCACGCCAGCCGGCGCTCACGATCGCCGCCGACACCAGCAATGCCGCGAGTGCGATCGGAATCCAGGGATCGACGAACCTCGCCAGCAGCATCGCGGCAGCCCACGCCAGCGGTACCCCTGCCCCAATTAGCGTCCCGATTCGCGTCCTCACGACGAGCGGCCCCGCAGCCGCTTCATGGTCTGCTCGATGAGCCCCCAGAATCCCGCTGGCCGCTGCTGATCCTCGGCGATCGCTGCGCGCGCGGCGTCGTCGAAGTGCAGCCGCCCCTGGTGTCCGATGAGGTCCCAGTAGCGAGCGTCCTGCGCGAGCAGGTCGTGAGTCAGTCCGACGACGATCTCGCGAGCGACTTCCCAGCGCGCGCGCGTGACGAAGCGGACCCACCGGGCCGACAGTCCCGGCGTCAGCACCGGAACGCGGACCACGAGCGGATCCGCCAGTCCGAGGGCCCGCGCGGTCCGCAGGAGAATGTCGCGGCCGGAGAGGATTTCGGGGCCGGGGATGTCGAACGCCGTCGATTGCGCAAGCTCGATGTCGAGTGCGGCCACGAGCGCCACCAGGACGTCGTCGATCGCGACCGGCTCGGTCTTCGAGTCGAGCCAGCGCGGAAGAACCATGAACGGCAGACGCGCCGCCAGATCGCGCACGATGAGGAAGGAAAGACTGCCGTGGCCGATGATCATGCTGGCTCGTAACTCCAGCACCGGCACTTCTCCGTCCGCGAGGATCTCTCCCACCCGTTCGCGGCTCCGGAGATGTTCCGACGCCGGCCCCGCGCCGGGAGCGACGCCACCGAGGTAGATGATCCGACGCAGACCGGCATCCGCGGCGGCGTGCGCGAAAACCCGAGCCGCCGCCGCTTCGCGCTCCCGGTAGTCCCCCCCGCTGCCCATTTCGTGGACGAGGTAGTACGCGGCGTCACACCCTTCCATCGCCTTCCGCACGGCGACGGGATCAGCCAGGTCCGCCTGCACCCACTCGCTGCCGGGGAACCGCCCCTCCGCCCGCGCCGCATCCCGCGACAGGCACCGCACGCGCAGCCCGCGGCGCTCGAGTACCGGCCTGAGCCGCGAGCCGACAAATCCCGTTGCTCCTGTGAGTAGAACCGTCGTCATCGCGTGATCTGCACGGCATCATGTCACTTCACCGGGAGCGGGAGTCGCCCGAACGTTTGAGACTCCGTAGCATTCTCCGGCGGCATCTGCGGAATGTCCATCCCCAGCGCGCGAAGAACCTCCACCGGAACGTTTCTTCTATCGGATGCGATGTAGCCATCAATTCGTCTTTTGCATCTTGCATAACCGCTTGCGAATTTCATCTTGTGCGGTGTGTGGCAGACGCCGAAACTCACCCCAAATGCGGTCTAGAAGCTGCCCTCGGCCGCTGGCGTCTACCCAGCGGCGAAACACCACACTATCTATGTCATCGAGCGCCTCGATCTGACGCAGCACGTTGAGCAGATCAGCTTCAACGCGCGGGCCAGAGCCCGCCCGACAGCGCTTACATTCAGTCACAAGCATTCTGCTAGTGCCGCCGTCCGGCAATCGTACTGCCATCCGAGATAAAGACAACGTGGCCGTGAGATGAGGGGCGTCCGGGTACCTTTCGCCTCCGGCAATCCCGCAGGCAGAACACTGATAGTTGTCTTCAGCAAACGTCTTCCGACGGATCTTCGCACTTACCGTCTCTGGGGCCTCGTGCGTCTCGGCTTTCTGCTGCCAAACGGGATAACCGATAGCAACGAGCCGTTGTTCGTCATGGTTTAGCGACACGTCCTCAGCGCGAGTGTCAATCACCCAACCATAACCTCGCAATTCCCGCAACCGGCGGTCGATCTGTGCCACGCCGGGAAATGCATGCCGTAAACGTTCTTTCGTAAAGGTATTGCCTACTCCAACTTCCGTCACGAGCCACAGCGCGGCCCTGATCTTAGTTCCTGCCTTGAGTTTCGGTTCGTCCCATCTAGGAATCGTCAACAGTGCCTCCTCGGACACCTGCAACCCACATCTACGGCATCCATGCGTAGCCGTTTCGTCGCAATCCGCCGGTTTGGATGAGCGCTGCCAGAGCAACGCCAGGTATCGGAGCAAGGGGCGGAAGAAACGTAAGCCCGGCTTGTAAATCGGCCACTCGCAAGTCGTGAGACACACTGTCCCACCGCGATTCCGGCAGCGCGTCACGCGGCGCACGTCGCATTAACGACGCCGCCGGAACATTAGCCACCGCTTGTAGCTGGGACTTGTCGTCAATTCCGGCCACGATCAGCCGCCAGCATGGATCGCTCAAACTTACCTCATGCTCATTTCTGCTGAGGTGGATGACGAGCCTTCCGCGACGAGTGGTAGTTTTTACCTCAAGATGCCACTCAAAGCTGTCACTGCGGAACAGGATGTCATAACCGAAACTGTCGTTGATCAATGAAACGTGCGTCGTCGACCCCGGCCAGCAGCTCTCTAGCAGGCTCGTCAACGCGTCCTCTCCCGCGCGCCCAACTCGCTCACGCTCTTTAGTATCGACGTGGCCCTGAAGACGTCTGATCAACCGAAAGACGACGTCTTCCGAGATGCCAAGTGCCCGCGCCAGATCGAGCGCGTCGCGAGGCAGCTCGGCTTTATCAGCAATCAAGACATCTGCGTCGCGCAGCCACGCCGGCGCCGCATACTCCAGCGCGCGTAGTAGAAGCAGCTCAAAGAGCTGCTCTTCCGGCAAGCCGCTGCTTTCCGCTTTGAGACGTAAGGTTGACTCGGCGAACTCCAGCATTCGCAGCGATTCAAGCCACTCGAGCGACGAGGCGTACTGCGTCTGCGTCAGATCGGCATAACGCGAATCAGCCCTTATGATCCGCATGGCCTGCCCGACGGTAGACGTCTGCAGGAGGCGTAGCCAGCGAACAGCGCCTTTCAAAATACCGTCAGCCGGAAGCATCGCCCGTTATGTGTTGCAGTAACGCCTGTACATCAAGTTGATCCATCCCTGCCGTCGCATTTGGTTCCTCCTCCAGATCACCGAGCTGCAGCACGGCAGGATCATCCAGAATCATCCCCATAAAGCGAAGTTTCGCGGCCAATCGTTGCTCCACAATCTCGTCGATCGTTCCCGACGCTATGAGAATCGTAATTCGGGTCTCTACACCGGGCGCGAGCCCTAGACGATGGATTCTATCTAGACTTTGAATGAATCGGCCGGCAGCGAAATCGCGGTCGATATAGATCGCATCATGACAAACCTGATGGAGACTGACTCCTTCACCAAGCGTGGCCGGGTTGGACAAGAGAACGAAGCAGTCTGGATCCTCGCGGAACTGCGCGAGCTGCGCTGCGCGGTCCTCACTTCCGCCATGGACGATGGCGGGCTGAAATTGGCTGAGGAACCGGTCAAGCGAGGTGAGATTCCGAACGAAGGTAGACCAGATCAAAGTCTTGCGTCCGAGTGCAGCGTTCGCAGCCACGATCGCGGCGGCCTCCCCGTATTTCGGTGACAGCTCATAGAGCGGAAGGTCACGCATGAGCGTGAATAGCGTTGATCCTTCAGGAGCCTGAAGTGGCGGCACACGATAAGGAAGCGGCTCGTGTCGAGTCGCCCCTGTCGCAAGCAAGGCTGGAGTTGTGGCTGCCATCAGAAGATAGAGCACGACTCCACCGAGAGCGTCCAGACTTGGTTCTCCAAGTGATTGCGAAGACGCTTGTCCCAAAAGAGCTTGATACAGCTCGCGATGAAGGCGGGGAAGCTCGACGCGATGCAGTTTGATCCGAACGTCAGGAAGGTTCAACTCTCGTTTTGTCGTCCGGACAAAGAGCGGGCGGAGGTAAGTACTTGCGGACCGGAGATCCTTCCCAGCGATGGCCCGAGTGACCTCTGCCCTTCCCTGTCCCGGCCAGACAAAACTAAAGAGGTTCTCAAGGTCCTTGGGGCCGTTTGGGGCCGGCGTGCCGGTTAGTATCATCCTTCGTGCAGCGTACGGCCCCAGCGCAAAGCACGCAGATCCCCAAGTGCCGGCCGTGCCGAGTTTCATCCTGTGAGCTTCGTCGAGTACGAGCAGTGCAGGCTGCGCGCGAAGCCACTGTACGAGGGAGGCGTAGGAGTCCGCGAGGCGTTCATAATTGATCAGGACGATGTCTGCGAAAGGCGGTACCGGGCTGTCCATAATGGCGATTCGCAAGGGAGCCCCGCGAAAACAGAGTGCAGCCTCAGTTTGCCAACTTTCAAATGCTGCTTTAGGAGAGACGACCAGTAACCGCCTCACCTCTTCGCGCTCTCTCCGTGCGTAAAAACAAGCGAGCGCGACGCGCGTTTTTCCGGCGCCAGGAACACTGAAATTTGCGCCGTGCGCCAGTTGCAGGAGCCGTTCGATGTCTCTCGTTTGAAACGTCGTGAGGTCAGCAGTCCACCCAGTGACGGCGGACGCGGTTGATGGGTCGGCGATCGAGCCGGCGAGACGCGCGTGAACGCTGTCGGCGTCTTGCACGTTGGTCTCAACTAATCTCAAAAGCTCGGGCTGCCACCGGACAATGGGATCATCGGCGGGCCAGGCAGCTAATTCGCGAAGGTTCAACAGGAATTCATCGATGTCAACCTCGAACGCGTCTTGTGACATGCCGGCACTTGAGGCGAATTGCACGCGGAGTCTCTGCAAGTGACCGACTGAACCGTCATCACAAGAGATTAGCGCGCGTCCAGCGGACGTGGAAAAGCGAAGATCGAGCACAGGCTATCCGTTACCACCGTTGATCGATGCGATCTGCCGCAGCCACGCGACGCCGTCGGCGTCGCTATCCGTCGCGCGAGCAACATTGAGTGCGAGTTTCGAAAGCTGGTATTTCAGATTCATTACCGCGTCTTCGATGGCGGCAGCATCAAAGTTAGATGTTGCACGTGCATCTGCGATTGCAGCCGCTGCAAGCTCGAGATCATCACAAGCATCAGATATTCGCTCTGCCGGAGCGAGCTGCCGTTTCTTCACACGGAGCTGCTTGCCTGCAAGCTCAAGCGCATTCTCCAGCTCCTGATTGATCTCAGCAAGGAACCGGCTCGCTTCCGCTTCGGACGAGTCGGCAGCGTTCTCCGATAGAATCGTCGCCGCCTTCGCCTGAAGCACCCGTGTGACGAATTCCCTCATGACTTTGACGTCTGGACTATCGCCCTTAACCGAAATGGAGGTCCCCGGTAGACGCACAACATCCTGGCCTTCGGTGCGGACTGGGTGAGGAGCAGCACCCTTCATGTAGTTGCGCATGAATCCGGAATCGATTAGCCGGAGATCGGTTTTGGACTTGTCGAGAATCATTGCCATGAGCCGCTGCTCGCGAAGTAGCTCGGCGTCATCCGGCGTTTGCTCTTTCAGTTCAGTGTACTTCGTGTAGAGCTCTTCAAGTTTTCCTTGGTGCCGCTCGAAATCGATCAGGCGGAGGGCGTGCGCGGGTCCATGCGGGGCGACGAAGACGCTGCGTTCGATCGCCTCGTTAACGAATTGAAGAATCCATCGCGCACGTTCGAACTGCTTTTCCTTGATTCGAAACTGACTAAGGATCTTCTCTTTCAACGTTCCCTCTCGCACGATCTCATCGACCGCTAAGAGGAAGTTCATGAAGGAGTAATCGCGCCGGTGGTCTTTACGCAACTGGAGTGACAGTTCGACTGCCTTTACATCGTCATGACTGGCGTCTGACGGGAGAACGGCAACGCGGATATTGGGCTGGCCCAATTCCTTGAGCGCAGCCTGCCGCGTGTTGCCGTTGATTAGAACACCCGCGCGTGTAATAAGGCCGGGGTCATTCTGGCCATGTTCCTTTAGATCATCCTTAAGTGCAAGGAAGCTAGGATCAACCCTCGAGGGGTCGGATGGGTCTCCCGAAAGAAGCTTGTGAAGGTAAGCCTGCGCCGACGTACCGTAGGGATCATCGGTAAGGTCACGTTCCTTCTCCGGATCGATAGACTTCTGGGCCCGAATGCGATGGGTTTCGGGATTGTAATGGAGAAGATTTACAGGCATGGAGATCACGGGCACAGGCACCTGAGCTCCGCGCCACTCGACCGTTACGGTCTCGCGGGGACCGCCTTTGTAATCGTCGAGGGCTCGAAGCCTTTCTTCAACGATTTGGCGGACGTCGCGATGATTCGACGGAACAGGATCCGGCATGTCTTTTTCTCCCGTGAAGCGTCGGCACTCGAATCAGTCGAGGTGGACGCGGTTCGCTTCAAAGTACACCCTTCTCGACGTCGCGTCAGCAGTAATCAATGGGTGCGACGCGCAGTGCCTGGATCACACTCGTGGACGGTACTCCAGCTTCAAAACGCTCTTAAGCCGAACGCCGGCCTTTCGCGTTCATCTGAGAAATTTTCGAATTCTCCGTGCGAGCAGTTGCTCACTTGAGAGCTCGCACTCCCATATTACTAGCGTCTTCCAGCCAGCAGCCGCAAGGTCGCGGAGAGCCGCTTCGTCACGTTCGAGCGTCCGTTTCAGCTTAGGCAGCCAATAGCTCTGGTTTGATGATGGCGGACGGCCTTCGCGGCAGCCTTGATGCTGATGCCAATAGCAGCCATGCACAAAAATTACCTTCTGACGACCAGGAAAGACTAAGTCAGGAGAGCCTGGCAAGTCACTCCGGTGGAGGCGGAAACGATAGCCGAGCCTGTGCGCCGTACGGCGAACGAGCAGCTCCGGTTTGGTATTGGAGCTGCGAATACGGCTCATGTTTCGACTCCGCGCGGCCGCCGTGAGCTTGTCCATTAGATCGCCAAGCCATCTAGGTGCGCATCGTGGGCCAAGCGGCCGAGGGAGCGGTTTTGCCCCTCAGAGAGCCCAAAACCGTCTTCGCGTCGATGCTGCCTCGATGGCCTCGTGAATCGCTTGTGCCATCGCCGTAGCAACGGGAGGAGGGAAGGCGTTACCAACCTGACGGTATGCGGGAGTCTTGCGCCCGCTGAATTTCCACGACGCCGGAAAACCCTGAAGTAATGCAACCATAGGGACTGTGAGACGAGGTGCCCCAACGAAATCGGGTCCGGGGGGTTCGTCGGCGAGAACGTGGGCATCGACTCCTAACGCAGCCCACGCGCGCTTCGCTCGGGTGGGTCCGAGGTCAGGGCCGCCATGCTTCCGCGACCCTCCTACGATCGTTGGAGCGATCTCATCCGCTTGCTTGCTCCAAGCGGCGGCGCCCTTCCATCCGCAGGATGCCATTAAACCATACAGCGTCTCGCCGACCGTCGGCGGTTTCCTCGGAGATGGGAGCGGAGGGACGAAGTGGGAGGCGATGTCAGGCCTGAGCGCAACGAAAACGACGCGGGGCCTGAGCTGTGGTACGCCGAAATCGGCGGCATTAACGAGGTGCCATGATGGCACGTACCCGAGTTCGTGAAGCTGGCTACTAATATACCGGCGGTAGTCTTCGAAGACGGCATCGAGCAGACCACGAACGTTCTCCAGCATCACCGCTTTCGGCTGCGATTCTCTGACCACCCGAATAGCGTCCGGAAAGAGATTACGATCGTCGCCATGCCCCAGCTGTTTCCCGGCTTTCGAGAAAGGCGGGCATGGCACACCGCCTGCCACAAGATCGACACCTCTGTAGGGTTTAGCATTAAAGAACCGAAGATCGCGTTCTTCTCCTTCCGCAACGTTCCAGTGGGGCCGGTTGAGCCGCAGGGTTTCACACGCATGGTGGTCGACCTCCACGAGGACAGCATGAGAAAACGAGGCCCTTTCCAAGCCGAGCGCTTGCCCGCCTCCACCCGCACAGAGTTCGAGCGATGTGAGTTCTCGGACCATTGTTCGGGATGATGCCATCACTGGCGGCCAGATGGAAGGGGAGGTGGCATCACGGTTCGTCTCTGTTTCTACTCACGGCTGTTCCGCAAGGTGATCGAGGCGAGATAACCGCGCCGCTACAACTCAGCGGCGACTAAGACTCGGCAGCTACCCCGCACAGACCTGTGTCGAGTTTCATCGGATTGTCCTTGTCATTTCGAGAGGATTGACGAGAGCTCCGTTTCGTCAAAGACGCGAACGAGCTTCGCGACCTTGCAATCAAGAGCTACCGCGAGACGTAGCAGCGTAAGAAGGTTCGGCAGCTTGATCCCTCGTTCCATCGCGCTGATGTGGGTATGCGGCAGGCCGGCGCGATCAGCGAGAGCTTCCTGGGTCAGGCCGGATGCATGCCGGAGTTCTCGGAGGCGTTCCCCGAACAGCCCGGCCACTGCTGAAGAGCGGGTCACTGCGTACGGAGCCTCTTGACAAACCGCATCATCGAACTAATACTTTTATATCAATCTGATAGAGGTGAATCATGGACGCCAACACCCCCACCCGTATCCGCCACATCTTTCTTTCTCCTCGCCCTCACTTTCCGCTGAATACCGTCGCGGAGTTGTTGGAGATGTCGATCGAGGAGTTGAAGGTGGAGATTAAAGATGGCGCGATTGTAGCGGTTTCGACGGCGGTTGGCGTTCGGGTGACGCGGGAGGAGATGGTGGCGGCGGCGATGGGGCGGTGGGAGTTGGCGGTCATCGAGAAGGCGCTGGGGCGGGCGGCGGCGGGGGTGTTGCCGGAGGCGATCCGGCTGGTCGAGTTGCGGGCGCGCGTTCCTCGGTATCAGAAAGAGATGCTGCGGTATCTGGCGCGGCAGGAGGGGACGTCCATCGGCGCGGTCCTCTCGCGCGAGCTGGAAGACATGGCCTCGGCGCGTGCCGAAGAGCTGGCGGCGGCGGTGCCGTCAGTGGCAGTCGCGCTGCAGTTTGCGGGCGGGTGATCTGCCCCTTTCATTGTTCGCGGGGATAAACGCCATCGCCCTCTCCGCGAGCGCGGTAATCGTTAGCGACGGATTTACGCCTGGATTCGCGGACATCGCCGCGCCGTCGATTACGTAGAGGCCGTCGTAGTTGAAGACGCGGTGACGGTGGTCGATTACGCCGTCCTCGGCGCTTGTACCCATGCAGGCGCCGCCGAGGATGTGGGCGGTGGTGGGGGTGCCGAGGAGGGTTTCGGTGAGGAGGCTGCCGGCGAAGCCGTCGATCTTTTGTTCGACGCGGCGCGCCAGCTCCGTTGCCTCCGGGATCGCCGCGCTTGGTGCGGGTCCCTCGGCCAGCGCGGCCGTCAGGCCGAATGTGCCGAGGCGGAGGCGGAGGTGGCCTTCGAGTGTGCGCATGTAGAGCAGGATCATCGTCCGCTTGGCCCAGTCGTCGACGAAGTAGGCGCGCAGGAAGTTGACGGGGTGTCGCAGCATCGCTACGAGAACGCGGATCAATCGCACCGGCGCGCTCTCCCCCGGAACGTGCGGCGACATCAGCAGGCGGAAGAAGCCGGAGCCTTTTCCGTAGCGCACCGGCTCGAGGTGAGAGTGCTCGTCGGTGTGGAGGACGCTGGTGATGGCGATGCCTTCGCTGAGGTCGTGGTCGGCGCGCGTGGTCACGCCGATGAGCGACTCGGAGTTGGTCCGGACGAAGCTGCCGAGGCGGTTGGATAGCCGAGGCAATCCCTGCTCGCTGGCTTTCAACTTCAACAGCAGCGGCACCGTGCCCATCACGCCGCCCGCGAAGATCACGTTGCGCGCGGTGAACGTGCGGCGGGGCTTGCCGAACCATCCGGTGCCCGAGGTGGCGTCGATCTGGTAGCCGCCTCCGGAAAGCTCGCGCACCCACGTCACCTCGGTGTCCGCTTCGATCTGCAGACCGCGCTTCTCGGCGAGCCAGAGATAGTTTTTGTCGAGCGTGTTCTTGGCGTTGTGGCGGCAGCCGGTCATACAGGCACCGCACTGGATGCAGCCGGTGCGGTCAGGACCTTCGCCGCCGAGGTACGGGTCGGGCACGGTCTTGCCGGGCTCGCCGAAGTAGACGGCCACGCGCGCGGGGACGATCTGATCGGGACGGCCGATGTCTCTGGCGATGTCGCGCAACACCTGATCCGAATAGGTGTCGGCCGGATACTGCACGGCCCCCAACATCCGTAGCGCGGTGGCGTAGTGAGGCTCCAACTCCTTCTTCCAGTCGGCCAGATGGCCCCACGACGGCAGCGTGAAGAACTCATCCTTCGGCGTCGGCAACGTGTTGGCGTAGACGAGCGAGCCGCCACCGACTCCCACGCCGGAGAGCACCGTGACGTGGCGCAGGAAGGTCATCTTGAAGATGCCGCGAAAGCCAGCGGCCGGCATCCATAACCACCGGCGCAGATTCCAGTTCGACTTCGGGAAGTCCTCGGCTCGGAAGCGCCGTCCTTTCTCCAGCATCACGACGCGGTAGCCCTTCTCCACGAGCCGCAATCCGGAGACGCTGCCTCCGAAGCCGGAGCCGATGATGGCGTAGTCCCAATCCATGGGCGGGAAAGCTTATCCGCAGATTCCGCGGGCCGAGAGGAACGGGGTCACGCGGAGGGCGCGGAGGGGCGGAGATCATTGGACAAGACTGACAATAACTCGTAGCCTTCGCACCATGATCCGCATCCAGATCGCGCTCCTCTCGCTTCTCTTCGCCTCCTCCCTCTTCGCCGACTCCGCGGACCTCTACTTCATTGCGGCGGTGCAGAATCCGTTGAGCGCCACCATGGCTGTGACGAATCGCGGGCCGGATGTCGCGCGGAACAACGTCATCACCGTCGATATCCCGCCCGGGCTCGTGCTCCAGAGGCTCATAGGGACGGAAGGTGATTGCGATCTCTCGCGGCGGCCGGTGCGTTGCTCGATTGGGGACCTTCCGGTTGTCGATCCTGCGAATGCTGTTTATTCGCACTACATGGAGGCCGATTTCTCGGCGCCGTTTGCCGATGCAACGTACGTGGTCACGTTCACGGTCTCGTCCGACACGCCCGATCCCGGTCCTGCGACCAACACGGCCTCCGTCACCTTCACTACGAAGCTGGAGGCAGACCTCGGTGGCCTGATCGCGCCGCCGTTCGGCGTCGACCGGATCGATCCCGGGCAAACCGCCGCGTTCTCGACCTATGTCGGCAATAACGTGCGCAACAACAAACCGCCGAACGTGCGAATCGACTACGCGGTGACGGACGGCGTCATCGAGAAGATCGATGCGCCTCCCGCGGTGTCGTGCTCCATCGCCGGAGCCACCGCCGTCTGTACCGTCAACGCGCTGCCTGCGAGTCTCGACCGCATCCTCGTCACCGTCAGAACGACGCCGGATAGACTGGCGGGTAAGACCACCTTGACGATGAACTTGACGGGCGACGTTCCGGAGAAGACGCCCGCTGATAATCGGGTCGAGAACAGCTTGCCCGTCTATCAATGGTATGCGGTGACGACGATTGCGGACGACGGCCCCGGCTCGTTGCGCGACGCCATCGTGCGAGCGAACGCCAACTGCACTCCGGGGCCCTGCCGGATCGTCTTCGAGATCCCTCCGCCGGTTCCGTCCGAGGGATGGTTCACGATCACGCCGGTGGAACCGCTGCCGGCGATCACGGCGGACCGGGTTAGCGTCGAAGGATTGCGGCAGACGGCATTTACGGGCGACTCGAATCCTGCCGGCCCCGAGGTCGCGATTGATGGTCACCTTGCGCGGCGTGGGTTGAAGATCGTGTCGCGATGTGAAGCGGTGATCGAAGGTCTGGCCCTCGGCAACTTCGAAGAAGACTATGGACTGCTGTTCAACGCCGGCGCGGGCTGCCCGCAATCGTACCGGCCGGATCGCCGCGCTGTTGCGAACAACACCATCGGCGTCGCTCCCGACGGCACGACGCCGTGGCCGAATCTGCGCGGCATCAATCTCGACGGCGCGCTGGCGACGGTTTCCAGCAACGTGGTCAGCCACAATCAGTTCAGCGGCATCGGGATGTGGAGCGGATCGGCGCATTTCGAGCACAACCGCATCGAGAGCAATGGGGCGAGCGGGATCTTCCTCGGTCCGCTCGTCGATTCCGTCACGATCCTCAACAACGTCATCATCGGTCAGCGCGAGATGGGAGTCGCGGCCGCACGCAGCAAGGCGAGAGTCGAGATTCGCGGAAACTCGATGAAGGACAACGGCGGCCTCGGCATCGATTGGGGACTCGATGGAGTCTCGCCGGTCGACGCCGACGATCGCGACGGGCCGTCGAATGCCCCGGTGCTTCTCTCGGCAACGTACGATGCCGCGCAAAAGAAAACGCTTCTCACTCTCTCGCTCAAGAACACCCCGCTGAGCTCATCGGTCATGAGCGACTGCCTCATCGACGTCTACGGCAACAGCACGCCCGACGGAGATGGGGAGAGGCCGCTCGGGACCGTCCAGGTCGACCGGAGAGCCAACGGGGTCATCACGGTGGCGGTGTCCGGCGACCTCCGCGGTCAGTGGCTCAATGCGACCTGGTCGCGTGACAACCCTATCGATTACTCCATCGAGTCTCTGCCCGATCGCGCGACCTCCGAGTTGAGCAACGCGATCTTCACCGGCTGGGGAAGTTTCCGGCCACCCGACCGGAGCAGGCTGCGGTGAGGTTTCGCGGTCGCGCGGTTTCGCGGTCGCGCGGTCGGAACGCGTTTTGTCATCCTGAGGCTGGCGAAGCGCGCCGAAGGATCTCAAGATGCGCGGCTCCCGCTGAAGCCCTGTTGACGTTACGCGGCTCCGGCTGGAACTGCGAATCTTGAGATCCTTCGCCGTCCTTCGGCACCTTCGCCTTCGGCTCAGCGCCTCCGGCAGCCTCAGGATGACAAACGTCTACGTCGCGCAGGCGTTCGCGCCTTCGACGCACTCGCGGGCCATCAGCACGAGCTCGTTGATGTCGAAGGGCTTCGCGAGGATTTTGCAGATGCGCTCGAGGAATTCGCAGCTCAGCTTGCGCGGCGAGGCGGTCATCACGATGACGCGGCGCAGGGTGTGCGGCTGCGTCTCTTCGATGAAGGTCATCACCTCTTCGCCGCTGACGAAGGGGAGCATGAGATCGATGATGAGGAGGTCGTAGGCGACGGTCTTCATCAGTTCGATGGCCGCGCCGCCGCTCTTCACGCACTCGACGGTGAACTGTTCGCGCTCGAGCACGTGGCGTACGAGACTGACGATGCCGTCGTCGTCTTCGACCACGAGGGCGCGATAGCCACGGCGCTCGTCGACTTCCAGGCTGGCGGACATTGGGACCTGTGGCAACGGATAGGCGCTGACGATAAATTTCTGATGAGGACGGGCGCGGTCTCGCGGTCTCGACCTCGCAACCGCGAGACCGCATTTGGACCTCAACCTGCAAGGAAACCGGCATGCGCTTACCGATCCTCAGCATCGCTATCGTCATCGCGGCGTGTCAGACTGGCGGCTCGATGACCTCTTCGACCAATGACCTTCCGCGCATCAGCGTGACGAGCGAGGGGGGAATCACCGGGCGCGGTGTGGGCGGAATCGTGATCGAAGGCGGCCAGGTGACGGCGACGCAGCAGCAGAAGTCGTGCACCGCTGCGCTGAGCGATTCGGAACGGAGCAAGCTGCGGGCGCTGATTCCGATTCGCGATTCGAATCCGGCCGGAAGCGGCCATCCCGATCAGATCCGCTACACGCTGACCGTCGGCGATCACACGGCGTCGTGGTACGGCGAGGAAGCGCCAAAGGACGTCGCTCCGCTCTTTACGCTGCTGTGGCAGATCCGGCAGCGCGTGCTGGCGAGCTGCTGAGGCTTCGCGCTTCGCGCGCGTGGTCGGGTGTCGGTTGATTGCGCTTCGCGCGTTGGCGGAGTGCCTGGCGTAGTGCGGGCGTCCTCGCCTGCTGCCGTCGGGCGTCCTCGCCCGGCGGGGTTTTCGGTGACCATCACGGAATCTTGCGAAGAAACCACCGTCGGGCGAGACGCCCGCCGGATGCAGGCGGGGACGCCTGCACTACGCGGCCGGAGGACTGACGGTAGGCGACGTGAAAACTGTGATCTGACATCGAGAGCCCTTCTCCCCCGGCGTCTTTTTGCCGGGGGAGAAGGTGCCGAAGGCGGATGAGGGGCGGAACTTGCGCAATCTGTGGTTTCAGGAACCGCCCCTCACGCACTTCGTGTCTCCCTCTCCTCGCTGAAAAGCGCGGGGAGAGGGGCTCTCGATTCGCCTAGTGGCGCGCGGATGCCGCGTCGAGCCGCGCTCTTGCGCCGCGGTGGCTGGGATTGAAGCGCAGCGTTTCCTCGAGCAGGGCGCGGGCGTGGGGGACGTCGCCGCGGCGGGCGTAGATGTCGGCAAGGAGCACGAGCGCATCGGTAGCGTACGGCGCGTCGTTCAGCGCGAATTCAAGCTCTCGAATCGCCGCCTCGAAATCTCCGCGGCTTGCCGCGCCGATGCCGCGCAGGATGTGCGGACGAACGAGATGCATCGTCGCGGGATCGCCGGCTAACTTCGCCAGCGCGGCCGGCGCACGCGGATCGTCGAACGAGGCCAGCACGAGCGCCGCATTCTGACGGACGCGGATCGATGGATCGTCGATCAGCGAGGCGACGGCATCCGCCGATTGCCGGGCGTTGGCGTAGCCGAGCGCTTCGACGAAACGGGCGCGCACGACTTCATTGCCGTCGTGCAGCAGCGGGACGATGACATCCGCGGCCGGCGCCGCAAAGCGCTGGCCGAGGAGGACGGCGGCAGCGCCGCGCAACGTGGGAGCTTCGGATGAATCGCGGATGACTGCGGAGAGCGCGGGTAGACTCGACGCCGCCGTCTTCTCGTCGATTGCGTCGGCGAGCCGGATGCGACGCTCGTTGCGCGCGCGCGAATCGGGCCACCAAGCGTCGAGCGATGCCGCCAGAACGCCGGCTGATTTGTCCGCGTGGCAGACGCCGCACGCATTCGGCACACCATGGGCGATCGTGTTGCGCACGTTCGGTACGTCGATGGAGTGATCGGCGAACTTGTCGAGCACGCCGGTGAGGACTTTCGGCATGTGGCAATCGAGGCAGGTGGCGTTGCGATGATGCGTATGCGCGGCGCCCTGCGACGCGATCGCTGCGTGGCAAGTGCGGCACGACGCCTCGCTTCCCCCCGCTTTCAACTCATCCTCGCCATGCGCCTCGGCATGCGGCGAGGTGTGGCACGTCAGGCAGGTCGCGCCGCCGTTTCGGTAGCAGCGCGACTGGAGGAGGGCTTGATATTCAAACGTTGAACTGCTCGGACGCCCGTCGGCGAAATACTCGCCGGAGCGTTCGGTGCCGTCGGTGATGACAAGCGCCTGGTAGCGGGCGTCGTAGCGCTCGCCGGGGCGGAACTGGTCCTTCGCATCGAGCAGCGGAAAGAGCGGATCGCGCGGACCGTGACAGCGCGCGCAGATCGAGAGGGCCAATGGATTGTCGAGGTGATCGGGGCGGACGATGTCGCGCTTCTCTTTCGTCTCCGCATGCCGCGCTCCGGGTCCATGACACGCCTCGCAGGCCACGCCGGGATCGGTCAGCTCCGTCGACCAGGTGTGCGCCGCGCGGTCGTAACGAACATCGATGCCGGTGGCGTGGCATTCGAGGCATTCCTTGTTCGCCGTGCGGCGGAAGTTGGTCCAGAAAAACGGATGGTCGGGCGTGACATGGCCCTGTTTCGCCTCGTTGTAATCGACCCAGGCACCGCCGCCGGTGACGTGAAAGTACACAGGCAACACCTGCCAGCGGCCATCCGGCATGACGGTGATGCTGTCCTGCATGCGCTTCCCGCCGATAACCCAGGAAACCGGATAGTCGGCAAGCTGGCCTTCGCGATTGCGCGTGCGCATGACGAACGCGTCGTTCTTGCGCGACATCCACGCCTCGGACGACTCGCCGCGAAAATGCTTTTCGCCGAAATCGCCCGCGATATTTTTCGCGTCCGCCGGCGCGAGCGCGCGAGCGTGCCAGTCATGCGACCACCGTTCGAAGTCGCGTTCGTGGCACTCCTTGCAGGATGCGGAGCCCGCGTACGCGTTGCGTGATGGGAGGGATTCGAAATCGTTAGGTACAGGTGCCGCTGCTTTCTGCGGCGTTTCGCGGTGGCAGGCGATGGTGAGCAGGATGAGAAGAATCAGCGAGGTGCTTTCACGCGCCTTGCGGCGCGTGCGCACAGACAAGAGTGTCTGTGCCACATTGATTTCCCGCACTCGCACCGTCGTCGATCGAAGGAGAGCCAGTGTGGCACAGACACTCTTGTCTGTGCTGGTGAGGCTCGGGAGAGCGGAGAAAATCATCAATCGCTGTCTTTGACGCGGAACGTGCGGTGGCAGGCGGCACAGGCGTTCGCGACGTTCTCGAACTGCGCGTCGAACTTGTCGCCGCGTTTTGCGGCGTCGGCCAGCGCTGCGCTCTCGCGCTGAAGTTTCGCAAAGTCCGCTTCGAACTCGGCGAAGCGCTGCCAGATCTCATTCTTCGCCGCGGTCTTCGTCTTGTCGCTGCCGGTTCCGCGCGGAAAGAACGCCGCCATGCCGGCGCTCAGATCGCGCAGGGCCGCGGCGTGGGCGGCGAGCTGCGAGCGGTCGGTGATCTGCTTCTTCACCACGAGCGACATCGCCGTCATGTGCGCGCCCATCGCCTTCATCACGCTCTGGCGATACTTCACGACCTCGGCGGGGTGGTCCGCCGCCAGCGCGGGGGATGCAATCAGCAGGACGAACAGGAATCGTTTCATAAGAAAAAGGCCCGCCGCGCATGATCGCACGGCGGGCCGGAGGATTACTGGCGTTGGATTACGGATGCGAGATGCACAGCGTGTAGCTGCCGCTGCCGCTGTACGACAGGACCTTCCACTGGTAGTAGCCGGCCGTGCCGTTGGCGTAGCTGACGTTTTCGCTGGCCGACGAGCTCGTGCCCGAAGCCACGTTGGCCCACGCGCTGCCGTTCCACTTCTGCAGATAGAGATCGAAGTCCGCACCGCTGGCCGGTCCGGTCAGCACGCCGGTGTGCGTGCCGGTGACGGTGGTCTGGTAGTACGTACCGTTCGGCTGGATCTGCGAGGCGCCGGTGCCCGACAGCGTTCCGCTGTAGGTCGTGCACTGTCCGCCGCCGCCACCACCGGTGTACGTCGCGTTCAGCGAGACGCCGGAGTACGCAGCGTATCCATTGAGGCTGATGTACCAGTCGCCCGCGACCGGGTTCGTCACGGTGACCGTCTCGTTGTTGCCGGTGAGATACGGACGATAGTCGTAGACGCTCAATGTCGGCTGCGCGCCGCGCTTGACGTAGAGATCCGCGTCGCCCGTGCCGCCCGACATCGTGATCTTGAGCTGTGTCTGGCCGGTCGGAACGGTGATCTTGTAGTTGGTAAAGCTACCTGTAGCGCCGGAGAGACCGGTCACGGTCACGCCGTTGGTCAGCGTAGTCACGCCACCGCCGCCGCCACCCGAGCCGCCCGGAACGGCCACGCAATCCCATGCCGCGGTCACCGTGGCTGCTGCCGCGGCGCCGTAGAGATCCGTGGCCGCCTGCACCGTCGCAGTGCGCGCGCCCTGGAAGTTGGTCGACGAGGTGAAATAGACGGTCAGGGCGCGATACCAGATCTTCTGCGCCATGTTCAGCGACGTCGACGACGTCGTGCTGAGCGGCGTCACGTTGACCGTGGTCTTGCTGCGCGGATGGGTACCACCCATGACCATGAGGTAATACGTCAGGTTGGCGATGCCGGAGTTGCCGTGCACGCCGCCGTTGTCGGCGGTGCCGGTGATGCGCTCAGGGTAGTAGTCCTTCGAGTAGCCGTCGGCGGTGGGGTTGTTCATGTAGCGGAGCGCGTCGCCCGAGGTGCCCGGCGTGTAGATGTCTTCGCCGACCTTCCAGGTGTTCGCGTTCGGCGTACCGCCGTTGAGCGAATACGCCTCGCAGGAGTTGCCGAGGATGTCGGAGGTTGCTTCGTTGAGCGCGCCTGATTCATTCGAATAGGTCAGGTTCGCGGTGCGCTCGGTGACGGCGTGCGTCAATTCGTGCGCGTCGACGTCGAGGGCGCGGGAGAGGGCGATGAACTGCGAGCCGTCGCCGTCGCCGTAGACCATCTGCGTTCCGTTCCAGAAGGCGTTGTTGTACGACGTCGAGTAGTGCGCCGACGACTTGATCGTCGCGCCGGCGTTGTCATATGAGTCGCGGCCGTGCACGTTCTTGTAGTAGTCGTACACGTTGCCCGCGTAGTTGTGCGCCGCGTCGATCGCGGCGTCGCCGGTGAGCGCGCCGCCTTCGCTGATGCGCAGCGTGCCGGGGAGCGAGGTGCCGTTGTTCGCCGTGTAGGTCTGGCGGCTCTTGGCGTACTTGTTCTCCGGCGCGGTGAGCAGCAGATCGCCGGAATTGCTGGCGTCCGCGAAGATCTTGTCGATCTGCGGGCCCTGCGCGTTGACGTATTCAATGCGCGTCATCCACGCCAGCGAGACATTGCCCTTCTCGTTGATGACGTAGGTGAGCGTCGAGGAGCCGAGCGCATGCCAGTTGGTGGCGCCGGCCTCCGCGGCCGCACGCGCGGTGGCGGTGACGGCATCGACGGTCGGGTTGCGCGGAAGCTTCGCGTCGTCTTTCGCCACGTGACCGTTCATGCCGATCACGTTGCCGGCGGCATCGGAGTGAACGATGTACTCAGCGCCGAAGACCGGCAGCCCTTTCATCGTCTCCTGAAACTTGACGTGCGTCTGGCCGAGGCTGTCCTTCTCGACGCTGCGGAGATCGAAGTCTTCCGTACCGTTAAGATTGAGCAGATCCTTCTGCGACTTCAGAAAGTCCTTGGCCGCCTTGTCAGCGGAGCCAGGGCCGAGCTTGCCCATGTCGCCGGTGACGAAGGTCGGATTGCCGTTGTGATCCGAGTCGCGGATCTGAATCTTGCTTTCGGTCTTATCTTTCGCGAAGGCAAGAGTTGCTGTTAGGAGGAGTGCGGCAGAGAGCAGTTTCTTCATGCAGTCGTTTCCCTTTTCCGTTTCGTTGCAAATCGTTTCCGGGGGTGTAAGAGGTTGGGCAGCGAAGAGCAACGGACAAGCCAGAAGTAAAGTTGTTGAAAACAAAAGACTTAATCGACAAGTAGAGACCCGAAGGGTTCACTTGTGATCCAACAGGCCCCGAAATAGGGATCAATTTGAGACCCTTGTGCTCAGCCCGCGACCCGGAGGGAGGGTGAAGAGTGAAAAAGTGTAAGGGCTTTCGTTCCCTTCACCGTTCACCCTTCGCTCTTCTTCCTCCATTGCGCCGCCGCTTCGTGCTCGCCCCACCGATACAAGCTTTCGGCAGCGAAGCGGAACGTGTCGCGGCTCGGATTCGCGGCGGCCATCCGTTCGATCGTCTGCAGCGCGGCGGCGCGATCGTGACGGATCAACTGCAGCAGCGCGAGATCGGCGTATGGCTGCACGTCATGCGGATCCGCACCGATCTCCGCTTCGAATTCGCGCTCGGCCTCGGCGGTCCGCCCGATGTGCGCGAGCGCGTCGCCGGCGGCGTAGTGAAATCCGCGCGGCAACGATTCGCCGCCCGCGCGGCACGCGTCGTTCGCCGCTTTCAACAGATCGATCGCGCGCGCGAAATCATGCTGGGCGGCCGCGATGCGCGCGCCGAGGAAGAGCACGTGTCCGCGGTTGTAACGATACGACGCGGCAGCGCTCTGCTCGTGTGACGCCGTGGCGAGATCGTTGCGCGCCAGCGCGATCTCGCCGAGGAGAAGATGCGCGCCGGCGGGCTCGGACGTGTCGGCCGCGTGCGCGTACGCCGCGGCTTCGTCGAGATGATGCGCATCGAGAAGCGATCCGGCGGCTGACAGTGCGAATCGTCCGGCCAGCCGCGGCGTCGCGCGAATGCCGTCTTCGTACAACCTCGCCGCGCGCAGATGATCGCCGGCCGCATCGTACGCAGCACCGAGTTGATCGCGGACGTCGCTCCAGCGCGGATTCGCCGCCAGCATTTTCTCGAGCCGCGCCACCGCTTCCGCTCCACTCAACGCGGCCACTTCCTTCAATTGAGCCAGATCGGCGAGGCACTCGCCGGGATCGCGCGACGTCGCACCACTGTCGCTTCCCGCGCTGACATACCCCAGCGCCGCCAGCTTCTTCGCCTCCTCGGCATCGATCGCATCGGGCGTGACGAACGCGCCGCCTACCTTCTTGATGGCGCCGCGTGCACTCGCATACGCGCGCCGCTCCCGATCGATGACGTTCGTCTTCTCCCTCGGATCTTTCGCCAGGTCGTAAACCTCGCCATGCGCGCCGTCGATGACATGCTGCTCGCCGTCGACGATCGACCGCAACTCGCCGCATCCGAGGTGAATGCGCGCGTAGAGCGACTCGGAGTAGATCGGAAGGCTTTCCTTCGCAGCGACTAGCGACCTTCCGCGCGTACGCGGCGCGGGAACGCCAGCCAGATCGAGAATGGTCGGCATCACGTCGATGAGTCCAACCGGCGAGCTGACTTCGCGATGCTGCCGCGCCCCCGCCGGCTTCACGATCAGCGGCACCTGTAGCGATTCGCGATACAGCAGCACGCCATGCTCCTGCTCGCCGTGATCCATCAATCCCTCGCCATGATCGGAGAGGAGCACGATGATCGCGCGGTCGTACAAACCGCGCTGCTTCAAAAAGTCGATGAACTTGCCCGCGATTCGATCCGCATGCGCGACGTCGGCGTCGTACGACGGCGTATACGGCGTATGCGGCTCGTAGAGATGAAGAAAAAAGAAGAAAGGCTTTTCACCCTGCGACGCAATCCATCGCTCCGCGATCGCCTCGGTCACATCGCCCGAGCGCTGCAGCGCCCCTTCCGGCGCACCATCAACGATTCCAATCGCATCGTCGTACTCATCGAATCCCGACGACGCCCCCGTCGCTCCTCGGAGCACATACGCCGACACCGCCGCGCCAGTTCGATACCCGTTCGCGCGCAGCAAGCCGGCGAGCGTCGGATGCGCCGATGCGTCGAAGCGATAGCCGGCGTTGTCGCGCACGCCATGTTCCGGCGGAAGCAGGCCGGTGAAGATCGAAAGGTGCGATGGCAGCGTGAGCGGCGAATGCGACCAGGCGTTGCGGAAGACGATGGCGTCGCGCCCCAGCGCATCGATACGCGGCGTCGCGCGCGCCGACACGTGATCGGCGCGCAACGTGTCGATCGAGATGACGATGACCGGCGGATGCCGCTCGCGGCGCGCGCACGCGACGGATACGAAAAGCAGGATGAGGATTACGCCGCGGCGCACGTGCCGATGGTAACCGCTATGGAGATGTCCGCTGCACGACCTCGAGCCCGAAATACATCACGCTCGGATCCGCCGGCGAAAAGGCGATGGCGTCGAAGTCGTCGTAGTTGAAGTGCGACACGGTGAGCGACCGCGTCGCCGCGTCGTAACGAAACAGATCGGTCCCGTAGGCGTCAAAGTAGGTCCCGAACACGAAGTAGAGAACATTCGGATCGGTCGGATGCGCCGCCATCAGCGGTCCGTTGATGAGCTGCACGCCATTCCCTTCATCGACGACGGGAACGAACGACGCTCCCCCATCAACGGAACGATAAATGTGCCGTCCATGCGACGGCACGTTTGCGTCCGACTCGGCAAGGTCGATCCCCATCGCCCAAACGACTTTCGGATCCGCGGGCGAGACGACGATGTTGAAGACATTCTTTCCAGTCCCCAGCCCTCCCGCCTTCGCATAGCTCTTTCCGCCATCGAAGGTGACCACCGCTCCTGCGTTCGCCGCGCCGAATATGACGTGATCGAAGTTGCCCGGATCGAACGCCGCGCGATAGACGAGCCCCGTCAGCGCACGGCCTCCAATCTGCGCCCACGATCCGCCCCCATCGACGCTCTCCCAAATCGTGCCATCATCCCCGCCAACCCGCACCCGATCCCCATTCGCCACGATCCCGACGATGGTCACCGGCGGCTTGAGCATCGTGACCACCCCGCCGTCATACCGCGCCAGCGCCGCCCGCCCATCCCCCCAGATGTACGCCCGATCCGCCCCCGCCGCCGCAATCCGCGGCGGATCATCAAACGCGACGCTTCCGATCGCACTCCACGTACACCCCGCATCCCTCGAAATCGACAGCACCTGCTTGTGAATCGCAATCAGCGTCTTCGCATCCAACGCCGCCAACCCATTGGTATACCCAACCCCCTCCAACTTCTGCGCGACCGGGGCAAGAGTCTGCCCGCCATCCCGCGAGAAAGTAACCGCCGGGATGCCTTGCACTTCTGCGCAAGCCGGAAAGACCACCGGCAACGTAGCCCGATGCCGGGCGGCGGAGAGGGGGGAGGCGAGAAGGAGAAGGGGAATCAGGAGCCGCACAACACCGCAATGTGCCGCGGTTCTGCGTGATTGTCCAGCATCGACGGCCGTGATGACGCTTCGATCTGGAAAATACGGATTCGCTGATAGCGCTTCCGCCTCTTGATACACTAGGCCAATCCAAAAAGTACAAATGCGCGGCCGATTGCAGGAGCGCCTGCCGGCGGAACTAGCGCGCGATGTCCGTCAATCGCTGTGTGACAGGAGAGACGATGGCTATGCCCATCATCCGCAAAAACAGCGTAGCGTTCGCGGTCATCGGCTGCCTCGCGGCGTCGTCGCTGATCCTGTCGCGGTGGCGCGGCGGCGATCCGCTCGCCCGCATCGGAACCTCTGGCCGCACGATCGAGGCGCGGCTCACTGCCTTCCGTTACGAAGCCCTACGCACGGTGCGTTCGGATCACAAATCTGCAGCGGGCGAAGCTGATGCTCTCGCCGATCTGGAGGCGCGGCTTTCAACCGAACGCAGCGCGGACAACCTGCACCGATTCGCACTGGCCAAGCTGGCCGTGAATCAGACGCGAGGCGCGAGAGAGCTTCTCATCGAAGCCTCAAATGCCCGTGTTGGGGACGCTCCGATTCTTGCCGACCTCGCCGCGGCGGACCTCGCGCTGGGAGACGTTCACGACGCGGCAGAGCACAGCGCGCGGGCGCTGGAGATCGACTCGCAGCAGCAGACCGCAGCCTTCAACTGGGCTCTGGCGCTCGAGAAGCTCTCCAACCGGCCGGCAGCGATCGAGGCCTGGGATCGCTATCTCGTCCTCGATGGAAGGAGCGGTTGGGCGGATGAGGCACGCGAGCATCTCAGCCGCCTTCGTATGCCGCGGCCGGCATGGGACAAAGACCGCGATCTCCTGCGTATCGGCGCCGACCGGAAGACGATCGAGAACCTCATCACTCGCTATCCGAAACGGTCGCGCGTCCGCGCGCAGGAAGTCCTGCTACCGGCCTGGGTCGCCGGAGGAACGGACGCCGGCCTGACACTGCTCCGAACGATGGGAGAAATCCGTGCCGCGCACGACGATCCATTCCTAAACGACGTCGTCGAACACGCGGCCACGCACCGCGCCAGCATCACCGCCGGCATGCAGGCATTCACCGACGCCCGCGCTGCCGAAGCAAAGATCGACATGGAAACAGCGGGCACTCATTACAAACGTGCCGCCGCACTGCTGCAGGCCGACGGCTCGCCATTGGCGGTTGCGGCGTCGATCTACGCCGCGAGCACGGACAGCTACGGGGGACGCACGGCCGAGGCACTCACCCGTCTGGAGCAGGTCAGAAAACAGCTCGCGGAGGGAGGAAATCGTTATCCGGCAATGGCAGCCGAGGCAGCGTGGGTGCGAGGGATGTTGCAGATGCGAACCGGCCAGCCGAATGAAGCGCTGGAGTCATGCCGTGCCGCCCTCCGGGAAGCGCATCGCGGCGGCGAGATCGAAGATGAGGCCTCGATCACGGCAGCCATGGCGACGCAACTGGAGAGCGTTGCCGATCCGGCGGAGGCGGAACAGTTCCGCACCGACGCATTGCGTCGCCTTGACGAAGTGAATGCGGAATCGAGGAGCATGTACTCCGCATACCTAGAAACCGGAACCGCGGCGCTGCGTTCGGGTCGGCCGCGTCTCGCTCTCCCCTTTCTTGACTCCGCCGCCCGTATCGGCCACGCCGAGCGCAACGCGATGTACGTGGCAGACGCCAACTTATGGCGCGCCCTGGCATTTGGCGACATCGGAAAGACGGATGCGGCCATGAGCGCGATTGCCGCCGCCCGTCACGAAGCGCCATCGATTCAGACCCCCGGCTTCCGCGACAGAACGCTCGGCAACCTCGAGTTCATTACCGGGCGGGTGAACGCGAAGGCGCAGCCGGCGGTGTCGATCGCCGCGTATTCGGCTGCGATCGAGATGTGGAATCGAAACCACTGGCGAACGCACATTGCGACCGGCTATTTCATGCGTGGGGAGACTTTCCTGGCGATGGGCGATCGCGCCTCGGCCGAGAAAGATTTCCGCTCGTCGATCGCGGAGATCGAAGACCAGCGCCGCAACCTCGCCGAACCGGCCATGCGCATCAGCTACTTCGAGCGAGCGGACGGTGTCTTTCTACGGCTCATCGAGATCCTCGTCGATGAAGGAAGAATAGAAGAGGCGTTCTCTATCTCGGAGCGAAAGAGAGCACGTGCCCTGCTCGATCAGATTGCATCCGAGAATGGCATATCCGCACCGCTTGATGCACGCGAGGTCGCCACTCGTATCGATGCTCGTACGTCTCTGCTCGAGATAACCCTTCTGGACCGTGGCGCCGAACTGTGGGTCATGCACCGTGGACATGTGTTTCACGCTCGGGGTACGGCGACGGGTCCTGAGATCGAGAAGAGAGTGGAAGAGCATCTGGCGGCGATCGCTTCAAACGATCTGCCGGCTGTACGGCGCCACGGGAGGTGGTTGTTCGATCAGCTCATCGCGCCAGTCGCGCACGAGATTTCCCCCGATGCCGACCTGGTGATCGTGCCCGATGCCGGACTGCAGTCGTTTCCATTTGCCACACTCGTACTCCCCGACGCGAGTTTTCTCGTCGATCGCCACCCGTTGGCGATGGCCCCGAGCGCAAGTGTGTTTCTGCGGACATCTGCTGCCGCGCCGACCGGCCTACCAATTCTGGCCGTTGCGGAGCCAACGCCTGAGGGATTTGCCTCGCTGCCGGGGTCCGCAGCCGAGGTGGAAGCCCTTACGCGCCAATATCCTCGGGGACGAAATCTGGTCGGAGCGGAGTGCAGTCCGGAGCAGTTTCTGAAGTCAGCAAACACCGCCGCGCTGGTACATTTCGCCGGTCACGCGCAAACCGATAGCGTACAGCCTCCGAAATCAGCGCTCATTTTTCAATCAGCTAATGGGGCACCGGCACGCCTCACAGCGGAGGCGATTGGCCGAGCACACCTCCCCACACATCCTCTGATCGTTCTGGCCGCCTGTAGCACCGGCAGTGGCAGGGTCCGACGTAACGAAGGCGTCGAGAGCCTGGCGTCAGCCTTCCTTCAGGCCGGTGCAAGAGGAGTGGTGGCCACTCTGTGGGACGTTGAAGACGCCCCGTCGGTCCACCTTTTTCGCGAGCTCCATCGTGGTTTTCGTAACGGGGCTCGAACGATCGACGCGGTTCGCGACGCACAGCGCGCATGCATGCACAGTACCGATCCGCAGTTACGTGCTCCGTCAGTGTGGGCAAGCACTGTAGTCATCGGAACAATCTAGAGAGATGAGAGAGGAGCTTCTATGGAAGTCGAATTGGTCTTCACCGGCATGGCGACGTTCGTAAATCTCTACAACGAGGATGTGAGAATCATCGGCCCTTCAATGATCCTGCTCAAAGCCGACTCACCGAATGACGCGGGCGAAGCAGGCATGGGGGGAATGCCGATGCCGGGGATGGGAGGAGCGAATGTACCGTCGCCAGCCCCTGCTCCCGAAAATAACAACCAACCTTCCGGGAACACGCCCGCTACGAACAAGCACATCCCCTTCATCGCATTTGATTCGCGGCTGGTGTCCGTCGATAACGCCACCGGTTTCCAACCAGTAGGCGGCGCGCCGACCTATCTATATCGCGAACTCGACGGCGTCGAAATCAGAATCCAGGGGCACAACGACTCGGTACCAATTGTCGACAGCACATTCGGCTACGTCGTCACCAGGGACATGTATTGGCCCGAGTCGAAGGGCCGCTGGAACCACGACGTAGTACCGCTCGCAGGCAATCAACCAAAGAAAACTGCTGCAAAGGCGCTTTTCCGTTTTGGCCAGGGCAGGATCTCCGCCGGCCGTCTGTGTCCGTTCCGGTGGCGTTTCACGAAACTCAACGGCGATACGTTCAGCCGCCACTTCGCTGAGGAAGTCAGCTACTCATATTCGAACCCCGAAGAATCCCTGATTGTCGTCAAACTGCTGGACCTCGAAACGGGAGTTGAAATTGAGAATCTTCATTTTCAACTCCTGCCTGGCAAAGTAGTCGCCGATCCGGCCAACGGCGCCAGCGTTGTCGATCGGGCGGACTCGAAACTCACGCTATTCATCGGAAATAATACGGAGCCGGATATGCAGACGGCCGTCCGTCGAGCTCGAACAGACGGGATCTCCGGCCCAACCCATCACTTCGCCGTCTTCAACAGCGTCGTTAACGTTGGAGGTGAGGCCCCTCCTCAACTCCCCCAGGCCGAACAGGCAGCCAATCTAATCGTGAGCGGCGGTGGCGGCGGATCCGACGGCGGTATCTGCGGACCGACCGGTGGATAGGGAGGAGCGCCATGGCACTCGCATTCAGCCTCACCAACAATCTGGTCCTTCTTGGGAATGTTGCACCGCTTCCGGACGACTCGCCAGATGGCACCTGCGTCGGCAAAGTCCTGAAGATCAAGGTTGAACCGCAGAACCAAAACAACTGGTGCTGGGCATCGGTCGGCGCCGCCGTCGCCCGCGCGTTTGAAGACCCTAATCCAGCGGAAGGCACTCTGTGCGGTGTCGCCAGCCGCGTATGCGAGTTGGTTTGTTGTCCGCAGGGCGTCAAAGGCGCCGTTAAGTCCTGCGACGCGCCTGATGAACTCGAGAAGTTTGACATCAATGGAATCAACAAGGGCGCACTCGGCAAGCATCTGAATACCAACCCGATACCCCAAGATGTCGACAAGACCTTTCCATTCGTTCAGGACAAGATCAATCAAGGTATTCCTATTGCCGTAAAAGTCTCGCACCCAAAAACGGTCGGGCACTTCGTCATCATCAGCGGCTATTGCGTCATGGCGAATACGCAGTACATCTTTGTCGGCGAGCCGCGAACCGGCCAGCGAGTGCGCGTGGATTTCACCGGATTTCTGACCCGCTATCAAGGTGACGGCGTTTGGGATCACACCTACGTCACACAAGGGCTGCCGCCAGAGAATGGTCAACCTCAAGGTATACAGCAGGTTCCCGAGGAGGTTTAACATGGTCCTTCGATTGATCGACCCACCGCCGGACGCTCTTGAGACCGTCAGGACGTACGTACTGCCGGCCGGAGACTCCACTTCCAAGGATGCTCACCAACTAAGCACCGGCAAACCGCAGCCGATCTATAACTCCAGCATCCAGGCATTGGATGAGAAGCGCCTCCTTGCGGCGGCCCAACTGACCGGCTGGCAGTACATCCTTCTCAAGGGCTCCCACTCCAATCGGATTGACTGTGTCGTCGAAGTAACGCAAGTCGGCGACGTCAAGGACAAGGGATCGCCACTGTCGCCCGACGTCCGTTACCCGGCAGCGTATGGCGAGGCGATCAACAAGGCCATCATCGAAGCTGAGAAGATTGCGGACAACTACGATCTGCGCATGTTGCGCGTCCCAAGCGTCTCGCTTCTCGCGGTCTGGCTTCATGACCCTGTCAAAGGCGATTTACTCTTCCCGGTGTCGCCCGTTCCCACGATGCTTCACGGCCAAGCGATGTTCACGGAAGGCGAGCTGACCGAAGCGCTCCGTCCACTGGTGGATCAACGTTACGTGAAGGGCTGACCGGAACCGCCACGAATCTGGCGATCGGCCGCCGATCGACGAGTTGCCGGCTGAGCCTTATGCCGGCAACTCGTCGCAGGGCGCGAAACGTGGCGTGAAACGTGGCGTGAAACGAAAACGCCCGCCTCGCGGCGGGCGCTAACTCGTTGAAAATGCTGGAGCCGTTGACCGGATTTGAACCGGTGACCTGCTGATTACGAATCAGCTGCTCTACCAACTGAGCTACAACGGCGTTCGGGATGCGGCCCTGAAGAACAGGGGGGGCGCCGATTCTATTCACGGGGGCGTCAGGTGTCGAGAGGATAGACTCCGCGGCGTGGCGGAGGTGACGATTTCGCGGGCGGAACGGCTGCTGGCGATGGGGATCGCGATCGTGACGGCCGCGATGCGGGCGGTCGCTTTTTTTCACTACCGGTTCGACTCCGATGAGCCGCAGCACCTGCATGTCGTGTGGGGATGGACGGCGGGGCTGCTGCAGTATCGCGACGTCTTCGACAACCACGCGCCGCTGTTTCACATGGCCATGGCGCCGCTGCTGCGCGCGCTCGGGGAGCGGGCGGACATCCTGCTGTACATGCGCGCGCCGATGCTCCTCCTCTGGATCATCGTCAGCGCGATGACATTCGCCATCGCGCGGCGGCTGTACGACCTCCGCATCGCCATGTGGGCGACGATTCTGCTCAACGTTCTGCCGCCGTTCTTTCTGAAATCGATCGAGTTTCGCACCGACAACCTCTGGAACGCGTTCTGGATGCTGGCGGTGGCGGTGCTCGTCCTGCGACGGCGCTCGACCACGACGTTCTTTCTCGCCGGCCTCCTCCTCGGATGCGCGCTCGGCGTCTCGTTGAAAACGACGCTGCTGCTGATCACGCTCGCCGGCGCCGGCGCGGTGACGTACTGGATGCGCCGCGGCGAGCAAGCCATCGACATCCGGCTGGGCCACGTTATCGCGCTGGCCGCGGGAATCGTCATCGTGCCGGCGATCATCGTGGCGTACTTTGTGTCGCGCGGCGCGTGGGGCAACTTCCTCTACTGCGTCTTCCGTTTCAACGAGCTCGTCACCGTCACGCGCGCGCCGCTGATGGTGTGGACGCCGCGGCTGCTCTTCGTTCCGCTGATGGCCGTGGCGCTGCGCATCGCGTGGCGGAAACGGCGCAAAGCGAACAACGCGCGATTCTTCTTCGCCGTGGCTACGGCCATTTTCTTCATCACCCTGGGCGGATTCTGGATCCTCATCTCGCCGCGCGACTTCCTGCCGTTTCTGCCATTCGCGGCGATGTTCATCGTCGCGGCTCTGAGACGGCGCGCTCACTTCGAGATGTCGATGGCGGTTCTGACGCTCGTTTCCTTCGTCGCGATCGGCTACTACGCGCAATGGCTGACCAACCGCACGCGCGAGTTCATCACGATGGAGCGGCAGCTTCTGAACCTCTCGCGGCCGGGTGAGCTGGTGATGGATTACAAGGGCGAGACGATCTACCGGCGCAGGCCGTACTACTTCATCCTCGAGTTCATCACGCGTAACGCGATCGCCCGAGGATTGGTGAGCGATACGGTTCCGGAGGATCTGGTGCGGACGGGTTGTCACCTCGCGCAGGCGGACGGGCCGCAGTGGCCGGACCGCGGCCGCGATTTCATGAGCGCGAACTTTCTCAATCTGGGCCGGCTTCGCGCATCGGGACAGATGCTCCGGCCCGACGGCTCGTTCAGCATCGCAATTCCCGGCGAGTACGTGATCATCGGCGCGAGCGGCTCACCTCGCGGATCGCTCGACGGCACGCCGTACCGCGAAGCGCGACAACTGGCCGCGGGTGTGCACACCTTCACTCCTGTCATCGGCGGCGAGCGGCTGGCGTGCCTCTGGGCTCCGGCGTGGTGGCGCGGCTTCTCTCCGTTTCATCTGCGCGATATCGATTTCTGATGGACCTCACTCGCACGCTCGTCATCGCGCCGCATCCTGACGACGAATCGATCGCCGCCGGCGGCCTGCTGCAGCGCGCTGTCGCTGCCGGCGGCGAGATTCGCGTCATCGTCGTCACCGATGGCGACAACAATCCATGGCCGCTGCGCTATTTGAAGAAGAAGGTGCGCATCGGCGAGGCCGATCGCGCGGAATGGGGCGCGTTGCGCCGCGAGGAGTCGCGCCGCGCGTTGGCAGTCCTCGGCGTCCCCTCCGCCACGTTTCTCGGCTATCCCGATCGTCTGCTGACAACGATGGCGCGACGCGGCGATCTGCGTGTGCGCGATGCGATCGCAGCAGCCATCGACGACTTTTCGCCGTCGCTGCTGGTCGTCCCCTCGGCGTTCGACCTTCATCCTGATCATCGCGCCATCGCCTGGTTCGTTCACGCAGTCGCGAAAGGACGCGACGTGATCACGTACGTCATCCACGGTCATCCGCCGCACGATCGGCTTGCGCTGCGTCTCGATCTGAATGCCGAGGAGGCGGCTCGGAAAAGGGCGGCGATCGAATGCCATCAGTCGCAGTTGATTCTGAGTCGCACGCGGTTTCTGTCGTATGCGCGATCGGTGGAGGAGTTTTATCTGCCGGAGTTCGATGTTGCGCGGCTTGACTCGCGCTTACACGATTGGACGTGCGCGATGAGGCATGCGGCGCGGGTGGTCACACATCGCGGATGTACTTGAACTGCGCGCTGCGGCGCGCGTTGTCGGTTGTCGGTTATCCGTTGTCGACAACGCGCGAAGCGCAATCAACCGACAACCGACAACGCGCGTAGACGCTACGTATACAGTCCGCCGCTGACGTTCATCACCGTGCCGGTGATGTAGCCGGCCTGCTCCGAGGCGAGGAAGGTGGCGGCGTAGCCGATGTCGTCGGGGGTGCCGAGGCGGTGGAGGGCGATACGGGATTCAAGCCCTTTGCGGGCTTCGTCGGTCATCGCGTCGGTCATGGCCGTTTGGATGAAGCCGGGGGCGATGGCGTTGACCGTGACGTTGCGCGAGCCGATCTCGAGGGCCAGCGATTTCGTGAAGCCGATCAGCGCGGCCTTCGACGCGGCGTAATTCACCTGGCCGGGATTTCCGGAGAGGCCGACGATTGAGGAGATGTTGATCACGCGGCCCCAGCGCGCGCGGATCATCTTCTTCACCACTTCCTGGGTGATGTGAAACGCGGAGTCGAGATTCGTGCGCAACACGTTCGTCCACGCCTCCGGCTTCATGCGGATGAAGAGATCGTCCTCGGTGATGCCGGCGTTGTTGACCAGGATGTCGATCGGCTGCTGTTCGATGATCGCTTTGATGCGGTCGCGAACGTCGGCGCTGGTGATGTCGAGTTGCACGGCCGAGGCGTTGCCGCCGGCGCTGGCGATCGCAGTGGCGACGCGCTCAACCTGTTCGAGACTGCGCGCGGCGCAGATGACGAGCGCGCCGGTCTCGGCGAGCCGCTGCGCAATCGCTTCGCCGATGCCGCGCGAGGCGCCGGTGACGAGAGCGGTACGGCCGGTGAGATCGATCTTCATTGTTTCCCTTCTGCGGTATGTCTCAAGCACAGACAAGAGTGTCTGTGCCACACAGGCTGCGCCTGCAAAGAAAAGCGGCTTGTGTGGCACAGACACTCTTGTCTGTGCTTCTGACTCCGCGCCGATGTCGACAATCGCAGCACTCGCAGTCAACCCAAAAATTTTTCGATCGACGGAACGTCGAAGATGTTGACCAGTTCGACCGACGAATCGATCCGCTTGATCAGTCCCGTCAGAACGTTGCCCGGGCCGATCTCGACGAAGCGTTTCACGCCCATCGCTACCATCTTCTGCACCGATTCGACCCAGCGCACGGGCGACGCGACCTGGCGCACGAGAGCGTTGCGAACGGCGGTGGCGGTGCCGATCGGCGAAGCGTCAACGTTCGATACGAGCGACATCCAGAGGTCCTTGAAATCCGCGTCTTCGAGCAACGGCCGCAGCCGCTCCTCGGCGGGCTTCATCAGTTCGCAATGGAAGGGCGCGGAGACCGGCAGCGGCAATGCGCGGCGGACGCCGTGCGCTTTGGCGACAACGATGGCGCGATCGATCGCGGATTTCGTTCCGGCGATGACGATCTGTCCCGGAGCATTGATGTTGGCGACGGAGAGAATCTCACCCTCGGCCGCTTCGTCGCAGATCGCGCGTGCTTCATCGACGCTCGGCCCGATCAACGCAGCCATGCCGCCGGTACCGACAGGAACCGCTTCCTGCATGAAACGGCCGCGCATACGAACGATCTGCGCCGCCTCGGCAGGCGTCAGTCCGCCGACGCTGACGATCGCGCTGTATTCGCCGAGGGAGTGTCCGGCCACCACGTCGCGCCGGGTGGCGCCGCGCTCTTCGAGCACCGCGTGAATCGCGGACGACACGGCGAGAATCGCCGGTTGCGTGTTCTCGGTGAGCTTGAGCTGATCGTCGGGACCTTCGAAGCAGAGTTGCGAGATCGAGAAGCCGAGGGCGGCGTCGATGTCGTCGAAGACGCGGCGCGCGGCGGGAAATGCGTCCGCCACGTCCCTCCCCATCCCCGCGAACTGGCTCCCCTGCCCGGGAAAAACGAATGCGGTTTCGTGCTCCATCGGCGCGGAATCATACATGGAGCGGAGCGGCTACAATCCGCCGCGAATGCCGACCGATGCGCGCGCAAAACTCGTCCACCAACTGCAGGGCGCGTATTCGGGCGAGCTGGCGGCGGGCTACGCGTATCGCGGTCACTGGCACAGCGTACGGCCCGGTCCGGATCGCGAGCGCATCAAGCAGATCGAAGCGGAGGAGTGGCATCACCGCGAGCTCGTCGGCGGATTGCTGCGGCAACTCGGCGGGAAGCCGAGCCGAATCCGTGAGGCGATCTTCTGGTGCATCGGCCACGCGATCGGCGCGTTCTGCCGCGTCGGCGGCTGGTTCGCGCCGATGTACGGCGCGGGACGGCTGGAGCGCGGCAACATCGTCGAATATGAAGACGCGGCGATTTTCGCGCGCGACTGCGGTCACGAGGAGATGGTCGATTGCATCCTGACGATGGCCGAGGTGGAGTGGGAACACGAGTTCTTCTTCCGCAGCAAGGTGACCGATCACTGGATGCTGCGCGTGCTCAAGGTGTGGCCGGCGCCGGAGGCGAAGGCGACGATTCGGGAGCGGTTCGGGGCGGCGCTGTCATCGTGAGCCGCCGAAGCGCGCGAAGCGGCGGAGGACGGTCGAACGATCCCGTTCCTGTTAACCCGGTTGGGCGGCGGTACTTTCACGTGGCAAGCGCTGAGGGGGTCCTTCGACCGTCCTTCGGCGGCTCAGGATGACAGGGGTAGCGCTACCCGATCGGAACAAGCTTCACTTCCAGCCTGTAGTCCGCGCGAATTTTTCGCGCGGTGGCGTTCTGGATGCGGTCGCCGAGGTTCTGCAGCGGGAAGAGGAGCATGTCCAGTGTGCTGGCGGATTGGTCGAGCTGGTGCGTCTCTTCGACTCGCTGCGGCTGCCCTTGTTTCAGGACCAGACCGCGATTGAACTTCATGCGTAGCGGGCGGTAATCGTCGGCGCCGATTTCCATCGTGCAGACTTCCGGGTATTTCGGGACGTCGACGCGCACCGGAGTCGTTCCCTTCACGACGGTGCCGGCGCCGCAGTCGAGACTGACCGATGCATGCGGAGGCACGCTCACGATCTCGACGACGTTCGGTTCGGGGGGCTCGTTGACGGCGGTGGAGGCGCAGCCGGCGGCGGCAAGGGCGGCAAACAGGACGGCGATTCGCATCCGCAGATTATTGCGTAGCGAGGACGCTGCTGTCGTGTTCGCGTTTGTGCAGGTCGTTGACGCGGGCCATGATCTTCTCGTCGATGCGGCTGATGGCGAAGTCGCGCGCGACGCGGACGGCGTTCTTGATCGCTTTCGCGTTCGAGCGGCCGTGGCACACGATGCAGCCGCCTTTCACGCCGAGGAGCGGCGCGCCGCCGTACTCGGAGTAATCCATCCGCTTCTTCAGATCCGCGAATGCGCTCTTCGCCAGCAGGCCGCCGAGCTTGCGCGACCAGGTGCGCATCATTTCCTGCTTCAGCGTCGTCGAAACGAACTCGCCGAGGGCTTCGGACGCTTTGAGAACGACGTTGCCGGTAAAGCCGTCGCAGACGATCACGTCCGCGTTCCCGTTGTAGACGTCGCGGCCTTCGGCGTTGCCGATGAAGTTGAGTCCCGTTTCCTTGAGAACGCGGAACGTTTCCTTCGTCAGCTCGTTCCCCTTCCCTTCCTCTTCGCCGATGGAGAGCAAGCCGACGCGCGGAGCGTCGATGCCGAAGAGCATCTGCGCGTAAAAGTGGCCCATGACCGCGAACTCGCGAAGGTGCGCGGGCTTGGTGTCGACGTTGGCGCCGACGTCGAGCAGGAGCGTGTGGCCTTTGATGCTGGGCAGAACCGTGGCAAGCGCGGGGCGGCTGACGCCTTCGATCATCCCCATGACGGCGCGCGCGGACGTCCACGTCGCGCCGGTGTTGCCCGCGGAGACGAATGCATCCGCGCGCCCCTCGGCGACGAGATTCGCGCAGACGCGGACGGACGAGTTGCGCTTGCGGCGCAGCGGCGCGAGCGCGGTGTCTTCCATCGTCACAACTTCGCGCGCGTCAAAGACTTCGACGTTGCGCGGCGTCGACGAGCTCGCGGCGGCAAGCTCCTTCCGGACGACATCCTCCTGACCGACGAGAATGATCTCGACGGGCAATTCAGCCGCGGCCAGGAGAGCGCCCTTCACCACCTCGGACGGCGCATGATCGCCGCCCATGGCGTCCAGGGCGATGCGCACCTCAGTCATCGAATGACGATACTAGAACGCGCCCTTGACTGCGATGACTTCGCGTCCCTTGTAGTAGCCGCACTTCGGGCAGACGCGGTGCGGCATCTTGGCCTCGTGGCACTGCGGACAGGTGGAGAGCGACTTCGCTTCGAGGAAGTCGTGCGCGCGGCGCGTGCGGGTGCGCTGTTTGGAATGGCGCCGTTTTGGATTAGGCATCGTGTTGCTCCTTGTAATTAGTGGATCAGTCGTTGCTGATCACTGTTCGTTTTTCTTCGCCAACTCTTCCCGGATCCCCGCCAGCGCCGCAAACCGCGAATCAACAGCCGTCTCCGTGCATGCGCAACCTTCGCCATTCTGATTCGCGCCGCACTGCGGACAGAGGCCGAGACAGCCCTCCGTGCACAACGGTTTCATCGGGATGGCAAGCTGGATCTGCTCGTTCGCCAGGTCGCGGAGCGGAATGGAACGCTCCGAGTAGAACTCGACGTCGAGCTCGTCCGGCGTGACCTCGACCTCTGCGTTCTCTTCGGAAATCTCGGGACGAGGGCGGAATCTTAAGTGAAACTCGGACGCGTTCGCAAACGGGAACGGCTCGACACAGCGCGCGCAGAGGAAATCGGCGGTGAAGGTGGTGGTGCCGTCCGCCAGATACTCGGCCGGTAAATCGCCGTTGCGCGCATCGGCGACGAGCGACACGGGGCCGATCGCCACAAGCTCGATCCGCGCCAGTTCCTCGGTGGTGAACTGGAACGTCCGCTCGTAGTGCTGGGGCCCGTATTTGTCGATATCGTCAAAGACGATGCGTTCTTTGTCCGGCATGGTGTTCGAGGCTCTAACTGCGCCTCCCCGGCTTCTATTTCGCGGCGATTCTTACCTTTAGCTCCTCCGCGGTACCGTCGTCGGAGGCGGCTGCTTCGAGCACATTGGCACCCTGCAGCGCCTCAATCCAGTGGCCGAGGTCGCGCGCGGAACGGTAGAAGCGAGGGGCGGCGATGCGGAGGCCGATGCTGTCGCCGAGCCGGCTGAGAATCGGGACGAGACGCCGGGGATCGGCGCGGATGGCCCACTTGCCGGCGGGCCAGCGGCCCGGCACGCTCACATCATTAATATAGGGGGCGATCGAATCGTCGAACGAGAGCAGGAGCGTCCCGGCGTGCTCAGCCGTGGAAATGTGGATGCCGAGCGACTCCCCCTGCCGCACTTTGTTGACGAATTCTTCGAACGCAGCGCGGCGCGGCGGATCGTCGGGAACGACGATGACGCCCATCGGCCGCGGCAGGAACTTGTGCGTATCGATGTCGTAGACGGCGATCGCCCCGCCGTTTTCGAGGAGCGATGAGACGCGCGTCCCGAAGACGCGGTTCATGTCTTCGACAAGCCGCGGCATCGTGGCGAATGTGGCGGTGATCAGCGCGCTTTTCGCAAAGTGCGCGGGTTGCGATGACTGCATTGCCGGCGGTTCGTCCGCATCCCTCGCCGCTCGCGAGGTGAAGACGATTTCGTCGGACGTCACGGAAAAGGACGTGACGGCAGGGCGCGCGATGGGCGGAAACGCGCCGCGCGAGCCGCGCCGCTGGACGACGAAGGCATCGCCGGGCGGAAGTTTTTCGGAGAGCGCGAGGATCTGCGCGAGGTCGGCCGGCGGCATCGGCTGCGCGGCAGGAGCGTTGATCAGAAGCGTCTCGCCGATGTCGCCGCCGAGCATCATGTACGTGCGGACGACGAACGCGCGGATCGGATCGAGGCGGATGAGGTAGCGCGTGGTGGCGGTGTCGCGCCAGGCCAGGAGATCAGCGCCGCCGACCATCCACGGTGACGGCAGCGAGTGCGACTTCTCCCACTGCTCGACGGCATCGGCCGTGACCGGATTCGCGCGCAACTTTGCGTCGAGCGCCGCGGCGGTGGGAAGAAGCGCGAACGATTCGGCCGATGCGGGAACGGAGGCGATGAGATCGCGCTGCGCCGCGCTCAGCGGAAAACGAACGCCCGCCGACGTCTTCGGCGTCGTCGCGACGAGATAGATCACCAGCGCCGCGATGAGCGCGAGTACGACGGCGGCGATGGTGAGTAGTTTCTTCATATTCTGCGCGCTTCGCGCGCGTTGTCGGTTGTCGGTTGGATGCGCGTTGCGCGTTGTCATTGTGTCAGACCTGCGTTTCGCCCAACGCGCGAAGCGCAATCAACCGACAACCGACAACGCGCGAAGCGCAGTAACCCGACAACGCCCGCCGCCGCGCGCATTAAGATGCGCCTCCGTGAGCACCGTCGTTCACACTCTGAGCCATGCCGCGCGCGAGCGCCTCGCCCGAGCCTTTCGTGCGGCCACCCGACGCGAGCGGAAGCTGCGCATCGGCGTCGACATCCGCCCGTTTTACGAGCCGCTGACGGGAATCGGCTGGTACCTCCATCACCTGTTGCACGAGCTGGCGAAGCACGAGGACGTCGAGCTGTATCTCTTCGGCGACGCGCGCGTGACCGACTACGGCCCGACGCTCCAAGCGGAGATTCCGCAGAACGCGCGCCTCTGCTGGTTCGACCTTCGCGGCCAGGGCATCATCTCCGGCGCATCGCGCGCGATCACTGCGGCCGCGTACGTGGCGTGGATGAAGCTGATCGACGTCGACGTGATGTTCGGAGCCAACTACTTCCTCCCCCGCCTCCTCGGCGCCGTCGCCCGCCGCCGCGTGGTGACGATCCACGACCTGACCTTCAAACGCTTCCCCGAACTGCTGCAGAAGGAAACGCTGGCCAATCTCGAGCACCACATGCAGCGCGAGCTGGCCCACGCCGACGCGGCGATCTGCGTTTCCGAGTCGACGCGGCAGGATCTGCTCGCGTTCTACGACATCGATCCGTCGCGCGCGGTGACGATTCTCTCCGGCCTCACCGTCCCCGACAACCCACAACCGACAACCGACAACGTCCTCCCAAAAAACTACATCCTCTTCGTCAGCACCATTGAGCCGCGCAAGAACTTGGATGTGCTGCTCGACGCCTACGCGCGTCTCCGCGCGCGCGGCGTGTACGACGGCCAGCTGGTCGTCGTCGGCCGGATCGGCTGGAAAGCGGAAGCGATGGTGAAGCGCCTTCGCGCCCCCGGCGTCCGCCACCTCGATTACGTTCCTCCACCTCAGCTCGCGTCGATTTATCGCAACGCGGAGCTGTTCGTCTTCCCATCGATCTACGAGGGCTTCGGCTTCCCGCTGCTCGAAGCGATGGCGTACGGTGTCCCGTCGATCGCCGCGCGCTCGTCGTCGCTGCCGGAGATCGGCGGCGACGCGGCTCTGTACTTCGACCCGCGCGATTCGCATGCGCTGGAAATCGAGATGGAACGCGTACTCACCGATGCCGCGCTTCGCGCGAAACTCGCCGAGGCGGGTGTCGCTCGCGCCGCAAAGTTTCGGTGGGATGTGGCGGCGGCGCAGACGCTGGCGGTGCTGCGCCGCTGCGCGGATTAATGTGGCACAGACGGCACAGACACTCTTGTCTGTGCTTTTGCAGGATCGAGTGATTGCCAGATGTCCCGAGCCTCACCAGCACAGACAAGAGTGTCTGTGCCACACTCGGCTGCGTGCAAATCACCATCGACGGCCGCGCGCTGGTCGGTAACCGGACCGGCATCGGCGTTCATACTGCCGAGATCGCGCGCCGGCTGGCCGATGCGCCGCTGATCGCGTCGCATGCGGAGGTCGCCGATCGATCGGGACTGGAGCGCTGCCGATTCCGCGTCGATCCGATGCCGTTCGGCGTGGCGTGGCAGCAGCTCATCCTCCCGCGCATCGCGCGCGAAGGCGTGCTCTGGGCGCCGCACGGGACGCTTCCGCTTTCGCTGCGCATTCCAAGCGTGGCCACGCTGCACGATTTCAGCTCGCTGACGATGCCGTTCCGCCATCGCGCGAGGACCGTGCTGTCGTTCAACGTCTTCATCGGACGCAGCCTGCAGATGGCCACGCGCATCGCCGCCGTCTCACGCGCGGTGTCCGAGGAGGCGGTGCGGTGGTTTGGGGTGTCGAGGCAGAGGATTGAGATCGTGCCGAACGGCGTCGATGAGTTTTTCACGCCCGAGGGTGATGAAGACGATTACGTGCTCTTCGTCGGCACGATCGAGCCGCGCAAGGGGCTCGACGATCTGCTCGCGGTGTGGGATTCGCTTCCGGCACCGCGACCTCGCCTCATTCTCTGCGGTGACGCGGGCTGGGGCGATGTGCGCCTGCCGCGCGACGCGGAAGTGACTGGCTACGTCGATCGCACGCGGCTGCGCGAGTTGTACCGGCATGCGCGCGCGTTCGTCTACCCGTCACGCTACGAAGGCTTCGGCATCCCGCCGCTGGAGGCGATGGCATGCGGCGCGCCGGTCATCGCAACGCGCACCGGTGCGATTCCGGAGTATGCGGACGGCGCGGCGCTGCTGATCGATCCCGGCGATCGCGTCGCACTCCGCGATGCGCTGACGCGCGTGCTGCGCGATTCGACTCTCCGGCGCGAGTTACGTGCGCGCGGAGTTGAGCGTACGCGAACATACTCGTGGAATCGCAGCGCGGCGCTGATGAGACAGCTCTTCGAAGAGGCGGCGCGATGAGGATCGGCATCGACGCGCGGAAGATCGCCGACTTCGGCATCGGCACCTACATCCGCGGTCTTCTGCATGCACTCGCCGCCGACGGCAGCGACTCGTACATCGCCTTCGCGCCGCAACGGGTCGCGCATCTCCTTCCTGCCGCAGTCGAACACATCCTCCTCGACTCCCCTCACTACTCCATCCGCGAGCTGATCACCCTCGGGCGCGCCGTCGATCGCGCGAAACTCGATCTCTTTCACGCGCCGCACTACGTCGTGCCGTTCACGCACGTCCCCTTCGTCGTCACGGTCCACGATCTCATCCACCTTCGCAATCCGAATCCGCTGGCGGTGCTGTACGCGCGGCAGATGATCGGCCGCGCCGTGCGCAAGAGCCGGCGCGTGCTGACGGTGAGCGAGACGGTGAAGCGCGAGATCGTGAGCACGTTCGGCTGCGCGGGCGACCACGTCGTCGTGACGCCGAACGGCGCCGATGAACGCTTCTCGCCGCTCGGACCAGCCGCGGAAGGGCGCTACTTTCTCTACGTTGGCAACGACAAGCCGCACAAAAACGTCGACGTGCTGATCGATGCGTTCGCGCATGTTGATGGCGCATCGCTCGTCCTCACCGGCGGAGCGTTCGATCGTTTCCGCGAGCGGGAGCGCGTCATCATCAGCGGCTTCGTCGATGACTCCGAGCTCGCGGCGATCTACCGCGGCGCGATCGCGCTGGTGATGCCGAGCCGCGAAGAGGGATTCGGACTGCCGGCGCTCGAGGCGATGGCGTCAGGCTGCGCGGTGATCACGTCGAACGCGCCCGCGCTCGTGGAGATCACCGCCGACGCGGCGCTGCACGCCGACGCGAACGCCGCGTCGCTCGCCGATGCGATGCGGCGCATCGCGTCGGATGAATCGCTGCGCCGAACGCTCGCATCGCGCGGCATCGAGCGCGCGAAAACGTTCACGTGGACGCGGTGCGCGGACGTCACGCGCGGCGCGTATCGCGCCGCGATCGGACGCTGAACGGCTCGTTTTCCGTGGAACGGACGTGGAACAACGCGTGCCGATTACGATTTTCATAAACAATTGCTTGACAATATGACTTAACGATCGCATATTAACGATCAAGAAAACGATGATCGCCAGGAACTGGACAATCAATCTCGAAGCTCCGGTGAATGTTGAAGGTCGTCGTCTCTCCCATCCCTGCCGCAATCCTCACCCGAAAGTAAGTTGGCCGGAGAGATCCGGCGTTTTTTGCCAAATAGGCGCGACCGTGAGGTCCCGTACGGCATGAAAGGTGGTGAGCTTAATGGCCGCAAAGAAAAAGGCTGCAGCTAAGAAGTCAGCGAAGAAGTCGTCGAAGAAGAAGTAATCATCATCATCGACTTTTGGGGAGTCGTACTAACGAGGGACCTTCGGGTCCCTCGTTTTTTTTCGATAACCTTTTCACCCGCGCATCGTTCTCACACGAGGAGAAAGACCCGATGCGCATGCGATTCCTGCCGCTTCTGTCCCTGCTGCTCGTTTCCGGCGCCGCCCTGGCGAACGATGAAGTGACCCACGACTTCGCCACGGCCACGCGAGCCCACGTGCGCCGCGTCGTGATCGACGTTCCCGCGGGCGAAGTGAAGATCCGAAACGGCGCGGCCGATCGCATCGCGGTGAGCGGCACGGCCATCCGCCACTTCGACGGATACCGCCGCCGGGCGAAGGAACAAGGCATCGCCGACGATATCTCCGCCGAAGTTGTGATCGATGGGGATGAAGCAATCGTGCGGCGGCGGTTCGGTCCGAATGCGCAAAGCTGGTCCGCCCGCAGCTTTCATTCATCGGTCGATCTGACCGTCGACGTGCCGCCCGGAGTCGACGTCGAAGTGGCAACGCGCTACGGCGCTGTGGACATCGACGGCGCGTTCGGCAGCATCGACACCGATCTTCGCGCAGGCGAAGTCCACGTCCGCACCCCGCGCGCCAACGTCCGCGACCTCAGCGCTTCGGTGTCCATCGGCGAGGTGCACACGTACTTCGGCGATCACTACATCGAGAACGAAGGCGTCTTTCCGCGCGTGGCGCGCTTCCACAACGCGAGCGGACGGTCGGATGTGAACGTCCGCTCGACCTTCGGCGAAGTACACGTGACGCTGACGAATTGATGCGCGCTCCGCGCGCGTTGTCGGTTGTCAGTGATCGGTTGTCTGCGTCCGGATGAAGTGCTCGGCGGCTTCGCGTGTGGTGATATGGCCTGCGAGCTCGGCTTCGAGGAGGGCGCGTTTCAGCTCGCCGACGCGCGGACCAGGTTCGATGTTCGCGATCGCGGCGATTTCGTCGCCCGTCAACAGCGGCTTGGTTGCGAAGTCGGGAAAGGCGATGCGGTCGTTGCGGCCGATGGCGCGGAGCAGTGGCGGAAGCTGACTGGCGATCGGCTCGCCGGCGTCGTAGAGGTCGAGCAGCGAATGTGAATCGCGGAGGCGCTGGAGGGTCTGGATTTCGCGCATCAGCGCGTCGCTGAAGCGCCAGCGTTTGACGAAGGCGTGCGCGTCGTCGACGAGCAGGGCCAGCGCGGCGGCTAGCGAGACGTCGTTCGCATGAAACTCCATCGTGACCGGGCGGCCGAAGAGCGGGATGTCCAATCCGGTCTCGCGCAGAAGAGCTACGGCCCCGCGGAAGACGCTAGCGGAGAAGATCACCGTCAGCTCGTACGCGACCCGCTCGACGGAGACATCGGCGATCCGTTCGGCGCGGGTGCGAATCGCGTCGAGCGTCTTCCCGTCGATCGCGAAATCGAATCGCACTGCCATCCGAACTGCTTTCAGCATGCGGAGCGGATCGTCATCGAAGTTCGAGACGTCGATCATCCGCACGAGGCGGCGTTGGAGATCGCCACGGCCATCGTGCGGATCGAGAAGGTCGCCTGATTGGAGATCGACGGCCATTCCATTGACGGTGAAATCTCGGCGGGCGAGATCGGCATCGATGCTGCCGTCGAGGAGAGCAGCGAAATCGTAGATGTGAAGTCCGTCGACGACGCGGTACGCGCTCAGATGCTCTTCGCGTCCGAGGCGGATGACTTTACGGCGCAGTGCACGGGCGCAAGCGAGGGGATCGATGCAGGCCACATCGACGTCGGCCGGAGCTGTGCCGAGGATCAGGTCGCGGACGGCGCCGCCGACGACGTAGGCGTGCATCGGCAGATCGCGCAGGCGGGGGAAGAGGCGGAGGAGTTCGTCGCGAAGAGTCATGCACTGTCATCCTGAGGCGGCGAAGCGCGCCGAAGGATCTCAAGTTGCGCAAGCTGCGTTGAATCCCAAGGGTTTCAGCCGGACTCGCGCATCTTGAGATCCTTCGGCGCGCTTCGCCGCCTCAGGATGACAGATCACGCCACGGAATTGCGCAGAACCCCGATCCCCTCGATCTCCACCTCGACCGCATCCCCCGCATTCAGCGGGCCGACGCCGGCGGGCGTTCCGGTGAGGATCACGTCGCCGGGATTCAGGGTCATCACCGAGGTGATGAACTCGATGATCGTGCCGCAGTCGAAGACCATGTCGTGCGTGTTGCCGTCCTGCTTCGTCTCGCCGTTCACGCGCGTGCGCAGCGAGAGCGAGGCGGGATCGAGATCGGTTTCGACGCAGGGGCCGAGGGGGCAGAAGGTGTCGAAGCTCTTGCCGCGGGTGAACTGGACGTCCTTCTTTTGAAGATCGCGGGCGGTGACGTCGTTCGCGCAGGTGAAGCCGAGGAGGACGCTGCGCCAATCGTCGCGGTGGATGTTGCGCGCGGACTTCGCGATGACGATGGCCAGCTCCCCTTCGAAGTCGACGCGCTGCGATTGCGGCGGGCGGATGATCGTGGCGTTTGGAGCGATGACAGCGCTGGGCGGTTTCAGAAAGATGATCGGCTCGGACGGCGCTTCGTTGCCGAGCTCCTTTGCATGTTCGGCGTAGTTGCGGCCGACGGCGACGATCTTCGACGGAGTTACGGGCGCGAGAAGCTCCGCATCGGCGAGCGAAACGGAGTCACTGGTCGGCTTGCCGATCGTCATCGCATCGCTTCCGTCATAGTGGACGATCCGGTCGCCGTCGGCGACTCCGATCGATGGTTGGCCGGCGTGCAGGAAGCGATAGATTTTCACGGCGGCGAATTGTAATCGTAGAATCCGCGGCCATGGCGCAAACGACGTTGTTCAGCAAGTCCGAAATCGACAAACGAGTGGCCGAGATGGGCGCGGAGATCACCCGCGACCTGGCCGGCAGTGAATTGATCGCGCTCTGCGTGCTCAAGGGGGCGATGTTCTTCTGCAGCGATCTGATGCGGCACATCGGATTCGACGTGGCTCTCGACTTCATCCAGGTCTCGTCCTACGGCAATCAGAAAACGTCGTCCGGCGTGGTGACGATCCTGAAGGAGCCGCAGCTCGACATGCGCGACAAGTCGGTGCTGATCGTCGAGGACATCATCGACAGCGGCCTTTCGATGAACGAGGTCTTCCGCTACATCAAGCTCGATCGCGGCGCGCGCGAGGTGCGCACGGCGACATTTCTCGACAAGCCGACGGCGCGCAAGATTGAGTTCAAGGCGGACTACGTCGGCTTCTCCATCGATCCGAAGTTCGTCATCGGATACGGGCTGGATTACGCGGAGAAGTATCGGAACATCCCGGAGATACAGGTGCTGTCGGAGTAATCCGCTTCGCGTGTTGTCGGTTGTCAGTTAGCTGCCTTCGGCGTTGTCGGGTTCGACAACGCGCGGCAGCGCAATCAACCGACAACCGACAACGCTACCGAAGGTAGCCCGTCATCAGCATTGCGATCATCGCGATCCCGAGCACGTAGCGGTAGTAGATGAAGACGTGCGTGGTGTGTGTGCGCAGGTAGCGGATCAGGAACCAGATCGAGGCGTAGCCGGAGATGAAGGCCACGGCGATGGCGACGATGATCGGCGTCCAGCCGAGCGCTCCGAGCGCGTGGCGTTCCTTGAAGAGCTCGAGCACGCCGGCGCCGCCGACTGCCGGAATCGATAACAGGAAGGAGTAGCGCGCCGCGGTCGGCCGGTCGATACCGCGAAAGATGGCTGGCATGATCGTCGAGCCGCTGCGCGAGGAGCCGGGGATCAGCGCCAGGCATTGCCCGAGTCCGATGACGACGGCATCCATCACGGTCATATCGTCGAACTGCCGCAACTGCCGCCGCTTCGCATACCCTTCGGCGATCTGCATGAGGATGGCGACGACGATGACCATCGTGGTCACGATCCACAGTCCGCGAAACGTCGACTCGATGTGCTTCTTGAAGAGCAGGCCGAGGACGACGATCGGGATCGTGCCGATGACCACGAGCCATGCCTCGCGCGAATCGACGTCTGCCAGCGGCCGGCGCGTGATCAATCCGCGGAAGAAGCCTGCGATCAATCGAACGATGTCGCGGAAGAAGTAGATGATCGCCGCGAGCAGCGTCCCGAACTGGATGACCGCCGACACCGCGGCGCCGGGATCGCCCCATCCAAGAATCGACGGCACGATTAGAAGATGCGCGGTCGAACTGATGGGGATGAATTCGGTCAGGCCCTGAACGAGGCCGAGGACGATGGCTTCGATGATAGTCATTCATGCTCCTCGATCAGTCATCCTGAGACTGCCGCAGGCGCGAAGCGCCGAAGGACGGCGAAGGACGGCGAAGGATCTCAAGATGCGCGTCTTTCGCTGGAACCAACGGTTTCAACACAGCTCGCGCATCTTGAGATCCTTCGCGCGCTCCGCCACTTCGTGGCTGCGCCGGCCTCAGGATGACAAAGCGATTTTCACTGACATTCGTGCTGCTGGTTTAGTCGTCAGTGGCCAGCGTCAGATCAAAAAATTTACGCTGGCCACTGACCACTAAAACTCACATCTTCCAGATCACCGGCAGAATCATCGGGCGCCGTCCCATTTCCTTGCGGAAGTAGCGTTTGAGCAACGCGCGCATTTTCTCCTGCGTCAGGTCGTGGTCGAGCAGCTCTTCGGGCCGGCTCCCATGCAGCATCTGCACGAGTTGTGCGCGCACCTCGGCGAGGATGTCCTGGCTCTCGTCGACGTGCAAAAGTCCGCGTGTGATGATCTCCGGCTCCCGTCCGACGTGACCGTTTGAATCGATCGCGACGACGATGATGACGAAGCCGTCCTCGGCGAGATGCTGGCGATCGCGGACGACGATCTCCGGCACCTCCTCCGCTTCGCCATCGATGAACACCTTGCCGTGCGGAACGCGATCTGCCAGCACGCTGATCTCGTCATTCTCGATCGACGCCACCTGCCCGTTCGTGATGACGATGCCGTGCGGCACGCCGACGCTCTTCGCCAGTTTCGCGTGATGGATGAGATGCCGCAGCGTGCCGTGGATGGGGATGAAGAACTTCGGCCGCGTGACGTTCAGCATCAGCTTCAGCTCTTCCTGACACGCATGTCCGGACACATGCACGTCCGAGTTTTCCCAGTTCAACACCTCGGCACCGCGGCGATAGAGGTTGTCGATGACGTGCGAGACGGCGCGCTCGTTCCCGGGAATCGTGCGCGCGGAGATGACGACGACGTCGCCGCGCTGCACCTCGATCTGTTTGTGCTCGCCGATGGCCATGCGCGACAGTGCGGACGACGGCTCGCCCTGTGTGCCGGTGGTGAGGATGACGACTTCGTCATCGGCGTAGTCGGCGGCCTTCGCGTTCGCGCCCGGCCGCTGCTCGCGCGCGATGCGCAGGTATCCGAGGCGCTCGGCGGTCTCGGCGTTGTTCACCAGTGAGCGGCCGATGAGAAACACCTTCCGCTTGTACCTGCGCGCCGTGTCGACGATCTGCTGCACGCGGTGAATGTGCGACGCGAAGGTGGTGACGATGATGCGTCCCGTGGCGTTGGCGAAGATGTTTCCCAGCGCGCCGCCGACGCTTTTCTCCGAGGCGCCGTGGCCAGGGACGAGCGCGTTCGTCGAGTCGCTCATCAGCGCGAGCACACCCTCTTCGCCGTACGCTGCGAACCGCGCCAGATCGGTGCGTTTGCCGTCGACCGGCGTGTGATCGATCTTGAAGTCGCCGGTGTGAATCAGCGTTCCAATCGGCGTCCGAATCGCCAGCCCGAGGGCGTCGACGATCGAATGCGTGACCTGGATGGCCTCGACGCGGAACGGACCGATCTCGATCACATCGCGCGGCATGAACGCACGGAGCTCGATGCCGTCGATGGCGAACTCTTCGAGCTTGTCGCGCACGAAACCAAGCGTGAGCGGCATGCCGTAGACCGGCACGTTGAGCTTCTCGACGAGAAACGGAACCGCTCCGATGTGGTCTTCGTGACCGTGCGTGAGGAAGACCGCTTTCACCCGCTCCGGCCGCTCGAAGAGATACGTCATGTCCGGCACGATGACGTCGACGCCGAGGGTCGCGGCGTCCGGAAACATCATTCCGCAGTCGACGACGATGGCCGCATCGCCATACTCGTAGACCATCAGATTCATCCCGATCTCGCCGAGGCCGCCGAGGGGGACGATGCGGAGGGTTTCAGACATCTCGGCGCGATGTATCACGCACGGCGCCAGATCAGCAATCGCTATCGGCCAAAGCCCGCGCCGAGAATAGCGAACGCAGACCAATATCCCGGATGGCGCAGGGCCGGATCGTCACCATGCAGAACAGCGAGTTGCGACGCGCGCAGGGCATCAGCTGGAGCGAGCCCGCCGCGAATGCCTCCGTGCAGACGTGACAACAGAGTTGTTGCCTCGAAGTCGTCAACATCGGCCAACGTCCCAACTACCGCTGGCACGCCGGCGATAAGAAATGCGCGAGCGAGGCTCGGCACGCCTTCGATGCCGCCCTTCTGCGCCCGCAATGTGCTGCACGCGGCAAGAATCACAACCCGAGTTCGAATGAACCGCAGATGCGCGACCTCCTCTACGGACAACGTCCCATCGTCGTGGCCGGATGAGGCAAACATCAGCGCCGAGCGCCAAGGCTCCGCTGGGTACCGTACGGCGTGTCCAGCGAAATGAACAACGTCGAACAACGGCGCGACGTTACGGAACGCCGATACTGTGGCTTGATCGCGCACCGCAAGATGTGCCTTGGGATAGCCACGTGCAACGCTTTGTCCCTCGGTCTCCGATGCGGGCAATGGCGATAGTTTCTCGAACGGCGGCGCATGGGGCAAAGGATTCGCGAAAATCGCTGCGGTAGCCGGTGATGCCGTCTCGGTCACATGCCTGCGGGCGCTCAGGACGTAAACCGCTGCGCTCGGTGCCGCTACGATCGAGTGATCTTCGATAACAAATCGCCGCGCATTTCGGTCGAAGAGGGCGGCAAACGGCAGTTGTTGCATAGAGGCTTCCCCGACGATGATTACATTTCGTTTCGTCGCGAGCCGCCCACGCATCTGTCCTAGAAAAGCATTGTAAAGCCGCGCCGAGATCGGCTCGATGCGCTCCCAAGCCAGCCGGTTCGCCAATGCAGAAACGAGCGACTGCGCATCGAGCCGATCGACCGCTCGGGCCCTCGGTGAAATCACGAACGTGCAGCGCGTCGAATCGATCGCGAAGGTGACGAGATGATGTGGGAGAGCGGCGTATTCGAGGAGGAGGTCGTTCGGGCCGAGGGCGCGCATGACGACACCGGCGCTATGACCCGCCGACACCTCAACTGGCGATCGCGCCGCGATCTCTTCGAGAACCGCTCGAGCGCGGCCACGCTCGACATAGTCGAAGGCGTCGTTGGGCGCGCCTCGACGGAGCGCCAGCAAGACTGCCTCCTCGAAGAGGTCAGAGGCATCGTCAAAAATGCCTGGCCGCAACTCCATTGCCACGGTCCTGCTTCGTTGCCGCTCAAGGGCAGCGATCCCAGCTTCGAAGTCGCGGTTGGCCTCGGCGTCGCGATGGAGAGAAACGAAACAGCGGCCACGCTCCAAATACAGTGCTGGCAACACGATCGCTCTGCCAGCCCTCTCTTCGAATGAAATCGCGGAAGACAGCAACGTCAGCGCCCGCGCAGGTTCAGAGCGCGCCAACGACCCGTCGGCCGCATCAACATCCGCTAATAGCTTTGCGCGCAACGCTGTGTCCGCGACTGCTCCCGCGCGGCGCCGCGCATCGGCCATCGCCACATTCGCCAACTGCGCACGGCCCATATGCGCTTCGGCGGTGGCGATGCGAATGGACATGTCGGACGCTTGGGGGGCATCGGCTACACGAGCAGCAATCGTTCTCTCGACTCCAATCAAAGCCAGTGCAAAACGCCACCGGCTATGCCGTAGCTCGGCGCGTGAGAGCGCCGCCATGATTGCACGCGCTCTTGCCACGTCTCCGGAAGGCAGCGACAACTCGATCCCGGCCAGGCCGTGCTGCCAGGCAAGCTGCGGTTGCCCGAGAAACTCGTATACCTGACTGAGGAGACCTTCGACCGTACCGGCGAGACGCCGCTCGCCGAGGCGGCGAAAAATCAACATCGCCTCATTGGCCGACGTCAGCGATTCGCTCCAGTCGCCGTGTTTCGCATCGATGAGAGCAGAGTGGTAGAGCGAAAAAGCGAGGAGCGCCGGGTGCGGCGTTACGCTCTTCCGTTGCGAAGCGATGACGCCTGCAAGAAGCGCTTTCGCCTCGGAACTGCGATTCGCGTCGATGAGATTGATGGCGCGATAGCAGTCTGCGGCGTCAACCATCGGACTGCCTGCCTCATGGAAGGCATCCCGCGCCTTCCCAAGTGGTTGCTCCGCTAAACCCGGTGCGTGCTCGCTCGTGATCTTCCGTCCGGCGCGATACAGGATGAGTGCCTTGGCTGTACCAAAGACTTTGGATTCGTCATTTTGCTGGCTCGCGAGCTGGATCGCGGACACTACATCCCACAAAAAGCCCTCACCATGAGCGTGCAGTGTATCGGCGATCACCGTGATGCGATGAAGTGTCGCGCCAGCCTTCGCGGCCGTTCCATTGCTGATGTCCTCGGCCCACGAGCAAAGATAGACGCTCTCCGCATAAATCCTGGCCTGCTCCGGATGCTGCTGCGTCAGCCGGACCAAGTCGGCATCCGTGAGACTCTCGAAATGCTCGGTGGCCCGCTTCCATGCTGCATCGTCGTCTTCTCCCGTAGCGCTCACGATCGCGCGAACGATCAATTCCCGGTCGTATCCAGCTTCGGTCGAAGCAGGATTCCGAACCAACGCCTCATCCACGGCGACCAACGCGTTCAGAAGATGATCGTGATCTCTAGCCGGACCGGCGGTAACGAATTCGATCGCTGCAAGATTCGTCCACATCGAAGCCGTTCGGTGCGCCGCATCGATCGCGTTCGCTGTCTCGGCTGCATACAAGGGCCGTTTGGTCAGCAACAATGCTACTGCTCTCGCATGAAGTGCGGCTGCAGACCACGCGTTCTGTGTCAGACGCAGCACGCGTCGCGCATGCCGTTCGGGCACCGTTCCCGAGAAGTGCCTTGCCAGCGATCCTGCGAAATCAATGTCGCAAACCAATTTTGGCCCTGAACGGTTCGTCCGATTCGCGGCGTCGATCGCGCGCGCGATCTCGAACCGCGCAAGAACCTCTCTGACCGGATCTTTCAAGAGAATGAAAGCCGTTCCAATGACGACGATCAGACCCATCGCAACCGACGTTCGCTGGCGCATCGAGATGTCCCGCAGTTCGGGACATCGTACAGGAACGGAACGGCGGCTGTATGTCAAACATGGCAGCCGCCGTCAGCGTTTCAGGGCCAGGTTACGACGGTGCAGGAGTTGATGGGCTCAGCGACCTTCACCGGCTCCGCCCGGTCGGGTGGCCGCGGTGGGGAAGCAAGGTTGTAGTAAAGTTCGAAATGATTCGTTATATCGTCACCTGACTCCAAGCCGAGGATATCAATGTCGATTTCGTTTCCGATCGCGATCGTGTCCGTCGTGTCGTCCAGCATGATTTCATACGTTGTCGTATCTTTTGTCACCTGAATCGTCAGGGGCACGCCTTCCGGTAGCAGAAGCGGGAGGAGCAACGTGACAAACTCCGGTGTCTGATACTCTGCATTCACTGCCCCGGTCTGCTTGGTAACGAAAAGGGTAGTGAACTCATACAAAGAGCCGATATCCAGCGTGCCGCATGAGATGTCGAAGAATCCCGAGTTCAAACCGGCCTGCGGCGTTGCGTAAAACACTTCAGGGCGTGGATATGGAAACAGATCAGGTGTCACCGTCTTCATGCTCGGGACATGGTTTGAAAACGCCGTGCTAACTGTAAGCGTCCCGGACGTATCCACATACGGGATCGTGATCGTGTGGCCGGACAAAACGAAGCGTCGATAGTAGAACTCCTCCGGCGTCGTACCGTCGACGACATATTGGTCATGATGAGGATGCACGTCGTCATACGTTTTCGCGTACTCGCGATGATTGTATGGGGCCGACAAAAACGACTTGTCGGCATTCTTCAGAATCTGATCGTCCCGCACTTCGATAAATGGGATGTGCGTGTCGAGCGGCCCACTTCCGATGTCGTCGTATGGCAAGACTAGACGCTTTACAAATGGATCGCTTTCGACCGCTTTGGAAACAAAGCAACAGATGCCGACAATTCGAATTGTGAGCGTGCGCGAGATCGTCTGCGCAGTCGATGCCACTGAACCAGCGGAGGCACCGGTGTCGGCTCCTATAGATGCCGCCTTTGACGAGAGAAATTCGAAACCTTGCCGGCCCAGGTTACCATAGAGGTCGGGCTGCTGCTTATATTGGGCAGCTTTCTTCTTGATATTATTAACTAGCGCCCGATAAGAGTCCTTCGGATACTTGTTCAATTCTTCGAGCGCCAGCATACTGAACACGAATCGCGGTGGAGTTAGAGGAAGCTGTTTCGCCGATTCGCGTTCACCGGCAGCGGCAACGATGATGCAGAGTTGACCCCATTCTGCGGCGCTACGGGACTTAAAGCGTCGCCTATCGGAAGGGCGAACCTCGACACTCCCGAACCGTTCCAGAGGCCGAGGGCCTTCAGGGTCGGTATCTTCGACGGAAACGAAAAGGTCCACCACGCCGGGAGGCAGAGGACCAAACGCAGCGGCGAAGCAGGTATCGAGAATAACATCGATTCGCGCACCTGCCGGAACGCTGCTTTCCGTTACGATGTCGGAGAAGTCTTGGGCGGTGAACAGTGCGCTCTTGCGCAACCGCTCTCCCGTTTCTTCAGGATACAGAAACAGCGTCTCCTGCGACTTTCCTCCCCCGGAGGGCGTCACCCGAGAGCCGTGGCCGGCATAGAAAAAGACGAGTTCGTCGTCGGCCTTGGCGCCTTTGAAGAGGTAATTCCGGAGGTGCTCGGTGACCTCGGTGCGCGTTGCTCTTTCATTCGGCAATATCTCGATATCGAACCCATAAGATACGCGAAGGATATCAGCCCACCGATCAGCCTCATCGGTGGCAGCGTCCAGATTTCCAATTGGAGATGGATACTTTGAGATTGCAACCAGCAACGCTCTCTTTGCCATAGTCAGTTCCCTTTCCGACCCTTGGGTCGGGGCAGGGAGACGGACGCGGTTTCAAAGTTCGCGTGCTACTCGAAAAAATTTAGTACTGCAGCCGCTGGAGGCGCGTTCTGGTTTCAGCGGCCCAATCAGACCGGTGGTCGGCTCGCAGCGCGCGCGCGTAGGCCTCGACAGCCTGCTGGCGCAGGCCGAGGCGCTCGGACGCGAGCGCACGGTTGAACGGCGCGCTGGCCAGCGCCGGGTCCCCCGCCACGGCGCGATCCGCCGCCGCAATTGCCGCCTGTAACGCACGAACGTCGCCCCTTCCTCCGTCTCGCGCGATTTCCGCCGCCGCGAGATCATTCCAGTACTCCGCCTCGTCTGGTGCGAGCCGGGCAGCGGTTTCCAGGCATCGGACCGCGTTCGCATCGTGGTGCAGTAGTAGCGCAGCGACACCACGCGCATGCCACGCACCGGCGTCCTGTGCCGGCAAATCGGCAACCTCTTCCGCCTCCGCGGTCAACGGATCTCCCGGATCCTTCTCATGAGCTGCGCCGGCTCGTGGCGACAAAAAACGGGCGTACGGGAAATTCGCCAATCGCGGCTCGACCGACCGGGTTGGACTCATCGCAGCTGCCTGACGGAGACGCCGAAGCGGATCGCGAGACGTCACGAACCACCACATCGCCGCAGCACAACATGCGACAGCCAGAGCAGCCGCGACGGACGCCGCGAAAGGATGCACACGGCGGTGTGGCAGGTCGGCCTCGCTGTCAGACTGCTCGTCAGCCGCTTCTCGCAGGAATCTGCTCGCTTCGCAGGCAACCGAGACGCACTCCGGACAATCCGCCAGATGGAGCGCGACGACGGCTCTTCCGCCGGCATCGAGCTTTCCTTCCACGAATGCGGCAAGCGTGGCCGACTCCGGACAGCGATAATCGTCCCTTCCTCCCATCACGCCTCTTCCCCCGCTCCACCGCCTTGATCCTGATCGGTTGACGGACCACGCCGTTCGTTTTCCATACCGAAGCCAAAGTCGAGGTCGGTGCGGAGATTCAGTACGGTTTGAGCGTCCACATCGCAAAATCCGTGATTCTCGAGGTGCGTTCGCAAGCGAAGCAATCCCCGCTTGATGCGACGATATAGCGGCTTCTGATCCACGCCGAGGGCTCGAGAGATTTCAGCGATCGTCATTCCCGCTTCGAACCGCATGCGCAACAACAGCCGATCCTCGCTCGGTACTCTCCGCAGCGAGCGCCGGATGGCATCGCTCAAACGAAGGGAGAGCCGGAGGCGGTCGGAAACGAAGGCGCCATCTTCGACTGTTGACGAATCGGTATGCAGTGCGGACGCAACGTCGTCGATAGAGGCCATGAACGGACGAGGATTCCGGCGTGGAAGGCGGCCGAGGATCCCTTCTATGTCCGCGCGCGTGAGTTGTGGCCATCGTCGTTGAAGCGGAGCTAGCGCCTCGTCGAGACTGCGTCCGTCGCGAAGGATCATCGACTCCACCCCGATCGCGACCTCGCCAATCCTCTTTGCCTCCGCAGAGGCGTGCCACCGACCCCACAGGTGAATGCGGTAATCAAGCACTAGTCGCTGAACAACAACCCCAATAAAAGCCCAGAACGTGGAACGCCCCTCGAACCTTCTGATGACGTCGTAGTCATTCTCGATGAGCTTTAGCTTCACGTATGAACCGAAGTCCTCCGCGTCCGCGTCATAAAACGATGCTCGGCGGCACGCGAATCGAATCGCCCGCTCGATCGTATTCAGTTCTTCGAGAAAGCACGCCTCTGCCCTTTCACGGGAGACACCTTCAGTAGTCACTCAGTAAGGAGTGACGGCAGCTTCTCCGGCCCTACCCTCAGGGACTACGGATAAATCCGATTCAGCATCCGCGGGTACGGGATCGTTTCGCGGAGGTGGGGGACGCCGCTGATCCAGGCTACGCAGCGTTCGATGCCCATGCCGAAGCCGGAGTGGGGGAAGGTGCCGTATTTGCGGACGTCGAGGTACCACTGGAACTTTTCGACCGGGAGGTTGTGCAGCTTGATGCGCTCGAGGAGCAGGTCGTGGTCGTGGATGCGCTGCGAGCCGCCGATGATCTCGCCGTAACCCTCGGGCGCGATCATGTCCAGGCCGAGGACGACGGAGGGATCGTTCGGATCGGGCTGCATGTAGAACGCTTTGATGTCGGTCGGATAGCGGCTGATCATCACCGGGCGATCGAAGGAGTTGGCGATGACGGTCTCTTCGTCGCCGCCGAGGTCGTCGCCGAATTTCGCTTCCATTCCTTTTGATGCGAGGAGATCGATGGCTTCGCGATAGGTGATGCGCGGGAACGGACGCTTGACGTTTTCGAGCTTCGACTGATCGCGTTCCAGCGTCTTCAACTCTTCCTGGCAACGCTCCAGCGCGCGGGTGACGAGGTATTCGACGAACTCCTCGGCCAGCGATTGCAATCCCTCGAACTCGAGGAAGGCGACCTCGGGTTCGACCATCCAGAACTCCATGAGGTGCCGGCGCGTCTTCGATTTCTCCGCACGGAAGGTCGGGCCGAAGCAATAGACCTTGCCGAAAGCTGCGGCCGCCGGCTCGAGATAGAGCTGACCGGACTGCGAGAGAAACGCCTTCTCGCCGAAGTAGTCAGTCTCGAACAGCGTCGACGTCCCCTCGGCGGCATTCGCGGTGAGGATGGGCGAGTCAATGAGGACGAAATCGCGATCGTAGAAAAAGTCGCGGATGCCTTTCTCGACCTCGTTGCGGATGCGCAGGACCGCGTGCTGCTTCGATGACCGCAGCCAGAGGTGGCGGTGGTTCATCAGAAAGTCGGTGCCGTGCTCCTTCGGCGAGATCGGATATTCGGCAGCGGGACCGAGGATCTCGAACGTCTCGACGCCAAGCTCGACGCCGCCCGGCGCGCGGCTTTCTTCGCGAACGACACCGGTGACACGGACCGACGCTTCCTGCGTCGCCGCATCGGCCGCAGCCCACGTCTCCTCCGTCACTTCCTTCTTGAAGACGACGCACTGAAGGTATCCGCTGCCGTCGCGAATGATCGGAAACTGCAGCTTCCCCGAGGTGCGCTTGTTGTACAGCCAGCCGAGGACGCTGACCTTTTCTCCGACATGCTGCGGCAGTTCTTTGATGCGAACAGTGGTCATAAGGGGGGCGGATTATACCTAGGAGACGACGTAGCGCCGCCGAGCCGGCGGCGGTCCAGCCGGCGGGCCGCCGGCGGTACGAGCTAAACGCGCGGCACCTTCACGCTGAGCGACTGCGGCACGATCGTGATCACGAGCGGGGTGTTCATCGTTACGACTTCGCCGTCGATGCCGAGGTGGAGGTGGCGTTTGGAGGATTGCACTTTGATCTGCGAGGTGCGGAAGGAGCGGAAGCCGGGGGTGTCGCGGACGCGGCCGGCGAGGTAGTGGGCGACGAAGCGGGTCAGCGCGAGGCGCGGGACGTGCGGGAGCCAGTAGACGGAGAGGCGGCCTTCTTCGAGCGCGCGGCGCGGAGCTTCGATGCCGAGGCGGGAGAGGTCGTAGGAGTTGTTCGAGATCATCAGCATGTGCGTGCGGATCACCTCGTGGTGATGCTCGGTGTCGAGCGTCACTGCCACGTGTGGATACTTCTGCAGCGTCGCGTACGCGGCGTAAAGGCGCGCCTTCCAGCGCGGATAGTCGCGTCCCTTTTCTTCGCGGCGGGCCACGAGCTCGGGGTAGAGACCCATCGAAACGTTGTTGACGAAGAAGCGGTCGTTGATGCGGGCGGCGTCGATCGGTTTCGTTTCGCCGGAGACGACGACTTCGAGCGCGTCGCGCCAGGCGAGCGGGATGCCGAGGTCCTTCGCGAAGTGGTTGTACGTGCCGACGGGGATGACGCCGAGGATCGCGTCGGTGTGAATGAGCGGCTGGATCACGGAGTTGATCGTGCCGTCGCCGCCGGCGGCAACGAAGAGGCTCCGTCCTTCGCGCATGCGGTCGCGGATCAGCGACTGGCAATCGAGCTCGCGGGAAACGCGGACGATTTCCAATCCGGCGTCCGAGGCGGCATTCTCGAGCGCCGACAGCTCCGCCGGCGGAACTTTCACGCCCGATGACGGATTGAAAAACATGACTCCTTTGGTTTTTCGCTCGGGCAATTTCGGCTCCGGAAGAGGCGTTTGCAAAACGTCAATGAAACGGATTGCGTTCCTTCTCGCTCTGCAAGTTCTCGTCCTCCCGCTCGCCGCCGCCGATGCGCCTAAAGAATGTGCGCTTTGCGTGGGCGCGGTTTCGGATCTCAAGGTTGCACCGGCCACTCCCGTTCCGCTGCTGGTGAAGCTGCGGCAGGACGACTTCGCAGCCGCCGGAACGGCGCTCGACGCGATGCCGCCGGCGGTGCGCGCGAAGATCTCGGTCATCGTCAGCTACGCCGCGGAAAGCGGAAAAGATCCGATGGCCGAAGTGGAGACGCATACGCAGGCCGTCGTCGACTGGGCCAAGCAGCACGGCCCGTTCGAAGGGCTCGGCGTCGATGTTTCCAACGTGGACGCAACGGTCGGCGGCTATGCGATCAAGCGGCTCGCGGTGATGGCGCAGGGGCAGAACGCGGCGTCGCGGATTGTCCTGCCGCCGGCGACGACGGACGCCCTGAACAAACTCTACGAGACCGGCGCGCAGTCGTATGTCGACGTCCTGCTTGCCGACGCGGCGAATGTGAAATCGACCGCGGCCTGGGTTCTGGAAAAGGATCCGGCCAAGAAAATCTGGGCGATCGTGACGCCGCAGTCGCCGAACGTTTTCTTCGATCTGGCCCGCGCGCTTGCCGACGGCGCGACGCGCGCGTACGCAGACACACCGGCGACCGCGGAGTTGCTGGCGTCGCTTGCCAGTTTCGATCGCGCGCTCATCGGCGACTACGCGTACGACGCGACGGCGCGCATCGACATGCTCGACGCGAAGGGGAACAAGATCGACGAGCCGGCGATCGCGTTCGTGCGCGGCGAAGATCTGCGCACCGTCATCGTTCCGCGCGGCGATGCTACGGCGTCGACCATCGCCTCGCTGGCCGGCGATTACTACAAGACTCCGCGGCGCTACGACGCGGCGGGCGACAACGCGGTCACCGACGTCGGCACGAAGGGCGGACGGTTTCTGATCGGCATGCCGCCGGTGAAGGCTCCGTTCGTTTTCACCGTCGAGCACAACGAGGCGCCGCGGGCGAACGTGACGAAGGAAGCGCTGAACATCAGCGGCCAGCACACGATCACGGTCGAGGAGATCATCCGCAATCACCAGGCGTACAAGTCGTATCAGGAGTCGATTCAGCCGCGATACGTGGCGCGCGATGCGACGAAACTGCGTTTCACGATGACCGGCGGCGAGGCGATCGAGGCGACGATCGCCGGCGACTATTTTTCCGATCCTCACGGACGCGCGGACTGGGTGTGGCAGGACTTCTACCTCAACGGCGTGAAGTGGAAGTACGGGAAAATCCCGGAGCTGCCACTGATCCAGCCGGAGAAAGTGACGCAGCTTCCGCTCGACATCCACCTGACCAACGAATACCGCTACGAGCTCGTTCGCGAGTCCGACCTCCTCGGCTACCACGCGTACGAAGTCCGTTTCGAGCCGCCGCCGAATGCAGCCGCGGAACTGCCGCTGTATCGCGGCACGGTGTGGATCGATTCGCGGACGTGGGCGCGCATCCGGCTGTCGATGGTGCAGCTCAATCTGAAGGGCGAGATTCTGTCGAACGAGGAGCGCGTCGATTTTGAGCCGTTCGCGCGCGCGACGCATGCGCCGCTTTCCTCTGCGGATGTGGCGAAGACGGACGCTCGCGAAATCATCTGGCTGCCGCAGACGGTCAGCGCGCAGCAGGTCGTATCCGCCGCGGGACATGGAACGGTCGTGCTGCGGCAAACGGATTTCACGAACTTCCGCATCGAGCCTGCCGACTACGAGACGAGTCTGGCCGAGGCGGAGAAGTCGGATGCGCGGATGGTGCGCGAGACGAAGTCGGGATTGCGCTATCTCGAACGGACGAAAACCGGCGAGCGCGTCGTCCAGGAAGGCTTCAATTCCGCGCGCACCTTCCTGCTCGGCGGCATCCATCACGACGCGGGCCTGCAGTATCCGGTCGTGCCTCTCGGCGGCATCGATTACTTCAATTTCGATCTGATGCACAAAGGCATTCAGGCGAACGTGTTCTTCGCGGGCGTCGTCATCGCGGCGAATGCGACGAATCCGAACGTAGCGAACACGCGGACGAACGTGGGCGTCGACTTCTTCGGGATCGCAGTCCCGACGACGCAGTCGCTTTATCGCAACGGTCAGGAGCAACTCGGCGAGGAAGTGAAGCAACTGCCGACGCGCTTCTCCATCCGCGCGGGACATCCGTTCCTCCAGTTCGGCAAAATCGATTTCACGCTCGGCTTCGAGCACGACACGTACATGCGCAGCGACAACACCGCGTCATCGTTCATCGTGCCCCCCGATACGTTCGTGATCTCGCCGGGCGTCGAGGCGCAGTACGCGCGCTGGGGCACGACGATCACCGGTTTCTACGACTACAACACGCGCACGAAATGGCAGCCGTGGGGAAATCTGGCCGAGTACGATCCGAAGCAGAAGACGTTCACCGATTTCGGCGGATCGCTGGCGAAGAGTTTCTACCTGCCGAAGTTCCAGCGCATCGGCGTCGAGATCGATTACATGGACGGGACGCGCCTCGACCGCTTCTCGCAATACGGCTTCGGATTCTTCGGCGCGCAGCGGATCCACGGCATCAAATCCGGCTCCCTCCTCGCCGACCGCGCCATCCTCGGCCACTTCTCCTACGGCTTCGTTTTTTCGGAACAGTTCCGCCTCGAGGCGTTCTACGACCACGGCCTGATCGACAACAAGCTGGCCGGCTACCACCGCGAACCGTTCCAGGGCCTCGGCATCGCCGGGCAGACGGTCGGCCCGTACGGAACGCTGTTGCGGCTGGATATCGGCAAGACGATCGGACGCAATGCGCAGCAGGGATTCGTGGCGGATGTGGTGTTTCTGAAGTTGTTTTGATCTGACACGAGTCAGCGCGCAATCAGCGCCGGGAACACATCGATCAGCTCCCGCAGCTCACGGATCGTGGCGTGCGGCACGATCTCCAGTCCGTGATCGACTGGCGGCGCGATGGCGGTGCCGCGCGTGGGGGGATCGAAATGGATGCCGGTGATGCCGAGGCGCTGGGCGCCGTGGACGTCGACGTAGAGGTTGTCGCCGACGAACATCATCTCGTCGTAGTTCACGTCGAGCGCCTCGCGGAGCGTGGCGAAGATCGAGGGCTGCGGCTTGCAGGCGCCGTGCTCGTTCGAGAAAACCATCACGTCGATCGACGCGGCGAGTCCAAGGCGGTCGAGGATTTCGCGAAGCGCGTAGCCGGGAGTGCGGCCGGTGTTGCTGATCAGACCGATGCGATAGCCGCGCTCGCGCAGTTCCGACAGAACGTCATGCGCGCCGGGGACGACGGACGGCAGCACCTCGACCGCGGCATTCGCGTAGACATCTTCCAGCGCGGCCAGTGACGCCTCATCGAACGTGGCCGGATCGAGATTCAGCGCTTCGAGAAAATGCTCGATCTGCACGCGGCAGGCGATGTCCTCATCGCGCGACCAGTACAACTCGAGGCAGCGATGCCAGAGATTGCGATACGCCTGCTCGATGCGATCGGCCGCCTGCGCGAATCCACGCTCGGCGAGCACGCGCTCCATCCGATCCAGCCGCAGCCGCTCCTGCCGCCGCGACAACTCCGGCGTGTCGGTGAGGAGGGTTTCCCAGAGGTCGAAGGAGACGGATCGGATCATCTGGTTGCCGGGTTGCCAAGTTGCCGGGTTGCCGCTTCGCCAGTTGTTGGCAACCTGGCAACTCGGCAACTTGGCAACCGCATCACTGCAGCTTCACCCTCCCGCCGAACCCCTCTTCGTATCCGTGAAAATACTGGAGCGATGGTTCGGGGTGCTGCCAGCAGTAGTAGCCGCTGCCGTTGTCGAAGTCGATGAGCCAGAGGCCTTTCACTTCGATGCCCAGCTCAATGATGGCGCCGGCCCAGTCGGTGATGATGCGCTCGGAATCGATGACCGCTTCTTCGCCGTCCGGCAGCGACTCCACCTCGGCCACTGCTTCGGCCGTGATGCGCTGCGCCTGCGGCAGAAGTGCGGCCGCCTCCTCGTATGTGAAGGTCCTGCGATCGTTCAGCGCTGCACTTCGTCGAGCCATTTCTCGAATTTCTCCTTCACCTTGCGGGCTTCCTCGGCGCGATCGGAGCGGCGCAGGTCGTCTTCAATCTTCGCCACGCGCGACTTCATCGTGCCGAGGTGATGATCGAGCGCGTCGGCGCCCTCGGCTTTCCAGTCGGGGACCTTCGCTTTCAGGTTTGCCAGCTCCTCGTCAAGATGCTTCTCGTCCAGTTTGTCGATCTCGGCGTCGGCAGCGTGTTTCAGTTTCGCGATCAGCGGCTGGATCGCCGAACCATGCTTCGCGAGCCAGGTCGTAACGCGATCGTTGCGCGCGCGAAGCACCGCACCGTCCGCGACCGGCGAGCCGGCAGCGAACGTATTCGTGACGATGATCCGATGATGATCGATTGCGAAAAACGAATCGCTGACTACGTCGCGGCGATGATCGCGATCGATGCGGATGGAGACGGCGTCGGTGTCTTCGAGGTGCGTCACCTTCGTCACCACGCCGATCTGCGCGCCCTCGGTGACGACGGGATCGCCCTTCTTCAGATCGCGCGCGTGATCGAAAACGACCGTCGCCTTCACCTCGCCGCGATGCACCAGCGCCCGCGCGCCGAACCACACCACGGCCACGATCACCAGCAGCAGGATTAGTTTTCGCATCATCGTTGCAGTGTGAACTCGCGATTGACGATTCGCATTCTGCATTCGTTTGCTTTTGTGCTAAAAAACGCCGTGCATTCCCCCCCACCCAGGTGGAAATGAGGAGGAGAACAGATGTCCGTTGAGGATCGCGTCAAATCAATCATCGTCGAGCAGCTCGGTGTCGACGCCGAGGAGGTAAAGCCCGACGCCTCGTTCGTGGAAGACCTCGGAGCGGACTCTCTCGACACGGTCGAGCTGATCATGGCCTTCGAAGAAGAGTTCGGGATCGAGATTCCGGACGATGAGGCCGAGAAGATCAAAACTGTCCGGGACGCAGCCACCTACGTCGCCAACAACGCCGGTGACGCGTCGTAACTTCGGAAGAGCCCATTCGGCACGGGCCAGCGCGCCCGTGCCGCACTCGGGATTGAATTCGCCCACCTTCCGCGTTCGCAATTCTTAACTTCATGACCAAGCGCCGCGTCGTCGTCACCGGTATCGGGATGATCTCTCCGCTCGGCGTCGGCAATGAGCCGACGTGGCAGGGCCTCGTCGAAGGCCGCTCCGGCATCGGCCCGATCACGAAGTTCGACGCCAGCGCGTACACCTGCCGGATCGCGGGCGAAGTCCCCGGCTTCAACGCCGAGGACTGGATCGAGAAAAAAGAGGTCAAGAAGTCCGACACGTTCATTCACTACGCCGTCGCCGCGGCGGGAATGGCCGTGCAGGACGCGCATCTCGATTGTGCGAACTGCGACGGCGAACGCTTCGGCGTGATCGTCGGCTCCGGAATCGGCGGCCTGCCGCTGATCGAGGAGATGCACACGAAACTGCTGGAGCGCGGACCGAGCCGCGTCTCGCCGTTCTTCATCCCCGGACTGATCGTCAATCTCGCCGCCGGCCAGATCTCGATCCGCTACGGATGCAAGGGCCCGAACTCCGCGCCGGCCACGGCCTGCGCGACCGGCGCGCACGCGATCGGCGATGCGTTCAAGGTGATCCAGCGCGACGACGCGGACATCATGTTCGCCGGCGGAAGCGAGGCGGTCGTCACGCCGCTGGCGTTAGCCGGCTTCGCAGCGATGCGGGCTCTCTCGACGCGCAACGACGAGCCGCAGCGCGCGTCGCGGCCGTGGGACCTGAACCGCGACGGCTTCGTCATGGGCGAAGGCGCGGGCATCGTGATCCTCGAAGAACTCGAGCACGCGAAGAAACGCGGCGCGACGATCTACTGCGAGCTGACCGGCTACGGGATGTCGAGCGACGCGTACCACATCACCTCGCCCGCCGAGGATGGCAGCGGGATGATCCGCGTCATGCGTTCTGCGCTTCGAGACGCGCAGTTGCATCCCGAGGACATCGATTACATCAACGCGCACGGAACGTCGACCGCCGTCGGCGATCGCACGGAGACGATCGCGATCAAGCAGGTTTTCGCCGACTACGCGTACAAAGTTGCGGTGAGCTCGACAAAGTCGATGACCGGCCACCTCCTCGGCGCCGCTGGCGGACTGGAAGCTGCGATCGCGGCGATGACGATCAAGACGAACATCATCCCGCCGACGATCAATTACGAGACACCCGATCCCGACTGCGATCTCGATTACGTGCCGAACAACGCGCGCGAACAGAAGGTGACGCACGTGATGTCGAACTCCTTTGGCTTCGGCGGCACAAACGCGACGCTGATTTTTTCAAGACTCGCAGAGTAAGCGCGCCCGTGTCATCCTGAGCCGGCGAAGCACGGTCGAAGGACCCCCGACGTGCTTGTCCGGAAGGGCGGCGGCATTTTCAAATGGCAAGCACTTGGGGGGTCCTTCGACCGTGCTTCGCCGGCTCAGGATGACAGCGGTTATCCTTTCGCTAGTTTGCACTTCCCAACCTTCACACCAGCCTGGTTCCTGCGCGGACCGCATGCGCAGACGATCTGGGGACGGATCGCGCGGCCGCGGCAACTGGTGAATCTCCGACGCGAAACATTGACCACGCCCGATGGCGACGAGCTCGTGCTCGACCATCTCGACGCTCCCGTGCGCGATGACCGCTTCCGCTTCGTGCTGCTGCACGGCTTGGAAGGAAGCACGAACTCGGTCTACATGCAGGGATTGCTCTCGGTCATCGCTCGGCACGGTTTTGCGGCGACGGCGATCAACTTCCGCTCCTGTGCGCGCGATCCGAAACGCGTGGGCCGATCGATTCCGAATCGGCGTCCGCGCTTCTATCACTCCGGCGACACCGGCGATTTCGACTTCATCCTCCGCACGCTTCGCGCTCGCGAGCCGAACGTGCAGCTTCTGGCAACCGGTGCATCCCTCGGCGGCAACGTCGTGCTGAAGTGGCTTGGCGAACATCCCGGCCAGACCGACGTCACCGCCGCGGCAACGTTCTCTGTGCCCTACGACCTCGGCGCGGGATCGAAACATCTCGAGGATGGTCTGATCCGACGCTTCTACGTCAACCGATTCCTGGCGACGTTGAAAAAAAAGACGAAATGGCTCGTCGCGCACTTTCCCGAGATGCGCGACAGCATCGATCTGAAGGCGGTGATGCGCGCGAAGACCTTCCGCGACATCGACAGCGCGGCGACTGCGCCAATTCACGGATTTGCTGACGCCGACGATTACTACGCCCGCTCCAGCTCGATCTACTTCCTCGACAAGATCACCACGCCGACCCTCTGCCTGAGCGCCGCGGACGATCCGTTTCTGCCCGCCGAGGTGCTGGAGAAAGCGAAAGCGATCGCGTCGCCGTCAGTCGAATTTCACATCACCGAATGCGGCGGACACACAGGCTTTATCGCCGGCGCGGCGCCGTGGCGGTGCGAGTACTGGGCCGAGGAGTTGGTCGTCGGATGGCTGGCCGAACACGCGAAATGAACGGCCGGCGCGATCTCGTCCTCCGCATTTCCGCCGCGATCTGGGGCTTCGCCATCGCCATCTCGCTGCTCCCGTTCTGGCTCGGCCCGCCGCCGCCCGGCCAACTGCCCGGCTACGCGAAATCGATCGGGCTCGATGCGCGCGCGCCGCTTCGCTTCGTCCTCGCGCTGATGCTGATCCCGCTGCTCTGGACGTTCGCGTTGCGTCCGCTTCTCGCGATTCTCAGCCGCGACGACACGCGCGCCTGGGCGCGCAACGCATTCGCATCGGCATCGGTCGGCATCCTTTGGTTCGTGATCATCGACCGCAATCTGGCGTGGGTGCTGATCGCGCCCGCGTTCGTGCTGGCCGTGGCGCTGGTCATGCGCATGATCGACGCGCACTTCACGCGTCAGGACTTGATCCTGCTGCCCGTTCTGGCCACGGTCTATCTCGCGCTGCTGGATCTGCTTCCGCGATCGGTCGAGCAGGTGCTGCTGCTGTCAGTGCTCATCGTTTTCGCCGTGCGAATGGCCGTCGTCCTGATTCTCCCTGGGACCGCGGGCGTCCCGCCCGCATCGTCAACGCGGGATGAGACGGCGGTCGGGACGCCCGCGGTCCCAGGACGGCTGCTGCCTGCACTCTGCTTCGCTCTCGCCCCGCTCGGCCTCGCGCTGCAATCGAGTTTCAACGCGTACGACATGCGGCATTCGCCGTGGGCGCCGCTGGCGCTGGCGATCGTCTCGCCGCTGCTTCTGCGCGCGCTGATCCGCGATACACCCGCGACGCGCGCACGTTTCCGCGCCGCGCTGCGCTACGTCATCTACCCGCTCGCCGCGTACGCGTACATCAGCGCGACTAGCCAGCTCGCCGCCGAGGGGATGCCGCGCGCCGACCTCTTCGAGGATCAGCAGCATGTCGTGCCGGCGGCGGAGATGCTGCGCGGTGAGAAACCGTACCGCGACATCATCCCCGCGCACGGTTTCGTGCAGGACGCGCTGCTCGACTACGTCGCGTTCCGCACCGGTCCGGTTACGCTCGGCCGCGCGCTGAAGTTTCGCGGCATCGTCTCGGGCACGATCGTCATCGCGCACTACGCGCTCGTCGCCGCTGCAACCGGCTCGCCGGAAGTCGGCCTTGCCTCGACGTTTCTGGCCATGCTCCTCGGCACCGCCGGCGGATCGATTCGCGTACTTCCCGCCATTGCCACGCTCGCGCTGATCGCCCACGCCATCCGACGCCGCGATCCGCGCTGGCTGGCCGCGGCGGGCGCGGGCGTCGTCGTCTGCATCCTCACCAGCCTCGATCATGGCGCGTACACGATGCTCGTGTTGCTCATCGCCGCGCTGCGTTTCCGCGACGATCGCAAGCGTGCGCTGCTTTGGTCCGGTATCGGCGGCACTGCAGCGGCGTTGATCGCCTTCATTTGGATGGGCATCTGCGGCATCGCAGTCGATTTCGTGCGCGTCACGATCACCGAGATTGCCACGCTCGGACCGGTCTACACGCTGAACGTGTACGACGCGCCGGCCGCGCTGCAGAGGATCAACAACGTACCCGAAGTGCTCGCGGCGCTGTTCGACAAATCATCGTGGTTGTACATCTTCTGGCCGGTGATGATGCTGCTCGCCGTTGCCGCGCTCACGTCGAAAACGCCCCTGACGCCGCGGCGCCGCGCACATCGCGACGCGTTTCTCATCATCGCCATCTTCGGCGTCATCACCGCCATCTCGTACGCCGAACGCCATCACCTGCTCTGGCTCTTCGTCGCCGCGCCGCTGATCTCGATCGCGATTTTCCGGCTCTTCCGAAGCCGGAATCCGACCGCGCGCGCTCTCGCACCGGCCGTCGTGATCGTGACGCTGATGATCGCGCAGCCGACCGCGCACATCGCCATCACCGGATCGCTCCGCCACGCGCACGGATCGCTCGATCCGACCTGGCAGGAGCTCGCCCTTCCCCGAGCACAGGGCGCTCTCTCGCGAATCAGCGACGCGGCGATCATCGACGCCGTGCAGCGTTACGCCGCATCGCACCTGAAGCCGGACGAGACCTGGTTCGACTTCACCAACCGAGGAAATCTCTACTTCCTCCTCGATCGCGATTGCCCGATGCGCCAGCTGGAGGTCGCGTTCTACGAAACCGAGGAACGGCAGCGCGACGTCATCCGCCGCATCGAACAAAACCCGCGCATCCGCTTCGCGCTCATGCCTTCCGATCCGATCGATACGACCGCAGTCGACGGCGTCCGCAATCGCGACCGAGCGCCCCTCGTTTACGCCTACCTGCACGAACAATTCGTCCCCGATCACGAAGAAGCCGGCGTGAACTTCTGGCGGCGGAAGTAGCGCGTAGAATCGCGCTATGGCCGTCTGGCTTCGCCGTTGCGCGTCGTTCGCCGAGGAGGCGGAGGCGGATCGCGAATACTGGTCTCGCTTCACGCCGGATGAACGTGTTGCGTTGATTGCCGATCTGTGGCAGGAATGGAGCAGGATGAACGGCATCGACGAGACGCCAAGCCGCGATTTCATCGACTTTCTGAAGATCCTCGCGGAGCACCAGGTCAAGGCGTTGATCATCGGCGCCTTCGCCGTTGCATTTCACGCGAAGCCGCGGTTTACGAAAGACCTCGACGTCTTTGTCGAAGCCACCCGGGAGAATGCGGAGCGACTTCTGCGAGCGATTGATGCATTTGGTTTCGGCGCGCTCGGCTTGACCGTCGACGATTTCGCTCCGGACCGCGTGACGCAACTCGGCGATCCGCCGCATCGAATCGATCTCGTCACAGCGATCGACGGCGTGACCTTCGATGAGGCATGGACCAGCCGCGTGGTGGGAAAGTATGGCGAGGTCGACGTCTGGTATATCGGCCGCGAGGCGCTCATTCGCAACAAGACCGCCGCGGCGCGGCCTCGGGACCTGATGGACCTCGACACGTTGCGCTGAACCGCACAGACAAGAGTGTCTGTGCCACATCGCAGTTGCGTTAGCATCGCGCCATGACGGTTACTGCCGAAACGGCGGCGCGGCGCGCCGGCCTTCTGTCGCGATTCGCAGCCTTTGTCGCCGAGCGGCATCCGCTCGCGTTGCGGCCGGCGGTGACGGCACTCGACATGGCAACGGGCGGACAGCCGATCGATGAAAGTGACGCGGCGGCGATCGATGCATTACGCGATCCGCTGCGGCGAATTCTCATCCAGACGCTCACCGATTTTCTTGCGCCGGACGTCAGCGCCGCGCAGAAGTTGCAGGGATCCGTTCCCGAAACCACGCCCGGCGTGACGGTCAGCGAGCGGCTCAATCTCGCCGTCGGCGAAGTGGTCGATGCGTGCGATGGGTTCCTGCGCCGCGAGGCGATTGCCGCATCGCTCACCCCGGACGAGAAGCGCGAAATTCTGCGCGGCATGATCCTCACCCGCGCCACCGACAATCGGCTCAAACAGTTTTTCACCGGCGGCGAAGTGCGCTATGGCGCCGCATCGTTCCAGGGCAAAGGATTCCGTTCCCTCGGGCAGGAGGCGATCTACGCGGCCGCCATCCGCCTTCGCCACGGCGACGATTTCGCGTCCGACGACGGCTGGCGCGGCGACGTCGTCTCGCCGATGATCCGCGACCTCGGCGTTGTGCTGGCGATGCACAACGATCGGTCGACCGTGCGCATGGTGCTCAGCGCGCAAATGGGAAAAGCCGGGCCGCCGATGAACGGCAAGGACCTGCACGTCGGCGATTTCGATCGCGGCGTTTTGCCTGCGATGGCGCCGCTCGGGTCGCCGGCGCTGACGATCGCCGGCATCGCGATGGCGTTCCGCCTTCGCGACGAACGCCGCGTCGCGGTCTCGTTCGTCGGCGAAGGCACCACCTCCCTCGGCGAATGGCACGAGGCGATCAACGCCTGCGCCGCGCGCAAGCTGCCGGCGGTTTTCTGCGTGCAGAACAACCAGACCGCGCTTTCGACGACGGTGACGGAGCAGTCGGCGGTGCGCGTTTTCGCCGACAAGGCGATCGGCTACGGCATCCCCGCGATCACGATCGACGGCACCGATCCCGATGCCATCGCCGCCGCGTTCACGTGGGCCGCCGAGCGCGCGCGCGAAGGTCAGGGTCCGGCGCTCATCGAGCTCGTGGCGATGCGCATGTGCGGCCATGCCCATCACGACGACATGCTCTACCTCGGCAAGGACCCGCAGCCGTCGTGGACGTATCCGCCGCTCGCCGAAACCGGCTATGCCGATCGCGAGCGCTACGAGTTCTGGTGCCGCAAGGATCCGATCCCGACGTACGCGGCGAAGTTGTTTGCCGAGGGGATTCTCAACGACGGCGATCTCGAAACGTTGCAGCGCGAGGCGGAGGCGCTCGTCGAAGCGGAAGCGCGTGCCGTCATCGACGCGCCGTGGCCCGATTCGGAGTTGGCGGGCATCGGCGTCGTTGCCGACGAAGCGCGGCGCGAGCACATCGAAGTGCTCGATGAAACATGGCGGCATCGCGCGTCGGAGAACATCGGACTGCCTCCGATCGAAGATGCGCCGCCGTTCGATGCGAAGGGTAAGACGTTCCTCGAAGCGGTGATGCTCGGAATCGGCGATGTGCTGCGCGCTGATGCGCGAACGTTCGTCTATGGCGAAGACGTCGGCGGCAAGTACGGCAACGCGTTTCTTCTTCTCAAGCCGCTGATGAAAGAGTTCGGCGGGCGGATCGTGAACTCGATCCTCGCCGAGGGGGCGACGCTGGGTGTGTGTACCGGCGCGGCGCTGGCGGGGATGCGGCCAATCGGCGAGATTCAGTTCAACGACTTCGTCGCAACGGGTTTCAATCAGCTCGTCAACAACGCGGCGAAGATTCGCTACCGCTGGGGCGGCGCGGTTCCGATGGTGGTTCGCATGCCGTGGGGCGGACTGCGTCACGCCGGTCCTTATCACTCACAGAACACCGAGGCGTGGTTCTATCGCACGCCGGGCTTGAAGATCGTCGCGCCGTCGACGCCGCACGATGCGCGCGCGCTGCTGGCGAGCGCCGTGGCCGACCCCGATCCGGTTCTCTATTACGAGCACATCGCGCTCTACCGCGATCCGAAGGTGAAGCAGGCGCTGATCGACGCTCCGCCCCAACCCATTCCGATCGGAAAAGCGGCACTGCGCCGCGCCGGCGACGATCTGGCCATCATCTCGTACGGCGCCTACGTGCACGCCGGAATGCGCGTGGCGGAAACGCTGGCGAAGGACGGCATCGAGTCGTCAGTCCTCGATCTTCGCTCGCTCGCGCCGCTCGACCGCGACGCGGTGCTCGCCGTCGCGCGTCACTGCAACCGCGTCCTGATCATCCTCGAAGACACGCGCACCGGCTCGATCGGCGAGTCGCTCGCGGCGATCATTCAGGAGGAGGCGTTCGAGTATCTCGACGCACCGATCCGCATCGTCGGCGCGCTCGATACGCCCGTTCCGTACTCGCCGCCGCTGGAGGAAGAGTTCCTGGCCAGCGACGCGCAGATCGAACGCGCGGCGCGGTTGCTGGTGGGTTACTGATTCTCAGAATCGTCGATACCCGCTCGTTCGACGTGATCTGCGTCAGCGATGTCCTGCAAGCGTCCCGTCGATCTCTTGTTTCTGACGAATTCTGCTTTTCCGATTACGGGGTACGTGCCGCCCCCAAACGATGACATCGTGCGATTTGCCCATGCCTCTTCGAAGGCAACGGCTGTGAGCTCGGTAAGGATGTCGATTCGATATGGCGCGATACCGATTTGAAGAGTGATGCCCGGACTGGCGAAGTCGCTCATCGTGACATCGCCGAGTGGAGCGCCGTAGCGCGCCAGTGCGACCCATACGCGCCTGGCATTCTCCTCCGAAGGGCGAACCCAAATGTCGAGGTCTTTGGTCGCGCGTGGCTCACCGTAGGCTGCGCGCGCGTGCGCCCCGACCACCAGAAAGTCAACGCCTGCTGCGGACAACTCGCGCAACATCTCGGCGAAATCCGGCGCGAAGCGCTGCTGGCTCATACGTCCCCCACATCATTTCGGTCAATTGCCAGGCAAGTTCGATCCGCTCGCCGGAAGTCATCCGACGCGTTTGTTCATCGACGATAGGTTCCTCGCCGATCTTGTATTTTCGAACGGTGATTCCAGGTCGCGCCACGTCGCGAATTATATCCCGCGGTACACGCGCCGGACCCACGCGGCATCGTCATCGCTGAGCGCTTCGCCCCCCGTTGCGACGGCGGAATCGACCTGCTTCGGATTGCGCTGGCCGAGGAGGACCGTGGCGGTGGGATTGCCGGCGAGGAGCGCGCCGGTGAGAGCATGGAGTACCGGTTCGGGCTGGTCGGGAAAGCGGCGCGTCATCTCATCGCGCGCGTGACGCATGCGCACGAGAAACCTCGGATCGCGGAACTCGGCGATCGTGCTGCGAAAATCGCCCTCGGGGAAATTCTGCGGCTCGTCGTACTTGCCGAGGAGCAGCCCGTGTTTCAGCGGTGAGAAAAAGGCGACGCCGAGGTCGTGCGCGTCGACCCACGATTTCAGGCCGCTCGATTCGTAGTCGTCGTTGATGATGTTGCGGAACGGTTGCACGGCATCGGGATCGACGCGCTCGATGAATTTCATGATCTTGCGGGCATCCCAGTCCGAAAGGCCGAGGAAGCGGATCTTTCCTTCATCGCGCAGGCGGCGCATGACGGCTAAGGCGTCGTCGAAGTACTCATCGTTCGGACCGAAATCGCAGTGGTGGAAGTAGTAGAGATCGATCACGTCCGTCTGCAGATCGCGCAGCGAGATCTCGCATTGCTCGCGCATGTACGCCGGGTCATAGAAGTGATCCGCCCCGCCCCGCTGGTAGCCGAACTTCGAGGCGAGGAAGATCTCCTTCCGCGGCACGCCCTCGGCAAACACCTGTCCGATCAGCCGCTCCGCGTGACCGTTACCGTAGGCATCGGCGGTGTCCCAGTGCGTGATGCCTTTGCGATGTGCTTCGACAAGCGCCGCTTTCGCCAGGCTGTCGTCGTTACCGCTCCAGCCGACCGAGAATCCACCTCCCATCGCCGGACCGCCGTGCCCCCAAGTGCCGAGGCTGATGGCGGGGACTTGAGCGTTGGTGCGGCCGAAGCGGAGCGTGCGCATGGGACTAGTAGATTAGTCGATTGCCTGGGAACGCGGGCGTCTCGCCCGCCGCATTTGGCAAAATCGTGTTGGACAGCGGGCGAGACGCCCGCGTTCCCAGGCTAATCTACTAACCATGTCCTGCGTCTTCTGCGACGATCCGTGCTCCGCCGGCGAACTGCTTTTCGAGGACGATCGCGTCCTCGTCATCCTGCACAACGATTGGTCGGTGCGCGGGCATGCGATGGTCGTCTGGAAAGCGCATGTCGAGAATGTGGCCGATCTGACGATCGACGAATACGCTCACTTCGCGGCCGTTCATCATCGCGCGGAGCGCGTGCTGCTCGCGGCTACCGGCGCCGATCGCGCCGTCCTGCTCAAGCTCGGCATCGCCACGCCGCATTTGCATTTGCACATCTACCCGGTCAGAGCGTCGCTCGAACGTGCGGCGGTGATGGAGATCATCGACGCGCGGGTTGCGTTCGATCAAACGCTGATCGATGACCTGCGCGAACGGCTTGCTTGACAATCTGGCCATGACTGAATGAGCATTCATTCACTTATGGCCCGGCAAGCGTCGACCATCCCTGCTCCGACTGAAACCGCGCGCGGCACGACCAAGCGCGAACGCATTCTTCGCGCCGCCATCGAAGTCTTCGCGCAGAACGGCTACTTCAACGCCAAGGTTTCGGAGATCGCCAAGTCCGCCGGCGTGGCCGACGGCACGATCTACCTCTACTTCGACGGCAAGGAAGACCTGCTCATCACGATCTTCCGCGAGCACACCCGCAACTACCTGCAGTCGCTGGAGCGCGAGCTGGCCCACGTGCGGCGTCCCGAGGAGCGCATCCGCATCGCCATCCGGCACCATCTGGAAACGCTCGGCCGCGATCGTTCGCTGGCCATCGTGGCGCAGGTCGAGTTGCGGCACAGCCTCAAGTTCATGAGCCTTCTCTCGCAGCAGGAGGTCGCCGATTACCTGAACATGCTGCGCAAGATGATCGAGCACGGCCAGTCGGACGGCAGCTTCCGCCGCACGATCCACCCGCAGCTCGGCGCGAAAGCGGTCTTCGGCATCCTCGACGAAATGGTGACGTCGTGGATCCTGTCGGAGAAGGAGTACGACCTCGCCGCCAGCGCGGACCAGATCGCGGATCTGGTGCTGACGGGGCTGTTGTAGGTATCAACGCCGCCGCCGCGCTCCAGACCAGTCGAGGAGTCGAAGCTCGGCTCCGGATGCCTTCGCGAATCTCTCGAAGTCGCGCTTGTTCCGGGTGACGAGCGGGAGCTGACGCGAGATGGCGATCGAGGCGATCAGGATGTCGCCGAGTTGCTGCCGATCGCGACGCGCGACAGCAGACCAGATCTCGGCGGCAACGTGCGCAGCTTCCCGATCGAAAGGAAGCACGATGCAATTCGCGGCGAGAGTCTGGAACGCTTGCATCTGCCGCTCAAACGGCTTTCCGTCCCGGATGGCGACACGATATCCGCGCAGGCGTTCGAACACGGTGACGGCGGTGATCGTCAGCCGGCCGAAATCAGTCAGGTAAGCCAGCGCTCGTTCTCGGACGTCGGGATTTCCTCGGCTCAACTCCGACAAGGTGTCGGTATCGAGCACGGCAGGCTCATTCATGACTCAGCGTTCCCGCTCGCGCAGTTTTCGCGTAAGCAGGGCACGCTCTGACGCTGGGACGTCCGCGAGAGTGGCAAGCGCCAGCGCCAGAATTCCGGCCGGGCCCGGCGCGATATCGACGTCTTCACCGTAGTGGCGGCGCAGCAGAGCGATGACCTGCCCCTCGAAACTTCGGCCACACCGCTCCGCATCCGCGGCAATACGTTTGCGGAGCGAAGCCGGAATGCGAATCGTGCGCGCGATCGTCGATTCCGCGGTGCTGGCAGCAGCTCGCTGACTCATAACCAGAATCGTACCAGATTGGTTCTACTCTGTCGTCGCCACCCTCGCCACGACGCTCGTCCCCTCGTCCCATTTCGCGTGCGGCTTGCGATTCAGGATCAGCCAGCGGAACAGCAGCGCGCCGTAGCTGCGCGCGGTCATGCCGCGTTTTTCGTAGAACGGGAGCAGGAGCTTTTGCAGGCGCGGCAGGTTGTAGAACGGGACGCCGGGGAAGTAGTGGTGCTCGAGGTGGTAGTTCGAGAAGAGGTAGACGACGTCCCAGAACCAGGAGCCTTTCACCAGCGTCGACCACTTCGCCGGATCGGCGGGATCGATGTCGTAGTGCTGGCCGAGGCGGTTGAGGGCGAAGGCGATCGGGAAGATGAAGAAGACCGGGACGACGTAGAGCCTGAACGCCACGCCCCAGCCGCCGATGAACGCGATCGCGGCAAGGACGGCGAGTTGGAATCCGATCGTGAAGAGGCGTTCGCGCGCGATGCGGCGGCGCAAGTCCGGTTCGTACGCGGCGGTTTCTTTCGCGGCGGCGCGGAAGTAGATCGGAAAGAGCGCCGGCGTGAAGTAGAGCGCTTTCAGCCAGCGCGCGTTGATCTTCGGCGAAAGATAGTGGCGTTTCGGATCGTCGACGTCCGAGCCGAGGGCGCTGTGATGATCGAGATGCCATTTCGTGAATTGCGACGCGGAGATGCCGCTCGGCACCGCGTAGAGCAGGCCGAGGATCCGGTAGGCGCGGTCGCTCGATTCCGAGAGCACGGCGCGATGCACGACTTCGTGCAGCAGGACGGTGAAATCGAATACCGCGAATCCAGCGATCAATGCGAACGGCAGCCAGAGATACCAGCGGTCGAAATGAACGATCACCACACCCGCGCCGATGAGCACCGCAACGTTGAGAATCGCGATCAGCGCGTGCAGCAGCGGCCGCTTCGCATGAAGACGGCGAAGCTCATCCGTCGGCACCTCGGCGGCGAGGTCGCGTTTCAGCTGCTGCGCGTGATCGGCGTAGAACGACATGGAGTAACGAGTGAGAACCCGGCGCGGGCGCGGAACTAATCCAGCACGATGAAGTCGAGGTTGCCATACGAGCGCATCTGGCGGCAGACCTCGTGGCCCGAGGGATCATCGTCCGTGCTGTAGGCGGAATTGCCTTCGATCGTGCGCACGACCTTGTCCAGCGCCTGCATCACGACGCCTGCGTGGTGCCAGCGGTCCTTCGCGCGCGACTTGCGGATGAGCATCAGACTTCCCGTCGGAATGCGCTTCGGATTTCGAATCGCGCTCTCGCCGCTGATGAAGCGTTTGCGCGCTTTGGCATCCTCGGCCAAGCGGTTGCAGTTCGTGTGGTAGTCGATCGGAAGATCGCGGCCGAGGGTCGCGGCGGCCTGCGCGATGATCGTGCTGGCGAATCCGGCACACCACGCGTCGGCACCGGGCGGCAGTTTCGGATCGCGCGGACGCTGATTGCCGTGCAGATAGAGGCGCACCCACGGCCCGCGATTCTGTCCGCCGGCTTCGCGCGCGCGTTGCCGCAGATGCTGCAGCGCGTACGCCGCCACCATCTGCCCCATCGTCGCATCGTCCGGCGGATGAATCGGCCGCAGAGCCTCGGTGATCGGCCGGATGAGCATCGCGTATGTTTCCGGATCAACTGCGCCGGTCACGGGCAGAACGCCGGTCGTGCCCTGAAAATCTTTCACAGCCTGCTCGGTCGCGTAGCCGAACTGGCCATCGATCATGACGTCGCAGAGGTTGAGGCAGAGCCATTCCTGAATGAGCGTGACGACGTCGCCGCGGCGTCCGCGCCGATACGTATCATCGACGTGCAGCAACGGTTTTTGGGCGGTGATGCCGACGGTGGCGCGGCGGGCGAGCAGGGACATGGGGCTCCTTGAAACATGGAAATGAAAACGGATGCATCATTCAATGTTTTCGGATGAACGTCTACACCATCGGCCATTCCACGCGCAGCGCTGACGAGCTCAGCGAATTGTTGCGCGCGCACGAGATCAAGATGCTCGCCGACATCCGTCGCTATCCGGGCTCCAAGCGCTATCCGCACTTCGCCAGCGATGCGATGGCGCGTTGGCTGCCGGAGCACGGCATCGCGTCCGTCCACATGCCGGAGCTCGGCGGACGGCGCAAGCCGCTGGCGGATTCGCGCAACACCGCCTGGCGCAATGATCAGTTCCGCGCGTACGCCGATTACATGGCGACGGATGAATTTCGCGCCGCAATCGACAAGCTGCTGGCGCTCGCGGAACAGCAGCGGGTCACGATCATGTGCGCCGAGGCGGTTCCGTGGCGCTGCCACCGGAACCTCGTTGCCGACGATCTGATGCGGCGCGGCATCGAAGTCATGCACATCATCGGAACGGGCGCGGTGAAAGTGCACGCGATGAATCCGCACGCGCAGATCGAGGGCGATCATCTCGTCTATCCGGCGGAGCAACAGACGCTGCGTCTATAATCGCCGTCCCAGCAATGGCCATCCCCGAAATGGCGGCGGTCCCAGTCGATCGAGACATCGTTCTCGCGGTCGATGACAACGAACAAAACCTGCAGCTGCTCGAGGAGTACCTCTCCACCTGGGGCTATGACGTCGTGATGGCGCGCGACGGCCGCGAAGCACTCCAGTTGTATCCCGAGGTGAATCCGGCGGTCATCGTGCTCGACGTGATGATGCCGGTGATGGACGGCTACCAGGCCTGCGGGTACATCAAAGGTGAAGCGATCGGACGGACCATTCCGATCCTGATGCTGACCGCGCTGACCGGCACCGAGGACAAGATCAAGGCGCTCGAATGCGGCGCGGACGATTTCCTCAACAAGCCGATCAACAAGGACGAGCTGCGCACGCGCATCCGCTCGCTCGTGCGCATCCGCAATCTGCGCAAAGAGCTCGATTCGAGCGAGAACATCATCCTCACGCTCACGAACGCGCTGGCGAACAAGGACCCGCGCAGCGGCGGCCATGTGCAGCGCGTGGCGGCGTACGCGTCGCGGCTCTGCGAAAAAATCGGCATGTCGCGCGAGGAGCGCGAGATCATCGTCAAGGGCGCGATGCTGCACGACATCGGCATGATCGGCGTGCCGGAAGCGCTGCTGGCGAAACGGATTCTGACCGCCGACGAGGGTCAGGTCGTTGCCGCACACACCCGCATCGGCGCGTCGATTCTGGAGCCGATGAAAACGTTCCGGCCGTTCGTGCCGATCGTGCGCTGGCATCACGAACGAAAGGACGGGCGCGGCTATCCGGACGCACTCACCGGCGACGCCATTCCGCTCGAGGCGCAGATCGTCAGCATCGCCAATCGCTACGACGAGATCCATCACGACGACGATGTGCCGGAATCCGAGGCGCTGCAGGAACTGCGCGCGGAAGCGAGGGAAGGTGCGTTCGACGGCGAGCTCACCGCACTTTTCGCCGCGGCCATCGATGAAGAGACGCCGGCGCCGGTGACGTCGCGCCACATGCGGCCGAAGATCGCTCCGGCAGCGCGCGTCCTTTGCGTCGACGACAATCCGGTTAACCGCGATCTCGTCGCTGCCAGCGTGGCCGACGCCGGCTTCCATGTTTCCTTCGCCGAAAACGGCGCGGAAGCGGTGGAGATCATCGATCGCGACGGCATCGACGTCGTCCTGCTCGACCTGCTCATGCCGGTGCAGGACGGCGCGGAGACGCTGCGCGTTTTGCGCGCCGATCCGCGTCACGAGTTTCTGCCGGTCATCGTGCTCACCGCGCACCGAGGCGGCTCGATGCGGCAGGAGGCGATCGTGGCCGGCGCGGACGATTTCATCGCGTATCCGCTGAACCGGCTGGAGCTGATCACGCGCATTCATTCGCTGCTGCGCATCAAGGACTATCACGCCGATCTCGAGCAAACGCACAGCGTGATCTGCGCGCTGGCGCTGGCTCTGGAAGCGAAGGATCAGTACACCCGCGGCCACTCGCAACGCGTCGGCGATCTCGCCCGCACCTTCGCGCTCTACCTCGGGCTCGACGATGCGACTGGCGACCGCGTGCGCATCGCCGGACTGCTGCACGACATCGGAAAAATCGCCGTGCCGGAGTCGCTGCTCAACAAGCAGGGGCCGCTGACGCGCGACGAGTTTCTGCGCGTGATCGATCATCCGGTCATCGGCGAGGAGATGGTGCGGCCGCTGAATACGCTGGCCGGAATCCTGCGCATGATCCGCCACCATCACGAGCGCTACGACGGCCGCGGCTATCCGGACGGACTGCGCGGCGACGCGATTCCGCACGAGGTGCGCCTGCTGTCGATCGTCGATGCATACGACGCGCTGACGTCGCATCGCTCGTATCGTCCCGCGCCGCTGTCGCACACGGCCGCGCTGGAAACGTTGCGCCGCGAAGCCGCGGGCGGCAAGTGGGACCCGGTGATGGTCGATCAGTTTGTCGGAATGCTGGGAACGGCGCCCCCGGATTGGGATGCGATCACGCAATCTGTTCCCTCGCTGTACTCGGTGTGAGCCGCGATCGGAAAATTGCGGCCGGCCTGTTCGTGCTCGCAGCGGTGACGTTCGGCTGGTTCTACGGCGGCGCCGGGTGGAACCAGGACGCGCATTTCGATCTCACCCGCGCGCTCGTCGAACGCCAGACGCTGTACATCGACGGCTATGAATCGAATACCGGCGACGTGTCGCACGGCGTAAACGGACACACGTTCATCAACAAGGCGCCGGGCGCGTCGTTTCTCGCGGCGATCCCGTACGCGATCGTCTTCGCTGCGAAGAAAGCGCTCGGCGTTCCGGTCGACGCGATGACGCGGACCGATTGCTGGATCGTGTCGTGGCTGACCTGCGGGGTGTGCGGCGCGCTGATCGGGCCGGCGCTCTTCCTTTACGGACGCCGGCGCATGGCGGCAACGCCGCTGGCCGCGTTGTGCGTTTCGCTGTGCGTGGTCTTCGGCACGATCGTCTTTCCGTATTCGACGATGCTTTTCGCGCACGTTCCGGCCGCGATTTTTCTTCTGCTCGCGGTGACGCTACTCGACGAGCATCCGCTGGCGGCTGGCGTGGCCGCGGGAATTGCCGCGTGCTGTTTTTACGTGTGCGGCCCAGCGGCGATCATCCTTGCGGTCATCGCGCTGATTCATTCGCGCCGCTCCGCAGTCCGATTCGTGATCGGCGGACTCCCGTTTGCCATCCTGCTCGGCATCTACCAATGGCTCTGCTTCGGATCGCCGTTTCGGACGGCGGTGGAAGCGAGCACCTCGTTTACCGAGAACGGCCTCCTCTTCGGCGTACTGCGGATCCCGCGGCTCGACGCGCTGTACGGCCTCTCCTTCTCGCCGTACCGCGGCCTGTTCTTCACCGCGCCCGTTCTACTGTTCGCGCTCATCGGAATGATGGTGATGATGCGCCGCCACGAGCGCTACGCCATCACACTGATCGCGTCGACGTTCTTCCTCGTCATCGCCGCCTTCAACGGCTGGAACGGTGGCTGCGCATTCGGACCGCGCTACCTCCTGCCGATCGTCCCGCTCCTCGGCATCCCGATGTTCGCGGCCGCAGCCATACCGTCGCGGATCCTTCGTTCGACGTGGATCGCGGCCGCGATGATTTCCCTCTTCTTCTCCTTCGTCGCGACGGCCACCGATCCGATGCCGTGCCCCGACGTTCCGCATCCGATCAGCCGTTACCTGATGCCGGCCTTCTTTACCGGCCGGATTCCCGAGAAGACGCGGCTGGCCTTCCCCTGGTACACAACGGTGCACGTCGACAAAATCGAACTGCCGCGCGACTCCGGCAACCTCGGCGAGCTTCTCTTCGGGCGACGCAAGCGTGCGTCGCTGTTGCCGATCGTTCTCTGGCTGGCCGGCGGATCGGCGCTACTTCTTCGCGTCGCCCGCAAACAGCCGCAGCGTCTTCTCGTCGAATAGCGGCTCGTCCTGGCCGACGCGCACGAACAGCACGCTGCGCGCGCCGGGCTGCGTCTCGAAGTACTGGATGCCGTCCGGTGCATCGCCCCAGTCGCCGCACGGTGGATCTCCGACTTCGTTCGGATCGGCTTTCGCGTCCAGCTCTTTCTGATACGCGGGATTGGGGATGAACGTGTATCGCGTCGCGCCGGGACGCTTGTCGCCAGGATACGGCGCAAGGACGCAGCGCTTCACGAGCTTCGCATCGGTATGCGCGGCGAAAATCCGCTTGATCGCCGCCTGCGCGGTCTCGTTCGGCATCAGCGGCAGGACGTCGATCAGCGGATCGGGCGCGCCGCCATCCGAGTAGTGGATGAAAAGCGACGAGCCTTTGATGTAGAGATCGATCCTGCGGAATCCGTAGTCGCAGCGCTGAACCCAGGCGTCGAGACCGACGCGCGCGTTCGAGATCTTCTCCCACGCGCACCCTTTAGCCGGCGGACGGGACGGACGATCGGCGGCAGCAGCCGAGGTGGCGAAGACGAGCAGAAGCGGCAGAAGTGCTTTCAAGCGCACGATTTTATGACGTATGCGATGATCCGCGCGCCCGCTTTCGCACCATGATCCTCATCAACGACCCCCTTCGACAGACCGACCTGCCTCGCGGATGCGTGGCCACCATCGGCAATTTCGACGGGATGCACATCGGCCATCAGGCCATCATCCGCGGAGTGGTGGAGCGCGCCAGAGAGACAGGGCGGCCGTCGGCGGTCATCACCTTTCATCCGCATCCGCTGTCGATCGTTGCGCCCGACCGCGTCCCGCCGCAGATCGTGACGCTGCCGCAGAAGCAGGAGCTGCTGCGCGACATGGGCGTCGACGCGCTGATCGTCGTTCCCTTCACGCACGAATTCTCGCGCTGGACGGCGGATCGTTTCATCGCCGAGTTTCTCGTCGGCGCGCTGCAGATCAGCGACATCCGTATCGGCCGCGACTTCTGTTTCGGCGCCGGACGCGAAGGAAATCTCGCCAAGCTCGAGGCCGCCGGCGCGCAATACGGATTCGCCGTGCAGGGTGTGGACGAGGTAAAAATCCGCGGCATCCGCGTCTCCAGCTCGCTCGTGCGCAACGCGATTCAGAAAGGGACGATGCGCACCGTCGCCGCGGCGCTGGCTCGCACCTACTTCATCGATGGCCGCGTCGCCACCGGCCGCCGCCTCGGCCGCAAGATCGGCTTCCCCACCGTCAACGTCGATCCATCCAACGAGCTCTATCCCGGCGGCGGGGTCTACATCACAACGTCGCGGTTCGAGAGCTTCAGCCGCTCGTTCGAAAGCGTGACGAACATCGGCGTGCGGCCGACTCTTTACGAAAATTATGCGATTACCATCGAGAGCCACATCCTCGACTTCGACTCCAACGTGTACGGCGATACGGTGCGGCTTTACTTTCACCGGCTGCTGCGCCGCGAGCAACAGTTCCAGTCCGCCGTCGAGCTGACCAATCAGATCCGCATGGACATCGAGACTTCGCGGCGCTACTTTTTGCGGCATCCCGTTCGCTTCGACGAGACCGGGTACTCCTTCCCCTGACGCATGTCCGATCCCGTCCTCTGCATCGTCGTCTATGCCGTTTTTCTGGCCGCCCTGGCCGCCGCACATTTCTTCAAGACGCTCGACAACGACATCAGCACCGCGTGGAGGACGGCGCTGGCGATCGGCGTGGCAGTGGCGGTGCTTCTCTTCCTCGTCCGCGCGCTCTATCCCGTCGTCGGCGGAATCGCCCTCACCCTTGCCGCGCTGTACGTGCGGCACACGGGACATGAAACCGAAGCGATCGAAGGGATGATCGTCGGCAGCGTGATGGGAGCGACGGCAGCGATCCCGTTCGTGATGACGTCGGTGCATGCCGCCGCGATCATCGCCGCGCTGATGCTGGCCGGAGCGGTGGCCGGATACGGCATCACCTTCGCCGTCTTCCACGTCGCCGATACACGGAAGCAGATCGCGTTCGACGTCGCCACCGCGGCCGCCGCGATCCTCATCGCCTGGCTCCCCTCGCTGATCGTTCGCTACCACGTGCTCGAACGCCACATCCTGATCGCCGTCGCCACCGCCCTTCCGCTGATCGTCGTCGGCGCCGTCTTCCAGCAATGGCCCGACGTTCGCGCCGAACTGCGCCACGAAGCATCGCTCGGCTTTCTCAGCGATCGCGACGTCCGCGCCACCGCCCATCCGCTCCTCCGCCTCGGCCGCGGCGGCTGGACCGACCGCCGGGCGCATCGTGAGTTCGTGCGGCTGGCCAATCGCATCGCCCTTCGCAAACGGCAGCAGCGCAACCGCACCGATGACGAAGCGCGCATCTACCAGCTCGAAATCATCAAACTGCGCATGCAGATCCAGGAAATGGGCCGCATCGACCGCGCCGTGCTCGCCGCGGGCGGCGCGGAAGAAGGGTCGTCGGATACAATGACTCCCCACGCATGAGGGTTCATCCCGCCCTGTTCCTCCGCACCGCTGCCGCGCTCGTCATCGCCACCGCTCCCTCGCTGCTTTTCGCGCAGGTGAAGAACATGGGGCCGGCCGGGCAGTACTACAACCAGCCCAAGCCGAAATTCAAAGTCACGCCCGGACTGAAGAAGACCGGCAGCGGCGAAGTGCAGATGTCCGCCGCGCCCGGCGGAAGGCAGGAGTTCGTCCGCGACGAATACGCCATCCTGGAAAAAGAAGTGGTGATCAAGTACCAGGACGTAACCATTCACGCCGATAAAGTCACGGTCAATCTGAAGACGAAGGACGCCGTTGCGGAAGGTCACGTCATCATCGACCAGGGGCCGACGCGGATCACCGGCGATCACGTGGTCTTCAATCTCGATACGAAGACCGGCACCTTCTTCAACGCCACCGGCGCGTTGCAGCCGGACATGTACTTCGTCGGCGACAAGATCGAGCGGCTCTCCGAAGACCGCTACCGGCTGACGAACGGCATGTTCACCTCGTGCGATCTCGACAAGCCGTCGTGGTCTTTCCACGTCAGCGAGGCTGACGTCACGCTCGACGACTACGCGCGCATGCGCAACGTCAGCTTCCGCGCGCACAACATCCCGATCATCTACACGCCGCACCTGGTCTGGCCGACCAAGAGCGACCGCTCGCAAGGCTTTCTCATCCCGCGCGTCCTCTTCTCACCGACCTACGGAGACCGGCTGGAGCTTGGCTACTTCATCCCGTTCGGCGACACAGCCGACGCGACGCTCTACGGCGATCTGAACGACAAGAACTACAACGGCGCCGGCATCAACGTCCGCTACCGCCCCTCGGAGAACGTCAAGCACGGCGACATGAGCGCCTACGTGGTGCACGACGCGGAGACCGGCCGCAACGAGTGGCGCTACAACTACCAGCATTCGCAGGACAATCTGCCAGGCGGCTTCCGCGGGGTCATGGATCTCGAAGACATCTCGAACGTCGAGTTCTTCCGCCGCTTCGCGCACGACCCGCGCCTGCACACGCTCTCGCAGATCTACTCGTCCGCGTACCTGACGAAGAACCGCAGCACGTACTCGTTCAACATCCTCACCGATCGGCGCGACATCCTTCTCACCAACGTCAATCCGAACGATCCGTTCGCCGCGCCGCCGCGCCAGCGCTTCGAGCAGCTGCCCTCTCTGCAGTTCCGCCTCTATCCGAACCGCATCGGCGAGTCACCGTTCTACTACTCGCTCGAATCGTCGGCATCGCACCTCGCCACGAGCGGCCTGCTCAATGGCCCGACGGCGGATTACTACCGCGCAGACTTTTTCCCGACGCTCTCGATGCAGCTTCACACCCCGGCCTGGTTCTCCATCCGGCCGCAGGTTTCCGTGCGCGAGACGTATTACTCCGACTCGCTCGACGACAACTCCGTGGCCAACCCGTTCGGAAAGCTGACCGCGGTCAACAATCCGATCGAGCGCTTCTACGCGCAGGCGCAGGTGGAAGTGGTCGGCCCGTCACTGTCGAAGGTCTACAACGAATCGATTGGCGGCTTCTCGAAATTCAAGCACGTGATCGAGCCGCGCGTCCGCTACCTCTACACGACGAACGTCAACGATCAGAACCGCATCATCCGCTTCGACACCGTCGACTCGCCGTTCCTGCCGATCGTGCGCGACTCTGTCGAGTACTCGCTGACGCAGCGCCTCATCGGCCGCGAAGCCGGCGCCTCCGGCTCGTCGCGCGAAGTAGCGTCGTTCTCACTCACTCAATCGGTCTCGCTCGGCCACCCGTTCACCTCGGCCACCGCCGGCGGATTGCCGGGATCGTCGGTGCCACAGTCCGGAAAGTTCACGCCGCTCGTCGCCGGCCTGCACGTGAATCCGTATCAGTCGATCACCCTCGACGCGAACGCGACGTTCGGCAACGTCTCGCATCAGCTCGACCAGACCAGCCTCTCCGCAAACCTCCTCGGCACCGGGACGCGCGCGGACAAGTACCTCAGCTTCACCTGGTTCTCGTCCTATCGCCCGCCTGCCATCAACGGAGTGCCGTCGACGTTCCCCGGATCAAGCCAGTTCCGCATCAACACCGGCTCGTCACTTCTGAGCAACCGCATCCGCGCCGACGTCCAGCTCAACTACGACGCGAAGCAGGGCAAGTTCCTCGAACAGCGCTACCTCATCGGCGGCACCGCCTCCTGCTACGGAATCGCCTTCGAATACCGCCGCTACATCGTCTACGTCCCGAAAGAGCACACCGAACCAAGCTTCGGCTTCACCGTCTCGCTGAAAAACATCGGCAGCGTCGCGACGCACTAGACGACTGCGTCTACGCCGCGCTCCACACGCTGCCCGGCGCCCAACTCGCGGCCTTCGCTCGGAGCACATTCGCGCGCGAGACATCGCCCGCCGATTCGCTGAGCGCGGCGAACATCACCAACGTCTCCGCGAGGAGCGGATCGGGATCGGTGTAGTCGTCGCGGAAGCGGGTTTCGAGGAGCTCGAGGTTGTCGGCGTAGATGCGCTGCGCATCCTCGCGATCGCCGCGTTTGAGCAGGATGTACGCGAGTCCGAGCGCCTGGAACTCCTGGATCTGCGGATGGAGTGCGATCGTCTCCTCCATCAGGCGCTTCGCTTCGTCGAGATCGCGGCCGAGGTGTGCGAGCGAAAGCGCGATGCCTTCGCGCGCGGCAGGATCGTCGGAGCGGCGGTACGACGCGATCGCTTCGTCGAATCTGCCGAGAAGCTTGAGCGCCTCGGCGCGATGCAGCGGATCGTTCGCGGCAGCAGCGACGGCATCTTCGTATCGATGCTGCTGGATGAGTTGCTGCGCGTTCGTAACCGGCTTCTGCGAAAGCATCCACGCCGCGAGCCAGCCGAGCAGGATTACCGCGATGACGATGATGGCGAGTTGCAGCATTCGCGCGAAGTGTATGTGACGCGCTGTCATCCTGAGCCGCCGAAGGACGGCCGAAGGACCCCCCAAGTGCTTGCATCGCGAACGCAGCCGCCAACCCGGGGTTCAGGAAGGGGGTCCTTCGACCGTCCTTCGGCGGCTCAGGATGACAGTTGTCAGCGCTTGACTGGTGGTTGCGTTTGCGTCGTCTGCGGAGCCGCGGCCTGCTGCGCCGCAACCACCTCCGGAGGCGTCACCGCTCCCGGCTCGACGACGAACGTGCGCATCGTCTGCGGATGGCCGTCGAACTGGTACTCCAGATTCGGCAGCGGCAGCGGCCTGTTCTCGTCGCCCTGATTGTTCAGATCCGTCACCTCGGTGAGCGGAATCGCGGCGGCGGCGGAGACGTCGCGCGCATTGCGGCGCGTCACGAATTCGTGCAGGCCGGCCAGCAGAAGAATGACGACCAGCACGGCGAGCGCGATGACGACGCCCTGCCGCTGGCGCGCGAACTCGATGACCGTATCGGACGTCCTGACTTCGCGCGGATGGAACACCTCGTTCAGAATCGCCTGCGTATCGACCGGCTTCTCGCCCGTGCGCGGATCGGCGCCGCAGTACGGACAGAGCTTCGCCGCCGCGTCGATGTCGTGGCGGCACGACGCGCAGGCGATTCGGTCGCGGGAGATGTTCTGCGGATCAGCGGTCATCGCGGATGCACGTTTATATCGACCGAGAACGTTGATGTCACGGGTTGACCGTTCTGCATCGCCGGCCGGAAGCGCCAGTTCTGCACCGAGGCGATCAGGCGCGGCATCTCGCCGGGGATCGATTGCGCGATGTCGATGTCGTGCACGCGGCCATCAGTTCCGACGGTGAGAAACAGCCGCGCGCTCGTTGGACGATCGACGTGCAGCGGCGGAACCGGTTGAAACAGCGGGATCGGTTCCGTGTGCGGGGCCGACGCGACGCGCACCGGACGTTGCTGCGGCATCGGCGCACGGCGGGCGGGACGCGGCTCGACATTCCCTCCGATCGTTCGCGGATCGATCATTCCGTTCGGTGTCCTCACATCGCGTTCCGCGCGCGCGCGTTGCGCGGCGGCTGAGTACTCGTCCGAGGGAAGCGCAGTGGCGTCGGTGCGATCGCCATTCACGTCGACGTTGCCGGCGCTCGGCGGCTGCGCGGGCGCGCTGGTGATCGGCGCCTCCGCAGTCTGCATCGATCCATCCCCTGTCACCGGCACGAGCGTCACGTCCGCTCTTCCTCCGCCCTCGGCTTGCGCAGTCGACGTTGGATGCAGCGCCGGTGTCTGCGACGCCCTCGCTTCGCTCGGATCGGAGCCGTGCACGAGCGAGCCGACCACGAACGCGATGATGACCAGCGCGACGAATGCCACCGCGCCGAGAATGCGGTTGCGCAGGCGGGTGTCGCGGGGAGGAACGTACGCGGGAGCAGCCGGCGCGGCGGCGGCGGTCTCGACCGGCTTCGGCGCGCCCTGATCCCAATTGCAATAGACGCACGAGCGCGCGTTCGCATCGATCGGGCGCTCGCATCGGATACACGGTTTTCGTTCAGCCATGGTGCCTTCTCTTTAGTCCGCTTGGTGCAACCGCCGTACCGCCTCATTCCAGATGAAAATGCCATCGGCGCTCACGGTGAACGTGCGAATGTTCTTCGCGATCACCGAGCTCGACGATTTCGTGAATCGATACAACGTCCCGCTGCTCGAATCGAACGCGTACCAGCGCGCTCCGCGAACGAATACGCGATCGACGCCGGTCGGAAATTGCGACGCGCCGCTGCCGAAGAGGCCGAGTCCGATCAGGCCGCGCAGAAACCCTCGCGTGAATGCCTGCGTCATCGATTGCGCGCCTTCGATCAGCCACACTTTTTTCGCCGAGGGATCGGCGACGGCGAGCGTGCGCGCAGTTAGCGAGGTGCCGCCGGAGGCGAAGGCGAACGAGACCGGTACGGCGCCCACGTCGACGCTGCCGGCGGTTTGCATCGTCGCCAGATTGACGATGCCGATCTTCGCCGTCTGCGGATCGACGATGTACGCGTTCTTCGAATCAATCTCGAAGTCGGAGGCGAACGGCGTCACGCGAACGCTGCGCCGCGGCGCGAAGGGCGCGGCTCCGATCTCCTGCACGATCCCGTCGCCGCGCGCATAAACGTACAAGCGGCCGTTCGCTTCGCGAAGAAAGGCCGGATCGGCGCCGGTGCTGACGGACGCTCTCGTGCCGTCCGCGCCGATCCGTTCGAGAGCCCGAGCATCCCGCTCGAGGAGGTAAAGCGTTGATCCGATGAAGACGCCGGCGATTGGCGTTTCGCCCGTGCGCACCGCCCTCGCCCGTCCCGTTGCCAGCTCAACGATGCGCGCTTCGTTCGCCAGCGGATCGAGAACCGCGATTCGTTCATTGGACGTCGCGATGGCCTGCGGAGTTGGTAAGCCGTCCGTTGTCCAGATTCGATTTTGCCCACTGCGGTCGAAGAGCTCGATGACATTGTCATGCGCGACGACGATGCCGCGGGATGTTGCGGCGATCGGTTGTGCAGTGGCCGCAGTTGCCGCGAGCATCAGCAGCACAGACAAGAGTGTCTGTGCAACATTGTTTTGTCCAGCCGCAGCCTGGCGTCGTCTAGCTGGTCTGTGTGGCACAGACACTCTTGTCTGTGCTGTCATCGCGCGGCCTCCAGTTGAATCGGCTCGAGCAGCAGCTCGTCATCGCTCGCACCGAGAATCCGGTACGTGAGCCGCAGCGGCATATGCGCGGCGAAAGCGCCGCTGAATGCCATCGGCTCGCTGAAGTGGAAGCGAACGCCGTCGATGACACCCGATTCGAAGATCGTTTGATTCGCCTCCGATTTGCCGTCATCGAATTGCGCAACGCTGGTGAGCGTCAGTTTGTCGAGCGCCGTCCGCTGCTCGGCCGTCAGCCGGTTTTCGTTGAAGAGAGAAATGATCGAGCGGAGATCGGAAGCCGAGGGAGTGGTGACTCCGCCGCGAAGAATTGCCGGTGCGTCGATCGGCTGCGAAACCTCGGCGCGAAGCGTCCGCAACGTGTCGTTCTCCGGATACTGCCGGTCGAGCTCATCGAGCGTTTTCTTCGCCGCCTGCAACTCGCCGCGATTCATCGCAATCAAGACGCGTCGAACGCGCGCGCCTGCCGAATCGCCTTCCGCCGTTTCATCGCGATGCGTGGCCAGATAGCGCTGATAGTCGCGAACGAGCGTCAGCGAGAACGGATTCGCGTCGAACGCCTCGGCGAAGTGCTCGCCGGACTGCGAAAGCCGCGCGATTCCGGCCAGCGCGGTCGGATCGTCGCTGCGAGTTGCAAGCACGTTTTCGTACTGCAACCGCGCACGGGTCACATCGCCGCGCGTTTCGTACAGCGCCGCCATCCGTAATTGCGACCGATTCAGCAACGAGATGTACGACGACGCCTCACCGCGCGCCGAGGAGTAGATCTCGAACGATTCGCGACGCGCCACATCGCGCTTCAGCGAGTCGAAGTCGGATGAGCGAAGCGACGAGGTGACTTCTACCAGTAGCTGTTCGGCTGCACTTTTCTGGCCGGTTTCGATCAGCGCCGAGGCGAGCGCGTATTGATAGATGGCGAGGTCGATGCGATTGCCGAGCTCCGGAGATTGCGCGAGATCGCGCCGCGCGAGCGCGACCGCATTGCGCGATGCGCTTGCTGCCTTCGCCGGCTTGCCGAGCAGCGACATCGTGCTGGCGTAGAGGTTCCACGTCTTCGCCGATCCGCTCTCGTAGCGGATGGCCTCCTCCGACAGCTCAAACGCGTGTCCATCCCGCCCAAGCTTCGCCTCGGCGAGCGCCGCGTACGACGTCGCCGTCGCGTAGCGCGCCATGTCCGAGGCGCGGCGCGCGTCGAGACGCTCCGTCGCCGCCAACTCGAACGCCTGCGCGTACTCGCGCCGCGCCAGCGCGCTCTCGCTGCGCGCGAGACGCGCATCGCCGAGGTTGAGGTGGCCGGAAAGCTGCGATAGGAAATCGTGCGAACGCGCCAGTTGCTGCTGCATCTGCGCGATCTCGAAATCCGACGCGATGCGCGTCGTCTGCGCGAATACAGGAGCCGCAACGAGCGCGATCGCGATCAGCAGCCGATTCAAAACTTCATCCCGAGGAGCGTAGCGACGAAGGATGTGGTGGTTGCTAACCCGCTGACAAAATTGCCAGATCCTTCGATCGCTTCGCTCCTCAGGATGAACTGTAATCATCGCGCGTAGTACCCCTTGCGTGCGTTCACGATTTCGATCCCGCGGCGCTGCGGCGCGATGGCGATCGACCGCCATCCCGATCCGTTGCCGTGGCTCTGGTAATCGAGCGTGTAGCGGCTGTTGATGTCGATGATCAGCGCGTGCAGCGAGTGCTGCAGCGTCGAAGCATCCGCGGTAACGAGGGTGCCGCCGGTGTTGCGCGCGGCATCGCGAAGGAACGAGGACGCGGCGCCGAGCACGATGGCGTCGACGATCATCTTCGTGTTGCTGATGCGGTGCAGCGCATCGTTCTCCGAAATCTCGCTGTTGCGATCGCCGCCGTCGGTGATGACGATCGCGTACGTCCGCTCGCGCGTGGCGATCGACGCCAGTGCGTCGCGCAGCGATGTACCGCCCGAGGGGTTGACGCTCGCGATCTGCTCGCCGCGCCGGATCGGCCGCGCCTTTGTCACGTTGTGATTGAAAAGTACGAGCTCGATGCGATCGTCGTTCCGAAGCAACGGCGACTCGCTCGAAATCGCGCGCAGCGCCGCGTCGAGCTTGCCGTCGCCCATCGAAAGCGAGCGGTCGACGACGAAAACGAAGCGCGCAGCGCCGCGATCGGCACGCAGTTCGCGAATCGTCTGCGGGATCCCGTTCTCCGTCACACGCAGGTCACTCGCCCGCAACGGCTGCGACGACCGAACGCGAATCGGCACTTCGACGACGTCAACGTTCATCGTCTCGCCGGCCGTAATCGATGCAGTCGTGATCGTGACGTCATCCGAATTACGAAACCCGTTCGACCAAACTTTCGCCGTGATCGTGTGCGACGCCAGCGACGTACCGAAGTCGTGCGCGATCCGATACGGCGGCTTGCGCGCCACGCCGGCCAGCGCGCCGTCGACAGAGAACTCGACGCGATCGACGTTCGCAATCGTCGTGGCGATCTCGATCGCCATCGGCCCGATCGCCTGCGCTCCCGTCTGCGGCGTGACGAAGGCGATGTTCGCCCCGTGCGCCGCGGCAACGAGCAATACATTAATGATGAGGAAGGCGACCCGTTTCACGGCTTCCGAAAACGACCAAACCCGCTAAGTAATTGCCTGCAAAGCACTTGACCTCGCTCGCGGACGCGTCGTCATCCGAGGATGACGCGCTACAATGTCGCACCGGTTGCGGAGGAACGATGAATACTCGACAGGCGCTCCACGAACTCGTCGATCAACTGCCAGACGAACAGCTCACCTCTGCGGTTCGCGTGTTGAAGGGATTGGAGGGCGTGTCAGCTGATTGGACGCTTCTGCTCGCGAATGTGCCCATCGACGATGAGCCATTCGACCCGTCTGACCTCGAGGGCGACGACAATGAGCCGTCCGTCCCTCATGACGAGATCGTGCGGCAATTTCGCTCGTGAAGTACTTGATCGCGTGGCAGTTGCGCGCCCGCAAAGACCTCAGCCGACTCGATCATTCGGTCCGTGACCGCATCATTGACGCCGTAAGTCGGCTAAGCGAAGACCAAACCGGCGTTCGCAGGCTTGAAGGATACAAGCACCCTCTGTTTCGTATTCGCGTGGGTGATTGGCGGGTGCTTTTCACAATCGAAGCTGACGTAGCGACGATCCAACGCGTTCTTCCGCGCGACAAAGCGTACCGAGGCTGACAGAATGGCCCCCATGCTCGCGCCCGACAAACTACTCGGCCCCTACCGGCTGCTTGCGCGCGTCGGCGCGGGCGGCATGGGCGAGGTGTGGCGCGCGGAAGATACGCGGCTCGGACGCACCGTCGCCATCAAAGTGCTGCCGCCGAGTGTGCTTGCGGACGTCGAAGCCATCGCGCGGCTGAAGCGCGAGGCGCGCACGGCGGCGCAGCTCTATCATCCATCCATCGCCACCATTCATTCGATCGAGCAGGACGGCGATCACATCTTCATCGTCGAGGAGTTCGTCGAAGGCGAATCGCTGACGAAAGTCATTCGCCGCGGTGGTTTGTCCGAGGCCGAGATCTGCAGGATCGGGCGCGCGGTCGCGGACGCGCTGGCCGAGGCGCATGCGAAAGGGATCGTGCACCGCGACATCAAGCCGGACAACATCATCGTGTCCGGCAATCGCGTGAAAGTCCTCGACTTCGGCATCGCGAAACAGGTCGGCGTCGTAGGCGCACCGTCGTCCGACACGCCCACCGCATTCGTCACGCAGCAGGGCATGATCCTCGGCACGATCCACTACATGTCGCCCGAGCAGACCCTCGGCAAAACGATCGACGGCCGCACCGACGTCTTCTCGCTCGGCGTGGTGCTGTACGAGATGGCGACGGGACGCAGGCCGTTCGGCGGCGAAACGATCACCGAGACGATGACGCAGATCATTCGCGACGAGCCGACCGAGCCAGTGTTGGTAAATCCCGGGATCTCGCCGGCGATGAACGAGATCATCCAGCGATCGCTGCGCAAGACTGTCAGCGAGCGTTTCACCGCGGCGGAACTGGTGACGGCGCTCGATGCGCAGATGGGCCGCGCGAAGACCGCTCCATACACCTCGGAAGCAACCGCGGCGACGCCAACGCTGATTACGGGATCACAACTGAAGACCGTGCAGGAAACAGCGCCGCCGCCGCGCCGCCGCAGCGCGCTTCCGGCAGTGATTACTGTGCTTGTGATTGCGATCGCGGCGGCAGCAGGTGTCATCGCGACGCATCGTTCCGCACCCAGTCCAGTGACGCAGACGGCCGCGCCGAAGCCGGAAACGGTTGCGCCGTCATCGACCGCGGTCAACGTCACCGCGCCGCCCGCCGTGGTCGAAGAGCAGAAGAGTGATGTCGCGCCCGCCCCGCAGACGACGTCGAGCGCCCACACAACGGAAACGACAGCCACGGAGGCGGAGAAAGCGTCGCAGCCTGCCGACGAGCCCAACGCGGATGCGCTCTACAGCACGGCGATGTCAGAGCTCCGCTCCGGCGACGCACAGCAGGCGCGAAAGACGCTGCATCAGATTCTCAAACAGGATCCGCACTACGCGAAGGCGCACTTTCGCATGGGCGAGATCGCGCTTCTCAATCGCAATGCCGAGCCGGCGATCGAGCAGCTGAACCTTGCGCTCGCCGACTCCGACCGTCTCGATGCCCGCGAACAGCAACTCTCGCGCATCGGTATCGCGCTGGCGGAACGGAATCGCTTCGAGGTCCAGCGCCTCGCGGATGAGATCGGCCGCGGCGATCCCGACCTGACGCGGATGCGCGCGACCTATCCGGGCATGTTCGCCGAACTTCCTCGGGAGCGATTTAAACCACAGAGACGCAGAGGACACTGAGATCGAATGTTCGACGCGATCGCCTTCGCCAAACAGCTCATCGACATCCCATCGCCCACGGAAAGCGAATTCGACGTCGCCGTTTTTCTGCACGATGCGCTGGCCGCGCTCGGGTATGCGTGCCGCAAACACGCGGTGAGCGAGCGGCGCTTCAACGTCTACGCGGCGGCGGGCGGCCGGCCGCGCGTGGTCATCAATTCGCACATCGACACGGTGCCGCCGTGGTTTGCGGCGTCCGAGGATGCTGAGTTTCTGTATGGACGCGGCGCGTGCGACACGAAAGGGATCATCGCCGCGATGATTGCAGCCGGCGAGCGGCTGCGTGCGGGCGGGATGAACGACTTCGCCTATCTCTTCGTCGTCGGCGAAGAGACCGATTCGATCGGCGCGAAGATGGCGAATACGGAGTTCGCCAACCTCGGGTCGGAGTACGTGCTCGTCGGCGAGCCGACGGAGTCGACGTTCGCCCGCGCTTCGAAAGGCGCGCTCACCTGCTTCGTTCGCTTCGACGGTATCGCGGGCCACTCCGCGTATCCCGAGCGCGGCGACTCGGCGATCAACAAGATGGTGAACGCAATCTCCGAGATCAATGCCACGAACTGGGGTTCCGACGACGACCTCGGCGCGACCACCGTCAATGTCGGCGTCGTTCGCGGCGGCGAGAAGCCGAACGTGATTCCGGCCGAAGCGGAGTGCCAGATGATTTTCAGGACGGTGACCGAGCCGGAAATCGTGCAAGCGAAATTGCAGTCGATCATCGCGCGGCACGGCGGAACCATCACCGTCTCGCGCGGCAATCCGCCGCAGCGGATGAAAGTGCCGGACGGCTTCGAATCGCGCGTCGTGGCGTTCAACACCGACGTGCCGCATCTCCACGCGCTCGGAACGCCGCTGCTGTTCGGCCCGGGATCGATCCTCGACGCGCACGGCGCGAATGAGAAAATCGGGAAGAAGGATTTGTTGCAGTCGGTGCAGACCTACGCCGACACCATCACCTCACTATGCCGAAGCTGAACGAAACGATCTATCTCGCCGCCGCCGTCCGCACGCCGATCGGAAAATTCGGCGGCGGCTTGTCATCGCTCACCGCCGCGGAGCTGGGAACTGCCAGCGCGAAGGCGACGTTGGCGCGCAGCGGCATCGATCCGAATGCGATCGATGAAGTGATCTTCGGCAATGCGCGCCAGGCCGGCGTCGGGCCGAATGTGTCGCGGCAGATCGCGATCAAATCCGGTTTGCGCCACGAGACACCCGCGTACACCGTCAACCAGGCCTGCGGCTCCGGCCTGCGCGCGATCATGAACGCGGCCGATCAGATCCGCCTCGGCGCAGCCAGCGTCATCCTCGCCGGCGGTACGGAGTCGATGTCGAACACGCCGTACCTTCTCCCGCGCGCGCGCTGGGGTTACCGCATGGGCGATGCAGAAGTCGTCGACGGGATGTACCGCGATGGCTTTCTCTGCCCGCTGGCCGACGAGATGATGGGCGCGACCGCGGAGACGCTGGCCGATCGTTACGCGATCTCGCGCGAAGAACAGGACGCGTACGCCGTCGAGACGCAGCGCCGCGCCGGCGTGGCGTACGAAAAAAACCGCTTTCGCGATGAGATCGTGCCGGTCACGGTCTCCGGCCGCAAAGGCGACGTCGTCATCGACAAAGACGAGCACCCGCGCTTCGACGCCGATCTCGGATCACTGGCGAAGCTGCCGCCGGTATTTCGAAAAAACGGAAGCGTGCACGCCGGCAATTCGTCAGGCGTCACCGACGGCGCATCGTCGATGCTGGTCGCCTCGGCCGACGCAGTCCAGCGCCACAATCTGAAACCGATGGCGCGCATCATCGGCTACGCGCAGGCCGGCGTCGATCCGAAGATCATGGGAATCGGCCCGGTGCCCGCGACGCGCGCGCTGCTCGCCGATACCGATGTCGCTCTCGACGATATCGATCTCATCGAGCTCAACGAAGCCTTCGCGGCGCAGGTTCTGGCGTGCGATCGCGAACTCCACTTCGATCGCTCCAAACTCAACGTCCACGGCGGCGCGATCTCCCTCGGCCATCCGATCGGAGCGACCGGCGCACGCATTACGACGACGCTGCTTCACGCGCTTTCTTCGCACAATAAGCGCCTCGGACTTGCGACGTTGTGCATTTCAGGCGGTATGGGATTGTCGCTGCTTGTGGAGAAGTGTTGATCCTCACCGACTCCCACTGCCACCTCACGATGTCCGACGCGGACAGCGTCCTCGCCCGCGCGCGCGAGGCGGGCATTCGCGGCTTCGTTGTCCCTGGCACAAAGCTCGATGACGCGGCGCAAACGGTCGCCATCGCGCAGAAACATGACGACGTCTGGGCCGCGGTCGGTTTTCATCCGCACGAAGCGAAGGATTGCGATGACGCGGCATTCGCCGAGATCGAGCGGCTGGCGGCGGAGCCGCGCGTCGTTGCCATCGGTGAGTGCGGGCTCGATTACCACTACATGCACTCGCCGCGCGAGACGCAGATCGCCGTCTTCGAACGGCATCTCGATCTGGCGAAGAGGATGGACAAGCCGATCATCGTGCACAACCGCGAATCGGCGGACGACATGGTAGCGATCCTCGCGGCCAGCGGCGCACGCGGGATCCTGCACTCGTTCACCGAGTCGGAGGACATCGCGCGGAAGTTCATCGACGCCGGCTACTACATCTCGTTCTCCGGCATCGTCACGTTCCGCACCGCGGAGTCGCTGCGCGCCTGCGCGAAGGCGCTGCCGCACGACCGCGTGCTCATCGAAACCGACACGCCGTTTCTCGCGCCGGTGCCGTTCCGCGGGCGCGACAACGAGCCGGCGTACGTGCTCAAGGTGGCGGAGATGCTGGCGACGTTGTGGGGGATTCCGGTATCCGGCGTGGCGGCGCAGACAACCGCAAATTTCGAGAGCGCCTTCGGCGTTAAACTCGCGCGCTGATGCCGTCCGGTCCCGAGCTCTCCGTCGTCTTTCCCGTTTACAACGAGGAAGAGAACATTCCAATCCTTCTCGATGAGATCGCGAAGGCGATCGATGGGAAGTGGCCGTACGAGATCGTGGCCGTCGACGATGGATCGACCGATCGCAGCCTGGAAGTTCTGCGCGCGAGCAGAGAAAAGCATCCGACCCTGCGCGTGCTCGCCTTCGAGAAAAACAGCGGACAGACGGCAGCGCTCGATGCGGCGTGGCGGGCGGCGCGAGGAACATTCGTCGTATCGCTCGACGCCGATCTGCAAAACGATCCGGCCGACATTCCGGCCATGATGCGCACCCTCGAAGACAGCAAGGCCGACATGGTCATCGGCGTGCGCGTGAATCGCCACGACACCTGGTCGCGCCGGATGCAGTCGAAGATCGGCAACGGCGTGCGCAACTGGATCACCAACGATCACATCACCGACACCGGCTGTTCGTTGAAACTGGTCAGGCGCGAAGCCATCGATCGTATTCGTCTCTACACCGGCATGCACCGCTTCCTCCCGACGCTCGTGCGCATGCATGGCTACAAAGTCGTGGAGATGCCGGTCAACCATCGTGCGCGAAAGTTCGGCGTGTCGAAGTACGGTGCCATGAACCGCGCCTTCCGCGGACTCGCCGATTGCGTCGCCGTGCGCTGGATGTCGAAGCGGGTGCTGACGTATCGGGTGAAAGAAGATTAATCCTGCGGCGAAGCGCGCAGGATCTCCGGTGGCGCCGCGGCGGCGTTGATCAATGAACGAAAGCGCGGCCTCACCGGAGATCCTGCGCGCTTCGCCGCAGGATAAACTTCAGGGACTCGAATGCACTCCTACGATCCCCGCACCTGGCACTGGGACCTGCTCGCCGCCTTCGGCTTCGTCGCGCAGGCGCTCTTCGCGATGCGGTTCATCGTGCAATGGATCTCGTCCGAGCGGCGCAAAGTCAGCCATGTACCGGTCGCGTTCTGGTACCTCTCCGTTTCCGGCGGACTGCTGATGACGATCTACGGCATCTTCCGCCGCGATCCCGTCATCATCCTCGGCCAGGCGCCCGCGCTGGTGGTGTACATTCGCAACCTGATGTTGATTCGCAGGGCACGCCTGCATCCCCTTTAGGACCCATGTTCGAACTCAACGACGATCAGCGGAAAACCCTCCTCTCCATCGCCCGCCAATCGATTGCCGCCGTCCTCGACGGCCGCGCTCCGCACTGGAGCGCCGACGACCTCGACGACGTTCTCCACCAGCCCGCCGGCGCCTTCGTCACGCTTCGCACTGGCGATGGCGAACTTCGCGGCTGCATCGGATCGATTCGCGCGGTCGAGCCGCTGTACCGCGCAGTCGCATCGAGCGCCATCTCCGCGGCCTTTCGCGATCCGCGCTTCGAGCCGCTGCGGCCGGGAGAACTGGAACCGCTGCAGTTGGAAATCTCCGTAATGGGCCCGATCGAAACGGTTTCGAATTTCGACGATATCGTCGTCGGCCGTGACGGGCTGATCATCAGCCGCGGCCGTAACGCGGGGTTGCTGCTGCCGCAAGTTCCGGGCGAATACGGCTGGGATCGGGAGACTTTTCTCGACCAGACCTGCGTCAAAGCCGGGCTTCCCCGAGGAGCGTGGCGAGCTGAAGACTGCCGGGTTGAAAAGTTTTCAGCAGTCGTGTTTGGCGAATAACTTCCGCTCTGGCAGTCAGTTGCGTTCCATTTCGCAATCTGAGCCTTGTCAATCGGCGGCATAACCTCCTCCCTCACCCCGTTATCAGCGGCTCGATACCCAACTTATTCGTATCGAAAATAACTGAGGGAGGCTGACGCTGAAGAACAACCGCTCACTGAGGGAATCGCTCTCGTCTCGCTCGGCAAAAGCGCGCAGGAAGGCGCAGTCTCACCGCATGCTTCATTGGATCGGAGGCCGCGCGACGGCCACTCTTCTCCTCGGCGCGGCCCTTTCCGTCGGCGGCGTCACGGAGGCGCTCCAAGGCGTCCACTTCCTCGTCCTCAAAGATCTCGATACGGTCAAAGTCGTCAAACAGCAGGGCAAGCGATCTAACGTCGTTGCGAAGCTCGGCGACGACTTCGCTGGCAACTCCCTCTTCAAACTCTCGCGCACGCTGCCCCACAGCCTCGTCACGCAGCGGATCGGGCTGTTCGATGACGCCTGGCTGCCGGAATCGGAGCAGCAGGCCGCGGCCGAACCGCAGCCGAAGGACGTTTTTCATCGCGAGATGCAGCGCATCAACACCGCGATCCGCAAAGAGTTCTTCGCCAACGCCGTTCCGTTCGGCGACATCATCCACGCCAAGGCCACGAAGTACGACGTCGATCCGGCGCTCGTCGCGGCCGTGGTCGAGACGGAGTCGCGCTTCAAGAGCAACGCGCGATCGCAGGTAGGCGCCCGAGGCCTGATGCAGCTCATGCCGAAGACGGGACGCTGGATGGGAGCGCACAACCTGTACAACGCCGACCAGAACGTCGACGCCGGCGCGAAGTACCTCAAGTACCTGAATACCCGCTTCGACGGCAACCTGACCAAGACCATCGCCGCGTACAACGCCGGCGAAGGCAACGTCCGCCGCTACAACGGCGTCCCCCCGTTCCGCGAAACCCGCTCGTACGTGAAGAAAGTGATGTCGAAGTACGAGAAGCGGAAGCAGGAACTGAAGCAGTTCGATGCGTGGCGTTCGGCGGGTGTAGTCGGGGATGAACTGACGTTGCGGTAGTGGTTGCCGGGTTGCCCAGTTGCCAGGTTGCCCCCAAGAAGCGGATCGGCTGCAACCTGGAGACTCATCGCAGGCAACCGGGCAACTTGGCAACCAGGCAACCCACCACCGCGAGACCCCGCAACCGCCGCGACCGCGCCCCGCGCCCGCAACTCCCGTCCCTTCCGAAACTTGACCGTTCCGGCTGGTTGCGATAACGTTTTGCGACCTCGTCAACCTTGGGAGGGGAAAATGGTCAGTGTGCGTAGGGTGGTTCCCGTTCTCCTGCTTGTGGTCGCTGTCCCGATGTTTGCGGCGGCGAAGAAATCCTCGTCTTCACACCCTCCGCGCGAGCTTCATCGCGTCGGCGACCACTGGACGGCGTACAACCCTCCCGATCCATCCACCTGGCCGACCGGCGCCAAGACCTACACCATCAAGCAGGGCGACACGCTCTGGGGTCTTGCGCAGCAATTCTTCAAAAACGCCTACACCTGGCCGCAGCTCTGGGAGTCGAACACCTGGATCACCGATGCGCACTGGATCTATCCCGGCGACGTTCTTCTGATCGACTCCGAAACGGCGCAGCAGATTTCTAACGCTACGACTTCCGCGCCTCCCGCGGTGATGCCCGATACGTCCGCGACCCTGCCGACGACCCAACGGTCCGCGACGACCGAGGGCAGCATTACGGCGACGCGCGACGGGTTCTTCACCGCCGCGGATGCCACGGGCGGCACGAGCAGCCCGATACCGCTGGCGACGGAGGCGGATATTTACTGCTTCGGATACATCGGCGATCTCTCCGAGCCGATGCCGAACTCGATTCAGTCGTGGGAAGATTTTGAGATGCGCTACCAGCCGGGCGCGATCGCTCAGGATATCTCCGGCTCCACGGGCGATCTCGTCATCATCGACGGCGGGACCGCCACCGGCCTTGTCGCCGGCGATACGTACATGATCGTCGAGCTGGGCGATCCGGTCCCTCATCCCGCGGACCACGGCAAAGTCGTGGGACGGCAGTACATTTATCGCGGTCAGGTTCGCGTGCTCTGCGCGGACGACCGTCACGCGCGGGGCATCATCACGCAGGCGTGTTTCGACGTCTCCGTCGGCGCGAAGCTGAAGCCGATGCCGCAGATCCCGATCCCGTTGGCGCGCATTCCGGACATGCCGGCGTTCTGCGACCCGAGCAGCGGCAAGAAGACCGGATACATCGTCGGCGCGCAGGGTGGTTGGGATACGGCGCTCGGCGAAGGTCTCCTGGTCGAAGTGAACCTCGGGCAGGCGGATCAGATCCAGCCCGGCGACTTCCTCACCGTCTACCGCGACAATCCCTTACCCGGCGAACGGCACGAGGTTCTCGGCGAGGTCGGCATCCTGACGACGAATACGCATACTGCCACCGGCAAGATCGTGGCGATGCGCTATTCGATGAAGGTCGGGGATCGCGTAGAAGTCCGGTAGCGGGAGTGGGGACCCCACTCCCTACAACCCACTCCCCAACTTTCCATCGACACAGCCACTCCTTTTGCTAGAATCGCGCGTCCGGGTCCATAGCTCAGCGGTTAGAGCTACCGGCTCATAACCGGCAGGTCCCAGGTTCGAATCCTGGTGGACCCACCAGGAAACGATGCGCGAAATCCCGTACATGACAAACGATCGACTGGCTTTCCGGCGCGGACCGGCCGGCCGATCGTTCGTCGCGCTCGATCGACCGGTCCGGTGCTCTCATCCCGCACAGGCGTTCCAATACCGGAACGCCTTTTTCGTTTTTGGAGGCAATTGTTGAATCAGGACGTTGAAAAGCTTTGGGAGTTGCAAACAGTCCTGTCGCAGCTCGGAGATCGCGAAAAGCAACTGACGAACAAGCCCGAATCGTTCGCGGCCGTCGACCGCGAATGGCAGAACGTCAACTCCGAGATGGAGCGGCTGAAGGCGCAGATCGAGCAGCATTCGAAGGAACGGCGGCGCGTCGACGGCGAGCTGTCAGACCAGCAGGAGCTCCTGAAGAAGTACCAGGGCCAGCTCATGCAGGTGAAGAATCAGCAGCAGTACGCCGCGGCGTGGAAAGAGATCGACGCGACGCGCAAGCAGGTCAAGGAACTCGAGGATTCAACCCTCAAGACGATGACCGACATCGATGGCCTGCAGAAGCAGCACGATGATCTGGCCGCGGGCAATGCCGATCTCAAGTCGCGCTGGGATACCGAGCACGAAGCCTGGCAGCACTCGCTCGGCGATCTGCGCACGGAAGTCGAGCAACTCAAAACGAAAGCCGCGGCGATCGAAGCGACGCTTCCCGAACGGCTGCGGCGCGAGTTTCATCGCATTTTCAAGCAGCGCCAGAACGTGGCAATGGCGAAAGTCATCGCCGATTCGTGCAGCGGCTGCCGCACGCGCGTCCGTCCCGCCGTTCTGCAACAGCTCAAGCGCGGCGATCTCGTTCACTGCGAAGGTTGCAGCCGAATCCTTTACCTGGAGAGTCCCCCATCCTGAAGATCACTGCCTTCGTCGACGGCGCATGCCGAGGAAATCCCGGTCCCGCGTCGTACGGCGTGTACATGCGCAAGGAAGACGGCGAGATCCTCGAGATCTCCGGCTTCCTCGGCACCACCACGAACAACGTCGCCGAGTACGCCGGGCTGCTCGAGGCGCTGGCGACTGCGAAAGCCGAGGGCGCGACGGATGTGGAGATCGTGTCGGATTCGCTGCTGCTCGTGCAGCAGATGCTCGGCAAGTATCGCGTCAAGCATCCGAATCTCGTGCCGCTGTACGAGCGTGCGAAATCGATGACGCGCCATTTTCCGAAATTCAAAATCAGCCACACGCTGCGTGCGGGGAACAAGGACGCCGATCGCCTGGCCAACGCTGCCCTCGACCGCGCCGAGCGCACTCCGAATGACCGATGGATCCAACGGCACCGTGTCGATTCGTGACAATGTCGCCAGCGTCGAAGCGCGTATTGCCAGCGCATGTGCGCGCGCTGGCCGCTCGCGCGACGACGTAACGCTCGTCGCCGTCTCGAAGACGTTTCCCGCTTCGTTCGTCGAAGAAGCGATCGCCGCAGGAATCACCGAAGTCGGCGAGAACCGCGTGCAGGAAGTGCGCGACAAGAAGCCGCTCGTGCAGGGCAGCGCGCGCTGGCATCTCATCGGACATTTGCAAACCAACAAGGCGAAGGATGCCGTCAAGCTGTTCGACGTCATCCAGGCAGTCGACTCGCTCGATCTGGCGGAGAAGCTCGCCCGCGCCGCGGACGCGCACGGCAAGCGGCAGGAGATCATGCTGCAGGTCAACATCGGCGACGAGCCGCAGAAGAGCGGGATCGCACGATCCGACGTCGACGCGATCGCGAAACAGGCCGCGGCGCTACCGTCGTTGCACGTCATCGGCCTCATGGCCATCCCTCCGATTGGAACTCCGGAAGAGTCGCGTCCATACTTCCGCGAGCTGCGGTCGATGCGCGATGCGCTCGGCCTCAAACATCTGTCGATGGGCATGAGCGAAGATTTCGAGACTGCGATCGAGGAAGGATCGACCATCGTCCGCGTCGGGCGGGCCATCTTCGGGAGCAGAGGGTAGATGGGACTCATCACACCGTTCTACAACGCGTTCCAGATCGTGCTGGGAGTGATCCAGTGGATCGTGTTCGTCTGGGTGATCCTCTCCTGGATCCTTTTCTTCGCGTCGCAGACCTCGTTCCGCTGGCGCTACAAGCAGGCGTACGTGATCCTCAACCAGCTCAACGAAATCTTCACGCGCATGACCAGCCCGTTCCTGCGCCCATTCCGCCGGATCCTTCCGCCGCACAAGACAGCGGGCATCGACTGGTCGCCGCTGCTGCTCCTGCTGGCGATCTACATCATCCGCGGCGTGGCCGCGTACTTCTACCAGATGCTGATCTTCCGCGGCTGATCACGGCTTCGGATTGACGTTCGTGCCAGTGCACTGCGCCGTCGTTCCGTTCGTCAGCGGCGGTCCTGGCGGACAGACGAAGACGCCGCCGGCCGGGCCGATCGTGCCAGGGCCGCCGTCCGCGGTCGTCAGGAACGCGGCGGGCGAACATCCATTGCCGAGGGCTGCCGCGTCGAACTCGGCCGCCAGATGATTCGTGCCCAGGTTGCCGAACATCGTGATCGTCACCCAGTTCTGGCTGGGACGCGGACCTTTGGCCGTCGACGCTCCGGGAGGCGCGAGAGGCCCGGCGAGATTCGTCGGAGCCGGAGCGCCGCCGACGTCCTTCGTCACGCTGTACTCAGTGCTGCCGCCGTTGTTCAGATTCAGATACATCCAGCCGCCGACGTCAGGACCGGGAAACGGCGGATAGACGGTCGTATTGGTCGTCCCCGTTGACGACGTCGTAGGAAGGATGTTCGTGACGGTGAACAGCGTCGTCTGGCCGGCCGCATTGTCCAAGATCGACTTCGAAGTACGGCAGGAGCAGCGTCGCGGCCGGACCGACTTTGATGTCGCACGTGTCGTCGTTGTCGCGCGTCCCCGCCGTCGCGGTGACGGCGACGAGGAGAGCAGCGACGACGAGCAGCGTCTTCATGGTTTCGGGTTGACGTTCGTACCGGTGCAGAGGGCGGTCGTTCCGTTCGTCAGCGTTGGTCCGGGCGGGCAGACGAAGACACCGCCGGCAGGGGCGATCGCAGCAGGGCCACCGTCTGTTGTGGTGAGGAATGCGGCACGCGAACAGCCGTTGCCGAGCGCCGCGGCGTCGAACTGGCCGGCCAGACGGTTCGTGCCGAGGGTGCCGAACATGGTGATCGTCACCCAGTTCTGGCTTGGGCGCGGTCCCTTGGTCGCCGTTGCGCCGAGAGGTGCCAGGCCACCCGGGAGGTTCGTCGAGACCGCGGTCCCGGTGGCGTCCGACGTCACGCTGTAGGACGTACTGCCGCCGTTGTTCAGATTGAGATACATCCATCCGCCGACGTCACGGCCGACGACCTGAGGATAGATACTGCTGTCGGCTGTATTGGTCGAGGATGTCGCTGGAAGTTCGATCGGAAAGTCGGGGCGAATGCACGGATCGCCACAGTTCGGGCTGACGATGAAAGGATTCTCGTGCTCGTCGAAGCCCACGATTTCCGCGACGGCTACGTAGTTATCCGCCTGCAACCTGCTGCACGTGTCGCCGGTACCGAATCCTTCGCGCCAGATCGTAAAGTTCGTGGCGAAAGCGGCCGGCCCTCCCTGAATGAAGCGCGCCGCGAACGTAGAAGGCAGCGGCTGGCGCCGGTCGCGGGCTCGGCTGTCAGCCGGCGTATAGCGGTCGTAGAAGGTATACGGCAGCCCCGTCGGGACGTTCGAGCCGGCCGCCCCACCTTCGGGCACAGCACGTAGATGAACCATTGGATTGACGCCAGCGTCGAACGTGAAGGCAACGGTTCCCGCGGGAGCCGGACCGAGCTGCTGGTAGTCGCCAATCAGAACGTTGTCGAAGAGCAGATCGGTCGTGTAGTAGAGCGGATCCGCCGGCAGGCGGGGAGTGCAGGTGGCGACGAGGTCGATCGTCACGTAGCCGATCGCATTCGCGTGCACCCGGCCGACGGACACGCAAGCCGACGTGGATCCGAACGTCAGCGCCCGCCGAACGGAAGCGATGATGCCCTGCGGGATGATTCTCGGAATGCTGTCGCAGTTGGTCGCCGCGTTGAAATTCGGGTTCGTATATCCCGGCCCTCCGTTGGCCGGCGCGGTCAGCGAAGGAGCTGACCCGGCCGTGCCGAGCGGCGAGGTCGCGGTGCTCGGCCCCGTCCCGTTGGGCGACGCGATCGTTCCGGTGGTCAGAACATCCCGCAGATTGATGGCCTGCACGTCATAGCCGGTCAGGAAGATGTTGAAATCGAGAACGGGGTGGGCCAGGTCTGTCCAGAGCGTGACGTGCGCGATCTGCGAATAGCGCGAGACGTTTGTGACCGTGAACAGTGTTGTCTGGCCACCGGCATGGTCGAGATCGATCTCGAAATACGGCAGGAGCAGCGTCGCCGCCGGACCGACTTTGACGTCGCAGGTGTCGTCGTTGTCGCGAGTCCCTGCCGAGGCGGTGGTGGCGATGAGAAGAGCGGCGACCACGAGTAGCGTCTTCATGGCTGCGGATTGACGTTCGTGCCGATGCAGGCCGCGGTTGTGCCATTCGTCAGCGTTGGACCGGGAGGACAGACGAAGACTCCGCCGGCCGGGCCAATGGGAACGCTGCCGCCGCTCGCGATCGAGCTGAATGCGGCGGGCGAACATCCATTGCCGAGCGACGCGGCGTCGAACTCGCCGGCCAGATGGTTCGTGCCGAGGTTGCCGAACATCGTGACCGTTACCCAGTTTTGGCTCGGGCGCGGACCTTTGGTCGTCGTCGCACCGCTAGGCGCGAGCGGGCCGGGAAGATTCGTGGGAGCCGGAGCGCCTCCGACGTCCTTCGTCACGCTGTACGAGGTGCTGCCGCCGTTGTTGAGATTGAGATACATCCACCCGCCGACGTCCGGTCCGGCCAGTGGTGGATAGGTGTTTGAATCGAGTGTGTTTGTCGACGACGTGGCTTGGAGGTCGGGAGCAGAAACTTTGCAGGGAACAGGATCGCATTCCGGCCCGATTTGGCCGACGAACGCGTTTTCGTGCTCATCGAATCGGACGACCTCCGCGACCCTGGTAATGGCGTTGACCCGCAGCGTGCTGCATGCGCCTGTGCCGTTGCCGAAGCCCTCGCGCCAGATGGTGAAATTCGTGGCGAATGCACCCAATCCGCCCTGAATGTACCGCGCGGCAAACGTCGAAGGGAGCGGCTGCCTACGATCGGCGACGCGATTGGTGGCCGGCGTGTAGCGGTCGTAGAACGTGTACGGCAACGCGGTCGGTACGTTCGAACCGGCCGCGCCTCCCTCGGGCACCGCCCGGAGGTGAACCATTGGATTGGCGCCCGCATCGAACGACGCCGCTTCGCGTCCGGCGGGATGCGGCCCGACCTGCTGGTAGTCGCCGATCAGGACGTTATCGAAGAGAAGATCCGTCGTGTAGTAGAGCGGGTCCGTTGGCGATCGGTTGGTGCAGGTTCCGACAACATCGATCGTGACATAGCCGATCGCATTCGCGTGCACACCGCCGACTAGTGAACAATCGGGAGTTTCTCCGAACGTCAGTGCCTTGCGTATGAACGCGATGATGCTCTGCGGAATGACGCCGGGATTGGCGTCGCAGTTGACCGCGGACCGAAAGTTCGGGTTCGTATATCCAGGACCGCCATTCGCAGGCGCCGTCAGCGACGGAGCCGATCCCGCCGTACCGAGTGGCGACTTCGCGGCCGTTGGACCCGTCCCTGTCGAAGACGCCACGGTACCGGTGGTCAGGATCTCCTTTAGATTGATGGCCTGAACGTCATAACCGGTGAGAAAGATGTTGAAGTCGAGCACCGGAACGGCGAAGTCCGTCCAGAGCGTGACGTGGGCGATCTGCGAATAGCGCGAGACGTTCGTAATCGTGAAAAGCGTCGTCTGGCCGCCGGCGTTTCGCAAATCGATCTCGAAGTACGGCAGGAGCAGCGTCGCCGCGGGACCGATCTTGATGTCGCAGGTATCGTCGTTATCGCGAGTTCCTGCCGCGGCGGTGGTGGCGATGAGAAGAGCGGCGACTACCATCAGCGTCTTCATGGCTGCGGATTCCCATTCGTGCCGATGCAGGCCGCGGTTGTGCCATTCGTCAGCGTTGGACCGGGAGGACAGACGAAGACTCCGCCGGCCGGGCCAATGGAAACGCTGCCGCCGCTCGCGATCGAGGTGAATGCGGCCGGCGAACATCCGTTGCCAAGGGATGCGGCATCAAACTCGCCGGCCAGATGGTTCGTGCCGAGGTTGCCGAACATCGTGACAGTGACCCAGTTCTGGCTCGGACGTGGACCTTTGGTCGTCGATGCGCCCGCGGGCGCGAGCGCGCCGGCAAGATTCGATGGGCCGGGCTCGCCTCCAATGTCCTTCGTGACGCTGTACGAGGTGCTGCCACCGTTGTTCAGATTCAGGTACATCCACCCGCCCACGTCCGTTCCGGTCATGATTGGATAGGCGTTCGAATCAGCCGTCGTGGTCGATGAGGTGGCTGGGAGTGGAGAAGGAAGAACTGGGCAGGCAACAGGATCGCAAATCGCGCCGGTACTGAAGACGAATGGATTTTCGTGCTCATCAAAGCGCACGATCTCTGCGGTGTTGACGATGGCGTTCGCGGGCAACGTGCTGCACGCGCCTGTGCCCGTGCCGAATCCCTCGCGCCAGATGGTGAAGTTCGTGGCGAATGCACTCGGTCCGCCCTGAATGTACCGCGCGGCAAACGTCGACGGCAGCGGCTGCCGGCGATCGGCGACGCGGTTGGCGGCCGGCGTGTAGCGGTCGTAGAACGTGTATGGCAACGCTGTCGGTACGTTCGAGCCGGCCGCTCCTCCCTCGGGGACCGCTCGGAGATGAACCATCGGATTGGCGCCCGCGTCGAACGAGCTCGCCGCGCTTCCGGCGGGATGCGGCCCCACCTGCTGGTAGTCGCCGATCAGGACGTTATCGAAGAGAAGGTCCGTCGTGTAGTAGAGCGGGTCCGTCGGCGATCGGTTGGTGCAGGTTCCGACAAGATCGATCGTGACATAGCCGATCGCATGCTGGTGCACACCGCCGGCGGACGAACAGGTGGGCGTCGACCCCTTGGTCAGCTCCGTGCGAACGAGCGCGATGATGCTCTGCGGAATGACGCCGGGATTAGCGTCGCAGTTGATCGCTGACCGAAAGTTCGGGTTGGTATACCCAGGCCCGCCATTTGCCGGCGCGGTCAGCGACGGAACAAATCCCGCCGTGCCGAGCGGCGACTTCGCGGGCGTCGGACCCGTCCCTGTCGAAGACGCCACGGTACCCGTTCCCAATACATCCTTCAGGTTGATGGCCTGGATGTCATAGCCGGTCAGAAAGATGTTGAATTCGAGCACCGGCACAGCAAAGTCCGTCCAGATCGTGACGTGCGCGATCTGCGAATAGCGCGACACGTTCGTGATCGTGAACAGCGTCGTCTGGCCGCCGGCGGTCTCGAGATCAACCTCGAAGTAGGGAAGCAGCAACGTCGCTGCCGGTGCCACGATGACATCGCACGTGTCGTCGTTATCGCGGACTCCGGCCCATGCCGGAACGATGAGCAGAAACGTGAACAGGGCAACCGCCATCAGTTTCTTCATTGCCGCTCCTTTGCTTTGGTTGAAACGCAATTTATGCTCTTACACCATACAACGCCAGTTTTATTTAATGCGTATACTTCGTCACTCAATCACGTGATGGGAGGGTGCCGATGCAAGGTCTTACCCCACTCGATATTCAGAAGCAGACGTTTGCGCGCGGACTCAAGGGCTACAACGTCGACGAAGTGCGCGGCTACCTTCACCTGATCGCCGAAGAAATCGAACGGCTGCTCAGGGACGTCGACCGGCTCTCGCGCGAGAACGGGATGCTCCGCGACGAACTGGACGAGCACAACGCCCGCGAGCGAATCCTCAAAGACACGCTGCTCTCCGCGCAGAAAGTCTCGGAAGACGTGCGGGCCAACGCGCACAAAGAAGCGGAACTGATCGTGAAGGATGCAGAGCTGCTGTCGGACCGGCTCACGTCGCAGGCGATGTCGCGCGTCGGCGATCTGGAACGCGCCATCCAGGACCTGAAAATCGAGCGCCGCGCGAATCGCAATAAGCTGCAGTCGATGCTCGACACGATGCAGCAGTTGGTGATGCTGGACGCCGAACAGGAAGCGAACGAGCAGCCGATCACGGCAATGTTTCGGGCTCGGGAGTAGGGGGTCGGGTGTCGGAGTCCCGAGTAGACTCGCGTTCCTTGGTCGCCGACTCCCGACTTCCGACTCCCGACTCCCCTGCTCTCCTCATCCGCAATCTGTCGCAAATCGCCACGCCCCTCGGACGCGGCGCTCTGCGCGGCCGCGCGATGCGCGAGCTGGCAATCTACGACAACGCCGTAATCGTCGTTCGCGATGGCCGCTTCGCATTCGTCGGACGCGAGTCGGACATCGACGCCGAACTTCGCGACTCGATCGCCGATGATTACGACGCAAGCGGCGCGACTGCCCTCCCCGGCTTCATCGACTCGCACACGCACATCCCGTTCGCCGGCTATCGCGAGACGGAGTTCAACCGGCGTCTCCAAGGCGAGACCTACGAACAGATCGCAGCCTCCGGCGGCGGCATCGCATCGTCCGTTCGCGCCACGCGCGGCGCATCGAAGGAGAAACTGGTCGAAAACATCCTTGACCGCGCCAGCACCATGGCGCGTTACGGCACGACGACCGCCGAGGCGAAGAGTGGATACGGTTTATCGCTCGACGCTGAGCTGAAACAGCTGCGCGCGATCCGCGACGCGAACGAACGCTCCCCCGTTCGCCTGATCCCGACCTGTCTGGCTGCGCATGACTTCCCGCCCGAGAGCCGCAACAGCGCCGCCGCGCGCCGCGGCTACGTCTCGACGATCATCGGCGAAATCCTGCCTGCCGTCGCCGATGAGAAGCTGGCCGTCTTCTGCGACGTCTTCGTCGAGCGCGGCGTCTTCACCAACGAAGAAGGCGATGCCGTTCTCCGCGCCGGCGCCGCCCTCGGCCTGATCCCCCGCATGCACGCCGACGAGCTCTCCGACACCGACGGCGCCTCCCTCGCCGCCACCCTCGGCTGCGCGTCCGCAGACCACCTCATGCAGATCTCTGATGCCGGCATCGCCGCGCTGGCGTCGTCGAACACCGTCGCCAACCTCCTACCTGCCACCAGCTTCTTCCTGATGTCCGACCGCTACGCCCCCGCGCGCAAACTCATCGACGCCGGCGCCATCGTTTCGCTGTCGACCGACTGCAATCCAGGAACGTCGATGACTGAATCGATGCCGATGGTCATGCAGCTCGCAACGTTGCAGATGAAGATGACGGTGGAAGAGTCGCTCACCGCCGCCACGCTGAACGGCGCCGCGTCGCTGCAGATCGCGCACGAAACCGGTTCAATCGAAGTGGGCAAACGCGCCGATCTCGTCCTTCTCGACGCGCCGAACTACCTCCACCTCGTCTACCACTTCGGCGTGAACCTCGTGATGAACACGATGCGCGACGGGAAGTGGCTCAGCTAAGCAGCCGCGGCTGAAGCCCGACGCGCCGCCGGCCGAACTGCTCGTCGACCTCGACCAGGATGCGCGACGCGCGCTCGCCAAACGCCTCGGCCACGTACACGCGCGCTTCCCACGGCTGCGGCTCATCGAACACGATCGCCTCGCTCGACAGCATCGCCAGGGCCGTCCCTGCTTCGATCACGTACGGTACGTTCGCCTTCTCCAGCCGATCGATCAACTCAGCGACCAGATCCGGCGACTTCTCCTCCGCGAGCGGAAGGAGATTGCCGAGGTGCTCCGTCTCCGGGCGAAGCTCGGATACGAGCGCGACATCGCAATCGGAGCAGTGGGTGATGCCGTCCCGGTATTCGCTCTCGCAGTCTGGGCAGAACATGCGGAGGCGATTTTCTCACAACGTTTCAGGGATGCACCGGCCGCCGTCGCGGCGATGAGAAAGAGGAGAGTGTTGCCGGCGCGTTGTCGAACCGGCCGCGATGAATCCTTTCGCGCACCAGACCGTCGCTATCGATGAACACCACGGCGAGGGCATCATCCGCACCCGCCAGCGCCGTTGCACCCAGGCCGCCGTGCGGGATGTCGATCTCGCCGACCCCTGTCGCCGTGACCTCGGCGAGGAAGAATGCTGTTGGTTTGCTGCCGAAAGTCCCGGGGATGGGAACACCCCATGCTACGAGGAAGCGGTGACCGTCCCACGCCAACGCGGGCGGAACGAGCGCGGCGAAGTTGCCGATGGTGAACAAGGTTACCGGCTCGCTGATGTTGCCTCCAGCATCGATGCTCGATGCGCGAAGCTGACGCGCATCGTTGACCCACACGACGAGAAACCGGCTCCCGTCGCTCGCCGCCGCTGCACCGATGACGGCCTCACTGGTGATCGCGAGCGGCGCAGAGACGTTGCCGCTGTCATCGATAAGACGTGCGGTCAGCGAATGCCCGTCATCGATGGCTGCTGCGAGTGTGAGCGTAAGCGCCGATGCGGCGTCGGCCAGCGATCCGACTTCAGCGATCGTCAGATTGCGAACGACACTGCCATCGCTTTTCAAAATCGCGCCGATGACGCCGGCTGCTTCACTGCTCATCACGATCGCATGGCTGCCGTTCCAAACGATTCGCATGCGGCGTTGTGTGTCAGCGTTGATGAAAGGAAGTGATGCGATCGCTGTGGTTTCGGTCCCCAAAGGCGTCCCGTTTTTGGCCACATGGCGAACCTGTACACCGTCGATTGCGCGGAGCGCGACCAGATAGTCATGTCCTGTCCATGCGAGCGACGGCGCGCTGAGCGAGCTCCCGATGACCGCGGCGCCGCCTTGCGGAACTCCGTCGTGATCGAACGGCGCGGTGATGATGAGCGACGGATCGGACGTTGCCGAACGGCTACTCCAGACCGCGAGGAAATTGTCGCCCGACGCCGCCACTGCGGGGCCGTCGTTGATCGACGCCATCGCGAGCCGCTGCGGCGCTGCGAGTATGAGAGCGAGAACGACGGTCACGGCGCTCATGCATCAGGTACGGCGAACGCGAATCGAGCGTCCATGCGCGCGAACCGGTCAGCCGTAAAACGCGCAGATCTTTTCGTACAGCTTCGCGCCAATCGCGCTCTTCGCCTCGGTGGTGCAGCCGGCAACGTGCGGGGTGAGGATCAAGCGCGGATCGTCGGGCCAGGTGAGGGTAGGCGGCTCGGGGTCGTAGACATCGATGGCCAATCCGCCGATGGCCTTGCGAGCGAGCGCGTCGAGCGCCGCATCGAGATCGAGCACTTCGCCGCGCGCGGCGTTGATGAGAATCGCGCCGGATGGCAGCGATGCGATCTCCTTCGCGCCGATCATCGTTCGCGTTTCGGCAGTGAAGGGAACGTGCACCGTGAGAATGTCGGCGGCGCGCAGCAACGCATCGAGCGACGTCGCGCGAACGGCACCTCGGTCGAGGAAGTCCTGATCGCTGATGTACGGATCGAACGCGGTCACGCGCATTCCGAATGCAGCTGCGAGGCGTGAAACGCGCATCCCCACCTGACCCAATCCAACAATCCCGAGGCGATGATTGCGAAGCTCGTGACGAGAGGCGCAACCGTCGCGCGTCCATTCGCCGGCGCGCATCTCACGGTCGTACTGCGGAACAGTTCGCGTCAGCGCGATCATGAAACCGATCACCAGCTCCGCCACTGCATTCGCGTTCTCGCCGGGCATGTTGATGACAGGGATGCCGCGCTCGCGCGCCGCCTCCATGTCGATGTTGTCCGTCCCGCTCGTGCCCTGCGCGATCAGCTCCAGCTTCTTCGCAGCATCGATGACGCGTTTCGAAACGCGGTTGTAGGAGCGGGTGACGAGGATGTCGCAGTCGCCGACGATCGACGCCAGCTCCTTCTCCGAATTCACCGGATGATCGACGATCTCAAAACGGCCGTCCGCATGCGCGTGCGTTCGCAGCGATTGGTCGACGTCGGCGGCGATGAGGAGTCGTTTCATGTGCCCCAAACTCTATCCTGTCGCAAGCTGTCATCCTGAGCCGCCGAAAGACGGTCGAAGGACCCCCAATCTGCTAACCCGGAAGGGCGGCGGTTTCAGGAAACGGGTCCTTCGACCGTCCTTCGGCGGCTCAGGATGACAGTGCAGGATAAACTCGCGGCCCTACCAGTGCGCGCCATCAGAAAACACCGCGTCGCCCTCATCGCGCTCGCCGTTTATCACTTCGTCTTCTTCTTCCCCACCTTCTTCATGGGGCGCATCGCGTCGCCGAACGACGTCTTCTACAACTTCGAGCCGTGGAAGAGCGTACGGCAGGTCGTCGCGCAGAACTCGCTGATCAACGATCCGCCGACGGCGTACTACACCGTCCTGTCGCTGATCAAAACCGACTGGCGCGCGTTTCACTGGAACCCGTTCATCGGCTCCGGCGTGCCGGGATTCGGATCGACTCTGCTCGCGCCATTCAGTTTCTTTCCCGCGCTGCTGCTGCCGCTGCCGTGGATCTACACCGGCATCATTCTGCTGAAACTCAACGTCGCCTTCTGGCTGGCCTACCTCTGGCTGCGCGAAGAACGCCTCGGCAAGCGGGGCGCGGCAACCGGCGCGATCCTCTTCGCCGCCGCGGGACCGATCGCCGTGCGCTGGTGGTGGCACGTCACGAACGCCGCGCCGCTCTACCCCGCGCTGCTCTGGATCGCATTGCGCACCGCGCGCGGAAAGCGAACGCCGGCCTGGGCGATCGGCCTCATCGCGCTCTGCTACGCGCTCTCCGCCTTTCCGGCAACGATGGCGTACGGCGCGTATGCGGCAGCGGCGTACTTTCTATTCGTCCTGATTCGCGAGCGCCGCTTTTCGATTCGCATCGTTATCGTCACAACACTTGCCACAATCCTCGGCATCGCCATCGCGGCGCCGTCGTTCATTCCGCTCGCGCAACTCGTCCGCCGCAGCGGCTATCTCGGATCGCGCGCGAACGCCGCTGCGGAGCACGTTTTTCCGCCGCGCCACTTCGCGCTCTTTGTCGATCCCGACCACCTCGGCAATATCGCCCTGCGCGACTGGCGCGGCGATCGCGCGCTCGGCACGCTCAACAACTACATCGAGGCCACCGTCTACGTCGGCATCATCGCGCTGCCGCTGATCTTCCTGGCCATCGCAAATCGCCGCGCACAATCGCGATGGTTCTGGCTGGCGATGCTGGCTATCATGCTCGCAGCGATGTTCGGCGTTCCACCGATCGCCAAGATCGTCGCCAGCCTCCCCGGATTCAAATACTCGCCGCTGACCCGCATCGAGTTGATGCTTCCAATCGCCGCGGCGTATCTCGCCGCCGCAGGCGCGGCGCTGATCGCGCGGGGACGATTTCGTATCGTCATCGCCATGCTGCTCGCCGTCGCCTCGGCTGCCGATCTCGCCGTTTTCGCGGGCCGCTTCTATCCCTATCTCGATCCACAGCTCGCCTCGCCGCCGGCGGGTGCGACGGTCGCGTTTCTGCAGTCGCAGCCGAAGCCATTTCGCATCGCGCCGTTTTTCGATTACCTCTGGCCGAACAGCTCAGAGCTGTACCGGCTCGAAGATGTGCGCAGCCATTTTTCCTCCGAGGGGAGTTATCGGAGGCTGCTGGAGCGGATCGATCCGAGTGCGGCGCTCACCACCTCGACCGTCATCAATTTCAACAGCCTCAAGTTCGACTTCAACGATCCGCTGATCTCAATGCTCGGCATCCGCTATCTGCTCGAACAACGATCGATCGATGTCATCAAGTGGACGATCTTCGCGAATACGAAACCGGGCGTGAAAGAAATCGCGGCGATGGTGATCGAGCCCGGCCGCAGCGTGCAGCGCCATGTGCACATCGACGCCGAGCCGTTCTACGCGATCGAGTTGTCGATGGAAGTGCAAGCCGCACTCGGACGCGCGGCGCACCTCGACGTCTCGCTGCTGAAGGGAGCGAACGTCGTCTACGCGCGTTCGTTCGCCGAGGGCGACATCACGGCGCTGAACAAAATTTACATCCCGCTCCGTCCGTACGCGCGCCTCGGCGAGACAGTCGTGCTGCGCATTGCGTCGAACGGGATGCGAGTCCGCATGCTCTCCGGCGCCACCGATGTCGCGGGCGATGCTCCGCTCTTTTACGGACGCGTCGTGACACCCATCATCTTCGAGCGCGATCTTCCCGACGGCCGCATCTTCCGCAACGTCGCCGAGGTGCCGCGGTTTCATGCGGTCACGCGCGTGCGGCGGATGACGACGGATGAATTGCTGGCCACGAAGAACATCGATTTCGCCGACGAAGCGGTGATCACCGATCCGCGGCCGTTGCAGGTCGAAGCATCCGACGCCGTGGTGACGCTGCGCAGCTACGCGGACGACGAACAGATCGTCGATGTCTCTGCGCCGGCGAAGACGCTGCTGGCGTCGTCGCAGAAGCTGACTCCGGAGTTGCGCGTCACCGTCGATGACCGCGTCGTCGAGCCAATCGAGATCAACGTGCTCTTTGCCGGAATCCCAATCCCGCCCGGCAATCATCGCGTCGTGTTCGCGCAACGCCTCGGGCGCAGTTGGTGGCCGATGTCAGGAGTCGCGTTGTTGCTGCTGATCGCGCTTGCTGTGTTCGATCACTTCCGCACCGCAACCAGGATGATCTGATACGCGAACAGCCCGCGCCAGATGCGCGTGATCCACGTCAGCACGCGCTCGCCGATGCGCAGAAGAACATCAGGCATCCAGCCGATGATCAGCCGGATCGGCACCGACGATCCACGGATGGCGATGATGCGAAATCCGGCATTCTCGATCTCGCGCCGGATCGTGCGCATCGTAAAAAAGCGCAGATGCGTGAAGTCGAGGATTCCTCGGTCGCGATATTCGAAGACGCCGAAGAGCAGCCCGAGCCGCACGGTGATGTTGGCGATGTTCGGGACTGACAAAAACAGCACGCCGTCTTTCGCCAGCGACTCCTTCACGCACCGCAGCAGCGTCGTCGAATTGCGCAGGTGCTCGATGATGTCCGCCAGCACGATGGCGCTGACGTTCGCCGGCAGCGTCCTCACCGTCTCCAGATCGGTGATGACGACCTGATCGAAACGCCCGCGAAGCTGCCCGATGCGATCCGCGTCGTATTCGAATCCGATCGTGTGCGCGAACTGGTCACGCACCGCCGCCCCAAGCTCCCCGCCCGCCGCGCCGAGGTCGAGAAGCGTGCCGCCGCGAGGCGCAAAGCGGCGAATCAGATCGATCAGAATCCGATGGCTGCTCCCCTCGAAGTCCTTGAATGTATAGACGTTCGGCACGAACGCGGCAGGTTAGTGGATGGTGTGGGCGAACACAATGGGCGCGATCGACGTGATCACTCAGCCGCGTACGTCTGCGTCATCTGCGGATAACGTTTTCATCCGCAGATGACGCAGATGAACCCAGATTCTTCTAGCGGGATTGAACACGGCGGCGTGACTTGGGCAGGTCGATCTCCAGCGCTACGTTGCCCATCATCGCTTTCAGTTCGTCGATGCGCTTGCGACGGACGACTTCCTGTAGCGCGAACACGACTGCTTCGGTCCCGGAGTCAACACTGAGAAGCGTGCGTACCTCTTCGAGCAGAGATTCAGGAATATCGAGCGTAATGCGCATGAGACATCCCTTCTACGACTTTAGCGCCAGCCGGTGAAACCCTGCGCGGATCCGCTGCATCGCGATCGGGGCGGCGCAGGGGTGGACGCGGTTGGTGAGGAGGACCATGATCCTGTCGCGCGACGGGTCGATCCAGACGGAGGTGCCGGTGAAGCCGGTGTGGCCGTACATGCCCGTCGCGGAAATCTGCCAGCCGAGGCCGCGGGATTCGTTCCGGCCCTGGGTTTGATTGCGCGTCGCCTCGGAGACCATCTCGCGCGGGAGGAGTTCGGCGTTCGCCCATGATTGCGCGAGACGGAAGACGGCGCGCGCGGTGGCAAAGAGGCCGGCGTTGCCGGCGGTACCGCCGGCGTGATGCGAGTTGCCGTCGTTCGTTTCGCCCCACATCAGGCCCTCGCGGTTTGCCGCGATCGACGGCATTCCGGCGAGCTTCGCTTCAAAGCGCTGGCCCCATTCGGTTGCGGCGATCCGCGGGCGGAGCGCCGGCGGCGGGTGGAACATCGCATCGCTCTCGATACCGAGGGGCGCGAAAATTCGTTGGCGGGCGAGAGACGCGTAATCCGGCAGCATCGACCAGAGCAGGATGAAGTTGAGATCCGAATAAACGACGCGCGTGCCCGGCTCGTACTCGGGGCCGTGCTCGCGAATTGCGGTGAGGTAATCGGGATACGTGTACAGCGGCATCCAGGCGCGGAGTCCCGAGGTGTGCGTCAGGAGAGGGCGAATGCGATCGAGATCGAGAAGTTGCAGCGCGAGCGTGGTCGTGATCAGCGGCTTGGTGATCGATGCACAGTCGTACAACGTATCGAGCGTCGCCGGGAGGCGCAGCGGAACCGCGACGGCGTTGCCGAGGGCGTTCTCGTGCTCGATGCCGCGCGAGGAACCGATCGCGTAGACGGCGCTGGGGAAACTGCCGAGGGCGATCTCTCGACGCAGGAAGTCATCGATCGACATCGCCACGCATTGTAATGATGGGCGGTGGCGCGACTTTAAAGCGCAAGCGGCCTGGGAGCGCGGGCGTCTCGCCCGCTTTCGCAGGATCGCAAACGTAACCACCCGCCTGGGGGCGGGCGCGGGACGCCCGCGGTCCCAGGTCGCTGCACAGGAACGGTTGCGCCGCCGCGCTGTCAACCGCGAATTTCCCTTTGCAATGAGCGGTTTACACGCGGCGAAATCGCATCGCGGCGCGCCTCCCGATTGCAGTACCATCCGGCGCGTCCAAATCAGAATCCGTCAGGTGTTCTTCATTAATGTTTCGTCTCGATAAGCTCGAAATTCACGGCTTCAAATCGTTCTACGATCCGGCGGCACTCGCCTTCCCTTCGCCCATGACGGCCGTCGTCGGCCCGAACGGCTGCGGCAAGTCCAACATCTGCGACGCCATCATCTGGGTCCTCGGCGAAAACCGCGCCTCGCACATCCGCGGCGAGACGATGGACGACGTCATCTTTCAGGGCTCCGCACGGCGCCGCCCGCTGTCGATGGGCGAAGTGACGCTCACACTCGCCACGTCGAATGGCGACAGCAATCATCCGATGTCGGACGACGGCAAGATCACCATCAACCGCCGCGTCTTCCGCACCGGCGAGTCGGAGTTCCGCCTCAACGGCAAGCGCGTGCGCCTCAAGGACATCTCCGACATCCTGATGGACACGGGCCTCGGCATCCGCAATTACTCGGTGATGGAGCAGGGGAAGATCGACCTGATCCTCTCCAACAAACCGCAGGACCGGCGCCGCCTGATCGAAGAGGCGGCCGGCATCACGAAGTACAAGACGAAGCGGCGCGCGGCGGAGCTGAAGCTGGAAGAGACGCAGCAGAACCTGCTGCGCATCGACGATACGCTTGCCGAGGTTACGCGGAATCTGAATTCGCTGAAGCGTCAGGCGGGCAAGGCGCGGCGGCACAAGGAGCTGAGCGAACAACTGTCGACGGCGAAGCGCGCGCTGTACAAAGGTCGCATCGTGCTCGCGCAGGCGGAGCAGTCGGCGGCGGATGAAGGCGTCGCCGCGGCGCAGGCGGGCGAGTCGGAGTTGTCAGCACAGCTGGCGACCGATGAAGCGGAGCTTGCCGAGAATCGCACGTCGCTGACCGGCAAGTCGTCGCGCGCGTCGCACGTGCGCGAAGAAGTCGCGTCGCTCTCCGGCGACGTCGAACGCCTCCGCTCGTTCATGCAGCAATCGGAAACGAACCTCGGCGATCTGGTGCAGCGCAGCGCGAATGCGCAGACGCAGATTGCGCAGCTGGAAAGCGAAGGAGCCGAGCAGCAGGCGCTCCTCGATGAGCGCGCGCAGGCGCTGGAAGTGGCGCGCGGCGAGCGCAATCGTCTGCGCGAAATCGCGGAGCAGGCAGAGCGCGACCGGCAGGAGCGCGCCGACGAGGTGCGCCAGCACGAGAAGGCGCTGAGCGAAGCACGCGAGACGCTGATGCGGACCATCGCGCGCATTTCCGACGCGCGCAATCAGGTGCACCAGATCGAAGTCGCTGTCGAAAAGTGCGAGTTCTACCTCGGCAAGTTGAGCGAGTCCGCGCGCAAGGCTACGGAGAGCCGCGACGGCGCGCGTTCGCTGAGCGCGGAGTGGGATCAGCGGGTCAAGGAAGCGGAGGAGTTGCTGGAGACGACGCGGCAGATCGCCCGTGATGCCGTCGTGCACAACGACGAGCTGACCACCAATCGCAACGGCCTGCGCGAAACGCTGTCCAGCGCGCGCGACCGCGTCTCGCAGATGACGTACAAGATCGATTCGCTGCGGACACTGCTCATCTCGCTCGAATCACAGGAAGAAGATGTTCGCCGCGCAATCCTCGAGCTGATTCCGAACGCCACACCGGCTGCCGAAGCTGTTCGCGCGACCGAAGGATTCGAAGCGGCGCTCGATACGCTGCTGCGCGATGTGTCGAAGGCGGTCGTCGTCGAAAACGCGAAGGTCGCCACCGATGCGATTGCGCGTTTGCGGCAGCGCGGCGCAGGACGCGGCGCGTTCATCACGCTCGACTACGAATCCGCCGGCGAAGGCGGGCGGCGTGGCGACGCAAAGTACGCGGTCGTCGGCGAAGGGCCGGTGGCCGATGCGGTTCGCCGTGCGATGCCCGAGGCGTACATCGTCGGCACGCTCGGCGAGGCGCTCGATCGCGCGAAGGAACGGCCGAGCGCAACGTTCGTTACGCTCGAAGGCGACATCGTTCGCGGGCCACTCGTCATCGGCGGCAAGTCGGAGAATGCAACGCCGGGCGTCTTTTCGCTCAAACGCCAACTCTCCGATCTCGAAGCGCTCCTCGGCACTGAGGAGACGCGCGCCAGCGGTATCGCAGCGGAGTTGCAGACGATCGAAGAAGATCTTCGCGCCGCGGACGACGCGCGCATCCTGGCCGAGGAACGGGCGCGCGCGGCGGAGCAGGAGTTGCGCGAACGGCGCAGCAATCGCGAGCGCGCCAATCAGGAGCTGGATCGTTTCGAGCGCGATCTTGCCGTCGCGTCGGAAGAGCAGACTCTTTACGCCGAGGAGAAGGAACAGCTCATCGCGCGGAAGAACGCGGCGATCGCCGACCTGCAGCAACTCGAAGCGCAGGAGAGCCAGACGCAGGAGCAGATCCGCCAGCATGAAGAGCAGCTCGCCAATCTCCGCTCGACGTTCGAGGCGGTGACCGAGGCGGCGTCGAAGGCGCGCGTCGACGTGGAAGCGTCGGCGGGCAACGTGAACGCGATCCAGCGCGAGCACGAGAACCTCTCGCGCATCGTCATCTCCCTCGGATCGCGCGCCACGCAGCTCCAGCAGGAGATCGAGTCGCTGGCGCGCAAGCGCGAGGAGACGGAAGCGGCGGTGGAGCAATCGCGCGGGCAGCTCGACGAGTCGTTGAAGAAGCTGCACGACCTGAGCGAAGTGCGCGTCGGCCTCGAAGCCGAGGTGGCCGACTTGCAGGTTCGCGTGGAGGAGCTGGAAACGCGCGCGGTGGCGTCGCGCGAGCTGTGGAACACGGCGAAGGATTCGCTGTTCGAAGCGGAGCGGCGTCTGGATCGCGCGAAGTCGGCGTTTGACCTGCTGCGCGAACAGATCGCGCTCGATCTGCACGCCGGCATCGATGCGCTGGCCGAGGTGGAACCGCCGGCGGATGACGAAGGACGCGCGTCACTGGAAGCGGAGGTGGCGAAGCTGTCCGATCAGATCGAAAAGATAGGGCCGGTCAACGTCCTGGCGATCGACGAGCACACGGAACTCGAGCAGCGCGAATCGTTCCTGCGCACGCAGCGCGACGATCTCGTGCAGGCGATCGAATCGCTGCGCGGCACGATCCGCAAGATCAACCTGACGTCGCGCGAGCTGTTTCGCGATGCGTTCAATGCGGTCAACGAGTACTTCACGGAAATCTTCACCTCACTCTTCGGCGGCGGCACCGCGCGCATGCAACTGCTCGACGAGGAAGACGTACTGGAATCGGGCATCGAGCTGGTTGCGCAACCGCCCGGTAAAAAGAACCAGTCGATCGCGCTGCTCTCCGGCGGCGAACGTGCGCTCACCGCGCTGGCGTTGCTTTTCGCGATCTTCCGTTACAAGCCGTCGCCGTTCTGCATCCTCGACGAGGTCGACGCACCACTGGACGAAGTGAACAACGAACGCTTCGTGCGCCTGGTCCGCGACATGTCCCGCGACACGCAGTTCATCGTCATCACACACTCGCGCCGCACGATGGAAGCCGCGGACGTGCTCTACGGCGTGACGATGGAAGAAGCGGGATGCTCGCGGCTGGTGTCGGTCAACTTTGCCGAAGTCGAAGCTTAGTTTCATCCGCAGATGACGCAGATAAAGGCAGATTGAGGACGAGGCGTTTGTATTCGAGGTGAGGTGCTCCGAAGTTCAGGAGCATCGCTTTCTGCATACCCGATGCTTTCAGATAGTTGATGACTTGCGCTTCTTCGATCCCGGACAATCGCTGAAGCGCTTTCAACTCCACGATGAGCGCCCCGAAGCAGAGAAAGTCAACGCGATAGGTCGTAGTGAGTTGTGCTCCCCGGTAGAACACCGGCAATCCGATCTCTCGCGCGTAAGGCACTCCGCGCGCCTCGAATTCTCGTTGGAGTGCCTCCTGATAGACCGGTTCCAGGAACCCGCAGCCCAGCTCCGTATGCACGGCCATCGCGGCCCCGATCACAGCGTAAGTTTCAGGGTCTCTTTTATCTGTGTCCATCTGCGTAATCTGCGGATGGAAATAATACCCTGACCGATATCGCCGCCAAGATCATTCCTATTGCCGCCGAGGCGAGGACATCGCTCGTCCAGTGGCGAAAGGCCAGGACTCGCGAGACAGCCACTGCCAACGCGAGCAGAAAAGCGGCGACGCGCATCGCCCTCGAGGGAGAGGTCAGCATCAGCACGCCCGCGAGCGCAAAGGCGCCGACGGTGTGGCCGCTGGGGAAGGACGTCGCGGAGGCGCGGGCGTGGTGGAAGGGGCCGAGCCAGAGCTCGGGGCGGGTGCGGCCGATGGCGTATTTGACGATCTGGACGGAGACTCCGGAGGCGGCGCCGGCGAGCGCCATCGCCACGCCGTACGCGGTCCAGCGCCGGAGGTGGTAGACGACGCCCGCGACGAGGAAGAAGACGACGACCATCGCGGGGTTCATGCCGCCGCCGAAACGGTTCGCGATTCGGATCGTGTCCGCGACGTTCGACGACTGGATGCGCTCCGCAAACGCAGTGATCGGAGCGTCGGCGAAACGCCAGACGACGGCGACGAGGACGGCGCTGGAGATCACGGCGATCGCATCGGTCTTGCGAACGCGGATGCGTGTCGCGCGCAGGAGCGTCCCGATCTCGCGGAAGTCTTTGTAGTCGCCGGTGAGATGAAGCAGAGCCAGAAGGAAAAGTCCGGCGATGCACCAGAAGACCACGTCCCATTCCGGCGACTCGCGTCCCAGGAAGGAGAGATTGTCGACGGTCAACTGCGCGTGGCAGCAGATGTCATTGATCTCGATCGCCGGCGCGGGCCAGAAAATCGACAGCGCGAGGAGGACGATGAACGCCGCGGCGGCAAGGCGGCGTTTAGCGTCGATAGACATAGAACCATTTTCCGATCATGCGGACAGCGTCGACCATCTGGTAGCCGTATAGCTGCGGCGTGATTTCGCCGGCGTGCGCGCGCGCGGTCACGATGACCGCCGGTGTGATCTGCGCCAGCGTGTACGGCGTGGCGTAGGTCACTCGTTCGTAATCCCGCGGCATGTCGCGCGTCCAGAGATACGGCGCGGCGTAGAGCGCGATCTGTTCCGGCGGTACGTGTTGCTTCTCCAGCGCGGCGACGAGCGGGCGGGTGGAGGAGATGTCGCTGATGGCCGGCATGAGGGCGATGGCGATGACGGTCATCGCAATGATGGGGACGAGTCCCGCGGCAATGGTTGAGGAAACGAGCGATCCGCGAAGTGCGATGACGAAGGCGATGATCGACGCGATGATGATGATCACGCAGAGCATTTTCACGGCCGGGAGTTGAACCAGCGCGCCCTCGGGGCCTTTGATCATTTGCGGGGTGACGAACAGTCCGGCGATTCCGATCAGCGCCATCAGGGCAATCGAGAGCGCATTCAACAGGCGGGCGGGACGCCCGCGCTCCCAGCAAGAGACGTACTCGCTGATCAGCAGAGCCACGGGCGGGATCATCGCCATCATGTAGACATCGAGCTTGCTGCTCATCAGCGAGTACGGGACGAGGACGGCCAGGATCCAATTGATGAGAAATCGATGCGTTGGCCACAGTGCGATGACCGCCGCAACGGCGAGGAAGAACCACGGGAAAAGTGATGCCGGCAGGTGGATCACGTAGAACCACGGCGGCGCGTTGTGCACCCACGACGCGACGGCGCGGCCGACAGTTTGTTTGACGATCACGTCGTGCGTGTAGGCGCGGCCGCCGAGGAGCATGGCCGGGACGAGCCAGAGCAGAGGGATGACGATCATTGCGAAAATCGCCGGTGCGTAGTTGCCGCTCGGGATGCGTTTGCGGCGCAGCCACTCGAGCAGGAAAAGAACGATCGCGATCACTGGCGCCATCGGACCTTTGATCAGAACGGCGATGCCGAGGGCGACCGCGGACCAGAGCAACGCGCGGAAATCGTCGCGATCGAAGAAGCGCTCCAGCTGCCAGATCGCGAGCACGATGAACGCGGTGAAGCTGACGTCCATCCGCGCCGATTGTGCCGAGGTCCAGATCATCAGCGACGAGCCGCAGATGAACGCGGCCAGCGGACCGCCGACTTTCCACATCAGCCAGAGCAGGAACACGAACGCCATCAGCGACGGCAGGACGAAGGCCCACGTCGAATAGACGCCGAGCGGGAAGGTGAGCAGGTCGATCATCCAGAAGTGGATGGGCGGCTTGTGCGTGAAGGGCGTCCCGTTCAGCGTCGGCAGAAAGAACGCGCCGGTCGCGCGCATTTCGCGAACGACCTGGCCGTATTTCGTTTCATCGCCGACGAACAGATCGCGCTGCATCGGCGTGATGAACGCGCCGGCGATGAGCAGAAAAATTGCGGCGGCGAGGAGGCGGCGCGGCATGGATTAGTTCGAGTTTATCCTGAGCGCAGCGAAGGATCTGGCAATCGCAGCACGCGCCTGATCCTTCGCTCCGCTCAGGATAAAGTTGGGAACAAACAAAAAGGCCGCGGTCACCCGCGGCCTTTCGATGATCAGGTGTGTCGTCGTTTCCGCTATGCCATCGCGTTCGATGTTTCGTACGAGCGGATCCGGGCGGCCATCTGGTCCTTCAACTGGAGTTTTCGCTTCTTCAACGTTTTCTCTTCCAGCTCTTCATCGAGTGAGACCTCGTTCTTGGTCGTGAGCTCGCCGAGGCGCGACTCGCACGCGTGGTGCTCATCGAGCCATTTGCGAAACTCCTCGTCTTCGGTGCTGAGAATCCGTTGAATGTCAGCGATTTGATTCGACATCCTCTATCCTCCTTCGAAGTACCTTCGCGCGAAATTGTAGCACTCCGCCTGCCATCTTTCGATCAGCCTAAGTAGCGCGTTTGCAGACGCTTGAGACCGCGACGCGACGTTCCTTTCCATCGGCTCCGCCTTTGCACTACCATCGCGCCGATGCGGAAAGTGCCGTGGGCGCCCGAGGGCTGGCTGTTCCTGATTCCGGTTCTCATCCTGACTGCGGCCGCGCTGCTGCTTCAATACACCGTCGCCGCCATCGTCCTCGGATTGCTCGCGCTGTTCCTCATCAACTTCTTTCGCGATCCGAGGCGCACAGGTTCTGAACACCACGTCGACGTCCTCTCCCCCGCCGACGGCACCGTCGTCGCCATCAAGGACATTCCGGACGGCGACATCTGGCCCGGCCTTACCAGGCAGGTCAGCATCTTCATGTCCGTCTTCGACGTGCATGTGAACCGCGCGCCGATCACCGGGAAGATCATTCACTACCGATACAACCCGGGGAAGAAAATCGCCGCGTTTGCGGAGAAGTCGTCGACGGAGAACGAACAGAACCTGATCGTCGTCGAGGACAAGCACGGCGCGAAGCTCGCCTTCAAGCAGATCGCGGGTCTGCTGGCGCGGCGCATCGTCTTCGACAAAAAAGAGGGCGATGAAGTCGTGCGCGGCGAGCGCGTGGGCATGATCAAGTTCGGCTCGCGCGTCGACATGTTCTTTCCCGCCGATGCCATCATCAAAGTGGGCATGCGCGACAAGGTCAAAGTCGGGCTGACCGTCGTGGCCGAGCTTGGAGCGAAGTGATGCAACGGCCGGACGTCCGCAAGAACCTCCGCCGCGGCGTCTACATCGTGCCGACGCTGTTCACGATCCTCAACATCTTCTTCGGCTTCCGTTCGATCGTGAACAGTCTGCGTGCGCGCGAGGCGATGACGGCGGGACGTCCCGATCTGGCCGTCGCCGCGTTCGAGATCGCCTGCGTTTCGCTGCTGATCGCGGCGATCTTCGACACGTTCGACGGCATGATCGCGCGCCAGCTCGGCGCGACGAGCGAGTTCGGCAAGGAGTACGACTCGCTGGCCGACGTCGTCACGTTCGGCACCGCGCCGGCCGTGCTCGTGTACGCGTGGGGGCTGCATCCCCTGGGCAAACTCGGCGTCGGGATCGCGTTTCTTTTCCTCGTCAGCGTCTCGCTGCGTCTGGCGCGCTTCAACGTGATGACGGGAAAGACCGACTACCGCTACTTCGTGGGATTGCCCAGCCCTGCCGGCGCACTGACCATCGCCGCGCTGATCTGGTACGCGCCGGCGCCGGTACTCGACCGACGCTTCGCGCTGGTCATCCTCGTGCTCACCGCGTGTACCGCATTCGCGATGGTGTCGCCGATCCGCTGGCGCGCGCAGAAGGGGCTGCATTTCCACCAGGGGCGCTCGCTGATGTACATCGTGGTCATCGCCGCGATCATCGCCATCGCGTTTGCGTGGCCACGCCAGGTCGGCGTCGTCTTCGCGATCTCCTACCTTGCCTCGGGGCCGCTGGTCCGGCTCTGGTCGATCGCGTTTCCGTCGCGCAAAGCGGATGACGTGCTACAAATCGCGCCGCAATGATCGATCCGAAATCGGCTGCCGGCTATCGCCTCGGCATCGTCAATCCGCTCACGCTCGTCGGAACAGAAATCCAGTCCATCCCTTCGCGAGCGCGCGTTTCCCTTCGACAAGGTCGTCCTCCTCGACAGCACCGGAACCGCCACCGGCGCGCTGACCGCGATCGGCGACGAGCCGGCTGTCGTCCTTCCCGTCTCCGACGACGAGCTCGAAGACTGCGACATCGTCTTCTTCTGCGGCCCGGCCGAGGGGAATCGCGAATGGATCGAGCGCTACGAGGAAGACAAGTTCGTGGCCATCGATCTGTCGCAGCCGTCGAGCGTTTCCGATGGCAAGCTCGCGGTCGCGGGCGTGAATCTCGACGAGATCGTCTCCGGCGACCGCCTGATCATCTCGCCGCATCCGGTGGCGATTCCGATCGCGCTGATCCTTCATCAGATCGAAATGCTCGGCCGCGTGGAAAGCTGTACCGCGACCGTCGTGCAACCTGCCTCGGTGTTCGAACAGCTCGGCGTCGAGGAGCTGGCCAAACAGTCCATCAGCATTCTGAACATCCAGACCGTGCCGCACGAAGTCTTCGATCGCCAGCTCGCCTTCAATCTCTATCCCGCGGCCGAGCGGAACGAGGAGTTCATCGCAAAGCAAGTTCACACGCTGACCGATCCCGATACGCAGCTCGCGCTGCTCATTACGCAAGGGACGATCTTTCACGGCCACACGTTTTCGCTGTTCGTAAAGACGAAAGAGGCGCTCGACATCGAGCGGATCACCGACACCTTGCGCGCGAATGCGGCCATCGCCTTCGCCGAGGGCGACCAGGAGTTCGGTACGATCGACGCCGCGGGAAAAGACGAGGTGCTGATCGCCGAAGTGCGCGCCGACGCCTCGATCCGCGGCGGCTTCTGGGTCTGGGCCGTCTGCGATAATCTCCGCCGCAGTTCCGCGCTGAATGCCATCCTCGTCGCCGAGAAGGTGCTGTTCGGAAGCGGAATGACGAATTAACAGGAGAACCAATGCAAGACTTCTACGAGCCGAAGGTCGGCGACATGGCCCCCGATTTCAAACTGCCGTCGACGCGCGGCAAGGACATGACGCTGAAGGAAAATCGCGGCAAGGACGTAATCCTCTACTTCTATCCGAAGGACGATACGCCGGGCTGCACCGCCGAGGCCTGCAACTTCCGCGATCACGAATCCGATATCTCCAAGGCGCACGCAGTAGTCCTCGGCGTTTCCGCCGATTCGCTGGAAAGCCACGACAAATTCCGCGGCAAGTACGAACTGAATTTCCCGCTGCTCTCCGACCCGACCGCCGACGTCGCCAAGATGTACGGCGTCTGGAAAGAGAAGAACATGTACGGCAAGCGCTACTGGGGCATCGCCCGCACGACGTTCTGGATCGGCCCTGACGGCCGGATCAAGAAGATCTGGAAAAAGGTCGACACGAAGCGCCACGCCGAAGACGTCCTCGGGGAGCTCGACGCGGCGCACGCAAAGAAGTAGAACGTAGCGCCGCCGGCCCGGCGGCTGGACCGCCGGCGCTACGTCCGCGACACCCCGCAACCTCGTTCACGTCTCAATAAACGATCTCCTCGCATCCCGAGGCGCTGATCGTGGTGGTGACGGCCACGATGGCTGCGAAGTAATCACCACAGAGCCACAGAGATCACAGAGATTCTCTGTACTACTAACCCATAGATTTTCTTTGACGGTTCTCGCGCGTTCGTTCCATCGAGAGTCCTTCTCCCCCGGCGTCTTCTTGCCGGGGGAGAAGGTGCCGAAGGCGGATGAGGGGCCAGCTTGCGCGATCTGCGGTTTCAGGTGCGCCCCTCACCCGCACTCCGCTTCGCTGCGTGTCTCCCTCTCCCCGGAAGAAACTCGGGGAGAGGGACTCTCGACCGGAAAGATTCTTTGGTTGCTAAACCGTCGCAGGTTTGAACGCGCGCAGTCGCTTGCAGGCCTCGGTCAATGAATCGAAATCCTTGGCGAAGCAGAAGCGCAGCATCCTCTTCCCTGACTCGGAGACGAAGAAGGCGGAGCCGGGGACGGACGCGACACGCGTGGTTTCGAGGAGGGCCTGCGCGGCTTCCTTGTCGTCGCGGAAATCGTCGGGGATCTGGGCGAGCATGTAGTACGCGCCCTGCGGAATCGACGGCTTGAATCCCGCCTCGGCGAGTGCATCGGCCAGCATGTCGCGCTTCTTCTGATAGTCGGCGGCCATGTTCGCGTAGTACTCGTCGCCGATTTCCAGCGCCCGCGCGACGCCCCATTGCAGTGGCGTCGGCGCGCAGATGGCGAAGAGATCGTTCATCAGGCCGATCGGACCGGCGACGCGTTCGTCGGCGATGACGTAACCGACGCGCCAGCCGGTAATCGAAAACGTCTTCGAGAATCCGCTGATGGTGATGGCGAGATCGCGGCAGGATGGGATCGAAGCGACGGAGACGTGCTTGCGGCCGTCGTAGACGATGTACTCGTAGATTTCGTCCGTGAAGATCCACGCGCCGAACTCGCGGCAGAGCGCGCCGATCTTCTCCAGCTCCTCGCGCGTGAACATTTTCCCCGAGGGGTTCGATGGCGTGCAGACGACGATCGCTTTCGTTTTCGGCGAGAAGGCGGCGCGCAGAACGTCGAAATCGATCGTCCAGTCGGGCGCTTTGAGCGGCACGAATTTCGGCTCGAAGCCGAGGACCTTGAAGGTGTTCAGGTGGTAGCCGTAGTACGGCTCGAAGAGGATCACTTCATCACCGACGTTCAGCGTCGCCATCGCCGCGGCGAGAAAGCCGCCGCTCGATCCGACCGTGACGACGATCTCCTTCGCCGGGTCGGCGGTGAATCCGTTGTGGCGCTCTACTTTTCGCGCGATGCGCTCGCGAAGAATGTCGATCCCTTCGAACTTCGAGTACGTCGCCTTGTTCGAACGGATCGCGTCGCAAGCGCCGTCGATGAGCTCCGGAATCGTGGGAAGGTCGCAGATGCCCTGCCCAAGGTTGATGCCTTCGACGCGCTCGCATTCGCGGGACATGCGGCGGATGTCGGACTGCACGAGGCCACGCAGACGATCGCTGATCTGGTTCATAGCGCGCGTAGTGTAAACCTCCCCGCCCACCACTCGCCTTTGCTCCGTTCTTCGACAATTTCGAGGCCGTGCTCCGCGCAGGCGCGGACGACGTCGTCGCGTTTGATGACGAGGATGCCGCTGAGGATCAGCGACCCGCCCACGTGCCTCACGACGTCGCCGAGGAGCGGGATGATGACCTCGGGGATGATGTTCATCGTGACAATGTCGAACGTGCCGCCGCGGAGCGCTTCGAGTCCGCCGATGAAAATCGGCATGCGCGCGTCGTCGACATCATTGCGGATGCGGTTGTCGCGCAATGCGGCGAAGGCATCGACGTCATTGTCGAATGCGATGACGTGATCTGCGCCGAGGCGGCACATGGCCAAGGCGAGGATTCCGCTGCCGGCGCCGACGTCGAGTCCGCGTTTTTCACGGACGTCCAGCGTCTCCAGGATTTCGATACAGAGCGAAGTCGTCTCGTGTGATCCGGTGCCGAAAGCCTGCTCCTGCGGAACGACGAGCGCGTTCCGGGTGGTGTCGCGCGGAATCAGGTTCGCATCGGGCGCGACGATGAAGTGCTCGCCGATGTACAGCGGCTCGAGCGATTGCTGGTAGCGATCGAGCCAGTCGATGCGCTCGCGTTCCGTGGCGTGAACTTCGATGCCGTCGACGTCGCCGAGATCGCGTGCGGCTTCGTCGCGCTCCTCGATCGAATCAAAGTACGCGGAGATGATTGTCGTCCCGTTCACTTCGGAGGACGAACTGCCGGTCGAGGGCGTCAGATAAAGCCGCGACTGCACGAGCTCTTCGAGCGCGGCGTCGCGCACGTCGAACGAGATGTCGAGGATGAAGTCCTTCACGCGTGCGCGCCGAACAGTTCGCCGTAGTCTTCCATCGCCGCCTGCACCACCGACGCGGCGTGCGTGTAGCCGTACGAGCCGGAGACGCGGATTCGGGCCGGCTCGCCGGGGACGAGCTTGTACGTGGAGAAGTAGTGCTCCAGGCGCTCGACAAGCACCGTCGGCACGTCGCTCAGATCCTGCGCGTCTCCCCAGACGTAGTCGCCCTGCAGCACGGCGATGATCTTGTCGTCCGCTTCATCGCGGTCGACGAGCTGCAGTCCGCCGATGACGCGCGCGGAGAGCAGGATTTCGGATTTCGCGATCGGCCGTTCACTGAGGACGCAGATGTCGAGCGGATCGCCGTCGCCGCGTTTCGTGACCGGCGTCAGCGCCGCCACGCGCGGTCCGCAATACGTGCGCGGGATGAAGCCGTAAAGCGCGGGCGGCTGCGACGAGGTGCGCTGCGGGCGATCGACGCGCAAGTATCCGGACGCTTTGTCGACCTCGTACTTGATCAGATCGAACGGCGTGATCTCGATGTAGGCGTTGACCACGCGCGGCGCATCGGCTCCCGCACTGAGGCCGTGCCACGGATGCGGGCGCCACTGCGAAAAGGTCTGGTCGGCCACAGACCATGCATTTTAATGACTTCGCGCGCCATAACCGAAAGACAGTGCTGCGGGCAGAGCCTTGGGCAACCAACGCAGCCGGCCGTGCCGGCCTACTCGTCGCTGGCGATCATGGCCAGCCGCGAGTAGTAGTACGCGGCGATCGGCGTCAGCGCGAATCCGACCAGCCACCACGCCACGCCGAGCGCGGCGACGCTGTTGGCCGTTTCATAGCTGGCGCGCAACGTCATGACGCCCATCCAGGTCAGGCCGGCGAAGGTGAAACAGATCATCGCCGCGATGCGAAACCGATTCGCGCCGGCGGCGAGGAGCTGCTCATCATCGATCGACGGAGTTCGCCGCGACGCAAAGAGCGGCGCAAACAAGACCATCGCGCCGAGCAACATCGCCGCCCCAAACCGCGAGTCATGTCGAAATGTGTAGATGCCGAAGAGCAGCACAAGCACGCCGGCAATGGCCGACGCCACGCGGATCGATGTACGAATCATGATTTCTGAACCTCGTTTTGGACGCCGAGGAACTGGGATGTGGAATCGTAACAAAACGTAGGCGGCGTGTCAGCCGCGGTCTTAGACTCCATTCGTGCAGTTCAAAATCATCGGCGTCATCCGAGCGATCGAAACGATCGCCTCAGGTCGGGGCATCCGCGATCGAAGGCGATTGAACCGCGAATACGGGATCGCCGGCTGGCGGAAGATGAAGGGTGTCGCTACCGTTCGATTAGCGGATGGTACGATCTGCGACGCGGAACTCCACTGGTACGAAGCACATGGAATCGGCAAAAAAGAAATCAAATTCAAAAAGCCGGTCGGTCTCCGATAGCCGCGGCCCTGCGCACTTCGCGGTATGCGTCCGCAACCGGGGATATCGCGCGTCGCTGGAGCTACGAAAGTTGTATCCAGTGTTGCCGGATGCATTTGCGGACGAGCATCAGATGATCCGCGTCATCGATGAATCGGGCGAGGACTATCTGTATCCCGCAAAGTTCTTCGTGCGTGTGGAACTCCCGCACACGGTTGAGCGTGCACTGGAAACGATCGCGTAACTACGGGTTCGTGAAAAAGTCCTTCACCTTCCCGAACACGCCCTTGTCCTGCAGCGGCGTCTCTCCCTCGGCTTCGGCGTAACGGGTCAGCAGGTCGCGTTGCGCGTCGTCGAGAGTTGTCGGGATGCGGACGGTGACGTGGACGTAGTGATCGCCGCGGCCGGGGCCCTGTAGGAACTGGACGCCTTTGCCGCGCAGGCGGAAGACCTGGTTGGGTTGTGTGCCGGGCGGGATGCGCAGCGACTCGGGGCCGTCGATCGTGTCGGTCTGCACTTCCGCGCCGAGGGCGGCCTGGGTGAAGGTGATGGTCTGCTCGGAATGGATGTCGTAATCGCGGCGCGTGAACTTCGCGTGCTCGCGGACGGAGATGAAGACGTAGAGATCGCCAGGCGGTCCGCCGTTGAAACCGGCTTCCCCTTCGCCGGCGACGCGGAGACGCGAGCCGTCGTCGACTCCGGCGGGCACCTTGACGGAGATGTTCTTCTCCTCGCGGACGCGGCCGGCGCCATCGCAGTTCGCGCACGGATCCTTGATCACTTTTCCGGCGCCGCCGCATTGCGGACAGGTGCGGGCGACGGCGAAGAATCCCTGTGAGTAGCGAACCTGTCCGCGGCCTGCGCATCCGCTGCAAGTGACGGGCTGCGTGCCCGGCTTCGCGCCGGAGCCGTGGCAGACCTCGCACGTCGCCACGCGCGGGACGTCGATGCTGATGTCTTTGCCGAAAACGGCTTCTTCGAACTCGAGGGTCAGGTCGTAGCGAAGATCGTTGCCGCGTGCGGCGCGGGTGGAGCGGCGGCGGCCGGTGCCGAAGAAATCGCCGAAGCCGAAGAGGTCGCCGAGGATGTCGCCGAAATCGGCGAACTGATTCGGATCGAAGCCGCCTCCGCCGACGCCCTGATGTCCGTAGCGGTCGTAGCGCGCGCGCTTCTCATCATCGGAAAGCACGCCATACGCTTCCGCCGCTTCCTTGAACTTCTCCTCGGCATCGGCGTCGCCGGGGTTTTTGTCGGGGTGGTACTTCACCGCCAGACGGCGGTAAGCCTTCTTGATGTCGTCGACCGTGGCTTCGCGGGCCAGGCCGAGGATCTCGTAGTAATCGCGTTTTTCTGTCGTAGCCATTCGTAATCGTTTACGGGTTCTCGCCTGGCGGGTTCATTTTGTTGATCGGGTTATAGAGCATCACGTTGGTGAGGATGCGCGACGCCGACTGCAGTTCGAAGATCGCGTCGTTCAGGCGCTGTTTTTCCTCCGAGGCAACGGATTCTTTCGCCTTGGCGATGCAGCGCTGGACCTTTTCGCGGTCATCGTCGTTCAGCATCTTGCCGAACTCGCGAAAGACCTTGTCGTTCGTGTAGATCATCCCCTCGAGCTTGTTCTGCAGCATGCGCGTGTCGCGGCGTGACGCATCGATGCGCGAGTGCTCAGCCGCCTCGTTGACCAGGCGATCGATTTCATCCTGAGAAAGCCCGCCGGCAGGATTGATCTGCACGCCGGTCGACTGTCCGGTGGCCTGATCGCGCGCGGTGACGCTGACGATGCCGTTGGAATCGATCGAGAACGTGACCTCGATCTGCGGCACACCGCGCGGCGCCGGCGGAATGCCGACCAGGTCGAACTTGCCGAGCGATTTGTTGTCGCGCGCGAACTCGCGCTCACCCTGCAGCACGTGCACGGTGACCTTGTTCTGATGATCGGCGACGGTGGTGAAGATCAGCGAGTTCTTCGTCGGGATCGTCGAGTTGCGCTCGATGACTTTGGTGAAAACGCCGCCGTGAGTCTCGACGCCGAGGGACAGCGGCGTGACGTCGAGCAGGATCATGTCCTTGATGTCGCCGCGCAGGATTCCGGCCTGCACCGCGGCGCCGACGGCCACGACTTCATCGGGATTGATGTTGCGATTCGGTTCCTTGCCGAACGCTTGCTGCACCGCTTCGACGACGCGCGGCATGCGTGTCTGGCCGCCGACGAGAACGACTTCGTCGATGTCCTTCGGCGTCAGGCCGGCCTGTTTGAGCGCGTCGTTGACCGGATCGATCGTCTTCTGGATCAGATCCTCGACCATCTTCTCGAACTCGCGGCGCGTGAGAATGTTGTTCAGGTGCTTCGGTCCCGAGCCGTCGGCGGAGATGAACGGCAGCGTGATGCGCGACTCGTCGGAAACGGACAGCTCGTGTTTGGCACGTTCCGCTGCTTCCTTGAGACGCTGCAGCGCCATGCGGTCGTCGGCGAGGCTGATGCCGGTCTCCTTCTGGAAGCCTTCGATCAGCCAGTCGATGATGCGCTTGTCGAAGTCTTCGCCGCCGAGGTACGTGTCGCCCGAGGTGGCGAGGACTTCGAAAAGTCCGTCTTCGAGCTTGAGGATCGAAACGTCGAACGTGCCGCCGCCGAGGTCGTAGACGGCGATGAGTTGGTTCTGCTTGTTGTCCAGACCGTACGCCAGAGCGGCGGCGGTCGGCTCGTTGATGATGCGCAGAACTTCGAGGCCGGCGATCTTGCCCGCGTCGCGCGTGGCCTGGCGCTGGCTGTCGTTGAAGTAGGCGGGAACGGTGATGATCGCTTCGCTGACCGGCTCGCCGAGGAACTCTTCGGCGAACGATTTGATCTCCATCAGCACGAACGCCGAGATCTCCTCGGGTGAATATTCTCGGTCGCGGATCTTCACCTTCATGTCGCCGTTGTCGGCGGAAACGATCTGGTACGGGAGGATCTGTTTGGCGCGCGCAACTTCATCAGAGTCGTACTTCCGGCCGATGAGCCGCTTGATGGCGAAGACGGTGTTGAACGGATTGGTGATGGCCTGCCGCTTGGCGATCTGCCCGACGAGGCGATCGCTGTCCTCGGTGAAGCCGACCACGGACGGCGTGGTGCGGCTCCCCTCCCGGTTCGGCATCACCTGCGGCGTCGCGACGTCCACGACGGCAACGCAGGAGTTGGTCGTCCCGAGATCGATTCCGATGATTTTCGACATGGGTTAGCTGCCCGCAGGTTCCTCGGGGCCGCCGACGGCGACTTTGACCATGGCCGGCCGCAGCAGGCGGTCGTGCAGGAAGTAGCCTTTCTGGAGAACGGCCACGACGGTGTGCGATGGAACGGACGGATCTTCTTCGCGAATCACCGCCTCGTGAATGTTCGGATCGAAATGCACGCCGGATTCGGTGATCGGCTTGAGTCCGTGGCGCTGCAGGACGTCGAAGAGCTGTTTGTAAATGAGAGACACGCCTTTATGAAACTCGTCGCCCTCTTCGGCATGATCGAGCGCGCGGTCGAAGTTGTCGAGGACCGGGAGCAGGTCGCGGATGACGTCGCCGAGGGCGTAGCGCCGAAAGTCATTCTTCTCGCGTTCAGAGCGTTTGCGGAAGTTCTCGAAGTCGGCCAGCGTGCGCACGTAGCGGTCGCGGAAATCTTCATTCTGCGATTGCGCTGGCGGCCGTTCGGCGGTGGCTTCCTGCGCGGCGGCTTCCATCTCGTGCTCGATGTCGGCGACGGATTCGCCGGTGTCTTCGATCACGTAGGCATCATCATCGTTGTCGTTTTCACTCACTGCTGTTGCTCCTGTTCCTCTTCGATCTTGCGGCTGAGCGCGAGGCCGAGGTAATCGACCAGCGGGGCCATGCGCGCGTACTCCATGCGCATCGGACCGATGATACCGACCATGCCCAGCGGAGCCGCCTGCGTGCCGTAGCGGCGCGCCACGATGCTGAAGTTGTAGATCTGCGTGAAGTTGCTCTCCGATCCGATCAGAATCTGCAGACCTTCTTCAGAGAGACACGAGTTCAAGATCTCCACCAGTTTCTCTTTTTCCTGCAACGCGAGGAAGGTTTTGCGCATGGAGACGGCGTCGGAGAACTCGGGCTTGGTGAGAATCGAAGCGGCGCCTTCGACGTACAGCTCGTGCTCGAGCGGCGAGAGGTCGTTCACTGCTTCGATGCCGAGGGAGATCGTCTTCTGCAGCATGGCATCGTGCCTTGCCCGCTCCTCCTCGGTCATCCGGATGAGGCGGCGGCGGATGCTGTCCAGCGTCATGCCGCTGAATTCGATGGTGATGTAGCGCGAGATGTTCTGCAGCTCGTCGCGCGTGAACGGCTGGCGCGTCTCGATGATCTTGTTCACGACGACGCCGTTCTGGCCGACGATGATGCACATGATCTTGCTGTCGGCGACGGCGACGAAATCCATGCTGCGAATGGTGAACTGCAGCAGCGTGGGCATGAAGATGACGCCGACCTGGTCGCTGAGCTTGGAGAGGACGCGCGAGGCAAGATGCAGCACTTCGTCGATCTCGTTGGCGTGACTGACCTGGTCGTCGATCATCTCCCGCTCGCGTTGCGAAAGCGTGCGCGAGCGCATGAGGTTGTCGATGAAGAAACGGTAGCCGCGGTCGGTGGGAACGCGGCCGGCGGACGTGTGCGGCTGCTGGAGATAGCCGAGGTCTTCGAGGTCGGCCATCACGTTGCGGAGGCTGGCGGGAGAGAGCTGGAATCGGCCGCCCTTGGCCAGCGAACGGGAGCTGATCGGCTCGCCGGTAGCGACGTGCTGCATGATGATCTCGCGCAGCACCTCGCGGGCGCGGCTGTCGAGATCGTCACCGTTCAGCTCAATGTGTTGAACCATCTGTGTTGAACCATCGCGAGTCACGAGAAGCAGGCAAGCAGTCTCGTTGTCCGACCGCTAACACGCAGGAGAATGTAGGAATTGCGGCGGAAGGTGTCAAGAATACCGGGTTGTCATCCCTGAGGCTGGCGAAGCGCGCCGAAGGATCTCAAGATACGCAACTGAGGCTGGAACCTCCGGTTTCAGCCGAGTTCATGTAACTTGAGATCCTTCGCCGCGCTTCGCCGGGCTCAGGATGACGGGGAATGACAATCGCATGAAACGCCTCGCTTTTCTCGCTCTTCTGTTCGCCGCGCCCGTTTACGCGACCACGGTCGATCGCATCGCGGCCGTTATCGACCAACAGGTGCTGACCGTCAGCGAAGTGAACCAGATGGCCGAGGTCCGGTTCTTTCCGCGCGTCGCCGGACGGAGCGATGACGACTATCGCCACGACATTCTCGAAGCGCTGATCGCGCAGGCGCTGCGGTTTCGCGACGTCGAGCGGTTCGGCGCGCAGGACATCCCGAAGGATTCGATCGAAGCGCGGCTGGTGGAGATTCAGCGCCGCTTCGCCTCCACCGCCGAGCTCGACGCCGCGCTCGGCCGCGCCGAGCTGACGCCGGACGAGTTGCGCGCGCTGATCAAGAGGCAGCTGCAGGTCGAGGCGTACATCCAGGAACGCTTCGCGCCGCTGGTGTTCGTGGCCAACGACGACATCGAGACGTACTACAACGGTCCGTGGCGCCAGCAGCGCATTGCCCGCGGCCTGCCCATCCCGCCGCTCAACGACGTGCGCGAAGAGATCCGCACGCTCATCCGCTCGCGCCAACTCGATCAGCAGATCGAGACCTGGACCACGCAGCTGAGAGCGCGCGCGAATGTCGATGTGTACGCGTGGCGGTGAAACTTCGCGCTGCGCGCGCGTTGTCGGTCGTCAGTTCATTGCGCGATCGCGCGTTCTGGTTTTGACAACACGGCGCGAAGCAGCCGGAACCAACCGACAACGATCGCGAGGCGGCCTAAGCCGCCTCGCGATCAGTCATCACGGTGTCGCGTTTGCGTTCTGCGTGTAGAAGACCACCGAGCCGATGATCGTCTTCAGGCCGCGGAAGTCGACCGCCTGAACGGTCAGAGTGTGTTTCGAATTGGCCAGCTTCGTCGTGTCGATGATGAAGCGCCATCCTGAGTTCTGGCTGCCGGTGAGATACGGATACTGAACGGCCACGTCGGGGCGAGGGAAGCCGAGCTGCGCCAGCCCCTTGAAGTCGCCGTCGACGATGATCTCGACCGACGTAAGCGGCGAGCCTTCCATCACAGCCCAGCCTTGGAACGTCACCGTTCCCTTCATAAAGTCGGAGGTCTGCGGAACGTCGATGAAGCCGACAGCCGAGGCGACGAAGTTCTCCGCGCACTGGAAGAAGACCGGGAGGCCGTCGCGGTTCGGCAGTTCGGTGAAGGTGCCCTGATTATCGCCAACGCGAACTTTGAGGATGTGGTTGCCCGGCTTCACGCCGAGCGCCATGAGCGCGCCGACGTCCATCGTGAAGAGGTAGCCGGAGCGCGGTGCATCGGGATAGTTCGGGTAGTAGCGTTCCACGTCGAAGCGCGGCATCCCGTAGCAGTTCACGTAATTGCTGAAGATCGCACTGAACCCGCAATCCTCGGTCGTCGAATACCAGCGGCGTCCGTCGATCAACAGCTCGGCATACGCCACGCGGCCGGTTTCGGTGCGCGTGCCGAGGTCGAGAGCCCATCCGCGGACGGGCGTGATGTGCGACTGCGGATTGATCGGCGGCGAGAACGTCGGCTGCGTCGTGCACAGAGTTCCGTACACCGTCGCATCCTTCTTCGGTTCGTCGATGTAGCCGAATGGCTTCAGGTTCGAGTTCTCATTGAAAATCTGAATCGTGCGGCGGCCGATGAGGCGCGACATCCCGAGGCGATCGGTGGCACGAACGTCGAGCGTGTGCACGCCATCGTTAAAGCGGGTCGTGTCGACGTTGGCGATGAACGAGCTGTAGAGCGCGTCCGGCCAGTCGGCGATCGTGTTCGCCACGTCCGGCCGCGCATCGCCGTACATCGCGTTCTGCGCCACGCCGTTGTCGATCAGCACTTCAACCTTCGAGACGCCATCGGTGTCCAGCGCCCAGCCGGAGACCGGGAACGATCCCGAGGCGTTGTAGATGCCGGAGAGATCGGGGATGTCGACGTTGCCGAACGGCGACTGGTTCAGCGTGTTGTCGACGATGATCGTGCGCCGACCCAGCTCCGTCGTGTTGCCGTCGCTGTAGAAAACGCGGACGGACAGCGTGTGCGGGCCGTTCGTAAAGCGGCTGGCCAGGATGCCAATCTGAAATCCGGGCGCGATGTGCTGGATGCCCGGATAGTTCGGATACGCCTCGACGATGTCGATGCGCGGCAGATTCGTATTCGAATTCGCGATGAACTGGTCGTCGACGTACACCGCGATTTTCGAGATCAGGGCCGGATCGAGGAACCACCCTTTGACCAGAATGACTCCTGATTGAGTCACCGTCGGATCGGGAAAATCGAGATTGCCGCGCGTTTCCGCAGTTTGTGCGAGGAGCACCGGGACGACGAGCGATACGAGAACAGCGATAACCAGGCCGCGGGTAACCCTTCTCCACATAACCCCAACCTCCCCGAAAATAACCTTTTGCCCGTTACTGTGTTGCCGGCGCGTAGTGCACCGTTCTGTGGTCAGTTTGCCGGAGTTTATACTGCGCCGGTGAATTCTTCAAATATCGATGTGGCTGCCGTGACGATCGACGATGTCCGCGCCGCATCCGCCCGCATCAAACCGTACGTTCACCGCACGCCCCTCCTCTCCAGCCGTTCGCTCTCCGAGGCGATCGGTGTCGAAGTGCGATTGAAGTGCGAAAACCTGCAGCGCGCGGGGTCGTTCAAGATCCGCGGAGCGATGAATGCGCTCCTGCAACTCTCTGAAACGGAACGGCGAAACGGCGTCGTGGCCTTCTCCTCCGGCAATCACGCCCAGGGCGTCGCGCTCGCCGCCAAGCTCCTCGGCATCAAAGCGACGATCGTGATGCCGGAGAACTCCGTGCAGATGAAAGTCGACGCCACAAAGGCGTATGGCGCCGAGGTAGTGACCGCCGGCGTGACCTCGGCCACGCGCGACACCGTGGCCCGCGAAATTGCCGGGAAAAGCGGCGCTGCGGTCATCCCGCCCTTCGACGACTGGCGCATCATCGCCGGTGCGGGAACGGTCGGACTGGAGATCGTCGAAGAATGGCGGGACGTAGAAACGATCGTCACCCCGCTCGGCGGCGGCGGTCTGCTGTCGGGCGTAGCCATCGCGTCGACCTCTCTCAAACCCAATATCAATGTCTATGGCGTTGAACCGCGCGCCGGAAACGACGGCGAGCAATCGTTCAAATCCGGCCGGATCGTGGCCATCGATCCGCCGAAGACGATCGCAGACGGCGCGCGGACGCTGGCGATCGGCGAACGCAACTTTGCGGTGATCCGCGAACGCGTACGCGATGTGGTCAGCGTGGAAGACGACGTGCTGCTCGATGCGGTGAAACTGGCCATGTACCGGACGAAGCTGGTCATCGAGCCAACGGGAGCGTTGGGGATCGCGGCGTTGCTGTCGGGTGCGATCAAACCGCGCGGCAAGACTGCGATCGTCGTCAGCGGCGGCAATATCGACTTCTCATTGCTTTGCTAATTTGTCATCCTTAGCCTGGCGAAGCGCGCTGAAGGATCTCAAGATGCGCGGCATTTGCTGAAATCGGGGTTTCAGCACAAGTTGCGCATTTTGAGTTCCTTCGCCGTCCTGCGGCATCTCGGCCTGCGGCCTCGTGCCTCCGGCGGCTCAGGATGACAACAATCCAATGACCCTCTTCGACACCGCCCCATTCGATCCACCCGCCAAATCCGACGCTCCTCTTCCCGAGCGCGTGCGTCCGAGAACCATCGAAGCGGTCGTCGGGCTCGATGAGCTGCTTGGCGAGGGACGCTTCCTCCGCACCGCGATCGAGAGCGACCGCATCCCGTCGATGATTTTCTGGGGGCCGCCCGGCTCCGGCAAGACCACGCTGGCTCGCATCATCGCCAACAAGACGCAGGCGCGGTTCGTCACGTTTTCCGCCACCAGCAGCTCCATTAAAGACATCCGCACGCTGATGGAAGAGGCGCGCAAGGAGCGGAAGGCGCGCGGCTCGAAGACCATCGTCTTCATCGACGAGATCCATCGCTTCAACAAAGCGCAGCAGGACGCGTTTCTGCCCTACGTTGAAGCGGGCGACATCATCCTCATCGGCGCGACGACCGAAAACCCGTCGTTCGAAGTGAACTCCGCGCTGCTGTCGCGGACAAAAGTAGTCGTGATCCCCGCGCTGGAACGCGAGCAGGTGATGACGATCCTCCGCCGCGCCGTCGCCGATCCGTCGCTGAAAAAGTACGGAATCGAAGTCACCGACGATGCGCTCGACTTCATGGCCGCCACCTCGGCCGGCGACGCACGCCAGGCTCTCAACTCGCTGCAACTCGTCGTCGAAACGGCCACCAAAGCGGACGGCGCGATCGACAAAGAGAAGGTCACGCAGATTCTGCAGCGCCGTTCGCTGATGTACGACAAGGGCGGCGAGGAGCACTACAACATCATTTCGGCGCTGCACAAGTCGCTGCGCAACGGCGACGCGGACGCCTCGGTGTACTGGCTCGTGCGCATGCTCGAAGGCGGCGAGGATCCGATGTACATCGCCCGCCGCCTCGTCCGCGCGGCGTCCGAGGACATCGGCAACGCCGATCCGCAGGCGCTGGTGTTCGCCATCGCCGTCCAGCAGACCGTCCACTTCCTCGGCATGCCGGAAGCGGGCGTGGCGCTGGCGCAGCTCGTGACCTATCTCGCCGCCGCGCCGAAATCGAATGCCGCGTACATTGGCTACGGCGAAGCGGTCCGCGAAGTTCGCCAGGGCGACAATCCCGGCGTGCCGCTCCACATCCGCAACGCGCCCACCGGCCTGATGAAGAACCTCGGCTACGGCCGCGGATATCAGTACGCGCACGATTTCGAAGAGCAGACGGCGGCGATGAATTGCCTCCCCGAGGCGTTGGCGGATCGCCGTTTCTACGAACCGAAAGACATCGGTGCCGAAGCGAAGATGAAGGCACGGCTCGATGCGATGCGCGACGCGCGGAAGAAAAGCTCGTAACGTGCGCCGATCCGTCATCGCCGCGCTGCTGCTCGTCGCTTCAACGGCTGTTCAGGCAGCGACGGCGTACCGCGTCACGACGGTCACGAAAGATCACTTCACCAAGCCGGCTCTGGTCGCGCACGTGATCGCTGACGGCGAGAACCGCCGGCTGACGTACGAGAACCGCCGGGAGCCGTTCACCGAGGACGTCCTGCTGTCGACCGACGGTGGAAAAACGGTGATCGCGCTGAATACCAGCATGCGGACATGGTTCGCCATGTATCGCGTCGAGGCGACCGAAACAGGTTTGCCGTCGATGATCCGGGCGGAAATCAGAGATCCGAAGATCACCATGACCGAGGAGCCCTCGCCAGACGTCGCCGGATACCCGGTCCGCAAGTTCGTCATCCACGCCGGCTACATGACTCGCGAGCATTACAGCGGCACGAAGGTGGACCGCATCCACACGATGACGGCGCTGATCTGGACGACGGACAAGCTCGATCGCTCGCTCGCCTTTCCGATCCCCGAGGTGACGATGGGCGCCCGCTCGATCGACGCGCAGCTGCGCGAGAAGATGGCGTCAATCCCCGGCTTTCCGCTGCGTCAGGTGACGACTATCTCCCGCGCGTACGAGGGAGGCGAGCCGCAGGTGACGATGACGACCACCGAGGTGGACGACATCCGCACCGTTCCCTCGCCGCCTGCGAGCCAGTTCGCGAAACCGGCGGATTACGTCAACCAGGAGCCGATCATCGGCACGCCTGGCAAGGTAGCTCCGCCGCGTTAGCGGCTCCGGAGGGTAGCCAGGGATGAGGCGAAGCGCGCACCCCTGGAAAAGAAACGGCGTAAGGATTGTGCCGCTTCAGCGGCACCGGAAGCGCGGCAGTTCCCGTGCCGCTGACGCGGCACAAAATCACACCCGTTCAACTTTCCAGGGGTGCGCGCTTCGCCGCACCGCTGGCTATCGTCCCACGCCGCTAACGCGGCGATGCGGAGATCACCCGATCGTATTCGTCCGCCGCTCGACCGGCTTCGGCTTCCGATCTTCGCCCACGTTCACGTACACCACCTGCGCCTCGGTGACGAGCACCGTCTTCTGCAGGTCGTTGCCGCGGATGGCTTCGCAGACGACCTTCACCGTGATCGACGTCGTGCCGATGCGGAGCGTCTCCGTCCAGAAGCTGACAAGGTCCCCGACGAAGACCGGCTCGTGGAAGACGATCTTGTCCATCGAGACCGTCACCATGAAGCGGCTACCCTGCCGGCGCGCTTCGATCGCGCCGGCCTGGTCGATGTAGCTGAGGATCACGCCGCCGAAGATGGTGCCGTGCGCGTTCGTGTCGCGCGGCATCATCAGCACGCGGATGGCGGGCTCGTTCCAGCGCGGATGCACGCCCTCGCGGTCTCGCGGTTCCGTCAGATCAAGCTCCCGCCTGCGCCGGCTGACTCTGCTGCTCCAGCAGCTTCTTGTTCACGTCGATCGTCGAACCCTTGCGCAGCTTCTGAAGCAGCGACGCGCGGAGGCTTCGCGATTCCTGCTGGCGAAGCGTATCCAGATACTGCGCCCGGTTCTGCGCGAGCGCCGCGGCGTCGGCCTTCTTCTGCTCGGTGACCTGGAAGATCACGGGTCCCTCGGTCGTCATCACCGGGCCCTTGACCTGGCCGACCGGCGCGGACATCGCCGCGTCGATCAGCTCCGAGGTATCGCCGTTGAAGCCGGCGATGTAGCCCTGGCGATTGATGTTCGTCTCCTGCGCCGTGACACCGAGCTTCGTGCCGGCGGCATCGACCGTCGCGGCGGGAAGCGCCTTGGTCAGAGCCTGCTGGGCGAGTTGCCGCGCCTTCTCCATGCGGGCATCGTTCTCAACTTTGGCGCGTACTTCCTCGAGCGGCGAGACACCCGCCGAACGGATCGCGTAAAGGAACGGAATGACCGGACCGCGCTGCGATCCGATGATGTCGCCGACATCGTTCTGCTTCGCGGCGAACGACCAGGTGTTGAACACCGGATTGCTGCCCATGCCCGGGATCGGGTCGTTCTTTCCGAACCACTGCGAATCGTTCGCGGTGACGTTGCCGCTGGCCAGCGCGGTGAACTCGGCGGCGGTTTTCGGCTTGTTGTCCTTGATCTTCGCCGCGATGCGGGTGATCTCGTCGCGCGCGCGATCCTTCCCTTCCTGATCGGCGACGGTGGCACGGAGACGGTCGCGCACTTCCTCGAACGGACGGTAGCCTTCGTCGCGGCGCTCCAGCACCTTGATGATGTGGTATCCGAACTCGCGCGAGCGAATCGGATCGCTGATGGTGTTCAGCGGAATCGAGAACGCTGCCGTATCGAACGGCTCGACGGTCGTTCCCTTGTCCACCCAACCCATGTCGCCGCCCTTGCCGGATGACGACGGATCGCCGGAGTTCGCCGCAGCCAGCTTGCCGAAGTCGGCGCCGGCGCGGAGCTGCTTGACGAGGTTGTCGGCTTTCGCTTTTGCCTCGGCATCGACCGCCGGCGCGGCGCCCTGATCGACTTTGATGAGGATGTGCAGGATGTGTGCGCCCGCCGGAGCCTTGAACTCCTCCTTGCGCGAGTCATAAACCTTGCGCAGGTCGGCGTCGCTCGGATTCATCTGCGCGCGCAGCTTGGCGTAGTCGGCCAGGAGGTACTTCGCCGCGCGCTGCTCGCCGTGGGTGTACTGCGCCTGGTGCGCCGTGTAGTACTGCTGCACCTCGGCAGGCGTGACGGTGACGTTGGCCGCCTCGCGGGCGGCGGGATAGAGAATGTAGCGGATTTTCGCGGTGTCGCTGGCGCGGCGATATTCGTCTTCTGCCGCTTTCGGCGAGACGACGATGGAGCTCTGCAGCGCGCTCTCCATCTTGCTGAGCGTGATCTCGCGGCCGAGCTCTTCTTCGAACTCCGCCGGCGATTGGAAGCCCATCATGCTGGTCACGTAGCGCGAGTAGAGCTCCGCGCCGACGAACTTGCCGTCGGGATTCAGCGTCGGGATCTCCAGGATCTTCGCGCGGATCTCTTCGGGCGTCGCGCTCAGGTGAAGGCGGTGCGCCTGCTGCAGAAGGAGATGCTGATCGATGAGCGATTCGAGCACCTGCTTCGGAAGCCCCATCTGCTGGATCTGATCCTGCGTCAGCGGCTGCCGGTACATCTGCTCGTAGTTCTTCTCCATGTAATAGAGCGCGCGCTCGAACTCGCGATTCGAGATCGTTTCGCCGTTCACGCGGGCCGCGTAGCCGGGATCGGCTGCCGCTCCGCTGTTCGGACCGCCGCCGCCCCAATCGACGAAGATGAAGAGGATGAAGATCGCAACTATGGCGACCAGGATCCATTTAAGGTGCTGAAAGCTATCGCGCATCAACTTGAGCATTGGGACGAACCTCTGTCTTGACTTTGATTGGATGGCAACCGCGGCGCGGGACTCGGAAAGCCGGGCGATCGCGAAAATCCGTAAAAAACGGGGCAGTGTAGCTATTCCCGACGCGGCTGGCAAATGCGCCGCGGAGGCATGCTATAAAGTCCGTTTCGTCCGATGCCGAAGAAGAAGAAAGCTCCCGGCGCCGTCGATTGGTATCTGGTCTCCATCGATCGGCTCAAGCAGATCGGCCTTGTCATTCTTCTCGTCCTCCTCGGCCTCGCCGGCTGGTGGTACTTCGGAAATCAGAAGCGGAATCCGCGCAGCGCCGCCGAGGCCGCGATCGCGGACGCGAGGCAGGCGCTGAACTCGCTGGCCGCGTCGAAAGACTTCCCCAGCCATCGCGGCGACTTCGATCGCGCCCAGCACAAGCTCGACGAAGCCGGCACCCTGCTCGGCGCGGGCAAGTACCCGGAAGCGGAAGGCGCCGCGCTCGAATCGCAGACGCTCAGCCGCGCCGCGCTCAGCGGCAAAGCGGGCGCGGAGAACGACGCGCAGTTCCTCACCGTCGAAGGCGACGTGCAGTATCAGAAATCGTCAACGAGCGATTGGGCGCCGGCGGAAACGCGGACGCCGCTTTTCAACGGCGATTGGGTCAAGACCTCCGGCGGCGCATCGGCGGAGCTGATCTTCTCGAACGGATCGCTCTACACCGTCGGCCCGAACGCTCTGCTCGAGATTTACTCGCAGTTCAATCCGTCGACGAGCCGCAAAAACAATAGCGTGCAGATGCAGATCGGATCGGTCGAAGTGGCGACGACCGACGATGCCTCCAGCGTCCGCACGCCCGGCAGCCAGGTCACGATCGACTCCGAGTCGACGACGCAGGTCGGCGTCGACGCGCAGAAGGCGACGTCGGTCGTCGCCGAAAAAGGCTCAGCCTCGGTCGTCACCTCGACCGGAGGTCCGCCAGTAAAAATCGCTGTCGCCGAAAAAGTGACCGCCACACCCGAGGGCGTGCTCTCGCCGGTCAAGAAACTGCTCATGCCGCCCGGCATCCTCACCCCGGCCGACAACCAGGTCTTCCTCGTCACCGCCGACTCGCGCGTCCAGTTCGAGTGGGAGGCCGTGCCGTCCGCGGCCGGATACGTTCTGCAGGTTTCCCGCTCGCGGCTTTTCACCTCGCTCGAAATCAACTCGCGCCGGCAGAAGACGTCCGCCTCGGCACGCGTCACCGCGGAGGGCGCGTTCTACTGGCGCGTGGCGTCGGTTGGCGCGGACGGCGATGCCGGACCGTTCTCCGCGTTCCGGCGATTCCGCGTCAGCGGCGGCGGACACGAAGGGGCGACGGCGCAGGAATCGCCCGCGCCGGTGCTGCGGCTCAAACGGCCGTATCCGATCGGCGGCCCGTTCTACATGATCGAAGGAAACACCGACCCCGGCGCGACGGTCCTGATCAACGACGAAGAAGCGGACGTCGAGGCCAACGGGCACTTCAAGAAGCTGGTCAGCTTCAATAAGGTCGGCCGCAATGCGGTGGTCGTAAAAGCCATCAACGCGGCGGGCAAACAGACGATACAATCCGAGACGGTGCTGGTCGAAGAATAGCCACCTCCTCATCTATCTGCCACGGGGCAGAGCTTTTGCACCTCGCCTCTCGGCCCCCACGGACCTCTCGTTAGAAGGAAACCACCAATTCATGGCTGTCAAATCACTGCTCTCGATGTTCTCGAACGATCTGGCGATCGATCTCGGGACAGCGAATACGCTCGTCTACGCGAAGAACAAAGGCATCGTCGTCCGCGAACCGTCGATCGTTGCCGTCAACAAGATCAACAACAACGTCGAAGCGGTCGGCAAGGAAGCGAAGGAAATGCTCGGCCGCACGCCGGGCAACATCGTCGCCATCCGTCCGATGAAAGACGGCGTCATCGCCGACTTCGAAGTGACGGAGAAGATGATCAAGTACTTCATCGAGAAAGCGCACGGACGGCGCTTCCTGGTGAAGCCGCGCATCGTCATCTCCGTTCCGTCGGAGATCACGCAGGTCGAAAAACGCGCGGTCAAAGACTCCGCGTTGCGCGCCGGCGCCACCGAGGTCTATCTGATCGAGCAGGCCATGGCGGCGGCGATCGGGGCGGGACTGCCGATCACCGATCCCACCGGCAACATGATCGTCGACATCGGCGGCGGCACGACGGACGTCGCCGTCATCTCGCTGGCCGGCATCGTCTACTCGCGCTCGGTTCGCGTGGCCGGCAACGAGATGGACGACGCGATCATTCAGTACATCAAACGCAAGTACAACCTGCTCATCGGCGAGCGCACGGCCGAACAGATCAAGATGGAGATCGGCTCCGCCTTCCCGCTCGACGAAGAGATGACGATGGAGATCAAAGGCCGCGATCTCGTCGAAGGCGTCCCGAAAACGCTCGTGGTCAGCGACGAAGAGATCCGCGAAGCGCTCTCCGAGACCGTGGCCACGATCGTCGAAGCCGTCCGCGTCGCGCTCGAGCGCACGCCGCCCGAGCTCTCCGCCGACATCATGGACAAAGGCATCATCATCGCCGGCGGCGGATCGATGCTTAAGAACCTCGACAAGCGCCTGCGCGAAGAGACCGGGCTCCCGGTCACGCTGGCCGAGGATCCGCTGGCCTGCGTCGCGCTCGGAACGGGCCAGATGCTGACGGATTTCAACTTGCTGAGAAAAATCTCCATTGAATAGAACCTGGGAGCGCGGGCGTCCCGCCCGCCGTTCTTGCGCGACTGCAGCGGCTCGCCACGAGCGGGCGAGACGCCCGCGCTCCCAGGCCGCATGGCAGGGAATCTGCTGAGTACGCGCAACGAACATGGCCGCACCCGCTGATGTAATCCCCCGGCGTCCGACGCTCCTTCTGATCGTCGTCCTCGGCCTTCTGTTCATCCTGATGAGCCTGAGCACGAGGACGCGGTATGTCGGCGAAACGCGCACGATGTTCGAGCGGAGCGTGATGATCCTCTTCGCCCCCGTTCCGAAGACGGTCAACTGGATCGGACAGTCGGTCTCCGACGGCTACCACGGCTATCTCGACATGCGCCGCTCGGTCTCCGAGAACCTCCAGCTGCACCGCCAGGTCGATCAGCTCACCACCGAAAACCTCCGCCTCCGCCAGTCCGAAGGCGACCTTCGCCGGCTGCGCAGCCTGATGGGCTACTCCGAACAGTTCACCATGCCGACGACGATGGCCGAGCCGGTCATGCTCGATACGTCGAGCCGGTTCAAGTCGATCATCCTCGACCGCGGCTCGAACGCCGGCATCGAAGTCAACGACGCCGTCGTCAACGCGAACGGGCTGATCGGCCGCGTCGTCCTGACGACGAAAGACATGTCGAAGGTGCAGCTTGTGACCGACGGCAACTCCTCGGTCGGCGTCCTGGTCGACCGCACGCGGCGGCAAGGCGTGCTCCGCGGCGACGGCGCCGCGAACGCGCAGCTGTTCGACGTCCCGTCGCTCGCCGACGTCCGGCCCGGCGACGTGGTCATGACCGCCGGCATCGACGGCATCTATCCCAAAGGCATTCCGGTCGGCGTGATCACGAAGGCGGAGAAGGGGCAGGACCTCTTCAAGACCATCGCCGTCAAGCCGTCGGTCGATTTCGGCTCGATCGAAGAGGTGATCATCCTGCACACGCGCAAAGTTCCGAATGACGTGGTGAGGTACACGCCGTGAGGTGGCTCCGGTTCGCCGTCGGGCTGCTGATCGCGCTCACCCTGCATTCGCTGCTCGACAGCTTCTTTCCGAACGCGCTGGCGTTCTTCAATCCGTACATCATCCTCGTCGTCTACTACTCGATGGGCGGCAACGTCTTCGGCGCCATCATCGCCGGCGTGATCGCCGGACTGGTGCAGGACGCGTACTCCGGCGCGATGTTCGGCCTGCACGCATTCGCGCTCACCGTCTGCGCGTACGCGGTGGCGTATATCAATTCGCGCCTCGTCCTGCGCGGCACGCTCGCCTTCGGCGCCTGCCTCGTCGGCGCGGTCATCGTGAATGAGCTGGTGATCTACATCCTCGTCAACATCCTTCTCAAACAGAAAGTGGAAATGTTCGAGCAGGGGATGATCGTGAAGACGATCTTCACCTGTCTCTTCGGAATGATCGTGTATCTCCTCCTGACGCTGTTCCTGCGCGAAGAGCCGATCGAGGCTACGCGGAGACCGGCAGGATGGTGAGTAAGGAGCTATTAGCTATTAGCTCTCAGCTCTTAGCTCTTAGGGAAACGGCGAGAGTCACCAACGGCCTAAACGATGCATTGCTCGCAGCACACAGCAGATGCTTCTGGCTCCCCTAAGAGCTGCGAGCTAAGAGCCAAGAGCTAAATATCCATGCGCGTCTATCGAGATGACCAGAAGTTCCTCACCTTCCGCATCAACGCCCTGCTCTGGGCGATCGTCGTCGTGTTCGTTTTTCTGGCCGGCTCGTTCTGGGTCGTGCAGGGCGTGCAGGCCGAAAAGTACCGGAACCTTTCCGAAGCGAATGCGCTGCGCGAGATCGTCACGCCCGCCAAGCGCGGACTGATCCTCGATCGCAGCGGCCAGAAGATCCTCGCCGACAACCAGCCGGCGTATTCGCTCACCCTCGATCGCGTGATCATGCGCCCGATCGTCAAGATCGATCCGACGCATCGCCAGAAAGTCGTGACCTTCCTCGCGCAGGTCCTCGGCGTCCCGCCGCAGGAGATCGAAGCGCGCTTCGAAAAAGGGAAGGCGATTCCGAATGCGCGGCCGATTCCTGTGGCCGACGATCTGACCATGCCGCAGGTGGCATCGATCCAGGCGCAGGCCGTGGCCTTTCCCGAACTGAACGTCCTGCCGGTGCAGCGGCGCAACTACCCGTACGCCACCATGGCCGCGCACATCATGGGCTTCATCGGCGAGGTGAATGACAAAGACCTCGCCGCGCACAAGGAGCTCAAGCAAGGCGACCTCCTCGGCAAGCGCGGCGTGGAGATGATGTACGACGAGTACCTCCGCGGCCGCGACGGTGCGCAGTATTGGGAGTACGACAGCCACGGCCGCCGTCTGGCCGAGTACCGCCCGGCGCGCAAAGAGCCGATGGCCGGCGACAACGTCTATCTGACGATCGACTTCGATCTGCAGCGCCGCGCCGAGCAGTACTTCATCGAAAACGAATTCGTCGGCGCCGCCGTCGCTCTCGATCCGCGCGATGGCGAAGTGCTGGCCATGGTCTCGTCGCCCGCGTTCAACCCCAACGTCTATTCGCGCCGCTTCACGCCGGATGTCTGGCGCACCATCGCCTCGAATCCATTCAAGGTCGAACTGAATCGCGCCATTCAGGGCTTGTACTCGCCGGGATCCGTCTTCAAAGCCGTCATGGCCATGGCCGGACTGTCCGAAGGCGCCATCGATACCAGCACCTCGTTCTACTGCAGCGGCAGCGGAGTTTTCTTCGGACGGCGCTTCCGCTGCTACAACAAGAACGGGCACGGCGACGTCAGCGTGGCCAACGCGCTCAAAGTCTCCTGCGACATCTTCTTCTTCAACGTCGGCGCGCGGCTCGGCGTCGACCGCATCGCCGAATACGCGCACAGGCTGACCTTCGGCGAGCTGTCGAAGATCGATCTCGACGGAGAGAAGCCGGGACTCGTCCCATCGACGCAATGGGCCGCGGTCAAGCAGCACCGCAAGTGGTATCCGTCCGAAACGATCTCCGTCGCCATCGGTCAGGGGCCGCTCCTCGTCACGCCGCTGCAGGTGGCGAACATGATGGCGGCGATCTCCAACGGCGGCACGGTCTATCGTCCGCACGTGGTGAAGATGATCGAGAAAACGAATCCGGATGGCCGCGTCGAACGGCTCCAGGTCGCCTCTGAGGTGCTGCACAAAGTGACGCTCGCGCCGAAGGCGCTTGAAACGGTGAAGCTCGGCCTCTGGAAAGTGGTCAACGAAGAAGGCGGCACCGGCGGCAACGCGCGCATCGAAGGGCTCGACGTCTCCGGCAAAACCGGCACGGTGCAGGTCATCGCACAGCATGGCTGGGTGAAGACCGAGGGGCTGCCGTACAAGTACAAGGACCACGCATGGTTCGCGTCGTATGCGCCGAAAGAGAATCCGCAGATGGTCGTCGTCGTCTTCGTCGAGCACGGCGGACACGGCGGCGTCGACGCTGCGCCGCTGGCCAAGCTGCTCTACGAATCGCGTTTCCACGGGCAGGTGAACGACGCGAATCTCGACCTCTCTAATCCCGACACGCTCGAAGCGATCAAGGAAGGGCAGGCTCCGATTCCCGGCCAGGTGAAGAAGGCGCCCGCCGCGCCGGCCGGATCGAATCCGAATCTCGGCCACTGAGGGACCGATGGCCCGGCGGACATTCTCAACTCTCGACTTCAACTTCCTCGGCACGGCGCTCGTCATCGCCGCGATCGGCTGCGTCCTGATCTACAGCGCCACGTACTTCGACGATCCAGGCCTCGGCATCTTCAAAAAGCAGTTGCTCTGGCTCGCCATTGGCCTCGTGCTGATGCTGTTCTGCCTCTTCGTCGACTACCACGTCTTCTTCGACATCGCGCCGTTCCTCTACGGACTCGGCATCGCCCTTCTGCTGTACCTCATGGCCTTCGGCCGCCTCACCGCGAACGTGCGCTCGTGGATCCACATCGGGTCATTTCAGTTTCAGCCATCCGAGTTCATGAAGATCTTCACCGCCATCATGCTGGCGAAGTTCTTCGATAACCACGACCGCGCCTACATGGACTTCAAATCGTTCGGGCGGGCCATGCTCATCGTCGGAATCCCCGTCGGTCTGATCATCATGCAGCCCGACTTCGGCACCGCGGCCACGTTCTTCCCACTCGTGGCCGTGGCGATGTTCTTCGGCGGTATCCGCTGGCGCATCTGGGCCACGATGATCGTCGTCGTCGCCCTCCTCGGCCTGGCCGGATACAGCGTGATGAAGCCGTATCAGAAGGACCGCATCATCACCTTCCTGAATCCCGACCGCGATCCGCTCGGCAAGGGCTACCAGGTCACGCAGGCCAAGATCGCCATCGGCTCCGGCGGTATCCACGGCAAGGGTTTCCGGCAGGGAACGCAGGCCAAACTCGACTTCCTCCCCGCGCACCACACCGACTTCATCTTCGCCACGCTCGGCGAAGAATGGGGCTTCATCGGCGTCGTGATCGTCCTCGGCCTCTACCTGTTCCTGATCCTGCAGGCCCTCACCTTCGCCAAAAAAGCACGCGACCGCGGCGGCGCCTTCCTCGCCATCTGCCTGATCGCCTTCTTCGTCTTCCACATCTTCATCAACGTGGCGATGCAGATCGGCGTGCTGCCCACCACCGGCATCCCGCTGCCGCTGATCTCCTACGGCGGCTCGTCAACGATGATGTTCCTGATGGCAATCGGGCTGATGCTGAACGTGGATATGCGAAGGTTCGGGGCGGCCAATAGTTAAGAACGTCGGTTTCACGCGGAGGCGCGGAGCTGCTTTCTCCGCGCCTCCGCGTGAAAGACTCAACGGCGGTTGGCGTTCCGTCCTGAGTAAAATTCATCCATTTCACGCCGCTCTCGCTTTGTCGGCCGTCCAGTACCCCGGTCGCGCGATATGGCGCTCCCCATATCAATCTTCGGCTGCACCGGCGTCTCATCCACATACATCGTCCGCGCAAGCTCTTTCGCCTGCTGCGATTCGGGCACTCCCTTCACCACCACGCGCCGGAACGTCTCGCCGGAGTAGAACTCGACGACGTCTTCCTCGCGCACCGGCGCGGCCGGTTTCACGCGCTGGCCGTTGACCTTCACGCGGCCGCCGCGGCACGCGTCGGTGGCGTCTCCTCGGTGCTTGAAGAGGCAGACGTACTTGAGCCAGTTGTCGATGCGATGTCGCTGTGAGTCGCTCATTCAGAAGAGGTTATAATCCGCGCCATGATCAAAGCGGACATCGTCAACAAGGTCGCGGAAACATCCGAAATTTCGCGCGTCAAGGCGGCCCAGGCGGTCGACACGGTGATCGAAGGACTACGCAACGCGCTCGCGCGCGGACAGCGCATCGAGCTCCGCGGCTTCGGTGTTTTTCAGGTCAAGCAGCGCAAGAAAGGGATCGGACGCAATCCCAAAACCGGCGTCGAAGTGAAGATCCCGCCCGGCAACACCATCCGCTTCAAACCCGGCAAAGAACTGCGGAACCTTCTGTAGTGTCTGAGACCGTTCTCGTCCTCGATTTCGGTTCTCAGTACACGCAGCTCATCGCCCGCCGCGTCCGCGAACAACGCGTCTACTCCGTCGTTCTCCCCTTCGACACCTCGGTCGAAAAAATCCGCGCGATGGCGCCGAAGGCGATCATCTTTTCCGGCGGTCCGCAGTCGGTGTACGCCGAGGCCGCGCCGATCTGTTCGAAGGAAGTGTTCGACCTCGGCGTACCGATCCTCGGCATCTGCTACGGGATGCAACTCACTGCGTACCTGCTCGACGGCAAGGTAGAAGCCTCATCGGAACGCGAGTACGGCCGCGCCGAAATCGACCTCACCGCGAGCGACTCTCCCCTTTTCGCCGGCACGCCCGCGCACCAGCGCGTCTGGGCCAGTCACGGCGACAAAATCGTGCGCGCTCCAGACGGATTCCGGATCACGGCGTCGTCTGCCAACGCGCCGCTCGCGGCGTTCGAAAACGCGAACCTGCAGTGCTACTGCATTCAGTTTCATCCCGAGGTTACGCATACCGAGGCGGGGACGGCGATCCTGCGCAACTTCCTCTTCGACATCGCGCACTGCACTCCGTCATGGGACCTCGGCGACTACCGCAAGCGAAAAGTTGACGAGATCCGCGCCACCGTCGGCGATCGAAACGTCATCGCAGCGGTCAGCGGCGGCGTCGATTCCTCGGTCGCCGCGCTCCTCGTCGCGGAAGCGATCGGCGATCAGCTCACCGCGATCTTCGTCGACAACGGCGTTCTTCGGAAGAATGAAGCCGTGCAGGTCATGTCGCGCCTCTCCGATGGTCTCGGCATGCATGTCGTCGCCGTCGATGGCCGCCAGCGTTTCTACGACAAGCTCGCCGGCATCGAAGATCCCGAGACCAAGCGCAAGATGATCGGCAACGAATTCATCGCCATTTTCGAAGAGGAAGCGAAGCGGATCGCCGGCGCCGAATTTCTCGTGCAGGGCACGCTCTATCCCGACGTCATCGAATCCGTCTCGATCAAAGGGCCGTCCGCCGTCATCAAGACGCATCACAACGTCGGCGGCCTGCCCGAAAAGATGGGACTCAAGCTCATCGAGCCGGTCCGCGAGTTGTTCAAGGACGAAGTCCGCCAGTTGGGGATCGAGCTCGGACTGGAAGAAGAATTCGTCTGGCGCCATCCCTTCCCCGGTCCCGGCCTGGCCGTGCGCATCCTCGGCGAGGTGAATGCCGCGCGTGTCGAGATCCTTCAGAACGCCGACGAAATCGTGATCGAGGAGATCCGCCGCGCCGGCCTCTATCGCGAGATCGCTCAGGCGTTTGCGGTCCTGCTGCCGGTGCGCAGCGTCGGCGTCATGGGCGACGAGCGGACGTACGAGAACGTCGTCGCCGTCCGCGCCGTCTCCACGACCGACTTCATGACCGCCGACTGGTATCGCATGCCACACGATCTGCTCGATCACATCAGCCGCCGGATCGTGAACGAGGTCCGCGGCATCAACCGCGTCGTTTACGACATCTCCTCGAAGCCGCCCAGCACGATCGAATGGGAGTAATCGCCGTTCGAACCTACCAGCCGTAGAGCGGGCGGGCGTTTAGCGCGTCTTTCCTCCAGAAAGCCGAGAGGATTTGTAAATCTGTCCTTCAGGCGGTTGCCTCCGCGAAGGGGAAAGACTATTTTGTTCCCTATCCAAACTCGGAACGCGCGGCGGTCGACTCTGACCATCCCGGCGGCTGCGGTCGCTGCGCAATTGCTACAGGAGGAGATTTATGGTTACCCACGTCCGGTCCAGGGCCGTTCTCTCTCTAGTCATGCTGTTACTTCTCATCTGCTCGGTGTCGGCCTTCGCGGCCGAAAACCGTCACGAAACCGTCGGTCATATGACGGCCAATTCTGCCGGCGTTTCCTGGCAGGTCGGCGCCGACAACGACAGTGTCGCGCTGACGGTCAGCGGTCCGAACGGCTTTCTCTACTCGCATGAGTTCCCGAACGCGCACGCCGTCAGTCTGAAGATGCACGACCTCGGCACGAATCCCGCCGACGGCGAGTACACGTACGAGATGCGCCTCACGCCGCGGATCTCGGGAAGCGTGAAAGCACAACTCGCCGCTGCCCGTAAGGCCAACGATGACGCCGCAGCAGCCAGCATCATGGCTGCCGCCGGTCTGACGAATACGTCCGTGCAGTCCGGCACCTTCTCGATCCTGAACGGATCGTTCGTATCGTCCGACGCCACGGAATCGACTTCGAAAGACCAGTCCGCGGGCACGAAGAAAGCGTTTTCGCGCACCGACGCCGGCAGCACCAGCGACGGCGGCACCGCGAACAGCTCTCCGGTCAAAGCGCTCGACGTCGTCACCGCCGACGACGAAATCATTCAGGGCAGCCTCTGCGTCGGCCTCGACTGCGTCAACAACGAGTCGTTCGGCTTCGACACGATCCGCCTGAAGGAAAACAATGATCGCATCAAGTTCGACGACACCAGCACGTCGACCGGTTTCCCCAACCACGATTGGCAGCTGACGGCGAACGACTCCGCCAGCGGCGGCGCGAACAAGTTCTCAATCGAAGACATCACCGCGGCAACAGTTCCTGTCACCGTCACCGGCTCCGCGCCGACAAACTCGATGTTCGTCGACAGCAGCGGCCGCCTCGGACTGCGCACCGCCACCCCGGTCCTCGACATTCACGTCGCCACCAGCAATACCCCGGCGATGCGCCTCGAGCAGAACAACTCCGGCGGCTTCACGGCACAGACCTGGGACGTCGCGGGAAATGAAGCGAACTTCTTCGTCCGCGATGTGACCGGCGGCTCGCGCCTCCCGTTCCGCATCCGCCCAGGCGCTCCGACCAGCTCGGTCGACATCAACGCCAGCGGCAACGTCGGCATCGGCACCGCCAGCGCCTCCAACCGGCTGCACGTCTTCACGACCACAAGCTCCGACGGACTCTCCATCGACGGTACGACCTTCCCGGCGCTCGTGCTGCGTTCCAGCGGAACGATCATGGGCTACGCTCCGGCGATCGTAACCGCGGCCGGCGGCTTCTTCAGCAACTCGTCCACGGGAGACTTCGCCTTCCGCAGCGAAACGAACAAGATCCTCTTCGGTGTTGGTTCGGGCAACGCCACGATGGCCGTATCCGGCAACAACGTCGGCATCGGCACCGTGAGCCCCGGCTCGCAGCTCGTGATCGCCAACGGCGGCACGACCTCCAGCATCAACGCCGGCTCGACGCAGTTCACCGTCGCGTCGTCGCGCACGTTCAAAGAGAACATCGAGCCGGTCGCCGTCCCCGACATCCTCAAGAAGATTGAGGCCGTTCCGGTCGTGACCTACGACTTCCGCAACAACGGTCCGAAGAATCGCCTCGGACTCATCGCCGAAGACTTCCACACCGTCCTCGGCCGCGGCGACGACAAGCACATCGACGGACAGGACGTCCAGATGGCGCTCTGGATGGCCGTGCAGCAGCTGACCGCGGAAAACAAGGCGCTCACCGAACGCCTGAACAAGCTCGAAGCTTCACAGCAGAAACCGCAGCCCTGATCCAAATCTCTGCAACCAACGAACGGCCGCCGGGCAACCGGCGGCCGTTTTGTTTTGCGAAAAAAATGACGGGGCGCGGTGGAAGTACCGCGCCCCGTCAGGAGCAGTGATCCCGGGTCCCTCTCCCCTGGATCGCGTACGGCGCGCAGGAGGGGCGCGCCGTTTTGAAATCGTCAGTCGCTCAGGTTGCGGATCACCGTCGGAATATCGAGGTCATTGCCGAAATCACTCGACGCCATCGGCCCGAAGCCGCCGGAGCCGTCGGAACGGCTGAATCCTTTGCGAAAAAAGGGCGGATCGTAGATCTCTCCCTCCGATCCAACCTGCGGCGGCGCCGCCGGAACATCCGCTGCGACTTCATGCTGCGCTGCGATGTCTTTCGGCGCGAACGGCCGGAACGGAGCCGGCGCACTTGCCGCCGCCGCGCGCGCATTGCCGGATGAGAGTTGCTCGCCGCGCGTATTCAGGAATCCCTTCGTCGCCGAGTCGAATCCGGTGGCGATGACCGTAACCTTCACCTCGTCCTTCATCCTCGGATCGATGACCGTGCCGAAGATGATGTTCGCTTCTTCGTCGGCCGCCTCCTGGATGATCGACGCCGCTTCGTGAACTTCGAAAAGCGTCATGTCCGGGCCGCCGGTGATGTTGATCAGAACTCCCTTCGCCCCTTCGATCGATGCTTCTTCGAGCAGCGGCGACGAGATGGCTCGCTGCGCCGCTTCGACCGCGCGGTGCTCGCCCGAGCTGACGCCCGTGCCCATGAGGGCCATCCCCATGCCGTGCATGATCGTCTTCACGTCGGCGAAATCGAGATTGATCTCGCCGGGAACGGTGATGAGATCGGAGATGCCCTGCACCGCCTGGCGCAGGATGTCGTCGGCGATGGTGAACGCTTCGTTCAGCGACGTCGCGCGCTCCACGAAATTCAGCAGCCGCTCGTTCGGAATGGTGATGAGCGTGTCCACCGTCTCGCGCAGCGACCGGATGCCCTGCTCCGCCTGAATGCGGCGGCGCTTTCCTTCGAAGCCGAACGGCTTGGTGACCACGGCCACCGTCAGCGCGCCCAGTTCTGCCGCGAGCGACGCGATGATCGGCGCGGCGCCGGTGCCGGTTCCGCCACCCATGCCGGTGGTGATGAAAATCATGTCAGCGCCGGAAAGCGCCTCGAGAATGCGATCCGTGTCTTCGAGCGCGGCCTGCTTGCCAATCTCCGGATTTGCGCCGGCGCCGAGGCCTTTGGTGAGTTTGCCGCCGATCTGCAGCTTCACCGGCGCGAGCGACGTGCGCATGGCCTGCACATCGGTGTTCGCCACCATGAACTCGATGCCCTTGATCCCGGCCTGGATCATCCGGTTGACCGCATTGCCCCCGCCACCACCCACGCCGATGACTTTGATCTTCGCGCCGAGCTGCTGCTCTTCGTCGAGCATCACGGCCAGCCTGCCGTCACCAGGTTTTTCGTCAAATGTGATCATTTACCGTCTCCAGGAAGAGTAACCATTTTTTATTACGCATTCAAACAAATTTTGAATGCTCTACGTCTGCGTGAAAAGTGATTTGAACGAATCGGCGATTCTCGCGAAGCCGCGCCGCGGACGCTTGCGCACTTTGGTACGGTCGCGGAATCCCCACAGCAGCAGCCCAGCCGCCGCCGCCCACTCCGGTCCGGCCACGGTGTCCGAGAGCCCGCGCAGCGATCGCGGCACGCCTTTGCGCGCCTGCTGATCGAACACCTGCTCGACCATCTCCACCATCCCATCCATCTCCGCGCCGCCGCCGACGACGACGACACCGCTGCGGATTTCCTTGTCCAGGCCGACCTTCTCGATGTCGCGATAAACCAGCTTCGCGATCTCCGCGGCCCGCGGCTCAAGGATGTTCGTCAGCTCGTGCTTGGAAAGAATCTTCGGCGCGCGCCCGCCGACAGTCGGCACTTCGATTGGATCGTCTTCCGTCACCAGCGATGCCAGCGCGCAGCCGTAACGTTTCTTGATTCGCTCCGCATCTTCCATCGGCGTCCGCAAGACGACCGAGATGTCGCTGGTGAAGTGACCAGCGCCGACCGGCAGCACATTGGTGTGCACGACGTTGCCTTCGAGGAAAACGGCGTAGTCCGTCGTCCCCGCGCCGATGTCCATCAGCAGCACGCCCATCTCGCGCTCGTCCTGCGTCAACACGGCCTCGGCGGCGGCGAGCTGTTCGAGCACGAGCTCCTGAACTGCGATGCCCGCTTTGTTCACCGCGGTCAGCACGTTCTGGTTGTGCGTCCGCGCGCCCGTGACGATGTGCACGTTCGCTTCGAGCCGCCCCGCGGTCATGCCGAGCGGATCGTGAATCCCATCCTGCCCGTCGACGACGAATTCACGCGGAATCACGTGCAGCAATTCCAGTTCGGCCGGAACGTTGATCGACTTCGACGCTTCGATCACGCGGTCGATGTCTTCGCGCGAAATCTCGCGATGTTTGCCGGTCACGGAAACGACGCCTCGCGAGTTGACGGATCGAATGTGATCGCCTGCCACGCCCACGTACACCGATTCGATCTGCAGCCCGGCCATCACCTCGGCTTCATCGACGGCCTTCTTCACCGCCTCGATGGCCTGATCGAGATTGATGATGTTGCCGCGCCGCGTTCCCTTCATCGGCGACGTGCCCTTGCCGATGATTTCGATCTGGCCGCGGTCGGTCACTTCCCCCACCAGCACGCACACTTTGGAAGTTCCGATGTCGAGCGCGACGATGTATTTCTCTTCGGTCTTCGGCATTCGCTGTCTCCTGCTGACTAATTCGTGATCTGCGTTGAAATCGGTTGCTGCGGTGCCACGGGCGCGAGAAGCGCCGCGTGCACCGGTTTGACGACGATGCGGCCGGCGAAACGGAGGTCGGCATATTCGATGTCGTGCATGCCGAGGTGCTCGGCGCGCGCGACGGCGTAGAGGTCCCGCCATTTCGCGGAGAGATCGCCCTCCTCGGCATACACAAACGCGCCGAGATCGCGATCGAACAGCGCGAAGCCGTTCGGTGCGACCGGCTTGACCTCGGAGATGCGCGAGTAGATCTGCGGGTCGTGCGCGCGCAGGGCGCGAACGAGCGCGACGCAGCGCGCGAGATCCGGACCCGCCGCATTTGTGATCAGCGGCAGATCGGTGTCTCCGACCGACGGCGAGAGTTCCGCGAACGCGACGCCGTCTTCGTCGACATACGCGATCCGTCCGCCGAGGGCCGCGAGTGCCACGGGCTCGCGCTCGACGATGCGGATGCGCAGCGTGTCAGGCAGTTTCTTCTCCGCTTCGATCCGTTTTACCCAGCCGAGACGCCGCAAATCGGCCTGCAGCTTCGCGATATCGATGCGAAAGAGATTCGCGCCGATGTACTGATGCGTGATCGCATCGATCGCCGCGTGCGGCGTGTGCGTCGTGCCGGCGATCTCGATCGTCTTCACCGCAAACCGCGCATCGCCCTGCGTGTGGCGGTACACGAGCAGCGAGCCGACCGCGATTCCGGCGACGACGGCGATCTTGCCGCCGATTGCGGCGAAGCGCTGGAACTGAATACGGCGCTGATTGCGGCGCAGACGCGCAACGTCGGTCGGACGGAAGAAACGCGGCGAAGTGCTGTCGTAACCGGTCGACATCAGTTCCGCCCCTCGTCGCCGCGCACAAGCGCTTCGGCGATTTCGTGAACGTCGCCCGCGCCCATGGCGATGAAGACGTCGTTCGGCTGCAGGCGCCGGCGAAGCTCGTTGATGATCTCGACGTGACTGCGATCGAGGAACTCGATGTCGGCTGCACGCTCCGCGATCATGCGGGACGAGATTCCGTCGATCGGCTTTTCGCGCGCGGCGTAGATCGGCGCGACAAGCGCGACGTCGGCGCCGCGCAGCGACTCGGCGAACTCCGGCGCGAAGTCGCGGGTGCGCGAATACAGATGCGGCTGAAACAGCGCGACGACGCGGCGCTGCGGATAGCCGTTGCGCGCTGCATCGAGCGTCGCGCGAATCTCGGTCGGATGATGCGCATAGTCGTCGACGACCAGCGCGCCGTTGTAGTCGCCGAGAATCTGGAAGCGGCGATCGACGCCGAGGAACTTGGCGATGCCGGCAGCGGTAGCTTCCGCGCTGACGCCGAGCTCGCGCGCCACCGCGATCGCCGCCAGGGCGTTGCGCACGTTGTGCTCTCCCGGTACGAACAGTTTGAAGAAACCGACGCCTTCCACTTCGAACGATGAGCCGCGATCGTGAAAGGTCAGGTCGCGTACGGTGAGATCGGCGCCCGGCCCGAGTCCGTAGCGGATGATCTTCGGATCCTTAGCGCGGCCGCGCCGGTCGAGCAGCGCTGCCACCGCGGGATCGTCGACACAGCCGATGATCGCGCCGCCGGGCCGCACGTTCTCCGTGAAGATGCGGAACGCTTCGACGATGTTCTCGAAATTGACGTAGTACTCGAGGTGGTCCTCCTCGATGTTCGTGATGACCGCGATCTCCGGCCGCAGCTCGTGGAAGGTGCGGTCGTATTCGTCCGCTTCGACGACCACCACGTCGCCCTTCCCGTCCTTCGCGTTCGAAGCGATGTTCTGCAGGATGCCGCCGATGATGATGGTCGGATCGAGGCCGGCATCTTCCAGGACGGTGGCGATCATTGCTGACGTCGTGGTCTTGCCGTGGGTGCCGGAGACGCCGACGCCGCGCTTCTCGTTGACGATCGCGGCCAGCAGGTCTTTGCGGCGGATGATCTCGATTCCCTGCTCGCGTCCCGCATCAACCTCGGCGTTCGCGCCTTTGACAGCGGCGGTCACGACGACGGCATCGACACCGGCGAGATGCGCGGGGTCGTGTCCGATGTGGACGTCGACGCCCCGGCCAGCCAGGAGAGACGTGGCCGAGGAGCGTTTGAGATCGCATCCGGAGACGGCCATGCCCCGAGCCTTCAGGATCTCGGCGATACCACTCATTCCGATTCCACCGATGCCGATGAAATGAATGTTCTTAATCTTGTCTAAATTCATTCGGATAGTGGATTAGTAATGCACAATTTTATTCGCTTCGCTCAATTTTTTCGAGTAAATCAACGATCTTTTTTGTAGCGTCGGGCGCCGCGAGCGACTTCGCCGCCGCTCCCATCGACGCCGTCCGGCCCGCATCGTTCACGATTTCGGTGATCGCAAACGCCAGGCGCTCCGGCGTCAGTTCTTTTTCGGTGATCACAACGGCGCCGCCAACCTGCTCCACGGCGCGCGCGTTCAGCTCCTGGTGGTTGTCCGTCGCGGCGGCGAACGGGATGAGGATCGCGGCCCGTCCGACCGCGGCAAGCTCGCCAACCGTCATCGCGCCGGACCGCGATACGACGACGTCGGCCGCCGCAATCTCGTCGACGATCGGATCGAGATACGGCACCACGCGCGCATCCGGAAACGCGGAATCGCGATACGCCGTCTGTACCCGCTCCAACTCTTTCGTCCCGGTCTGATGAACGATGACGATCCGATCCTTCAGCGGCGCCATGAACAGCAATGCGGCCGTCATCGCATCGTTGATCGTTCGTGAGCCTTGCGAGCCGCCGAAGATGAGCAGACGTTTGCGGTCGTCGCCAGCGGGCCGCGAGCTCACCGCTTCGAAAAACTCTTTGCGGATCGGATTGCCGGTGAGCACGGCGTCGGAACGTTTCAGCCGAGGAGCCGCTGCGTCGAATGCGATCGCGGCAGCGGTGACGAAGCGGGCCAGTATCCGATTCGTCAGACCGGGATAAGCGTTCGAGTCGTGGATCAGCGTCGGCACCCCGCGCAATTTCGCGGCGACGAGGACCGGCCCCGATGAGTAGCCGCCGACGCCGAGCGCGACGTTCGGATGATGGCGTCCGACAAGTTTGAATGCTTGTACGAAGCCGGCAGGAAGACGGAAAAGGTTGCGGATCGTGTCGCCGAGGCCTTTGCCTTTCAGGCCGCCGACGGAAACGAATTCGAGCGGGAACCCGGCCTTCGGAACGATCGTCTTTTCGAGACCGCGCTCGGTGCCGACGAAGATGACGCGGCGCGTCGCATCGCGCGCCATCCACTCCTGCGCAATCGCGATCGCGGGGTAGATGTGTCCCCCGGTTCCGCCGCCGGCAATCATCAACGTCTCCCCCACTCCCTTCACGCCCATTGAGATCCTCAACCTGATTGCTGCGATAAATTCAACAAGACTCCGACGGCGATGAGACTGGTGATCAGCGACGAGCCGCCGTAGCTGACCAGCGGCAGCGGCAGTCCTTTCGTCGGCAGCAGGCAAAGCGCGACGCTGACGTTGATCAGCGCCTGGATTCCGATCAGCAGCGTGAAACCGAGCGCGGCGTAAAAATCAAAACGATGCTGGCTGAATCGCGTAACGCGGAAGCCGCGCCAGACGAGAAATGCGAAGAGTGCGATGAGCGCGACGGCGCCGATGAAGCCAAGCTCCTCGCCGATGATGGAGAAGATGAAGTCGGTGTGCGGCTCGGGCAGGAAGAAGAGTTTCTGCCGGCCGTTGCCGATGCCGAGTCCGCGCAGCCCGCCGGTGCCGAGCGCGATCAGCGACTGCATCGCCTGGAACCCCTTCCCCAGCGGATCAGCCTCGGGATTCATGAACGTGAACAGCCGGTCGCGCCGGTACGCGGCGCTGAAGATGAGCAGCACGCCGGCCGGGATGATCATCAACGCGAAGGTGACTACGCGCATCCATGAGACGCCGGCGGCAAAGATCATCCCTGCGGCGACGAGGACGAGCGTGGTGGCGGTGCCGAAGTCGGGTTCGAGCAACACCAATCCGGCGAAGAGCGCGACAACGAATGCGAGCGGCAGCAGAGTCGAAGTCAATTCGTTGATGCGTTCCTCTTTCCTGGCGAGATACGACGCGAGAAAGAGGATCAGCGCAGGCTTGGCGAATTCGCTCGGCTGCAGTTGGAAGTGCGACAGCACGATCCAACGATGCGTGCCGTTGATCGTCGGCTGGAACAGCGCGATGACCAGCGCGAGGAGCACGGCCGCGACGCCGGCGTAGATGATGCGGCGGTCGCGCAGCCGGGCGACGTCGAGATGCATCAGCGTAAGCATTAACGCGCCGCCGCCGAGGAGGAAGACGAACTGCTTCGTGATGAAGTAGTACGGATTGTCCGACCCGACCTTCTGCATAGTGATGATGGCCGAGGCCGAATAGATCATCACCATGCCGATGACGACGATGAGCATCGCCGCACCGAAGAGGTAGGTGTCGTAGGTAAGTTTGCGGCTCATGATTTTGGTCTCGTAGCGCCGGCGGCCCGCCGGCTGGACCGCCAGCGGCTCGCTGGCGCCGTTCTTCTCGAATTGCCGCCGGGCCGGCGGCGGTCCAGCCGGCGAGCCGCCGGCGCTACGGTTACGGCGCTCATCGCAGATCCCTCACTAACTCCTCAAAATGCTCGCCGCGATGTTCAAAGTTGCGGTACTGGTCGAAGCTGGCGCAGGCCGGCGAAAGAAGGACGACTTCGCCGGACTTCGCGTGTTCGCGGGCGTGGGCGACTGCGTGCTGCATGTCGTTCGAATCGATGATCGTCGTCGTGTCTGCGAGCGCTTCACCAACGCGTTTGGCGGCGGCGCCGATGGTGAGGACGGTTTTCGCTTTTTCGCGGACGAGGTCGCGCATGCGTTCGAACTCGCCGGCTTTGTCTTTGCCACCGAGGATGAGCCAGACACTGGACGCGCGGAAGGATTCGAGCGATTTGAGAGTAGCGTCAACGTTCGTTCCCTTCGAATCGTTGATCCAGCGAACGCCGTCGAGCTCGCGGACGAGGACCATGCGATGCGGCAATCCGGCGAACGATCCGAACGCGATCTGCACGCTGACGTCGTCGACGCCGACGGCGCGCGCGGCGAGCCAGGCGGCGAGCGCGTTCTCGACGTTGGCAGTCCCTTCCAGCTTCAGCGACGCGCGCGGGATGCGGCGCTCGTTGCCGGCAAGGCAGAGAACGAGATCATCGCCATCGAGAAATGCGCCTTCATCGATGCTCTTCCCGCTCGAAAAGCGCCACACGCGCGCCTTCGCGTCCCTCGGCGTTCCGCGGCGATCGGCAGCGTTGACGATCGCCACATCGTGCGGCTGCTGATTGCGGAAGATGCGGTACTTCGCCGCGGCGTACGCATCGAAGGTGTCATAACGATCCATATGATCGGGCGTGATGTTCAGCAGCAGCGCGACGTCGGCGTGAAAGGTGTCGACGGATTCAAGCTGGAACGACGACAACTCGAGCACGTACGTGCGCGGACGCTCCAGGTCGAGCGCGGCGATGAACGGCTCGCCGATGTTGCCGGCCACGATCGGCTGGCGTCCATCGATTTTTAGAATCTCGCCGATCAGCGCGGTCGTCGTCGACTTGCCGTTCGAGCCGGTGATCGCAATGATCGTGCTTCCCTGCGGGATGTGACGCCAGGCGAGCTCGATCTCGCCGATGACGGGGATCGGCAGCACGCTGGCCTGCTGCAGAAGCGGAATCGTGCGCGGCACTCCCGGGCTGAGAACGATCGTGCCTGTGCCGTCGAGCAGCGACGCATCCTGAGGACCGAATGCGCGGTCAACGGATTCGTGCAGCGGATACGGCATCTCGGGATTCGCGTTCGAATCGGTGAGCAGCACTTCGTCGCCGCGGGCGGCGAGAAAATTCGCCGCGGCCACGCCGGACTTGCCCGCTCCGATGACGAGAGTCTTCATCGCAATTTCAGCGTCGACAACGCCAGCATGGCGAAGATGATGGCGATGATCCAGAAGCGGACGACGACTTTCGTTTCGCGCCAGCCCGACAGCTCGAAGTGATGATGCAGCGGCGACATCTTGAAGATTCGCCGGCCGGTGAGTTTGAACGAGGCGACCTGCAGGACGACGGACATCCCTTCGAGTACGAAGAGACCGCCGACGAAGCCGAGCAGGATCTCCTGTTTGATCATCACCGCGAGGCAGCCGATTGCGCCGCCGAGTGCGAGCGAACCGACGTCGCCCATGAAAATCTCGGCGGGATGGGCGTTGAACCAGAGAAATCCGAGCGATGCGCCCACCATCGCACCGCAGAAGACGGCCAGCTCACCCGCTTGCGGAACCCAGGCGATACGCAGGTAATCGGCCACGCGAAAGTTGCCGGCGGCGTACGTGAGAATCGTGTAGGTGACGGCGACGATGAGCGTCGAGCCGATCGCCAATCCGTCGAGTCCATCCGTCAGATTCACGCCGTTCGACGCGCCGACGAGCACGATGATGATGAACGGAATGTAGAGAAATCCGAGGTTGAGGTGCAGCGCCTTGAAGAAGGGGAAGGTGAGGACGGTCGAGTAGTTGTTGTGGATCGACGGCAGATAAGCGATGGCCAGGCCGGCGGCGAGCGCCACCGCGATCTGCATCGAGAATTTCTCTTTCGCGGTCAGTCCCTCGTTCTGTTTTTTCGCCAGCTTGCGGTAATCGTCGATGAAGCCGATCGCGCCGTACGCGAACGTGACGAAGAGGACGATCCAGATGTACGGGTTGAAGATGTCGGCCCAGAGAATCGTGGGGATGACGATCGCCACGTTGATCAGGATGCCGCCCATCGTCGGCGTGCCGGCCTTCAGCTGGTGCGACTTCGGCCCTTCGTCGCGGATGTACTGGCCCGCCTTGATGCGGCGCATGCGCTCGATCAGCCACGGGCCGAAGATGAACGAGATGATGAGCGCGGTGAGCGCGGCCCACGCCGTGCGGAACGTGATGTAGCGGAAGACGTTGAACCCGGAGAAGACGTCCCGCAGGGTGAAGAGGTAGTACAGCATCAGTGCGCGCCCTCCGCGTGGCCGTTAGTCAGCATGTTGACGATCCGATCGAGGCCGATGCCGCGGCTGGCCTTGATCAGCACGAGATCTCCGGGGCGGATGAAGGTCTTGAGAAATTCGCCGGCGCTCTGTGCGTCGTCGAAGTTGTGGAGTTTTTCTTTGCCGAACCCTGCCCCTTCCGCGCCTTCGAGCAGCGCGCGTGAGCGCTTGCCGACGCCGACGACGGTGTCGATGCTCGCGGGAATCGCCCGGCCGGCGTCGCGGTGGTAGTCGAGCTCTTTGTCGCCCAGCTCCAGCATGTCGCCGATGACGGCGATGCGACGTCCGGCGACGTCGGCCTGCGTCATCAGCGTCAGCGCACGGCCGAGGGCGTAAGGGTTGGAGTTGTAGGTGTCGTCGTAAATCGTGGCGCCGCCGGCGTCGAGGATGATGCCGCGGTGGTACGCCGGCTTCACTTCGCTGACGCCGCGCGCGATCCCTTCCCACGAAATGCCGATGGAGCGGGCGGTGGCGATGGCGGCGAGGAGATTCTCGAGATTGTGGCGGCCGGGCAGCGACAGTTCGAACGAGTGGCCGTTGACATCGAAGGATGTGCCAAGGAGACCGCGCTCGCGGATGTTCGTGCCGCGGAACTCGGCATCGTTCTCGATTCCGTACGTGATCTTGCGCCCTTCGAAACCGCGGCTGATGTCCATCACGTACTTGTTGTCGGCGTTGATGACGATCGTGCCGCCGGGCTTCACGTTTTCCAGCAGCTCGCGTTTGGCCGCGGCGATCCCCTCGATCGTTCCGAAGAACTCGATGTGCACCGGCCCGATGTTCGTGTAGACGCCGACGTCGGGATGGGTGAGTCCGGCCAGGAGGGCGATCTCGCCCTTGTGGTTCATCCCCATCTCGCTGACCACGACTTCCGCATCGTCGGGTGTGTTGTCGATGCAGAGCGGACAGCCGATCAGGTTGTTGAAGTTCCCCCATGACTTGAAGGTGCGCCGCTCCGAACCGACGAGCGTGGCGATCATCTCTTTCGTGGTGGTCTTCCCCGCGGAGCCGGTGATGGCGATGAGCGTGAAGGGATAGCGCTCGCGAATCGATCGCGCGAGGTTCTGCAGTGCGACGGTGGTGTCGGCGACGCGCACGATCGCTTTGTCCGCGGGAACATTCTCCGGAACCTGCGAGACCACCGCGCCGCGCCCGATTGCCAGCGCCTGCGTCAGGAACTGATGGCCGTCCAGGTTCTGCCCTTTGATGGCGAAGAACGCGGAGTCAGGCTTGACCTCGCGGCTATCGATGACGACGGAGTCGGCGGTGACATCGCCGCCCTGCACGATCTCGCCGCCGGTCATCTCGGCGATCTGGCGGAAGGTCAGATGCATGTTGCCCTCCTCGCCCGGTTGCGCGGTCTGCGGTTAGCGCACCGCGAGACCGCGCTACCGCGAGACCGCGCTACCGCGATGTTCTCTCCCGGCTCCGCCGCGCTGACCCGATCGCGGCCCTTCCCCCGAAGCTGCCCGACGATCGCCAACCATCCACCCGCACGGAAAGCAATCGACGGAGCCGGAACAGAACACCTTTGTGAAGACGCTAAATAGTAAGCCGATTTGATCATGGATTTCAACATTAATTTGATGCTGATTTAGAAGTTGTCTTTTCGGTTCGTGTTTCCAGTGCACGCTCGGCTTCTTCGCGGTCGTCGAAGTGGATGACCTGGTCGCCGATGACCTGGTAGGGCTCGTGTCCCTTGCCGGCGATCACGATGACGTCGTCGTCCGACGCTTCCGCGATCGCGCGGCTGATCGCCTCGCGGCGGTCGGCAATCCGCATGTAGTTGGTCGTTCCGCGCATGCCGGCTTCGATGTCGTCGAGAATCGCCTCCGGCTTCTCGCCGCGCGGGTTGTCGCTGGTGAGGATCGTGTAGTCGGCCAGCCGCGCGGCGATCGCACCCATCTTCGGACGCTTCCCTTGGTCGCGGTCGCCGCCGCAGCCGACGATGAGCACGACGCGCCGTCCCTTGGCGAGATCGCGAACCGACTGCAGCAGTTTGTCGAGTGCGTCAGGCTTGTGCGCGTAGTCGACGATGACGGTCGGTCCGCCTTCGGACTCGACATATTCAAACCGGCCGCGCACCGCGGCGAGGTTGCGAATGCCGGCTTCGATCGTGGCGATGTCGATGCCGACGGACAACGCTGCGCCGATGGCGCCAAGCCAGTTGTAGAGATTCGGCGCGCCGAGGAGGCGCGATTCGATGCGCACCTCGCCAGCGGGTGTAATGACGCGGCCGTTCAGTCCGCGGACCGAGATCTCGAATCCGTCGAGCGGATGAATGTCGGCGTTCGAGCCGCGACCGAACGTGACCACGCAGTCGCCTAGCTCGTTGGCCAGGCGGCGGCCGTACTCGTCGTCGATGTTGACGATGGCGGTCTTGTGCGAGCGATCGATCTGATCGAAAAGGATTCGTTTCGCGGCGAAGTAGTCTTCGAAATCCTTGTGAAAGTCGAAGTGGTCCTGCGACAGGTTCGTGAAGACGGCGGCCGCGAAATGAATGCCGAAGGTTCGCTTCAGCGCCAGCGCGTGCGACGAGACTTCCATCACCGCATGCCGCACGCCCGCGTCGACCATCTTCGCGAACCATTGCTGGAGCACGACCGCGTCGGGCGTAGTGCGGTCGGCCATGAGGCGCTCGTCGCCGGCGCGGTATTCGATCGTCCCGATCAGACCGACTGGCTCGCCGGATGCGTCGAAGATCGACTCGATCATCTTGGTCGTCGTCGTTTTCCCCGAGGTGCCGGTGACTCCGGCTAACGACAGCTTGTCGGCGGGACGGCCGTAGAAGTTCGCGGCAATCAGCGCGAGCGCGGCGCGCGCATCGTCGACCTGAACGGACGCGGCGCTCGATTCGCCGACGATCGCGGCAGCGCCTTTGCCGATCGCGCCGTCGATGAACTTCGCGCCATCAGTTTTGAATCCGGTGATGGCGACGAAGAGCGCGTCAGGAACGACGAGCCGCGAATCGGCAGTGACGCTCGCGATCTCAGCGTCCAGATCCGCCCGGCTCTCCTTCACCGCCACGCCCTTCAGCAATTCGCGCAGTTTCATCGCGTCCCCTCGGCGAGGGTCAGCACGACCTGATGATCGTTCGGCAGGGCTTCGCCAGGTAACGGTTGCTGTGTTTGGACCACGCCACTCCCCGAGGCGCGGACGCGGAAGCCGGACCTGGTGGCGAGCGCCACCGCCGCGCGTGCGTCGAGGCCTCGCAGGTCAGGAACTTCCGATCCCGCGGTCGCTGCTGGCTTTTGCGAAAACGTCGCCAGCATCGGCGTGGCGAGATCGATCGTCCGCGCGGGAACCGAGGGCGCGACATTGAGATAGCGAAGCGTTGATTCGGCGATTTCTTTGAAAGCGGGCGCGGCCACGGTACCGCCGTACTCGGCGGTCTTCGGCTCATCGACGACGACGAGGATCGCCAGTTGCGGACGGTCGGCGGGCACGTACCCGCCGAACGACGCGACGACTTTGTCGCCGTAGCCGCCGCGGCCGGCCTTTTGTCCGGTCCCGGTCTTGCCGGCCACGATGTGCTCGGCGAGCGCGGCGTTGACGCCGGTTCCGCGCGCCACGACGGTCTTGAGGATCTCGTTCAACACGGCCGCCGTTTTTTCGGAGATGACGCGCACCGGAGCGGCCTGCGCCGGCGTGTAAATCGTGTTGCCTTTCACGTCGACGACTTTGTCGACGATCCGCGGCTGCACGCGCACGCCGCCGTTGGCGACCGTGGCGATGGCGGTGAGGACCTGCAGCGGTGTGGCGCCGATCTCCTGGCCGATCGACATCGATGCGTTCGAAAGTTGCGACCACTGCTCGGTGCGGCGCACGCGTCCCTGCGCTTCGCCTGGAAGCGCGATACCCGTGCGCTCGCCGAAACCGAAGCGGCGGATGTAGCGGTAGAAGCGATCCTGCCCGAGCGCGAGTCCGACCCGGATGGCACCGACGTTGGACGAATGGACCATCACATCTTCGAAGGTAATCAGGCCGTAGCGGTTGTGGCCGTGCTCGTGGATCTGCGTATTGCCGATCTGGATGAAGCCGTCGCCGCAGTCGAGGATCTGCGACGGCGTGACGAGGCCTTCCTCCAGTCCGGCCGAGGCGGTGACGATCTTGAAGGTCGAGCCGGGCTCGTACTGATCCTGGACCGCGCGGTTGCGGCGATCGTCAGGCGTGAAGTCGCCGAAGCGATTCGGATCGAATGAGGGATTTGAGGCCATCGCCAGGATGCGGCCGTCGCGAGGGTCCATGACGATCGCCACGCCATCGGCGGCGCGGAATTGATCGACGGCCTTCGCCAGCGCGCGTTCGGCGATGAACTGAACGACGGAGTCGATGGTCAGCACGACGTCATTGCCGTCGATCGGCCGGTTCGGTCCTTCGCCGCCGACGAGGTACATGCCTCGGCGCGCATCGCGCAGCAGCGTCACGCGTCCGGCGCGGCCCTTGACCTGCGAATCGAACGAGTGCTCGATGCCGCCGAGTCCTTCGCCGTCGAGACCGACGTAGCCGACGACATTCGCGGCCAATTCGGCGCGCGGATACGAGCGGCGATGCTCTTCCAGAAAGTAAACGCCGGGCAGTTTGAGCGCTTTGACCGCGGCGCTGGCTTCGAGCGGAAGCTGGCGCGCGATCCAGACGAAGCCGGCGTTCGAGGAGAGTTTCGCCGCCAGCTCGCGCGCGTCCATCTTGAGCGCTGTCACGCTGGCCAGCGCCTTCGCCGTTTGCGCGCGATCGCCAATCGCTTGCGGATCCGCGTAGATCGATTCGGCGGCGACGCTTTCGGCGAGGATCCGCCCGCGGCTGTCGATGATCGAGCCGCGAACCGGCTGCAATGCGAGCGTCCGCTCCTGCTGGCGCGCCGCTTTGACGACGTATTCGCCATGACGAACGAGCTGAATCTGCACCAGCCGGCCGGCAACGACGACAGCCCACGCCGCGAGGAAGGCGAAGAGTTGCAGGAGACGCTTTTGCGAGATGGGCATCAGCGGGCTCCGGGTGTGGGGGGTTGGGTGTGGGGTGTTGGAGCAGAATCAACGGCCGGGCGCTGCACCATCACCACCGCTCTTGGATCGGTGCGCTGAAATCCGAGGGTGACGGCGTGCTGCTCGACGGCGGCGAGCGACGTGCGGCGATCGAGCTCCAACTGCAGCGCTTTGTTCTCGTTCGCGATCTGCTGCTTCTGTTTCTGCAGGCGCGTCGCTTCGTGTCCGAGGCGGATCACCTCGAGGTTCTGCCAGGTGAAAAGCAGAAGGAAGAGGCCGATCGGAACGCCGAGCGCGAGGACGGCCAGCAGCTCACGGGAGCGCCGGCGGTCGCGTTCGCGAACGATATGGGTGTTCTCGATGGGCTTTTTCTGCGCGTACATGCGGGGACCATCCGGGAGACTGCACGGAGCCTGGGAACAAGGGTGAAGATCTGCCTACAAGTACGTCCCGAGAACCATCCACACCCACCCACGCTCCCCCAGCCACCCCTCCCGAGCTCCCGCGGCGCACACACGCCCACCCTTCCCCAACCTTCACCCTTGTTTCCGGGCTCCGGGTACTGCAGCTCTTGGCTGTTAGCTGTTAGCTCTTAGGAATCCAGAGCTTCAGCTTCGCTTCGAGCACTCACTTCAAACTCTTACCTGTCAACTCTCCGCTCGTACTGATTTCCTAACAGCTAAGAGCTTCTCTCCCACTCGCAACTTCGCACTTCGCGATCGCGGATTCCGTTGAACTTCTTCCTCCGAAGCAGTGACCGGTCTACCGGTCAGGATCTCGACGACTTCTTTCGCGCCGCACCCGCACACCGGCAGGTTCGGCGGACAGGTGCACTCCCCTTCCAGCCGCCGCAGCGCCCGTTTGACGATGCGGTCTTCGAGCGAATGGAACGAGATGATTGCGATGCGCGCCTTCGGCTCGAGAACGTCGACCGCGTCGTCGATGAACTTGTCGAGTCCGACCAGCTCCTCGTTTGCGGCGATGCGAAGCGCCTGGAACGTCAGCGTGGCCGGATCGATCTGTCCCGGCTTCGACCACTTCACGCTCCTCACGATCTCCGCCAGCCTCGCCGTCGTCTCGATCTGCCCTTCTTCCCGCGCGGCGACGATCGCTTTCGCGATCCGCCACGCCATCGGCTCTTCGCCGTAGTCGCGCAGGATCGTTGCGAGCTCCTGCTCGGCGAGCGTGTTGACCAGATCCGCGGCCGTCTGCGACTCCGGCCCCATGCGCATGTCGAGTGGCGCGTCGTAGCGGAACGAAAATCCGCGAGACGCGTCGTCGAGCTGCATCGATGAGACGCCGAGGTCGGCGAGTAAGCCGCTGATCGACTCGATCTTCTGCTTCTTCAGGATTTCAATGAGCGTCTCGTGCCGCCCCTGTGCGAGCGTCACGCGATCTCCGAATTTCTCCAGCCTCGCAGCCGATGCAGCCAGCGCCTGCGGATCGCGATCGATGCCGAGGAGCCGGGCTTGCGGATAGCGGTCGAGTAATGCTTCCGCGTGTCCACCCAGGCCGACCGTGGCATCGACGAGCGTTCCGTCATCGCGCGCGGGACGGAGGTATTCGACGATTTCGCTTAAAAGAACCGACTGGTGCATGACAGCTCACACACCATGCAACTCCAACTCTTTCCAGTCATCGTTGGTCAGAGGCGTCTCGGCCATCCGCTGCTGGATCTTTTCGCCGTTCCACACAATCAGATGGTCCGTGTTCCCGATCACCACCACGTCCTCGGCGATCCCGGCGACGTTGCGCAGGATGGCCGGGATGAGCACCCGCCCCTGCGTATCGATCGTTCCGGTCTGGCCGAAGTAGTTGACCTTCTCCAGCAGCTTCGTCTTCGCCATCGACGTGGACGGGACCTTCGAAAGACGTCCCTGGAAGTCGTACCAGACCGGCATCGGGTAGATCAGCGCCCGCTCTCCGTCCGTGGATGTGATGAAGCAATCGGAGCCGAACTTCTCTTCAATGACCTTGCGGAAGTTGGCCGGGATCTTCAGACGACCCTTGTCGTCGACCTTGGCCGGGGCATGCCCCATGAGGACTGGTTCGACCATTTCCGCTGAACTTTCGTGATTCGAAGGCTGTTTCTACCACCTGCAGCCACTCTTGTCCACAAAAATCCACTCGACAACGCGTGACAATCACGCGCGCCGTTCCGGCGCCGGGGAACGGCTCGTTGCGTTTCCACCGACGACCGAGGGGCCGAAACTGTTGGAAGCCGTTGGAAGCATTACCGGTTACCATCAGCCATGGACCTGAACACGCAGGAAGTCCATCTCTCCCATTACTGGAACGTCATCTACAAACGATGGAAGGTCGCGGTCTCGATCCTCGTCGTGGTGATGCTCGGCACATACCTCGCCAGCGAGTTCGCCAAGCCGCTGTACCAGTCGAAGATCGAGATCCAGATCGAACGGGAGAATCCTAATCAGCTTACGGTGGACGACCTGTTCGGCATCGCCGCCTCGGACCAGGAGTTCCTGCAGACGCAATATGTCCTGCTGAAGAGCCGCGGACTTGCGGAGAAGGTCATCGACGATCAGAAGCTCCTCAGCGATCCCGAGTTTTATCCCGCCGGCATCACAGGTAAGACTGCCGCGCAGATCGCCCAGGCCCGCTCGGCGATGGCAGGTGTGATCTCAGGCCCGACCGAGGTCGTTCCGGTGCGCAACACCAACCTGGTCGACATCAGCTACGTCTCGACGACTCCGCGCCTGGCGCAGAAGATCGCCGAAGGCATCGGCGATTCGTACATCCGGCTGAACAATGAAAAGAAATTCGAGTCGGTGCGGCAGGCCAGCGAATTTCTCGACCGGCAGATCGCGCAGATCCGCGCCGACATCGATATCACGCGCCGCCAGCTGCAGCAATACGGCGAGAGCAAAGGCATCATCTCCACGGCGGATACGAACAGCATCCCGTTCCAGCGCCTGATGAAGCTGAACACGGACGTGCAGAACGCCACCAACCTCCGTCTGGAAAAACAGAATGCGTATGACGCGCTCAACCGCGCCAACCCGGAGTCAGTGACCGGCAGCGATCCTCTGGTCGCGCAACTCACCGAAGAGGAGTCGCGCAAGACTCGCGAGTACAGCCAGAAACTGAGCACCTTCAAGCCCGACTATCCGGACATGGTCGCGCTGAAGAACTCGATCGACAAAACGCACCAGGCGCGGATGGCGGCGATCAACGCGGCGTTCGCTCGCGCCAAGGATGCTGCCCATCGCGATCTCGTCGCCGCGCAGCAGAGCGAAGACCAGATGTACGCCGCGCTGAGCACGCAGAAGCGGGAAACGATCAACATCAACGCCAGCGCTGCCGGCTTCGATGACCTCACCCGCACGCTGGTGTCGAAGCAGGCGCTTCTCGATCAGCTGGAGAAACGGCAGAACGAGACCGAAGTCACCGCCCGCCTGCGCGGCTCCGCCTCCTCGAACATTCACATCGTCGATCACGCCGAGCTTCCGACCGGACGTTTCAACGTGACGATGCGCAAGAACCTGCAGAGCGCCTTCCCGCTCGGCGTGGTCCTCGGGCTCGCGGCAATCTTCTTCCTCGAGTACATGGACCGTTCGATCAAGACGCCCGAGGAGTTGGAGCGCGTTACGAAATTCGCGTCGCTGGGTGTCATCCCGTCCGCCAGTTCGGCCGGACGCGGGAACTATGGCTACGGATATGGCTACGGACGCGGAACGGCGCGGCTTCGTCCCGTCACCGAAAGCACCGAACCGCAGAGCGGAATCGATCTGCTGCCGCACAGCGACTCGCGCTCGGCGATCGCGGAGGCGTATCGCGCCTTCCGCACGTCGCTGCTGCTGGCTTCGGCCAGCTCGCCGAAAGTCATCGTCATCTCCTCCACCTTCGCCCGCGAAGGAAAGACCACGACCTCCGTCAACCTGGCCACGGTCCTCGCGCAGATGGGCAAGCCGGTGCTGCTCATCGACGCCGATCTTCGCCGTCCGCGTCTGCAGAAAGTCTTCCGCGGCAAGATGAACCTCGGCCTGGTCAACTACCTCGCGGCCAACATCCCGCTCGACGACGTCATCCAGGAAACGCAGGTCCCGAATCTCTCGCTCATCCTCTCCGGACCGACGCCGCCGAATCCGTCGGAGCTCCTCGGCTCCGACCGGATGAAGCACCTCATCCACGAGATCCGCGCCAAGTTCGCCTTCGTTATCTTCGACTCGCCGCCGGTCATGGCCGTGACCGATTCGATCGTTCTCGCCGCGAATGCCGACGGCGTCGTGCTCTGCGTACACGGCGGCCAGACGCCGCGCGACATCGTGCAGCGTGCCGCCGAGCGCCTTCGCCAGAGCAACATCCCGGTCCTCGGCGCGCTGCTCAACAACCTCGACCTGCAGCAGTACGGCTATTCGTTCAAGAAGAGCTACTACGACTACTACGACGAGGACGGCAGCTCTCCGAAGCAGCCGCCGGCGCAGCGGGTCGGATAACATCGGCGAGGTACGCCTCGCATGATCGACATCCACCACCACTGCCTGCCCGGAGTCGATGACGGTCCGCGCACGCTGGCCGAATCCGTCGACCTTTGCCGGATGGCTGCCGACGAAGGGATCGAAACGATCGTCGCCACGCCGCATGTGCTGCGCGGCCGCTGGCAGAACACGTCGCGCGAAGAGCTGGCCGCGATTCTTGATCAGCTGCGCGCGGCCGTCGGCGACAGGCCTCGCATCGTGCTCGGATCGGAGTACTACTTCGGTCACGACATGGACGAGATGCTGCGCACGCAATCGATCCTTCCGCTGGCCGGCGGCCGATACGTCCTGGTCGAATTCGCCAGCCACACCGTTCCGCCGCTGGTGCGCGATCCGCTGTATCGCGTGCAGCTCGAAGGTTGGATTCCAGTCATCGCGCATCCGGAGCGGAACGTCGTCTTTCAGGCCAAGCCGGAGTTCCTGGCGTCGCTCATTCGGATCGGAGTCAAGACCCAGGTCACGACGGGCAGCGTGACCGGCGAATTCGGTCCCGAAGCCGAGGCCGCGGCGATCGATTGGCTGAAGCGCGGATGGGTGCATGTGATGGCCACCGACGCGCACAACGTCGCCAAACGGCAGCCGCGATTTCGCGCTGCGCGAGCGAAAGTTGCGGGGCTCGTCGGCGAGCAAATCGCGCAGGCGCTCTTCGTGGACAATCCAAAATCAATCGTAGAAAATCGCGGACTCGTGTACGATCCTGACCTGCCGGAGCCATCCGGCGCACAAACCGGTCGTCTACTCAGTCGTTTAAAAGGGCTTTTCAGAAAGTGAACGCACTGTTGCGCCCGCTTGTGGCGCTTCTCTCGATCCTCGTCACCGCTCCGGTCTTCGCGCAGAGTTTTTACGAGACGCGATTCCAGGCCGGCGTGATCGACTTCAACCGCGGCGCATACGCGCGTGCGGCGGATGAGCTGCGGGTCGCCGCCTTCGGTCGGGTCGACGACATTCCGGCATACGAAACGGCCGAGATCTACCTCGCCGTCACTAGCGACCGGTTGGAGCGAACGGAAGACACCCGCACCGCGGCGATGAAGATCCTGCAGGCCGAACGGATCAATCCCGCTTATAAAAATCTGCAGATTCCGGCGCCCGTTCGCAGCGCCTTCGAGGATCTGCTGCCGTCGCTTCTCACTCGCGATCAACTCGCCGCCGTGCCCGCCTTCGCCGCGCTCGCCAGCCGCGCGCCTGCGGTGCAATCAGGCGCGCCGCGTCCGAGCCGAAACGCCGCGGGACCGGTGCCGACTCCAAGCAAACGGCCGAACGTCGCCGTGACCGCGCCGAAAAACGACGACAAGGTCGAGCAGCAGCCGACACCGCCGCAGCCCGCGCTCGATTACGGACGGCTCGCACTCGAACGGGTCGCCGCGGGCGACGAAGCAGGCGCGCGCCGTTACGCCGATCTCGCATTCGCCGCCGACGACACGAACGCCAACGCCCACGCTGCGATGGCGCAGATCGCGCGCGCGCACAATGCATGGAACGACGTGGCCGAGCATTACGCGATCGTCCGCACCCGCCGCCGCCTGACCGATGACGAAGCCGCGGCGTACTTCGTCGCGCTGGTCAACATCGGCCGCACCGCAGACGCCGCCGGCGTTCGCCGCACTCTTCCCGCCTCCGTCCAGGCGCGAACTGACGTTCATCAGGCGATCGAGCAGATCGACCCGAAGCCGGCTCCCCAGCCGCAGCCCCAGCCGCAGCCGCAACCAGTTGCTCCTGCGCCCGCTCCGATGCCGATGCAGCCTGCTCCGGCTCCTGTTGCCGCGGCGCCGGTTCCAGCTTCCGCGCCGTCGACGGAGCTCGAACCGATCCCCGAACAGATCGCGGACGCCGAAGGGATGGTCGCCTCGGGCAACATCGTCGGCGCGCGCACGCAGCTTCGCCGCATCGCGGCGCTTCCGAATCTGCAACGCGCCGATCGCCAGAATCTCGCCCGCGCAATGAGCCAGACCGCGCTCTATGCCGAATCGTCCGCGCAGTACCGCAAAACCTATCCGCTCAAGGCGGGCGAAGAGACTCACATGTTCTACGAGGCGGTGAATCGGTACGAGCTCGGCGACTACAGCCTGGCCCGCCAGCTCATCACCCGAGCCCTTCCGGCGCTGCCGCAGACGCCGGCCATCCTCTCCTACCGCGACCGAATCCTCGCCCAGCAGTGAAATTTTGCCGTATCATCTCGCTTTGTCCGAGGTGATCATGAAAACCCGCATCCTCCTCAGTCTCGCGTTTGCGCTGTCTGCAGTCGCCGCTTTCGGCGCGCAGCACGGCGTCATCGACCACACGCCTCCCGGCTGCATGCTCGAAGGCGAGATGGCCATCCTGAACGTCGAGACCACCGACGACGGCGTCCTCCGCGCGTACTTCCGCCGCCAGGGCGCGACCGACTGGTGTTTCGTCGACGGCAAGAACCTCGGCAAGGTTTCCCAGGTGACGCTGCCGAAGTTCGATAACGGAGAAGCGATCGAGTACTACTTTGTGGTCATTGACGGCAAGCGCATCGTCGCCAAGAGCCCGCGGATCTACAACGCCAAGAACGACCACCACTGCGACGCGCCGTTCGCGCGCCACGCCATCATGCTTACGCTCGAGTGCCTGCCGCCGGGAACGAATCCGACTTCGATGTCCGCCGGCTACGCCGCGAAGACGATCATCGGCAACCCGCCGCCACCGTCCCCCGAGAAGCCGGAGCAGGCAGCGCGCATTCGCACCATCGGGCAGTAGTAGCAGCACCGGCAGGATTTATGTGGCACAGACACTCTTGTCTGTGCGGTGCTCGGCAGGATTCCGATGCTTACCTGAGGCGGCGGTAGAGGTACCAGCACAGACAAGAGTGTCTGTGCCACACCAGCCCACGTCTAATCCACGAATCACTAATCCACTAGTGCGCTTTCGCCTTTTTCACTTCCTCGGTAAGCGCCGGAACGATGGTGAAGAGATCGCCGACCACGCCAAAGTCCGCAATGCGGAAAATCGGCGCCTCGGGATCCTTGTTGATGGCCACGATGTGTTTCGACGTCGACATGCCGGCCAGATGCTGGATGGCGCCGGAGACGCCCGCGGCAATGTAGAGATTCGGGCTGACCACGCGTCCGGTCTGGCCGACCTGGTGCTGATGATCGATCCACCCCGCGTCGACCGTCGCCCGCGATGCGCCAACCGCGCCGCCGATGGCATGCGCGAGATCGCGGATGAGCGAAAAGTTCGCCGCCTCTTTCAGACCGCGTCCGCCCGAAACGATGATGTCCGCTTCCACGATCGACAGCTCGTCAGCCTCGGAGACCTTCGTCTCCACGACCTTCGTCTTCGAATCGGACGATGCGCTCACCTCGACGACTTCCGCCGCACCGCCGCCCGACTCCTCGGCCGGAAAGGCGTTGATGCGCGTGGTGGCGATCGCGGGCGTGCTGCTGATTTCGACCGTCGCGAAGGCCTTCCCCGAATAGACAGGACGCCGCGCGCGCAACTTGCCGCCGGTCCATTCGAGGCGATCGACGTCCGAGGCGACGCCGGCGTTCAATCGCGCGGCGAGACGCGGCGCGAGGTCGCGTCCGTTCGACGTTCCGCCGACGAGCACGATCGTCGCGGATGACGCCGTGATCGCCGCCTGCATCGCGGCGGTGTAGGTTTCGGTGTTGTAGCCGCCGGCATTCGCGACATACAGCTTCTTCGCGCCGTATCGGCCGGCATCATCGGCAGCCGCGCGATCCGTCGCGAATCCAACCAGATCGCCGCCCGCCACCTCGGCGAGCTTGCGTCCGATCGACAGCGCCTCGCGCGACGCCTTCTTCAGCTTTCCATCGAGAACTTCACAGAACACGAGAACGGTCACAGCGCCTTCGCCTCCTCTTTGATGTAGCGGACGATTTCCTTCGCCGCCGCGGCGGGATCGGCGCCGTCGATCTTCTTGCCGCCGCTCTTTTCGGGCGGCAGCTCCAGCGAGACCACGGTCACGCGTTGATTGACGATGTCGGAGTCGGAAATGCCGAGGTCCGCGATCGATTTCGAATCGATGGCGATCTTCTTCGCGGCCATGATTCCCTTGAGCGAGGCGTAGCGCGGCTCGTTCAATCCCTTCTGCGCGGTGATCACCGCCGGCGTCGCCGCCTCGATGATCTCCTCGGCGCCTTCGATCTCGCGATGCGCGGTCACTTTGCCGTCGGCGGCTTCGAGATGAGTGACGACGTTGACCTGCGGATAGCCGAGGATCTCGGCCACCATCGGTCCGACGAGCGAGTTGTCGGTGCCGACGCCCTGCTTGCCGAAGAACACGAGATCGTGCGGAACCGTTTTGATCGCCGCGGCGAGAACTTTGGCGATGCCGAGGGAGTCCGCGTCGCCCGATTCACCCTTGACGTGCAGCGCCTTCGTCGCGCCGCGGGCGAGCGATTCGCGCAACGCCTGCTGCACGCGGTCGGGACCGAAGGCGAGAACGGTGACGTCGCCGCCCTGTTTTTCCTTCAGGCGGATCGCTTCTTCGAGCGCGTATTCGTCGTACGGAGAGACGATGTATTTGATGCCGGTTTCGTCGATGTGGCGCCCGTCGCCACCGATTTTGATTCGCGTCTCGGTGTCGGGCACCTGCGCGATACACACCACGGAATTCAAGATAAGCCTCCGGTAAAGCGCCCGGATTCTAGGGAAAAGGCACAAGGTTCGCAAACAAGGCTCGACATTCAGCAACGGTCACGCAAAACGCAGCGAGAGCCCGAGATGGAGGAGCGATGCCATTCATGAACCGGCAGTACGAAGCAGATGCGAATCAGTCGGGTGCTCGACGCATGTTCCGGTCGCCGATGTCGGACTACAAACGCCAGCCGCGCGGCAACGGAAACGGCAGCAGCCGCACGAACACGAAAGCGGCGCCGCCCGAAGTGACCAACGCCGAGAATTTCTATTACGTGAAGCAGATGAATTCGAAAACGCCGATGGTCATCGTCATGAACGACGGCGAAGAAATTCGCGGCTGCATCGAGTGGTACGACCGCACCTGCCTGAAAGTGAACCGCGACGGCGCCCCGAACCTGCTGATCCAGAAGCACTGGATCAAGTACGTGTTCAAGCAGGAGGAGCTGGAGTAGCGGTTACGCGGTTGGCGCGGCGTTGCGACGCTGTCATCCTGAGCCGGCGGAGCACGGTCGAAGGACCCCCAACCTGCTAACCCTGCGCGGGCGGCGAGCGGCAAGCACCTGGGGGTCCTTCGACCGTGCTTCGCCGGCTCAGGATGACAGGTGCACCACTACAATCCATCGCGTGAAACCGCTGGCCATCACGCTCGGCGATCACGCCGGCATCGGTGCGGAGATCGTCTTCAAAGCGCTGGGCAACGCTGTCATCCTGAGCCCCCGGAGCTGCGGAGGCGAAGCCGGAGCAGCGTAGGACGGTCGAAGGACCCCAACCTGCTAACCCTGCGCGGGCGGCGAGCGGCAAGCACCTGGGGGGTCCTTCGACCGTGCTTCGCCGGCTCAGGATGACAGGTGCACCACTACAATCCATCGCGTGAAACCGCTGGCCATCACGCTCGGCGATCCCGCGGGCATCGGCGCGGAGATCGTCTTCAAAGCGCTGAGCGACGTTGATGTGCCGATCCGTGTCTTCGGCAGCCGCGCGCTCGCGAATCCTCCGAGCAGCATTGATTTCGTCGACATCGGCGGCGAAGGTCCCATCCGCTACGGCACGATCGACGTCGCGTACGGACGCATCGCGCTCGATTCGATCGACGCCGCATTGCGCGCGATCGACGACGGCGAGTGCTCCGCGCTCGTCACCGCGCCCATTCACAAGCAGGCCATCGCGCTCGCCGGTTCGCCTTTCCCAGGACACACCGAGCTGCTCGCCGATCGCGCCGGTTTGAAGAGGTACGGGCACGATTACGCGATGTACTTCGATTCGCCGAAGTTGAAGTCGGCGCTGCTATCGGTGCATCTGCCACTGCGCGACGCGGTGGCAAACATCGATGCGGACGACATCGCCGCGCTGGCCCGGCTCACCAGCCGCGAATACGCGCGCATTCACGGAACCATTCCGCGCATTGCCGTCGCGGGAGTGAATCCGCACGCGGGCGAAGGCGGCAAATTCGGCGACGAGGAACGCGTCATCGAGCGCGCGATCCTTCAAGTGCATGGCGAACTGACCATCAGCGGCCCCCATCCCGCCGACACGATCTTTCTCGCCGCATCTCGGGGACAATACGATGTCGTGCTGGCGATGTATCACGATCAGGCGTTGATCCCGATCAAGACGATGGCGTTCGACGAGTCGGTGAACGTCACGATCGGATTGCCGTATCTTCGCGTCTCCGTCGATCACGGCACGGCGTTCGATATCGCCGGCCGCGGAATCGCGGATGCCGCGCCGATGCGCTATGCGATTCGATGGGCGGCGGAACATGCGGAGAAATTCAGCCGATGAACCGCTGGGGTCCGCGCATCCTCGCGCTCGTGATGCTGGTCATCTTCATGCTGCTGATGCTGAACCTGCAGAAGCAGCTCCTGATGCTCGCGCAGCGCCGTAACGCCACGAAAACGTCCACCTCGGCGCCGAACAGCCCGTGAAACAGCACTGGCTCGCCGTCATCGTTCTCTTTCTCGTCGCCTCGGCGTGGGGTGCGACGTTCACGATCGTCAAGAACGTGCTCACGCGCATCCCGCCCGAGCCGTTCATCGTTCTCCGATTCACGACCGCCGGTGTTGTGCTGCTCATCATCGCCCTCATTTCGCGCAAGCTCCCCCGCTCCGCGCTGCGCCCCGGCCTGATCCTCGGTGCACTTGTATTCAGCGGCTACTGGCTGCAGACGCGCGGGCTGATGACGATTACGCCGTCGCGCTCCGCGTTCCTCACCGGCTTGTACGTGGTGATGGTTCCGTTCTGCGATCGGCTGCTGTTCGCGAGGCGCATCGCCGCGCGCGCATGGCTCGGCTGCGTGCTGGCGGCCGCTGGAACGACGCTGCTGATCGGCGGCATCGACGCGCGCGCCGGATTCGGCGACCTCCTCACCATCACCTGCGCGATCTGTTTTGCGCTGCACATGGTGTTATCGGCGAAGTACAGCACCGGCACGACTGCGATCGGGCTCGCCGCCGTGCAGGTGATTGTGGTCGGCATCGCGGCAATCCCGCCAGCGCTGTTTCAGCCGCGTCCGCGGCTCACGCCGTTCGTGATCACGGTGATTCTGTTCACCGCGCTCGTCACCACCGCGCTCGCCTTCGTGTTGCTGATGTGGGGACAATCGCGCGTGACTGCGACCGAGGCGGCGGTGATCCTCGCGTTCGAACCGATGGCCGCGTCGATTACGTCGATCGTGTTCGACCACGAGCCGGTCACGATCGGATTTCTCGCCGGCGCGGCGCTGATCCTTACGGCGATGGTTCTCTCGCAGTTGCCGGCGCGGCGACGTAAGATCACCGCATGGACGCCAACCGGCTGATAAAGTGGGTCGTCATCATCGGCATCGTTTTCGTCGCGTGGAAGTACGGCGTTCCATGGGCGAAGAAGCAACTGCAGGGACACACGACGGCCGCCGCGTCGGACGACAGCTCCTGCACGACCGCCGCGCAGCGCGCATCCGAAACGTGGGGCGGCGGCCTTCATAGTTTCGTCAACCCGCCCTACGACCTCGGCGCGTGGAATTCGTTCCGTACGAACGTGGAGACGAAGATCGCGTTCGCCGAGGCGGCTTGCAAGGATTCGTCGCCATCGTGTGATGAAGCGCGTTCGGCGATGAAGGATCTGCGCGGACTTGTCGCGGAGCTCGACACCGCGATCACGAACGGTTCGCCGCCGCCGGACGACGCGGTGCAGCGGCAGGAAGCGATCGACACGAAGATCGAAGCCGCCGCGTCGCTCGCGCGTTCAGGGAAGTAGCTTCCTGGGAGCGCGGGCGTCCCGCCCGCTGTTGCCAACGACCGCGAGCACCAACAGCGGGCGGGACGCCCGCGCTCCCAGTTCACACGCCCATCTCTTCCGCGAGCGCGACGATCTCGTCGCGCAGCCCGCCGCGCGTGCGCATCAGCCGTTCGAACGCGCTGCGCCGCGCGATGCGCCATGTCAACGCGCGCGTGCGGCCGATGACGTCGTCGAGCTGCTCGAAGAACTTCAGCGCGACGTAGCCGAGGAGCGGAAGTACGAGCGCGGTGATGAGGCCGTACTCCCATCGCCATCGCCAGCCCACCACGATGCCACATGCGATGTACGTCAACGGATAGAGCGCCAGCCCGCCGACGGCCTTGATCGTCGCTACCAGCTCTTCCTCGCGCGTCAATCGGGTCGACAGAAGGCGGATGAGGCGGAACGTCGGGTAGTGGATGACGGCGCCGATCAGCGCCAGCGGCAGCATGATGAGCAGCATCGAGATCGTCTTGACGCTCCCTCGCACGCTCGGACGCGGCAGCGTCTCCGGTTGCAGATTCGCGTCGCCGAGTTCCGCTTCGAATCGTTCGAATCGCGATTGCAGATGCGCCAGGCGCGCGGGATCGTGCTCGCGCAGCCGCGTGTAGCCGGCGATGAAACGTCTGCGCATCTCGAGCTGCTCCGGAAGATGGACGCGGCCGAGCGACATGATCCGTTCGGCGCGGCCGATGAGGTCGAGCGCTTCGCGCGAGTCGGCTTGCAGCGTCAACGCGGCGAGCGCGGATTCGATGCGGTCGGTCAGAGCCGCAACCGCGTCGCGCGGCGGCTCGCCGTTTTGATCGACGTTGACCGGAGCGACTGCGATGCCGTCGCCGAAGTAGAGCAATGCGTCGCTGCGGAAGCTGTGCTTGGCCGTGTAGAAGATCGCGGTCGGAACGATGACGATGTCCGCGCACTCCGCGGCACTGCATCCGAGGGCGATGCGCGCCGCGCCGGTCTTCAGCTCCTTCAGCCGCGGCTCGCTATGCGTCGTCCCCTCGGGGAAAATCGCGATGGCGCCGCCGCGCATCAGCAGCGCGCGCGCCGCGGCAAACGTCTCGCGATTCTGCGACGTGGAGTAGTTGTCCTGCGTGCGATAAACAGGAATCGAATCGATGCCGCGCGCGAACCATCCGATCAGCGGCATGCGGAAGAGCGGCGCCTTCGCCAGGAACGACACCGGCCGCGGCACGAAGCAGAGCAGGAACAGCGGATCGATCAATCCATTCGGATGATTGACCGCGAAAATCACCGGCCCGCGAGGCACTTTCTCCCATCCCACGATCTCGATGCGGCGAAAGAAGGTGTTCGCGATCAGCCGCAGGATGGGTGTGAGGAATCGGCGCATGGTCACTATTGGACTGACGGAAACCCAGAACCTTTCATCCGCGCTAGTATCCTTGCGTCGCAACCGACCGAGAAACCTATCGCAAGCACGAACCTCTTCATGTCGATTTATAAAGCGGAGTGAACATGCTGCAGGACTCTATGAAACGAAGTCTCACGATGGGAAGTCTCCTGCTTCTTGCCGCCGTTTCTTCTCATGCGCAACCGCAGAGCCAAAGCGAACGACGCGTTGTCGAGGAGATCAGAAAAGTCGATGGAGAGCGCATTGAAGCGCAGGTCAATGCGGATACGGAGGCTCTCGACCGAATATATGCAGATGATTTCATCGGCGTCGGGCCGAGTGGGACAGTTCGAACGAAAAAAGACGTCCTCTCCGATTTCGCATCGGGAAGCCTGAAGTTCCAGTCGATCACGACTGACGAAGTTCGGGTTCGCGTGTACGGCAACGCAGCTGTGGAGACGGGCCTCTCGACGATGAAGGGCAAGGACGCTGACAAAGTCGTGCCTGAGGAGAATCGCTTCACGCGCGTATGGATCAAACAGGCAGGCCGATGGCGCCTGGTTGCCAACCACTATTCAAACCTGGCGAAACGTCATTGACCATTGATTTGCGAGCTTCGAGATCCCGGCGACGCCACTGAACAACGGCCTATCTTTCTGCTGCCCACGCCGCGTACATCCAGATGCACCCCGCGATCACGATGGAGAGCGGGACGAGCATGAAGGCGCGCGCGAGCGATGCGTAATGATCGGAAACTGCTCCGATCAGCGGCGGCGAGGGGATGTCGCCGATCAGATGCATCACCAGTACGGAAAGGCCCACCGCGGTAGCGCGCTCCGCTGGTTTCACGACATTAATGATTGCGGAGTTGACCGGCCCCGTGCACATGAAGATGAATACCTCAGCGATGGCGATCGCGGGCAGGTAGATGGCGCGATGCGGATTCGTCACGGCGATGAACGTCGCCGGCGCGGCGATCAGCGTGGCGATGCCGGAGACCCAGAGATACGACTGTTTCGATCGCGGCAAAAAAAAGTCGCCGAGCCAGCCGCCGGCGAACGTTCCTACGAATCCGGTCACCAGCGCGATCCCGCCGAACGTCACCGTCGCTTCGCTGCGCGGCATCCCGCGGACACGTTCGAGGAATGCCGGCATCCAGAATCCGAGGCCGCCGAGCGCGAAGGTGTACGCGCCGTATCCGAGGGCGGTGAGAATGAACGGACGATTGCGAAGGAGATCGCGATAGGCCTCGGTCCAGTGCGCGGGCGCGTGATCCTCGCCTGCGACATCGTGCAGTCCGCGCGGCGGATCTTTCACCAGCAGCACGAGCAACGCCAGCAGCAAACCGGGCGCGCCGGCGATCCAGAACGCCGCGCGCCATCCGAAATGCTGATCGACGAGACCGCCGAGGACGTAGCCGGCGGCGGAACCGATCGGAATCGCGGAGAAGAAAACAGCAAGTACGCGGCCGCGCCGTTCGATCGGAAACGAATCCGCCAGCAGCGCCGGCGCGATCGTTCCATACGCTGCCTCACCCACCCCCACGCCCGAACGCGCGATGAACAGCGATGCGAAGCCGCGCGCGAATCCGGCCAGCGACGTCGCAACGCTCCACACCGCAACGCCGAGCGCGATCAGCGGCGGCCGTTTGCGGCGGTCACCTAACGCGCCGAACAGCGGCGACGTCAAGGTATAGACGATGATGAATCCGGTACCGACCAAGCCCAGTTGTGTGTCGGAGAGATGCAGCTCGGATTTCTTGATCGACTCCACGACCGAGGCCACGACCCAGCGGTCGAGATAGTTGACGAGATTGATGAGCGTGAGGATGCCCAGCGCGTACCGGGCGGCACGCTGGGCCGCGGGTGAATCGGTCGCTCCCGACATTTTCAGAAGTGTAGCGCGCGAAACTCGCGGCGCGCGTGATCGTAATCAATTCGAAGTTCATCGATGGAGCAAACATGCCCGGATCTAAACATCGAGAGCCCTTCTCCCCCGGCGTCTTCTTGCCGGGGGAGAAGGTGCCGAAGGCGGATGAGGGGGCGTTCGCGCGAACCTCCCCTCACCCGCACTTCGTGTCTCCCTCTCCCCGCAAAAAGACGCGGGGAGAGGGACTCTCGAGCGGGGTGAATTCGAAGTGAGCGCGGTTATCATGCAGTTCGATCCGTCCTTATGAAAAAAGCCCTTCCGTTTCTGGCGTGCGTGTCCGGCATCGTCCTGCTCGTGATCCTTATGCCGCGCTTCAACGCCGCGCAGCCGCAGGGCATCCGCCTGACGCGCAGCGACGCCGTTCCGATCGCCGATGCGCAGGCGCGGCAGATCGGTATTCCGGTCGATCAGTCGTGGGGCGTGCTGTCGTGGGCGAATTCGACGCTGCTCGATAAAGAGCTGGAGCCGAAGCCGGATCTGCGCCGCCGCGCCGTCGACGATCCCGTGATCGGTCCGCGCCTCGGCGGATACAAGCGCGTTTACTATCGCCGCGGTTTCGAGAAATCGACGCCGTACGGTTACGTCGTCGTCGACGCGCGCACCGGCGCGGTGCTGATGGCGCGCCGAGTGGCGCGCGCCGAACAGACCGGCGCGCATCTCACCGAGGCGCAGTTGCGGCCGCAGGCCGACGCGTTCGTCCACTCGCGCAACTTCCCCGGCGCGCCGTCGCCGCAGTTCGACGACGCTCGTCCGAACGTGATGCGCTCGCGCACCGACTGGATGTTCCGCTACCGCGTTCAATCCAACTTCGCGATCGGCAACGTCGTCCCCTATCTGTACGTGTTCTACACCGGCGACAAGTTCGCGGGATGGGCGCTGATCGAGGAGTACGCCGACGGCAGCGTCTTCCGCGGCGACGACACCGCCGGCGGCGTCGCCAGCATCCTCGTTCGCTTCGCCGCGAATTACGCGTTGCTGCTCATCCTGCTGGTCATCTTTCTGCGCAAGTACCACGCGGGCGAAGTGGGCATCGGCACCGGCTCAATTCTCTTCGCCCTCGTCGTCCTCCTCTGCCTCGCCGTCGACGTGATGATGGGGCCCTCGGCGACCGAGGGGAACCAGATGGGGAGTCTGGACGCGCAGTCGACTACGGCTGCGCAGATGGCGTTCAAGTTTCTTTTGTACGACATCCCGCTCGCCGTCGTCGTCTTCTTCGCATGGTCCGTCGGCGAGAGTTACACGCGCGAGCGGTGGGGCGCATGGCTGGCATCATTCGACGCCATCCTGCGCCGCGATCCCCTGAACGCCACAGTCGGGCGCTCGATCTTCAACGGCGTTCTCTTCGCGCCTGCCATCGCCGCCGCAGCATTCGTCGCCGGCGTGATTCCGCTGCTGCTGCACATGGCGCATCCATCGATGGGCATCGGCACCGAGATCGGCATCCGGCTCGGCGGACCGATGTTGTTCATTCTGTTCGCGGCAGTCGACGCGGTGATCTTCCCGATCACATCGCTCTTCTTCCTCTCGTGGACGAACCGGTTCCGTTTGATCGGCGTCGGAATGATCGCCGCCATCGCCATCGGCGTCGTCAGCTCCGTCGGCGAAGTGCCGATCGATCCGCTGCTGCCGAAGATGCTCTTCGGCTTCGGCGCCATCGCCGCGATCGTGCTGATGCTGCGCGGATACGACCTGCTGTCGACTGCCACCGCGCTCTTCGGCGGCACGCTGATCTCGATGACCCTGCCGCTGATGACCGTCGCGCAGGGGCACATGTTCCGGCAATTGATGCTCGTCACCGCATTGCCGCTGGCGGCGCTGCTCGTCTTCGGCGTCGCGGCGATGATGACGAAGCGCGAAGTGGTCTACACGTACGACGATCTCGCGCCGCACGTGAAGCGCATCGTCGAACGCGAGCGCGTGAAAGCGGAGATCGACGCCGCGAATCGCATTCAGGCCGCGCTGCTGCCGGTCGATGCGCCGGAAGTTTCCGGCGCCGAGTTCGCGTCGCACTACCGCGCCGCGACGGAGATCGGCGGCGACTACTTCGATTTCCTCACCATGCCGTCGGGCGAGATCGGCATCGCATTCGGCGACGTCTCCGGCCACGGACTGACCAGCGGCATCGTCATGGCGATGGCGAAGTCGGCGTTGCTGGTGCAGGTCGGCTACGACCCGTCGCCGCGCGCGGTGATGAACGTGCTCAACGACATCGTGATGCGCACGGCGCCGAAGCGAATCCTGATGACGTTCTTCTTCGGCCTCCTCGATCCGGAAACACAGACGCTCCGCTTCTCCTCGGCCGGCCATCTCGATCCGTATGTCTACCGCGCCGATACGAAGCGACTGGAGTCGCTCTCATCGTGGGGCTTCCCCCTCGGCGTCAAACGACGCGAGCCGTTCGGCGAGCACACCGTCGACTTCGAATCGGGCGACCGCCTCATTCTCTACAGCGACGGCCTGATCGAGGCGATCGACGACGACGGCGATCCCTACGGCTTCGAACGTTTCGAGAAAACGATCCTCGACTGCGGGCATATGCATGCGGAGGACATCAAGAAGACGCTTCTGAACTCGATCCGCAAGTTCACGCGGAATCGTCCTCCCGAGGATGATCAGACGCTGGTGGTGGTGTCGTTCGAGGATGTGGCCGCGGCGCGGGCGGCGATGTAATCCTGGGAACGCGGGCGTCCCGCCCGCTGTTGATGGCGCGAGATCGGCGAATCGCAAAAGCGGGCGGGACGCCCGCGCTCCCAGGAGCTACAATCCGCGCCCCATGGCTAAACCGGAAGAACCAAACAAGATCATCTACTCGATGGTCGGAGTCTCGAAGTTTCACGGGAAGAAGCAGGTCCTCAAGGACATCTATCTCTCCTATTTCTATGGCGCGAAGATCGGCGTCATCGGTCTGAACGGATCGGGCAAGTCGTCGCTGCTGCGCATCCTGGCGGGCGTCGACCACGACTTCATCGGCGAGACGATCCTCTCGCCCGGCCACACAGTCGGCTTTCTCGAACAGGAGCCGCAGCTCGATCCGACGAAGAGCGTGCGCGAGATCGTCGAGCAGGGCGTGCAGCCGGTCATCGATCTGCTCAAAGAGTTCGACGAGATCAACAACGCATTCGGCGATCCCGACGCCGACATGGACAAGCTGATGGAGCGCCAGGGCAAGGTGCAGGACAAGCTCGATGCCGCCGGCGCCTGGGATCTCGACTCCAAGCTGGAGATGGCGATGGATGCGCTGCGCTGTCCGCCCGGCGACACGCTCTGCGGCATCCTCTCCGGCGGCGAGAAACGCCGCGTCGCGCTCTGCCGATTGCTGCTGCAGGCGCCCGACATCCTTCTCCTCGACGAGCCGACCAACCATCTCGACGCCGAGTCGGTGGAGTGGCTGGAAAAGCATCTCCAGCAATATCCCGGCACCGTCATCGCTGTCACGCACGATCGCTACTTTCTCGACAACGTGGCCGGCTGGATCCTGGAGCTCGACCGAGGAGCGGGCATTCCGTTCAAAGGAAACTATTCGTCGTGGCTGGAGCAGAAGCAGGCCCGTTTGCAGCACGAAGAAAAATCGGAGTCGCAGCGGCAGAAGACGCTCGAGCGCGAGCTGGAATGGATCCGCATGTCGCCGAAAGGGCGCCACGCGAAAGGGAAGGCGCGCATCAACTCGTATGAGGATCTGCTCAATCAGCAGACGCAGGAAAAAGTGCAGGAACTGGAGATCTACATTCCGCCCGGCCCGCGCCTCGGCAACATCGTCATCGAAGCGGATCACGTGCGGAAAGCGTTCGGCGACACGCTGCTCGTCGACGAGATGGAGTTCAAGCTGCCGCCAGGCGGCATCATCGGCGTCATCGGCCCGAACGGCGCCGGCAAGACCACGCTCTTCCGCATGATCCTCGGCCAGGAACCGCCGGACGCCGGCACCATTCGCGTCGGCGAGACGGTGAAGCTCGGCTACATCGATCAGAACCGCACGCTCGATCCGGAGAAGACCATCTTCGAAGAGATCACCGGCGGAACGGAGCTCGTGCTGCTCGGACCGCGCGAGATGAACTCACGCGCGTACGTGGCGCGCTTCAACTTCTCCGGCTCCGATCAACAGAAAAAAGTCGGCGTGCTCTCCGGCGGCGAGCGCAATCGCGTACACCTGGCCAAGATGCTGAAGGAAGGGGCGAACGTCCTGCTGCTCGACGAGCCGACGAACGATCTCGACGTCAACACCATGCGCGCGCTGGAAGAAGCGCTGGAGAACTTTGCCGGCTGCGCGATCGTGATCTCGCACGACCGCTGGTTCCTCGACCGCGTGGCCACGCACATCCTGGCGTTCGAAGGCGACAGCCAGGTGGTCTGGTTCGACGGCAACTACAGCGAGTACGAAGAGGACAAGCACAAGCGCCTCGGCGTCGAAGCCGACCAGCCGCATCGCATCCGGTACCGGCAGATGACGCGGTAACTGGCAGAAGACGGGGGTCGGGGGTCGGGGTCGGAGTACGCAAGGCCGCTACATCCTCTGCTCCGACCCCCGCCCCCCCTTCCGCAAGGTCTCGCTTGCAACCGCGCGTTCCCGCGCGTACGATGCGCGCTTCCCAGGAAACGCAGTGAGCAGGCGGCCGTCCACCGCCACAGAAACCCGGTTCAGAGTTCCATTGAAGAGAGTGAAGGCAACCTGCGCGGTCATGACCTCGCCGGCCCGGAACCCGCCCGATGCGGCGAACCGGTGCGGCTGTTCAAAGCGTTGAATTTCAGGGCTTGCCAAATATCGCCGGAATCAAATCTAAGTCACTCATTTGCAGTGGCTTGAAGTCCAAGGGTCTGTTTGCATAAATCGGTTCAGCACGTGCAGTAAAACGCTCAGTCCAGTAGTAAAAAGTTAATCGAGGAGAATCGAGGAGGAACGATGAAGCTACAACGATTTACGATCTGTTTCTTCCTGCTGCTCCTGGTTGCGGCCGGCGCATTCGCGCAGGGCACGACCGGGGCGTTGACCGGGACGGTCACGCAAGCAGGAGCCAACCTCCCCGGAGTGACGGTGACGATCTCGTCTCCGACGCTGCAGGGAACGCGCACCACGGTCACGAATGAAAACGGGGACTACAACTTCTCCGCCATTCCGCCGGGCGCCTACAAAGTCACGTTCTCGTTGTCAGGCATGACCGATGTCGTCAAGAACGCGCAAGTCAGCCTGCTCGAGACGAAGCGCCTCGATGCGGACATGAAGATGTCGGCGGTCAGCGAGGCGATCACCGTCACGGCCAACCAGACCACCGTTCTGGAAACGCCGCAGATCCAGTCGAACTACAAGCAGGAGACGATCAACCGTCTGCCGATCAACCGCAACCCGGTTGCGCAGGCGGCCTTCGCGCCCGGCGTTACCGCCGGCGTGAACGGCAACACGATCTCCGGCGCCATGTCGTACGACAACCTCTATCTCGTGAACGGCGCAGTCGTGAACGAGAACCTCCGCGGACAGGCGCACGCCCTCTACATCGAGGACGCCATCCAGGAGACGACCGTCCTCACCGGCGGCATCTCGGCGGAGTTCGGCCGCTTCACCGGCGGCGTGGTCTCCGCGATCACGAAATCAGGCGGCAACGAGTTCAGCGGATCCGTCCGCGACACGCTCGACAACCCGAAGTGGACCGAAAAGAGCGTCTCCACGCAGACGGACCCCATCGATCACACCAACAACACCTACGAAGAGACCCTCGGCGGCCGCATCATCCGCGATCGTCTGTGGTTCTTCGTAGCCGGCCGTCAGGCCAAGACCTCGCAGGCGCGCTCACTGTCCGCGTACACCGCGCTGCCGAATCCCACCATCGCTGCTTACTCGATCTCCACGAGTCAGCCGCGTCAGGAATACAAGGTCACCGCGAACCTGACCCAGAAGCACTCCATCGTCGGTTCGTACCTGACGAACAACGTCAAGGCCGACAAGAACTGCCAGATCGGCTGCGCCGACCTTCGTTCGCTGAATACCGCGGGCGTCGAGAACCCGAACAACTTCAAGACTCTGCATTACAACGGCGTCATCACGAACAACTTCCTGCTCGAAGGCGACTGGGCGAGGAAGTACTTCGCGTTCGTCGGCTTCGGCGGCAACACGCCGGCTCACGTGACTCCTCCGACCGCGGCCTACCTGGCCGAGGGAACGGTTGTCTATGACCCGCTCGTCACCGGCCTCACCGCAAACGCTCCGTACTTCTGCGGCAGCTGTGGCGATGAGCTCCGCAACAACAAAGAGTGGGAGCTGAAGGGCCGTTACTTCCTCGGCACCAAGTCGCTCGGCACGCACAACATGGTCGTCGGTTACGACAATTGGGCTGAGCAGCGCCTTTCGAACAACTATCAGTCGCCCACCGACTTCCGCTTCGACGCGCGCACCGCGCTGCCGAAGCAGATGCCGGACGGTACCGTCCAGATCAAGCTCGGCGCGTCCGACCGCTTCACGTGGTTCCCGATCGCCTTCGCCTCGCTCGGATCGGATCTGAAGACCACGTCGATGTTCTTCAACGACAAGTGGGACCTCAATCAGCACTTCACCTTCAACCTCGGCGTTCGTTCCGACAAGAACCACGCCGTCGACAGCGCCGGCAACGACGTGTCGAAAGACAGCGCCATCAGCCCGCGCCTCGGACTCATCTTCGACGTCTTCGGCAACGGCCGTCTGCGCCTTGATGCGAACTACGGCACCTATGTCGGCCGTCTCGCCGAGACCGTCGCCGGACAGGGTTCGGGCGCCGGCAATCCGGCCACCTACCAGTTCAGCTACGGTGGGCCGGTCGCGGATTACCAGGACACCCGCGTTGCGCTGCAGCAGGCTTTCCAGTGGTTCCTCGACAACGGCTTCACCAACCGCACCCCGCTCAGCGCCAGCATCCCGGGCCTGAACACGCTGCTGCTCAGCTCTGGCATCAAGTCGCCGAACATGCGCGAAATCACGGTCGGCGGCGGCACGCAGATCGGCAAGGGATACTTCCGCGCCGACTACATCAACCGCAACTGGCGCGATTTCTACGCCGCATTCACCGTCCCGGGCGACGTCGTCGTCACCAACCCGGTTACCGGCGCTCTCTCGAACGTCAATCACATCGGCAATTCCGACGTTCCGGAACGCAAGTACTGGGGCGTGCAGACGCAGGCGCAGTATCAGCTTCCGGCCGGGTTTGGCATGGGCGGCAACTACACCTACTCCAAGCTCACCGGCAATCTCGAAGGCGAGACCTCGGGTTCGGGTCCTGTGACCTACGGCTCGACCAGCGTCGCCTTCAAGGAGTTCCAGAACTTCTCCCAGAACTCGCCGAACGGTTACCTGCTCGCGGATCAGCGCCACAAGCTTCGCGTGTGGGGAACGTACGACATCGGCACGCGGATCGGTCATTTCAACGTTGGTCTCATCGAGCGTTATGACTCGGGCCAGCCGTTTAACGCTACTGCGTCGATTCCCATCACCGGCTCGATGCTTTGCTCGAATGGCGGCACGTTCATCACGGGTGCAGGCTACAGCGCCGCGAATCCCAACTTCTCGCGCTGCCGCGATACGGCCGGTAACTTCGGCGGAACCTCGAAGGAGATCTATCCTGACGGTTCTCCCCGCACGGTAGGCCCCAACTCGCAGTACGCGCCGAACGGTTCGACGGTCGGACCGACGACGGTCACGTACTTCTTCCACCCGCGTGGCGCGGATCGTTGGCAGTCGCTGACCGCGACGGACATCGCGCTGAACTACGAGCTTCCGATTCACAACTTTGCGTTCTTCGCGAAAGCAGAAGTCCGCAACGCGTTCAATCACATCGCCACCCTCGGCGGACAGACTCAGGTCGTCGTCCTCCAGGGCTTCAACCCGTTCACGCAGTCGCCGGTTGAATGCCCGAAGGGCCAAGCGACGTGCCCCTCGAACTCCAACTTCCAGCTCAACTCTGCATTCGGCAAGGCCGTCGGTACGCCGACGACCTTCGCGCAGGCCGGCAACTACCAGCTCCCGCGCACGTGGCTGTACGCCATCGGCGCCCGCTTCTAGTCGCCAGTTCAATCAGCCGTAACGGAAAGCCCCGGCTTCGGCCGGGGCTTTTTTTTGCTCAGTGCGGCAGGCCGAAAATGTAATAGACCGCGCAGAGCGCAGCGAGCACGATCGAGCCACCGCCGATCTCGCGAGGACGTCCGGCCAGCAGCTTCATGATCGGATAGAGCACCAGTCCCGCGGTCAGGCCGTTGGCGATGTTGTACGTGAAGACCATCATCACGATCGTGGCGAACGCGGGAACGAGCTCGGTGAGATCGTCGAAATCGATGCGGCGGATTGAGTCGAGCATCAGCGCGCCGACCGCGATCAGCGCCGGTCCGTACGCGAATTTCAGCGCCTGCAGCGGCTCGACCAGCGGGATGAAAAAGAGCGACAGCGCGAAGAGAACGCCGGTCGTAATCGCCGCCATGCCCGTTCGCGCGCCGTCGCGAATGCCCACTGCCGACTCGATGTAGGCGCCACTGGTCGACGTGCCCAGGAGACCGCTGATGCAGCAGGAGATCGCGTCGACGGTCATCGGCTTTTCAATGTCGGAAAAGTTGCCGCGCGCGTCCAGCATGCCGCCAGCGGCACCGACGCCGACGAGCGTTCCCAGCGTATCGAGAAAGCTCATGAGGAAAAGCGTGAGCAGGATCGGAAGAAACGACAGCTTCAGCACGCCGGCGATGTCGAGATGCAATGCGATCGGAGCGAGGCTGTAGTCGCCGGTGAACGGCATCGCGAAAACAGCGTGCGGCGCATAGCCATAGCCGAGGAGGATGCCGGCGATCGCGGTGACCGCGATGCCGATCAGGATCGCGCCGCGCACGCGCAGCCGCATCAGCGCCATCATCACGATGAAGCCGCCGATGGCCAGCAACACTTTCGGATCGTGCAAATTGCCGATCTTCACCGGCACGCCCGTTCCGCTCTCCACGATGCCGGTCTCGGTCAATCCGATGAAGGCGAGAAAGAGTCCGATGCCGGCGGCGAAGCTGAACTTCAAACTCTGCGAGATCGACTTCGCCAGCCACCCGCGCAATCCGATCAACGTGATGATCAGAAACAGCACGCCGCTGACGAAGACGGAGCCGAGGCGTTGCTGCCACGTGATTCCGAGCGCCGCCAGACCGTACGCGATGAACGCGTTCTCGCCCATGTAGGGCGCGACGGCGATGGGCCGCTTCGCATAGATGCCCATCAGGATCGACCCGACCGCCGCGACGACGATCGTGGCCACCGTGCTCGCGCCGATGGGTAGGCCGGCAGCCTTCAGAATGGCCGGATTGACGACGATGATGTAGGCCATGGCGACGAAGGTCGTCGCGCCGCCGAGGATGTCGTTTCGCATTTTCCCAATTTATCCTGAGGAGCGTAGCGACGAAGGATCTGGTGATGCTTGCGACAGCGTTATCAGTCTCCAGATCCTTCGTCCTCTTCGCTACGCTCAGAGTCCTCAGGATGAACTGATGATCCAAGCCAGCGCCGCAATGGCCGCCGTGTCCTGCGCCAGCTCTTTCGGATCCACCTTGTCCAGCGTGTCGGCGTTCGTGTGGTGGTAATCAAAATAGTGCAGCGGCTCGGGGACGAGGCCGAAGCTCGGGACGCCGGTTTGCGTCAGCGGATCGATGTCCGCGCCTGTCTCTTCGGCGACTTCGAAACGATTCGACGACACCGCCGCCAGCGCCTTCGTCCGCGTTTCCAGCGACGCAAGCGCGTCGCCTTTCAGAGTCGTGGTGAAACCGGTCGGCGCCGCGCCGCCCGCATCGGTCTCGATCGCGGCGACGTGCGTCTCTTTCCCGTGATCCTTCGCGTACTGCTGCCCGCCGCGCAGACCGTTCTCTTCGTTCATGAACAGCACCGCGCGGATGGTGCGGCGCGGCGTCAGCTTCATCTCCTTGAGCAGCCGCATCGTCTCCATCACCATGGCCACGCCCGAGCCGTCGTCGATCGCGCCGGTGGCCAGGTCCCACGAATCGAGGTGCGCGCCGATGAGGACGATCTCCTCCGGCTTCTCGCTCCCGCGGATCTCAGCGATCACGTTCGCCGACATCACATCCGGCAGGGTCTTCGGCGTCAGCACAATGTGCATCCGTACGCGCTTGCCGCGCGCCAGCAGGCGATGGACGAGCATCGCGTCTTCCGCCGTCATCGCGGCGGCCGGGATCTTCGGCTGCTTCGGATCGTAACGAAGCGCGCCGGTGTGCGGCGTCCGCAGCGAGGCCGATCCGACCGAGCGGATGACCACGGCCTTCGCGCCGTACTCCGCCGCCCTGCTCGCTCCCGCGCCGCGGAACGCGACCGCGATGCGATACGCCTCGAACGCGCGGTGTGCGCGCACGAGATCCATGTCCATCGGATTGTTGTAGAAGACGATCTTGCCGCGCAGCTTCGCCGCCCCGAGCGTTTTCAGCTCATCGAATGAATCGACTTCGACGACGTCCGCCGTGATGCCCGCCGTCGGCGTGGCCACGCTGCCGCCGATGGCGGTCAGCACGATGTTGTGATCCGCCGGCGCGAGCAGCCGCGCCTCTTCCCGCCCACGCACCCAGTGCGGCACCTTCACCGGCTCGTTCGAAACCGGGATTCCCCACTCGCGAAACTGCTGCGTCGTCCATCGCACCGCTTTCGCCGCGCCGGCCGATCCGGTCAGCCGCGCGCCGATGTCGTCCGTGATGTGACTCAGCGTCTCGTACGCGCGCGACGTCTGCACCTCGCGCGCGATGATCGCATCAGCGGTCGATTGGGCGAATGCGGAAGGAGCAAGCAGCAGCAGGAATCCAGCGAGCGTTTTCATCGCGCGGAAGTGTAGCGCCTGGGAGCGCGGGCGTCTCGCCCGCCGGAACGAGAGCACGAGCGGGCGAGACGCCCGCGCTCCCAGGGCCTACAACTCTTCCGTATCGATCTGCGCGCGCTGCAGCGCCCCCGAGTAATCGACGTAGATCGACTTCCATTCACTGAAGACGTCGATGCCCGCGATGCCGGCTTCGCGATGCCCGTTCCCCGTCTGCTTCGTCCCTCCGAACGGCAGATGGACCTCGGCGCCGATCGTCGGAGCGTTGACGTAGAAGATGCCCGTGTACATATCGCGCATGGCCACGAAGGCCTTGTTGATGTCCCGCGTGTAGATCGACGACGACAGCCCGTACTTCACGCCGTTGCCGATGCTGATCGCCTCTTCCAGCGACTCGCAGCGCATCACCGCCGTGACCGGCCCGAAGATCTCCTCCTGCGCGATGCGCATGTCGGGCGTCACGTCGGCGAAGACGGTGGGCTGGTGGAAGTGGCCCTTCGCGTAGCTGCCATCGGTCAGCGTCGCGCCGCCGGCGGTTACCGTCGCGCCTTCGTCCTGACCGATCTTCACGTACTTGGCGATCGTCTTGATTTGCGAATCGGAGATATTCGGTCCCATGTCAACATTCGCATCGAGACCGTTGCCGACGCGCAGCGACTTCGCGCGCGCCGACAGCTTCGACACGAACTCGTCGTAAATTTTCCGATGCGCAACGATGCGCGATGCCGCCGTGCAGCGCTGCCCGGCCGTACCAAATGCGCCCCACAGCGCGCCGTCGACTGCGAGGTCGACGTCCGCGTCGTCCATCACCAGGATCACGTTCTTGCCGCCCATCTCGAGATGGACGTGCTTGAACTGCGGCGCGCAGGCGACGGAGATCTCGCGGCCGACGTCGGTCGATCCGGTGAACGAGATCACCGAGACCTTCGGATGCGTCAGCATCGGCTCGCCGACCGCTTTTCCGCCGCCGGTCACCACATTCCACACACCCTTCGGCAGCCCCGCCTCCGCAAACGCCTCGGCAAGCATGACCACCGACAATGGCGTTTGCGACGCCGGCTTGATCACCACCGTGTTGCCGCAGATCAGCGCCGCCATCCCCTTCCACGCCGGAATGGCGATCGGGAAGTTCCACGGCGTGATGAGACCCGCCACGCCGAGGGGCATGCGGACCGCCATGTTGAACTTGTTGGGGAGCTCGGAAGGGGTGGTCACGCCGTGCAGGCGGCGTCCTTCGCCAGCCATCAGGAACGCCATGTCGATCGCTTCCTGCACATCGCCGCGCGTCTCCTGCAGCACCTTCCCCATCTCGCGCGTCATCTCGCTCGCGATCGCTTCCTTGTCGCGTTTGAGGATGTTGCCGACGGCGTAGAGAAACTCCGCGCGAATCGGCGCCGGCGTCAGACGCCACGCGTGGAACGCGCGGTCCGCCGCGTCGACCGCCGCGTTCAGATCGTCCGCATTTGACTCCTGAAACGTCCCGATGAGGTCATCGTTGTTCGCAGGATTGCGATTCTCGAACGTCTTTCCGGTCGACGACGCGACCCACTGGCCGTCGATGTAGTTTTTGTAGTCGCGTGTTTCGCGCAGACCAAGGTTAGACATTGAATCCTCCAATTGGGTTGCCGGGTTGCCAAGTTGCCCGGTTGCCAGATTTCAGGCTTGCTCGTTTTAGTGGATGCGGCTCAGTGGGCAACCTGGCAACTCGGCAACCGGGCAACCAAGTAACTCAGCAACCCAGCAACTCAGGAACCCTTCTTCTCCACCGTCCCATTCGGTTTCGCCGATCCCATATCGACCGATCCGCGGAACCGCGCGCCCTCGGCGACGACGATCTTCGGCGCTTTGATGTTGCCGTCAACCGTCGCGCTGGCCACCAGCTCTACCCGTTCGTCGGCGGAGACGTCGCCCGTCAGCTTCCCTTCCACCGTCACATTCTTCGCGTGAACGGTCGCTTCGATGCGCGCCTTCGTCCCGATGCGAAGCTCGCCGGTGAGATTGATCTTGCCGCGAACCGTTCCCTCGATCAGGACCGGCTCCGAGCCGGTTACCGTTCCCTCGATCGTCACGTTCGGCCCGAAAAATGTGCCGGTGGCCTGCTGCGGGTCTGTGCTGCGAGGGGGTGTGCTGCGAGGTTGCGGAGCGGGTTCTTTGGATGAAAAAAGCGCCATGGCGGCGAAGCATAGCAGACGTTCCGCGGCCGCCTGCCGCCGTCACAAATCGGTAGCGGCTGGCGATTCGGCGCGGTAGGCGGGAACGCTGCATTACACTGCGCGCGCTCGTTCAACGCCTGAGGATTTGAGGCGTAAGGAGCGCGGAGGGAGTCTTCAGAGTGAGACGTTTAGCAACGATTCTGACCATCGCTGCCCTGCTTTCGTGCAAGGGCAGAGGAAGCAAAAGTGAACAGTACCGGACCGAGAAAGTCGACCGCGGCGTCATCACCATGACCGTGACCGCCACCGGAACGCTCTCCGCCGTCACGACCGTCCAGGTCGGCAGCCAGGTGTCGGGCGTCATCGCGCGCCTCTACGCCGATTTCAACAGCCGCGTCACCAAGGGCCAGCTCCTCGCCGAGCTCGATCCCACGCCGTTTCAGCAGCAGGTCGAGCAGCGCCAGGCCGACGTCACGAAGTCGAAAGTCGAAGCGGCCAACACGCGGATCAACTACGACCGCCAGGTGCGCCTCGTGAAAGCGGGCCTCTCGCCGCAGTCCGATCTCGACTCCGCGCGCGCCGCGTACGAAGGCGCCAACGCGCAGGTCCAGCAATCGACCGCGGCGCTCAATCAATCGCTGACGAATCTCAAGTACACCAAGATCGTCTCGCCGATCGACGGCATCGTCGTCGATCGCCAGTACGACGTCGGCCAGACCGTCGCCGCGTCGTTCTCCGCGCCGACGCTCTTCTCCATCGCCCAGGACATGACCAAGATGCAGGTGCAGGCCGACGTCGACCAATCCGACATCGGCCGCATCGCCGTCGGACAGCCGGCGCGTTTCACCGTCGACTCTTATCCCGATCAGGAGTTCCGCGGCCGCATCTCGCAGATCCGCCTCAACGCAACGGTCAGCCAGAACGTCGTCACCTATCCTGTCATCATCGAAGTAGCGAATCCGGACGAGAAGCTGCGTCCGAAGATGACCGCCAACGTCACGATCGACGTCGCCACGGTTCGCGACGTCCTGCGCATTCCGAACGGCGCGCTGCGCTTCAAGCCGGATACCGCCGTTCCGGGCGCCGCGCCCGCAACCAGTTCCGCGCAGACAACGGAGACCGCGACGACCGTCACCACCGGCAGCGCAGCATCCGGCGGCCCGACGCCGGAACAGCGCGCGCAGTGGCGTCAGCGCCGGCAGAACGGCGAGACCTCCACAGCCGGCGGCATGACCGCCGAAGAGCGCGCCGCGAGATTCGGGAACCGGACGCCGGGAGTCGGCGGCGCGGCAGGTGCGCTCGGTGGTGCTCCGCCGCAGCGCAAGCGGCCGCAGACGGTTTACGTCCTCAACGCCGACAACACGCTCAAGGCAGTCGAGATCCGCACCGGCATCACCGATGGCCACTTCACGCAGGTTGTCTCCGGCGACCTCAAGCCGGGCGACAACGTCATCATCGGGCTGGCAACGTCGAAGGTCGAAGGGAATCCGCCTCCGGGCAGCAGCAACGGCCCGATGGGCGGCGGCGCACGTCCCGGCGGCGGCGGAAGAGGTGGGCGGTAGTGCCGCAAAAGGTCATCGAGATCCACGGCCTAACCAAGGTCTATTCGATGGGTGAGGTCGAAGTCCGCGCGCTCGCGGGCGTCGACCTCCTCGTCGATGAAGGCGAGTTTCTCGCCGTCATGGGCCCGTCCGGCTCCGGCAAATCGACGCTGATGAACATCCTCGGATGCCTCGATCGCCCCACCGCCGGAACGTACAAACTCGACGGCATCGACGTCTCGACGCTCGACCGCGACGAGCGCGCCGTCATCCGCAACGCCAAAATCGGGTTCGTTTTCCAGAGCTTCAATCTTCTCGCGCGCACCTCGGCCGTCGAGAACGTGGAGCTTCCGCTCATCTACGGAGACCTCGGCTGGACGCGCGAAGAGCGCCACAAAGCGGCGATGGATGCGCTGCATCGCGTCGGTCTCAAAGGACGCGAGCACAACCATCCGTCGCAGCTCTCCGGCGGTCAGCAGCAGCGCGTGGCCATCGCACGCGCGCTCGTCACCGATCCCGCCATGCTTCTGGCCGACGAGCCGACCGGAAATCTCGACTCGCGCACGTCCGAGGAGATCATGGGCATCTTCCAGTCGCTGAACGACAGCGGCAAGACCGTCGTCCTCATCACGCACGAACCCGACATCGCGCAGCACGCCAAGCGCGTGGTCACGGTGCGCGACGGCATCATCCAGCACGACGAAAACATCCAGCAGCATCGCGTCGACGTTCGCGGCATCGCCGCGCCGGTCGCGCCCATCCCCGCGGAGGCCGCACGATGAAAAGCTCAGTCATGCGCATCAGCAACATCACGCTCGTCGGCCTGCGGGCCATCGCGCGCAACAAGATGCGCTCGTTCCTCACCGCCCTCGGCATCATCATCGGCGTCGGCTGCGTGATCGCCGTCGTGGCCATCGGCAACGGCGCCACGAAATCCGTCGAGAACACCATCAACTCCCTCGGCACGAACTACATCATGGTCTTCCCCGGCGCCTCGACCTCCAGCGGCGCGCGCATGTTCACCGGCAACTCAACATTGACTGCTGACGATGCCGATGCGATCAAAGCCGAATGTCCCGCCGTCTCCTACGTCGCACCGACCGTTCGTGCCGCGGGCCAAATCGTGGCCGGTGAACTGAACTGGGGAACGTCGATCCAGGGCGTAGGCGTCGATTACCCGCTCATCCGCTCCTGGAACGTTTCGCAGGGCACGTTTTTCACCGACCAGGATGTGAAGAGCGCGTCGAAAGTCTGCGTCCTCGGCAACACCGTCGCCGAAAATCTTTTCCCCGACGGGCAGGCCGTCAACCAGATCGTGCGCATCAAGAACGTCCCGTTCAAAGTTACCGGCGTCCTGGAGAAAAAGGGCGGCAACATGATGGGACAGGATCAGGACGATACCGTCGTCGCGCCCTACACGACGGTCATGAAGCGCCTCTCCGGCAAGACGAAGATCGACATGCTGCAGGTTTCGGCCGCCTCGGCCGGGCAGGTTCAGGAAGCGCAGAACGAGATCGATGCGGTGCTCCGCCAGCGCCACCGCATCCCGCCGAACGGCGACGCCGATTTCCAGATGCGCTCGCAGGAAGAGATCGCGCAGGCGCAGACGCAGCAGACCGGAATCCTGCGCATGCTCCTGCTCTGCATCGCCGCAATCTCGCTCCTCGTCGGCGGCATCGGCATCATGAACATCATGCTGGTCTCCGTCACCGAACGAACGCGCGAGATCGGTATCCGCATGGCCATCGGCGCGAAGGGCCGTCACGTCCTGCTGCAGTTCCTGTTCGAGGCCGTGACGCTGGCAATCGTCGGCGGCGTGCTCGGCGTTGCTCTCGGCGTCGGCGCCTCTCTCGCCGTCAAGCACTTCCTGCAATGGCCGATCGTCGTGACGACAACCTCCGTCGCGCTTTCGTTCGGCGTGGCCGCCTTCGTCGGCATCTTCTTCGGCTTCTACCCGGCGCGCAAAGCGGCCCGGCTCGATCCGATCGATGCACTTCGCTACGAATAGTTAGTTCGGCTCGGCGCCCTGCACGTCTTCGACGGCCAGCGGCACGACCGCGTCGGCGTCGGCGCGTGGCGTCGTATCGATGCGCGTCATCGCCACTTCGCGAACCATCGCCACGAGCTGCGGGACGTCGAACGGCTTCCGCACGATTCCGTGGACGAGATTCGGAGCGATGTGACGCACGGTCACGTCGTCGAATGCGGTCATGACGAACACCACCGTCCGCGAATTCGGATTGCTCTCATGGAACGCCTGCAGGAACTCCACGCCGGTCAGCGTCGGCATCATCAGATCGAGAAGGATGACGGCGTACTCCGAGGAGCGCGTGAGGGTCAGCGCCTCGGCGCCGTGCATTGCCGCGTGCACTTCGAACGGCTCGCGGCGCAGCGCAGCCACCAGCAGCGCGCGGATCGCGTCATCGTCTTCCACCACCAGCACCTTGGGGGTCAGGGACATTCAGGCCGTCGCATGCGAATTTGGAGCCAGCTCATCGGAGCGCAACCATTCCACGAAAACTTTGTGCTCGATCTTTGCAACCGGTGCAAGATAGAAAGTCCGATGAAGCAGATCTGTGAAGAAATCCGAGTCTTCGAAGGAACCGCCGAGCGGACCGGCGAACAGCTGGAGCTGCGCGGCCTGAAGGCCCACAAAAACGGCTGCACGAGCATGCGCGACTTGGTCCGCAAATACAAAATCCTCGGCGACGGCCATTTCTACCTCCCCCTCGGCAACTGGCCCGACGGCCAACCCACCGTCTCCCTCGACAACGTCAAATGGATCGGCCTCGACAAAGCCTTCCACGCCCGCCAGCGTTTCGCCCCCGCCAAGCAAGAGGAGTAGAGGTCCCGCCTGGAGCGAGCGACGGGATTCGAACCCGCGACCAAGAGCTTGGGAAGCTCCTACTCTACCAACTGAGCTACGCTCGCTCGACGAGGTTGGGGTGGGGATTGTAACTCACTGCTGCGGGATGTATTCGGTGAAGAGGCGGACGAAGGGGCCGGTTGGGCCGGTCATGTACGCGGTGGTGCGGAGCGTGACCGGCTCGCGGGCGGAGGCGTAGCCGCCGCGGGAAAAGCCCCAGAGCGAGATCGGAACTGTCGCTTCCTGGCCGGGCGCGAGCTTGATGTTGATGATCGTCGACGTTGGCCGGATCGTGTACGCGCCGGAGCTTACGGTGCGGATTTCGATGCGGTTCAGAGTTACGGGGTCCTTCGTGTGATTCGCCGCGGACACGGCGAAGCGAACGTTTACCGAGCCGCCGAAGAGATACGCGTCCGGTTGTGATTCGAACTGCGCCACGTGGAGCTCCACGTTCGGCGCGTTTGGATCGTCGTGTGAGCCCGACGCGCAGCCGGCCAGCAGCAGCAGGATCAGAAAAGCGTGCTTCATCTGCAAAAGAAGTGACTAACTGACGATCGCCGGCAATCCTGTCACCTGCTCCAGTTCCGCTTCCTCGGCGACCCACTCGGTCGTGCGGAATGCGCCTTCCCAGCGCGCCACGACGACGGTCGCAAGGCAGTTGCCGATGACGTTGACGCAGGTGCGAGCCATATCCATCAACTCGTCCACCCCGAGAATGACGATGACGCCCTCGGCGGGGAGATTGAACGAGGCCAGCGTGCCGAGAAGGATCACCAGCGACGCGCGCGGAACGCCGGCCACGCCCTTCGACGTCAGCATCAGCGTCAGCAGCATGACGATCTGCTGCGTCCACGAAAGGTGAACGCCTGCGGCCTGCGCGACGAAGATCGAGGCGAGGGCGAGATAGAGCGTCGTCCCGTCGAGGTTGAAGCTGTAGCCGGTGGGGAGAACGAAGCCGACGATGCGGCGCGGGACGCCGAGGCGCTCCATGTTCTCCATCGCCTTCGGCAGCGCGGATTCGGAGGAGGTGGTCGCGAACGCGATCGTGGCCGGCACTTTCACGGCGCGGAAAAAATCGCGCAGCGGGACGCGGAAAAGCAGCGCCACCGGCAGCAGCACGCAAACAAGAAACACGACCAGCGCGCCGTAGAGCGTCAGGACGAGCATGCCGAGGTTGCGCAGGACGCCGAGGCCGGAATGGCCGATCGTGTTGGCCATGGCCGCGCCGACGCCGATCGGCGCGAACTTCATCACGAACTCGGTGAAGCGGAACATGATGTCCGCCAGCGACTCGCACCATTGCACGACCGGCCGCGCTTTCTCGCCGATCGACGTCACCGCCAGCGCAAACAGAACGCTGAAAACGACGATCTGCAGGACGTCTCCCTCGGCCATCGCCTTAAGGATCGATGCGGGCGCGAGGTGGGCGATGATGTCGCCGAATTTCTGCGGCTTGGCCGGCGGATCGGGCGCGGTCAACCCCTTCGCGACCGCGTCGGCGGCTTGCGATGCCTTCGCGGCGGCGGTGGCGGAATCGCCGCGGGCCGCAGCGTCGGTCGATTCCTTCGACAGTTTCGTCGCGCGGTCCGCGAGCACCGCTTTGTTCTCCTCGGTATGCACGCCGGCGAGCGAGACGCCTACTCCCGGCTTGGTCAGATTGACGGCGCCGAGGCCGATGAAGAGCGCGAACGTGGTGACGATCTCGAAGTAGAGGAGCGCCTTGAATCCGATGCGCCCGACCTGGCGAATGTCGCCGGTCCCGGCGATCCCAATCACCAGCGTGGCGAAAATCAGCGGCGCGATGATCGACTTGATCAGATTCAGAAACAGCATCGACAGCGGCCGGACCGCGGTTCCCCAGTCGGGCCACATCCAGCCGACGAACACACCGATCGCCAGACCGATAAAGATCTTCTGTGTAAGAGAGACTTTCGGAAGTGCCATGTGCGCGGAAGTGTAGGGGACGCGCGGCGCGGTTACAACGGTTCCGACCGCTACACTTCGATGCCGACGGCCCGCATCAACTCCAGCGCGTTGCTTTTCGTGACGACGCCGGGGCGCATGCGGTAGTCGAACATCACGGAGCCGTTCTCGATGTGGTCTTCGAAGTGGACGTTGGCGGCGCGCGGCGCAACGTCGTCGGCGATCTGTGCGAGCGCGAGATCGTGTGTCGTTGCCAGACCGATCGCGCCGCGTGCGACGAGGCCGCGGATGATGGCGGCGGCGCCGATGCGGCGGTCGTGGGAGTTGGTGCCGCCGAGAACTTCGTCGAGCAGGAAAAGAAGCGGCGGCGGCATGCGCAGGATGTCGCGGATGCGCAGGATCTCCGCGTAGAAACGCGACGCGCCTTCCGACAGCGAGTCATTGAGACTGATCGACGCGCCGACGGACATCGGCGTCACGCGCAGGCGCGACGCGCAGACAGGCGCGCCGGCGAGCGCCAGAATCGTGTTGACGCCGATCGCACGCAGCAGCGTGCTCTTGCCCGACATGTTCGAGCCGCTGACGATGAGCAGGCGCAATTCGCCGCCGATGCGAACGTCGTTCGCCACGCGGCGATCATCAGGAATCAGTGGGTGGCCGACGGCAGCTCCGTCAAAGTGAGCGTCGCCATCGATCACGTCCGGCGTCACGAACGTCGGATGTTCGAACGCAAAGGCGCTGAGCGAGAGGAGCGCCTCCAGTTCGGCGATCGTTCCAATCCATTGCACGATTTCGGCGCCCGATTCGATGCGCCATCGCTCGAGGGCGAACGCGATATTCGTGGTCCAGAGAAAGAGCAACGCGAACGGCGCGAAGAACTGATTGCGGCGCGCGTCGAGCAACGCGACGAGCTTGCGCAGACGATCGATCTGCTTCGATGCAGGAACGCCATTTCGCTCCAGCGCGGAACGGAGCGCGATCAGACGCGGAGCTGCGAACGACTGGCGCTCCATGATCGCGAGCAGCTCCGCCAGCAGCGCCAGAGCCGGCTCGCGGCGTTCAACGGCGCTGACGACGTTCGCCACGCGCTCCGCCATACGCCGCGCGAATACGCTGACCACGACGATCATCACGATCAGCGGCACCGACGCATACGGTGAGTACGCGGGCATCGCACCGGGATTTGTGAGGTTCACCAGCCGCGAAATCAGCGATGGAACTCCGATCGCAAACGCGATGATCGAAAATGCGGTGATCACGACCGATGCGATGCGTTCGCCGCCGCCCAGCGTGGCGCCGGTGCTCGACCACTCATCGAGCTTTGCTTCTTCCACCTCGCTCGCGACCTCGGCGGCAGAAACGAAGATCTCTTCGCGCAGATCGATGCGATCGCGCAACTCCCCGACTGCGATCTGCCGTTCGCGAACCTCGGCCGCCGTGACGTCGCCGGGATGCAGCAGCCAGCGTGCGAGCGTGGCCCGTCCCGCCGCCGTGGCCGCGGTGCAGAGAAGCTCGTAAACCGATCCGTTGCCGAAAAGGTCAAGGTCGCCGGCAAATGGATGATGCTCGCCCGCGAAATTGCTGCCGCCGAACCCTTTGCCCTGCCACGTTCCGTTCACCCGCTCGATCCCGCGCTCGCAAAACCGCGCCGCCGCCTCGGCGCGGCGCCGTCGCGTGATCACGCGTTCGTGAGCGATGACCAGAGCCACGAAGCCGAGGATCGGAAGGACCACCCACGCGCTGAAGTGAACGATGGCGATGATCACCGCGGCGATGAAGAGAACGATGCGCGCGATGGACACGGCGCGTTCATTCGCGCGCAAAGCTGTGACATCGGCACGGTGTTTCGTCAGGCGGTCGTTGTAGACGGACACTGCGGCGAGTGTGGCACAGACGGGAGGCTTGCGCTTCACTCGCAAGCTGTGCGCAGTCAGAAGCACAGGCAAGAGTGTCTGTGCCACACCGGCATCAGAACAACGCCATCTGCGTGTTCAGCGCCGGCAACCTCGGACGCGCGGGGCGGCGGCGCGAAATGTCGTACACGCCGGTCGCTTCGAACTGCTTGGCGATGGAGAGCTCGAGCTGGTTGGTCACGCCGAGGCGGGTCATGAGGCGCGTGGCCATATCGCGGACGATCGACTCGTGATTGTTTTTCTGCGACAGGTGAATGAGGCAGAGGTTTTTCAGATCGGCGCCGATCATCCGCTGCACTGCGGTCATCGAGTCGTCGTTCGAAAGGTGGCCGAAGCGCGACATGATCCGGCGCTTCAGCGACCACGGGTAGCTGCCCATGCGCAGCATGTCCAGGTCGTGATTCGCTTCGAAAAAAAGACCGTCGCAGTCGGAAAGATGGCGGATCACCGGCGCGTCCGCATGTCCGAGGTCGCTGGCGACTCCGACGCGGGTCCCATCGCGCGACTCGATCACGAAACAAGCGGGATCGGCGGCATCGTGCAGCGTACGCCGCGCGTGAACGTTCAACTCGCCGATGGCGAACGTCGAATCGTTCGGAAAAACGACGGTCGTGATCACCTCGCGGTCGATGTTGCTCGCGTCGAGCGTCCCCTGCGTCAGGTAGATCGGGATGTGGTACTTGCGCCCGATCGAGCCGGCGCCGCGGATGTGATCGTAGTGCTCGTGCGTGATGACGATCGCCTGCACCTGCTCGATCGTCTTCCCCACCTGCTCCAACCGCTTCTTCGTCTCGCGCGGGCCAAGTCCGGCGTCCACGAGGATGGAGGTACCGTCGCTCTCGAAGAAGTAGGAATTACCCGCGCTGCCGGAAGAGAGAGGGGCGACGATCACGATCGGAATGGTAACGCGGTTTCCGGAGCGCTGGCGTCCCGCCGGCTGGCCAGGCGGCGTCCTCGCCGCCGTTTTGGCAACTGGCGGTCAGGCGGCGAGGACGCCGCCTGGCCAGCCGGCGGGACGCCAGCGCTCCAGTAAACATACAATCCGCGTCGCATGATGGAACGATTCATTGTCGAAGGCGGCCGGCGGCTCGAAGGGCGCATCAAGCCCGGTGGCAACAAGAACGCTGCGCTGCCAATCCTGGCGGCTTGCCTGCTGACGGACGAAGCCATCGTCCTGCGCAACCTGCCGGATATTCAGGACGTGCGCGTCATGCTCCAGATCATGGAAGGCATCGGCGCGGAAGTGGAGCGGATGGAGGCGAACGTCGTCCGCATTCACACGAAGGGCGAGTGCTCGTCGAATCCCAATCCCGAGATGTCGCGCAAGATCCGCGCGTCGATTCTGCTGGCCGGACCGCTGCTGGCGCGCTGCGGCGCCGCGAACATCGCCAAGCCGGGCGGCGACGCCATCGGACGGCGCCGCGTCGACACGCACCTCCTCGCGCTCGAAGCGCTCGGCGCGCAGATCGAGGTTTCCGCGCAGGAGTACCGCATGTCCGTTCGCGCGCTCAAAGGCGCGAACATGTTCCTCGATGAGGCCTCGGTCACCGCGACGGAGAACGCCATCATGGCCGCCGTGCTCGCCGAGGGCGAGACGGTGATTTACAACGCCGCCGCCGAGCCGCACGTTCAGGACCTCTGCACCTTCCTCAACCTCCTCGGCGCGCAGATCGAAGGCATCGCCACGAACTCGCTGCGCATCCGCGGCGTCGAGTCGCTGCACGGCGGCGAGTTTCACATCCCCAGCGACCACATCGAAGTCGGCTCCTACATCGGCCTCGCCGCCGTCACGCGCAGCGAACTGGTGATCGAAGATGCCGTGCCGAATCACATGTACTCGGTGCGCTACATGCTCGAGAAAGTCGGCATCGACATCAAGGTCGAAGGGAAGGACATCCGTGTCCCGAAAGATCAGAACCTTCGGGTCCGCTACGACATCGGCGCGGCAGTGCCGAAGATCGACGACGGTCCATGGCCGCTGTTCCCCGCCGACCTGCTCTCGATCATGATCGTCATCGCCACGCAGGCCGAGGGGACGGTGATGATCTTCGAGAAGATGTTCGAGTCGCGGCTGTTCTTCACCGACAAACTGATCCAGATGGGCGCGCGCATCATCCTGTGCGATCCGCATCGAGCCATCATCGTCGGCGGCAACCGGCTCAGCGGCGCGGAGATCTCAAGCCCCGACATCCGCGCCGGAATGGCCCTTCTCCTCGCGGCGCTCTGCGCGAAAGGCGAGAGCGTGATCCACAACATTCACCAGATCGATCGCGGCTACGAGCGGATCGAGGAGCGCCTGAATCCCCTCGGCGCGCGTATTCGGCGAGAGAGGGACGAGTAAATGTTGAATGTTGAATGTTCAATGTTGAATGTTGAATGAGGGCGCCGGCCGTGGTCACTCGTTCATTCAACATTCAACATTCAACATTCAACATTGAACATTCGGCTGTTCGCGCCCCAGCCGTCATGGGCATCCTCAACGTGACGCCCGACTCGTTTTCCGACGGTGGCGTTCACTTCGACCAGTCGAAAGCCGTTCACGCCGCGATGCAGATGGAGGAGGACGGCGCCGCGATCATCGACATCGGCGGCGAGTCGACGCGTCCCGGCGCGGAGCCGCTGGCGGCGCAAGTCGAGATCGATCGCGTCGTCCCGGTCATCGAACAGATCCGGCGGCGCAGCGGCATCTCCATCTCCATCGACACGCGCAAAGCGGCGGTGGCCGAGGAGGCGATCGGCGCGGGAGCGAACATCGTCAATGACGTGAGCGCGATGCGTTACTCCGCGGGGATGCGGGCCACCGTGGCGAAACACGGCGTTCCTGTCATCCTGATGCACATGCGCGGCGAGCCGGCCACGATGCAGCAGTTCACCGACTACGACGACGTCGTCACCGACGTCGCGCGCGAGCTGAACTCGATGATCGATGCCGCGGTCGCGGCGGGAGTCGATCGCGAAAAAATCCTCATCGATCCCGGCATCGGCTTCGCCAAGACGTTCGATCAGAATCTCGAGCTGCTCGCGCGCGCGAACGAGCTGACGCCGCTCGGCCCGCTGGTAATCGGCGCCTCGCGCAAAGCGTTCATCGGCCACCTCACCGGACGCGCCTCCGGCCCCGACCGCGCCCTCGGATCGCTCGCCGCCGTCGCCGCCGCCCAACGCGCCGGCGCGTCGATCGTACGAGTTCATGACGTGAGAGCGACGGTCGATTTTCTCAAGGTGTGGATGGCGATCGAGGGCAGACGATGAGCGCGCTACGCGCGCGTTGTCGGTTGTCGGTTGATTGCGCGTGGCGCGTTATCAATAGCGACAACGCGGCGAAGCCGCAACCAACCGACAACCGACAACGCCTCGAAGAGGCAAAGAAATGAATTGGTTCGACCGCGTCATCGCTCTCCAGTTTACGTGGCGCGATGCCGTCGATGTGCTCATCGTCTCGTTCGTCATCTACAACATCCTCGCGCTCATCCGCGGCACGCGCGCGATGCAGGTCTCGATCGGCCTCGTAGTCCTCGGCAGCTCGTTCTTCGTCGCCCGCGCGTTCGACCTGCCGGCGCTGGAGGCGATCTCGCGGCAGATCCTTTTCTATCTTCCGTTCGCCGTCATCGTTCTCTTTCAGGCCGAGATCCGGCGCGCGCTGGCGCGGATGGCGTCGAATCCTCTGCTCTCGCTCGTGGCCAGCGTCGCGTCGCCCGTGCCGTTCGACGACATCCTCAACGCCGCAACGGTCCTCTCCGCGCAGCGCATCGGCGCGCTGATCGCCATCGAACGCGCACACAGCCTGCGCATGTACGCGGAGGCGGCGAAGACGGTCGATGCCGTCGTCTCGGCGGAGCTCCTGATCAGCATTTTCGTCCCCGGCGGGCCGCTGCACGACGGCGCCGCCATCATCCGCGGCAACCGCATCGTCGCCGCCGGCGTCTTCCTGCCGCTGACGACGTCCGCCGATCCGAAGCTCGCCCACGGCACCCGCCACCGCGCCGCCCTCGGCCTCTCCGAAGACAGCGATGCACTCATCCTGGTCATCTCCGAAGAAAATGGCTCGATCGCCGCCGCCAGCGAAGGCGTCCTGCACGAGCACCTCGATACGGATCAACTCCTGCAGTTGATGCACGAGAGGTTGAGGGCGATACGGAAATGAGGATGCTTGCCCCTTCGGTGCGTTGTCGGTTGTCGGTTGATTGCGCGTTGCGCGCGGTCAAAACCGACAACGCGGCGAAGCCGAAACCAACCGACAACCGACAACGCGGCGGAGCCGCAGTATGACCAACCTCCCCCTCAAGCTCCTCAGCGTCTTTCTCGCGTTCACCGTCTGGTTCGTCGTGTCGGCGCCGCGGCGGGAGCCGGTGTCGGAGAGGGCGTTCGCGGCGCCGGTGTCGCTGGTGCGAATGCCGCGCGATCTCGTCATCACCACGCCGATGCCGGACACCGTCAGCGTCCGGCTTCGCGGGCGCGTCTCCGACCTTCGCTCGCTGTCGTCGCAGAACCTCGAAGTCACTCTGGACGTGAGTTGGGTCACACCGGGCGACGCGGTGATCACGCTCAGCCCGCAGGCCATGAGTGTTCCGCCACAGATCGACGTCGTCTCGATGGAACCGACCAAGCTGCGTTTTCACGTCGAGGCGCTGCGGCAGAAAGTCGTCCCCATCCGTCCGTTTCTGATCGGGCAACCGCCGCCGGGATTCAATGCCGGCGATCCCACGCTCACCCCCGATCACGCGCTCGTCTCCGGCCCCGCCTCGCAGATCCGCAACGTCACGGAAGTGGCCACCGAACGGATTATCATGACCGGCCGCACCGAGACGTTCCTGCAGAACGTGGCGGTCGTCTCCGACTCGTCGATCATCCGCATCATCGAGCCGCTTACGACGCAGGCGGTCGTGCCGGTCAACCCGGAGATCGGCCCGGTCGCGCCGGTTACGACCACGACGGAATCGGCCGAAGAGAAGCCGCCGGAAAAGAAACCAAAAAGCAAAGGCGAATAACACGATCGATGAGGACTCTTTTCGGCACCGACGGCATCCGCGGCAAAGCTCACCAGTACCCGTTCGACGGCGCGACGATGTTCGCGCTCGGCGAGGCGCTCGCGCACAGGCTCGGCCGCGGCTCCTCGATCCTCCTCGGCATGGACACCCGCGAGTCCGGCGCCGAAATCGCCCGCGCGCTCACTGCCGGCATCGAGCACGGCGGCGGTCAGGCCATTTTCATCGGCATCGTCCCCACCCCTGCCGTCGCCTTTCTTTGCCGCACCTCGGACGCTGCCGCCGGCATCTCCATCTCCGCGTCGCATAATCCGTTCGAAGACAACGGTGTGAAGATTTTCGGCCACGACGGAATGAAGATCCCTGACTCCGTCGAAGAGCAGATCGAGGATGAACTGCGCGCCATCCGCCGCGACGACGTAACGATTCCGGACATCGATCTGCGCGACAACATGGAGTTGATCGAACGTTACGAGCGCTTCCTCGACGACGGCGTCGCTCCTGACGCTCTTCGCGGACGCAAGGTCGTCCTCGATACCGGCAACGGCGCCGCATTTCGAATCGGGCCGGAGGTCTTCCGGCGTGCGGGCGCCGAGGTCGTGGTCATCAATGACAAACCCAACGGACGCAATATCAATGATGGCTGCGGCGCGATGCATCCCGAGGGGCTGGCGAAGGTCGTGGTGAACGAGCGGGCGGATTTCGGGGTGGCCTTCGACGGCGACGCCGACCGCGCCATCTTCGTCGACGACGCCGGCAAAATCCGCGACGGCGACGAGATCATCTACCTTTGGGCGCAGCGGTTGAAACGCGATGACAAGCTCAAAGGGGGCTGCGTCGTCACCACCGTCATGTCCAACTTCGGCTTCGAACAGCAGCTTCGCGATGACGGCATCGAACTTTGCCGTGCCAACGTCGGCGACAAGTACGTCCTCGAGATGATGATCGAGCGCGGCGCGGCGCTCGGCGGCGAGCAGTCCGGCCACATCATCGACCTCAGCGTCCACACCACCGGCGACGGCATCCACACCGCGCTCGTCTTCGGCGAGCTGCTGACGCAAGGGCGCAAGCCGTTTTCGGAGCTGCGCACCTTCACGCCGATGCCGCAGCTCCTTCTGAACCAGCCTGTCGGTTCGAAACCGCCGCTCGATTCGCTGCCGAAATATCAGGCTGCACTCGCCGACGCGCAGTCGCAGCTCGACGGAAACGGCCGCATCCTCGTCCGCTACTCGGGCACGGAAAACAAAGTGCGCGTGATGGTGGAAGGGCCGGACGAGGCGCTGATCACGCGCATCGCAGAATCGTTGCGCGACGTGCTGAAGGACGAAATCCCCTGACTGCCCCGCTTCTCCACGACGTCGTCATCGCCCTCGCCGCCTTCGCCGCCGGCGCGATCAACTCGATCGCCGGCGGCGGAACTCTGATCTCGTTCCCCGCGCTCGTCTGGATCGGCGTGAATCCGGTGATGGCGAACGCCACGAACAGTTTCGCCCTCTGGCCCGGCTCGTTCGCGGCGATGTTCGGCTTCCGCCGCGAGCTGGCAAAAATCCGCCGCTGGCTGCTGCTGCTGACCATTCCCGCGCTGGCCGGCGGCGGCACCGGCGCCGTGCTGCTGATGCACACGTCGACGAAGACGTTCACCCGCCTCGTGCCGTTCCTGATCCTCGGCGCCACGCTGCTGCTCGCCGCGCAGGAAATCATCACGCGCCGCCTCGGCCTCGTCGCTCGCGCGCACGAGAAGCCAACCGCAGGCTGGGTCACGTTCGTTTTCGCTTTCCAGTTCCTCGTCGGCGTCTACGGCGGCTACTTCGGCGGCGGCATCGGCATCCTCATGCTCGCCGCGCTCGGCCTCATCGGCCTCACCGACATGCACGCGATGAACGGCCTGAAAAACCTGCTGGCCATCTGCATCAACGGCATCGCCGCGCTCTACTTCGCTTTCGGCGGCGCCGTGCTCTGGCGCGACGGCATCATCATGGCCGTCACCGCCATCATCGGCGGCTACCTCGGCGCCCGCATCGCCCACCGCCTGGGCCGCACGTTCGTGCGAAGGGCGATAGTGGTGATCGGCTTGGCGATGGGCGTAGCGCTCTTCTTCAAACAGTGATTTGGGTCACAACGGAGGAGGCAGTTATCAGCGCGAGCGCTGTCCTGGATGCTTGGAGTCGCTGCCTTGGGCTGTGCGCGGCCGAGAAACCGGCGTCACCGAAAACTCTTCTTCCCACGCATCGTCGTCATCGACCTGCGCGATTACGATTTCGTCGATCTCTTCGTCCGTCAGTGGCTTCTGTTTTGGCTGCTCGCTCATAGGTCCCAACCCGTAACCACGCGGATCCTGTTTCCGTCCACGTGCACGACAAGCTGCAACGCCCGGCCACCCTCAGTCCTTCCGAAAATACGATAGCGATCGCGGAAGTCTTTGTTGCGCCGGACTCGAAATCGTCGCGTCAGGCACTCAAACGCCTCTTCGACCGTCACATGATGCGCTTCGAGCTTCTCTTCGGCAAACTCGAGGTCATAGTCGTCGGGATCGAAACGCGACCAATTAACCATTGGCGGCCTTCCGCGCCGACTGCAACAACCGCTTCGTCGCCTCGTGCTGCGGATTCGTGAGCACCTGACGCGGGTCACCCTCCTCCACCACCTCGCCCTCCGCCAGAATAATCACGCGGCTGGCGAAATCGCGGGCGAAGTCGTCGTCGTGCGTGGTGACGACGAGCGTGCGTCCGCTCGCGGTGAGCTGGACGAGCGTTTCTCCCAGCTCCCCTCGGCGCGCGGGGTCGAGCGACGCGGTCGGCTCGTCCATCAACAGCAGCGGCGGCTCCATCGCCATGGCGCGCGCGATTGCGACGCGCTGCGCTTCGCCGCCGGAGAGCTCGCGCGGGAGCGCATGACGCCGATGAGCGACGCCGAGCGTGTCGAGCAGCTCCAGTGCGCGCTTCTCCGCATCAGCACGCGGCAGGTGCGCCACGTTCGTCGGCGCCAGCGTCACGTTCTCCATCACCGACAGATGTTCGAAGAGATAGTGAAGCTGAAAGACCATCCCGACGCGCGTGCGCAGCTCGCGGATCGTGGCGCGCGGCGGCTGCGGTCCGGGGCGAAGCACCACGCCACCGACGTCGATAACGCCGTCTTCGAACGTCTCCAGCGCGGCTACGCAGCGCAACACGGTCGTCTTGCCGCCGCCGGAGAGTCCCATCAGCGCCACCAGCTCGCCCGGTGCGATCGACGCGTTGACGCCGCGCAGGATCTCGCGGTCGCCGCGGCGAAGGCGCAGATTCGTGATCGACAGGATGCTCATTCCGTCGCCGCCCTCCAACGGTCTTCCAACCGTCCCGCCAGGCGCGAGAGCGGCAGCGACAACACGAGATACAGCGCGGCGCAGAGGATGCCGGGCACGACCCAGCTGCCGATGTTCGCGGCGAAGATCGACGTCTGTTTCGTCAGCTCGATGACGGTGATGACCGAGACGAGCGATGAATCCTTCAGCAGCGCCACGAAATCGTTCGTCATCGGCGCGAGAGCGATGCGAAACGCCTGCGGGCCGCGCACGAGACGCAGCACCTGCGATTCCGTAAGTCCGAGCGTCCGCGCCGCTTCGAGTTGCCCGCGAGGAACGGCTTCGAGCGCGCCGCGATAGATCTCGCTTTCGTACGCCGCGTAGTTCAATCCGAGGCCGAGGAGCGCGGCGATGAACGCGGGTAGCCGGATGACCGACGAGAGTCCGTAGTAGAGAACGAAGAGTTGCAGCAGCACCGGCGTTCCGCGCACGACTTCGACGTAGATCGTCAGCAGCGCACGAACCGGCGCGCTGCCGTATACGCGGCCGCTGGCGATGAAGACGCCGACGAAAACTGCCAGCGCCATGGCTGCGCACGACAACACGATGGTGATGAGTGACGCGCGCAGCAGCGCCGGGACGTAGCGCAGGACGACGTCCATCTGCTTCGTCGCAGCGCCGCGCTCCTCTGTTTTCTTCACGCCCTGCTCATTCAGCACGCTCGCGAAAAACGCGGGCTGGTAGGCATCCCAAATGCTCCACTTCCGATAAATCTTCTCCAGCGTCCCGTCGCGCATGCGCGCGCGCAGGATCTCGTTGATCCGATCGCGCAACGCGGTGTTGCCCGTTGCCAGAACGCCGATGTAGTGCCCGGTCGCAACCGGCTGCGGCTCGGTCCACAGCCCCGGCACGCGCCGCATCGAACGGACGGCGATGATGTTGTCGAGCAGCACCGCGTCCAAGCGCCCGGCGCGGAGATCGGCGTACGGATGCACGTCGTCGTCGTACGAGACGACGATCACGCCGTCGCTCTTCTCCGCGGCGAGCAGACGCTCGTACGCGATCGTCCCGCCGAGCGTGCCGACGCGATGTCCACGCAACGCGGCGAGCGTGGAAAACTTGCCGCGATCCTCGGCGCGCATGGTCAGCACTTCATGAAATTCGAAATACGGGATCGTGGCCGCGAGCATCCGCCGCCGCGCCGGTGTGTCCTCCACCCCGCTCATCCCGATCTCGAAATCGCCGCGCTGCACCGACTGGTCGATGTCGCTGAACGAGACCTGCACGAACTCCGCGCGCTTGCCCAATCCTTTCGCAATCTGCTCGGCGACTTCGACGTCGAATCCGCGCAATTTCGACGGATCGTTCGGATCGGCCTCCACGAACGGCGCGCCCCCCTCGGCGTCGCCACCCCAACGAAAAGCGGGCTGCTGCGCGTTCGCGGCCGAGGAGACGAGCAGGAGGAGAAGAACGAGGCGGCGCATTGCGCGGCGATGATAGAGCTACTTGTGCGCGATCGTTACATCTCCCGCACGCGCCGCGGGCACGATCGTCCATCCGTCGTTGAGCGTGAGCGTGTAGTCGCCGTGCGCCTCCGCCGGAACGACGATCGACATCCAGTCCGAGGCGATGAGCGCGCCGCCGCGATGGACGACGAGGGAGCCCCAGTCGTCGCGCGCGGTCAGCGTCGGGTAGACCGTCCCGAAGGTCTCGAATGGTTGCGACGCGTTCGGATCGAACTCGAACGACATGTTCCTGAGCGGGATGGTGAGATGCGGACCGTCGACAAAGCGCGCGCGAAATTCGCGCAGCATGGCTTGCTTGCGCGCGTCGCGCTCCCGCTCCGCGGCAAGAAGATCCGAACCGCCGTAGGCAATGGCGCGGGCGCCGGCATCGGTCGCGGCGGCAACATGCCACGCGTCGGCGGCGAGATTGCCGAGATCGTCGGAGGCCTTCACCACGAGCGTCCAGCGAAGCCGCTTCATCTCGATGAGCGTTCCCCACGCCGGGCCGGACGCGTATGCAAACGAGCGGACGAAGGTCGGCGTCGTCTCCGCGTCGCGCAGCTTCTCGATCAGATGTGGCACGCGCTTGCTGACGTCCGGCTCCGCAAACGCGGCACCGGTGTACTCGGCCAGACCTTCGTGCATCTCCAGCTGCCGTTCTTCGTTCGACGCGTTCGCAACGAGCGATCGCCGCTTCGCACGAAACGCGAGCGCATCACGCACAGCCTGCCGATCGCCGCCCAACGCCTTCGCCAGCGCGCGCCACTCGAGCCGAAGCCAGTAACGGCCGACGAGCGAATCGAGATGCGCATTCGACGGCCCGGTGGACGGAAATCCGAGCTTCGCCTGCACGCGATGAAACGACTCGTGCGCCAGCAGCATCTTTCGCGCGAACGGGTCGTCCGGCAGCGGACCGGCGATCATCGTCCAGCGCCTGCCGTTCCATTCGACCGCCGTGTTCGCGACGCCGATCTCCTTCGGCAGCGTTGCGGGCGCCGGTTCATTTGCCGCCACGGCGCGCGTCTGGCGATCGACGATCATCGTCGGACCGCAGATGCCGAGGCCCCACATCCGGCCGGCGTCGCGCGCGCACATGGCGCGCAGCTCATCGAAGCCCTGTTGCGGCGCGATCGCGGCGAGAAGGATGAAGGCGAACGTGTGCATGCGCATTCAGACGTACGGAAAGCGCGAACGTTTGTGAAATCAATTACTCTCGACGGCGATGAACGATGATCTTCGCCTCGCGCTGTCGCTCGCGGATGCCGCGGACGCGATCACGATGCGCTACTTCCAGTCGGCAGTGCTCGCCGTCCGCGCGAAGTCCGATCGCACGCCGGTCTCCGAGGCCGATGAAGCGGTGGAGCGGATGATCCGCGAGCGGATCGAACGTGAGCGGCCGGACGACGGCATCGTCGGCGAGGAGTTCGGCGTCCGCGCCGGCAGCGGACGGCGCTGGATCATCGATCCGATCGATGCCACGAAAAACTACGTTCGGGGCATTCCGGTTTTTGCCACGCTGATCGCGCTGGAAAATCAGATCGGCGTAATCTCGGCGCCCGCGCTGCATCGTCGGTGGTGGGCGTCGCGCGGCGATGGTGCGTTCTGCAATGGGAAGGCGATCCACGTGTCGACGATCGATTCCGTCAACAACGCGCAGCTCTGCTACGACGACCTCCCCGGCTTCGAGCGCTTCGGAATCGGCCGGCGTTTTCTCGATCTCGTTCGCCGCTGCGGACGCACGCGCGGCTTCGGCGACTTCTGGTCGCACATGCTCGTCGCGGAGGGCTCCGCGGACATCGCAGTCGAGCCGGAGGTCGCGCATTGGGACATGGCCGCGGTGCAGGTGATCGTCGAAGAAGCGGGCGGACGCTTCACGAATCTCGACGGCGACGCGCGCGCCGACGGCGGCAGCGGCGTCTCCACGAACGGACTGCTGCACGACGCGGTGTTAGCCGCCTTCGCCTGATTGCCGCTCGATCTCGGCCTTCAGTGCCTCGGCGGGATCGCGCCACGTCGGCGGCTTGATCGTCTTGCCATCCTCGCGGATGCGCGGCGCGCCGTCGGGCCAGAGCTTCTGCATGTTGGCGTTGTGCACGATGTCGAAGAGCGGCGCCGGCCGCACACCCATCTCCACGAGCGTGCCGAGGGCGAAGTAGATCAGATCGATCATCGCGTCGGCCTGGTCGACGACGTTCGTCGCCTCGACGAATTCGTCGACCTCCTCGCGCATCCACGCCACGCGCGCATCGCTGCGCGGCGAAGGGAGAAAGGCCGGCCGCTTTTTCACCGGATGGCCAAACGAGCGATGGAATTCGGCTACCTGATCGAAGGCATCATCGAGATTCATGGCCGCGCATGATAGCGGCGAGTCGCGGCTCAGAGGTCAACAACGCCAGGCGCTGCACCTTGCCAAAGCACAGACAGGAGTGTCTGTGCCACACCATCCTGCCGTACTCGCATTAGCGCTGATACGGGCGTAAGTGCGTATGGCACAGACACTCTTGTCTGTGCTGGTGAGGCTCGGGAGCAGCGAGACGCTACTTGCGCTCGTCTTCGCCGCGCTCCGTCTCGATGGCGGGGCGCTCCACCTCGTGCATGCCGCCGCTGTACGAGCCGCCGCCGGTGGTGCCGAAGACGCCGCCTTCGCCTTCGCGCTTGCCGTAAGCGCCGCCTTGGTGCGCGGCCTCGTCGTAGCCTTCGTTTGTCGGGTCATTCTTCTCATGCGGCGGCGTTGCGCCTTCCGAGGTGTAATCGATGTCGTCAGCCATAATGCCGAGTGTGGTGCAAACGCCGCTCCCGATCGATGCGCACGTCGCGGAGATCGTCGCTCACGTCCGCGCGCACCGCAGCGCCGTCATCGTCGCGCCGCCCGGATCGGGGAAGACGACACGCATTCCGCCGGCGCTGGCGGCGATCGGCCGGACCATCCTTCTCCAGCCGCGGCGCGTGGCCGCTCGTGCGCTGGCGCGGCGGATCGCCTACGAACGCGGCTGGACCATCGGCGGCGAGATCGGCTGGCAGATCCGTTTCGAACGGAAGTTCTCCGATCGCACGCGGTTACTGGTGGCAACCGAAGGAATCCTCACCGCGCGATTGCAGAGCGATCCGCTGCTCAGCGATTTCGACGTCGTGATCCTGGACGAATTTCACGAGCGGAGCATTCACGCCGACGTCGCGCTGGCACTGGCAAAGCAGGCGATGGATTCGCGTGACGACCTGGCCATCGTGGTGATGTCCGCCACGATCGCCGCGGACGAGGTCTCGCGCTTTCTCGGCGATGCACGCGTCTTCGAGGTCGGCACCAGCCGCTTTTTCGTGGATGTGCAGTACCGACCTGGCGTCTCGATGGCCGCCGCGGTCCGCGAGCAGTTGCGCGATGCGGACGGCGACATCCTCTGCTTCCTCCCCGGCCTGCGCGAGATCGAACGGACTGGCGGCGAGCTGGCGAATATCGACGCACTCGTGCTGCCGCTGCATGGCTCGCTCGACGTCGATGCGCAGGAGCGGGCGCTCGCGCCGGCGAATCGCCGCAAGGTGATTCTGGCCACGAATATCGCCGAGACGTCGCTGACCGTGGAAGGCGTCACCGACGTCATCGACTCCGGCGTGCACAAGGTGCTGCGCTTCGATCCGGAGACGGCGGTCGATCATCTCGTCGTCGAGCGAATTGCCGCCGATTCCGCCGAGCAGCGCGCCGGCCGCGCGGGACGAACGCAGCCCGGACGCGCGGTTCGGCTCTGGGATGCACGCGACATCCTTCGCCCGCATCGCGAGCCCGATGTACGCCGCGTCGACTTGGCGCCGCCGCTTCTCTACATCATGGCCTGGGGCGGCGATCCGCGGACGTTCGCCTGGTTCGAGTGCCCGCCGGAAGATCGCATCGAAGCCGGCCTTGCACTGCTCGAGCAACTCGGCGACCACGCGCAGCTTCGTTCGTTGCCGCAGCATCCGCGGCTGGCGCGCATCGTCATCGATGCGCACGGTGCTGATGACGCGATCGCCATCGCCGTGCAGCTCAGCGGCGGTACGCCTGCCGAGGTCCACGAGCTCTCTTCGATCGCGCGCCGTGTCCTCGGCGGCAACTATCGCAAGCGAGTGGACGACGCGACGCTGCGAAGCGCGTTGCTGGCCGGCTATCCCGATCGCGTGGCGCAGCGGCGCGAGCCGAAATCGCCGCGACTCCTGCTGTCGTCAGGCACCGGCGCCACGCTGGCGCGCGAGATCGACGACGGCAACGGAGAGTTTCTCGTCATCCTCGACATCACCGGCGATCTCGTACGCAATGCGCGCGTCGTCGAGCGCGACTGGCTGGCACCGACGCATCGCGACGTCGTTCATGAATGGGATGGCAACCGCGTCCGCGCGATCGAGCGGAGCTGGTACGGCGCGATCCTGCTGCACGAGCAGAACATCGCGCCCGATTCTGCGGAGGCCGAACGGATTCTGGCCGAGCACGCGAAACCCGATCCGCTGCTGGCGCGGCGCGTGGCGTTCGCGGAGCTCGACGTCGATTGGCCTTCGCTGATCGCAACTGCAGTCGTGGATAAGAAAACTCTCGACGATGTGCAAGTCGAGCTGCCGTTCACACTCCGTCGAAAACTCGACGAGCTTGCGCCGCTGGCGATTCCACTACCGAGCGGCCGCAGCGCGAAACTCGACTATCGCGAGGACGGCTCTGTCGTCGCCTCGGCCAAACTGCAGGAGCTGTTCGGACTCTCGGAATCGCCGCGCATCGGTCCGCGGCGGACTCCGATCACGTTCGCGCTGCTGTCGCCGAGCGGACGTCCGGTCCAGATCACGCAGGACCTGCGCGGTTTCTGGAACGGGGCGTATCAAGAGGTGCGCAAGGAGTTGCGCGGGCGCTATGCGAAACATCCTTGGCCGGAGGATCCGTGGACGGCGCCTGCTACACATCGCGCGAAACGGCGGTAAGGCTTCACCGCAGAGACGCAGAGAACGCAGAGAAACTCTGTGCTCTCTGCGTCTCTGCGGTTGCTTTTATGCGAGAGACACGATGCGCTCCACCTCGGCAGCGTCCCCAACCTCCATCGCCTTCTCGATCATCAGCGACTCGCGATCGAGACCGATCGTCGCGACAGCAGCGATCCGTGGACCCACGCGATACGCCACGATCGCGCGGCGGTCATCGAGCGAGCCATGCACCTCGGCGCGATCGAAGCCGGCGGCGTTGCCGACGTAGTTGATCGTCACGTCGTAATGCGCGCTCCAGAAAAATGGCGGCGCGCTGTGCGGGGTCGGGCGGCCGAGGATGTTGAGTGCGGCGGTCTGGCCCTGGCGTCCGGCGGCAACCCAATGCTCGACGCGCACGTTCTGGCCGCTGAACGGATCGGGATAGTGCGCAACGTCGCCCGCGGCGAAGATGCCATCCGCGCTGGTGCGGAGAAACTGATCGACGACGATGCCGTGATCGACAACCAGTCCGGCAGCCTGCGCGAGTTGCGTATTCGGGCGAACGCCGACACCGGCAACGACGAAATCGGCAACGAGCGGCTCGCCGGTGGCGAGAATGACGCGATCACCTTCGAACGTGGCGACCGTCGTGCCGAGGCGGAAGTGGACGCCGTGCTCCTCGTGAAGGCGGCGGATGAACGCGCCGACCTCAGCGCCCATCGTTTTGCCCAGCGGAATGGCATCCGGCGCGACGATGGTCACGTCGACTTCGCGCGCACGGAGCGATGCCGCCACTTCGAGGCCGATGAAGCTCGCGCCGATGACGACCGCGCGTTTTCCTTTCGCAGCCTCCGCGATGATGGCGCGGCTGTCGCGAAGCGTGCGAAGTGTGTGAATGCGGCTCGCGCCGGGCGGCGAAAGGCGTACCGGCTCGGAGCCGGTAGCGAGCAGGATCGTGTCGAAGCTGCGCTTCGATCCGTCATCGAGCGTGAGCGTTTTCGTCTTCGCGTCGAGCGCAACGGCGCGGCGGCCGGTCATCAGCTCAATGTCCTGCGCGCGATAAAAATCAGTATCGCGCAGCGGCATCCATTCCTCGGGCGCGCTTCCGGCCAGATACTCTTTCGACAGATTCGGCCGATCGATCGGCACCGTCTCTTCCGCTCCGATCATCGCGATCGTTCCGGCGAATCCTTCGCGGCGAAGCATTTCTGCCGCAGCGTTGCCGGCCACTCCGGCGCCGACGATGCCGACCGACTGGACGCTCGTTTGCACCCGAGGTGCCGGCGCAATCTCGCGCTTCGTGGTCACGAACACGCGTCCATCGCGCTGCTCGACGTTCCAGACCGGAATCGGACTCAGAGCCGGCGCGGTCGCGGCGCCGGTGCGCAGATCGAAACAGGCGTGGTGCCACGGGCAGCGGATCGAGTCCCCGGTGACGATACCGTCGGCGAGCGGCGCGTGATAGTGCGTGCAGCTTCCGCCGACCGCGAAGACCTCGGCGCCGCGGCGAATGAGCACCACCGCCTCGCCGTCGATCTCGCCCGCCAACATCCCGCCGTCGGCGATTTCGTCGATCGCAATTCCTGATTTCAGATCCATCGCTTACTCCGTCAGCCGCAGAAACTCGGCGCGCGCCATGGCGTCGCTGCGCAGCGTACCAAGCATCGACGACGTCACCATTTCGGTCGTCTGCTGCCGCACGCCGCGGCACCCCATGCAGAGATGATGCGCCCGGACGATGACGCCGACGCCGCGCGCCTCGAGGTGCTGTTCGATCGACTCGGCGATCTGCCGCGTCAGCCGCTCCTGAATCTGCAGACGGCGCGCGAAACAGTCGACCAGCCGCGCCAGTTTGCTGATGCCGACGACCTTGCCGGGCAGATACCCAACGCTCGCCTCACCGTAGAACGGCAGCATGTGGTGCTCGCAGGTTGAGTGAAAGCTGATGCCGCGCAGGACGACCATCTCGTCGCTGGTCTCGTCGAACGTGCGGGCAAGGATCTCGGCGGGGTCGTCGCCGTAGCCGGACGTCATCTCGCGCCAAGCCTTGAGCACCCGCGCGGGCGTGTCGATGAGACCGTCGCGCGACGGATCTTCGCCGATGAACCTGAGAATCGTAGTTACTGCTTCGGCTGCCGCGTGCTCCGCCGGAAACGGCAGAATCTCGCGAGCTTCGGACTGCTGGTGCATGCAGAACCCTCCTGTAATCAATGGCATCCCAAGGATGTCATGAGGAGTGGTATTTAGCAAGTAATTACTTGCCAAATGATTCGGGCTAAAAAATGGTCTCGCAGTCGCGCGGTTGCGGAGTCGCGCGGCCGTGATGACCGCGCTCACCGCGAGACCGCGCAACCGCGAGACCTCGCAACCTCTTACTTCGCCTTCTGCGCTTCGAGGTTCACGTTGATCGTGACGTCGTCGCCGACCAGGAAGCCGCCGTTGTCGAGGGCCTTGTTCCAGTTGATGCCGTAGTCCTTGCGGTTCACGGTCGTTGTCAGCGAGAAGCCGGCGCGCTCGTTGCCCCACGGGTCTTTGCCGAAGCCGGTGAACTCGACCGGGATCGTGATGCGCTTGGTCACGCCGCGCATGGTCAGGTCGCCGGTGACGTTGTACACGTCCTTCTTCTTCGTCGGCGCGATGCTGGTGCTCTTGAACGTGATCTCCGGATTCTTCGCGGCGTCGAAGAAATCGGCGGTCTGCAGATGCTTGTCGCGATCCGCGTCGCCGGTGTTGACCGAGGCGGTCTTGATGTTGAACTCGACCGAGGAGGCGGACGGCTTGGCGCGATCCATGTTGATCTTGCCGTTGAAGTCGGTGAACCTGCCGCTCACCTTACTCATCATGTGGCGGACCTGAAACGTGGCCTCGGAATGCGCCTTGTCGACGACGAAGGTGTCGGCGAAGAGCGAAGAGGTGACGAGGACGAATGCTGCGACTGCGAGGGTACGGAACTTCATTGGGCACTTCTCCTTTCGATGTACTGCTGGTTGCTGTGCGCGCGGGTCCTGTCGAGGAGGTCGATGAGGCTCGCGAGCTCGGTTTTTTTCAAAACGCCGAGGGCGGCGTCGGTGGCGTCGAGGATCGGGGCGTCGAGCGCGGCCAGTAGCGACAGGCCCGATGCGGTGATGCGGCAGAAGACCTGGCGGCGATCGGTGAGACAGCGTTCGCGGGCGACGAGTTTTTTCGTCTCCAGGCGATCGATCAGTCGCGTGATGCCGGGCGTCGACTCGATCATGCGCTCGGCGATCTCCAGCGTCGGCAGTCCGCGCTCCCCTGCTCCGCGCAGGATGCGCAGCACGTTGTACTGCTGGCCGGTGATCCCATGCGGTTCGATGACGGTAGCGATGAGGCGGCGGACGACTTCAGCGGTGCGAAGAAGCGTCACGGCCGCTTCCTCCGCTTTGGTGGGAAAGGGCTTCTTCTGTTTCAGCTCGCGGGTGATGGTCGGTGACACGGCGCGTAGATTACTAGTCATTAGTTGACTAGTCAACTATTTTCTTTTTCTGCCACAATTTCGCGCATGGACGCCTTTCCACCTGAATTCGCCGACCTTCTCAACAAGCGCGGTCAGAGGCTCATCGCCGATCCACCGAAGCTCGACGTCTTCCGCAAGAAGCGCGGAACGCCGATCGTCGTCTTCCACGATGTGATCGACGACCGCGTGGCGAAATCATGCATCGCGCTGCTGGATCGGGCCATGTATCCTGTGATCAAGCGAATGGAGAGTCCGATCCCGCGCGAGTGGATCTCGTCGATGAAGAAGAACTACAGCGACGCGTTGAAAAAGACGGTGCGCGTGAAGACTGCCACGTTGAATTCGCGCAAGTCGTTCGCGCTCGATGCGGCGCGCGAGATCGGGCTCGCACAGATGATGCGCTCGCAGTCGTTCCGCGCATTCGCGGAGTCGATCGTGGGGATGCCGGTGGAACGGTCGCACTGGGGGCGCCAGGTGATCTGCTACGAGCAGGGCGATTACAGCGGACCGCACAACGATCACCATCCCGAGAGCAAGGCGGCGCGCAACGGTTTCGTCGACCTGCACATCATGTTTTCCAACGACGCCGTGCGCACGCAGCAGCTGATCTACGAAGACCGCGGCTTCCTCTCCGCCAGCCACGAAGTCAGCGGCCGCAGCGGCATCGCCGTCTATCGCCTCCCCTTCTGGCACTACACCACGCCGCTCCTCGGCCGGCCCGGCCGCGAGGCCGAAGCCCGCCGCTGGCTGTTGCTCGGATCGTTCGATTTCGATCCGCCGCCGAAGAAGCCGATGTGGTGATTTACACGGTTTCTGCTTCGACCGCGCGAACGTTGCTGAACCGTTCGCGGGCCGCATCGCGATCTTCAGCATTTCGAAACGCGCCGACGATCGTCGATCCCGATCCAGACATCGCTGCCCACGCGGCTCCCGCTTCGTAGAGCTGAGCCTTCAACGTCCGCAGATTCGGCAGCATCTCGAAAATCGGTTCCTCGAAATCGTTGATCAGCTCCGTGGCATGCGAGAGCAGATCGTCGTCGATCATCGCGCGGTAACGTTCGATGCCGAGCGGCGGCGAGAAACGCCGCAGCATTCCGAATGCCTGCGCGGTGCTGACGCGCTCTTCGGGGATGAGCAGCAGCAACGGGATGCCGGTGACGCGCGGCATCGGCGTGAGGATCTCGCCGCGGCCGGTGGCGTACGCGGTGCCGCCGGTGAGGAAGAAGGGGACATCCGATCCGAGGGTCAGCGCGATGTCTGGCGATGGCTTTCCCAATGCGACCAGCGTCGCGGCTGCATCCGAGGAACCGCCCCCCAAACCGCCGCCGGCGGGGATTTGCTTGTGCAACGCGATCGCTACCTTCGCGTCGCCCGCTGCGCGGATGACGAGATTCGTGTTATCGACGGGAATCGTCGGATCGTCGCAGGTCAACTCCAGCCGATCGGATTTCGCGAAGGTCAGCGTGTCGTGCAGCGAGATAGTTTGGAAGAGCGTTTCAAGATCGTGAAAGCCGTCCGCGCGCTTGCCGGTGACGCGGAGCGACCAGTTGATTTTTGCGTGGGCGTTGAGGGTGGTCATTCCAACGTGGCCCCCACATCGAGAACCCTTCTCCCCCGGCGTCCTCTTGCCGGGGGAGAAGGTGCCGAAGGCGGATGAGGGGGCGGAGCTTGCGCGATCTGCGGTTTCAGGTACCGCCCCTCACCCGTACTCCGCTTCGCTGCGTGTCTCCCTCTCCCCGCTGAAAAACGCGGGGAGAGGGACTCTCGATTGGAGAGATCCCGCCGTTTTTCAAGAAAACTGCGCACGAGCAAAGCTTACAACCGCGGCGCGACACAGCAGCGGTATCCGCTGGGCACTTCCGGCTTCGCTACGCTCGCCGTCGTCATCGACGACTCCAGCGTTTCGATCTCCAGCTTCTGCGCGCTGCGGACGATCGTCACGTGTTGCGGCGGATACGACGGCGGCTCGAATGTCACGACGACGTCGCCGACCGTCGCGCGGGAAAGGCCGGTCGCGGCGTAGTCGGCAGCGATGCCTTCGGACGGCAGACCAGCGATCAGCAACGCCATCGCGTAGGGCGGTGTGCGGCCGAAGAAGCCGAACGAGCTAGCGAAGTCGGCAGCGGTGCCGTGCCACCACGTGTCTTCCAGATCGTTGACGAACACCACCTCGGCGTTGTCGGCGGACAACCGGATCGCGGTCGTGCCGATCGGTGTGTAGGCGGTGAGCAGCATGCGTCCGGCTCCGTCGATCTGCAGCTGCGCGCGAAACGATTGCGAACGATCGCCGTTCGTCGCGCGGATGCGGAGCAGGCTTCGTTCGCCGGTGAGTTGCGCGCGGCGCGCGGTGAGTTGGCGTTGCGCATCGGCGGGCGACGTCGACGTCAGCGGCGCGACCGGAGTCTCCTCGCCGGCTGGACGCGTGGTCCGGCAGGCGGCGAGAAGGAAGGCGATGAGAAGAACGATCGTACGGCGCATCAGCGCGGCGTCTGCTGCGCCTGCTGTTGTTTTTCCAGCTCGGCAATCTTCAAGCGCAGCTTGGCCTCGTCCTTCGATTCCGGATCGAGAGTCAGCGCCACGCGATAGAGCGACAGCGCGCGCGTGGTGTCGCCGCGTTTCGCCAGCACGTCGCCGAGGTGCTCGTGAACGGTGGCGTCGCGGGGAAGGATCTGGGCGGCATCGTTCAGATACTTCTCGGCAAGTTCGAGTTTGCCCTGGCGAAAATACGCCCAGCCGAGCGAATCGAGGTATGCGCCGTTGGTCGGCTCCTGCGTCACCGCCTTCGTCAGCAACTCGGCGGCGCGATCGAGATGGACGCCCTGCTCGGCCCACATGTAGCCGAGGTAATTCATCGTGCCGGTGTTCTCGGGATGCTTATCCAGGAGGGCGAGGAACGTCTTCTCAGCTTCCGCTTTGTTTCCCGAACGTTCCAGCGCCGCGCCGAGCTCGAACTGCAGATCGACGTCATCGGGCTTCGTACGCAATGCGTCGTGAACCACGCCGATCGCCTGATCGAACTGCTCCGCCTGCACGTACGCCTCGGCCGCGGAGATCGTGTTGCGCACGCCGAACTTCGACTGCGTCGCGGCAGCGACACGAGCGCGATCCTTGTCGCCGGCGCGAGCCAGCATCTCGATGTAGCGCGCGTTGACGAACGGATCGGATGCGTACTTGTCGACGAGCGGTTGGAGCAAGGCGACCGCGTCGGCGTAACGCTTCTGCTTGCGCAGCGCGTCGAGTGCGATGTTGATCGGCTGCATATTCGGCTTGTCGTGGAAAACGAACAGCGGCTTCGACGCGTCGATGGCCTGCTGCAGGTTGCCCTTCTGCAGATCGATGAAGGCCAGCTCCGTCTTGGCGAGGACCTGCATCCCTTCCGGCGCGTCAGGAACGCTGAGGAGCGTACGAAAGGTCTTCGCCGCTTCGTCGTACTTTTTGCGGCCGATCTGCGTCATGCCGAAGCTGCCGAGCACGTCGGCGTCGTCGGGCGTTTTTTCGAGGAGCTGGCGGTAAAGTTTTTCAGCCTCGTCGTAGCGCTCCAGATCGCTGAGCGACTCCGCGAGGTAGTACTGCGCGCGCGTATCTTTCGGATCGGCAGCGAGCAGCGCCGCAAACCGCGCGCGCGCCTTCTCCGACATTCCGGCGCGCAGATAGAAGTACCCCTGCTGCCGTTGAAAATCGAGATTGGTCGGCTCGTCGTTGATCAGCGGCTGCAGTACGTCGGCGGCTTTCTGCCACTGGCTGGTGCTCTGGTAAACGTCGACGAGCTGCTGGATGGCGAGGCCGAAGGTCGGATCGACTTCGACCGCGCGCTCGAGGTACTTGATCGACTCCGCACCGCGGCCGAGCTTCGTCAGCACCTGCGCGTAGCTGTAGTTCAGTCCGCGCTGATCGGGCGCGCGCTCCAGCATCGAGGCGATGACTTTCTCCGCCTCGGCGGGACGGCCGCTGGCCAGATAGATCTGCGAGATGGCCATGCCGGTGGCGAGATCGTCCGGGTAGATGTGAAACGCCGCCTGCAGATGGACGAGCGCTTCGTCGACTTTCGTTTTGTCCGTGCCGGCGCGATCGAGGAGAACGCGTCCCAGGACGCGCTCGGCGTCGTAGAAGTTCGGCTGGAGGGTGACGACCTTGCGCAACTCGGTTTCAGCCGCATCGACCTTCGAGGCGTCGATCAGAATCAGCGCGCGTTCGTAGAGAAGGACCGCGTTCTGCGGACTCTTCGTCACGAGCTTGTCCAGGCGAGACAACGCCTCGTCGTAGCGGCCGTCGTCGGCGGCGAGCTTGGCAAGAATGAACTCGTACGGATCGTCAGAAGGTTCCTGAGCGACAGCGGAAATGCTGAACGCCGAGAGCGCCAGCAGCAGCAACGCGAACTTCTTCATCAGTCTCATGGTCATCACTCGGCAGAACGGAACACCGTCAGCGGACGCCGCATTCTGGAGGTCTCGCAGCGCGTCCCACTCAATGTAAGACGGGTTCGATGGGAGCCCGTTTCATGCCACATTGTGCTAAAAGCAACGGCAAAGGACATAAGGACCGGCGTGAGCCTGGAGCGGATCGAGATCACACCATTCGCAGTGATCGTGGGCGAAATCCTGCAACAGCGAAAGACCGGCTCGCTGACCGTGGTGGCTGCGCCGATGCGCAAGACGCTCTACTTCGCGCAGGGCGAGCTGGCGCTGATCACCTCCGCGGCGGCGCAGGATTCGCTGGCCGATTTCGGAAGTAGACGCGGCGCGATCCCGCAGGATCGCGCGCTGGCGCTGGCGTCGATCGATCCAATCGAGTCCGCGGCCAAGTTCCACGAGTCCGGCCTGCTCGACATGTCGGCGCGGCAAACACTTCTGCGCGAGTGGATGACGTCGCTCTTCGTGCCGCTCTTTTCGCTCGACGAAGGGACCGCCGCGTTCAACGACGATCAGGCCATCGAGCCGGAGAAGCGCGTCTTTCTGCAGTCGACGCCTGCGATCGTGCTCGACGGCATCCGTGCGATCTCGAACGGTCTCGTGCTTCGCCGGTCTCTCGGCGATCTGAAACGCGAGATCGAACCGGAGTCGGACGCACACACGATGCTGGACATGATTCCGCTGACCGATGCGGAGCGGAAGATCGCTGCGTCGCTGCACGAGCCGCAGACGATCGAGTCGTTTCTGAAACAGTTCACGAATGACTCCGTGACCGCGGCGCGCGTCGTGATCGCGATGCTGACGCTCGGAGTGTTCACCGCGGTGGAACACGCCGCGCAGCCGGCGGCGGTTCCGGACGCGAGCGACATGCAACGCGATCTGGAACTGCTCGCCGCAATCGGCTCGGGCGATCAACGCTCGCTGCGCGCGGTGAGCTTCTCGCGTCAGCTCCCGTCGCTCGATCACTATCAACTGCTCGAGATCCCGCGCGCGGCGACGCACGGCCAGATCACCGGCGCGGTGGAACAGAAGAAGCGCCAGTACGATCCGGCCACATATCCGCCGGTGGTGCGCGATGCGTTGACGGCAATTCGCAAGCGCGTCGATGAGGCGGCAGCAGTTCTCGATAATGCGGTACGGCGGCAGGCGTACGACAAGCTGCTCGATCATCGCGGCAGCCGCAGCGGAGGCGACGAGCTGGAACGCCGCGCCACGCGCCGCTCGATCGCCAATCAGAATTTTCAGCGCGCCCGCGAGCTGAGCGCCGAGGGCGACTACTACGGCGCGATCGTGCTCTTGAAACAGTCGGTCAATTTCGCGCCGGACAACGCCGCCGCCTGGCAGCTCCTGGGCGACTGCCAGCAGCGCAATCCAAAGTGGCGCCGCGAGGCCGCGGAGAGTTTCCAGCGCGCACTTTCGCTCGATCCGAACTCCGTCGACGCGTTGATCTCCCTCGGCGATCTCTATCGCATCGAGGGCCTGGCCTCACGCGCGCAAAGCTGCTACGAGGACGTTTTGAAAATTGCAGCGGATCATCCGGAGGCAAAGAGCCGCCTGGCGGCGCTCAAGAAGCGATGAGAAAAACCGCGCTCGCATTCATCTCTCTGTTTTGTGCCGTACTCGTCTTCGCCGACGTCGTTGCGGACTGGCATCGCGATCAGGCGGCAATCGAAGCGATGCTGCAGCAGAAGCAGTACGCCGAGGCACGCAAGGCGTCGATCAAGTTGACGAATCGGATGCTCGACCGCCTTGGCGCGAATGCGGACGCGAGCAAGCTGCTCGCGCAGACGGTTTCGCTGCGCGCATCCGCCGAGGAAGGTCTCGGCAATGCCGATGACACGACGTGGTACCGGCAGGTCGCCAGACAGCTTGACGCGCAAATCGTCCAACCGGAGATTACGACGCCTCCGATCACTGGAGTTTTCCAGGTTGGCGACGTGGAGGCGCCGCAGCTCATCCGCAGGCGAGATCCGGAACGGCCGGCGATGGTCAGCGCGCTCGTCGAAGCGCTGGTGATCGTCGAGCTGGTGATCGACGTCGACGGCGTCGTGCGCCAGCCGCGGATCTTGCGCTCACCAGCTCCGTCCGTTTCCTACGCAGCGCTCGAAGCGGTGAGGCACTGGCGATTCAAACCAAGCAAAATGGACGGCAAGCCTGTGCCCGTGCGGTTCAACCTCACCGTCAATTTCCACTGACGTACGCCCGCTAGGATCGCCGCGGATCACCCTCGGCTCGCTCCGAGCCTTGGCCATAAGGCCAGGACGTAATTCAATCAATCCGTGGAATTGGCCATACGTGTCCCTCTAACTCCATACAGCGACCCTTTTGCGGCACCGTGATCTCGTACTTCATCTGGAGTGCGGCGGCGACTAGCCGCTGCTTTGGGAGGGCGGGCCGCGCAAACAATTTGGAAGGAGATCTTCATGCGTCGAGTTTCGTTGTGCATTTCCGTGATCGTATTGCTTCGTTCTGCCGCAGCGTTCGCAGGTGACGCCGTGCCGCTCGCTAACTGGACGGTGCCAGCCGCGTCAGGCTCCCTGCATAACCTCCATCCGAAAACTACCGCCGATACCTCCGGTCCTCTGATCTTCGTTCCGGTCACGCCCTGTCGCGTGGTCGATACGCGGTGGGCGACTGGCTCGTTCGGCGGGCCTTCGTTCTCCGCGGGACAAACGAGGTCCTACACAGTACCGTCGTCAAGCACTTGCACCGGGATTCCGACCGGTATCGCGGCACTATCGCTCAACCTCAGCGTGACAAATACCCAGGCGCCGACGATCGGCTACCTGACTGCATGGCCCGCCGGCTCATCCCAACCGGCGGCAGCAAACCTGACCTGGTTTGCGGCAAATCAGACTCTCACAGCTGCCTCCATCATTCCCGCCGCCATCGGCGGAGCAATTTCCGTGTTTGCCGCCCAAGCGACCGATGTAATCATCGATGTGAATGGTTACTTTCTCGGCGATGGAAATACGTTGAATAGTAACGAACACCTCGCGCTCCATGGAACGTGGGATCCCGGAGGGCTCATCCGTGGAACCAACGATTCGATCAATCCTGTTTTGGGCGTCTCGGGAGTTCGCGGGGTGGTTTCAGGCGCGGTCGACAACGTCTCCGGCATAAACGGTAGAGCGAACGCCACCAGCGGTGCTAACTTCGGAGTATCCGGCCTAAACTCTAGTATTTCAGACGGCTCGGCGGGCGTGCTGGGCGTGTCGGTCTCGAGACCGTTCGTTAGCGGGACCTACGCTTCGGCCCATAGCGCCGGCGTTCGAGGCGAGAACTCAAACGGTGGTCTCTCAGTTTTCGGGGTTACGAATACTGCGACAGCCTCAAGCGCTGCCTCAGTAGTCGGGCTCCTCGTTGATTCAAGCGGCAATGAACTGGCAGATGGCGCTCTTGGCTATAAGGCGTCCAGTACTGTGGTCTACGGTGTCTTTTCAACCGGCAACACTGGCGCGACGGGCGCCAAATCCTTTGTCGAACCGCATCCCACTGACGCGTCAAAGGTCATCCGCTACGTTGCCCTCGAAGGACCGGAGGCGGGAACGTATTTTCGCGGCCGTGGCCGGTTTGTGAACGGTCAAGCGGTCATCGACGTACCCGAAAGCTTCCGTATGGTCACGGATAGCGAGGGCCTCACAGTACAAATCACGCCGATCGCCGCGCAGCTAACCACCGCGAACGTCGTTTCGGCAAACCTCGAACAGATCGTTTTCCGCGGTAATCATGACGTCGAGTTCTTCTACCTGGTGCAAGGCGTGCGGAAGGCATTCAAGAATTGGGAGCCGGTGGCCGACGGATCTGAATTCGTCCCCCGTTCCCCGAGTGACCGAATACCGGCATATTTGACCGAGGAAGCAAGACGACGGCTCATCCAAAATGGCACGTACAACGCGGATGGAAGCGTGAACATGGCGACCGCCGTCCGTGAGGGCTGGACCCGAGCCTGGGTCGAGCAGCAGAGAGCACTTCCCCGAGCCGCGGTTGATCTCGAGCAGCCGTAGATCGCGATCCCATTACCGTCTGCCGATCGAGGAGTCGGCAGGCGGTATCTTCTGCGGTCACCGCAGATCTTCAGGCTTGTTGTCCGCAAGCTCGTCGCGCGGATCGTTGGCGCGCGCCGGGGAGTTCTCGCCGCTGTGCTCCTCGCGGCCGGCGCCCTCGTAGCCGAGGACTTCCGCACCGCGGATCACGTCGATTTTCTGCATGTCTTCTTCGGTAGCGCCTTTTTCGTCTTCGCTCATGGCGTATTGCTGAGCAAGGAACGAGCCGTGATTGAACCGAAGCCAGACGCCTACCTTTATCGCTACATCAGCTCGCGCATGATCTGATCGAGCGCTTCTTTTGGCGGGCGGGTCTCCGCTTCGTTCAGCGACCAGAGCGGCTTTTCGGTCATGTTGAGCAGCGTCATGAAACTCTTCTTCTCCGGGCGCAGGTAGATGAGACCCGTGAGCATGGCGCCGTCCTCGATCGCTTTGTGCGAGCGCTGGAGCGCCTGGACGGCATTCGACGGGTCGTAGTCCTCTTCCAGCTTTTTCAGGAGAAGGCGCGAGCCGTCGTGCAGCGTCACTTCGCGCATCGTGCCGGGCTCGTAATCGATCTCGATCTGTTCGTACGACTGCACGAAGCCGATCTGGTGCAGCAGTTCGTCGTGCTCCTTCGAATAGGTGTAGCCCTTGGTCGAGCCGTCGTGATTGTTGAAAGTCACGCACGGCGAGATGACGTCGATGACGGCAAGGCCGTCGTGGGCGATGGCGGCCTTGAGGATGTTGATCATCTGCTTCGGATCGCCGGCGTAGCCGCGCGCGACGAAGCCGCAGCCAAGTTCCACCGCCAGCGCGCAGAGATCCATCGGCGGCAGGTCGTTGATCACGCCGGTCTTCAGCTTCGAGCCTTCGTCGGCGGTCGCGGAGAACTGGCCCTTGGTCAGTCCGTACACGCCGTTGTTTTCGATGATGTAGATCATCGGGATGTTGCGGCGGACGAGGTGCATGAACTGGCCGAGGCCGATGGAAGCCGTGTCGCCATCACCGGAGACGCCGATGCTGATCAGGTGCTGGTTGGCGAGCATGGCGCCCGTAGCGACCGCCGGCATGCGGCCGTGGACGCTGTTGAATCCGTGCGCGCGGCCGAGGAAGTACGCGGGCGTTTTCGAGGAGCAGCCGATGCCGGAAAACTTGGCCACTTTCTCCGGCTTCACGTTCATCTCGTAAAAGGCGCGGACGATCTGGTTGCTCACGGCGTCGTGGCCGCAGCCGGCGCAGAGCGTCGATTTGCCGCCCTGGTAGTCGAGCGCCTTGAGTCCGAGCCGGTTTTCCTTCGGCGCGGCGGCTTCGGTGGGAAGCTTGAGAGTGCTTTCGGCCATTGATTAGTCCTCCGAAACTGTCTGCGTGGTGGCGCGGGAGTCGAGTCCGATTTTCACGACGCGCGTGCCGTCCTTTTCCATCTGCAGGAGCGAGTTCGTGATCGACCGCGCGTCGCACGGCAGACCGGTGTAGTGCAGTATTTTGCGCAGTTTGTGCTGGATATCGCCCACTTCGAGACGGAGCAGGTCGCCCATCTGTCCGTCGCGATTCTGTTCGACGACATAGACCCGTTCGTGCGATTCGACGAACGCTTTCACATCGTCAGTGAATGGCAGCGCGCGCAGACGGAGGTAACTCGTATCGACGCCATGCTCGTTGCGGAGCTGGTAGCGCGACTCTTCCAGCGCGACGTCGGTGGTGCCGTAGGCGATGAAACCGATCGTTGCATTCGGACGGCGATCGATGACCGGCTGCGGCACGAACTGCTTCGCGGTCTCGTACTTTTTCGCGAGACGATCGACCGTCGCTTTGTAATCGGCCGGCTTCTCCGAGTAGCGCGCGTGCGTGTCGTGGCCGGAGCCGCGCGTGAAGTACGACGCCATCAGATGATCGGTGCCGGGCAGCGTGCGGTACGCGATGCCGTCGCCGTCGACGTCGAGATACCGTCCCCACTTCCCGCCGAGCTCCTCGAGCTGCTCGGCGCTGAGCACCTTGCCGCGGCGGTACGGCTTGGTCGGATAGACGAAGGGATCCGACATCCAGTTGTTCATGCCGAGGTCGAGATCGGAAAGGACAAAGATCGGGGTCTGGAACATCTCCGCGAGATCGAGCGCCTCGCCGGCGAAGTCGAAGCACTCGGAAACGGACGACGGGATGAGTGCAATATGTTGCGTATCGCCGTGGGAAAGATAATGCACTTCGAAGATGTCGCCCTGTGCGGTGCGAGTCGGCAGACCGGTCGACGGACCGACGCGCTGAATGTCCCAGATCACGCCCGGAAGTTCGGCGAAGTAGCCGAGTCCCGCGAACTCCGCCATCAGCGAAATGCCGGGGCCCGAAGTTGAAGTGAGCGATCGCGCGCCTGCCCATCCCGCGCCCAGCACCATCCCCATCGCCGCCAATTCATCCTCGGCCTGCACGATCGCGAACGTGGCTTTGCCGTCCGGTCCGATCCGATGCTCTTTCATGTAATCGATCAGCGATTCGCATAGCGACGACGACGGCGTGATCGGATACCACGTCACGACCGTGACGCCGCCGAACATCGCGCCGATTGCCGCCGCGGCGTTGCCGTCGATGATGATCTTGCCGGCCGTTGCGTTCATCCGCTCGATGCGCCAACGCCGCTGCCTAGGCAGGTTTTCGAGCGCGTAGGCCATCCCTTTGTCGATGGCGGCGACGTTCGGATCGATCGCCTTTTGCTTGCCCTTGAACTGCTTGGTGATCGCGTTGACGATCTCGTCGCGCTCGATGCCGAGGCGCTCGGCCACGATGCCGACGTAGATCATGTTCGTCAGCAGCTTGCGCATGCGCGAGTCCTGCGACAACTCGCCGGCCAGCTTGGCGAACGGCACCTCGAAGAAGGTGACGTCATCGCGGATGCCCTTGCAGTTCAGCGGCGCGTCGTAAATGCAGACGGCGCCGGGCTGCAGAGCCTCGACGTCTTCGCGCGCCGTCGCCGCGTTCATGCAGACCATGATGTCCACTTCTTTTTTGCGGGCGATCCAGCCGTCTTTGTTCGCGCGGATGGTGAACCAGGTGGGAAGTCCGGCGATGTTGGACGGGAACATGTTCTTCCCGCTGACCGGTACGCCCATCTGAAAAATCGAGCGCATCAGAACGCTGTTGGAGGACTGGGAACCGGAACCGTTGACGGTTGCGACGTGGATCGTGCAGTCGTTGACGATCGAGGCGGCGCCGGCCACAGGCTCGCCCACAGTTTCATCAAGCACCGCGGTCGCGGTCATGCTATCGGGCACGTCTTTCTCCTTTGGACGATGGTTTGAAAGACCAGGGCGGGATCATTTTGCGAGGGTGCGGATTGTACACCTGCGTGCCGCTTCGCGGCGTTGTCGGTTGTCGGTTGATTGCCGCTTCGCGGCGTTGTCCCCGCGAAGCGATCGCCCGTCGTAAGATTCGCGGCTCATGTTAAGAACCATATGGGCCGTGATCGTGGCCATCGTGGTGACGATTCCGGCGTCGACGGCGGTCATGATCATCGCCCTGTTGTCATCATCGTCATCGTTGATCGAACCAATCATCCGGCTCTGGGCGCGCGGAATCCTGTGGGGAGCGGGGATCGACATTCGCGCCGAAGGAATCGAGCGCATCGAGCGGAGCAGGCGCTACATCTTCATCGCCAACCATCACTCGTATTTCGACATCCCCTGCATTCTCGCCGCGATCCCTCAGCCGATTCGTTTCATGGCTAAGAAGAGTCTGTTCAGCATTCCGCTGTTCGGCTGGGCCCTGAGCCGCGCCGGCTTCATTCCAATCGACCGCAAGAATCGCCGGACGGCGGTGAAGTCGTTCGATCTGGCCGTGGAACGGATCCGCAAAGGGAACACGATCGTCATCTTCCCCGAGGAGGGACGGTCGCGCGAGCTGGCCATGCGGCCGTTTCAGCGCGGCGCGTTCCTGCTGGCCATTCGTTCGGAGCTGCCGATCATGCCACTGGCGATCGACGGGACTTACGAGGTCTTCCGCGTCGGTGCTAAACGGATCACGCCGGGCGTGGTCACCGTCCGCGTCGGAACGGAGATCGAGACTGCGGGCGTCAGCGTGCGCGCCAAAGACACGCTGCTGGAGCAATCGCGCGGACAGATCGAGACGATGCTGAAAACGAAATCAGTGGCCGACAGCGCGATGGCGTAACGGGACGTCGCTGAGGAACTGGCCGTAGGCTCGGACGGTGAGCTCGACATGATCGTCGACCTCAAACGCGACGAAGGTTCGCGGGCCGCCGCTGGCGATCGCTGCGATCTCAGCCAGCGGGATGCTCTGAACCTGCTGCACAGAACCGGACGGCGGAAGCGTCACCAGCGTGCTGTCGACGCCGATACGCCAGTTGCGGCCGTCCCATGCTGCCGTCGGTGCGTGGTCCGGTGCGCCGGCCGTTACGACGATGCCGTTGATTGGATCGATCAGCGACGCCGGTGAGACAAAGCGGGCTGCGCGAACCGAGGTGCCTGCGCTCGTGTGCTGAACCCATGTGATCAGCGCACCGGACGGGCTGCCGGCGGCAGAGACTGATGTTGCGATCGGGACATCAGTGAGCGACACCGGCGCGCCGATCAATGTCAGATCGGATGAAAGCCGCTGCAGTTCGATGATGACGCGGCCGTCGCTGAGCGTCCGCTGCCGCGCCAGCACGTAGCCGTTGCCGGTCCAGGCGAGACGCGGCGAGCCGTAGGCGAAGGTGTCGGACGGCTTCACGGTTAGCGTGACCGGCGTGCTGGCGTTTCCGGAGGCGTCGATGGTCATGCCGGCGATCTCGCCCGCGAGCGTGGTCCAGGCGACGGCGAAGGTCTGCCCGTTCGTGGCGATCGTCGGCGCGTCGTCGTTGCGGATGTCGGTCGTGATGAGCGCCGGCAGCGAGGCCGTCTGCGCGCCGTTGGCCAGCGTCGCGCGATACATCGTGGTCTGCTGCACGCCTCGAATGGCCTCATCGACCCAGACGATCACGGCCTTCCCGCCGGCCGCCGCGACCGCGGGATTGCCGGGAGTGCTTCCGGTCAGCTGCGGAGCGGCGATGACGATCGGCGTGCGATCGTTCGCACGCGCGGCCACGATGCGTGAGACGCCGTCTTTTTCCGTCCAGACGGTCAGATAGTCGGTGCCGGTCCATGCCGCGCCGCCGATCAACTGGTCGGCCTGCGATCGCGATACGACGATTTCGTCGGAGATGGGAAGAGCATCGAGGTCACCGACCTGACCGAAGAATTCGCCGTGTCCGAAACGGAAGTCGCGCCAGACCAGGAACGTCTTCGTCGACCCTTCGATCACACCCGCAACGAGCGCCTCTGCTAGCTTGAGCGATCCGCTGTGCGTGGTGATGACGTACGGCCCCTCCGGCCGCGGCGTACCGTCCGAATTCAGCTCCTGCGCGGTCACGGCGCCCTCGGAATCGATCAGCAGATACCGCTGGCCGTTCCAGAAAAGCAGCGGATCGTTGAGCGGCGGCGCCGAGACGTCGACGGTTTGCACAGGACCGCTCGTTGCGCCGCTGCTGTCCAGAGTGCGCGAGACGATGGTGAAGTCGGTCGCCGATTGCGAGGCGGGATAGGTAGTCCAGACGGCGAGGAATCCGGAAGTGTCCGAGCCGATTGCCGCTGCCTGTCCATACACGGGCCGCGGCGACTGCAGCGCGTTGGCGCTGATGCCGCCCAGAAGAATGCGATCGGGGCTGACGTCGGCGACGTGCGCATCGGCGTCAGCGCCATCGAGCCACATCGCCATGGCCCGGCCATCCTTGTTGGCGGCCAGCGACGGCGCGGAGATGCCGCCCGCCGGAGCCGCGACGGTGACTCCGTCGCGGAGGATCGTCCCGTCGAAGTCGACCAGCGTGGCGGCCAGCGCCCCGGCAGTGGTCTGGCGGAGAACGACATAGGCCGTTCCGGCCCAGACGATGTGGACGTCGCGCGCGTCGATGTTCGTTGCCAGCACGCGAATCGCGCCGGACGACGGCACGAACGCGGTAAAGAGGTGCGACCTCGAGGCCCAGGCGACGACGAAACTGGAGCCGTTGCTGCCCACCGCCGGCGGCGACACCAGTCCTTCACCGGCCGCGTCCAGCGGAAGAGAAATCAGGAAGCTGGCCGGTTCGGCAGGCCCGGCCGGCGTGAAGTGGATCCCTCGAATCTGCACGAGGCCCGCCCGCAATTCCGACCAGGCGATGAGGTATTGCTCGCCATTCGACGCGGCACCGCCGCCGAGGACGTCGCCGGGGGTCGGTCCGATCGGCGGGGTTGCAAGAGGGAAAGGCTGTGCTGCGAGAGGCAGGCAAAGCAGTACCGCAGTCACGAAGTAACGGGAGATCGTTCGCATGGGCTAGGCGCGATTGTGCGTTAAATAACAACAAGATGCCAGTACGGACCGGCTAGCGGATGGCTTCGGCAACCACCGCGCGGTCCTCATCGTTCAGCGTCCGCACCTCGATCGTGAAGCGGTCATCGACGATGCGGCCGACGATCGGCGGGTCGTGGCGGAGGAATCGCGAAGCGAGCTGGGTGGCGTCGCCGGGGACTTCGATCGCGATCGACGGGATGGTTTCCGTCGGTGTCGTCCCTCCGCCGAGGGCGCATGCGCTGTCGATCACGCGGCAGGCTGTTCCCTGCGTCATCTCTTCGGCGCGACGGCGCAGAACGTCGATCGGAGTCGCCAGCATGCGGTAGATCGGAATCTCCGTTTCGTGTCTGCCAGTGGCAAACGCGCGGAGAGTCTCGGCGATGACCGCGTACGACTCCTTCCCCGCCCGCAGCGCGCGCATGAGCGGATGCCTGCGGCAGCGGCCGATGAGGTCCTCGGTGCCGAGGATCAAGCCGCCCTGCGTGGCGCCGATCAGTTTGTCGGTCGAGCAGGTGATCGCATCGACTCCGCCGGCGATCAGCTCGCGGATCGTCGGCGCGGAATGGAACCCATACGACGCGAGATCGACGACGCGTCCGCTCCCCTCGTCGTACAGAAGTGGCAGTCCGCGTTTGCGGGCCACCGTCACCAGATCGTCGATCGACGGCGACTCGGTGAAACCGACAATCTCGAAATTGGAGCGATGCACGCGCAGGATGGCGGCCGAGGCGTCGGAGACGGCGGCGTCGTAGTCGGCGGCGCGGGTACGGTTCGTCGTGCCGACTTCGCGCAGGCGCGCACCGCCCTGCTGGATGACGTCGGGAACACGGAACGAGCCGCCGATCTCGACCAGCTCGCCGCGGGAGACGATGACTTCGTGTGGCACAGACACTCCTGTCTGTGCTCCGGCGACAGCAGCCAACAGCAGCAGCGTGCCCGCGGCGTTGTTGTTCGTCAGAATCGCCGCCTCGCAGCCGAAAAGGGTGCGACAGAGATCCGTCAGATGTTCGTCGCGGCGTCCGCGACTCCCTTCTCCGAGGTCGTACTCGAGATTCGAATAGCCGGTGGTGATCGCGGCGGCGCGCGACCAGACCGCCGCATCGATCGGCGAGCGTCCGAGATTCGTGTGGATGATGACGCCGCTGCCGTTGACGACGCGGCGAAGCGTCGATGCAGTGGCGGTCGTCAGCTGATTGCGAACGTCGTCGACTGCCGCACGTTCATCGAACGCTCTTCGATCGTGCCGGAGCGCTTCGAGATGCATGACCAGCGCGTCCTTCACACGATCACGCCCGAATTCAGTGATCGCCCCGGAGAACCGATCGCTCGACAGAATCCGGTCCACCGAGGGGATGCTCCGAAGCGCGGAATCTCCCGAGGCAGGCTCGGATTTAGGCATGGGCGCGTATTGTATGGGGCACCGGTTGCTGGGTTGCTAGGTTACTGAGTTGCTAAGTAGCAGCCGGAACAACCGTACCAACCCAGCAACCCAGCAACCCAGCAACCATCAACACCGTGATCAAACAGGACGACGAGCTGGACAAGCTCGAAGAAGACATCCGGAAGCTGAAGAACAAGTACGACCAGTTCTTCTCCGCCATCCAGAAGTTCCCGCCGATGCACGAGCGGCGGCTGCTCGAGGTCTACATCTACGAGCTGGGCAAACAGAAGATGCGCGACAACGCGCGCCGCTTCCGCTATTCGCAACTGCTCACGCGCTACAACCAGCTCCGCGAGATGTGGGGCCGCAAGATGCGGGAGCGGGAGGAAGGCCCGCTCGACTTCCGCCGCCGTTCGGCGGCGTTGGCCGAACCTCCTCCCCGGGCGCCTGAGCCGATGACGCCGGCGCCGCGCGTAACGTCGCCGAAGGCCGATCCGTATGTAAGGGTGGCGCCGGGCACGAACGGTGAAGAGATTAAACGGCTCTACGGCGACATCGAAAAGGAACACTTCAAACTCGGCAGGATGCCGAACATCACCATCGAGCAGCTGAAGTCGATGGTTCAGAAGCAGAGCGATCTCGTACGCGAGAAATATCATGTCGCCGTCGTCGCCTTCCGGGTGGACGTCGTCGACGGCAAAGTGAAGTTGAAAGCGAAACCGATCCAGGAATGATGATGAAACGTCTCCTACTCATAGCCGCAACCGTGGCGCTGGCTGCCTGCGCCTCCGTCAAACATCACGATCAGAACCCCTACGCGAATCCGTTCTACGCGCGCTACCTGAACACGGGCACGCCGCTCGACGCGCAGATCACCGCGACGGTCAACGCGCTGCAAGCCAATCCGCGCTCGGCCAGCCTGCACAACGCGCTCGGCCAGATGCTCCTGCAGAAGGGCTTTCCGAAGGATGCGGAGGTGGAGTTCGAACGCGCCGTGAACGCCGACTCTCACTTCTACCCGGCCTGGTACAACCTCGGCCTCGTTCGCATGTCGCGCGGCGATTCGATGGGCTCGCACTACGCCTTCTCCCGCACGGTCCACTACAAGCCCGGCCACTCGGCGGCGCTTTTTCAACTCGGCCTGATGGAAGAGCAGCGCAATCATCAGCGCGCCGCGATCGATTACTACGCGAAAGCGTTCCTCATCAATCACTCGCTCCTCGATGTCCGCGTGAATCCGCGCATCCTGGACAGTAAGCTGGTCGACATCGCCCTGCTGAAGGCCTACCCGAACGAGCACGCCCGCGAGAGCATGTCCTTCCAGCCGACGCCTCCCGGTTACGTGCAGCAGGGCCTCGAAGCGCCTTCGACACAACCGGCCGCGAAGGACATCGTGACGCCCGCGCCTCCAGTGACTGATCCCGCCGTCCAGGCTCCGCCGCCGACTCCCGGCCAGCCGTTACAACCGGCGCCGCAACCAGCGAAGCCGCCGTCACGGTAGCGCGGTCTATCGTCCGAGAACGACGTCGAGCCCTGACAGGACGAGCTCCAGTTTGCTTCGGGACAGCTTGCCGGCACGTTCCGTCAACAGCCCTTTGTCGATGGCGATTACCTGTGAAAGCGTGGCGACGCCAGATCTGCCCACCAGATCTCTCCCTGCGAGATCACCACTCCGTTTTCTCCAGGATTCGCCGCGCCGCCTCCGCAACAAATTCGTCATTCTGATCCCCGACCCGATCGCAGACGCGATTGATCGCTTCGTTCACTTCATCCGGCGCGTGACGTGCGACATACTCGCGCAATGCCGCGCTGAATACCTCGCTTCGTGATCGTTTTCCACGCTGCGCAAGACGCTCGACTTTTTCAAAAACATCGTCAGGAATCGAAACGGCGGTCTTCATACCCGGAGGATAACCGCAACCTCATCATGTGTCGTTTCAACTCGTTTCAGGGGAGTAACCGAGGCAAAGATCATGACGAAGGTATGCTCTGCCGCCATCTGTCGAATTCATCGCGTGGAGAAACTATGAAAGCAATCCGCATCGCCGCCGTGATCCTGCTCGCCGCCGCCACCACGTTCGCCGCCGAAGTCGTGAAACGCGGCGCGCCTGTTTCGTCCTCGAAGCCGGTCGCGCTGACGACGGTGCTCGCCTCTCCCGCCGACTACACGAAGAACGCTGTCGTCGTCGAAGGCGTGATCGAGAAATCATGCACGGCCATGGGTTGCTGGATGGAGCTCGCCCCCGCCGCCGGCAAGAAGAGCATCCGCGTCACCTTCAAAGACGAGGAGTTCGCCATCCCGTTGACCGCCAAAGGCATGCAGGCCCGCGCCGAAGGCGTGACGAAGATCCACAAGCTGAGTAAGGAAGAAGCCGATCACCTCACCGGCGACGGCGTGACGCTGACGCGCAACGAAGACGGCACTGCGGATGAGGTTTCGTTCGTGGCCACTGGTGTGGAGCTGACGCGGAAGTAGCGTTACTTGTCGCGCGCTAAAGCGTGTGGCAAACGCGGCTCATAATTCACGAGTCGTTCCTTGTGCTCTTTCTCCCGTTCCGCGAGGAAGTCAGAAAGGGCATTGATGTCGCTGCCAAAGCGCTCGGCCAGCTCCCGTCGAACCGCACGAGTTTCAGCGACGATCGGATCGTCTTCCAAGTTCATGGCGTCATCAACTCCTCTGGGGTACATACAATCGGCGGTTCGTAGCCGTGGTCCTGACAAACTGCATTAACGATCTTCAGGACCACGCCATTCGCGGCTTGCGTCGAGATAGATTCGCACGGCGAAACGTTACTCCATCGCCGCTCATCTCACACGGGAGCATTCTGACTATGATGTCGCCCGCATGTCCGAAGAGTCATCACAACCCGAGGTCTCTGAGTCTGAACTGATCCGCGTCCGGCGGGAGAAGCTCGAGCGCATCGCGGCGCTTGGGTTCGTCGAGTATCCGACGAAAGCGGACGTCGATACCACGATCGCCGAAGTCGTGAAGACGTATGGGGAGAAGTCGGGCGAGGAGCTGGAAGCGGCCCACGCGAATGTCAAGATCGCCGGGCGGATCATGGGGATTCGCGCGTTCGGGAAGGCCGCGTTCCTCGTCCTGTCCGAGAAGACGGCGCGGATTCAGGTCTATGTCCGCAAGGACTCGCTGCCGGAAAACGAGTGGGAGCTGTATCAGAACCTCGATGCCGGCGATTGGGTCGAGGTGGCGGGGACGGTCTTCCGCACCAAGACCAACGAGCTCTCCGTCAAAGCCTCCCACCTCGGGTTTCTGGTCAAGGCGCTGCGCCCGCTGCCGAGCAAGTGGCATGGGCTGACGGATGTTGAACAGCGGTACCGGCAGCGCTACGTCGACCTCATCGTCAACGACGGCGTGAAAGCGACGTTCGAGACGCGCGCGAAGATCGTCCGCTACATCCGCAACTACTTCGACGGGCACGGATTCATCGAAGTGGAGACGCCGATGATGCAGCCGATCGCCAGCGGCGCGGCGGCGAGGCCGTTCCGCACGCATCACAACGCGCTCGACATCGATCTCTTCATGCGCATCGCGCCGGAGCTGTATCTCAAACGGCTCATCGTCGGCGGTCTGTCGCGCGTCTACGAGATCAACCGTAACTTTCGCAACGAGGGGATCTCCACGCAGCACAACCCCGAGTTCACCATGCTGGAGTTTTACGAAGCGTACGCCGACTACAACGATCTGATCGCGCGCACCGAGGAGTTGTTCAGCGGATTGGCGCATGAGGTTCTGGGGACGGAGAAGGTGCAGTTCCGCGGAAACGACATCAGTTTCGCGCGGCCGTTCGCGCGCTTCACGATGAAGGAAGCGATCGCGAAGTTCGGCGGGATCGACGTTCACGATCTCGACGATCGGTCCACGCTGGAGAATCTGGTCATCGCGCGCTCGAAGAACTTTCATCCGAAGGCGGACGGCACGCACGGACCGTCGGATACGCCGCAACAGAAGATCGCATCGATGAACAGCGGCAAGTTGATCGCCGAGCTGTTCGAGGCGGTCGCGGAGCGTCAGCTCATCGATCCGACCTTCATCACCGATTTCCCCACGGAGGTCTCGCCTCTGTCGAAACAGAGACGCGACGATCCTGACTACGTCGAGCGCTTCGAGCTGTACATCGGCGGGATGGAAGTGGCCAACGCCTTTTCCGAATTAAACGACGCCGACGAACAGGATCGCCGCTTTCGCCAGCAGCTCGGCGAGCGCGAGCGCGGCGACGACGAGGCGATGCAGATGGATGAGGATTACGTCCGCGCGCTCGAATACGGCATGCCGCCGACGGCCGGCGAAGGCATCGGCATCGACCGCCTGACGATGATCCTCACCGACTCCCCGTCCATCCGCGATGTGATCTTGTTTCCTCTGATGCGTCCAATACGGGAGTAGGGGGTCGGGTGTGGGGAGTCGGAGATCAAACCAACCAACGCATCTCCGACACCCGACCCCCGACTCCCGACACCCTCTTCAATGATCGAAACCCGCATCGCTCGCCGCTATCTCTGGTCCGCTCGCAAGCGCGCGCACACGGCGTTTCTCTCGTCGATCTCGATGCTCGGTCTCGCCGTCGGCGTGGCCACGTTGCTGATTTCGCTCGCGCTCATGGCTGGGTTGCAGGGACAGATCAAGCGGCGATTGATCGCGTCGAGTCCGCAACTGCTCATCGAGCCCGCGGGTTCACCGTCGATCGAGAAGGCTGACGCGATCGCCGCGGCCGGCAAGCGTCTGGGAATGACGGCCGTCGTTCCGCAGGTCACCGGCATCGGCTGGGGCGCGAACGACAAGCAGCGGCGCGGGCGGCCGATGCGCCTTCGTTCCCTGGCCGGTCCGCTCAAATCGCAGACCGACATCACCGTCACGCGCGATTTCGCCGCCGCGCTGTCGCTCGACGTCGGCGAAATGGTCACCGTCGTCGCGCCACGAACGCGCCTCACGCCGTTCGGCCCGATGCCTGTCTGGCGCAAGTATCGGATCGCCAGCCTCTATCCCGCGTCGAACGAAGAGCAGGCCGCGGATGCGTTTCTCAACCTGCGCGAGATGGAGAGCCTTTTCGGCACAAACGGCAAGCCGACGTCGATCGAGATGTACGGGTTCGAAGATCGCGCCGAGGAGATCCAAGGCAAGCTCGCCAGCCAGTTTCCGGGGGTGCAGGTGAAGACGTGGAAGGAGATCAACCGGCCGCTCTTCCTCGCGCTGCGGCTGGAAAAAATCGTGATGTTCGTGACGATTTCGCTGATCATCTTCGTGGCCGCGCTGAATCTGATCTCGTCCCTCTCCATGCTCATCCTCGAAAAGCGACCCTCCGTCGGCGTTCTCCGCACCCTCGGCGCAACCGAGCGCACGATCCTCGTCATCTTTCTCGAAGTCGGCCTCCTTATCGGCCTCTCCGGCACGCTTCTCGGCAATCTCTTCGGCCTCAGCGTCTCGTGGGCCGTCAATCACTATCACCTCGTGCCGTTGCCCGCCGGCATCTACCCGCTCGCGTACTTACCGCTGACGATCGATCCGAGCGACGTCCTCGGCGTGAACGTCGTCGCGGTGATTCTGTCGATCATCGCCACGTGGTATCCGGCGCGCATGGCGTCGCGGCTCGATCCGATCGCCGCGATTCGGGAAGAAGCATGAAACGCGCATTCCTGGCCGCTGCGATTTTCGCGTTCGCTGCTTCCTGCGGGACGATCGTGCATCATGACCTGACGCTGACGTTCGACGATAGCGGCGAACGCGTCAGCATCGCCGCGGTGACGTCGATTCCGACGGCGAAGGATTCGAAGGACCGCGCGCGCGACGATCGTCTGCGCGATGACATCCTGGCCGGCCGCGATGAGTGGAGCCTGCGCTTTGCGAATGCGAATCCGGAATCGTCGCGCGTCATTCTCGATCGCGCGCATGGTGAGCTGATCCGCGCCGAGCGGAGCGTGCGGATCGATGCGATCGATCTGCAGAAAATCTTCTTCGACGTCTCCGTCTCCGCCGTGGTCACGCGCGGCGACGGCTGGGCGGAGTTGGCGATTTATCCCGGGACGTCCACGCGCGCCACGCGGCCGCAGCGCGATGATGCGGAGAAAAAACTGCGCGCGTATTCGGAGCGCGCGGTCCGTTACTTTGCCGCGTTGCGGTCGATGTACGGCTACATGAACGAGCATCAGCAGCGGGCCACGGAGATCTTTACGGCGCTGTTCCGCGATGAGGATGATGGACAGCCGGTCCTGATCACCGACGAGGAGCACGATCTCGTCATCGCGCTTCGCAAAGCGCTGAACGAGCTGACCGAGGGCGATGACACGGAGCAGCTCGAAGCGGAAGCGGATCTCGTTTACAACCCGCTGCCGGCGCGCATCGTGGTGCACGTTCCCGGCGAGCCGCTTCTCGTCGAAGGCTTTGCGATCGGGAGGGACAAAGAGCTCGTCGCCGAGCCGCCGTCGCTGCTCGAAGCGATCGCATCGCTGGAAGGACGCTGGGTCACTCCCGATCCGCTCGCGTTTTCCATGCGTCCGGGCGGCGGCGGCGATCCCGCCAGCGAAGCCGCACTCATCGCCGCCATGCCGCGGCGCACGGCTGTCGTCGTCGGCGCAATCGAAGTGAGCGACGCGATCGTGGAAAAGCTGCGGCCCGCGCCGCGGTATCGCGTTCGATGGATGACGAAGATGGCCAGGCCTTAGCGCAATGGCCTTAACGTAAGAACCCTGGGAGCGCGGGCGTCTCGCCCGCATCGGCTCAAACGCGCGAGGAACCAGCGGGCGGGACGCCCGCGGTCCCAGGCCCGATGAGCCTCACAGCTCTTTCGTCATCACAACCGCTGCTTCGCCGTCCGGGTAGTAGCCGCTGCGGATGTACTCCGCTTCGAATCCGAGGAACGTGTAGAAACGTTGCGCTTCGTCGTTCGAACGGCGGACTTCGAGCGAAATCGACGTCACACCATGCTCGACTGCGAAGCCGAGACAGCGTTGCATCAGCGCGAGCGCGACTCCCTGCCGGCGCAGAGTGGCGTCCACGGCGATCTTGTTGACGTGCATCTCGTCCGCGAACCACATGGCGAAGAGATAGCCGGCCACCACACCATTGCGGCGCGCCACGAGGTTGTAGCGGCCGTCGTTGGTGATCTCGCTCTCGAAAAACTCGCGGCGCCACGGCGACGGAAAGCAGCGCTGCTCGAGCGCGTGCACTTCGCGAACGTCCGCGGCCGTCGCGCGCTCGATCGTTACGCCCTCGATTTTCATTTCTGCTGCAGCTTGACCTCGGCTTCGGCAAGCCGGACGTAAATCGGCGTGACGTCGCGATACCGCTCCCCATCGCCGCGCATCTCGATCGCGCGCGCGCGCCGCGCACAGGCGAGAGCGACGTTCTCGCGCTGCAGGACGTCAGCAATACGGATGACGTGATCGAGCGAATCGACCTCATCGCGCTTCGCCAGATGCGGCGCGATCACTTCGCGGCCATCGTCGAATGCCGACACGTAAAACTCGCCGCGGCCAGCGTCGTCCACGATCGACGCACGTCCTGACGCCGGCGCGATCGCCTCATGCGTCGACATGGCGCAAACAGGTTTGCCGAGGGCGAGCGCGAGACCTTGCATCGTCGCCAGTCCGATGCGCACGCCGGTGAAGGAGCCGGGTCCGCGCGTGACAGCGAACAAGTCGATCGATGCGCGGTCGATGGATGCCTCGGTCAGCAGCCAGTCGATGGCAGGAAGGAGCTTTTCGTTCCGCGACGATCTCCCCTCCAACGCCACCGCACCGAGCAGCGCGTCGTCCATCACGAGGGCAACGGAAAGGATCGGCAGCGACGTGTCAGCGGCGAGGATGAGCATCCGGAATCACGAAGCGGCGGCCGCCGGCATGCCGATGTCGACCAGCTCCATGCCGATCTCCCTCGCCACTTCGCGCGAGCGTTCGTCGCGATAAAACTCGCCGTAGTAAATGCGGCGGATTCCGGCGTTGGCGATCAGCTTGAAGCAGTTCCAGCACGGCGAAGCGGTCGTGTACAGCTCGCCGCCGTCGATCGCGATCCCGTTCTTTGCCGCCTGCAGAATCGCATTGGCCTCGGCATGCACGGTCGTGACGCAGTGGCCGTCCTCCATCACGCAGCCGGCATCTTCGCAGTGCGGCAGCCCGCGCAACGATCCGTTGTAGCCGGTCGAGAGGACGGTGCGGTCGCGCACGATCACAGCGCCAACGTGTTTGCGCTGACAGGTCGAACGCGTGGCCGCCTGCTGCGCGATGCCCATGAAGTATTCGTTCCAGCCGGCTCGCATGGATCGGATTCTACATGCGCACGAAACCTGCACAAGCCGCGGCATGGCCCCCAGGTCCAAGGTCCTGATCGTCGAGGACAACTCCGACGTCCGGCGGTTGTACGCGATCGGGCTGAATCAACGCGGCTTTGAGGTCAAGCTGGCCGCGAATGGCGCTGAGGCCGTCGAGCGCATCGTGGCTGAAAAGCCGGACGTGGTTCTGCTCGACTGGCTCATGCCACTCATGGACGGCGGCGAAGTCCTGCACAAGCTCAGCGAAAACGGCAACAGATCGGTGCCGGTCATCGTCATCAGCGGCCAGCCCGCCCCGGACGAGCTCGACCCGCGCATCCGCTGCTGGCTGACGAAGCCGGTATCGATCGAGGAACTGGTGACGGAGATACGGGATCAGGTTGCTGAGTTGCTGGGTTGCTGAGTCTCGCGGTCTGAGGTTGCCCCGTTTCGGTGGACAGTTATTAAGTTGCGCAATGCCTCGTATGCCGGCGTTCGTAGTTGTTGGGTGAAAGGTAGTCGATCGACGAATGCCGCCGATGCAGGTTGTACCAGCTTTCG